>Ga0163215_100009_pt1 | contig 876474 bp, 853 predicted proteins | sample SynspAceP_FD_185934 | JGI IMG/M metagenome (GOLD analysis project Ga0163215, IMG submission 185934) | Saline lake microbial communities from Ace Lake in Antarctica - Synechococcus sp. Ace-P (Hybrid Assembly) | ecosystem: Environmental > Aquatic > Non-marine Saline and Alkaline > Saline | place... | reverse complement strand
AAGCGCCGGGCTTTTTTTATATTCAAAATTGATGGTGTCCTGGCTCGAACATGGCAACAGCCCATGTGACAAATCTGTTTGGACAAGCCATGTTCCAGACATGGCTTTGCATACACTCCATCCATGGAGATAAACAGATTTGGATGCCAGTAGGCGCCTGCAGGGTGAGGTGCATGGATGCACCTCATCAAAGTAAGTCACCGTTAACCGCTCTTGCGTTATCGGCATACCCTACATCCCTGTCTATAACTTCCAGGCTTTAATATAAGAAAAGGCCATCCTCATTGAGTGTGGCCTTTTTTTTGTTTATAGGTTGGGATTGTTCTGTCTTGAGTCTCGGGCCCCGTCCCCATGTGACCGCCAATTTTGCACCTACATTGGCGGCAAACCTGCAGGTAGGAGTTAAGCTGATTAATGAGATTCATCTCATAATTGTATTGCGTTAGTTCCTGATGAGATTTTTTCAGTTCATCTTCTGATAACTTTTGTTCAGTAATATCTGTTGAGGAACCAACAAAACCTGAAAAACGTCCATGGCCATCAATATAGGGTTCACCATGATCGATAAAATGCCTATATTCGCCATCACGACAACGTAAACGGTATTCCATGGTAAAAGATTTGTAAGTCTTAAATGCATCCTTGAATACGGTCAGGCAATAATCACGATCTTCGGGATGTAAGGCATTGAACCAGGCTTTACCACCCATCTTTTCTACTTTTTCCCGTCCAATAAAATTTTTATATTGGTTATTGGTAAAAATTATATTGCCATGTGTATCGGTTAGTCAAAGGGTGACTGGTGCATCTTCAGCCATCGTCTGGAAATTAATTTCTTCAAGTGAAATAGCGGGCGTTTCAGTGTTTACTTCATTCATACTAGAATTCAACTCCATTGTTGAACTGTCACCATGTTTGAAAATTCATCCAGTGAAAATTTTAATATAGCAAAACCGGCTCTATATAAGAATTAATACATAATATTATGTTTGTTTAATCTAAATATGAATTAAGGATACACTATATGGAGCACTTACCAGAACTAGGTCTATTCCGCCTGATAGTTTTCAGCTGTAAATCTTGGCGTACATAAAGCCAGGAAAACAAGATCCTCGCTATTGATATTGGTGATACGTTGGCGAGTGTTTTCAGGAATAATAACAACATCTCCTGATGTAACGGGATGTGGTGGCAGATCACCGATCTCTACAATCCCGTGACCTTGAAGAATTACATAACGTTCAGTAGTCGACTTTAACTGGTGCCACTGAGTGGTTACTCCAGGTTCAACCCTTGCTTGAGCAATCGATAATGCCCCATCCTCGATACTATTAGACAGTTCATTGATGTAACAGCCTTCAATAAAGAAATATTCTTTGCTTGCCTGATAATGCACAATTTTTGGTTTCATTTTCAAAGTGTAACCGGGCGACAGTTGCTTAACAAATTTAGTTAGAAATGCTGAAATAAATACTTGGCACCTTCTATGCAGAATTTTTCATGTCACCCTTCAAGGAGGTGTTCCATGAAAACGTTCATGCTTATTTTTGTATTGTCATTTGCAGTACAGGCGAATGAAATATCTTCATGGAATCGTCTGATTCTTTCTGGTGGTTCACACATCATGATCGGTTTTGCACCACCAGATTTGGAGCAAGCCGAAATACTGAATATCTTTATCGAAGGTGATGGAAAACCTGGTGTGGCATTAAGATTGGCTCAGGAAACCGGTGGAGACAGTGTCTATATAGGTCGGCCATGCCAATACCTGAAAGCTACACGATTTAATTCGTGCAATCGTGAACTATGGACCTCCCATCGTTATTCACAAGCTGTTGTTGATTCAATGGACATTGCGATTTCAGAAATGAAAAAACGATATCAGGCACATCAAATTCGTCTGGTGGGTTATTCCGGAGGGGGAGCAATAGCATCAATCATTGCATCAAAAAGGAGCGATGTTGCACTATTAGTGACCGTTGCAGGAAATCTAAACCATAAGTGGTGGACCGAGTTTAATGATTCAGCGCCACTAACGGGGTCATTAAACCCAATTGATTACAGCACAGCATTGGAAGCAGTACCTCAGATTCATTTGATAGGTGATCATGATTTTGTAGTGCCCGGATCGGTATTAATGTCTTACCTGTCAAAATTTAAAACACGTGAAAAAGTAAAAAGCTACCTTGTGGGTGGTGCTGATCACACATGCTGTTGGTCGATGGCTGTAGCTGCTGTGCTTTCAAATTAACGTAATATGGCTAGCTAAGACTATCCAGCCATTCATCATCTGACCCCTCATTCATGCCTTCAAATAAATAAGTCGATAAATAACGTTCCCCAGTATCCGGAAGCATTGCAAGAATAACCGAGCCTGGTTCTGCATTCTCAGCAACTTTCATTGCGGCAGCAAGTGTACCGCCACAAGATAATCCACAGAAGATACCTTCTTCACTGGCTAACCTTAACGCCCAGCTTTTAGACTCTTCATCTGTGACAGGGTATAACTCATCATAAACATCACGGTTTAATACATCCGGAATAAAATCTGGTGTCCACCCCTGAATTTTATGAGGATGCCAGTCATCTCCCGCCAGCATTGAAGCCGAAGCAGGTTCTGTTGCCACAATTTTGGTATCCGGTCTGGCAAGTTTGATCATTTCCCCAGCCCCGGTTAATGTGCCGCCAGTACCCCAGCCAGACACCCAATAGTCAAGTTTTTTGCCAGCAAAGTCTCTAAGGATTTCCGGGCCAGTCGTATTTCGATGAAAGGCAGGATTGGCCGGATTCTCAAATTGTCTGGCCAGGAACCAGCCATGCTTTTCAGCAAGTTCTTCAGCTCTTTTAACCATTCCAGTGCCTTTTTCAGCTGCCGGGGTAAGAATTACCTTAGCACCCATTGCACGAATGATTTTTCGGCGTTCAACTGAAAATGTCTCAACCATGGTGGCAACAAATGGATACCCTTTGGCAGCACAGACCATTGCTAATGCAATACCGGTATTGCCTGAAGTGGCTTCAACAACTGTTTGACCAGGTTTCAACACACCACGTTTTTCAGCATCATCAATTACCGCAAATGCCAGTCGGTCCTTTACAGAAGCCATGGGGTTGAATGCTTCAACCTTAACGTACATTTCGACATGTTTGGGAGCAATATTATTTAGACGAACAATAGGTGTATTACCGATAGTGTCGAGGATGCTGTTATAAATCATAAAAACTCTGTCGATTAGATTAAGATAACTAAAAGCTTACACTAAATTGTTAAAGCAAAAAATCTTCTGGAAAATATCTCGGAGCGTAAACAAAAACAGCCGCATAGCGGCTGTTGTTTTATCTGAAAGTATTTATCTGTCAGGAAACGTTGTTGCTGACATGAATATTTTGCTTTGTAGATTGTTTTGCAGGTTGCTTACTGTCTGGATTAGATGTTTGCTCGAGTGCTTTAAGAATGTTTTGTCGGGTAATTGACCCCACTAAACGATTTTCTTTAATCACTGGTAAACACTTGTAGGCGGTTTTTAAAAACTTTTCAGCGACCTCAATGATTGATGCTTCAAAATCAATGGTCTCAACCTGATTATGCATATACTCTTCAACATTGCCGGCAGATTCGCCTTGATAAGCAGCATTGAGTGCCACTTGCATGCAGTCTTTTTCGGATAAAAAGCCAATCAGGTTGCCATGACGATCGATAACGGGAGCTCCAGAGATTTTAAATTCAATCAGTTGATGAATAGCACGCAATACATCCATCTCAGGAGTAAAAGTGATTTTGGTGCCATTCATATGATCTTTGACTTTGAGTGATGCAAGCATGGGCTACTCCCTGACGCTGTTTAGTTTTGTTGTTGTACCCGTTTTCGGGCTTCACACTCTTCTTTTTCCTGAATCGAGCAGGCACCCCCACAGCTTCCTGACAGACCAACCTGATTCAAACCACCACAGCTGCCTTTAATTGCTGAGCGGCCAAAGATCACACCTATGGCCATGGCCATAACGGCCAGAAGAATAATGACAAATGCGGCAAGGAAAGTATTCATTTTAGCCTCCAAAATCATCGAGCATGATGTTTTCAGGTTCAACACCTAAATCTTCCAGCATTTTGATGACTGCTGCGTTCATCATCGGCGGACCGCACATATAATATTCACAATCTTCCGGTGCCGGATGTTGTTTCAGATAGTTTTCGTAAATAACGTTATGAATAAACCCCGAGTAGCCAGTCCAATTATCTTCCGGCAATGCGTCAGATAAAGCGACGTTCCAGGTAAAATTGTCATTTTCAGCTGCAAGTTCATCAAAGTCTTCAGTGTAAAACATTTCGCGTAAACTACGGGCACCATACCAGAAAGTAATTTTACGTTTAGAGTTAAGGCGTCGGAGCTGGTCAAATATATGTGAACGCATTGGAGCCATACCCGCACCACCACCAATAAAGACCATTTCTCTGTCGGTATCCTTGGCAAAAAATTCACCAAAAGGTCCTGATATCGTAACTTTATCACCCGGTTTGAGATCAAATATATAAGAAGACATGATGCCCGGTGGTACATCATCGGCATTTGGCGGTGGAGATGCAATCCGTACGTTCAGCATTACTATGCCTTTTTCTTCCGGATAATTTGCCATAGAGTAGGCTCGAATCACATTTTCTTTGACCACCGATTTGTAACGCCACAAATCAAAACGATCCCAATCCGGGCGATATTCATCAGCAATGATAAAGTTTTTATATTCAACGGTATGGGGTGGGCATTCTATCTGAATAAAACCACCGGCCCGAAAATTGACGCTGTCACCTTCAGGTAGTTCGAGAATCAACTCTTTAATAAACGTGGCTACATTGTCGTTGGAACGAACGGTGCATTCCCACTTTTTGACGCCGAAAACCTCTTCTGGCACCTGAATCCGCATATTCTGTTTAACCGCAACCTGGCAGGATAAACGATCACCTTCAGTGGCTTCCCGTTTAGTGATATGTGATTCTTCTGTGGGTAGAATAGAACCGCCACCTTCAAAGATTTTAACCTTGCATTGAGCACAAGTGCCGCCGCCACCACAGGCAGAAGAAACAAACAGGTTGGCATCGGCCAAAGCGCCTAATAATTTACCGCCAGCCTTGGTTTTAATCGTTTTTTCATCATTAACGATAATTTCGATATCACCTGTTGCTACCAGTCTGGAGCGAGCACTGAGAATAACGAATACCAGCACCATGATGATGAGCGTGAAGAGAACAATGCCTAAGATAATTTCCATTAGAGTTGAATCCCCGAAAATGCCATGAACCCTAACGCCATCAATCCAGCAGTAATAAAGGTAATGCCAAGACCTTGTAAACCGTCAGGAACATCGGAATATTTAAGTTTTTCTCTGATGCCGGCAATTGCCGTAATTGCCAGTGCCCAGCCAAAGCCACTTCCCACGCCATATACAGCACTTTCTGCCAGATTGTAATCACGTTCAACCATAAACAGCGTGCCACCTAATATGGCGCAATTTACTGTGATTAAAGGCAGGAAAATGCCTAAAGCGTTATAGAGTGCTGGGACATATTTATCCATGGCCATTTCAATGATTTGTACCATGGCGGCAATGACACCGATATAGCTGATCAGACCCAGGAAGCTCAGATCGACGTCGGGTAAGCCAGCCCATGATAAGGCGCCTTCTTTTAGCAGGTATTGATAAATCAGATTATTGGTTGGCACTGTAATGGCCTGAACCAGTACTACTGCAATCCCAAGACCCAATGCCGTTTCGATTTTTTTTGAAACCGCAAGAAAGGTACACATACCTAAAAAGAAGGCGAGCGCCAGATTTTCAACAAAAATTGAGCGGATAAACAGACTGAGGTAATGCTCCATTTACAATACCTCCGTGCGGTGTACTTGATGGATCTGATAGTCCGGCGCCTCAACCTGCTGTGGTTTCCAGCTACGGATAGCCCAGATCATCAGGCCAATGATAAAGAACGCGCTTGGTGGCAGGAGCATTAAACCATTCGGCATGTACCAACCACCTTCATTAGCGACCGGAATAATGGTCTGACCAAACAACTTACCGGCACCCAGCAATTCACGGAAAAAGGCGACGACCAGCAATACCAAGCTGTAACCCAGACCATTGCCTAAACCGTCAAGAAAGCTCATTCCCGGCGAGTTTTTCATGGCATAAGCTTCCGCTCGACCTAAAACGATGCAGTTGGTAATAATCAACCCGACAAACACCGACAATTGTTTGCTTGCCTCATAGGCGTAGGCTTTGAGAATCTGATCAACGATAATAACCAGCGAAGCAATCACCGTCATTTGAACGATGATACGAATACTCGACGGGATATGATGACGAATCATACTAATGATAGCACCGGAAAATGCCGCAACCGTCGTCAAGGCGATACACATTATAAGCGCCGCAGTCATATTGGTTGTTACCGCTAATGCGGAGCAGATTCCCAGTACTTGTAATGTAATAGGGTTGTTATCGATTAACGGGTCGATAACATTGGTTTTTGCTTGGCTTGCCATCAGTTATTCCCCACGTCTGAACGCATGTTTTGCAAAAAAGGACCAAATCCATTTTCACCTAACCAGAAGACCATCATATTGGATACACCTTGGCTGGTCAGAGTGGCACCGGATAATCCATCGACTTTATATTCAGCTTGTGGCGTATTTTTGTCGACATAACCCCGTACGACTCTGAATGCCACATTGCCATTTTCATCAAATACTTTTTTACCTTCCCACTTCGCTAACCAGCGAGGGTTTTCTATTTCGCCGCCCAAGCCTGGTGTTTCTGCATGCTCGTAAAAACGCAAACCACGAATGGTGTTAAAGTCATCCTCCAGGGAGAGAAAACCATACATAGTCGACCATAAGCCGTAACCATGAACAGGAATGACCACTTGTTCAATCTCATCACCTTGTCGCAGAATATAAACTGGTGCATATTTGGCACGCGAACCAATCCCGGCCACATCTTCTTTATTGCTCAGCTTTACACCTAAGTCTGGTGACCCAGATGCTTTACGCTGATCAAAACTAACCGGATCTAAATCGGTGTCAGCGTAATCACCACTCGCTAGATCAACTAATCGAACTTCAAACCTTTCGAAAGCCGCTTCCATATCCATGCCGGGTTCAAATTGATCGGTCACGGCCAGAATGTTCTGCCGGATATCGTTCTTTTTATTAACAACCTGCTTGGATTTGAGGACTACGGCTGCTGTCGAAACCATTACCGAGCAGACTAAACAAAGCATGATTGCAATGAATATGGTTTTAGTTGGATCATCGTTGGGCCGCTGCATCAGCTGTCCCAAAAAACCTTTTTTCTGTGTGATTTCTGCCATGATTAGCTTCGCTGTAGTCTGCGTTTAATGTTCGACTGAACGACAAAATAGTCGATAAGAGGGGCAAATATATTGGCAAATAGAATGGCCAACATAATACCTTCGGGGAAGGCTGGATTGACTACCCTTATCAGAACCGTCATAAAGCCAATCAGAATACCGTAAATCCAGCGTCCTTTATTAGTCATGGCAGCTGATACCGGATCGGTTGCCATGAAAACCATGCCAAAGGCAAAGCCGCCGAGTGACAAATGCCAGTACCAAGGCAGACCAAACATCGGATTGGTATCACTGCCAATCATATTGAACAACCAACTGGTGGCAACCATGCCGATGAATACACCGAAAATAATCCGGAAAGATGCAATCCGGGTATATAGCAGAAAAGCGGCACCCAGCAAAATAGCGAGGGTAGAGGTCTCACCCAATGACCCCGGCATATGACCAATAAACGTTTGTGTCCAGGTATAACCTGCCTCGGTGACGGATTCCAGACCACCTAATGCAGCCAGGGCAAGGGGAGTTGCCCCTGTGTAGCCATCAATAGCGGTCCAAACCGCATCACCTGACATTTGTGCAGGGTAGGCAAAGTATAAAAAGGCCCGACCCGTTAATGCTGGATTCAGGAAGTTTTTGCCGGTACCACCAAATACTTCCTTACCTATAACCACACCAAAAATAATGCCCAGAGCGACTTGCCATAAAGGAGTCGAGGGAGGGAGAGTAAGGCTGTAAAGCATTGAGGTAACCAGAAAACCTTCGTTAACCTCATGGTTTCTGACCGCAGCAAAAATGACCTCAAAAGTACCGCCAGCAATCAACGTTGTCAGGTAGATTGGTAAAAAGTAGAGCAGGCCATGGAACATGTTGGAGAACAGGCTGGTAGGATCATAACCGATCCCAAAGCTGGTCAGAATCCAGCCCCGCCAGCCTTCAAGTGTTGACATGCCAAGTTGAGCCATCGCACTGTTGGCCTGAAAACCGGTATTCCACAGCATTAACATTAATACTGGAAAAGTCGCCAGTACCACATAACTCATCACCCGTTTAAGGTCGATTCCGTCACGCACATGCGGAGAACCTCGGGTCACATCGCCGGGACTATAGATGAACGTATCGATCATCTCATAAACAGCAAAGTACTTTTCGTAAGGTCCGCCCTTTTGGAATGACGGCTCTATCCGGTCAAGGAATCGTCTTAAACGCGCCATGGTTATCCTTCTTTTTCTATTTGTGTAAGATTGGCTCTCAGCGCCGGGCCATAATCATATTTGCCTGAACAGACATATGAGCATAAGGCCAGGTCTTCTTCATCCAGTTCAAGACACCCTAAAGCTTGAGCAGAATCAGTATCTCTGACCAATAAAGCGCGCAGCAGTTGCGTTGGCAAAATATCCATAGGCATAACGGTTTCAAACACACCCACCGGCACCATAGCGCGTGGACTTCCATTTTGGGCGGTGGTCAGCGGTAAATCTTTTTTGCCGAACAGCTTGCTGAAGAACACATTCAATGCAGAATACTTATTGGCACCACCCGGACGAATCCAGCCTAATATTTCACGGTGGGTACCTTCTTCGAGTACGGAAAGCTGGGTGTGAAAACGTCCCAGATACGCCGCCCAATTATTGGCAGTATGACCATTGAAAACGGAACCGGAAATGACACGAGAACGCACATTTTGTACTTCACCGCGAACTAAATCTTCGGTATTGGCGCCCAGGCGAGTGCGAATTAACCTTGGGGTATTTACCATGGGGCCTGCCAGCGAGATAATTCGTTCAACCCAAAGATGACCTGTGGTGAATAGTTTTCCTATGGCAATAACATCCTGATAACCGATATGCCATACGGTTTTTTTAACACTTACCGGTTCGATAAAATGGATATGCGTACCGACCAGGCCTGCGGGATGCGGACCCGAGAATGTTGGTGTCTCAAGGTTCTTGATATCCGGTGTGGGTAAGGCTGCATTGGGTGATTGACACAGATACAGTTTACCACCGGTCAAATGGCTTAATGCCATCAGCCCATTACGAAAATCGTCAGCATATTCATTTATGATGAGATTGGGATCAACAGCAAGCGGGTTGCTATCAATCGCGGTAATGAAGATGGCTTTAGGTTCACTATCCAGTTCTGGCGTTTTGCTATATGGACGTGTTCGTAATGCTGTCCATAAACCTGATTCGACCAGATTTTGTTGGACTTGCTCACGACTGAGCGAAGCCAGTTCATTTTGAGGATAGTGTTTAAAAGTGATTTCTTCATCACCATTAAGCTCAATTACAACGGATTGTAATGCACGTTTAGCGCCGCGATTAATGGATTTAATCACCCCTGAACCGGGAGCGGTATAAGTGACACCAGGTATTTTTTTATCGGTGAACAATGCTTCACCTAATTTAACCTGCTGACCTTCTTCAACCAGCATGGTCGGTCTCATACCGACGTATTCGTGGCCCAACACAGCAACCGTTGCCACCGGATTAGCCTGGCTAATTGTCTGTTCCGGGGCGCCAGCAAGGGGCAATGTCAGCCCTTTCTTAATTGAGAAATGCATATCCCACCTAGTCAGAAGCAGTGCATGTGCACTGTTGGCATTTGAAATTATTAACTTAGGAGTATAGCGGCTTTGCAGTACCTAAGGGAAGCTTACCATGTTATTTGAATGGTTATTTTACAGATGTTGAATGGGCTGATTTCAGCCAGATAAAACCAATTAAAAAAGCACTGCTTGCCGTAAGGGCCGCCAACATAAATGTCATCTCCGGTCCCGGAGTCAGCCATAAATAACCGCTTAATAAGCTGCCAACCGCGCCACCTGCACCAAAACTCATGCTGCTATATAACGCCTGACCACGACCCTGATTTCGTCCGGTAAAGTGTTGATGAACCCATGCAATAGAGGCAGCATGATACGCACCATAGCTAGCAGCATGAAGCGATTGTGCGGCAATGAGCATAAATATTTGATCGGCATATAGTGCAATTAGCAACCATCGAAATGCAGCGAGCAGAAGACTGCCAAGTAACACTTTGCGGATGCCAAAACGGGGCAGCCAGCGATGCATTACCAGAAACACCATTAATTCAGCTACCACGCCTAACGCCCATAACTGACCAATCAGGGTTCTGCTGTATCCATGCTGCTCAAGATAAATACTGTAAAACGTATAATAAGGTCCATGACTGACCAGCATTAAAAAGCAGATAGCCAAAAATGCAAGAACGGCAGGTTGTTTGAGCACTTGTCTTATTGGAATATGATTGAGACTGAGATGACGACTGGCTGATTCGGGAACCGTCAGGCTGATTAACCAGATGCCGCTAATTGATATAAGCAAGGCATACGGCACGATGCCAGCATCGTAGCGATCCAATAGCCAGCCAAGTAGCACCACTACACAGATAAAGCCGATGGATCCCCAGACACGGATCTTGCTGTAATGATGACTATGTTCGCCCAGATGCTGCAGAGTAGTGACTTCAAACTGGGGCAGTGAAGCATTCCAGAAAAAGCTGAAGACCATTAGTACAACGGCTATCGAGTAATAAGTTTGGGAGATAAAAATAGCGGAGAACGCCACAATACTCAGTAAACTGGCCAGTCGCACAATGCGCATGCGTTGACCACGATGATCGGCAATCCAGCCCCAGACATTCGGTGCAATAATTCGAGTTGCCAGCAGGATGGCGGTTAATTCACCAATCTGTCGGGCACTGAAGCCTTCCCATTGCAGGTAAATGCCCCAGTAGGGCACCAAAATACCCAAAGTAGCAAAATAAAAAAGATAAAAACCTGACAGTCGCCAGTAAGGTAGACCAGTAAAATACACCAGCGATCAGATCAGGCTTGTGCCGGGATAATTGGCGTGTCAGTTGTTACATCCATATTCTGTGCCCGATGACGCAATACATGATCCATTAACACCAAGGCCAGCATGGCTTCTGCGATTGGCGTAGCACGAATCCCAACACAGGGGTCATGACGACCGTGTGTCACCACTTCGATGGGTTCACCGCGGGTGTTGATACTGCGACCCGGTATGCGCAGGCTGGATGTGGGTTTAAGCGCCATGCTCACCAACAAGTCCTGACCACTGGAAATTCCGCCCAGAGTGCCGCCTGCGTGGTTAGTTACAAAGCCTTCCGGGGTCATTTCATCACGATGCTCGGTGCCTTTTTGAGTAACCGATTCAAACCCCGCACCAATTTCCACCCCCTTAACAGCATTAATGCTCATCATCGCGTGGGCTATATCAGCATCCAGGCGATCGAATATGGGCTCCCCCAGGCCGGGGGGGACATGGCGGGCAATGACATTGATACGAGCACCAATGGAATTGCCTTCCTTGCGTAGGGCATCCATATAGTCTTCCAGCTGACTTTCAATATTGGGGTCTGGATTAAAAAACAGACTATGGTCGATATGTGACCAATCCAGCGTTTCAGCTTTAATCGGACCCAGTTGGCTCAGATAACCCTGGATTTCAATACCATAACGTTGTTTGAGGAATTTTTTGGCAATTCCACCTGCGGCGACACGCATGGCGGTTTCGCGTGCAGATGAACGGCCGCCCCCTCGATAGTCACGAAAACCATATTTATGCTGATAGGCATAATCAGCATGAGCCGGACGAAATTGTTCCGCAATATTGCCGTAATCTTTTGAGCGTTGATCGACATTTTCAATCAATAGACCAATCGGAGTTCCTGTGGTTTTACCTTCAAAAATACCGGAAAGAATTTTGACCTGATCGGGTTCCCTGCGTTGTGTTTCATGGCGGCTTTTACCGGGACGGCGGCGATCCAGATCTCCTTGCAGATCGGTTTCAGACAATTCAAGTCCCGGAGGGCAGCCATCCACAATACAGCCTATGGCTGTGCCGTGACTTTCACCAAAGGTGGTGACGGTGAAAAGTTTTCCAAAACTGTTGCCTGACATAATTAAAAATCCGCGTTAAACGATAAACAAAGTAGCAAATCCTAGGAAAGCCATGAAACCGACAACGTCGGTGACAGTGGTAAGCAACACACTGCCGGACAAAGCGGGATCAATACCGATTCGTCTTAATCCCAAAGGGATCATGACTCCCGCAATAGCTGCGCACGTCATATTAACAATTATGGCTGCTCCAATCATGATTCCCAGTAAAAAATTACCGAACCAAAGGTAGGTTACAAACGCGATAGCAATCGCCCAAATCACCCCATTGGCCATGCCTACCAGAAATTCTTTGCGTAATAACCAGCGTTGATTTTTGTCATTCAACTGCCCCAGGGCCATTGAGCGAATCACCAGTGTCAAAGTCTGGCTGCCGGCAATCCCGCCCATACTGGCGACAATCGGCATCAGTATCGCCAATGCCACCAGTTTTTCGATGGTGGTATCAAACAGGCCAATGACCCATGCTGCTAAAAAGGCGGTTAACAGGTTTATTCCTAGCCATACTGAGCGTCGGTGGATGCTTTTTTTGACCGGCGCAAAGGTATCTTCATCTTCACTGAGACCGGCCATACTCAATAAAGAGTGTTCTGCTTCATCACGGATAACGTCCACCACATCATCGATGGTGATACGACCCAGCAGATGATTATCTTTATCGACCACTGGCGCGGAAATCAGATCGTGTTTTTCGAAACGGTGCGCTACATCGTGATCCGACATATTGGCCGGGATCGGCTCAACTTGATGTGACATCGCTTCACGTACTGTTAATGACCGGCTGCGACTGACGACCTGTGACAAACGCAAAGTACCAAGATATTTATCCTGATGATCGACGACGTACAAGCTATCAGTGTTTTCGGGTAATTCGCCGTACATACGTAAATAACGTAAGACCACTTCCAGGGTAATATCAGAACGCACCGTCACCACATCGGTGTTCATCAAACCACCGGCGGTATCCTCTTCAAATGCCAGAATGGCTTCAACACGACGACGGCGTTGCGAATCCATGGCTCGCAGTACTTCCTGCATCACATGGCCAGGCAAATCCTGGAGAATATCAACGACGTCATCGGTATCCAGATCTTCCGTGGCGCTTAACAGATCCGCCGTATCCATACCGGTCATCAGCCCGGTACGAACATCTTCACCGATATAGGAAAGTACTTCCCCCCGTAACTCGGGATTAATGATTGGCCAGCAAACCTGACGCTCAGCTGGTGGTAAGGACTCCAGTAAATGCGCAGTTTCAGCTGGATGCAGACTGGCTAATAAGCGGCGCATTCTGACGAAGCGTCCACTTTTTAGCGCCTCGGAAAAGGCATTCAGCGAGTGATTGAGACTGCGATGTTGGTCCAGCTCAGACATATCCGGCTCCAGAGGGCGTCGGTTCTTGTAGGGGGAGTGTTCAGGCGATATTTTAGCCTGCTTACCTTGTGCTGGATAGCGTTAAATCCTTTAGGCTGGTTTTATCTCATGCAATGTAACCAGCTTAGTGGTGAATAGGCGCGTTAATTTGTTCAAGCAACATATCCGCTTCTAGTGCATCAGAAACTTCCATTATGCTCAACGTATTACTCGGTAATAAACTCAAATCGGTTTCGTTAATGATTTGTTTAATTTCCAGTAACGCATTGGGATGCATACTGAAATGCTCCAGTCCCATTGCCAGCAACAGGCGTGTATAACGGGGGTCGCCAGCCATTTCACCGCACATTGACACTGGCACATTAAATTTTCTGCCAGCTTCCAGTGTCAAATGAATCAAGCGTAGAACAGCAGGGTGCAACGGGTCGTAAAGATAGTTGACCGTGTCATCGATACGGTCAATGGCTAGTGTGTATTGAATCAAATCATTGGTACCGATAGATAGAAAATCAACATGCCGGGCAAACATTTCCGCACAGACTGCACTGGCAGGGATTTCGATCATGGCACCAATCTCTACCTGACGATCATACTCCAGGCCTTCTTTATCCAGTTCTATTTTGCATTGTTCCAATAAGTTACGTGCCTGCAACAATTCATGCATGGTGGAAATCATCGGAAACATGATTTTTATCTTGCCATAGGCCGATGCCCGTAAAATAGCCCTTAACTGGGTACGGAACATGGCAGGTTGAGTCAGACACAGACGAATGGCGCGTAACCCCAGAGCTGGATTGGTGACGACTGTTTGAGTGAGATGGCGACCACCATCGACCGTTTTATCAGCGCCTAAGTCAAAGGTTCGAATAGTGACCGGCTGGTTATTCATGCCTTCCACAACATCACGATATGCTGCCAGCTGCTCTTCCTCTTCCGGCGGTGCCAGCCGGTTCATATAAAGAAATTCTGTTCGATACAGCCCAATGCCTTGCGCCCCGGCATTGGTGATAGTGGTAATATCTTCTGGCAATTCCGCGTTGGCAAGCAGCGTAATCGTTTTGCCATCACGGGTACGGGTTGGTTGAGATTTATAGCGGCTCAGCGATGAGATGTGCTCATCAAACTCAATACGCCGTTGTTGATATTCTCTGAGTGTACCTTCATCGGCCCCGGCAATCATGATGCCGGCCTCACCATCGACGATTAGGGGTTCATTATCCTGTACATAACGACGAACAGATTCCACACCCACTATTGCTGGTATGCCCAGACTGCGAGCTAGTATCGTGGTATGTGAAGTTGCCCCACCATGTTCGGTAACAAAGGCGGCAATACCCTGATGCTGCATTAAAACGGTATCGGCAGGGGTCAGATCTTCAGCAATGATGATATGGCCTTTAAGCCGACCATCGGCGATTTCGTGATCGGCCACTTCCTGATCGGCCAGAATTCGATGGATACGGTTGACCACATGATCTACATCATCCCGACGGGTTCTTAGATAAGGATCGTCCATTTCGTTGAAGACATTGATCAGCGCATCACGTTGTAATTGCAGTGCCCATTCTGCATTACAGCGACGTTGACGGATCATTTCAACGGGTACTTTGGTCAATGATGAATCATTGAGCATCAAAATATGCGTATCAATGAAAGACGTCACATCCGCTGGCGCATTGGCGGGAATGTGATTGCGTATCGATTTAAGTTGTTGTTTGGCCTGTTCAATCGCATCGAGCAGGCGCTCCACTTCCTGTTCAATGGAGAATGCCGGGATCAGGTATTCACGTACATCCGGCTGATTGTGAAATAAAATATGTGCACGGCCGATGGCAATGCCACGAGAAACGCCAATGCCCTGTAACTCAAGTGTCATTGGCCTTCTCCGAAGTAATCGGCTATCAAATTTCCAATAGCTTGCAAAGCAGGCACAGCATCATCGCCTTCTGCTATGACCTGAATCTCAGTACCTTTAGCGGCTGCTAACATCATCACACCCATAATACTTTTGCCATTTACCTGGCGATTATCACGTGAAACGTGGATATCTGCGTTGAACTCGGAGGCCGTGGTAACAAACTTAGCGGCAGCCCGGGCATGCAAACCAAGACGATTGATAATGGTGAAAGTCTGTTCCTGTTTCATGGGCGGTATCCTGAGTGGTGACAACGAACAATGCCTTCCTGACCACCACTTACCGCTTTATTTTCCAGCTCATCGAGACTTAATGTTGGATAATTCAAAACACGGATTAGCATGGGAAGATTAAGCCCTGAAACAATTCGAATATCCTCACGATCTGAGACTGCGCAGGCAATATTACTTGGGGTTGAGCCAAACATATCTGTCAAAATCAAAATACCATTGCCCTGATCCAGGCCAATTAATTCACCATCAAGCTGTTTACGGATCGCATCGGGGTTATCTTTTACTTCGATAGAAATGACTTTGGTAGGCAACGGACAGCAGGACAACATTTGCCTGGCCGTGTTAATCAACTCGGTGCCGATATGATTGTGCGATACGATCAAAATACCTACGGTCATCTTGGTTCTCTTGGTCACCAGCAAAAATCAGACTGGAAGGGCAGTTTACCGCCAATGAATGTAATGGATATGAGCTTTTTAGGCAAATATCTGTGTTTAAAATGCCATTTTAGAAAGCTGCCAGAGCTGCATTTTGTCATGACTGTTTTGGTGTGAACTCTGCATTGCCAACCAGCTATCAATTCGGGTTTTTAAAGATGCCGGAGTATGAACAGATAAGGTCAATACAGCTAATGGTTTACCAAGAATATATTTAGTATGGGTTGGCGTATTGACGCTGCTTTGAGGATGATAGTTAGCTTTCAACTCAATACAACAGTCGGCAATAGTATTGCTCTGCCAACTCTCTTCACCACAGACTTTGCGAATGTCCATCAGTCCTAATTCGCGGCTATGCAATAAACCAGAAAGCATCTTGGGGCAGTAGGCTATCAGCTGGCCAGCTGATAGCGAAAAATCCACTACATCATCGGCAATCAAAATCGCCCCCTGATGGATTAATTCAAGTGCTAAGCTGCTTTTGCCAATGCCAGCTTCACCATATATCAGGATACCTTTTCCCTGATAATGAAGCATGACGCCATGTTGGCTATCTATAGCTGCTGGCTGAGACATTAGAAATTATTCTTCGTCGATGGAAAGCAATAATTCAAAAATGGCTTCGGCGTTGGGAGCCTGCCGAATACGGCTACAGATCTCTTCATCTCGAAACAACGTCACCAGACGTGACAGGTGTTGTAAATGATGTTCGGTATCATCCTCAGGTACCAATAAACCAAAGGCGATATCAATCGGTTTACCATCAGCCGCTTCAAATTCGACAGGCGTTTCCAGTGTCAGCATTGCGGCCACGGTATGAGTCAGATCCGGGACACGAGCGTGGGGAATAGCCACGCCCTTGCCTAACCCGGTACTGCCCAAACGTTCCCGTTCAAGCAGAACTTGAAAGATTTTTTCCGCAGTCGCCGCACTGGTGTTGGCTGCCAGCATTCGACTGAGATTTTCGATCACTCGTTTCTTGCTGGTAGCTTCATCGTGGAAACTGATGTTGTCCGCATTTACGAGCAGTGCAGCGATAAGCATGAAAAATCCCGCTCCTTAACTAGCGTTGTGTTTCTGAATCGCACCATCGGCTTGATGGTGGTTAGTAATTTTATCTTTATGTTTAATGATTTGTCGATCCAGTTTGGCAACCAGATTTTCAATAGCGGTATACATATTTTCCTGCTCGTCAGATGCAAATAAGTCGGCTCCACTGGCATGAACGGTCGCTTCCGCTTTTTGCCGAAGTTTTTCAACCGATAGCACTACATGCACGTTGGTCATATGATCAAAATGACGAGTCAGTTTCTCGAATTTTTTGTTGACGTGGTCCCGAAGGCTGTCAGTGATATCGATATGTTGTCCGCTTAGATTTAATTGCATAATGCATCACTCCTGTTGGTGGACTAAAACTGGCTTTATACCAGTCGCTTACGCTCATTTGAGGGCGCTATCGCTAGCGTTTCGCGGTACTTTGCAATAGTACGACGAGCGACATTAATGCCCTGTTCTCCCAGAATATCAGCAATTTTGCTGTCACTCAGAGGTTTTCTCGGATTTTCCGCGGCGACCAGTTTTTTGATGATCGCCCTAATGGCTGTTGCAGAACATTCCCCACCACTTTCCGTACCGACATGGCTGGAGAAAAAGAATTTAAGTTCAAAAATCCCCCGTGGCGTATGTAGATATTTTCGTGTTGTTACCCGCGATATAGTGGATTCATGCATTTCCACGGTCTCGGCTATATCTGCCAATACTAACGGTTTCATGGCCTCTTCGCCGTGATCAAGAAAATCTCGTTGGCGTTCAACAATCGCTTGGGTGACCTTCAGTAATGTCTCATTACGGCTTTGTAAACTTTTCAGAAACCAACGTGCTTCCTGCAGATTATTTTTCAGATAGGTGTTTTCTTCACTGCTATCAGCCCGGTTGATTAATGAGGCGTAATGTTCAGCAATCTGCAGCTTTGGTGCGTTATCCGGATTGAGTGACAACTGCCATCTGCTATTCACTTTTATTGCGTAGACATCCGGAACGATATATTCAGTTTTGTCAGTTTGAATACTACTGCCAGGACGTGGATTGAGCAATTGGATAGAACGCACCAGATCGGTTAATTCATCATCACTGACTTTTAAAGTGCGTTTTATCTGCGCGTAATCGCGCTTAGCCAGAGTATCAAGGTGTTTGTCGATCAGTTCAGTCAGTAATTCGATATGCTTCAGGGCAACAGATGATTCATATAATCGCAATTGAATTAACAGACATTCGCGCAGATCGCGGGCACCGACACCGACTGGATCAAAGTGGTGAATCCGGTGTAAAACCGTTTCAATCTCATCAAGCTCTACTTCAGCAAATTCTTCACCCAGACTTTGCTGAATCTCTTCCAGGGTGGTTTTCAGATAACCATCATCTTCAATCGAGTCAATGATGGTCGTGGCAATTGCTTGTTCGGTTTCGGTAAACGGGGTGAGTCGCATTTGCCAGAGTAAATGCTGTTGTAGACTATCGCTGCTTTCGTCCTGATTATCACGTTCATAATCGCTATCACCGGAAGGTGCTGAACTGCTGATACTCTGGGGGGTATCGTAGGTATCTTCCCATTTGCTATCAACGGGCAGGTCCTCTGGAATATCGGTGTTTTCCAATTCACTGATTTCACGACTACCATTATCTTCGTCACGACGCGCAACCCCTGGCTCGTCGTAATCGTAATCTTCCTCAACTTCCAACAGTGGGTTGGTTTCAAGTGCTTCCTGAATTTCAGTCTGCAACTCCAGGGAAGATAATTGCAACAAACGTATCGCTTGTTGCAACTGAGGTGTCATCGACAGGCTTTGACCAATGCGTAGCTGTAATGAGGGTTTCACTTAATGTTTTTATCTAATGTTGTGACCATGAGTTTATGTTACCGCAATCGCTGCGCCGTTGCCTATACGTCTCACTAAAATAAAAATCACAATAAGGTCACTGCCGTGGCTTTAAAACTTATCCATACAGAATTACCCAGTGAGAGTTCTAAAGCTGACAATGCCTGGTGACTGATAATTACTTCAAATTTCTCTCCACAATCAATGGTCAAGCGAATAGCTTTGTCGGCTTCACTGATGCCGATAAGCCTGCCGGGTAATTGATTACGGGCACTGCTGTCGGAATGCGCATGAGTGCTGATAGTTATTGCCAGAGGATCAATAGCAATATGTCTTGCGGCGGCAGAGCCATCTGCGGCAAAGATTTTTAGCGCCTTGGTATGAAATATTTCTCCATCATAATGACCATGAAATAAATTCAGCAAAGGAGCGGAAATAGGTTTGCCTTTGAGCAGTTGAATAGTGTGGGGTGTTATTGCTGATGCCTGCAGGCGATCATGGGTGGAAAACAGTACGGTACGTTTAGCGCTGCCGCTTATCTCATTGATCACATCCTCCAGCTGACGCTGGTGGAGGCTGTCCAGATTGGCAAATGGCTCATCCAGCAACAAAATCTCCGGTTCAAATGCGAGCACTCTGGCGATAGCCACACGGCGTTGTTCGCCACCGGATACTGTACTCGCAGCCTGATCGGCCAGATCTGTCAAATTGACCATTTCCAATGCCTTTTGCAGCCTGGAGCGGTGCAATGATTTGTCGACATTTTGTAGTTTTAGCGCTAAGCGGATATTGTCAGCTACTGTGCCTGGCAACATATAAGGATGTTGATCGACCAAGCCTATTTGCTGACGATGTTGCGGTTTTGTCGCAGTGATGTTTTCGTCGAATAAGCGGATATCACCGGAGTGCGGTTGCTTTAGCAATGCTAATAAATGAAAGAGAGTGGATTTCCCAGCCCCATTTTCACCCAATACGGCTAGGCATTGATTGGCTGGAATCTTCAGTTGTTCAATATCCAGCGCCAGCTGATTGCCATAAAGAACTTTGACGTTGTCGAGTTGATAGGCGTAAGTCATGTTAATCGCCGATTTATCCAAGACAAGGCAAAATTCAAGATAAAAGCTATCAACAGCAGCACAATACCCAGCGCCAGAGCCAGTTCAAATTCGCCCTTACTGGTTTCCAGTGCAATGGCAGTGGTCATGGTGCGGGTATATCCCTCTATATTTCCACCCAGCATCATCGCTGCACCGACTTCACCGATTGCCCGACCAAAGCCCGTTAGAATAGCGACTAATACGGCTAATCGCACGGCTTTCAGTACCTGAAAGCATTGTTGCCATTTATTGGCTCCAAGACTTTTTAAGGTTAACAGTAATCTTGGATCGGCGGTATTGACGGTGACCAGTGTCAGATTCATCATGATGGGGAAAATCAGAATGCTCTGGGCGATAATCATGGCCCATTGTGTATAAAGCAGGCCCAGTTCGCCTAACGGGCCCATTCGGCTGAATAGGCCGTAGAGTAATAGCCCAATGACCACGGTAGGCATGGCCATTAAGGTATTGAGGACATGTTGCAGTGCAGTTTTGCCGGAAAATTCAGTTAGTGCAGTAAATACACCCGCAGGAATCGCCAGTAAAGCAGCAATGAATGCGGCAGCAACGGAAATACTGACCGATGTCTGAATAATCTCCCAGACAGTGGGATCAAAAGCTATCAGCAGTTTAAGGGCTGCGGTAAAAGATGCGCCGAAAAAATCCACGGCTAATTCAGCCCAACAATCAGCGAACTAATCCCAGACGCTCACACACGGTTAATACCGGATCGGATTTATTCATGCTGTAAAAATGCAGACCGGGTACGTCGATTTCCAGTAATTGTTCGGTGAAATCGGTGAGAAAATCAGTGGTAAATGCCTGCATGGACGGAATATCGTCGTAATAGGCTTCCAGTTTTTTACGCAGCCAGCGCGGAATTTCTGCCCCACAGCCGGTAGAAAAACGGGCTAATTGTGAATAATTATTGATCGGCATAATGCCTGGAATAATCGGAATTTCAATACCGGCCTGCATACAACGATCTGCAAAATACAGGTAGGCATCAATATTATAAAAATACTGCGTGATAGCACTGTTAGCACCGGCATCTACTTTGCGTTTGAAGTTTTCAAAATCGCTGTTGGCGTCCTGTGCTTGCGGATGCACTTCCGGGTAAGCCGCAACTTCAATGGTGAAATGATCGCCGGTTTCGTTACGGATAAATTCCACCAGTTCATTGGCATAACGGAAATCACCAGGGTCGCGCATGCCCGATGGTAAATCACCGCGTAAGGCCACCACACGGGAAATATCGTTATCAATATAGGTTTGTAAAATGGTGCGAATACGTTCTTTTGATGATCCCACACAAGATAGATGTGGAGCCGCTCCGATGCCGGTTTTTTGGGCTCGCTGTTGAATCTCGACCACGGCTTCAAGTGTATTGTCTTGTGTTGAGCCTCCCGCACCAAAAGTGACTGAATAAAATTCAGGCTTTAATACCGCTAATCGCTCTTGCACCAATAAAAGATTTTGTGCGCCTTTTTCCGTCTTTGGAGGGAAGAACTCGCAGCTGATAACAGGTTGTTTGGACATGATGCTTAACTTCAGGGGGAAAGAAAAAAGGGCTAACGTTTCCGTTAGCCCCGTTTAAAATTAATAACGGTAGTGTTCCGGTTTATAAGGGCCATTCTGTTCAAGACCAAGGTACTTGGACTGCTCAGCATTTAATTCAGTCAGATTCGCACCGATTCGACCTAAATGCAATCTGGCAACTTTTTCATCCAGACGTTTTGGTAATACATAAACCTTGTTTTCGTAGTTGGCACTGTTATGCCATAACTCGATTTGCGCCATCACCTGATTGGTAAAAGAGGCTGACATCACAAAGCTTGGATGACCGGTTGCACAACCCAGATTGACCAGACGACCCTCGGCCAGCAGAATAATACGCTTACCATCAGGGAATATAACGTGATCAACCTGAGGCTTAATGTTTTCCCACTCGTAGTTACGCAGTGAAGCAACATCAATTTCGTTATCAAAGTGACCGATGTTACAAACAATAGCTTCGTTTCTCATCGCTGCCATATGGTCATGGTTAATGACATTGATATTACCGGTAGCGGTAACAAAGATATCAGCCTTATCAGCAACTTCATCCATGGTGACAATCCGGTAACCTTCCATTGCAGCCTGCAGGGCACAAATGGGATCAATTTCAGTGATCATCACGGTAGCGCCCATGCCACGGAAAGCCTGTGCACAACCTTTACCTACATCGCCGTAACCCAATACCACACAGATTTTGCCAGCCACCATGACGTCTGTTGCGCGCTTGATGCCGTCAAGCAATGATTCACGGCAGCCATACAGATTGTCGAATTTTGACTTGGTGACCGAGTCGTTGACATTAATTGCCGGGACTTTCAATGCACCCGCTTTCATCATTTCATATAAACGATGGACGCCGGTAGTGGTTTCCTCGGACAGTCCCTTAACATCGTCCAGCAGTTCTGGATAATCCTGATGCATCATTGTGGTTAAGTCACCACCATCATCCAGAATCATATTCGGGTGCCAGCCGTCAGTACCGATAATTGTTTGGCGAATACACCAGATAGCTTCATCTTCAGTTTCACCTTTCCAGGCAAAAACCGGAATGCCCTGATCGGCAATGGCCGCTGCAGCGTGATCCTGGGTTGAGAAGATATTGCATGAGGACCAACGTACTTCCGCGCCTAATTCGACCAGCGTTTCAATCAATACCGCTGTTTGGATAGTCATATGCAGACAACCGGCGATGCGCGCGCCTTTTAAAGGAGCTTGACCGGCATATTCTTTGCGTAACGCCATCAGGCCAGGCATTTCGCTTTCGGCAATTTTAATTTCCTGATGGCCCCATTTAGCAAGACTGATGTCGGCTACTTTGTAATCTGGTTTCAAGTTTTCTACTACTGATTGCATGGTAAATTCCTGTGTTAGTTGATTTTTGCTGCTTCACGTAAGACGGGAGCGAGGTCAGTTCGTTCCCAGCTGAAGTCAGCATCTTCACGTCCAAAATGGCCGTATGCAGCAGTTTGCTGATAAATGGGACGGACTAAATCAAGCATTTTGATAAGGCCAACCGGGCGCAGATCAAAATGCTCGCGAACTAATGCGACAAGTTTATCTTCAGCAATTTTGCCGGTGCCGAATGTTTCCACACTGATCGAAGTGGGCTCTGCTACACCAATGGCATAGGAAATCTGGATTTCACAACGATCAGCAAGTCCTGCGGCAACAATGTTTTTCGCCACATAGCGTCCTGCATAGGCTGCGCTACGATCGACTTTAGAAGGATCTTTACCGGAAAATGCACCCCCACCATGACGGGCCATACCGCCGTAGGTATCCACGATAATTTTACGACCAGTCAGGCCGCAATCACCGACTGGTCCGCCGATAATAAATTGTCCGGTTGGATTGATATGGTATTGGGTATTTTTGGTCAGCCATTCAGCGGGAAGCGTTTTTTTGATAATGAGTTCCATCACGGCTTCTTTGAGGTCGGCCTGGGTGATATCAGGGTTATGCTGAGTCGATAACACTACCGCATCGATACCGACTGGAACACCATCTTCATAGATAAAGGTCACCTGACTTTTAGCATCAGGACGTAACCATGATAGTTCACCACTTTTACGCACTTCTGCCTGACGTTTGACTAAACGATGTGCGTAAGTAATCGGGGCGGGCATTAACACTTCAGTTTCGTTACTGGCATAACCAAACATCAAGCCTTGATCACCTGCGCCTTGATCTTCTTCTGTCTCACGATCAACGCCCATGGCGATATCGCCGGATTGTTTACCGATGACGGACATTACCCCACAGGTTTGACCATCAAAACCGACGTCAGAGCTGTTATAACCGATATCCGTAATAGTTTTACGGACGATATCTTCCAAATCTACCCAGGCGTTGGTCGAGATTTCTCCGGCAACAATGGCAACACCAGTTTTAATGAGAGTCTCACAGGCAACACGGGCGTGGGGGTCTTTTGTCAGGATGGCATCTAAAACAGCGTCGGAAATTTGGTCTGCTACTTTATCTGGATGACCTTCTGAAACGGATTCAGAGGTAAAAAGATAAGCATTACTCATAGACAACTTCCTCATTAAAATTCAAACCAAGGTAATGATAGTTTGATGATGGGGAAAGTTCGTATGAATCGCCCATTACTACCAGTGACCTGTTAATAATGAACGCCGTTTGGAAATGTGAAATTGAATAAGCCTAGCAGAGTCAACTCTGTCGCAGCGTCCCTTATTCAATGGCGCATATCTTAATTCATATTTGAAAAATTACCAAGTTAAGCTTCTCACTTAAATAACTAATTGATGTCCATGATGTTTCAGCCAACTGCGATGCTCCCGAAAATCGGGGTCGAATTGCTCAACTAAATCCCAAAAAGCTTTCGAATGGTTATGCTGTTGTAGATGACATAGTTCATGAATAATCACGTAATCATTAATGGATTGTGTGGCCTGAACTAATTGCCAGTTAAGTTGAATATCGCCCCTGACATTACAGCTGCCCCAGCGGGCTTTATAGCTTTTAATCTGAACCTGATTGGGTAGGAGGCCGGTTTGCTCGGCAAGTTGTTTTACGCGTTCAGTCAGTAATGCTTCTGCCTGACGCCGATACCACCTTGATAATGCCTGCCTTATTTGTAACGGTGTGACATGCTCCGGAGCCATAATCAATAGTTTCTGTTGATCAAACTGGACATGTAGTCGCTGGCGTTGCGGCTGGTGAATAATATGTAAGGGATATTGTTCACCCATAAAAGGTTGTAATTCACCCTCTACAAATTGCCGTTCTGGCGAACGTTGTTGGTAATGCCGCAATTTAGCTTCGATCCACTGCTGTTTGCGCATCACAAATTGTTTTGCCAACCATAGAGGCATTAATTTGGGTAAGTGCACAGTCACCTTGCCATCCTGAATTTTGATGGCGATGGTCTTTCTGCGTGCGCTTCGGACAACTGCAACGGATAGATCGTTAATCTTGATGATGCTCATCGACTGACTTAAAAAACGTATTAAATGGGCATTTTAGCGGCTGATTTGCGAAAATGTCGGATTAAACAGGTTTTATTATGACTCTGACAGCCAAAATTAAATTCGCTCACCGGTTATCGCTGGCCCCCATGCTGGATTGGACTGATCGTGACTTTCGATATTTATGCCGACTGATTTCCAAACACACTTTGCTGTATACCGAAATGGTGACTACTGGCGCATTGTTACACGGCGATCACCAACGGTTTCTGGCTCATGAAAAAATTGAATATCCGATGGCTCTGCAATTAGGTGGCAGTGATCCCACAGAATTAGCTAACTGTGCAAAACTGGGTGCCGAAGCGGGGTATCAGGAAATTAATCTCAATGTTGGTTGCCCCAGCGACCGAGTACAAAATGGCCGATTTGGTGCCTGTCTGATGGCTGAACCGCGATTGGTATCTGAATGCATTAAAGCAATGAAACAGGCGGTTAATATCCCCATCACGGTGAAAACCCGTTTAGGCATTGATGAGCATGATAATTATGATTTTTTAGTGGAGTTTGTCGATGCGGTTTATCAGGCTGAAGTCGATGCATTGATTTTGCATGCCCGCAAAGCCTGGTTAAAAGGGCTAAGTCCCAAAGAAAATCGTGATATTCCGCCGCTTGAATACTCAAAGGCCTATCAGATAAAACAGGATTTCCCCGATTTACATCTGGATATCAATGGTGGAATCCATACGCTGGAAGAAGCTGAAAAACATCTGCAGCAGGTGGATGGTGTGATGATGGGGCGAGCGCTTTATCACCAGCCTTATTTATTGGCCGAAGCTGACAGACGCATTTTTAATGATGATTATGCGGTGCCGAGTCAGCACGAAATTGTCGAGTTAATGTTGCCGTATATTGAAATGCGGATGAAAGAGGGAAGGCCCTTGAAATCGATTACCCGGCATATGCTGGGGCTTTTTCAGGGCTTGCCCGGTGCGCGTCGCTGGCGGCGGCATTTAAGTGAAAATGCACATCTGCCTGGTGCCGGGATTGAAGTGGTTCGCGATGCGCTCAAGCTGATTGGCTGAGTAAGTAATTAACCACAGAGACACAGAGGGCACAGAGTTTTTATAGAGGGTGGAGATAAAATATGTTCGCTGGGTTGTTATGCCAGTGAAAATTTATTCTTTAAGTGCCTTCACAAAAATCATCCGCAGATTACGCAGATGAACGCAGATTTAAAGATTTTTTACAGTTACTTCCATATTGTCTGCACCATTAATAAATATGCGTTGAATAATCAGAGATATGCTCAAAGGATATTAAAGCTTTGGGCCCACTAACTAATTCACTTATGAAGCATCTGCGAAAATCTGCGGATATATCAACGATAAAAATCTTTGTGCCCTCTGTGCCTCTGTGGTTAATAAGAAAATCAATTCCTCAAGCCAGTCCCTTTATGCAGCAGATACAAGGCATAAGCGGTGAGGGCGGCGATAAACAGCAGGATGATGGCAAAGGCAGCTACTACCGGAATATCCGAGACGCCCAACACGCCATAACGAAATGCATTAACCATATATAAAACCGGGTTCAGTAAAGAAACGTTCTGCCAGAATTCCGGTAACAGCGAAATCGAATAAAACACGCCACCCAGATAGGTGAGTGGGGTCAGGATAAAGGTTGGAATAATTGAAATCTCATCAAAGCTGCGCGCATAAAGTGCGTTAATAAAACCACCTAAGGCAAACATAATGGCGCTGAGAAACACCATACTGATGGTGACACCAATATGTTGAATGCTGAGTTTGGTAAAAAACAATGACACCAGCGTGACTATCAACCCGACAAATAATCCACGTGCGGCACCGCCGACGACATAACCCGCGAGAATGATGTAGTTGGGAACCGGAGAAACCATCAGTTCTTCAATATGGTTCTGAAATTTGGCACTGAAAAATGACGAGGCCACATTGGAATAGGCGTTATTGATGATCGCCATCATAATGATCCCGGGGGCAATATATTCCATATAGCCAAAACCATCCATTTCGCCAATCCGTGAGCCAATCAGGTTGCCGAAAATTATGAAATACAGGGTCATGGTGATCGCTGGTGGTAACAGCGTTTGTGCCCATATCCGCAGAAAACGTCTGATTTCTCGAGTCACTAAGGTTGAAAATGCAATCCAGTGATGCTGACGACGATGGTTCATTCGACAGACTCCGGACGTTCAACCAGGGTCAAGAATAATTCTTCCAGACGATTTACCTTATTTTTCATGCTACCCACTTTTATGCCACGTTCGGTCAATACACTGAACAGACCATTAAGTCCTTCATGACGATGTAGCTCTACTTCGATGGTGGTTGGATCGACCTGATGATATTCAATGCCCTGCAGCAAACTGTTGTCCGTCAGTGGCTCAAGTAAATCCAGAACAAATGTTTCTTTATCCAGTCGGTTTAACAACGACTTCATATCGGTATGTTCAACAATACGGCCTTTATCAATAATGGCGATATTACGGCACAGGTTTTCAGCTTCCTCAAGATAATGCGTAGTCAGAATGATCGTGGTGCCACGTTGATTGATTTCACGTAAAAACACCCACATAGAACGACGCAATTCAATATCCACCCCGGCTGTCGGCTCATCTAAGATGAGAAGACGTGGATTATGAACCAAGGCTCTGGCGATCATCAGCCGACGTTTCATGCCGCCAGATAATGATCGTGAGGCGGTATGACGTTTTTCCCACAAGCCCAATTGCTTAAGCAAGGCATCGGCTCGTGGTTCAGCTTGTTTGGCCGGAACACCATAGTATCCGGCCTGTGTCACCAGAATGTGTTTGACCTGTTCAAATCCATTAAAATTAAATTCCTGCGGCACTAGACCAATATAACTTTTCGCCAATTCATTCTGGCTATCCAGATCGGCATCAAAGATTTTAACGGCTCCACTGGATTTCATTACCAGCGAGGTTAAAATGCTGATGGTTGTAGACTTGCCTGCTCCATTTGGCCCTAACAGTGCAAAAAAATCACCTTCTTCCACTGTCAGATTGATATCTTTGAGAGCTTCCAAGCCATTGCGATAGGTTTTATTCAGATGTTCAATAGTAAGCGCTTTCACCGGAATCGCCTTAAGCAGATTTAAACACACTAGATTATCATGTCACCCATGTCTGAGGATATTCACCAATCAATGCTTCCTGTTAATGCTCCGTCATCAGAGGAAGAATTGCTGCAGCGCTGTAAGCTCATTTCTGGCAAAACAGTTCGCCAGCTGGCGCAACAATCTAATCTGCCTGTGCCTGATGACCTGCGCCATCATAAAGGCTGGTTAGGCAATCTGTTAGAGCGCACTCTGGGAGCTGATGCCGGTAATCAGGCTGAGCCGGACTTTGTGGCTTTAGGGATTGAATTAAAAACCATCCCGTTAAATAGTAGGGGAAAACCAAAAGAATCCACTTATGTGTGCACGGTAAATCCCCGGGCAGTGGCGGAAACCCATTGGCAGACATGCTGGTTGCGTCGTAAACTAAGTAAGGTACTATGGTTACCGATTGAGGCTGAGAACTCTATTCCACTTGCGGAGCGATATGTCGGTGAGCCGATTTTATGGCAACCATCATTGTTGCAGGAAACTATTTTGCATCAGGATTGGGAAGAACTGATGGAAATTATGATTGCTGAGGGTGGTGTTACTGCGAGATTAGGACGTTATCTGCAGATTCGGCCCAAGGCGGCACACAGTCGGGTGACTACCCGTCAAATCAGCCATGATGGTGAGGTTGAACTGCATCATCCATGCGGGTTTTACCTTCGTACAAGTTTTACGCAACAAATTCTGTCAGGGAAAGCTTGCTGTTAATGTTCAGCAACAGGCAGAATGCACATTAGATAAAAGGATTGGCTAAGTGCAAAAACTTAATGCATTAGTAGTAGACGCTTCTACTGATTTTAGAAATAAAGCCCGCGCGCTATTGTCGGCAGCCGGATTTGAAGTCGATATCGCTGAAACGGGGTATCAGGGGCTGGAGCATGCTCAGCAGACACGATATCGATTAGTCTGTTGCAGTGATGACCTGCCTGATATTGCCGGCAGTGAATTCTGTGGTCAATTACGAGCTATTAATGGCTATGATTATGCCGCTGTGCTGGTCATGACCGAAAGTGATAATGCCCGGACGCTGAAACAGGCCCTTCTGGCTGGCGCTACTGATATTTTCAGCAAACATGATGAAGCCGAATTAGGCATCTATGTGCAACGCTTGGCCCAGCGCGAAACCCGCCAATTATCTGGCCGGGTATTGTTTATTGAAGACTCCCGTGTATTACAAACCATCATTATCGACTTACTGACCGATATGGGCTTGGATGTTGATGCTTATACTTTTGCCGAAGAGGCATGGGATGCATTCAGTGGAGGCGATTATGATCTGGTGATTACCGATATCATGCTGGAAGGCAGTATGAGTGGTATTACCTTAGTTAGAAAGATCCGTCGACTACGGGAAGATTATGGCAATGTGCCGATCATTGCGACTTCCGGCTTTGATAATGTGTCTCGCAAAATTGAATTATTCCACCTTGGCGTAAATGATTTTGTCTCGAAACCGATTGTCAGGGAAGAGCTACGTCAACGGGTGTTTAATCACATTACCAGCTACCAGAATTTTCGTGAGCTGAGAGCACAGCAGAACTCATTATGCAGTTTGGCGATGCTGGATGAATTGACACAATTATTTAATCGTCATGCGTTACGCGAGTTTGCGGGTAAATATTTAAGCGAAGCTTATCGTTTCAAACGTGATTTGGCGATGGCCGTCATCGACCTGGATCATTTCCGGGCGATTAATGAACAGTATGGCTTTGTTCGCGGTGATAATCTGCTTGCAGAATTAGGCAATTGGTTAAAACGCCATGTGCGTGATGTCGATATGATTGCCCGCTGGTCCGGTGAAGAGTTTGTCTTATTATTGCCAGGATGTGACGAGCAGGCAGCTTCTGCTCTGATGCAGCGTATGCAGAAACGTTTAACCAGATTCAAACCCGCCAGTATCAACATCACCATCAGCGTCGGTGTGGCGACATTACGGCATGGTAAACAAGACACCTTAAATAGCCTGTTTGAAATGGCTGATCGTGCCATGTATCAGGCAAAAATGGCGGGGCGGAACTGTGTGCGGATTTATCAAGCAGAGTCAGAGCAAACCGTCAGTGAAACTCAGGAATGAACTGATGCGAACTCAGCACACTGTTTTTGAGTGAGCATAAAAATTCCATGACCGCCGTTCTCTAATTCCAGCCACAAAAAATGGGTTTCCGGCCATCTTTCATTAACAGCCAGATCGCTATTGCCCACTTCAACAAATAATAAGCCTTCTGGAGTCAGAAACTTAGCTGCGCCGATAATAATCTGTTCAACCAGGGCAAGGCCATTATCATCAGCTTTTAACGCGAGAACCGGTTCGTGATGATATTCAGCCGGTAAACCGTTCATTTCAATATCACCTACATAGGGTGGATTACTGATAATCAAGTCATATTGCCGATGAGAATTCAGGCTGGCCCATAAGTCGGATCTGATTAGCGTTAACTCATCGCCTAACTGATATTTATTTTTATTTATCTGCGCCACGGCCAGAGCTTCTTCGCTGATATCCACAGCGTCGACTTCTGCGCCTTCAAATGCCATCGCTAAAGCAATCGCAATGCAAGCACTGCCGGTGCACATATCCAGAATTCGTTCTATCGAATCCGCATCCTGCAACCACGGCGCAAATTGGCTATCAATTAATTCGGCGAATGGGGAGCGGGGTATAAGTACACGTTCATCCACATAAAATGGCAGACCTGCAAACCACGCCTCATGTGTCAGATAGGGGACGGGAATCCGTTCCTCAACTCTGCGCCTGACTAAATTGAGCAGGATTTGTTTTTCATCGCTACAGAGTCTGGCATCCAGAAATATTTCAGGTAACTCAGTTACTGGAAGCTTAAGACTATGCAGGATGAGCTGAGTCGCTTCATTAAACGCATCGTTATTGCCATGACCAAAAAATAACCTGGCTTCTTCGAAACGCGAGGTTGTCCAACGCAGAAAATCGCGAAGCGTGCTGAGTTCAGCCTCAGCAGCTTGATAATTGGTTGCCATTAATGGGCAGTGATATCAACAAAATGACCGGCAATTGCCGCTGCGGCAGCCATTGCCGGACTCACTAAATGGGTGCGACCGCCCTGACCTTGTCGACCTTCAAAATTACGGTTAGAGGTCGAAGCACAATGTTCGCCAGCTTCCAGACGATCAGCGTTCATCGCCAAACACATCGAACAGCCTGGGTCACGCCATTCAAATCCGGCTTCAACAAAAACTTTGTCCAGACCTTCTAACTCAGCCTGTTGTTTCACTAGACCAGAGCCTGGGACGACCATTGCCTGTTTGACAGAGGAGGCAACTTTACCGCCTTTGATGGCGGCTGCGGCTTCTCGTAAGTCCTCAATACGCGAATTGGTACAGGAGCCAATAAATACTCTGTCTAAACGGATTTCCCGGATTGGCTGATTTGCATTCAACCCCATGTACTTCAGTGCCTTAAGCATACCATTGCGTTTTACTGCATCGGTTTCACCACTGGGATCAGGAATATTGGCATCGACTGGTACCACCATTTCCGGCGATGTGCCCCAGGTAACCTGAGGTTTTATTTGGCTGGCTTCAAGTACCACGACTTTATCAAAATCTGCCTCTGTATCACTGTGTAAATCACGCCAGGCAGCTACGGCCTTAACCCAATTTTCACCAGTAGGCGCAAACGGACGATCTTTAAGATAGTTAATAGTGGTGTCATCAACGGCAATCATGCCTGCACGGGCGCCGGCTTCAATAGTCATATTGCAAATGGTCATCCGGCCTTCCATGGATAAGCTATGGATAGCTTCGCCGGCAAATTCAATCGCATAACCATTGCCACCTGCGGTGCCGATCTCACCAATAATGGCCAGTACAATATCTTTTGCGGTGATGCCGGGGTTCACATGTCCTTCGACTTTTACCAGCATATTTTTAGACTTGCGTTGGATCAGACATTGGGTTGCCATTACATGCTCAACTTCCGAGGTGCCGATACCGAAGGCTAATGCACCAAAAGCGCCATGTGTTGAAGTATGCGAGTCACCACACACAACGGTCATTCCAGGAAGTGTCGCGCCCTGTTCAGGGCCGACAACATGCACAATTCCCTGACGTAAATCATTCAATCCAAATTCAGTAATACCAAATTGCGCACAATTTTGATCCAGTGTTTCCACCTGTAACCGTGAGATTGGGTCAGCAATACCCAGTTCACGATGATTTGTTGGCACATTATGATCCGGTGTCGCCAGAATAGAATTTAAACGATAAGGAATACGTCCGGCCAGGCGCAAGCCTTCGAAAGCCTGTGGAGAGGTGACTTCGTGAACCAGATGGCGATCGATATAAATCAGCGCCGTTCCATCTTGTTCACTACGAACAACATGTTGATCCCATAATTTGTCATAAAGTGTTTTGGCAGACATAAATCTCAAAACCGGATTAATTTAGATAGCAGAACATTATACCGTTTTGAGCCGGGTTGCTCTATCGGGTCATGTTGATCTTTTTTGGTTCGCTTTGTTTTGAGTTGGAACAACTATTACCCGGTCCCGGACTTGTGGAATGACAGACATAAAAAAACGGGCAACCCGAAGAGAAGATTGCCCGTTTTTTGTTTACAGAATAGAAAAGTGATTATTCCATATTAGCGTGTCTGTGTTTCATTTCCTCTTCAGGAATGCCTTTCTCATGAATAAGATGAGAAACAATGGCTTCCAGAAAGATCAATGTAGACAATTCAAACATAGTACCCATCGGCATGCCCTTTGTCGGAGCAAAGCTTGAATCAGTACCAATTTGAATGGTTTTATCAGCCAAATCGCCAATCGTAGAACTGGATTTTGAACAAATCAAAACCACTTTAGCTTTCTCAGATTTAGCTTTGTTGGCAAATGAAACCAGCTGTGTTGTCTCACCAGAACCCGAAATAACGATAAGTAAATCGCCTTCACGGATGCTTGGTGTGCTGATTTCACCCTGCACATACACGGTATAACCACTATGCATCAACCTCATACCCAGGAAGTTACCAACCAGTCTTGAGCGACCTGCACCAGTGATGAAAATGCGTTTAGCATCATCACACATAGCAACAAATTCAGCTTCAAGTGAAGTGTCGGTAGCGCCAAGGATATCAGTGATTTTGTTTACAACTAGATCACGATGCATTGTCATATCTCTAATCCTTTATGCTGCGTCAACCAAAGCACGTAATTCTTTAGCAGATTCTGCTGGAGAAGGCGCGCCGTAGATAGCGGCACCAACAACAACGATATCTGCACCAGCTTGTACTGTACTTTGGATGGTGTCTTTGTTGATACCACCAGCAACAGAAATTTTAACATTCAGACCTAAACCAGCGATGGTTTTCAGATCTTCGAATGGAGTTTGACCTGCAGCTTGTGCGTCCAAACCAGTGTGAACACCGATAATGTGAGCGCCGTTAGCAGCAGCTTGTTTAGCAACAGCAGTTTTATCTTCAACACCGATCAAATCGATTTGAGCTTCTGCATTGTTTGCGTTTGCAGCTTTGATAACACCTTTCATGGTTGCTTCGTCAGATGCACCCAATACAGTAGTGATGTCACCACCAGCTTCGAAGAAAGGAGTTGCTTCGTACTCACCAGCATCCATAGTTTTCAGGTCAACCAGGATTTTCTTGTCTGGGTAAGCTGCTTTCAGAGCTTTAACCAATTTCAGACCGTTGTACTTGATGCAAGGTGTACCGATTTCCAGAATATCGACGTAAGGAGCGACTTGTTCAGCCAGCGCCATAGTTGCGTCAAAATCCAATGAATCCAGAGCCATTTGAATTTCAGCCATGTTATTTTACTCCTAAAAATTTTAATAAAATTATTGTCACGCTTCATAGTGCGAGCGGGACTATAGTTCAGAATTTGGCGGCAAGTCAATTGAGCCAAAATCTGTTAAATCAGGCCGCGGCAATTAGGCCGCAACCTGACAGCAGATTGCTAATGAATAATTAGCTTTCCAGATTTGCCAGACGTGTAGCCAGCAGTTCTTCCAGTGATTCCAGTGCTTTGGCAAAGCCATCAATGCCTTCAGACAGTTTTTCTGCCGCCATGCGGTTTTCTGCATGCATGGCATCGAAAGTAGCTTTATCCAAATTCAGTTTCGCCACATCAGCTTTGGCAGCGACTTCTGGAGAAAGTTTGCGTTCCAGATTACCTTCTGTGTTCTGTAATTCATCAAGCAGTTTAGGAGAGATAGTGAGTAAGTCAACACCAGCCAACTCAATAATCTCATCCATATTACGGAAACTTGCGCCCATTACTTCAGTGTTATAACCGAATTTTTTGTAGTAGCTGTAAATTTCAGTTACAGACAAAACGCCTGGATCTTCATTCGCTGGGTAAGAATCACGACCAGAATCTTTCTTATACCAATCGAGGATACGGCCAACAAAAGGAGAAATCAGAGTAATGCCATTTTCAGCACAGGCTACTGCTTGGTGCAAACCAAACAACAGTGTCAGGTTACAGCTAATACCTTCTTTTTGCAGTACTGCTGCTGCCTGAATGCCTTCCCAAGTAGAAGCAATTTTGATCAAAATACGATCACGTGAAACACCCGCAGCTTCGTATTGAGCAATCAGGTCACGACCTTTAGCAATGGTAGCTTCGGTGTCATATGAAAGACGTGCATCGACTTCAGTAGAAACACGGCCTGGAATGATTTCCAGAATTTTCAGGCCAAAAGAAACTGCCAAACGGTCAAAAGCCAGAGAGACAACTTCAGCTGCCGGTGCATCAGCGCCCAGTGATTCACGGGCTGCTTTCAATGTATCGTCAACGATACCTTGATATTGCGGCATTTGCGACGCAGCAGTAATTAATGATGGATTAGTTGTTGCATCACGAGGAGTGTATTTTTCAATTGCTTGAATATCACCCGTATCAGCCACAACGACGGTCATTTGCTTTAATTGATCAAGTAAATTCGCCATTTTCTTACCTTCTTGAGTTAGTTTGTAGAGCTATTGAGCTTAATAATTTTTAGTATCACAAAATCTCTATATTACGGTTTTAAAAACCGTGAACGTCCCACCATTGGATAATAATGGTGGGGTAGTAAATTTGTAATAAAGGCTATTTAAGCTTTGCTGCGAATATAACGCTCAACACCTGTTAATGGTGCGACAGTAACCTGGCTGCGAATATATTTTTCAACACCAGTCATCGGCTTATTCGTAGATAATTGGTTGCGAATATATTTTTCCACACCAGTTAACGATGAGCCACCATTAGATTGCGCACGGATGTAACGTTCTACACCGGTTAAACCATCATTTGCTTTATTTGATGTTGATGCAGCTACTTTTGAGTCCGGTTGGCAACAGCTATCGTTGTCAGACGAGAACAAACCTTTCAAAAAGCTGCAGATTGAAGCAAAAAAACCTTTATCACTCATGAGTATACCCCTGTTACATTCTTAACCCCATCTGCCCAACATGATGAGGTTGGTGCAACGGGTAAATTACTATTTTAGATTCTGTGTGGCAAGCCAGCAGGTTTGCAGATCAATGATTATAATCATGCTCTGTTGTTTTTGACCAATTTATCTTCATGGTCAATAAGTTATGCTGGCAGAACTGGCACAGTGGAATCCGGATGAGTCAGTTAAGCTTAAAAAAAACGAGTGGCACTGGGCCACTCGTTTTTGTTTACGCTACTGTTTGTTCTGCTTACGCAGCATCAACCAATGCGCGCAGTTCTTTCGCAGAATCTGCTGGTGAAGGTGCGCCGTAGATAGCGGCACCAACTACAACGATAGTTGCGCCAGCTTGAACTGTTTTCTGAATGGTGTCTTTGTTCAGACCACCTGCAACAGAAATACGTACACCCAGATTCAATGAAGCGATTGCTTGCAGATCAGCAAATGGTGTTTGACCAGCTGCTTGTGCATCCAAACCAGTGTGAACACCGATGATTTGAGCGCCATTTTTAGCGGCTTCAGTTGCAACTGCTTTTTTATCTGTAACGCTGATCAAGTCAATTTGAGCTTCTGCATTGTTTGCATTGGCTGCTTTGATAACGCCGCCCATTGTTGCTTTGTCAGAAACACCCAGAACGGTGCAAATGTCAGCACCTGCTTCATAGAAAGGTGTTGATTCATATTCACCGGCATCCATAGTTTTCAGGTCAACCAGGATCAGGTTGTTAGGGAATTTGGTTTTCAGGGCAGTGACGATTTCCAAGCCATTGTATTTAATGCAAGGTGTACCGACTTCCAGAATGTCGACATAAGGTGCAACTTGTTCTGCCAATGCGAGTGTTTGATCGAAGTCCAGAGAGTCCAGAGCCATTTGGATAAGTGCTTTTGCCATGCTGACATGCTCCTAATAATTGATTTAATTTGTAGTTTTACGTTGAAAATACGCTCGCAGACTATAAAGCACAACGTTCATTTATGTCAATTTTTCCGGCTTTTACACGATTTTAGCGTTCATTCATTACTGGACAGTCTATTTTGTTCTGTGCGACGCTTTTTGCCGGTTCAGATATTTTAACATTATTTAATAAGCAGGTAATCATGCAGACAATCAACAACCTGAGTGGATTCATCATCGATATGGATGGTGTGTTATGGCATGGCAATATGCCGCTGCCGGGATTAACTGAATTTTTTTCAACTCTGCGCTCGATTAATATTCCTTTTGTACTTGCGACAAATAACGCAAGTCTCACGCAGCAGCAATACCTCAATAAACTGGCTGATATGGGGGTAACCGTATCGGAAAAAGAGATCCTGACTTCCAGTATGGCCACGGCGCGTTATCTTAAAGAAACCTTACCAGTTTCAAAACGAAGGGTATTTGTTATCGGAGAAGCGGGCTTGATAGAGCCGCTTCAGCAACAGGGGTTTGAAGTTACCTCAACTTATTACCCAGCTGATCCACAATCCAATACAGAAAATATCTGGGCAGATGTGGTGGTGTCTGGTCTGGACAGGAAACTGACATGGGATAAGCTGGCCACGGCAACATTAAATATACGTGCTGGGGCTGAGTTTTATGCAACCAATGCGGATACCACATTACCCACCGAACTTGGCGAGGTGATGGGGAATGGAGGCGTTCTGGCCGCTTTAACCGCGGTAACGGGGGTTGAACCTATTGTGATTGGTAAGCCCGAGCCCATTCTGTATCAGCAGGCCTTTGAAATTCTAGGTACCGATAAACACAACACTATCGCCATCGGTGACAGATTGAATACGGATATTCTTGGCGCGGTCAATGCCGGTATGCGCAGTATTATGGTCTTAACCGGCGTGTCATCAGAAGCTGATCTGGCGGAGATTGATTACCGCCCTGACTGGCTTTTTCAGGACATTCAGGAAATCACCAGCTTATTAAAAAAACTTTAAAGAATGGGGAGTGAGAGAATGAAAAAAATAATTAATCACGTTGATAACCTGCTTGATGAAAGCCTTCATGGCTTCGCTAAAGCGCATCAGGATATTGTTTCTCTGCATCTGCAACCTGCTTTTGTACGTCGTGCTAATAGTTCAACAGAACCTAAAGTTGCCCTGATCTCTGGCGGTGGTTCGGGTCATGAACCGTTACATACAGGACTGGTGGGCAAAGGGATGTTGGATGCAGCATGCCCTGGACAGATCTTTACCTCGCCAACACCGGATCAAATGCTGGCCGCAGCAGAATCCGTCGAAAATGGCGCTGGCGTGTTATTTATCGTCAAAAATTACGCCGGTGATGTGATGAATTTTGAAATTGCCGCTGAGATGCTGGAGTGTCAGCATGAAACAGTCTTAGTAAAAGATGATGTGTCTTTGCCTGAAGACCATAGCACCGGTCGCCGCGGAGTCGCAGGAACTTTGATCGTGGAGAAAATTGTTGGTGCTGCGGCCGAGCAAGGTAAGGATCTCAGTCAATGCAAAACCTTAGGAGATCGCGTTGCTAAAAATACTGCCTCGATGGGATTTGCCTTAACCAGTTGTACCGTGCCGGCTGCCGGTCGCCCAACATTTGAGCTCAGTGACAACGAAATTGAAATGGGCGTCGGGATTCATGGTGAAAGAGGGCGCGAACCAATGACCATGAGCTCCGCTGAAGAGCTGGTTCAGCATGTCACTGCCGCCATTGATAAAGAACTAAATCCTCAGTCCGGTCAACAGGTGTTGTTACACGTAAATGGGTTTGGCGCGACACCATTAATGGAGCTTTATCTGGTCTACGATCTGGCGGCAAAATTCTGGGAAGAGAAGGGTGTTGAAATCAAACGCTCGTTAGTCGGTAACTTTACCACCTCACTGGATATGGCCGGTTGCTCAGTAACCTTAACCTTGCTTGATGATGAAATGCTCCAGTTATGGGATGCCCCTGTTCACACAGCGGCACTCCGTTGGAGCTGCTAACTTTATGGACTAATTGACATGGATGTCACTGTGGTTTGAACAATTGTTAGTTAATCCGCAGATTACGCAGATGGACGCAGATTATGCAAAAAGATGTAGAAACCTACGCCGTTATTGGGGCGGCAATGAAAGTGCATTCGGAATTGGGCCCTGGTTTTTTAGAATCGGTGTATCAGGAAGCATTAGAGATTGAATTTCAAGTCAGGGGTGTTGAGTATTTGCGTGAAATGTCACTACCCGTTTTTTATCGCGGCCAACAACTTAAAACTTTTTACAAAGCTGATTTTGTCTGTTTCGGCTCTTTGATTGTTGAGCTCAAAGCACTCCAAAAAATGTCAGGAGTAGAAGATGCCCAAGTAATTAATTACCTCAAGGCTTCAGAAATGCAAAAAGCCCTTTTACTCAATTTTGGTGGTACCAGTTTGCAACATAAAAGACTGGTTCTCAATCTGCGTTCATCTGCGTAATCTGCGGATAAATCTCTACTAAACCTCTTTCTCTGTGGTTAATGATTTTCAAGAATCACATCAGCAATAGTACACAACATCAGTTGGCTGGTGCGGGCGCCGGCATCGATATGGCCCCGGGCGCGTTCTCCTAGAAATGATGCCCGGCCTTTGGTGGCGAGCATATCTTTAGTAGACTCCATCCCTTCAATTGCGGCTTGTTTCATACTCTCCAGTGCAACAGTCAATGATGCATCATGTGTAATACTCTCTTGCAGACTGGTTGCGGCTGGAATCAAGGCATCGAGCATGGTTTTTTCACCGATATCGGCTTTACCACGAGCTTTAATGGATTCCACGCCCGCAGTAAAAATGTCGCTGATACTCTCCAAGGCAGCAGGTTTATTCTTGGCCGTCTTTCCCATCGTCACAAACATTGACCCAAATAATGATCCCGATGCGCCACCCATGGTCGACATCAGGGTCATACCGATTTTGCTCAATGCCGCTGAAAATTCCAGTTGTTCCAGCTCTTCACTGTTTTTCAGCAACGCTTCAATTCCACGCTGCAGATTAATCAGATGATCCCCATCGCCAATCGCCTGATCCAATTGAGCTATTTCGTCAGCATGGGCATGTATGGAGTCTTTAATGGCATGGATAAATGGAGTTAAAGGCACATTGGTAAAGGACATAGCTACCTCAATAGTTATTGATAAAGCAAATATACTTTAGCGTAAATAACAGTGTTTTTTACAAACTTAGGGAATTGAAAGCGAAAAAAAAGCCCCAACCCGAAGGTTGAGGCTTTTTATCAGTTTTAAACTAAACCCGAAGGCTTAGAAAATAACTTCTTACCAGCTGATGAAACCACCGAGAGATAATACATCTGTATCAGTTTCATCTGTAGCACTATGAAATTCATCTTCCATTTGTGAGTATTCAGCAACCAATTTCAGGTTAGCTGTTACATCATGATAAATACCGACAGTAGCCATACTGCGCTTATCGATGTCATATGAATTAGTTATTGCACCAGATTTTTCATCTGAAGTTCTATCAAGTGTTGATTCACCATAGGAGGCTTTAACCCAAGTGCTACCACCGAAGTTATAACCGATTTGCGCGTAGTAACCATCACCATCACGTTCATCACCATTGACGTCTGTGGCAGAGCTATAAACTAAACCACCAAGATCACCTACACCTTTGTTATCGTAGTATGCTGCAACAAATTCAAATCCACCCAGCATGACTTGACCACCTAAGGTGTATGCACTTGATTTAATTGAAGTGCCTGCACCAGCGTCAGTAGTAGCTTCTACTTCTTGGCTCATACCATCTAACCAAAATTTCAAGCTACCGCCATCAAACGCAGTACCGTAGGTCAAAGACGCTTCATAGCGTGGGTCTTGTTCGCCAGATGCGGCAGTACCAAAAGGAGAAGTACCTGCAACAGTGACAGCACCAACTTTATCTGCATCCATAACTGCCAAAGCAACTTTAAAGCCAGCCATATCAACTGAAGTCCAGCGAATTTGTGAGCGCCAGTTAGCGTAGTCATAACCGTAACCGATACGACCCAATGTAGTAATACCACTATCACCACCAGTCGCACCAACACCATATAAAGTTTGGTCTAACAGAATGTTGTTAGCTGCATAAAGACCAAGGCCTTTACCTAACATGATTTGACCAAAGCCACCGTCAACAGTAGCAAATGCTTCACGTTGCTCCATTGCATTGCCTTGACCGAAGTTGTTAGCTGTGTAGCTTCCACCATTTGTAGATGGGCTGATAGAAACACGAGCAGCAACAGTTAAACCGTTGATTTCTGGTGCTTTAACATTAAAACCAAAAAACGTTGGTAACAAGCCGTTTTCTACGCCAGAGTTTTTAACATCGCCAGAAGCGGTGTCAGCATCTGCATAGGTGTAAAACTGGTTGATGTTACCGTCAACGCTGAATTCGTATCCGTTTTCGCCGCCAACAACGATTGTTGCGTTGGCTGCGCCGGCTGCTGCAAATGCTGCTGCGCCGACTAATGTAGCTAGTGTAGTTTTTTTCATGTCTGTTCACCTTCTATGTTGTTAACAGATTACTTTAAGTTTCTCTCGTAACCGGAATGTTTCGCGGTTAAGAGTGTATTTTCCACATCTGCAAAACCTTTGCAACACTTTTACAACAAAAAAATGTGAATTTGGTCAATTTGCTATGAATGTGTGTGTTTTTTACAACAAAGGGTGTTTTTGTCCATATATTAAAGGCTAATAATTAAATTAACCACGGAGGCACAGAGGGCACAGAGGGCACAGAGATTAAATATGAATGGTTAAGTCGCAGAAATCTAAAATATCAGTGGAAAGACATAATCCGCAGATTACGCAGATGAACGCAGATTAAGCTTTAAAAGCTAAATTGATTTTGTTTAATTCAGATTTGTAGAAGGGCCCCATGCCAACCAACTTTATAGCTGACTCTTTCTGAGTTCAGTGCATACCTGGGTAATGCATATATCTATTGAGACAGGGTTGAGAGCTAACACAAAATGATGGCAGCTTTTAATATCTGTTATCTGCGTTATCTGCGGATAAACTTATATTAAACTCTGTGTTCTCTGTGGTTAATCGTTCAATAAATCAATAGATGCCAGAATCACAGTCAATAAAAAAGCCCGGACTGCGATGCAATCCGGGCTTTAAAATTCGATGGTGGCTCGACCTGGAATCGAACCAGGGACACAGGGATTTTCAATCCCTTGCTCTACCAACTGAGCTATCGAGCCAACAAGGTGCGGTATTAAACCTGTCCAAGCCCTTGCTGTCAAGTCGTCTTAAGCGGCTTGGGAAGTTCTCCTTGTAGCATTTATACAGCCATGCTGTAATGACGGGCAGTTTTGCATCGGGGCAGCAAATAAAAATGAATTACAGCCAACGTATTTTATTGTGGGTCATCAGTGTTTTAGCGATAGTTTCGACTTTTTATTTTTTCTCGCCATTATTCGATTCGCCAGCCCATTCAGACGGCCGTGCTGTTGAAGCACTGGATGAGGATAATGAAGGTGACGAGGAGCAGAATCATCAATTTGCGCTCTCTGTTGAGTTAACCAAAGCCGCTCAGGAAATGGCATCCATCAAAAGCCAGACGTTGATGGAAAGCTTCTTTACCCCTGAAATACGTGCCATGGCGTTAGTCATACCGACTCAGGATCTGCGATTGGCCCGTTCGCGATGTGCTGAGGCTGCGCTGAATCTTCGTCTGGCTCAAGTCAATGAGCAAGGAATAAGTAAAGAACTATCGCGCTTGAAAAACCTTCAACAGGCGACAGGAAGCGTAGCATCAAAAGAAGTGAATTACGCCCAGACCAACTTATTGCTGGCCCAGGCAGAATCCGCGTTAAAACAGCAACAAGTGAACAATTGCCAGGCTGAAGTGCGCCAACAATGGCCTCAACCCATTGCGGAGTGGGTGATCAATGGTGGTGAACAGTTCAATCTGCTGATGTCGCGGGAACAGACGATTATTAAAGTGACTTTGCCGCCCAGGCAAAGTCTGAATCAAAACGTTGACACAGTTCGCTGGCAACAAACCAATCAGCAAAATAATGTGGGTCAGGCGCAACGACTTGCTGCCGCTATCACGGCCGATCCGGTTTTAAAAGGAGAAACCTGGTATTTCCTCAATAACTCTTCATCGTTGCAACAAGGTGCGCAATTACAGGTCTGGGTGCCCACTGAGCAGGGTGCCTTTTCAGCAGTGCTGATTCCGTATCAGTCAGTGGTTTGGTACGCGGGACAACCATGGGCCTATTTGCGTATGGATAATCAGCGCTTTCAACGGATTTCGCTGCTAAATGGCCATGAATCGGTTGAAGGTATTTATCTGCAGCAAGGCTTCCATCCTGGCGATGCCGTGGTGACATCAGGGGCTCAGACTTTGCTATCCGAAGAGTTCAAATGGCAAATTCATGATGAAGACGATGATGATGACTAGTCGTATCGTCAGCGAATCCATATTCAATAATTAACAGGAACACGGATGCTTTCTCATTTGGTTGCTTTTTCGGTTCGTGCCCGCGGTGTGGTGCTGGCATTAGCGTTATTGATGCTGGGTTATGGTTCGTATCAGCTTTATAAAGCGAGCCTGGATGTGTTCCCTGAATTCGCGCCAAAGCAGGTGATTATTCAGACCGAAGCGTCAGGGTTTACGGCCGAGCAGGTGGAAACACTGGTGACCCAACCGATTGAAAATTCACTGGGGGGGCTTCCGGATGTGATGTTTGTGCGTTCAGCTTCGACTCCCGGCTTATCGGTTGTGATTATTACCTTTGAAGATCGAAGTGATATTTATCTTAACCGCCAATTAATCTCTGAGCGGTTGATGCCCGCACAGGGACAACTGCCGCAAGGCGTTGGCCCCGCATTGATGGTGCCACTGGAATCCTCATCCGGCACCATTATGACCATCGGCTTGACATCAGATCAGCAGAGTCTGATGCGGCTGCGGGAAATGGTGGACTGGACATTAACACCAAGATTGCTCGCCGTTGATGGGGTAGCAGATATAAATGTATTTGGCGGTGCGGAAAAACAAATGCAGATCCAGCTCGATCCGCAAAAGCTGGCTTCATACCATCTGTCACCCATGGATATTGTCACAGCCGCTCGGGAAGCCACAGTTTTACAAGGCAGCGGATTTATTGAAAACAGCAATCAGCGCATGATGCTACAAGTTGTGGGGCAGCCGGTCAGCGCCAAAACGATGGAAAAAGTAGTGATTCGCCAGCAGGGCCAATCGGTGCTGCATCTAGGTGATGTGGCAAGCATAGAATACGGACCTGCACCAGCCATCGGTGGAGCCGCAATCAGCGGGGAGCCCGGCATTGTATTGATGGTCATCGGCCAATATAAAGCCAATACGCTGGCGGTAACGCAGGCCATTGAAACGGCTTTGAATGAGTTCCGCGATGGTTTTGAAGTTGATGGCATTGAATTACATGCTGATTTATTCCGTCCGGCAAACTATATTCAAACCTCACTGGCGAATATTCAACATCATCTGCTGGTTGGTGGCGGTCTGGTGCTGCTGGTGCTGTTTTTATTCCTGTTCAATTTACGTACGGCGATTATTTCCATGACAGCGATACCGCTGTCGTTGTTTGCCGCATTGATAGTGCTGCTGGAATTCGGGGTCAATATCAATATTATGGTGCTGGGTGGTCTGGCTATCGCACTGGGTGAAGTGGTGGATGACGCCATCATTGATACCGAAAATATCTTTCGACGACTGCGTGAAAATGCGGCATTGAAAGCACCCCGCCCCGTCATTCAGATTGTCTATGAAGCGTCAATGGAAGTGCGTAGTTCGGTGGTTTACGCCAGTTTGATAGTGATGCTGGTATTTGTGCCGTTATTAACACTGGGCGGCGTGGCCGGGCGAATGTTTGAACCATTAGGTCAGGCCTATATTCTGGCGATCCTGGCATCGTTATTTGTGGCGTTAACGGTTACTCCGGCGCTTTGTCATACGTTGCTCAGCCGTATTGGCGTTACCCGGACGACAGAACCACCGCTGATTCACTGGCTGCAAATCGTTTATGGCCGTGTCTTAAAAGTGACCTGTCGATTCCCTAGATTGATGATAATCACAGTCTTGATTTTGTGTGTGGCGGGTGCCAGTTTACTGCCTTATTTCGGGGGACGTTTTTTACCAGAGCTACGTGAAGGCCATTATATTATCCACACAGCCAGTGTGCCCGGAACCTCACTAGAGGAATCCTTGCGAATTGGCGGGTTGATAGAACAACGAGTGGCAGCAATACCCGGAGTACGTGCGACTTCACAATGGGCAGGTCGTGCAGAACGTGGGGCGGATACTTTCGGTACCCATTACAGCGAATATGAAGTGGATCTGGATCCACTTTCCGGTGCTGAACAGCAGGCTATTCTGGATGAAATTCGCGAAATTCTCGAAGCATTTCCGGGCATTAGTTCGGAGGTCAATACCTTTTTGACCGAACGTATTGATGAAACTATTTCCGGCTATACCTCGCCGGTGGTGGTGAATATCTATGGAAACGATCTGGATGCGCTGGATCGTAAAGCCCGTGAAGTGGCTGAGGTGATAGCCGAGATCGATGGAGCTACCGATATCCAGCTACGTGCCCCGCCCGGTGAACCACAGCTGCAATTACGTATCAAGCTCGAAGAGTTACCCCAATGGGGTCTGAAACCGGCGACAGTGATGCAGAATATCAAAACGGCATTTGATGGTATTCAGGTCGGTCAAATCACAGAAGGTAACCGGCTATTTGATATTCGCGTGGTATTGCCAGCGAACTTGCGTGAACAGCCACACCAAATACTCAGTTTGCCACTACGAACTTTGGACAATCGGATGCTGACGCTGGGAGATGTCGTCGAGTTACAGCAGGTTTCAGGTCGACATGCGATTCTGCATCATGGCGCCCAACGGCTGCAAACCATCACCTGTAATGTTACCGGGCGCGATTTACGTTCGTTTTTTACTGAGCTACAGCAGCGAGTACATGAGGATGTGCAGTTTGATGCGGATACCTATCCCGAGTTTACCGGTACGGCCGTTGCTGAAGCCGAGTCTCGCAAGGATCTGCTGATCCATTCAATTCTGATAGGACTGGTGGTGTTAATTCTGCTGTATATGGCACTGCGAAGTGTACGTAATACCTGGCTGGTGCTATTAAATCTGCCTTTCTCGTTATTAGGCGGTGTGATGGCCGCATGGTTAACGGGGGGCGTGTTATCTATCGGTTCGCTGGTGGGCTTTGTGACTTTATTTGGTATCACATTGCGTAATGCCATCATGCTGGTTTCACATTATCAGCATCTGATTGAACATGAAGGCAAAACCTGGGTAATGGAAACGGCCATTCAGGGGGCGCTGGAGCGTCTGCCATCCATTTTGATTACTGCGCTGGTGACAGCGTTAGCGATGCTGCCGATTGCGATTAATGCTGACAGTCCGGGCCGGGAAATTATGGGGCCGATGGCGGCCATCATTATCGGCGGGCTTATTTCGTCAACATTGCTGACTTTATTGGTACTGCCCAGCGTGATGCTGCGTTATGGAGAGTTTAAAAAGCAACGTATCACTCAAACGGAAACCACCATGCAAAGGCAATAATGCCGAGCACAACTGCGATCAAGATAATTTCAACAATCATCAGCGACCAATAGCAAAAGTTTCTGTGGTCTTATTACGCTGATCAGCAAAGAACTGGTAAATCTGTCTGAGTTCATTGCCGGAAAAACGGATTAAGATCAGTTCCTGTCCAGGGCGAATCAGGTCGGGATCATAGCCCATGGTATGGGTGTTGAAGTTATACACATAGCTGGTGGATACTTTCTGGTGCAGAATTTTACCTAAAAATGAACTTAGACCCGTGGGCAAGGGTTCATCGGCATCCGCCGGAATCAGTACACTGACATTCTGCTCTGCACCATCTCGATGCAAACGGATACCTTGTCGAAAATTACGAATCAGGCCAGTCTGAATAATACCCCAAAGCCCTTGAACATCTTCTTCTGTTACCCGGTGCAGATAAAACAGACTATCCTGCATTTCTGCTGAATCACTATCAATTAAATCAGCGATATCCAGTTTTTGTACACCACGGCTGATGGTGACGGACATTTCCTGATCTTCTGGTATACCTGAATCTGCCAGTTCACTGGCTTTAATCTGCTTGATCTGTTTCTGCTGGCGAATCTGAGTCACAGGTGCTTCATGATCAATATCTTCGCGTTTTAACAACTCAACCAGCGGGGCAGTAATGGTCTCGCCCTGTTCAGTCTCGATGGTAATCGGCGCGATATGATCCTCTTCCTCTGTTTGCAGATCCTGCAACGTGGTTTGTTCTCTGATTTCTTCGGTATAACGCAGTGTCAAAGGGGTATCGTCACTTAAAGATGTGTCATCCATCAGGCTTTTTAAGGTGGTGATGCGTTGTTCCAGCTCTGGCAGGGCGATAATACTGTCCGGACGGACAAACATATCATCATATTCATTGACAATAATGGTATCCGAGTCGACATCAGCCAGGCGATCAACAAATGCTTCTGCTTCCTGTTCACGAATTCTCTCGCTACCCGGCAGTTCTTCGGCAGAACGAATAATTTCCAACGGTAAATCAGGTTCAATGACTTCAATAGGCGGATCGACGGTGAGTTCACTGCGATTGGGAGGGGCGTCACTCCATAACAGGTAGCCAAACAGTAATAAAACGATAACGGCAAGAATAGCCGCGATGATTGTGGAACCTGTACGGGCTCGATCCATTTGAAAACCGCCTCAGTGCATGTTTAATCAGTTGGAGAATAAGCTACCAAGTGTCGTCAGATCAAGTTCCCGGCACCAAGGCTGATCAATACATTCGCTTAACGAGATAGTTTGCAGCCATTCTTCAACCTGTTGCGGCAGAACATTATCTGTTGTCCCCAGCAAATTTGATAAACACCGGGCGAGGCCTTCGGCATCAATATTTTGAGTACAGACAGCAGCAATAACCTCTGTGATCAAGTTCTTAAGATCCAGCTGTGCCAGTGCGATGGGGATGCTCTTGATAACCACGGAGTGTTCGATTGCCTGCAACTCAAAACCAAATGATTTTAGTAATGCCTGCTGTTGTTTGACCGCGTTTAACTGAGCTTCAGTGCAGGGCTGGGTGAGCGGCACCAGAATCGGCCTGCTTTTCAAAGGCAGCTGTTGCAGTAATTTGGAAAATTGTTGCACGCGCGAACTTGAAATGGCTTTCGCTAAATCAATCAAATAATGCTGTTGTTGAAACAGCACCCAGGCAAAACGTTGATGCAACACCTGTTTTAACTGATAACTATCTGTTGAATTGGATTGATTCATCGGAAACGCTGTCTGGAGTGAGGATTCATTCCGGGCGTTGGATAACTGATGTCCCTGATAGCTGGCAGTAGATTCTGCAATACGTGGTGCAGAGGGGGCTGATGATGGGTGAGATTGAACAGGGCTGATTTGGCTATGTAATTCATCGCTAATGGCCCGGTGAATAAGGCCGTGAATCAGTCGCGTCTCGCGAAACCGGACTTCGTGTTTGGTTGGATGTACATTCACATCTACTCGATCCAGTGGAATCGTCATGTAAATAACATAAGCCGGGTGTCGACCGGCCGGAATTAAATCCGCATAGGCCTGACGAATCACCTGACTTATCAAACGATCCCGGATGACGCGGCCGTTAATAAAAAAGTATTGCTGATCGGCTTGTGGTCGATGTGCATCAGTATGGCCCAACCAGCCTTTTATATTGATCACTTCAAACTGTTGTTCAAAAGCCAGTGCCTGTTTGACAAAGATTTGGCCACAGATTTTGCCAATTCGTGCCAGCCGCTGAGCCTCGGTATGAGCAATAGGCAGGTTCAGTTTGTTCTGACCATTTAATTCACAGTGAAACCGCACATCAAACTGGCTTAATGCCAGACGTTGTAGCGTAGTGAGAATTTGTTGTTGTTCGGTGCGGGCACTGCGAAGAAAGCGTCGGCGGGCGGGCAGGTTAAAGAATAAGTCACGGACCGCAACTGTCGTACCAATTGGGTGTGGAATCGGCTCCGGCGCATCTGTTTCACAATGAATTTGCCAGCCGCATTCACTGTCGTGCTGTCGGGAAATTAAACTCAGATTGGAAACTGAGCTGATACTGGGTAGGGCTTCACCGCGGAATCCCAGACTGGAAATCTGGCTGAGTTGATCGCTGGAAGATATTTTGCTGGTGGCATGGCGACTTAGCGCGAGAGCCAGATCATCCGCGTGAATGCCTGAGCCATTATCCCGAACCTGTATCAGTTGACTCCCTGATCCTTCAATGGTGACATCAATTTCGGTCGCAGCCGCATCCAGACTGTTTTCCACCAGTTCTTTAATGACTGATGCCGGGCGCTCGATGACTTCGCCAGCCGCAATCTGGTTGGCAAGTTGTAGCGGCAAGGCATGGATACGTTTCGGTGTCAGCATCGACACAGTTTAACAGTTGCGAACAGCAAATCCGCAGTCAAAATCTATCAAGGAATTTTTAGTACGTCGCCGACCATCAGTTTGCTGGTTTGCAGATTATTGGTGGATTTAAGTTCAGACATATTGACCCGATAGCGTTGTGCAATCGTGCTTAATGTATCCCCACTACTGACAATATGTTGTTGGGGTTTCACCTGCTGGGTTATCGGATTACGTTGAAAGTAACTGCGAATACCGGCCAGCATTGCCTGCGCCAGTTTGTTCTGGTGATTGACATCATTAAGTTTGCGCTCTTCTTCCGGGTTGGAAATAAACGCTGTTTCTACCAGAACCGATGGAATATCCGGTGATTTGAGCACAACGAAAGCGGCCGACTCAACTTGTTTTTTATGCACTTTCCCGACGCGTTTCAAGCCCCCCAGAACACTGTTACCAACTTCAAGGCTGGCTTCAAGGCTGGCGGTCTGGGATAAATCAAGTAATACCGAGGCCAGCAGGTCATCTTTATCTTCAAGACTGATGCCACCGGCCAGATCTGCAGCATTCTCACGGTCTGCCAGAATCTGAGCCGCCTCACTACTGGCGCCGCGTTGAGATAATACATAGACCGAAGAGCCCTTGGCGCTGGTCCGCTGGAAGGCATCGGCATGAATGGAAATAAACATATCCGCACCGTTTTGTTTGGCGCGCTGAATACGTTGTCTCAAGGTAATGAATTCATCACGATCACGTGTCATAAAAGCACGCATGCCAGGTTCGTTATCCACCAGTTTTGCCAGTCGACGTGAAATAGCCAATACCACATCTTTTTCACGAGTGCCTTTTCTGCCAATCGCGCCAGGATCACGACCACCATGACCCGGATCGATTGCTATCACAATATCGCGACGGGGTAACATCGGTCTGCTTCGCACCGTAGTGTTAGTGGCTGTTTGTGGCGGTGATGGAGTGTCATCAGCTTTGGTTAGCTGGGTGGACCCCTTTTCATCTGCATCATCAGCAACTTTTTCAGATGATTTTGAAGATTGGTTACTGGCCAGAGCTGTGGCCGGTCCATGTTTTAAATCGACCAGAAGTCGATGTGAGTATTGACCTTCCGGTGCCAGAGCCTGTATCTCATAGTCCGTGGCCTGTTTAAGATCAAAAACCAGACGATAGGTCTCCTGATCATGCTGGGCATGACGGATTTTTTCGACCACCGCGCTGTTAAATGTCGGTGCAATTAATTTTTTGTTTACCTTGGCGGCTTTAAGATCGACAACTAATCGATGAGGATTTGTCAGTGTGAAGCTGGAATATTCCAATGATTTATCCAGATCCAGTACTACCCGGGTCAGGTTGGTATTTTGGGATATACGGATATTCTCAACCGATGCGGCATGCGCATTGATTGTAAACATCAATAATATTAATCCCAATAACAAACGAGACATAGTCAGTTCCTGCAATTCACTCAGCCTTAGTTTGTGATTGAAGGAATAAAAAATCAAGACTTTTTTCTATATTTTTAATGAGATAGCGAATAAAGCTGAATTAGTTGTGAAGTTTATCGCAGATATCAGAAGCGGTTTCAGAATAAGCCGTGAAAATGACTTGTCGGCCGGAAGTCTGATAATTCAATGCGATCAGCATATCCGGTTCAGGTAATACGCCTCTACCTTGCTCCGGCCATTCGATTAATGTCAGGGTATTCGCAGAAAAATAATCTTCAATACCGAGATAGAGCAATTCTTCCGGATCCGCCAGGCGATACAAATCAAAATGATAAATATCCCGCTGATGGATGACGTAATGTTCAACCAGAGTATAGGTCGGACTTTTAACTTTTCCAGTATGTCCCAGAGCTGTCAGTAGCCCCCGAACAAAAGTGGTTTTGCCCGCTCCAAGATCACCTTGAAGATGAAGGCAAAATGCTGATTCGGGTAATAAATCCGCCAGTTTGGTGGCCAAATCCAGGGTAGCTTGTTCGTCAGCGAGCCAGAGCATTAATAGATGAGGTTAGCTAATCTGCGGAGATGCGGCATCAAATCCATTGCCAGTGTTCCGCGTTCACCATCCAATTCAGCGGCTTTATCCGCTGCCATACCATGTAGTGTTACTCCGACACAGGCTGCATCCATTATCGGGAAATGTTGTGCCAGCAAACCGCCAATGACACCAGCCAGTACGTCACCCATACCACCACTGCCCATTCCTGGATTACCCCAGGTGGAGAGGCGGGTAGGTGCTTCTCCGTTTGAGATTAATGAGCCTGACCCCTTCAGCACCACAACACCACCATAACGCCTTTGCAGTTCATAAACAGCCGCAAAACGATCGGCTTGAATGTCTTCTGAGCTACAACCTAACAAACGGGCTGCTTCACCCGGGTGTGGTGTGAGCACCCAATTATTATGATGTTGAGGATTTTTGCTCAGCAGGTTTAACGCATCAGCATCCACCACCATTGGCAAATTGGTTTCGATAGCTTTCTGAAATAACGCAATACCCCATTCACTTTGACCTAAACCGGGACCAACCGTTAAGGCATTGGCGGGATGTAATAAAGCTTCCAGAGCATTGGCATCTTCCACGCCGTAACACATCAATTCCGGGCGGGCCTGATTGAGGATTGGACTATGGGCGCTGCGGGTGGCGATACTGATTAAACCAGCCCCAACCCTTGCTCCAGCTTCAGCAGCAACACGTGCTGCGCCCGGCATTCCGTGGTCACCACCGATAATAAATAAATGACCATATAAACCTTTATGGCCTGTGCGTTCACGTGGTGCTAATCCAGCTGCGTCGCTTTCAAGGCTGACACGACGGGCAATGGGGGTAAAGACGTTATAAATAGCGGAAGGGACTTTTAACGAATCAAAACAGACCTCACCGCAAAAGTTCGGTCCTTCACCGGTAAACAGGCCTTTATTCAGGCCAAGAAAGCTCAAGGTGATGGTAGCGTGTACCGCTGTACCTAAAGCTCGGCCGGTATTGGCATGAATGCCGGAAGGAATATCCAGCGCCAGAACGGGAATACGTTTGGTATGTTGATTGATGGCATTAATGGCAAGAGCGTAGTCACCACTTACTTCACGGTTAAGGCCTGTACCTAAAAGTGCATCCACAATAACGTCGGTCGTGGGTAATTTATCTTCAAAGCGATGGATTTCATTACCGGTCGCAATAAAAGCTTCACGCGCAGCGAGCGCTTCCTGGCTCATTTCTTTTTCGTCGCCGACTTGAAACACCATGACGCGGTATTCTTTTGCTAAAGCCTGCCTGGCCAATTCAAAACCATCGCCACCATTATTACCGGTGCCGCAGACCACCAGAACGCGTTCGGCTTGAGGCCAGTGATTTTTAATTGAATCCAGCGCGGCTTCCCCAGCGCGTAACATTAATTTTGCAGGTGAAATATTGTGCTGCTGCGTGACGATACGTTCCAGTTCACGGGTTTGTTCAGCTGTGTAGAGCTCGTGAGGCAAGTTCGGCATAAAATATTAATCCAGAGGAGTTAATTCATTTCTTTATAATAGCCTGCATGGTCGATCCAAATACAGTGCAGTTCTCCCGTGCGCTCCTTACAGATATGCAAATCTGGGCGCGTTCGTTGGGCTTTCAACAACTAGGTGTCAGTGATATTGACCTGTCTGTCGCAGAAGATCAATTACAACACTGGCTGGCGCGCGGATTTCATGGCGAAATGGACTTTATGCAACGGCATGGCAGTTTGCGGACACATCCAGAACAGCTGGTGCCCGGCACCATTCGCGTTATTACCGCGAGAATGGATTACTGGCCGGAAGTTGCTGCCGATGCCTGGCAGGTGATGGAGAAAAGTGAGCTTGGTTTTGTTTCCCGTTACGCATTAGGACGCGATTATCACAAACTGATACGTAAGCGTTTACTCCGCCTTTCACAACGGATTGAAGAGGCTGTTGGAGCCATGGGGTACCGTGTATTTACCGATAGTGCGCCAGTAATGGAAAAGGCCTTGGCTCAAAAATCCGGTCTGGGATGGATAGGCAAGCATACCAATGTATTAAACCGGCAAAACGGTTCGTATTTTTTTCTGGGTGAAATTTACACCGATCTGCCCCTGCCATTGACCGACCCCGTCACGGAGCATTGCGGCAGTTGCACGGCCTGCATTGATATCTGTCCGACACAGGCTATTGTTGCACCGTACGAACTGGATGCGAGACGATGTATTTCGTATCTGACCATTGAGTTGCGCGGCAGTATTCCAGTTGAATTTCGCCCAATGATGGGCAATCGCATTTATGGCTGTGATGATTGCCAGCTGGTGTGCCCGTGGAACAAGTTTGCCCAAATGACCACAGAATCAGCCTATTTACCGCGTGAAGGTCTTGATGCCCCGGAACTGGTTGATTTGTTTGCCTGGACCGAGCAGGAGTTTCTGCAACGCCTTGAAGGCAGCCCTATACGGCGTATTGGCTATGAATGCTGGCTGCGCAATATTGCCGTAGCACTGGGTAATGCTCAAACTACTGACAGCGTGCTGGAGGCATTAAACAGTCGTGTTGAGCATCCTTCTGAGTTAGTGCGCGAGCATGTTTTATGGGCCTTAACGCAACATCAACGATAGTCATGGCTTTGTCACGCTGTCGCATTAAGCTGACGTTTTAGTGGTGGAATCATCGGCTACGAATGAGGTCAGAACAGTTCGTGCCATTCATATGATTATTTCAATCAGGAAACAGCATGTCGGAAAACCGCTTCGATAGTCTTATGCAAAAACAACTCAGCCGCCGCTCCATGTTGCAATTTGGTTTGGGAGCCATGCTGGCTTCGGCCATGCCGCTGTCCTCTGCAGCAACCATGTTGCAACGTCATCCTCAATTAATGGGCTTTAAAGCGATTCCGGTGGCGAATTTACTGGATCAAGTAGTCGTGCCGGAAGGCTATCGGGCAGACGTGTTTTACCGCTGGGGTGATCCGATTTCGGACGGCCCGACTTTCAATATGGATGCCAGCAATTCGGCGGCAGATCAGGCACTGCAGGCTGGAATGCATCATGATGCGATTCATTTTTATCCCTTGCCTGCCGATTCAGCCAACTCGAATCATGGCCTGCTGGTGATGAATCATGAATACCTGGATCTGGATGTAATTCACACCGATGGCAGCCATATACATGCTCCGGAAGCCTATACCGCTGAGAAAGTTGCTAAAGAACAAAATGCCCATGGTGTATCGCTGATTGAAGTTCAGCGTGATAACGATCAATGGCAGATTGTCCGGCCTTCAAAATACGCCCGACGCCTGACGGCTAACAGCAAAATGCAGATCAGTGGTCCGGCAGCAGGGCATGATTTGATGAAAACCAGCGCCGATCCACAAGGTAAAAACGTGCTGGGAACATTTAATAACTGTGCGAATGGCAAAACGCCCTGGGGCACCTATCTGACCTGTGAAGAGAATTTTCATTATTACTTTGTGCACGATCCAAAACATCCAAAAGATGCTGATACCGAGGCTCGCCGGCAGCGGTACAAACTTGGCTTCAGTTATTATGGCTGGCAGCAGTTTGATAAGCGTTTTGATCTGGATATTGAACCGAATGAAGCCAATCGTTTTGGCTGGGTTGTCGAGTTTGATCCCTATGATCCACAAAGTATTCCGGTTAAACGCACCGCGCTGGGTCGTTTTGCCCATGAAAATGTTGCCCACAAAATTGCCGCTGACAATCGTATCGCCTGTTACTCTGGTGATGATGCCCGCTTTGAATATATCTATAAGTTTGTCACCCGCGACAGTTGGGATGGCACGCTGGGGCCGCAGCACGGAAAATTGCTGGATGAAGGCGTGTTATTTGTCGCCCGCTTTGATGAGGAAGGTATTGGAGCGTGGTTACCGCTTATTTTTGGGCAGAATGGTCTCACACCGGAAAATGGATTTAAAGATCAGGGTGATGTGCTAATTTACGCCCGGGCAGCGGCAGACCAGGTTGGGGCCACCAAAATGGATCGTCCGGAATGGATCACCGTGCATCCTGAGACGGGAGAAGTGTTTGTCTCATTGACCAATAACAGTGATCGCAGCGAGACCGATCCGGCTAATCCACGACAGCCCAATCTTTTTGGACATTTGATTCGGTTTAATGAACTCGATGCCACCTCCACCGAATTTACCTGGGAAGTATTTGTGCTGGCGGGAGGGGAAGAACATGGCGCCACTATCAATGGTGATATTTTTGCCAATCCTGATGGTTTGATGATTGATCAGCGTGGCCTGCTCTGGGTACAGACTGATATCAGCTCCAGCAAAATGAATGAAGGCGAGTTTGCCCAGTTTGGCAATAATCAAATGCTGGCGGTGGATCCGGCTACTGGCGAAAGCAGGCGCTTTTTGACCGGCCCGGTTGGCTGTGAAGTCACCGGTGTCACCCTGACACCGGATATGAAAACCATGTGGGTGAATATTCAGCATCCGGGTGAAATGCCTGATGTGCTGGAAAAAACAGGTATCAAAAAATCACCTCAAAACCCTAATGCTGCGAGCAACTGGCCAGATCATCAAGCCAACGGCCGTCCTCGTTCGGCAACGGTGCTTATTACCAAAGAAGATGGTGGTGTAATTGGTACTTGATTCTGGGTGATTTACCACAGAGACACAGAGGGCCCAGAGGTTTAAAGATATTTATCCGCAGATTATGCCGATGGGCGCAGAGTATTCAAAAATCAATGATGCTCTAAGTTTGCCTCAATACTCATCAAGATTTTTTGAATTAAAAATTTTCCGTAGGTTGGCGCTGAGGCATGAAGCCCAACAATCAGAACTATGTCGGTTAACGCTGCGCACCGACGTAATTTATTAATCTCTGTGCCCTCTGTGTCTCTGTGGTTCATTTAAAAAATCTGCGTCCATCGGCGAAATCTGCGGATCAATTTATGTTAGCTTTAGATGAGTCTACAAAACCCAACAATCAGACTGAGGTTTAATACATCTAATAAGCTTTAGATAAAGTTTGTAATAGGTTTGTCATGTAATTCATAGCTGTTTGAGGTTCAAATGTTCTCATCTTTGACGCTCAACCTGTTTGCCTTTGGCATCGCTGCTCTGGTCATTATCCTCGCCGGCAGCCAGCTGGCAAAGTTGGCAGATGAACTGGCCGATCGCACTGGCATGGGCGAGGCACTTTTCGGGGTTCTACTGCTCGCGGGTGTGACTTCGCTACCGGATTTCGCCGCCACTTTAAGCGCCGCGATGGATGCCCGGCCGGATCTGGCCATGAGTAACGTCATGGGTAGCATGGCGGTGAATCTGGTGTTTCTTGGTATTGCGGATATGGTCTATCGCAAAGCCAACCTGGAGCATGCCGCCGCTTCCCCTGTGAACTTGATGTTAGCAGGGTTGCTAATCGTGTTACTGACGTTGCCATTGCTTGCCATCATCACACCATCGATCTCCCTGTGGGGTATGCATCCAATCACTCCTGTGATCGTTATTGCCTATCTGTTTGGGCTGCATTTGGTTCACCGAACGCATGCAAGGCCCATGTGGTTCCCACGCCTCACCCACCAGACCGTTCCGGATAAACCGGAAAAGCAACATCACGGCAGCTTGGCGACGGCATGGCTTGGTTTTATTGCCCTGGCTTTTGTGACCTGTATCGCTGGCTGGATGGTAATGGAATCAGCCAAAGTCATTGCCGATCATACCGGTCTTTCTGACACTCTGGTTGGGGGGCTGTTTACCGCTCTGGCGACTTCCACTCCAGAGTTGGTGACTACGATTGCAGCGATACGCTATGGTGCGCTTACCCTGGCAGTAAGCAATATCTTCGGCACCAACTGCTTTAATATTCTTGTGGTGGCCGCGGCTGATGCCGGTTATCCGCACAATTCCATTTATCATGACATGTCACCAGTTCAGATGACATGGGGGTTGGTGAGTATCCTGATGACTGCCATTCTGTTGCTGGGCATGGTGCGACGCGAAACTTACGGTATTGGCCGAATTGGGTTCGAGAGTGCATTAATCCTCTCCGTTTACGTCATCGCCTTGGGCATCATTGTGTTAAATGGCTGAGAACTTTCAGGTTATTAACCACAGAGACACGGAGGGCATAGAGGTTTAATTTGAATTTATCCGCAGATTTCGTAGATGGACGCAGATTATTCGAGACTCAATATTGCTCTAATTCACTCAAAAACACCGGAATAGGTCATTTTTCGTAGCTTCCAGATACTCCTCGGGTTTGGTAATGATGCTGGGATCCATGCTACGAACGAGGTCAATGACTTGGCTCAAGGTTGGCACGGCTTTCCCGGTAACTGAAAATAAAGATATCAAATCTGCGATTGGCAACATACAAGGTTGGCGCTGAGCCTGTGAAGCCCAATAATCACATCTTCTATTTCTATGTCGGGTTACACTGCGCTAACCCGACCTACGTTATTTATTAAACTCAGTGCCCTCCGTGTCTCTGTGGTTAATCCAAAAAAATCTGCGTCCATCTGCGAAATCTGCGGATGAAAAACTTGCATTGCCGTTATCAAAAAATTAAAACCCTAAGTTTTATTCTTTCGGCAAATCCTTAAACGCCGCGATGGCATCTTTTCTTGCTTGTTTATAATCCACTACTGGTTGCGGATAACCGCATTGTTCGCGTAATTCTGCTGGTGGATTATGCAATTGTTTTATTGGCACATCCTTTAACTCAGGGACAAAGCGTTTGATAAATAATCCCTGCGGATCATAGCGTTCGGATTGCAGGGTGGGGTTGAACACCCGAAAGTAGGGCGTGGCATCGACCCCAGTGGATGCGCTCCATTGCCAGCCGCCATTGTTGGCGGCAAATTCGCCATCAATTAAGGTTTGCAGGAAATACTGTTCACCACGTCGCCAGTCGAGCAGCAACAGTTTGCTGAGAAAGCTGGCGGTGATCATTCGGAGTCGATTGTGCATCCAGCCGGTTTGATTGAGTTGGCGCATCGCGGCATCAACAATCGGAAAGCCGGTTTTGCCTTCACACCAGGCTTTGAATCCAGCTTCATCATCACGCCAGATGACTTTTTCGGTTTCGGGTTTGAAGGCTTTACCCATGCTGAGGCGTGGAAAATACAGCAGCAGTTGTTTATAAAAATCCCGCCAGGCGAGTTCACGCAGCCAGTCATCATGACGCCAGTCACGATTAGCTTCACCGCAATAATACTGAATGGTAGCCAGCATTCTTCTGGGGCCTAACTGACCATTGGCAAGATACGGTGACAGGGTGCTGGTGGCCGGTTTGCCGGGAAAATCGCGTTGAGCTTTATAATCATCGAGTTTGATTTCACAAAATGCGGATAGGCGTTCCAATGCTTTTTGTTCGTTGCCGGGCCATAAGTCATCTCGAAATGCGCCAGCCCAATCGCATTTCAATAAAACAGGTTTTAAGGCTTTTCCCTGTGATTTCGGCTCGGTATAAGGCGCTTGCTGAATATCTTCGAGGATTTGCAGCCAGCGACGGTAATAAGGCGTGAACACTTTAAAAGGATCATCCTGTTGAGTTTTAACCGGTAACGCGACCAGTAAATCTTCTGCGAGCAAATGTACATTAATATCTGCTTTGGTTAAGGCATCATTAACGGCTTGATCGCGACGTTGTTCATCCAGCGGTGTTTCGGCCTGAAACCAGATATCAGTGATGTTCTGCTGCTGACCGAGTTTAAGTAACGCATCAGGCACGTCGGCAAAATAATCGACTTCCAGTAAATGAAATTCAATGCCTGATTTAGCCAGTCGATCGGCAATATCCTGTAACGATGCAGCACGTAAACCCAGGCGAGCCGGTGATTCATGGTGTTGCTGCCATTGTTTTGGTGTGGCGCAGAATACAACTTGAATTGGGCCTTGTTCAGCAGCCAGTGCCAATGCCGGATGATCATCCAGTCGTAAATCATTGCGCAGCCAGACCAGTTGAGTTGCTTGCATAACGTTTCCTTACGGTAATTTTCTGAAAAGACTTTCAGCGCGTTGGATGATCGCCTGTTGTTCATCTGTAGATTTGTTGTGCCAGTTTTTGACCTGCATACCGAGGCGAGGATTTTTGCTGAGCAAGTCCTGATGCCGGTCAACAAAATGCCAATACAATGTGGTAAACGGGCAGGCTTTATCGCCACTGGCCTGTTTGGGATCAAAGGGACAGGACTGGCAGTAATTGGACATGCGATTGATATACGCGCCACTGGCGATATAAGGCTTCGATCCGACAATACCGCCATCGGCATATTGACTCATGCCCAGTGTATTGGGAATCTCCACCCAGGCAACCGCATCGACATACATTGCCAGATACCACTCGTGAATGGACTTAGGTTTGACGCCCAATAACAACGCAAACAGTCCCGTTACCATCAGCCGTTGAATATGATGCCCATAACCATGATTCAGCACTTGTTTGACGCTGTGATGCAGGCAGGTCATGTTGGTTTCTGCATTCCAATATAATGCTGGCAGATTACGCCGGGCATTCAGTGCATTCATTTCCAGCCAGTCATCGCGATAGCTCCAATACAACCCACGCACATATTCTCGCCAGCCAAGGATTTGTCGAATAAAACCTTCTACGGCATTCAAAGGCGCTTTGTTGTCGGTATAGGCTTTTTCGGCGGCTTCAATCACTTCTGTGGGGGAGAGCAGTTTGAGATTCAGGCAGGTCGATAAGCGCGAATGAAAAAGCCAAGGTTCATCGGTCCACATTGCATCCTGATAATCCCCGAAATGCGCTAGGCGATGCTGGATAAAATCGACTAATGCTGCTAATGCCTGTTGACGGGTAACCGGCCAATTGAATTGTTCGATATTGCCATATAGATCGGGCAGAAATTCTTCCACATCTTTGATGACTTGTTGGGTAATTTCATCTGTTTCGAACAGCAGCGGAGCCGGTAATTCGGATGGGCCTTTTTTACCAAAACGTTTGCGATTGTCCTTATCAAAATTCCATTGCCCGCCAATGGGCTGATCATCTTCCATCAGGATATGTTGGCTTTTTCGCAACTGGCGATACCAATATTCCATTCGCGGTTGTTTACGATCGGCCAGCCAGGATTTGAATTCACCTTTTTGGCTGATGAAATGTTGATCGGCCAGCCATTCAATTTCGATATCACCATCCTTGGCGCATAGCTGTAATTCGTTCATCACTCTGGCATCGCCTGGCAATACGCAGCGGATTTTTTCAAACTGATGCTGTTTTAATGTTGTTGATAATGCATCAGCAAAATTGGTTTTTTTATCGGTTAATGTCCAGTAAATCAGCGGGTATTTGTCATTTTTAAGTTTTTCAGAAAAATGCCGCATAGCGGATAAAAACAGTACGGTTCGTTGTTTGCTGGAGAGATAATCTGTCGACTCTGCTGTAACTTCAGCCATCCAAAGCCGATCGTGATATTGATCGAAATCATTAAACAGCTGACTATCGGCATCGAGCTGATCGCCAAGGATCAGGTTGAGATAACGTAACTTAGACATTTAACGTTGAAATTGCTGCCAGCCACAATGAAAAGGCGGCTCCGAGAGAAAGGTGTCGGCGTAATTGCATTAGCTCAGATGAGTAGATCTCACTCAGAAATTGCCGTTCATATAAATGCAATCCGATAAACGATAACGCGGCCAGCCACAACCAATAATGGCTTGGCATCAGAATCCAGCACCACGCCCATAGCATGCTGGAGACACTGACAATAACCGCATGTAATGGCAGTGTTTCAACACTGCTGGCGTACCACAGCAGACCACCCAGAAAACTAAAAATCAGCGCCGCATAACTCACTAACCAGCCAATAGCCGAGAAATATCCCAGCCAGCAAAAGATGGCTAAACCAATAAATGGCAACAGACCGCTGTAACCTAATATTCGATGTGTAGTGCTTATCATTCAATTTCCTTTTCAGGCAATTTCAATGGCTCTATCAACAACTGTTTCGGACGTAACTTTAATAAAAATCGCAGCTGAATTTTGTAAGCATCGAGATCAAAATACTGTGGCTCGGCATATTGTTGTTGCAGTCTTTCATAGGCATCGTGCTGATTTTTGACAGTGCCGAAATACAGCCACTGATCGACCAGATGGAAGTGCGCCGCCTCATAATCACCGTCGGCGGGCAATTCGGTAATGACAATCGGTCCTTTCCATGGCCAGACCTGATTCTTAATGCCAGACAAGGCTGCTTGCAGACGCAGGTTGTAATGTAACGCCGGTTCCTCATTACAGCATGCACCGCGACATTTTTTTAACTGATAGCCAAAACAGCCGTGTTTGGTGATTTCCAGGCCACATAGCTTCTGACACAGCTGATGTTCGTTAATCATATAGAGCAGTTTTTTTTCCGCTTGTTTCTGGCTGCGAAACAATCCGTAACGCTGACTGATATTTGGCGATTGATGCAAATCGGCCATCTCAATGCTAGTACGTTGATAGCCATTTGCATCGATTGTTAAGGCGATCTGATACAGCCGTTTGGCTTTGGTCTGACGCCGGTTATAGCGTGGGGTTTGACTTTTGATTAACTGGTTTTCCAGCATCTGGGCACCAAAATCTGAAGGTGTCTCAATAAAATCGATATGCTGCAGCTGTTGTTGCATCTCCGAGTTACGCAATTTGCCACTCTGCACAAAATGACTCAGCACCCGCTGTTTTATATTGACCGATTTACCTATATAAAGCAGCGCGCCATCTTCATCAAAAAACTGATAAATCCCGGGGCGTTCGGGCAGCTTATTGATTTCAGCAATATCAAGATGACTAGGCAAACGGGTCTGTTGCGAGAGTTGTTTGCAGGCATGTTCAATGGTGGATTCGTCAAAATCTTGTTGAGTCTGCTGGAATAATTCAAGAATTACCTGTGCGTCATCCATGGCACGGTGACGTTGATTGATAGTCAGGCCAAGCCGGGTGACAATCGCATCAATACCGTGACGGCGATGCTCCGGGTATAACAGACGACTGATTTTGACCGAACATAGCGTTTTGGCTGTAAAGGTTATGCCAATGCGACGAAATGATTCACGAATAAACCCATAGTCAAAACGTACATGATGAGCAACAAAGACTTTATCGGCTAAACGTTGCTGCAATTCTTCAGCAATGTCGGAAAATGTGGGTTGATTCAACACCATATCATCGGTGATGCCGGTTAATTTACTTATCCATGGCGGTATGCTGATACCAGGGTTAATCAGGGTTTGCCAGCGATCGGTTTCCACACCATCGGTGATTTCAATCAAGGCAACTTCAGTAATGCGATCACGCAATGAATTGCCGCCGGTGGTTTCACAATCGAGTAAAACCATTTTTTCGGGAAACCCGAATAATGGGGTCATACGTTGTTGACCTGCTTGCGCTGACGACGGCATCGTTCAGAGCAGTACAGTACCTGCTCCCAGCATTTTTGCCATTTTTTTCGCCAGTTAAACGGACGATTACAGATCAGACACTGTTTAGATGGTAAGTGTGGTTTTTGATGCGCCATCACATTCACAAGGATTAATTCAGAATGATGATGATCCTGCTGCTGTCGTGAAATTATCGTGAATGAAAAACGCTCGATAGTTTGCTGGTTTAATTCGGCAATTTGATCATATGCTCGCGATAATGCTGTAGTTCACGGATCGAATCCTTAATATCGTCCATCGCCAGATGTGAAGATTTTTTCTTGAATGATTTTTCGACTTTGGGTGCCCAGCGACGCGCAATTTCCTTGAAGCTGCTGACATCCAGGTTGCGATAATGGAAGTAGGTTTCCAGATCAGGCATTAAACGCGCCATAAAACGACGATCCTGACAAATACTGTTACCACACATGGGGGATATGCCGGCTGGTACATATTGTTTCAAAAAATCCAGCGTTTCCTGTTCAGCCTGTTGCACCGTAACAGTGCTGTTGCGAACCCGATCAGCCAGACCAGAGCCACCATGTTGTCTGGTATTCCATTCATCCATCCCTGCGAGAATTGAATCTGGTTGATGAATCGCGAGAATAGGGCCCTCTGCCAGAATGTTGAGTTCGCCGTCAGTGACAATGGTGGCGATTTCGATAATATAATCGTTATTGGTGTCGAGACCGGTCATTTCCAGGTCAATCCAGATCAGGTTATGTTTGCTTTTGGCCATGAGCTCCGTCTTTTTATTACTGTAGAATGAATGAACTATGTTGCCATTGATTGTATCAAAGGCTAAGGTTTGTTGATGTACCGAACACTTTATAGGATTCTAACTGGTTTAAAAAATGATGAATGAATTTAGCTGGATATTTTTAATTGCACTCGCCCTGATGACGGGGATTGAGATTTGGTTGTCATTACGTCAACGTCGCCATGTGCTGGCAAATCGCGATGAAGTGCCTGCCGCATTTCGTGAGCAAATCGGTTTGGCCGCACACCAGAAAGCTGCCGACTATACTGCTGCCAAAGGGGCTCAAATGCGCCGCGAAAGTTTGTTTGGTGCAGTGGTATTAATCCTCTGGACACTGGGTGGTGGTTTGGCGTTATTGTCTGGTGTATGGGAAGGGCTTGGCTGGTCAGCCATGACGACCGGTGTTGTTCTGATTTTGAGTTTCCTGGTAATTGGTTCGTTACTTGAGCTGCCTTTATCCTGGTATCGCACCTTTGTGATGGAAGAGAAATTCGGCTTTAACCGCAATACTCCATCTTTGTTTCTGGGCGACTTTGGTAAACAAATGCTGCTGATGCTGGTGTTAGGCGCGCCGATAGCCTGGGCGACTTTATGGCTGATGAACAGTACCGGTGCTTTCTGGTGGTTATATCTGTGGGCGGCCTGGATGGTCTTTGCCGTGGTGATGATGTGGGCATATCCGGCCTTTATCGCGCCGATATTTAATAAATTTACTCCATTAGATGATGCCAAGCTGAAACAGAAGGTTGAAAGTTTATTGCAACGTTGCGGCTTTAAGAGCCAGGGTATTTATGTGATGGATGGTTCTCGCCGCAGTGGCCACGGGAACGCCTACTTCACCGGGTTGGGTAACAACAAACGCATCGTATTTTTTGATACTTTGTTGAATACCTTGAATGAAGATCAGATTGAAGCGGTATTGGCCCATGAGCTGGGACATTTCCGTCGCAAACATGTGATTAAAAACATGCTGCTGATGGCCGTGATGAGCCTGGTCGGGCTGGCTTTACTGGGTTGGGCATCCACTCAAACCTGGTTCTATACCGGCCTGGGCGTTGAAACACAAAACAACGCGATCGCGTTGATTCTGTTCATGCTGGTAATCCCGGTATTCAGTTTCTTCTTGCACCCTTTGATGACTTCGCTGTCACGCAAATATGAGTTTGAAGCGGATGCGTATGCCGCATCGGTTTCCAATGCTGATGATTTGATTACCGCGTTGGTGGCTCTGTATAAAGAAAATGCCAGTACCTTGACACCGGATCCTTTGGTATCAGCTATTTATGATTCGCATCCGCCTGCATCACTGCGCATTGCGGCTCTGCAGACACGAGTTGCCGGATAGATGCGCTATTTAGTAGCTTTGATTTTTCTATGTGTCAGCGCAACGGCGCTGGCACAGGGAAAACAATTACACGATGCCAATTGCATGCAATGTCATGCCTCCTTGACAGGTGGTCAACCCAATTCAATCTACAGTCGAGCGGACAGGGGTGTTAAAACTCTGGATGGGTTGGGGAAACGGGTGGCGATCTGCGCAATTGCTGCTGATGTTAACTGGACGTCCGCTCAGCAAAAGCAAGTCGTCGAGTATCTCAACAGCCAGTTTTACAAGTTCTGATTAACGCAGTGTAAGGCAATTTCTGCCAGCGGCTTTTGATTCATATAATGCTACATCGGCACGCTCAATAATATTCAATAAGGTATCTCCTGGCTGATACTGGCTCAGACCCACCGAAACTGTGACCGTACCAATCGTTTCATCACTGTCTTTTTTCTTCAGGTTACTGTTCGCCAGCTGTTGGCGAATCAGATCGGCAATTTGCACGGCTTTGTGTGAAGGGGTGTCGATAAAAATCAATGCCATTTCTTCACCGCCAAAACGCGCTGCGATATGTGGTTTATCTTCACAATGTTTTTTCAGTAAGCTGGCAAAAAACTGTAAGACTTTATCGCCAAGCAAATGACCGAATTTATCGTTTACCTGTTTGAAGTGATCGATATCAAATAAGGCGAGTGTGAATGTTGTTTCACTCTGCTGACACAATTCACTCAATTCTTTATTCAGGCAGCCACGATTCAGCAGACCGGTTAACCCATCGGTTCTCGCCTGTTGTTTAACGGCTTGTAATTCTTGTCTCAATTTAAGAATTTCCTGACTGGTTTGCGCCAGATCCTGTTTTAATTCGCTGCTTGACTCCCCCATTTTCCGCGTGTTGATCAGAATTTCAGCCAGCACATCTTTAATCTCGGACAGGTCTTTTGATTGTTCCAGTTTATTTTGTTGGAGTGTTAAATCTTCAGAAAAATCATCGGCAGCCAGTTCAACCCGGTTAATTTGATTCATCGTGTTGTCGACGACCAGCCGAAGTCCATTATTAGTTGCCTCCAGCCTTTCCGGCATGCCCATTAACACATACTTTTCATAAAGCTGTTGAGTCAGTTCGGGGGTGATTTTCTGTTGTTGTTGTAATCGACTATCAATGGCTTTTTTCAATGCCTGATTAGTCCCTGCAACATATTCGTACCAGACTGCGTAATTAACCGGATTGACAGGGGTTTGGTGTTGATTGATAAAAGGTAAAGCGCGGCGTAAGTTTTCAGATGCCTGTTGAAAGGGTTCAGTGTAAACGGGAGGGAATGAGGATGGCGTTGACACAAAATATCCTTTTTAATGAGATTTTTTAATCAAATTGTCGTTTTAATTTAAATAATACGAAACCAATCAATAATACAGCTAACCAGGGAAGATACTGTAAAAATAATGTACTTGGTGTTTCGGCTGTTGCCGCCACAAAGGTCATTATTAAAAAACTGATCATTGCCAGGTTCTGTACCCAGTTATTTGCTGCCAATACACTGCCCAATTGGGTGATATCAGCATGTATCTGAATTAATGCATTGAGTGGAATAATAAACAAACCGCCAAAAAAACCAAAGCCAATTATAGTCAGGGCGAACAGTAAAACAGAACTAAGATGGGGAATGATAAACAGCATGCCTATCAAGCCAAGTGCCCCGACCAGAATTATCGGGAAGTGAATCTGTTTGTGGCACAGTTTTCCTGCCAGCAAAGAACCACTGATAATGCCCAGACCTGAGCAGGCTAATAATCCCTGAATAACTATCGTGTTGTCTTCATTCAGCACAATCTTGGCAAAGGCCGGGAAGACAGCCAGCATTGTTTGCGATAATGCCCAGAACAATGACAGCCCTAATATTGAAAACCAGATTACGGGATTGGTTGTGACCAGTTTGACGTTGGATTTTAGTTGCTTACCATGTCGATAAGCTTTCCAGTTGAAACGCCTATCTGTCTGACCAGTGAGTTTTACTGGCAGGCGCCAGGCCAACCATAATTCCAATAATGATAAGCCGACCAAGCACCAACCCAATGGGGCAATCAGCCGAATAATATCGGCTTCATCCTGATACAACTGACCGCTCAACATATTTTCAAACAGGATAGTAAAAACAAAAATCCCGCTGAGTATTGCCACAATGGTAGTGGCTTGCAGAAAGCCATTGGCTGGTGCGATTTCGCTTTTGCCTGCTAACTCACGAATGTAGCCATACTTTGCGGGTGAATAGATGGCGCTTTGCGCTGCCAGCACAAAGGTCAAAACAAAGGCGACAATAAACCAGCCCTGATAATAGGAAAGTGTGATCAACAAGGTGACAATGACGGCAGAAAAAGCCGACCATCGCATGATGCCAGGTTTGGCAAAGCGATCTGAAAGATAGCCTGCTGGCGTAAACAGTAAAATAAATGGTAATAAAATCAGGGCATTGACGATTGCTGTCAACCCAACTTGGGCGGCATCATCATAGATTTTGAAAATGGTATTTTGCACAATGATTTTATGGCCCAGATCCACCATGGCATTGATAAACGCCACAGCAAGAAAAGGTCCTAAAGCAGAAAGGCGTAGGGTCATTTGTTGGTTAGCTTTCGTCCTGCAACCTGACTGCCAACACGTCGCAGCGGGCATGATGCAGCACGGCGTTGGCTGTAGAGCCCAGCAGCATTTTGATACCTTTGCGACCATGTGAGCCCACGACGATCAGATCGACATTATTTTCCTCGGCAATACGCACAATGTCTCGCCCCGGACTGCCATATTCAATCCATTGATTACTGAGGTCGATATCAAATTTTTGTCCCAAAGCTGATAATTGTTTTTTACCGGCATCCAGTAACGCTTCACGCATATCAGCATCAACGCTGATCATTGGCTCATAGGCAAAATCGGTAAGCGGGAAATCTTCTACAATATGACACAAGCTTAAACGGGTATTGTTTGCAGCCGCCAATGCCTTGGCACGATGAATCACCATGTCGGTATGGTTGGAAAAATCAGCTGCAATCAGAATATGTTGATAAAGCGCCATCAGTGTCTCTCCTCGAAATCAACAAGGCAGGAAAAGCCTGCCTTATTGTTATTATTTTTCACTTTCCAGAAAACGCTCAGCATCCAATGCGGCCATACAGCCAGCTCCAGCTGAGGTAATTGCCTGCCGGTAAATGGGATCCGATACATCGCCTGCGGCAAACACGCCCGGAATACTGGTTTGAGTGCCTTTCTTAAGAATAATGTAGTCATGCTGCATTTCCAGCTGACCTTTGAACATCGACGTATTTGGTTGATGGCCGATGGCAATAAACACACCTTGAACAGCAAGATCCTGAGTGTTGTCGGTTTCTGTGCTTTTAACACGAATACCCGTAACGCCGGCATCATCCCCCAAAACTTCATCCAGAGTGTGGTTCCAGAGGATCTCAACATTGCCGGTTTCGGCTTTTTTCAATAACTGATTACTGAGGATCTTTTCACTGCGGAAGCTGTCACGACGATGTATGACGGTGACTTTTGAGGCGATATTCGATAAATATAATGCTTCTTCAACGGCGGTATTACCACCACCGATAACGGCGACTGGCTGATTTTTATAGAAAAAACCATCACAGGTGGCACAGGCTGAAACGCCACGACCTTTAAAAGCTTCTTCAGATTCCATGCCCAGATATTTCGCTGAAGCACCGGTGGCTATGATTAATGCATCAGCTGTGTATTCTCCAGCATCGCCGGTTAATTTAAATGGGCGTTGAGTTAAATCCGCCGTATGAATATGGTCAAAGATAATGTCGGTACCAAAACGTTCTGCATGTTTTTGCATACGTTGCATCAATTCTGGCCCCTGCACACCCTCGGCATCGCCAGGCCAGTTATCCACATCGGTGGTTGTAGTTAACTGTCCACCCTGTTCAATACCGGTGATTAAAACAGGATCTAAAGCAGCACGAGCAGCATAAACCGCGGCTGTATAACCCGCCGGACCTGAACCTAAAATCAGTAGTCGGCAGTGTTTGCTGTCCGCCATAAGTGTATCTCCCAGTATCGAATAAAAAACTAATAGATCAGAGTACTCATTGCTTTGCCTTTGGACAAGCATCAGCTGTTAAAACCTGTGTTAGAATTTGCGCTTAATCAATTGGCTTCATTGGAATTATCACATTGGCACAAGCGACACGGGCAAACGACAAAAACAAACAGGATGTCACCGCTGGCGCAGTCGGATTCAGACTTCGTGAAGCGGCACTTATTCTGGCGCTGGCATTGGCAGCTTATTTATTACTGTCCCTGGTAACCTACGAACCTACCGATCCTGGCTGGTCAACCACTGGAACGGATGACCTGATCGCCAATCGCGGTGGGATTGTTGGTGCATGGCTGGCGGATGCCTTGTTATATGGATTTGGTTTTCCTGCCTATCTGGCTCCGTTAATGCTGGGATTTAGTGGTTGGCTTTTATTCAGCTGGGGCAAACGTGCAGATGGCGATGATGCTTTACATTTCTGGGTACTGAAATCGGTTGGATTAGTCATGGCATTGGCTGCAGCCAGCGGTTTGTCTTCTCTGAGTTTGATGGATTACGCCGAGTTATTACCTTTGGGGGCGGGGGGCGTGTTAGGGGAGGTCGTCGGTCATGGTTTTGAGTCGGTTTTTGGTGCTTCTGGCACCAGTCTACTACTACTGGCTCTGCTGCTGACCGGTGTGACATTGTTCACTGGATTATCCTGGCTGATGGTGATCGATCGACTGGGGGCAATGGCGATGGTGGTATTGATTCATGTTGCTCGCTGGAGCCGTGAATTAAAAGAGAACCTGCAAGTAAGACGTACTCGCCGGCAACGTGAAGAAAGCTTTATCGCGCAGAAAGAAAAAATGCAGAATAAGCCTAAAGTCAGGGTAGAACCTCTATTAGAAGTAAAAGAACCCAGCAAGCGCGAAGAAAAAGAACGTCAGCAACCTTTATTTGAAACAGCTGATGCGCCGGGCATGCCGACTTTATCTTTACTGGATATGCCGAAAGCAGCCAAAACTGGCTACAGCGAAGAGTATTTAAAGAAATTATCACTTCAAGTTGAACTGAAGTTAAAAGATTTTGGTGTTGAAGTTCAGGTGGTCAAAGTCCAGCCTGGTCCGGTGGTGACCCGATTTGAGTTACAGCCAGCAGCGGGTATCAAGGTCAGTCGCATCAGTGGTCTGGCAAAAGATTTGGCCAGAGCCTTATCAATTACCAGCGTGCGTATTGTAGAAGTGATTCCGGGTAAACCGTATGTCGGTCTGGAAATACCCAATGAAGTTCGTGAAGTGGTTCGTCTACGCGAAATTCTGGCCTGCAGTGATTATGAAAACAGCAAATCTCCATTGGTCATGGCCTTGGGTAAAGATATCGCCGGCAGACCGGTGGTGGCCAATCTTGAAAAAATGCCGCATTTACTGGTAGCGGGGACCACTGGCTCTGGTAAGTCAGTAGCCGTCAATGCGATGATTCTCAGTCTGCTTTATAAAGCTACGCCAAAAGATGTCAGGTTGATCATGGTGGATCCGAAAATGCTGGAATTATCTATTTACGAAGATATTCCGCATTTACTGACCCCTGTGGTGACTGATATGAAAGAAGCTGCCAATGCATTACGTTGGTGTGTCGCGGAAATGGAAAGACGTTATCCGCTGATGGCCGCCCTCGGCGTGCGTAATATCGCTGGGTATAATAAAAAAGTTCAGGATGCTATTGATAATGGCGAACCGATTCCTGATCCCATGGCGGAAGTATTACCTGGTGAACCTATTCCAACGCTGGAAACCTTGCCATTTATCGTGGTTATTATCGACGAATTAGCCGATATGATGATGGTGGTTGGCAAGCAGGTTGAAGAGCTGATTGCCCGACTGGCACAAAAAGCACGTGCTGCCGGAATTCATTTGATTCTGGCAACGCAAAGACCTTCGGTAGATGTCATTACCGGCTTGATTAAAGCCAATATTCCTACTCGAATGGCGTTCCAGGTGTCATCACGTATCGATTCACGAACCATTTTGGATCAGATGGGGGCAGAGCAATTACTCGGTCAGGGCGATATGTTGTATTTACCGCCCGGCAGTGGTTTGCCGGAACGGGTGCATGGCGCTTTCGTTGATGATCATGAAGTGCATGCCGTAGTGAATTTCCTGAAATCGCAAGGTGGTCCGAATTATCTGGAAGATATCACTCAGGATAATGCCGATGATGGCGACAGTGCTGGAGTGGGAGATGCCAGTGATGGTGAAACCGATCCGCTTTACGATCAGGCTGTGCAAATTGTTACGGAAAGCCGCCGTGCATCGGTCTCCGGGGTGCAGCGCCGCTTGAAAATCGGCTATAACCGCGCCGCCCGAATTGTTGAAGCAATGGAGGCTGCCGGTGTGGTTTCTGCGATGCAAACCAATGGTAGTCGAGAAGTATTAGCTCCACCGCCACGCAACTAATGCAATTAGTAGGCAGCGTCTGCTGTCTTAGTTGTCCTGAAACGATTTGGAGTAGAAAGATGATAAAACGCTGTGTAACACAGTGGTTGCTGATTGGAGGGTTAATTCTGCCGACATTGGCGTTTGCAGAATCGGCTATCGATAGGCTTAATGCGTTTGTTCAGGAGGTTTCTCAGTTGGAAGCCGATTTTCAACAGACCGTAATAGATACCGATGGTCAGGTAGTTGAAGAAGCCACCGGCCAGTTTTTATTATCCAGACCCGGCAAATTTCGTTGGGATTATGACACCCCCTTTCCTCAGCAAATCGTGGCTGATGGGGAGCGTATCTGGTTTTATGATGTCGATTTGGAACAGATTACCGTCAAGCTGCAGGATGAAGCTTTAGCGGAAACTCCTGCCGGATTATTGTCGGGCAATACCTTGCCGGAAGCGGAATATGATATTCGTGAACTGGAATCTGAAGATGATTTGCAATGGGTACGACTGATACCGAAAAATGCTGATAACAATTATCAAACAGTGGCTTTGGCCTTCGATGCTAACGGTATTCGTGAAATGCTGATGGTGGATAGTTTTGATCAAAGAACCCGTCTGGTGTTTAAAAATCTGCAGGTTAATCCGGATTTACCGGCTTCCCGTTTCGAGTTCAAGGCACCACCGGGTGTTGATGTGGTAGGTGACGTTCCTTAATGAGTTTGTTTGATAACCTGCATCCTCAGGTTGGCCGTCCATTGGCTGATCGGATGCGGCCACAAACACTGGACGAATATATTGGTCAACAGCACCTGTTGGCTGAGGGTAAACCGTTAAGGCAGGCTATTGCTACCGGTCAGCCGCACTCAATGATTTTCTGGGGCCCCCCCGGTACCGGAAAAACCACTCTGGCGAGATTAATTGCCGGCTATTGCGATGCGGAATTTATCAGTATTTCTGCCGTATTGGCCGGTGTTAAAGAAGTACGGGAAGCGGTTACGCGGGCCAAACAAATGCAACAGGAACGTGGTCGACGCACCATGTTATTTGTTGATGAAGTGCATCGTTTTAACAAGTCTCAACAAGATGCATTTTTGCCCTACGTGGAAGATGGCACGTTTACCTTTATCGGCGCCACCACCGAAAACCCCTCATTTGAGCTAAATAATGCCCTGTTATCACGGGCGCGGGTCTATGTGCTCAAATCACTGGAAGTGAACGATTTAAAGCTGATCATTGAGCGGGCAATGCAGGATGGTATTCGCGGGCTTGCGGGTCGTAATATTGCGATGGGCGATAAGTTGCGAGAGCAATTGGCACAAGCAGCCGATGGTGATGGCAGAAGAGTGCTTAACCTGTTGGAAATTGCGATAGACCTGGCTGATAGCAAACAGCAAACGGAAGTCGATGAGGTTGATCTCGCTGAAGTATTATCAGGCACCTTACGTCGTTTTGATAAGGGCGGTGAGGCATTTTATGATCAGATATCAGCATTACATAAATCGGTTCGTGGTTCTTCACCCGACGGGGCGCTGTATTGGTTATGCCGCATGCTGGATGGAGGTTGCGATCCGGTTTATCTGATGCGTCGTATTGTGCGGATGGCCGTTGAAGATATCGGCAATGCCGATCCTCGTGGCTTGCGGATTGCTCTGGATGCCTGGGATAGCTTTGATAAATTGGGTCGACCGGAAGGTGAGCTAGCCATTGCACAAGCAGTGGTGTATTTGGCCTGCGCTCCCAAAAGTAATGCTGTTTATACCGCTTTTAAAGCGGCGATGCAGGATGCCAAAAATTTTGGTTCGGCAGAAGTGCCGGTACATTTACGTAATGCGCCGACCAAATTAATGAAAGAGCTGGATTACGGTAAAGAATATCGTTATGCGCATGATGAACTCGATGCCTATGCGGCCGGTGAAAATTATTTTCCCGAAACCATGCCCCAACGGCATTATTACCAACCGGTCAATCGTGGTCTGGAAATCAAAATTGCTGAAAAACTGGCGCATTTACGAGCACTGGATAAAAAGCACCGCTGAACAACAGAACTCTATGTATAAATATCGTAGCGAGTGTTTTTACTTTCAATGCTGACATGAGGTTTTTGATTGGCGAAATATTCAGCCCCTTTCGGTCGCTTCACAGTGACCCTTTTTAGCGCCACGTCTCGAGATAGGTTAAGTAAATCCATGCTATTGCTGTCAGGCCCGACCAGCTGATGTAAAAGCTGCATTTCCTTTTTCACCAATGCGGATTTTTCTCTGGCTGGATACATCGGATCCAGATAAATTACATCGGGTCTTTCTGCTTCGCTGAGGCTGGCTAGATAATCCATCGCATTGCCATGATGTAACTGCATGCGTGAGACGATATCTGCAGTTTGCAGATCATGACTCGCCCTTAGCAGGGCATCAGCCAATAAGGCCGCCACCAGGGGGTGTTGTTCAATCAATGTCACCTGACAACCAAGACTGGCAAAGACAAAGGCATCTCTGCCAAACCCGGCCGTTGCGTCGATAATCCTGGGATTAGCCGCTTTTTTGAGTCCAACAGACTTTGCCAGAGGTTGGCCTCGCCCACCACCGAATTGAAGTCGGTGCTGGTTTTTACCGGCAGTAAAATCGATAAAAACCGGCCCGCCAAGTTGGGGCACACGAATTTCCAGACGAGAAAGGCTTAAAACCAGTTGTGCTTTCCCGGCATCCAGTGCGCTCAATTGCAGCTGATACAGCTTGGCGAGCCGGGCGGCCTCATCACGTAAGGCATCGTCAGTGATTGCCAGAGTTTTTATCTGAATTGTCACAGCAGATTATTGACTGATAATAAAATCACCAAAAGCACGGCTGCCTTTTCCGGTTTTGATATCGGTTATCCGTTTACCCGTTGTGGTATCAATGATGGAGACACTACCACTACCCCAGTTTGACACATAGAGGTGTTTACCGTTGGCTGTTATATCAATACCTTCCGGACTGTCTTCAACCTCAATGGTGTTGATAGTTTTTCCTGCAGCAATATCTATCACGGAGACGCTGTTTTCATCCTGATTGGTAACATAGAGTAACTTGCTATCGGGACTGCTCACCGCACAGTAAGGCCATTCACCCACTTCAATCGTTGCCGTTGAAGTCAGGCTGTCTGTATCAATCATCGTGACACTGTTATCTTGCACATTGACGCTGAAGAGCTGCTTACCGTTCGCCGTCAATGCAAGGCCAAATGGTGATTTACCAACATTTACCGTTTCCAGCACCTGTTCTGAAATGGTGTCAATTATGCTCACCGTATTGTCATCACGATTTGCGACGTATAAACGATTACGTGATTCATCGAGAATAATACCGGCTGGCGACTTGCCCACATCAATACGATGACGGATATGCTGTTTATCTATTTCGACGATACTGATTTTATGTTCATACCAGTCAGCAACATAGGCCAGACTGCCATCACTGTTTGTGGCGATCCCTACAGGACCTTGTCCTACCGGTATCTGGCTGATTTCAGTTAATTTACGGGCATCAATGACCGAAATATTCTGACCGTCCGGGTTGGTGACCAGTAGTCGTTGTCGATTCTGACTTAAGGCGACTCCAGCCGGAGCCTTGCCAGCCTTTATCGTGCTGATCGCTTCCTGTTTATTTAAATCTATTACCGTAATGTCGTCACTGAGCTGGTTAGTAATAAAAGCATAGTCAGCTGTTTCAGCGCAGGCGCTTAACGGGATGGTTAAAGATATAAAAAAAGCGACCCGATTAAGGGCCGCTTTAAGGAATGTAATTTTACTGTTCGAAAAAAGCATTATTTTTCCATAATGCTTTTCAGATTTTCCAAGCCGCTTTTATAAACAGCTGTTACTGCTTCAACTGCTTCAGAATCAGACTGACCTTCTGGTACTGGCGGGTTCGCCATAAACGAACGGTAAAACTTACCACGCCATCTTACTTCTGTGCCGCCATCAACTTCTTTTACAAACATCCATGATTTATAAGTAGAAACTGGAAGGGTGTAATAAGGTGTTTCCTGGCTATTAAAGTCAATTGTTTTGACGACACTCATATCATTGATTTTGTATACCAAAGACATTTTTTCGTCATTAATTTTATCCAGTTCTTCGGTGATGGTTGGATTCCCTTCACTTTTCAAGGTTAAAACGCGAACGTTATCGCTCTTCATTTCAACACTTTCAACCGCTGGGTGCCATTTATCCATAGCACTGAAGTCTTTGAGCATGCCCCATACTTTGTCAGGTGAAGCATTGATGACAATTGTCTCATCAACTTCCTGGCGAGTTGGTCCGTGTGCTGTTGCTATCAAAGGTAAAGCAATTGCTGCGGCAGCAACGAGTTGCAAAAATTTCTTCATTGTTAATATTCTCCGTTTGTAGTTCGGTAGTTTTACCAAAATATCTGCAGGAACTTTGAGTCGGCATTAACATTACAAGTTCCTGATAATTGAAATGGCGACAACACTTTAGCCGATGCCGGTGGTTTTTTCCACACGGCGATTTGACTTAGCATCAGCTATTCAAGAAAATTAGCGGTCTTTAGATAAATATCGGCAATCAATAATGGCACCACTGATCAAAATCAGGGACTTGCATTTTTACCGTGGGGACAACGTTATCTTCAACGGCGTAGATATTGATATCTACCAAGGAAAGGTAACGGCTATCATGGGACCCAGTGGTACTGGTAAAACCACACTGCTGAAGCTGATAGGTGGCCAGCTGAAACCAGATCGTGGCAGCGTTGAAATTGATGGACAGAATGTTCATAAACTTTCCCACTCAAAGCTTTACGAATTGCGCAAGCGAATGGGAATGTTGTTTCAAAGTGGGGCTTTACTAACGGATATCAATGTTTTTGAAAATGTCGCTTTTCCGCTGCGTGAGCACACAAAATTACCTGAGTCGATGATTCATGATCTGGTGTTGATGAAGCTACAGGCTGTTGGCCTGCGAAATGCCCGGAATATGATGCCGGCTGAATTGTCTGGTGGCATGGCAAGAAGGGTTGCCTTGGCCAGGGCTGTCACGTTGGATCCGATGATGATTATGTACGATGAGCCATTTACCGGGCAGGATCCGATTTCGATGGGTACACTGGTCAATCTTATTCGTCGCATTAATGATGCGATGGGGCTGACCAGCATTATTGTTTCCCATGATGTGGCTGAAACAACGCAGATTGCGGATGAGATTTATCTGTTATCTGGTGGGAAAGTGATTGAGAAAGGGACACCGGAAACGCTTAAAACCTCTGGTTCAGAGTGGGTTAAACAGTTTTTGCAAGGCTTGCCTGATGGGCCGGTTCCATTTCATTATCCGGGCAATGACTTTAGTGAAGATCTGTTGAATTCAGAGGAAAAACGATGATTGAGCTGCTACGCGGCCTCGGTCGCTGGGGATTGAATAGCTTCCAGCGGATTGGCAGGGGACATCTTTTTTTGATGCAAATGCTGGCAGGAATACCTAGCCTGACTTTTCGCTTTTCACTGGTTGTACAGCAATTATTTTATGTTGGGGTGTTATCCGTCCTGATAATCCTTATATCGGGTCTGTTTGTCGGCATGGTATTAGGTCTTCAGGGGTATAATACGCTGGTTGATTTCGGTGCCGAGGAATCACTCGGGGTATTGGTATCATTATCACTGGTCAGGGAGCTTGGGCCTGTTGTCAGTGCATTGTTATTCGCTGGACGTGCCGGTTCTGCATTAACGGCTGAAATCGGCTTGATGAAGAGTACCGAACAGTTGTCTGGAATGGAGATGATGGCGGTGGACCCAATGCGTCGTATCATTGCACCACGATTTCTGGCTGGTTTGATTTCCATGCCGCTATTAGCGGCTATTTTTAGTGCGGTAGGGATATTTGGCGCTTTTCTGGTTGGTCATGGCTTGTTGGGCGTTGATGACGGCGCTTTCTGGTCTCAAATGCAAGCAAAAACTGACTGGTACGAAGATATTCTGAACGGCGTGATTAAAAGTATTGTCTTTGGTTTTGTTGTGACATGGATTGCTCTGTTTGAAGGTTACGATGCAACACCGACTTCTGAAGGGGTAGGGCGTTCAACAACGCGGACAGTTGTCCATTCCGCTTTTGCAATTCTCGGCCTGGACTTTGTTCTGACTGCGTTGATGTTTGGAGATATATAAATGAATTCGAAAAGAAGTACCGAAATCCTCGTCGGTTTGTTTGTTGCTGCCGGAATAGCAGCTTTATTTGTACTGGCGATGAAAGTCAGTAATCTGGGTGATTTTACCGATGATGAAGGGTATGAAGTTGTTGCAAACTTCCAGAATATCGGGGGGCTAAAACCACGTTCTCCGGTGACGATGGCAGGTGTCAGGGTCGGTCGTGTAAAGTCAATATCTCTGGATCCAGATACCTATGATGCAAAAGTCACTATTAATATTTATCCGCAGTATGACAACATTCCGTTGGATACTTCTGCCAGTGTATTTACTGCTGGTTTGCTGGGCGAGCAATACATCAGTCTGTCGCCAGGGGCAGATGATTTTTTCCTGGAAGACGGCGACGTTATTGACTTAACTCAACCGGCGGTGGTGTTGGAGCAGGTCATCGGCCAGTTCTTATACAGTACAGCAGAAGGTGAATAAGATGATTAAATTAAAACAGGTTTCTCTCCAGTTAATGGCGGCATTTCTGCTGGGCATTCTGGCATTAAGTGCATCAGCTCAGGCTATGCCGGAGCCGCAGGCTTTAGTGAAAGAAGCATCGGACAATATGCTTAAGGCTCTAAAAGATCATGAAGCGGAACTGGAAACCAATCCACAGAAAATCTACTCGCTGGTACAGGATATTCTGTTCCCGCATTTTGATTTTGACCGCATGGCCAAATTAGCATTGGGACACAGCTGGCGAAATGCCACGACTGAGCAACAAGTCAAATTTGTTGAAGAGTTTCGTCTGTTATTGGTCAGAACCTATGCCACAGCAATGCTGGAATACACCAACGAAGAAATCCGCTTCTTGCCATTTCGCGATGATTTGGAAAGGGGACGAGTCGATGTGCCAATGGAAGTGGTGCAGCCTAATGGGCCTTCAGTTCCAATGGCACTGTCACTTTATAAAAATAAGAATGATGAATGGAAAGTCTATGACGTTAAGATTGAAGGCATAAGCCTGGTGACAAATTATCGTTCATCTTTTAATCGTGACATCAGAACCAGCGGAATGGATGCCTTGATTGAAAGTCTTGCCAAACGTAATGATAAAGCCAGATGATGAATCTGATTTTTGATGATGTAGCCAAACGCATTCTGGTTTCCGGTGAACTGACCTTTGGAACAGCGGTCAGCGGTATTGATATGACCGAAGCGTTATTTGCTGAAACAGCAAATCTTGATGTTGATCTCAGTGAAGTAACCCACAGCGATAGTGCTGGGTTGGCTTTGCTGATTGAGTGGATGCGTCAGGCCAGAAAACTAAACAAACCAATCCGTTATTTTAATATGCCGGCACAAATGCTGGCGATGGCTGAGGCAAGCGGATTGGAAGAACTCCTTCCTTTACAATAAATTACTAGTGGTGAAACATGAAAGCAGCAGATATCAAAGCAATGATTGAAGCAGGCTTACCTGATGCTGATGTTGAAGTGTTTGGTGAAGATGGCCAGCATTTTGACGCCCGGGTTTTTAGTCCGTCATTTTCTGGAAAAAGCCTGATTGAACAACACCGTATGGTAAAAGCAACGTTAGGTGACAGCTTCAGTAGTGGCGCTGTCCATGCTTTATCCCTTAAAACCGGTGCCTCCCGCTGATCCATTTCCTTATTCTTCCAGAGCAAACTCATGGACAAATTAATTATTAAAGGTGGTGTCGCGCTGGATGGCGAGATCCGTATTTCAGGTGCAAAGAACGCCGCTTTACCCATTTTGATGGGCGCTTTGTTAGCTGATTCACCCGTTCGTATTGGCAATGTGCCACATCTGCATGACATTACCACCACGCTGGAATTACTGGGACGCATGGGCGTGACGCTCACCGTTGATGAACGTTCTGGTGTATTAATTGATCCTTCAACTCTGACTATTACCGAAGCAGCCTATGATTTGGTTAAAACCATGCGGGCTTCGATACTGGTTTTAGGTCCTTTATTAGCCAAATTTGGTAAAGCCGATGTGTCACTGCCTGGAGGGTGTGCGATTGGCTCACGTCCAGTGGATCTGCATTTGCGTGGTCTGGAGCAGATGGGGGCCGAAATCAAAGTGGAAAACGGCTATATCCGTGCAACCAGTGGCAAAGGCTTAAAGGGCGCACATATCTTTTTGGATCAAGTGACGGTAACCGGTACTGAAAACCTGATGATGGCAGCCACACTGGCGTCTGGCACTACCATTATTGAAAATGCAGCTCGTGAGCCCGAAGTGGTGGATTTGGCCAAGTATCTGAATCAAATGGGCGCGAAAATTACTGGTGCTGGATCAACAACGATTCAGATAGAAGGGGTTGAAAAGCTCAATGGCACCCACTACGCGATTCTTCCTGATCGTATTGAAACCGGAACGTACCTGGTCGCCGCAGCAATTACCCGAGGTCGGGTTAAACTTAAAGATACCGATGCCAACCAGTTGGAAGCAGTTTTGCTTAAGCTCGAAGAAGCGGGGGCTAAAATCGAAATTGGTGAGGATTGGATCTCGCTGGATATGGAAGGCAGACGTCCTAAGGCTGTAAATATCCGTACGGCTCCTTATCCGGCTTTCCCGACGGATATGCAAGCCCAGTTTACTGCGCTTAACAGTATTGCTGAAGGTCAGGCAACTATCGTCGAAACAGTATTTGAAAACCGCTTTATGCATGTGCAGGAAATGCAACGTATGGGCGCTAATCTGCAGATAGAGGGTAATACCGTCGTCTGTAAAGGTCAGGAAAAACTGACCGCCGCGCCGGTGATGGCGACTGATTTGCGGGCATCAGCATGTCTGGTATTAGCTGCTTTGGTAGCGGAAGGGGAAACCCAGGTCGAACGTATCTATCATATTGATCGCGGTTACGAATGTATTGAAGAAAAACTGCAGCAACTTGGTGCGCGTATCCGCCGTATTCCTACTCAGGCAAGGGTGGCCTCCAATGGCTGAAATGTTGACGCTAGCTTTATCTAAAGGTCGAATCTTTGAGGAAACCTTACCGCTTTTGAAAGCGGCTGGTATTGAACCATTGGACGATCCGGAAAAAAGCCGCAAACTGATTCTGGAAACCAATCTGCCGGATGTCAGACTTATTATTGTGCGCGCCTCCGATGTGCCAACCTATGTGGAATATGGTGGTGCTGATATGGGTGTGGCAGGTAAGGATGTGTTAATGGAACATCCCGAAGCCGAGCTGTATGAGCCGGTAGATCTGAATATTGCTTGCTGCAAATTGATGACTGCTGGCAAACAAGGTGCTGAACAACCCCAAGGCCGGTTAAAAGTAGCAACCAAATTTGTCGAAAGCACCAAACGGTTTTATGCCGAGCAGGGCCAGCAAGTCGAGATCATCAAGCTTTATGGCTCGATGGAGCTGGCACCGCTGGTGGGTATGGCGGATCGTATTGTTGATGTGGTCGATACCGGTAATACGCTGAGAGCAAATGGATTGATACCCATGGAGCATATTGCGGATATAAGTTCACGTTTGGTGGTCAATAAGGCATCCATGAAAACCAAGCATGCGCGGATTCAGCAATTTATTGATCAGATCCGCAAAGCAGTAAAAGAGCAGACAAATGAACCAAATAAGTGAATTAAATTTCCAGCAAGCTGATTTCTGGCCAAGGCTTTCCGAGCTATTGGCTTGGGAAGATGTTTCCGATACCACGATTACGGATACTGTTAGAAATATTCTGTCAGATGTAAAACAGCGTGGTGATCAGGCAGTCATTGAATACAGCCAGCGATTTGACCGCGTTAAAGCCACAACAATGGCTGAACTGGAAATCCCATTGGCAAGGGCTGCAGCGGCATTGGAGTCTATTCCAGCTGTCCAGCGCCAGGCTCTGGAACAGGCTGCTGAACGGGTACGTCAATATCATGAACATCAAAAACAGGAATCCTGGCATTACGTAGAAGCTGATGGCACCTTATTGGGCCAGCAAGTCACTCCGTTAGATCGTGCGGGATTATATGTCCCTGGAGGAAAAGCCGCTTATCCTTCCTCTGTTTTAATGAATGCCATTCCAGCCAAAGTGGCAGGGGTCCAGGAATTGATCATGGTGGTGCCTACCCCGGATGATGAAGTCAATGATTTGGTTTTAGCAGCTGCTGCAATTGCTGGCGTTGATCGCATTTTTGCAATTGGTGGCGCGCAGGCTGTAGCGGCGATGGCGTATGGAACTGAAACAATTCCTCAGGTCGATAAAATTGTCGGTCCAGGTAATATATTTGTTGCGACCGCCAAGGGAATGGTATTCGGTACAGTCGGGATTGATATGATTGCCGGACCATCTGAAATTCTGGTGATTTGTGATGGCAAGACCGATCCGGACTGGATCGCCATGGATTTATTCTCCCAAGCCGAACATGATGAAGATGCTCAATCAATTCTGGTTTCACCGGATGCCGATTTTTTGCAAAAAGTGAAAGCGTCAATTGCTCGGCTGTTACCTACTATGGAACGTCAAGCCATTATTGAAACGTCTTTAAAAAATCGTGGTGCAATGATTCTGGTGGGTGATATGCAGCAGGCAATAGAAGTCTGCAATTACATTGCACCGGAACATTTGGAGCTGTCTGTCGATGAACCGATGGAAATGTCCAAGAAAATTCGTCATGCAGGTGCTATTTTCATGGGCCGCTATACACCTGAAGCATTAGGTGATTATTGTGCCGGGCCGAACCATGTGTTGCCAACCTCCCGAACTGCTCGTTTCAGCTCGCCTTTAGGCGTCTACGACTTTCAAAAACGTTCCAGCTTGATTCAAGTATCATCTCAAGGCGCGCAAAGTCTTGGACAAATTGCATCGGTGCTGGCGCGCGGTGAAAGTCTGACTGCCCATGCTCGCAGTGCTGAGTATCGTTTACAGGAAAAATAATGAGCCGTTTCTGGAGTGAATTTGTTCATTCATTAGAGCCTTATGTGCCGGGTGAGCAACCACGCGGCCAAAATCTGGTTAAGCTCAATACCAACGAAAATCCTTTTGGTCCCTCACCCAAGGTGCTGGAAGCCATTCGATTGGCCACCACTGATCGTTTACGGTTGTATCCGGTGCCTGATGGTGGACCCTTCAAACAGGCAATTGCCAAATATCATAATGTGCCAGCCGAATGTGTGTTTGTCGGTAATGGTTCAGATGAAGTTTTGGCGCATGTGTTTAATGCTTTATTCAAACATGAAAAACCAGTGTTATTTCCAGATATCACCTATAGTTTTTATCCGGTTTATTGTCAGCTATATGAAATCGACTCGTTATTAGTGCCATTGAATACTGATTTTCAAATCGATATCACGGATTATGAACAAGATAATGGTGGCATTATTCTGCCGAATCCCAATGCGCCGACCGGATGTTTATTATCTTTGGATGACATCCGCCGTTTGGTGGAAATGAACAGTGATTCAGTCGTGGTCATTGATGAGGCATATATTGATTTTGGTGGTGAAACGGCCATTCCATTAACCCAGCGATTCCCCAATCTGCTGGTCACCCAAACCTTATCCAAGTCTCGATCTCTGGCTGGAATGCGCATCGGTTTCGCGATTGGTCATCCGCAATTGATTGAAGCGCTGGTAAGAGTAAAAGACAGCTTTAATTCCTATCCGTTGGATAGTCTGGCGATTGAGGCAGGCGTTGCTGCATACAAAGATGAAGCCTACTTTAAACAGTGTCAGCAACAAGTCATTACTGAACGCGAATGGTTAACTCAATCTTTAGCAGAGTTAGGCTTTAAGGTTTTACCGTCGGCTGCAAATTTTGTGTTTGCCCGCCATCCTCAGAATGATGCAGCAACTTTAGCCGCTGGTTTACGCGAAAAAGGGGTGATCGTACGTCATTTTAAAAAGCCGAGAATCGATCAGTTCTTGCGGATCAGTGTTGGTAATCGTACCGAGAATCAGCTGCTGATGAGTCAACTGGATTTACTGGTCTAATCGGCAGACGTTCCCAACAGTTCACGTAAGCGTTGTAAATCAAGCTCATATTGCATATTGAGCGTATCAATTTCAGTTTGTAACTGGTCCATGCTTGACTGGTTGTTATCCAACTCTTGCTGAGCTGCCTGCAAACGACTTTTCAGGTTGGCACTGAGGCCAACACCACTTAATTCGTTATTGGCTGCCTGTTGTTGTACCTGCTGCAACCGCTGCTGCAATCCCTGACGTTTATTTTTTAATATTTCAATACGTTTTTCACGATATTGCAGGTCTTTATTTCGCTCATTAAGCAAATCCTCTTCAGAGTGATAGGCCGAGAGTAAATTATGATCATAAATGGCCTGTTTACGGCGTTTTTCAGCTTGCCTTTTTGCCTTTAGCTCGGCTTGCTGCTGTGCTTCTATATCCAGTTTTTTCTGAATCTCCTGCTCAGCTATTTCTGCTTCAGTCGGTGCTGGAGGCACACGTTCTATCAGTCGCATCGATTTCTCATCCAGAATATCGTAACCTTGCTGGGCCACTTCCGGTGGTAATGTTTTACTCAGTGTGGGTATACCGTTTTCATCGGTAAAACGATAGAGTTGTGTTGCTGAAACGGCTGTTACAAAAAATAGTGTTGTGCTAAGCGTCACCGCCACTAAAAAGCGTGTTGAAATCATTATCTTTTCCCAGAGAGCCTTGTTGAATTGAGCCTTATTGAACATTTTATTCTGTTTGTCATTTCTTTGCTGGCAAATACGTTTTCTGCATTAAGTGGTGGTGGTGCAGGATTAATCCAGTTTCCGGTATTGATATTCCTCGGCTTGAGTTTTTCCGTTGCATTAGCCACCCATAAATTGGCCAGTGTGGCGTTGGGATTGGGCGCTGCCTTGCGATACATCTCTACCAGCCGACTGGAGCGTCAGTTTGTCATATTACTGTTAGTGGCCGGTTTACCGGGCGTAGTGATCGGCGGCAGTGTGATTTTGTTAATTCCGGACAGAATCGCCGAAATTGCCTTGGGGGTATTAACCGGATCACTGGGAGTTTATTCATTATTTAAGCCGGCTTTAGGGCAAATCTATTTACCTGTGCATCGTGAGCGACGTGGTTACCTGATTGGCGCAGCAGTTTTATTCTTTTTGGGCATACTCAATGGTTCGCTGACTTCCGGAACCGGACTGTTTGTCACATTGTGGTTGATATTATGGTTCGGTATGGATTACCAGCGTGCGGTTGCCTATACTCTGATTCTGGTTGGTTTGTTCTGGAATGGTGCCGGGGCCATTACGCTGGGCATTCTGGGTGAAATACGCTGGGATTGGCTGCCGGCATTATTGCTAGGATCGTTGTTGGGAGGCTACCTCGGATCACATTTAGCGTTGCTTTGGGGGAACCGCTGGATCAAGCGCAGTTTTGAAATCGTTACGCTGTTAATTGCGGTCAGATTGATTGGGGGCCCTTTCTAACCCAGGGCCTGCTGATGTGTCTTTGCCATCACTGCTGGAGGCGATGAAATATTAGCGGAACCTAAACTCCATATTGTTCCCGATAAGCTTTTACTGAAGGTAAGTGTTGTTGTAATTCGGGGGTGTCCTGCAGATAACTGAGTAAGTCGTTCAGACAGATAATACTCACGACTGGAATACCATGGGTTTGTTCGACCTGCTGAATGGCGGATAACTCACCCTGTCCACGTTCCTGACGATCCAGAGCGATGATTACCCCTGCAGGTTCGGCCCCTGCTGCACGAATAATCTCAACCGACTCACCTACAGACGTGCCGGCTGAGATGACATCGTCAATAATCAGCACCTTACCTTGCAGTTCAGCCCCCACCAACTGTCCGCCTTCACCATGATCTTTTTTCTCTTTACGGTTAAACACGTAGGGCACGTCGCGATCATGCTGATCGGCTAACGCGACAACGGTGGCAGAAGCTAATGGAATACCTTTGTAGGCAGGACCAAACAATACGTCATAATCCAGGTTGGATTCGGTTATTGTCTGAGCATAAAAGCGTCCCAGTCGGGCCAGTGTTGCACCACTATTAAATAAACCACTGTTAAAAAAATACGGGCTGATTCGTCCGGATTTCAGGGTGAATTCGCCAAAGCGTAATACACCGGTTTGCAGCGCAAATTCGATAAAAGCGTGTTGATAATCTTTCATGGGTTTCCGTTATGAATCAAATAAACAGCAATCTGGCCAAACAGATTCGGTAATAAACGAATACCCAGGGTATCTTTATGCTCGTGATTAACCACACTGTGGTTGACCACACTAAAGCCATACTGGTCACAAAGCTTTTCAAAATCTTTCAGAGTACATAAATGGATATTGGGCGTATCAAACCAGGCATTTGGCAGGTTTTTGGATACCGGCATCTTACCGCGCATGCCCAATTGAAAGCGGCACTGCCAATGGCCAAAATTAGGAAAACCGATAATACCTTGTTTGCCAACCCGCATAATTTCTCTGAGTAGAAAATCCGGTCTTTTTACCGCCTGCAAGGTTTGTGACAGGATGACAAAGTCAAAGCTTTGATCAGCGAATTGACTGAGTCCTGCATCCAGATCAGCCTGGATGACGTTAACACCACTTTGAATGCATTCAGAAAATTTGCTGTTATCGATTTCCAGCCCGTAGCCGGTGATATGACGTTGTTGCAGATGTTTTAATAACGCCCCGTTACCACAACCCAGATCCAGAACATGGGCATTATCGGGAATCCAGTCACTGATTATTTGTAAATCAACGCGTAAAGCCATTAGCCATTCACCTCTTTTGCAACTTGCTGCATGTAACTGGCAAAGATTTCGATATAGCGTGGAATCGGCATTAAAAAGGCATCATGGCCCTGAGTGGCTTCAATTTCAGCGTAACATACCGACTTACCGGCACTGAGCAAGGCATCGACGATTTCCAGTGAACGTAACGGCGAAAAGCGCCAGTCACTGGTAAATGAAATGATCAATGATTTGGCCTGAATGGCTTTTACCGCTTGTTTCAGATCGTCATTAAATTCTTTGGCCGGATCAAAATAATCCAGGGCTTTGGTCATTAGCAGATAGGTGTTGGCATCAAACCGTTCGACGAAACTGGAGCTTTGATAACGTAGGTAACTTTCTATCTGAAATTCAACATCGTAACCATATTGAATTTTCCCACTTCGCAGTTCACGGCCAAATTTCTCCCCCATGGCTTCATCGGAAAGATAGGTAATATGCCCCAGCATTCTCGCCAGTCCCAGTCCTTGCCTTGGAACGGTATCAAATTCCTGATAACGACCTTGGTGAAATTCAGGATCCGATTTAATCGCTGTGCGGGCAACTTCATTAAACGCAATATTCTGGGCTGAGAGTTTTGGTGCGGCGGCAATCACCAGAGCGTGACCAACCCGTTCAGGCAGACTCATAGCCCAGTGTAAGGCTTGCATGCCGCCCAGACTGCCACCCACAACGGCCGCCCATTTATTAATGCCTAATGAATCTGCCAGAATCGCCTGACTTTTTACCCAGTCGGCTACTGTCACAATTGGAAAATCAGGGCCATATAGTTTGCCGGTTTCCGGATTAACCGTATTGGGGCCGGTAGAACCTTTACAGCCGCCCAGATTGTTTGGGCAAACCACAAAAAAATGATTGGTATCAATGGCTTTTCCTGGACCTATCGCCGTATCCCACCAGCCGGGTTTGCGTTCTTCCAGAGAGTTAAAACCGGCTGCATGATGATCGCCAGATAAGGCATGACAGATGAGTACAGCGTTACTCTTATCGGCGTTTAAAGTGCCGTAGGTTTCATAAATCAAATCGAATTGTGGCAGTGTTCGACCACAATCCAGCGCCAGCGGCGTATCAATATGTAAGTGAGAAGGGGTTACCAATCCGACTGAGTCAGCTGGCAGGGAGTCCGACATAATAAACTGTGTCCTATAACAAAATTAATACTGGGGATACGCTGTGCCGAGTAGTAAGGGCATCACCAGCATCGACAGAACTTGAAGCCCCAATATGACGACTAATGGCGATAAATCAATGCCACCCAGTAATGGCATTCTGCGCCGAACCGGTTCCAGTAAAGGTGCATTAATCGCCTGAATCAAACTGGCGACCGGGTTATAGCCTTGCGGTGCCAGCCAGCTGAGTAGAACTTCAATAATGATGGTGACCGTAAATAAACTGATAAACAGTGAAAATAATTCAGCGATGGTGAGCAGTACTAATCCGATCAATGCTGGCCAGGCACCTGCCAGACTAAGTAATAAGGTCAGTTTTATCACAGCAACCAGAATAAGCAGTAGTAAAACAGCAGAATCAAACTTGCGCGAGCTTGGCATAAAGCTGCGCAATGGCGCGCATAATGGTTCGGTGATTCGGATAATGGTTTGTATTAATGGATGAGTAAACGATGTCCTTATCAACGGTAACAGTAAACGTATGGCCACGATGTACATATACAGCTGGAAAAGTGTCTCAATCAGAAACATCAATGGATTTGAGAAATAACTGTTAGGCATGGTGATCTTGTCCCAATTCATTGGCGAGCTCGCGAGCGCGAAGTGCTGCCGCCACTAATGCATTTTCAAATAAACCGTGCAAACCACCATCTTCCAGTTCATGAATTGCTCTTTCAGTGGTGCCGCCGGGAGAGGTGACCTGTTTTCGCAATGTGCTGGCGGATTCGCCACTTTCGAGCGCCATTTTAGCGGCGCCGAATGCGGTTTCCAAACATAATAATCTTGCGGTTTCCTTTGGTAGTCCAAGTTCCACAGCGGCTTTCTCCATCGCCTCCATCACCAGAAAGAAATAAGCAGGACCGCTTCCGGATAAAGCCGTTACCGCATCCATATGTTTTTCATCTTGTAACCAGATGGCCAAACCGCAGGCACGCAAAATAGATTCAGCCAGTTCATGCTGCTGATGATTGACATATTCATTGGCATATAAAGCGGTGGCCCCGGCCTCAACTAACGCGGGTGTATTTGGCATCGCCCGCACGATAGCTGCCTGCGGTTTATCCAGCCAGCGACTGATGTCTTCGATGCGAATTCCAGCTGCAATGGAAATCAGCAATTGCCGTTCTTGCCAATAAGAATTAAGTTCTTTTACAACATCCTGAAGTTGCTGAGGTTTCACCGCAATAATAATAACGTCAGCGCCTTCAATGGCTTCGCGATTGTCAGTAAATGTTTGCACGGGATAGCGACTGTTAAGTGATTCGAGTGTGTCCGCCTGCTTATCAGCAACATGGATATTTTCAGCAGACATCCCGTTGGCAATTAAACCACCAATAAGACTCCGTGCCATATTTCCACCGCCAATAAAGGCGAGCTTACAAGGTATCATCTAATCAATCTCCATTGGGCCAAACATTTAAGCGTGTAGTGTACTGGTTATTGTTTATTGGGGGTACGTCTCTCACCAAACAAAGCGGTACCGATCCTGACCATGGTGCTGCCCTGTGTAATTGCCGCTTGCAAATCTGCTGACATACCCATCGATAACGTATCAACCTGAGGATGCGTTGTTTTCAGCTGAGAAAAAAGCTGCTGTGCTCTGCGAAATGCATCCAGCTGTTGTTCTTCTGTCTCAGCAATTGCCGGGATGACCATTAAACCTCGCAAACGAAGATTATCCAGTTGACTGACAGCTGCTGCGAGTTCCATTAATTTGTCGGGAGGCACACCTGCCTTGCTGGCTTCATTATCAATATTAACCTGCAGGCAAATATTCAGTGGTGGCTTTTCTGCTGGACGTTGGGCAGATAATCGCTGCGCGATTTTTAATCTGTCCACACTTTCAACCCAATCAAAATTAGCGGCAATTTCCCGGGTCTTATTGGATTGCGCTGGTCCGATAAAATGCCACTCCAGTTGCAAATCTGCTAATGCGCTGATTTTTTCCAACGCTTCCTGCAAGTAATTTTCACCAAAACGGTTTTGCCCGGCTTCAGCCAGTTCACGAAGTCTGGATGCCGGCCAGGTTTTGCTGACGGCCAGTAATTTAACTGACCCTTGAGGGCGATTTGCCTGTTGTTCTGCCAATTTGATGAAGTTCATCACAGATTGCAGACGTGTTTTTGAATTTGTCATGTTGCAAGCCAGTCTGGAGCGCGCTACCTTTAACAGTATTCGCTATGTTGTCGTTGACGGGTAGCCGTAACTTTCGAATTAAGGAATGTGCATGGATATTACTGAATTGCTGACCTTTAGTGCAAAAAACAATGCGTCGGATTTGCACATTTCCTCGGGTGAGCCCCCAATGATACGTGTCGATGGCGATATTAAACGTATTAATTTGCCGGCCATGGAACACAAAGAAGTGCATGCCATGGTCTATGACATCATGAATGATCGGCAGCGCAAGGATTTTGAAGAGTTTCTGGAAGCTGACTTTTCGTTTGAGATTCCCAACCTGGCGCGTTTCCGGGTCAATGTGTTTAATCAGAATCGTGGCGCGGCTGCCGTTTTCCGGACAATACCTTCAACGGTCCTTACGCTTGAAGAATTGGGGGCGCCCGAAATTTTCAAGCAGATATCCGATAATCATCGCGGTATTGTTTTGGTAACTGGACCGACTGGCTCAGGTAAATCCACAACATTGGCTGCGATGATCAATTATCGGAATGATAAAGATAATGAACATATCCTGACTATTGAGGATCCGATTGAATTTGTTCACCGCAGTAAGAAATGTCTGATTAATCAGCGCGAAGTACATCGTGATACGCATGGTTTCAGTGAAGCTTTACGCAGTGCTTTACGGGAAGACCCCGACATTATCCTGGTGGGTGAGTTACGTGATCTGGAAACCATTCGGCTGGCACTGACTGCCGCAGAAACCGGTCACTTGGTGTTTGGTACACTGCATACCTCTTCAGCGGCAAAAACCATTGACCGTATTATTGACGTATTTCCAGCCGCAGAAAAAGACATGGTACGTTCGATGCTATCTGAATCATTGCGTGCCGTTATTTCTCAGACTTTGCTGAAGAAAGTAGGGGGAGGGCGGATTGCTGCGCATGAGATTATGATTGGTACGCCGGCGATTCGTAACCTGATTCGTGAAGACAAGGTGCCGCAGATGTATTCGTCAATTCAAACCGGTGGTGCCATTGGAATGCAGACACTGGATCAGTGTTTACAGGATTTGGTGCGTCGTCAACAAATAACCAAACACGAAGCATTGCCCCGTGCTGTGAACAAGGACCTGTTCCGTTAGGAGAATATGATGGAAATTGTCACTATATTGAAAGCGGCGGTCAAACACGAAGCTTCAGATATTTTTATTACCTCGGGTCGGCCGGCCACGTTGAAAGTTAATGGCCGAATGGCAACGCTTTCTCAGGAACCTTTAACTGAAGAAGAGGCACGTGAATTGGTGCTTAGCACCATGAATGATGAACAAAAACGTACTTTTGAACGGGATAAGGAATGTAATTACGCCATTGATACCAAAGGTGCAGGCCGATTCCGGGTCAGCGCCTTATATCAGCGTAGTCGAATTGCCATGGTTTTGCGTCTGGTTAAAGGTGACATTCCAACCATCGAAGAATTACATGTTCCAGAGATTATCAAAGAGCTCGCCATGACCAAGCGCGGTCTGGTGATGTTTGTAGGTGCCACGGGTAGTGGTAAATCAACCACATTGGCAGCGATGATTGGTTATCGAAATCAGAATAGCACCGGACACATATTAACCATTGAAGATCCTATAGAGTTTGATCATAAGCATGCAGGGTGTGTCGTGACACAACGTGAAGTTGGAGTGGACACTGACTCCTACGAAATTGCGCTGAAAAATTCTTTGCGGCAGGCCCCTGATGTCATTATGATCGGCGAAATACGTAGTAGAGATACCATGGATTATGGTATTTCATTCGCTGAAACTGGTCATTTATGTCTTTCCACGCTTCATGCCAACAATGCTAATCAGGCAATGGAGCGGGTCATTAATTTTTTCCCGGAAGATCGACACCAGCAATTGTTTCTTGATTTGTCACTCAATCTTAAAGCCGTTGTAGCACAACGACTTATCCCTAAAAAGGATGGATCTGGGCGGGCGGTGGCTGTCGAAGTCCTTCTGAATACTCCATTAATAGGCGATCTTATTGAGAAAGGAAAAGTATCTGAAATCAAGGATGTTATGAAACGTTCCCGGGAATTGGGCATGCAAACTTTTGATCAATCTTTGTATGACTTGTTTAAAGCGGGGGAAATTTCATATGAAGACGCGCTACGAAATGCCGATTCAAGCAATGAAGTAAGGCTGATGATTAAGTTAGGTTCTGAGACGGGTGAACTCCCAGATGAAGCTGGTGCCCAAGCCTTATCCCTTGAAATGGAAAATGACCCGATGGATGGCCGATTTTAGCGTTCATGATGTTAAAAAGGGAAAAAGGCCTTTTTTTTAATATGTTACACTTCAAACGTAAATCGTATTATTATGTTCCCAACTCTGAACACATGGATTAATTATGGTGTCAGCTGGGATATATTAACGGTTACCAATACTAAGCAATAAATCTAAAGGAACAAAAACTATGAATATTTCAGTAAAATTAACCGCAGCATTGCTGACGATTGGTTTGCTGGCTGGTTGTGCAGGCCCAAATCAGCGTGCGTATCAAGACTACACTTTATGTTCGGCACTTGGTGGTGCAGTGGGCGGTGCAGCAGTTGGTGCAGCCGCTAGTGGCGGTTCTGGTGCTGTCGGTGGCGCTGCAGTCGGTGCAGCATTAGCATTATTACTTTGCTCTAACGATGATGTACAAGCAGAAGAAGTAGCAGAAAAAACCATGTGTGAGCTTGAGCCTGTTCCAGGTGCATTGCTTGATGCCAATGGTTGTGCGATGGATTCAGACAATGATGGTGTGGTTGATGGTATCGATATGTGTGCTAACACTCCAGCTGGCGTAACTGTTGATGATGTTGGTTGCCCGATTGATTCTGATAGAGATGGCGTAGCGGATTACAAAGATCTGTGCCCTAACACTCCAGAAGGTGTAATTGTTGATGAAGATGGCTGCCCAATTGCAGGTCAAACCATTTTATCTCTGACGGGTGTGAACTTTGGATTTGATAAAGCCACATTGACTACAGAAGCCCAAGTTACTCTGGACGAAGCTGTTGACGCGTTATTGAATACAGATGAAGTAGTCGAGGTTCGTGTTGAAGGCCATACTGATAGCATTGGTACTGAAGAGTACAATCAAAAACTGTCTCAAGAGCGTGCTCAATCAGTAGTTGATTACCTCGTATCAAATGGCGTTAACGGAAATAACCTTATTCCAGTAGGTATGGGTGAAACCTCGCCAGTAGCAAATAATGATACTGACGCTGGCCGTGCTCTTAACCGTCGTGTGGATTTTGTTGTTAACACACAATAACAACCCGTTTTAGTTGTTACGAAAAAGGCCCTTAACCGGGCCTTTTTTGTGCCTGTTGTTTTGATTGACTCTTACCTGGCACCTGAAATATTTACATTTCACTATGTTATTTATTCCGATGTTTAAGACATTATGTCCAATGCGAATCTATATAAATCATTAAGATCAATTGCTTATCCAGGTGGCATGATTTCTGTAACACGCTGTGCAGGTTATATCTCCTTGGTGAACAATGCTTCATCAAGGAGTGTTTCTGAGTCTTGAAATACAGAGTATTTTCTTTCTGTGTTTAGAGGGCTGACTGTCTGGGGAAGAAATGAAAGTCAGGCAGTTCTGATTAACTAAGCAACAAGGAGATTGTCATGAATAAAGATATTACCGAAGGAAAGTGGATGCAATTCAAAGGCAAATTCAGAGAGAGCTGGGGTAAATTAACGGAAGACGAAATTGAACAAACTAAAGGAAATACCCAGCAACTTGCCGGCTTATTGCAGGAGCGTTATGGTCTGGCAAAAGATCAGGCAGAAAAAGAAGTTGAAGCACTTAATAAGTAGCAAATTGGAAGTTAAAGTCTGAATGTTAATTTTTTCAGATGTTGATCAAAAAGGCGTCGGCAAGGCGCCTTTTTATTTTAAAAAGTGTGGTTAGACATGAATATTTTCCGATTCTGGATTGTAATTTATTCATGACTATCTCTTTCATGTCCAATTTTATTTTTTTAACCCATTGATATTTAAATATATAAAAGACTGGCATGGTTATAGCACCGTTTAATGAGTGACACTGAAATCGATAAGGAGATAAATGATGAAATTTAAAATAAATGGTTTAGCAATTTTGACCGCTGCTACATTAATCAGTACACCCGCATTTGCTAATGATTGGCAAGGTGATGCGAATGACGCTTGGTTGGATGGTAAATTGGAAACATCATTATTGCTCAATACTGAGTTGAATAATTTTACAATTGATACAGACATTGAAAATGGTGTGGCCGTGTTAACTGGAGAAGTTAATAACGAAACCCAAAAAGAACTAGCAGGTGAAATTGCTCAGAATATCGAGGGCATAACTAAAGTAAAAAATAATCTGACAGTTGATCAAAACTATCAACACACTGATAGTGAAAATGCTGATGAAAAATCATTCAGCCGGGCTTGGCACGATATGACCGTCACTGCTGGCTTGAAAATGGAGATTGCAGCACATGATGAACTGGAAGCCACATCCATTAATGTTTCAACTGATAATGGTGTGGTCACATTGAAAGGCAAAGTGAAGAATGATGCCGAAAGAGATCTTGCTGTTGAGATGGCAAAAGGCTACGACAAAGTTGTCGAGGTCAAAGATGAACTGGTTGTAATAAACTGAATGTCAGATGTTAAATAACAGAGATCAACAACTTATTCATGAGTTGAGAAGTATCTGTGTAGATGGAGACAGCTTCTACAATATGATCGCAAGGAAAGCGATCAGTAGTGAGATGAGAATGCTGTTTCGTGAAATGGCCCTTGTACGGGCAGACATTGTTAATGATATAAACAAACGTTTTACAGGGCTGAAAAATACTCAGCCCTGTAATACCGAGTTAGCTTTAACAATGCGGGCGATTTACAAAATTACATATGGAATGTGTAACCATGCAATTGATAAGGAATGTCTTGCTGACCTTGAAACAATAGAAATGCGTTCATTAGAGATTTTTAAAATTTATGTAAGAAGAATGAACGATCGTCGAATGTCCTCATACTTAGCTGGTCATTTAGCTAATATACAGTTAAGCCAAGATCGTTTACAGAGACTGAAAAATGAGCGACGACAACATCGACGGGTAAGTTAGCCCGAATTTCAACCATTGAATTTAGAGAGGCTGGAACAATTGTTTCAGCCTCTTTATCTATGTTAAGAAACCTGTAAATTGCTCATGTTAGACTCAAAATCAACATTTAATTGATAACGAGTCTTATGCCAAAATTATTATTAATCTCGACGGATGACGAGCTCTTGGTAAAACTAAGTAATCAGCTCTCTGCGTGTAATTTTAGCCTTATTCAGGTTGCAGATTTGACTGAGCAAAGGTACGAAGCTGACTTGGTAATCTTTGCCCCCCAGAAGGTAACTGAGAGTGAATATAAATTATTCAAGGCCCATCCATTATTAAGTACTGCTGACTGGATATTATTAAGTGACGGCCTTCCCAATAAATGGCTGGACCTTATGATGAGTCAGGGGGTGGCTTATCATTTTCGACAGATGAGCGACTTTACCCCGCTCATAGAAATCGCTAAAGAATTTTCTGAAGAATTTAAGAAGCTTAAACGAAACCGTCATACTGCCACACTCACTTCCACTCTCGATCAATATGGTTCATTACTGGGATCATCAGCAGTAATGCACAAGCTGTATCGTTTGATACGCCGTGTCAGTCAAACGGATGCCAATGTTTTTCTTATAGGCGAAAGCGGTTGTGGAAAAGAGGTCGCGGCAAGAACTATTCATGAACAAAGTGTGCGGGCAAACGAACCAATGGTTTCGGTGAATTGTGCTGCTCTGGCTGCTGATTTGGTTGAAAGTGAATTATTTGGCCATGAAAAAGGATCGTTCACTGGTGCGGTAAATCAACATATCGGTTTTTTTGAGCAGGGTGGTAATGGCACATTATTACTGGATGAAATCACCGAAATGCCCCTGGCATTGCAAAGCAAATTGCTCAGAGTGCTGGAAAGCGGCGAATTCAGACGAGTGGGGAGTGATGTTGTTCGGCAATCGGAAGTAAGAATCATAGCGACAACTAACCGAGATGCGGAAGCTGCCATTGAAGCCGGTTTTCTTCGTGAGGATCTTTACTTTCGTCTCGCGCATTTTCCAATCAAAATTCCGCCTTTACGTCATCGTGATAAGGATGTAATTGAGTTATCCAAACATTTTCTTGCTTACCGAAATGAAGCCACGGATACAGGGAAGGTCTTTGCTGATGAGGTTCTGGAAATTTTTGCTCAATACAGTTGGCCGGGGAATGTCAGGGAGCTTAAACATTGTGTTGAAAGAGCTCATATCTTGGCAGAGGGGCTGATAACGGTAGCTGATATACCGAGTTTTTCCAGTATTCAGTCAACATCGGAAAATGGAATTGGTCCGGGAATATCAATTAAAGATGCAGAAAAAAGCTTGATAATCTCAACGCTTAAAGCTTGTCAGCAAAACAAAACCCAAGCAGCCAGACAACTTGGCATTACTGTAAAAACCTTATATAACAAACTTGACCAGTACGGGCAGGTGGAGCCTCCGCTACAAAACGGTTCGGAGATAACTTTACAGAGTCAGTGACAAAAAGAAGCATGAACAAGTGGTGCGCCTGACAGGAATTGAACCTGTGACCCTCGGTTTCGGAAACCGATACTCTATCCAACTGAGCTACAGGCGCATTGACATGTTGCTGACAGCGCGAATTATACGGACTTTAATAGTCTTAAACCACCGTAAAAACAGAAACCCACTGCCAGTAGGTATTTGCGTTTACTGGCAGCGGTGTTTTCATAGCTGGGTTCAGCTATCCGGATGTGGAGCGATTTTTTCCAGTTTCCAGATATCCTGATTATATTCTTCCATGGTACGGTCAGTGGAAAATTTACCACTTCGGGCCGCATTGGTAATGCTCATTGCAGTCCATCGCTCCTTATCCTGATAGGCCTGTCCTGCTTGATGCTGGGCATCGATATAACTGCGGAAATCAGCTACGGTCATCCACGGGTCATTTGGATTGGTAAAGGCACGAATGATGTTGTCAAAACAGCCTGGCTCAAACTGATTAAAGTGCCCACCGGTTAATAAATCCACTACACGTTTCAGATCAGCGTCATTGTCGATAATGGCCTGTGGATTGTAGTTTCCACGTTTTTCAGCAACTTCATCTTCTGAAAGACCGAACAAGAAAAAGTTGTCATCGCCGACTTCTTCACGAATTTCGATATTAGCTCCATCCAACGTACCAATGGTAATCGCACCATTCATCATAAATTTCATATTGCCGGTACCTGATGCTTCTTTACCGGCAGTTGAAACCTGTTCCGATAAATCTGCTGCCGGACAAATGACTTCCATAACTGAAACCTGATAGTTGGGGAAAAACACAACTTTGAGCAAGTCACCGATATCGGGATCGTTGTTGACGACATCAGCCACATTATTAATAAGTTTGATGATTTGTTTTGCCATCACATAGCCTGGTGCGGCTTTACCACCAAATAAAACACAGCGTTTGGGTAATCCATCGGTGTGACCGCGTTTAATCTGATCGTATAGATGAATGACGTGTAACACATTTAGTAGTTGGCGCTTGTATTCATGGATTCTTTTCACCTGAATATCAAACATCGCCTCAGGGTTAAAAGTAACTCCACAGTCTTTCTCGACCAAAGCTGCCAAGCGTTTTTTATTTTCATATTTGGCGTCGTGCCAGGCTTTCTGAAAATCCTTGTCATGGGCGAGTGGAGCAAGATTTTCCAGTTCGGTCAGACGGGTGATCCATTTGTCGCCAATGGTTTCAGTAATCAGTTGGCTTAATACCGGGTTACACCACGCCATCCAGCGGCGTTGGGTTACACCATTGGTTTTGTTATTAAATTTTTCCGGCCACAACTGATAAAAGTCTTCAAACAGACCCTTTTTCAGTAACTCGGAATGTAAGGCGGCGACACCATTCACTGAAAAACTGCCGATAATGGCCAGATGGGCCATACGAACCTGTTGCTGGGAGCCTTCTTCAATTATTGACATCCGCGCCAACCGCTCTTTATCGCCAGGCCAATGATTGGCAACTTCGCGTAAGAAACGGGCGTTAATCTCATAAATAATTTCCAGAACACGTGGTAATAATCGCCCGAAAAGGTTTGCTGGCCAACGCTCCAAAGCTTCTGGCAGTAATGTATGGTTGGTATAGGCCATGGTGTTTGTGGTGATTTTCCATGCTTTATCCCAACCTAAATGATGTTCATCCATAAGCAAACGCATTAATTCAGCAACTGCAACGGTCGGATGCGTATCGTTAAGCTGGAAGACATTTTTATCAGCAAAGTCTGAAAAATCTTCACCATGGGTGGCGACCCAATAATCGAGAATATCCTGCAGGCTGGCTGATGCTAAAAAATATTGTTGCCGCAGCCGTAATTCTTTACCATTTTCACTGGCATCGTTTGGGTACAGCACCATGCTGATGTTTTCAGCTGCATTTTTGGCGGCTACGGCTTCTGTATAGGATCCGGCATTAAAATCTTCCAGATTAAATTCATCTGTGGCGGCGGCTTTCCATAAACGAAGTCGGTTCACCGTGCCATTCTGATATCCGGGAACCGGTAAGTCATAGGGCACTGCCAAAACATCATTGGTATCAACCCACTGAATTTCCATTTGTCCACTGGTGTTGCGGCGTAATTCAGTATGACCACCAAACTTGACTCGCTGTGTATATTCAGGACGCTCAAGCTCCCATGGATTGCCATCCCGTAACCAATGATCCGGCATTTCCTGTTGGTGACCATTTTGTATTTTTTGTTGGAACATGCCGTATTCATAACGCAGACCATAGCCAGTAACAGGTAGCTGCAGAGTTGCACAGCTATCAATAAAGCATGCAGCCAGGCGGCCAAGACCACCGTTCCCCAATCCTGCATCATGTTCAAACTCAGCGAGTTCTTCGTATTCAAGCCCCAGGTTGACTAAGGCTTTTTTCAATGGTTCTTCAATGCCCAGATTTAATGCAGCATTGCCTGTTGCCCGACCCATCAAAAATTCCATAGATAGGTAATAGGCTTGTTTGCACCGGGTTTCTGCATAGGTATGTTTGGTGTTTTTCATCCTTTCAAACAGCCGATCACGTAAGGTGTGGGCCATTGCAGAATAAAGGTAATGACCTGATGCACAGCCTTTATCCTGACCGAGATATATCCCGAAATAGCGTTTAAAATCTTCAGTTAAGGCAAGCGTGTTCATTCCCAGTTTTGACGTCTGATAAAGTTCAGGCAGTGGGGTTGTAATAGCGGTATATCTTGGCGTCATAGCGGCAATCCTTGAATGGGAATCGTTATGGAAAAAACAGGTGTAGGTGACAGGCTTTGGCTACGATGCCATGAAGCGACAGCTTTAATTACCCAATACAGTAAACGTTAGCAGAGAGTAACGACATCTGCCATCACCTGCAGCATAATTTTTTGTATGGCGGAAAAATCTATTATGGCACTGGAGCTGAAAGCTCAAACCATTCATCCAGAATCTGTATCGCTTCGTCACGACCTTGATGATTTAAAGATGAAAATAACTGCACCGAAGCGACCAGCCCCGCCTCTTTTAATTGTTTACGAACCTGTTGTAAGACGTTACCTCCTGCTCCACGACCCAATTTATCTGATTTGGTGAGCAGGATATGAATTGGTAGCTCGGCTTGTTTAGCCCAATCTAACATTTGCAAATCAAAGTTCTTTAATGGGTGTCGTATATCCATCATTAACATCAATCCACGTAATGATTGGCGCGTTTCAAGGTATTTACTGAGCGTGGCTTGCCACTTCAGCTTCATTTTTTCCGGGACCTTGGCATAACCATATCCGGGAAGATCGACCAAGGCTCTTTCATCATCAAGATGAAAAAAATTGATCATTTGTGTTCTTCCTGGAGTCTTACTGATTCGCGCCAGGGCTTTAATACCGGTGATAGTATTGATAGCGCTGGATTTTCCGGCATTTGAGCGGCCCGCAAAAGCCACTTCATAACCTGAGTCAGATGGCAGTTGGGACAATTGTGTCGCGCTGACAGTATAATGGGCGCTACGGTATAACTCTGACATGAAAGTCTTTCCAGGTGCAAAAAAGTGCCAATAAGAGTAGCATACCGGAAGTTTTGTATCCGAAAGTTAGTAGCCAGGAACGACAATGAAAAAATTTATTTTTGCCGTGGTGTTGGGTTTGGGAATGACGGCTTCACCACTAGTATTTGCTGTTGGTGATGTATCTGCCGGTAAGACAAAATCAGCGGTTTGTGCTGCCTGCCACGGTGCTGATGGCAATAGCCCTTCTGATATGTATCCCAAACTGGCCGGACAGCATGCCAGTTATCTCTATAAACAATTAGTCGAATTCAAAAGCGGTAAACGTGAAAATGCGATTATGGCGCCTATGGTTGCCGGGTTATCTGAAGAAGATATGGCGGATCTAGCAGCATACTTTTCTAGCAAAGAAGCCACACCCGGCGCAGTAACTGAAGACTTATTAGAGCTTGGTAAACAGATTTATCGCGGTGGTAATAGTGAATCAGGTGTGCCAGCCTGCATGGCATGTCACGGCCCCAACGGTAGTGGTATGCCGGCGGCAAAATGGCCGAAACTATCAGCTCAATATCGTGCCTATACAGAAGCGCAATTACACGCTTTTGCCAAAGGCGAACGTCATAACGATCCCAATGCAATGATGCGTGATATTGCTTCTAAGATGACAGATGAGGAAATCAAAGCGGTTGCCGCTTATGTGTCTGGTCTGCACTAATCGCTGATTCTGCTCCGGTGACAATGTCGAACATTGCACCGGAGTGAAACAGCCTATGTTTGAGCAATTTCATGTCTGAACCCACTAAAAAAGGTCCATCCAGCCTGAGTTTTACTCGCCGCTTATTTCTGTTTATCGGCTCGATGGAATTAGCTATCACCTTGTTGCTGACTCTGGCCGTTGCTTCTGTTATCGGTACCGTCCTGCAGCAAAATCAACCTTATGCTGATTACGTCATTAAATTTGGACCGTTCTGGTTTGATGTGTTTGACCAGTTGGGTCTCTACGATGTTTACAGTGCTGTGTGGTTTATAGCGATACTTGCATTATTGGTGATTTCTACCTCTGTCTGCGTTATCCGTCATTTTCCTGCCATGAGCAAAGAAATGTGGCAGTTGCGCACTAATGTGCAGAAAAAATCGTTAATGGCTATGCATCACAACGCACAGTGGCAATCAAGCGCCACCCTGACGTCGGTTGCAGATAATTTGCAACAGGAATTCAAAAAACTGGGTTTTCGCAGTCGACAAACGGTTAAGCAGGATGATGCGGTATTAATATCAGCGATGCGTGGAGGGTTGAATCGTTTAGGGTATCTTTTTACCCATATTGCCATCGTGGTGATTTGTATCGGTGGTTTATTTGATAGCAATATGCCATTAAAACTTGCCGAATGGCGCGGTGAGGTCAAAATCGAAACCCGGGATCTTTCAATTCGTGAAATACCGGCAGAAAGTCGTCTTTCCGTTGGTGGGCAGGGGTTTAGAGGCACAGTCAGTATTCCGGAAGGTAAAGCAGCAGAAGTGGTTTTTTTACCGATTCGTGATGGTTATTTGTTGCAAGCCTTGCCTTTTCGTATTGAAGTAAAAGATTTCCGTATTGAACATTATCCCAACGGGCAGCCGAAATCTTTTGAATCAGATCTGGTGATTCATGATGACCAACTGGCAGAGCCTCTCGAGTCAACTATTGCGGTAAATCACCCATTGATTTATCGGGGACATTCCATTTATCAGGCCAGCTTCAGTGATGGTGGTTCTTTGCTGAACCTTGATGCATGGCCTCTGGATAGTCGTGCTGGAACGGAGCCTGTTTCCATTCAAACCAAAGTATTTGAAAATCGGCAAATGCTCTGGGGAGAGGAAACCATGCAGCTGGAAATGACCAGTTTCCGGCCGTTTAACATTAACCCTGATCCGACAGAAGATGACGCCCGAAATTTACGTGATTTTGGTCCGAACTTTACCTTTAAATTACGCACAGAGACAGGGGAAGCCAGAGAATATGAAAATTATATGTTTCCGGTTGAGCGTGATGGTCGCGAATACTTTTTAAGTGGTGTACGAAACAGTCCTGCAGAATCCTTTGCCTACCTGTATTTGCCGGTAGATGAGGATGGCACTTTGCAACAGTTCCTGAATTATTCAGCCTTATTACGCGATGAAGAGCTGGTTTCAGGGATTGCCAATTCGATGATGAAAGAAGCGCTTGCCATGTTGCCTGAACGCGATGAAGCACTTGAAGGCAGTTTGCAGCAAACTCTCGAAACGTTGATCACAATGTTTGTCAGAGGTGGTTTTGATGAGGTCAGGGATTTCATAGATAACAACCTTCCTGACGCCGAGCGTGACAATCTGGCACCTGCATATTTGGGTATGTTACGCGAAATGCTGGCGCGAATTTATTTCACCATGGATGACATTAATCCGCAGACAGTGACTAACGATCAGTTGCTGTTTTTACAGGATAGTGTGGATACAATTGGTACCTTATCGCGTTATGGTTCTCCGGTCTTTTTGCATCTGACTGATTTTGAACATGTTCAGTCGACGGGGCTGCAAATTGCCAAGGCGCCTGGGAAAAATGTGGTGTATTTCGGTTGTGCTCTATTGATAATCGGTGTGTTTTTACTGTTCTATCTTCCACAAAGACGCTTATGGGCATGGGTGGAACAGCGAGCTGAGCATACTGAAATCATTCTGGCAGGTTCAACCAATCGAAATGCACGTGAATTTGATACATTTTTCAGCGAGCAACAAACTGTTTTAGCAACTAAAATCGGGAACTCCAACCTGTAATCAGGTTCTTAATGAAAGCGTTAAAGAGTATGAGAAACCTATGACAACGAATACTGAAACTCTGACAAAACCTGCTGCCCATACCTGGTGGTGGTATGCTCTTTTATTACTGGCGACCATCGGTATTTTGGGTGTCTATAAAGATGTCCTGGATGTTTATGAAGTATCCATTCTAATTTTTACTGCCGTCAGCATGGGGTTCGTCGGTAATCAGTGGCCCGGTTTTCGTGGACACGCTATTGCAGTTGCCATACTCAGTTTGATAGCTCTGCAGTTATACGGTACCGAGCTTGGTGCAGCCGAAACCAATGGATTGCTCAAATACATGCTGGCCAGCCAATCTGCGATCATGTGGATGAGTGTGTTTTTTATTGCGGCAACATTCACCTATTTTGGTGGTTTGATTTTCCGCTCCACCTATATCGAAAAAGTCGGTTCGACCTTTACTTGGATCGCAACAACCTTTGGTATGACAGGGCTGATGGTCCGCTGGCGTGAAACCCACATGATGGGTTCTGATATCGGCTATATTCCAGTCAGCAACCTTTATGAAGTATTTATTTTGTTCGCGGTTGTTACAGCCTTACTGTATTTGTTTTATGAGCGTCGATATAACGTTCGCAGCCTTGGTGGTTTCGTTTTACTGGTTATCTCCGCTGCAGTGATATTTCAGCTTTGGTATGCTTTTGAACGTAATGCTCACGAAATCCAACCATTGGTGCCTGCATTGCAAAGTTACTGGATGAAAATCCATGTGCCAGCAAACTTTATAGGTTACGGTGCATTTGCCATGGCAGCCATGATCGGTATTGCCTATTTACTGGTCAGCTGGCGTTCTGAAAAGAACCCGGATAGTGGTATGGTGAAAGCCATGCCACCACTGACAATGATGGACGATTTGATGTATAAAAGCATTGCTCTGGGCTTTGCTTTTTTTACTGTGGCGACGATTCTTGGGGCTTTGTGGGCTGCTGAAGCCTGGGGCGGTTACTGGTCATGGGACCCCAAAGAAACCTGGGCATTAATTGTCTGGCTGAACTATGCCGCCTGGTTACATATGCGCATGACAAAAGGCTGGAATGGTAAGCCTATGGCCTGGTGGGCTATTGTCGGCTTGTTTGTGACCTTATTCGCCTTTCTGGGTGTCAATATGTTTCTGTCTGGACTTCATTCTTACGGCACTTTGTAAATTAAAAATTTAAGGATATTGAAATGACAAGATCGATTCGTGCTTTATTACTGACTACAGCAGCATTGCTGATGCCTTTGTCTGTGTCGGCTGACTCTGCAAATTACAAAGAGGACGATCACTACAAGCCTACCACTGAGCGTATGGCGAAAAATACCTCAAATGAACAAATTGAAGTCATCGAGTTGTTCTCGTACTCCTGCCCACATTGCTTTACTTTGGATTCACAAATCATGCAGTGGAAAGAAACCCTGCCTGAAAATGTGAAATTTGTTCAGGTTCCTGCTATTTTCCGTGACAGCTGGTTACAGCTGGCAAGGGTATTTTATGCGGCGCAAGTGACCGGTGATTCAGAAAAATTGCATAAAGCATTGTTTAACGCCATTCATATTGATAAGCGTCGTCTCGATACCGAAGATCGTCTGCTCGACTTTGTTGAGGAGCAGGGAATTGATCGTGAAAAGTTCGTTAAAACGATGAATTCGTTTACCGTCAAAACCAACGTAAAAAAAGCGTTGGTCATCAGTCAGACATCCGGGGTAAGCGGTGTTCCATCAATTATTGTTGATGGTCGATACCACACGGATGCCCCGCAAGCTGGTGGTATGACTGAAATGCTTAATGTGGTTGAGCATTTGATTGAAAAAGTTGAAGCTGAAAAATAACGCAAAGTTTTTTTAGAACTAATCAGGCCGGTAAGCGAAAGCAACCGGCCTTTTTTTTATAATGCCGCCGGAAGTGTTTCATTAATTTCAGCGGGCGGGGTGGTAGCATTTTGATTGACTTCATCATGGTGCAGCATAATATCGTAGTAGCGTCGAATATTACCCACGTATCGCACAGGCTCTCCACCGCGGGCATAACCATAACGGGTCTGGTTAAACCACTGTTGTTTGGCCAGTAACGGCAGGTTTTCCCGTACATCTGCCCAGCGATCCGGATTACCACCGTTTTTTTCAGTAAGGACCCTGGCGTCTTCAAGATGACCGAGCCCGATGTTATAGGCGGCCAGGGCAAGCCAGGTTAGATCCGGTTCAGTAATACGCTCTGGTAAACGATTTTTCATCATGGTCAGATAGGCTGTTCCAGCAAAGATACTTTGTTGGGGGGCTTCTCGATCAGTGACACCCATTTCAGTTGCAGTAGCCTGGGTCAGCATCATCAGGCCGCGTACACCTGTGCTGGAAACTGCTTGCGGATTCCAGTGTGACTCCTGATAAGAAATAGCAGCCAATAATCGCCAATCATGGTCATAAGCCAAGGCCGCTGCTTTAAATAAGGATTCGTATTGCGGCAGATGTGTCTGGATACGGCGGTGAATGGCACGCGAATCAACATAATCAAAGCGTCGAATATGACCAAAATACGTTTCAATTAATTGATCCAGATATCCAGAACTTTCTATTTCTTCAAAAAAAGCATTCACCACAAGTTGTAAACTCATATCGTCACTGCGTCGCATTCCCCAAGCCAGTGGCTGCGGGTCGGACACATCAAAAGCTACCCGTAATTCAGGGTAAAGACTATGGCTGGCAGCCATTTCATTAGAATCAACGATGGTGTAATCAATTAGCTCAAGTTTGACCAGTTCAAGTAAACCGCTGGTGTCAATCGTCTGGTTTTCGGTCCAGGACAGTAATGGGATTTCATGTTGCAGAATAGCGAGCTGTTCTGCATGACTGCTGTTAGCCACAATTTCCAACTGACCGGTACTGATTTCAGTAATATCACGAGGTTGCTGATTACCATGACGATAAATAAGCTGTTGAGTGACTTCATGATAAATAGGTCCGAAACGCAATTTGTTTTGTCTTGCTCGGGTGATAGTTAAACCTGCCGCAGCAATATCTGCCTGGCCATTCTCAATCATATCAAGCGTTTTACTGAGATTATCGGGAATGGTTACTTTGAGATCGACGCCGAGATAATCAGCAAAAGCTTTAGCGAGATCAAATTCAAAGCCTGCCAGTTGAACGCCATTATTGTAATAACTGGTCAAGCCGTAACGGCTGACCACACGAAGTTCACCACGCTCCAGAATCTGTTCAAGTTGATTACTGGGGCCATTGCAAGCGTTTAATACGCAGAGCATGAAAAGGAGAAAAATTGGCTTTTTCAAAACTTCACTCTGACAGTAGGGCATGAAATTATCCTACATAAGTCGTGCTTTGCACATCAAATTTACAATTGAAAAGCTTGGAACTGTGATGATTATCGCTTCGAGCGGAAAAAATCTCTTAGCATTTGACTGCTTTCCTCGGCTAGCACGCCTTGTTCACATTTAACCCGATGATTAAGCCGACTGGTATTAAAGATATCAAAGCAGCTGCCCGCCGCGCCGGTTTTCGGTTCAGTAGCCGCAAAAACCACGCGTTCTATTCTGGCATGCACAATCGCACCGGCACACATGATACAGGGCTCCAAAGTGATATACATCGTGGAATTAGGCAGCCGATAATTCTGTTGCTGCAAACAGGCGCTTCGTAATGCAACAATTTCAGCATGAGCTGTCGGATCCTGCTGGGTGATGGGTTGATTCCATCCGGATCCAATGAGTTCGTTTTCTAATACAATGACTGCGCCGACAGGCACTTCTCCATGTTGTTCGGCTTGCTGCGCCAGTAACAATGCCTGACGCATCCAGTATTCATCGTTGGACATGACTGATGTGAATATCGATAAGGTTGAGCAAACGCCGGCTGGCACCTTTACTTTGTTCAATTAATTGCTTACCGGCATCCCCCATTTCAGCACGACGTTGAGGCGCTTTTAATAATTCAATAACGGTATCCGCTAATTGTTCAGGATTTTTAACTTCAATTGCAGCATGGTGTTCGAGAAACTGCTTGGTGACTTCAAGGAAATTAAAATAATGTGGTCCGGTAATAACGGGTCTGGAAAGCGCTGCAGGTTCTAACAAATTATGGCCACCATGAGCAACCAGACTGCCACCCACAAATGCTACATCGGCGGCACCATAAAAAATGGAGAGCTCTCCCATGGTATCGATAACTAATGCCTGAATATCGCTGCTACAGGGTTTATTCTCGCTTCTGCGAAGCGTGTTTAACCCTGTACGTCGACATAATGCGGCCACCCGGTCAAAGCGTTCCGGATGCCTGGGGACAAGGATTAATAATAAATCGCGAAACTGGCCACGAATTTTACGGGCAGCGTCCAGTACTTGTTCTTCTTCGCCTTCATGGGTACTGGCAGCGATAAAAACGGGTCTGTTACCCCAATGCGCGCGTATCGACTGTGCACGCTCTACAATGCTAGCAGGTAAGCTGATTTCGTATTTCAGGTTTCCAACAGCGTGTACTTTTTCCTTGCGCGCACCAAGTTGGATAAAGCGCTCACGATCTTTATGTGTCTGCGCGGCAATAAGAGGAATGCTTTGTAACATCTGATGGCTCAACTTGCTAACTTTCTGATAACCAATTGCACTTCGAGCAGATAATCTTGCATTGGCAATCACGATAGGAATCGACTGTTCAGCACAGATCAGAATCAAATTAGGCCAGAGTTCAGTTTCCATAATGACGCCAAACTGAGGTTGCATAGCGTTGAGGAAATTTTTAATGGCAAAGGGAAGATCATAAGGCAGATAGACATGCAGCACAGTATCTGCAAACAGACTTTTCACTCGGGCACTTCCGGTGGGTGTCATGGTGGTGATCAAAAACTGATGTTCAGGATAACGCTCCTGCAAACCCTTAATTAAAGGACGACTAGCCTCAACTTCACCTACAGATACGGCATGAACCCAGATTAGGCCTTGTTTGGATTCACGCCTGGGAATGCGGCCAAACCGTTCATTCCAGCGTTTAAAGTAATCCGGTGCCTTGAACCCTCGCCAGATCAGTCTGATCAAAATGAGCGGCAAAGCCAGATAAAATAATGTTGAGTAAAAGAGTTTCAAATTGGACTCACAACGGGCAGTTTTTTAAGCTTAAATTGAGTTGGGATGATAGCATAGACGCTGTTTTGTATTGTTATTGAACAAATGAATATTCTTAGTAAAAAATTCCTGCACCCACGTTTCTGGCCGAATTGGATTGGCTTGTTCCTTATGCGACTCTCTATTTATTTGCCAAAATCCTGGCAATTGTTTGCTGGTCAGAGTCTGGGACGATTGATGCGACTGTTTATGAAAGATCGCGAGCGTGTCGCCAAGCGAAATCTTGAATTATGCTTCCCCGAAATGAGCTCGCTGGAGCGCAAGCAATTGCTCAGAGAAAATATGCTAACAATGGGCATGATGCCGATTGAAACAGCTATTAGTTGGTGGGCCAGTGACAAAAGCCTCGAAAAACGCGTTGAATACCATGGGCTTGAACATCTCCACAATGCACTGGCGAAAGGTAAAGGCGTGTTGTTATTGACTGGACATTTTACCAGTATGGAGTTGGGTGGACGGTTAATCATGTTGAAACAGCCCAGCTATGTGATGTTTCGCGAATTAAAAAGTCCTTTATTCAATGCCGTTATGTTGCATCAGCGGGAGCGCCATAGTGAGGGCACAATATTACAAGCTGATATGCGGGGCATGTTACGAGCTTTAAAAAAGAATAAGGTTGTCTGGTATGCTCCAGATCAGGATTTTGGTCGCCGAACCAGTGTCTTTGCGACATTTTTTGGCATTAATGCCGCCACGATTCCTGCCACTGCGCGTCTGGCAAAAATGAGTGGAGCAGCTGTTGTTCCTTATGTTCCAAGACGCTTAGCCAATGGAAACTATTCAATCGACATTGGACCTGCCTGGGAAAATTATCCAATAGGCGATGAATTGGCTGATGCGCAAAGAGTAAATGACTGGGTTGAGGCAGAAATAAAAAAATCGCCTGCGCAGTATTTCTGGGTTCATCGGCGGTTTAAAACCCAGCCTGAGGGTAAAGGGTTATTTTATAAAAAGTCTAGGGACTAATATCCATCTTGTTGGACGAAAATGGGCATCCAGCAGTGGTATATATGAGATATGAATGTTAAACAAGGCCTAGCGATTAAACGGTGAAAAGCTATAGCTCAGCATCAGAGATTCAGAGCCAGGGTTATCTTTTGCCAAATCTGCATTAGACATATGATAAAGCGTTAGTGCCAAGCGGGAGCCTGGGCCAATACGATAACCAAGTTCGATTCCTGTACGAAATAAAAATCCGCTTCCCAGATCCTGACCATCCCCATCTTCATAGCCAACTATGGCGAGTTGAGGTGTCAGAATCCATTTCTCTCCCAGATTGATATCATATCTTCCTCCAGCATGAGCCCAATAACCGCCATCACTATTGGTGCTTACTCCGACAGCCGGGATGATATTAAAGAAAGACCCCAGCCCAGCAAAGCGGTATTCAATCCCTAACTCCAGCGCGCTGTCTTCGAAAGCTTCGAAACTACCAGCAGATATTGCGATTTCCGGTGGCTGTGCATGAACGCTAAAACAGCCCATCAATCCAATGATTCCGATAATCCCCTTTCTTATCATAAATTATTGTCCTTTTAATGTATCAAAATCAGTTTATTAGATAACACGATTCATGCGAATTGAGAAGATATATGCAAAAAAAAACCACCCGAAGGTGGTTTTTTTGTCCAACAAACGTTGTATTAACGTTTAGAGAACTGTGGTTTCTTACGTGCTTTATGCAAGCCGATTTTCTTACGTTCAACGGCACGGGCATCACGAGTGATAAATCCTGCACTACGTAAGTCAGTTTTCAGTTCACTGTTATACTCAACTAACGCGCGGCTGATACCGTGACGAATCGCACCAGCTTGACCGTTGTTGCCACCACCGCGAACGGTGATTTTCAAGTCAACTTTGTCGAGCATTTCAACCAATTCAAGAGGCTGACGAACAACCATGCGAGAAGTTTCACGACCGAAGTAATCTTCAAGAGTGCGGGTATTAATAGTAATGTTGCCGCTGCCTGGCTTCATGAATACACGAGCGGTTGAGCTTTTGCGACGGCCTGTAGCGTAGTAAGAATCTGCCATGACGATATCCGATTAAATTTCCAGCATTTTAGGTTGTTGAGCTGCGTGTGGATGTTCAGTACCAGCATAAACTTTCAGTTTGCTGAACATAGCACGGCCCAGAGGATTTTTAGGCAACATGCCTTTCACTGCTGTCTGAATAACACGCTCAGGTGCTTTATCCAGTTGTTTTTCCAGCGAGATAGATTTGATACCACCGATGTGACCTGTGTGGTGATAATAAATTTTATCTTTCATTTTGTTGCCGGAAACACGCAGTTTCTCAGCGTTTACCACAACAATGTAATCGCCGGTGTCAACGTGAGGTGTATAGATAGCTTTGTGTTTGCCGCGCAGACGGCGCGCGATTTCTGTTGCCATACGGCCCAGAGTTTTGCCATCGGCATCAATAACGAACCAGTCGCGACGAACTTCTGCTGGTTTTGCACTTAAGGTTTTCATTCCGCGGGGTGCTCCTGAAAATATACGCATGCGGTCAAATAAAGAGGTGGAATGTTACGGATTCACGCTGAGTATGTCAACTGCCTTTAACTAAATAGAAACAGCAAGAAGCTACCCAATACCAAGCGGTAAAGAACGAACGGCCACATGCCAATCCGTTCCAGCATTTTCAAAAATAGAAAGATACATATATAAGCACTGATGGCAGAGAAGATAGCTCCTGCCGTTAAGGCAAACCAATCAGTCGCTTTTTCGGCTTCAATAAGTTTGAAAGTCTCCAGACTACCAGCCAGAAATATAACGGGTATTGATAGTAAAAAAGAGAATCTGGCAGCTGCCTGACGAGTCAAGCCTAACATCAATGCTGCTGTCATGGTTATGCCGGAGCGCGAAGTCCCCGGAATTAAAGCCAATGCCTGGGAAAAACCGATGATAAAAATGTCTTTCCAGCCCATCTGCTGTTCATTACGGTTACGTTTGCCTTTCCAGTCGGCCCAGCCTAGTAACAGACCAAATAAAATTGTGGTGGCGGCAATCACCAGTGGACTGCGCAAAAAAAGCTCGATGAAGTCACCTAAAAACAAACCGGCAAGACCAACAGGAATGGTACCAATGATTACGGCCCAGGCTAATTTACTTTCTCCGACAGCTTGTCTTTGTTGCAGTGAACGAAACCAATCGGCAATAAGTTGTCTGATAGTTGCCCGAAAGTAAAAAATGACCGCCGCCAATGTGCCCACATGCACAGCAACATCAAAAGCCAGACCCTGATCTTCCCAGCCGGCAATAATAGGCAGCAATATTAAATGGGCGGAGCTTGAAATGGGTAAGAATTCAGTCAGACCTTGTAATAGGGCCAGGGCAATGATTTGTATAATTTCCATATTTTTCCCGTTAAAGGCCTGTTCTATCAATAAGCCCATTATTAATAGGTCTTATATTATCCGGCTTCGTGTTAAAATTCGCGATTAATTACCACTTCTCAAACTAGGATTCGCTGACCCATTATGTCAACTCGTATAAGAGAAATCCCTTACAACTACACTTCTTTCTCAGATCGTGAAATCGTTATTCGATATCTGGGTGAACCGATGTGGGAAATTCTGCAACAGTTACGTGAACAACGCAAAACGGGCCGTAGCGCGAAGATGTTGTTCGAAGTTTTGGGTGATATGTGGGTTATCACGCGTAATCCTTATATTCAAGATGATTTGATCGAAAACCGCAAGCGTTGGGATTCACTCCGCCATGCGTTACATCATCGTCTTGATCAGATCCGTGAGCGCGCTACCGAAAATGATAATCAATTGGCACTGCAATTGGAACAGGCGGCCCGCAAAGCAGTATTAAAGTTTGAGCGGGAACTGCTGGCGACAGCAGATCGCCGCAAAGTAGTCATGCGCCGTCTGAGCCGTGTGACCAAAAAACACAATATCTGTTTTGATGGTTTGTCACGTGTATCACATGTGACTGATGCCACTGACTGGCGTGTGGAGTATCCGCTGGCCGTTATCAAACCCGATAATGAAGAAGAAATGGCTGCCATTATTGCCGCCAGTATCGAGTTGGGATTAACGGTTATACCTCGCGGTGGTGGTACAGGCTATACCGGTGGTGCGATTCCACTAACAGCTGACAGTGTGGTGATTAATACCGAAAAACTGGAAGGGCTGGGTGGCGTTGTCTATCGCAAGCTTGCAGGTCGTGATGATGAAGTGGCTACTGTTCGAGCTGAGGCCGGTGTGGTCACGCGACGTTTATCTGACTTGGCCGGCAAAAATGGATTGGTCTTTGCGGTAGATCCAACATCACAGGATGCCTCAACTATCGGCGGTAATGTCGCGATGAATGCCGGTGGTAAAAAAGCCGTTATGTGGGGAACGGCACTGGATAATCTGGTTTCATGGAGGATGGTGACACCCGATGCCACCTGGATGGAAGTTGAGCGTCTTAATCACAATATGGGGAAAATCCACGATATTGAGATGGCGACATTCCGCATCAACCGTTATAAGGCCGATGGTAAGACCTTGCTGGAAGAGCCTGAAGACATCGCGATTCCGGCACAACAGTTACGCAAACTGGGGTTGGGTAAAGACGTTACCAACAAGTTCTTAGGTGGTTTACCTGGTATTCAGAAAGAAGGTTGTGATGGCCTGATTACCTCTGCCGTGTTTGTTTTACATCGTATGCCGCAATTTATTCGTACGGTGTGTCTGGAATTTTTTGGTAATGATCTGACCAAAGCCGTGCCGGCGATTGTGGAAACCAAAAATTTCCTCGATAGCAATAAAAAAGTGTTGTTGGCAGGCATGGAACATCTGGATGAACGTTATGTAAAAGCCGTTGATTACAGTACAAAAGCGCCACGTTCAGAATTACCAAAAATGGTCTTGTTGATCGATATTGTGGGTGATGATGAAAATGCGGTTGCCGAAGCCAGTTCTGAGGTTGTTCGATTATCCAATGCCCGCGAGGGTGAGGGCTTTGTTGCGGTAAGTCCTGAAGCAAGAGCCCGTTTCTGGGCAGATCGGGCGCGTACAGCCGCGATTGCCAAACATACCAATGCCTTCAAAATTAATGAAGATGTGGTCATTCCGCTTGAGCGACTGTCGGAATACAATGATGGTATTGAACGCATCAATATTATTCATTCCACCCAGAATAAATTACGCATGGTGGATACGGTGCTGCAGTTTTTGAGCAGTGAACCAAAAGAATTGAAACAAACCGTTAAAAAACTGGATGACAGCGCTGAAAATGATGCCATCCTGCAGTCAAAGATTGATACGGCATGTGACCATTTGCGAGTGGTGCAAACGCGGTGGCAGGAAGTATTGGATAATCTTGATTCCGTTGCGCTGAATCATAAGGAACTGTTATCCGATGAAGTCCTGAGTTTACTGGCTGATACCGATACTTTATTTAATGTATTGCAACGCCGCGATTTGCGTATTTCTTACCGTAATGAAGTAGAAAAACCACTGAAAGAGTTGTTCCAGGGCCAATCTCTGGAAGCTTTGCGTAACAAGTTGGATGATATTCATAAAGAACTGCGTTCAAGTCGCCTGTTTGTTGCCACACATATGCATGCCGGTGACGGTAATGTGCATACCAACATTCCTGTTAACTCAAACGATTATCAAATGATGCATGAAGCAGAATTGATCGTTGATCATGTCATGAAGCTGGCTGGGGATCTGGGGGGCGTTATCTCAGGTGAACATGGTATTGGTTTGACCAAGATGCAGTATCTGGACAAAGCCACCATTGATGCCTTTGCCGGTTATAAACAGAAAGTGGATCCATTGGGTCGTTTTAATGCCGGTAAATTGCTGGCAGGCTCCGGTCTGGAAAATGCCTATACGCCATCGTTGAGACTGTTGCAACAGGAAGCATTGATTCTGGAAGCCAGTGACTTGGGAGAAATCAACAACGATATCAAGGACTGTCTGCGTTGTGGTAAATGTAAACCGGAATGTACCACGCATGTGCCACGCGCGAATTTGTATTATTCACCGCGTGACAAGATCCTGGGTACCGGGTTGATTATGGAAGCGTTTCTTTATGAGGAACAAACCCGCCGAGGCATTTCTGTACGTCATTTTGAAGAAATGAATGATGTCGCCGATCACTGCACCATCTGTCATCGCTGCCTGAACCCATGTCCGGTTAATATCGACTTTGGTGATGTATCGATGAAATTGCGCGCGGTGTTGAAGAAACAAGGCAAGCGCCATATGAGTCTTGGCACCTGGTCTTCGATGGCGTATTTGAATGCGACTGATCCTTTGACCGTTCAGATCATGCATAAAACCATGATTCAAATGGGTTTCAAAGCGCAACGTCTGGCTCACTCTGCGGCAAAATACCTTGGCCTTCTTGCTAATAAAAAGAAAAAGCCACCGTTGCCTACTACCGGTAAAACGCCATTGCGTGAACAGGTTGTGCATTTTGTGAAAAAACCGATGCCGGGCAATCTGCCGACGCGAACCACACGCGGCATGTTGGGCTTGGAAGATGACAAAATGGTGCCTATTCTGCGTGATCCGACCAAAGTCACCGAGGATTCCGATGCGGTGTTCTATTTCCCGGGGTGCGGTTCTGAGCGCCTGTTCAGTCAGGTGGGATTGGCAACTTTAGCCATGTTGTACGAAGTGGGGACTGAAACGGTATTACCGCCAGGCTATTTATGCTGTGGTTATCCGCAGGCCTCTACTGGCGATGATGACAAAGCGACGGCGATTTCCACCAGTAACCGGGTACTTTTCCATCGCGTCGCCAATACGTTGAATTATATGGATATCAAGACCGTTATTGTGTCCTGCGGTACCTGTATGGATCAATTACTCAAATATGAATTTGAGGCGATTTTCCCCGGCTGTCGTTTGTTGGATATCCATGAATATCTGATGGAAAAGGGCGTGAAAATGCAGGGGGTCGATGGTATTCAATACATGTATCACGATCCATGTCATACGCCGATGAAAACCTATAAACCGACTGCCGTGGCTGCAAGCCTGTTGGGACAGGATGTGACATTGAATGATCGTTGCTGTGGGGAAGCGGGTTCATTTGCCGTTTCACGTCCGGACATTGCCACACAAGTCCGCTTCCGTAAGGAAGAAGAGATCACAAAAGGCATTCAGGAGTTGACTGGCGAAGACAAAGCGGTAAAAGGTAATGTCAAAATGCTGACCTCCTGTCCCGCCTGTCAGCAAGGTTTGTCACGCTACAATGAGGACACCGGTATTGAAACTGACTATATTGTGGTAGAAGTTGCCAAACACGTTTTAGGTGAAAAATGGCATACAGAGTTTATTGATAACGTGAAAGCCGGTGGCATCGAGCGGGTATTGCTCTAAAGAAATCAGGTATCGCCCCGAACGAAGCAGGTGTGCGTTCGGGGCGTTTCATTGTTCGGGCAGATTAATGATTTTGCGTTAACGCCTCGTCATTAAAACTGACCCGATCCCAGCCATAACGTAAAAAGTTACGAATATTCTGGTGGTCTTCACCTTTTGGATTGAGCAACACATCAGTTCGATAATAACGCCCAAAACAGGCTAAGGTCTGTGATTCACCCAGTTCATGCAAAAGCCCAAAAAACAGAATTTTGCATGAGCCATTATTTTCTCCGGCATCATTATGCAATTCCCCATTGTGAAATGCGGTAGGTGTGAACTGATAGTTTGCATCAATCACCGCCATCGTATCTTCAAAATCAATCTCAGACGGATTGTTTGTCAAAGTAGCGAGAAATGTCGCTAAATCCATAGTAAAACTCCAAAATCAGCTAAAAAAACGGGTAAATACAGCAACTGGTTCACGAGCAGTCCGGTAGTCATTGACGGCTGCCGTGATGTCTTCATATCCCAAAGCCATGCCACACACCAGAATACTGTCAGCGGGGTAGTCCAGAATAGTTTTAATTTGTTCGGGATATTCCGCCAGAGCCGCCTGCGGACAAGTTGCTAATCCTTTCTCCTGAGCCACTAACATCAGGTTTTGCAGGAACATGCCCAGATCCAGAAATGAGCCGGTCTGCATTTCTGGATCCATAAAAAACAATAACATTACCGGTGCGTCAAAAGCCCGGTAATTAGCTTCCCATTGTTTTTGCTGGGCGACTTTATCCTTTCGATCAATCTGTAAACTTTGATACAACTGTAAGCCACAAGCCCGTCGCCGGTCGATATAAGGGGACCGCCAGGTTTCCGGGTAATAGGTATAGTCTGGTTTTGATTGAATGCGCTGCTGAAAAGTGAGGACCAATGTATCGCCAATCTGTTGCTTGGTTTTGCCTGTAACTACAGCAACTTGCCATGGCTGGGTGTTCGCCCCGGAAGGTGCATAGCGGGCAATGTCGAGGACTTCATGGATAAGTGTTTCACTTACCGATTTATCCAGAAACGCGCGGGTGCTATGACGTTGTTTGAGAAGAGCATCAATCTTCATATTTTGGCTCAGCTTCTTTTAATTGCAACACAACGCCTATCATTAATATTGCCAAACTCAGCAACACCAGTTGCACGCCAGTACGTCCCCACAACATCGTTATTGAAACGCCAAAGGCTATGACCAGCATGATAAGCGCATGAACTTTAGTGCGTCGACGCACGGTTCTGGTTTGATCCCATTGTTTCAATGGCGCACCAATCCAGCGATTATTTAATAACATAGCGTGAAATCGCGGTGAGGTCTCAGCAAAACAGGCTAGGGCGAGGATCATGAATGGTGTGGTAGGCATAATGGGAAGTAACGCGCCTATTATCCCCAAAATGATGCATAACCAGCCACAACAGAAGATTAAATAATGTTTAATTTTTTTTTGCATAGCCTAAAAAGCACTGCCCAAAAGTCAGACCCTAATCTAAGGATTGTCAGAGAAGACGACTAAAATGTGAAATGTCATTATCAAATCATAATTATACGTGTTGCTTAGTTAAAGTGAGTTTCAAAGTACTTAAAAGTAAAAACTAAAGTTCTGTAAATTTTCCATGCTTAGTTTTGTGATGGTCTGTTTGATTAGAATTAAATCTGCAAAAGTGGTCAGGATGGCAAAAATATGTGTTATCAGTTCGTTCATCTGTCATAGCAGGGTTCATTTTTTCCAGCTTACTGGTGGAGTTTATTGCCATTTCATTAATTTATATTGATCAGCAGAATCACAACTTAATTAAGCTACAAGTCTTGTCAGTCATTACTGGAATAAGTGAGCCATTATATTTAGCGCCGAAGCGGTATAATTAATTTACCAATTCTGGTCTTTGTAGTGAGTTCTTGATGGCAATTCAGTGGTTTCCCGGGCATATGCATAAAGCCGGGCAGGAGATGAAAAAAATTCTGCCACAGATGGATCTGATAATTGAAGTGCTGGACGCCAGGCTTCCTTATAGCAGTTCCAATCCAATGCTGGCGGCAATACGGGGCGATAAACCCTGCATCAAGATATTGAACAAGGCCGATCTGGCTGATCCAGCGCTGACAGTAATCTGGCAAAACTATCTTGAGCAGGAACAAGGCATAAAGACACTGGTTCTGTCGGCAAATGAGACTTCGCGTGGCAAGGAGTTAATTGCGATGTGCCAAAAGCTGGTGCCCCAAAAAGCCAGCAGTATCAAAAAAATCCAGGCGTTGATTATGGGGATTCCCAATGTGGGTAAATCGACGTTGATAAATGCGCTGGCAGGAAGGTTGATCGCAAAAACGGGAAATGAGCCGGCTGTCACCAAGGTTCAGCAACGCATTATTGTTGATGATGCGGTGGTATTGCACGATACGCCGGGCGTGTTATGGCCTAATCTGGAAAATCATGACAGTGGGTATCGTTTAGCCATTACTCATGCCATCAAAGAAACCGCTTTTGAAAATCATGATATCGCTTTATATGCCGTCAAGTATCTGATGCAGCAATACCCTGAAGCCCTGTTAAGTAGATTTCATGTTGATGACATCACAGACCATGAGCAAACGATGCTGGAAAAAATGGCTCAGAAACGTGGTTGTATCAAAGCGGGCGGTGTGGCGGATATTGAGAGGATTAGTAAAATTCTGCTCACTGAATTACGCAATGGACAGCTTGGCAGACTGACGCTCGAAACGCCTGAAATGACTGAGCAGGAATGGTTACAGGTAATACAGAGACGTGAAGAAAAAGCGGCCAAAAAAGCGGCACGTAAAAGTAAACGTTGATAATTGGAAACAGAATAAATTCATATTTGTAATATCTGCTATTTGAACATGTCTATTGAGTAACGAATCTGGAGAAATATGTTATGCGTATTTTATGTGTATTACTGATGCTCACATTGACTGCCTGTGGGGCAACAACCCCCACTATTTATGCAAAACCAAATAATGATATTGCCTATGAGCAAGTTCTTCAGAATATTGAGACATATAAAGAACAAACGGTTCGCTGGGGTGGAATGATTGCCCAGGTAGCAAATTATGAAAATTTTTCGGAATTGACTATCGTACAGTTCCCACTGACTCGTTACGGAGTCCCCATTTCAACTGAAAATAGTGCCGGCCGTTTTATTGTTCGTAGTGAACGATTTCTTGACCCGCTAATTTACTCGCCAGACAAAATGGTCACATTTATCGGTACCGTGGAGTCATTACAACTGCAAAAGGTCGATCAGAAAATGTTATCGCTGCCATTGATCAGCATAGATGACAGTCATGTCTGGCCAAAGAATGATCCCGAATCATCACGACCATATAATCCGAAACATGATGCGCCATTTTTAGGCTATGGCTACTATGGAACCGGCTCTTATTCCCCTTGAAAGAAACCTTTCACACTCCACCTTTAATCTAAATAATAATTATTTGCATTTAGATTAATCAGTCCTTATACTGCATTCAACCTTATCAATATTGCTGAGGTATACGAGATGCAGTCATCAAAAAATTATTTTCCGAAACAAAATGCAATACATGTGGCGTTTAGCCCTGATCGACTGGAAACATTAATCAGTCAGGGAAAACTACACGCTGCTGACTTTAACTGTCTGGATAAAAAATCCAAACGAACGGTGTGGAGCATGCTGCTCGCCGCCGCCGCTCACAGATTGAGTTAATCATGAATGTAAACAGAGCCGAACGAGCCGAAACCTGGTGCGAAGCAGTCATTCTAGCCGCTAATGAACACTTGGAAGCAATGTACCGCCAGCATGCATCAGCATGTCTGGCGTTGCAGATTTCCAGAAATTATCGATTATTACTGACCCACAACGAACATCCCTTAAAGAAACAGCACTGGCGAGCTTTATCGCAGCGCTGGTTACTCAGTTATCAACTCCATCGAGGCCAACAGCGTGGATTACCCGATATGTTGGAAAGCCTCTGAATCTTCAAATTTACAATAAGGATCTTCATCATGGCTTCAAATTCCTGCCAACCTGAAAATGTATTTTCTTCCAGTACCTGTGATATCCAGTTTTGCCCAGATTGCCAGATGGTGCACCTTAATATGGGCGCTATCACCATTCGTATGACCGAACAGCATTTTGCTACTTATGCGATTGATATCAGCAAAGCCTTGTTTCATATGCGGCAACGTGAAATTCATCAGGCAGACATGCGGGTAATGATGTAATCAAGCCTTTCACAATGTCATTTTGACGCATACAGGGCCTTGTTGCTTTTTCATCTGCGCCTTGTTGGACGAAAAAAGCCTCCAGCATTGGTGGCTGTGAACAATCAACAGCCCTTAGGTTGTTTGAAACCGTTAAACAAAGTGATGACTGTCAGAGTAAAAGGGAGCTTGGCTCCCTTTTTTTGTCTGAAATTAACGACGATTTAAAATCCTGCTGCTATTTTCAGCTATGCTTATATCTTAGTGGTGTCATTGTTGAGGAAATGCGGTTCATGCTCAAAGGGATTAAGGTCACAGCTGTTATGATCATTTCCATACTGATATTGGTCTGGCTGGCCTGTGGTCTGCTACTGAACCATGCCAAGGATCTGCAGCTGGATCAGTACAAACTGACCCACCCCTGGTTGCTTGAACATTACCGGAAAACAGATGTGCCCGTAGACCATGGATGGCTATTGGCCAACCAACTGTTTATGGAAATTGACTCACAACTTTATGTGAATGTTGAACCAAAGCTGCGACTTAACCGTCCATTGTTGGGCGGCATTTTGCTGGAGGATATTATTGCTCTGGCAACAGATGATAATCTTATCCTGTTTGATACCGACGGTCAGTATATTGGCACGTTAGGAGCTGCAGAACTTATTCCGGCCGAAATTCAGAATATTGGTTTGCATCACGGACTTCCAGTGCTGCAAACGCGCACTGGGATGTGGCAAGGCAATCCGATATTGGATGATTGGCAATTGATATCGTTGCAGGGTGTTTCATGGAGTGAGTCAATCTCATTACCAGAATCAACCAAGCATGAACTACGACAGCAGCTCGAAGCACATAACATCAAGCTGACAACATTGCTCACTGATCTCTATAGCGGCCGTTTTTTTGGCGAACAGGGTCGATGGCTGATTGATGCATTAATATTATTGATTATGATTCTGACATTGCGCGGCATATTTAGAATAACAGACAAGCCATAACAGAATGATAACGTTAATTAACTAAGGGAGGTAAGTTTTTGAGACAGACAGGGTTTCCGTATCTGCCCAAAGACTTCATTGAAACTGAAGATGGATTGATATTTGCTGTGGTCAGCTATCACTCACATAATCAGAAAGTTGGTTGTTTTTTACGCTATGTGCATGATCAAAATGGCTGGCATAAGGTCGATACCGAACAGGCAAATCGCTTACTTGAACGACACCATTCAGAATTTTTATATTATTCCAGCCAGTTTGACGCAGCATTTCATGCGGTGCCAGTGGACAGGATTTTTCGGCACCATCGTCCCGAAATACGACTGCAGCAATTACTGAATCAGCCAGCAGAAGATTCGCTGCAGCACAAACTGCATAAATTAATAGCGATTTTTCGGCAATATTCAGTGGATATTGATGCAATAGGACTGACTGGCTCAATGCTGATTAACCAGCAAAAAATCACGTCGGATATTGATTTGGTTATTTATGGACGTGAGGCATTTCATCAATGCAGGCAAGCGGTCCAAAATGCAATTGCCGATAATATTTTGCAGAAGCTGGATGAAACACAAATGCAGGAAAACTATCAACGACGTGATAGTGAACTGGATTATGACAGTTTCAGCTGGCATGAATACCGAAAATACAATAAAGCGATGATCGATGGCAGTAAATTTGATATTGGCATGGTCTGTAATACAGATGAACTGGATATTGAACATCGACATTTTCTTAAACAAGGCATTAAAACCATCCAGTGCCGGGTGACCGATGACAGTCGTGCGTTTGATTTTCCGGCACGATACCGAGTTGATAATGCGCTGACTCCCGAGATCATTTCCTTTACTCATACCTATGTTGGGCAAGTGGTAAAAGGCGAATTTATTGAGGTGTGCGGTGCTCTGGAATGTGATGCCTCCGGAACCTGCCGCATTGTGGTGGGTTCTACCCGTGAGGCTCGAGGCGAATACATAAAGGTGGTAGATCAAAAATGAGTGAATTGATTCAAAATACAAATACAAAAGCAGATATTGGTGTAGTGGGTTTGGCTGTTATGGGACAGAACCTGGTGCTGAATATGAATGATAAAGGCTTTAAAGTTGCGGTTTTTAACCGTACCGCGTCTAAAGTCGATGAGTTCCTTGCAGGGCCAGCCAAAGATACCAATATTATTGGCTGCCATGAATTGAAAAGTTTTGTCGAAAGCCTGCAAATTCCACGTCGCGTGATGTTAATGGTGAAAGCGGGACCTGTGGTGGATGCTTTTATTGAGCAACTGGTCACCTATCTGGATAAAGGTGACATTATTATTGATGGCGGTAACTCGCTATTTAATGACAGTGACAGACGCACACATGAACTGCATAAAAAAGGCATCCTGTTTGTCGGCAGTGGTGTTTCCGGTGGTGAAGAGGGCGCCCGTTTCGGACCTTCTCTAATGCCCGGCGGTAATTATGCAGCGTGGCCTGCGATTAAACCCATTTTCCAGTCCATTGCCGCGCAAGTTGATGGTGAGCCTTGTTGTGACTGGGTCGGCAATGATGGTGCAGGCCATTACGTAAAAATGGTGCATAACGGGATTGAGTACGGCGATATGCAGCTGATTTGCGAAGCCTATCAGATGATGCGTGAAGGACTGGGTATGTCCGGTGATGAGATTCAGCAAGTGTTTGCTGAATGGAATGAAGGTGTTCTGGACTCATATCTTATAGAGATTACCCGCGATATTCTGGCCGTTAAAGAACCGGACGGCAGCTTATTAATCGATCATATTCTGGATACGGCTGGGCAGAAGGGCACCGGTAAATGGACCGGCATGAATGCTCTCGATCTGGGCATTCCATTAACCTTGATTGGAGAAGCAGTATTCGCCCGCTGTTTATCGTCACTCAAGGACGAACGGGTAACCGCTTCACATGTTTTACCGGCGCTGACCAGTGAGTTTTCAAGCGATAAAACTGAAATGGTAAATGCCATCCGTGATGCCTTATACGCCTCAAAAATCATTTCCTATGCCCAAGGTTATATGTTGATGCGTGAAGCGGCTAAAACCTATGGCTGGGAGCTTAATTATGGTGGTATTGCATTGATGTGGCGTGGCGGTTGTATTATTCGCAGTCGGTTTCTCGGCAATATTCGTGATGCCTTTGAACGTAATCCAACACTGGAAAATCTGTTGCTGGATAACTTTTTTATCGATGCCATTACCGAAGCCTTGCCAGGTTGGCGAAAAGCGGTCATCTGTGCCATGAGTCTGGGCGTACCTGTGCCGACCTTCAGCAGTGCATTGTCCTTTTATGATGGCTATCGAAGTGAACGTTTACCGGCCAATTTACTGCAGGCGCAACGGGATTACTTTGGTGCGCATACCTATGAACGACTCGATAAACCACGCGGTGAATATTTCCATACTAACTGGACGGGGCGGGGTGGTAATGTCTCAGCATCCACCTATGAAGCGTGAAGTCGAGTGAATGAAAAATAAAAAAAGGGCGGAGAACCGCCCTTTTTTATGCTTAGAATCTTACAAAAAGGGTGTGGATCTGTTGAGAATCAGTAATTGGTTGGGTTCTCCAACAATATAGATATTCCCCTCAGCATCCGCGGTCACGCCTTCGGGCTGTTTCATCTTTGGCCAAAGACGATAAGGGCCACTGCCTAATCTTATTCGTGATCTTTCATTACCCATTAAATCAATCACATGCAAGCTATGCGAGTCATCACTTAAAACCAGTAATTTTTCTTCTTGCCCTTGCGGCAAAAGAGTCAGGCCCGAAAAATCATCAACATCAAGACGCAGGTTTTTAATCACATCAAACTGGCCGGTATGTTCTTCATTTTCTAACGAGAAATGCAGAATTCTGGCAGGCTTTTCTTGAACAAAAAACACCCCATTTTGCTGCGAAAAGGCAATGCCTTCGATACCTTTATTCGCTTTTTCAGGGGGAAGCAATGCGAGCGTTTTTACATCAGGGTAGTGAATTTGTGTCGTAGTATCGAGCACTTCTACAAAGCTAATGGTTTGTTGGCGTTCTTCACTTACAATAAATTGGTTGCCACCGAGGTAATCAATACTTTCGGTATCTGAAAAACCTACTAAATCAATTTTTCGTAATAATTCACCGGTTTTGCTGAGCACCACGATTTGTTCAGGATTATTAATAATACCGATCAAATGCCCAGATTCAGGGTGAAAGGTTAGTCCGGATAAATTATCGTCAATTCCATTGATAGTCAGCGTTTTGCTGAACTGATAATTTTGTAGATCCCATTGGTTATACTCTGTGGTTCTGGCAGAACTGATGCTGCTAAACCAGAGACAACCACTTAATATAGTGCTGCAAAGCAGAACAGCAAAAAGTAATCTCGATTTGGTCTTATTCGAGAAAAAAGCCATGGGTTAATCCTTCAACTTAGATGAAATATCAATGTTGTGCATTGATATAAGGTTAAGAAGAAAGATAATGCTTAAGGCTTAACTCAAGCTGAAAAAACTTGGGATATCTAAATGGTTTTTACTGAACCTGTGACCAAAAAAATATGCTGATTATTCATCAACATCATCCATATCGGCCTGACCCGATAAACGACGTCGAATATGGGACCAGGACATACCCACCGCCAGAACAGTAGCAATAAGAAACAAAATGATATAAGTAAAGGCTGCATGATGCCGGAGCTCAAGAATACCCAGATCAAAAAGCCACCAGATAATAATGGCAAAAAAGGCAAAAGCGAGGATCAGACCAAATCCACCTAATGAGCGGAATGTTGCTCTGAGATAAACCGTCCAGCCAATCAGAATAATAACGGTGGCCATGGCAAATGGAGGCGTGATGTTCATACCAGCGTTGCCAAACAGAGCATCATTAGCCCAATGATAATAACTGTAACCACTCGGGTTATAACTGATAAATACCAGCAAAACGGCAAACAGCAAACGTAATAAAAAGCCTTTACTATTAAAACGTTGTGCCATGGCCGTCTCCTCAATTATTTATTGGACTAACGAATCTCAAACTGGGTAAATTCGCCGGTAGCTGTTATTTTTTCCAGACTGATATCAGTGATCTGTGCAAAATTCGGTCCTTGCCAGGCCCACTCAAGTAACTGCTCCAGTTGAGCAGGTTCACCTTCGGCCACCATCTCAACCTGTCCACTGCGCAGGTTACGCACCCAGCCTGTTACACCTGCTTTCTTCGCTGCGACTTGCGCCGACATACGATAGCCGACACCTTGAACACGGCCTTCAATCAACAGATGATAACGCGTTATTCCCACTCGATTGTAAATAAGCTATTTTTTATTTTTATTTTTATTTTCATATAGTTACATTCTTAAATAGGCGCCAATACCATGAAAAATACCATGCTCAGAAATTGCTTAAAATTTTTTACTTCATGGGGCAAATAGCTGATCTGCCGACCGACTGATTCGGGTTAATAAATGAACACCCTTGCTATTACGCACCGACCTTCCTCTGTTCGAATCGGCGAGAAAGGTTTATGCCTTAATCAAACAATTTTACAATATCAATGCTGGTACCGCCTCAACAGTTTACGGTTACTCACAACAATGTCACCGATTTACTAAAACGCGGATCTGCAAAATTCGTGGAATGCGAACCAATTTCCTGAGGCCACGAGTCGATGTACAGCCGCAGGGCGCAGAACGTCTCGACGTCGGAGTCCTTCGCTACGCCCGGTTCCTTGCGGTAGCCGGCGTACTGGCCACTATTGCTGTCGAGGTCGACAAAGCCGTCGCCATAGACTGGATGCAGCGCCTGGGCTGGAGCTATTCAGGTGGTGCCTTCGCCCTTTGCTGAACCAGAGCACCCCGCTGGCCATCACCACATACACGCACCACTGGCCCGCCGAGAGTGGCACGATGCCGAAAGCAATGTTGAGGAAAGGCAGATGCAGGACTGCCCATCGCGGCGCCTTCGCCTCGCGGCAGCACCTTCATTCAGACAAGGCCTTGAGAAAGGCGAACACATCGGCCAGATCCGAGTCGCTCATCTGCCAGCGCGGCATGTCCGCCTTCACTTCCAGCGAGGCGATGCTGACTGGCGAGTCGACGGCGGTCACCAAGACGAGCGGCGGCAAGGTCATCGGCGGCCCCATCAACGGCAAAGGCTCACTGACCATCGAGGTCAAAGGGACCGGCAACGATCGTTGTCTCACCAGCGGCCGCACTCGTTTGCGCGCCCGCCAGGCAGGGTTCGGTGATCAATCGTTCCGTAGCCGCTGTGTGCGTCGCCGTACAGACAACCCACGCAGGTCCCGCGTAAGCTACAGTTTGATCGGAGACTGGGCTGTGCAGTGGGCCCCTCTCAAAGCAAGGCAAAAAGGAGAACCTGCATGAAAACATCCATTACACGTGCACTTGCGCTGCTTGCCCTGCTGGCACCGGTCGGCGCTTGGGCGCAGCTCTCGAGCAGCCCGATCCCCGATTTCACGGCGACCGCGCTGACTGGGGGAAAAGTCAGCGCCGCCCAGTTGATCGGCCAGCCGACGATCCTGATCATCACGCCGAGCACGGATGCCGCCAGGGACACCCGCTTGTGGGCCGAAGCGCTGCGCAAGAACGTCGACCAGAGCGGGGTGCGCATCCGAGACGTGCTCGCGATCGACCTGCCGTTCTTCATGCGCGAAGAAGACGCGATCGGCAGGGCCAAGGAAAAAATCCCGGCGCGCTACCATGACCAGACCTGGATCTTGAACGAATCGAGCCTCGAAAGCGCTTTTAACATCCCGCGCGACAGTGCCAAGGCATTCGTGTTCGTGCTGGACACGCAGGGCAAGGTCATCGCGCGCGTCGAGGGCGAGCCGAACGACACCAAGCTCAGCGAGGTGGAAAAGGCGGTCCGCTCGACCAAGTAGCGCGGTAGCGCGGCACCTGCAGACCACACTGAATCATTGAGAATTCCCGATGCACATGACCGAACTTCTGGCCACACTGCAAGACGCGCTCTTCGACTGGCTCGTGCACGGACTTGGCGGTTTCAGCGGCTGGCAGATCGTCGCCTATACGCTCGTGACAACGCACATCTAGATGGTTCTACCGCGTCAAGCAAAGACACCCATTCTCCCGCTCAACGATGACGGATTTCCGTTTTGACGTGGCGTAGCAGTATCGGCCGCCCGAACAAAGCGACGAGCACCAGCAGGCCGAGAAAAACAAGCGCCAGCGGGTCGGTTTCGATCAACTGAACAATAAGAGTAACTGAAGCAATGGCTCCGGCCAGCACTCCAAATCCTGTAATAACCCGCGCGCCTGCGCCTTGATAAAAAGCGAGTCCGCATACGACGGTAAAGGTAAAAAGGAACGTTAGGCTGGCGGCCTCAACAAGGGTGGTGAGGTTTCCTACAGCGGCAAGTACCGCTGCCATCGTACCTAGCACGATTACCGCCCGATCTGGTATGCCTGCCGCATTCTTGTGATCCATTGCCGCCGGCAACTCACCATCCTCGGCCACCTTTTTCGCAAGACGTGCTGTGGCAAAGAGCGTGGCGTTGATGGCCGAGCCAGTGGAAAACGCCGCGGCAATCGTGACGACGACGACACCAACGGTTCCGAGCGCCTGGCGGCCCGCAATGGCCAGCGCGACCTCTTTGTACTGCACTACCTGATCCGCTCCGATCAGCATGACCGTTCCAAGGGCAACGGCAACGTAGACTACGGTCACAATGACGATCGCGGACAGTACTGCGCGGGGCAATATCTTCTCCGGGGTCTCAATGTCATTGTAATCGTAGGTCAACAGTTGAAATCCCTCGTACGCCATGAACACGGACGCCGCACCGAACAGCGCTGCGCTGATCCCGGCGTCCGTCACACCGCGCGATAGCATCGGCGGATCCCACTGAGCAAGCCCCCAACCGGCCAACCCCACAAGCACGACCAGTTTGAACCACACGAGAAAAACTTCGACGCCGCCAGCCTCACCGACTCCCCGCAGATTTAGCCCAATAAACAAAGCCATGATGGCAATGCCAGCAAGACGTGGAAACCATGCCCCGAGATCCACGACGTGTCCGAGGTACTGTCCGAAGGTAAAAGCATACACCGCATTTGTGAGCACGTACCCAACGATGAGTACCCACGAGAGGCTGCCGGCGAACCCATCTGCATTAATCTCTCGGAGAAAGGTGAACGCTCCACCCCCTTCGCCGTAATGAGTGGCGAGTTTTACGTAGCTATATCCCGCGGCCAGCGCGATGAGCCCCGCGACCGCGAAGCTGAGCCATGCCCATGCACCAGCGATTCCGACAACCACACCGAGTGTCGAGAAGATACCACCGCCGACCATACCGCCAACGGCCATCGACCATCGACCATGTCGCATTGAAGCCGAGCTTTGACTTGTTAAGCACCTACTCTTTAACCCCGTTCCATGCATCCTGGAAATGACTTAATTCAAAATGCTTCTCACTTATACCCGCTAATTTCCCAAATGGGCTGTCTGCAGCAACAAGCCATCCCAACAAAACCAGTATATTGATACTCCCATGTTCTGCGATAAGCTTGTCGAGTAGCTCTATCCATTTATTCTCTTCTTTAGAATCAATTTTCCCGGATACCACGAGCCCAATTACGGCGCCTTCGCTTTGTGGCAGTTTTTTGATCATTATTTTTTCCTTGTGTGAATGGCAAATATTTATCTGTATGAGACCTTTGCACGAAAGGTCATTAAATTCGGATTTATGAGATAATATCATTTTCAATAAAACAGAACAAAAATGGCCTGGAAAAACTTAAAACAACTCAGCTTAGCAGATGCCTTGGTCAGTACACATTCAGCCCTTGAAGAGCTGGATGATGTGCATAATTTACTAAACTGGTCACGCCTCGAAAATCTACTCAGTCAAACACACACTAAACGTCGTGGAGAAAAAGCCTGGCCGCCCTTAATGATGTTTAAGGCATTATTACTGCAAGCCTGGTACGGTTTGAGTGACCCGGGCCTGGAAAAGCAGCTGGCAAGAGATTTATTATTTCGCCGCTTCGTTGATTTAAGTTTAAGTGAATCAGTGCCTGACCATTCAACTTTCTGGCGCTTTCGCAACTTGCTTGAAGCCGAGGGCTTGTATGGAAACCCTGCTCGAAGAAATTAACCAACAGCTAACGCAACAGGGATTATTGATCCGCTATGGTGAAGTTAGCATTATTGATGCAAGTGTTATCGAAGCAAAACAAAACCGTCCTGGCAAAGGCAAAGACGGAAAAAAAAACACAAGACCCTGAAGCGGCTTATAACGTAAAAAATGGTTCAGATGGTAAACGTCAAACGACCTATGGATTTAAGGCGCACATCAATGTTGAAGAGGATGGTTTTATAAAAACCTATGATTATTCTGCGGGTAACGTGCATGATTCCAATGTATTTGAAAGCCTGTTTACCGGCAGTGAAAAAGAAGTTTATGCCGACAGTGCGTATCAAAGCAAACGCCATAAAAAGCGCATCAAAGAAAAAGGTATTCTCAACCGTGTATTAGAAAGAGCCTATCGAAACACACCATTAACACAGGCTCAAAAACAACTTAACCGAATGAACTCTGGGGTACGCTGCACAGTAGAACGTGTCTTTGGCATACTCAAACTTCATTATGGAATGGCAAAAGCCAGATACCTTGGGCAGGCACGTAACCGAGCGCGTTTTGGTTTACTGTGTTTGGCCTATAACATGAAACGTGGCGTATCGATTCAGCAGGGTTAAACCGTCTTTTATTTGAGCAAAGGGGCTGAAAAGCTAAAAAACGAACAGGTTCTGAAGCAAATAGAGCACTATTTTTCAAGTTAACAAAAAAAGTATGCATTTTTATCAACCTGGAATTAAAAATGCTCTTCGTGCAAAACTCTCTATTCAACAAACAGACCCTTTGTACGCTATCGCACCGATGGAATGTCGTGTAGGTGTTAGGCTATGGGCGCGAAGAATTCATTAGAAAGTTACGTGGAGATTTAAAATGGAAAAGATAGATAAAACAAAAGACTACATGACACAGAAATACGATTTACTCGCTGAGAAATTTCATAAGACCTATTTAGCCGAAACGAAACGCGATCGTGAAGCAATGACCGTTGCATTGGAAAAAGCACGCGAGCAACTAACAGCCGCTGAGGAGTTTAGCGTCGAGCAAGGCCAGGAGTTGAAGCGATATATGGCACGCGATTTAGATCAAACTATTGCCGATGCAAAAGAACTGGGCGATGCAGCCAAAGAAAAACTAAACCCATCAAGACTTGGTGCTGGAGCACTTTCTTCTCTAGCTGCTGTAATCGATGCCACTAGCTCCGCACTTAAGTCCTTGGATAAAAAAACCAAGGAAAGTCTGACCTACAAAACGGGTGAGATAACAACGGCAGGCACCTTGACCTGTAATTCTTGTGGGGAACAAATTCACATGAAGGCTACTGGTCATGTTCCACCCTGCCCTAAATGCAAAGCAATTTTGTTTAGTAAAGGCTACTAATACTTTTCTTTATCAATCACGGGTAATGCACCTATTTCGGCAAATGGATATCCCTATGTGTCAGGATACGAAATGAATATACTACACATCTCAGATATGCATTTTGGCTCTCGTCACTGGTATGGGAAGAATAATTGCTGTTAGAAAAATTAAACAGCTATGCGGCCGATATTGTAATCAACACAGGCGACAATACGACGGATGGTCTCGAAAATGAATTTGAAGCCGCTGGGAATTTTTTGAATTCAATTAAGTGCCAACATATCGTTTCGATTCCCGGAAATCATGATAAGCGAAATATGCGTAGTGCTGACTATTTTCGTCAGACGAGGCTAACGAGTTGAAGTGAGGCATTCATGAAAACACTGCTGCTGAAATATTGGGATCGCCTTCGATCCAGTTTCTGGTTCGTGCCAGCGGTCATGGCGGTCATGGCCGCGGCACTGGCCCCTATTGCCGTCGGGCTCGACAAAGCCGTCCTCGACAAGGCCATCGATGAGGGCTGGATGCAGCGCCTGGGCTGGATTTATTCCGGTGGTGCCGAGGGTGCAGGCCTGCTGCTGGGCACCGTGGCCGGGTCGATGATCGCCATCGCCGGGACCGTGTTCTCGATGACGCTCGTCGCGCTGTCGCTCGCCTCGTCCCAGCTGGGCCCCCGCCTGCTGCGCAACTTCATGCGCGACACCGCCAATCAGGTGGTGCTGGGCACCTTCGTGGCTACGTTCGTCTATTGCGTGCTCGTGCTGCGCACCATCCGGCGCGTCGACGAGGGGGCCTTCGTGCCTCACCTCTCCGTCAGCATCGGCGTGTTGCTGGCCATGGTCAGCATCGGGGTGCTGATCTACTTCATCCATCACGTCTCGGTCTCGATCCAGGCCGATGAGGTCGTGGCACGGGTCGGCAGGGAACTGGAGGACGGGATCGACAGGCTGTTTCCCGGCCACCTGGGCAAGCCTGGATCCGAATCCTCGAATGCGCCGACTGATGCCGACCTGCCGGCGGCGTTCGCACGCGAGGCCCGTCCCGTGGGCTCCCTCGAAGACGGCTATCTCCAGCAGATCGACGCCGACGCCCTGATGGCCTTGGCCACCGAGGAAGATCTGCTGCTTCGGCTGGAGCGCCGGCCCGGGCACTACCTCGTCAAAGGGCGGGCGTTGGTGATGGTCTGGCCCGGGGATCGGGTCACCGAAACCCTGGTCGACAAGCTGAACGCCGCCTTCGTGCTCGGCAACCAGCGCACTGCCGCCCAGGATGTCGAGTTCTCCTTCGACCAGTTGGTCGAGATCGCCGTGCGGGCGCTGTCGCCGGGCATCAACGACCCGTTCACGGCAATCGTCTGCGTGGATCGACTGGGCTCGGGCCTGTGCCGACTGGCCCGACGCGGCATGCCGTCAGCCCTGCGATTCGACCCTCACGGGCGGCTGCGGCTGATGGCGCCGGGGCCCTCGTTTGCAGGGATCGTGGACACAGCCTTCAACCAGATCAGGCAAAGCGCTCGTTCGAACCCGGCCGTGGCGATCCGCATGCTCGATGCTATCGGCCAGATCGCAGGACACATGCAACACGCGCAGGACATGGCCTGCCTCCAACGCCACGCGGACATGATCGTTAGAGGGGCGCGGGAAGCTGTGCCGGAGGCGGACGATCTGCTCGCCGTCGAGGCGGCCTTCACGGCGGCGACACAGGCGCTGCGCGAGCTTCACGGCTGACGCAACGACGGCTTTCGCAGTCAGCAACTCATCTCGGGCTGGGCGCCTGCGCCGCTTTCGACTTCAGCAGAATGGCGATACCAACCGCTGCGGCCAGCAACGAACCGATCAGGATGGCGAGTTGGGCCTCGCGCTCGAAATGTGTGCCGGCAAACGCCAGACCGCCCTGATTCATGGTTCGCAGGTGACGAACCCCGTGCGCCGGTTTCTCAGAGTACGTGGCGGCAGGTTCGCGCGCGTGGGAATCATCTGCGCAGATTATCACGCACCGTGCGGGCTTGTACCGTGCGTTACCGAACGGTCGAGTGTGTGTGCGCTGCCGTACAGACGAAGTCACGCGGGCTGGGCAGACTGAATGCTTGCCTCGGATTGCGTGCTGGTTGCCGTCCCGGTCCGGGAGCGTGTGGCGTGCCGATGTCACTGCATGCCGCCGATCCACAGACACCACCGAAGGAATCGACATGAAGTCCACATACACGCCCGACACACTCACCCAGGCGAGCCTTACCGAAATGGCGACGTTCGAGGGGCGGCCCTGCCTGTCGCTCTACCAGGTGCTGGCGCTGAGCCTGCACAAGGTGCAGCTCTACGAAGGTGATCGCAACGCGCTCGATGCCGTGGCGCTGGCGGCCGGCGTGCCGCAGACGATGACCGCGGCACTGGGCGAAGAGCACACCGAGTCGCACACCACCGTGTCTTCGTATGGCGGCATCGGCGGCCACCACATGGCCATGCACCATGGCCATGTGGCAAGAAAGACGGGGTCGAGGGCGACGCCGAGCGCTTCTTCCGCGCGGTGGACCGTGCCGTGCTGGAACACCACTCGCGCCCGTCAGGCTTGCCCTTGATGCTGGCAGCCTTGCCCGAACACCACCTGTTCCGCGCGGTCAGCCACAACCCGTTCCTGATGGCCAGCGGCCTGATGGCCGAGCGCCAGATGGCCGGGCGGATCGACGGGTCGACCGGGCGCATCGATGCTGCCGATCTCGACAACCCGCGCGCGGACGACGTGTTCGACGACCTGGGTGCGCTGGTCGAACGCATGGGAGGTGAGGTCCATGTCCTGCCGGCCGTGCGCATGCCTTGTCGTACCGGCGTGGGGGCGAGTTTTCGGCACTGATCCGTCGCCGCTTGTCCTTTTCATGACGGCAGCGCCGCGTCGCACACCGTCTCTATCTCGTACCCCATAGGAGAACCCCATGAAGATCCAACTCAACACCGACGTCCACATCGATGGCACCGAGGCGCTGGCCGCTGAGGTAAGTGCCACGATCGAGCAGGCGCTGGAGCACTTCGGCGAACATGTCACCCGGGTGGAAGTTCACCTGAGCGACGAAAACGGTGACAAGAATGGCCAGAACGACCAGCGCTGCATGCTGGAGGCCCGTCTTGAAGGCCGGCAGCCGGTGGCGGTGACGGACCACGCCGCGACGCTGGAGCAGGCGGTGCATGGCGCCGCGCAGAAGCTGGCGCGTCTGCTGGACAGCACGCACGGGCGGCTGCACGACCAACGCGAGAAGACGTCCGGCCTGCCCTTGTCCGGGACGGAATCCGAAGAGCGGTGATGGCCTGCGGCTGGTGTCTGAAAGCGTTGCAATGAGCGTGACGGATCTGTTCCTGTTCGGCGCCAATGATCCCGAGTTCAGGTTAGTTAAGTACACTGTTTTACATTTACTATTGGCTTAATCGCTGTTAGTTGTCTCCTTCAGATTCCCCCTCGCTTCCTTCAGAATCACTGTCGTTAACTGTCTCGCCATACTTCTCATTTCCAGAAGCGGTAGATTTATCGGAAGCCTTGGTCTTTTTCTCCGACAGCATAGTGTTTAATTTTTCACCGCCCTTTGCACCAAAATCCAAAGTTCTGATTGGGAACGGGATTAATATATCCGCATTTTCCAACGCTTTCTTAATCTCTACCACTGCAGTATGTCTGGCTTGCATAAAGCCTGTTTCACCTGGGTAATCTATCCAGAACCAAACCAATAGGTTAATACTGCTGTCAGAAAACTCTTTGGCAAAGACTGCGGTTTCTTCCTGTTTGATAACAAAATCGAAGGCGTTAATAGCGTCTTTGATAACCGAGGCCGCTTTTTCAGGGTCATCTGCATATGAGATGCCCACTGGCACTTCGATTCGTCTAACCCCCGTTGATGTGTAGTTAGTTAGAATATTCCTGAATAAAATTTTGTTAGGAATAATTGCAATCTGACCAAAAAATGTCTCAACTAAAGTGTTATGCAAATTGATAGTTTTGACCGTACCGAATACCTTGTCAGCTTCAACCACATCACCTGTTTGAAATGGTTTACGGATCCCCATTGCAATACCGGCGATTAAGTTCTCTATTATATCCTGGAAGGCAAAAGCCAAAGCTAAGCCTACAATACCAGCACCCGCTAAAAGTGACGTTACCGTGCCTGTTAGCCCTAAAAAGCCTAGTGTAATAAACAGTCCTGTGAGCAGGACTAAAACCTTAATAATCGACGCGAGCAAGCTGGCGATTTGTTCGGATTTCAACGCTTTGTGAAGCACTTTTTGTGTGGCTCTGCCGACATATTTCGCAAGCAATCCAAAAAACATGGCCAATAAAATGGCGACTATGAAATTGGGTAAAAGCGTGATGCCAGCCTCTAACCAGCCTTGTAATTTTTCAGTGATAAGCTGCCAAAATTTGTCGAGTTCACTTATGTCCATCTACTTATTACTCCTATCATTTTGTATGGTCGTTCTTCAATACTGATTCAGCTTAAGTGTTCAGCTTGTCTAGCGTAGGCTGGATGGGTGCCGCAATGTCGGACCAAAGATTTTTTACCTCATTACCATCTAGACATAATAACTTTCCGCTAAAGGAGCCGGCCTCCGTCCTAAGCATGGATTAACGCCATGCGTCAGAGCCATAATGATTAAGGGCATAAGCCCATTAACAAGAACAGGATCGGAGGTCGACATGCCAACATCAAACATAATATTTATTGGCATGGATGTACACAAAGACAGCATCGAAATCGCCATTGCGGATGGCACTAATCATGAAGTACGCCGTTACGGCAGGATTGGCGGCACCCACGATGCCATGCGTAAAACCCTGCGTAAGCTGGTTTCACAGGATAGGACGCTGCACTTTTGTTACGAGGCCGGCCCCTGTGGTTATGAGCTTTATCGTTATCTGGGTTCAGAAGGTCAAGATGACAGGGTCATATATGGTCCACCTCGTTTTGCAAGATAAAATACCTGTATCGCTAAAAAGTATTGCTTCCATATATCCGGCCTTTTCGTGAGGCTGTCTAAGCCTCTGGCCCTGATGGAATCTGCGCACATCCATCTCATCAAGTCTTCGGCTTCATTGAGCCCGAGACCCCGTCAGATTTATAGATGTACAGGTGTTACATTTTATGCCATCACTTGAACTTCATCTTCGCAACTCGTTGCTTACAGTTTCCTGTAAATATTCTTTTGTATTAAACAGCGCTTGCCTGAAACGTTGTTTAATTGCTTAATAATGCCCAGGCAATGCGCGCATTTTTATTGGCGACTGCAACGGCAGAAATGTTTTTCCCGCGGCGCTGATCCAGCTGGCTAATCCATTTATTTCGTTTGTCCTGATATTTTTCTGCGACTCGTACGACGGTACGTCCACCATGTATTAATAAGGTTCTTAAGGGCACCTCTATTAATTGATTGCACCCTCTGCGCGGCCTGAAGTATGTAGCTGCAAGGCATGAGCCGCAGCATAATGGTTATTCCATTTTCAAGGCTTATAACGCCGCAGATGCATATTTCAGGCCACGCCCTACGGGGCTTTAAGCTCAGCCCAGACTCTGCGTTGCGCTTTCTCGACAGGCAATAAGCCTGGCTTCGAAAGTACGCCTTGATTCTGGGCTGAGCTTAAAGCCAGAGGGAACAAGCAATTAATAGAGGTGCCCTTAAATAAGGATAACTGGGGTCAGAACAGAATGGCGCTTACTTAAGTCTCAATGTATTTAACGAATCAATCACTTAGCTCAATACTAAATAATCCCAACTTATTGATTGTACTGGTTTCAACCTGCTGAATGTTCATAAGTTAAAAATAATTACTCTGAGATTCGATATTTTCTAAGTCATTGATAATAAACTATTACTTCTGTTAAGTAAGTGCCATTCGGGTCAGAACACAGTTTTCTCTAATATTAGCCAATACTGTGTTCTGACCCGACTTTCCTGAGACAGCCTAAACGCGTGCCGTTCGCTACCGCACAGACGCCCTGAGCCTTCGACTTCATAATCAAGGCTGGCTTTGATTGTCGATTCGAGTTGCAGCCGAGATCGCAGGTCGCGTTCGCCTCGCGGCGAATCCATACTTCAACCCGACAATGCTATGGGGGATATGCGGTTCGTTAGTTAGACGTCCGTCGGTTATTGCAGTTGAGAGAAGTTACGAATCCACAACAAGAGAGGATATTCGTCATGACAGAAATCAAGATCGAAAAGAAAAAACCGGTTTGGCCATGGGTACTGGCGGCCCTCGTCATCATCGTACTGCTTCTTCTCGCCTTCTATTTCTATGACCGAAAAGAAGAGGTCCCGGCTTTGGTTCCGACAGTTCAGGAAGCCCCCGTTACTACTGAAGTCCCTGTTACTACGGAAGCCCCGCAGACGACCTCCCTGATAAACGTAAGGGAAAACAACAGCACGGTGGCGGATTTCGTAAGCTTCGTTGAAGGGAGTAGGAATATGGAACTCGATCATACCTACACAAATCAAGCGCTTGCGAAACTGGCCGCTGCAACGAGCGCCATGGCTAAGGAGGTAAATTACGACGTTCAGGCGGATATGGACAAGGTCAAGGAATATGCCGGAAAGGAATATGCCGGAAAGATCACTGAAAACACGTACAAAATTTCCCATGCCGACAGTATTAGAAGTGCGGCGGATATCTCCGCCGGGGCGCTACAAAGACTGCAGCAGGCAAAATATCCGGAATTGGCGCAGGAGGCTTTGAAATTACAGACCGCATCCGAGGCGATCAAGCCCGACGTACTCACCCTGTCACAAAAAGATGCAGTTAAAGGTTTCTTTGACGAGGCTGCCGACCTCCTGAAAAAAATGAACTAATCCATTTACCAGAGGAGTCATGAACATGAGCGATGACAACAAGAACCTTTATTATCTAGAGGAGCTTTCCGATTACGAGGTGGCCTCCGATTACTCCGATGTAAGAGGTTGGGACGTCACAGACGCCGCCGACCGTAAAATAGGAAAAGTGACGAACCTTCTGGTTAACAAGGAAGAGAAGCGAGTCGTTTACCTGGATGTGGAGGTAGACAAGACGCTCATAGATGAGGGATATGAAACCTATCAAGCCCCCGCCAGCGCCGGTGTGCATGGTTTTGTCAACAAGGAGAGTGACGACCACCTCATCGTGCCGATAGGAATGGTGGAACTGGATGAGGCCCAAAAGAAGGTAGTCTCCAACAAGATCGACTATGAGATCTTCACCAGGGCGAGGCGGTTCAGTCGCGGAGCTGAAATTAAACGCGAATACGAGCTGGTCTTACTTCAGCAATATTCCGGCGAGAAGACGGAAACCATCAGCCCGGGCACCCAGGATTTTTACAAGCGTAAAGAGTTCAGATAACTCAGATAACTGGGGTCAGAACAGAATGGCACTTACTTAAGGGCACCTCTATTAATTGCTTGCGTCCTCTGGCTTTAAGCTCAGTGCAGAATCAAGGCGTGCTTTTGAAGCCATGCTTATTGCCTGTCGAGAAAGCGCAACGCAGAGTCTGGACTGAGCTTAAAGCCCCGTAGGGCGTGACCTGAAGCAAGCATCTGCGGCGTTATGAGCCTTGAAAATGGAATAACCATTATGCTGCGGCTCATGCCTTGCAGCTACATACTTCAGGTCACGCAGAGGGCGCAAGCAATTAATAGAGGTGCCCTTAAGGTGTAACGTATCTATCGAATCAATTACTTAGCATGATTCATCGCAAGCTCAACTTATTGATTCTGCTGACTACAATTTGTCAAATGCTTAGCAAGTTGAAAATATTGCTCAGAGAAATGATTTCACCTAAGTTATTGAAATCAGGTGGTTCTAGCCGTTAAGTAAGTGCCATTCTGTTCTGACCCCGGTTTTTTTGTCTGGATATGCGTTGGGAACTAAAGATTTTATGGGGCAATATATATTGCCTGGGACAAGTTCACGCTTGTCTAGATCCTGATGGCTAACTGGTGCATATTTATTATGCCACTTTGTTTTAAATTTTAGATGTACAGTTTGTTTTTATTGGGTTTAAACATCTTATTCATTATTTACGTGAAAAAACACGTAAATAATAACTGTTGCCTATTGACTGGGAACTGCTAATGGCTGACCCCATTACTCTCGAATTGTTGCTTATGTCCGCGCCAAAGAGGGCGAACTCATTGAGCTTTGCTCACCGATGGGTGGGTAACAAAGCGTTCTGAGTGATTTTCAAACATGGAAAAATTTAAAAACCCTGAAGTTGCGGAAGTATTCAATAACTATCCAAAACACATGCGCCAAAAACTGATGCTTCTTGGCCAGTTGGTTCTGGAAACAGCCTCACAAAATGATGACGTTGATCCACTGGAAGAAACTCTAAAATGGGGCGAGCCCAGCTATGTCACCAAGAGGGGAAGCACGATCCGAATGGATTGGAAGAGTTCAACGCCAGATCAATACGCTCTATATTTTCATTGTAAAACCAAGCTGGTTGATACATTCAAAGAGCTTTATGGCGATAAGTTAAAGCTTGAAGGCAATAGAGCCATTGTGTTTCATCAAAACGACGAAATTCCCGTTGATGAAGTGAAGCATTGTATTTTTTTGTCGCTCACTTATCACAGCAGAAAACATCACCCACTGTTGGGTGTATGAACAAAACACATGGCGTTCGAGAGGGACGCGCCAAAAGCGGCGCGCCCCTCAACTTTACGTTAACCGTCAATGGTGACGTGATGATACAAGCAGCCGAAAGGAAAAAATTTAGGGAACGCGCGAATCGAGCGCGCCGGGGCCTACTCAATGAAAAGAAGGAGTACGGCTACATCAACGACGGCTCTGGCAAGCGCTACCGGGCTGGAGTCTTCTATCTGTTATCTGGCGACGTTAAGAAAGCGCTAGAGTTCTATTCGTGGTTTTGAGCAGGAGTTTCCAGATGACATTGGCGAACCGATCTTCGAGCTGTACTGGGTTCTTGCGCACTACCGAGTTGGAAACCTTGAGGAAGCGAGTGCTCGGCTGCAAAGCGCAATACTACAGAATATCTACATGTTACCGTTGTTGTTTAACGAACCGATGGAACTACAGGAAATTTGGCATGGATCTAACTGGGAGCAGCCAGAATACCTCTTTGAGGTTGAAGAGTTTCTGGATGAACCCACCGTTGAAGAACGCAAGTGGATGAAGAACGAGTTTCATAGCAAACGCTTCGAGGAGTTGCGTACTGGCTACATTGAAACCTATAAAGCTCTGTTGGGCGAACAGGATATCGAGAAACGGCGGAAAAACCTGGATGACTGGCGTCAATATGCGCAACGTTTTTTTGAGTAATCGGCTAACAACATCGTCAACTCGGACCAAAAGCTCGACTTGATAATTACCCCATTTTTAGAGAACTTCAAAAGTAGAGTTCAGGCCACAGCGGCCAGTTTCTAGCGCCATATTCGGTCGCTTGCCTCAATCCGCAGTGATACCAACTTCTATGGCAATGCGCTCGCCGTCCACAGAATCGACTTCTTTGGGCTCCAGAAGACGCACTCGGTCAGCTGCGATACCGGTATCCGCATTTGGGTTGACCAGGGCGTCCCGTGCCGCTGATGCGCGGGCGTTGGCGATGGCTTCGAGCTCAGCGTCCGTAATGGATTGTGCGGCGATGACCCGTTCGGCCAGGTGGTTGCGATAAGCCAGGGCGTCCAATCCCATTCCATCGGATGACGCATTCTGTTTTTCAGTGAAACGCGCCTGGACGGCCTCCAGGTCAGCCTGCGGGTAATACGTGGTGAACATCGTCTCGACCATACCCTGATTGGTCTCGGTCGTCAGGCTGGGGTCTGCGACTTCGCGGCCCACCTCAGCCAGGCGTTGCCGCAGGGCTTCGATGGCTTTCTCACGTTGCAGGGCCGGGCCATCGAAAGTCCGGCTGAAGGGGCCGGCGAGCTCCAGGGCCAGCGCCGGGCGCTGATTGAGGGCCTCGCGGAGCTTGGCGATGCGCTCGCGCTGGGGCAGCAGCAGGTTAGTTCGGCCCTGCGGGAATTCAATCTGGCCAAGGTCTTCCGAGTCAGCGCCGACGAGGCTTGCCAGAAAACTGAAAGGCGCTTTGATGACAGACGTAATGGCGTTTCCCAGTGCCTTGCGTATGACCTTGTTGAAGTCGAATTCCGGGTCGCCAACATTCCCGGTCACCGGTAGACTGAGCTCAATGACACCGTCGCTGTCCTGAAGCAGGGCTATGGCGAGGTCCAGTGGCAGGTCCATGGCGTCGCTGGAAGCCATCTTTTCGCCGAGTTTCAGATCACGAAGCACCAGATTGTTTTGTCCGTCGAGTTGCTTGTCCTTGACTGTATAGTCGAGATCAAGGTCCATGGTACCCCCCGCGATCTTGCGGCCGGCGAAGTTCACGGTGTAAGGGGAGTATTCCGGGAACTGAAGGTTGCGGAACCTCAGATGCACATTGGTCTGGCGCGTGGGATGCCAGGCGTGGACGGCACCTTCGACGTGCGCCAAACCGAACCCTGCGACCTGGCCTTCCAGCTTCACCTGTGCAGGCTCGGTCGAGGTGGAGCTCAAAGTCGATATCGCTCCGCTCAAGGTGTGGATGCTCGTCGAGAAGGGCAGCGGCAGGGAGTAATCTGCAAACCGGAGGGCGCCGTCGGTCAGCTCAATGCTTTCAATGGTGATACTGAACGGGGCTACCTCCTCATCCGTGCGCGCGGCGTTATCATTATCCTCGGCGTCGGCCGGCGGCTTAGCCACGAGCTGGCCGAAGTTGGTGGTCTGATCCTCGTGGATGACTACCCGGCCGGACAGACCCTCGACGGCGATGGAGTCGGTCTCAATCTGCCTTTCTTTGAGGCGCAGGTCAAGCTGTTCGGTCTGAAGGCTTCGCCACCCGATGAGTGTTTCGTCATTGGGCCCCTCGCTGATGCTCAGCGCGTCGATGCCGGCGGAGCCCTGGAATGCAAAGGGTTGCTGTGCATCTGTATGAATTTGGCCGCTCAGGGTCAGTGTTCCGCTACCAAGCCGCACATCCGCGAACTGCCGCAGGTAGGGTTCAACCTGAATCAGTGCCAGTTCATCGATACTGGCACTGCCCTCCAGGGCGAGGGTCGGTAGCAGTTGAAGCGTACCGTCGAAGGCGAGCATACCGCCTTGTGCGAACTGCCCTTCCAGACGCACCGGGAAGCGCGTAGGTTTCTGCAGCGCGAAATCCTTTACGGACAGCTCGACATCCTGCAGCACCAGCGACACCCGCTTCGGTTTATTAGCGTCAGCAGCCGTCGTGTCCTGTAGGTTGTCAGCAAAGCGCAGAACACCGCCCTCCAGGCGCAGATCGTTGATCCGCAACGCAGGCAGTGGCGCAGGTTCATCTTTGGCCGGGGCCTTGTCAGGTGGCAGGGTGGCCAGCCGGGAGAAGCGGGTTTCGCCCGAGGCGAAGCGTTCTTCCTGAATGATCGGTTTGTCGAATCGGATTGTTTCGAAGGTCCAGGCTCTGTTGATGATGCTCGACCAGGCAAGATCGATGAACAGCCGGTTCCAGCCAAGCAGCTGCCGGTTGTCGATGTCGTCAAGTGCAACCCCGTCGATCCGGAACGTCAGTGTGTAGGGGTTGGCCTGTACCGACTCAATGCGAAGTTCGCGCCCAAAGTCTTCTTGAGCGGTGGTCACTGCGAGGTACTGGATGATCCAGGGCAAGCCAAAAAAGCCCAGTAAGCTGTACACGATGACCAGCGCAAGCAGCCAGAACCGAATTCGGCGCGGGGAGACCCATTGGGTTCGTAGATAGCCGCCGAACCGACGGAGTAAGCTGCTGTGCATAGGAAAGCCTCTATTGGAATGAGTGATATTGCACAGTGTCTACCTGTCTGTGCCCTGCGTCACTTTCGAGCTGTTCTATCTGACGCTCGCCTCCCTGAAAGAAACCAGCCGCCGTTTTTCCTCGTCCCAGAGCGCCAGGCGAACTGACTTGATGCTTTCGCGCAGCGTGATCCGGCTGAATGTTTGAAGTTCCGGGTAGTCCCGCAACACCTCGGGCAGGCGGTAGGAAGGGATTCGGCTGGCCAGATGGTGGACGTGGTGCACGCCGATATTGGCGCTGAACCAGCGCAGCATACCCGGCAGTACATAGTAGGAGCTACCCTGCAGCGCGGCGTCATGGGCGTTCCAGTGCTCATCGTGTTCCCAGTAGGTGGACTCGAACTGATGCTGGACGTAGAACAACCACACCCCCATGGTGGAGGCCAGAAGTGTGATCGGGATCTGGACCAGCAGGAAGGGTTCTACTCCAACCAGCCAGATCAAGCTGGCCGCCAGTACCGCAATGGCCGCGTTGGTGCACAGGGTGCTGATCCAGGGCATCCAGCCAGCACGCATGAATCCAAAAGGCAGCCGGTAATCCAGCAGGAAAGTGTAAGTGGGTCCGAAACCGAATAGCACCAGAGGGTGGCGGTAGAGGCGATAGCGCCATTGCTGCCACCGGGGCAGAGCCTGGAATTCGCGCACTGTGAGGGTGTCGAGTCCGCCAATGAGCGGCCGGTCAAGGTTGCCGGAATTGGCATGGTGGACGTTATGGGCGTGGCGCCAGAAATCATGAGGGGTGAGGGTAAGCACACCGATGATACGGCCGGCCCAGTCATTGGTGCGCCGCAAATGGAAAAACGACCTGTGGCTGCAGTCATGCTGGATCATGAACAGTCGTACCAGGAATCCCGCAGCAGGGACGGCCAGCACCAGCGCCACGGGCCAGTATCCGGCACTGACAGCCAGCCACATCAGAACCCAGATCAACGCAAACGGGAGTGCGGTGATCAGGATCTCCGCAATACTGCGTGCCAGGCGTGGCTTGCAATACGCTCTGAGTGTCTGCCTCAGGGATCTGGGGGCAGTGGTGAGCTTGGGAGTCGATGCTGATGGTGTGCTCATGGTGCTTTTGTCTCGAATCCGGGGTATTCAATAAAAAGCCTACATCAGGACCCGTATTGCATCTGTTCGCTGGCACACAGACCTGCTTTTCAAACTAAGGCAAACTTATAAGAGAACTCATGAATATCCAACTCAACACCGACGTCCACATCGATGGCACCGAGGCGCTGGCCGCTGAGGTAAGTGCCATGATCGAAAAGGCGCTGGAGCACTTCGGCGAACATGTCACCCGGGTGGAAGTTCACCTGAGCGACGAAAACGGTGACAAGAATGGCCAGAACGACCAGCGCTGCATGCTGGAGGCCCGTCTTGAAGGCCGGCAGCCGGTGGCGGTGACGGACCACGCCGCGACGCTGGAGCAGGCGGTGCATGGCGCTTGGCCAGCCGGCGAGCTCGCCGAAATGCGAATCGCGCGCCGCTGGCTACATCGTGATGACAACAAGATTCCGAACAACGTCAATTCGCAGGTCGCGGGTGCGCTGGTGTCGAGTCCGTATATCGCCCAGCTGGTCGCGATGCGCGAAGAGTTGCGCATGCTGTGGACCCGCACCAAAGTCTGCGCCGGGAAACTGGTTACCATCTGCAAGCGGATCTCGTGAAGGCTGAGCGAAGCGGTATCGGCGCCTTGCAGCAGTTCGGCCTTCGACTGCGCGCGGTCCGAGTCTGAGCGCCTTGACCACCTCTACTTTGCCGTCACTGGCGCCACATGAAATAATTTCAGCAGAGGTACCCGGGGAGTCGGATCCCAGGGGAGCACTCGTTTACTCAACCTCACGACGTCGATTTCCCAAGGAGCAGGCAAATGTCAATACTAGCGACGACCAGGCAGTTTCTGAAAGAGCTGTATCGAGAAACCGTTGACGACGACATCCTCAACGGTGCTGCGGTGCTGGGCTTTTACCTGATGCTCGCGATCTTTCCGGCGATGATCTTCGTGCTGGCGGTTATCCCGTACCTGCCCATCGCGAACGTCGATCAGGCGATCATGGATCTGCTGCGCCAGGCGCTACCGGCGACCACCGCCGACATGTTCGCGGGTGTCGTTCAAGCGGTCACACGAGAACAACGTGGTGATATGCTCTCGTTCGGTCTCCTCGCTGCGCTGTGGGCCACCTCCACCGGTATGTACGCAATCATGCAGCAGCTCAACATCACCTATGACGTCGACGAGGGGCGCGGCTTCCTGCGGGCACGGCTCGTGGCGATCGCACTGAGCCTGCTGTTCGTGGTGCTGGTGCTGGGCGGCTTCTCGCTCATCGTTCTGGGCGGCCAGATCCAGGAGTGGCTGGGCTCGCGTTTCGGCTTCGGCGACGCGCTGCTGGCGCTCTTCAGCGTCTTTCGCTGGATGCTCATCCTGGCAGGGCTGCTACTGGCGTTCTCCGTCATCTTCTACCTTGCACCGAACGTCGAGCAGAAGTTCAAGTTCATCACGGCAGGTAGTGTCGTCGGCGTCGTCGTTCTTCTAGTCGCATCGCTGGCTTTTGCCTGGTACACCCAAAGCTTCGGTACCTACGACGCCACTTACGGCAGCGTCGGTGCGGTCATGATGCTGATGATGTGGCTCTACATCGCAGGACTGGCCATCCTGTTAGGCTCGGAGATCAACGCGCTCATTGAACGACAAGGCGCCGGCGGAAAGCAGAACGCCGGGAATGCGATCGGCCAACACAAGCGAGACCCCGACACGCGATCATAGGCAGACGAGCCGGTGCCGGAGGCCAACGCCAGCACTCCCTCAACGTCTGGCGGCCTCCCCTAACGCGTTGCTTCCGGAGCATTGCAGCTACCGCGGAGGCGCCCAACGCACCGCACCGGAAATCCAATGAATGTTTCGAGCCACTGTTCGGTACCGCACAGTGCTCCGGAGCGTAAGGACTTAAACTGGTCACAGCAGACTCGGCGCACAGCGTGCCGGTAGCTTCTTAGAAACCGCAAACTTGGAAGGAAGGATTCATGAATCAAATCATCTGGATAGTCGGCCTCGTGGTCATCGTTTTGTTCGTTTTGGGCTACTTCGGCCTGCGGTGACGAGGCGCGAGCCCGGTTCTGGATGCCAGTGCCGGGCCCGCGCGGCGGTCTCCGACAAGAGGCGTCCTGATTAGGATCATGTCTCAGCATGATTCCTGATCGTCGATGCCTTGGCCGGCTTCCTGCGGGCTAGGCTCGTGGCGATCGCACTGAGCGTGCTGGGCGGCTTCTCGCTCATCGTTCTGGGCGGCCAGATCCAGCAGTGGCTGGGCTCGCGTTTCGGCTTCGGCGACGCGCTGCTGGTGCTCTTCAGCGTCTTTCGCTGGGTGATTATCCTGGCAGGGCTGCTACTGGCGTTCTCCGTCATCTACTACCTTGCACCGAACGTCGAGCAGAAGTTCAAGTTCATCACGGCAGGTAGCGTCGGCGCGGTCATGGTGCTGATGATGTGGCTCTACATTGCAGGGCTGGCCATCCTGTTTGACTCGGAGATCAACGCGCTCATTCAACGACACGTCGCCGGCGGAAAGCAGAACGCCGGGAATGCGATCGGCCAACACAAGCGCAACGCCGACACGCGATGACACACATCGGAGCCTGTCGGACTCAGGTGTCCGTAGCGAGGCGAGTGGGATATTGAGACCAGTTTTTCGCGCATTTGAGGCGAATAGCGAGTCCTATTTAACGAAAATGCGTGGAAAAATGGGCCAAAAGACCGCCGCCGCAGTAGGACAATCCTGAGTCCGACAGGCTCCTAGGCCACCGAGTGACGGCGGTTGCCGATACCTGACGTTGACCGTCTGCCTGGGCGACCGTCCGCCTGCGCCTCCGACCCTGACCTTCAATGGCGGGTCGGTGGGATGATCGCAAATCTGCCGGCAGCGATGACCGGCGACCGATTGGACCTCAATGTGCGCCAACGCACAGACCACCCTCCGAGCTTCACCTACAATATCTTCTAGCTTTTTCGTGTGTTTATTTGGGAGATTGTCATGAGTTTAGGAATGATTGCGTTGATCGTATTGGTGCTGATTCTTCTCGGGGTGCTGCCCACCTGGGGGCACAGTCGAAGCTGGGGCTACGGGCCCAGCGGGATTGTCGGCCTGATCGTGGTGGTGCTAGTCGTGCTGCTGCTGATGGGCCTACTGTAACCAGCAAGGGTGCGCCAGCGCTGTAGGTAGTACAGCCAGGCTCCGCCAGCACAGCGGGCGCGCCGCTGGCGACCGCGAGAGCTTTCAGGAATCGTGTGCAACGCGGGAATTATGCCGCTGTCGCGCGCTTCGATTCCGAGAGCACAGCCAGGGGCTCCGACAGCCGCATGGCCTGAAAATGTCCTGCGCGCTGGGGAATGTCATCCAGATCGGCAGGCGTCGCGACGCGACGCCGCGCATCGCCCACGACCAGATCCGCATGTCGCTGCAGCGACTGCAGTCGCGCTTGGTTTCGCCATCGGCGGTACACGTCCGAAAGCCCTGATTCAAGATCAAGGCAACAAGTATGTCGCCAAGTTCTCTTCGAGTACCGATCTCTACAGCGTGGTCAAGGTCGAATTCATTGCCATGCGACTGGCGCTACTTGCCGGACTGAATGTCGCACCAGTGAAACTGGTCAAAGCCGCCAACAAGGACGTACTGCTTATCGAGCGCTTCGACCGCCAGCCGAAGGACGGTAGCTGGTCACGCAAGGCCATGGTCTCAGCACTGACATTGCTCGGTCTGGATGACATGATGGCGCGATACGCCAGCTATGAAACGGTGGCCGAAATTATCCGCCACCGTTTCACCGATCCAAAGGATACGTTGAAAGAGCCGTTCTCTCGGCTTGTATTCAATATTCTGTGCGGCAACACCGACGACCATGCTCGTAACCATGCCGCCTTCTGGAATGGTAAGGAACTGACCCTTACGCCTGCCTATGACATTTGCCCGCAAGGCCGCACAGGCAACGAGGCTTCACAGGCCATGCTGATATCTGGCAACAACAATCTCAGCCAGCTTAAGACCTGTCTTGAGGCCGCAAACCACTTCCTGCTTTCACAAAACGATGCACGCACCATATTCGGACATCTGACAGAGACTATCGAAAAGCATTGGGATGAGGCCTGTGAGGAAGCTGAACTGAACGAAGTGGATAAGAAACTTTTCTGGGGAAGGCAGTTTCTAAACCCTTACTCGACCGAGCAATAGACAACACTTTTGAAAAAGTCGGTTGATCCAAACGATATCAGGGAAATCTATTCACTAGTTCCCGATGATTTCGAACTTGAGGAAATACCAAAAATTCATATCGACGTACGTGTATTTCAGCAAATTCTTGCACCAATCAAGAAGCATCTTGAATCCCAACAACCTTCGGATAAAAAAATCATAACGAAAAAAGTTATCGAGATGCCAGCCAGTGACAGATGTTGCCTGTCGTTGCCAGCTCACTCCCATTCAATCGTAGCGGGTGGTTTACCGGAGATATCATAAACGACTCGTGAGATACCGCTGACTTCATTAATGATGCGGCGTGATATCAGATCCAGAAAATCATAGGGTAGATGTGCCCAGCGAGCTGTCATAAAGTCGATAGTTTCAACGGCACGTAACGCGACTACATAGTCATAACGCCGACCATCGCCCATTACACCAACTGATTTGACCGGCAAAAACACCGCAAATGCTTGGCTGGTTTTGTCATATAAATCATGAGCGCGCAATTCTTCGATAAAGATATTATCGGCTTTACGTAGCAGATCGGCATATTCTTTTTTGACTTCACCGAGGATACGTACGCCCAGGCCTGGCCCCGGGAAGGGATGGCGATAGACCATATCACTCGGCAGTCCGAGTTCAACACCAAGTTTACGTACTTCATCCTTAAATAATTCGCGCAAAGGCTCAATTAATTTGAGTTTCATGTGCTCCGGTAAACCACCCACATTGTGATGAGTTTTGATTACATGGGCTTTACCCGTTTTGGAGGCGGCTGATTCGATGACATCAGGATAAATGGTGCCTTGCGCTAACCACTGCACATTGGTCAGTTTAGACGCTTCTTCATCAAACACTTCGACAAACTCGCGGCCGATAATTTTGCGTTTGGCTTCTGGATCATTCTCGCCAGCCAATGCTGACAGGAAACGATCTTCGGCATCGACGCGAATCACGCGAATGCCCATATGCTTGGCAAACATCGCCATCACCTGGTCGCCTTCGTTTTCACGAAGCAGACCGTTATTTACAAACACACAAATCAGTTGGTCACCGATGGCTCGATGCAGCAACGCGGCAACCACGGATGAGTCGACACCACCGGACAAGCCCAGCAATACTTCGTCGTTACCAACTTGCTGGCGGATAGTCTCAATGCTATCTTCAATGATATTGGCGGAAGTCCATAAGGTTTCGCAGCCACAGATTTCGCTGATAAACCGTGAAATCATCCGTTGTCCCTGCGTGGTATGAGTGACCTCTGGATGGAACTGCACCCCATAAAACTGGCGATCTTCATCTGCCATACCGGCAATAGGCGCACTGTCTGTGCTGGCAATGATTTTAAATCCATCAGGCATTTGGCTGACCCGATCACCATGGCTCATCCATACATCCAGCATGCCGAAGCCTTCCGGGGTGGTATGGTCTTCGATATCTTTTAAAAACGTAGAGTGCCCATGGGCGCGGATTTTAGCGTAGCCAAATTCACGGTGAGATGAAGATTCAACTTGGCCACCCAGCTGGGTGGCCATGGTTTGCATGCCGTAGCAGATCCCCAGCACAGGCACATTCATTTCAAACACACATTGGGGGGCAGCAGGAGCTGCTTCACCAATGGTTGAGTCCGGGCCACCGGATAGGATAATACCCTTTGGAGCAAATTCACGAATTTCCGCTTCACTGATGTCGGGGTTACGTAATTCGCAATAAACACCTGCTTCACGTACACGACGTGCAATAAGCTGTGTGTATTGTGAACCGAAATCAAGGATCAGAATGCGATGGTCGTGAATATGGCTGCTCATGAATCTCTCTTACAGTCAGATAAAAAAAACCGGCTTTTGGGAAAAGCCGGTTTTCAGAATTTAATTAACCCGGTAATTAGGCGCTTCTTTGGTAATGGTCACGTCATGGACATGGCTTTCATTCATACCCGCAGAGGTCACACGTACAAACTCAGGTTTGGTCCGCATTTCTTCGATTGTACGACTACCGGTATAACCCATTGATGCACGAACACCGCCCATTAACTGGTGGATCAGTGGGCTCAGGCTGCCTTTGAATGGCACACGACCTTCAATGCCTTCCGGAACCAGTTTGTCTGCTTCGCTGGATTCCTGAAAGTAACGATCACTCGAGCCCTGTTTCTGTTGCATTGCACCCATCGAACCCATGCCACGATAGGATTTGTAGGCCCGGCCCTGGAATAATTCAACTTCGCCGGGTGCTTCTTCAGTACCAGCAAACATACCGCCGACCATTATGGTATGCGCACCGGCAACAATAGCTTTGGCAATATCACCTGAGTAACGCACACCGCCATCGGCAATTAACGGCACACCGGTACCTTCCAATGCAGCAGCTACATTACTGATCGCGCTGATTTGTGGAACGCCGACACCGGCAACAATACGCGTGGTACAGATAGAGCCAGGGCCAATACCGACTTTCACCGCATCTGCTCCGGCTTCTACCAATGCTTTGGCCGCAGCCGCAGTGGCGATATTGCCACCAATGACTTGAACTTCAGGATAATGTTGTTTAATCCAGCGAACCTGATCCAATACCCCTTGAGAATGTCCATGTGCAGTATCCACAACAATGACATCGACACCAGCCGCTATCAGCGCCGCAACCCGAGCTTCACTTTCGACACCAATGCCGACCGCTGCCCCTACGCGTAAACGCTCCTGAGCATCTTTAGATGCCAGCGGATTATCAGTTTGTTTTTGAATATCTTTAACCGTGATCATGCCTTGCAGATGAAATTTATCATCAACAACCAGCACTTTTTCAATACGATTGGTATGCAGCAGGTGCAGAACTTCTTCACGAGTGGCATCTTCACCAACAGTGACCAATTTATCTTTACCGGTCATGATCGATGACACTGGATTATCGAAATGTGTTTCAAAACGTAAATCACGGCTGGTCACAATTCCCACCAGATCATCACCATCGACAACGGGTACACCAGAAATATTATGTGCTCTGGTCAAAGCGACAACATCGCCTATCGAAGTCGTTGGGGTGACGGTAATCGGATCACGAACTACACCGCTTTCAAATTTTTTCACTTTACGGACTTCGTCCGCCTGTTGTTCAATAGTCATGTTTTTGTGCAAAATACCCAGACCACCTTCCTGCGCCATGGCAATCGCCAGACGACTTTCAGTGACGGTATCCATGGCAGAAGATAGCAGTGGAATATTAATGGTGATATCTCTTGTCAATTGAGTTGACAGACTGACATCACGCGGCAGAACATTTGAATAGGCAGGGAGTAATAAAACGTCATCAAATGTCAGGGCTTCTTGCGCAATTCTCATGAGGCGGGTTCCCGAATTTACTGTAATATGATCGATAAATTATATCAGGAACTTAGTGGTTTATGGCATCACTTATGACATCGGATTCGCAAGGTAAACTCGCTGCCCGTGCTGTCAAGGATGTATATCCGGTTTCGCGATTGGTCAGAGAAGTCCGGCTGATGCTGGATGGTTCGTTTCCGCTTTTGTGGGTGGAAGGGGAAATCTCCAATTTAGCAATGCCGGCGTCAGGGCACATTTATTTCACGTTAAAAGACTCGGCTGCGCAAGTTCGCTGTGCAATGTTTCGTGGACGCAATCAGCAATTACGCTTCACCCCGGAAAATGGCATGCAGGTATTACTGCGCGTCAAAGTCACTTTGTATGAAGGTCGCGGTGAGTTTCAACTGGTTGTTGAGCATATGGAAGAAGCGGGCAGCGGGGCTTTGCAACGCGCCTATGAAGCTTTAAAAGCCAGACTGGGCCAGGAAGGTCTGTTTGATACAGCCCATAAAAAACCATTACCGACTTTGCCACAAACCATCGGCATTGTGTCCTCACCTGATGGTGCAGCGGTACACGATATTCTGCATGTTTTAAAACGTCGTTTTCCGGCAATCAAAGTAATTTTATATCCCGTCGCTGTCCAGGGCGATACCGCGCCAAGACAGATTGCTGCCGCCATTCAAACCGCCGATCAGCGACAGGAATGCGATTTGCTGATTGTGGGGCGGGGTGGTGGTTCGCTGGAAGATCTGTGGAGTTTTAATGACGAGCTGGTTGCCAGAGCCTTATTTGCTTGCCAGATTCCCACTATCAGTGCCGTAGGTCATGAAATTGATTTTACCATTGCCGACTTTGTCGCCGATGTCAGAGCGCCGACACCGTCGGCAGCAGCCGAGTTAGCCGTTCCTGAAGCACGACAGTTGGTTTTGAATCTGGGCAATTTGTTGCAAACCCTGAATAGCCGAATACAACAAAAACTATTTAACGAGCAGCGACATATCCGTTTTTTATCACAACGCCTGCCGAAGCCCCAGCAACAGATCAAGCTGCAACTGCAACAGCTGAAACGCTTGCAGACTCAACTGGATTACAGCTTTCAACGTCGACTGCAAAGCAAACAACAGCAACTGGATTATCTGTCGGTACGCTTACCGCATCCTCAGTTGCGTATCAGCTGGCGACAAACCCGGTTAAAGGATTTAACTCAGCGATTTGAAAAAGCATTTTCAGTACAACAGCAACAGTTCAGACAGCAAAGTCAGAACCTGAATGCTCGTTTGCAGCGTCTATTACCTGTCTCCAGATTGAAACAACAGCAACAGCTTGTTGAAGCGCTCTCTACCCAGTTAAACCGCCTGACCAGACAACAGATCAATGACCAGAAAAAACAACTCGCTCAGTTAATTCGCACTTTATCAGTTGTCAGCCCACTGAATACACTTGAGCGTGGCTACAGCATTACCAGTGATACAGAGTCCGGTAATGTCATTTACCGATCAGATCAAGTTGCAATCGGACAATCATTGCAAGTTCGTTTATTTGAAGGCCAACTGGACTGCGAAGTGCGCCGTAAGAAATGAAGTTCAGCATTTTATACTTACCCATTTTGCTGTTATTGAGTTTATCTGCCTGGGCGTTACCACAACAATTTCCGGTACCGGGCGGTGTGATTATTTTGCCCTTAGCGATCGATGGAAATATTGCCCCGAAAGTCAGCTATGAAACACAATCGGTAATGGTGCTCAAACAGGATTCACAATGGCAGGCGGTCGTTGGTATTCCACTTTCAGCTAAACCGGGGACACATAAAATTCTGGTGGATGACCAGGGCGTATTAAGCAGTATTATGTTTGAGGTTAAAGATAAAGCCTATCCCACTCAACGGATTAATGTTCCTGATGATCGCAAGGTTAATCCTTATGCTGAAGATATGGATCGCATCGAAGCCGAAACAGCCAAGATCAATAAAGCCTTACGTCATTGGCGGGCCAGCGACAGTGTGCCGTTTAACTTTGTCTGGCCAATTGAAGGCAGGGTCAGCGGTTTATTTGGTCGCCGCCGCGTGTTTAACGGCGAAGAGCGTAATCCCCACAGTGGCATTGATATCGCCGCGCCAGCCGGTACTGACATTATGGCTCCAGCCATGGGGATAGTGTCGGATACCGGCGATTATTTTTTTAACGGCAACACGGTAATGATTGACCATGGTCAGGGGCTGATAACGATGTTTTGTCACCTGGATCGGATTGATGTCAAAGCCGGACAACAGGTTCAACAAGGTGAGATTATTGGTACGGTTGGCGCAACGGGGCGGGTCACCGGCCCGCATTTGCATCTGGGCGTCAGTTTGAATGATGCACGGGTTGAACCCTTATTATTCTTCCCGCATAGGGATGGTTATCCATCGTTAGACTGATCGCTTTGCTTGCTGTACTCATTTAACAATTCTGTCAGCAGGATAAAATTGACCGGCTTGGTGAGATAAGCAGTAAACAAGCCTTCTGCCTGCTGTAAATCATAAGGCATGGCGGCAGCGGTCACGGCGATAACCGGTATATGACTGAACTTTGGATTCGCCATGATCTGCTCGGTAGCCTGCAAACCACTGATTCCAGGTAGATTAATGTCCATCAGTATCATTGTGGGCATATTGCTTTCCAGCCACTCCAATCCGGCTTCAGCTGTTTTGCACACATACAAAGTATAGTGTGGCAGACGATCAAAAAATGCTTCCATTAATTTGATATTGGCCGGATTGTCTTCAATATGCAGAATGACCAAACCAGAAGCAGCGTCAAACGGATTGTCTGTTTGAGGCGAGGGAGATGTGTCGTGCTGCTTTGGACCATTGTGTAAAGGCTGATCTGTTACAGGTAATTCTACCCAGAACCGACTGCCTTGATTTTCGCTGCTTTCGAAACCAATGTGACCATCCATGGCTTTGATAAGTCTTTGGGTCACAATTAACCCTACACCTGTACCCTCAATACCCGAGTTTTCCTGTCCCAATCGATCAAAAGCCGTAAACAGGTAGGCTTGTTTATCCTGCGGAATACCCATACCGGTATCCTGAATGGTAATACGCAACCGGTTAGTAGAGCTGATGATTTCAGCTTTAATGAATACTTCACCATCAGGGTGATTGTATTTTATGGCGTTACTCACCAGATTGATCAGTACCTGTTTGAGTTTGGTCAAATCGGCAAGCACCAACTGGTTGGGGATTTCACCCGTTTGAATTTTCACCCGATAGCGATCCGCCAGACTTTTCAGCATTGGCAGGCAATGTTTTATGGCGCTAGCAACATCTACAGCCTCAATGGAAACTTCTACAGAACCGGTTTCAATTTTTGCCAGTTCCAGCACATCATTAATCAGTTTGAGCAGATGTTCACCGCTTTGAATGATTAACTTCAAACTATCCTGTTGAGTTTCGGTGAGCGGTGCCTGTTTATCACTTTTCAATAACTGGGCGAAACCTAGAATAGCATTCAGGGGGGTGCGCAACTCATGGCTCATTGCCGACAGAAATTCTGATTTTGCCTGATTGGCTTTTTCAGCTTCTTCCTTGGCGGCGATCAAGGCTAGATGTTCCGCTTTTTGCAAAGAAATATCGCGGGTGATGCCGGTAAAAAAATAACGTCCCTCCCATTTAAAGGCACTTAAGGTTAATTCAATGGGAATGATTTGACCGCTCTTGTGCAAGGCTTCCAACTCAATCGGCTGGCCAATTAATTTGGATTGCTCGGTTTTAAGAAATCGTGACATGCCGTTCTCATGATGATGACGGTGTTGGGCCGGCATCAGCTGAGTAATATTCTGACCCATAATTTCTTCTGATTGATAACCAAATAAGCGAACAGAAGCAGCATTAAAATTCTGGATAATACCCTTCTCGTCAATGGTAATCACACCTTCAAGCGTGTGATTCAATAATGTTTGTAAACGTTCACTTTCGCGTTTGGCCTTTTCCTCCAGAGCTTTGCCTTTTGTTAACTCCGCTTCAAGTGCTGCAGTTTGTAATGCAATTTTTTCACTTAGCACTTTGGCATGATGGCGTTTAATAAAATAACCAATCATTGTTACCAAGGCTAAGGCAACAAGCGAAAACAACAGCCACTTTAGCCATAATGATATGCTGGGAATGGGGTCGTAGATAAACCCGTCAAGTTGATGGTCGTTATTAATCAAGCCTAATTGATGATAGTGCTCAGCAATTTTTTGCCAACGTTCAATGGTCATGTGACCTAGCGAAACTGTCGGATATAAACTGAGTTCGCTGAGTTTTTCGGCTTCAAACTCCAAATGAGCATGAGTTTTATTTTGGCTGTTGTAGTCTTTTAGAATCAGATCGATCATTTCGTGCGGATGTTCCAATGCATACTGCCAACCCCATAGGGTAGCTTTTCGAAAGGCCTCGACGATTTTAGGATGACGATTTAGATAGTCTTCAGAGGTAAAAACAATATCGCTGTAAAAATTGATATTGAATTCATGGGGTGACAAAGTCCGGTAGTCCACATTCCGGCTCATCATCCAAAACGGTTCGTTGGAAACATAAGCCGTAAGCGCATCAACGTTACCAGCAATAAGATTATCAATATCGGCCGGAGAGGGGTCCACGATATTCAGTTTTGAAGGTCGAATATTAAATTTCAGCAACATGGCCGATAAGTCATCAGCATAGGACTGACGAGTGACGGTTTTGCCAATGAAATCGTTAGGATGCTTTATATCTGAATCCGCTCTGACCAGCCAGACATAGGGGCTGCTTTGAAATATGGCCGCCAGTGCAACAAATGGACGTCCCTTTAATCTTTCAACAACTAAGCCTGCACCAGATAAGCCAAAGTCGACAGCGCCGCTTTCAACCTCATAGAAAGGGGCCTGCTGTCCAGTGATAATTGTAGTGACCAGCCCGGCTTCCTGGTAAAACCCTTTTTCTGCGGCGGCATAAATTCCGGCAAATTGAAATTGATGTTGCCAGTGAAGTTTGATCGATACGGGAGTCAGCTTCTGGTTTGATTCCTCCGCCATGGATGAGGTGGCAAATAACAATAAGGCAAGCGCGATCAATCGACACATAAAAAGTACTCAAACAGAGTTCAATTTATCTTACGCTAGTGATCTGCGGAATTACCAGAAACTTATTATGGAAATGGCTAGGGTCTGTTTATCTTTCAGAGCCACCACTGCTGGAGGCTATTTTTTTGTCCAACAAGGTGGAAATGATGCGGTGTCGTGTTCTAGATAAGTCATTTGCAACGCCGTTGGGCAGAAAAATAATCCCAGCCCTTCGGGGCTTGCGCCTTGATTGGTACATTTTCAGTCACAACAGCGGCGGTTATGAAAGATAAACAGACCCTGATGAGTTTACAGGCGAAAGTCCCGCCCTAAATAAACGTTGAGTACTCGCTTATCCTGGAGAATTTCGTCGGGTGTTCCTTTGGAAATGACTTCACCTTCATTAAAAATATAGGCTCGCTCGCAGACACTCAGCGTTTCGCGAACATTATGGTCGGTAATCAAAATACCAATCCCGCGGGCGGAAAGGGCTTTGATAATGCCCTGAATATCCAGAACGGAAATTGGATCGACGCCGGCGAAAGGTTCATCGAGCAGGATGAACTGTGGATCCATCGCCAATGCCCGGGCAATCTCAACGCGGCGTCTTTCACCGCCAGATAAAGCCATGCCCAGCGATTTACGGATATGGCCGATATGAAATTCATCCAGCAATCTTTCCAGTAATTGTTGTTTAGCGTCGTGACTCAGTTTTTTTCGGGTTTCAATAATGGCGTAAAGATTGTCTTCAACCGATAATTTACGAAACACCGAAGCCTCTTGGGGCAGATAACCAATCCCTAATTGAGCGCGTTTGTGAATCGGATCATGGGTGAGTTCTTGTTGATCGAGAAAAATACTGCCGTGATCGACCGGGATTAAACCAACGATCATGTAAAAGGTGGTGGTTTTGCCAGCTCCATTGGGGCCTAACAAGCCAACAATTTCACCACTGTTTACTTCAAGGGAAATGTTTTTAACAACTTGCCTATCGCCAAATTGCTTGGCGAGTGACATTGCAGAAAGCTGACTCATTTAAATTCCGTGATTATTCAGGATTCATTTGCAGGTAGCGTGCGCTGACCCAACCAATAATCGCTTTATCGCCACTCATGCCTCTGACTTGTATCCATTCAGGCTGACGGGTCAGCACAATCACTTCAGTATTCTCGACAAAGGCGCCGATACGTTCATATTGCGTACCGGGACCCGTTCTGACATTCAGCGTGGTTTGAGTCACCGCAGTGGGATAACTCATATCGGATTGTTGTTCAGGAGCCTCGGTTAGTGGTTGAGGCGTTTCAACGGCTGGTTTTGCAGGTTTACTGTTATTTTTTTCGCGTTGGCCTGGTGGCTGAATGGTGATATGCACGCGACCACTGGACTGTTGTTGTCCATCTATCTCGACGGGTCTGGAGTTGGCAATGACAATGTTTTTGTCGATATCGTATTCGATATGGTTACCACGAAATTCATCGCCTGACTGCCAGACATAGCCCTGCCCAACCAGAAAGATACGTTGCTTGCTGGCATGGTATTCCATCTGCAGAGCTTTGGCTTTGACCGGCTTATCCCCTTCTTTATGTACCTGTTCATAGGTAGCGAGGTTGCCTTCCGCAATGGCTTTATCCAGTTCACGGTTTTCATCATAAAAGAACGTAATCACATCACCTTCAATACGTAACGTCCCTTGAGTCAATATGGCATCGCCTTTGTATTGAGTGACACCGGTCTCATCATCAAGCTGCGCGTGATCTGCTTCTATATTGATGGGTTGCTCCCGATCACTAGGCAAGGCGAGAGCAATCGACGGGATTAGAGTCAGAACCCAAAACAGATTAATTAACAGGTGGCGCATTATATTGTCCTCTCACCCTAGAGTGCAGATTGATAGTTTCTTCTTGTAAAGCGGCATGAAACCCCACTGAATGAGTATCACCATGTGGTGATTTCATGGTCACCGGCTGATCGGTATAGGCTGTGTTATTGACGGTATCCAGATTGAGGATTTCAGTTAATAACTGTACTTCCGGTTGATCTTTGTTGGTAATAATAACATTGCCGGTAAGAAGAATGTTTTCCCCTTCACCCTGGGTTTCAGCATGATCTGACTCAATGATCCAGTCATTGTTTTCCGGTGCGATAAATAAGGTATTCGGGTTGAAAATTTCAGTACGATCATTTTCCGGATAGTGATACAGGGTTTCACCGGTAATCACTCGTGAAGGTTTGCCATTGATATCCATTACCGTCATTTTGAAATCGGTCATACCAAAATCGATATTATAATGCACCGATGCTTCCGTTTGGGGGGCTTCTGGTTTACTGAACAGCATCCACAAACTGACAGCTGCTAACAGCAGTAACGCAATTTTGAGATAGCCCGGTATATTAAAGATGGCGTTCAATTTGGTCCTGCAGGGTTCCCTGTCCTTCCATAATTAATTCACATACATCACGTGCAGCCCCTTTTCCACCCATGGAAGGAGTGATCCAGTGAGCATGTTTTTTCACAACAGCATCTGCATCTTGCACAGCAATCGCTAAACCTACCCGATTCATGATCGCCAGATCAACCCAGTCATCACCAACATAAGCGCATTGTTCCGGTTTCAGCTTAAGCGTTTTTAACAACTCCTGAAAGGCGGGCAATTTCACTTTTTGTCCCTGATAAACATGATTAATGCCAAGGCTTTGCATACGGTGTTCAACCACTCTTGAGGTACGACCGGTGATAATAGCAATATCGACACCGGTATATTGCAGCAGTTTCATGCCATGGCCATCGCGTGAGTTAAAGGCCTTATGTTCTTCACCATCATCACCAATGATAATACTGCCATCAGTCAGTACCCCATCGACATCAAAAATCACCAGCTTAATTTGTTTGGCGCGAGCCGTTATATCTTGCATTGTTTTTTTCCTGAGAATCAGACTACTCCAGCACGTAATAAGTCGTGCATATTGAGTGCGCCAGTTAAGTTTTGGTTTTTATCGGTGATCAACAGCCCATTGATTTTGTACTGCTGCATCATCTGTAACGCTTCGGCGGCCAGCATCTCTGCCTGACCGGTTTTACAGTGGCGTGTCATATGATCCTTTAGTGGTGCCGTGAGAATATTCACTTCCTGCGCCAGAACGCGACGCAAATCACCATCGGTAAAGATACCCACCAGCTTGTTAGCATTATCTACTACAGCGGTCATGCCCAGACTTTTGTTAGACATTTCAATTAATGCTTCACGTAATAAAGCCTGTTCATGAACCTGTGGGATGGTTTCCCCAGTATGCATAATATCGCTGACGCGCAGTAATAAACGTCGACCAAGATTGCCACCGGGATGAGAAAGAGCAAAATCCTCGGCGGTAAAGCCCCGGGTTTCCAACAAGGCAATGGCCAAGGCATCGCCCATCACTAAAGCGACGGTAGTACTGGAGGTAGGCGCTAACCCAAGCGGGCAAGCTTCTTTAAAAACACTGACATTAATCACCGCATCTGCACACGAAGATAGGGTTGAATTCATGCGGCCACTCATGGTGATGAGTGGGACGCCAAGCCGTTTAATCAAAGGTAAAATCGTCAGAATCTCGGCGGTTTCGCCAGAGTTGGACAAGGCCAGTACCACGTCTTTATCCGTAATCATGCCCAGATCGCCGTGGCTGGCTTCACCGGGATGAACAAAAAAAGCCGGGCTGCCGGTACTGGCTAATGTCGCAGCAATTTTACTGCCGATATGGCCAGATTTTCCCATACCGATCACCACAATGCGTCCCTGACATTGCAGCAGATATTCACAAGCGCGGACAAATTCATCATCAATCCGATCGCGAAGCAAGGTCACTGATTCCAGCTCGGTATCGATGACTGCCAACGCCAGTTTTTTTAACTTATCCGAATCTATTTTCATATGCCGTTATGCACACCTTGATAGGCCAGCAAACTTATATAGCCTGCGTAAACCATGAGCAGTAATAAACCGACCGGGCGACCCAATCGGCCTTTCAAGCAAAATCGTGCAAAGCAATACAGCACGATTGTCAGGCCAATCATAAAACTAAAATCACGAGTTAGCAGCAGCGGATCCACTTTTGATGGTTGAATCAGTCCCGGCATCGCAAGCACAGCGAGTAGATTAAAGATATTTGAGCCCAGAATATTACCTACCGCAATATCATGTTCATTTTTCAGTGCCGAAGAAATACAGGCAGCCAACTCAGGTAAGCTGGTGCCTATGGCCACAACCGTCAGACCAATGACCAGATCACTTATCCCCAGCAATTGAGCGATACCGGTTGCGCCCCAGACTAACAGTTTGGAACCAACCAGTAAGGCAATCAGACCCACAAAAAAAAGTACGATAGATTTTTTCAACGACAGTTTAGGTTGGGTATATTCTTTGGAGAATTCAACGTTTAGTGGATCGTCCTGCGCACTTTTCATAGCCAGCCAAGCCATACCGCCCAGCGTCAGGATGAAACCGGAAAACAGGATAAGGCCATCAATCCGATCCAGCTGCATATCCCAGAGTATTAATAAAAGGGAGAGCAACATGATGAAGACCAATACCGGGAATTCTCTTCTCAGGGTAATAGAGTGAACCACCAAGGGTGTGACGAGAATCGTGACCCCCAGTACCAGTCCAACATTAGTGATATTGGAACCAATGGCATTGCCGATACCCAGGGCAGGAGCACCGTCAAAAGCGGCCAATGCCGAGACCATCATTTCTGGAGCTGAGGTGCCAAAGCCAACAATAGTCAAACCAACAATTAAGGGAGCAACCCCCAGGTTTGATGCGACGCCAGCCGCGCCATCAATAAATTTATCCGCTCCCCTAATCAGTAGGGCAAAACCACTGATAATAGCGACGGTAAATAATAGTGAAGTCATTTAACAACCGATGGTGGAACTTTAGAAATAAAAAGAGCCGGAATAAATCCGGCTCTTTTTATTATAACGATGGAGAAATGTAATGTCGCGATGAATTACTGGTCATCAAATAAATCAAAATCATCATCTTCTGGCGGATTTCCATCGTAAACCAGATATTGACGACGTTGCAGGTAGGCATTGCGTACATAGGCATATTCATCGTCAGTTGCTTCACTCAGAACACGTTCCGATTTCAGAAGAGTCGCACGTCCGTCAATCACACGAGTTATAGTCAGTGCATTACGTGCTCCAGGACCTTCAACATACATCACTGGGTCAGTAAACATATCACCAACTAAACCAAATGAATCGCGGACTGTACGTGGGCCAAAAATAGGTAAAACGATATAGGCACCTGGATCAGCTCCCCAAGCTCCAAGTGTCTGACCGAAATCTTCGTTACGTTTTTTGTTGCCGGCAAGCCCTGCAACATCAAAGATGCCTGCTACACCAACGGTGCTATTCAATAAAAAGCGGCCTGTATCATCAGCTGCCTGGCTGAATTTGCCTTGCAACAGGCTGTTGATGGCTACCGTAATGTCATTCAGGTTACTGAAAAAATTGCTGACACCCCAGCTGATCGCATCAGGAACAACGGCATCGTAGCCCTTGGCAACAGGTTTTAATACCGCACGATCAACGGTATCGTTGAATTGATACATCGCACGGTTATAACTTTCATAAGGATCGCGTTCATCCGGATTTTGCGTAGTAGCACATCCTGTGAACAGAATAACTACACCCAGCAGGCTAAGCTTGGAAAAAACTTTTAGATCGAACATTGTGGCATTCCCTGAAACAGATTTACCGTGAATAATCTCATGGCAGTTCCAGGCTAATCAAGTGATCTGTTGTACCAATACCAAAAAAGTATGATGGTGTTGTCACTTTGCAACATGAAAATAATGTTGCTTCAGCTTTTCTGGTCAAGCATTTGCGCAGTTTTAACCTGATTTTCTGGAAGGTTGTTATACATATAACCGGAAAATACTTCACTGCATTTCTGCCAGCTATTTTCACGAGCATAATTAATACAATCCTTTTTTTGCAGACTCAGCGCATTTAAAGCGGCCTTTTGCAGATCCGCGTCTAGCTTGCCGGTTTTACCTTCGTTAATAATATCCTTGGGTCCGGTGACCGGATAGGCTGCTACGGGAAGTCCACAGGCCATGGCTTCCAGAATCACTAACCCAAAAGTGTCTGTCTGGCTGGGAAATACAAAGACATCTCCCCCCGCCAGATAGGCGGCGAGTTCTTCAGCAAATTTAGCACCGGTAAATGTGACATCAGGATAACGCTTTTGCAGCATGTTCAAATCCGGGCCATCACCAATCACCACTTTACTGCCGGGGAGATTCAAATCCAGAAAAGCTTCAATATTCTTTTCAACGGCGACTCGTCCCATATTGATAAAAATCGGTCTGGGCAAATCATAAGTGACCGGATTATCCGGTGTGAATATCTGCGTATCCACGCCGCGCCCCCAAACAAATACATCCTCAAAAGCATATTGCTGCAAGCGTTGTTGCTGTGAAATGGTTGGCACTAAGGTTCGGGCTGCGGGGCGATGAAAGCGGCGAAGCCAGGCGTAACTCCAACTTAAAGGTATCGGCAAACGCAGACGTAAATATTCCGGAAACTGGGTATGGAATGAGGTGGTAAATTGAATTTTATTGCGCAGGCACCAGCGCCTGGCTGCCATGCCCAATGGGCCTTCTGTCGCAATATGTACCGCATTGGCCTGCAGATTATTTAGCATCGTGGCGAGTTTGCGATAAGGCATTAAGGCTAAACGTATAGAGGGATAAGTCGGGCAGGGAATGGTTTTAAAATCCAACGGAGTGATCATGATCACCTCATAGCCCATACTCTGAAGATGATCACGGGTTTTGCCTAAGGTGCGCACTACGCCGTTTACCTGAGGTTCCCAGGCATCTGTCACCATAACCAGTTTCATCAAGCGGCTTTGGCAATCAAAACTTGCTGATTAAATAATTCCGCCCAGGGAATGATTTCCATCTGACCATCGGGATGTTCAACTAACGCCGTACAACTTTCTACCCAGTCACCACAGTTGTAGTAATCAATGTTCTGAATGCGGGTGATTTCAGCTCGGTGAATATGCCCACAGACCACCCCGTCAACCCCTTGTTTAGCCGCTTCATGCGCCACAGCTTCTTCAAAGTTACTGATGTACTGCACGGCATTTTTAACTTTGTGTTTGAGAAACGCAGCCAGTGACCAGTAGGTAAAGCCCATCTTACGACGGAAATAATTGACCCAGCGATTAGCACGTAATAAAAACTCATACAGCCGGCTGCCAATTTTTGCCAGCATCGGCGAAATTTTCACCACACTATCAAATTGATCACCGTGAATGATTAACAACTTACGTTTATCGGCTGTGGTGTGAATAATTTCGTTATGGATCTGCACATTACCGAACACCGCCCCATCATAATCCCGCAGAATCTCGTCATGGTTACCGGGGACGAATATCACTTTGGTATTGTGTTTGGCTTTACCCAGTAGCGTGCGAACAACGTTATTGTGTTCCTGGGGCCAGTACATGCGTTTTTTCATTTCCCAGACGTCGATAATATCGCCGACCAGATAAAGATATTCGCATTCCACATTATGTAAAAAGTTAAGGAGGAGCTCTGCACTGCAGCCTCGGAAGCCCAGATGGATATCCGAAATGAACACGGTGCGAACTTTCAGCTTTTGCTTGTGACTTAGTTGTGTTTGCATAAGGCACCCATTGGCTTAAAATTCTGAGCAAACCTTATCTATTAGATATTGCAGTGTGATGACTGTTTTGTTGCGTTAACATGACAGTAACTTCACGCGCTACACTGCGGGCGATACCGAACTTAATCAGGACACTTATATGAACAATCCATTATTGGAAAATCACCGTTTACCGCCATTTTCCGCAATTAAAGCAGAGCATGTTGAGCCCGCAATTGATCATGCGTTGAGCACGGCACGCAATAAAATTGACACTATTTTGAGCACGCTGTCACAGCCAACATGGGACACCTTGGTACAGCCAATGGAGGATATGGATGCGCTGATAGATAGGGTCTGGTCGCCAGTCAGTCACATGAATTCGGTGGTCAATTCTGAAGAATTGCGTCAGGCCTATAATGCCTGTCTGCCAAAACTCAGCGAGTTTTCTACTGAGCTGGGTCAGAATGAAATGCTGTATCAAGCTTATAAAGCCATTGCCGAAGGCACTGAATATCAGAAGCTAGATACAGCGCAGAAAAAAGTCATTGATAACGCGGTTCGTGATTTTCGATTGTCAGGGGTCGAGCTGGATCAGCAACAACGCGATGAGTTTAAAAAGCTGTCACAGAAAATGACCGAACGTACCGCCAAGTTCGAGGAAAATCTGCTGGATGCCACTCACGCCTGGCGTAAGTTGATCACTGACGAGTCTTTATTATCCGGTTTACCACCATCTACTATCGAAATGGCCGAGCAAATGGCCAAACGTGAAGGTGAGGAAGGCTGGTTATTTACCCTGGATTTTCCTTCCTATATGCCGGTCATGTCGTATGCCGATAACCGTGAATTACGTGAAGAAATGTATACCGCCTTTGCTACCAAGGCCTCTGATCAAGGCCCGAATGCTGGTAAATGGGATAACACTGAAGTGATGTTGGATATTCTGAATCTGCGTCATCAGCTGGCCAATCTGCTGGGGTTTGCCAATCATGCAGAGCGTTCACTGGCCACCAAAATGGCCCAATCACCACAACAGGTTCTGGATTTTCTGCAGGATCTGGCCAAGCGTTCCAAGCCGATTGCTGAAAAGGAATATGCCGAATTACAAGCTTTCGCTAAATCCACCGCCGATCAGGAGCAATTGGAAGCCTGGGATGTCACCTATTTTGCAGAAAAACTGCGTCAGCAGCGTTATTCGATCTCACAGGAAGAATTAAAACCGTATTTCCCGGAAAACAAAGTGGTTAATGGTTTGTTTGCGGTGGTTAATCGTCTCTACGGTCTGGATATTCGGGAACGTAAAGATGTAGATGTCTGGCATAAAGATGTGCGCTTTTTTGAAATTGTCGCCGAAGACGGCAGCGTACGTGCTCAGTTTTATCTGGATTTATATGCCCGTCAGCATAAACGTGGTGGCGCCTGGATGGATGAATGCAAGGCTCGCCGACGTACCGCCGATGGTATTGAAGTTCCGGTCGCGTTTTTGACCTGTAATTTTTCGGAACCGGTAGGCGATAAACCGGCGCTGTTTACCCATGATGAAGTCACTACGCTGTTCCATGAGTTCGGTCATGGTCTGCATCATATGCTGACCAAAATTGAATATGCCGGTGTCTCAGGTATTAATGGCGTGGCGTGGGATGCGGTCGAGCTGCCCAGCCAGTTTATGGAAAACTGGTGTTGGGAACGTGAAGCCTTGGATTTGATTTCCGGGCATTATCAGACGGGTGAAAAACTGCCTGATGATTTATTCGACAAAATGATTGCGGCGCGTAACTTCCAGTCTGCAATGATGATGTTACGTCAGTTGGAATTCTCGTTATTCGATTTCCGTCTGCATCTGGAATTCAATCCAAATGAGCCGAATCAGGTCGAGAAGATTCTTGAGCAGGTCCGTGAAGAAGTCACTGTGGTCAAGCCGCCTAAATTCAATCGCTTTGCCCATAGCTTTGCACATATCTTTGCGGGTGGTTATGCCGCAGGGTATTACAGCTATAAATGGGCAGAAGTGTTATCTGCCGATGCCTTCTCCAAGTTTGAAGAAAAGGGCATTTTTGATCGGCAGACCGGTCTGGAATTCCTTGAAGCCATTCTGGAGCAGGGCGGCAGCCGTGAACCAATGGAATTGTTTATCGAATTCCGTGGCCGTGAACCGCAGATAGATGCGTTATTAAGACATACCGGCATCGCTGCATAACAAAAAAGGGCCGAAAGGCCCTTTTTTTATAATGTTTGCTGTCTGTTTTTACGAATTCATACACACTTGTGCTGATTCCTGTGCATTTTGAATCATCATCGCTGCCTTATCTTTTGACAGTTTGCCTGCTTCGATATCCTGCAGCATCAGTTGATTTAAATCATGCGTGGTCTGTGCAATATTTGCTCCCTCAGCAACCGGCATAATCGCCTTTTCACTATAGTTCTCCGGGAACTGACTCAACGCCTCCAGCTGACAGCTGGCCATTTTAGTGACATAGGCATTTGCTTCATCATCAATTGCCCGTGCCGACATTTCCGGTCTGTCAGCACTCAACTTTTGCACGACCAGAGGTTTTAATTGCGAGGTGTAATTTGCTTTATAGTTTTCTTCATCCTGAGCATTGATGGCCAGAGCCAGCGGTGCAGCGAAAATAAAAGGTAATGCCAGTAATAATTTTTTCATTATATGTCTCTCTAATTAGGGCCAGATAAAGCATTATGCTTATGTTGTTAGACTTTAAACCGGCCAATATCAAATTCTTGTGAACTGCAAAAGATTCAGCAAACTAAATCACAGCACAGCTTTACACACTGAACTACTGAAAAGCAAAAGAGCACCGAAGTGCTCATTTTAGAATGACTAATAAGATACCAACAGGTCCTAGCGTAACTGACTATCCTTACTGCCACGTCGATTAAACAGACTGGCATTTTTGTTTTCCTTATCAATTATTTCCTGACATTTTACGCATAGACGAACGCCCGGTACGGCTTCACGTCGTGCTTGCGGGATCGGCTTATCGCACTCTTCGCAGTGCGTCAAACTCTCACCTTTAGGCAACCGAGAACGTGCCTGCTCTATACCATCTTCAACGCTAGCATCAATTTGATCTTGAACTGCGCCATCTCTTGACCATCCTCCAGCCATAACTACCTCCAACTGACTGACTTAATAGCTTTATTTAACCACAGAAAGTGCATGTTAGGGATAAGACAAGGCAGTAAGCGACTAAATTCAATCAATCGGGGAATGACGTTTAGCATTCTAATAGTCTAATTTTGCGCAAACATTCACTAACCCATTGAGTCAAAATGAAAATGCTGTTTTGTCTTGATGTATATATGAACGAACTGACAAGAAGATATTGGCGTATCCGCTTACTTCGCGTGACATGTGTTTTATTATGCATATTTAATGCGTAATCCTTGATAAGGAATTATTTCCTGATAACAGAGTAATTATTGATATATGGCGGCTTTAATTATTATAATTTAATCAAGTCGCATTGATCGGGAATATGTTAATAATTACATATTTAGCAACATCTAACGGCGTTACCTGCCATATCTGATCTCACAAAAAAATAATCAGCGAATACGAACTCGCATGCCAATAAAAATGTTGTTAAAGCGTTTTTCTGTGCATGGCGAACTATACTTTTTTCTCGGAGAGACACGTTGAGTCATTACAAACCCTACAATGGTCCAGCAGCAGGTTGGGGCGCTTTGGTCAGCGTCACTAAGAATTGGCTTGGCAGTAAAAATGCCATGCACAATATTCGCGCAATGCTAAAAACCAATCAGGATCACGGGCTGGATTGTCCTGGTTGTGCCTGGGGTGAAACACCAGAAAAAGGCATGATTAAATTTTGCGAAAATGGCGCTAAAGCGGTGAACTGGGAAGCCACAAGTCGGCGTGTTGATCCCGCTTTTTTTGCCAAACATAGCGTTGCTGAATTACAGCAACAAAACGATCATTGGCTGGAATCACAAGGTCGTATTACGCATCCGATGCGCTATAACGCCGAAACAGATCACTATGAACCAACCACCTGGCCACAGGCATTTGAACTGGTGGCCCAGCATTTAACAAACATGGACTCACCACACCAAGCCGAGTTTTATACTTCCGGACGTGCCAGTAATGAAGCTGCTTTTCTCTATCAATTATTCGTCCGTGCACTTGGTACAAACAATTTCCCTGATTGTTCAAATATGTGCCACGAAGCCAGTGGTATTGCGATGATGGAAACGTTGGGGGTAGGCAAAGGCACGGTTGAATTTGAAGATTTTGAACATTCAGATGCGATCTTCGTTATCGGACAAAACCCAGGTACCAACCATCCACGAATGCTTGAGCCATTGCGTGAGGCAGTAAAGCGCGGTGCTCAGGTTATTTGTTTTAACCCATTAAAAGAACGCGGTCTGGAGCGTTTTCAGCATCCACAAAATCCATTAGAAATGCTTAAAAATGACTCTGAGCCTACCAATACGGCATTTTTCAGACCGGCGTTAGGCGGTGATATGGCCGCTATCCGCGGTATGGCCAAATTTCTTTGGCAGTGGGAAAAACAAACACTGACGAATGACGGTGCAGCGGTGTTTGACCGCGAGTTTATCGCCGAACATACCAGCGGTATCGATGACTATCTGGCAACGTTGGACAACACCAGCTGGCAGCATATAGAAGCACAATCCGGTCTTAGTTTGGCCGAGATCGAAATGGCCGCCAATATGTACCGTAAAGCCAACCGCGTCATTATGTGTTGGGCCATGGGCGTGACACAACATGTGCATTCTGTGAGCATTATTCAAGAAATTATCAGCCTGCAATTATTACGCGGCAACGTGGGTAAGCCCGGAGCTGGTTTGTCGCCAGTTCGGGGCCACAGTAATGTGCAGGGTGATCGCACCATGGGCATTGATGAACAGCCACCCGAGTGGTTATTAAATGCACTGGAAAAACGCTTTCAATTCAAAGTGCCTCGTGAACATGGTCATACCACGGTAAAAGCGATTGCGGCGATGGAGCAGCAAGAGATCAAAGTCTTCTTTGGTTTGGGTGGCAACTTTGTCCAGGCGGCACCCGATACACCACGTACTCATGCCGCGATGAAAAATTGTGATTTGACGGTACACATCTCCACCAAGATGAATCGCAGTCACTTAGTGACCGGTAAAGATGCCTTGATGCTGCCTTGTCTCGGCCGGACAGAAATTGATTATCAAATGAGTGGCAAGCAAGGAATTACCGTTGAAGACACCTTCAGTATGGTGCATATTTCTTACGGACAACTTAAACCGTTTTCTCCATTAATGAAATCAGAAGCCGCCATTATTGCTGGTATCGCCGAAGCTACATTGGGCAAACAACCCGTTGATTGGAAATGGCTGGTGGAAGATTATGATCGTATCCGTGATTTGATTGAAGACGTGATTCCAGGATTTGAAAACTTTAATGAACGCATCGCGAAACCCGGTGGTTTCTATCTGGGGAATCCGGCAGCCGAACGTGAATGGCAAACGGCAACCAATAAAGCGCGTTTTATGCCAAACGTTTTGCCGGAGTCGCTGTTACATGCACAAATAACCGGAAGTGGTGAGCAGCCCGATTTGATTCTGCAAACCATGCGCTCACATGATCAATACAACACCACCATTTACAGCATGAATGATCGTTATCGTGGTGTGTATGGCATGCGCGATGTGATATTTGCCAACGAGTCGGATATTCAACGTCTTGGCTTGGAGCATGGTCAAAAGGTAGATATTTATTCTTTATGGGACGATGGAAAAGAACGTCGCGTTAATAACTTCACCATTCTGAGTTTTGACGTTCCCCAAGGTCAGGCCGCTGCCTATTATCCGGAGACTAACCCGTTGGTTCCGCTGGATAGCTATGGGGATCAGACCTTTACTCCGACCTCGAAGTTTGTGGCAATTAAGATTACGCCGAGCAAAGCATTAAATGCAGCGTGAAGTCTTAAAGGGGATTTTAGGTTCAATTTCACGGGTAGGTTGGCGTTGAGCTTGCGAAACCCAACAATTCCAAATTACAAAAGTAAGCAACCAAATTTTGAGGTGAACACCAACTATCCCCTTTTGTGTTGACAGTAGCGGCTTTTTGTCAGGGTTAGAGACTTACCTGTCTGATTCGTGGCATCCATGCTACTCACCCTTCGGGCGCCTCCGGCGTCCAAATTTGTTCCAGACAAATTTGTGAGCGTGGTGAGTCTCCCTGACAAAAAACGCAACGCAGTGAAGCCGCAGGCCAACACAAGGGGTGCCCTGGGGTTGTTAGGGGAATGGGCACGCATTCCCCTGACTCGACATTAAGTCGAAACCAAATGCTTCAATAACAAAAGCTAATTGTTGAGGTGCACAATCCCAAGAAATTTATTGATTTCATGACTTGGATCGCTGCCGCGGGGCGTTCATTTCTTTTGCTTGCCCAAAAGAAACGAACCAAAGAAAAAGGCACCCATTGTGTTGGCCTGCGGCTCCCCGATAAAAATGGCTATCTCAGGGAAATCGAAAAAACTCGCTGCGCTCAGACATTCCGATTTCTAATCCTGAGATAACCATTTTTACCGGCAACACAAAAGGGGAATTTAGGGTGTACTATCCAAATTCTGCGAGACAATCACATCTTCGCCCTCATACGACGCCGAGCATCGCAGAGCTGGTCGGATCAGCATGAAGGTTGTTTGAGCGTTGCGAGTTTCCATCATGCCCGACCAGATCGAGAAGCACAGGGAACCCACAGGGCGAGTATGGGCTGGCTTTTTTGGGTTCATTTTTTAGTTACGTAAAAAATTAATAGCGGCCTTAGTTCAAAATTCTAAAGCAATTTTTCTGCCTCTTAATACCTATACTGGTTCAGGTTCTAGATCATCGTTTTTGTCTTGAGATTTTCTTTTCCGTATTTTTAACATTTCGGTAAAGTATTTTTGTGATTCAAGTTTCTTAATCACATCTGAACTTAGGCCAAGTTTATCAAACAATATTTGGTTTTTATGCATTTCATCCATCCAGGACGAAGTCTGCAGTAGCTCGCTCAATTGGCGGTTGTAATCTAGGCTATTTATTAATTCTTGATTCTTGATTAGCTCACGATTAATAATTTCGAGAGAGATATCGGTCTTAAATAAATCTCCCAAATTAGGAAAAGAATTTATATGTTTTGTTGCGTTAAAAGACCTATCTGCATCTGTAATTGACTCGTCATTAACTTTTACTTCCAGTAATTGCTCACCAGCTTCGAGGAATCCAGAAGTGTTATAAATATTAAAAATTTTCACTCCTGCTTCATTTGCTATTTCTTCTCTCAGTTCTGCGCGAGGACCAATAGTTTTTTCTCCACGAGATTCTAAGATGTACCACCAGTCCTCTTTAGCGTCATCAGTAACAAAAATCACAGCCTTAATTTCATTTTCATCACTAACTTTCTTTAGTAATTGTTTCCATATTATTAAATCACCATATTTTCTTTCATAAGATATACCAGCGTATTCATAAGTAGATGATTCAAGATCTTTGTCTTTTACTTTGTCCTTATATCCTGGAGGTGTTTCATTTTCATATCTTAATACACCTTCTTTTGCAATTTGATCTATTTCCTCTTGATTGCATGGGGGAGGGCCTATCTTATTATCAAAGAAACTATTTAACTTATCTCTTATATCATCATGACCTATTACACAAGGCTGCTTATCATCCCAATGTGTTACAGATTTTTTATAATTTGAAAGGCTTTTTTTTATATCTTCATGTAATTTATTTGTATTTTCATGAAGCTTTGGGAATCGTTGCCCTAAACCTAGTTTAGGAAACTCGTTATCAAGAATTTTCTCTATTTGCTCTAACAATCCATCAATATTTCGGAAGACAGCTTTTTCATTCTTTACAACATTTAACCGGCGTCTTTGATATTCCAGACCAACATGATAGGGAATCCATATACGTTCTTTTATAACCTCAAGAATTGAGAAAAAGTCTTCTCTAGTTTGTTTTGCATAACCATATAAGTTGAGCAAGGTGTTGCTATCAAAAACAAAAAGAGTATTTTCATCCATCCAAGCTTTTTTTAACTCTTCCTCTGAAGGACTGTAGAATCCTGGGAAAGCTTTTTTCATATTATCGAATCCTTGAGGTGTTTTTAGTTCGCTAGGATGAATTGCGTTCAACTTTTGACCTAGACTATTTCATACATACTGGATTAGGACAAGTAAGCCAAAGAAGCTGATGGTAAACCTCTACCATCATGTTTTGGGAAGGTTTACTCTGAATAAAGCTCTAAACTGCTAAGCTACTCCCCAACAAACAAGAATACATTCAAACTAATGAAATACACCGACCTAAGAGACTTTATCACCGGCCTGGAAAAACAGGGCGAACTCAAACGTATCACCACCGAGGTAGATCCCCATCTGGAGATGACGGAGATTTGTGACCGGGTGTTGCGCGCTGGTGGCCCGGCGATTCTGTTTGAAAACCCGAAAGGCAGCAAGATTCCGGTCCTCGCCAATCTGTTTGGCACACCTAAACGGGTAGCGTTGGGTATGGGCGAGGATTCGGTTGAGGCATTACGTGAAGTCGGTAAGTTGCTGGCGTTTCTGAAAGAGCCGGAACCGCCGAAGGGTATGAAAGATGCCTGGGATAAGTTGCCAATCTTTCGCCAAGTTTTAAATATGGGCCCGAAGGTGGTGAAAAAAGCACCTTGTCAGGAACAGGTGATTGAAGGTGATGCGATTGATTTGGGGGAGTATCCGATTCAATTATGCTGGCCGGAGGATGCTGCACCGCTAATTACCTGGGGTTTGGTGGTCACGAAAGGGCCGCACAAGACTAGGCAGAATCTGGGCATTTATCGTCAGCAGGTGATCGGTAAAAACCGGGTGATTATGCGTTGGTTATCGCATCGTGGTGGGGCGCTGGATTTTAAGGAATGGCTGCAAACCCATCCGGGTGAGCCGTTTCCGATTGCCGTGGTATTGGGTTGTGATCCCGCCACTATTTTGGGTGCCGTGACGCCTGTGCCGGATACGTTGTCAGAATATGCTTTTGCTGGTTTATTGCGTGGTAGTAAAACCGAGCTGGTGAAATGTATTGGCAGTGATTTACAGGTGCCAGCCCATGCTGAAATTGTATTGGAAGGTTTTATCTATCCTGATGATATGGCACCAGAAGGACCGTATGGCGATCACACTGGTTATTACAATGAGGTGGATAGCTTTCCAGTGTTTACCATTGAGCGAATTACCCAGCGTAAAAATCCGATTTATCACAGCACTTACACCGGTCGTCCACCTGATGAGCCAGCGATATTGGGTGTGGCATTAAACGAAGTATTTGTGCCAATCCTGCAAAAGCAGTTTCCGGAAATTGTCGATTTTTATCTGCCGCCAGAAGGCTGTTCGTATCGTATGGCGGTGGTGAGTATGAAAAAACAATATGCCGGTCATGCCAAGCGGGTGATGATGGGCGTCTGGTCATTTTTACGACAGTTTATGTACACAAAATTCGTGATCGTCGTCGATGATGATGTGAACGTGCGCGATTGGCAGGATGTGATCTGGGCGATTACTACGCGAATGGATCCGGCGCGGGATACGGTGTTGATTGAAAACACGCCGATTGATTATCTGGATTTTGCTTCGCCTGTATCGGGTTTGGGGTCAAAGATGGGTATGGATGCAACCAATAAGTTACCTGGCGAAACCAACCGAGAGTGGGGCAGACCGATTGAGAAAGATCCGGCCATTGTCGCCCGGGTCGATGCACTTTGGTCTGAACTCGGCCTGGATGAAGAAGACTTAGCCCGGTAGTTGCAAGCCGGCAAAGGCTAACAGGTTCAAAATCGACATAATGATCAGCAACCAGATAGTGAATTGCATACCAATTATGCGTTGAGTCAGGATGGATTTGCTGATCCCGTTGGCGTGAATCAGTCGACCGATTATAAACAGGCTGCCCAGTAAATGAATTGACCAAACCGGGCCTTGGTTGAGTTCATAAATCAACAACAGCAGCAAGCCTATTGGCAGGTATTCAACGGCATTGGCGTGTGCTCTGATGGCGGCAAGTAAATCCTGATTCCCGCCATCGCCCAGAGCGACTTTATATTGCCGCCGCATTCTAATGATACGTAGGGCTAAAACGATGATGAGTAACGCTGCAAAGGCGATATAAAGGGTGGAGTGCATAATAGCTAATCCTAAGCATTTTAAAGCAGGCTTAGGTTGTCTTACTCTGCAGGGGCAGATCCAGCTTTATTTTCTTTTTGCTGTTTCCACCAATGTGAATGGCTGTTATGCACATGATGATGAGAATTCACAGGTCGCATCATCAGGTTGCTGATAAGCGCAACAATCAGTAAAGACGCCATTACATACATTGTCGTGTTATACAGACTGGGCGTTGGATCCATAGTGCCAGCGGGTACAATTTCCATTAATGAAGAAATGGATACCGTACTGGTTTTAATTAATGTGTCGAGTTCTGATAGTGGCGCGCCAAAGCGGTCTAAAAACACGTTTGGATCGACGGTGTTGGCCAGGTTGTGAATGGCTTTATAAATGGATTGTTCTCGCAAATGGGTGAGTAATACTGGTCCCAAAATGCCCGCGACACTCCAAGCCGTCAGCAGACGTCCATGAATACCACCGACATGTAAGGTGCCAAAGATATCTGCCAGATAGGCGGGAATAGTGGCAAATCCGCCGCCATACATGGTGAAAATCAACATGGTGACGGCATAAAACAGAACCAACCAAAGCACGGCTGGATTGATGCTGGCTTGCATCGCAACAAAAGGGATCGACAGATATAACAACGCACCGAGCATAAAGAAAATGCTGTAGGTGGTTTGTCGGCCAATATAATCCGACATGGATGACCAGAAAAACCGTCCAGACATATTAAATACACTGATCATCAACACATAAGTGGCGGCAAATCCTGCATCGACAATCGACGGCAGACTGGGACCAAAAATATCAGTGACCATGGTTTTGGCCACACCAATCACGCCGATACCGGCAGTGACGTTGAAACACAACATAATCCACAGTTGATAAAACTGGGGTGTTTTTAATGCTTGATCGATATGCACATGATTTTCAGAAATCAGTGAACGAGCTGATTTTTTCGATTGATCAGGATTCCATCCTGCAGGCTTCCAGTCCGCTGTAGGCACCCGGAAACTAAATGCAGCAATCACCATGACCACAAAATAAACAATGCCCAACATCAGAAATACCGATGCCGCGCCTGTGCTACCAGAGCCGACAACATAGACACCTTCCGGTCCAGGCAATGGCATATTCGCCATATCTTTAGCGGTAGCGACTACGACTTCAACCTTGTCACCGGCCATCTCCACAAACCGCCGCCCATTTTCGGTGATTAACGCCAGATCAGTGGCTTTGCCCAGATAAGTGGGGGCTTCATAGAAAAACGACAGCAGAGCACCTTTTAGTGGGGCACCAATAATCGCTCCACCGCCAAATCCCATAATGGCAATTCCGGTAGCCATACCACGTCGGTCCGGAAACCAGCGAATTAAGGTGCTGACCGGAGTCACATAGGCCAGACCAAGACCACAGCCTCCGATAACACCATATCCCAGATAGATCAGCCAAAGCTCATGCAGATACAGGCCAAGGCTGCTGATTAAAAATCCACCGCCCCACAGACAGGCCGCGAGAAAGCCGGTGGCTCTTGGCCCGACCTGTTCAAGCCATTTACCACCAACGGCGGCGGCAAGTCCGAGAAAAACAATAGCCGTTGAGAAAATCCATACCACGGAGGAAAATTGCCAGTCATCGGCAGCACTGGCGACCACACCAAGTTGCTTAATCAGTGGTGGATTAAACATGCTCCAGGCATAGACTGAGCCGATGCAAAGATGAATAAATACGGATGCCGGGGCTATCCACCAACGATTGAATCCGGGTTTGGCAACGATATGGCGTTTATGAAGGTGGGCCAGCATGTTTTTTTATCCTTAAATGCACATGAAGTTGCCGCCAGCGGATACAGACTCGCTGGCGACTTTTCTGCGAGGCTAGGCGATTTGTTTTCTGCTTTGTTCGGTTTTCAATATGTCTATTGCGTCTCGCGCCAACGGCGAAAGATCGGTGTCATCGATGGCTGCTGCGATAAGATCCTGACGCATCTTGGGTGCCCAGAAACGCACCAGATGTTGCTCAATCCGAGCGGCGGCTTCGGCAGGTTCATAGGCGCTCAGGTTGGCAGCAATCTGATTAACCATCTTGATCAAAGTGGCAGTTTGGGAATGACTATCTTGGCTCATTGATTTGCTCTCTAGATAACATGGCTTAGCAGCTCAGGTTGATGGGGATCGTGATATATAACCTGTTTGTCCGCTCTGGCAAATCCAACCAACAACAAACCGGCTTGACGCGCCTGATCGATGGCGAGACTGGTTGGTGCTGAAATGGCGACCAGACAGCCTACGCCAGCCATGCAGGTTTTTTGCACCATTTCATAACTGGCGCGGCTGGTGACCAAAATAAAACCCTGTTGGCGATCTAAGGTCATGCTCGACATGGCGCCAATCAATTTATCCAACGCATTGTGGCGGCCGACATCTTCACGCACCAACTCAATCTTGCCACTTAATGAACACCATGCAGCAGCGTGTGTTGCACCTGTGATGGCGTTGATGGGTTGATTGGCACGAATGGTTTCAAGCGCCTGAGTTATCACATCCTGGTTTATCTGGGGAGCATGCACTGCAGGGATCGGTCTGATGGCTTGTTTCAGCGATTCGATTCCGCATAAACCACAGCCTGTTCGCCCAGTCATATTGCGACGCTTGGACTTAAGTTTTTCAAATGCTTCATCAGCAATTTGCAGGCGAATGGTAATGCCCGCTTTCGCCTGCGTGACATGAATGTGGTTAATCTGATCACGTGATTCGACGATTTCTTCGGTCAAGCTGAAGCCGATAGCAAAATCTTCCAGATCCACCGGTGATGCCATCATTACCACATGGGAAATATAGTTATAAACCAGTGCCACAGGCACTTCGACCGCAACATCATCGTTTCCCCAATGCGCTTGTTTTAATGTCGGCTGATAGATCGAAACAGGCGTTGATAAGGCAGTTTTATAGGTATAACTCATGAGGATGAACCTGTCGGTAACGATTGGTCGTGTTTCCGATTATGCAAAAGCTTCAATTGCAGCGTTTCAAAAGCCTCGAAGTTCTTTTGCCACTCTGAAGGTTGGCTGACCCGTTCAAGCTGCACTGCTGTGACCTTGTATTCAGGACAGTTAGTGGCCCAATCAGAATTATCGGTGGTGATCACGTTTGCACCACTGCCGGGATGATGAAAAGTGGTATAGACCACTCCGGGTAATACTTTTTCGGTGAGGCGAGCGCGTAACACGGTTTGTCCCGCCCGGCTGGTAATCCCGACCCAATCATTTTCCTTAATGCCCCGTACTTCTGCATCATGGGGATGAATATCCAAACGATCTTCATCATGCCAAAGTTGATTCTCAGTACGACGGGTTTGGGCGCCCACATTGTATTGCGACAGGATCCGCCCGGTGGTGAGTAATAACGGAAAACGGCTGTTGGTTCGCTCTTCGGTGGCAACGAATTCGGTGACACTGAAGCGTCCTTTGCCAATCGGGAAATCATCGACGTGCATGGTCGGTGTGCCAATCGGATGATCGTCATTGCATGGCCATTGAATGCTGCCTAATTCATCCAGGCGTTTGAAACTGACGCCGGTAAAGGTGGGTGCCAGCTGTGCGATTTCGTCCATTATTTCTGATGGATGGTTGTAATGCATTGGATAGCCAAGTGCATTGGCCAGATCCATTGTGACCTGCCAGTCTTCCTTGCCGGCCAGTGGTGGCATGACTTTGCGAACGCGGTTAATTCGGCGTTCTGCGTTGGTGAAGGTACCGTCTTTTTCCAGGAAGGATGAACCCGGTAACAACACATGAGCGAATTTAGCAGTTTCGTTGAGAAACAGATCCTGCACAATCAGGCATTCCAATGCGCGTAATGCTTTTTCAACATGTTGTGTTCCCGGATCAGACTGGGCGATATCTTCGCCTTGTACGTAAAGTCCTTTAAATTCGCCAGCAATGGCAGAATCGAACATATTAGGGATACGCAGACCTGGTTCATTATCCAATTCAACTCCCCAGACCTTTTCAAAACGGGCACGTGATTCATTATCAGAAACATGCTGATAACCTGGCAGCTCATGTGGGAAGGAGCCCATATCACAAGAGCCCTGCACATTATTCTGTCCGCGTAACGGATTCACCCCACCGCCTTCGCGGCCCAGATTACCGGTCGCCATCGCCAGATTGGCAATACCCATCACCATGGTGGAGCCCTGACTGTGTTCGGTGACCCCGAGACCATAATAAATTGCACTGTTATTGCCTTGTGCAAAACTGCGGGCTGCCTGACGGACTGTTTCAGCAGCGACGCCAGTGATGGCCTCAACGGCTTCAGGAGAATGGCGAGTATCAACAATAAAATCACGCCATTTGCCATAAGATTCTTTATCGCAGCGAGACGCAATAAAGTCATGGTCTTCAAACCCTTCGGTGACCACAACGTGTGCCAGTGAATTGATTAATGCCACATTGGAGCCGGGTTTAAGTGGCAAATGCAAAGCCGATTTAAGATGCGGTGTTTTCAGCAAATCAATATGTCTTGGATCGGCCACAATCAACTGTGCCCCTTCACGCAGACGACGACGCATCATCGAACCAAATACCGGATGGGCATCAGTTGGATTGGCACCGATCACCAGAATCACATCCGATTTCATTACGGAGTCAAAATTCTGTGTACCGGCCGATTCACCCAGCGTGACTTTAAGTCCGTAACCAGTGGGCGAGTGGCAAACGCGGGCGCAGGTATCGGTATTGTTATTGCCAAACCCAGCACGAACCAGTTTTTGGACCAAATAGGTTTCTTCATTGGTACAGCGTGAGGAGGTAATGCCGCCAATGCTGTTGCGGCCATATTTTTGCTGGATCTTTTTAAGTTTATCGGCTGCAAACTGAATGGCTTCTTCCCAACTGACTTCCTGCCAGGGTTCATTGATGGCATTACGGATCATCGGGGTTGTCAGACGGTCTTTATGGGTAGCATAGCCAAAGGCAAATCGGCCTTTAACACAGGAATGACCATGGTTAGCATCACCACCTTTATAAGGCACCATACGCACGACTTGAGAGCCTTTCATTTCTGCTTTAAATGAACAACCGACACCACAGTAAGCACAGGTGGTTACTACGCTGTGTTCCGGTTGGCCCAACTCCACAATGCTTTTTTCCATCAGGGTAGAGGTCGGACAGGCCTGCACACAGGCGCCGCACGAAACGCATTCGGAATCCATAAAATCTTCGTTTTGGCTCGGTGACACCATGGAAGCAAAACCACGACCATCAATGGTCAACGCAAAAGTGCCTTGCACTTCTTCACAGGCCCTTACGCAGCGCGAACAGACAATACATTTGCTTGGATCAAAATCGAAATAGGGATTGCTATGATCTTTTTCGCTTGCTAAATGATTCTCACCGGCATAGCCATAACGCACATCACGCAGACCCACTGCACCGGCCATATCCTGTAATTCGCAGTTGCCATTGGCGGGGCAGGTCAGACAATCCAAAGGATGATCGGAAATATACAGTTCCATGATATTGCGGCGTAAGTCAGCCAGTTTTTTATTCTGCGTGGTGACTTTCATGCCTGCATCCACCGTGGTGGTGCAAGAGGCGGGATAGCCGCGTCTGCCTTCAATTTGCACAGCACATAAACGACAGGAACCGAACGACTCCAGATTGTCGGTTGCACAAAGTTTGGGGATATTGATATCGACCAGTGCTGCAGCACGCATCACTGAAGTACCTTCCGGTACTGAGATTTCGATACCGTCGATTTCCAGTGTGACCAGTTTTTCGGATAAACGGGCTGGCGTGCCGTAATCTTTATTAGGGTTGAATCTTTCTACTTTCATGACTTACTCCTGACGCCCATGGCGCAGTTCGTCGGGGAAAAATTTCATCACACTCTGAACGGGAATTGGCGTCATGCTGCCCATCGCACATAGAGAGCCGTCGACCATGGTGTCGCACAGGTCTTCCAGCAGATGCCAATTGTTATCGGGTTTGTCGCCAGCGCGAATGCGATCAATCACTTCGACGCCACGGGTGGAACCAATCCGGCAGGGTGTGCATTTACCACATGATTCGACTTTGCAGAATTCCATCGCAAATCGGGCTTGATCGCCCATATCAACGCTGTCATCAAACATCACCACGCCACCATGACCCAGCACCGCTTGTTCTGAAGAAAAGGCTTCGTAATCAATGACTGTGTGCCACTGGCTTTCTGGCAGATAGGCTCCTAACGGACCGCCGACCTGTACAGCTTTTAAAGGTCTGCCGCTGCGGGTGCCACCGCCAAATTCATTCATCAGTTTGTTGAGTGGAATACCGAATGCCAATTCGACCAGCCCGCCATTTTTGACATTACCCGCCAGTTGAATCGGCATAGTGCCGCGTGAACGACCTACACCATAATCGGCATAGGCTTGACCGCCTTTATCAAGAATGTAAGGAATGGCCGCTAGCGATAACACGTTATTGACGACCGTTGGCTTACCGAATAAACCAACGATGGCTGGCAGTGGCGGTTTGGCGCGGACTAATCCACGTTTACCTTCCAGGCTGTCCAGCAACGAGGTTTCTTCACCACAAATATAGGCGCCCGCGCCTAAACGAACTTCTAAATCAAACTGTTTTTGGCTGCCGCGGATAGTGTTGCCGAGATAGCCATGTTGGTAGGCGGTAGCAATGGCTTTATTCAATATTTGATGGGCAATGGGATATTCGGAACGTAAATAGATATAGCCCTGATTGGCACCCACTGCGAGACCGGCGATAGTCATGCCCTCAATTAACATGAACGGGTCACATTCCATCACCAATCGATCGGCAAAGGTACCCGAGTCACCTTCATCAGCATTACAGACGATGTATTTCTGCTCGCCTGGTGTATCGAGTACGGTTTGCCATTTTATGCCGGTGGGGAAGGCGGCTCCGCCACGACCTCGCAAGCCGGAAGTTTTCACTTCATCGACAATCTGTTGTCCGGTCATTATCAATGCATTGTCCAGACCGGCGTAACCATCGTGTTCGAGATAATCCTCAAGCGATAAGGGATCGGTAATCCCGGATCGAGCAAAGGTTAAGCGCTGCTGGTTTTGCAGGTAAGGAATTTCTTCAACTAAGCCAACACATAAAGCATGTTGCTGATGACCTTGATGGAAGCCTTGTTCAAAAAGGCTTTGAACATCCTTAGTGGTGAGCGGGCCGAAGCCAATGCGTCTATTTTCGGTTTCGACCTCAATTAAAGGCTCTAACCAGAATAGTCCTCGCGATCCATTTCTGACGATGCTGATGTCGATACCACGGCTAACCGCTTCTGCCTGGATCAATGTGGCAATTTGATCAGCCCCTAATGAACAGGCCGTGGTATCACAGGGGACAAAGATTCGTGTTGACATCAACCGGCCTCCTGCAAGTGCTGACGGCAGTTTTCCATCAACTCATCAAAGCGTTCCGGGGTGACACGGCCATGGATATCATCATTTATCCGTATCGATGGGCCGGTAGCGCAGTTGCCCAGACAATAAACCGGCTCTAAGGTGATGCTGCCGCAGTCGGTCGTCTGCTGGTAATCAATGTTCAGTGTTTGTTTAGCATGTGTTTCGAGTTGACGACAGCCCACCGATTGACAGGCTTCTGCCCGGCAGATTTCAACAATATGCTGTCCGGTGGGATGATTACGAAAATGTGCGTAGAAGCTGATAACCCCATGCACTTCGGCACGGGTAAGTAACATTTCATCGGCTATAACGGGGACAACGCTATCTGGAATATGCCCGATGTAATGCTGCACAGCATGTAAAACCGGTAATAAAGCACCGGGCTTAGCCTTCAGCCCCTGTATGATTTCACGGACGGATTCCATCCGCCATTGCCCGGGTGTTATCATTTTTGCCTCTCTCAATCTATATATGAATTTATTTTCATATATTATTTTGTTTTTATTGTTTTATCAGACAATAACACAGCAAAATTGGCTTAAAAATATGTAATTAATTACATATTTGGCGGGTGGGGAAGGGAGTGGCTTTGAGAGTGTTTTTTTGCTTAAGAAACGGTGTTAGAGTGGCGGCGAGAAGGCAAAGATGTTTAAAGGAAAATTGATTTTATTTCAGGAAAAACCCGTTTCAAAAACTTGCTCAAACGTCACTTCCTGACCGCAGCGGTCAAGCTCGTAACCCTCAAGATCGACTAAGGCATTCTGAAAAGCGTTGCCATTTACGCAATCGAGCAATGTTTGCACACTGTCATGTTCAAATTGCTGCTGACTGACTGCAAGACAGTAGTGCTCCCATTGAATAGGAACAAAATCGAGTCCGAACTTTTGGGCCACCGCAGCGATACCAAAACCGCAGTCAGCTACACCGCTGGCAACCATCGCTGCAACGGCCATATGGGTGAATTCTTCTTGTTGATAGCCCGTAATCGTCATCGGATCAATATGTTGCAGAGTGAGCAACTGATCCAACAATAATCGTGTTCCAGAATCTTTCTGGCGATTAATAAAGCGATACTGTCCTTTGCTCAAGTCTGCAAGCGAACGGATGGAGAGTGGATTGCCTTTGGGTACCATTAATCCCTGTAAGCGCCTGACCAGATAGATCAGACGATGATTTTTCGGTGAAATATGTTGCAAATATTGTGATGAAACGCGTTTGCCCAGCTCTCCCTCAGGCACATGAAAACCGGCTAAATCACATTGATTTTCTTTTAACGCTCGAAGACTTTCTACGCTGCCGTGAAAGTGTAACTCAACCGGCATATCCTTTAATTGATACAAGGTGTCGCGTAACGCACTGACGGCCAGACCGTGGCTGGCATAAATCTTCAGATGATAATGTTGTTGTGATTGTTGAATACGTGATAACTGATGGGCCAGTTCGGTAGCTTGATTGGCAAGTTGAGGCGCATGACGTGCCTGTAATTGTTGTTGTGCCTGCAGCAGTTTTTCCCCGGCTTCGGTTAATTTGGCACCACGGCCACGATGTTTGATAACCAGAGGCGAACCAAATAACTTTTCCCATTTCTCCATCAAACCCCAGGCATGCCGATAGGAAACCTGGCATTGCAGTGCGGCTTGCTGGAGTGAACCGAGTGATTCCAGTGCCGTCAACAAATTGAATAAAACGGGTTCAACAGTGATTGTTTTCCCGTCATTTTCAATCTGCCAGAGGAAGTTGATTTGAATATTCAAATTGACTGCCTAAATCCGCTTTGATAATTTTTGCTCATCAGGAGTATAGCCAAGAAATATTATTGTGTTTATAAACCATCGGTATTCGATTCCACCCAACGAGCACCTTGTTTGTTTTGCTCTTTTTTCCAGAACGGTGCTTTGTATTTGAGTTCTTCAATCAGCCAGTTGCAGGCATCCAGAGCGGCGCGGCGATGGGCTGACCAGCAGCCGATTAATACAATAGCCTCTCCGGGAAACACTTCACCAACGCGATGCACGATCAGGCAATCATTTAACGGCCAGTCAGTTTTGGCCTGAGTTTCCAACTTATTAAGATATCGCTGGGTCATGGCGGGGTAATGTTCCAGCGTCATGGTTCTTACGGTGTCATCATCGTTATAGTCACGCATGGTTCCGATAAAACTGGCGGATGCGCCATCTCTGCCAGCCGGCAATTGCTGAGAAACTTCGCTGAGCCATTGATAAGGTTGGAAATCTTCATCGAGAATATGCGTTGCCATGATTAACCTCCAGTCACTGGTGGGAAAAAGGCGACTTCATCGCCGTCGTTCACCAGGCTTTGCATATTGGCATAGTCAAGGTTGACGGCGACAAGCAGATTATTCGGCGGCGTGGCAGACTGGGTGGTCAGAGCCCAAACTTCAGCAACAGTTGAGGCTTGTTCTACCGTGGTCTCACTCTGTCCCAGGCTTTCCCGCAGACTGGCAAAAAATTTGACTTGAATAGACATCTGGTTGATTGTTTCCTTGTTTAAAACATAAGGATAACACCCAAAATGGCAGAGTTAACGCATTTTAATCAGGCTGGTGAAGCGCATATGGTCGATGTCGGTGATAAAGCCGTGACGCAGCGTAAAGCCACCGCCACAGGTCGGATTATCATGCTGCCGGAAACTTTGAAATTGATCGAACAAGGCAATCATAAAAAAGGTGACGTGCTGGGAATTGCCCGCATTGCCGGAATTATGGCAGCCAAACGCACCTCAGATTTGATTCCGCTGTGTCATCCCTTGGCGTTAACCAAAGTCTCAGTCGAGTTTGAAATTGATGCCGCCAATAATGCAGTGCATTGTCAGGCAGAAGTTGCTACTGCGGGACAAACCGGTGTGGAAATGGAAGCACTTACGGCAGTACAGGTTGCACTGCTGACTATTTACGATATGTGCAAAGCCGTGGATCGCGGCATGGTGATGACGGATGTTTGTCTGCTAGAAAAAGCCGGTGGTAAATCCGGTCATTGGCAACGCTCTATCTGAAAAAAGTTCCGAACGTTCAAATTATTTTTCCCGAATTAAGTTTGAATTCAGCCGACGCCTTTAATCTGGATGTAGGAATTTTTCCTATGTCTTGGGGTGTATAACTTCCCGGGCAGTTCAACTTAATGCTGAGTTTAACTATGCCTCATTCAATTTTAAAACTGCTTCTACTTCTCTCGCTTGCTTTGCCTGCACTCAGTCAAGCCTCCGAATTACGTTTATTGATCGATATGCTGCATGAAAATGGCATGGTCAGCGAGGAGCAATATGGTCGATTAGTGGCCGAGCTGGAACAGAATCAACAGCAATCAGCAAAAGAAAAAAAGCAAATCATCGAAAAACTTGAATTGGCGACGCAATCGCCGGAAGTCGAAGTCACTACCAAAGGTGGGCTACGTGTCAGAACTACCGATGGCGAATTTGAAACCCGACTGCGTGGGCGCTTGATGATTGATGCCGCAGATTATGATGGCGCACCCGAAATTGCTGATGGTACGAATATTCGTCGTGCTCGTCTTGCCTGGACGGGTCGTATATATCGGGATTGGATATTTAAGTTTGATTACGATTTTACCGATGGCGGCGAATTAAAAGATTCCTACATTGGTTATACCGGCCTTTCTCAAGCTCGTTTAAGAATGGGCTTGATGGAAATTCCTTTAGGACTGCAATATCGCAGTAGTTCGGCCAATTCTCAGTTGATTGAACGCAGCTTATTGGGGGCGTTTGGTGGTGATCGTTATATCGGTGTTATGGCGGATACCAAACGGCAACATTGGAGCGCAGCAGCAGGGGTTTTTGGGGATGATGCCAATGAACAACGCGAAAGAAATGATGAAGGGTGGGGTGTCGGTGCACGAGTAACGTTGGCCCCCATCAATCATGACAATAAGGTTTTGCATCTTGGTCTGGCCTCGTTTTATCGACACTTGAATGATCAGGCGACCTTACGATTTGATGAACAACCTGAAGCACGGGTGGCCGGTTTCGATATTGTCGATACCGGCATTATTCCCGGAGCACAAACATACACCCGAAGCGGAGTGGAGTGGGCAGTGGTGCGTAATCGCTGGTCCGCTCAAGCTGAATACATGGTGACCGATGTAAGTCGAACTATCGGGCAGGATGTTGGATTTTCGGGGGGGCATATTCAGAGCGGTTTCTTTTTGACGGATGACTCGCTTAATTATGAAAACGGGGACTTTGGCAGCCCTCAACCAAATAATTTACTAGGTGAAGATGGTATCGGTGCTTGGGAGCTGGTTGCCCGATATAGTTCATTGGATTTAACTGATGAAGATATTATCGGTGGCGAAATTGACAGCCTGACATTTGGTTTAAATTGGTATCCAGTGCCGATGCTGCGTTTTTCAGCCAATTATATTAATGTTCTGAATGTTGATGGTGGACCTAATTCTGGACAAGAGCCACGTATTTTTCTGGTACGCAGTCAGTGGGCTTTTTAGTCAAATATTACAATTCCTCAAACGGGGATATTAACGAATGTAAACCGGACAATTTACATTGGCTATTAGATAAAATAAGTTTTGATATAACGCATCAAAATAGAGCGGGTTTAGTATTAGATAAAGCTAATATAGTCAATAGAAATCGTACTTTAAAGTTCATAAGCTTATTTATTAAGTACTGCGTCACATAAGTAAAAAATAAATCTTTTTTCGCAATAAAATAATTAACGATATGCCTCAAATGTGACGATAATATTACAGAAATATTTCGTATTCATTTGAGGAACTTGTCCATGCTATCCAAAAAACACCTGCTGGCTGCAGCCATCGGTTTATCTCTGAGCTTTTCGACCCAGGCATCCGAACTGGAAACGCTGATTAATATGCTGCATGAAAATGGCATGGTGACTGACGAACAATACGGTCGCTTAATTGGCGAACTGGCTGAAAATAAAGTCACCAAAGAGCAGGAAAAAGCCGAGATTGATGAAAAGCTGGCTGAAGCAACCAAACCTTCAGATGTTGAAATATCCACAAATGGTGGCTTATCGCTAAAAACCCGTGATGGTCAGTTTTCAACCAAAGTCGGTGGCCGGGTGCAGGTCGATGCTGCTAGTTATAGCGGCTCACCGGATATAGGGGATGGCACTGACATTCGCCGCGCCCGGTTATATCTTTCAGGCACTTTATATCGTGATTGGGGTTATAAACTGGAATATGAGTTTGATAATGACAGCATCACTGATGCATTTATTAGCTATAACGGCTTTGAAAACTACCAAATCATGGTCGGTAATTTTAAAGATCCGTTCAGCTTGGACTATATGATTAGCGCTAACAACACCATGTTTATGGAGCGGGCTTTACCCACAGCGTTTAATGCCGGGCGGCATGTCGGTTTGATGGGCGCTCGTAATAGTCAGTATTGGACCGTCGCTGCCGGACTGTTTGGCGATACTGTTGGAAATACCGGTGGTGCTGAGGATGAAGGCTGGGGCTGGAGCACGCGTGGAACCCTTTCACCGATTAATGAAACAGGTAAATTACTGCATTTTGGTCTGGGTTTAAATTACCGTGATTTACAACCGAGTAATGAGGTGCGATTCAGTCAAGCCGCCGAATCAGGTGTTTCGGGTGTGCGGATTGTTGATACTTCAATCCTGGATAATGCCGACACTATGCTGAAAACTGGTCTGGAATTCGCCACGGTAATGGGTCCTTTTACCGCACAGGCTGAATATATTCGAGCATCAGTCGAACGAGATAATATCAGCAATGCCGATTTTGATGGCTGGTATCTGCAGAGCAGTTATTTTCTTACTGGTGAATCACGCCCTTATAAAAATGGTGCATTTGGTGGTGTTAAACCGAATCATCGTTTGGGAGAAGGTGGTGTCGGTGCATGGGAAGTGGCGATGCGTTACAGCTCACTGGATTTGAATGATGGCGCTATTGAAGGCGGTGAAGCCGATTCAATGACCTTGGGGGTGAACTGGTATCCGGTGCCGATGTTACGTTTCTCGGCTAATTACGTGCATGTTTTGGATGTTGATGGCGGAACTTATGATGGCCAGGAACCAGATGTGTTTCAGGTTCGCAGTCAATGGGCATTCTAAGACAAGTACTGAGTCAGTCATTGTAAAAAATAAGCGGCTGTTAGTTTGATCTAACAGCCGCTTTTTTATTTGGCGCTATTCTGTGCTCGGCTTGGCTGTGAAAAACAACTGCTGATTATTTACTTTGAAATTATCAATAATCTGCTGACCTGATTCACCGGTCATAAAGTCAGTGTATTGTTTTGCCATACCCGCTTTTACATGGGGGTGTTTTTCAGGGTTCACTGCCATGATGTGGTATGGGTTAGATAACATCGCATCACCTTCAAACAGCAGTTTTAATTGCATTTTGTCCTGGTAAGCGATTTGAGTGCCTCTATCGGTCAGTGCATAACCTGACATTTCATCGGCAATTTTCAATACTGCCCCCATGCCTTGACCCGCTTGCACATACCAGCTGCCTGAAGGGCTGACTTTGGCAGATTGCCAGAGCTGCAATTCTTTTTTATGGGTGCCGGAATCATCACCACGGGACACAAAGCGACTGCCTGATTCGGCAATGTTTTGCATGGCTTCGCTGATTGTTTTGGCTGCAGCAATTCCTGCGGGATCATTCGCTGGACCGACCAACACAAAGTCGTTGTACATGACATAACGGCGGTCAATAAAAAAGCCGTTTTCCACATATTCAAGCTCTGCTTTAGGGGCATGAACCAATGCGATATCAACATCACCATTTGCCCCCAGCTTCAGAGCCTGACCTGTGCCGACCGCGATAACGGCGACGTTGATATCGGTTGATTCAGTAAAGGCGTCGTTTAATACTGCTAACAGGCCGGTATTATCGGTGCTGGTAGTGGTCGATAATTTCAGTATTTTTTCGGCATGCACCGGAGAGGTCAGCAGTAAGCCGATAACAAAAAGGATAGATAAACGGGTCATATTGAATCTCGATACTCGAAGGAAATTCAATGTATTCCATCATATATACCGAAGACTGTAAACGAATTTAGTTAATGTATTCAGGAAAGAGATTAATCAGTTAATTGGTGAGATAAGCTGAGCATTTCATGTTCAATGGCTTTTTCAGCCTGAAGTTGTGCTTGCCGGTATTGCGCTAACACTTGTTTGCCAAGTTCGGTAACTTCCGCTCCGCCACCATGGCTGCCGCCTTTGACGGTCAGCACAATCGGCTTGGCAAAGCTTTCGTTCATGATGTTGACCAAGTCCCATGCGCGTTTATATGACATATTCATTGCGCGCCCGGCAGCCGAGATAGAACCATGCTGCTTGATGGCTTCCAACAGATCCGCTTTGCCCGGGCCCAGCGCTACCTTGTCGTTGAGGTGTAGCCGGATTTTGACAGAGGTTTTATATGTCATTAGCTGCTGAACCTGTTTGATTATTGATGTATTCTGATTTTACCCCTGTTCCAGCAATCGACGCAGATCAATCATGGCCGCATTGGCTCTGGAAACATAAGACGCCATTACTAATGAATGATTGGCAAACAGGCCAAAGCCACTGCCATTAAGAATAATCGGGCTCCATACGGTGGCTTGGGTCGCTTCGAGTTCTCGAATGATTTGACGCAAACTGATTAGGGCATTTTTCTTTTGCAGGATGTCGGAAAAATCATGTTCTGCCGCTTTGAGCAGATGAATCATTGCCCAGATTGAGCCACGTGATTCGTAGAACACATCATCAATTTCCAGCCAGGGTGTTTTTGTTATTTTTTCATTCTGAGTAACCGTTGATTGATGCGCATTTGGGTCACCCGCTAAATCTGTATTAATACGCGCCTGGCCGACACTGGCACTAAGACGTTGAGACAAACTGCCCAAGCGTTTTTCAGCTACGCCCAGCCATGCGGCAAGATTATCTGCCCGGGCATAAAACTGTGCCTCGCCCTGTTGTTCATCAGCCAGACGAGACAGATAGCTTTCCAGTGCCTTGATACCATCACGATATTCACTTTCAGTAGGAGGGAACAGCCAGGAATCTGAGTTGAAATTAAACTGTGGCTCGGCAATGATCAGGTCTTTATCTTCTGCCGATTGTGATTGTGACCGGCTAATATCGTTACGTAGCGCACGTGAATAGTCGCGAATCTGCACCAATACGCCGAACTCCCAATTAGGCATATTGTCCATCCATACCGATGGTGGCATAACATCATTGGTCAAATATCCGCCGGGTTTATCGAGTAAAGATTTCGCCACGGTAATCAGGGTTGCTGTGGATGTGTAACCAGTAACCAGGTCATGTTGTTTTTCAGCAGCCATTTCGAGAGCGATGTTGTCTGGCTCAAAAGCACGCGGAGGTGAACTCCACCAGATCATGATGACAATAAGAGCAAACACAATGATGGTGATTGCCACCATTAAAGCCTTAGATATTTGCCGGCGGCTGTCAGGATCGCGGATTGAATCAATGGCATTCCACCATAGTTGACGACTGCGTTGAATAAAAGAATTTGCGGGCATAAAACATCCAGATAGATTAATTGTCAGATTTCACCATAGCGTATTTCTGACAGCAAAAAAATGCTTAAGGCAGGTTTATTTTTCATGGCCTTGTCTGTTGTGAATGGAAAAAACGCCACATAAGGCGCGAGTAGAGGAAGTAATATCGCCTGTAATAGAGGCAGGTTTATAAGCCAATCGGGCCAGGATGCTTGTCGGGATTGCTTTCCCGTTATTGTGCGGGAGAAATTCCTGAAAGCTTTACGCTATTAAGCTTGACGTAGGGGCGAGAGGGGCTGAATAATGCTCGGTTTGAAAATGCTTTTGATGAAGCGGGGGACGCTTTAAAAATGACACTCAGAGTTGAGATTGAAGATCTGGCCAAACATTTTGGCGAGATTCGGGCTGTGGATGGTGTGACATTCTCAGTCAGTAAAGGAGAAGTACTTGGATTTCTTGGTCCCAATGGCGCAGGAAAGTCCACCACGATGAAAATGATAACCGGCTTTCTGGCACCCACTCGGGGTAGGGTTAGAGTCTGTGGTTATGATGTTTCTACCGATCCTATTTCAGTGAAAGCGAACCTAGGATATTTACCCGAAGGTGCGCCAGCCTATGCGGACATGACGCCAGACAGTTTCCTTAAGTTTATTGCTGATATTCGAGGCTTGTCCGGCGCGGATAAAAAACGCGCGGTGGCCTCTGCTGCTGAACGGGCCCGAATTCTTAATGTGATGTATCAACCAATCGAAACCTTATCCAAAGGCTTCAAACGCCGGGTCGGTCTGGCTCAGGCTATTTTGCATAATCCGCCAGTGCTGATTATGGATGAACCGACCGATGGTCTGGATCCTAATCAGAAACACGAAGTTCGAACACTGATTAATGAAATGGCTGAAGACAAAGCTATTATTATCTCCACACATATTCTTGAAGAAGTGAATGCCCTGTGTACCCGTAATGTGGTGATTGCCAGCGGCAAGATAGTGTTTGATGGAACACCGGCCGAACTGGAAGCCAAATCACGTTATAACAATGCAGTGGTATTAACGGTTAATGCTATCGATAACACTAAATTAATGCAGTACGTTTCGAACCTGGATTTTGTTGCTGATAGCGAAACGCTGCCCACCGGTAACGGTATCCGGGTATTTCCAAAAGACAATGCACACATCACTATTGCCTTATCGGAAAAAATTCGTGAACAGGGATGGGAAATCGCGTCGCTATACGCTGAAAGCGGACGCCTCGATGAAGTTTTCCGTAGCATCACTTTGCCTAGTACTGCAGGAGTCAAATGATGAATATGCTGAATATCTGGTTCATCATGAAACGTGAATTTGGGGGTTATTTTGCCACGCCCGTTGCTTACGTTTTTATTATTATCTTTTTATTATTAGCGGGCTTTTCCACCTTTTACGTGGGTAATTTCTTTGATCGCGGCGAAGCTGACCTCTACCCATTCTTTTCTTTGCATCCCTGGTTATACATTCTGTTAATTCCAGCAATATCGATGCGATTATGGGCGGAGGAACGTAAAAGCGGCTCGATTGAACTGTTAATGACTTTGCCCGTGTCGGTATTTGAAGCCGTACTTGGCAAGTTCTTTGCCGCGTGGGCATTTACCGGGCTGGCATTAATTCTGAACTTTCCGCTATGGATTACGGTGAATTATCTGGGTAATCCTGATAACGGCGTTATCTTTACCGGCTTTGTGGGCAGCTTTCTGATGGCGGGTGGTTTTCTGGCCATCGGATCCTGTGTGTCAGCATCCACTAAAAATCAGGTTATCGCTTTTGTTCTCAGCCTGATTATCAGTCTGATATTTGTACTCGCGGGTTACGGTATCGTGCTGGATTTCTTCAGCAGCTGGGCTCCACAGCCTTTAGTTGATGCCATCAGTTCATTTAGTTTTCTGACCCACTTTGATGCTATATCCAAAGGGGTGATTGATTTACGTGACATGTTGTATTTCGCAGCGCTTATCGCTATCTGGCTATTTGCCAACGCCCTGATAGTCAATGCACGTAAAGCCGATTAGGAGCACAAGTCAGCAATGAATAAACAATTATTATCCAAAACCGGTTTGATTCTGGCCGTCATTCTGTTTATCGCTTTTATTATTGTGGTCAATGGTAATTTCAAATCGGCCCGGGTCGACTTAACTGAAGATAAACTTTACACCTTGTCAGAAGGTACGCTAAATATTCTCTCTTCGTTGCAACAACCTATTACGCTGCGTTTTTATTATTCAGAACAGGTTGCACAGGCTTTGCCATCATTGAAAGCCTATGCCCAGCGTGTGCAGGAACTGTTGATGGAATATCAACGTGCCTCAGACGGCATGATCCAGGTCAAAATTATTAATCCAAAACCTTTTACTGATCATGAGCAGCGAGCTAAGCAATACGGTCTGCAATCCATTCCAATTGAAGGCGAAACCGATCCGTTATTTTTTGGTGTGGCCGGTACCAATATTCTGGACGGTTTAGAGCGTATCCGTTTCTTTCAACCGGAAATGGAAGATGTTTTGGAATACGATCTGACCAGACTGATCTATCAGTTGTCAGACGTGGAACGTAAAAATGTTGCGGTGATGAGTTCATTGCCAATTGATGGAGAAGGTTATGACCCCTTGAAAGGTCAGCTGGATACTGAAGGGGGGGCAAAACCGTGGGCTGTAATGGGTAAATTGCGTGAGATGTTTAATGTCTCAGTATTGCCGGAAGACATACGCCGTATTCCATCATCAGTTGACCTGTTAATGGTCGTACATCCCAAGGAATTGCCACAGCAAACCTTATATGCCATTGATCAATATGTGTTGCGTGGTGGGAAATTAATCACTTTCGTGGATCCGTATGCCGAGATCGATGTACCAGAGAAAGATCCCGAAAACCCTATGGCGGCCATGGTCGCAAATCGTAGCTCGAATATGCCTGAGTTGTTGAGCAACTGGGGTGTTGAACGAGATCCTTCCGATGTGGTTGCGGATCGTAAAACGGCCAGACAAGTTGATTTTGGTGCTCAGAGTAACAATCAGCCGATTGAATATGTTTTGTGGAATGCATTGACTCAGGAGAACATGAGTTCCGATCAACGCATAACATCGAAGTTACGAAAGATTAATGTTGCTACGGCAGGGCATTTCAAAATTCTGGATGATGCCACCACAGAAATAACACCATTGCTGAGTTCAAGCGATGAGGCCATGCTGGTGGATAAACGTGTGGTGCAATTCCGTAATGATCCGGTGGCCCTACTGACCAAGTATCAGCAAGGTACGATCAGTTATCCATTGGCGGTCCGTATTCAGGGGCCGGCGGATTCAGCTTTTCCAGATGGTGCTCAGGGTGAGAGCAGGACAAAAGTAAAAATGCCTGACCATGTCGATGAAGCACAGAATGCTATAGATGTTATTGCTATTGCTGATGTGGATATGCTGGATGATAGGTTCTGGGTCATCATGCAGGATTTTTATGGTGAGGATTTGGCCTTTAATACTTCAAATAACATCGATTTTGTGCATAACGCTATCGAAGAGTTGACCGGCTCGGAGGGACTGATCAGTGTCCGTTCCCGCACAGGTTTCACCCGTCCGTTTGTCCGTGTCGAAGCATTACAGCGTGAAGCCGAAAGACTTTACCGGGCCAAAGAGCGTGAGCTGGAAAACAAGTTGCAGGAGACCCGTCAGCGTATTGCTCGGATGCAGGTGGAACGAAGTGGTTCAGGTGCCGAGATCATGACGCCGGAACAACAGAAAGAAATTGCTGAATTCAGGGAAATTGCCGATCGTACAGAATTAGAATTGCGGGCGGTTAAAGGTAACCTGCGTAAAGATATCGATCAGTTGGAAACGTTGGTCAAGTTCATCAATATCGGGTTTATACCGATTGTTGTGGCGATACTGGCACTGATTACCGGATGGTTACGAGTGCGCAAGCGTACTCGAGGTCGTTTTCAATCGTAAATTCTGCATGCGTTAAATGACGCTTGTATCAAACTGAACAGACAGGTTCTACAGATGCTGAAAAAACTTAATAGTCTTTCAATCCTCACCATTCTCACTGCGGTGATGGTGGTGTGGATGTTAATCACCATATATAAAGCAGAAGATACCAGTGATGACTTTTCACTGTTGTTTCCTGAATTATTTGAACAGCTAAGTGATGTGGATAACATTACGTTTAAAAGTGAACAGGATGAGTTCAGCCTGAGTCGAAATGATAAACAATGGTTCATTACTGATTATCATAATTATCCAGCTGATGATGATTTGGTCAGGAGAATGCTGGTTGATTTGGCCGATGCCCGAATTCTGGAGCTGAAAACCGATGATCCGGAACTGTATCCAGTATTGGGTGTGGAAGGTGCAGACGAAGGTGGCAGTTCATTTGTCATTAAATTATTCAAAGACCAACAGGAAGTGGCTGGTCTTGTTTTGGGGGAAGCACGGGATTTAAATGCGGAGACTTCTGGCCCGCAACAGTTCTATCTGCGACGTATTAACGAGGAACGTAGTTATCTGGCCGAAGGTTACTTTCAATTCAGCCCGATGATGCTCAACTGGATTGATGGGCAGATCGTTGATATCGCGCGGGAGCGTATTGCCCGAGTGGATGTTATTCAACCTAATGGTGACACTGCAACACTGGTCAATCTGGGAAAGAAAGATAAATTTGGTACGCCCGAAGATCTTGACAATACGGTGTTTAAATATGAGCAGCTGGGCTACGACATCGCCGGGTCACTGTTCCAGATGCGTCTGGAAGATGTACAACCTGTTGGTGACTTTTCCCGTGGTGATGCTGAAGTCGTTAGAGCAGAATTCCTAACCTATGATGGATTAAAAGTGATTGCTCAAACATCCTTCAATGACGGTTTTTACTTTTCTACATTCGAAGCCGAATATGCGCCGGATGCTGTCGCTGATGTACCTGAAGCGATTGCCAGCCTCGATGTGCTGAAAACCTCTGAGCAGATACAGGCAGAAGTGGCAGAAATTAATGCAAAAGTTGAACCCTGGGTTTATCGTTTAGGTGGTTTTGTTGGCAATAACCTGATGCGTGCCAAGGCAGATATGGTAACCGTGAAGGAACAGGTTATTCCGATGCCAAGCGGTTTTGGTCCATAATTCTGCAGATGGTCAGGCTCTGCTGATATTTCAGAGCCACAACCCGAAGGGCTGGAATTATTCCCGCCCTTCGGCGTTGAAAATAACTTATTCGGCCTTATCTCGCCATTCAACCAGTAACTCCTGAACAGTAATTGCCAGATCATCTGGGGCAAACTTGGCAATAAATTTATCAGCGCCGACTTTTTCGACCAGTGCATTGTTAAAGGTTCCACTCATAGACGTATGTAACAGAATACGTATCTCTTTGAGATTGGGATCTTGTCGGATAGCCGTTGTCAGGGTATAGCCATCCATCTCCGGCATTTCTATATCAGAAATCAACATGGCAATATGTTTGCCGACATCAATGCCTTCAGCCGCCCAGGCTTTTAATTGATCCAGAGCCTGCTTGCCATCATTCACAATGGTACAGCTGACCCCAATCTGTTCCATTGTCCGACGAATTTGATTACGGGCAACGCTGGAGTCATCCGCCACCAATATATGATGTTTGTGTTCAGCATTCGCTTCGGCGAAACGAGTCACCAAATCAGCTGAAACCGTATCATCGATTCCCAGCACTTCGGACATGACTTTTTCCACATCAATAATCTGGATCAATTCGTTATCTATTTTGGTTACAGCAGTCATATAGTGTGCTGAGCCCGATGCGCTTGGAGGGGGCAATATATCCTTCCAGCTAATGTTAACGATCCGATCAACCTGACTGACCAGAAATCCCTGCACATTACGGTTGTATTCGGTGATGATGACAAAACTTTCCTGAGGATTCACTACAGGGCGTTTACCGATTCCCTGAGATAAATCAAAGATGCTGATGGTTTTATCCCGTATGCGTGCAGCTCCACGGACAACGGGATGCGAATGCGGCATTTGAGTTAATGGCGGACAGGCAATGGCCTCGCGGACTTTAAACACATTAATCCCATAACGTTGTGTGCCACCCAACTTGAATAATAAGAGTTCCAACCGGTTCTGACCGGCAAGTTGGGTGCGTTGGTCAATACCATCAATCATGCTCGCCATAAATTTTCTCCTGATTAGTGCAAGAGTATAGCGGCAGCGGCATTATTTTCTAAACCATAAATATCGGAATGAATGTTGCAGGCTGCTACGTTAATTGTTGTTATGCCGTGCAAATGCCGGGAGAAACCGATGTATAAATTATTAAGCAATATTTGTTTGGTGTTAAGTGTCAACTTATTGACGATAAATGTGTATGCCTCAAATTTACAATCATTGGCAGATGTGGAGCACACTGCTTTTACTTATACCCTGGCTCAGGCTCAGTCCCGATTTATTAATCCTCGAGTCAGTGTGACCCCATTAGATAAGCGTTTGCGTTTGCAGCATTGTGAGGGAGGCCTGGAAGCCTTTAGTAATCGCGATATAGCAGAAGCCGGTAATGTGACCGTGGGAGTGCGCTGTCATCAGCCTGTGGCATGGACAGTTTATATTCCATTGCAAATCAAAGTAATGCAGCCCATGGTTGTCATTGCCAGACCGGTTTCATCGAATCATGTTTTGACTAAGCAGGATTTACGTATTGAGCAACGTGATATTGGCAATCTCCGGCAAGGTTATATGGCAAATATTGCCGCTGTGGTGGGGCAGCAGGCCAAATATTCACTCGGTATGGGGACTGTTATCCAGAAAAATCATTTGCGGCCGCTGAATATTGTTAAAAGAGGGGAGTCAATTGTGCTGGTGGCCAGTGGAGGGACAATGGAAGTCAGGATGCAGGGTACAGCGATGTCCGATGCCAGCTTGGGTGATCGCGTTCGTGTTAAGAATCTTTCTTCAGAGAGGATTGTAGAAGGGATCGTCGATGGGCCAGGCGTGGTTCGCGTTACCATGTAGGCAAAACTCTGGATCAAATCACATTTTTATTAAAGTTTATTCATTTCAATCCGCTAATAGTTACAGCATCAATATGGAGACATTTATATGTCGGATATTAATAATATAAAACCACCCACACAAGGCGGTGGACTCAACTCGACGCGTAACGTCAATGTTGAAGATAAGCGTGTTGATACGACACCAAGTCAGTTTAAATCTGCTGGTGACTCAACGCTGGATAAGATTAGCTTGACTGCAACAGCAACCCAGTTGCAATCATTGCAGCAGGAAATTGCCGCTTTACCGGCAGTTGATGAACAGAAAGTGGCTGCGTTGCGTGCCGCTATTGAAGATGGAAGCTATCAAGTCGATAGTCAAAAGTTGGCACGAAACATGATTGATTTTGAAGGCAACCTATAATAAAGGAACCTTCATCATGGCTATGTCACCCGGACAACAACTACGCAGTGTTTTACAGTCCGAACTCAATGTTGCCACTCAATTAGCCGAGTTATTGCTAGCTGAGCGTGAAGCCCTCGCATTGTCTGATATTGAGACCATCAACAATATCAACACCAAAAAACAACCGTTAATCATGAAGCTGGAACAACATAGTCGTCAGCGTGATGCGCTGTTGATGTCTTCAGGCTTTCCTTCAGGAAAACAAGGTCTGCAAGCATTCATAGACAATCAAAGTGAAGAAGACGCCGTTGCGCTTAATCAATTGATAAAAACCTTAAAAGCGGTTGCCATAAACTGCCGGCAACGTAATCAGGTGAATGGCGGGATTGTCAGCATCAATCGTCAGTATCTGCAACGCGCCATATCAGTCCTTCGCGGACGAGACCCTGAGTCCAGTGCCTATGGGCCGGGTGGTGAATATACCAGTGCTGTTGTTCGCCAACCTCTTATCGGGCGTGTCTGAATCTAGGCTCTGTTGAGCTTTCATAGCCACGCATTACTGGAGGCTATTTTTTCGTCCAACAAGGCCGCTATGAAACCCTAAGGTGCTTCACACCACTGCGCTATCAGATTTACCCACACCGGATCATCATTCAGGCATGGGATTAATGTTAATGAGCGTCCACCCGCCTCTATGAATACTTCTTCGGCACGAATCTCGATCTCTTCCAAGGTTTCCAAACAGTCGGTGACAAATGCCGGACACATGACCAAGACATTTTTGGTGCCGTTTTTCGCCAATTCAATCAAACGATCTTCGGTATTGGGTCCAAGCCATTTAGCTCTTCCCAATCGTGACTGAAACGCTACCGAGTAGTTATCCGGATTGAGTTGTGCCTTTTCAGCGAATGCCGCTGTGGTGGTCATCACTTGGTGTCGATAACAGGTAGCATGTGCCGCATGCGGTTGCTTGCAGCAATCTGGCTGTTTTAAACAATGCTGACCACTGGGATCACGTTTCAGGATGTGTGATTCGGGTAAACCGTGATAGCTGAACAACAAATGATCATAATCATCCATTAAATAGGTTCGGGTCTGTTCAACCAGCGCGTTGATATAGCCTTCTTCGCGATAAAATGGTGGCTTGACCGTTAAAGTAATATCCAGTTGATGTTGGTTAATCACTTGTTTGGCCGTTTCAATACAGGTTGTTACTGTGCTATCGGCAAAATGCGGATACAGCGGAATAAATAACACTTCTTTGATGCCTTCAACCTGGGCCAGTTTCAATAAACCTGCTTCAATGCTGGGATTACCATAGCGCATGGCCAGTTCAACCGGCATTTCAACTTGTTGCTGAACGGCTTTATGAAGTTTTTGAGATAAGGCTATCAGCGGTGAGCCTTCTTCTGTCCATACACTCCGATAGGCCTCTGCGGAGGCTTTGGGCCGACTGGGTAAGACAAACAAACTAACAATCAAACGTCGCATCAGCCAAGGTAGCTGGATCACGTATGGATCCATCAAAAACTGATTTAAATAGCGCCTTACTGAAGGAACGTCGGGTTGATCGGGTGAACCAAGGTTGACTAATAAAACTGCACGTTGCGTCATGATAAAGATTATTTTGAGTTAGAAGAGTTAACAACATCGCTGAGCGCGCTGTAGATGTCAGTATAGAGAAATTCAAAGCTCTCAGCTTGTGCTTTTTCAGGAATGGCTCGTTGTCCACCAAGCAGTAAACCCGCCATCTCACCCATTGAAAGCTTTAATACACAGGCTGGAACCCGGAACAATGCCGGACGATGCAGTATTTTAGCCAGTGCTTCACTGAATTGCTGATTGGTAACCGGACGGGGAGCTGACCCATTAAATACACCGCTGAGGCGACGGTTTTCAGCCAGAAACAGAAAAAGCCTGCAGATATCATCGATGTGAACCCAGGGCATATACTGCTGACCATCACTGATCGGGCCTCCCAAGCCCATTTTGAAAGGCAAGAGCATCTTGCTTAGAAAACCTCCATTTGGCGCGACAACCAAGCCGGTGCGTACAATTGCGACGCGTATTCCCAGAGATTCTGCAGCTAAAGCAGCTTTTTCCCATTGATCACATAAGTCATGACTGAAATCGGCTTTAAAGCTGCTGTTTTCTGTCAGAACAGTATCGTCTTGGTCGCCGTACCAGCCGACTGCAGAACCACTGATAAAACTGCTTGGCAGACTGGGCAGATTTGCCAGTTGCTGAATTAAATCTTGCGTATAAGTGACACGGCTTTCGAGAAGTTTTTGTTTACGATCGTCGGTCCAGCGTTTATCTACAATCGGTGCACCAGCCAGATTAATCACGACATCAATTTTCGTATCAACGGGCAAAGCGTCGACTGATTCAGCACATTGCACTTGGGGACCAAGAATTTTTCTGGCTCTCTGGCAATTACGGCTTAAAGCAAAAACTGTCTCGCCATTGTTTAAAAGTCGTTGACACAGCGATTGGCCGATGAGTCCTGTCGCACCGGTTATTAAATAAGCCGCCATGATAAATTCCTCTTATTAATTATGATTATTGCTTGTATAGAGTCATAACAGCTGGCAAAGTTTACCAAGGGCCTGTTGATTTTTCATATCCACCACTGCGGGAGGCTATTTTTCCGTCCAATAAGGCGGCTATGAAACATTAATAGACCGTATAGTTCAGATAAAAGTGAGATTCAGTATTTAACGAGTAATTAATGCGGATAAAAGTCGGAATCAGCAGCTGTTTATTAGGTGAATCTGTGCGTTTTGACGGCGGACATAAACATCTGCGCCTTTGCACCGAGAGCTTGTCACGTTTTTTCGAGTTTGTACCGGAGTGTCCTGAGGTCGGTATTGGAATGGGCATACCACGAAAGCCAATTCGTCTGGTGGGGGATGTCGAATCGCCACAAGCTGTCGCTGTTCATGATTACCATTTGAACTATACCGACAAATTAACCGCCTTTGGCCAGCAAAAAGCCCGTGAATATAGTGATTTATGCGGTTATATTTTTATGAAGAACTCACCCAGCTGTGGTTTATTTCGGGTCAAGGTTTATCAGGAGAATGGTTTTCCAGCCCCTGAGGCGGGAAGGGGGTTATATGCGGATGCATTAAAAAAAGCACATCCCTTGATGCCGATGGAAGAGTCCGGCAGGCTCAATGATCCTTTGTTACGCGAAAATTTTATTACCCGTGTTTTTGCCTATTATGACTGGCAGAAACTGGTTGGTAGTGGATTAACCCATCATAAGCTGATTCAATTTCATACCCGCTATAAATACACGTTAATGGCACATTCGCCAAAAGAGTATGGCGAACTCGGCCGGATGCTGGCAGATGCCGGAAATCATGACATTGAAGCATTATCAACTTGTTATTTTGCTGAATTAATGGCTGTTTTATCGCAAATTGCATCCAGGAAAACGCATACTAATGTATTAATGCATATCCAGGGTTATTTGAAAAAAAAGCTGTCCAGTTCAGAAAAACAGGAACTGGCTGACATTATCAATCGTTACCGTACGGCGGAATTACCGCTGATTGTGCCAATCACATTGTTGAAGCATCATTTTAATAATCATCCTGATCCTTACATAGCTGAACAGGCCTATCTTCAACCTTATCCCGATGCGTTAAGCCTGAGGAATACGATATAGCCTAATGTCCCCCATACCGGGTTAATAAGCTCAATAATTCGTATTGGAACACCGCATTAAAACGATATTTTGAAGTTAGTGGTGATGTAACTGTATGGTGAAGCATATGATTTATAAAAATGACTGTGATGGTAAGCCAGTCTAGGAAGCTAGCTATGCAACGCAGAGATTTATTGAAGTTAGGGTTACTCGGAGCCATCAGCACCAAAACCCCGGCTGCCAGTCCAACGGCGTTAACCGGTCTGGTTGTAGACCCCGAGTTTGCCGAACATCATATAATGCCTCAACATCCGGAATCCCCTGCCAGATATGATCGCCTGATGGATGAGTTGGAAGTAAGTGACCTGATCTCAAACGTGACTCTGTTAAAACCTAAACGAAATATTGATTCAGAATTACTGCTGATTCACTCAGCAACCCATATAGCGTCAATAAAGCGTCACGACCCCAAAGCACATCAGGCCGCCATGCTTGCTACAGGTGGAGTACTGGTTGCCGTTGATGCCGTTTGCAAAGGCTTACTGGATAATGTTTTTTGTGCCTCAAGACCTCCAGGCCATCATGCAACCAATACCGGTAAGGAAGAGGGGTTTTGTTATTACAATCATGTCGCTATAGCGGCCCGATATGCCCAGAAGCACTATAAAGTAAAGCGAATTTTGATTGTTGATTGGGATTATCATCATGGAAATGGAACCGAATGGGCTTTTTATCATGATCCATCGGTATTGTTTTTTTCCACACATGATGCCGAAGCCTATCCTGGGACTGGTTCTCCTGAGAAAACAGGAAGTGGAACAGGGAAAGGCTTTAACATAAATGTGCATTTGCCATGTGGAACCGGGGATGCCGAAATTGTTGCAGCGTTTGAAGAAAAACTGATTCCCGCTGTTGAGAACTTTAACCCTGATTTAATTCTTATTTCGGCGGGTTTTGATAGTCGCCAGGATGACTTGCTGGGCTGTTACAACGTCACCGATCAAGGCTTTATTCAGCTGACAGAAATCATGTTGCAACTAGCGGAGCAATACTGTGATGGCAAACTTATTTCGGTACTCGAAGGTGGCTACAATCTGACAGGCAATGCCAAGGCCAGTGTGGCGCATTTACAAACCATGATGAAAATAAATTAATCGACAAATTTTATTTTGAGTGCTAACGGCACACTTCGTGCTAATCCTTAATTGAACCCATTTTGTGACAAATTTCAGTCACTTGATGATTGGCAGCCCAAGCCCTTTTAAGGAGAAAATGATGAACGCTGTTGTAAAACTCAGAGACGAGAATAACGCTGGCCTTGGCCAGAAACAGGGAAAGCAATATCAACATCTAAACACTTATTACGATCCAACCTACAAGATCGGCTGGTTCATGATGGATGCTGCACCCAGACCGTGTTTTACACCGATCTTATTAAATGAATTATCGGATTATCTGGCAAATGTAAAAGCGGAGATGCAACAGACCAATCATGAAAAATATGATTATCTGGTCGTTGGTTCCAGTGTTGACGGAGTATTCAATCTGGGCGGTGATTTAAATCTATTTACTTCGTTGATTGAAAAGGGTGATCGTGAAGCCTTGCTGAAATATGCCATCCACTGTGTTGATATTCTCTACGACAATATGTTTCATTTCAATTGTGATTTGACGACGGTCAGTCTGATTCAGGGGGATGCGTTGGGTGGGGGATTTGAAGCTGCCTTGTCGAGCAATATTATTATTGCTGAGCGAGGGGTCAAGTTAGGGTTGCCGGAAGTGTTGTTTAATCTGTTTCCGGGTATGGGAGCGTACACATTATTATCCCGTAAAGTGGGTGCCGCCAATGCAGAGAAAATGATTCTGTCCGGAGCACTTTATACTGCAGAAGAGCTTTATGAAATGGGCGCAATCGATATTCTGGCCGAAAAAGGCGAAGGCGAACTAGCCTTGTACAAATACATTAAAGCGGCAAAGAAATCACCAAACAGTTATAAAGCCATGTCTCGCATTAAAGATCTGTGTAATACGGTGAGCTATGAAGAACTGGTCGCGATTGCCAATGTCTGGGCTGATGCAGCATTAAACCTGACCAGCAAAGATATTCGGATGATGACACGGCTGGTCAATCGTCAAACAGCTAAATCAACCAGCGAAGCTTAAGCCAGGGCCTGTTTATCTTTCAGGGCCACCACTGTTGGAGGCTTATTTGAGGCAATAAGGCAGAAATGATCCGATGTAGTTGTTCTACATAAGTCATTTCCAAAGCCGTGGGGCGGAAAAAATAGTCCCATCCCTGTGGGGGGTGAGGCTGAAAATCCACCACTCTGCGTTGCTCGTCGTTTATTTAGAAGGACTAAACCCACACTCCTCGCGTCTTGATTGAACCCTTTTCAGTCACAACAGAGGCGGTTATGAAAGATAAACAAGCCCTAGTTATCGGCTTTTTGTGAGTGCCCTTGATCTTTAAGGGCGGTCTCCAATTCACTTAGTGTTTCATAAAAAGCATGCTCCAGTTTTTCGGTAAGTCGTAAAACCTGAACAGAACCAATATCAAACGGTTTATAGGATTCTCCTTGACGGCAAAGCTCTGCAACCGTATTTGCACCTAACTCTGATGATGAGCCTTTCAATGCATGCAAACTTTCGCGGTAGGTCAGATAGTCATTTTGTGCTGCTTGACGAATCAATCGCAGGTGTTTTGTCGCATCATCCTTATAGCCATCAAATAAAAGCTGTAAAAAAGCTTTTCCGCCACCTAACTGAGCTAACTCAGTTAATACTTGCGGATCACACCATTTTTCGGAGGATAGCGAGGATTGATGTGCTGGTTTGCGGTTTTTGGTTTGATCCTGATTATTAAGTGCCAGGCGGGCAATGGATTCCAGCAATGAGCGTGAATCAATCGGTTTGGTCAGAAATTCATTAGCACCCGCTTCCAAACAACGCTGTTTTGCCTGGGGAGTGGCGTCTGCGGTTAATATGATAATAGGTATATCGTGCTCCGTATCCATGTAATGCATTGCACGGATAACCTCGGGACCATTATAGTCTGGCATGTTCATGTCCAGAATGAGCATTTCGATACTGTCAATTTGTTGACTCAGAATGTCCAGCGCCTGCTCACCACTACTCGCAAGCAAGACTGTATGTCCAGCATGAGACAGAATGCCCTGAAGAACCTGCTGATTAACCAGATTATCTTCGGCGATCAGAATATTTAATGATTTCGCATAGGATTGAGCCGCATAATGCTCAGCCAGGGTGATAACTTTTTCATCCTGGATCGCATGATTACTTTGGGCCGCGTGGATGGCGTTGAATAAAACCGGTTTTTCCTTAACATCATGCACAATGCAAATGAAATGATGACGCAACCTGGGATCTTGTTTGCTGACATTGGATGGATTCAACAAAATTAGTGCGGTATTGGCTAACAAGGGCTCGCCATGAATCATATTGGCAAACTGGATTGGATCAATGTCATGCATGCAATCCTGATCCAGCATAACGGTTTGATACGGTATTTGATTTTCAGCCGCGCGAATCAAAGCTGAAAAGGCTTTGGCAGTACTGTCGACATGTTGGTAGCTCACCGACCACCCATCAATAATGGGTTTAAGTAGATCGTGCAGTGAATCGGTGCTTAAAATCAGCATAGGGCTCTCAGTTAAAGTTAATTCATTTGTTTCATTGGCAGTGAAAGGCAATTCAAACCAGAACAGCGTACCTTCCCCCAATTCACTGGATACACCAATTTCACCACCCATCAATTCAACCAGTTCTTTGGCGATAGTTGTGCCTAAACCGGTTCCACCCTTGTTCAGTGTATCAGGTGAAATCTGCGTAAAATCATCAAAGATATGATGCAGCGCTTCCTGCGGAATCCCAACCCCGGTATCACTCACTTCAAAACGGATCCACAAATTCTGATTCGATTTGCGTTTTATTTCATGTACCGAGAGTTTAACGGCGCCGTTGTCGGTAAATTTAATACTGTTACCGATAAGATTGATAAGTACCTGTCGCAGATGTTGTAAATCACCGTTTAAAGAAAAGGGCAAGACCGGATCGATATAGCAATTTATATGTAATCCTTTACCGTTCGCCATCGGCTTTTGCATGGCAATGATGCTGTTTAATAACTGGTGTAAATCAAACGCTTTATCACTGATTAATATCTTGCCTGCTTCAATTTTGGCGATATCCAACACATTTTCAATCAGACTGAGCAGAGTATGCGCTGAGGTCTTCATGATTTTCACAAAATCATGTTGTTGCTTGCTAAGTTGCGTTTCCGCCATTAAGTCAGCAATACCGATCACGCCATTTAATGGCGTCCGCAGTTCGTGAGACATATTCGCCAGAAAGCGGCTTTTTGCTTCGTTGGCCTGTTTTGACAACGCGATCGCTACATGCAGCTTTTTGATCAGAAAAGCCGAATACAATGGAATGATCAGCAATAAAAATAACAGACTGTAACCAAATGGTTCATGCTGAGGATGTTGCCAATATTCACCGTTCAGAATGGCAATAGTAAAGCCGACCATTCCCACGACCAATGAGATATATAGGTAATTCACCCCAAAGCGAAAACCGTTTCCGAGAATGACCCAGAGATACAAAACAAACAAAAATACGCTTTGTTCACCAGCAATCAGCATGACAATTGAAAGTGCCGTGAGATCCAGCAAAATGCCACAAACCCTTCTAATCGGAGAGGGTTTTGGATTGATAATCAGGGCCGTTGCAATCACTACTGCCAGCGAGTAGTAAGCCAGCGTAATTAAACTTGGCAAACTAACTAGATTTTCAAGAAAGGTTTTCTCAACGCCCCATGGCAGACAAAAATAAAGTAATAACGCAATTCCCAGCGTCAGTCGGATTTTTATCGCCTGTTCCGGCTCTGTATCACCTGTATTAGGCATTTTGGCAAAAAACCGCGATAACGGTTTTTCACTTTTAGGTTGTACGTGATCTTTATTCATAGCTGAAGCACAAAACTAATCAGCATATTCAGCCTGAATTTGCTGGATTGCGTCAATTTGGTCACAAAAAGCCTGTACACAACGCGGATCAAGTTGTGTTCCGGCACTTTGTTCTATGTAACGGCAGGCATCCTCATTGGACCAGGCTTTTTTATAAGGCCTTTCAGAAACCAAGGCATCATAAATATCGGCTACTGCGACCACTCTGGCAATCAGTGGTATATCTTCGCCTTTTAATTGATTCGGGTAGCCTTTGCCATCATAACGTTCGTGATGATGTAGCGCGATGACCGCACCAATATGCATGTATTTTGATTGGCTGTCTGAGAGGATTTCATGGCCAATTGTGGTATGGGTTTTCATGATTTCCCATTCATCTGGATCCAGTTTTCCTGGTTTCAGTAAAATGCTATCCGGAATGCCGATTTTGCCAATATCATGCATCGGAGCGGCATATTCGAGGTCTTCGCATTGCTGTTCATCAAATACGCCCAGCGCCTCAGCAATTAAACGTGAATATTTGGCCATACGGATAACATGATTCCCCGTACCTTCATCACGATATTCACCCGCTTTGGCCAAACGGATAATGGTTTCTTTTTCTCGTAAAATAATCTGTTCGGTGGCAATTTCAACCTGCCGTGCCAGCCAGTTAGCGCGATCTTCAATGATTAAATGCTGCTCATGCATCTGCAACAGATTACGGCAACTGGTGCGGCATTCAATCTGATCAATAGGGCGGGTCAGAAAAGCTGTGGCACCAGCATCCAGTGCGTCATAGCGGACGGCTTTTTCACTGACCACAGTGATCATCATGATAGGAACGCTTTGCAAAGCCGGTATTTGGCGGACCCGTCGGATGAATTCGATGCCGTCAATTTCTGGCATACGATAATCCGTTACAATTAAATCAACCTCATTCAGGTCAAGCCATTCCAAAGCCTCTGAGGGATTACCCAGCGCCGTGACATGAATATTATCGCCAATTTGCTGGATGATCTTTTCCAATATCGTTCTGCCGGTGGATTGATCATCAATGATCAATACCTCTTTGGTCTTCTTAAGAATACTCAGTCTCCTTGCTGATTCATAAGGTTTTAAATTGTCGGGACGACCATATTGGTGTGCCAAGACACATTCCTCATCAAGCTTGCCCTTCCGTCACATCCCTGCATTGGCAGTTTTATTAACAGATGTCTTTTCCTTGAATCCGTGTCTGTTATGTTGATTAAATAGAAATCTTTCTTATCTCCGCATTATGCTGACACAGTCCCTAGCTGTCCATTCTATTTATAAAAAACCATTGATGAAGTGTTTGAGAAATGTCACAAAGACGATTGGAAACTACAATATGGGGGAGGGGGAATGACGTTTTATACTGATTAGCTCAGACATTTTGTTAATACTGTTCACGCGTACTTCACATCCAAAACCGGACTATATGAAACATGAAAGCCTTATTACTTGTTGCCCATGGCAGCCGACGCCAGCGTTCTAATGATGAAGTCATTGAACTCGCAAAAAAACTCAAAACAGAATGTGCACAGCATTATGATATCGTGCAAGCCGCATTTCTGGAGCTTGCAGATACGTTGATTGCAGACGGTATTGAAAACTGCGTCCGTGATGGCGCCAGACATATCAGGGTTTTACCTTATTTTTTAAATTCCGGACGCCATGTAACCGAAGACATCCCTCATGATGTTGATGTTACTCGTCCTAAATTTCCTGATGTAGACATTCAAATTGCCGATCATATTGGTGCCTCAACAGCGATGATCGATATGTTAAAAACTGCTGCTATATCCAAACCAATGAATTAGTTATTGTTCGGATTAAAAACTGCACTGTGATCGATAAAAAATGACTTCAGTCGGATTTTATGGTGTAGGTATTTCCAGTACGTTTGCAAAGAGAGTTATTTTATTGACTCGACTTTCAATCATGCTAATTCAGGGTTTTAGGAATCTGGAAGCAATTATCATTGAGTCTGTTGGTCTATCGCGCTGTACCTGCCAGCCCTGAGCCAGAATATAGTCCAGCGCCTGCTGGTGACTATCAAACTTTTTATCCACAGTCTGCTGTATTCCATCGACATCCTGGTGAATAATGTAAAAAGGCTCAGTTGCAGAGCCAGTCAGCTCAATGCTGCATTGTGGAATGGATGACATAGCCGTTCTCCAGAGTTCATTAAAATTTGAGTTTGTCATTAATAAATATTCTACAGATTCAGTATAGGCGTTATGCAAAACTGAAAGAATATTAACAAACCTCAGACACAAAAAAGCCCCTATTCAGGGGCTTTCTGTTAAAGCATCCAGCCTTTAGCGATTGCAAATGTACATGGTCACTTCAAAGCCGAAACGCATATCTGAGTATTCTGGTTTAGTCCACATAATCATAATTCCTTAACAGAGAGAAAAAACTATTTGTTACGATTCATATGATAGTCATCCGACTCCAGTTTCAATAGCGGATATTACTGCTTAAGCATAAGTATTTTCCTTAATACTATTGAAATGAGTGGGGCTAAATCAAACCGTTTTCTCGAACATTCCACATTCTCAGACCAACATGAATCTTCATAACTGAGCGTTTTACATGAATATCCATGTTGGTTAGATGGATAGAATGTCATCATCTGAGTGAGAACCTATAGCTTCAAGTTCTTTCAGAAACAGCATTATTGATAAATAGTTCGTCCGCATGCTCCTCAAGTCAAAAATTGACTGTAATCACAGGTTTTTATCGGTGACCGCGCCTTCAGAAGCCGAGGAGACGGTGCTGGCATATTTCGCGAGAAGTCCCCGGGTATAACGGGGTGGAATTGGTTTCCATGCCATGCGTCTTTTTTGGATCTCGCTGTCGCTCAGGTGAAGGGTTATTTCAGCCGTTTCTGCATCAATTGTAATTTCATCGCCATTTTCAATCAGCGCAATCGGGCCGCCGTCAAAGGCTTCGGGCGTAATATGGCCGACCACAAAACCATGGCTGCCGCCAGAAAAACGGCCATCAGTGATTAAGGCAACGTCGTTACCAAGACCTTTACCAATAACGGCGGAAGTGGGGCTGAGCATTTCCCGCATGCCCGGGCCGCCTTTAGGGCCCTCATAACGGATAACGATCACATCCCCTTTCACCACGGTGCCATTTATAATGTCCTGCTGGGCCTCTTCTTCAGAGTGGAATACCCGGGCTTTGCCGGTAAAACGTAAACCTTCTTTGCCGGTGATTTTAGCGACCGCGCCTTCGGGCGCTAAATTACCTTTGAGAATGACCAGATGGCTGTCTTTTTTGATGGGGTCATCAAATGCTCGGATGATATCCTGATCGGCAGGATAGGGCGCCACATCGGCCAGATTTTCAGCCAGGGTTTTGCCGGTCACTGTCAGGCAATCTCCATGCAATAGCCCCCGATCTAACAGGCTTTTCATCAACGGTTGAATACCACCGATGGCAATCAGTTCCGACATCATATATTTGCCGCTGGGCCGCAGGTCAGCCAACACCGGAACTTGACGGCCAATGCGTGCAAAATCATCTAATGTGAGTTCAACATCCACCGCATGGGCCATGGCTAACATATGCAAAACGGCATTGGTCGAGCCGCCCAGTGCGATCAATGTGGTGATGGCATTTTCAAAGGCCTTTTTGGTCATGATGTCGGTGGGTTTGATGTCCTGTTCCAGCAGAAACATCACCGCAGCGCCTGCACGACGGCAATCCGCTGCTTTTGAGGGAGAGATAGCTTCCTGTGCAGAGCTGTCCGGCAGACTCATGCCCAAGGCTTCAATTGCTGAAGCCATGGTATTAGCGGTGTACATACCGCCGCACGACCCGGCACCGGGAATAGCCGTCTGTTCAATCTGTTTTAATTCCGCCGAGGTCATATCCCCCCGGGCGTGCTTTCCAACCGCCTCAAACACAGACACAATATCCGTGTGATTCGCGCCAGGTTGAATGGTCCCGCCATAAACAAATACCGCGGGGCGATTCAGACGGGCCAGGCCGATCAGACAGCCCGGCATGTTTTTATCGCAGCCTCCAATGGCGACCAGTCCATCAAACCCTTCACAGCCAGCGACGGCCTCGATCGAGTCGGCAATCACTTCACGCGATACCAGTGAATACTTCATGCCAATCGTGCCATTCGCAATACCATCAGAAATGGTGATGGTATTGAAGATAACCCCTTTACCACCGGCTTCATCGGCGCCTTCGCAGGCAAAGTCGGCCAGCTGATTAATATGCATATTGCAGGGCGTGACCATGCTCCAGGTTGAGGCAATGCCAATTTGCGGTTTCTGAAAATCAGCATCATTAAAACCAACAGCGCGTAACATCGCTCGGGCAGGTGCTTTGCCCGTGCCGTCTACCACCTGAGATGAATATTTTCGTGTATCTGTCATTGTCTGACCTTTCCGGGTTATTAATGGGGGATAATCAGAGTCCAAATCAAACTGAAGCTCATCGAACTTAGGCATCAGTGGAATGGAAGTGATGGCGTTTAGACTAAGACTTTATCAGTTCCTATTCTAAACGGGCAATTTGACGCTATTGCGATTTAAACATGACGCTAAAACCCAGGCTCTACTTGTCGCTATTCAAAAGAGAAATTAGCCAGGCTAAACAAGGCGGGTTCAAGTAGTGAGATAAGGACTGTTATAATTGCCGCCGATGTCCCTGTAGCTCAGCTGGATAGAGCATCCCCCTCCTAAATCCTCCGGATGGGTATCAAAGTATGACGATACCACAAGGCAATCCCACCATTTTATCGAGTTTGTGGCTGAGTCACCGGCTACCTTCCGGCTGTTAGGCGTGGACGCCGAGCAATCATCAACGTATTTCCGATGAAGACTACGACCGATTGTAAACATCATCCATTAGGGCAGTGATGATCATGTTACGCATATCACCATTCGCAATAAATTCGTTGACGATATTCTCGTTACGCCCCTTACGGTTTGCAAACGCTTCGATCACTTATTGCTTTCATATTCCTTATAGTTTCGCGCATTGTGTGAACAACGTTGTCTTATAATGACTTTTGTTTATCGATTACATCACCTTTGGTGGCTCCCAGCACACAATCAAGACACCCTAATGGCAGGGCAATAGGTTGGTCTGTTTCTAATCGCAATGTGCTGGTAGGGATCAACCTCGTGGTTCTATGCATGATTGGTATCTGTTGATTCACGGCAATTCTGTAGTTCCATTGCTTTCTATGTATAAGGCTGTTTTGGCTGGGAAAGCTTTTTACAAACGGCTAGCCCATGTCACATACCTTGCTCATTGTAAGCAGTAACATCAGACGCAGCCTACTTTGTTCTATGCGCTCAAGCTTGCATTTTAATAGGGCCAATTGGAGCGGCTTGTCTGGAACGAGTACAAATCAACCATGCGGCTTAAAGCCTATGATCAAGGTCAACATTTAACCGAATGGTCAAAAGCAGTTGATCTCTCGTTGACCTCACTAGGGCCTGTTGATCTTTGGTGGTTAAATATTGAACAACATAGTGAGCCAGTATAATTGCAGTTCCACAAAAACGCCTATACCAACTATTATGCCAAGACTTATGTTAACCGACGAGCGCTGGCAAAAGCTATCCAGCCTAATGAATCAATGCGGCCCAATATACAATGAACCTGATCACAGAATGATGCTGGAAGGGATTTTGTATCGAATACGGACTGTTTGTTCCTGGCACTATTTACCCCGACGTAATCGAGTCTGCTGCTACCAAAACTGGCAAGGCGCATGTGATCAAAACCCACCACAATATCGGCGGTCTGCCTGAGCATATGAAGCTCAAGCTGATTGAACCATTACCTGAGCTGTTCAAGGATGAATTCCGCAAGCATACTAGGCGTAGTATAGATGCTTAATCAGCGTATTAGCTACTTCAGCCCTTGAAGTGTCATAGAAACGAGACGGGTAATGGCAAGCAAAGAACATTTATCGAATACCGGCGTGGTGATTTCTGTGCGCGGCAGCGTTGTGGATATGCTGTTCGATACACGTTTGCCTCCCATCTATTCGCTGTTGCACGCACAGGAGGAGAAAATTGCTATTGAGGTGCTGTCTCAACTCGACGCGTATCGCGTCCGTGGTATTGCACTGACGCCCACACAGGGCCTGGCGCGCGGCATGCCAGTGGAAGATAGTGGCGGACCGTTACGGGCGCCGGTTGGCAAAGGTATTCTGTCACGCATGTTCGATGTTTTCGGCAACGCCATCGATCGTCAGGCACCACCAACGGACATCGAGTGGCGTAGTGTGCACCAAGCACCACCCGCCTTGGCAAGGCGCTCCACAAAATCCGAGATTTTCGAGACCGGTATCAAGCTCATTGATGTGCTGATGCCATTGGAACGTGGTGGCAAAGCCGGTCTGTTTGGCGGGGCCGGGGTGGGTAAGACCGTGTTACTCACAGAGATGATTCACAACATGGTCGGGCAGCATGCCGGTATGAGTATTTTTTGCGGTATCGGCGAACGCTGTCGCGAGGGTGAAGAACTCTACCGTGAAATGAATGCGGCGGGTGTACTGGACAATATGGTGATGGTGTTTGGCCAGATGAATGAACCGCCCGGCGCGCGTTTTCGCGTCGGTCATGTTGCACTGACCATGGCGGAGTATTTTCGCGATGATGAGAATCGCGATGTGCTGCTGCTGATCGATAATATTTTTCGTTTTATTCAGGCTGGCATGGAAGTGTCTGGTTTGATGGGGCAGATGCCGGCACGCCTCGGCTATCAGCCGACCATGGGCACTGAATTGTCGCAACTGGAAGAGCGTATTGCTAATACGGACACGGGTGCCATCACCTCGATCCAGGCGGTGTATATACCGGCGGACGATTTCACCGATCCCGCGGCGGTGCATACTTTTTCGCACCTTTCCGCATCCATCGTATTATCGCGCAAACGGGCGAGTGAGGGGCTTTATCCGGCCATCGATCCGTTACAGTCCAGTTCCAAAATGGCCACGCCCGGAGTTATCGGCAAGCGGCACTATGCGCTTGCGCAGGAAATCCGTCGCACCCTCGCGCAATACGCCGAACTCAGGGATATTATTGCCATGCTGGGTATGGAGCAGCTATCGCCTGAAGATCACAAAATAGTGGATCGTGCGCGGCGGCTGGAACGTTTTCTTACGCAACCTTTTTTTACCACCGAACAGTTTACGGGGTTACAAGGCAAACTGGTCAGTCTGGATGATGCTCTGGATGGCTGTGAGCGTATCCTGCGTGATGAATTCAAGGACTACCCGGAAAGTGCGCTTTATATGATCGGCACGATTGATGAGGCGCAGCGAAAGCTCGAGGAAAAGGCCAAACATGATGCGGAGGTGAAATCACAACATGCCGTCGACAGACATGCACCTTAAGATTCTTCTTCCCTTCAAAGTCTTTGCGGACCAGCGGAATGTGTTGCGTATTGTAGCAGTCACACATGAAGGTTCGTTTGGCCTCCTGCCGCAACGACTTGATTGTGTTGCGTCGTTGTCGGCGGGGATACTGGTTTATGAAACGGCAGCAGATGGCGAAGTGTACATCGCGGTTGATGAAGGTGTTCTGATCAAAACCGGCCGTGATGTCCTGGTCTCCGTACGCAATGCCATTGGCGGTATGAGTCTGGGTGAATTACGTGCGGCGGTGGAGGAAGAATTCATGCATCTGGATGAGCAGGAGCAGAAGGTGCGTTCGGTGCTGGCAAAAATGGAGAGCGGATTTATTCGTCGTCTGGCAGAGTTTCATCGTGAATGAAAACCAGGACATGAAACACAAGCCGGGTAAAAAGGAATTCAGCGAGCAGGTCGGTGATATGGCGGAGCGTAAACTTAAGGCACAACGTCATGTCACCAGAACTGTCTGGTCCGGCCTGGGCATGATGGGGCTGGTTGGCTGGTCGGTGGCCATGCCAACATTGCTGGGTGCTGCACTCGGACTCTGGCTGGACAAACACTATCCGGGTGAGCACTCATGGACACTTGCATTGCTGGCCGTTGGTCTGGGGCTGGGTTGCTTGAATGCCTGGCACTGGATCGTTAAGGAAGACAGGGAAATTAACCAGAACGAGGATGAGAATAATCATGAATGAATTCCTGTATCTGATGCTTGCGCTACTGGAGGGTATTTTGCTCGGTGTGTTTTTTTTCGCCGGGCTCTGGTGGACAGTGCGACAACTTGACTCGAGTAAACATGTGGCGCTTTTATTTTTAACGAGTATGTTGTTGCGAACCAGTTTTGTCATACTAGGTTTTTATTTTATTCTGGGCGACAACTGGCAGCGCTTGCTTGCGGGTCTGCTGGGTTTTGTCATCGCCCGTATCATAATAACCCGATTCGCCCGCAGTACGGATCAGCTAAAACCATTGTTACGCAAGGCAAGTCGTGAATCTTAGTCCGGACAACATCATTTTCTGGCAAATGGGATTTTTCAAACTCAATGCCACCATCGTTTACACTTGGGGATTGATGCTGGTTCTGGTGCTCGGTTCAAAATTTATCACGGGTAAACTGTCGACGGAGATACAACGTTCGCGCTGGCAGAATTTACTGGAGATTATCGTCACCGGGATTAACCAGCAGATTGAAGAGGTGGGACTAAAAAATCCGCAAAAATATCTCGGCTTTGTGGGCACCTTGTTTCTGTTTGTGGGCATGGCGAGTCTGTTCACCATTGTTCCCGGCTATGAGCCACCGACCGGTTCGCTCTCGTCCACCGCCGCACTGGCGATCTGTGTGTTTGTGGCCGTCCCGATGTTTGGTATCGAAGAGGCAGGTATTGGACGATACCTCAGAGCCTATACCAGGCCAACGATTATAATGTTGCCGTTCAATATAATCAGCGAGGTCTCACGCACTCTGGCGCTGGCTATGCGTCTGTTCGGTAACATGATGAGTGGCACACTCATTATCGCTATATTGATCACCATTACACCGTTCATTTTCCCGATCATCATGAATGCGCTCGGATTACTGACCGGCATGGTACAAGCCTATATTTTCAGTATTCTGGCCACCGTTTACATTGCCGCAGCCACACGTGCGGGCAAACCGATACCGGAATCTGAAGATAGAAAAAATAATACCAACACAAGAGGATAAACCATGGATAGCATGACGCTCATTGCCATCGTTTCAATTATTACTGCCGGGCTGACTATCGCTATCGGTAGTATTGGTCCTTCACTTGGTGAGGGGCGGGCGGTGGCCACTGCATTGACTTCACTGGCGCAGCAACCCGATGCCTCGGCCACCATTACGCGCACCTTGTTTGTGGGTCTCGCCATGGTCGAGTCCGTTGCGATTTATTGCTTTGTGGTGTCGATGATTCTGCTTTTTGCCAATCCGTTCTGGAATCATGTCATCACCCAGGCCGCAGGACAATAGCGAATGCTGATCGACTGGTTTACCGTTATTGCGCAAGTCATCAACTTCCTCATCTTAGTGTGGTTGCTGAAGCGATTTCTGTACCGCCCTATTCTCAATGCTATTGACGCGCGGGAAAATCGCATCGCTTCGAAAATTGCTGATGCCGATGCAAAAGAAACCGAAGCGCAGAAGCAACGTGACGATTATCAACACAGGAATGAGGTGTTCGACAGGGAGCGCACTGCACACATGAATCAGGCAGTGGAAGATGCGAAAATAGAACGCGCCAGGCTGCTTGATGCGGCGCGACAGGAGTCCGAGGATTTGCGTGTCAGGTTGCAGCAGGCATTAAGAAATGAACAGCGTAGCTTGAATGAAGACATCAGCCGTCGCGCACGCGAAGAAGTGTTTGCCATTGCACGCAAGGCACTGTCTGATCTCGCCGGAACAAGCCTGGAAGAACGTATAACGGATATTTTCCTTGATCGGCTTCGTGAGCTAAACCCTGCGCAAATCGCCGAGTGGAAATCCGCACTCAACTCATCGGCCGCACCATTGCGAGTGCGCACGGCCTTCAAGCTGCCAGCACAACAATCTACGGCGATTGAAACGGCGATCACGCAATTGCTGGGTAAGCAGCAACAAACCGAGTTCGACATCGCGCCGGATCTTGTTAGTGGTATTGAGATCAGTGCGGATGGTCAGAAGATAGCCTGGAGTATTGCCGATTATCTTGATTCACTGGCAAAGAGTGTCGACCAATTGCTGAAAACAACAACAGAAACTGAAAGCACCGAGCCGGTATATACGGCACGGGATGTCGATCAAAATGGCGACTGACAATCTGAAAAATGTGTTCGATGCAACGTTCTCTGGAATGCGTCAGTCGCTGGAATTTTTTGTTCCGACATTGAAGCCGCAAGAGGTGGGCACGATTACCAGTATCGCTACTGGCATCGCCAAAGTGGCCGGTCTACCCGGTGTCGGTTTTGAAGAAGTGCTTAAATTTCCTGGCGATATTTATGGCATTGCCTTCAATGTTGATGAAGATGAAATCGGTGTCGTACTCCTTGGTGACTACTGGCACTTGCAGTCAGGCGACGAAGTCGAGCGCCGTGGTCACGTGGTAGATGTGCCGGTGGGGGAAGGGTTAATCGGACGCATTATCAATCCCATGGGGCGTCCGCTGGACGGCAAGGGCAGGCTGGTCGCCAGTGAGCGCTTGCCGGTAGAGCGTCCCGCGTCCGCCATTCTGGACCGTGCCCCCGTCAGCGTACCCCTGCAAACCGGTATCAAGGTTGTTGATGCGCTCATTCCTGTTGGCCGCGGTCAGCGGGAGCTGATTCTCGGTGACCGGCAAACCGGTAAGACGGCGATCGCACTCGACACCATACTCAATCAACGTGACCAGAATGTATTGTGTGTTTATTGTGCCATTGGTCAACGCGCCTCCGGTGTCGCAAAAGTGATCGCCAGGCTGCGTGAGCAAGGTGCGATGGAATACACCGTGGTCGTCGTTACTGAAGGCAATGATCCGCCCGGACTGGCTTACGTAGCACCTTATGCGGCGACCAGTATTGCAGAATATTTCATGCAACAAGGTCGTGATGTATTAATTGTTTATGATGACCTCACACACCATGCACGTGCCTATCGTGAACTATCTTTATTGTTGCGTCGCCCACCGGGGCGTGAGGCGTTTCCTGGCGATATTTTTTATATTCATTCACGGCTGCTGGAACGCACCACCCATTTACGCCCGGAGCTCGGCGGTGGCTCGATAACGGCATTACCGATTGTTGAAACCGAAGCGCAAAATATTTCCGCCTACATTCCCACCAATCTGATTTCTATTACAGACGGCCAAATTTACCTCTCACCTTCGCTGTTTGAACTGGGCGTGTTGCCCGCTATTGATGTTGGCAAGTCGGTTTCACGTGTCGGAGGTAAGGCCCAGCGTGCGGCTTATCGGGCCGTGGCAAGCGACCTCAAGCTGGCCTATGCGCAGTTCGAGGAGCTGGAAACATTTGCCCGTTTTGGTGCCCGGCTGGATGACCACACACGTGAAATTATCGAGCACGGTCGGCGCATCCGCTCCTGCCTCAAACAGCCGGAATTCGCACCGGTTTCCATGGTAGAGCAAATTGCCGTGTTACTAGCGTTATCGGAAGAACTATTTGATGCGGTCCCACTTGAACTGATGACGGCGGCCGAAGAGGCTGTGCGTATTGCGGCCGCGGAGATTCCTGCAGAGGTTTGCGCGCGATTTGAGAGTGCCAGAAAATTAAGTGACGCAGATCGGGCCACAATTATTCAGATTACCAGCAACGCACTCGCAAGCTTTGTGCCCGGCAAGACACTTAAGGCGACATCATGAGCGATACTGTCGCCAGCCTGCGTCACAAGATTGATAATGCTGAGGAGCTTGAATCTGTGGTGCGAACCATGAAAGCCATGGCCGCGTCGAACATTGGCCAGTATGAAAATGCCGTGCACGCACTGGATGATTATTATCGGACAGTACAGTTGGGGCTAGCGGCGTGTTTTCGACAGAATAAAACCCCAGCTGCTGACAGCAGGGCAACACAGAAAACAGCCGCGGCGATCGGCGTGATTGTGTTTGGTTCTGATCAGGGGCTGGTAGGCCAGTTCAATGAGAGCATGGTGGACTATGCAGTGGATATAATGGACAAACTGCCGGGTAAAAAAATCGTGTGGGCGGTTGGTGCACGTATTGATTCGCGGCTGGCGGAAACCATTCTGCAACCAGTGGCAGGTTTTACACTGCCGAACTCGATTAACGCAATTACACCATTAGTGGGGCAGATCCTGATTGAAATTGAAGCGCAGCGTGAAAAGGGCTTCATCGAGCAGGTTTACCTGTTTCATAATCGTCCTGTAACCGGGTCGATTTATATCCCCGCGAGTCAGCGGCTGTTGCCGCTGGACGAAAAATGGCAACACAAACTGGCTGGCATTAGCTGGCCTACACAAAATCTGCCTGAGGTGATCAATAGCATGGAGTCCCTGCGGGCCTTGCTGCGTGAATATCTTTTTGTGACCCTGTTCAGGGCATGCTCCGAGTCACTGGCCAGTGAAAATGCCAGTCGTCTGGCTGCCATGCAACGCGCCGACAAGAATATCGGTGAATTACTAGACGATCTCAATGGCACATTTCACCGTTTGCGCCAAAGTGGCATAGACGAGGAACTGTTTGACGTAATTTCGGGGTACGAAGCGCTGCAAGAATAAGGATTGTATAAAAGATTCAGCATAAACCAACTTATTCAGAGCATCCGCATGGGGTGCGTCGAACAAAGCATGCTGAAGCCATGATTCGGTAAGGTTTGGGTCTGTAGCAAAGTCCACTTTTGCCGGAACTGATGTTAGACCATCGTTACGTATAACTGCTTTCATCAGACGCTCTCCATTTTGTCTGATGTTGAGTGTATCAGAGCGAGTACTCGTGAAGTTTCTTGCTACTTAAGATGCTCATCAGCATTTTCACTACCGGTCAGCCGCCGTTCAGAGGGTTATGTATTCGTCTGTCGAAAACAGCCCGTATAATTGCCGCCGATGTCCCTGTGGCTCAGCTGGATTGAGGCGGCCCACTTGTATCCTGATCAAGGATTTTGAGCTACTAAATTATAAGATTTTCTTAACCAACTTTGGTGAAGAGAAATTTAGCTGTCAGTAGTAGACTCTTACTAAACTGGGGCAGCCAAATTTTTAGTTAAGTGTCAATGACAATGGTAGGGTACAGAAGCGTTGTGACATCCATTTGCGTCTGTACCGCCACTATGCTGAACTGTGCCATGAGTAGTGCCAGATTCATCATGACTATGTCCGGGAGCGTAGTTTGTTATTTCATGTGCTCTAGGGTTATTGTTGAATGCGTTCACACCGCCGATGGTGGCGCCTATAGCTGAAAAAACAATGATTGAAATAGCTAATTTTTTCATTCTTAAATTCCTTAAGAAATAAAATACACTAATCCTAGTGAACAGCCTCATCATAACAGTTGAGCCCGACCGAGTGAGATTTAACGACAGATACACCTGGAAGTGTCGCCGCTCACCAGCCGGATAATCAGGAATAATCTCCGTCGGGATCGAGCTTGGCCATTATCGCTGTTATAATTGCCGCCGATGTCCCTGTAGCTCAGCTGGATAGAGCATCCCCCTCCTAAGACCTCCGGGTGAGTATCGAAGGATGTCGGTACCGTAAGGCAATCCAGTTATTTTAGCGTGAATTAGGATGAAGTTCCGGTCACTCTCCGGTTGGAAGGTATGAACGCGGGAGAACGTTTGCACTCAGAACTTGAAATAAATGCCATTACTGGCGTAATTAATTAAACCCAAAAAGTCCATTTGTTTGAGAATTTCTTCTGATTTAACTCGGCCTCTTAAAAAGCGCCACTCTGAATCTAACAAATACAAATAGAGCGACAAGCTACGTGGTCGGATGCGTTTGTCAATGTAACTAGTGCAAATCTGGATGATAAAATCGTCTACCGCTCTGCTCAGAGTGATTTTCTCACCGGTTGGTAGGTTAAATAGTTGGCAGTATCTATTGTCCTTAAGAAGACAAACATCAAGGGACGGTGACTGAATATCATCTGAGTAAATATCAAAATGAATGTCTGATGGAGCAATTAAATCATACTTACTAACGTTATAGGTCAAGGCGATAGTCATTTGCTGCTGAGTTTTTGTCTCAGTTTTGATAACGGTCAACTCCTTAACTGAGTCAACTTCTCCGGCAGGCAGCGAGAAATCTTCAGAACTAAAGAGAACAATTCGTTCGTAGCCATCAAGGTCAATATTTTCAAAGTTGACCTTATTTAAGCAGTCAACGAATGCCCATCTCTTCATAATTGAAATTGTCTTTATAGGTATTTGTAAATCGAATTCTCAGACCATTACTGAGGATAGCGCAAGACAATATGATTGGCCATTATTTGCTTATCTTTAAAAAGTGGGTTCGTTCAAAGGTATATATAGAAGTAAGCGACAACACGAACAAGGTTCATTTGTAAGACGATTAACGGCCGGAGTGATAGGGTTAGATAAATTGCAGTCATTGCTCCCCATAGAGATCAAACTAGCAGCTCTCGCAACAAGCTTTGTAGAATTCGTGCAAACAAACATCAACAAAAAATGCTGTTTACTGTTGATCCTGTGTTGATATAGCGTTGATCTCCCATAATAATTGGCGCTAAAAAATGATGGGAGGCCCATAAATTATTGGGAGCTTATTTCTGAAATGTATATCTACCAAAGGTTTACGAGCAACTTTGTAGGAGAAATGAATATTTTTCTTTTAACGCCTAAATCTGTGTGAATAATTAGTTAGCTTCTTTAATCAATACGTAAAGGAGTTATCTATGAACTTATCCCCAGCTAGGCTTATCGAGCGACATAAGGCAAACATAAATGCCGCCATGTTTGTAAATCCTGACATCTTAAAAATTGAATCTGAATTAATTGAGTTGAAGCATCCTGACTATGCATTCCAAGGTGCTGCTGAGTTAACTCAAATGTTCTTAAACGATTATGTAAAAGTTTATAAAGAAAATGTTGAAAAACACATCGATATAAAAATTGCTAAGTTAAAGCGAGGTGTTAAAAACGAGGAGCTATTCCTTAATCCACCTAACACCATTAATGCTTTATGGCATGCGAGACAATACGCTGATGCCATCGGAGCTAGATACAGTACTTTTATTCGTGTAGTTTTCAATCATCTTATGGAGAGAGGATATACGCATTTACCATTACCAAATCAGCTATATAGTAGTCATGCCATTGAAGCTATAGATGAATATTGGAACAATCTTGATTTGGGATTTCAGGCTACCACCGACCCCAGATTTTTAGTATGTAATTACAACGGTGAGCCTGCACAAGATGAATATATCCGCCGACAACTTGTTCATATTGAAAGGCGGGGGCCCTCAGAAAATAAATTTGTTATTGGGAGATTTTGTTTCAATGACAAAACTTTAGAACAAAGCACAATCACAGAAGTTTTTGGACTAGATTTAGGTACCGTCAGATCACAAACATCATTCTTCGATGACAATTTTGATAGAACAATAGATGTAAGGGATTTCCGTCGCTCTTGCTTCGGTTTACCGCACGTAGAAGATAACCTTACTCAGCGATGTGATGATTGTCTATTGAAGGCTGAATGTTTTCAACAGCGAGAAATTGTTTTATCCGAAGTGGAAAAGACTATGGGAACTAAAGACCCTATTAGGGATAAGAAACGCATGCAGGATCGGGAGCGGAAGCGAAACCAACGTGAACGTGAAAAAAATGCCGTGAAATCTTTTCAATCCGAAGGATAAATAACCGCTAATCTTCCATAAAATGTCACGCTCCCCATTCTTTTTCTCTTATATCTTTAATTAAATAATAATGGAGAAAAGAATGGGGAGCGTGACATTTACTTGTCTTCGGAATGAAATTATACATTCCCCTCTATAAGGCTGTTTTTCCGGGAAGTGGATTTTAAAGGCGGCATCCCCTTCAAACATTCCGGTAATTTCTAGGACTCCAATTTCTTCGGAATGAACCCAATATAATGCTTCGGAATAAGATTTCATTCCGAGTAGTTCCCTGGATTAAGCGGAGAGTAGGAATATCTGCCGCACGAATACCCCGTCAAACCTTCTGTATGATCCACCAAAGGGTTTACTCAGGCATAGATAGTAATAGGTAGCGGGGAAGGGCGTTTAAGCGTTTAAAATAGAACTCAAGATCTTCAAACTGGTGCAGACAATTTCATTGGTTCAGCATGGCTACAGCGTCAACTAAGCGGCCCGGTGCTAGGTGAGCGTATCTCAGCGTCATTTTAATATCTGAATGTCCAAGTAATTCCCGGACAGAATTCAAATCAACACCCACTGAAACTAATCGGCTTGCAAAGTTGTGGCGTAAATCATGTAGACGAAAATCGTTAATCTTCGCTTCACGCAGCAGTACTTTCCATGCTTTGTCGATGTTAGTGAATCGTGAACCATGTTTACCAACAAATATAAGCCCTGAATTACGCTCTGTTTGTTTCTGCCATATTTGCAAAACTTTGAATGCTTCGTTATTCAGTGGAATGTAACGCGTCTGACCTGATTTTGAGGTATTGCCAACAACGGTAATGCGTTGATTGTTGAAATCAACATCTTGCCAGCGGAGATTGAACATTTCGCCACGTCTCATGCCGGTATTCATCAGTAACAATATCATCGGATGAATGTGATCAGGATAACCGCCTAGGATCGCTTTTAAGATCACGAATCTTCCGCCAGCATAGAAGGGGTTAGATTCAGCTAAACGTCGATCACGCGATCTCAGGGAAGCTCTGAGACGTGTCTCTTCATCAGATGAGAGATAACGAACGATTGCACGACTATCCGACTTCTGTTTTTTAACTTTGCTGATGGGGTTTTGATCAATAATCTCCCATTCAACGGCGCGGTTGAACATCGCTTTAAGTGTGCCGATATAGCGATTTGATGTAGAAGCAGACAGTCCATCTTTGTGTCGCTTTGACCGCCAGCTTTCAATATCCCATCCGGTGACTTTATCTAAGCGTTTACTAAATAGATGCTTGAACTGATTGAATGGCAACTTCGCTTTGGGTGCTTTGTGGTGCGTTGTGAACCAAGGCAAATAAGTGTCATTGATAAAGTCACCTAGCTTCGGCACTGGTTTCACTTCACGGGCAGTCTGTTTTTCACGTTGAGGGTCACGACCGAGTTTAACTTGAGCGTAGAGTTGTTCAGCTATCTTTCGAGCGGTAGGAACGGAAAGAGCAGGGTAGTTGCCCATTGTGTAACGAAGGCGGCGACCATCTGGAGCGGTGTACATCAGGCTGAAAGTCATTGTACCGGAGATATACAGCTTCAATTTAAAGCCGGATATTTCTGTATCCGTCACTTCAAAATGCTTGTCGGTTTTAGTTTGGCTCATCTTAGTTGCGAGTGAAGGGGTAAGCTTCTGTTTGTAATCCATGAATCGGCTCTGTGGCTAGTTTTAAGCCAGTTTAGCAAGCCTAGGTAGGAAGCCAAGGATGATTTTTATATCAACATAAGTATTGAAATAACTAATCTACTATGTACACATATATGTATACTAAGTATGGTATTTTTATACATATATGTTGATTAATGTAATTTTATATTATCTATATAGGTATACTTCTTTAAAATATTTGTATACATATATGTATATTTATTGGCCGAGTCAGTACACAAAAAGGTTTACTATGAACATTAAAAATGTAGTTACCAAGCAATACAGAACCATAGTTAATCGAGCTGTAGATAAGCTGGATAAACTTGAGGTGCCACCTGAAGGATGGATTAGAACAGTACGAACAGCATTGGGCATGACGGGGATTCAACTTGCTGATAGGTTAGGCGTGAGCAGAGGAAGGGCTTATCGAATTGAGAAAGATGAAGTTGCTGGGAACGTTACTTTAAAAACTATGCATTCTACAGCCGAGGCAATGGGCTGTAAGTTCATCTATGCCATTGTTCCCGAAACGGATGTAGAGAGCTTTGTTCATGAGAAAGCCTTTAAGAGAGCTATTTATGATGTTTCTCAAGCATATAAACACATGGCATTTGAAGAGCAGAAGATAAGTAATAAAGAGTTGCGTGATGAGGTTCTTCGCGTAACTAGTCAGATAGAGCAAAAAGATATTTCATCAGTATGGGAAAAGAAATATTCCCAGTTGATTGACTCTAATAATGATCCTATTTATCTCTACATTCGTAAAACAATAACATCTGAAAACAAAAATACGACCAAGAAATACAAATGGAGATAATAGGGCTTCCCAATGGTGCAACTCCTCTGGATCCGGAGGAAATGAACGGTCTTAAGCACAAACATGTAACTACCCGGGGTGAACTGGATGAGCTGGAGCAAGCCAATATTACAAATGGAATGCGGTGGCTAAATAAGCAGAAAAACCCTAATATTTTGACCGCAGAATTTGTTCGAGAACTACACAAGCGTTTATTTGGTGATGTTTGGAGTTGGGCTGGTACTTTCCGGACTACAGAAAAGAATATTGGGATTGCGCCATACCTAATTTCTCAACAGCTTCATTTATTATTGGATGACACTGTGTTTTGGATTCAAAACAGTACTTATCCGCCTCTGGAGCTAGCCGCAAGGTTTCATCATAGACTTGTTTACATACATCCATTCCCCAACGGCAATGGTCGTCACTCTCGTATAATTGCAGATGCCATATTAGTTCATATTCTTAAGGAACAACCAATTGATTGGGCTGGAGGAATGAGTCTCGATAAAATCAGTGAGCGAAGAACACAGTATATTTCTGCTTTAAGAGCTGCTGATGGATTTGATTGGGGCCCACTAATGGACTTTGTCAGTTAGCTGAAATTTGCCACTCGTGACTCATCAGCAACACTTTTATATATTTTAAGTGGAACAATACGAGTGCTATTAGCTCAGCTGTTACCCCTTAGCTTACATGGGTAGTTCATCTATAACTTCGTCAGTTATGCAAGTATTAATTTTGTTTGAAATCGATAAACAGCTTTGTGGCTGTTTTAAGGTATTAGCAAGCCAAGGTAGCTAGCAAGATTATTGTGGTATGTTTGTTACCTTGCAGTATTCAAGGACAAGGATGATGCCTCAAGGAAAGTTGATACAGTGTATTTTGAACATATGAATTCGACTCTATACCTTTCTCGCAGACTCTCTAGTAATGACAATACATACAGTGAACCAGAGTTATTAGCAGCTTCAAATTATGTTGTCGTTCTTGCTGAACCTGGCGGTGGAAAAACAGAACTCATGAGGAGTCTGGCCCAGCAGTTGGGTACTTCTTCAATAACTGCAAACGTATTCGGATACTTGAGAACAAACGAAGAAAATCACCCACTCGTAATTGATGCGTTTGATGAGATGGCAAAGGTCGATAAAACAGGTGTTTACAGACTTTTCGCTAACGCTAAAATGACAAACCCGACATGTTTAATCATTTCTAGTCGGTCTAGTGAGTGGGACAATTCTACAACCAACGCATTTACAGAATCTCTCGGTCAAATACCTCTGGTGGTAACAATATGCGAGTTTGAAGAAGCTGAACAACGAGCGATTTTCGAACATCATAAACCAGGCGAAGACTTTGCTGCATTTCAGGCCGAAGTAGCTCGATTTGATTTAGAAATGTTGCTCCCAAATCCGCAATTTCTCAAAATGTTTGCTGATGCCTATATTGAAAGCGGAAAATGTTTTACAGATAAACGGTCAATCTTTGCACAAGCGGTGCAGCATCTTGCAAAGGAAGCAAACACCAAGGTAGCTAGCCCCCTTCCGATCCTTTCGACCGCTCAAAAGATTGATCTGTCGTCGGAAGTTTTCGCTAAGCTCTTGATGTCGGGTGCTGAAGGTGTAAGCACAAGTGAAGCCACAGAGGATAGGCTGTATCCATTGCTGGCATCATTGATTAGTGGAAACGCCGCAGCCACAGGGATCCTAGCAACTAGACTTTTTAAGCCTGGATACAGCGTGGGTCAACATCTACCTGTTCATAAGATTGTGGCTGAATACTGCGCAGCGGACTATCTCATCAAGCGGGTAGCTGACCCGTTAGACCCACTTACACTTGCCAAATGCATACCCATAATCGCCCCAAATTCTACTGTGCGTGATGAACTTAGGGGGCTTTTGGGCTGGATGGCAGCATTAGGCAATAAGCCCATAGAGGTTGCCGCGATTGAACTTGACCCATATGCAGTACTTGCGAACGGAGACCCTTCGCAACTTGAATCTTCGTCAAAGCGCCTATTAGTCAGGCGACTAAAAGAAATCGAAACTAAAGATCCGTATTTTCGAAGAGGGGATTTCTGGCGAAGATTTAGTGCCGGAGGTTTCTTCACACAAGATGTTGTGGAGGAGATTAAACCCTTTCTGGCAATTGGAAGTGATGGGCATTTACGTGATCTGATTCTCGAACTATTGGATGGATCGCCAGCAATTAAGCAGTTAAGTTATGAGCTACAACAGCTTACTTTAATGCCCAACGAAAGCGAGAATTGCCGTTTATTAGCGAGTAGATGTTTGCTCGACTTAATTGACCATGACCACCAATCAGATTTAAGTATTCTCATTTCTGAAGCAACGCATACCTCGCTGAATATTGCAGCCAAAATAATTGAATCCCTTGGCCCGGAAAAATTTGATCGAGCTTATATCGCTAACTATTTACGAGTAAGCGCACAGCTCTATCCAGGGCATCAAAGGCACCTTGATCGGACACTTGGTGAACGCTATTTTTTAAAACGTTTTATTGCTTGCCTTCCATTGGAAACCATTGAATGGATTTTGGATGATCTGTCTAAAGATCTTGCATGTGTTTGTGGAAAGAAATTTTTCGAGTGTGAATGCTTGATCGGTTTGAGCAAAATAGTGGGTTCTTTATTAGATAGGTATTTTAAGTTAGCCAAACCTCCATTTGAGCCAAAGTGCATTTGGCAATGGCTTGAAAACCTTAATTTCCATGAGGAAAAAAGTGCTGATCAGAGTCTCTCAGTCCAATTGCTTCGTGAAGATCATAATCTACGGCAGGGTATTATTAAGTATGTATTTGAAAAGTTAACTGATAATAAAAAAATTGTGGAAACCAAACTACAAAAGTTCGACTTTAATTCTCACTCTGGTCTTCATTTTCATAATGATGACTTCAAATTCATTGTCGATTTAGCCTTTGATACCAACAATCATAACTTATGGTCTGTTTTCATCGCGAGACACCATTATCATCAAAATAAAAAAGAGCTAGGTCAAAACAGTCTCAGACGTCATATGCGAGAACAAGCACAAGAAAAGCCGTCCCTAATGCGAGAGTGGGCAAAGTCTAATAGAGCTGTTTTGAAATCTTTAGGAGAACAACGATTTCCCAGGTTAAGACATAGCAGATTGATTAAACGTCGTCGCATGCAAGAAAACGAAATAAGAGTAAAGAACATTACATATGTTCGTGATAACCGCGAGCTAGTCGAGAGCGGACGACATTGGAATTGCCTTGTTCGGTTTGCCAGTTTAGTGCTCGATAAACCTGAAAAAATTAAATGCGAGTTTGAAGATGAATCGCTCGTTCGAACAGCCTTAAGAAACTGCCTTAGTTATATTGACGAATACATACCCGATCTTTTAGAACTTGCTGAACTCCAATGTGATTCAAAGTCGCTACATTCAGAAACCATTCTTTATGCAGCATGTGTAGAGATTTTGCGAGAGTCAGGTAATTTGAGTAAAGTAAATTTTCGACATTTGAGAGCTCTACGAACCAATAATCAAGTTTATCACTCAGCAGTGACCCAAGAAGAACGGGAAACTCTAATTACCGAGGTGGATCGATTAATCTTCCCTGACATCGAAAGTAAAGAGAATTTTCTTAGGCAATATGTCGAGCCACAGCTTGCACAGAAGGGCTGTAACAATCCCAAAGTTGGGTTCCTACACTATGATGAGACATTTAGTGATTTGCGTGCTCCGCTGTCAATTGATTGGTTGAGGCGATTTAAAAATCTGGATATTGGCCCACTAGATAAACTTTTTGAGATTGCTGCTGAGCATGGAAATCGTGAGGATTTGAAATCAATAATTGTGGAGCGATGTAAAAGTTTATTTAATCTTAGGTCTGAGCCAACCGATAATCAAGGTGACATCGAACAAAAGAGAAAATTCTGGCTTGTAAGAGCGTTTTACTTCTTAGATGAAATTCCTGAGGCTTATTGGCAGTTATTAGAAGCTGATAAAGATACTGTATTAGTCTTTTATCAGCGTACAGGTAGAATGAATTATAATGAACATCCTTCTTGGCCCATCCTTACATCTAGAAAAGTAGAAATGATCTTGGACGCTTTTATCGAACAGTGGCCAAAGGTAGCACTACCAAATCATTATGGTAGCAGTAGTCCCAAAGAAGAAAATGCATATCGCTTTTTGAAAGAAGTTATTTGGTCAATCAGTTCGGATGATCCGGATGATGCCATTAATGTGCTCGACAGACTTCTTGTTGAGCCCCGATATGCAGATATGCACATGGAGTTGATGAGTATAAATGCTGCTCAGAGTAGGAATAGGGCGCTGAGAAACTTTGAACCACCAACACCAAAGGAAATTGTAGATCTAATAGATCATAATACAGTTGTGACTGTTGAAGGTTTGCGTCAGCTAGTGCTTCAAGAGCTTGAACATTATCAAAAAGCACTAGACGGGGGAGAATTTAATTCAGCTGATCGTTTTTATGACAATGGTAAACGATTGAATGAAGTTCGATCTACAGAAATAATTGCTGAGCGCCTTAATATTAGACTGGAACCACAAGGTATTTCAGTAACATCAGAGCATCAGCTAAAAAGTGCTAATCGATGTGATTTTACTGTTACCAAGATGATTTCTGGTAAAAGGAGATTGCTTGTCACGGAGGTCAAAGGACAGTGGCATGACGAGCTTTATACAGCTGCTTCTGCTCAACTGCACGAGCATTACTGTATACATCCAGATGCAGAACAACAAGGCATTTACCTCGTAATATGGTTTGGTGTTGAAGAAAAAGTTGCAGGGCGTAAGAGGCATAATATTGGAAGTGCTGCTGAACTTAAAAGTAGCATCGAAAAAAATTTGCCCTCAATACTCAAAGGACTTGTTGATGTATACGTTTTGGATGTATCCAAGTGACATAAGCCAATTTGGCTGATGACTCTATTTGAACTTCACCATGAGCCGCTCCAGCACCGTTCGTATCTGTTCTTCTAAAGGCTAAGTCAAATCGAAAGTTCATAGCCATGACCCTGACTGTTATAATTGCCGCCGATGTCCCTGTAGCTCAGCTGGATAGAGCACCTTCCCCCTCCAAAATCTTCCATCGCCATTGAGATAGTACCTGTTATTGCAAGGTAATCAGATGAATGAATTGAGTTCTTTGCTTAAATTCAGGATAGGAAAAACGGACGCCTAATATAATCGAACTAACCCATTTGGTTACAGCACTTACAAAAATCAGTAATGAATTAAACAAAATACAAACTTTTGAATGAGTGAAACTGTCATTCCATGGTGATTTGATCTAAGTGCGGGTCACTAACGTTAGTAGGATACGATTAGTCTTTAAGTTGGAGTCATTATGTGGTTTAGTTCGAAAGTGAATCAAAAAGCTTTGGCAGAACAATTGGTTATCACACATCAATCAGCCGCAGCAGTGGTTGATAATGATCGTAAAATCATTGCTGCCAATGAGGCATTTCGAGAAATAGGCACTAGACTCAATGGGGTGGATAGCAGTAATACCTTAGCGGCTTTGCTCAATCGTTATGATAAAGCCAGTAAAACTATTCTATTTAATGATGATTTTCAGCTACGTCAGAAAATTGTCCCGTTAAAAATTAAAGGTCTCGAATCCTGCTCAATTTATATATTTGAAGCCGAGCCTGAAAAATTTTTAGGTGAACAAGCTTGGCAGCAACTTTTGTTACTGAGTAAAGATATTTATGCTGTTTTTGACAGCCAGGATAATTTAGTAGCATCTAATTTAGATTCGGTTAATGCTGATCAGATTTATTTGGCTCCTGATAATCCGCAATTGTTGAAAATTATGCAAAGCGCTATTAAGAGTAAAGATCGAATGCTTTGTTTTTCTGAGAAAGATAATATTTATTACCACATAACACACTCCACACTTGATTCTGATAGCGGCCAGTTATCGGCTTTTGTATTATCTAAACAAACTCAAAATGCCGATTTCAAGCAGTTTGAAATGTTATCTAAGGTGGTAAGTAATACTAGTACTAGCGTTCTGATCACCGATAAAAATGGTTTGGTCGAATATGTGAACCCCGGTTTTGAAAAGCTTTCAGGTTATACACTTGCAGAAGTAAAGGGTAAAAAGCCCAGTATTTTGTTACAACGAGAGCAAACCGATAAAGACACAATTAAGCGTATCTCCCACAAACTCAAAGCACGAGAGCCATTTTATGAAGAGATACTTAACTTTGATAAAGATGGCGTGCCCTACTGGATTGTCTTGTCAGTAAATCCAATTTTCAATGAACAGGGCCAGCATACCGGGTTTGTTGGAGTGAGTTCTGATGTACGTGAAATTAAACGCTTGGTTCTGGAGCAAATAAATCAAAAAGATGCCATCAGCAGTCATTCGGCGGTGATGGAATTTAATCAAAACGGGCAATTTATCTCAGCCAATGCGTTCACTTATGAACAGTTAAATATAAGTGACGACACGCAAATGCAGAGTGTGCTGGGCAATTTAAAAGAGCATCTGGATGATGCTCGTACACAGATGATCGAAAGAGGCGAACCCACTGCGGTGATGATGAAACTGGCCCATCAAAGTGGTGATGTGATTCTGGAATGTATTATTTCTGCAATAACAGATTTAAACGGCAATATTTCAAAGTATATTGTCTTTGGTAGCAATGTATCTTCTCGAAATAAGTTAGTGGCCGAAACCCATCACTCAATGTCAAATGTGTTGAGTAAAATTCAGGCCACGGTAAAGACCATTAATGGAGTAGCCGATCAAACTAATCTGTTAGCGCTTAATGCAGCTATTGAAGCCGCAAGAGCGGGTGAAGCCGGAAGAGGTTTTGCTGTGGTGGCGGATGAAGTACGTAATCTTTCGAAAAAATCAAATGAAGCTGCGGTTCAAATCGGCCAGTTAATTAATGAAACCCAATCTCATGTTGATGAGCTAGCCTCGTTTTTAAGTGAGTAGCAACTTCTTATTTAGTAAGGTATTGTTTGAGGCGGTGTAAAGTTGTCCGTCATCAGCCCGTATAATTGCCGCCGATGTCCCTGTAGCTCAGCTGGATAGAGCATCCCCCTCCTAAGGGGAAGGTCATGCGTTCGAATCGCATCGGGGACACCAATCAAATCAATGGCTTATCTGTTTGTACCATGTTGAGTATTAAGCATGAACTCCCATATCCCCAACAAACAACTTAAAATAACTGAAGTTAAAGCCATTTTCGGTGAGTTCGGAGGTTTTATTTACAGGCTCAATGATCTAAAAGATCAGACTTACTTAAAAACAAAGTGATTGGCTCTAAAAAAGTGTTGGTTTTGCTGCCTCATCTCTTACCAGCATCTGTGAAAACTTCTTTTTCAACAATGATTTTAGGTTGATGGGTTTCAGTTTCGCTATCAGAGAGACCTGCTGTCAGAATCCAGCGCATAGTATCTTCATTGGACATTTGCAATGATTTCACCTGACTACGCGAGACGCAGACGGTATAGCCGCCAATCTGATAACTCAGCGGTAAATAAACCGCCACCAGATCATTTGCCTCACCTTCCATCTCTAACAAATGAGTGACATCTTCCTTCACCAGAAAACCAATAAATTGCACACCGCCAATAGTCACTGCGACAGCATGATTAAGGCTGTCTTGCTGTTTTTCGCGAGAGAAAAAACGCGTAAAGTCGCGCAGGGCACCGTGAATTGATTTCACTAAAGGAATGCGATCTAAGAGTGATTCACCCATGTCGAACAATCGTTTGACCAGCCATGCGTTTACGGCAATGCCAATCACAAAAATCAGTGCGATAGCAGCTAATAACCCCAAGCCTGGCCAGTAAAAATCATAGGGCAAAATGGCAATCATAAGCGGACGCAACGCGCGTTCAGCAGATACGGCCAACCAATAAATTAAATACAGGGTTAGCGTGACCGGCAGTACCGTCGCCAAACCTTTTAGAAAAGTTTTCCAGACAAATTGCATAAAGCTGCTTCCCGGTCTTAATTAAACAATGAAGGATCTATATATAAAGTGTGATATCGGCTTCACTGGCAAACTCCAGAAATGTCGCAGCACCACCATGACTAATCCCATCAATAAAATCTGAGTTTTTAAAATCGAATAAATCCACTGTCATCTGGCAGGCAATTAATTCAACATCAGACTCCAGACAGATGTCTCGTAACTCAGCAACACTGGCAACGCCCTTCTTTTTAAGTTTGCGTTGCATCATCCAGGTGGCAAAGGCTTCCAGACCAGGAATGATCTGAACGATGCTTGGCACGGGAACCGGCATCGGCATGGCAGGGTTACCCAGAGGCGAGACTTTCAACGACAAGTCTTTCTTGAGTAATTGCAAACCATAAAAGGTAAAAAATATTTTGGCTTCAAAACCTAATGCCGCGGCGGTTGAAGCCAATAAAAAAGGCGGGTAGGCGCCATCCAAGGTGCCCTTGCTTGCAATTATGGCGAGTTTTTTTGCCATGGTGTCATGCCCCTTTTTGGATAATGAAATAAAGTTTTCCGTCAATTTCTTCGCTACTTATCAGCGGATTGCCAGTCATTTTACAAAAGGCCGGAATATCTTTTAGCGCACCACTATCAGTACAAATGAGTCGCAGTCGCTGAGCGGAAGTCATTTCATTAAGCATTTTACGGGCTTTAAGTACTGGCAACGGACAGTTTAAACCTGAGGTATCAATTTCTGTATCAAAATCTGACATACTGATTTCCTTTAAAATGTGCGTTTACATCATAAACGCAAGTGGCGTTTTTGTCTTTGCGGAACCGGTCTTAATGAGCCAAGGTCTATAGGCGTTATGAAATATCTCATCGCTACATTTTTATTATTGATAAGCCATTTGGGCATTGCTCAGGCGAATCTGGATATTGCACTGCCTGAAATGGGCGATAGTGCCGGAGCGCTGGTGTCACCAATTGAGGAATATCAGGTCGGTCAATCCTTTTACTGGCGCTTACAGCAATCGGTGACTTTGGTTGAGGATCCTGAGGTCAATAGTTATATAAGATCGTTAGGCTATCGCTTGGTAGCCAATAGTGATGAGCCGGGCCGTTCATTTACTTTTTTTGTCGTTCCTGACACTTCCGTAAACGCTTTTGCGGCACCGGGTGGATTTATCGGTATCCATACCGGTTTGATGTTGACCAGTGAAACCGAAAGTGAACTAGCTTCGGTGCTGTCGCATGAGATCGCACACGTTACCCAGCGGCATATTTTACGTAATTTTGAACGTTCCAAACGGATGAGTGTGCCAATGACCGCCGCCATGATTGCGGCCGCCTTATTGGGTGTGGCTGACCCCAGTGTGGGTTCTGCCGCTATTATGGCGGTGCAGGCTGGAAATGTGCAGATGCAATTGGATTATAGTCGTGCCCATGAAGCCGAAGCCGATAATCTGGGGATGCAAACGTTAGTGAATGCAGGTTTTGACCCCCAAGCAATGCCACGATTTTTTGAAAGGTTACAAATAGCGGGCCGCTTCTATGGTGGCAGTCAGGTGCCTGAATTTTTACGAACTCACCCAATCACCGGCTCCCGTATTGCCGATGCGCGTGGTCGTGCTGCGAACTTGACTCCTCGTCCACAGATACGAGATCAGGAGCAGTTTTATCTGATGCGTGAAAAATTAAGGGTCATGTCAAATTCCAGCATGCGTGAACTGATTAAAACCTATGAAGATAAGTTAAAGGAAAATACCGATGAAGATGTGTCAGCCACACGATATGGTTATGCACTGGCATTATTAAAAAACGGTAATCTGACCCAGGCTCGCGAGCATATTAATGGCTTAATTGCTTCTGACGATAATCGATTAAGCTATCATTTAGCGTTGGCAGATGTGGAAATAGCCTTGGGGAGAATGGACGCGGCACTGGCAATTTACAATGATTTTCAACGGATTTATCCCGATGATTGGGCACTGTCAATTAAACAGGTACAGGCTTTGTTAAGAGCTAATCAACCCCGTAGAGCTGTGCCCATTCTGCAACGGCAATTAGATGTTGGTGAATCCTCGGCAACGTTATATAGGTTGCTGGCTCAGGCCTACGGAGATATGGGGCAAAAAAGTCAGTCGCATGTCTGGTTAGCCGAGCATTATCATAGCTCGGGACAGTTAATGCAGGCAGCGGATCAACTGCGTATTGCAGCGGATTATGCCCGTGGTGATGAATTTGAATTAGCAAAAATCAGTTCTCGTTTACGACAGATTGAAACTGATATTGCGATGATGGAAGAAGTGCGATGAGCGATAAATTTGACGAATACCGTCGTCAGTTGATTAAACACTCTATTTCCGCTTCAACGCTGGCTTTAGTTGCTGCCAGCGGTCTGCTGGTGCCTCGGGTATTATTAGCTCATTGGCCGCAAGATGCTTTTAATGCTGAAACACTGGAAGATGCGATTTTAACGTTCCTTGGGGAAGCTGAAGAGGTCAATGAAGAGGCGATTCAGTTTACTATCGGCTCACCACCAACTTATGCCGTAAATGGGGCAACTGTTCCAGTTGAAATCAACACCAGTCTGAAAAATATTCAGAGAGTGGCATTATTAGTAGAAAAAAATCCTTTTCCTTTAGCTATGGCGCTGGAGCCGACTTCTGCTGTGAGCTTTCCATTTAAAACGATGCTTAAAGTTGCTGAAGATTCGGAGATCATTGCCATGGTCAGGGCAGATGATAAGCTTTATCGAACCAGTCGTTATGTGGAAATTGATATAGGTGGGTGTGCTTAATGGCGGCAAAAAGCAGAGACCGTATTCGGGCCAAACTACAGGATGGCAATACCGTTGTGAGAATTCTACTGGCCCATCCCATGCATACTGGGCGCGGTAAAAACGAACAGGAAGAACTGATTCCCGCCGAATTTATTCAGGATATCCGCTGCTGGCGTAACGATGAGGAAGTGTTAACGGTTAAATGTGGCACGGCTACTTCGCGTAATCCTTACTTTGCATTTCAACTCAATGCCGGAGAAGTCGGGGACATCATCCGCTTACGGTGGGTGGATAATATTGGTGCCAAAGGAACAGTGGAAACCACCGTTTTATGAGTCTGAAACTTCGCTCTAATGTGTTTTTTGCCATATTGCTGCTGCTGTCGATGTTGGGCAGCGCGGCTATTCTGATGACAAATGCCAAACGATCGGTTGAAGCAGAAGTGATGTCAACAATGGATGCGACAGCGCACATTATTACGGTGACTCTGGCGGGCGGTTCGCTTACTCGCGATACCAGTGTCAGTGAGCATATGCACGAATTGGTTAGAGCGTTGAGTGAAATTCGTAGCCTGCATATTTTACTTTTTGATAGGCAAGGACTGCTGTTTGAAGGTACACCGGAAAAAGAATTGTCAGTCCAACCTCCGGCCTGGTTTGTTAAGTTGTTGTTCCCTGATGTCTCTCCACTTTCGAAACGCTTTGGTACAGGTCACATGGTGATTTATCCGGCTCCAATGCAGGAAATAAGCGAACGTTGGCAGGATATCCGCGCCATCATGGCTTTGGGGATGATCATTTTTATCATTGTGGCTTTCATGATCTACTGGGGAGTGGGTTGGGTCATTAGACCATTACACCGTTTGCTGGATGCATTGGCGGGCTTTGAACGGGGTGACTTGCATATGCGTTTGCCGCGTTTCTCACTCAAAGAAATGGATCAGATCAGTCAGAGTTTTAACCGGGTGGGAGACGCCCTGGAACAGAGCACAACCGAAAACCGCCGTTTGGCCATGTTAGTCAGGCAATCTGGTGATGCCATACTTTCACTAGACCATGCGGGTTATATTACTTTTTGCAATGCGGCAGCAGAACGGTTATTTGCTGATATACCAAATTTATTGGGCGAGTCTCTTGCCTCAATGCCATTCCAGCAAGATCGAAATGGCATTATTTCAGTGTTAAATGGTTTTGAGTCAGTGGAAAATCTGGAAACCACGCTCAAGCGTCATGATGACGAATTACTCTCTTTATTAATTTCTACCGTGCCGCTGACCGAAAATGACGGCTGTGTTGCCGGAATGATTTGTACCTTGCGTGATATCACCGAACATAAACAGGCTGAAAAAGCTCGTGCCCAGCTTTATGAAACGCGTTTATTAACCACACATATGAATCAGGTCCAGGAAGCTGAACGGCGGCATCTGGCGCGTGAGTTACATGATGAATTAGGTCAATGTCTGACGGCAATCAAGACGGATGCTGTATTAATTCGTAATCGATCAGAAGATACGGACAAAAAGATTTATCAAAGCGCACAGGCTATTATTGATACCGCGAGTCATATTTATGACGTGGTTCACAACATGATTACCCGCCTACGTCCAAGCCCATTGGATGATCTTGGATTAATGGCAACCCTGGAAGAGAGCATTAGCAAGTGGCAACAGCGGCAGCCCGATATTCAGTTTAATTTGATTACCGAAGGCCAGCTAAATGGCTTGGATGAAGACACCAATATGACGGTATTCAGAGTCGTACAGGAAGCGTTAACCAATGCGGTTCGTCATTCAGATGCTGAAAATATTGTGGTTAAAGTGATTCGTGATAAAAATGAAACGGCAGAACAGTTAACGATTAATATTCGTGATGACGGCAAAGGCATGGTCGTCAACGATTTTCACTCGGATGTGGATTTTGGCTTGCTAGGCATGCGTGAAAGAGCGCAAAGTCTGGGGGGAAGTTTTGATCTGCAAAGTCAGTTAGGATCAGGTGTAAATCTGACCATCACCATACCATTGGGGGTAAATGTTCACCATGAATCTTAATAAAATAACGGTTTTATTGGTTGATGATCATGAATTGGTTCGCGCCGGGTTTCGACGTTTGTTAGAAGATGGTGACAAATTCGAGGTTGTTGCTGAAGCGGGGTCTGGGGAACAGGCAGTTCAGGATTTTGCAAAATATCATCCCAATGTCGTGGTGATGGATATATCTATGCCAGGTATCGGTGGTGTTGGGGCAATCGAGCGGATTATAGCTCGCGAACCGTCAGCTAAAATCCTGGTGTTAAGTGTGCACGAAGACAGTGTATTTACCACACGTGCCATGCAGGCTGGAGCATTAGGTTTCATTCCAAAGCGCAGCGCACCGGAAGCCATGTTAAAAGCCGTTGAAATGGTGTCACAAGGCAGGACGTGTATCGCCCCGGAAATTGCTCAACAGCTGGCGATGCAAAAGTTAACAGGATCAGAAAATCCACTTGATGTGCTGAGTCAACGTGAGTTTGAAGTGTTTCGATTATTGGCGGAAGGTAAAACCGTCAACGAAATTGCCGATATTTTGAATTTAAGTCCAAAAACAGTGGGAACACACCACACTAATATCAAACAGAAACTCAATGTTTCAAACTCTGCAGAATTAGCCAGACTGGCTATTCGAAGTGGATTGCTGGAAGCCTGATTGACCGCATTGGATAGACTTAATGCCCTCCAATAGGCTTTTTTTAAGATTGTTTGGGTGTTTAATTCTCCAATTCAGACAACGATTTATGAGCCCTCGGTCACATCAATAACCAGTTTAAAGCTGCAGATCGTTGTCCACATATTATAATCTTAGCGTTTTCTGTGGTTGTAACGAAGTGTATTCCTATGGATTTTAGCTTGTGAACCTTATTATCCAGGTGAATCTCATCATTGTGATGGTATTTATCATAATGTGTGGAATTGGTGTCAAAAGCACACTTGATGACCTTCGCTTTAGAGTTGACCATGAGCTTAATGTAACCAACAAAGTTGCCAACTACGTCATAGAGGCACAGCTTGCACGTCTAGAAGCCGAGCTATCGCAGAAAAACATTCCATTCTCCCAGTGGACTTCGCGCTTTCATCTGAAAGACCTCAAAGAATTACAGCACGTAGATATTGAATTGATCGCGAGTGATGGTGAGTTACTTGATTCAAACCATCCCATCACTAGAGGTAGGTTAACTGGTATTCCTCTGTGGCTGGAAAATAGCCTGAAAGCCTATCTTGGCCATACTGAAATTATTACTACGCCGATAATGTTTACTGATCAGCATCTCGGGGATATTGTTATTCGCCCAAATTTCAATGCCGAATGGAATGATATAAGAAGCTATATCAGAAAGTCATTAATGCCATTAATTCTGACTTTTCTGGTTGGAAGTGTGCTCATTGCCATAATTGCGACATTAATCTTATTGCCTGTTTCAGAAATGTTACCCAAAAAAAATAAACAGACACCACAGACACGAACACCTTTTGCTTTGCTCCGATTGAATCAATTATTAGCTGTTAACCAACAACTGAAATTGTTAAAACAACGCTATCTCGATACCGATCAAAAAATAGATGTTTTGAATCAACAGCTTATAACTATTCAGGAGTCTGAGCGAAAGCGATTATCGGCTGAGTTACATGATGAAATAGGTCAACATCTAACTGCAATCCAATTCGATTTAAACACGATTAAACACTCTGCTTCACTGGACGAGGCAAAAATCAGTGCGGCAGCCATTGATTCAGTTCACCGCCGTATGACGGTTATCGTTCGTTCAATGTTACAACGCTTGCGGCCGCCGGAATTATCGGCGTTAGGGGTAGTAGGCGCTATTTCAGAATTGTTTAATGAGTGGGTACTTCGTCATCCACAACATCATGCGAAGCTCAACATAGAGGGGGATTTCAATCAGCTTGATGAAACTCGTCAATTGACCATATATCGTATTGTTCAGGAATGTCTAACCAATATAAGTCGACACGCCGGCTCTGAAACTGTTGAAGTAAAAGTCAGTTTAAGTTGCAATAACGATTTGATAGATATAAGTGTAAATGATAACGGAAACGGTTATCATCCCAACAATTCCAATAAAGGTTATGGTTTAACTGGAATGCGAGAGCGAGTTGAAGCGTTGTCAGGGAGTTTTCATATTACATCGGCCCATGGTGATGGATTTACGCTTTCTGCGAATTTCCCAACCCAAGGTAATGCTGAATGAAGCACGAGATCCAAATTTTACTGGCTGATGATCATGAAGTGGTCAGATCCGGCCTCGCAAGAATGCTTGAGCGTAATGATGATATGCACATTGTTGGCGAAGCAACGAGTGGTGAACAAGCCTACCAAATGTATACAGAGCTGGATCCCGATATCCTCATTATGGATATGAGCATGCCTGGTATTGGGGGACTTGAAGCGCTTAGACGTATTCTTGTGCGTTATACCAAAGCAAAGGTGATCATGTTTTCAATGCATGAAAACGTTACGCTGGCGGTTCAGTCGATGAGTGCGGGAGCTGTTGCCTATCTGGCCAAGTCAGGTGATTCTGAAGATATTGTCAAAGCCATTCGTCAGGTCATGGACGGAAAAAGTTATCTGAGTTCTGAAATGGCACAACGCATAGCATTGCAAAGCGTTTCCGGTTCAGAAGACCCAATACAGCGTTTAACGGTGAGAGAATTTGAAGTTTTCCGCCTATTGGCAGAAGGCCATGCACTGGAATATATTGCGGAAACATTGAATTTAGGCCAGAAAACCGTCGCGAATTATCAGACAATGCTCAAACAGAAGCTTGGTTTTCACTCATCAGTAGAGTTAGTGCGGCTTGCAATCAAGTACAACGTTATAAAAAGTCATTAATTTTTTTGCCCTCTATAGGCACGAAACTGAGTAATAATGGGAAGTTCTTCCCATCTCGGGAAAAACTCCCGATATCAGAGTGATTGGTTCCTAATGATTCTCAGGCAAAATCGGAATAAAGTCACAACCTCATGAAAGAACAGCGACGCTGACGTCATGAACGATAAAAACTATAGAGGACAACTTTATGAAGCTGAAAACATTATCAATCGCAATGATGGGTTTAGTAGCACCAGGTCTGGTCGCTGCTGATGAACTCATCGAAATGCAAAAAAATGCTAGTAACTGGGTTATGCCAGCAGGTAACTACGCTAACCAACGTTACAGCGAACTGACTCAAATCACCAAAGACAACGTCAAAGATTTGAACATGGCTTGGTCTTTCTCAACCGGTGTTTTACGTGGCCACGAAGGTAATGCTTTGGTCATGGACGGCACCATGTATGTTCATACCGCGTTTCCAAACATCGTTTTCGCACTGGATTTAAACAACGATGGCGCCATCAAATGGAAATATGAGCCAAAACAAAACTACGATGAAACTGTACCAGTCATGTGCTGCGATACCGTTAACCGTGGTCTGTCTTATGGCGATGGCAAAATCTTCCTGAACCAGGCTGATACAACATTAGTTGCATTAGATATGGAAACAGGTGAAGTAGTTTGGTCTGACAAACGTGATGATCCAAAAGTCGGCGCAACCAGCACCGCTGCGGCTCACGTTTTTGATGACAAAATCATCGTTGGTATTTCAGGCGGTGAATTTGGTGTTCGTGGTTATGTACAAGCCTATGACTTAGACGGTAACGTTCAGTACAAAGCGTACAGCGTCGGACCTGATGATGAAATGCTTATCGATGGTGAAAAAACCATGTCTATGCTGAAACCGATTGGCAAAGATTCTTCATTGAAATCTTGGCAGGGTGACCAGTGGAAAATCGGTGGTGGTACGACTTGGGGTTGGTATTCGTATGACCCTGATCTGAACCAGTTCTATTATGGTTCTGGTAACCCATCTACCTGGAACCCAGTACAACGTCCAGGCGATAACAAATGGACTATGTCATTGTTTGGTCGTGATTTAGACACCGGTATGGCGAAATGGATTTACCAAATGACGCCTTACGATGAGTGGGATTATGACGGCGTTAACGAAAACATCCTGGTTGACCAGAAAATCAAAGGCAAAATGCGTAAAATGTTAGTGCATTTTGACCGTAACGGTTTTGGTTACACCATGGACCGTGAAACAGGTGAATTGCTGGTTGCAGAGAAGTTTGACCCAGCCGTTAACTGGTCTAACGGTGTTAACTTAAAAACAGGTCTGCATGATCGTGTAGCGAAATACTCTACTGCACGTAATGGTGAAGACGTGAACACCACTGGTATCTGCCCAGCAGCATTGGGTACAAAAGATCAACAACCAGCGGCTTACTCTCCACGTACCGGTCTGTTCTATGTCCCAACCAACCATGTTTGCATGGACTACGAACCATTCGAAGTTGAATACGTAGCCGGTCAACCATACGTTGGTGCAACACTGAGCATGTACCCACCAGAAGGTGATACACACTTGGGTAACTTCATTGCCTGGGATGCTCGTGAAGGTAAAATCGTCTGGTCAAACCCAGAGCGTTTCTCAGTCTGGTCAGGTGCGTTAGCAACTGCCTCTGATGTGGTGTTCTACGGAACGCTGGAAGGTTACCTGAAAGCAGTTGATGCCCAATCAGGTCGTGAACTGTGGAGATTCAAAACAGCGTCAGGCATTATCGGTAACGTTAATACCTACAAACACGACAACAAACAGTATATCTCTATCCTGTCTGGTGTAGGTGGTTGGGCTGGTATTGGTATGGCTATCCCTAGCTTGGAAAATGACACAGATGGTCTGGGCGCAGTTGGTGCTTATAAAGCACTGTCTAGCTGGACTAACCTGGGTGGTATCCTGAGCGTATTTAGCCTGTAATACAGCTAAAGATAAGTCTATAGTTAATAAATAGACAGTTAAGTAAAATTAAGAACCCGGCATCATTGATGTCGGGTTTTTTTTTGCTTAAATTTCTGCCGAACTACGATTGAAAAGTACACAATGTCATATCAAAAAATTCAGGCTATTTTTCCTGGCACTCATTCAGGAAAATCCTGAACTCCAGGGCGTTAATTGCTGACGCTACTTAGTCCACATCACCGTAATATTCACTAACCACCTGAATAGTTCAGGCGGCAGTACAAAATTAACTATTAGAGAGGAAATTATTATGTGGACTAAACCAGAATATTCAGACATGCGTTTCGGTTTTGAAGTAACCATGTATATCTGCAACCGTTAAGATTTAACGACCAGATATGTGTCCGGGGTTTATGCCCCGGGCATCTTCAACCGACCAGCAAATCAGACTGCTTTACGTTACGATGACTATCTTTAATAAATCAGTGTGATTTGCTGAATAGTCGACAGGAAACAGAAATATGCACATACATGTCATGGGTTCAGGCGCCGGCGGGGGCTTTCCACAATGGAATTGCAATTGCATCAATTGCAAAGGCGTGCGTGACGGAACTGTTAAAGCAAGTCCCCGTACACAATCATCAATTGCCATTAGTTCTGATGGCGTAGACTGGATCTTGTTTAACGCGTCACCGGATATCAAAAAACAAATGGATGATTTTCCGGCATTACAGCCCGCAAGAGAAGTACGCGATACCGCCATTAAAGCGATTCTGATTACGGATGCTCAAATTGATCATGTCACTGGTCTTTTGACATTACGCGAACACAACAAGCCATGGGATATCTACTGTACTGAAGCCGTACACAGCGATCTGACCACGGGCTTTCCGGTGTTCAATATACTTGGTCATTTTCGTGGTATTGATTGGCATGAAGTTAAAACTGATCTCGAACCGTTTACCATTCCAGCTGCCCCCGGTCTGCGATTTACGGCAGTGCCATTAAAAAGCGAAGCGCCCCCGTATTCTCCTCATCGTCACAACACGGTGCCTGGCGATAATGTGGGTATTCGCATTGAAGATACCCGGACTGGCAAGAATGTATTTTATGCACCGGGGCTAGGTGTAGTCGAAGACCATGTACTGGAATTTATGCGTCATGCTGATGTTGTATTGGTAGATGGAACTGTTTGGACTGATGATGAAATGTCTAAAGAGGGCATCAGTGATAAACGTGCGCAGGAAATGGGGCATATCAATCAGTCAGAAGACGGCGGCACTATCAGTTTTTTAAATTCGATGGAACGACCACGCAAGATTTTGATTCATATAAATAACACTAATCCGATTCTCAATGAAGAATCGGCAGAACGTCAGGTGCTCAACAACGCAGGAATCGAGTTGGCATACGACGGTATGGATATTGAGCTATAACAATCGGGAAAGGGCAAACGATGGCTGACAACACACCTTGGTCAAAAGAAGAATTCGAACAAAAGCTGCGTGATAAAGAGCAGTTCTATCACATCAATCACCCGTTTCATAAGTTGATGCATACGGGCAAGCTGAACCAGAAACAGGTTCAGGGTTGGGTAGCAAATCGCTTTTATTACCAAACCGCGATCCCCATTAAAGACGCGGCAATCATGGCCAATTGTGAAGACGCTGAGGTGCGTAAGCATTGGGTGCAACGTATTTTGGATCACGATGGTTTTGAAGGACAGGAAGGTGGTATTGAAGCCTGGTTACAATTAGGTGAGGCGGTTGGTCTGACACGCGACGAACTGACTTCTTACGAACATGTTTTACCGGGCGTACGCTTTGCGATTGATGCCTATGTCAACTTTGCTCGTCGCGCACCGTGGCAGGAAGCGGCAGGATCTTCATTAACCGAGTTATTTGCGCCAAAGATTCATCAGGCGCGTTTGGATAACTGGCCTGAAATGTATCCATGGATAGATGAGAGCGGCTATCGTTATTTTCGTAAACGCTTAAGCGAAGCGCGCCGTGATGTCGAACATGGGCTACAAATCACATTGGATTATTGTGATACACGCGAAAAACAACAGCGTGCGCTGGATTTGTTGCAGTTCAAGCTGGATATCTTATGGACGATGCTGGATGCAATGTGGATGGCGTATATTGAAGATCGCCCACCTTATTGTACGGATGTTGAAAAATGACCAAAAGCGTATTTAACGCAGATAGTGTGCCGGTACTGGCATTAGGTTACCGCTTTCAATGGGAGCCAATGCAGGATTGTTATGTTTTGCTGTATCCCGAGGGAATGGTCAAACTGAATCCGGCGGCAGGTGAAATATTAAAACGAATTAGTGAAAACAAACAAACCGTGAGCGAGTTGATTGCTGAACTAAAAGTCGCATTCGATGGCGCAGACTTAGACGATGACGTCTATCAGTTTTTGGAGGAAGCACATGGCAACGACTGGATCAGAGCAGAATAAAGCGCCCGGCAGCACCGGTGGTGCTCTGGGGATGAATGTACGTGATGCTATCAGACAGCCTTTATGGCTATTGGCCGAGCTGACTTATGCTTGCCCATTGCAATGTCCGTATTGTTCAAACCCGATGGATTTCGCCAAAATTAAAAGCGAACTCACCACTGAGGAATGGATCAATGTATTCAAACAAGCTCGGGCAATGGGGGCAACACAGCTGGGACTATCGGGTGGTGAACCCTTAGTTCGCCCGGATATTATTGAGTTGATTCGTGCGGCTCGTGACATGGGTTTCTATACGAATCTGATTACGTCCGGTATCGGGCTGGATGCCAGCAAGGCAAAAGCATTTAAAGAAGCCGGTCTGGATCATATTCAGGTTAGTTTTCAGGCAAGTTCGGAAGATTTGAATAACCTGATTGCCGGTACGGATGCCTTTCAACACAAAATTGAAATGGCCAAAGCGGTTAAAGCAGCAGGTTATCCGATGGTGTTGTGTTTTGTAACCCATCGTCAGAATATCGATAAAATCGACGAAATCCTGGATCTGGCTATAAATCTTGACGCCGATTATGTGGAGCTGGCTACGACTCAATATTATGGTTGGGCAATGCATAACCGCGATCAATTATTGCCTTTGAAAGAGCAGCTGGTGCGAGCGGAACGAATTGCTCATGAGTATCAGGATCAGCAGAAAGGCAATATGAAGATTTATTATGTTGTGCCTGACTATTACGAAGATCGTCCAAAAGCTTGCATGAATGGTTGGGGCAATGTGTTCCTCACAGTTACTCCTGACGGCACGGCATTACCTTGTCATGCTGCTCGTGAATTACCGGGTATGACATTGCCAAACGTGAAAGACTCCAGCGTTAAAGAAATTTGGGAAGATTCAAATGACTTTAATCGTTTCCGGGGTTTTGATTGGATGAAAGAGCCATGCCGTAGCTGTGATGAAAAAGTAAAAGACTTTGGTGGCTGCCGTTGTCAGGCCTATATGCTGACAGGTGATCCCGCCATGGCCGATCCGGTTTGTAGTAAATCGCCAGATCGTCATGTAGTTGATGAAGCCATTGCACGTGGACGCGAGGAATCAGAAAAAACTACCGATGCCGCTAAGCCATTGGTTTTTCGTAACCCGAAAAATTCGAAACAAATCAGTGGCTTTTGAATTAGGGTCTGTTGTTCTTTCATAGCCACCACTGCTGGTGGCAATTTTTTCGTCCAACAAGGCGGAAATGATGCGATGTAGTCGTTCTACATAAATCATTTACAACGCAGTTGGGCGGAAAAATTGCCCCAGCCCTTTGGGTTGTGTTTGAAAAAACGCCACCCGGTGTTGCTCGTCATTCATTTAGAATGACTAAACTACATTCCTCGCGCCTTGTGTGGCGTTTTTTCAATTCACAACAGAGGCGGCTATGAAAGAACAACAGACCCTAGCAATTAAAACCAGCGGCCTGACCAAGCAATATGGACAGGCCGTTGTCGTTAATAAGCTGGATATTCAGGTAAAAGCAGGCCAATGTTATGGATTGTTAGGGCCGAATGGTGCGGGGAAAAGCACCACAATCCATATGCTGACGACAATGACGTCGCCATCAGCAGGTGAGGCCTGGATCGTTAATCAATCCATATTGGCGGATCCAGTGGCGATACGTCGTTCGGTTGGGCTGGTATTTCAGGATTCAGCTTTGGACCGCACAATGACGGTAGATGAGAATCTGCAATTTGCTGCAGCACTTTATGGCATGTCTAAAAAACAAGCCAATGAACGCATCGAAGAGTTATTAGCCATTTTTAATCTGGGATCACGTCGTAATGCTAAATTGCTGGCCCTTTCAGGTGGGCAGCGCCGTGCAGTGGATATTGCCCGTGGTGTGCTACATCAGCCACAAGTATTGTTTCTGGATGAACCCACTATAGGTCTGGATTTGCCAAATCGACGCTCAATCTGGCGTTTTGTTGAACAGTTGCGTCGTGACCATGGTATGACGGTATTCCTGACAACGCATTATCTTGAAGAAGCGGTAGCCTGTGATCATGTCGATTTTATTCAGCGTGGTGAGCTCCAAAAGGGTGGAAAACCGATTGATTTGATGCGGCAATTAGCTGCGTATGTGTTGGAAATTGAATGTGCTGATATTGAACATGTCGTTTCGCAGCTGACACCGCAGTTTGGACAACCGATTATTGAAGATGAACAACTGAGCTTTTTGATTAAAAACGGCGAAACCGATCTGCATTCTCTGCAACAATCGCTAGGCGATAGTATCAATGCCATGCGCTGGCGAAAACCGAATTTGAATGATGTTTATCTGTGGAAAGTCTGCCCACCGGAACAGGAGCAGGCAGCATGAGCTGGTTACCGGTTAAAGCCGTTGTGGGACGTGAACTGACTAAGTTATTCAGACAAAAAGCCCGTTTATTCAGCTCAATGGTCAGACCCATGATCTGGTTGCTGGTTATTGGTTCCGGTGTGGGGAGTATGCTCAGTGGGGCTCAACAGGAGGGTTATCTGCAATTTCTGGTGCCTGGCGTAGTGGCTATGACACTGTTATTTGCGGCTTTATTGTCGGCATTAACACTGGTCTATGATAAAGAATTCGGTGTGATGCGCATGATGATGATCGCACCGGTCGCGCATTACTGGATTGTGTTATCCAAACTGATTGCTGCAACGATAACCGCCATGGTGCAGGCTTTATTACTATTAGTGATTTTGCTGTTGATTGGTCTGATTGATATCCAAATAGCATTATTATTAATACCTGCGGCACTGTTAACAGCCGTAGCCTGTGCGTCGATGGGCGGATTGATTGCGGTATTTTCCAAAACACTGGATAACTTTGCGGTGATCATGAATTTCTTTATTTTCCCGGTGTTCTTCTTAAGCGGTGCACTTTATCCGGTGAGCCAATTACCTGATATATTGCGTTATGTGGTTCTGGTTAATCCGTTTAGTTATGGTGTAGATTTATTGAAACATGCCGTTCCCGGTGCTGAGTCAGATTTTTCAATCTGGGCTGATATTGCGGTACTGCTTGTTTTTTCTGCATTGGCGATTGCCATTGCCTGCTGGCGCTTTTCAAGGGAATCAGTTCACGAACCATTATTTCATCGGGCGACCAAGCGTAGTTAAGACAGTTAATTAAAAGCATCACAAGCTTGAATTAACAGTGACTTCTCTGCTTTGAACTCTGTTTTATTCATCCGCAAAAAAATCTGACAGCTCAACAGCTATTTCAGCTGATATTCTCAATACAAATGCGGTTGCACCTGTACTGGAAAGGTCATATCCTAACTGATTGAAAGCAGCGTCTGATGCCTAGGAAATCAAACATGACAACCACCATGAGTCCAGCGCATTCCAATATGGTCTGGCAGCAAGTGCGGCCCAATGAAGTTTCCAATCCTGAAGTTCTGGAAGCATTACAACAAGTAGATCGTGCTCAATTTGTCTCTGATGATTATAAGTCGTTGGCCTATTCCGATACGCGATTGCCGATTGGCTGTGGTCAGTTTATGTGGACACCCTTGGAGGAAGGGCGGATTTTGCAATTCATGCAACTGAAGCCAACTGATACGGTTCTGGAAATTGGTACTGGCAGTGGTTTTTTTACCGCATTAATCGCAAAACTGTCATCAAACGTCATTAGTATTGAGTATTTTGCCGAATTATCTGCTCTAGCCGGTTCGAGGCTGGAAGCTACTGGTGTACAAAATGTGGCATTACATTGTAGTGATGCCAGGCATGGCTGGAAGTTGGCTGATCGGATTGATGTGATCGTGTTGACAGCCAGTTGTCTGCATGTTCCGGAAGACTATCTCCACGCACTTAAGGTGGGTGGCCATTTAGTGGCTATTACCGGACAGGCTCCTGCTATGCAGGTTCAGCGCATCATGCGATCGGGGGAGTGGCAATGGCAAACAGAAAATTTATTTGAAACAGTCGTGGCGCCCATGGTGCACGCTGAAACAAAACCTGAATTTACTTTTTAATGTAGAGATCTTGTTATGAAACAAATGTCAGCAACGCAATTAGACGAGTTTTTGCAGCAAAATGCGCAGGAAACCATTTTGATTGATGTGCGTGAAGCACATGAGCTTGCCAATGGCATGCTGGAAAACGCACAACATATGCCAATGAATAGTATTCCGGAACATGTGGGAGAACTTGAAACTGTGAAAGACAGTCCGATAGTGTTGATTTGCCGTTCTGGACAACGCAGTGCTCAAGTCGGGCAATATCTTGAGCAGTTAGGTTTTGCTGACGTGATTAACCTGGATGGTGGTATGAATGCCTGGGCGGCGCAGATCGACACCAGTATGAAGGTTTATTAAGGATTGAGCATGAAAGCGCTGTTTGTTGTTAGTTTTTTCGCGGCATTGTTATGCCGACCGGCGCTGGCCGTTCAGGATCTGGTCGATATCTATAACCTGTCTGCCCAAAGCGATCCGATATTGATGGCGCAGGCTGCAGCTGTACGTGCAACGGGGGAGTTAGCCGATCAGGCTGATGCGGCTTTTTTACCGCAAGTGGATATGGTGGCTAATAACAGTAAGGTGTGGACAGACAGTTCTTCCCAACGTTTTGGTGGTTCCAGTGAATATAACGACCACGGTTATACCTTAAGTCTGGTGCAACCGATTTACCGGCGTAATAATTTTGTCCAGGACCGGCAAGCAGATATTGCTATTGCAGGTGCTACAGCTGATTATCAATTTGTTGAACAGGATTTAATCGTACGTGTAGCGGAGCGCTATTTCGCCGTTCTGGGTGCCGAGGATGATTTGAGCTTTGCTCTGGCAGAGCTTGAAGCCATTGAAAAACAGCTGGAACAAGCTGATCAGCGATTTGAAGTTGGATTAGCGACCATCACCGATGTCAGCGAAGCCAGAGCCGCTTATGATTTAGCAAACGCCGCTTTGATTGAAGCTGAAAATTTATTGGCAAATGCTCGCGAGGCATTACGGGAAACGGCGGGAGAATATCCTGGTGAGCTGGCTGAATTGAAAGAAGAAACACCTTTGGTCAAACCTGAGCCTGAAAACATTGATGAGTGGAGCGAGCAGGCAATCGTAATGAATCCAGTATTACTTTCAGCGAGCAGTAATGTGGGGCTTGCCAGAGAAAATATTGAATTTGAACGCAGTGGCCATTATCCGACATTGGATTTGGTGGCCCAGAAAGGTTATACCTCACAAAGTGACAGCAATTTAAGTGGTAGCAATAAAACCCATCAGAAAATTTTAGGGTTGCAGGTGAATATTCCCATTTACGCAGGCGGTGTCGTCAATTCCAGAACAAGAGAAGCCAGTTACAGACTTGATGAAGCCATGCAAAATGAAGAAGAACAGCGCCGTGCTATTTTACGCCAGACCCGTGCAGCCTATAACAGCGTCATGTCAGGTGTCAGCCGGGTGAATGCATTGCAGCAGGCCGTCTATTCCAATCAAAAGGCATTGGAATCTACTGAAGCGGGGTTTGACGTCGGTACACGCACCACAGTAGATGTATTGAATGCCCGTCGTGAGTTATTTAGTGCCTTACGTGATTACTCCCGCTCTCGCTACGAATATGTCGTTAATACGCTAAGACTTAAACAAGCCGCTGGTATTGTCAGCGTGAATGATATCGAGCAAATTAATCAATGGCTGGTCCCCTGAACTGATGGAGTTGAGATTGCCATGATGGCAAATTCTGAAAACAGTGTTTTAGTGATAGTTGATGTACAACAGAAATTGGCTCAGGCCATGCCAGATGGGGTGCGTGAGCGTCTGACCAATCAGATAAAAATCTTACTTACGGCCGCGAAGATTCTTAATATTCCGGTCATTGTCACGGAACAATATCCCAAGGGCCTGGGGCCAACAGAGTCTGCATTAATGGATAATTTGCCTGCTGGCACTAAAACCATAGAAAAAACCTGTTTTTCATGCATGCAGTCAGATGATTTTCATGCCCAACTTGCGGCTACGCTTCGCAAGCAGGTCATTCTGGTGGGAATGGAAACGCATATCTGTGTGCTGCAAACCGCCCTGGCTTTAACATCAGAAAACTATAGTGTGCATGTGGCGGAAGATGGTGTCTGTTCACGCTCAAAATCCAATCAGTACAATGCAATACAACGGATGCGCCATGCCGGAGTGGTGATTAGTAACGTGGAATCAGTATTGTTTGAATGGCTGGGCGATGCCAGTCATGCCGAGTTTAAAACACTGGCTAAATTGATTGTCTAACGGTTTCGCTGTGCAGTAGCTCGACGCTGCCGCCTTTCTTTACAGTTCATTACCGTTAGCTGCCTATCCGCTTCACTCATATTCTCCCAGCGTAAGATTTCATCCATAGTCCGGAAACAGCCCCGACAGATATCCTGCGCATCAAGACCGCATTTGCCAATGCAGGGACTGGGAGTGAAAGTCTGCTCTGAGTTCATGGTTTTGATTATTGTCAGGTTGCCGTTGAGTTTGCTAGGTTGGGTTGAGGGTCTAAACCCAACATCATATGTTCGTTCATAGCCAAATTTGATGGTGAAATCTCAGGCATGAAACCGTTGCCGTTTATTGGCCATACCGACTTTGGCTGGTTTATTCAGGGTAGGCAAGGCTTCATAATCCGGCTGGCCTTTGAGTCCGGCGCGGGCATAATCCAGTCGCAAATGATCTTTGACCAATTCTGATGGGTGGTGCATATCTTCGGTCAGCACCACATAAATCAATTCAAATAACCGTTTTAGAGCGATTTTGGCAGTTTGCCCGGTACGCTGATAAATCTGATCTGACAATGTCATGAAATGCCAGAAAGGTTGCTCATCTAATAACAATGGTAGCGTATTAATGAAACGACCGGAGTTGCCGATTAAATCCCAGTAGCGGGCAAAGCGATTGACCCGCTGCATGGTGACAAAGTCGATTTCGCGGCTACTGAGCAGATTGTAGGGTGGCAGGGGATTAAAGCGCAAATCGCTGGGTTCATTATGCCGATTCAATGGTGCGCCACGTAGACGTTTGAGAATTCCCACCTGAATTTCATGGGGATTTAACGCGATCAATTGATCAAAACTATCTGCAAAATTATCCAGCGTATCGCCAGGCAGACCGAAAATCAGATCGGTATGAAGATGCGCGCCACTATGTTCACGCAACCAGCGGATATTGTCTTTGCTTTTATCGTTGTTCTGCTTACGGCTGATGCGTTCCTGGATCTCGCTGTCAAACGTCTGAATACCAATTTCAAATTGCAGACTGTTAGGTGGAAATTTCTGCAATACCGATTTCAACTTATCCGGCAAATTATCGGGAACCACTTCAAAATGCAGATACAGATCATCACTCATGCGTTCCAGGAAAAATTCCAGAATGGCGATGCTGGTGGTGATTTTCAGATTGAAGGTGCGGTCGATAAACTTAAAGTTACGTACGCCGCGTTGCCACAGCTGATCTATTTCAGCCAGAAACGCATCCAATGGAAAGGCGGTCGCGGTTTTATCCAATGACGATAAACAAAACTCGCATTTGAATGGACAACCACGAGAGGCCTCAACATAAATTAACCGGTTACGAATATCTTCATCGTTATAAAAACGATACGGCAGAGTCAGTTGTTCCAGTGGGGTGGCCCGACCATCAATATATTTTATTTCAGGCACTTCGCCTTGCAGCAATTTTTCGCACAGCTCACGGAAATCCTGTTCGCCGGGACCAGCAATCACATAATCAGCCAGATCACATACCTTGGGTAAATCCGGTGAATGGCTGACTTCGGGGCCGCCCAGAATGATACGAATCTCAGGTTTAATAGACTTTAACAGCGCCACGACGGCTTCAATTTCACTGACATTCCAGATATACACACTGAATCCGATAATCTCTGGCTGGTAGCTGAGCAATTTTTCAACGATGCTCAGCGATTGTTCCTGAATGGTAAATTCAATCAGTTCAGCGGCGGACTGATGCTCACCGAGATTGGCATATAAATAACGTAAACCGAATGCCGAGTGCATATAGCGGGCATTAAGCGTGGTAAGCAGTATTTTGGCAGTGGTCGACATGCACCTATTGTAAATCAAACGTGGCAGATCAATCTGTTCCGTTCATTGCTAATGCCGTTTGTTGTTCTAAAACATACTGTTCCAAGTCATTCAGCGTTTGCTGTTGCGTCGAGGTCAATTCCTGCTGACGGCATTCAGACAATGCGGATTTGAAGCTTTCAAAGGTCAATCCAGCCGAAGAGTTTGCAGTTAATTTATTACGACAAAACTGCTGCCATTGCTCTGTTTCAGCTGCACTTAGTGATTCCGGCCAGTTGCGCGCACGATAGCGAAACAGCATTTCCGGCAGGCGGGGGTCATTAAATGGAATCGACAGGGTGCCTAATTGATCTGCAGCAGCTTCACGGATCAACGTCATTTTATTTTTATCACTGTCATCAAAAAAACCGCCGCCATATAAACTGGCATCAACATCATCAATTTCATCAAAGGACTTCTGACTAAATACGGCCTGCAATTTCTGTTGCAATGAATCTCCGGCATCACGCAATTGCTGTAAATGCTGATGACTTAATTCCCGATCAATCTGCAAGCGCTGCGCTGCCGCATCATTCAGCGTGGCGGCAGGGACAACCACCGGGCACTTATTAATATGTAGCGTTTTTAATGCCGGACGCGAAACGCCCTCAGGCAAATCTTTTGTGGGGGTAAATAACCATTGCCGAATCGTATCCGCATCCTGTTCCAGTAACGCCGAGGGATCGTGGCGAAGGTCGTAAACAATCACCCCATTGTTATTGTTTGGCTCTTTGGCTAATGGCACCACCAATGCCGTATTACAGTATTCCGATGGGTACATTCTTGAAGTATGTAATACCGGATCAGCCTGATGCAGATTTAACAGTGGGGCTAATTGCTGTTTACGACGCAACTGATAAATATAGTCATACAGTTTTGGCTGACGGTCTTTGATCAATTTAGCCAGCGCGATGGTCGCATAAACATCCACCAACGCATCATGTGCGCCTTGGTGTTCAATACCATTTGCCGCGGTTAAGGCTTCCAGTCGAAAACTCGGTTGACCATCTTCGCGATTGGGCCACTCAATGCCTTCAGGGCGGAGCGCACGAGTGAGTCGCACCATATCAATAATGTCCCAGCGCGAATTGCCACTTTGCCATTCACGGGCATAGGCATCATAAAAATTACGAAATAGCGCAAAGCGGGTGAATTCATCATCAAAACGCAGACTGTTATAGCCCACCCCACAGGTACCGGGTTGTGATAGTTCGTCATGTATCTGTTTAATAAATTCGGCTTCTGTCAGACCTTCCTGTTGAACTTTTTGCGGGGTGATGCCGGTAATCAGGCTGGCCATAGGGTGCGGTAAAACATCGGCCGCTGGCTTGCAGTAAATCATCAGCGGTTCACCGATGATATTCAGATCCTCATCAGTGCGCACACCGGCAAACTGTAATGGCCGATCAAAGCGTGGATCGGTACCCGTCGTCTCATAATCGTGCCAGTACAAAGTATTCATTTATAACGTCGCCAAAACCAGTTCAGCTGCTGCCAGCGTCGCGTTGATTTCATCATCACCGTGGGCAGCAGAGACAAAACCCGCTTCAAATGCCGAGGGTGCGAGATAGACTCCACGATCCAGCATGCCGTGATAAAACTTTTTGAAGCGTTCCTGATCACATTGAGTGACCTGTTCAAAAAACTCAATGTTATCTTCTTCGGTGAAGAAAAAACCAAACATTCCACCGACTTGATTAACACTCATTGGAATACCGGCGGCATCCGCTTTTTGTTTCAAGCCATTGGCTAATTTAGCGGTTTGTGCACTGAGCCGATCATGAAAGCCAGGTTGTTGAACCAGTTTCAAAGTGGCTAATCCAGCAGCCATCGCGACCGGATTACCGGATAAGGTACCTGCCTGATATACCGGCCCAAGCGGCGCGATGGAATGCATGACATCTTTTCTGCCGCCAAATGCGCCAACCGGTAATCCACCACCTACGACTTTACCCAGTGTAGTGAGATCCGGCTTGATTCCATAATGCTGCTGGGCACCGCCTAAGGCGACACGAAAACCAGTCATGACTTCATCAAAAATCAACAGACTGCCGTATTGATCACAGACTTCGCGAAGTCCTTCGAGAAAACCCGGAATCGGCGGGATGCAGTTCATATTACCGGCAACCGGCTCAACGATGATGCAGGCGACCTGATCGCCAATTTCAGCAAAACACTGTTTCACCGATTCGATATCGTTGTAGCGCAACGTAATGGTGTGTTCTGCGATGGCCTTGGGAACACCGGCTGAAGAGGGTTCGCCAAGGGTTAATGCGCCACTGCCAGCTTTGACTAATAAAGAGTCTGCATGACCGTGATAACAGCCTTCAAATTTAACGATTTTGTCGCGACCGGTATGGCCGCGGGCAAGGCGTATGGCACTCATGGTCGCTTCGGTGCCGGAGCTGACCATACGTACCATTTCCATCGATGGCACTAATTCACATAGTAAATCCGCCATCTCGGTTTCAATCGCTGTAGGTGCGCCATAGCCCAGACCATTCACACACATTTGCTGAACGGCCTCAATGACTTGTGGATGCGCATGACCGGCAATCATCGGTCCCCAGGAGCCGATATAATCAATATAATTTTTGCCTTCCACATCGGTGAGCCAGGCACCTTTTGCACTACTGAAAAATACCGGATCACCACCGACACCTTTGAATGCACGGACCGGTGAATTGACGCCACCCGGGATATGTTTTTGAGCCTGAAGGAAAAGTTGTTGATTGGTTTGCGCTTGCATTTACAGAGTCCTGATTTGATGATGTGCGATAATTGTAGGTCAATTTAATTTTTCATAGTCACGACAATGTCGGCTATGTAAGTTCAACAGACCTTAGCCTATCACAGCGAGATAACTGATCCGACATGAGCCTGAAACTGCGTTTATTGATCATTGTAACCTTGATTCTGGTATTCAACTTCGTCGCCGCAGGCTATTTTATGATTCAGAATGCCCGTCAGGCGGTAGCGGCCGAAATGGCCTCCAGTACCCAGTTGGCGCGTGGATTATTGATCAATGCCTTACCGACATTACGTTTTTCCAATGATCTGAGCGAGCGGGTAACACTGATAGTCGATAGTGTGCGTCATACCCGGCATATCCGTGCCTGGTTTGAAGATATGAATGGTCAACCATTAATTGGACATGAAGAAGGTGTTCCTTTTACTACTCGACCCGATGCGCCGGACTGGTTTATTCGTTTAATGGAACCTGAAGCGGTGGCATTTCGACGACTTATCACCCGCGGCAGTCAATCTTATGGCTATTTGGTGGTTGAGGCGGATCCCAGTGATGAGGTCACTGAGGTATGGCGCGATATGGAAACGCTGCTGTTTTTGGGTTTGTTTTTCCTGACGGTGATTTCCAGCCTGATATATTTAGCTTTGTTACATGGCTTAAGGCCGCTGCAGCAACTGGCTGATGCACTTGGGTATTTGGAAAAAGGTGATTTTCATGCGCGGGTAGATACTGGCGGTGCCAAAGAATTAAAACCGATCCAAATTCGTTTTAATCATATGGCCGATGTGTTGGAAACCACCATGGCAGAAAACCATGCGCTGGCTGGAAATATGCTGACCTTACAGGAATCTGAACGACGGGATCTGGCCCGTGAATTACATGATGAGTTGGCACCCTGTCTGTTTGGTATCCGTGTCGATTTGGCTGAAATAGAACGCATTGCTATCGAAAATAAATTGCCAGACGTCGAAGAAAAAGTCAGCTCAGTTAAATTGATTACCAGTCATATTCAGTCTTTGGTTCGTAAAATGTTGAGCCGTTTGCGCCCGATGACTCTGGATGATTTAGGTCTGGTTGAAGCCTTGCGTGATATGTTACATAACTGGCGTGACCGACAGCCGGAAATTGATTGGGAATGGGATTTTGTTGGAGATTTCACTGGTCTGGCGGATACTCTGCAAGTAACGGTGTATCGTGTAGTTCAGGAATGTACCACCAACTGCGTGCGTCATGCCGAAGCCAGTCATGTGCGAGTTGAAGTGAAACGTGAAAAACAATTTATAAAAGTCACTGTAACCGATGATGGTAAAGGTCTGGATACATCTGCGGTAAAAGGCTTTGGTTTGATCGGTATGCGAGAGAGAGTCTCGGCATTAGGTGGTAAAATTGCGTTTGATACTGCCGAAGGTCAGGGTTTGCAGGTACGGGTAATGATCCCTATGAAGAGTGAAAATAAATAATGAAACCAAGTATCACCATCTTAGTGGTAGATGATCATCCGATTGTCAGAGCGGGCTGTCGGCAATTGATTCAGCAAATTCCCTCAGCCAAAGTAGTTGAAGCCGAGACTGGTGAAGAAGGCTACCGACTGTTTCAGGAACTGTATCCGGATATGGTGTTGCTGGATATCACATTGCCGGGCGTCGGTGGTTTGGAAGTTCTAAGGCGAATTCGTGCAAATCGGGATACAGCCAAAGTATTAATGTTCAGCATGCATGAGGATCCGGTATTTGCCTCCCGTGCCATGCAAGCCGGAGCACGCGGTTATATCACCAAGAACAATGCGGCCGATCATCTGGTCGAAGCGGTCAGTAAAGTACTGGAAGGAAAAATTTATCTCAGTCCCGATATGGCCCAGCAACTGGCTATGTTGAACATTGATGCCGGCACCAGTGCGCTAAGTGATCTCTCCCGTCGCGAATTGGAGATTTTACGTTTGCTGGGGGAAGGTAAAAGCATGAACGACATTTCCGATGTGTTAGGCATCAGTTACAAAACTGTCGCGAATAATCTGACACAGATAAAAGGCAAGCTGGACATTAATAAAACAGCTGAACTGATGCGTTTTGCAATCAGTCATGGTTTGTCCTCATAAAAGCCTTTATTCACATATATGTTTTTGAAAAGGAACATATTCCCGTTTTAAAAGGAGAAGTCGCTCATGGCGAATGCATTGGCATTAAGTAAGCTATATCACAAGTCCATAGGAATGTTCAGCTTCTATTGTCTTATATTTCTCTCTCCTTCTATGAAGGTTTAGCCAGACCCAATCGGTCTGGCTTTTTTTTTGCTTTTTTTTGCACTTTTTCCTCAACTGTTCGTCTAAATGATAAGAGATCGCATTTAGGCTTTCACAGTGCGTCTTCTCTTGATAAGATGTCGCTTTCATTTCCACCGCCGACATCCGGTAACACAAGGAAAATTTTATGCATTTTAATTTCAGCCGACTATGCTGCCTGCTGGGCATCTGGTTGGTGCCTTCATTCACCTATGCCGGTGCCTTGGATCAAGCCGTTGACCAACAGGTGCAAACCGACACGGCGGCTCAACGAACTCAGCAACAAATTGATAATCTGGATGATGAAACCCGAGAACTGCTGGCCGAGTACCGTAGCGTACTTAATCAGAAGGAGAGTCTGGCGGCTTATAACAGCCAGCTTGAACAGCTGGTTTCTTCTCAACAGGACGAACTGACTTCAGTTGAGGAGCAGCTAGCCAATATCGATACTACCCAACGTGATATTACCCCGTTGATGATCAAAATGGTGGAAGTGATCGAACAGTTTGTCGAACTGGACACGCCATTTCTGCCTGATGAACGTAACAGCCGCGTGGCACAGTTGAAAACGATGATGGATCGGGCGGATGTCAATCTGGCAGAGAAATACAGACGTATTCTTGAAGCCTATCAGGTGGAGACAGAATATGGTCGCACGCTCGAAACCTATCAAGGTGAACTGGAAGCAGAAGATCGTAATCGCACGGTGGATTTTCTGAGGGTTGGACGGGTTGGGCTTTATTACCTGACATTGGATCAAATGGAAGCGGGTATGTGGGATCAGGAAACAAAAAGCTGGCAGCAGCTTCCCCGAGATTCCATTCAGTCGGTTATTCAAGGTCTGAAAGTGGCTCGCAAGCAATTGCCACCTGATCTATTAACCCTGCCGGTCAAAACGCCAGAGGCAAACCAATGAGAAGCATTTCTATTTTTATTATTTCTTTAATGGCCTTGCCTCTGATTGTCATGGCCGCTGATAAACCGGCCAATCTTGATCAGTTACTTGAACAGGTCAAGCGTGAGCGTGTTATTGAGCAGGAACAGAACCGCATTCGTGAAACAGAGTTTCTCGAAGCACGGGATCGTCAGGCCGAGTTATTGGCGCAAGCTAAAGCCGATTTGGCTGCCGAGGAACGACGCACCGAAACCTTGAATGATCAGTTTGAAGAAAATGAGTTCAAATTAGCTGAACAGGAATCCTTATTACAGGAACGTTCCGGTTCGCTGGGTGAGCTGTTTGGTACGGTTCGCCAAATGGCCAATGACAGCCGCACGGTTATTGAATCATCAATGACCAGTGTGCAATACCCAGAGCGTATCGAATTTTTGACAGAATTAAGTGAACGCAAACAACAACCGAGTATCGAGGAATTACGCGAGCTGTGGTTGGTGTTGCAACATGAGATGACGCATTCCGGCAAAGTGGAACAGTTCCCAGCCCAGGTGATCACGGCGAATGGCGAAGTTGCAGAGCGTGATGTAACACGAGTGGGCGTGTTTACGGCTTTCAGTGATGGCAAATTCTTGCGGTACATGTCGGAAAACCGAAATCTGGTGGAATTAGCCAGACAACCGGTACAACGTTTACGCGATCAAATCGAGGCTTTTGAAAACAGTGAGCCAGGTGAATTGAAGACAGTTGTGGTTGATCCGACTCGTGGCGCGATTATGGCCTTACTGGTGCAAACACCTGACTTGCGTGAACGCATTCAACAAGGTGGCTGGATTGGTTATATCATTTTGATTCTGGGTGGGATTGGTTTGCTGATTGCACTGCTTCGTTTTGTAACATTGATTCGAATGGAACGCGGCGTCAGCAAGCAGCAAAAATCCAAAGAAGTGAATATGAAAAATCCGCTGGGCCGAATCCTGTCTGTTTACAGTGACAAGATTGCCCAGGATGTGGAAACCCTGTCATTAAAACTGGATGAGGCCATTCTCCGAGAAACCCCAAGTATCGAACGGGGCCTGGTGACACTGGCGATTCTGGCCGCTGTTGCGCCAATGCTGGGGCTGTTGGGTACGGTTTCCGGGATGATAGAAACCTTCCAGTCGATTACCTTGTTTGGTACCGGCGATCCGAAACTGATGTCAGGCGGTATCTCGCAAGCTTTGGTGACCACCGAGTTAGGTTTGGCAGTAGCGATTCCTATTTTATTAATTCATAGCGCTTTATCGAGCAAAAGTAATCGTTTGATTCAAATTCTTGATGAAGAGAGTGCAGCGATTGTGGCTCGTAACGCTGAAACGCAAACTTTGAACCGTGACGGATAATTTCTTTCAGATACAGCTGCTGATGGAAAGCGGCGGCACAGTGCTCTGGCTGATTTTGCTGGCGTCAATTTTAATGTGGACGCTGATAATTGAACGCTACGTGTTTATCTGGTTTTTGCATCCACGTGAAGTTCGCAAGATGATGGATGAGTGGCATCAGCGTGAAGATTTGGCCAGTTGGTATGCACAGCAAATCCGCCAGGGCATGATTGCCGAAAGCCAGGTGATGCTGGAACGCTTTCTGATTTTGATTCGAACGCTGACGGTTGCCTTACCGATGCTTGGCCTATTAGGCACGGTAAACGGCATGATTCAGACTTTTGATGTCATGACCGTCTTTGGAACGGGTAACACTCGTGGTATGGCTGGCGGTATATCCGTGGCATTGATAACAACGATGGGTGGTTTGCTGACCGCTTTATCAGGGCTCTATTTCATTACTCAGCTGGAACAGCGTGTTGCCAGAGAAGTTAATAACGTGGCTGACGCCCTACGCAGAGATTAGGAAAGTTTATGCGAAAACGACATTCCCGCCGTCAAAGTGGCGGTATAGCTGAAATCAACATGACACCATTGATTGATATGGTGTTTATTCTGCTGATCTTTTTTATTGTCACCACTTCCTTTGTGAAGGAAACCGGTGTCGATGTAAATCGCCCATCGGCAAAAACGGCCGTGGAGAAAGAACGCGCCAATATCCTGATCTCGATTCGTGAAAATGACGAAATCTGGATGGATCAGCGACAGATAGATCGGCGTGCGGTTCGTGCCAATGTTGAACGGATGTATGCAGAAAATCCGGAAGGTTCAGTCATTATTCTGGCTGATGAAAATGCGAAAACCGGTTTATTGATTGAAGTCATGGATCAGGCACGTTTGGCGGGAGTTGCGAATGTCTCAATTGCTGCTGAACGAGACTAGTCGCGGAGAATCACCTTCTATGCGTATCTTGATTGGATTAGTACTGGCGATCGCGGTCAATTATGGTCTGTTTACTTTAATGAAAGAGATGACCACATCCGATAGCAGTCTTTATCGTGATGATAATGAAATGCTGGTGCTGGACTTTGTGCGTCTGAAACAGGAAGAAACACAACCTGAGACGATAAAGCGCGAGATCCCGAAAAAACCACCACCACCTGAAGAGCCGCCACCGCCAACGCCGACGACTGCGCCGAAAATGACACAGCCGGATGTGCAGCAACCTAAGATGGATATGCCGAGGATTGATGTGCCGCTGAATATTGCCGGTCAGCCCTATTTGGGTGATTTCAGTGCTGAACCAGCACCAGCGCCTTCACCATCACCGGTACAGGGACCACAGATGGATGATGAAGTGGTGCCATTAGTGCGTATCCCACCTAATTATCCGCGTGTAGCACAGCGACGAGGTATTGAAGGTGTGGTCACCGTGGCCTTTACGATAACTCGTGATGGTCGGGTAAAAGATCCTGTGGTGGTTTCCGCTAACCCGGATAATGTATTTGATAATGCGGCAATGACGGCTATCCTCAAATGGAAGTTCAAGCCCAAAGTCGTGGATGGAGAACCGGTTGAACGGCGGGCCACCCAGGAAATCGAATTTAAGTTGGCCAGATAAAATGAAAAAACTTAATCAAAAATTCGCTTTGATGATGCTAGTGGCCTGTCTTGCCTTGCCATTAACCAGCATGGCTGAAGATGAGTATTTACTGAGCGAAGCAACCTATAAATCGCTCAGTGCTGCTCAGGAAAAAATGCAGCAACAGCAATACCGTCAGGCCGAAGCGGATCTGAAACAGCTGGTCGGTGATACCAAGGCGGGCAGTTATGAAAGAGCAGTGGTTTTACAGACGCTGGGCTATTTATACTCTGAAACCGAACAGTACAAACTGGCGACGGAACAGTTTGAAGAATCCTTGGCGCTTAATGCACTGCCTGAGGATGTATCCCACAATCTGCGTTATAACCTTGCCCAGCTATTGATTGCAGACAGTGAATATCAGAAAGGTATCAATCTACTTTCGCAATGGTTGAACAAAGAACCTCAGGCGAGCAGTAGTGCCTATGTTTTGCTGGCAACGGCGTATTACCAGATAAATCAGTTTACCAAAGCCGTTGAAGCCATTCGTACCGCTATTCAGCGTGATAATTCACCCAAAGAAAACTGGTATCGATTGCAGCTGTCGGCGCATATGGAAATGCAGCAATACAGTCAGTCTATTGATGTGCTGGAAATCCTGATTGAGCGTTTTCCGGTCAATAAAACCTACTGGGATCAATTGGCTGCTCTCTATGCCCAACAGGAAAAACGTCTGACCTCTCTGGCGGTGCAGATGTTGGCTAAACGACTGAACTTGGGCGATAAAGACACTGTTTTACGATTATCGAATATGTATCGATATTTGAATATTCCGTATAAATCTGCCCAGCTTTTGCAGAAGTCTATGGATGATGGTGTGATTGAACGCAATTTCAAAAACCTTGAATCGCTTGCTGATAGTTGGTTAGCAGCCAGAGAGAATGAAAATGCGACTCAGGTATTAGCCAGGATGCAATCGATGGATTCATCCGGTGAAACGGATCTGAAACTCGCCAGGGTCTTTATCAGTATGGAGAACTGGTCTGAAGCGGCCGATCCATTACAGCAAAGCCTGGAAAAATTATCTGAGAATAAGCGTGGTCAGGCCTGGATGCTCTCCGGTATGGTCAATTATCATTTGGGTAATATGGAGCAGTCTGAGCAACATCTGAATCGTGCCTTGGCATTTTCTGAAGTGCGAAATCAGGCTACACAATGGCTAAGACATTTACAGAACACACGGCCGGACAAGGACGATGCCTGAATCATCATTAGCTGAACTGAAAGCTCAGCTGGTACAACACTACCTTTGGCTGCGTCAGTATGGTTGCAATGACTCACATAGCGGAAATGCTTCTTTGCGTTGGCATAATCAGATATGGGTGACTCCCACAGGGTGTTGCGCTGACACTCTCACTCCGGAAATGCTGGTGTTATGCGATATTGATGGGCAGATTGGTGAAGGTGCATCGTTGGACGCTCCGCTGCATTTGGCAACTTATCAGCATAATCCCACCACTGCAAAGGCGATTTTTCATAGCCATGGAGCGCATGCAATTGCGATGACGATGAATGGTGAGGATTTTATTCCAATGGATTTTGAGGGACAGTACTACTTCCCAAGCGTACCGGTTATCGCGATTAATTATGCTGAATATGTTGAAAAATCACCGTTGGCTGTAGCGCAGGGATTGGCCAGTCATAAGGTTGTCATCGTTCGCGGGCATGGTGTTTATGCCTGCGCAGAAACCATCAATCTGGCCTATAAGTGGAGTTGCTCGGTAGAACTTTCTGCAAAAACGGCCTGGCTTGCTGCTCAGCTATAATTTGTTTTTTGCGAAACCAATTCTTACAGAATAAGTCAGATTAAACTCTCATAGCTATCCTCAAAGGGATTTTTGATTTATGACTGCCGAAAAAGCCTTATCTTTTTCCCAATCACAAAATACGTATTTGCGGACTCCGCGTTTGAATGCAACAGATACAGAAGCTGTTCGAGCGGAACTTGCTGCTTATTTCAATGTTAACTTCGAACGTTACGAATCGCTGTTTGACACCTTGAAGTCAGAGGATGGGTATTATCAGAAAAGTATTCCGTTACGCCATCCATTGATATTTTACTTCGGTCATACAGCGACTTTTTTTGTTAATAAACTGTTACTGGCAGGATTACTAACGCAACGTATCAATCCACGCTTTGAATCGATGTTTGCTGTTGGTGTGGATGAAATGAGCTGGGATGATCTGGATGACGCGCATTATGACTGGCCGTCAGTGGCAGAAGTCAAAGCCTATCGCCAGCAGGTGAAAAAGGCGGTGAATCAGCTTATTCAAACGGCACCGCTGCAGATGCCCATTGATTGGGAAAACCCCTGGTGGGCAATCATAATGTGCATTGAACATGAACAAATCCATCTTGAAACCTCCTCGGTATTAATTCGCCAACAGCAATTACAGTGGGTGCAACCCGACCCGGCGTGGCCAATATGTGATATTTCCGGGCCAGCCCCTGAAAATACACTTTTGCCAGTGCAGGCCGGTAGAGTCAATCTGGGCAAATCATTTGATGGCGTTTATTATGGATGGGATAACGAGTACGGTCAGCATCAAGCTAAGGTGGAGGCCTTTAAGGCGACAAGGTACCTGGTCAGTAATCATGAGTTCTTAGACTTTGTCGAAGCTGGCGGTTATTTACAGCAAGACTATTGGCAGGAAGAAGGGCTGCAGTGGCGGGAATTTACTCAAGCTGAACATCCGACATTCTGGATAAAATCCGCTCAAGGCTGGCAGTTGCGATTAATGGCCGAGGCTGTGCCGATGCGCTGGGATTGGCCAGTCGAGGTGAATTACCATGAAGCCAAGGCATTCTGTGCCTGGAAAGCCGAACAGAGTGGTGAAACTGTGCGCTTGCCGACTGAGGATGAATGGTATCTTCTGGCCGAGGCATCAGGTGTTAAGGAATTGGACGAAACGCCGGCGCCAGCCAATATTCATCTGGATCATTTTGCCTCTTCCTGTCCAGTCAATCATTTTGCCCAGGGTGATTTCTATGATGTGCGGGGGAATGTATGGCAATGGACTGAAACACCGATTTACCCATTCGATGGATCCCAGGTTCATCGTTTATATGATGATTTCACCACTCCGACATACGATGGAAAGCATAATCTTATTAAAGGTGGCAGCTGGGTTTCCTGTGGTAATGAAACTCGTTTATCATCACGTTATGCTTTCAGACGTCACTTTTTTCAACATGCAGGTTTTCGTTATGTGGTCTCCGATACGCCAGTGGTAAATCTCGATTCAAATTATGAAACCGACAAAATGCTCTCCGAGTATGCCGAATTTCACTACGGTGAAAGCTATTTTGATGTGCCGAATTTTCAAAAAGCCATTGCCCGGTTAGCTATCGAAAAAATGTCTGGCAAACCTTCACGACGTGCTCTCGATCTGGGCTGTGCTGTCGGGCGATCCAGTTTTGAATTAGCTAAACACTTTGATCATGTTTCTGGCATTGATTTCTCGGCACGCCTGATTAATCTGGGCGTTCAACTCAAACGGGATGGTGTGATTCGATATGCTGTAGCGGATGAGGGTGATTTATTGTTGTATCGCGAACAGCAGCTGGCAAATTTTGACTTGGAAGATACTGCTCACAAAGTCGATTTTATGCAGGGAGATGCCTGTAATCTTAAAGCCGCATACAGCAATTATGATTTAGTACTGGCAGCGAATTTATTAGACCGTTTGTATGACCCGATTTTATTTTTAAAACAGATACATGAACGGGTTAACGCGGGGGGCTTGCTGGTGCTTGCTTCACCGTATACCTGGCTGGAAGAACACACGGATAAAGCCAATTGGCTGGGTGGGTTCAAAAAAGACGGAGAAAGCTTTTCCACATTGGACGGGATTAAAAGCGTGCTGGAAAAACACTTTCAGTTGATTGATGGGCCATTATCGCAACCCTTTGTTATTCGTGAAACACGACGTAAATTCCAGCATACTCTGTCAGAGGTGACTATCTGGGAACGTCGACATGTCGAAGATTGATTTTGATCAACGAGTAGATCGCCGCGGCACGTATAGTCTTAAATATGATGCGCGTCAGCGGCTGTTTGGTCGAGAGGATGCGATTCCTCTGTGGGTGGCTGATATGGATTTTGTCGCCCCTGAGGCCGTAACCCAAGCGTTAACTGCCAGAGCTCAGCATCCATTGTACGGTTATAGTGAATATCCTGAGGCCCTCTATCAGGCGACGCAGGAATGGTTTTTACGTCGCCATAACTGGCATATTGCCACAGAACATATTCTGATCTGTCCAGGCGTGGTGCCTTCATTGCATGCCACCATTATGGCCCTCACCGAAAAGCATGATCAGGTAATTGCTCAACCTCCAGTTTATTTTCCATTTTTCTCTGCGGTCACTGAGACACAGCGTGAGCTGGTATTAAATCCGTTAAACCTGGTCGATGATTATTATCAGATAAATTTTGATCAATTGGCCGCACAGGCTGCTGCAGGAGCCAAAATGCTGTTGCTCTGTTCGCCACATAATCCAGGTGGGCGTGTCTGGAGTGAAGCTGAACTGCAGAAACTGCTTGATATAGCCAGACAACATCAACTGATTATTGTCAGTGATGAGATTCATGCTGATTTAGTATTCACCGGCAACAAACATATTCCGCTGGCATTGTTAGCAGATGATGTACCGATGGTGACGGCGGTATCTGCCAGCAAGACATTCAATATTGCCGGGCTGGGCATGTCGATGTTGATTGTGCCGGATAGCGAGCATAAAAAAGCAATTGAATCGGTTTTTAATTCCTGGCATATCAGTGCCGCCAATCCGTTCAGCATTGAAGCAACCATAGCAGCCTACCGGCATGGTGATGACTGGTTGGATCAATTACTGGTTTACCTGCAGCAAAGTTATGAGTGGGTAAAACAGTTTTTTGCCGAACATTTACCCAGAATAAGCGTGTTGCCACTACAATCAACTTATCTCATATGGTTGGACTGTCAGGCTTTGCTGCTTGATGACAAACAATTGCGGACTTTTTTTGTGCAGCAGGCTGGCGTGGCCATGAACCCTGGTGTGATGTTTGGTGATGCCGGCAGTGGTTTTATGCGCATGAATATTGCGGCGCCGCGTTCTGTGATTGAACAGGCTTGTCGGCAGATTATTACCGCCTGGAAAAGCGTGCAATAAAGCAATTTAAAGTGCAGAATTAAATTGTATGAGATGTGTTTAATTGAATTGGATTGTTTTCAACAATACGAGGCTTATGATGCAAAGTACTATTGGGGATGCAGCAGGAAAAGTCTGGAAATATCTCAAAAAAAATGGGCCAACCAGCACCACAAAACTGGCCACAGAATGTGAGCTTGATAATAAACTGGTACAACGGGCAATTGGCTGGTTAACCAGAGAAGATAAACTGGTTACGATTCAAAAAGGTCGCAGCGAAATGATCGACCTGAAAGAAAGTTAATCTGCAGCTAAACGTTCTTTCACGGTAAACGCCCCACGGACACTGCCGATGCTGAATCCCGTTGCTTGATCCTCGGGATAGAGTTTTTTCAACTCTGCCTTTAACGGTTCAGGTATCTTTTCTCCATGACAGGAGATACAGACCAAATCAGTGCCAATGGCTTTCATCATGCGCCATTGTTTAACGCCATCGGCTTCAATTTGCTCACTGAACTTGAGCTTTTTAACCGTTTCGCCTTTTGCCAGGCGTTTTTCGAAACTCCCCAACACCTTTTTTTCCCACTCATCAGCCTTATTTTCAGGATTTCTCACTTTCAGCGCAGTGCGACCGACATCAAGATTGTATTTAGCTGAAACCTGCTGCGCCACTCTAGGAGCAATATCCTTACATACGCCTATGGTTTTGACGGAACCGTCGGTTTGCATTGATAGCATCAATGCGGATTTGAGCGTCTCAGCAAACTCTTTTATTGCTTGATTGGCCTGAGTTTCAAATTCCTTGGAATTATCAGCCTGAGCCGAAAAGGCGAATAACAAAAATGAGAGAACAAAATGCCGCCAAATATTCATAACCTTGCTCCGCGTTGAGTCATTAAAAGGCGTTGCCCTGTGAGACGCCAAGTTTTTTGAGCAACATCGCCAGTGGACAGAATCCGGTAAATGCTGCCTGAAGCATATTCACACCTACAATTGCAGTGAACCATAGCCAGTAAACATGATGCAACTGTGAAAGTAATAAACTTATCAAAATAAAACTACCGGCAAAGGCGAGAACCAACTTATCTAAATTCATATTTTTCATCCTGTTAATTAGTGTTTTCTAATATTAGTATTTGATTATTATTTATGCAAGCTCAGATATTTTGTTTCGGTGATGCAGATGCTTGTACATCTTGCTTTTATCCTGCTAACCTTCGGGCAACTTGATTTTTTTGACTAAGAGAAAATGACCAATATTTACGACGCTTCGGCAATTGAGGTTTTAACGGGATTGGATCCGGTCAGAAAGCGACCCGGCATGTATACCGATACCACAAGGCCGAATCATCTGGCTCAGGAAGTCATTGATAACAGTGTCGATGAAGCGATTGCCGGTCATGCAGCAAATATTGAAGTTATTCTGCACCCCGACAACTCACTTGAAGTGATTGATGATGGTCGGGGTATGCCGGTGGATATTCATCCTGAAGAAGGTGTTCCCGGTGTTGAAGTTATTCTGACCCGCTTGCATGCCGGTGGTAAATTTTCCAATAAAAATTATCGTTTTTCCGGTGGTCTGCATGGTGTGGGTGTTTCGGTCGTCAATGCCTTATCCAAACGACTGGAAGTGAACATTCGCCGTGATGGCATCAGCTACAGCATTGCATTTGAAAATGGTTTGTTGGTTGAACCCTTAACTGAAACCGGTACGGTCGGCAAAAAAAATACCGGTACCAGTGTGCGATTCTGGCCGGATACCAGCTTTTTTGATGCGCCGAAGTTTCTGGTCTCCAGACTGCGTCATGTACTCCGGGCTAAAGCTGTGTTGTGTCCTGGCTTAATCGTTACCTTTGAAGATTTAAGCGGTACAGAAAAACAGAACGATCGCTGGTGTTATGAAGATGGCCTTAATAGTTATCTTGCCAATGCGATGACGGATGTTCCCTGTGTTCCAGCCAAACCGTTTGTAGGCCATTTTGCCGATGAAAATCAGGAAGTTGATTGGGCATTGATGTGGCAACTTGAACCGGCCGAAGTAATTGCAGAAAGTTACGTCAATCTGATCCCCACTGCACAAGGCGGCACACACGTTAATGGTTTGCGTTCCGGCCTGCTGGATGCATTGCGGGAGTTTTGTGAATTTCGCAGCCTGTTGCCGAGAGGAGTCAAACTCTCTGCTGAAGATATCTGGGAACGCTGCAGTTACGTGTTATCAGTCAAATTGCAGGATCCCCAGTTTTCCGGCCAGACCAAGGAACGCCTATCATCACGTCAATGCGCCGGTTTTGTTGCCGGTGCGGTAAAAGACTCGTTCAGCTTATGGCTCAATCATCATATTGAAGATGGGGAAAAGATTGCTGAGTTGGCGATCAACAATGCCCAGTCACGGTTAAAACAAGCCAAAAAAGTGGTGCGTAAACGCGTCCAGTCCGGCCCGGCATTGCCCGGTAAACTGGCAGACTGCACCTCTCAGGATCCAGCGCGTACCGAATTATTTCTGGTGGAAGGGGATTCTGCTGGTGGTAGTGCCAAACAAGGACGGGATCGGGTATTTCAGGCGATCATGCCTTTGCGTGGCAAAATTCTGAATACCTGGGAAGTCGAAGCTTCTCAAGTTCTGGCTTCACAAGAGGTTCATGATATTGCTGTCGCAGTAGGCGTCGATCCCGGCTCCGATGATTTAACCGGTCTGCGTTACGGTAAAATCTGTATTCTGGCGGATGCTGACTCGGATGGCGCGCATATTGCCACTTTATTATGTGCATTATTTGTCCGACATTTTCGACCTTTGGTTGAAGCAGGACATATCTGTGTAGCCATGCCACCGCTATATCGGATCGATGTGGGCAAAAAAGTGTTCTACGCGCTGGATGACGAAGAACGACTCATCATTCTGGACCGTATTCAACGCGACAATATAAAAGGCAAAGTGAGTACCCAGCGCTTTAAAGGCCTGGGTGAGATGAATCCTTTGCAATTACGTGAAACTACCATGGCACCTGATACTCGCCGGCTGATTCGTCTGACCATTGATGCTGATGACGACACCTTTATGATGCTCGATAAACTACTGGCCAAAAAACGGGCTGGGGATCGAAAGGTATGGCTGGAACAGCATGGCGATTTGGCTGATAGTTTAATCTGAACTGAGAGTTTTAAATGAGTGCATTAGTCGACGATCTGGAACAGCAACCGCTTCGGGAGTTTACCGAAAAAGCGTATCTGGGCTATTCCATGTACGTCATTCTGGATCGGGCACTGCCGCATCTGGCGGATGGTCTGAAACCGGTGCAGCGCCGAATTGTTTATGCAATGTCAGAGCTCGGTCTCAGTGCGATTTCCAAACATAAAAAATCCGCTCGTACCGTGGGTGACGTATTAGGTAAATATCATCCGCATGGTGATTCAGCCTGTTATGAAGCCATGGTATTGATGGCACAGCCATTCTCATATCGCTATACCCTGATTGATGGTCAAGGCAACTGGGGGTCGATGGATGATCCCAAATCTTTTGCCGCCATGCGTTATACCGAAGCACGTCTGGCCCCTTATGCACAAACCCTGTTAACCGAACTGGCGCAAGGTACGGTCGAATGGATGCCTAATTTTGATGGCACCATGGATGAGCCACAATTGCTGCCTGCACGACTTCCCAATGTATTACTGAACGGCGCGACCGGGATTGCTGTAGGTATGGCGACCGATATTCTGCCGCATAACCTGCGGGAAGTGGTTAAAGCCTGTCTGTTATTACTTAAATCACCCAAAAGTACACTGGACGATCTGTTAACCGAAATTCAGGGACCGGATTTCCCCACCGGCGGTGAAATTGTTTCACCACAGGTAGAAATTCGCCGGATTTACGAAACCGGTCATGGTTCGATTCGCCAACGGGCGTCTTATAAAGTTGAAGAAAACGAAATCGTGATTCATGCGCTGCCGTATCAGACTTCCGGTGCTAAAGTGCTGGAGCAGATTGCCGCGCAAATGAATAATAAAAAACTGCCGATGGTGGCGGATTTGCGTGATGAATCGGATCACGAGCAGGCGGTGCGTCTGGTAATCGTGCCGCGCTCCAATCGGGTCGATACTGACAGCCTGATGTCGCATCTGTTTGCCACTACCGATCTGGAACGCAGCTATCGCGTTAATATGAATATGATTGGCCTGGATGGCCGGCCGCAGGTGAAAAATCTGCTGCAAATGCTCAGTGAATGGCTGACATATCGGATTCAGACGGTACGACGTCGTTTGCAGTTCCGGCTGGATAAAGTGCTGGATCGCATGCATGTGCTGGAAGGTTTATTGATCGCTTATCTGAATATTGATGAAGTGATTGCCATTATCCGTCATGAAGATGATCCCAAAGCGGAGCTGATGGCTCGTTTCAGCCTGAGTGATCGCCAGGCCGAATCGATTCTTGAATTACGTTTACGGCATTTGGCCAAGCTCGAGGAAATGAAGCTTCAGGGCGAAATGGATGAGCTGAGCAAAGAACGTAAATCACTGGAATTATTACTCAGCTCGGAAACACGTTTGAAATCGCTGATTCGTAAAGAATTGACTGCGGATGCTGAAAAATATGGCGATGATCGGCGTAGCGAAATCAAACAGCGTGACGCCGCCAAGGCACTGAGTGAAACTGAATTATTACCCACAGAACCATTAACGATTGTGTTATCGGCCAGTGGCTGGGTTCGGGCCGCCAAAGGCCATGATGTGGATCCGGGATCGTTAAATTATCGAACCGGTGATCGCTATCTGGCATCGGTGAAAACCCGCAGTAATCAACAAGTGGTGTTTCTGGATGAAAGTGGGCGCAGTTATTCACTACCGGCCCATACCCTGCCATCGGCAAGAGGGCAGGGAGAACCGTTGAGTGGCCGTCTGCAATCGGCTGCCGAAGTTCGGTTTATTGCAGTGATTGCCGCTGAAAATGATCAGATGGTGTTGTTATCTAATACTGCGGGCTATGGGTTTGTCACCCGCTTTGATAATTTACTGGCGAAAAATAAAGCCGGTAAAGCGCTGTTCAATTTACCGGATAAAGCAGCGTTATTACCGCCGTTGGTGGTGGATGTTAAAACGCCGCAACAATTGGCTGTCGCCGCTGGTGATGGTCGTTTATTAGTATTCCCAATCAGTGAAGTGCCGGAACTCAATAAAGGCAAAGGCGTAAGGCTTATCAATATTCCCCAGGCGCGTTTCAGTAGTGGTCAGGAATGGTTGCAATCGGTCACGCTGGTGCCAGAAAATCACAGTTTGACGCTGCATGCCGGACGTCGTCACCTGACGCTGAAAACAGCGGATCTGCAACATTATGCCGGAGAGCGCGGTAAACGTGGCCATAAGCTGCCCAGAGGATTGCAAAAAGTGAGTTCAGTCGAAGTAGCCGAGTAAAATGCTCGGTTACTTGTTATCCTATTAGGCTCAAATCACAACGCTTGATAGAGATGCTGGATTTACCTTCTGATCATTTTTCCGTTACTGCTGTCTTGCTGAAAAAAGTCAGTCAGCACCGCTGGGCCAAGCATTCCTGGTCTTTACTGGGTGTGATGCCGGGGCTCAGCGAAACGCAATTGTCCAATGCGCAGAATGAAGGCGAACTGCATTTCTATGCAGATATGCATCTGCGCTTGTTTCGGCATTATTGTGAAAGTTATTACCATAATTTGATGTCAGAACAGGCCAAGATTTATTTTATCGGCCGTCTGGAAAATGACCAGTTATCGCCTGTTTTACTGACAGTGGATTTCGATGAGGCGGCTTCATATATGGAAGCCGGCGATCAGGTACTGGATGCGCCGTTACCTGATGAGCTTTGCATCTGGCTGGAGCGTTTTCTGCTTTATCACTACGCACCGGAAGCTCCCAAGAAACGCCGTCGTAAACGGTGGCACGATACGGATGGAGGAGTGTAATGAAAGAAAAATCAGCATCCGAAAATTTCCTGTCGCGTTGGTCCCGCCGCAAACAACAGTCTGAAACGATTGCCGAGCCGGTCAAACAACAACCCGACGTAACAGAAGATAATTCACCTTCAGTTCCTCCTGCCGAAAAAGATCCGGCCGACTTACCCATCTGGCAACAGGAAGATGCGGATCCGCAAGCCAAACAGCAGGCATTACGGGATTTATTTCGCAAACCCGGTTTCAATAAAACCGATGGGCTTGAAGAATACGAAAACGATTATAACTATCAGGCTTTTGCCGGGTTAGGCTCGGTGGTGACGCATGAGATGAAGCGCATGCTGGAACGTGAGCTGGCGGCAGATGAAGCCGCAGAACAACCAGCAACGACAGACTCTGTAGAAGCTACGGAGCAGGATAACGAAACAAACCTGCGAAACAATCGCGACGAGGAGGATAAACCCATTGCATAACGTGGTTTTGGAAGCAGGCCGAATTGAAATTCATCCGGTGCAATTAATTGAATTTGAATCCCGTGGTCGTTTGCTGATTATTGGCAGTAGCGAAGCGATTTCTGCCGTAGCTCCACATTGTCAGTCATTAACGATAACTGCGTTAGTGAGTGATGCTGCAACTGTCAGTGCTGAAGAAGTCTCGGTTTTAGCGGGTGAGTTAACTGACTTAACCGGCTGGCTGGGAGAATTTGATGCAACGATTGCCGGTCAAACGTTACGTTTTGATTTGGTTCTGGATCTGAGTGATTCGCCAATACTTAAACAAAACGTTTCGCCTTTAGGCTATTTTGCCCCCGGTGATAATCAACAGGCATTGGCAGAAGCTTTGCAGCAATTACCTGATTTGATCGGCGTTTTCGATAAACCACGCTATTTCCAATACAAACCGAATATCTGTGCCCATTCCCGACGCGGTATTAATGGCTGTAATCAGTGTCTCGAAGCTTGCCCGGCCGAGGCTATCAGCCATGCTGGTGACGAAATCCGAGTTGATCCCAATTTATGTCAGGGCTGTGGCAGCTGTGTGGCGGTGTGTCCTTCCGGCGCAATGAATTATGCATTGCCGACACTGGATGCCAGCCTGGAGCGTTTACGCGCCATGATGCTGCAATACGCTGAACTGGAAACCCAGCCACCGCATATTTTGATCCATGATGAATCCAACGCACAGAGCTTATTGGAAATGCGAGGTCATGAGCTCGCTAACCATGTGATCCCTTTTTCGATCGAGGAAATCGGCGCGCTGAGTATGCCATTCTGGCTGGCGGCAATGGCCTATGGCGCTGCTAGTGTTACAGTCTGGGACGCTTTAACTCATAGCGACCATGACTGGCTGGAATTGCAGCAGCAAATGCAGTTAAGTAATGAATTATTGATTGGCATGGGCTATCCGACGGCAATTCACTGGCATCAAGGCAATGATTTCACTGCCTTACAAACCCATCTAAAACAGCTGCCCAAAACAGATGCAGCTACCCCGGGTCGTTTTGCCGGTATGGATAATAAACGGCGGGTCAGCACCCTGGCTTTATCCCATCTGTATGAACATGCACCAGCACCACAGGCAGAAATTAAACTGGAAAAGCCCGCTCCCTTTGGCGAGGTACTGGTTGATAAACAAGCTTGTACGTTATGCATGTCCTGTGTATCGGTCTGTCCTGTGGGTGCTTTGGTTGATGGTGTCGACAAGCCACAACTGAATTTTATTGAGGATTTATGTGTGCAATGCGGTATCTGTGAAACCGCCTGTCCGGAAAATGCCATCACCCTGGCACCTCGATATTTATATCAGCGGGATCAGGCACGGCAAAAACGCATATTGCATGAAGAGGCAATTTTTCATTGCATCAGTTGCGCAAAACCATTTGCCACGCAGAAAATGATCGATACCATTACCGAAAAATTAAAAGATCACCACATGTTTCAGGGTGCTGCTTTGGAACAATTAAAAATGTGTGAAGACTGTCGGGTAAAAGCAATGTTCAAAAAAGGTTAATCAGGCGTGGAAGATATTGAAGAAACTCAGTGGCGTGCCCAGACATACGCCTTATTGGCGAATTTGCTGGCAGCCCCGCCACAACAGGATCTGCTGGATAACATTATCAGTCTGCAGGTAACTCATCCAGAGAGTCCTCTGGGCCAGGGCTGGCAGGCTTTGGTAGAAGCAGCCAGACAATACAATTCCGAGCAAATCGCTGATGAATATCAATTACTTTTTATCGGCCTGGCACAGGGTGAGGTTATTCCTTACGGTTCGTATTACCAAAGCGGTTTTTTAAATGAAAAACCACTGGCTAAATTACGCATTGATTTAGGCAGACTGGGATTGGAGCGACAGCAGGATAAAGTGGAACCTGAAGATCACATAGCAGGCGAATGTGATGTGATGCGGTTGATCTTGACGGCAAATGGCACGCCAATCATAGACGACCAAACTTTTTTCAATACCCATTTGCGCCCATGGGCAGCCAGATTTTTTACTGATTTAGCAAAAGCCAAAAGTGCTGCCTTTTATGGAGCAATCGCATTATTGGGGAAACATTTCATTGAAGCGGAACTTCAACGACTTGAACAATGACAAATAGTTTAATTTTGCAGGCGAATATCCTTGAACAGTAACCTCGTCTGCGCGATAATTAACTTTCAAATTTGTTGTCGACGCTGACAACTTCTTGCTTGTCATTGCACTGAATTTCACTCGGAGAAATCCATGACTGCAAAGCCATCAAATAGCCGCAGAGAATTTCTGCACAAATTGACTGCCACCATTGGCGGAACGGCAACGCTGGCTTTGACAGCAAATGCGCTGCAAGCCGCCCCGCAACAAGCAGTTGAAACTCCCGCCAAACCTGCCCCCGCTGCAAAAGGTTATCAACATACTGAACATGTTGAAACTTACTACCAGCGTGCTGACTTTTAAAAGACTGACGCTATGAAACTGACTAAACGTGATCCGGCAGCTATTCGCAGTGGTAAATCAGGCGTTAACCGTCGAACCTTTCTGAAAGGTTCAGGTATAGCGGCAGGTGGTGCAGCCTTTATGAGTCTGTTGCCAACTGCAATGATTCAAAAAGCAGACGCGGCAGAAGGTCGGCAACCCGCTTATGATGAAGGTGAAATCACCCGGGTTCGCAGTGTTTGCAGTCATTGCAGTGTCGGTTGTGGGGTGACCGCTGAAGTGCAAAATGGCGTGTGGATTGGTCAGGAACCCAGCTTTGATCATCCTTTCAATCTCGGTTCGCATTGTGCCAAAGGCGCATCAGTTCGCGAACATGGGCATGGTGATAAACGCCTTAAATACCCAATGAAAAAAGTCGATGGTAAATGGCAGCGGGTATCATGGGAGCAGGCCATTGACGAAATCGGCACACAGATGCTGAATATTCGTGAAGCATCTGGTCCGGACTCGGTTTACTGGCTGGGATCCGCTAAATTCAGCAATGAACAAGCCTATCTGTTCCGCAAATTTGCCGCTTTTTGGGGCACCAATAACGTAGATCACCAGGCGCGGATCTGTCATTCCACCACAGTAGCCGGGGTAGCCAATACCTGGGGTTATGGTGCAATGACCAACTCCTATAACGATATTCATAACTCCAAAGCGATTTTCATTATCGGCGCCAATCCGGCTGAAGCTCATCCTGTCTCATTGCAGCATATTTTCCGTGGTAAAGAACGTGGTGCACCGATCATCGTCGTCGACCCACGTTTCAGCCGTACCGCTGCCCATGCTGATCAGTTTATTCGCATTCGCAGTGGTACAGATATCCCGTTTATCTGGGGCATGCTCTGGCATATTTTTGAAAATGGCTGGGAAGATAAAACCTTTATTGAACAGCGTGTTTACGGCATGGACGAAATCCGCAAGGAAGTCGCTAACTGGCCCCCTGCAGAGGTCGAAAAAGTCTCAGGTGCCAAGGAGGCGGATGTTTACCAGGCCGCTAAAACCATGGCTGAGCATCGTCCCGGAACCGTTATCTGGTGCATGGGGATTACTCAGCATACCGTCGGTAACAGCAATACCCGTGCTTTATGTATTTTGCAATTAGCACTGGGCAATATGGGTGTTTCTGGTGGCGGCACTAACATTTTCCGTGGCCATGATAACGTTCAGGGCGCGACTGACTTTGGTGTGGTATCAAACAGTTTACCTGGCTATTACGGATTGGCTGAAGGCGCCTGGCAGCATTGGGCACGTGTCTGGGATGTTGAACTGGACTGGGTAAAACAGAAATTCGATCAAACTAAATACGAAGAAGTCGAAGGTACGACCGTATCGCCAATGTACACCAATGGCATTACCGTATCTCGCTGGATTGATGGTGTTTTAGAGAACAAAGATAACATCGATCAGAATGACACCATTAAAGCGATGGTGCTTTGGGGACATGCGCCAAATAGTCAGACCCGTGGACCTGAGATGAAGGAAGCCATGGAAAAGCTGGATTTACTGGTCGTAGTGGATCCGTATCCCACCGTTTCAGCTGTTATGAATGATCGCACTGACGGGGTGTATTTATTACCCGCTTCAACTCAGTTTGAAACCTATGGTTCACTGACTTCATCAAACCGTTCAGTGCAATGGCGTTTCCAAATCATCAAGCCATTATTTGAATCACTGCCTGATCACACGATCATGCATAAGTTTGCTAAAAAGTTCGGTTTTGAGCAGGAGCTTTTCAAACACATCAAAGTTAACGGCGAAGAGCCGCTGATTGAAGATATTACTCGCGAATACAACAGAGGCATGTGGACGGTTGGCTACACTGGCCAATCACCGGAACGCCTCAAATTACAGTCTGCAAACCTGCACACTTTTAACACCACTACATTGAAAGCCGAAGGCGGCCCATGTGATGGTGAAACTTACGGTTTGCCCTGGCCTTGTTGGGGGCCACCGGAAATGAAGCATCCCGGCAGTCATATCCTTTATGACAATAATACTCCGGTCGCTGAAGGCGGCAGTCCTTTCCGCGCAAGATTTGGTGTCGAACGTGATGGAGTGAACTTATTAGCTGAAGGCTCAAGCACGATTGGTGCAGAACTGACCGATGGCTATCCCGAATTTACCGATACCATGCTCAAGGAGCTGGGTTGGTGGGATGATCTGACGGCTGAAGAGAAAGCCGAAGCTGAGGGTCGAAATTGGAAAACTGATTTATCCGGTGGCATCCAACGTGTTGCAATCAAGCATGGTTGTGCACCTTATGGTAATGCTAAAGCCCGCGCAATTGTCTGGCAGTTCCCGGATCCGGTGCCAATTCATCGTGAACCACTGTATACAACACGTCGTGATCTGGTGGAAAAATATCCAACCTATGAAGATCGCCGTAGCTTTTATCGTCTTCCAACGCGTTATGGTTCAATCCAGGCGAAGGATTTCAGTAAAGACTTCCCGTTGATTATGACCAGTGGACGATTGGTCGAATACGAGGGCGGTGGTGAAGAAACCCGCTCTAATCCATGGCTGGCTGAATTACAGCAAGATATGTTTATTGAAATTAATCCAGCTGATGCTAACAATGCGGGTATCAAAGATGGAGAGCAGGTATGGGTTGATGGCCCCGAAGGTGGGACTATCAAGGTAATGGCCATGGTGACCCAGCGTGTTGAACGTGGCGTTGTGTTTATGCCTTTCCATTTTGGTGGCCACTATCAGGGTAAGGATTTAATTGATAATTATCCTGAAGGCACTGTGCCGCATGTTCGTGGTGAATCGTGTAATACCGTATTCACCTATGGTTATGACTCCGTAACGGCGATGCAGGAAACGAAAGTTTCTCTCTGTCGTATCCGTGCAGCCTGATTAAGGGGATTGCTAAATGGCTCGAATGAAGTTTTTGTGTGATGCCGAGCGTTGTATTGAATGCAATGCCTGTGTAACCGCCTGTAAAAATGAACATGAAGTACCCTGGGGTATTAACCGTCGTCGCGTGGTGACCATTGATGATGGTATTCCGGGTGAAAAATCTATCTCAGTTGCCTGCATGCATTGTACTGATGCGCCATGTCAGGCGGTTTGTCCTGTTGATTGCTTTTACACCACAGATGATGGTGTGGTGCTGCACGATAAAGATATCTGTATCGGTTGTGGTTACTGCTTTTACGCCTGCCCATTTGGCGCACCGCAATATCCACAGGAAGGCGCTTTTGGTGCTCGCGGCAAAATGGACAAATGTACTTTCTGTGCCGGTGGTCCGGAAGAAGATAACTCGGCTGTTGAAGTTGAAAAATATGGTCGTAACCGTTTAGCCGAGGGTAAACTGCCGTTGTGTGCTGAAATGTGTTCAACCAAAGCATTGATTGCCGGTGACGGTGATATTGTTGCTGACTTGTTCCGTAGCCGTGTAGTCCGTCGTGGTGGACGTCCTGATAACTGGGGCTGGGAAACAGCTTACAAGGATTAATCATGAGACTGATTGTTTTATTGCTTGGCGCGTTTTTGCTTTCTGCCTGTTATGAAGATACCGACGTAACAATGCATGAGGCTGGAGTATATAAAGGCAATGAAGATAGTCATGCTTTATCTGCAGAAGAACGTGCTGAAGTTTTAAAGCAACGTTTCAATAGCGTACAAACGGATCGCTAACGGAGTAAGCATGTCTGCATCAGCTGCTATGAATAATCGTAAAAAAACATCGCTCTGGGCGATGCTGATCATTGTATTGGCGATCTTGCTGTTGCCGTTAACCGGTTATCTGTATGTCAGTGTCATTGATCAACCGACAGCCGTTGAGCAGACAAATCCGCGTGCTGATACCTGGCGGCAGGTACGTGAAGGCAACAAAGGCTACAGCGCGGTACAAGGACAGGAAACTAATGTACTGATTGAAGGTGCGGGTCAAAACTGGCGTCAATTACGTAATGGTCCTATTGCAACGTACGGTGCGTGGTTACTTAGTGGCGTGTTAGTGATTCTCGCGGCATTTTATTTTTGGCGAGGCGAGGTCAAACTAGAGCATCCACGAACAGGCAAAACCGTTGAACGCTGGACACTGAATGAACGTCGTTTGCATTGGACTACAGCAACATTGTTCATTTTATTGGCGATGACCGGGCTGAGCCTGTTATATGGTCGTTTTGCCTTGATACCTCTGTTGGGTTACCCCGGATTTTCTGCTTATGCTACGGCCGCCAAGTGGATACACAATGTATTAGGCCCGGTGTTTATGGTCGCCTTGTTCATCATCCTGATCAAATGGTTCAAAAATAACCTGTTTACCAAAGTTGATATTCAGTGGTTCAAAGACTTTGGTGGCATGGTCGGCGACAAACATCCCTCAGCGGGCAAATTTAATGGGGGAGAGAAGGTCTGGTTCTGGACCTTGGCAACGGCCGGTGTGGCTTTATGCTTTTCGGGATTAGTGCTGGATTTCCCTAACTTTGGCCAGGAGCGTTTCGTTATTATTGTTGCCCATCTGATTCATATCCTGACAGCGATGTTGCTGATGGCTTTCTCTCTTGGGCATATCTATATTGGTACCATCGGTACGGAAGGTGCACTGGAAGGTATGACCACCGGCCAAGTGGATGTTGCCTGGGCCGAGCAACACCATGATTTGTGGTTAAAAGAAGTTGAACAACAACAGCCGAAAACCAAACATTAATTTGCGCAAACTGGTTACCTGTTATTAGCCGATCAGTGAAATCTGATTGGCTGTTGTTTTTTTGAAGCATCACAAAGAATTCCACTACTGCTCTAATTTGGATCATTTTTTTCTTCAGAGCCTCCATAAAAACGTCTTCTCTAGAGCAATATGCATTTATTTAGTGCATTATTGAGCTTCAATAAAAGTCTCTGTTTCCAACTTTCAACAAAACCTTGATTTAGCTTTGCTTTTGGCTTCTTATCAGGCTTCACATCAACAGTTAGCCATGATAGTTTTGACAGGATTTTAAATTATAAAAGCCAAAGCAGGCTAAGAAGTGAGAGAGGCAGTACATGATCGAGCAACCCATCAGTGCTCAAAAAACTGGTAAAAAAACCAAGTTGGCACGCATTACCAGTAAAGGTCGGCAGATTGATCCAAAAGCGTTGGCCGAAGTCCGGCAATTGCTGGGCGATGAATCCAGACAGAAAGATTTATTGATAGAACATCTGCATAAAATCCAGGACTTTTACAAACATATTTCGGCAGCACACCTAGTCGCGCTCGCCTATGAAATGAAATTGTCGCGTGCTGAGGCCTATGAAGTGGCCACCTTTTACCATCATTTTGATGTGATTAAAGAAGGTGATGTTGTTCCAGCCGATTTAACTGTTCGAGTGTGTGACTCCATGAGTTGCGAAATGGCCGGAGCCGAAGGTCTGATTGATTCACTTGAAACCGCAATGGGCCAAAAAGTACGAGTACAGCGTGTCCCTTGTATCGGACGTTGTGACAAAGCCCCGGTTGCCGTGGTAGGTATGCATCCGGTTGAGTTTGCCGATGTTAAAAAAGTCGATGAGCTGGTTGAACAGAAGGTCACAGAGCCTGAAACGATTGCACCAATCCTATTTGAACAGTATGTATCAAATGGCGGCTACAAAATTTATCAGCAATGCATGGCTGGTCAGCATGATGTCAATAATGTGCTCGATATGATGGATGATTCAGGACTCCGCGGTTTAGGTGGTGCAGGTTTCCCGGTAGGTCGTAAATGGCGAATCGTGCGTGATCAACCGGCTCCAAGACTTATGGCCGTCAATATTGATGAAGGCGAGCCGGGTACATTTAAAGATAAATATTATCTGGATCGTGATCCTCACTGTTTTCTGGAAGGCATGCTGATTGCTGCCTGGGCGGTGGATATCAATGAAATCTATGTTTATCTGCGTGATGAATATGCTGCTATTCGTGTGATGCTGGAACAGGAAATCGCCAAATTACAAGATCATCCACCGGTAACCAATTTGCCGACTATCCATTTACGACGCGGGGCCGGCGCCTATATCTGTGGTGAAGAGTCCGCAATGATTGAATCCATTGAAGGCAAGCGCGGTATGCCACGGCTGCGCCCACCATTTGTTGCCCAGGTGGGGTTATTTGGCCGACCAACGTTGGAACACAATATGGAATCGCTGTATTGGGTCCGCGATATTCTGGAAAAAGGCCCACAATGTTTCACCGATCACGGACGTCATGGCCGCAAAGGGCTGCGCTCATTTTCTGTCAGTGGTCGTGTCAATAATCCGGGTGTACATCTTGCACCGGCAGGTATCACCATGCGTGAACTGATTGATGAATATTGTGGTGGCATGCTGGAAGGTCATGAGTTTTACGGTTATTTCCCCGGTGGCGCATCCGGCGGTATTTTGCCTGCTTCATTAGGTGATGTTCCACTGGATTTTGATACGCTTCATGAACACGATTGTTTTATCGGCTCTGCCGCGATCATTGTGTTCTCAAATAAAGACAAAGCACGTGACCTCGCTGTCAATGCAATGCGTTTCTTTGAAGATGAGTCCTGCGGCCAATGTACGCCATGTCGAGTCGGTACTGCCAAAGCGGTTACTTTAATGAAACAGGCTAAATGGGACGAACCATTGCTGGAAGAGTTGTCTCAAGTAATGGTAGATGCGTCGATTTGTGGTCTGGGGCAAGCTGCTCCCAATCCCCTGCGATGTGTCGTCAAGTATTTCCCTGAGGAGTTGAAATAATGGCCACTCAATTACAAGACAGCGTAGAAATGGTCGAATTTACGCTTAACGGCCAGAAAATCAGTGGCCGAGCGGATGAAACCATTCTGAAAGCCGCTGAACGCCAAGGCATTGAAATCCCGCATTTATGTTTTTCGGAGCGTGAAGGGCAGGACGGTAACTGTCGCGCCTGTATGGTGGAAATTGAAGGCGAACGTGTTTTAGCGCCGTCATGCTGCCGTTACCCGGGCAATGATATGAAAGTGCAGACTAATAGCGAACGTGCCCTGCATTCACAAAAAATGGTACTGGAACTGCTCAAATCCGACGTCTCGGAAAAGCCCCATACTTTACATTCCGAACTGGACTACTGGGCCAGTAAACTGGAAGTCAGTACACCGCGCTTTAAACCCCGCAAACAAGCCGCTCCGGATCTGTCACATCCCGGTATCGCCGTGAATATGGATGCCTGTATTCAGTGTACCCGTTGTGTGCGTGCCTGCCGTGATGAACAGAATAACGATGTTATTGGTCTGGCTATGCGCGGCAGTCATACTGAAATTGTCTTTGACCTTGATGATCCGATGGGTGAAAGCACCTGTGTCGCCTGTGGCGAATGTGTGCAGGCTTGCCCGACCGGCGCGTTGATGCCGGCCAATGAAGTTGCCATGGTTGAACCGGATCGTCAGGTTGAATCGGTTTGTCCTTACTGTGGTGTGGGCTGTCAGCTGACTTACAACATCAAAGATGACAAGATTTTGTATGTAGAAGGTCGTGATGGCCCTGCCAATCACGGACGTTTATGCGTCAAAGGCCGTTATGGTTTTGACTATGTACATCATCCACACCGTTTGACCAAACCACTGATTCGCCGTGAAGGGGCACCGAAAGCCGGTGACTTTACGATGGAACCCAACGATATTGATAAAATCTTCCGTGAAGCAACCTGGGAAGAAGCGCTGGATATGGCTGCCAAGGGCTTTCTGAATATCCGCGATCAAAAAGGCCCGAATGCATTGGCCGGTTTTGGTAGTGCCAAAGGCAGTAATGAAGAAGCTTATTTATTCCAGAAACTGATCCGTACCGGTTTCAAAACCAATAACGTCGACCACTGTACTCGTCTCTGCCATGCTTCCTCGGTAGTGGCATTGCTTGAATGTTTAGGTTCTGGCGCGGTATCCAATCCGGTCGCGGACGTAGACAAAGCCGATGTGATTGTATTGATTGGCGCCAACCCGACAGTGAATCATCCGGTCGGAGCAACCTGGATGAAAAATGCGCTACGTGCCGGAACCAAATTGATTCTGCTGGATCCGCGCACCACTGAATTATCGCGTATGGCGACACACCATCTGGCGTTTAAGCCGGGCAGTGATGTACCGATGCTCAATGCAATCATGCATGTGATTGTTGAAGAAAATCTGGTGGATCAAAACTTTGTTGCAGATCGGACGCTTGGCTTTGAAGCGATGAAGAAACATCTGCAGAAATACACACCGGAACTGATGGAACCGATTTGTGGCATTCCTGCACAAACATTACGCGAAGTCGCAAGACTCTACGCCAAATCAGATGCGGCCATGATTTTATGGGGGATGGGCGTATCACAGCATGTTCATGGTACTGATAATGCCCGCTGCCTGATTTCACTGTCGTTAATGACCGGTCAGATTGGTCGTCCGGGAACCGGGCTGCATCCACTACGTGGTCAGAATAATGTTCAGGGTGCTTCTGATATGGGGCTTATCCCCATGCGGCTTCCAGACTATTACAAAGTCGAAGATGATTCTGCAAGGCATAATCTGGAACAGTTATGGAATTCAGAGATTGATTCCAAGCCGGGTTTGACCGTGGTGGAAATCATGGATGCGATCCATGCTGGCAACCTCAACGGTCTCTATATCATGGGCGAAAATCCGGCGATGTCGGATCCCGATGCCAACCATGCGCGTCAGGCCCTCTCTGAGCTGGATATTCTGGTAGTTCAGGATATCTTTTTAACCGAAACCGCTTATCTTGCAGACGTGATTCTGCCGGCATCCGGCTTTCCGGAAAAAACCGGTACTTTCACGAATACCGATCGACTGGTACAAATGGGACGCACAGCGATTCCAATGCCGGGAGATGCACGTCAGGATTTATGGATCATCCAGCAGATTGCCCAGCGTATGGGGCTGGACTGGCATTACGATGGACCGAAAGAGGTCTTTGAAGAAATTCGTAAAGCGGTGCCTTCCATGGGAGGAATTACCTGGGATCGTCTGGAACGTGAACATGGTGTGGTCTATCCATGTGAGCAGGAAGGTGATCCCGGTGAACCGATTATTTTCACCGATCGTTTCCCGACATCAGATGGCCGTGGTTTGTTTGTGCCGGCAGATATTGTTGAGCCGGATGAACGTCCGGACGATGAATATCCGTATATTTTGATCACTGGCCGTATGCTGGAACATTGGCATACCGGTTCAATGACACGTCGTTCTAATGTATTGGATGCGCTGGAACCGGAAGCAGTGGCCACCATTCATCCGCTGACTCTGGAAGAAATGAATGTCAGACCGGGTGAAATGATCACCTTGTCGACACGTCGTGGTGAAGTATCTGTGGTGGCGCGGGTCGATGAAGCCGTGCCGACCGGGGCGATATTTATGGCTTTCTGTTATTACGAAGCGGCAGTCAATAAATTAGCCAATGCGGCATTGGACCCGGCGGCAAAAATTCCGGAGTTCAAATATTGCGCGGTCAAAGTCACACCGGGTGGAGTACCACTAAAATTTCATAGTTATGGTGGTGGTCAAGCTGTAAATAAACTTAGGCAGTGATTGAGCCAGGCGATGTTGCTCTTTCAGTCACAACAGAGGTGACGATGAAAGATCAACAGCGCCTTACTTCACAAAAGGGCATGTTTTCATGCCCTTTTTTATGTCATAAGCGCGCATTCTTGCTAAGATAGCGGCGAATAATCTCTTGACGCAACAGGTCAAAAAAACATAATGAAAATCCTCATAAGTAACGATGACGGCTACATGGCAAAGGGTATCCGCACACTGGCGCGCTCGCTTGCCGGTCTGGGCGAAATCACCGTAGTCGCCCCCGATCGCAACCGAAGTGGCGCAAGTAACTCGCTCACCCTGGAAAATCCATTAAGACTGGACCGGATGGAAGACGGTGTCTACCGAGTCGAAGGCACGCCTACTGACTGTGTACATCTGGCGATCACCGGTTTACTGGAAGATGAGCCAGATATGGTGGTTTCAGGAATCAACGCCGGGGCTAATCTGGGCGATGATGTATTGTATTCCGGCACCGTGGCTGCCGCGATGGAAGGGCGTTTTCTGGGATTGCCCGCCATTGCCATTTCTCTGGCCAGCTTTGAAGGCAAACACTACGAAACCGCTGGCTGGGTGGCACAACAATTAGTCGAACGACTTAAATCTGTAGCATTACCCGCCGATACTATTCTCAATGTAAATGTGCCCGACTTACCAATTGAAGAAATTATTGGCTTTGAAAGCACTCGCCTGGGCCATCGGCATAAAGCTGAGCCAGTGATACAACAATTTGATCCGCGAGGCAGACCTTTGTATTGGATCGGTCCTGCTGGCGCAGAACAAGATGCCGGTCCAGGCACTGACTTTGATGCAGTCCGTCGTGGCGCGGTCTCTGTGACGCCGTTGCAAATTGATCTGACACGCTACGATGCCATTGATGGTGTTTCACGGTGGTTGGAAAGCACTTTGCCATGATCGCCGATCCACGCGGAATAGGGATGACTTCGCAACGGACACGGGATCGTTTGATCCAGCGTCTGCAGGAGCGGGGTATCAAGAATATGCATTTACTGGCGGTGATGCGTCAATGCCCACGGCATTTATTTGTCGATGAAGCATTAGCCAGCAGAGCGTATGAAGACACGGCTTTGCCGATCGGCTTGGGGCAAACCATTTCGCAGCCTTATATCGTGGCACGTATGACCGAAATTCTGTTGCAGGGCGGCCCCAGAAATAAAGTACTCGAAGTGGGCACCGGATCAGGTTACCAGACGGCAGTGCTTTCAGGTCTGGTACCAAGGGTGTTCAGTGTAGAACGCATTGCCCCGTTACTGAAACAGGCCAGAGAGCGTTTTTATCTTTTAAAACTCAATAATATTCGCCTCAAGCACAGTGATGGCAATTGGGGTTGGCCGGAAAACGGTCCTTATGATGGCATTATCGTCACCTGTGGAGCCGAACAAATTCCGCCTACTTTGCTGGAACAACTGGCACCGGGTGGACGACTGGTGATTCCGGTCGGTGGCAGCAATGGCCAGATCCTCAAAGTGATTGATCGGGTCGGTGGTAAATTTGAAGAAACGGACTGGGATGCCGTAAGTTTTGTCCCATTGTTAAGCGGGCAAATTGGATGAAATTATTTTCAGGGCTGTATGGCAAAGTCATGCAATGGGCCAGGCATAAATATGCTACCTATTGGCTGGCATTAGTCAGTTTTTCTGAATCGTCCTTTTTTCTGATACCGCCCGATGTGATGCTGGCACCAATGTCATTGGCAAGGCCGGATAAAGCCTGGTTTTATGCCGGACTCACCACGGTGGCCTCAGTGTTGGGCGGGCTCCTGGGTTATGTGATTGGTGTGTTTGCCTTACAAATGGTCGAGCCCTGGATCATTCAGTTTGGTTACGTTGAAGCCTATGAAACAGCACAACAATGGTTTGCTGATTATGGCTTCTGGGCTATATTTTTAGCCGGGTTTACGCCGATACCGTACAAGATATTTACCATCGCTGCCGGTGCGGTTGGCATGTTGTTACTGCCGTTTATTCTGGGTTCTCTAATTGGACGTGGCATGCGGTTTTTCCTGGTGGCGGGATTGATGAAGTGGGGCGGTCAGCCGTTTGAAGAAAAATTACATCTGTGGGTTGACCGTCTCGGCTGGTTAACGGTTGGTCTATTGGTTTTGGCTTATTTGATATTTGTTTGAATATGAAACTGTTACTGATTTCGCTGATGCTTTTATTGACTGCCTGTAGCGGTAATAATGCGTTAGCGCCGATCGGCAGAGAAGATGCGGGCAGATATCAGCAACGTCCGACTCCAACTCCAGCACCTTACAGCTATACCGTCAGAAAAGGCGATACGTTGTATTCGATCAGTTTCCGCTACGGTATGGATTATCGCGATGTGGCCCGTATTAACGGCATTCGTTCACCATATACCATCTATGTAGGGCAAAAACTAAAATTCAAAGGTGCGCCAACCACCACAACGGCGACTCGTCCCGCACCCACAAAATCGACCCAAAGCCAGCCTTCATCGCCTTCGGTCACACGGCCTTCAATCCCATCTCAACCTTCACGGCCTACAACCGCTACTCAGGCGCCAAAAGCAAAACCTTCAACACCTGCGCCATCCTCAATCTCAGGGAATGAAAGTCTGGTCTGGCGCTGGCCAACAGAAGGCCGCGTCGTATCGACCTTTTCTGAATCTGCAGCAGGTCGAAAAGGAATCAATATTATCGGTAAACCCGGACAGCCCATTTTAGCGGCGGCAAATGGAAAGGTGGTATACAGCGGCAATGGTTTACCCCGCTACGGTAATCTGCTGATAATCAAACATAATGACACCTATTTAAGTGCCTATGCCCACAATGACACGCTACTGGTGAAAGAGGGAGACTCAGTGAAGAGTGGTCAGCGTATTGCCACACTGGGTCGTTCCGGCACACAGGTCGAACAATTGCATTTCGAAATTCGTCGTAACGGTAAACCGGTCGATCCCATCCGTTTTCTGCCTAAACAATAAGCGGCATTATCCGTTACAATATCGGGTTTGCTGTGGCAGCTTTATTAACTAATTTCAATGAGGTACTAGCGTGGAACTCGGCGCGACGATGCAACGAATTAAAACTCTCCGTGATCGCAGTGACGATCTCAGGGGGTATCTTTGACTTCGATACCAAAGCAGAACGCTTAGTCGAAGTCACCCGTGAGCTGGAAGATCCCAATGTCTGGAATGATCCGGAAAACGCTCAAAAACTAGGCCAGGAGCGCTCTAGCCTGGAACGTATCGTCAAGACGCTGTCTTCACATACTGATGTGCTGGATGACGCCAAAGACTTGCTCGAAATGGCAGTAGAAGAAAACGACGAAGACACCTTTAATGCCGTCAATGCCGATTTAGATGGGCTGGAAAAAGGTCTGGAAAAGCTTGAATTCCAACGTATGTTCTCTGGCAAACTGGATCACAACAGCGCTTATCTGGATATTCAATCCGGTTCGGGCGGTACTGAAGCACAGGACTGGGCCAATATCATCTTACGTATGTATTTGCGTTGGGGGGAAGCTCAGGATTACAAAGTCACCTTGATGGAAGTCTCTGCCGGTGACGTCGCGGGTGTTAAAAGTGCGACCATCCGCTTTGAGGGCGAATACGCCTTTGGCATGTTGCGTACCGAAACGGGCGTGCATCGTCTGGTGCGTAAATCACCATTTGATTCTGGTGCCCGACGTCATACTTCATTTGCCTCGGTGTTTGTCTATCCCGAAGTTGATGACACTATTGAAATCGACATTAATCCATCTGATTTACGTATTGATACCTACCGCTCCAGTGGTGCGGGTGGTCAGCACGTTAACACCACCGATTCAGCGGTACGTATAACCCACGTGCCAACCAATACAGTGGTGCAATGTCAGATGGAACGCTCACAACATAAAAACCGTGATCAAGCGATGAGCCAATTACGGGCGAAGTTGTACGAGCTGGAATTACAAAAGCAAAACGAAGTCAAACAAGCTGCCGAAGAATCCAAATCGGATATCGGCTGGGGCAGTCAAATCCGCTCCTATGTACTCGATCAATCACGCATTAAAGATTTACGTACCGGTGTCGAAACCGGAAACACGCAGGCGGTTCTGGATGGCGATCTGGATCAATTCATTGAAGCCTCACTCAAATCAGGTTTATAAGCGAATCCACACATGACCCAAGAAACAGAATTTGACGAAAACCGACTGATTGCTCAGCGCCGTGAAAAATTGGCGACCATTCGTGAGCAAGGCAATGCCTTCCCCAATGACTTTCGTCGCAATGTGATGAACGGCGAGTTGCAAACCGAATATGCCGAGTGGGATGTCGACCAACTTAAAGCCAAACCACGCCGCGTCGCCATTGCCGGTCGGATGATGACCAAACGGGTGATGGGTAAAGCCAGCTTTGCTACCGTGCGTGATATGTCTGGTGATATCCAGTTGTATGTCGCACGTGATGAATTACCAGAAGGCATTTACCCACAATTCAAAACCTGGGATAACGGCGATATCATCGCCGCCGAAGGCACCTTGTTTCGCACTCAAAAGGGCGAGTTATCAGTGCATGTCGACAGCATCAAATTACTGACCAAATCACTGCGTCCATTACCCGAAAAATTTCACGGTTTATCCGATATGGAAACCCGCTATCGCCAGCGTTATGTCGATCTGATCATGAACGAAGCTAGCCGCGAAACTTTCCGGATTCGCACCAAAGTGATTGATGGCGTGCGTCGTTTTCTGATGGATAAAGACTATCTCGAAGTCGAAACGCCAATGATGCAAGCCATTCCCGGCGGTGCAACAGCCAGACCGTTCACCACTTATCACAATGCTTTAGATATGGACCTGTTTCTGCGTATTGCACCGGAACTGTATCTGAAACGGCTGATTGTCGGCGGCTTTGAACGCGTGTTTGAAATCAACCGTAATTTCCGTAACGAAGGTTTGTCCACTCGCCATAACCCGGAATTCACTATGGTTGAGTTTTATCAGGCCTATGCCGATTTTAATGATCTGATGGATCTCACTGAAGACATGTTACGTAATGTGACCCAGAATGTACTCGGCAGCAGCCAGGTGCATTATCAAGGTCTGGATATTGATTTTGCCCAGCCATTTGATCGCATGACCGTTAAAGATTCCATTCTGCATTTCAACCCGGATCTCAAAGCCGAACAACTCGACAGCATCGAAGCCGCCACAGAAGTCGCCCAAGGCTTGGGTATTCCACTCAAAGACAGCTACGGTCTTGGCAAAGTACAAATCGAAATCTTCGAGAAAACCGTCGAACATCAACTGATGCAGCCGACATTTATCACTGCCTACCCAACCGAAGTCTCACCATTGGCACGACGCAGTGATAACGACCCGTTTGTCACCGACCGCTTTGAATTCTTCGTCGGTGGCCGTGAGATCGCCAATGGCTTCTCGGAGTTAAATGACGCCGAAGACCAGGCCGAACGCTTCAAAGCCCAGGTCGCCGAAAAAGATGCCGGTGATATCGAAGCCATGCACTACGACGCCGACTATATCCGTGCTCTGGAATACGGTATGCCGCCGACAGCGGGTGAAGGGATTGGTATTGATCGCTTGGTGATGTTGTTGACTGACTCACCGTCCATTAGAGATGTTTTACTGTTTCCGCATATGCGGCCTGAGTAAAATACAGCATCATTCCAAACCAAAAAAACAGGCCATTGAGCCCGTTTTGTTGTTGTTATCTTGAACAATGCAGAGAAATGTTTTGGTTGTTACTTATTTGAAAGACAGATATGGTTAATCAAAAACAAAAGGAAGTAATGCAGTGATAATAATCTCAAAATCAATCGTGTCTGACCCCATGATTTTTGATTTCATTGATTCGATTTTCTGTACCCTGGTTGCTTTTGTTGGTGGTCTTGTTCACCACAGGGCTGAAGGCCGATGATGCCGACGAGAAATCCGGCATCGCCTTGGCGCTGGGTTCGGGCGGCGCCGGCGGACTGGCTCACATTGTCATGCTGTCAGAATTCGAACAGCGTGGTATCAAACCTGACGCCATTGCTGGCACCAGCATCGGTGCGATTATCGGGGCGATGTACTCAGCCGGACTGAGCTCGGGCGAGATTCGCGACCTGTTCCGTGAGTTCGGTGAATCGGTGCTAAACCCGTTCTCGGACTTGGTCAACGATGGACTTGGCTGGACCGACCTAGTGCGCGCAGAGCTCGGTGATGGTGGCGCCATCGATCAGTCTGGTTTCCTCGATTTCATCGGCGAGCACCTCGAGCCGCGTAGTTTCGATGAGTTGCACATTCCTTTAAAAGTCGTCGCCACCAATTACTGGGACGGCAGTGAGGTGGTGTTCGAGTCCGGCGACCTGTTTACCGCCTTAAAGGCCAGCATGGCCGTGCCCGGCTTGTTCAATCCGGTCAAACTAGAAGACCAATTGCTGATCGATGGTGGCGTTTCCAACCCGCTGCCCTGGGATTTGTTCGAGGCCCACTATTTGATTGTCGCCATCGACGTGACCGGTACCCGAGAGCGCCACGGTGATGACGAGGTCGGTTTGTTCGACCTCCTGTTCAAGTCCTTCGAGATTATGCAGCAGTCGATTATCAGAGAGAAGATGAACAACGGCGGTCCCGATATCTACATCAAGCCCGAACTTTCCGAGATCCGCCTGCTGCACTTCAATCGGGTCGATGAAGTCATCGAGCAAGCCGGCGAAGCGGCCGAAGAACTCGGTCGCGCGCTCGACAAGCGATTGGAAGAATCAGATCAAAAGGGGTCAGACACGATTGAAAACTAATTGATTTCTGAACTTAAATTTACTTTGGTTTCCTTGTAGAACAATAATGATTTTTACTTGAATCTCGAAGCAGCTGATTTTAATGCATTACTGAGAGAGTCCCACGCACTATCAATGCCTGCTTTAAGGTCCTCCCAAGCATCGTCACCAGCATCTTTAAGCTCGTTGAGTTTATTATTGGCCGTTTCCTGCATAGACCGCAACTCCTCAACTTTCTTATAGTATTCAAGTTGTGCATCAGCGTCTGCACTGTCGGCTTTTGCCTTGAGTTTGTCGATCTCCGCACTCCACTGGTCTAATTGCGCCTGAAGTTTCTGTTCGTATGCTTCTTTCATGCTCATGAATTTTCTCCTATTTAGTAAAGTTCTTAATAGAACTTCTGCACTACCATACCAATGTTTCCTATTTTTTTCGCTTGCGTCTCCCATGCTTTGCATGACTAACGCCGCACACTAAGGCAAATTTGGAGCACAGTGGAAGATTTTTCCGACAGGAGCGCTTTTGTTGGCGGTTATGCTTCTGATATAACGTCTAAATATATGGGACGCGTATCACCTACAGATCTGATAAAAGTATAGTCTTCATATTTAACAAGTTCAAACTCTGCTCTCATGCGCCTTGTCATTTCTTCAACAATAAATCAAGGGGTCAGCCAACTTGATTTGGTTGACTCTGACCGTTTTGATTTAAATTTTGGTAAAAAGTCATGAAACGATTACTACTCTTTCTCGTCATTTTAGTAATTTCTGGTTGTTCGGCTACAGGCCTACAATTTAGACCAGAAACTTCTATAGAAAATGATTATGCTCTTGTTTACTTGTATCGACCAAGCATGTTTAAAGGTGGTGGAATTACTCCCCCTGTATTCATAGATAACCAAGAACTATTTGATCTACCAAACAATGGTTATGCTGTTCTTAAACTTACTGAAGGCAAGCATGTAATTGAAACGAGAGAAGACGGTAATTTTTTATTAACTGATGCTGTTGGTAAAGCTGAAATAATTGTAGAAAAAAATACTGTTTATTATGTTAAGTGGTTACCTTTTTTAGCTGACTTTGGTGTTGTCCCATTAGGGACTCCGATAGCATACGGATATTTTGAAGGAAGTTTTTATCCTATGAGCAAAGATATTGCATTAAAAGAGATAAAGGAATGCAAAAAAGTTTATCCAGAAATCTAACAAAAAAATGAAATCAAAGGTGCAGCCAACTTGATTTAGTTAAATCCTGCTTGATAGAGCGCGTCAACTATCTTTTTACTCTCTACAAATATATTGAAATGAATCCTGTAAAAACCGAAATGGTTAACGAAATCCATGAATATCCTTGGTCCAGTTATAGCTAACTTGATACAAGAATCATCATTAAGGAATACACATCTATGTCATTTAGCGCTTTAAACTTGTGTGATGAACTGCTGAAAGCGGTTGCAGAGCAAGTTTATACAACACCAACACCCATTCAAGTTGAAGCTATTCCGGCGGTGTTGAGTCAGCGTGATGTGATGGCGGTGGCACAGACTGGTACGGGCAAAACGGCAGGTTTTACATTGCCTATGGTGCAATTATTGTCTGATGCTTCAACATTAAAAACTCATAATATACGTGGCCTAGTGATTACGCCAACGCGTGAACTTGCTGCTCAAGTTGCTGAAAGGATTGTGAACTACAGTCGTCATACAAAGATTCGAGCTACTGCGGTGTTTGGTGGGGTGAGAATTGAGCCACAAATTGCCGAATTGCAAGCAGGTATTGATGTGTTGGTAGCCACACCGGGTCGTTTGATTGATCTTTATAATCAACAGGCGATTAATTTTGATCAGCTTGAAATATTGGTGTTGGATGAAGCTGATCGCATGTTGGAATTAGGCTTTATCGACGATATTCGTCATATTCAAACGCTGCTGCCAAATAAACGTCAAACCTTGATGTTTTCAGCGACGTTTTCTAAAGAGATTAAATCGCTTGCAAGCAGCATGCTTAATAATCCCATTTTTATTGAAATCACTGCCGCCAACGGCATTGTCGATACCATTACGCAAAAGCTATATCCCGTAGCTAAAGAATACAAAAGTGACTTGCTCATTTACCTGATTAAATTCAATAGTTGGCATCAAGTCTTAGTGTTTAGTCGAACTAAACAGGGTGCAGATAGTTTGGTGGTGATGCTGAAAAACGCTGGAATTAATGCTGATTCCATCCATGCCAACAGAACCCAGCATGCACGAACGCTCGCGTTAGATGGCTTTAAAAATGGCACGACTAAGGTGTTAGTTGCCACAGATATTGCTTCACGAGGTATTGATATCAATCAACTACCTTGCGTGGTGAACTTTGACTTGCCTTATGTGGCTGAAGATTATGTGCATAGAATTGGTCGCACTGGTCGTATTGGCACGGCTGGTTTGGCAGTTTCATTTTTTAGTGAAGATGAAGCTAAGCAGTTAGCGTCTATTGAACGTCTTATTGGTTATGCATTAGAACGTGAAATTATTGCAGGTTTCGCTCCACTTGCGCCTGCCAGTTCACCATTTGACGATGACGAGTTTGGTAATTTTGAGCCAGATTCGAATATGCAACATAAGGGCAAATCAAAAGGTCGTAGAAAGCGTTAGGCAGCCATAAAATCAAGGGGTCAGCCAACTTGATTTAGTTTGATTTCACAGCAGAATCAATGGGGTCAGAGTGTTTGATTTTATTCAAATTGATTAAATAAACACACACATACAAATTACCTCTAATTAACAACGGGTTAAGATGAGTGGCATAACAATGACAAGATGTCATGATAACTACGACTCTTGCTTCCATTTTTAAGAAAGCAAGAAGGAGTCAAGTTTCGCTATGAATAAAAAATCTACCTTCGACCAAGTTCAGGCCGAACAGCTGAACTACAATGCCAAGCGAGCTTCTGGCTATCGAGAGCAGGCGCTGAAGCTCTTTCCCCATATTTGTGGTCGCTGTGCGCGGGAGTTTTCTGGTAAGAATCTACCAGAGTTAACCGTGCATCATGTCGATCACAACCATGATAACAATCCGCCGGATGGTAGTAACTGGGAGCTTTTGTGTCTCTATTGCCACGATGAGGAGCACTCCAAATTCGAAAACTTCGTGCGTTATGGTAGTAGGGCAGAGAGCAAGCAAGCCCCAGCAACCCATAATCCCTTTGCAGATTTAAAAGAAAAAATGGATAAGGAGAAATAGCTCTGTGGAACGTTCTTATCAACAATGTAAAAGCCAGCTAACAAGCATGTCACGATCAATGGGGTCAGAGTGTTTGATTTTTGTCACCAGGCATTGCTATGAATCGAATAAATCCAGCTAAGCTACATAATAGTAAATGGACAGCGGTGAATCCGATAAATCGAGAAAAGCATTTCTTGGTATCAGACATCAAGTTTGAAGAAGATGGCTCAGTTATCTTATGCAAATTGGAAGCGATTATTTCTAAGAAGCTCTATTCAATCGACTGGACGGAATTAAAAAACCAAGATAAATGGATTCAGGGCTGGAAATAGCTATTGGCAGGGGGGACCCTTCTGATTGTAAACCAAACACTCTGACCCTATTGATTTTGACGCCAGCAACGTGAGGAACTCTATGCCAAAAGATGACATCCCGTCGCATACAGCAGAAACATCATCAGAAGATAAGCATGGGCGACAATCCAGCTCGCCGCCTGAAATCTCTTGGCGAGGATGGTGGGATATCGCTCGGCGAGTCATCAGCAATGTGAATCGACACGATATTTCGCTTCTCGCAGCCGGCGTGGCGTTATTCATGATGTTGTCCATCTTTCCGGCGCTGAATGTAGGGGTTTCGCTTTACGGGCTTTTTTCGTCACCTGAAAACATCATTTCCCAAGTGGAACCGTTTCGGCAGCTGTTACCCGAACAGGCATTCGATATCTTTACCGAGCAACTTACCGAGCTCGCGGATACCGGCGGAGCTAACTTTAACTTAACGCTGGTCGTATCACTGTTAGTGTGGCTTTGGGTGGCGCGTAAAGCCGCTATGGCGGTCATTAAGGCGTGTAATATTATTTACAGAGAACAAGAAAAACGCCCGTTTTGGGGGCTGCTGCTGGTGTCTCTTTTATTTACGTTGGTAGGTATTTTCAGTTTTGTGGTTTTAGCGTTACTTGCCATTCTGGTGCCCATCGTCCTTGGCATGATTCCGTTGGGCGAAACTTTGGAAACCGTACTAAGAACATTGCGTTGGCCGATTCTGGCGATAATATTCATTCTTGTACTTGAGTGCGTTTACCGCTTCGCCCCCAATAGAAAAAATGCGAAATGGCGCTGGGTCAGTGTAGGCGCCGTCATTGCGACCTTGCTATGGCTTTTGGCTTCTTTCGGTTTTACTGTCTATGTGCAAAATTTTTCTAATTACAATGAAACTTACGGTGCTATTGGCAGTGTGATAGTTCTCATCTTGTGGTTTTATATCAGTGCCTTTGTTGTGCTGTTAGGGGCCGAGATAAACGCCGAGATGGAACATCAAACAGAGGTCGACTCAACGGTCGGGAAAGACAAGCCTATGGGTGAGCGCGGTGCATACGTGGCAGACACAGTCGGCACCGAACCGTCAGAAAAGAAGCAGCAATAAACGACAACAGAGGAGCGGTAGGTTTCTAAGGGGGCAACCAGCTTGATTCACGTCGGCAATAAGCTTTGCTGATAATTTGAACTCAAAAGAGTCAGACTCCTGTCCTTTTGATTATAAGGGGAGTTAATGCGATGAAAACCAATGATATTGGTTCTAACGCTGATTACTCAGAAGAAGCGTTTACTCTTGAACAAATTAGTGAGTTGTCCGGGGACACGTTACTTGAGTTTGGCGCGCCCTGGTGTGGACACTGTCAGGCGGCAAGTTCTGCGATAAGAGAAGTCGTCACTGAACATTCAGGACTGCGGCATATTAAAATCTATGACGGAAAGGGCAAACGACTGGGGCGTGCGTTCAAGGTAAAGCTTTGGCCGACGTTGATACTCCTGCACGATGGTAATGAAGTGGCTCGTCTCGTGAGGCCATTACGTTCTGATGAGGTTCGCCAATTAATGTCGAAACTCAACTAAAAGCAGCATGAATATGCCCGCTGTGAGTAAGCAACGAAATGCTGCGACGTTAACTTGGAGTCAGAGTGAAATTAACGCGCGTTACATTACTCCCTAATTCGTAAAAAGCTGGCAAAACGGGGCACGCCCTTATTTGTGAAGCCATGGTATTTATAAGTGATCAAACTACCGATGGGCGGCGGGTCCGCGCGCTCGGCGTCAGTGAACCCAGTGCCAATAGAAAACTCAATACCTTGTTGATTTCTTACTCGCAGCGCACCAAGCATGCCAGTGTATTTGCCCCGACCGGGTAAATACTCAATGACTTCAGCTTCGTCATCAAAGTAAGGTTTTAACTTTAATAAAGAATCGCTTCTGCTGGATTGATGCCGCGCCGTTGCCAAGTGCAACATCAGACCTTCCGCACCATTTTCAACCAGCGTTTGCAGGTGTTCGCTTAACGCATGGTTAGAGTTAAATCGTTGCTGTTTGACAGCGTGAATATGCCTAGCGTTTATCTGTTCAACTAAGCGTGAATAATTGTTATAGCGCTGTTCAAAAGGAAGGTCCGCGTCGGGCATATCAAACACCATATAACTCACCTGCCGCCAAAGGTCATCGTCCGGTGTTTGGGTTCGTACAATACCGCTTAACGCATCGAAATCCTGCCGTCGTGTCCATAGCTCACCATCAAGCCAAACCGCAGGAAGGGGATCAGTAAACCATTCAGGCGCTGATATTGGGTTGCCTTGTCTGGTCAGCAGTTGTTCGCCAGTCCAGATGGCTCGCACACCGTCGTACTTTTCACTGACCAAATAATTGCTAATGGTACTGGCGTTATCTTGATCATAGACTTCTGCCAGTTGGGCCTTCGGTGTTGTCTCTGCTGCCACGGCGAAAGCTTGAATGGTGAGATACAAAACCGATAAAAATAAAAGAATGAGTTTTGGCATAATTGCATCCTTGCTTGTCAGTTATCGCATATTGACGCGAAGTTGCTCTAAAAAAATGGGCTGGACACTCATATCATCCTTTGATTGAGTACACCCTTAAACTATAGCCCGATCACTGTATTCAATTCCGCAAATTAGGTCGCATACTTAATCTTTTCATCGCTGATAAAGATGTCTAAGTTTCAATTACATAATTTAACCAATGTTAGTGCTACCACGCATAGTGTGGAAAAAATGAAATTACCTTTCCCAATGCAGATCTCAAGGACGCGGATTAGCCGAAGTGAAACGCCGAGAGATCCCGAAAAGCTTGGCTTCAAATCTGATGGGCGACCACTACTCTGACAAGGCAATCAGCCTTGATGTGCTCGGACGCTAGATTTCATGACAGTTATCTAAAAAGCGCGGCATAATATTACAGTTCAATATCAGGATTGACCGGGCCCTGACCCTTAAATCATCTCGCTTTAACCATTGGAACATCGAATGAAACATATTGGATGGCTGCTTTTCGTCTTATACAGTTCGAATGCGCTGTCTGAGGGCGAAGTTGAAATTCCTTTGCTGGCTGAAACCGCTCACCTTCAGGCCGCAATCGGTCGTGTCCTTGAACTCGATGAGAATGGCCAGGGCACAATTAGCAATGACCCCTGCAATCGGGTTGAGTTATCCGATATGGTGGTGCTGACCGAGGATGCCCAACTGTCTGTTGGCATGGCACTGACTGCCACGACCGGTGCCTACCTGCTCGGTGCCTGTAGAGGTCCGAAACCATGGCAGGGCCGTCTTGCGTTGAAACTCACTCCACGGGTTGCAGCATCGGGACTGGCCATAGAGTTTGTGCCAGATTCGATCGTATTGTCACGTCCAGATGATAGTCCCGGTATCTTAAGCAAACCTGTTCAGATCATTGCCGATGCGCTGGTGCTGCCGCGCATGAAGAGCGTGCAAATTGACCTGACCGGGCAATTGAACAGCCTTGATGGATTGATTGAGCAATTGCTGGGGTCGGGAAGTGCACAAGGTGGTGAGTCGTCTCTGGTTCAGCGAACCCATATTACCCGCCTCCAAACGGAAGAATCAGGCCTCAGGGCCTGGCTGGCTTTTCAGGTTCGCGCTCCTGATTCGGCCGATCAACCGTCCGAGCCAACTTTGGACGACAGCGAGTTTGCTCAATGGCAAACGCTTGAAGATGAGTTAGACGGTTTTCTGACCACCATTATTTCGGCGCTGGCCTACTCCACAAATTCTTATACCTTACGTATTGAATTACTCGGCACCTTGCTGGATGCACGATATGCCATTGCCGAGGCGCTGACGGTCGATGATCCTGAATATGATCCGGTTCGAGAACTTTTCCTGACGACATGGGATCGGTTGCGGCCACTGATGAAAGAACTTGAAGGGCTGGAAACGCCAGGTTTAGAAGTTGATTACCGGCTTGCCGCGTTTATAGCGGGGGGGGACGCACTGCGAGCACTTGATGCCCTCGGGCCTGAATATGGCTTCGAAATCAATCGTGACGGACTACGCAGGCTTGCCCGCTTGCTGCTGGCCGAAAAGGTGCCTCCGAGTTTTACCCCGTTACCCTTGGAGGTTGAGCCGGAGTTTCGCGATTTGTTTGGATTTAATGCCAGAGCCGGAGACGAGGCCGAATTCACAATAGCAGAATTGACCCGACAACTCGCCGGTGGGTTTCGCTGGGCGGGGTCTTGGCTGTTGCAGGCCGCTCATGCCGACAGCATTCGTCCGGCCGAGGCTTTAAAGGGGCTAGTCCCGCAACGGGAGAACCTTAATGACTACCTTGAGCTGGTCGCCAGCTTACTGGAAGAGCAGTCCAGCGCCTGGCTGGCTGAAAATGATCGCGTGCCGGACAGGATGGCAGAGCGACTCGATCCTCTGGTTCGTGCCACAGCATGGAAAGAATCCTGCTGGCGCCAGCTCGTAGATTCGAGTGGTGAGCCTCAAGTGTTGCGTTCACCCGGTGGCGCAGTGGGCATGATGCAGATCAATGGTCGGGTCTGGCGCAATGTCTACGATCTTGACCGCCTCGTTGAGGAGGTCGACTACAATGTGAACGCCGGCATCGAAATTCTGACCCATTACATGGTTGATTATGCGATTCGGCGTGGCGAGCACGAACAGCCCGGCGGTGATGACAATTTGATAAAGGCAACCTATGCCGCTTATAACGGCGGTCCGGGACACTTGGCAAGATATCGTCGCGAAGACACACCCGCCAGTTTGCAAGCCATCGACAATGCGTTCTGGAAGCATTACACAACCATCAAGGCCGATAAATGGCCGGATATCTCAAGCTGCTACTCGGTCGGTAATTAACGATCAGATAGCCTCGATAGTGTTAAAACCAATGGCGCTGGTAAGTCACCCATGCTGAATGGCTGGGACTATTTTTTCGCCTTGTGAGACAAAAAATAGTGTTGGCTCTGAAAGATAAACAGACCCAAGGGCTTGATAAGGCCAATTTGGATTTTCTAACGCCACGGGCTAGCGTTGCATAATGTGCTCTATGCCAGTCATTGAACAAGCCATCGACATGTACTGGCACATTGGTGGGATCGATATTCGATTTTTTAATCTTATTTGACGTTAAAGCCTATTCGCATTTTGTGTTTATTCCTTTTTAGGTACACCTTCAAGGGCATGTTGATTCTGACTATAAGGCTCTAATGTAAAACTCTTGATGTTTGCTCTGTCTTTAACGTCAAAACATTCATTACATTTTTCAAATAGACATCGTTAAGGACGTCGTATGGCTTGGGTATATTTACTGGTGGCGGGGGTTTTAGAAGTAGTTTGGGCAACAGGATTAAAATATTCTGATGGGTTAACACGTTTGTGGCCAACAGTGATTGCTGTGGTAACCGTGATTGCAAGCCTCTATTTACTTAGTTTGGCCATGAAAAGTCTGCCGATGGGAACGGCCTATACAATTTGGGCGGGTATTGGTGCTGTGGGCACAGTCGTTTTGGGCATCGTTGTCCTGGGTGAGTCTGCCAGTCCAATGCGTTTAATCAGCATCACGTTGATTGTTTTAGGCATCATTGGTCTTAAAGTGTCACATTGAATTTCCGTTTATCACCGAGAATGAATGTCATCATTTTTGATCTACCCCTTTAGAGGTATAACGTCTAGAGAATTCAATCAAAAGCCAGATTAGCCTATGCTTTAATTCATACACCAGACATAATAATCGGAGTGAATTATGAGTGCTAATTTAGCAACAGAGTCGACCACCGTTGTGGCGACACGCCAGTCGGTATTAAACGAACGTCATAGAGCCTTAGGTTCCACATTAGATGGTGAAATCTGGAATGGCATGCCACTTCCAGAGTCTTACACCACTGACGCTGACGATGAAGTCGTAGCCGTCAGAACGCGGGCGGGTCTCTACGATGTCACTGCTTTAAATATCGTTAATGTTACCGGTCCAGCCGCTTTGAAAGTGTTGGATAAATTGGTCACCATTGATGTGACAAAACTGGAGCCAGGTAGCTGCCGATTGGCAGGTGAAGTCAACGAAGCGGGGGCTTTAGTTGACGACATTATGGTGATTTGTGATGCCAAAGATACCTATCGTTTGTCTCATGGTAGTGGGGCGACACAAACCACGCTGGCTGAATTAGCTAAAGGTGAAGACGTCACCATTGAGCAAGATTTAGATGTGCATATCTTGTCACTGCAAGGCCCTAAGGCGATTGATATTCTGAATCCTGAAGTCGATTTTGATCTTAGTGCATTGCCTTATTTCAAACACGTTAACACCACCTTATTCGGTTACGACATCATGCTTTCTCGCGGTGGTTATTCTGGCGAGCAAGGCTATGAAGTGTATTGCAAAGCCGCTGATGCTGTGATGATTTGGGACAGCATTTTAGAAAAAGGCCAGCCCTTCGGTGCCATCGCCTGCTCCTGGAATTCACTGGATCTGACACGTGTAGAAGCCTCATTATTATTCTTCCCATTTGATATGCCAGAAGGCGATACCACCCCTTGGGAAGTGAATATGCACTGGTGCGTCGATGAAGACAAACCAGGCGATTACATTGGTAAAGAAGCCGTTCTAAACCTAAAAGGCAGAGAGCGTTTCAAACAAATTGGCCTTGAATGTGACTGCAAAACAGCGGTGCCCGAAGGTGCCAAACTGATGGTTAATGGCAAAGAAGTCGGTGTCATCACCAGCCCAAGCTATAGCCGTTATTTAATGAAGTCCATTGCGTTAGCTCACATCAAACCGGAATACAGTCAATTTGGTACACAAGTCACTGTAGTTGCTGATGACGACATCAAAGCCAGAATCGTCAAAACGCCGTTTTATGATCCTATGCGTGCACGCACTCACCCAGAGTAAAGGAGTAGACGATGGAAAGGGGTTACTCAATCAAGACCAAACCCATTTATGGCACCTTGGTCTGGCAAGAAAATGCGACACATCATTTTTTGGTGGTCTCAGGTGATGGTGGCAAAGCCTTGTTGAAATTGTTTCAACAAATGGTACCCAAACAAGCCACCACCATTTTTTATTTAGCCGAAGACGCTGCAAGTAAAAAATACGCTGATACCGTGCAAAAAATGACCGGTGAAACCATCACTATCTGTGACTCGCTTGAGTCATTATTAGACTCGGTAAAAAACACACTTGAGCATTGCTATATGGGCACGCAGTTTTATGTGGCCGGTGAAGAAGGCCTTATCTGGCCCGTCGCCAAAACTTTCAGTGAATTTGGCGTTGATGATCGCAATGTGTTCAAAGAACAAACCGGTTCATTAGCTCGACGAGTGTTCTGTGTGCACTGTGAAACTATCAATGAAAATGTGCATCACGACATCCATCAATGTGGCACCTGTGGCCTCAATTTGATCGTTCGCGATCACTTTTCACGTCATTGGGGTGCTTATATGGGCTTTATGGTGGATGGTGAAACACCCGGTGAGATTCCAGCCGCACAGGAGGTCTATCCATGAGTGCATTAAAGGTCAAAGTTACCGCGGTAGAAGAGGTGGCTGAACACATCAAACACTTTACTCTGGCAGCAGAAGACGGCAGCCCATTACCGTATTTTTCGGGTGGTAGTCATGTTGTGGTCTCCATGGATATTAACGGCAGAAAACATCGTAATGCCTATTCGTTAATGGGCCCCACCAGTGATAACAACCAATATCAAATTGCGGTGCGTAAACAAGAAAAATCACGTGGCGGTTCGGTCTTCATGCATGAAAACGTCACGCCTGGCACCAAGCTGGAAATTTCTGTGCCGACCAATTTATTTGCCATTCACCGTTTGGCGAAAAAACATATCTTGGTAGCAGGCGGTATCGGTATCACGCCGTTTTTATCTCAAATTACCGACTTGAACCGCATCGGTCATGACTACGAGTTGCACTATGCCTATCGAAGTGCAGAACATGCGGCATTTCGTGAGCAAATTGAAGCACTGTGTGGCGATAAAGCCTTTTTCTATCCAGAAAATGAAACTGGTCGTCTAAATATTACCGAATTACTCAGCAAGCAGCCCCTGGGTTCACATGTGTATGTCTGTGGCCCAGATCCAATGGTCAATAGTCTGGAGCTTATCGCTAAACAACTCGGCTGGCCTGAAACCAGTGTTCACAGTGAGAAATTCTTGGCGCCTGCCAGTGGCGAACCCTTCACGGTTAGCTTGCTGCAATCGAATACAGAAGTCGTTATTCCGGGGGATATGAGCATGCTGGAAGCGATGGAAGATGCGGGTATTGATGCACCTTTTCTATGCCGAGGTGGTGCTTGTGGTCGCTGTGAAGTGGAGGTAGTTGAATGTGATGGTGAGCTGGTTCACCGCGATCATTATCTATCCGATGCTGAGCGTGTTGCGGCGAATAAAATTTTACCTTGTGTCTCGCGTGCAAACTGTTCACGCATGGTCATCAATTTGTGAGGAATGAACAATGAATATGGCATTTAATGAAGAAACTTACCGAGGTGATTTCACCTTTAAGAACTCGCCAGAATCGGTCCGACGTTTTCCTTTCCCCTTTGATGAAGACGAATACATGTACAGCGTTAACATCGAAGCCCACTCAGCCGGTGAGCCAGGATCCGTGGTGGAACATCCGATTGATGTGGATGAGCACTATGTAGCGGAATGTAAAGAACGTGCGATTGTATTAAGTGAAGATCATACTCGTTACGTCGCGTTACCACATATGATGGATGCACAGTGGGATATGGTTGATTTAATCATGACCTCGCTATCAGAAAGCTATCCATCAGAGTTTCAATTAACCAAAGAGGGTGACAACTGGCATTGGGTCAATAAACCCCTGGAAATTGACGATACTTTTGTCTTTGGTGATACCTCGACGTTACCAATGGATCCATTTGAATATGTCATGCGTCAGGTTCAAGGTGACTGGGTCATCATGGATCAGCGTGATGATGATTTATATGCTGACTTAGGTATTGTGACTGGACAAGCCGATTGGTCTGTCGCCTTTGATGCTGGCATGTCGTTTAAAGAATGGCATGCACCCGTGCCTCATGCACCTGAAATGGGGATCTTTGATCGCGCTTTAAAATACTTATTACACCTGCAATACGGTAGCCCGGTGCGTCGTACCAATTGGCGTATGTGTGTGAATCCACGCCTAGATACTTCATCAGAAACCTATGATGTCTGGGGCACGGATAATATGTCAGCCACCAAAGAAAATGCGGGTGATAAAGTTTTTTTACGCGTTGAGTTGCAGGCTTTATTCAGACTGCCCCGCAGTAATGCGATTGCCTTTAGTATTCGTACCTACATGGTGAGCCTGGCTGATTTAGCTACGTATCCCCGCTGGGCCAAACGCTTAAATCGCGTGTTACGCACACTTAACCCTGACTTATCGGAATACAAAGGCTTAAATAGCTTTAAACAACCCGTCTTGGATTGGTTAGAGCCCCTGGATGATGGTGCCTTCCTGGAAAAAGGAACCCACCCAGAGTAGAGCATCCCGGAATCAAGGGGGCAGCCAACTGATTTTTTAGGTAGGCGTTTTATTTAGGTGAGTGGAAAGTTTGGATATCAAGGTGACGGATCACCTGACTTTTTTCCATGCCGCTGAAAATAGTCCCGCGCAGCCTGGTTGACCTTGGGCGCGAGCAGCAGTGCGGAAATCATGGTCGGTATCGCCATGGTCGCATAGAGACCATCGATCAGCCCGATAATGGCCGGCAGACTGACCACGCTTCCAAAGACCACCAGTGCCGCGTAAATCCAGACGTAATGATGTTGATGCCGTGCCCCAATCAAAAAGCCCAGACATTTGCTGCCGTAGTACCAGAAGGTAAAAATCGTGCTCAACGACAGCAGCGCCACGACCAGGGTTAGCAGGTAGGCACCAAAACCGGGAAAGGCAGTTTCAAACGCCTGTGAGGTCAGGGTCACACCATTGATATCGCCATCCACCTGCCAACTGCCGGTCACCAGAATAGCCAGCGCGGTACAGGTACACACGAGCAGGGTATCGATCACCGGCCCCATCATGGCGACCAGTCCTTCGCGAATGGGTTCGTTGGTTCGTGCCGCACCGTGGGCCATGGACTCGGTACCAATGCCAGCTTCATTGGAGAAAGCCCCGCGACGCACGCCCATCAGGATGACAGTGCCAATGGCACCGCCAGCGACGGCTTCACCGGAAAAGGCATCGGTAATAATCAGCTGAAAGGCGGCCGGAATTTCGCTGGCAAACTGTATCAACAGCAGGGTGGTCATCCCCAGATACAGCAATACCATAATCGGCACCATGCGCAGCGTGACGCGGCCCACGCGTTGGATTTGTCCTGTTGTTACCAGTAACACCAGAGCGGCGATGAGCAGCCCCATCACCAGGTCAAAGGTGAAATGGCTTTGTGATGTGGCCCAGCCGGCGGGTTGGGCCACCACTTCGCGCACAATCTGCACTAACTGGTTGACTTGAAAGGCGGGCATGGTGCCCATTAACCCAGCGACGGCAAACAGCATGGCCAGTGGCCACCAGCGCTTGCCCAGCCCCTCGCGTACGACATACATAGGACCGCCCTGAAGCTTGCCCTCACTATCCTTGCCGCGAAACATCACACTCAGGGAGCAGGTATAAAACTTGGTGGCCACACCGATGACAGCCGTGACCCACATCCAGAATACGGCCCCCGGCCCGCCCATGGTCAGTGCCAACGCCACACCGGCAATATTACCAAGCCCCAGCGTTCCGGACAGGGCGGTGCTCAGTGCTTGGGCATGGGGAATATCACCCGTATCGTCATCCCGATCAAAGCGGCCAGTCAGAATCTGCAGGGCATGTTTGAAGTGACGGTAGGGCAGGCCGCGTGAATACAGCACAAAAAACAGCCCGCCGCCTACCAGCAATATCACCAGCGGTAGGCCCCACATAAAATTCGCAAAGCCGGTAAAAAGAGCTTCCATGGATGGTCCAGATTATCATTCAGGCTTTTACCCTAGCGTTTTGCCAGGAAAGATTCAAAAATCATCCTGGAAATCATGGGATCAGAACGGATTGATTTTTAAAGGTTGTCTATCAGGATTAAACAATTGAATTAGCCTGACACTTCAAGACCGGTAAAAGAGTGAAGCTGATCCCTTGAGCGCTTGCTCGGTCATGAGCGCGCGGTCAGCTGGAAATATGTTGTCTTTAGCCTATACAGAACTATAAAAGCCGCTTGAAACTAAAGGCGATCGAGAAGAGACGCATATTTTCAAGTGATGTTGTGATCTGACAAGATGAGGCTATGATGGTCATAAACCCTTAAAAGCTGACAGGGGTTTATTGTCGAATGTCATTTTGGAGGGGGTAGGCTTGGTACAACAGCGAGATGTGACGGTCTTTTACGATGAAAGGGTGCTGGCGCATAATCCGGATACCAATGGCGAGTTTCTTCCTAGTCGTCTGGACAAGCGGGTTCGCACGATTTTGTCTGGGCTGAATGTGCAATGGAAATACCCTGAGCATCCCGGTCGGATGACCGCCATTATGGATTTACTGTCTCGGGAGCCGATACCCGGTGTCCGGATGGAACCAGGGAAAGCAGCGACTGCGGAGCAGTTAGGCCGGGTTCATACCACTTCATTTTTGAATGATATTTTTCGTCTGCGAAATCAGAGTGCCTGGCTTGATGTTGACACCACAGCCGTTTCCCCCGGCAGTGTGGAAGCGGCTGAAGTCGCGGCGGGGACGGCTATTGCTGCAGTGGAAGCCGTGGTTGAAGGACGCACTGACAGTGCGTTCGCGATGGTCAGACCACCGGGTCATCATGCGGAGCCTGTGCGAGCACGGGGTTTTTGTTTATTTAATAATGTCGCAGTGGCGGCGGCTCATGCGCAGACAGTATTGGGTTGTGAGCGAGTACTGATTGTTGACTGGGATGCCCATCATGGTAATGGTACTCAGGATATTTTCTGGGCCCATCCTGACACTATGTTTTTTGATATTCACCGGGCCTCGCCTTTTTATCCTGGCAGTGGGGCATTGACTGATATCGGTGCGGGTTTGGGTGAGGGCACCACTATAAATGTGCCGATGCCTGGTGGCTCGGGAGATGTGGCTTATCTGAAAGCATTACGCGAGATTCTGGTGCCTGCGGCTGATTACTTTAAACCCGATCTTGTGTTGGTGTCTGCCGGTTTTGATGCCCACTGGTTTGATCTTGCAATGAATGTTTCCTATGACGGTTTTGCAGCCATGACACGGACGATTCAGGAAATTGCCGATAAGCATTGTGATGGTCGATTGGCCATGATTCTGGAGGGTGGCTACAATACCGAATCATTATCGCGGGGTGTGCACGCGGTGCTGCATGCGCTGGCTGGCGGTGATCTGAAAGAGCCCAAGGATGCCGGTATTGAGGCAGTAGAATCGGCCATCGAATTTCATAAAGGTGCTTTCGAGCCGGATAAAACCGACTAGATTTTTGAGCGTTCACCCAAAATACAGTGGCCACAATACATCATGGGATCAGCCAACTTGATTTTATTATTCAGGAGCGTTGTAAAGTAATTTTTGGGGTTTTTAGGTAGGAGTTTTATTTAGATCAGTGGAAATTTTTGGATATCAAAATTGCTGATCCATGAATGAACACAAAGCCCTGTTTACAGTGAACAGGGCTTTGTGTCTTTAGCATTTTATTGATTCATTATTTCTGTTTATAGCTGTCGAAACGGGCAATATATTCTTCAAGGTTTTGGTTTAGCATTTCTGCGTAACGTTGGGTGAAAAATTCAATGGCTGCTTGTTTTTCGGCTTGTAGAATCTCAGCACTTTCGACAGAGCGGGCGACGCTGAAGGCATTAAATCGGGCGGTTGAATATAGAATTGATGTATTGACCTCATCTACAGTACTTTCAGCTGCTTGTTGATTAGCAACGGCAATGAACTCATCGGCTCGTTGTTGAAATGTTTTTGTTGGTGAATTTTCACTCATTCTTTCTCTCTCATTACAGTTATTGGTTTGAAATTTGATAGCAGTCGTGATGACGTTTTTATTGGCTACATCAGCTAATTGAACGGGACCTATAATATCAGATAGAAAAACCTGAGCAGTTTCAGGTTTCATAAGACCAGTCAGAGAAAAGTCAAAACGGTTGCTCTGGTTTTACTGGCTGGGCGTTAAGTCTCTGAAAAGGGAATAAGGTAAATTGTTTTTGTTCGATTCATGGACACCTTGAGACTTAAACCTTATTCAGACAGAAGAGTGTCTTGACCTGCTCGGTCAGGGTTTTCCACCAGCTCAGCACGAAACCGTGGCATGTGTTCGGGATAATGTTGCTGAATAAAGGCGATCATGCGTTCACGCATCTCACACCTCAGATCCCAGAGCTTGAGCGAGCTTCTTGCGCTCATCAGAAAACGAATTTGTATCGCTTTTTCACCCGCCTCAACGACCTGCACCGTTCCAATTACACCATCCCAATCCTTTGAGGCCTCCAGTAGGCGTGTAAACTCTTCACGTAGCGGGGTAATCGGAATACCATAATCCGCCCAGATCATGGCGCTGCCCATTAAGTCAGAGCTGTTCCTTGACCAGTTCTGAAAAGGGTTTTCTATAAACCACTGTAACGGAACAATCAGTCGTCGCAGATCCCACACACGCAAAACGACATAAGTTGAGCTCACCTCTTCCACCCAGCACCACTCGCCCTGAACATTGACTACATCATCAATTCTTAATGGCTGCGTGAGCGCGATCTGTATCCCTGCCAGTAGATTAGTCAGTACCGGGCGGGCGGCAAAACCCAGGATAATGCCGCCAATCCCGGCGGATGCTAACAGACTGGTGCCAATCTTGTTGACCGATTCAAATGTCATCAGGGCAGCGCCGATGCCAACCAGCACGATCACGATATTCAAACCACGAACGAGAAAACGGGTCTGTGTTTCAATCTTGCGGGCACGCTTCCACTCGTCTTCAAGCGCCGGGTTGAGTTTGACGATGACATCGCCAATAGCAGATGTTAAACCAACAGCCACCCAAGTTAGCGACATGATGAGCAAAAGAGTGATGATCTGCTGAATCGGCCCCAACAGGGGCAACTCCTGAGACACCGAGTGCAGCAGGACACTTTGCAGGGCTAATAAACACAGTGAAGTCCCCAGGGCGCGGGCTGCTGCATCAAAGAATATGCGGGTAACAGACGTCGGCTTGGAAAAATGGCCAACCAGAAAAACCACCGCTTTATAGAGTGCAAAACCGACAAGTAAGGCAAGTAGTGCAAGCCCTGCAGCATTTGCCCATTCAATCATTTATTGCCTCCCGCCCATGCGCCATTTATTCAGTCCTAAATTAACATGATATGTCGCCATTGCAATTAACAGGGAGTTCACTTGGCACCAAAAGGGGATCAATGGATCAACCGACTTAATTTAATTTGATTCGGTAAACTGAAGAAATAAAGTAACTAAAATATTATCGCTGCAAGGATGTAACGACGTGGAAAGACTTCCTCAATTGGGAACGTAAAGGGACAGATTTATTTTTGAATTAGCATTAATCGATTAAATATATCTGCCCATTTTTGATCCGCCATTAAATTAGAGATGTGTTGTTGTTTCTGCACATCCGGCCTGAGTAAATTTATTTAATATTTGATATCTATTACCTTAAATTCTATACACAATGGGGTATAAATAGATTTCCAACCCAAATACTAGATGTTGCTGAGTGTAGGAATGTGGATAGCGAAAAATCGCGTTCACCTTAGAAGTTTAGTTTAGGTCGTCATATGCGCCAACCAAAACCAGGTCGTCCGATATACGTTGAGAGTGTCTTAAACCAAAAAGTCAAAATGCTTTTTTCGGGAATCATTTTTTCAATCACTATCAGCGCATTCCTAGGGTTGGTGTTGATTATTGTTCAACGGCCCATGATTCCTCTGACCACTTCGTTAAGCTGGTATGGGGTGTTGAGCAGTGTATTGATATTAAGATGTGTTTTGTTTGCTAAGTGGCAAAGCAGCGACGCTAAAACTGAATTCGATCAGAAACGCTGGTTACAGTATTTTCGTTTTAGTGTTCTGGTTACCGGTATCATCTGGGGGGTAGGTGGCGTGGTTATGATGCCTGAAGGAAACATCTCTCATCAGGCATTTGTGTCATTTACCCTCGGGGGATTAGCCGCGGGGGCTATGGCTTCACTCTCAGTAGATCGCACGTCTGTTACTGCCTTTGTTCTACCCACCATGTTTCCGCATATCCTGTTTCTCTTTCAGCAGGGCGAATCAATTTCTCTCGGTATGAGCTCAATGCTCTTGTTATTCGTTTTATTTGTATTTTTGTCAGCTAAAAGGACGGGCAAAACTTTTCTGGAAAACGCAAAGCTTCATATCCAGGCGTTAGAGAACGAGTCTCGCTTGCGAATGATGCTGGACTTCAGCCCAATCGCGGCATCAATTATCGATATAACCAATCAAGAAGTTGTATTCGTAAATAAAAGTTATGCGGGTTTAATAGAAAAGAAATATGAGGCAGCCATCGGCATTACTCCCCGACGCTATTACGTCAATAAGGTGGAATATGATGATGCGGTGAAGGTAATTGAGCGTGGCGAGCAGATTACTAACCAGTTAGTAGAGCTGAATTTTGATGCGGATCAGAAAATAACTAAATGGGTTCTCGCCTCGTATCTTCAGATCGAATATCACAGCAAGCAAATGATGTTGGGGTGGTTTTACGATATTACTGATAGAAAAGTCATGGAAGAGCATGCCCAGCATCTCGCTCATCACGATCCACTGACCGGATTACCTAATCGAATACTTTTTCGAGAGCGGCTGCATTTAGCTATTACCATGGCGGAGCGAGATAAATACGCTTTGGCCCTCATGTTTATTGATTTGGACAAATTTAAACCCGTTAATGATACTTATGGTCACGATGTGGGTGATGCGGTATTGCTTGAGTGCGCCGAACGAATCCGTGCCTGTCTGCGCAAACCGGATTCGGTTGCTAGACTGGGTGGTGATGAGTTCGTTATATTGCTTCATAAGGTTAGTAATGAACAGGCCGCTTTGCAAGTGGGAGAAAAAATTCTGGAATCCCTACAATGGCCAATGACGATTGAGAACGTAAAAATAAGCGTGGGAGCCAGCATTGGCATCGCGCTTTATCCAACACACAGTAACGAAGAAGATGGGCTGTTAAATTGTGCTGACTTTGCTATGTACGATGCTAAGAAAAATGGCCGGAATCTCGTCAAGCTTTTTCAAAACGACTATCAATAGCTAATTTCACGCATGGATGTTGATGATAATAATGCCTCTACCTAAATCATTAGAACTGATATGAATTATGCGTAAAACAGATAAAAAAATTGATAACGAACTTCGGTTAGTTTTGATCGATGTATATGAACAGGCATTAAAAGATATCACTGGTTTTCAGTGGTTAACGCACTTGGTTAACTATGATGATTATCCAAATAGCTTAAAAGTTGTTTGTGTATTTGATACAAACGCGAATTTGAACAATTACCTTCAATCAGAGGACAATCAAGGGTTGGTGTCTCTTATCCAATCTGAATTTAAGGCGATGGATATCAAACTCAAACGTATGGTTGACCATATCTCATACGATACAGAAGAGAATTGTCATCAGCAGCACCATGGTAATTGGGCACTTAGATTGGGTTAACAGGCTACTCAAGTGGCACTTCTATTCCATATTTTGCTAATTAACCTGAGTTGTTCGATGCTCATGTCTCATGAAGCAGCCTAAGTGAGATAATGTCAATAGAGCCTTCCACAAACAAGCGAACATCAGTCGCCAACGGGTTTTAAACAAGCGACTGTAGTTTATACTTCCTAGGGGCTATTGATCTTTCATAGCCACCACTGCTGGAGGCTATGAAAGATCAACAGACCCTAATCTTTTACTGGATATGCTTGAGCGATAAAATCGAACAATGAAAATACCAAAACAAATTCAGCCGCTGGTTGATGATGGCCTTGTGGATGAGGTGATTAGTCGCCTCATGAGCGGCAAAGAAGCCGATGTCTATGTCGTGAGATGTGGTGATGAAATACGCTGTGCCAAGGTCTATAAAGACGCCATCAAGCGTAGCTTTAAAAAAGCCGCCCAATATCAGGAAGGGCGAAAAGTACGTAATAGTCGCCGAGGCCGGGCGATGGAAAAAGGCTCTAAATTTGGCCGTCAGCAGCAAGAAGAAACCTGGCAAAATTCCGAAGTCGATGCACTGTATTTGCTTGCCGGTGCCGGTGTGCGAGTCCCTCAACCTTATGATTGCCTGAATGGCGTGTTATTGATGGAGTTGATTACCGATGAGGATGGTGATGTCGCACCTCGCCTCAACGATGTCTCCATGTCTGCCGAGCAAGCCATCGAAGACCATATGATGGTCATGCATTCGGTGAAGAAAATGCTCTGTGCAGGGTTAATCCATGGGGATTTGTCAGAGTTTAATGTGTTGGTCGATGCACATGGCCCGGTGATTATCGATCTTCCCCAAGCGGTGAATGCGGTGGCGAATAATAATGCGCAAGCCATGTTAAATCGCGATGTACAAAATATGACGCGTTACTATGCTCAATTCGCACCAGAATTACGCAACACACACTTCGAAAAAGAAATGTGGTCGCTATTTGAAAATGGCAATTTACTGCCTGATACAGAACTCACTGGCCAATATGAAGAAGACACGCAAGCCGCTGACGTGGATGGGGTGATGCTTGAAATCAAAGCGATCCTGGCTGAAGAACAAGAAAGACAATTGTGGTTACGCGATAAGGACGATTAACGGTTAAGCCATATTAATTCTGGAAAAATCAATTTGGCCGATCCCTTGAGTTTTTCTTATGCTTTTTTCACCTGCCGTAAAATAATATTGAACACACCACGTTTCGAACCTGATTCATCATTAGCGTTTGATTCTGTTAACGCTATGATCAACTTCTCGCGGTCGTTTTCTGGGGTATCCAGCAGAATGGCGTCCTTGTCGTTTAATTCGTGGTCTGGGAAATACATCTGAGTCGTCAGCTCATGATAACCACGCTTTGAAACCTTAAAGTGAATGTGCGGTGGCCGCCACCATTCCTCATTAACAGGATACGCGCCGGGCACAATCGTCTTGAAACGGTAATGCCCCTGCTTGTCCGTTCTGATCTGACCCCATCCCTGGAAATTTTTATCTAAAGGCGCAGGATTAGGATCGTCTTTATGATCATAACGACCATGCGTGTTGGCCTGCCAGACATCAACTAAGGCATCAGGGACTGGGTTGTTATGCTCATCATGCACATGGCCACTCACATAAATGATGTCGCCTTGCGCGCGGGCTATCTGACCTTGTATCTGTGTGAGGTCCAGGTCTTTATCGTCCTGATCATGTATGGGGTAAAACGGCCCTTCTGTTTGTGCCGGTGTTGCAGATAAAGTCTGTGCGATATTCGATTGAGCGAAAAGACTGCCCGAGAAAGCTCCAGCGACGGCTCCCAACCCAAGCTGTAGAATATTCCGCCGGGTTATCTTCGAAGACGCAGACATAAAATATCTCCTTTTTAGTGGCTTTGGCCTGTCCAGCTAATCAAAAACTTAAATAGCTAGGGGATAATTAATATGATTTTTCATCATTTTATTAGTTCCCGTGTTTATGATTATCAAGCCCTAGGCCCTCAATGACTTTGAGTAATGAAAGATCAAGGGGCAGGGGTAGCCAACTTGATTAATGGGGATGTGGTGTGGTTCCTTTCTTTATCAATTTCATCTATTGTTTACTTTGGTTTTTTGTAGGGTCGGTCAATAGCTGACTCATTGATTCCTGCATCAGAACAAACGCGTCAAAGGCGACGCTCATAGCTCGCACGCTTTAAGCGGGCGTTATCAACCTCTATTAATAGAAGAGAGACCATGAGCAGTATTGATGCCTTTCCCAATGTAACTCCAGCAGACGACCAAAACATCTTTGAAAGTATTTCCAGCCGAATGTCTGGGTTTCTATATCGTTGCCGCATGGACAATGACTACACAATGCTGAATATGTTTGGCAATGTGAAGGAGCTTACTGGGTATAAACATCAAGAGTTAATTGGCAACAAAATGAACTCATACGTCAACCTGATCCATGAAGATGATGGGCAGGCTGTCGATGATGCCGTCGCGGCGGCTATCGAACATCATAAAAACTGGGATGTTGACTACCGCTTAAAATGCAAAAGAGGGGACCCGATTTGGGTTAATGAAAAGGGCGGCCCGGTATTTGACGAGAATAACCAAGTGGCGTTTCTTGAAGGTGTGGTGACCACTATACAAGCCCGTAAATTGCAGGAACTGGAGCGTCAATCCAGAATGGAAGGGGTCGAAAGCCACAGCTCAAACATCGTCAAGCAAACTCACACCATTTTGGATATGCTGAAAACCCTGCGCCTGCTTAGCCTGAATGCCAGTATTGAGGCCGCGCGGGCCGGAGATGCCGGTCGAGGTTTTGCTGTTGTTGCTGACGAGGTAAAAAAACTGGCCGAGCGAACGGGTCATGCCACTGCCGAAATCACCCGATTAACAAAAGAGCTGGACGCTTTGCTTAAGTGATCCTGCATTTTGATAGAAAGGACAACCATACAAAATCGAGTGGGAAGCGGTTGTTCAAAATATGCAGGGATCGATGACGTAGTATCTTATTGGTTCTCTATAAATGACTCGTTTGAGTGGTTGGCAATGGCAGAAAATAAAGCGGTTACTGAGATTTTGCAAAGAAACGCAGAAAAAGGATTACCCTGTGGCACAAAAAGCTTTATTAATAAGCTTGAATAAATGGCAAAAAGTTCATTAAATTAACGGCCTCGGGGCAGCCCGATGAAAAAACAAAAGGGAAGTATCCCTTAAAAATGAAAACCACCACATAAGACCATGTATGAAAGTAAAACGAATTGTATTTTTTGTACTAATTATATTTAACCCAATTTTTGTATATGCAGATAGTTTGGATTGCTATTTACCATCGATGAAAGATGGTGAAGTGCTAGAGAAAATGTCTATATCACGAAAAGACGAGTCAATCTCTGTTTATCATGTGTTGTCTGAACAAACGTATCGAAAAGCTTCAAGTAGCGAAAGATTTGTTCTTTATCATCATTATTCAGTTCCTACTGAAGAATTTCCCAATGGAAAGATGATTCAAATTGAATCATCTTATTCTTTAGTTCTTATGCGCAGTAATTTCGAAAACACTGAGTATAGTCCAGATATTTTGATTATTGATTGGGATGCAGGGAAGATAAAAACTGGAAGTCCATATCCCGATAAGTTCATTACACGTTGGAAGTGCATTGAACCCTAAAAAAGGAGAATTGAATTATGCGTAACAGCTCACTGATGGCTATTGGAATTATTGGTTTTAGTGCCATCAACCTAATGACAAGCGCTCATGCACAAACTAATCAGATTGACTGGTCTGGATATTATGTCGGTGCAAACATCGGCGCTATCGATGGTCGTGCTTCATTTGATGCATCTACATCAGACGATTTCTCGGGATCCTATTTTACGTCTCCCGATGCCGATCAAATCGCCTCGGAGTCAGATAACAGTCTTTCCCAATCCAAATTAACGGCCGGTTTATTCGGTGGCTTTGGCAGACAATATAACAACTGGTACTTAGGTATTGAGACCAATATTAATAGTTTTGATTTTGATGAAACAACTACCTCTGGAGCTGTTTATGAGTCAAATCCAGTAAGCGAATTTAGACATGAGATGACAGTAAAATCTGATTGGCAAGCGATGTTTCGTTCCCGTTTAGGCTGGGCTGATAGAAATTGGTTGGCCTACTTGACGGCTGGTGTTGCTGTTTCACGCTTTAGCCTGGATGCCTCTTTTTCAGATGACCTGCTTGCGGGTGCCTCTGCTCATGATTCAGAAAGCGAAACCAAATTTGGTTGGGTGGTAGGCCTTGGCGGAGAATATGCATTGAGCGAGAACTGGAGCATACGCGGTGAATATCTGTACGCCGACTATGGAAAAGTAGATACCAACGCCGTGGTGAATAACGCATCGTTTCCTGCTTTGAGTAATAACCTTAAAAGTTCAGTCGATCTCAAGACTCAGATACTGTCTCTAGGTGTTTCTTACCGCTTCTAACAAAGAGATCATATTCCTATCTTTAAAACCCAAAAGATAGTTTTATTAACTATAAAGGTCCAAATTTAGGGGCAGTATAGAAACGCAAAAACTGCGTTTAACACTGACCCTAAGTTGTCTTGGATAAATGATGTCCAGGTAAGTGTAATCACACACCAAGCTGTTTGATAATGGCTTCCCCAACAGCGTGAGCACTGGCAGGGTTTTGACCCGTAATAACACGACCATCTTCAATAACAAATACTTGCCATGGTTGTACTTTGGTGAATTTTGCCGCTTTTCTGGTTAACGATTCTTCAAGCAGAAAGGGAATAGCATCAATAGTGCCGTAATCTATCTCCTCTTCACGGGTAAAACCTGTAACCGATTTGCTGGCAAGTAAAGATTCACCCGATGATAGTTTGATAGGCAACAGTGCTGCAGGGCCATGGCATACTGCGCCGAGGATCCCACCATTTTCATAATGTGTTGCAGCCAGTTTGGCAAAACTTTCATCGGTGTTTAAATCGGATAACAGACCAAAACCACCGGGATAGAAAATGGCAGCGTAATTTTCAATGTTCAGTTGCGAAACAGGGATTGTGTTGTTAATGCGATTCTGAAAATCATCATTCCCCAATACGCTGTTATTCACCTCATCACCCTCAATATCTGTTCCATAAATCGGTGCTTTACCGCCTTTAATGGAGGCAATATCATAGTCCACACCATGCTCCATAAAGACATGGATCACATGAGTTAATTCAGGTGAATACGTTCCATTTGCCTGATCTGTATTCCCAAGAGTGGCGTGGTTGGTAACCGGTATTAATATTTTTTTCATGATCATTCCTTTCTGATAGATAGTGACTTGAATGCTTTTTGTTTTAACACAATGTCACTTTAAAATATTTCTCTAAAGTTGATAATCCATTGTTTTTGATAAACACTATTGCTATATGGCAACAATAGGGTCTGGCATGGAGAGTTTCGAAGGAATCATTGAGTTTGTCGCAGTTGCTGAAAGTCATGGCTTCTCAGCAGCAGCCAGACAACTGGGGTGCAGTACCAGTCATATCAGTCGGCAAGTCGCCAGACTTGAAGAGCGAGTTGGTTGCGCTTTGTTGGCGAGATCGACTCGCCAAGTCAATTTAACGGAAAATGGCACGGCTTATTACCATCAATGTAAAGAGCTGGTGATCGGTCTGCAGCAGGCTAATGAACAGGTAAATCAGCAACAGTTGCAGCTCAATGGCACATTGCGAGTAAGTGCTGCCGGTGGCTTTGCAGAGCATTTTGTCGCGCCGGCATTAATGGCATTTGCTCAACAACATCCTCAATTGACGGTGGAAATAGACTTTAATAGCCGAATGGTGAACTTTGTTGAAGACGAAGTGGATTTTGCCGTGCGTTATGGTGAGTTAGCCGACTCAAGCCTGATTGCTCGCAAATTAATAAGCCGCCCGATGATGGCAGCCGCAAGCCCAGAATATTTAAAACAAAATGGGACTCCATCCCACCCCAACCAGTTAAAAAATCACAGCTGCATCATTTCCAATAATGATCACTGGTTATTTAATATTGCCGGCAATCAGAAGAGTATTAAGGTAAGAGGACGCTGGCGCAGCAACAATGCCAATGTGGTCGCTAATGCCTGTGAACAAGGCTTAGGCATTGCTTACATGCCTAAAAGTACGTTTAAAGATGGTATCAAAAATAACAAACTTGTCGGCATACTCGAGCCTTTCTGGGGCACCGGTGCAAGCAGTTGGATTGTTTATAAAAATCGCCATTTTCAGCCACTTCGTGCTCGCTTGGCGATTGATTTTCTTATCTCGAATTTTTCCGACTGGGATGGTGTTTAGTCTCAAATCTTTTTGTAGGGATAGCTCAGTCGTTAACCCCTGAAGCAATATATGCAGGCGCATCTTGAAGCTCTGCATCATAAAGCTGATTTACCAGCAGAAAAACAAGTTGTCTGACCCGCTTTATTCTTGCTTGTGGAATCAAACCTCATTATGGTTCGTCAATAACCGTGTGGAATTGGATACGAGGGAAAACTATCAATCCATGGTGTTTGACAACCTATTCGGATAAAAGGTGAGCTCAACTTATGGGTGCAAGTACAGCTTTCATAGTGCTGGCGGCTCTTTTCTGGGGGGTATCTGGCGGGATTGGCGGTATGCTTATCGGCAATGGCTGGGATGCGTTCGTCGTTGCTTTTTATCGTGGCGCGATAGGTTTTGTGTTTATTCTCTTGTGGCTGATGTTACGCCCACACGGCAGCGGATTGTCAAGTAGCCGGTTATGGTTCTGGTCCGTGGTTGCCGGTTTAGGCGTCGCTGGTAATTTCCTGTTTTATTTTGTGAGCATCGGGCAGGGCAGTATCACGGTAGCGACTACATTAATGTATTGCGCCCCGGTATTTGTCTATCTCGTGTCTTTCGCTCTGAGGCTTGAGAGTCCTACTGCGTTGAAGTGGATAGCGATCGTGTTGGTGATGTTTGGTATTGTGTTGTTGACACAAATTTATGACATTGATGCCAGTGATGTGACGTTGATTGGTGTGGGGGCCGGGTTACTTTCAGGGTTTTCCTATGCGATATTTATTTTTGGTTTCAAATATGCCGCGCCTCACGGCAGTCCTCAGGCGATTCTCACCATTGCTTTTGCAGTACTTGTTATCACCCTCTTCTGGCCGAGCAGTGTCGAGCAAATTTTTGCAGTCCCTGGCACGACGGATTGGCCTTTGTTTGTGACTCTGGGTGTGCTCGGTGCAGGTGTGTCTTTCGTGCTTTATATCATTGGCCTCAAGAACACATTGCCAGCCGTGGCATCAATTGTGGCTATGGTCGAACCCGTCACGGCATCGCTATTTGGCGTATCGGTGTTAAACCAAAATCTGGTTGGGTCACAGATTGTGGGTATGCTGCTGATACTGCTCGCGGTGGCGGCGCTGAATCAATGTGACCAGATAAGGACGCTGTTTCAATCCTCTTAAAAAAAAACAGACGATTTATAGCTGGCTCAGCACAAATTTATTGAATACTCCTTCCCAGACGACAATGACCAATTATCGTGGTCTTAACTTTTAAGCCAATAAAGGAGCGTTTATGCAAAAATCCCTTATCAGCCTTAATCGAGAGCAATCTGTCGGAGAATAAATCGCCAATGCCATCAGTCATGGAGCAGGCCTTGCCGCGGCGTTAATCGGTTCACCATTTTTAATTTTCCATGTCATCCGGCTGGAAGACACGGCCTTTGTTGTTGGTGTCAGCGTGTTTTGTGCCACGATGATATTGCTCTATCTCGGCTCCACGGTGTACCACGCATTACCCGTCAGCAAACTAAAACGCATTTTTCGGCGCGTAGAACATTCGGCGATTTATTTACTGATTGCCGGCACCTATACACCCTTCACGTTAGGTGCACTTAAAGGCACATGGGGCTGGACGCTTTTTACTATTGTCTGGGGGCTGGCGATTATGGGTGTTACGCTCAAGGTATTTCAAAAACAACATCATGTTATCTTTTCAACCAGTCTGTATTTACTGATGGGCTGGGTGATTGTGATTGCCATCAAGCCATTGCTGGCAAATGTGCCAATAGCCGGTTTGTGGTGGCTAGTGGCGGGGGGCGTGTTCTACACCGTCGGAGTCGTGTTTTTCGCGACCGATAAACGATTGAAATATGGTCACTTTATCTGGCATTTATTTGTTATTGCGGGCACTACCTGTCATTTCCTCGCTGTTTTTTGGTATGCCGCTTAGCCCTAAGCCTTCTTTATCCTTTATTCCTCCGGAAAACGCTAACCTTATCAGTCTGCACTATGCTATTAATTGAATCAGCCAGATGAGTCATCTCGTTCGGGATCATTTCAAAGACATTAATAATCAATATGGGCACCCCCATGGTGATGCTGTTTTGATTGGGGCGGCCAATGTTTTGTCTGGTGCTTGCAGGATCAGTGATGTATTGGGACGCTATGGGGGACAGAATTTCTTTTAGTGCTCCCCGAGACCGATAAAAAAGAAGTCAGAAAACATGCAGAACGCATCAAGGCCAAGATTGAACGGCATCGTTTTTGTCAGGATGAAGGGTTAGATATCTCATGAACCTGCATATTGGCGTGACAGAGTTTCATCCTGATCAAAGCAGCAACTGAGCTGGTTTTTTGGCGAAGTCCCTAAATGTAAAACACAGAGACTGAAAATGATGGCAGACACCGCGATTGTTTTAGGCATCAACGGATGCTGTGGCAGCGCAGTTGTTCAGGCAGTTAAGTCATCGAGATGATGTGGCTTATGATACTGAGAATCAAAGCCGGTGTTGGTTGTTATCTAATACATATATGCTTAAGCGGGGTGCTATGAAGTAGACGTGTTATGAGTGCAAAAAGCAAAAAAATACAGATCGAGTCTATCGCAGACGGCAAGAATATCCTGTTGCAACCGGCGGCTAAAGTGCTGGTGGCAGTTGTTCGGGAAAAAGATGCGGCATTCCGTGCTGCCTGGACGCATTTTCAAACAGCAGAAGATGACCCTGAGTCATTACATGACATGCGTGTTGATCTGCGTCGTTTAAGGGTGTGGTTGAAATTAACTCGTCATGAAGTCAAAACCAGCCAATCCATATGTAAACGGCTCAAGGCACTGGCCAAGGCAAGCAATCCAGTGCGTGATCATGAAGTGCTTCTGGGCTGGTTATCTCTGGCACAAAAACAGCTTGGGGACAACGTTGTTCTGGTTAATCTGATTGACTATGGCAATCAGGCTTATCAGCAGTCCACCGAGTTAAGTTTTTCTGAAAAGCCGGGTCTTGAGCCTGAGCCAAAACATAAAAAAGGTATTAATCTGGAACAATGGCTTGAGCAAACGGTTGAACACCGTATTGAGCGGATTGATCAACTGTTGCATGCCGGGATGGAGGAAACGCATCTCGCACGTATTGAAATTAAATATCTGCGTTATCTGCTGGAGCCATTTCCCAATACAGTTAACAATGCAAAAGCATTGGTTGAGTGGTGCAAAGAGGTACAAGGTCTGCTGGGTGATTTTCATGATGTGCAGGTTTTCCGCAGCCACCTGCCGGATTTCGCTCGCTGGATTACTGATAGTGAGTTGGCAGAAGTTGCCTTGCTACCCGGTAAACAGAGCAAGGCCATCACCAAGGTGTTTGCCAATGCCCGTGAGTCAATCATTACATTGTCAGGTTGGCAGGATCAGGAGCTGCATCGTCAATGGCAAAAATGGCTCGCTGTACGGGATAATTATTTATCTGCGTTACATGCGCTGCGGAAAAAGAAAGGAACAATTCAATAAATGCTGATCTGAAATCAGGAGAAAAGTATGGATTCCATCACTGAACAAAGCGCAAGCTGTCTATGTGGTACTGTCAGTCTGGCAGCCACACCTAAAAGCTATCACATGTTAGCCTGCCACTGTGAAACCTGCCGAAAGTGGGGCGGGGGACCGTTTCTGGCGGTGGAATGTGGGGGTGAGGTTCGATTTGAGGGGGCAGAAAACATCTCGGTCTATGATTCCTCCGAATGGGCTGAGCGAGGCTTTTGTAAGCAGTGCGGCACGCATCTGTTTTATCGTTTAAAACAGGGTGAAATGTACGCCATCCCGGTTGGGCTGTTTAATGAGCAAAAAGCATGGCAGATGGCTGAACAGGTGTTTATTGACAGTAAACCGTCGTATTACTCGTTTGCCGAAAAGACCAGAAACCTCACAGGAGCAGAGAATTTGGCTCAATTTCTGGGACAATAATTTGCCTGCCGTTTTCGTGAAGAGTTTACTTGTTTGATCAGGTTTTATTTACCGTGCAAACCTATTTTCAATAAAGTGACTTTCCTTTAATGTGCTTTATATGGAACCTTAAATACTTTAAATGGTTTTTAAGTCCCATATTAAGCACCTAATAATGTATTCATATATATTCCTTAATGTGCTATTTTAGACACATAATAGAGTTTATAGTCTGTTAGGTTCTATTTAAGGGACATTATGAAGATAAAAGAGAAATCACCTGCGGCCATTTGTGAAGAGCTCGGCGAACGTCTGAAACAAGCACGCTTGAATGCCAATATGACGCAGTTAGCGTTAGCTGAACAAGCTGGAGTTTCTCGCAAAGTGGTCATAAATGCAGAAAAAGGTAAAGTTCAGCTGCTCGCCCTGGTTGCCATGCTGCAGGTGTTACAGCTGACTCAGCAATTAGATAATTTTTTGCCAAAGCCGACTTTATCACCGATTCAATTAGCAAAACTTCAGGGAAAGCAACGCCAGAGAGCCTCGGGTCATGGGGAAAACCAGGATGAGGTGGATAGCGAATGGTAATGGAAGTTATCCGGGTGCATTATCAACAGCATGATGTCGGGGCAGTCAGTTTTGATACCGAGACTGGCAGAGGGGCTTTTGAATATGCAGAGACATTTGTTGACCGAGGTATTGAATTGTCCCCGCTCACCATGCCGCTGGACAGGCAGATTTATACATTTCCTCAACTGGATTTCGAAACTTATAAAGGTTTACCGGGATTAATTGCTGACTCGCTACCGGATGATTTTGGTAATGCTGTGTTGAATGCATGGGTCGCCAGTCAAGGTAAGGCGCCGGAGGATATTTCCCCACTGCAACGCTTGCAGTACACCGGCACCCGCGGCATGGGGGCGTTGGAATATAGACCTGCGACCCGATTGAAAGATCTGAATGCCACCCAACAAGTTAATGTGGCAGCTTTAGTGAATATTGCCCAGGAGATATTGGATAGTCGTGCCGACTTTTCTGTGACGTTAGCCAATCAAGCTCAAGCGGATAGAGAAGCGATGATGGCCTTATTGTCAGTGGGAACCAGCGCTGGCGGCGCCCGCCCTAAAGCTGTGTTGGCTTTTAATGATGATTTCAGTCAGGTGCGATCGGGGCAGGTGAATGTGCCGGAAGGTTTCACACATTATTTGATGAAATTTGATGGCGTCAGTGAACACAATAAAAATCAGCAAACCTTTGGCGACCCTATGGGGTTTGGGGCGATGGAGTATGTCTATTATCTGATGGCTACGGCTTGTGGTATTGAGATGATGCCTTGCCGATTGTTGGATGAAGGATCGCGTCGGCATTTTTTAACGCAGCGGTTTGACCGTGTCGGAAATCAAAAAAGGCATATCCAAACCCTGAATGGGTTGGCCCATGTCAGCTACAAGCGTCCGGGTAGCTTTTCCTATGCCGAACTATTTGGGGTAGCCAGAAAGTTAGGCCTTTCTGCCATTGATGCTGAACAACTGTTTAAACGCATGGTATTCAATATCGTGGCCAGAAATCACGATGATCATTCTAAAAATATTGCCTTTATGCTGGATGACAATAAGTGGACCTTAGCGCCGGCCTACGACCTGGCATACAGCTACAAACCCGGCAGTAAATGGGTGAGCCAGCACTGGATGAGCTTGAACGGTAAACGAGACAATTTTAACCGCGAAGACTTTTATTCGTTACAAAAATTGAGCCCGTTATTTACCCGCAGAAAGATAGATCAGATTATCGATCAAACAGTCAGTCGGGTTGCCGGGTGGCGAAAACTGGCAACCCGGCATGCGGTGCCAGAAACGTTGATTGATGAAGTCGAATCCAATATTCGATTATCGTTATAACTGAATTCGACTGCAGTTCTGATACCTTCGGGGGCTTCTATTTAGAGGTATTTCCAACCCGCATCTTCAAATATAGCTAAATTTCATCTACAGCTTCCATGCATTCCGGCAGGGTTTGCCCACCATCAACGACTATCTGTTGACCGGTGATATAGGCGGCTTCGTCAGAGGCAAAAAACAATGCCGCATTGGCGATATCTTCAACATCACCCAGTCGTTTCAATGGAATCGCAGCGGCCATGCTGTTGAGATAATCTTCACCCAGACTGGCCAGTCCTTCAGTAACTATATTGCCTGGCATTACCGCATTAATAGTGGTGTTGTAGCGGGCTAATTCCATCGCTGCTGTTTTCATAAAGCCAAGTTGACCGGCCTTGGTCGCGCCATAATGAGCCCAGCCCGGGTAACCGGTAATTGGTCCGGTAATTGATGAGGTGACCACCACGCGACCTTTACCGATTTTTTCAAAGTGGGGAATACAGGCTTTTACAGATAAAAATGTACTTTTCAGATTGGTCGACATGATGTCATCCCAATCTTCTGGGGTGAGGTCGATAATTTTCTTTTGCGGAAAGGTTCCAGCGTTGGCACAGAGGATATCGACTGGTCCAAAAGTGTTTGCGGTGTGTTCGACTAATGCCTGAACCTGATCCCAGTTGGAGACATCACATAGATAATATTCAGCGGTGCCGCCTGCTGCTTTTATTTCATCGACGGTCTCTTTTGCTGCGTCTTCTCCTCGGGCAGCAATCATCACTTTTGCACCTTGTCTGGCAAACACACTGGCGATGCCTTTACCAATACCTTTCGATCCGCCTGTGACAATCACTGTCTTATTTTGAATGGATGTGAGCATGAAATACCTCCGGAATCTGATTAAATAGTTAAAGGTATTTTTAGCATAAATGTTTTTCTTTGCAACAAAAATATTGCAAGTCGGACATTTTGACGTTATAAATATTTTTGACTTAACCCACGAAGATGCTTAAAAAAATGACCGGCTTATATAATCAAGACTACCTGCAGCAATTAGGCAATGCGTTAAAAAAACTACTAAAGTATTGGAGTATCGATGCAGATGACGCCGATGTTTCGCTGCTGACAGTTTCTGAAAATGCGACGTTTCTGGTGACCGATGCGGTCCACGAAAAGCGTTTTATTTTTCGCGTACATCGCCCTGAATATCATTCGAAAAATGAAATTCTTTCTGAACTACATTGGATTCAGGCTCTTCGGCAGCAGGATTTGCTGAACACACCGGAACCGTTAACCCAGCAGGATGGCTCTCTGATTGCTTCGTTCAATGACGATGGTGTCGAGCGTTATGTGGTGGCGTTTGAGTTTATGCCGGGTAATCAACCGGATGAAGATGAATCGTTGATTGAAGGGTTTGAAATATTAGGCGCGACTTCTGCCAGATTGCATCAACAGGCGCGTGAATGGGCTTTACCAGAAGGATTTCAACGTAAAAAGTGGAACTTTGACAGTGCGTTTGGGACAGATCCGTTATGGGGTGACTGGCGAGAAGCTCCGGGCCTGGATGAAAAAGGGCGGGCGATAATAGAGCAGTTATGCGAGGTACTGGAAGTAAAATTAACGCATTATGGCGAAGACGCTGACCGATTTGGACTGGTGCATGCGGATTTGCGTTTAGCGAATTTGTTGGTCGACGACAGGCAGTTAAGCGTGATCGATTTTGATGATTGTGGATTCAGCTGGTTTATCTATGATTTTGCTTCAGCGGTTTCCTTTCTGGAAACCTCACCATTATTACCGGAATTGGAACGTGCCTGGATGCGTGGTTATAAATCGGTAGCACTGCTTTCTGCCGAAGATGAAGCGATGATTTCAACGTTTGTGATGTTTAGACGATTGTTGCTTACTGCCTGGGTGGCAAGTCATCCGGAAACGGAAACGGCTGCCGAGGCCGGATTTGAACAATTTACCTTTGGTACGATTGAGTTGGCCAAAAAATATCTGCAGCAACAAACTGAACACAGCAACGAGTTAGCTGAAAAAGGTATTCTGGAGATGAATGCCTTTGAGGCCAATCAGGGCGGACATCAGCAAAATGTAGCGCGGCGTTTGAATAATCTGGGTGCGGCATCAGTGTTGTTTTACCAGGACCCGATTGAAATGGTCTCGGCACAAGGTGCCTGGATGCAAGCTGCAGATGGTAAGCGATATCTCGATTTTTATAATAATGTGCCGTGTCTGGGGCATTGCCATCCCAGCGTGGTAGAGGCCGTTTCAAGCCAAATTGGCACGCTTAATGTTCATACCCGTTACCTGGTCTCGGTGGTGGATGATTACCTTGAATCATTAAAGGCGACACTGCCTGACACCATTACCAATATTGTTCTGACTTGTTCAGGCAGTGAGGCCAATGATCTGGCGATGCGGCTGGCAAAACAGGCTACAGGTGCTGAGGGATTTATTGTCACCGAAGATGCCTATCACGGTAATACCAGTCTGGTCACCGAAGTTTCACCGTCGATAATAAAACAGGGTGAGTTGCCAGCTCACGTTGTGGCAATTCCGGCTCCATCCTCCGATGTATATGGCGAAGATATTGCCTCAGGTTTTGCTGCCAAAGTTGGCGAAGCCATTGAACTGTTAAAGCAAAGAGGATTTAACGTCGCAGCCTTGTTAGTGGATACGATATTTTCTTCTGATGGTATTTTTACCGAGCCCAGAGGCTTTTTAAAACAAGCCGTAGCTGTCGTGCATGATGCTGGTGGCGTATTTATCGCGGACGAAGTGCAGCCGGGTTTTGCCCGCTTAGGTGAAGCATTCTGGGGTTTTGATTTTCATGGGGTGATACCAGATATTGTGACCATGGGTAAACCGATGGGCAATGGCTTTCCGATGGCGGCGGTAGCCACCAAGCCAGAATACCTGACGGCATTCTGTGCGGATGTCGGTTATTTCAATACCTTTGGAGGAAACCCGGTGGCTGCAGCGGCAGGGCAGGCCGTATTGAATACCATCAAGCAGGAAAATCTGCAGGAAAATGCATTGAAGATGGGGAATTATTTGAAAACTCAGTTGCAATCCATTGCCAACCAATCAACTTATGTTTCCGAGGTGCGTGGGCAAGGTCTGTTTATCGGCATTGATATTGGTAAAAGAGAAAATAAAAACATCCCCGATCCCTTCAAAACCAAACAGGTCATTAACGGTTTAAAATCGGCTGGCGTATTGATCGGGGCTGCAGGACGATTTGGCGCTACCTTGAAATTACGTCCATTGCTCACACTGACGCAATCCGAAGCGGACTTCTTTCTGGAGGCTTTTTCTCGGCAGGTTTAAACGGTTGGATGGAATTGAGAGCACCCACTATGGGCTTGGTGTTTCAACAATTTGCACTTCGTCGCTGGATAAAGCTTTTTTAAGGGGACCACTGGGTTTTTTATCAGTAATTAAGTGGTCAATTTCATTCCACTTTGCATAGCGCGCGGTGGCCATGCGGTCAAATTTGCTTTGATCGGCGACAATCATATTGCGGGTGCATTGACGGATCATTTGTTGATATACATCAGCTGCATCAGCTAATGCATCAGATGGGCCTGTCGGTGCCAAACCACTGGCCCCTAAAATGGCCCAGTCGGCAGTATAATTTGATAAAAACTGACAGGTCATCGAGCCATGTGTGGCGCCTTCTTCGGCATGGTAAACACCCGGTGCCATGATGACTTTAATGGTCGGATTAAATGACAATACCGTGGCGACTCCGAAAGAATGGGTGATGACCGTGATATTGCTCATTTCATAAGCAATACGCTTGGCAACTTCAACCGTTGTCACACCAGAACCTATCATCAATACCTTTGACCCCTTCAATAGCGGAGCCGCTTTTTTACCGATGGCTGCCCGTTCCGCAATATGTGCTTTATGACGTTCATTGAGCACCGGCTCAACAGCCTGACGAAGTAACGCACCGCCATAGGTACGGCTGATCAGGTTTTGTTCTGCCAATTCTTCCAGATCACGTCGTATGGTTTCTGAAGTTACTTTTAATGCTGAGGCCAACTCACTGACGCGCATAGCCGGATGAATGGTCAGTTCATCAATAATCGACTTGTGGCGGGCGGTTTTTTTTCGTGACATGGTTGCTACACTCTGTTGTTGGCTTGAAAGGTATCATATTCAGCAATGGTTTCGCATAAATCAGCAGCACGATTAAAGTGCTACAAGATAAGCTTTATCTACCATTCCGCTCGGCTTCCTTGTCAAATTTGTTCTCAGGAAATTTCTTAATTTAATAAAGACATCATAAGTAAATGGTGATTTCCTGCCATTTATTGTGATTTATTCCGTATTCATCTGCAGTTATTGAGGTTTATTCTGCAGGTTCTTTATTGGATGAAAGCCCAACTTCAAAATAAAAAAAGCGAAACCTTTATGAGTGAGAGAGATAAAGCCTTTTTTGATAGAGCAGATGCGTATATCAAACTGGCTAATGTGCAAATGGAGAAAAGCGTAGAGGCCGGTGAAGTAAGCGCATCGTTTATGTATGGATTAGCCAGATATAGTGCATGGTTTAGTGCATCTGGCTGGACCACTGCCAAGGATATGGCAGATGCGCGTGATGAAACCGTTGATTTCTTTGTCAATGAATATCGACGGATGTTGGAATTGAATATGGATGACTATATTCAGAATTTCGACAATTATGTTCAGGCCTCTGAACAACTGCAAAACAAAGGGTAAGCATCGCTTACCCTTTTTTTATATCCTTTCAAAGTACATCTTCCAACACGTCCTTGGTGACGTTTAATTTATCCCGAAATCCCATTTCATCTACTTCAGTTCACAACCGAGGCGGAGATGAAAGCCCAACATGCCTTCGCAACTTTTTCATGGTGAAGTCTTTTTGCTATTCAAATTGTTAGATTATTCGGGTAGATTCATCTGAGAAGTTGAAAACGGTTAATCCCTCCTTTGGCTATCAACGTAAGGCGTATCTATGAAACTCCATTTATCCATATTAACTTCATTGGTTTTACTGAGCGCTTGTAACGTTGAGGAGCCGGTAATGGTTTATGAGAGTCGAAATGCCCTGCAATGTGAAACAACGGGTATCTCGCCAGCCGACAGTGCAGCAAAATTATCAACGGCGAATATTGAGGTAATTGAAACTCACTGTGGTCAGCGAACCGGTGTTGCTTTTCCGGCTGCATGTGGCATGGGGACGGGTACTATCCTGATTCACCAGATACCTCAGGCGGATCTGGTTGCTGCCCGGCAAATGGGGTTTCAAGCCGTTTCTGAACTGATAAGTCTTGATGAAGGCACTGGCTATGAATTTCTTGAATGTGAAGAGAACTAGGGCTTGTTTATCTTTCAGCTCACAACAGAGGTGGAGATGAAAGATAAACAAACCCTGGGGGCTATCAGCCTGTTTAAATGCTTATCTCCAGCCTAGCTGCCCAACTTCGTTTTTTGTGGATAGCCGCCTTTGGTATTTTGTGTGTGTGGATGCTCACTACTTGTGGAGAAGAGTCGGACCTGAAGACATCCGATGCAGAGCCTGAGCCGATCTCTATAAACTTGGTGGAACAGCGTCCCGCCATGCCGAATATTTATATCGATCAAACTATTGTTCCGCTGTCAGCCGAAAACCGCCGCGAGCTGTATGCGGATTTGCTGAATATCTGCGAGGAAGAGGGCGTTTCAATAAAAGCGCTGACCGAAACAGATCTGAGTCGTCTGGGAACCATTAGACTTCAGCGCTGGCTGGATGATAGTAGAACGGCCTATCGTCTGGAAGCATGGGATTATCAATTGGCCGAACCGCAACAAGAACCACACTGTCATTTTGAACTGGTTCGCAGCGGTCGGCATGTATTGATTGAAGAAGCGGGAGTCCGCGCTGTGCGTCTTGATGATAATCAGTATGATACTGCGCCATTGGCGAATTTGCAGAGTAGTTTGCTGTTAAGAACGCCGGCACGTCAGGATACCCATTCGACCGACCAGTTGCGGGAAGTGGTTGATCAGCCGTGTGTTGAAACCACGATCGATGGAACAGCAATCTGTACATGGTCGGGTGGAATCGAATGGGGATTTGAGCCGCGTTCTGACACCATTAAGTCGGTAATGGACGCGCATGACCATGAGCTATTCAGATCTATTATTCTGCGCCAGGAGCCTGCCGGAAACGCGTTGGATAAAATCAGGACGAACACATTCAGCATTGGTGACGCGCTGGATGAAACGGCGATGCAACCGGCACCCTGAATGCCTGGAACAGGCTAAATACATAAAATTTAATCATTTGTAGATTCCTGCTTAACGCTTCTTTAACGAGGAACTGTCAAAATCTACGAATGCCAAAGTAAAGCCCTAGGGTAATTCCCTATTACGACACGGTTTTATGTTTAAATGCAGACAATTTTAAACCTTGTCGAAGAATAACTTCGAGGAGCTATGACAGTTCAAGCTCCTAAAACGACTAAGCTTACATACCGCAGTAAAGGAAACACGACTGATGGAAAATCACATCATTGATGTGCGCAATCTCAGTAAACAATATCCTTCCGGATTCCAAGCCTTAAAGCAGGTCAACCTGCAAATAAAACGTGGTGAGATTTTTGCCCTGTTAGGCCCGAATGGTGCTGGAAAAACTACGCTGATCAGTATTATTTGTGGTCTGGTCAATGTTGGAGAGGGGCAGGTTTTAGTAGGCGGTTATGATGTGGTCAAACAGTATCGGCAGGCACGTAAACAAATTGGCCTGGTGCCCCAGGAATTAGCGATTGATGTGTTTGCCTTTGTGTGGGACACCATGGTGTTCAGCCGGGGCGTTTTTGGAAAGCCACGTGATGATGCATACCTTGAAGAGATATTAAAAGCTTTATCTTTATGGGATAAACGGCGTGCCAAAATTCAATTTCTTTCCGGTGGCATGAAACGCCGCGTATTGATCGCTAAAGCCCTGGCGCATGAACCGGAAGTATTATTTCTGGATGAACCGACCGCCGGGGTGGATGTGGAATTACGCCGTGATATGTGGCGTCTGGTGGAAAAATTACGTCAACGAGGCACCACCATTATTCTAACCACACATTACATCGAAGAAGCTGAAGAGATCGCTGATCGAATTGGCATTATTAATCATGGTGAGATTCTGCTGGTGGATAACAAGCAGGATTTAATGAAAAAGCTGGGCCGCAAGCAGCTTATCTTACAGTTGCAGCATCCGATTACGCAGTTACCCGACGAGCTCAATGACTTTGTCTTGCAAATTGGTGAGGATGGCAAAACCCTGACCTATGATTATGACGATAATCAGGCAACCAATCATGTGACGGAAGTGCTGGCGGCGATCCATCGTTCAGGGATCGAGCTGAGCGATGTGAAAACCAAACAAAGTACCCTGGAACAAATTTTTGTCAGTCTGCTGGAGGACTCACGATGAACTGGTATGCGATTAAAGCCATTTATTTATCTGAGTTACACCGTAGCTGGCGGACGCCATTGCAGAGTATTGCCTCACCGGTGTTGTCGACATCGCTTTATTTCATTGTGTTTGGTTCGGCCATTGGCTCGGCGATGACCGATATTGGTGGTGTGAGTTATGGTGCGTTTATTATTCCAGGCCTGATCATGTTGATGGTCTTGACCGAAACCACCTCCAACGCTTCGTTCGGTATTTATATGCCAAAGTGGTCCGGGGCTATTTATGAAGTGTTGTCCGCACCAGTGTCGGCATTTGAGATAGTGGTCGGCTATGTCGGGGCGGCGGCCACCAAATCGCTTATTCTGGCGATGTTGATTTTGATTACCGCACGGCTATTTGTGGATTACTCGATCCTGCATCCGCTGTGGATGCTGCTGTTTCTGGTTTTAACCTGTATTACCTTTAGCATGCTGGGCTTTATTCTTGGCGTTGTCGCCGATGGTTTTGAAAAGTTGCAGGTTATCCCGTTGATGGTGGTGACACCGCTGGCGTTTCTCGGTGGTACGTTTTATTCGATCAGTATGTTGCCGGAGTTCTGGCAAAAAGTGACGTTATTTAACCCGGTAGTCTATTTGGTCAGTGGGTTTCGCTGGAGTTTTTATGGCACAGCGGATGTGAGCCTGACATTTAGTCTGGTGATGATTTCTACTTTTCTCATCATGTTTATGCTGTTTATCTGGTGGATTTTTAAAACCGGCTATAAGGTAAAAGTCTGAGGAACGGTTTGTTGCTATCAAACTGAACAGGACTGAATAATAAACCTCTACTGCCAGAGATCTTGCAGTTGTTTGAAATTCCATTTAATGGGATCTTCAGGGCCATCAATGGTGTCTTTGCAACTAGGCAGCGCCAGATCGATTACCTGGATCTGAATCGGCGCTTTTGAACGTAGGGAAAAAAACACTTTAACTTTTGGCGTGACAAGCGAATCTTTACCGGGCTCTATAACCACGGCCAGCTTTTGTGAGGAAAGCCGTACAAGAGAACCAACCGGATAAATGCCCACCATTTTTACGAATGCATTAAAAATCTGCTTATCAAAATGCCCCTCCCATTTTGCCATTTCCCGAATAGTGCCAGCCGGATCCCAGGCTTGTTTATAAGCGCGTTCAGATGTGACGGCGTCATAGACATCACAAATGGCAGCCATACGGGAATACAATGATATTTCGTCACCCAGTAACCGGTTCGGGTAGCCCAAACCATTCATTTTTTCGTGATGATGCAGGGCAATATCGACCACTTCTGCTTCGGCACCAGATTTTTGTAATAATTTGGCGCCGGCAGCTGGGTGCTCTTTCATAATGTTATATTCTGCATCGGTCAGTTTTCCAGGCTTGTTAAGCACCTCCAAAGGCATAAGAGCTTTACCCAGATCGTGCATTAATCCGCCTACCCCAGCCAGCTTAACCTGCTCTTCATCCATGTTGAGCTGGCGTGATAGCGAAATGATCAACGCACAAACAGCCAATGAATGCATGTAAGTATAGTCATCATGGGTTTTCAGTCGAGCCACACTGAGAATGGCCGCTGAGTTTCGCTGCACCATTAAATCAATTTCGTTAACTAACGGTAAAGTTGTTTGGGGATCAATGGCTTTACCCAGTCGGGCATCTTTGTACATTGCCATAACCTGTGGTTTAGCATCATTGAAGAGTTTACGCGCGCGGATGATATCGTCTTCCATTGATATCTGCACGACGGATTTTTTATCTTTAGTGGTTTGCTTAGGAAGTGTGTCTGATAACTCTTCTGCAGCTGGATGTAGTGATGGTGGTTGGGAGTTTGATTTTTCTAAAGATTCACCTTTATCCTCATCTATCCAGATTTCCTCAATGCCTGCCTCAATAATTTTTTTAATATCATCGGGATTGGTTAATAAAAAACTGCTGCGAAAAAACGGGTGCTTCATCCATGAACCACCAAGCTTTTGTATGAACATACCAAGCCTTAGTTCACTTGAGGAGATGCACTTTATCAATGTTGTTGTTCCTTAAAACGGCAAAACAATCAAAAAAATCACAAATCAATGTAAGCTGACGGGTGTGAAATTAATGTGTTTTTAGTTTAAAAATAGAGGATTATCCCGAAACGCTTAACGTCAACTGACGACTGGTTAAATGAAGCATAAAAAAGGTAATCTGCTGGTAACAAAAGCAGGAATTACACTTTTAATAGAATCATAGTGATACAAGCCTTTCATTTGTTATGGTATGGCTTGAAACGAAATAGACCACAAAACAATGGATGAATCTATGCAAGATGATAATCAGCAGACAGAACCTGAACTGGAAGCGCTTTTAAATCAGGCTATCGCGGAGGGATTTGTAGAGGTTCCAATCCTGCCGGAGGTCGCCAATAAAGCTTTTATGCTGGCCAATGATAAAGAGTCTGATGCAAGTCAAATGGCGCAGTTGATTGAAAGTGATCCATCGCTTGCTGGGCATGTGATGCGTATTGCCAACTCGGCAGCTTATACGCCGATGGCAAATCTGACATCACTGCAACAGGCGATTGCCCGGCTGGGTATGGTAACGGTAAGTGAAATTGCTATTAGCGCTGTACTCAATGCGAAATTATTCAATACCCCGGACTATGAAGGCTATGCGGAGGCAATCTGGCAGCAGGCGTTGGCGACATCATTGTGGGCTAAGGAGATTGCCAGCCATTGCAACGTAAACGTCGAAGTCGCTTTTCTGGCGGGATTGATTCATTCAATTGGCCGTCCGGCAGTACTTCAAACGCTGATTGATGTTGCCGCGCAACAGAGTTTACCTTTAGATGATGCGATTGTTCATCAGCTGGAAGATAAATACTGGTTGATCGTTTCGCAGATGATCGTTATTCGCTGGCGTATGCCGGCTCTGGTCATTGAAACCATTCAGCATCTCGAAACGCCTTCGACTGACAAGGAGGCAAGTCAATTGGCAGCAGTCGTAAATATGGCCAGGTATGCTGCTGATGCCATGCTGAATGATGAATTGGTAGATAATTTTCCTCAATCATCCATCGCTATTGTTGAATTCGAATCAGAAGATACCCATAAACTATTAAGCAAGAAGGATCAGATCAGCGAACGACTCAAACAGTTGGCGGCTTAATAATTATTATTCAGGTATTCGTTTTTCAGTTTCACATAATTCTGGCAGGCATATTGGAAAAAATTGAGTTCGTCTTCAGTTAATGGACGAATCTGTTTAACAGGAGAGCCGAAATACAGGTAACCGGTTTCAAGTTTCTTTCCCGGTGGCACCAGCGAACCCGCGCCAATAACCACCTGATCTTCGATGATCGCGCCATCCAGTATGGTGGAGGACATGCCGACCAGCACCTGATTACCAATAAAGCAACCATGCAGCATCACCATATGGCCTACTGTGACATCATCACCGATGATCAGTGGATGGCCTTCCGGGTTAAATTCACTGGCATGGGTAATATGTAAACAGCAGTTATCCTGAATACTGGTTCTCGCGCCGATCCGAATCTGATGCATGTCACCACGGATTGATACCAGTGGCCACACCGAGCTGTCATCTCCAATCTCGACATCACCAATAATCACGGCACTGTCATCTACCCAAACCCGTTGAGCCAATCTGGGGCTGTGACCACGAAATGCTTTCATCACCATCAGACTAACTCAGCAGCGTTATACCGCATAACACCAGCAACGCCACATTGGCGAGCAGGCCAATCATGAAAAACCAGGTTCTCGGGCTGGGGTTTTGCTCAGTAGCGATGGCGTAATAGAGTCCCATATGCACAATACGGGCAATGGCAAATAGCCAGACAAAAATACCTGTCCACAGGGCATTTGCGCCGATTAAAATGGCCATAAAAGTCGTGCCCAGCATCAGTGGCAGATTTTCCAGTGAGTTGTGGAAAGTACGGTGCGCCCTGAACACAAAAGATTCGTGACTGAGTTCTTCAGTGATTTTGCCGGGAATGGCTCCGGGTTGTGATGCTTTGGTTTTGCTGGCAATAAACCATTGAATAAACAGGGTCAGCAAAATAATAAACAAGCCGGAAAAGGCCAGATGATAAATGTTTGCTAATGTCATTTTTTTGAAGTCTCTTCTTATATCAGCCTGATGATGGAAGGTTTTATGAACCCTATCAACGTCAGCTTAGCATTGATTGTTTGCATAAGGCGTTCATTATAAATGACAGAAAAACTCTGTTACTCAGACATCATCTGAATGTCAGCACCCTCAATCCGGGCGCGAGTGAATAATGCCTGGGCTTCAACGGTATCCAGTCGAACGCCATACGCTGCATAAGGAAAGTCAGTCAGTGGCGCACGGTTTTCATTGAAAAAAGGCCATTGTTTGTTTTTCCGATAAAAGGTTTCAACAAAACTGGTTAAAGCGATCACACCCTGCTGTCCGTTGTGTTGATTGACGATCCATGGTCCTCCGGAATCGCCTCTTGTTGGCATGGGTAAGGTAAATTGATAGCGTTCATTTTCTACCCGATTCATGGCCAGCAAGGCGGAGGGGGAGCTGATTACGGCGTATTTTGCCAGAAACTGCGCGCGAAATTGAAGGTGCAGTAAGGGATCAAGCTGTTCGTAGATTTCAGGTACAAAATGGTAGAAGTCATCTTCTGCTGATAATACGGTTTTGTGTGCACAACGAGGTGCATCGATATCGGCATCGTTAATCCCCCGGCCATAACCGCATACTAAAACTTGTGGCCCATCGAGTGAGCTGACGACTGGAATGGCTTCAATTTCCTCTGGCGCATCTCCGTCAAATATCAGTACGGCCAGATCGGTGGCCAGATTGCGTTCAATTTCATTAAACCGGGTGTAAAGCGCCGCACGTAATACTGGTACTGGCTTGCCTAAAAATATCTTAACAACCGGGGTTCGCGTGTTGGGGGTTAATTTAGAGTCGCGCAAGCAGTGAGCAACCGTTAACACGGTCAGTGGGTGAGTACCGACGACTACCGAACTGCATTCATCTTGCTCGGTAACATGGCTGTTGGTTCCGCCATACCATTTGAGTTGCTCAATATGAATCTGACCGGTTGAAACAACGTCAATCGGTGTTGGTTCACCATGAATAACGCCGTAGGCGGGCATCATGATAAAGCAACCAAAAACCACTTTGAAAAAATTCAGCATTCCAATACCCTCCTGAAAGCGGAAAGTAGAATTCAAACGGTTAAATCAAAAGGCAGTTTTTTCAGTCGAAAGTTCGGCAGGCTGAGTCATATCAAGGTAATTAAAATTCACCCCATTATCACATTGTCATGCTGATAATGGGGTGAATAAATTGAAGTGAGAAATGCGTACCTGAATCAGTAATGCAGATTTTAAAAGTCTTTAGATCAAGGTGAGCATTCGCCAATCCGCGCTCCAGAATAATCAGTCTTCATATTTACCGGACCTATTGGGGTGTTCATCTCACTGGTCATTTTGCCCTCAATGCTATTACCATTAAAAGTGGCATAACCCTTAAAAACGGTCGTCATTCCATCCATATTGCAACTCGCAGCGTAATCAACTCGATCACGTTTGATATCTGATTGCGTAAGATCACATTCCTCAGGCATATTGATGACGTCTTCGCCCTTGTCCAACTGCGCCTGGGTCAGGCATTCCTGATTGCTGGCCGTTTGTGGCGGAAAATTCATAGGGCCTTCCATAGTAGTGGTACTGGTGTATTCCCACAGGCCGGGTTGCAAGTTGGGCGTTTCTGCCAATGCGGGGGCTGAGAGTGATAATAGGGTGGCTATTAATACGGATAATCGAGTGAGAGATTGCATAGTCTGGTTTCCTGAATATTTGCAAAGGATTGCTTAATAAAGCCAACAGATTGAATCTTGCCTGTGACTGATATGGAGTGCAACTGGCAAGCGATGAAACGGGGCTAAAATTAAAGTTATATGAGCGATAATCGAGAGCGGGCAATAAAGTGAAACATCTCAAACTCAACCAAATGATCTGGCAAGTGGTTGCTTTGATTCCTGAAGGAAAGGTAGCAACTTATGGTCAAATCGCCCGAATTTGCGGTTATCCCGGACATGCGCGTTATGTGGGAACCACGCTAAAGCAACTTCCAGATGACTCTGAATTACCGTGGCATCGAGTGATCAATGCCAAAGGTGAAATTGCTTTTCCGCCAGCAGGCGATGCCTATCAAAAACAAAAATTATTACTTGAAAAAGAGGGCGTTCGATTTCAGGGAAATAAAATCAAACTATTGGTATATCGCTGGCAGCCGTGATGGTTAAATTTTTCTCATGTATCGCGTTTTAATAAAGCATTAAAGAAAAATTTAATGCTTTAATTCCCACTGGTAAAGGGATTGTTCTGCCTGATGGATTTCCGTTGCAGTCATTTTGTTAATGATTGCAGTCTTTACATGATCGAGATCCTCTGCACCATTCTTCTGGGCTAAGGACCACCACATATAGGCCATTTGATAATCCTGCATCACCGCTAAGCCTTGATAGAACATGTTCCCCAGATTGCTTTGCGCCTCGGCGTAACCCTTATTTGCCGCGAGTTGCATCCATTTAATCGATTCTGAATGGCTTAACTCAACACCTTGGCCCAGTTTGTACATGATGGCGAGATTAAATTGGGCTGGAGCATAGTTGTTCTCCGCTGCATGGCGAAACCATTTAGCTGCTTGTTGATAATCCTGGGCAACACTTTGGCCATTAAGATAAAGAAACCCGAGTGTGTTTTGCGCAATAACATTGCCATTGTTTGCGGCACTTTTACATTTTTCTAAATAGGCTTGTTGAGTCAGTGGAGCAGATTTGGTCACTTTGTTTTTCCGGTTATTAGGGCTTGTTGATCTTTCATAGCCACTACAGCTGACGGCCATGAATGATCAACAGGCCCTGAGGCGAAACGAAGGATATGATAGCAGATGGCTGTTTCGATTGAAGAATTCTCAACGGCGTACTTTTACCGCTTGCCAGTAATGTCGAGACCAGTAGGTATTTTTCAGGCTGGAAATCATTACCCCGCGCGTGGTCGAAGCATGTAGAAACTTGTGATTTTCTAAATAAATCCCGACATGACGCCCATTACGAAAGAATACCAAATCGCCGGATTGTAGTTGGGCTCGATGAATTCGCTGGCCGGTTCGCAATTGTTGTTCAGTAGTCCTCGGCAAATCCATGCCAAACACATCACGAAATGTCACTTGCACGAAAGCAGAACAATCGATACCTGAACGATTCACTCCACCAATACGATAAGGCGTACCTTGCCATGCTTCGTGTTGTTGATACAGCAACAACATAGCCTGTATTTCATCGTAATAATGTGTTTCATCAGCAGGTTTGGGAATCTCTGCCCTGTCAGGTGCTTTTGTTGGGAAAGTCGGGGTCGTTCCACAGCCTGAAAGCATGGCAAGCATTGACAGCAATAAGCATGCGCGCCAGCGTGGAGTCATGAAGAGTAAAAAATGTGTTCCAGTCATGGTTTTATGGCTATCAATTATCAACTATTCAATAGATTAGAAACCATATAGTTCTATAATTAAAGCGTATTTTTATAATTTACAGACTTTTACCTGAAAAAATGAGCAGGTGAGGCCGTTTATTCAGTTCAGTTAACCCATCGACCAGAGAAATGTGTACACCTCTTAATCTAATAGTTAATATAGTAATGATATTGCCATGAACTTTAAGTAAGTTATTAATTACCAATGCTCTATCTGCTGTTAACACATAGCCAACTTGATAATTAATGACTTGATTAAAGGTAATTAAATGACCGATCAAATTTCTGAGTTAGTACTGATTATGCTCATAGCCGCGGCCACTCTGGCATTGTTATCGAATAATAGTAAAGGGAATTTTTTATTTTATAATCAATGGGATAGTGAAATGGTTGTATTGGCAATCATTACAATGATTTCGATGGTTAGTATTCCACTTATTGATGCAACATTGTCATGGATAGAATTTGCTGACCTGCGTTATTCCGATGAGATTGCATGGCTAGGTGTTGTGAAAGGCGGGCTGGCCATATGGCTGTTATACAGAGCCGTTCGTGATTATAGTGCCCCCGTTAATTACCAGAAAAAATTTGTTGCCAAGGGTATTTATCGTTACATTCGTTATCCGTTTTATTCCGCGCTTTTAGTTCTGGCATTAGCGCAATTATCGTTATCGCAGAATTGGTTAGCCGGAGTGGCCGGGTTAATGACTTTCGCATTGGTTTATTGCTTGAGAGTGCCACGGCAAGAAGAAGATGGGCTTGAGAAATATGGACATCATTATCTTGATTATATGTCTCAGACGGGTGATATATGGCCGCGACTCCCTTTAAAACATCAGGATTGAACATCGTTATGGAAAACATTTATGCTTAATATTCGTCCGCTTTCTGCTGAGCATTTAGCCACCCTGATGGAAACGGCTACTGTGATTGAAAAGGACAAAAAAGGTCCTAAAGTGGCGGTATTAGCTGATGGCCAGTTTTTAAAGTTTTTTTATCGTAAACGGTTTTTAAACAGAGAATTGCTGGCGCCGGCAGCCGTTAAATTTGCCCGTAACGCGCATCAATTAGAACAGCTTGATATTCCAACCCTGAAAGTGAAAGCATTGCATCGCATCGTTGGTGAATCACACACTGTTGCTATCTACTCCCCTTTGCCAGGCCGTACTTTACGAGACATTGTGAAATCCAATGAAGCCGATGCAAACCTGATGTACCGTTTGGGCGTTTTTTTAGCACTGGTGCAGCGCCGGGGAATTTATTTCCGCTCGATTCATCCCGGAAATATTATTGTCAATGAAATGGATTTTGGCCTTATCGATATTCTTGATATGCGTTTTCATTCCTGGTCTTTAAGCCGTTGGGCCAGACGTCGCAACTGGCGACATTTTTTCCGTTACCCACAAGAATGGGTAAATCATGGTGATTTGATTGAAGCGCTTATCAAAGGCTATCGTCATTCAGCTGATTTGCCTTTGCGTGAACTGAGCTGGATAGATCGTATCGTTGGCAGAGTCATCTCAACCTAGGGCCTGTTGATCTTTCATAGCCGCCTCTGTTTATCTTTCAACCTTTAAGTTGTCAGTCATTTGTGGGGGTTTTTGCGTAAAATGCCCGTCCATGACGACCAATAACAAACTTTCCAATCAATACGACGTAATCATTATCGGCGCTGGTGCAGCCGGGTTGATGTGTGCCATTGCTGCCGGACAACGCGGCCGACGGGTTTTGGTACTTGAGCATGCCAATAAGGTGGGTAAGAAGATCCTGATGTCTGGCGGTGGTCGCTGCAACTTTACAAACATGTATTGCAGCCCGGAGAACTTTATATCCAATAATCCGCACTTTGTGAAATCGGCTCTCAGTCGATACACCCCATGGCATTTTATCGAGATGGTCGAGCAGCATCAGATTGCCTATCACGAAAAGAAATTAGGCCAATTATTTTGCGATGAATCATCAAAAGATATTGTGCAGATGTTAGTGACCGAGTGTGAGTGGGCCGGGGTAACCATCAAGACCGATACGCCGGTTAAGGTGTTGGAAACCGCCGAACAAAAGTTGCTTGAAACGCCTGAAGGTAATTTGCAATGTGAGTCTCTGGTCATTGCGACGGGTGGCTTGTCGATCCCGAAAATGGGCGCGACAGGGTTTGGTTTTGAACTGGCCCGCAGGCTGAATATTCCCCTGTTACCCACGCGGGCGGGTTTGGTTCCCGTAGTTCTGGATGACCACAAACTCAAACCGCTGACTGAATTAAGTGGTATTTCCTTTGACTCAATCACCGAAACAGATAGCTGTTCGTTTCGCGAGAATATTCTGTTTACCCATCGCGGTTTAAGTGGCCCGGCGATATTGCAGGCATCCAGTTATTGGCAGCCTGGGGAAGTGTTGAAAATAGATATGTTTCCCGGAATCGATTTAACCGCGTATTTAACGGAAATGCGTCGTGAAAAATCCAAAACGGCTCTTAAAACCATTCTTGCTGAAAAACTGACCAAGCGGGTAGCTCAGCTTTGGTGTGATCAGTGGATCGAAGATAAGCCCGTAGGTCAGCTTTCTGATATCGATATTCAACAGCTTGTGTCACATTGCCAACCCTGGACGGTAAAACCCTCTGGTACCGAAGGTTATCGGACTGCTGAGGTGACTTTGGGCGGTATTGATACCAATGCATTATCCTCGAAAACCATGGAATGCAAGGATCATCCGGGACTGTATTTCATTGGTGAAGTAGTCGATGTGACGGGCCATTTGGGGGGCCATAATTTTCAGTGGGCCTGGGCATCCGGCCATGCTGCCGGCCAGTTTGTGTGATGAACGCCTCGATTGGAATTTTTTACTAACTTCGGATATATGGGGCTGTTTGTCTCAGCATTTTTAGCTGCGACGATTTTGCCTATGAGTTCTGAAGTGGTGCTAACCGCTTTGTTACTCAGTGGATTGTCACCACCCCATCTTATTGTCGTTGCTACGATCGGTAATGTACTGGGCGCACTGACAAACTATGCGCTAGGGTATTGGGGAAGTTTAATCGTGATACAAAGATGGTTGAAAATGTCCGAAGCGGATTTTGTGCAAGCAGAATCCCGTTTTAAAAAATATGGAATGTTCTCCTTGTTTTTAGCCTGGCTACCGATAATCGGCGATCCCTTGACGGTCATGGCCGGGATTTTACGCATCCGCTTATTATGGTTTGTCATCATTGTCACTACGGGCAAGCTATTACGGTATGTGGTGATTAGCTATATTGCACTGCACGTTGCTTGATGAGCCTTAGTTAATCCTAACGGTATCCGTTAGGAATAGAATGTGGTGTCGGGTTGGGTGGTTTGAATTGTTGGATGGAAAACAGCTTTGATTTTCTCAGCGGTTTTTTAGCTTTTCGTCCTAGCCTGCGCCAGCCGGCCAGACCAAATAAGCAGTCTCCCAAAATTGATAAGCGCGACAAGCATCTCTGGTAATAAAGGCCGTTCTAGTAACGGTTGCCAATCCAAGCGGGGAGTTTATATATGACGTTCACGTATCAAATAAGTTAAGCGTTATTTTCAAATCGTTGTATTCGCCAAACAAAGAAAATGCCAATTATCATCACAGCTGCGGCCATCCACAATGCCGAAAGATAATTCCCCGTCAAAGTAGATAGATAACCAGCCAAAGCGGGAGCGATTAGTTGTGCAACACCATAACTTATCGTCAGTTTGGCCATGGCCTTGGCCGGATTATGAGGAAATTTATGTCCGACATAAACCAGCATCAGGCTGACAATTCCGGCAAATGTAGCACCAAATAATAAGGCGCCAATCACGTTGAAAAGCAACGATTCGCTGAAAAGTGGAATCAAAATGGACAGCAGAATAATCGAATAGGCGGCGCTGATGGCTCTTGTCTCACCAATGCGTTCGGCCACTCTATCCCAGATGATGCACGATGGGATGGCCGCGACACCAAGCATGACCCAGATAAGATTGCCATGACCTGACAAGCTGGGCATTTCTTCCAGAATCGCCACGATAAATGTCGCACTGATGACATAACCTACGCCGGCACAGGCATAAGCGGCAATCATTAGTCGCATCCATTTATTATTGGGCGCTTCGAAATTTTCCGCGGAAGATTGCTGTGTTGCGGGTGCCGGCATCAGATACCAGGCAGGCAGGAAAAACAGAATTCCGAAAATCCCCATGATCAGCCATTGTTCAGCCCAATTGAAATAAGGGGTTATCAATACAATGACTAATCCCGGTATTGCAATACCCAACCCCAGACCAGAAAAATGTATGCCCAATGCCGATTTATAACCATTTTGTTTTAACCAGCCCATCACAAATCCTGCTGCCAGAATAATTCCTGCGGTGCTGGTCAGGCCGCCAATAAATCGCAAAATACTCCACAACACAATATCGGTGGTTACAGCCATTAATACCGTGCTTAACACTGCCAGAACCAGATTGATCCGATAAAACAGAAACTTGGTTTTGAGACTGGTTAAAAACGAAATCAGCACCACGCCAGATAGATAGCCGATGTAATTAAAAGTCGCCAACCAGCCACCACTGAGTTTATCCAGTGAAGTTTCGGTTAACATGATCGGTAAAAACGGCGTGTAGGCAAATCGGGCAATTCCCACCGTCAGGATCAATGCACAAATGCCGGCCAAAATCACCTGATATCGTGGGGAGAGTTGAAACCAGTTTGTGCTCATAAACAGAATATGACCTGAGTGAAATTGCCGCCCTACGTTTTACCATAAGTCTTCACAAGCTACGTTGTTGTGAAAAATGTATCCAGTAACGTTGGGAGTTTTAAAGTGAAGGATTGCCATCGGCTTTATTAATCCCCACTTAATCCCACTAAGATAGCTTATAACGCAAACACCTACCGGAGTTATTCATGAAGAAAATTATCGTTCCTGTTGTATTGCTTTTTATCGGGTTCGGAAGTTATTGGGCGATTGCTGAACAGCAAGAGCCCGAGGTCATAAGCTACATCAAACAGCAGGGAGTGACCATTATCGACAATTTTGAAACACCGGCGGGTTTGACTGGGTATGCTGCCAGCGTTGATGGTCAGCCGATGAGCATTTATCTTACCGATGACAAACAGCATGCGCTGATTGGTACTCTGATAAATGCTCAGGGTGACGATTTGGGTGAAGAGGCTCTGTATGAATTGATTAGCGCTCCACAGAATGAAAAAGTCTGGCAAATACTGGAGCAGGCGAAATGGATTCAGGATGGCTCACAAAATGCCAAACAGATTATTTACACCTTTACCGATCCAAACTGTCCTTATTGTCAGCGTTTACAAGAAACAGCTGAACCCTATATTACGGCAGGTGATGTGCAGTTGCGGCATATTGTGGTGGGGATTCTGCAGGAAGACAGTATCAAAAAAGCGGCAGCAATTCTTGGTGCTGACTCACCGGAAGCGGCTTTACAACAACATATTCAGCCAGCTGATAACAATAAAGTAGATCAGAGTGAAGAGGCGGTAGCCACTGGAACTTTGCGAGTGGAAGAAAATAATCAGCTGATGGAACAGTTGGGCTTTATGGCAACGCCAACCAGTATCTATAAAGATGAAAAAGGCCATGTTCGTCTGATTGAAGGCATGCCTATGCGTGACGATATCAGCAAGATGTTTGGGCAATGATGTCGATTAATCTCGGTCCATTTTCCTTACCGCTTGAGCCGTTACTGTTATTTGGCAGTGCGCTTATAGGTATTCTGGTGGCATCGATTCTGTCCCGAAAACATCAGGGTTCAGTCACCGATCCGTTATTAATGATGCTGTTATTCGGACTGGTAATTGGGCGTATCGTGTTTGTCATCAAATTTGCTGATCAATATGACTCAGTCTGGCAGATGCTGGATTTTCGTGATCGTGGTGTGGATTGGATTTCCGGCACCATAGCAATGGTGCTGTTTTTACTTTGGCAAATCAAACGCCTGCCACAGCATCGTATGGTTATGTTGGGTGGCGCAGTATCAATTCTATTGTTTTTTTCAGTGTCTTCTCTGGTGCTAAATTTAGGTCGTGACCAGGTTGTCATGCCTGAAATAGCTGTAGAACAGCTTAATGGTGAAGCGATATCACTGCCTCAACTCGCTGAAAATAATGTGACAGTGGTAAATTTATGGGCCAGCTGGTGCCCGCCATGTCAGCGTGAAATGCCGGCTTTCGAAAAGTCAGAACAACAGTATCCGGATATCCGGTTTGTCATGCTCAATCAACAGGAATCTGTGGAAAAGGTTGAGATGTTTCTCTCCGAAAATAACCTGAAATTTGAGCATGTTCTGCTTGACCGGTCGGGAAAATTTGCTGAGGCCTTCAATGCTTACGGTTTACCTGTCACCCTGTTTTTCGATCAGCAGGGCAAACTGGTGGAGAGTCATATGGGTGAAGTGTCTGCGGCAAGGTTAACGGCAACGTTAAAAAGTATCGCAGAGTAATCAGCAAGTCATTTTGACCCTGTTTAATGTATCTGTTTATGGAGCCATATATGGATCTGCAACTTGAAAATAAAACCGCTTTAGTCAGCGGCAGCACAGCGGGTATTGGTTTTGCTATTGCCAAGGCACTGGCCGATGAAGGGGCTAATGTAATCGTCAATGGTCGATCTGAAAATTCGGTTCAACAGGCAATCGAAAAACTAAAAACGACAGCAAAAGGTCAGGTTCTGGGGTTTGCAGGAGATTTATCTGTAGCTGCTGAGGCGACTAAATTAATTCAACAGCACCCCAAGGTAGATATTCTGATTAATAATCTGGGTATTTTCGAGCCAGTGCCGTTTGAAGATATTCCGGATGAAGACTGGCTGCGCTTTTTTGATATCAATGTATTAAGTGGTGTGCGGCTGACGCGGGTCTATCTGCCAGCGATGAAACAGCAAAACTGGGGTCGGGTGATTTTTATTTCCAGTGAAAGCGGTGTGCAGATTCCGGAAGAAATGATTCATTACGGCATGACCAAAGCGGCTCAAATCGCGATTGCCCGGGGCTTGGCTGAACAGGTTGCCGGTACCAATATTACGGTGAATTCAGTATTACCCGGGCCAACACGCTCACGAGGTGTCGAAAGCTTTGTGACCGATCTGGCCGCTAAAGAAGGTCAAAGTATCGAAGCCTTTGAAAAAGACTTTTTTGAACATGTCAGACCAACTTCGTTGATCAAACGTTTTGCCACCATCGAAGAAGTCGCTTCAATGGTGTGTTATCTCTCCAGTCCATTGGCCTCAGCCACCACTGGTGCTGCTGTTCGTGTTGATGGTGGTGTGATCAAAAGCGCCTTTTAAACGTTGAGATGCCATGATTACCAAAATAGGTAAAACTGAAATTGAGCAATACCACAAAGGCAGTTGTCATTGTGGTGAGGTTGAGTTTGTTGTTTATCTGCCAAATGGGATTGGCGATCCCAGACGCTGTGATTGTTCTATGTGCCGGAGAAGGGGAGCAATTGCGGCTTCGGTGCCGCTGTCCAGCCTCAAAGTGACTAGAGGGGCAGATAAGCTAACCCTTTATCAGTTCAATACCATGACGGCAAAGCACTATTTTTGTTCGGTTTGTGGAATTTATACCCACCATCAGACAAGAGCTGATCCTGAGCAATATGGCTTTAATCTGGCCTGTTTGGATGGTGTTAATCCTTTCGAGTTAGGGGAAGTCCGAGTGAACAATGGAATCAATCATCTATCGGATCAAAAGAATTAATATTTGACCGAAACAATGTTTATTTTGCCAAATCAGCGAGGTAGGCGTACTTTGCTGCTACTCAAATAGCTATCCCTAAAAAATTAATCAGGATTTACCTTGCTAAGCTACCGCCATTCATTCCATGCCGGCAATTTTGCCGATGTGCTCAAACACATAGTGTTGATTGAGATTTTGCAGCATTTGGGCAAAAAAGAAAAAGCCTTTGATTACATTGATACCCATGCCGGCGCCGGGCTTTATCATTTGGCGTCTTCGCATGCAGACAAACTGCAGGAATACCGAAGTGGCATTGGTAAATTAGATGCTGCTGAGTGGCCTGAATTAGCCGCGTATTTTGCCGTGATCGATGCCGTAAATGCAGGAAACTCGCTGGAATATTATCCTGGTTCGCCGTTTATTGCGTTGCATTGTATGCGGCGTCAGGATCGGGCCTGGTTATATGAGTTACATCCGGAAGATGCCGGTCTGTTATTGCAAAATACCCAGAAGGTTAAGCGTGCCAGAGTCATGCGTGAGGATGGTTTAAAAGGACTATTGTCTTTGCTGCCACCCGTTTCACGCCGTGGATTGGTGTTGATTGACCCATCGTATGAGATCAAAACCGATTATGATCTGGTTTTCCAAACCGTAGAAAAAGCCTATGCAAAATTTCCTACCGGCACCTATGCAATCTGGTATCCGGTGGTGGAGCGCAGTCGGATCATCCGCCTGGAAAAACAATTTATCAAAAGTGGCATCAAAAATATTCAACGCTTTGAGTTGGCCATCACAGCGGATTCTGATGAAAGGGGGATGACTGCATCAGGCATGATGGTGATTAATCCACCATGGTCGTTAATGAATACCATGGGCCAGTTATTGCCTAAACTGGTCAACTCATTGACAGCCGATAACAGTGCTTTTTACAAATGCGATGTGCTGGTGGCGGAATAATTCAATTGCTGTATCTCACAGTATGAAAGCGCTAAGACACTGGTTTTTTGATCCTCATCGGCCTTTTACCGGGCCGGTAGCATTGAGTTTATCTGGACAAATGGCCGTAGCCTATTTTATTGCCCACTCGCCGCAAGCATTCTGGCCATTTGTTGAATAATGGTGAGTTAGCCGCATTATTCCGCTTTATCTTTTTGTATCTGTTTGTTGCCGGTGGTGGTGCCTGGAGTCTGGATAACCTCCGTAAACGTCATCCATAAATCAGGATATTAAAACTATATAGGTTTAGGATTGGGGTCAAAGCCATCCAGCAGAAACCATATGGATGATTATGATAATTACTAAAAAGCCCGTTGTTAGATACAGCGGGCTTTTTTGGGTAATAGGCTTTTCAGAAGTTTTGAAATAAAGCTAATGCTGCAGCATATTCTTCACTGTTTTCATCCAGTTCTACTACGCTTATACCGGTATCAATGCCGAGTTTCTGGAAAGACAATACTTTATCCCTTGTGCTCGGATCCAACGCTTTACTGGTATTGAAGTAGCTTTGCAGATTAGCAACCTGAACGACGTCAGTCAGATCCGGGCCATTATGGCTGTTGCGATTCAGGTTGGCATGTTCTGCTGCGACAGTGACGAGAGTTTCCGGGAAATCCCAGCTTTTAAGAATCGCTTCGCCAATTTTCGGATACAGATTCTCAATCAGGGTATCAAGACGGCGGGCGTCTTCCAGCAGTTCAGGTGTATCGGCTGCTTTCATCAAAATGGGTAATGCGCCAATTTCATGGAGCAGACCTGCCAGCAGCGCTTCATCATTTGCAATATGGGCTTGCTTGGATGCAATGACCTGACTTGCTGCGGCGACTTCAACACTGTGTTGCCATAAATCGCGCATCCTGTTTTCCAGACGTTTATTGGTCGGACGGAACATTTGCTCCATGACCAGACTGGTGACTAGGTTACGAACCATGGCTATGCCGAGTCGGGAGACTGCCGTCTGCACCGACTCGACCTCAACACGTCCGCGATATAAAGGGCTGTTCGCCACTTTTATAAGGCGGGCTGATAACGCGGCATCGGTCGTAATGACTTCGGCAAGTTGTCCCGCAGAAACATCTGGATTGTTGGCAACTTCACGAACCTTGAGGGCTACCTCAGGCAGTGTAGGTAATACCAGTTTTCCCTTTTGGAGATCATTAATGATCGTCGTGTACAATTGGTCTTGTTGACTCATATTAATCCACTATATTAAATCAATTTGAAGTGTGAATGATTTTCAGTTATTTTGCTTGGTTTGCCAACCGTTTTAGCTAATTGCAGGTGTTCAGTTGAACGACGAATTTCCCAGAATCAAGCGTCTTCCGCCATACGTTTTCAACATTGTAAATGATTTGAAGGCAAAAGCGCGCGCGCGCGGCGAAGATATTATCGACTTTGGTATGGGGAATCCGGATAAACCGGCACCCGCGCACATTGTAGAAAAATTAGTCGAAGCTGCGCAAAGACCTGATACTCACCGCTACTCTGTTTCCAGAGGTATTCCGCGTCTGCGTAAAGCGATCTGCGACTGGTACCAACGTAAATATGATGTGACGCTGGATCCGGACTCTGAAACCATCGTCACTATCGGTTCCAAAGAAGGTTTGGCGCATTTGGCATTGGCAACCGTCGGCCCCGGCGATGCAGTTCTGGTTCCTAATCCAGCCTATCCAATTCATCCGTACGGTTTTGTGATTGCTGGCGCAGATATTCGTCATGTGCCTTTAACACCGGATGTTGATTTTTTTGCGGAACTGGAAAAATCAGTCAAGGATTCCTGGCCCAAACCGAAAATGCTGGTGCTGAATTTCCCGGGTAATCCAACCACGCAATGTGTGGATCTGGATTTCTTTCAGCGGGTTGTGGATTTTGCCAAAGAACATCAGATTTGGGTTGTTCACGATTTGGCGTATGGTGAAATTACTTTTGACGGTTATAAAGCACCATCGATTTTGCAGATCCCTGGCGCAAAAGATGTTGCTGTAGAGTTTTATACCTTATCCAAAACTTACAATATGCCAGGCTGGCGGGTAGGTTTTATGTCGGGAAATCCCACATTAGTTGCGGCGTTGGCACGGATGAAGTCCTATCTGGATTACGGTATGTTTACGCCGATTCAGGTGGCCGCCATTACTGCACTGGATGGGCCACAGGAGTGTGTCGCGGAAATCGTTGAAACCTATAAACAACGTCGGGATGTGTTGTGTGAAGGCTTGAATGCGATTGGCTGGCCGGTCGAGAAACCAAAAGCAACGATGTTTGTCTGGGCGAAAATTCCAGAACAATTCCGTGAAATGGGCTCATTAGAATTCAGTAAAAAATTGCTTAAAGACGCAAAAGTCGCGGTATCACCGGGTATTGGTTTTGGTGAATACGGTGATGAATATGTTCGTTTCGGACTGATTGAAAATCAGCACCGTACCCGGCAGGCAATCCGTGGTATCCGTGACATGATGAAAAAAGGTTAGGGGGCAAAAAGTGCAATCAGTCAAAATTGGAATTCTTGGCTTAGGCACTGTTGGTAGTGGTACTGTCAGTGTTTTAAAGCGAAATTCAAAAGAAATTAGCCGTCGCGCTGGCCGTGGTATTGAAATTGCGCGCGCAGCAGATAAAAATCTGGACTCACCCAAAACCTGTGATCTCACTGGTATTGATTTAACCGACGATGCTTTTTCAGTGGTCAATGACCCGGAAATTCAGATTGTCGTTGAACTGATCGGTGGTACGGGCATCGCCCGTGATTTAGTCATGCAGGCGATTGAAAATGGTAAACATGTTGTTACCGCGAACAAAGCGTTGATAGCCATGCATGGTAACGAGCTATTTGCCAAGGCGCAGGAAAAAGGCGTCACCATTGCATTTGAAGCAGCAGTGGCTGGTGGTATTCCTATTATCAAAGCCATTCGTGAAGGTCTGGCTGCCAATCGGATTGAATGGCTGGCAGGTATCATCAACGGTACAGGTAACTTTATCCTCACCGAGATGCGGGATAAAGGCCGTAACTTTGCCGATGTGTTGGCTGAAGCCCAGGCTTTGGGATATGCCGAAGCTGATCCGACGTTTGACGTCGAAGGCATTGATGCCGCGCATAAGCTGACTATCATGGCCTCCATTGCGTTCGGTATTCCATTACAGTTTTATAAAGCCTATACCGAAGGCATCAGCAAGATTTCCCAGGAAGATGTGCAATATGCTGAAGAACTGGGTTATCACATCAAACATCTGGGCATTGCCAAAAAAACAGCACAAGGTGTTGAACTGCGTGTTCACCCGACATTGATTCCAAAACGTAGGCTGATTGCGAATGTGAATGGCGTGATGAATGCTGTTGTGGTTAAAGGCGATGCTGTCGGGCCGACCTTATATTATGGTGCCGGTGCTGGCGCTGAACCGACCGCTTCAGCGGTAGTGGCTGATATTGTTGATATCGTTCGCGCCCTGACCACGGATCCGGAAAATCGCGTACCCCATCTGGCCTTCCAGCCGGACTCATTAAAAGACACACCAATCTTGCCGATGTCTGAAGTGATTACTTCATACTATTTGCGAATCAACACGGAAGACAAACCCGGCGTGTTGGCAGACATAACCCGCATTTTTAGTGAACAAGACATTAATATTGAAGCGATTTTGCAAAAACAACCGGAAGATGAGGAAGGTTTAGTGCCGATCATCATGCTGACCCAACCGGTAGTTGAAAAAAATATGGATGAGGCTATCGCTCAGATTGAAGCATTAGATACTGTTAAGGATGCGATCATGCGTATTCGCATGGAATCGCTGGGCTGATTTAGACGCCCGTTAAAGAATTAAAGAGGAAATATTTATGCCATTTCGTCCACGCTACACTGGCTTGATTGATCGTTACCGTGACCGTTTGCCGGTCAATGATGACACTCGTCTTATCAGTCTTGGTGAAGGTAATACGCCTTTATTGAAGCTGAACAACATCCCCAAACTAATGGGTAAAGATGTTGATATCTACGTTAAATATGAGGGATTGAACCCAACCGGTTCTTTCAAAGACCGTGGTATGACCATGGCGGTGACTAAAGCCGTTGAAGAGGGCAGTAAAGCCATTATTTGTGCTTCCACCGGTAACACCTCAGCTGCCGCCGCTGCCTATGCTGCCCGTGCCGGAATTACCGCATTTGTGATTATTCCGGATGGCAAAATTGCCCAGGGTAAACTGGCTCAGGCGATGATGCACAATGCCGTGGTGATTCAAATCAAAGGTAACTTTGATGAAGGCATGCAATTGGTTAAAGACGTTGCAGAGCATGCACCGGTCACTATTGTGAATTCAATTAATCCGTATCGTCTACAGGGACAGAAAACCGCTGCGTTTGAGATTATTGAAGAGTTAGGACGAGCTCCTGATTATCACTGTCTGCCTGTGGGTAACGCCGGCAATATCACCGCACATTGGATTGGTTACTGTGAGTATTCATCTGCCAGCGGCGATCATGTCACCGAAGCTTGTGCCTACTGTCATGGTAATTGTAAATATGCTGGTGGAGCGATTGTAGGCAATCGTCCAAAGATGGTCGGTTATCAGGCGGCAGGTAGTGCACCGTTTATGCGTGGTGCAATGGTTGATGACCCTGAAACAGTTGCCACGGCCATTCGTATCGGTCATCCGCAAAGCTGGGATATGGCCTGGAAAGTGAAGGAAGAATCTCAGGGCTGGTTTGATGAATGCTCGGATGAAGAAATCCTGACAGCACAAAAGTTACTGGCCGAAAAAGAAGGTATATTCTGCGAACCCGCTTCCGCAGCATCGGTCGCTGGCGCATTGCGTGATATTCAAACCGGTAAGATCCCTGAAGGCAGTACCGTTGTTTGTACATTGACAGGTCACGGTCTGAAGGATCCAGACATTGCCATTAAGCAAAGTAGTTCACCAGTGATTACTGTAAATGCTACATTGGACTCAGTACGCGAGGCGATCATCAACAACCTGGCCAGATAATATATGACTGACATGACGGCACCAGAGGAGCATGAAAGAGCGGCAGCAAGATTGCCGCATGATATTTTCATAACCAATCTGATTGCGAACCATATCCTGCTTTTTACCGCGATTGCCGCGACAGGTAAAAGTTATTTTGAGTTTATCGTTTTGGTGCCGTTATTATCATTTTTGTTTGTAGGCTATACCTTTATTCGTTCCAGTCGCATCAAACGCGAAGACAGTGAATTTGTTTATATCCATTGGCAGATTGCACGCCGCTGGAGCTTTTTCTTTGCCATTGTATTGTCTGTCGTTGTCGGCGTTGCTGTCTTAGGCTGGTTAAGTTATACCTATCTCGGCCTTATGAAAGAGGCCGCTTTTGCACTGGTGGGTGGGCTGAGCTTTTTGCCTACTTTGATCAGTGTCTTGATATTGATCGTGATTGAAATGGACTCACTTCACCATGCCAGGGTTGGCACATTACCCGCTTGGGCAAAGCGCCGTTTTCTCGGTGAGTCGTAACGGATTTTTACTGCTGACCAGGTTCACGATAAACCACTGAATGAATCACCAGCTGGTTTTCAAAATACACATCAAACTGTGAGTATTTCCAACGGGTAATCGACGGAGTGCCTTTCGGAACATATTGCTGTTCTGCCTGACCGAATTTCTGTTCTACCTGCTGCATGGTCATGCCTTGGGTCGGGCGAAGCACGCCAGACTCCGAGTTCGGTGTGTTATAGGTCGGTTCAGCAATGGATAAAACATCAGCCTGTAATGGCATGGCCATTAACAATGTGATTCCAGTAGCCAGAAAGTGGCGTTTCAGCATAATGGTGACTCCCTCAAGTACCCTTGCAGCATATTATTGCGGCAGAAATAGTTCAATTAAACTGTTCAAATAACGTTGACCTAATTCTGTAGGCCGAATCCACTCAACGGAGTAGTCAATCAACCCACGTTCCTCGGCTTCGGCTAACGGCTTTTTAATGGTCGCCAATGGCACACCACAATGTTGCATAAACAGGGGTGTGGCAAAACCATCGGTTAACCTTAAGGCGTTAAGCATAAACTCAAAACCAATGTCATTAATGCCAACCTGTTCTTGTTTCAGCACACGTTGTGGGGTACTGACCCTATCCAGGTAGGCTTGGGGCTGTTTCTGTTTCACGATACGCTCAATGGACTGGGTCGCTGCGTTGGAGATTTTACCGTGAGCGCCGGCTCCAATCCCCAAATAATCACCAAACTGCCAGTAGTTGAGGTTGTGGCGACTTTGAAGGCCCTTTTTTGCATAGGCAGATACTTCATATTGCAGATAACCAGCCTCAGCGAGACGCTGTTGATTAAAAATCTGCCAATCATAAATGGGTTCGTCATCAGGTAATTGCGGTGGGGACTGATGAAAAAAGGTATTGGGTTCAATGGTCAGCTGATAATAGGATATATGGGTCGGTTCAAGTGCAAGCGCCATTTCCACATCTTTTCTGGCTAATTCTGCCGTTTGTTTGGGCAGGCCAAACATTAAATCCAGATTGAAATTATCAAAGCCAGCGTGGTGGGCAATTTCAGCTGCACGAATCGCCTGTTTGCCATCATGGATGCGGCCCAATGCCGTTAATGAATCACCATTAAAGCTTTGTACACCAATCGATAAACGATTAATGCCAACAGCGCGGTAGTCAGTGAATCGGGCGGCTTCAAATGTACCTGGGTTAGCTTCCAAGGTGATCTCCGCATCGGCCCGGATAGGCAATAAAGCACGCAAGGCCGAAAATAAACGGTCGTAGGCTTCAGCGCTAAATAGACTAGGGGTGCCGCCACCAATAAAAATGCTTTGAATGCTACGCCCCCAGACCAGGGGCAGATCCTGTTCAAGATCCCGGATCAACGCATCGATATAGGCCTTTTCCGGGATCTCATCACCGGCCTGATGTGAGTTAAAGTCACAATAAGGGCATTTACGCACACACCATGGCACATGGATATACAGGCTAAGAGGTGGAAGGGCAGTGAAGTTGAATCTGGAGGTTCCAGCCTGGATCGTTTTAGTCTGCAAGGCTGAATAACTCTCGGCTTAAAGCAATCGTGAACACAGAATACCCATTAAGGTTGATGACGAGTATATTTAAATTCTTCCATAAACTGGCGCATGGCTTTACCGCGATGACTGATCGCATGCTTCTGTTCCGGAGAGAGTTCTGCCGCGGTGCAATCGGTTTCCGCCACCCAGAATACCGGGTCATAACCAAAGCCTTCATCTCCGAGCGGTGATGGCAGAATTTGTCCCTGCCAGCTGCCCTGACAAATCAGTGGGGTGGGATCTTCAGCATGACGCATAAATACCACCACACATTGGAAGCGTGCTGACCGTTCAGTTTCAGCCACATCTTTCATGGCATCAAGCAGGGCATGAATATTATCGGTGTCGGATGCTTCCGGCCCAGCATATCGCGAAGAGTAAATACCCGGCGCACCATGTAATGCATCGACTTCGATGCCGGAATCATCGGCAATAGCTGGTAATCCGGTCAGCAGCGATGCGTTACGAGCTTTAATAAGCGCATTTTCAACGAAACTGAGGCCGGTTTCCTCGGCCTCAGGAACGTTCAAATCCGATTGCGCGATCAGTTCCAACCCTAAAGGACTGAGTATTTGAGATAATTCACGCAGTTTACCGATATTGCCACTGGCCAAAACGATTTTAGACATCAGTTTGCCAATGCGTCGCGTTGTTTAGTCATTAGTTGTTCAATCCCTTTTGCAGCCAGATCCAGCATCGATTGTAATTCATCTGCTCTAAAGGCATGACCTTCCGCAGTTCCCTGTAATTCAATATATGCGCCCGCATCATTCATGACAACATTCATATCTGTTTCAGCAGTTGAATCTTCGGCGTAATCCAGATCCAGTACGGCTGTACCGTTATGAATCCCAACTGAAACTGAGGCGACCTGACCATGTAATGGGCTTTTTTTGATTTTACGCTTTTTAATCAGGTATTCGATAGCGTCCTGCAGCGCCACAAAGGCACCGGTAATGGAAGCGGTACGCGTGCCACCATCAGCCTGGATGACATCGCAGTCAATGGTAATTGTGCGCTCGCCCAGCGCTTTTAAATCAATTGCTGCTCGTAATGAACGACCAATCAAACGCTGGATTTCCATGGTGCGTCCACCTTGTTTACCGCGAGCCGCTTCCCGCTGCATACGTGAACCAGTAGAGCGCGGCAGCATACCGTATTCGGCGGTAATCCAGCCTTCGCCCATACCACGTAAAAAGGGTGGTATACGTTCTTCAACAGAGGCAGTGCATAACACTTTGGTGTCACCAAACTCAACCAGTACGGAGCCTTCCGCATGTTTTGTGTAATTGCGGGTAATAGTGATCTCTCGGAGTTGATCGGGTTGTCTGCCACTTGGACGCATCTGCTTTATCCTTTACCAAAAAATACGATGATTATACTGATGCCACCCAACTCTCGCGTGCTTTTTACGTTCAGTTTTCGTTACCATAGGCGCTCAACAGCCATAGGAATACCATCGTGATACGAAGCATGACCGCCTTTGCCCGCCATGAGCAAGTGACAGAACTCGGTACTCTTATCTGGGAGATCCGATCCGTTAATCACCGCTATTTAGAGCTTGCTTTGCGACTGGAAGAATCATTTCGACCTCTGGAAATGGATATCCGCAAAATTTTTGCCGAACGCATGGCGCGTGGCAAGATAGAAGCCAGCCTGCGATATCATCCTTCTCAGCAGCAAACCGCGCTGAATATTAATGAAAACCTGGCGCAATCAGTTATCAATGCCTGTGATCAACTGACACAAATGGCTAATCAATCTATGACGATTGATCCGCTGAAGTTATTACAATGGCCCGGTGTGGCTGATACAGAACAAGTTGATTTCACAGCATTGAAACAACAAGCCATGGATGCTTTGAACATGGTGTTGGCGGACTTTATCAGTGGCAGAGAAAGGGAAGGGCAGGCATTGGCCGAAATGATTCAGCAGCGTTGCGAAGAAATTCTGCAAATCGCTAATGCGGTTAAACAACGGATGCCTGAGATCCTCGAGCAACAGCGCCAACGTCTGGCGCAAAAAGCGGCGGAGCTTGAAATCACTTTGGAACCCGAAAGGCTGGAGCAAGAAATTGTCTTGATCGCTCAGAAAAGTGATGTTGCTGAAGAGCTGGATCGCTTGCAAAGTCATGTCGATGAGGTCAAACGCGTACTTCAGCGTGATGAGCCAGTTGGCCGTCGACTGGATTTCCTGATGCAGGAGCTTAACCGCGAAGCCAATACCTTGGGCTCTAAATCGATTGATACCGATACCACACGTTATTCAGTTGATCTGAAAGTATTGATCGAGCAAATGCGGGAACAGATCCAGAATATTGAGTAATTCATTAGCTGATGCGAACAGAATGATTTATGTAGTAGCACCACTACACCGTATCCTTTGCGCCTTGTGAGAGATCCAGCGACAGATCACCAGACTGGTCATTATTACAAAGTATGGTTTGATTTTTTCATTATCAATCCTAAATAAACCTTAGTTTTGGCCGCTACTGAGATGTGTCTTCAGAACGTCGGTAAAGAGTTGCTGCCTTTAAAATAACTCTAAATGGCTGAATGAAAAGCGTATCTAATTTATGAGCATCTAATGAAAAAAATACTACTATGTTCTCTAGCGCTTTTTGCTGGTGCCAGCCATGCAACTAACGGTATTAATCTAATTGGTTTTGGTGCTGAATCCACTTTAATGGCGGGGGCTGATATTGCTGTTGCCAGGGATACCAGTGCGCTGAACACCAATCCGGCCGGCCTGACTCAAATCGATAACAAACGTTTTGATACTTATGGTTCTCTACTGCGGATAACCGATTTATCGCATGAGGATCAATTTGGTAATGACCGGCATGCCAGTAATCTTTATACCGGTTTGGGAGGTATGGGCTATGCGCAGAAACTGGAAACTATGGCGTGTACTGTCGGAGCCGGGCTATTTGCACAAGGCGGTTCAGGCGGGGTGTTTGAAAACCTCAATACGGCTTTTGGAACGCAAGATGAATATTCGGGATTGTTTGCCGTGGGCAAGCTGACCGGTGGTATAGGGTGTGAAGTCAATAATAAGTGGTCAGTCGGAGGTAGTTTCGGTTTGGTTTATGCGCAGGCGGAACAAAAGATTTTTGCTGATACCTCTGCACCGCCAACATTCGCGGGTATTGAGATTGAAGACGCCAGCAGTTTGCGCACCAGCTTTAAATTGGGCATTCAATATCGGGCAACCCCCAAGCTCACTTTAGCGGCAACATATACCGGTAAAACAGAGCTGCCGTTAACGGATGGTGAACTTAAACTCAACTTGACCGCCGCCGGTCTGGGAGTGGTGAAATACGATGATGTTTCACTGAAAGGACTGGCTTTACCTGAAGAGATTGGTGTTGGGGCGGCTTATCAGATGAATGAAAAATGGCTGCTATCGCTAAAACTAAATTGGATAAACTGGTCTGATGCGATGAAAAAAACCGAGTTAAGGGCGACAGACCCTTCCATCACAGGTTTAGCGGACATTAACAGCACATCAACCATGAACTGGAATAATCAATTGGTTTTTGCCACAGGCATGGCCTACCAATACAACGATAAACTGACTTTGTATGCAGGGTATAACTACGGTAAAAACCCTATACCCAAAGAACATACCAACCCTGTCGTTGCCGGTATTTTTGACCATCACCTCACTTTTGGCGGTAGCTACAAGTACAACTCAGAATGGACCCTTTACGGAGGCATTGAGTACGATTTTCGTAAAGAAGTCGATTACACCAACCCTGAATTGCCGTTTGGCAATGATGCCCAATTACGGAATGAGGCCGTTTGGCTGCACATGATGGTCAGCAGACAATGGTAATTGTCTTATATAAGAATTTCTCAGAGGGGGGGGGGGGGTATTAAGCCCATTGACGGTTACCATTAGTACGTTTTTGATGATACATGCGTTTGTCAGCCAGTATTCTGAGCTCATTAATATTGATGGTTTCTACCATATTCGCCGAGCCATGACTGACGCCGGCTTTTTCAAAGCCGTTTTGTCGCATGTAGCTGATGGTTTCTGAAATAACCTCTCTGATGGTTTCTGCATAGGTAATACTATCGCTGGTGATGGCAAACTCATCGCCCCCCATCCGGTGAAGTACACCAAGGTCCCCAAGTTTTGCAGAAAGGATTCGGGCAAATATCTGTAGCATTTCGTCACCTTTCATATGTCCGAAGGTGTCGTTATAAAGCTTCAGGTTGTCCATATCCAGTAGCGTTAACATACCGTTTTCAGGCAGTTTTTCCATGGAAATATCCAGAGCATAACGATTAGGCAGACCGGTCAATGAATCATGATGAGCAATTTGCAAACTGTGTTGAACCAGGGCCAGACTATGTTCTTTTTCACGATAAACTTCGGCGAACTGGTAGCCCAGAACCAACCCAATCAGCAGCACTTCCACCGTCACTGCTAACAGACCAATATGCTCAATATAGATGGTGTAGACGCCGTTCAGATCCTTGCTGGAAATGGCTATCGAGCCAATAACAAAGAAGGCAGCGATGGCCACCAGATAAAAATAGGCGATTTTATAACCTTCAAAGGCACGCACCAGTGCAGCTATCAGTCCATAAAGCATCATTAAACCGACACCATAGCGCGCGCATTCGATGATCAAATGTTTATTGAACATGGCTACAGCAAGAAGTACGGCAAGTATCAGCAAAAACAGTTTGGCCAGAAGATCCAGTTTGGGATGAGTATCAGCTCTTATCTGTAATAAATGCTTGGCAAACAAAATATAGGCAAAGTTACTTAATAAAATGGGGCCGCCGACAAAATAAAACCAATGGATATTGAGCAGGTCAGGGGTAATTAACAGGGCAGTGCCGTTGTAAATCACATTCATCATGATAAAAAAGGTATACATGATTTCAGTAGTGCGTCTTCTGACTAACGCCAGAATGGCGTAATACACTCCAAGACTGATCAATACGCCCATGCTGACCAGGGTAATGACGCTGCCCAATTTTATGGCCTCACGGTAATGGGATAATGTGTCCCAATAAGGTTCAGGCTCCGCAATAAAATAGGGTGAAACCAACTGTGTTGTGAGCTGATATTGACCTGGTGGGAGTTTGAACTCTCGTCCATGACGCATAAAAAAGGTATTTTTTACTTTCGACTCAATACCCCCGCTCGCTTCGGCAACGATACCCCCAGCTGTATTGGAAATATAGTGATGAAAATAACCTAATGCACTGGCATTTTTAAAATCAATGACAGTGGTTTGATCTGCTTCTGTGATTTCGAAAGTAGAGTGGAAGACAAAATGCCCGCCGGTAAGTGGTGGAGCCTCGATGGACTTAATGGGCTGCGCAGGAAATTGCCAGTCAGAATTGACTTCAAACCACTGCCCTGTAAATTGCCAGTCAGAATTGACTTCAAACCACTGCCCTGTAAATTGTTGCTGTGCAAAACTGGTCACTGGAATAAGTAAAATAAATAGCCACATAAGCCTGATAAATAAAAGCTGAAAACGGGCTACGCTAAATTGTAGAAATCTCATCATGTTCAGCTATTCACAATCCAATAAATATAATTTTTCATATGTTCTGGTTATGGATTTGTTCATTTGGGTATGGTTTCTTTGTTGAGAGAAGTCTAGCAAGACCATAGCAACTATTATGAGTGGTATGTTGATATTTTTACATGTTGTTTAGGCTAATTAAGTTGCGGTGAAGTTATTTTGTGGTTGCCAGAATGAAAGACAAAAAAAAGCCGTGCTAGGCACGGCTTTGAATGGTGTTAAATTTACGTTATTTGACAAGACGGCGTCTGAAATTCAGAAAGCCTAATAATGCTGGGGCAAATAACCACAGTGCAGCAGGAATGGGCACAGCTGATACAGAAGTATTGAAGTAGGCGACATGCGAGATACCCAAGAGCCCATCATTGTTATAAAACAATGATGTAATAGGTGTATCGAATAAACCAACCAGAGTAAAATTACCGACTTTCATTAAAAAGCCTTCAAATGCCAGGCCAAGTGAAGAAGAATCAAACATATTTCCGGCAGGAGGTGGCTCAATTTTAGAAAAGTCAGTGACGGTAAAATCGACACCTGCCGCATTAAAAGCAGTTTGTAATTGAGAGCCATCGACAGCGTTAGGAGTCGCGCCTTCTAAATAATAGCCTTGCGATGCACCAGGCATATAGTCATTGATATTCACTACTGTAGAAATCGTACCAGTGTTACCTGGAGGACCCGAAGGAGTTAAATAATTAACAGGATCGATAAGTGATAAAGTGGCTGCATTAGCCGTAAATGACAATGTTGTCAGGAATGCAACCAACAACGTATTAATATAACTAGAAATTTTCATAAAATGCCCCCCCCCAGAGATCTTATAATTTTTGTGAACTACGTCTCATAATCTAGACCGTTGTATACAGCAGTGATAGTGTACTTTGGTACTAATTCCCGGTTTTTTATGTGAAAAATTCCTATATTTAGGTGGGGTCTGAAAACACAGCTAAATGATCTGCCTCCAGCCGGATTCCAAGAAATTCACCGATATCATGCTGATGATGACTTTGCACCAGACACAAAATTTGCTGGCCACTTTGCAACTTCAGGGTGTAGAGATAAACTGCGCCACGAAAAGCCCTGGCAACAATTTCGGCTTTTAACGGACTATTGTCGTCATGGATAATGTCATCCGGTCGTAGCAATAAATTGACCTTTTGGCCCTTAGTGGCATCAGAGGTCATTTTACCGCTGACAATGCCAAGTTCTGTGCTGACTTTGTTATCAGTAATAATCTCTCCGGGTAACAGCACGCCTTGCCCGATAAAATCAGCGACAAAACGGCTGGCTGGACGATGGTACAAATCATAACCATTGCCCCATTGCAGCAGTTTACCTTGCCCCAGTACCCCAATCTGATCGGCCATGGCAAAGGCTTCATGCTGATCATGGGTGACCATAATTGCAGTCACACCATCACGGCGTAATAAGTCACGCACATCGCGGGCGAGTTGTTCACGCAAATCGGAGTCCATGCTGGAAAAAGGTTCATCCAGCAACAGAATATCAGGACGAGGCGCCATAGCTCTTGCCAGTGCTACACGTTGTTGCTGGCCACCTGAAAGTTGATGCGGATATTGGTCTCGGCAATCAGCCAGCTCCACTAGTTCAAGTAATTCGTCAACGCGTTGTTGTCGTTGTTTGCGAGGCAGTTTTTGTAAACCAAAGCCTATATTTTTGGCGACTGTCAGATGGGGGAATAAGGCAAAATCCTGAAACACCATACCGATATGCCGTTTTTCCGGAGGCAGGAAAAAATCGGCCGAACTGACCGTTTTACCATGCAATACGATATTGCCATGCATTACTGGTTCAAAGCCCGCAATAGCACGTAAGACTGAGGTTTTACCGCAGCCGGAAGGACCCAGTAAACAGGCGATTTCACCGTACTTTAATTGGAATGAAATTCCCTCTACAACCGGCTTGCCCGCATAGCCGATACTGATATTGCTTACCTGTAATTGGAATGTTTGCATTGTGGTATCAGTTTTCATCAATTGCCAATTTTAGCTTACGTGACCGGGTAATGGTTTTACTCAGTAAAATGACCGGAATAATTCCCGCAATGACGATTGCCAATGCGGCGGGAGCGGCTTCTGCCAATCGCTCATCTGAAGCCAGTTCGTAGGCTTTTACGGCCAAGGTGTTAAAGTTGAAAGGCCGCAAAATAAGTGTGGCAGGTAGTTCTTTTAATACATCGACAAATACCAATAACAATGCTGTCATCAGTGATGCGCTTAACATTGGAATATGAATTTGTCTGAGGATCTGCAGTGGCTTAAAACCAAATGACCGACCTGCTTCATCCATTGAATGGGTGATGCGCGTCAGGCCACTGTCAACGGTTTGTAATGAGACTGCCAGGAATCGTGTCAGATAGGCAAATGTGACAGCGACCAGGGTTCCGCTCAGTATTAATCCGGTGGAATAATTAAAATGGCTGCGGGCCAGATCATCGATGCTGTTATCAATCCAGGCAAAAGGGATCATCACCCCAACAGCAATAACCGCGCCCGGGACGGCATAGCCCATACCTGCAACACGCACGGCACCACTGACCAGTTTGCCTGGATAAAGTCGTTGGGCGTAAGCCATTATGACGGCTAACACTAATGCCAGTACAGCAGCCGATGCGGCCAGCGAAAGACTGTTCATCAGCAATCCAATAAACTCGGCATCAATAACGGTATCAGCCACATGGATAGTCCAACTTAGCAGTTGTAAGGCAGGTAATAAAAATCCCAGACTGAGTATTAACAAACAAAATGCCGCTGCCAAAAAAGCACGGCCACCAGTTAACTGAAATCGACGAAGATCCTGATGACGGCGGCTGGTGTGGTGATAACGGGCTTTTCGACGTGAATAACGCTCCAGAATGATTAAGGCAAACACAAACACCATTAATCCAGCGGCCAGCTGAGCAGCCGCAGCAGCACTGCCCATACCGAACCAGGTTCGGAAAATACCGGTGGTAAAGGTACTGACACCAAAAAATTGTACGGTGCCGTAATCTGCCAGGGTTTCCATCAAGGCTAATGATAAACCGGCAATGATCGCCGGACGAGCCAGCGGCAGCGCCACACGCCAGAAAGTTTTCCATGGACCATTGCCTAATGTTCGACTGACATCCAATACGCAGATTGATTGATTCAGAAATGCCGCACGGCTAAGAAGATAAACATAGGGATACAGCACCAGGGTCAACATAACGGCCGCACCATTTAATGAGCGGATTTGGGGAAACCAGTAATCTCCATATTGCCAGCCAAACCAATCACGTAAGGTCATTTGTACCGGGCCGGCAAAATCCAGCATGCCAGTGTAAGTATAGGCAATGATATAGGCGGGCATAGCCATGGGCAGTAACAATGCCCATTCAAATACACTGCGTCCGGGGAACTGGCACATGGTGGTCAACCAGGCGGATGTTACCCCGATCAACAAGGTGCCGATGGCCACCCCTAACATCAGTAATAAAGAATTACGGATATAGTCTGGGAGAACCGTCGTGCTCAGATGCTGCCAGATATCACCACTGGGCACAAAAACATGCGCCAGTACCACAATAACCGGCATTGACAATATGATTGCCATTCCCAGAATGAATAGCGGATATGGACGGTATTGGCTTATTGATAGCATGGAATTGTAAAGTTGGCAGTTAATCTGACAAAACCGCCAACTTTACGCATGGAAACGCTTATTGCCAACCCGCACGGTCCATCAAGCGCAGTGCATCAGCGTTAAATTCACCTAGTTTATCCATATCCAGCGGATCAGCTTGGAAATCACCCCATTGTTGGAGCAGTTCGCCCTTCTCAATATCCGCTCGAACCGGATATTCTCCATTGGCATCGGCATACCATTTCTGGGCAGTATCGCTGGTCAGGAATTCAACCAATTTAATCGCATTTTCCTTATGCTTGGCATTTTTAATAACGGCGGCTCCGGAAACATTAACATGCACGCCGCGATCATCCTGATTTGGCCAGAAAATCGCTAATTTTTCTGCGGCTTCTCGTTCTGTTGGATCATTGCTGGTCAACATGCCTGCCAGATAATAAGTGTTGGCAATGACGATATCGCATTGACCTGCCGCTGCAGCACTTATCTGGTCACGATCACCACCTTGTGGTGAACGGGCGAAATTAGCGACCAATCCTTTTGCCCATTCTTCGGTCGCGGCTTCACCGTTGGCTACAATCATCGAGGCAACCATTGACTGATTATAAATATTACTGGAAGAACGAACGCAGATCCGATTGTTCCAGCGTGGCTCCACCAAGGCTTCGTAAGTTGAAAGCTGTGCGGGATCGACGCGAGCTTTTACATACATAATCGGGCGGGCACGAAGTGATAAACCAAACCAGTAACCTTCTGGATGACGGTAGGAAGCGGGAATGCGTTCCTGCAAAATCTCCGATTCAACTGGTTGTACCAGATCTTCTTCCATCGCGCGGTGTAAACGGCCTGCATCGGTAGTGAGCAATATATCTGCAGGGGTGTTGCGACCTTCATTTTGCAGGCGTTGTAATAATTCATCGGCGTTGCCGGTGATCAGATTGACTTTGATTCCGGTTTCTTCTGTGAATTCATCAAGTAAAGGTTTAATCAGTGACTCAATTCGTGCTGAATACAGGTTGACCTCTTGTATCTCTTGTTGGCCTTCATCACTACATCCAGAGATAAGAAATACCGTTAAACCCAGCCAAATACTCAGAAAAATACCTGCTTTGCGCATAGAACACTCCGTGGTTAATAATTGCTTCAATGATAATGAGATTTATTTTTGTTTGAAATAGTATATACAAAGATTTCTTATATCAATACAAACGGGAAGTGTGGAATGATGGCAGTTAGCTCGCACATAGCCTGCTTTTAGCTTTGCAAAAAACTGGCACAAAAAAGCGTAAACCAGTATTGTTTTCAAAATCGAAATACAGGTTTCAAAACTGAAACTGCGCAATTTGCAAGGTATTAAAATGTCTGGAAGTTTATTTATTGTCGCAGCACCTTCCGGTGCGGGGAAAACCAGTCTAGTGCGTGCACTGGTCAAGAAGGATCCTCATGTCCGTTTGTCCGTTTCCCATACCACCCGGACTGCCAGAGCCGGTGAGAGGGATGGTGAAGATTATTTTTTTGTCAGTCAGGACATTTTCAGCAAAATGCGGGATGCAGGCGATTTTCTTGAATCCGCAACCGTATTTGATAACAGTTACGGTACTTCGTCTGCTGCAGTGCATCATCAGTTGCATGCTGGTAATGATGTCATCCTGGAAATCGATTGGCAGGGTGCCCAGCAGGTCAGGAGAAACTTTCCGGACAGCAGCAGTATTTTTATTTTGCCACCTTCCAAGCAGGCGCTTGAGCAACGCTTAAGAGGTCGTGGTCAGGATGATGAAGCGACTATTTCGCGCAGAATGCGTGATGCCGAGAGTGAAATGTCACATTACGTTGAATTTGATTATCTGATTGTCAATGACGACTTTGATCATGCACTTGCCAGCCTGACTGCGATTATCGTCGCCAGTCGGCACAAACTGGCTGTACAGCAGTCAAATTACAGTACCTTGTTGGCTGACTTGCTGGCTTAAGCAGCGCATCTCTCGTAAAATTACATGTTTTAACCACAGGACAAATTATCATGGCACGTACTACCGTTGAAGATTGCCTCGAAAATGTAGATAACCGATTTCAACTCGTGTTGGTCGCAGCAAAACGCGCCCGCCAGATTGCGATGGGTGATGATGCAATGGTGCCAGTTGATAACGACAAACCAACAGTTATTGCTTTGCGTGAAATTGCCGCAGGTCTGGTAGATCGTTCAATTTTAACCAAAACCTCAGCTCGTCAACATGCTGAAGAAAGCATTGTCAGTGACGAAGAGTTGCAAAGCGAAATCTAATTATCGTGAGCGCAAAACCTTCTGTTGCGTCTGAGCTCGACTTCATACAGGAGTCCGAGCCTAAGCTCACCATTGATGATCTGTGTTTTGCGACCTCAAATTATTTAGAAAATAATCAGGTCGATTCTATTCGGCGTGCCTATCATTTTGCCGAACAATGTCATGAAGGGCAGACCCGACGCAGTGGTGAGCGCTATATCACTCACCCGTTAGCGGTAGCACATGTTCTGGCGATGATGCACATGGATTATGAGTGCATCATGGCTGGTTTGCTGCACGACGTTATCGAAGACACGGAAATGTCCAAACGCGATGTGATAGCTGAGTTTGGTGAACCGGTAGCCGAACTGGTTGAAGGTGTTACCAAGCTGGCGCAGGCGGCATTTGAAACCCGCCAGCATGCACAAGCGGAAAATCTGCGAAAAATGTTGCTGGCGATGTCCCGCGATATCCGGGTCATTATCGTCAAGCTTGCCGATAGGTTGCACAACATGCGGACGCTAGGTCATCTTCGCCCGGAAAAACGTCGTCGTATTGCTCATGAAACCCTCGAGATTTATGCGCCAATAGCGCAGCGTCTGGGGATGAACCTGATGCGCTGTGAACTGGAAGATCTGGGATTCCATGTGCTATATCCGATTCGTTATCGTGTATTAGGCGATGCAATACGTAAAGCACGAGGCAATCGCAAAGAAATTGTCAACCAAATTACCGGCTCCATTCTCAATCGAATGGAACAGGAAGGCCTCAGCGCCGATATTCAGGGCCGCGAGAAAAATCTCTACAGTATTTACAAAAAAATGGTCAGCAAACAGCTGTCATTTTCAGAAGTCATGGATGTCTATGCCTTTCGTATCATCGTTGATGATGTCGATGCCAGCTACCGAATGCTGGGTGTGGTGCACAACCTTTATAAACCCGTACAGGGCAAGTTCAAAGACTATATTGCGATTCCCAAAGCCAATGGCTATCAATCGTTGCATACGGTTTTATTCGGACCTTATGGTGTTCCCATTGAAGTACAAATCCGTTCTCGGGATATGGATCAATTGGCCGAAGCGGGTGTTGCCGCCCATTGGCTTTATAAAACCGGCGAAGTAGCAGGCAATACGCTGGCGCATCGTAAAGCCAGACAATGGTTACATGGCATATTAGAAATGCAGAAAAGCTCCGGTGATTCCATGGAGTTTCTGGAAAATCTGCGTATCGATTTATTTCCTGATGAGATTTATGTTTCCACCCCAAGAGGTGAGATTTTAACGTTGCCACGTGGTTCTACAGCAGTAGATTTTGCCTATGCTGTGCATTCCGATGTGGGTAATAGCTGTGTGGCTGCTCGAGTGGGTCGCCATCTGGTGCCACTAAGCTCACAACTGGAAACCGGACAATCGGTTGAGATCATTACTTCGCCAACATCACACCCCAATCCAGCCTGGCTGAATTTTGTGGTCACACCCAAAGCACGGACCAATATTCGTAATTACCTTAAACACCTGCAAGGTGAAGAGGCAATTCAGCTTGGACAACGACTGCTGAACAAAAATCTGACAGCATTTTCGGCTGCATTGGAAAATATTCCAACCAAACGAATTAACGCTTTGTTGAAAGAATATGAGCTGGATAATTTTGATAAATTATTAAGCGATCTGGGATTGGGGAACATCTCTGCCTTACTGGTTGCACAAAAACTGCTACAGGAAGAAACACCGAATAAAGACCCTCAGGCACTGCTGATTGCCGGTACGGAAGGCATGGTGGTGAGTTTTGCTCGCTGTTGTCATCCAATCCCGGGTGATCCCATTCACGGTTATGTCAGTGCGGGGCGTGGCATCATCATTCATCAACGTAGCTGCAAAAACACCACACATTTACGTGAACAGAATGAGAAATGGTTGGATGTGGCCTGGGCAAAAGAGATTAATCGTGATTTCCCGGTCGATTTGATGATGCATTTACGCAATCAACGCGGGGCATTGGCGACTATCGCTTCGGTAATTTCTGAAGCCGAATCGAATATTGATAATGTCATGGTTGACGAACGCGATGGTGGATATACCAATCTGCGATTAACAATTGAAGTCTCTGATCGTCAGCATTTGGCCCGCATTATCCGCCGGTTACGCCAACTGGAAATGGTCGAACGTATTAACCGTATTAATAATTAATTTGTTTAAATTGTCGTCTTTAAAGGCGACTTAGCCGGAGTTTTTATGTCCCGAGAAATTATCCACACCAGCAATGCGCCAGAAGCCATTGGTACCTATTCACAAGCCATCAAAGTCGGCGATGTTGTTTATATGTCAGGTCAAATTCCATTAGTGCCGGAAACCATGACAGTCATTGAAGGGGATTTCGCCACGCAGGTACGTCGTGTGTTTGATAATTTATCTGCTGTTGCAGTCGCGGCGGGCGGTAGTTTGCAAGATGTCGTCAAACTGAATATTTATCTCACTGATCTAGCGCATTTCGGCACCGTTAATGAAATTATGGCCGAGTATTTTCAACAACCTTATCCATCACGCGCAGCGATTGGCGTAGCGTCTCTGCCAAAAGACGTGCCTGTTGAAATGGATGCTATTTTGCATCTTGGCGCATAACGTCGATATTTAGTGACCGCAACTAGTGACTGAGCTGGCCATTGCCGATCCGGTCACATCGCTGAAAGGCGTTGGTGAAAAACTCGCCGAAAAGCTAGGTAAACTGGGGATCCGCCAGATCCAGGATTTGTTGTTTCACCTGCCGTTACGTTATCAGGATCGAACCCGCTTAATGCCTATTGGCAGCTTGCGGCCACAACAGGAAAAACTGGTTGAAGGGGTTATTCAGCTTAGTCAGGTTAAATTTGGTCGGCGTCGGTCTCTGCTTTGTCACATTAGCGATGGTACCGGTTCATTGGTATTACGGTTTTTTCATTTTTCCAAAACCCAGCAACAGCAATTGGCTCGTGGTCAGCGAATTCGTTGTTTTGGAGAAGTGCGCAGTGGGCCTTCAACTTTGGAAATGGTGCACCCCGAATATCAGTTAATTCAGGGGGATGCTCCGTTCGCTGTCGAAGAAGCTTTAACCCCGGTTTATCCAACGACTGAAGGATTGCACCAGCTGTCCTGGCGTAAATTGTTAAATCAGGCATTGAAACTATTGGATCAGCAAGCTATGCCGGCTTATTTGCCGGAAGCTTTACTGGATCAGCGTGTGGCGCATTTTGATCTGACTCAAGCCTTGAAATATGTACATTTGCCACCGCCCGATTGCGATGTCGCTCAGTTAATTTCCCGTGAACATCCGGCACAAAAACGTCTGGCATTTGAAGAGCTGTTGGCCCAGCAACTGAGTATGCGGCAAATTCGTTATCGTGCTCAGCAACATCAAGCGCCCAAGTTTAATGCTGATACGTTCAGCGAAAAGTTTTTACAAAAACTGCCGTTTCCGTTAACAGGCGCCCAGCAACGAGTTATCAAAGAGATCCGTGAGGATCTGCAACGGAATATTCCGATGCAGCGGCTGGTACAGGGGGATGTAGGGTCCGGAAAAACGGTGGTGGCTGCCTTATCCGCATTAATGGCTGTTTCAAGTGGTTATCAGGCGGTGATGATGGCGCCCACTGAGTTATTAGCCGAACAGCATTATCAAACCTTTCGAAACTGGCTGGAGCCTCTGGGCATTCAAGTCGGCTGGTGTGCCGGAAAGCAAACGGCCGCACAGCGTCGACAGGTTATCGCCGCGTTGGCAGAGGGTGAAATCAATATTGCTGTAGGCACTCATGCGTTATTTCAGGATGAAGTGACGTTTAACCGTCTGGGGCTGGTCATCATAGATGAGCAGCATCGGTTTGGTGTGCATCAGCGGATGGCGTTGCGGGATAAAGGCAAAGCGGTTGATATATTGCCGCATCAACTGGTCATGACAGCCACGCCGATCCCCCGGACTTTAGCAATGACAGCGTATGCAGATTTAAATGTATCGGTGATCGATGAATTGCCGCCGGGCAGGCAACCGGTGACCACGGTGGTAGTGGCCGACAATCGTCGTCAGGAAGTGATTGAACGAATTCATGTGGCCTGTCAGCAAAAACGTCAGGTGTACTGGGTTTGCACCTTGATTGAAGAATCTGAGCATTTACAATGTCAGGCAGCGGAGGATACCGCTGAACAATTACAACAAGCATTACCCGATATAAAGATTGCATTGGTGCATGGCCGGATGAAATCGGCAGAAAAAGAACAGGTTATGCAGGCTTTCAAACAGGGTGAGATTGATTTGCTGGTCGCGACTACGGTGATTGAAGTTGGCGTGGATGTGCCCAATGCCAGTTTAATGGTGATTGAAAATGCCGAGCGTCTTGGATTAGCCCAATTACATCAGTTACGCGGAAGGGTAGGCCGCGGTATGGTTCAGAGTCATTGTGTGTTGATGTATCATCCACCGCTTTCGGAAAATGGTCTGGCACGACTGGCCTGTTTGCGTGAGAGTAATGATGGTTTTGTGATTGCCCAACGCGATCTGGAAATTCGTGGGCCAGGCGAACTATTAGGCACACGGCAAACCGGATTACCCCAGTTTCGGGTGGCCGATTTACTGGCTGACCAGGATTTGTTGCCTTCCGTGACGAAAGCGGCTGAAACATTGATAAAACACCATCCGGAACAAGTAGCACCGTTAATCAACCGCTGGTTCGGCACCAAACTGAACTTCGGACAAGTATGAGTCCTGATTCAATATGATAAAAAGCCAAGCACACTGGCATCTTGCACAAACCACAAAGTTGCCGGGCGAATTAGCCGGTTGGTTAACGGATAAAGGATCGTTGACCTTACGTCTGCAGCAGACCAGCAAGCAGCAGTTTAAAGTGGATCTGCAGCAGACGGGTTGGCAGAAACCATTGAGTGAAGAGGCTTTGAAACTTGAGCAACCCCTCCATGAACATGCGTATTGCCGGGAAGTAATCTTACGTGATGGTGAGTTGCCACGCGTTTATGCTCGTACCATCGTACCGCGAGCCAGTTATCAGGCATTGCAGGCACATCTGCATATCCATCATCTGGGTAATCGTTCTTTGGGTGAAATTCTGTTTACAGATCCGGCTATTAAACGCGGCTCTCTGGAAGTTGCCAGTCTGCGGGCAGGAAACAGCCTGTTTGAATTGGCAAAACATAGCGGTATTGTGATGGACGATAGTGCAATTATGTGGGCAAGGCGTTCATGCTTTTATTTTGCTGACAACAGCTTATTGGTCTGCGAAATGTTCTTACCCAATCAGGATTGGTCTATATGACAAGTTTATGGAGTCGTCTGCAGCCATACTGGCAACTGACACGAATGGATCGACCGATAGGCATTTTATTACTGCTGTGGCCAACTTTAACCGCATTATGGATTGCCGCTGGTGGAGTGCCGGATGTACATATTCTGCTGATTTTCATTGCCGGTGTGGTGCTGATGCGAGCAGCCGGCTGTGCGATTAATGATTTCGCTGACAGACATATTGACGGTCAGATATGGCGTACGGAAAACCGGCCTTTGGCGACCGGAGCATTAACTGCAAAACAGGCGGTGATGACCTTTGTGATCCTGGCTTTTGTAGCGTTTTTGCTGGTGCTATTCCTTAATCCGTTCACGATTGCGCTATCGCTGGTGGCCGTGATGCTGGCGGCAATCTATCCCTTTATGAAACGCTTTACCTACCTGCCACAACTGGTATTGGGCATGGCATTTGGCTGGGCGATTCCGATGGCGTTTGCTGCTCAGACCAATAGCTTGCCAGCCATTGTCTGGTGGCTGTTTGTGGCCAATATTATCTGGACCACCCTGTACGATACATTTTATGCGATGGCCGATCGCGAGGATGATCTCCAAGCCGGAGTGAAATCCACCGCGATTTTATTCGGTAAAAATGACTTGCGCATACAAGCTATGCTGCAACTCGGATTTTTGCTGAACATGGTGTTGATAGGGCTGCAATTGCAGCTGGGCAGGGTGTTTTATCTTGGATTGGTAATTGCAGCCATGCTGTTTGTCTACCAATTACGCTTAAGCAGACAGCGTGAGCGACATGCCTGTTTACAAGCTTTTCTCAACAACAACTGGGTAGGCGCTGTGGTGTTTTTCAGTATTGTTTGGCATTACAGCCTGGCTTAAATAATGCTCAAATATTGTTATGCCGTATTTCTGTTTGTTTGCCTGGCTGGCTCAGCCAGTGCCACTGAAATCTTCCAATGGACTGATGACAGTGGTCGGCAGACTTTTTCTGATCAACCGTCTGATCCATCGGCTGAAGTTGTTGGACTTGAAGCCAGCTCAAATCGCTATTTATTTAATGTAAAACGGGTCTATGACGGCGATACGCTGGTATTGGAGAATGATGAACGTGTCCGATTACTCAGCATTAATACACCGGAAATCAGTTCGCGACATCGTGAAGCGGAGTCCGGCGGTATTGAAGCCAGAGATTGGCTAGAAGATCAGCTAAAACAGGGCCAGGTCTATTTGCAATTCGATGCTGAAAAACGCGATCGTTACGATCGACTGTTAGCCTATGCATGGACAGTAGATGGCGAATTTATCAATGAACAACTGTTGCAACAGGGGATGGCGACACTGACATTGCAACCACCTAATTTGCAATACGCCGACAACTTGATTGCGGCTCAACAGCAGGCCATAGATCAGAATAAAGGGATCTGGACGGATAAAACCTATCGACCCCGCAAGGTCATAACTATCGATGAAACCGCTTATCGGGGCTGGCATCGTTGGTTGTTGACCACGAAATCAAGCTCGCAAACCCGAGATTATTGGGTGCTGAAAGTGAATAATGAGGTCAGCCTGCGTATTTCCAAAAAGCAGCAGGCATTGTTTCCATCATTGGATAAATACTTAAACAAACCATTGGAAGTCCGGGGATGGATGTCAAAACGAGGTGATCAGTACAGCCTGTTCGTGCACCATCCCAGCGCGATTGTCAGCCTGGATTAGCGTATAGCTGACTCTGCAAAAGCAGCAGATCCTATTCGATATCTTTCAGTAACTGTTCCATGATGTCATTCATTGCCACCAGTCCGGTCAGGTCATTATTATTGACGACCAGCAAGCGTTTAACACGATGTGTTGTCATCAATGTGGCAACATGTTTAATCGATAAGTCTTCACCCACCGTAATAACCGGCTTGGCGCAGATATCATAGACATTAAGCAGATCAATATCGCCTTCTTCAGCAATCACCGTTTTCAGAATATCGCTATAAGTGATCAAACCAAAAGCATCATGTTGATTCTGTTTGTCGACCACCAGAGATTTAATTTTGTGACGTTTCATCAAGCTTAATGCTTCACGCATTTTGGCAAACGGTGAGATAGTCACCACGTCAGTAATCATAATGTCTTTGACTAATCGCATTGGGTGCAATCCTTAAAGATTAAAAAGTTTCTCGTAAATGTTGCTGAAATTTATCGATTTGAGACGTGTCAATTCCAGCCAGATGTTCAAGAGGCAAAGTAAAAACCAAGCCTTTTGAATCGGATTTATCCGGCATCAAAATGGTCTGGATGGCTTTAAGTATCTGTAAGGACAAACCTTTTTCCAGCACCATCAATAAGACGCTTTGACTCCCGTCATAGCTGAGCCCGAAAAATGTTTTTTTGGCGTTATTGCTGATACCGCGGGCAGACATCAATGTAATGCCACCCGCTCCCAAATCCTTTGCTGCATCAATGGCAGCTTGTTCGCTTTCTTCTGGAACAATAGCGACAAGAACAGAAAATTTCATACATTAACCTTTTTCAGTGTCGTCACGAGATGCATCGCAATAGCATAGAGCATGACAGTTATGATTGGAAAGATAGAGGCAAAGGCGATCAAACCAAAGCCATCCATCAGAATATTTCGGCCTTCAATATGTGTTGCTAAGCCAATGCCGAGAGCCGTAACCAATGGAACGGTCACTTCTGAAGTAGTCACACCACCCAAATCGTAGGCCAATGGCACGATATATTTAGGGGCGATCAGGGTGAGTACTATGACGATTAAGTATCCGCCAATGATGTAATGATGGATCGAGTCACCGGCTATAATGCGATGCACACCGATAGTGATACCAATAGCGACGCCAACGGCTACTAAAATCCGGATGACATTACCATTTATCCTGCCAGAAGCCGCTTCCTCGGCTTGTTGACCGATAGCAATCAAAGCCGGCTCCGCCATCGTGGTGGCAAAACCAATGGCAAACGCAAACAAATAGACATAGACAATATGCTGATTTTTTATCAATTGTTCAGCCATGCTGCTGCCGATGGGAAACAGGCCCATTTTCAGACCCACCACAAATGCATATAGACCAAATAACACCATGGCAAAACCCAGGATCACTGTGCGTGGATTAATTAGTGGACGTTTTAACACCAGATACTGGAAAAACAGGATAGTGATAATGATAGGCAATACATCTCCCATCATGCCCAGTAAATCCATCAGCATGGTCATTGAACCGGAAAGGACCTCTTGCTGAGACGTATCAATACTGAGCGCTGCTTCAGTTGACGTGTTATCACCGCTGAAGACGATAATTCCATACAGCTGAACGGTAATCATCGGCACCATAACGGCCATGGCCACAATGCCAAAGCCATCAATCAGTGGATTACGACCACGAATTGAGGAAGCCAACCCGATTCCCAATGCCGCGATTAACGGCACGGTAACGATATTGGTGGTCACACCACCTGAGTCATAGGCTAAACCGACAATTTCTGCGGGCGTAAAAAACGTGATGGTAACAACAGCAAGATAGCCGATGATCATGAACCAGTGCAGCGGGTAGCCAAATAAAATCCGAAACACCCCAAGCGCAACTACAAACCCGACCGATATGGCCACCAGAAACCGTAGAATCAGGGCATTAATTTTACCTTCACTGATTTCCTGGGCCTGTTCGGCTACCGCTATTAATGCCGGTTCAGCAATGACAGCAGAAAATCCCAAGGCAAACCCAAACGACAGTAAAATCCACAATGAGCCACGCCGGGTAAACTGATTGGAAAGACTCTTGCCGACCGGAAAAATACTGAGCTCAAGACCACGCAGAAATAAAGCAACGCCAATGGCGACGATAAACAGCCCAATACTGATGCTCAGGGTGTTATCAGGAATACTCTGCAAGATAAAAGTTTGAAAAATAACCACGACGACGACGATGGGCAGCAGATTTTTCATTGCATGCATAAATGCATCTGAAAATGCTTTCAGTTGATTCACTGCATCCTCTTACGTTGTAGTATGGATTTGATTGTAAAGACTGTTATTCAGCGCTACAAGCGGGGATTTCACGTCTCGGCACTGAGTTTTATCTGATTGCGACCGGAGAGTTTAGCGCCATACACCGCCTGATCCGCCGATTGTAATAAGCGTTTTACGGTCATATTGCTGCCAGGCTTCAGAGTTGATACGCCAACTGACAAGGTGACTTGTAATGTTTTTCCTGAAGATGCGGTGAAATGGGTTTCCGCAACGGTCTTGCGCATACGTTCTGCAATATCTGCCGCGACCAAATCACTGGCATCAGCCAACAATACGACAAATTCCTCACCCCCGTATCGAGCCAGAACATCACCCTGCCGTAAGCTGTCATTGAGCAGTTGCGCCACTTGTTTTAACACTTGATCGCCGGTTTGGTGACCATGGGTGTCGTTAATACGTTTGAAATAGTCCAGGTCGATAAATAAACACGATAAAGCCGTTTTATTGCGATTGGCCCGACTGAATTCTTCAACGATTCGCTGATCAAAAAAGCGGCGATTATTTACGCCAGTCAGTGGATCGCGCAAACCAACCAGTTTCACTTCTTCATGCAAACGTGCATTTTCGATACAGGCTGATACGACGGCTGCCAGATGTTGCAGAAACTGCGTGCCGATATTTGATTGAAATCTGTTGGGATTGCGACTGCCTAAATTCAGACTGCCAATTAATTGATTCTGACGTATCAGGGGGAGCAGAGCAATCGATCCCAATTCACCATGTGAGGGAAACAGTTGCTGATGTTGATGAGGCGAAAAGCTGGTCAGACGTGGAATGCGTCGTAAACTGAAGAACTGTTCCAGACGTTGTACTGACTCGGTAAATAACAAATGGCTCTGCCATTTTTGTGTTTCCGGCACTGATTCCAACAAACGTTGGAATTCATATTCCGGATCATGCAACATCAGCGTGACGGCTGTCAGCTGAAAGCGATGTTTATGTTCTTCGAGGATCAATTTCAGTAACGGCTCTAAGCCGCTACTATTCAGCAAGCTTAATTCATATTGCTGAAAATTGAGCTGTTTCCGCTCATTGCTTTTGGCAATACGGATCAGATCATCCATTCGATCTTGAAGCGTCGTCACGTCTTTTTGAGGCATGCAACAGCCTTGAGCACTGAAATAAGTGATGTGGAGCTTAGGGTCTGTTGATCTTTCATAGCTGCCTCTGTTACGACTGAAAAATCAACAGACTCTAATAATGGCGTATTGCGCGGGCAATTGTCCATACTTCTACTTTCTCCACACCATTTTGCATTAAACAGCGACTGGCTTCGGCAACGGTAAGTCCCGTGGTATATACATCATCAATCAAAGCAACATGTTTGTATGGCAATGCTTTAGCGACGGCAAAGGCCTGTTTTAAATTTCGTTTGCGTTGTTTACCGCTCAGGCCTGACTGTGGACTGGTATTACGCTGGCGGATTAAAACGTGTTTATCTGTTGCTACACCAAGTTTTTTCGACAGCGCATCGGCCAGTTGAGCGGACTGGTTATAACCGCGTTCGCGTAACCGACTGGGATGTAATGGAATAGGCATGAGTATTTCGGGTAACGGTTGCTGTCGCTTTCGGATTTTATCTGCCAACAGTCCGGCAAACAGCTGAGTAAAGGCCAATTGCTGATGAAACTTAAAAGCAGCAATGCAATGATTGACTGGCTCTTCATAACGAAACAAAGCAACAGTTGATTGCTGGGGTGGCGGCTGTTGCAGACATTGTCCGCAAATTCCGCTTTCATTTAGCGGTATGGCACATTGCTGACAACACTTTCCCAGCCACGGCAGGTCCTCTGCACAGGCTGTGCAAAGCACTTCATGTGGACTAAAGTCACCGCAGAGGAAGCAGGGAATCGGTAACAGTTTGCTGTATAATTCCGCCAAACGATGCGTCAATATGCCACTAAAGTTTCTGACCATCATGTTATTAATCCATTAAATCTGATGAAGAAGCCCATGACTGAAAATATAGCAGAAAAGACCGCACCGCTTCGCCATGACTGGCAGCAGGCGGAAATTGAAGCCTTGTTTGATTTGCCATTTGCGGATCTGATGTACCAGGCTCAAACCATTCACCGGCATAATTTTGATGCCAATGCTGTGCAGATCAGTACGTTGCTGAGTATTAAAACCGGTGGTTGTGCTGAAGATTGTGGTTATTGTCCACAAAGTGCGCATCACCCATCTGCAGTAAAAGCTGAACCATTAATGCCTTTGGATAAAGTGCTGGAATCTGCCGCACAGGCAAAATCCACCGGTGCTAGCCGTTTCTGTATGGGGGCCGCCTGGCGTAACCTGAAAGATCGCGATGTGGATCGGGTGGTAGCGATGATTGAAGGTGTTAAGGATATGGGGATGGAAACCTGTGTCACGCTTGGCATGTTAGAAAATCACCAGGCCAAACGCCTGAAAGATGCCGGTCTGGATTATTACAATCACAATCTGGATACTTCGCCGGAATTTTACGAGGAAATTATTTCCACCCGCACTTATCAAGATCGTCTGGATACCTTGAGCCATGTTCGTGAAGCCGGTATTCATGTTTGCAGTGGCGGTATTGTGGGTATGGGCGAAAGTCGTAAAGATCGGGCTGGTTTATTAATTAGTCTGGCGAATCTGCCAAGTCATCCTGAAAGTGTGCCAATCAATTTATTGGTTCAAGTCGAAGGTACGCCTTTGGATGGCATCAATAACCTGGATCCGTTTGAATTTGTTCGCACCATCGCCGTGGCACGCATCATGATGCCGCAGTCTTTTGTCAGACTTTCTGCAGGTCGTGAGAATATGACTGATGAATTACAGGCAATGAGTTTCCTGGCCGGTGCCAACTCGATTTTCTATGGTGAAAAATTGCTGACCACTGACAATCCGGATACCGATCATGATCAACGTTTATTTAAGCGTTTAGGTATCACCCCATTACAGGTCGGACAGCAGCAACAGGATGATAAGCACTGTTCAGCTGCCTGAACCACGTCCTGAACAACCGAATGCTCTGTGCAGCAGGCCTGCGCAGAGCATTTCAAATATTGGCCTTCGCCGTTTCAATTCCAGCGTAGCTGATTTATCGAGGCGCTCTTGTGTCACAACTTCCCTGGCAATCTCAACTGCAACAAACGTTAAGCGATCGACAAGCCGCTGGCTTATACCGCCGTTCACGGTTGCGTGATGGTGAGCAGGGTGTTGAGGTGGTGTTGGATGGACGTACGTTTTTATCGTTCAGCAGTAATGATTATCTTGGCCTGGCGGCCCATCCATCATTAAAAAAAGCCTTTACCGAGGCATTGGATCGTGAAGGTGTCGGCAGTGGTGCGGCGCATTTACTTACCGGCCATAGCCGATATCATCATCAACTTGAAGCCGCACTGGCAGAGTTTACCGGTCAACAGCGAGTGTTGCTTTTTTCCACCGGCTATATGGCCAATATCGGTGTGATTGACGGTTTACTCGGCAAAACCGATGTGGTGGTGCAAGATAAGTTGAACCATGCATCATTACTTGACGGGGGGCGTCTTAGCGAAGCTCAGCAATTACGCTACCCTCATGCCGATATGGGCTTATTGCATCAACGACTGCATACTGCCGCCAACTCCAGGAATAAACTGATAGTCAGCGATGGTGTGTTCAGTATGGATGGTGATATTGCCCCGTTACTAGAAATTATGGCTTTAGCCGAACAGCACAGAGCGGGCGTATTAATTGATGATGCACATGGTCTGGGTGTATTGGGGCAAAACGGTGGCGGCATTATTGAGCATTATGATTTAACACAACAAAAACCGATATTGGTCGGTACCTTTGGCAAAGCCTTTGGCACAGCGGGTGCTTTTGTTGCAGCTGATGAGATTGTTATTGAAACGCTGGTGCAACAGGCACGCAGTTTTATCTACACCACGGCACAACCTCCGGCCATCGCCGCTGCCACACTGGCCAGTTTACAACTGGTACAAACAGAAAACTGGCGGCGCGATAAATTACAGCAATTGATTAAACAGTTTCGTGAGGGTGCAACTCAGTTGGGATTGCCATTAATGCCTTCGCAGACAGCAATACAACCGTTGTTGATTGGCGATGATAAAGTTGCATTGAAACTGGGGCAGGATTTGGAGCAGATAGGCATCTTAGTCGGTATTATTCGGCCGCCTACCGTGCCGAAAAATACCGCCAGGTTACGAATTACGCTGTCTGCTGCTCACAATGACGAGCATATTGATCAATTACTCCACGGCTTGGAGCGTAGCTATGTTCATTAAACAGATGGGCCAAGGGCCGGATTTGGTGATGCTGCATGGCTGGAGTATGCATAGTGGTGTCTGGCAACCGTTAGCAGACATACTCGCTGAACACTTCACCCTACACCTGCTTGATCTGCCGGGACATGGCCAATCTGCCTGGCAGACAGATGCACTGCAGATGAATAATGTGTTGACCGAACTAGCGGAAAACGTCCCACAAACCGCATATTGGTTAGGCTGGTCTTTGGGGGGACAATTGAGTCTGGCTTTTGCCTCGCGTTATCCGCAGCGAGTGAGTAAATTAATTTTGATGGCGTCTAATCCGAAATTTGTCACAGCAGATGATTGGGAAGAGGCAATGGATGCGACGGTATTTTCGGTGTTTGCCGGACAGCTCAATCAAGATCAATGTGAAACCTTAAAACGCTTTGTGCTGCTACAGGCGCGTGGTGCGCAAGGCAGTCGGGAAATCATCCAATTGCTGGCAGAACAAACCGCTGATAATGTCGCACATCCTGAGGCTTTACAGGCCGGATTAACATTATTGGAAACATTGGACTTACGTTCTGAACTTGCGCAGCTACAGATACCGGTGAAATGTATTTTAGGGGATCGCGATCAGTTGGTGCCGATAGCGCTGGCTGAAACCTTATCCGAATTAAATAAAGCAATTTCAATTGATCGTATTGCCGGAGCCGGCCACGCGCCGTTTATTTCTCATCCACAGTTATGTGCCAACAGTATCCAAGAGTTTCTCAATGACTGAGCAAGCCATGCGTCCGGAAAAGAATCGTGTTGCGCGTGCTTTTGCCAATGCGGCGAACAGCTATGATGATGTGGCGATATTGCAGCGTGATACGGCTGATGAAATGCTGGAACGTCTGGAGCTGGTCAAAATCAAACCACAACAGATTCTTGATCTGGGTACCGGTACCGGACGCAATCTGAGTTTACTGCAACAGCGTTATCCTGCCGCTCAACAAATAGCAGTGGATATTGCACCAGCTATGCTCAAGCATGCAAGACAGCGCTATCGACATGATCAAGGAGTACGCCGCTGGTTGCCAGGGCAAAAATCACCCCTCTTCATAACCGGCGATGCTGAGCAATTACCCTTAGCCGATAACAGCGTGGATCTGGTCTATGCCAATCTGGCATTGCAATGGTGTGATTTGACTCCGGCCTTCAGTGAAATCCAGCGGGTATTACGCCCGGGAGGTTTGCTGATGTTCACTACTCTGGGACCAGATACTTTGCAGGAACTTCGTCAGAGCTGGGCTGCGGTGGATGACTATCCTCATATCAATGTGTTTCTGGATATGCACGATGTGGCCGAGGCGATGTTTGCTGCAGGACTCAGCGATCCGGTATTGGATAGTGATCGACATAGTCTTTTGTATCGGGATCTGGTCAGCATGATGCGTGATTTACAGCAATTAGGCGCACGTAATGTCAATCAGGGTCGCCACCGGGGCTTGACCGGTAAAAATAGGCTGAAAAAAGTGACCGCCGCCAGTGAGCAGTTCCGGGTAAATGGACTGCTACCCGCGACTTATGAAGTCATTTACGGCCATGCCTGGGCTGGCGAAGCGTTGCAACCACTTGCCGAAGAAGGGTGTGTACCAGTCAGCCTTAACCAGTTGAGAAGTAAGCTCTGATGACAAGGAATTTATTTGTTACCGGCACCGATACCGAAGTCGGTAAAACCCGGATCAGTGTTGGCTTGATCAAGGTTTTGCAACGGCAGGGTCTTAGAGTCGCTGCAATGAAACCGGTGGCCAGTGGCTGTGAATGGCAGGATGGGCAGCTGCAAAATGAAGATGCGCTTGCCTTAATCGAGCAGTCGGATATTAAATTACCGTATTCACAAGTTAATCCTTATGCGTTTGAACCGGCGATCGCGCCACATCTGGCGGCACAACAGGTAGGGCAAACTATTTCGCTGAAGGTCATTGAAACGCATTTTGCTGCAATGCAACGACATGCGGATGCTTTCGTGGTCGAAGGGGCCGGCGGCTGGCTGGTGCCATTAAATGATAATCAAACCATTGCCGATCTGGCGAAAGCGTTGAACTTACCCGTGGTACTGGTAGTTTCCATAAAACTGGGTTGTATTAATCATGCGTTGCTGACAGTTCAGGCAATTGCCGATTCGGGTCTGTCTCTGGCGGGGTGGGTAGCCAATGACTTTCTTGACGATTCAGAATCTACCGCGATCATTCAAAGTCTTACACAACGTATTACTGCGCCATGTCTGGGGGTTGTGCCTAAGCTGGAGGATGATGAAGATGCCAGCGCCTGGCTGAAGTTATAACTTTTCAATGATCATGTGTTGCCGGAAAAACGGTCACTTCATCTCCAGCCTGCCATTGTGGATATTTCTGCATAATTTGTTCAAACAGGTCGGACTGTAAAAATCCATTCAACCAGTTTTGCAGTTTTGGATAATCCGTCTCGATAAACCAGTCCCAATCCACCAGGGCAAACTGTCGGACAAATGGCAACAGGGCATAGTCCACTAACGTCAGCGAATCGCTCATTAGACCGATTTGCTGGTTGAGGCGCTGTTCCAGTTTGGCTAAACACTGTTCGCCCTGTTGCCGATAATACTGCTTGCTATGCTCGGGGTAACGATCAGCGTATTTATAACGATCCAGTGCCTGCTTGAAACTGACATCATTTTCTTCAATCAAAATAAATGCCTGCTTCCGTTGCTGCTCATCCAGAGATTGCCAGATGGCATGATGTTCAACTGCCCAAAGCATTATATCCAGACTTTCTTCCAATACTTTGCCATTCGTCTTTACCAGCACCGGAACGGTGGCTTTTGGCGAGGCTTCCAGCATTTCGGCCGGTTTGTCTTTCAATACCACTTCACGTAATTCAATGTCAGCGCCTGCAATGGCGATGGCCAACCGGGCACGCATCGCATACGGGCAACGACGAAAGCTGTACAAGACAGGGAGTTCAGCAGACATAAACAATCAACTATTCATCAGAATACAAGCTTTCAGTATAGACAAAATGCCATGGCAACTATAAATTAGTATTTACTAATATTTGTCTGGTTGGAATATGAAGCAGGTTCTTAGTTCGTCTTTTTATGTGCTTGCATTGTTGCTGTGGTTTTCTTCCGGAATAGTCTGGGCAGAATCCTGGCAGGTGAGTGTGGTGGAAGACCGGCAGGTTATGCGCGAATCAAATTTTCCTGCAATTATTGAAGCCGTAAACAATGCAACGGTGGCTTCACGTATTGCTGCTGAAGTCATTGAAGTAAATGTTGATGTGGATGATCGGGTGCCGGCGGGTACAGTGATTATCCGCTTTCGCGATGAAGAGTTTCAGGCCCGACTCAAACAGGCTGAAGCAGGTTTGGCCGCCGATCAAGCCAATCGTCGTGAAGCCCTTGCTCGCCAGCAGGAAGCCGCTGCAGAAGCCCAGCGTATGGAAGAGCTGTTTGCACGTAAACAAGTCACCCGTGCCGCATTGGATAAAGCCAGAGCGGATATCAGTGCTGCAAATGCCCGGCTGGAGGCTGTCAATGCGCAGTTGAAAAGTCGTCAGGCACAGATTGAAGAAGCCAGAGTTTTACTCTCTTATACTGAAATTCGGGCACCTTATGATGGGATTGTGACTGAACGTCTTATTGAGCCTGGCGAAATGGCCTCACCGGGACAGTTACTCATGTCGGGATTGTCATTAAACCAATTACGCGCTGTAGCTCAGATCCCGCAATCACTGATTGAATCTGCAAGACAGGCGAGTCAGCCGGTCATTCGATTTGCTGAAGAAACTATCACGCTAACCAAACTCACCGTAGTTCCCAAAGCTGACAGTCGCAGTCATTCAATCAAGGTCCGAGGAAATTTGACACAAAACACAGCACATTTACTGCCGGGTATGTGGGTGACCCTAAGCTGGCAAAACGGCATGGAAACAGTGCGGAGCATTCCGCTAACAGCATTAGTTAAACGTGGTGAACTCAGCGGGGTTTATGTGCTTTTCAATGACCAACCCCAATTTCGGCACATCTGCAGCGGTCGTCATCTCACGGAAATGCAACTGGAGGTCCTTGCTGGTTTGCAAGCGGGAGAACAGGTATTGACTCACGCGGTTGACGCATTGCAATCACAGGAATAAACGATGCCAGTCGATGATAATTTAGGGATTTCTGGTCGTATTGCCCGTCAGTTTCAGAATAATGCCATTACCCCTTTGTTAGCCTTATTGGCTGTTTTGATGGGCTTGTTTGCCATCATGATGACACCCAGAGAGGAAGAGCCACAGATTGATGTGACCTTTGCTAATGTATTGATTGCCTTTCCGGGAGCCAGTGCAGAAGAAGTTGAAAATCTGATCGCCATTCCAGCCCAGCAAGTGTTGAGTGAGTTAAATGGGGTAGATCATCTTTTTGCCGTGTCCAAACCCGGCATGGCAGTAATCACGGTGCAATTCGAGGTAGGTGAACAGCGCAACGAGGCGATTGTGCGATTGTATAATCAAATTTACTCCAATAATGACTGGCTTCCGACACAACTGGGAGTCGCACAACCGATTATCAAACCTATGGGCATTGATGATGTGCCTATTGTCAGTTTGACCCTATGGTCCGAAAACCCTGATATCGATGCCTACCAGTTGCAGCAGGTCTCCCATTCCCTGGAAACGGAACTGAAGCGTATTAAGGGGACTCGGGATATTTACACCATTGGTGGCAGTGGTAACGTGGTACGCATAGAGCTTAATCCCATTGCCATGGCAGCATATCAGGTGGATCCCTTACGTTTGAAAATGGCCTTGCAACAGGCCAGCCACTCTGCTGAAGCGGGTATTGTCATACAGCAGGATCAAGCCAGTTCGGTACAGGCCGGTGAATTTCTCAGTAATGTGGAAACGGTGGAGCAACTGGTTATTACGGTTCATCAGGGGAAACCGGTTTATTTGAAACAAATCGCCAATATTCAGCTGGGGGCTGCCCAGACGAAGCAATTCAGCTGGATAGGATTTGGCACAGCGGACAAACAAACGGCTGAAGCCCATTATCCGTCAGTGACATTGGCCATTGCCAAACAACCGGGCACCAATGCGGTGGATATTGCTGATGCAGTGTTGCAGCGAGTGACGGATTTATCACCGGTAATGATTCCGGCTGAAGTCAATATCACGTTCACCCGCAACTATGGTCAAACTGCTGACGACAAAGCGCAAACACTGATCCACAAGTTGATATTTGTGACTCTCGCCGTGGTCGTTTTGGTCTGGATGGCACTGGGATGGCGAGAGGCGATTATTGTTGGCATTGCTGTGGTGATTACTCTGATGCTGACCCTGTTTGCATCATGGGTGTGGGGATTCACGTTAAATCGTGTCTCATTATTTGCTTTGATATTTGCCATTGGGATTCTGGTAGATGATGCCATTGTCGTGGTGGAAAATATTCATCGTCATTTGCAGACTGGCCAAAAAACATTTGCTGAAGCGATACCTCTGGCTGTTGATGAAGTTGGCAGTCCGACGATTATGGCCACGCTGGCAGTGATTGCCGCTTTATTACCAATGGCTTTTGTCAGTGGCTTGATGGGGCCTTATATGAGTCCCATTCCGATCAATGCCAGCATCGGTATGTTGCTGTCTTTACTGGTGGCGTTTATGTTAACTCCATGGCTGGTGATGAAGATTTTACCCGCTCATGGCACGCATCAAGCTGAAACCAGGAGCAACCATCTGGCCGAAAAAATACTCAGCCCGTTTATTCGCTCATCGAACAGCAAGCGCTGGCGACAGGGGCTTTTTCTCAGTCTAATGGGATTAATCGTGTTATCAGTTGGCCTGGTTGTGGTCAAACTGGTGGTGCTGAAGATGCTGCCATTTGACAATAAATCGGAATTTCAGCTGGTCATTGATTTACCCGAAGGGTCACCAGTCGAGCGGACTGCAGCGGCTGTGCAGGAATTTACCCAAGTATTAAACACATTGCCGGAACTGCGTAACTATCAAGCCTATGTTGGGAGTGCCGGTCCTATGACCTTTAATGGTCTGGTGCGCCAATACTATTTACGTGAGGAATCTCATCTGGCTGATATTCAGGTCAATCTGCTGGACAAAAAAGACCGCGACAGAAGTAGTCACGAAATCGCCAGTACTATTCGTCCGGCATTGCAGACGGTAGCAAAGCGTTGGGATGCATCGTTAAAAGTGGTTGAATTACCCCCGGGCCCTCCGGTACAGGCTCCGATTGTGGCGGAAATCTATGCAGCTGATTTTACCCTGCAGCAGGATTTTGCCAGGCAACTGGTCGAACGATTTTCCAACACGCCAGGACTCGTGGATATTGATAGCACGCTTGAAGCGGATATGCCGCGCTGGTTAATGCGCATTGATCGTGAAAAAGCCGCATTATTGGGAATCAGTCAACAGCAAATCGTCGACGTTAGCCGTATTTTGCTATCAGGTGAAGATGTCGCCTATCTGCATAACAACAGCGTGAAATATCCGGTGCCGCTAAGGCTGCAGTTTCCAATCTCTTCTCAGCGTGATTTAACCGATTTATTACAGTTACCCATCAGTAGTACGGATTCAGCTAACAACATTCCGCTCGGTGAAATGGTCAGCCTGGAGAAAACCGCCCATCAACAAACCCGTTACCAAAAAGATCTGTTGCCCGTTGTGTATGTCACCGCAGACATGGCGGGTGACATGGATAGCCCGTTGTACGGTATGTTTGATGTTGTTTTTCAATTGCTGGATATGCAGGTTCCACAAAGCTTTATTCAGCAACCGGATTTACCATTACAGCCAACGGTAAAGTGGGATGGTGAATGGCAAGTCACTTATGAAACCTTTCGCGATATGGGAGCGGCCTATGCGGTTGGAATCGTATTGATCTATTTATTGCTGGTGGCGCAGTTCAAATCGTATCTGTTGCCGTTAGTGATCATGGTGCCAATTCCGTTGACTATTATTGGCGTGATGCCAGGTCATGCCTTGCTTGGTGCGCAGTTCACGGCAACGTCCATGATAGGCATGATCGCCATGGCAGGCATTATCGTCCGTAATTCGATTCTGTTAGTAGATTTTATTCACCAGTCACTGGATCAGAGAATGAGCTTGCAGGATGCCGTTATTGAAGCGGTGACAGTACGTGCCAAACCGATCATATTGACGGCTGCTGCCGCTATTCTTGGTGCCATCTTTATTCTGGATGATCCGATTTTTAACGGTCTGGCAGTGGCTTTATTGTTTGGTATATTGGTTTCAACAATACTGACATTACTGGTGATACCAGTATTGTTTTATAGCTTGTATCAACGCCGCTATCAGTAATCAGACCTGTTTGTTATTTCGTAGCTCTTCTGCCTGCCGGTTTAAGGTGTGTTTAACCAGGATATTACGGTCTGTTTCACTCATATGGGTAAACGCCATTCGCAGATAAAAGCTTTTACCCTCTACGCTTTCAATTAATTGATCGCAGGCAATCACTTTGGCAATGGCACGAATATGTAAACCACCGGGCAATAATTGCATTCTGATTTCCATTGCCGAACGGGGTTGGAGGGGGCTTTCTGTCATTAAAGCCACTCCCCCGGCGCTAAGATTGACTTCAGCTGCTGATTCAGGATTAAGCGGGGTATGTAATAACTGAACATTCTGCGCCAGCAGGTTCAGTTTATCATCAAGCATCCGCAGGGCTCTGGCGATATCTCTATCGGTGTGACCAATTTGATCAGTCAGATGATTAAAGCTTTTTTGAATCGACGACATTTGCTGAGTTAACTGGCCCGTTTCAGGGGTGGCATCAATAATAGCATGGCCAATTTGTTCGGCTTCAGCAGTACTAAGTGGAACGACGGACATAACCAAACGATCATTAATGCGAAAAAATGCCCGGCGATCAGCACCGGTTGTGGGAGTGTCGTTCATCTTATGTCTTCCTGTTACTGGTGACCCATTTTATGAATCAATGCTGATTTTATCTAATTAAATATAAACATCGGACGACACCAAGAATATTCTCCGGTGCCGCCAGATGTTACTAATCACATAACAGATTACAAGTTTTCCGAAGCAAAGTCAGCCAGTCGTGAACGTTCACCACGCAGCAGGGTGATATGTCCGCTATGCGGCCAGTTCTTAAAATGATCCACCACGTAAGTCAGACCCGAAGTGGTCTCACTCAAGTACGGCGTATCAATCTGTGAAATATTACCCAGACAGACAATCTTGGTGCCGGGACCTGCCCGTGTAATCAGGGTTTTCATCTGTTTGGAGGTCAGATTTTGCGCTTCATCGATAATGATAAAACGGTTAAGGAAGGTGCGACCCCGCATAAAGTTCAGTGAGCGGATCTTGATCCAGCGTTGCAACAGGTCATTGGTGGCTTGTCGACCCCAGTCACCGCCATCAGTTTTGTTGAGCACTTCCAGATTGTCCATTAATGCGCCCATCCACGGCGTCATTTTTTCTTCTTCAGTACCGGGCAGAAAACCGATATCTTCACCCACAGGCACGGTGACACGGGTCATGATGATTTCACCATAACGTTTGTGTTCGATACATTGAGTTAAGGCGGCTGCCAGGGTTAATAACGTTTTACCGGTCCCCGCCTGACCCAGCAGGGTGACAAAATCAATCTCCGGATCCATTAACAGATTCAAAGCGAAATTCTGCTCACGGTTGCGGGCGGTAATGCCCCAGACGGAATGATTTTCACGGCGATAATCATGAATCAGCTCAATATCAGCGGTGGTTTCATTGTTGTTACGCACCACCGCTTCAATGGCGCGTTCTTCACCGGGTGAATAAATCAGCTGATTGGGATACCAGTCTTTGACTACTTCGCCTTCAACCTGATAGAAGGTGCGGCCATCTTCGGTCCATGATTCGAGGCGGTTCAAGTCTTCCCAGAAATCGGCTTTAAGCTCACTGGAACCGCGATACAGCAGATCCACATCATCAAGTACTTTATCGTTGTAATAATCTTCGGCGCAGATGCCTAATACGGTGGCTTTAATACGCAGATTGATATCTTTGGAAACCAGAATCACGTTGGTATCGATTTGAGCCTGTTGCAGGTTGATAGCAACAGCAAGAATGGCATTGTCAGCTATTTGTCCAGGTAATTCTTTGGGTAACTCTCCTGCCATTTGCCGGGTTTGGAAAAATAAACGACCACTGGCTTGAGGCACATCACTGTTTATAACACTCGGCAGTGGAATACCCGAATTTATGGCATCGTTATCTGCGGCCTGTTCTAGTAAATCATCGAGAAAACGGCTGACCTGGCGCACATTGCGAGATACTTCAGATAGACCCTTTTTACCTCTGTCGAGCTCTTCAAGCACCACCATAGGCAGGAAAATATCGTGTTCATCAAAACGAAATAGAGCAGTGGGGTCGTGCATCAGCACATTGGTATCGAGCACAAACAGACGTTTTGTCGCGTCGGGTCGTTTAATCATTCGGAGTAGATCCTCTTGTTGTATTGACGTGCCTGCGTTTGATTATGATCGAAGAACAGGCTTCTGCAAAGGGCTCTTATGGCTTTTCTGCTGAGAAAATAAATAGGTTATTGAAACCAATAAAAATAATGCTGTTGAACCGTCTTATTATTGATAGCAAGGCTGTTCGTCAAACCATGGTTCGCTCTGCCGGGTGGAGGCAACAAAGCTTGTCGACCTGATATAAACCCATTATCTTGGCAAGTCATAATCAAAAAATTTTTTGATCAGCTAAATATCAACGCTATCGCTGGCAATTTTTATCCGAAATCAGGCTGCTTAAATGAACGAAAAACTTGGAATTTCCCCGGAAACCTTTGCGATTTTTGCCCCAATCATCAGCTTGTTTGGCAGCACTTTTATCCTATTGCTGGTTATGTTGGTATTGAATTCTGTTGCTTCCCGGTTTATTCGCCGGACTATTGATTCCACTGAATTACGTCGTAAATGGCTGGTTCAGACGCGTAACGGCATTATTCTGGTTTTTATCCTGGGTCTGATTTTAATCTGGGGTGAAGAACTCAGAACCTTGGCATTATCCGTAGTGGCGATTGCAGTGGCGTTTGTTGTCGCCACCAAAGAACTGATTCTCTGCGTCACGGGGTCACTACTAAAGACCGGTGCCGGGTCGTTTGAAATTGGGGATCGCATTCAGATAAAAGAATTTCGTGGTGATGTCATCGACCAGACCTTACTAGCGACCACCATTCTGGAAGTTGGCCCCGGCAAACTGACGCACCAACGAACGGGCCGTATGGCGGTCATTCCCAATGCCTTGTTTGTTTCAGAACCTGTTATTAATGAAAGTTATACCCGGCAGTATGTTTTGCATGTGTTTACCGTGCCGTTCAAACGTACCGACAAATGGCAGGCTGCTCAGCAAGCCCTGCTGGCAGCTGCTTCCAAGCATTGTCAGCCGTATTTGGAAAATGCTCGAATCTATATGCAAAAACTCAGTGATGAACGTGGTCTGGATGCGAGCTCGGTTGATCCCCGTGTCACAATACAGGTTCCTACCGCTGCTGAAATTCATTTAGTAGTGCGTTTTCCGGTTCGGGCTTCTCAACGCAGTTACATTGAGCAACTCATCCTGTCGGAGGTGTTTACTGTTGATTATTCCGGTAAAGCTAAAAACTCTGACGAAGAGGATGAAGATAAAGAGGAAAACTGATTTTCCTCAATCTAAACCGGTTGAATCAGGTCGCAAGTCAAAGCTACTCTTCATATTTAGGTTGTTCAGTATTGTCGTCTTCATCAGTTCTTTTCTCATCATCGACAGGGTCATCGGTGACAGCCGAACCTGTACCTGATTGATCACCGGTTTGAGACTCTTCTATCGTGACGGATTTTTTGCCATCTTTGCTGTCGATTACAACTTGTTTGCCTTCACCATCCTCAGCAAATGACGGCGTCAGAAAGCAAAACGAAAGTAGGCTTGCGATAATGGTTTTGCGAAAGAGGGGTTGCATATAAGTTGATCCTTGTTCAGGTAAAGCCATATTCAATCTAACATTTACAGTCATTAATAAATCATAATGCTGGCAATTGCGTTAACTTCAGTTAATCACTATGAGAAAAACAGGCCGGTTAAGCAATGAGCTTATTCAGTTGTATTGTCTTCATTTTATTCGGGAACAACTCAGTTTTGACACGCCTTATCCTGGAAAAAAATCAGTTGTTTGTTTATCTGGCCGCTATATCGCTGGGTTTGGTTCTGGGCGTGTCATACCCCGCAGCAGCCAGCCAACTTGAAGTTGCCGTCTGGCCCTTATTAGCGGCCTTGTTATATTCAACGTTTACCCAGGTTCCATTAACCCATCTGCGGGAAGCTTTTTACAAACCTGAATTACTACTGGCAGCCATTCTGGGGAATTTTGTGTTAATTCCCCTTGCCGTCGCTTGTCTGCTGTTAGTCGCTCCCAACGATCCTGCAGTACGACTGGGTATTTTATTAGTGTTATTAGTGCCTTGTACCGATTGGTTTATCACCTTTTCCCAACTTGGTGGTGGTGATACCCGGCTGGCAATCGCTTTTGCCCCGATAAGCCTTCTATTGCAAATCCTGTTGTTACCACTCTATCTCTGGTTGTTCCTGGGCGATGAATTTCATCTGAATCTGGCACAGGCTGAGATGGTTTGGGCTTTTGCCGGTTTGATTGTTGTGCCATTGATACTGGCGTTTTTGACTCAAAAATGGTCAGCCAAACAAGCAAAGGGTGAGCGGGTCATTAATTTTCTGGCGTGGTTTCCGGTGCTGTTATTAGCCATTGTGATGTTTATTATTGCCATCTCGCAAGTCACTATCGTTATGCAGTCAGTGAGTTTATTACTCCACTTATTGCTGATATTTGTGCTGTTTTTAGCCATTGCAGCTGGATTTTCCAGACTTTTATCCAGGTTATTTAAACTTTCATCCCCACAAGGTAGAGTTCTGGCATTCAGCTTTGGTACCCGTAATTCTTTTGTGATGCTCCCCATTGCGTTGGCGTTGCCGGCTTCATACGAGCTGGCAGTAGTGGTTATTGTGTTTCAATCATTAGTCGAGTTAATCGGCATGATGGTGTTTTTATGGTGGGTGCCTAAGCATCTTTTTCCTTTAAACAGGTAAATAACGATGAGCAAGGATCAACCCGTAACCGATCTCGAAGAATTGTTTGATTGTATTGGCGAAGCGGCTGAGCAAAGGCCCAACCAAAAAGTTTCGATTGAGCGCATTATGGATATGATAGGCCGACGTTCTTTTGGGCCGCTATTGCTTATGGCCGGCTTAATTATATTAGCACCGGTCATCGGCGATATCCCTGGTGTCCCCAGTCTCATGGCCGTATTTGTCTTTTTAGTCGCCATACAGTTGTTGTTGGGTCAGGAATATTTCTGGTTACCGAAATGGTTATTGCAGAGAGCCGTCCCCGGTGACAAGTTACTAAAGGCGGTTAAATGGTTACGCAAGCCGGCACGTTTTATCGATAAACTTATTCAGCCACGTTTACTGGTTTTTGTGAATGGTACAGCCAAATTTGCGATTGCCAGTGTCTGCATTTTGATTGCACTGATGCTACCGTTTATGGAGGTCATCCCTTTCAGTGCCAATGCGGCCGGCATTGCCCTGGTTGCATTTGGTCTGTCTCTGATAGCCAGAGACGGCTTGCTTGCATTGTTATCATTTATTCTGACAGGCCTAACGACTTGGCTTATTTTCTCCAATTTAGTTTAATTCAAATTTGAGAAAAGCTGGTCGGTCTGTTTTCGGCAGATAATAAATCCGTTTTGCCGAAGTCTTAACAAATCCGCACCGAGTATTTACTGTTAATCTGGTACAACTGCTCGGCCAATGGTATGCGCATCTGTACCGAACCAAATCGCGTTGCTGGTTTCATCAAATACCATATGTCTCACGGTCTGACCGCCCGATGGAATTTCATCTATCGCTATAAACTGTTCGGTTTTGCTATCAAAACCGATAAACCGGTTAGGTTGCAAACCGGTTTCCACGTACCAGATGCGATCCTGATTATCGACGGTCATCGCATATAAGCCGGCGGCTTCGCCTCCTGGAGTCCGCCATTGCTGCATGGATTTATCCTGCGGGTTATAGACGCCAATAAAACCCACACCTGCATCCACCCACCAAACGCGACCATCTGATGTCAGACCGATTCGACGGATAATACTTTCTTCATCAGGAGTTTTAATGATATCGAGTTGCATGGACTCAGGATCAACCGTGCCGATGGCATTACTGCCCATAAAAGCAATCCATGGACGATCCTGTTTATCCACTACCAGCCCGTAAGGCCGCATATTACGTCCAGGTACTTCAATGATTTCCACCTCACCCGAGGAAGTTGCTAAATTACCGATAAAACCGGCCTTGCCTGAACGCTGCACGGTAAACCAGATATTACCTTCAGAAGTCCAGGCCATTGTGTGCGGATCGTTGACGCCTTCCGGCATTTCGAAGCGGGTCACCTGGCCTGTTTCAGGATTAAGTCGACCAATATGCCGGTCTTTATTACCGGCATACCAGGGATAACCCTCATCATCGACAATCACGGTATGAGGACCGGATTCAGGAATGTCGAAACGTTGCATTTCGCCTGACTGAGGCTGCAGTCTCGCCACATAATCACCCAGCTGTCCTACAAACCAGACACTGCCATCCGGACTGACATAAGGATCACGGGGCCGGGTGTTGTTCCATTCAACATCCCATTCGGTAAAATCCAGAGACACACGTTCATTCTGGGGCAGGATATTTTTGTGGGTGGTTTCATCGGCTGAAACGTAGCTAGTGCTCAACAGGCAGGTTAATGCGATGATGCAACTGGCCAGAACAGAATGACTGGGTGAGTGTGGTTTGGCGTTTGTCATATTCGCTCTCCAAATTTGCTCTTGGGAATCTGTAACATGTTGACCATAAGATGAATTAAAAGTGCGGATAACGGTTTAATCATTAACCTGAAGGGGGAGTGCATGGACAGTGATGTCATCTTGCAGATTGTTTTACTCACAACCGCTGCAGGCATTTGTATTCCGGCTGGCGGTTTACTGGCCTCTTTTGAGCGAGTGCATTCGCAGTGGCTGGAAAAAGAATTAAGGCATTTCATCATTGCTTTTGGGGGAGGCCTTTTATTGGGTGCGGTGACCATAGTGCTGGTGCCTGAAGGGATAGATAATATGCATAACTCCCTCTGGAGTATTCCCGTTATTCTCTCGGGTGGTCTGGTTTTTTTCTTTATTGAACGTCTGCTGGGTGTTTATAAAAATGAATCGCCGCAGCTGATGGGTATGATATTGGATTACATCCCCGAAGCCATTGCCTTGGGTGGTTTAATTGCATTGAAACCGTCCTCTGGACCATTGCTGGCGTTGCTGATCGGATTACAGAATCTACCTGAAGGTTTTAATGCCTACCGGGAACTCAAGCAGCACAACCGACACGACAAGGTTATTGTCAAAATGGGCATACTGGCTTTGCTTGGCCCCATCGCCGGGTTGGCTGGATATTTCTATTTATCCGATCATCAGCATTTGCTTGGCGGCATTATGCTGTTTGCCTCAGGAGGAATTCTATACCTCATATTTCAGGATATTGCCCCTCAATCCCGACTCGCAAGACACTGGGCTCCGCCTTTAGGCGCGGTTTTCGGCTTTTGCCTGGCCTTGTTTGGTCATCTGTTGATGGCAAGTCACTGACCGAAGATGTTTGCTGTTTGCTGTTTGGTGCTAGGGCTTGTTGATCTTTCATCGCCACCACTGCTGGAGGCTATTTTTTCGTCCAACACCGTGGGGCGGAAAAATAGTCCCAGCCCTGCGGGTTGTGGCTGAAAATGCACCACTCCGTGTTGCTCGTCGTTTATTTAGAATGACTAAACTACATTCCTCGCGCCTTGATTGGTGCAGTTTCAGTCACAACAGCGGCGGCTATGAAAGATCAACAAGCCCTAGTTATCGAGATTTGATAATTATTTTGCGAACTTTAACCTATGTAATATCTGCTGCTTGATTAGCTTGCTACCTTTGAACTACGTTGTGTCGGAGATAAGCTTGAGCTTTGTCACAACGGTGCTTTTCATCGTTTATCAATCCCGAAGAGTCGTCGTTATTTGTGCTCTTTTCAATGGTCCATGAATGGGTGCAATCGACTTACTGTTAAGGTGTTTTAAGTAGAATTAACATGCGATAGATCCTATTTAGAAAAGTTAGATGTGCTGATCTTCATCATTAATTTCATGGGCTTTGCTGTGAGTTAACATCTAACTGATTAGCGGAGTTATTTTCTGGGGACACCGTTATACACGCTGGTAGGGCAGAAGTGTTATCGATTTAGTCAGCAGGGATTGCTGTTAAATGATTCGACTTTTAAATTGAACTGCTCACCGTGACTTCAAATAGTTCAGGTGGTTGATAAAACCCACTATGGAGTTTAATCAATGACAAGAAGAAATGAAGCAATAAAAGGTAACTCACCTGGGCAAATAGACGAAGAGCTCAATGCCAGCCTGTTACACGCGTTTATTGAAGCCCGCCATCAGACTGAATATATCTGTGCCAGACTTGAAATTGAAGATCAGGTGATTCAGCCAGCACCTTATGTCAGTCCGCCAAAATGGCATCTCGCGCATACATCATGGTTTTTCGATTGTTTTATTCTTGAGCCACTGAATCTGGCTCAAACAGCAGACTCTTCTCAATATCATTATTTATTTAACTCGTATTATAAAAGTCAGGGCGCCCACTGGTTGCAGTCCAATCGTGGTCAATTGTCACGGCCGACAGTGAAAGAAATCATGCGTTATCGTCAGCGCATTACGGATGCTATTACAGTATTACTGGAAGCTGGATCGCTCTCCAAGCAACAACTGGATAATATCGCTATTGGAATACAGCATGAACAACAGCATCAGGAACTGCTGTTCATGGATATCAAGTTTATTCTGGGTAATCATCCCTGGCCTGTGGCGTATGAACGGGGTGTTGACGCAGATAAAAACTTACTTCCCGCCAGGGCGTTGGGCTGGTTCGAGTCGACAGAAAATATCGCCTTGTTCGGAGCCCGTATTAATGCGTTTTCCTATGATAATGAGCGTCCTCGTCACCGCCGCTGGATCAGTGGTTTTCAATTAGCAGATCGGTTGATTAATAACGGTGAATATATGGATTTTATGACCGATGGCGGTTACCGGCGACCAGAGCTTTGGCTAAGTGATGGATGGGACTGGGTGCAGCAAAACCAGATCACCCACCCACTGTACTGGCGTAAACAGAATCATCATTGGGATGAATATCATTTGAGTGGTTTGGAGCCATTGAATCCTAATCTGCCGGTGAGCCATATCAGTTTTTATGAAGCCGATGCCTATGCACGATGGTTGGGAGCACGTTTACCTACAGAATTTGAATTAGAAGCGCATAGCTCCCGAAATAGAGATCTGTTCGAGACGGAAAGCGCTTTTTGGGATCCGGATGAATCAATTTATCCTTCTCCTCAAAGAGCCTGCGATGAATTTGATACCGGTTTGCTCTGGCAATGGACCAACAGTGCTTATGCGCCTTATCCAGGATACAAAACCACCAACACAGCGTTGGGTGAATATAACGGTAAGTTCATGGCGAACCAATATGTTTTAAAAGGCGGATGTGTGGCAACGCCTAAACATCATATGCGAGCCAGTTATCGGAATTTTTACCGACCTGATGATCGCTGGGCTTTTACCGGTATTCGTCTAGCGAAGGATTTGTAATGACCTATCTGGTTCTGGATTCAATTCGAAATCAAACGCAAGATGCCCTCAAAGAGCAATTTGCTTTTGATGTGTTAATGGGGTTCTCGGCGCCATCTAAATATCTGCCAAGTAAATATTTTTATGATGCTAAAGGCAGTAAGTTATTTGAACAGATAACCGAGTTGGAGGAATATTATCCAACCCGCTGTGAATTTGAAATTCTCAATATAGTTGGAGCTGAACTTACTGGGTTTATTCAGGATAAGCCATTTGAAATTGTCGAGTTGGGATCCGGGGATGGTTGTAAAACCAAGGTTTTGCTTAGCAAACTATTAGAGTCCACTGATGCGTTTTCCTATATCCCCATCGATATTTCAGAAACGGCGATGGCGGATCTCATCAGCTCATTAAACCAATCCCATCCGACGCTTACCAAACACGGTATTGTCGGTGATTATTTTGCCAGTATCCGCCATCTTGAAAACACCTCCGACAGTCGCAAGCTGGTGCTGTTGCTGGGATCCAATATCGGTAACTTTGACTTTCCCAGCGCCAAACGTTTTTTGCACAGTATCTGGAAGTGTCTGAATCATAATGATTTGTTTTTGATTGGCTTTGATCTGAAAAAAGATATTGATGTATTAACCCGAGCTTATAACGATAAAAAAGGCATTACCCGGGCCTTTAATTTGAATGTCTTAACACGTATAAATAATGAGCTGCAGGGTGAGTTTGATTTGGACCGATTTTCGCATCATGGAATGTATAATCCGCGACATGGCGCGATGGAGAGTTATTTAGTCTCGCTGGAGCATCAACAAGTGCATATCGGGGCGTTGAAAAAAACCTTTGAATTTAATGCCCATGAAGCAATTCATCTGGAACTTTCTCATAAATACCTGCTATCCGATATGCAAAAATTAGCCAATGAAACCGGTTTTAATGTGCTGAAAAACTGGCAGGATTCACAAGATTATTTTGCCGATTCTCTTTGGCAGGTTAATAAAGATTTTCCTGAATCGCCTACGCAAAACATGGATGAATAAACCGTGCGTTAAGTAAGTGGCGATGGATGATCAACAAAGCCAAAGAGCTTTTCCCGGATTATGCGAAAGCCTTTTTCTTTTTAAAAACTTCAACTTATTCAAACAACATGTTCTATTGTTATGCTACTAGGGCTTGTTGATCTTTCATCGCCACAACAGAGGCGGCTATGAAAGATCAACAAGCCCTAGACTAAAAACATGTATTTAAATACAAATAGGCGATGGCAGTAATGATGAAACTGAATATCAGCGATTTTCAGGCAGTGCCTGGCGACAAGGTTAAATTAAATAAATGGCCTACGCTTGTTGAGCCGCTATATACCTCAAAGAAGCACTACCAAAAATTGCTTAAAGAAAATGTTGAAGCCCTTAGTGAATTACAGCATATGCTTTATGCCGATAATCATTATTCTGTGTTGCTGATTTTTCAGGGCATGGATGCAGCGGGAAAGGATGGTGCGATACGGCATGTGATGTCAGGCATTAATCCGCAGGGCTTTCAGATCTTCAGCTTTAAACAGCCTAGTGAAAAAGAATTGGAACATGATTTTCTTTGGCGAACGGCACGTTGTCTCCCGGAACGTGGTCGGATCGGTATTTTTAATCGCTCGTATTATGAAGAGGTGCTGATTGTTAAAGTGCATCCGGAGTTTCTGGTAAAACAACGTTTGCCGGAAAAACTACCCCCCAAACGAAGCTTTTGGCAGAACCGTTATCGTTCAATAGTAGAACATGAAGCCCATTTGCATCGCAGCGGTACACGGATCATCAAGTTTTTTTTGCATCAGTCCAAAGATGAACAGGCGAAGCGGTTTATGCAACGCATTGATGAGCCTGATAAAAACTGGAAACTGACGACGGCAGATATTGAGCAGCGCGAATTCTGGGATGACTATACCAAAGCGTATGAAGACTGCATTAATGCTGCCACAAGCAAAGATGCTCCGTGGTACATCGTGCCAGCCGATGATAAAAAGAATGCCCGGTTAATTATTTCGGAAATCTTTTTAAAAACGCTAAGTGAACTGCCAATAGCTTATCCTCAGGCGACTGATGCCCATCGCCTTGAATTGAAGTCTATTCGTGAGCATTTAGAGAAATCCTGACCATAAATTAAACAAACGCGATATCAATTTAAAGGTAAAGCAGTCGATTTTATCGGTGATTTCATTACAAACGAAGTATGTACACCGGTGACGCCTTCAATCCGCGTAAGCTTCTGTAAGAGAAACTGCTGATAGGCATCCATATCTTTGACGATAACTTTAAGTAAGTAATCTGCTGATTGACCGGTGATCAAGTGACATTCCAGGACTTCTGGATAACTCGCAAGTTTTTCTTCCAATCCACTGAAGCGCTCAGGTGTGTGTTTATCCATACTGATTCCGATAAAGGCCATCAATGTCAGCCCCAGCTTGCGTGCATTTAACAATGCCACGTAGCCATCAATCAAACCATTCTCTTCCATCTGTTTGACACGTCTGAGTGTCGGGGAGGGGGACAGGTTAATGGCTTCCGCCAGTTCCTGATTGGAAATGCGTCCCTGCTTTTGCAGAATATCGAGAATCATCTGGTCATATCGATCCAGTTTTTCAGTCATGATTTACTCCAATAAATTACATTAAAGGTATTTTATGCTTAAAAATTACATATATCAGCAATTATATTTGTATTTTGTTAGTTTTGATGCAACTTTAGCAATTTAATTCTGCTGCTGTGTCTCTATACTATTTCACATGCCTGAACCGGTAGCGTTATGAGCCACAAGCTTTGTTTAACGCAGTAACCTTAAGTTCATCACAAGTGAGCGGCGGACACTGTAAAAATGATTGGTTACCCTCCAATCCATGTTAGATAAACCTGCCGCAAGCGTCATTTAAATAGACACGCCATCAGGCAATTTTATTTTGCTTATCCAGACTCAGGAGTCAGATGATGATTGCCAATCCCGCTCAAAAGTATCGCCGCTTTGAGCCTGTTCAGTTGCCGGATCGCCAATGGCCCAATAAGGTTATTGAAAAGCCACCCATCTGGATGAGCACCGATCTGCGTGATGGCAATCAGGCCTTGATTGATCCGATGTCAGTTGATACCAAAATCCGCTATTTTAAAGCCTTGGTGGAAATGGGCTTTAAAGAAATTGAGGTGGGATTTCCGTCAGCCTCTGATACTGACTTCAATCTGGTACGTCGTTTGATTGAAGAAAATATGATCCCTGACGATGTCACCATTGAAGTGTTAACCCAGGCAAGACAGGATTTGATTGAACGTACGGTTGAATCATTGCAGGGTGCACGCCGGGCCATTTTGCATATGTACAATCCGATTGCACCTGCGTTTCGCAAAATTGTTTACAACACCGACAAAGCTGGCGTTAAAGAGATCGCTGAACGTGGCACGCGTTGGGTTAAAGAGTTAACCGAACAACATCCGGAAACCGAATGGGTCTACCAATATTCTCCCGAAGTGTTTTCCAGCACCGAAGTGGAATTTGCCAAAGAGGTTTGTGATGCCGTCTCGGAAATCTGGCAACCAACGCCAGAAAACAAAATCATTTTCAACTTGCCGGCCACGGTAGAAATGTCGACCCCTAATACTTATGCCGACCAGATTGAATGGATGCACCGTAATTTAAACCATCGCGACAGCATTATTTTGAGTGTGCATCCCCACAATGATCGCGGTACTGCCGTTGCAGCAGCAGAATTAGCGGTAATGGCCGGTGCTGATCGAGTGGAAGGCTGTTTGTTTGGCAATGGCGAACGTACCGGTAATGTCGATTTAGTGACGTTGGCATTGAATTTATATTCTCAGGGGATCAATCCGGGGCTGGATTTCAGCCAGATAGATCAAATCCGTCAGTTGGCAGAAGAATGCACACAATTGCCAGTTCATCCCCGTCATCCCTATGCCGGCGAATTGGTGTTTACCGCGTTTTCCGGTTCGCATCAGGATGCGATTAAGAAAGGTTTGGCCAAGCAGGATCCTGATGGTCTCTGGGAAGTGCCGTATTTGCCGATTGATCCTGCTGATTTAAATCGCAGCTACGATGCGGTGGTGCGGGTAAACAGTCAATCGGGTAAGGGGGGAGTCAGTTTTCTATTGCAACATTATTCCGGTTTCGAATTACCCCGTCGTTTGCAAATTGAGTTCAGCAAAGTCGTGCAACAGATCAGCGACAACAGCGGTAAGGAAATTAATGCTGCTGATATTGTGAGTTTATTTGATGAAGCTTATCTCAGTGTAAACGCACCCTATCAGTTAAAAAGCAGCAGTGTAATGGATGAATCTCAGGACAGTGTTGCTGCTGAGTTGCAGTTGGAGCATGGCACAACATCTTTTACACTTAAAGCAAAAGGTACGGGACCAGTTGATGCGGTGGCAAAAGCATTATCCGGCCATATTCAACAGACTATAACAGTCGTTGATTACCATGAGCACGGTATCGGTACGGGGTCAGATGCCTTGGCAGTGAGTTATGTTGAAATCAAAGTCGGTAATGCCAACCCGGTTTTTGGTGTCGGGCAGGATAAAAATATCAGCCGGGCAGCCATCAAAGCACTTATCAATGGGGTCAATCGCTTTCTCTCTGCAGAGTCTGAAGCAGCTTAAGGTGAAGACAATAACGCAAAATGGCTGATAAACGTAATGAAGGAAGTTCTTCACCTTATCTTTGGGTAGAATACTGAATTACACCTAAATTTAACGGTAAGTAAATGATTTTAAATGGTTTTTGTGTTTTTGTTGTGGTTTGATAAAGACGGAAATATTCGTTAAGGTAGATGCAACAGTTAATGGTTATCAGCCATTTAAGACAAGCTGTTTTTAATCACTATTAAAGGAGGCCACCATGTTAAAACAATGTTTTTACACAGTAGCCCTGACAACGCTTTTTGCCAGTACCTCTGCCTTTGCAGCTAATGATGATACTGCTAACCATCCTGCTCATGATATGGATGAATCAGTGTCACCTAGAGCTGCTGAGATAGATCAACAGGCCGATTATCAATGGAAGAAAGAAAAAGCTGCCAATAGCTCGGCAGATAAATCATCGGACGGTAATCATCCAGCCCATGATATGGGTGACTCTGCAGAGCGGATTAATAAAGAATCAAAAGATGATTATCAGGATCATCGTTCAGAAGCTATAGAAGAAGATAACGCCATGCATCCTGCTCATGAAATGGATGAAGTCGAGCCAGTGCAGAAACGCGGCCAATAAATAGATCTATTCTCACAATCCCGGTCTTAATAGCGCGGCAGTTGTTTTAAATAGGCAATATTTCTTGATATTGCTTTTCAAGGAAGGCAGCTGCTGCGCTTTTTCTCAATCATTTCTGAACGTTTCAGTTTAGACTGGATATCTCCCACCAGACTGGAAATCAAATGCCCTTGTTAAGAATGTTGTGTCTGATAGCAATAATATCCATAACGGGGTGTGCCAGCTGGTCACCAAATTACGAAACACCTCAGGTGAATATCACCTCGTTTTCCCTGGCACCAGAGTCCAATGGTCTGGCACCGCGATTTATTATCGGATTACAGATTATCAATCCTAACCGCGGCGCCTTGTCTTTGAAGGGCATGAGTTATTCTGTCGAGGTGGAAAATAATCGTGTATTAAGTGGTGCAACGCCGGATTTGCCGACAGTTCCAGGCTATGGCATGGCTGACTTCACTATTGAGGCCAGCCCGAATTTACTGGGCAGTGCGCGATTAATCAACCGCTTATTAACTGGTCAGAGCAATAGTTTTGATTACACGTTTAAGGCCAAACTGGATATGGGAGGGCTATTACCTTATCAAACCATAGAAGAAAGTGGTCGCTTCAACTTGTCAGATACATCAGAAATGTAAATTTTTGCCAATCAAAGCATGTTATTGATCTTTTCTCCATTGCGTGGCTGAAAGAAATCTGGCAAAGTCTGCGCGAACTTGCAGTCTCAGCAAGTATTTGCGGCCAATCTCAAGCCTGTAGCGAAGCTGCTAAATTGTGATGCTATCACCGGACAGGGGTAAAGCCGGAACCGATTGCCAGCACTGGCAATTTCCGGCTGTTCAGTGAATACGATTTTTGTAGTCTGAAATCAGATTGCAATTTAAATGGTATGCCGGAAATTCCGGTTCCCTGATTATGGAGATAAAGATGCATCTTTCTATTCAACAGCGCTTTAGTCTTTGGGCTGGACTCAGTCTATTGGCTGTGGTGTTGGTCACTGCACTGATTGGCGTGTGGCAGTTCGGCTCAATCAAACAGACTCTTTCTGAACAAAGCCGAGAGGCCACTGAGCAACAGGCCCAGGATTATTTACAGGTTTTGGCTCAAGATACTGCCGCGCAGTTGCGTATGCCACTTGAAAGAGCTTTGCATACTGCCCAGGCTAATGCGGCTGTGATGCAGGCCGTAGTAAACGATTCGGCAATTGATGATAAACGCAGTCTCGCACTCAGAATGCTTGAGCAAACCCTGGCACTGAATACGGACTTTCTGGGTGCCTATGTTGCTTTTGAGCCAAACGGTTTGGACGGCAGCGATTTCCTGTTCCGTGATAGTTTGGGCAGTAATGCGCGTGGGCGTTTCCTACCCTATATTGTGCGTTCAGATACTGACACTTTTGCGGTGGAGAATCTTGAAGGTCTGGAAGATACTACCGTTGATGACAATGGCGTGAGAGCAGGTGAATATTATCTCTGTTCCAAAGATAGCGGCAGCAGCTGTGTCATTGATCCTTATCTGTATCCAATTGACGGTGAACAAGTGCTATTGACCAGTCTGGTCGCACCCGTGATGGCTAATGGCCGCTTCATCGGTATTAGTGGTATTGATATTTCTGCCGCATTTTTGCAATCAGTGATTACTGATGTCGCTGCAGCACTTTATCAGGGCGCTGGACAAACCTTGCTGGTCAGCCCGCGAGGCGTCATTGCTGGACATAGTCATCAGCCGGAAATGATTGGTCAGAACCTCAGTGTTTTGGATAACAGTCTCAAAGAGGCATTGCTTGCCGTCAGCACAGCAGGTCAAAGCCGGATTTTGCAACAGCAAGATCAGTTTATCGTGTTGAGCCCGTTTAATATGCCCGGTAGTAAGCAAAGTTGGGTGACTTATCTGGCGGTTCCGGAATCCGAGGTATTGGCAGCCGTTGCTGAACAGGAACAGTTTCTTGAGCGTGCGCAAAAAACCTTTATCGTCAGTACCAGTGTGCTGGGGTTGATTTTGGCACTGATAGGAATCGGTATCGTTTGGCTGGTGGCTCGCAGTAGTATCAAGCCTCTCTCAGAAATGACGACATTGGTAGCCTCAATTGCTGAAGGTGAGGGCGACCTGACCCAGCAGCTCGATATCAAACGCCAGGATGAGACTGGCAAGTTATCCGGGTTCCTGAATATCTTTATTGGCAAATTACGCAAACTGATCCAGCAATTAATTCCGCTTGGCGAAAATGTCAGTGAACTGTCTGCAGAGGGTCGCCAAATAAGTGAACAGACACGATCACAGATGGTTCAGCAACAGCAGTTGCTTGAAGAAATGGTCTCCGCGGTAACGGAAATGGCGGCTTCTGCCCAGCAGATAGCGGGTAATGCAGATCGCACATCACAATTTGTCAGCAAAGCTAATGAGTCATCCCAGTCCGGTGCTGGGCTGGTGAAGCGGACTTCAGAGTCAATTCATGTGGTCAGTAACAGTGTGCAGGAATCTGCCTCAGCCATGTTAGATCTGGAAAAAAATAGTGATGCCATTGTCAGCATTTTGTCAGTCATTCAGGGCATTGCTGAACAGACCAATCTGCTGGCACTTAATGCTGCTATTGAAGCTGCCCGAGCAGGGGAACAAGGGCGAGGTTTTGCTGTGGTGGCGGATGAAGTTCGAGCGCTGGCAAGTCGAACTCAGGTGGCTACTGTCGATATCCAAGACAAATTAAGCGTACTGCAAAAAGGCAGTCGTCAGGCTGCTGCCTCAATGCAACTCAGTGGGCAGAAAGTGACCGAAACGGTTGATCTGGCCCGTGCGGCCGAGTCAGCCTTAAAAGATATTCAACAAGCCATCATGGAAGTGACAGAAATGACTTTTCAGATTGCTTCAGCAACTGAAGAACAAAGTGCGGTATGTGAAGACGTCAGTAAGAACCTCACGAAAGTGTCACATTTGGTCGAGGGTACCACTGAGGGAGCAATTCATTTGAGTCAGGTGGGTAATCAACTGGATGAAGCAGCGAATAGTCTTAAACAACAGTTAGCTTCGTTCAAGGTCTAGAAATATGTCTTATTTCGGCACGCATATCTTCACATTTGCATACGACCACCGGCGACACCATAAATTTCCCCGGTCACATAACTGACGTCTGCTGGAGCAAGAAAGACGTAGACCGGGGCCAATTCAGCCGGTTCGGCTGGTCGGCCAAATAAGGAATTGGCACCAAAATTATTCACCTTCTCGTCCGGCATAGTGGCGGGAATTAAGGGGGCTAAACGGGGCCTGGTGCGACGCCGTTGACTCTGACGCCTTCAGCAGCCAGAGACAAATTGAAGCCGCTTAGTTGCTGCGTAGGGAGCAAGGTTACTGCTGGGGTCAAATGACTGAATTGAGGAAGTGTTGATAATTGATCCACCCGGCGGTATATGATTTACAACAGCGCGGGAAAAATGGAAAAACGCTTCAATATTGGTTTGAAATGCATAACTGATTTCATTATCCGGCGACTAATATGTTTGTTGGAAAGCGGCGTTATTGACCAGAATATCCAGTTGGCCAAATTCTTCGATACATACTTCCACTGGCCTATCACAGGCCGGCCGATTGTTCGATTGATCCAATTTTATCGAAATAACATATTTACCCGTTTCCCGGACCAGGTGCTCAGTCTCATGTGCATCCTTGAGATAGGTAAACACAATATTTGACGTAGGCCAAAGCAACTGCCATCCCAATGCCACTATCAGGTCTGGTAATCAAAGCCACTTTTTCGGCTAATCGATCGTGACCCTGATAACTGTTTTCACCATGATCAGGCATTACTTTCCTAGCTTGGCAGTTTTTGTGGCTGAATTTCAAATTCTGGACGTGGGTAGCGACCTCTTGGATCGGTGAAGGTGTTGGTTGCAGCTTGCTTCATATCTGAAATTCTCCAGTAAAGAACTAATGCCTATGTAGATACTTCGATGATGCAAAAGCTATTCCGATCAGCATAGATGACAGTATTGCGAATAATTGTGATCTAACAATAAACAGAGACCCTGGAAAATACAACAATACCTCCAGGTAAAAATTACCGGTAATAGGAATTTTTTATACAGGCAGGCAAGGAATTATCTAACTGTCATTAATACTGAGATTCAGTGTGAGTCATTGTTCAGACCCAATTTGATAGAAAGAATATCTCTGGCATAGAGATTGCGAGAGTGTTAATAAGATTTCGACTAAAGCTGTCGATGAGCCGTTTAAGGAGTCATCTGTAAAGGCAGGATATGTACGAATATGAATAACCAATTAACACCTAATCTAAAGTGAAAGGCACACGATGGAAGTAATTGATGAGAGTGATGTCATTGAGCCTGAAAAGATAATCAGCAAGCTTAATGATTTGGTTGCATTGGAATTTAATAACATCGAGACATATGTAGTGGCAATTGAACGGCTGGAAAATCTCGACTATCGGGCCAAAATGACCGAGTTTCTTGGTGAGCACCAGCGGCATTTGATGGGCTTATGTGACGCCATTATTCAGGAAGGGGGGACACCGCTGGATAGGGGGGACTATAAGCAATTTCTCACAAAGGGTCCAGTAATTATAGCGGGTATTGGCGGGGATAAATCTGTTATGAAAGCTATGTTGCTAAACGAGGGCTTAACCAACAAGCTTTATAAAAATGCTACTGATGAAATATATCCTGGCTACATCCAATTAATGCTGAAACAAGCCTTGGGAGATGTTCGTCACCATCGGGTCTGGATTGAATCGGCGATAGAGCAACTTGATTAAAATAGACGAAAAATCATGAAAACTTGCTTGCAACATTTAATTATATAGAACTGTGTTTTTAGATAGATAGCTTAATAAAGGACTAAAGGAATGTATAAAAAATTATTTCTTTCAGCAACCGTTTCGGCTTTCTTTACCGTTACCTCAGTAATGGCGGATGACCTAAATCAACCTCAAGATCACCGTTCCACCATTAATCAGCAACAGGATAATCAGGTTGGACAACCCATTGATAATCGAGTTGATAGTCAGGTAAAGCAGAATCAATCCAATACAACTGTCAATCCGCCAGCAACGCCGCCATTGCCAGCAACGCCTCCTTCAAGATCGGTTATTACACCTGAACCACCGCCACCTCCGACGCGCACAAATCCGCCAACCCCACAAACTAACGAGACAGCTCCTCACGGAACCCAATATCCAGAGAGTAATGCGCCAGTTGTGCCGGATACAACTTACCCGGATGCAACGCATCCGGATGAGACCACTGCGCCATACCGCTGAAATGAGCGTGAAACATTAAATGCTGATAATTGAATTCTACTGCTCAAGTTGGTTGAGTATGCGGTGCTAAACAGCCAGTTTTGATGGCACCGCTTTAACAAACAAAGCTTCTGTATGGTCAAACAGATAAAAGGATGCTGCCATGCCACACGCTAGAAAGTTAGATAACCATCCCATGCCGAGCCAACAACCCCGGTTTTCAAAAACAGTCAAGGATGATGAACCGACGAAGACTGATAATGCTTCTGGATATATCAGAGCCAAAATCATGCTTCATCCTGAACTCGATAGGGAAGAAATGGATTTTGAAGTTTTGAGTCAGTCTGTCCCGGATGGAACGGTTAGTGATATCAAAAGAGTACATCAGCATAATACTGAACTACTGTTAAATAAATTAGGACAAAGACTGGCTTTCGAGCGTGCCAGTGTCAGACTTTATGAGGCTTTGATTTTTAAATGCCTCGCGATACAAAAAAGCAAAAAAAACCTTATTCCCATCAACCAGCTAAGGCAATTCCGTGATGAAGAAGTCGAACATAGTCAGTTGCTAAACAAAGCTATTGAAACACTAGGTTTCGATGTGGATGAATGTATACCCGCCCCAGACTCGAACTTACTGTCAAGTTTACAAATCCCCAAAGTGTTCACCAAGACAAATACCAGTATTTTGCAATGTTTAGAGTCGGTTCAGATTTTTGCCACTAATGATAATGCCGAGTGGCACGCGTTGCATGGACTGTTCACCAATCTGGGGATGAAAGAACTGGCGGACGAATTTAATCAGGCGCTTGAAGAAGACAGTGTGCAACTGGAAGTTATTTCTCGCTGGATATATCAGTTATCTCATCCCTGATAAATTTTCAATTGCTATTATTTTAAAAAAAAGCCGAGGACATTTCATCTTCGGTTTTTTATTTGTCAGTATGTAAGTAGTAAAGCGCTTTAGCATGGCCGAAGCTTGGAGAGTATCTGTTATAATCAGACGTTTTTTTTCGATACTATAACTGCCTGACAGGAAAACCGTTTTGACCACAGCTTCTCATCAAATTCGCAGTCTGCTTGAACAAAAGATCCTGATTCTTGATGGTGGCATGGGCACCATGCTGCAAAGTTACAAGTTAAGTGAAGCAGATTTCCGCGGTGAACGATTTGCCAATCATCCCTGTGATGTCAAAGGCAATAACGATTTACTGTCGTTGACCCAGCCGCAGATTATTCGTGATATCCATCGTGCTTATTTTGAAGCAGGTGCTGATATTGTCGAAACCAATACTTTCAATGGCACCTCCATTGCCATGGCAGATTACCAGATGGAAGATCTGGTCTACGAACTGAATAAAGTTTCTGCGCAATTGGCACGTGAAGTGGCCGATGAGTTTACCGCCAATAATCCGGAAAAACCGCGGTTTGTGACGGGTGTTTTAGGGCCAACCAATCGTACCGCCAGTATCTCGCCTGATGTCAATAATCCCGGTTTCCGCAATGTGAATTTTGACCAGTTGGTGGAAGCCTATCTGGAAGCGATTCGTGGCCTGGTCGATGGCGGCAGTGATCTGTTGTTGGTGGAAACCGTGTTTGATACCTTGAACGCCAAGGCTGCGGTGTTTGCCATTGAACAGTATTTCGAGCAGCATGATGTGCATTTGCCGGTGATGATTTCCGGCACCATTACCGATGCCAGTGGCCGTACCCTTTCTGGGCAAACGGCTGAAGCTTTCTGGAATTCATTGTCACATGTACAACCGTTATCCATTGGTTTGAACTGTGCTCTGGGAGCAGAGCAATTACGTCAATACGTTGAAGATCTGTCGAATTTTTCTACCAGTTATGTCAGTGCTCACCCCAATGCTGGTCTGCCGAATGAATTTGGTGAGTATGATGAATCACCTGAAGCCATGGCAATTCATATCAAGGAATGGGCTGAATCCGGGTTTTTAAATATTATCGGTGGCTGCTGTGGCACCACGCCTGCGCATATCAAAGCCATTGCCGAGGCAGTGGAGGGTGTCAAGCCACGCCAGCGGGTTGAAAACAAGCATTATTGTCGTTTAAGTGGGCTGGAACCGCTAACCATCACCCCGGAAAGTCTGTTTGTAAATATCGGTGAACGGACCAATGTCACTGGTTCAATCCGTTTTGCCAAACTGATCAAGGAAGGGGATTACGATACTGCCCTGGAAGTGGCCAGACAGCAGGTGGAAAACGGCGCACAGATCATCGATATCAATATGGATGAAGGCATGCTGGATTCGCAGGATGCGATGGTCACTTTCCTCAATCTGGTTGCTGCCGAGCCGGATATCAGCCGCGTGCCGATTATGATTGACTCATCCAAATGGGAAATCATCGAAGCCGGCTTGAAATGTATTCAGGGCAAAGGCATCGTCAACTCGATCAGCCTCAAGGAAGGCGAGGCGAAATTCATTGAACAGGCCAAGCTGGTGCGTCGTTATGGCGCGGCTGTGATCGTGATGGCGTTTGATGAAGATGGCCAGGCCGATACCCGTGAACGTAAACGCGAAATCTGTACTCGCAGTTACGAGGTCCTTACCGAAAAAGTGCATTTCCCAGCCGAAGATATCATCTTCGATCCGAATATTTTTGCTGTCGCCACCGGGATTGATGAGCATAACAATTATGCCGTCGATTTTATTGAAGCCACCCGCGATATCAAACAAAGCCTGCCGCATGCGATGATCAGTGGCGGCGTCTCCAATGTGTCATTTTCCTTCCGTGGTAATAATCCGGTACGTGAAGCGATTCATGCGGTGTTTCTTTACCACACCATCAAAGCTGGCATGGATATGGGTATCGTTAATGCCGGGCAGTTGGCTATCTATGATGATTTGCCTGAGGAATTACGGGAACGGGTAGAAGATGTCATCTTAAACCGCCGCAATGATGCGACTGATCGATTGCTGGAAATTGCCGATAAGTACAAAGGTGATGGCAGTGTTGAGAAAAAAGAAGATTTGGAATGGCGCAGTCTGCCGGTGGTTAAACGACTGGAGTATGCCTTAGTCAAAGGGATTGCTGACTTTGTAGAGGAAGATACCGAGCTGGCTCGTCATGAGTATGCCAAACCATTAGAAGTGATTGAAGGGCCGTTGATGGACGGCATGAATGTGGTGGGTGATTTGTTCGGTGAGGGCAAAATGTTTTTGCCACAGGTGGTCAAATCCGCCCGGGTGATGAAAAAAGCCGTCGCTTATCTGATGCCCTATATCGAGTTGGAAAAAGACGACAGCACCGTCAGTAGCAGTAACGGCAAGATCCTGATGGCGACAGTGAAAGGTGATGTTCACGATATTGGTAAAAATATCGTTGGGGTTGTGTTGCAGTGCAATAACTTTGAGATCATTGATCTGGGCGTGATGGTGCCCGCCGCCACTATTCTGGAAGCCGCGCGCAAACATAATGTCGATATTATCGGCCTGTCAGGTTTGATTACCCCTTCGCTGGAAGAAATGGCGCATATGGCCAAGGAAATGGAGCGTCTGGGCTTTGAGATCCCGTTGATGATCGGCGGCGCAACGACTTCGCTGATTCATACCGCAGTAAAAATTGATCCGAATTATCACGGCCCGGTGATTTATGTTAAAGATGCGTCGCGAGCAGTCGGCGTGGCACAGAATCTGGTCAGTAAAATCACCCGTGATGATTTTGTCGGAAAAATCAAAACCGATTATCAGACCAAACGAGAGCAGCATAAAGGCCGTAAATCCACACGACGTTTACTGACGCTCAAACAAGCACGTGCCAATAAAACCAAGATTGATTGGCCAGCATATCAGGCTGTCAAACCGGCCCAAACGGGCATTCAGGTATTTGATGACTATCCTTTGCAGGAATTGGTGGATCGCATCGACTGGACACCGTTTTTCCAGTCATGGGAATTAGCCGGTAAATATCCACGCATCCTGACCGATGAAATCGTCGGCGAACATGCCACGCATTTATTTGAAGATGCGAAAAACATGTTAAAGCAGATTGTCGATGAAAAATGGCTGAAAGCCCGTGCCGTGATTGGCATGTTCCCAGCCAACAGTGTCGGTGATGATGATATTGAAGTTTATACCGATGACCGTCGCAGTGAGGTACTGATGACGTTGCATTCGCTGCGGCAGCAGGGTGAAAAACCGCCCGGTCGGCCGAATGCGGCATTAGCGGATTTTATTGCGCCCAAAGACAGTGGTGTGCAGGATTATATCGGCGCTTTTGCCGTCACGGCCGGTATCGGCATTGATGAACATGTCGAACGTTTTGAAGCAGATCATGATGACTATCACAGCATTATGATCAAAGCACTGGCCGATCGTCTGGCTGAAGCGCTGGCCGAACGAATGCATGAACGGGTGCGTAAAGAATTCTGGGGCTATAAAAAAGATGAACAGTTGGGTAATGAAGATCTGATTGACGAGAAGTATCAGGGCATTCGTCCGGCACCCGGTTATCCCGCCTGCCCGGATCACACTGAAAAAGGTCTGTTGTGGGATTTACTGGATGTGGAAAAACGTATCGGCATGACCTTAACGGAAAGCTTTGCCATGTTGCCAACGGCGGCGGTCAGTGGTTTCTACTTTGCTCATCCGGAATCTCGTTATTTTGGTCTGGGCAAAATCAGTGAAGACCAGGTCAAGGATTATGCAAAACGCAAAAACTGGGCGTTGGACTATGCAGAGCGCTGGTTGGCTCCTGCTTTATCTTATGATGGTGATGACTGATGTTTCAGAGAGCTGATTCGTTGACGGGCACGGCGGAAATTACCTTAGCTTGCAGCAGATGGGGGATAAGCCATGCATGAAGATATTGTTGATTTACAAACCCGTATGGCGTTTCAGGATGGGGTTGTCGAACAACTGAACCAGGTGGTCATCGATCAGCAACAACAGATTGATCGCTTGGAACGCCGCATGGAAAAATTACTCGGTCAGGTGGAAGCGCTGCAAGCCGATCAATTGATCCAGCAGGCGGATGAGCCACCGCCGCCTCATTATTAATTCTGCCTGGCATTAATGAAATTGAATAGGCCGCCAAGGCGATGTTTGTTGGTAAAGGGTGAGTGGGAACTATGCCATCAGACGGCAGAGGCCTTGCTGGCAGTATGGCAGCCTTTAACACATGTCTGGCTGACCGATTCTTCGCAATTATCTGCCGATAAATATCTGCAAAAACAGGCTCGTCAATTTCTCGGTCGCGAATTTGATGTGGTGGTTTTTGATGCGCTGCAGGAATTTAATGCAGACAGCTTTGCCGCTATTGTTGGGACAATTCGCGCTGGTGGTATCCTGCTCATATTGTTGCCAGAAAAAAATCCGGGCTCTAACTGGTATCAACGTTTTCAGCAGATTGTAGATCGTTATCTGGTGGATTTCGCCGATTTTCATCAGTGGTTGCCGGGCCATCTTTTGCCAGCTGATTTTCGCCCCGAAAAATCGACACAAGCGGTTTTTAAACTGACTCCAGATCAACAGAATGCATTAAGTCTGGTGCATAAAACGGCATTTGGGCATCGCCGGCGTCCTTTATTAATTACCTCCGATAGAGGGCGTGGGAAAACCGCTTTGCTCGGTGTGGCGGCGTCGGAATTAATTCGCCAGGGTAAACAAAAAATCATCGTGACTGCACCAAGTTACACTAGTGTCGACACCTTATTTAAGCATGCCAGCAGTGAATTAACCGATGCTCAGTTAGGGCACGGACAGTTATTCTGGAATGGCTGTGAGATTCAGTTTGTTGCGCCTGATGCTTTACTGGAAAACGAGTTGGAAGCGGATGTTTTGCTGGTGGATGAGGCTGCCGCATTGACTTTACCCATGCTGAAACGGATGTTGCAGCGTTATTCACGCATCATCTTTGCAACGACCTTACATGGATATGAAGGCAGTGGTCGCGGCTTTAAACTGCAGTTTCAGCAAATCCTCGATCAGCATACACCCGATTGGAGACAGATTGAATTAACCCAGCCGGTACGCTGGAATCTGGGGGATGGGTTGGAACAGTTCAGTTTTGAACTGTGTTTGCTGGATGCCGAACCAGTTGCTGAAGAATTAATTGTTGATCTCGACATTAATAAGCTGCAAGTAAAAACACTGACTGCCTCCGAATTATTACAGGACGAAGCCTTATTAAGACAATGCTTTGGTCTGATGGTCACAGCACACTATCGAACCCGCCCTTCTGATTTGCAAATGCTGCTGGATCGTGACGATATGTGGTTACTGGGCGTGTTTAATCAGCAGCAACTGGTCGCAAGTGTCTGGATGGTTGCCGAAGGCCCCATAAATCCACGTCTGGCGGCAGCGGTATTTGCCGGTGAACGTCGACTGAATGGACACCTGTTGCCACAAACTCTGCTGGCACATTCAGGAATCAGCACCGCAGGGGAATATCATTACCAGAGGATAGTGCGAATTGCCGTGCATCCGGCGTTGCAGAATCGTGGGATCGGTCACTATTTATTAAATACCGTGGTCAGTCATTTACCTGATAACACCGATATAGTGGGCTGCAGTTTTGCTGCCAGTGAAGCGTTAATGCGATTCTGGCAAAACAGTGATTATGGTCTACTGCGGGTAGGCGCTCACAGTGATCATATTAGTGGTCGACATGCTGTGATTCTGGCCAAACCAATCAGTGCTGCCGGACAAATGTTGATTGAACAAACGCAGCGGCGGCTGGTTGAGCAATGGCCGGATTTATTACTCTGCCAACTATCTCATCTGGAAGCCGGGTTAATTCCATTATTGACACAGATGCTGCCGCCATCTGAGCTACCATTAACGGTGGTTGATGAGGAAGAAATAACCGCATTTGCCTTCCAAAAACGGCATTATGATGCCTGTCAGATAGCTATTCGCAAGTTTGTTTTAAATTGTGTATCGCAGCAGCGGTTTTTAGCCATGCCGACATTACTACAATCTATTTGTTTGGTTTTCGTGCTGCAGCAGCAACCTATCGCTGTAGTCTGTAGACAGTTAAACCTGAAGGGTAAGCAGGACCTGCTTGGTCAATTACGCGAGGCAATCCGAATTTTATTGCTCTGAGACCAAATACAGATCATCCAGCTCATCAATTTCCGTTTGCAGGGCTGTCAGACTTTGTCCACGGCAGGGTCCGGAAATACAATAGCCTTCTTCCAGTGTAAATAATGCCCCGTGAGTAGAACATTGGATATGCGTTTCTTCCAGTGATAAAAATTTATCCGGCTGCCAGTTCAATGGAATACCCAGATGCGGGCAATGATTGAGATAAGCCCGTACTTGTTTACCCTGGCGTATTACCAGGATATCCAGCTCATTATCTTCCAGTGCGATCTGAAAACCATAACTTTGATGATCTTTCAGGTCTTTAATATGGCAAACAAATTTTTTCATAATGATTTAACGAGATTTTTAAAACCGTATTGCTGGCATTTTCTGGCAGCTAGTTGACTGGCAAATTGCAGGCTTTCACCAAGCGTATTCTTTGCAATCAAACTGTGGATCATGCCGGCATTAAAGGTATCACCTGCTCCCAGACTGTCCACAACATTCGCTATTTTTATAGCGGGTACATAAAGCAATTCGTCATCTTGCCAGCCGTAAGCTCCTTGTTCACCCCAAGTGCAGGTTGCTGAGCAACTTACCTTAAGATTAGCAAACAAATCTTCTGCTGAGTGATAGCCTTTAGCCTCAGCATAATGCCGGGAAAAAAACAGCCAATCCGCCAATTCAAAGACGCTTTCGATATCGTCTCGAGGTTTTTCAATTTCGACGGAGATGGGTGTTTTTGGCACATTTTTAGTGCAATGTTCAAGTATTTTTAGCAAATCAGCAATATTTCGACCCTCAAAATGCAACCAGTCAAACCCACTTAAATCAATCTGCTGGAATGCGGCGAAGGAGAGTTCTGGACAATCCCGGTGATGCACAATGGTACGACTGCCGGTGTGTTGATTAAGCGTGATATAGGACGTTGGCATTTTGCCCTCATTAAGGCGAGGGCAATATTCTGTGCTGATCTGATAGCGTTGCAGGTCTGCTTCAATGATTTGTCCGTCAGCTTCATCAATCAGCGTTGCAGCCAGATACCCCTGATGCCCCAACTGGCTTAACACGCATAGCGTATTGCTGGCATTCCCACCTCGACTGATGCGCTGGGATAAGGCACGAACCTCATCATCTTCTGCTGGATAGCTGGCAACTTCATTAATAATATCCAGCGTCGCAATGCCGGTGGCCAGAACAGATGTCATCAGTAAAGCAGATCAGATTTCGTCAAAAATGGCGCCAACCGCATCGGTAATCGCATCAATATCACCGGTACCTTTGATGGTGTGTAATTTATTTTGCTGCTGATAAAATCCCACCAATGGTGCCGTTTGTTCTTCATAGACTTTCAGGCGATTTTCGATAGTGGCTTCGTTATCATCCTGGCGTTGAAATAATTCACCACCACAGTTATCACAGACACCTTCATGTTGAGGCGGAGATAAATGCACATTAAAAATCGCACCACAATCTTTACAGGTTCGACGCCCTGTTAATCGTTGCATCAGTTCAGTGAATGGTACATCAAGCAGCACCACTCCCTGTAATGGTTGCCCCAGATCGCCAAGCATTTTATCTAAAGCTTCCGCCTGAGCGATATTACGTGGGAAGCCATCCAGGATATAACCGTTCTTGGCGTCATCATGGGTCAGACGCTCACGGATAAGCCCAATCACGATTTCATCAGAAACCAGCGCACCAGCATCCATCGCAGATTTAGCTTGTTTACCGAGTTCAGAACCAGCCGTGACTGCTGCACGCAGCAGGTCGCCTGTTGAAATTTGAGGGATGTCGAATTTTTTGGATAGAAAAACACCCTGAGTACCTTTACCGGAACCCGGCGCGCCAAGTAATACTGTTCTCATGTTTGCCTCTTGCTTGTTTGTTTTCTGTTCGTATAAGTGAGTTATTTATAATAAGTTTGCTGCCAGGTGTTCCAATTGAATGGCAACTTTGCGGAGTATGGGGGGAATGATTTCCGGCTGTAATCCCAATCTTTCCCATGCCACCGGATCCAGTGGCGGTACATGCTGATCACCACTATGGCCAAATGGAACGGCACTGACCATGACATCGGCAACATGCACAATGCAGACTTCAGTGGCATAGCCAGAGGCTGCAGGATTATGATGATTTCTGGCGACAAATCCCAGCGATTCAGGCAAACGCCATGCCTGAATTAACGCTTCTCCAGCTTCGGTATGATCGAAACCGATTACCCGTTGCTCTGCCAGATGCAACACCTCATGACCAAAGCGAGCACTTTTGATTGATTCTGCTGAAAGTTCTGGCACGGATTGATATAAAACCAGGCTGCCAATATTGTGCAATAGACCGGCAATCAGATATTGTTCGCTTTGTTTGTGTCCGGCTGCCTCGGCTAATAACTTGGCGCAAATTGCACAGGCCAGACTATGGCGCCAGAAGGTATTCATCTCTATCAGCGTTTTTGGGATACCGGTGAAGGCATTGACCACAGATGTCGCCAATACGAGATGGGTTAGTTCACGGATACCAATAACGGTAATGGCTCGGGAAATCGTGTTGATTTGTGATGGAAAGCCATAAAACGGACTGTTGACGATCTTCAACAGTCGTGTTGTCAATGCCGGATCAGTATTAATAATTTTACTGATGTCATCAATAGCACTATCGGGATCATGAATCATTTCATCCAGACGGGCATAGGTGCTGGGCGGTGAGACCAGCTCAAGCGACTTATTAACCAGTGATTGGGGTGTCAGCGCCATGATTCATCCGATTCATCAGGGGTTAATTTTTCAAGTGATGCTTCGCTGAATAACAAGGCAATCAATGGATGCTTCAGATCGGCGTAGCGGAATAATTCTTCGCGTTCAGCCAGTGCTTTTGCAGCTAATTCATCATGATGTCCGGTATTCATTAGCGAAGATTCCAGTATTGACTGCTAATTAATGTTTCACTGATTTTCACACCCAGACTACCAGCAAAGCGATCAAGGTAACTCGGGCGAGGCGTGTAATCGACAATTTCTTCGGCGCCGACGATGTCTCTGGCAACGGTACTGCTATTGGCCAAGCCATCAATCAGGCCTAATTCAAGAGCCTGTTCGCCAGACCAGAACAATCCTGAGAAAATGTCAGCACTTTCTTTTAAACGATCGCCCCGGCCAGTTTTGACCACATCAATAAATTGTTGATGAATATTGTTGAGCATTTGATGGGCATGCTCAACATCTGCCTCTTTAAGCGGCATAAACGGATCCAGAAAAGCTTTGTTGTCGCCTGCAGTCAGTGAGCGTCTTTCCACACCCAGTTTATCCATTGCTTCGGTAAAGCCAAAGCTATCCATGCGAACGCCGATGGAACCAACAATACTGGCTTTATCAGCGTAAATTTCATCAGCCGCTACGGCAATATAATATCCGCCAGATGCGCAGACATCCTGAATCACAGCATAAACCGGAAAGTCAGGACGTGTAGTACGTAAACGGGTAATTTCATCATTGATGATACCGGATTGAACCGGACTGCCACCGGGTGTGTTCATTCGGATGATTAACGCTTTGGCCTGTGGACTTTCGAAAGCTTCACGTATACCAGTGACAACACGATCGGCACTGGCCTCCATGTCCGGGGCAATTACACCATTCACATCAACCAGTGCGGTATGCGGACCGGATGGCAGGTTACTGTCACCGAAAGGTCTGGTCATCAGGAATATCGCGACGAAATAAAGTAATACCAGGAATTTGAAAAGATAACCCCAGCGGCGGGTGGCACGCTGCTCTTTAATGGCAGCAAAAGCGAGATCTTGTAAAATTTTACGTTCCCACGGATCATTTTGCGGTGCAGAATTCTGTGGATCTTGCTTGTGTTCTGGTGGGAAGTCGCCAAAAGTTGCCATTGTGTTTCATCCTGAACAATATAGTAGTGGGTCACATCATAATCAAAAGCGCACGTTGTTGCCATGCAGCCAGTCATCCAATGCAAATAAGTCATCAACGATATGCATTGGCTCGCAGGCCTGTAACCTGTCCAGGGCATGTGCACCATGCGTGATAGCAACACTTTGCGCTCTGGCGTTATGGGCCATTAACAAATCAAACTCGGTATCGCCAATCATCATAGTCGATTCTGCTTCAACACCGCAGAAGCTTATCAGCTCTTCAAGCATTTGCGGGTGTGGTTTGGAATGGCATTCATCGGCACAACGAGTCGCAGTAAACAAATCTGCTAATCCGGTCGCTGCAAGCACTTTATCAAGTCCCTTTCGGCCCTTACCGGTTGCTACGCCAAGAAAAATATTCTGATTTGCCAGTTTATGCAATAGATCAACGGCATTATCATACATCGGAGATTCATGAGGATGATCCAACCAGATTTCCCGATATGCCATTGCCAATCTCTGAATATCGGCATCTGTGCTGTGCGGATAAAGTGTGCGGACGGCTTCAGGTAAACCCAAACCAATAATCTGGCTGATGGCGTTATCGGTTAATGGGGACAATTGCAACTTGTGAATAGCCTCCCGCATGCAGAATACGATATGGCCGGTGGAATCCATCAGGGTGCCATCCCAGTCAAAAACGATCATTTGATACGGGGTCATGCCTGCCCTTCTAATTGTCTTAAAACCTCATTTAATGAATCGGGTAATTCAGCATTGAAGGTCAATGGTTGATTGGTGATTGGATGTTTAATCGATAACTGCCAAGCGTGCAGAAACATCCGTTTTAAGCCAAATTGCCGGAGACGTTTATTGAATTCGCGATCACCATATTTTTCATCTCCTGCAACCGGATGTGACTGGCTGGCACTATGCACTCGAATCTGATGTGTTCTGCCGGTATAAAGTTTGGCAGCAACCAGCTGACATCCTGCAAAGTCCTGTTTTGTTTCAAACAATGTTTTGGATTTTTTACCGTTTACATCAGGCACTACCATGCGTTCTCCAGAGCTTAACGAGTTTTTTTGCAACGCCAGATCAACCATGTTTTCCTGAGCAGGCCATTGTCCCTTGGTTAACGTTAGATATCGTTTATCTGTTTCAGAATTTTTCATCTGCTGTTGCAGATTCAACAGGGCTTGACGACTTTTGGCTATCACCAGACATCCCGAGGTATCGCGATCCAGACGATGTACCAGTTCAACGAAACGGTTTTCCGGACGAATAATGCGCATGGCTTCTATAACGCCTATTTGGATCTGGCTGCCAGCATGTACCGCCAAACCGGAAGGTTTATTGATAACCAGCAACGCATCGTCTTCCATTAGAATAGAATGTTCAAGTGCATCGGTCAGCGATGGAGATAATTCAGTTATGATCACTTTTTCACTGACCCGAAGTGGAGGGATTCGCACCCGATCACCGGCCTTTAGTCGGTAGGTCTGTTTAATACGGCCTTTGTTTACCCGAACCTCACCTTTGCGCAGTGCACGATAAATTCGGCTTTTGGGTACGCCTTTTTCCAATGTAATCAAAAAATTATCAATACGTTGACCTGCCTGATCGGCCCGGATATCGATAAATTGAACAGCTGGTGATACTTGTGCGGAATTCGCCATAAAATATTGTTAGGTTATTTCTTGCTGATGTGGTTGCGGACTGATATATTTCGCCGTTGGTCTGTACGTAAAATGAGGTCAGTATACCGACTTTCTGATGATCAGGCCTAAGCAAACGTCGCGCCCCCTAGGAATGGGGTTGATGCGGCTGAGGACACGAAACGAATTTGAATACGCTGAACAGGGGTTCAGTGATGCAGGGCTCCGAAAACGGGGCTTGTTTTGAGAATAATGGTTCCCACGTCTGGCTACAGCAAAACAAATAGCAAAAAATGTACGAGACAGGGCGACGAAGTAAATAATCAAATGGTTTGTGGCTAAAGAGAGTTACAAACCGTTATGTAGCGTTGCAGAACCCTATTGCAGCCACAGTGTGATGACATTGTATAAATGACCAGTAATCTGTTGATTCGATGCTGGCAGTGCCCGACTAGTTGATTATATTGCTGATAAAACGCCGTTCTGGATGCTCTGGGCTGGCTGATGCCGCCCGGCTTACTGACTGTACCGACGCGTGAACCTCTAACTGAGGTTTATGAATGAAACGAATTTTAATTAACGCAACGCACGAGGAAGAGTTGCGTGTTGCGATGGTCGATGGCCAACGCTTGTTCGATCTAGATATCGATACCCCTTCCAGAGAACAGAAAAAAGGCAATATTTACAAAGGTAAAATCACCCGTGTAGAACCCAGTCTTGAGGCTGTTTTTGTTGAATATGGTTCTGAGCGCCAAGGCTTTCTGCCACTTAAAGAAATCAGTAAAACCTACTTCAGACAAAACAAAGATGATGGCGACAGTAATGGCCGCATCAATGTGCAGGATGTGCTTTCTGTCGGCCAGGAACTGGTTATTCAGATTGAAAAGGAAGAGCGCGGTAATAAAGGTGCTGCGCTGACAACCTTTATCAGTCTGGCGGGGCGCTATCTGGTGTTAATGCCAAACAGCCCACGTGCCGGTGGTATTTCGCGTCGCATCGAAGGAGATGACCGAGCTGAGCTACAGGAAGCCTTACGTGAGCTGGAAATCCCTGAAGGCATGGGCATGATTGTCCGTACTGCCGGTGTTGGCAAGCAAACCGAAGAACTGCAATGGGATCTGGAATATCTGGTTCAGTTGTGGACGGCTATCGACTTGGCCACCAAAGACCGCAGCGCACCATTTCTGGTGTATCAGGAAAGCAATATCATCATTCGCGCTTTACGTGATTATTTGCGTAAAGACATTGGCGAAATCCTGGTGGATTCCCCTGAAGTTTATCAAACCGGCTACGATTTCATGCGCATGGTGATGCCGCATGAACTGAGCAAGTTCAAGTTGTATCAGGACAAAGTACCACTATTTACCCGTTATCAGCTGGAAAGTCAGATAGAGAGTGCCTTCCGTCATGAAGTGCGTTTGCCTTCCGGTGGTGCTCTGGTGATTGATCCGACAGAAGCGTTGATTTCAATTGACGTGAACTCGGCGCGAGCCAACAAAGGCGGTGATATTGAAGAAACCGCACTGAATACCAATCTGGAAGCCGCTGAAGAAATCGCCCGTCAATTACGTTTGCGTGATCTGGGTGGTCTGGTCGTTATCGACTTCATTGATATGGGACCAACCCGTAATCAACGTGAGGTCGAAAACCGATTGCGTGACCATCTGAAGTCGGATCGTGCGCGGGTGCAAATTGGACGAATTTCCCGCTTTGGTTTGCTGGAAATGTCACGTCAGCGTTTACGTCCGGCTTTGGGTGATGCGCATCAGGAAGTCTGTCCGCGTTGTGCCGGTTTAGGCCACGTACGCGGCGTAGAATCCTTAGGTCTGGCGGTATTACGATTGGTTGAAGAAGAAGCGACCAAAGACAGTGTCAGCCAACTGGTTATTCAATTGCCGGTTTCTGTGGCAACGTTCATGCTGAATGAAAAGCGTGCACAGATTGATGCGATTGAAAAACGTCATGGTGTTCGTCTGGTGCTGATTCCTAATCCGCATCTGGAAACGCCGCATTATGATATCGAACGCATTAAAGACGGCAATGAAAAACAAACCAGTAGTCATCAGTTAATTACAACGCCTGAAATTGAAGCAACCGTTATATTAAAAGAAAAATCTGTTCTGGAGCAGCCTGCGGTTACTGGTATTGCCCCAATCGCACCGGCGCCGATCATTAAACCGGTTGCGGCTGAACGTAAACCAAGTCTGTTGAAACGTTTGTTAGGCGTATTAACCGGAGCTCCTGTAGAAGAGTCAGTAGAAACCTCAAAGCAACGAACGGCAGAAAAAGAGACGGATGTGGAAAAAGAAGCTGGAAACCAGAACCGTCGCAGTCGAGGTCGAAATAACAGCAATCGACGTAATAATAACAACCGTCCGCGTCGTCCAGAAGCTAATCCCAGTGATGAGCCAAAAAATGTTAAAACGTCAGAATCGGCCCCAGCTGAAGCGGCAACACCGGACAACAAGCCTGCGACCGATGTGACTGGTGACGATAAAACGCGCAATCCTAATGCAAAACGTTCTCGGCGTGGTGGACGTCGTCGTCGTGGGCGTGGTGAAGGTGATGCAGCAGCGACTGGTGCCGTTGCAACAGATAATGTCGAAAAAGGTGAACCGGCCGAAAAAGCAGAAAAAGCAGAAAAAGTTGAAAAAGTTGAAAAAGTTGAAAAAGTTGAAAAAGTTGAAAAAGGAAACGCCATTCCGACACCACCACCGGAAGTGAATGGCAATGCTATACCAGCACCTGAACCTGAAGTGAATGGTAATGCTATTCCTGTCTCGACTGAGCCGGAAGTTGACGGTAACAAAATACCTAAAAAACCTGCACCACGCCGCTCACGTACCAGCACCGGTTCCAGTAGCAATAATCGTCGACGTCGCGGAGCGCCACCGAAAGATAAAGAAAATCGTGATACAAATGAGGTAGAAAAAAATCCTGCTTCGGCTGATAATGAGACTCAGAAGGTTGATAAACCACAGCAAACTGAAGAGAGTCCTAAAACAGATGCCAAGGAATCATAAATTTACCTGTGACGACTTGCTGAACCTTATTGGTCAGCAAGTCGTATATCACCATCAACGCTGTGAAATTATAGAGTTGTTAGATGGTTGTGAGCTGGTATTACAAGAGCTTAATCAGGACAGTAATATTCAACCTACTCAGTATGGAGAAGGGCATCGCCCGGTTCCTGTGACGCATGTTTTACCGGTTTTTGATGGTGAAGGCGAGCTACACGCCGAGTTAGTTGCCGCTGGATTTGAGCAATTACTGAGAGAGCAAGGCCTCTACGGCCAATAAATCCTGTTCGGTATCGACCCCATGTCCAGGCTCAACCTGGGCTTCTGTCAAATGAATACGGTTGCCATGGTATAACGCCCGGAGCTGTTCCAGTGATTCAAACTGTTCAGGCGGTGCGGGTGGCAACTCATGATAACGATGCAAAAAATCTGCTCGATAGGCATATAATCCAACATGTTTTAAATGTGGCATAGTGATGTCGGCAAGATTTCGTTGGTTACTGAAATGCTCACGCAGCCATGGAATAGGAGCGCGGCTGAAATACATTGCGTAACCTTTGGCATCCACCACCACTTTGACGATATTGGGATCAAATACCTGTTCAGAATGTTCCAGTGGACTATAAAGTGAGGTGATGGCTGCTTCACGATGATGGGCCAGATCGGCTGCAACCTGGTTAATTAATAGCGCTGGTAAACACGGTTCATCCCCCTGCACATTCACTATTAAATCATCACCATGAAATGATCTTATTTGCGCGACCTCCGCCAATCTATCCGTGCCTGAAATATGATCGTCACGGGTCATACAGACATCTGCACCGAAACATTTTGCTGCTTCAGCGATTCGGTGATCATCGGTGGCGATAATGACTTCACTGGCCTCACTGGCCAATGCGCGTTCATAAACGTGCTGAATCATTGGTTTACCAGCGATTTGCCGCAAAGGTTTACCGGGCAGTCGGCTTGAGGCAAAGCGGGCCGGAATAATGATTTTAAATTGCATCAGTCGATTTCTTCAGCCGCCAGTTCACGCGCCTCATCAATCAACATGACCGGGATTTCATCTCGGATGGGATAGGCCACCCGACAGGCTTTACAAACCAGTTCCTGAGATTGTTTCTGGTAGAGCACACTGCTTTTGCAGACGGGGCAGGCGAGTATTTCCAGTAGTGTTTTATCCATTTAGAGTTCTCTTAGTTTTTTGTCAATTTCAGAGCCAAGCGATGGGCTCAACCTAGCCTCAGCTGGCACAGACCACATTGTGTCTGTAGCAAATGACTGACATTTTACCGCATCTTTTTCTGTCATCAGTATGGGGTATGGCTCGTCAAACTGGAAATCAGCAGCCGTATAGTGATGATGATCGGCATAAGCATGGGGTATCACCGTTAAGCCTGATAGCTGCAGTTGTGTAAAAAAACGTTGGGGATGGCCGATGCCGGCAACAGCGTGAATTGGCGTGTCGCCAAACTCACTTAACGCTTTTTGAGATGATTCATCCTGTAACTGAATGGCATTTTGCAGCTGTAGTTGCATGCTCAAATCCGCCTTGTTCGATTCACCATGCTGAATAACAAAATCAACGGTATTCAATCGGGAGGTAGGCTCACGTAATGGACCGGCAGGTAAACACGACTGATTTCCCATGCCACGTTGACTGTCGATAATGACAATTTCCAGATCACGCTGTAAGCGATAATGTTGCAGGCCATCATCTGTGATAATCACATCACAGGCATTTTCTGCTAATAGCTGTTTACCCGCGGCAACCCGATCCGGGGCGACCACCACCGGGCACTGAGTACGTCGCTTAATCAATAGCGGTTCATCTCCCACCTGCGATGCCAGACTGTCATTCCGTACCGAACAGGGGTAATTATCGGCTTTGCCCCCATAGCCACGACTGATAATCCCCGGTCGCCAACCCTGATTTTGTAAATACTGTGCCAGCCAGATCACAAAAGGGGTTTTACCGCTGCCACCTACACTGATATTGCCAACGACAATTACCGGTACCGGCATGGATATCTGCTTGAAAATACCATAACGATAAGCCTGCCGTCGCAGCCATATAATAAGCCGATATAACCAGCTTATCGGCGTTAATAACCAAGTTAATCGTGATGGTTGATACCAGCTATTTGTCAGCCAATCCACTTTCATTACTGCTGTTGAAACTGCAGTCGATAGAGTTCAGCGTAATGATGGCCTTTGTCTAATAATTGCTGATGGGTACCGGTCTCAACAATATGACCGTCATGCATCACCACAATAAGATCAGCTTTTTCAATGGTGGAAAGACGGTGAGCTATCACCAGAGTGGTTCGGCTTTGCATCAGGTTTTCCAGTGCTGACTGAATATGCCTTTCGGCTTCGGAATCCAGTGAGGCTGTGGCTTCATCCAGAATCAAAATGGGCGTATCACGTAACAATGCGCGGGCAATGGCCAGGCGTTGGCGTTGTCCGCCAGAAAGTAACACGCCATTCTGTCCTACCTGTGTTTGCAGGCCTTCAGGAAGTTTTTGAATGAATTCCCAGGCATGCGCCGCTGTAGCGGCTTCAATGATACGTTCTTCAGCGATGTTCTCTTTCTGACCATAGGTGATATTATTGGCAATGGTATCGTTAAATAAAATAACCTGTTGATTTACCAGTGAAATCTGATTTCGCAAATCCAGTAGTTTGAGGTTGCTGATATCTATTTCATCAATCAATATCCGACCACTGGTTGGCATGTAAAAACGCGGCAGCAAACTGACCAAAGTGGTCTTGCCACTACCTGAATGCCCGACAAAAGCGATGGTCTGACCAGACTTGACTTCAAAATTGATATCGTCCAATACCTTTTGTGACGCATTATCATATTGAAATCCAACCTGTTGGTAGCGAATATCACCTTTAGCGCGGACAAGCTGCTGTGTGCCTGTATCAGCCTCTGGTTGTTGATCCAGCATAGTAAATACACTATCAGCGGCGGCAATACCGGCTTGCAGTTTAGAGTTGAGTTTGGTCAGACGTTTTAATGGTGTCAGGATCATAAACATCGCGGTGATAAACGAAATGAAGGTGCCGACAGTAATCTGTTCCAGCATCTGCGGCAGGGTGGCAAGATAAATCACCACAGCCAGACCAAGTACGGCAATTAATTCGATAATTGGCTGACTGGTCGCTTCTGTGGCGATCTTTTTCATCCGTTGACGACGATTAAGCTGGTTCACCTTATCAAACCGTTTGGCCTCATAATCCTGGCTGCCAAAGGTTTTAACTTCACGGTGTCCATCAATAACTTCACTGGAGGTATGGCTGACATCGCCCATTGAATCCTGAATGGTTTTACTGATGCGTCTGAAACGTGAACTGATTTTGTAGACAAGCAGGCCGATAAACGGCACCGTTAGTAAAATAATTAACGATAGCAAGCCATTCAGATAAATCATCCAGGCCAACAAGCCAACAATCGTCAATGTGTCCCGAACCAATACCAGGATGGCGTCCGTGGCCGCATCAGCTACCTGTTCAACGTCATATAGTAACTTTGACATCAGTTGGCCGGAGGTGCTTTTGTCATAAAAGCTGGCCGGCAGAGTAAGCAAACGATCAAACATTTCTGTTCGCAGGGTCATGATCACATTACGGGCGATCCAGCCTAAACCATAGGTGGTCAGAAAGTTGGCAACACCACGGACAATAAAAATACCGATTAAGGCAATAGGAATCCATTTAATAATAAATGGGTCTTTTTCGACAAAACTGCCGTCCATTAAGGGCTTCATCATCGCGGCCATTGCCGTCTCACTGCCAGCATAGACCAGCATGGACAAAATGACGGCGCCAAATACCAGCCAATAGGGCTTAACATAAGTAAGAAGGCGCTTATAAAGTTGGACAGCGCTCATCTCAGTGGCAATTTGTTTCATGGTCTCTCAGATGTTTTTTGGCGGGTCGCCAGAGTTAAACGGGTAAAACCAAGCAATTGTGCAGCATCCATTGCGGTGACAATATGCTGGTACTCAGCATTGGCATCTGCACTGATAATAATGTGCGGATCGGTATTGTCCCCAGCTGAGGTTTTGAGCAAATCACGCAGAGCATCACGTGTTAATTCAGCCATTGGCGTGTCATTGACCAATACCTCCCCGTTGGCGCGAATAATAATATCAATCGGTGCTTCCTGTTCTGCTAATGCCTGACCGCTGGCTTCCGGTAAATCCACTTTTAAGGAGCTTTCACGGATAAAACTGGTGGATACCATAAAAAACAACAGCAGCAGAAACACAACATCAATCATTGGTGTGAGATTGACATCAGGTTCTTCTGAATGACGTGGTAACAGTTTCATTGACTGCGAGCCTCATCAGGATCAAACTCACGTTCACCATGTAACATTTCAATTAACTGCATGGCCTGTTCTTCCATACTGACCACCAGTTGATTAATTTTTCCACGGAAATAACGATAAAAAATCACACTGGGAATAGCCACGACCAAACCAGCTGCTGTGGTGAGTAACGCTTCTGAAATACCACCTGCAAGCGTTTCCGGATTTCCCACGCCTTCCAGTGTAATCACGGCAAACACCTTGATCATGCCAATAACTGTGCCCAGTAATCCAATCAGCGGTGATATGGCGGCAATGGTGCCGAGGGTATTGAGATTTCGCTCTAATTGTTGTGTCACATGACGGCCGGTATCTTCAATACTTTCCTTGGTGATTTCGCGGGAGCTATTACGATTTATCAGACCGGCAGCAAGGATTTGTCCAAGTGGGGAGTTTTTTTGCAGTGAGTTGATTCTGTATTGATCAATTTGCTTGAACTGTAACCATTGCCATATCTGGGTGATGAGTTCCGGGGGAGCGATTCGACGTTGTTGCAGGCTCCAAAAACGCTCTGCAATAATTGCGATGGCAATTATTGAACAGCCAAGTAGCGGTAACATCAGCCAGCCACCTGCTTTAAATAGTTCCAGCATGCTCCATCCGTCCCCAGTTAATGAAATGATGCCATGATACGTGAAAACGCATTTATTCAGTAGCGTTACGCATCCATAATCTGCGGTGTTGTTGACGCCAGCCCTTGGGGGATAAATTCAGTTGTTGATCGAGTTTAATCATCAAGGCGCCTTGAATACCCGTTTGAAATGTTTTGCTGCCCATCTGATGATAGCGATCCACCACATTCCTGGCGGGAAAGTTATAACGATTTTGATAGCCGCTGGCAAATAGCACGAATCGTGGTGATACCTGTTGGATAAATACCTTAGAAGATGAGCTACGACTGCCATGGTGAGGTGCAATTAAAATATCGGCACTGAGTTGCTGAGCATATTGTCTGACTAACCCGATTTCTGCCCGCCGTTCAATATCACCAGTTAGCAATATGTTGCCATATTGACTACTGATTTTGAGTACACAGGATAAGTCATTACGACTGCCGGTATCGTTAATCGATGGATGCAACACCTCAAATTGAACCTGATCCCATCGCCATGATTGCCCTTGTTCGCATAGCGCGCTGCCAGCTAATTTATCCGGATCACTGCTCAAAACTTGGTTTGCGGGGTAGGTTGATAAAACAGCATTGGCGCCGCCGATGTGATCATTATCAGCGTGGCTTATTATCAGCATATCCAATTGTTTGACCGCTTGATAACGAAGATAAGGGATAACGACGGCTGAACCAGTATTAAACTCACCAAATGCCGGGCCGGTATCAAATACCAAGGTGTGATTTTGTGTTTGCACAACAGCTGACAGGCCCTGACCAACATCCAGTAGGGTAAACCAGACTTCTGCTGCATCAGGCCGTTTTGGACTGTAAAAGAATAGCGGCATCAACAATATGATGCCCAGCCAACGTAACGGCCAACCGCGGGGGGCGAGCAATATTAAGATGCCAATACCTGACAGACCGAGCAGTCCGATGGAAAACACCGGGGTTTGCCAAACTGATAAAGGTAATTGGGCCAGGCAGTCCAGATACCACCATAGCAAAGCCAATAGTCGTTCAGTGATATCCAGCAACCATCCCGCTAACTGCAAATCCAGGCTTAATAACAGCATTGTCAATAACAGTAACGGCACGATTAAAAAGCTTACCAAAGGCACGGCAAGCAGATTGGCCAATGGCGCTATCAGTGATGTTTCCTGAAAAAACAGCAATAACAAAGGTGTCAAACCAACTGCTATCCAAAGGTGAATATGTAACCAGAGCCATTTTCGGGCAGGTTGCCGATATTGGGCTACATACAAAATGCAGAGCACAGCAGTAAAAGACAACCAAAAGCCAACGGCCATAACAGCAAAGGGATCGATGAACAGCACCAGTATTAAGCTCAGGCTTAACACCTGCAATGGATCAACACGCCGCTTGATAAAGATACTGAGCATGACCACACTGACCATCACCAAGGCACGTTGTGTTGGAATGGATAAACCGGCAAGCAATGCATAGAACACGGCGAGTAATAAGCCCCCAACAGCACCCGCCTGTCTGTCACTGAGTATTAATAACTGTTGACTGCGGATCCGCCAAACAGTTTTGCCTGCAAAAAAACCTAAAGCAGCGGCCAGCCCAATATGCAGCCCGGATATCGCTAATAAATGGCTGGTACCTGTTTGTCTTAAAGTTTCCCATTGTTCTGGCTGCATCAGATCACGGTTTCCGACGCCCAGTCCCTGTACTAGAGCTAAATGTGGGCTCTGTTCTAATAGAGAAGCCATCTTTTCGATTAATGTTGCACGCCAGTAGTTAACCGAATACATCGAGGCGGATTGTAACTTTTGATTCAGCTCTGATTGACGTATATATCCTGTCGCTCCGATCTGTTGCTGAAATAACCAGGATTCATAATCAAAGCCACCTGGATTCGCCATGCCGTGAGGCACTTTTAAGCGAACCAGGAATTGCCATTTTTCGTTGGCTTGGGGAGTGATATCTGGCGGGAAATACCAGCTTAGACGAATTTTAGCCGGTAAATTTACGCTGCTGTTTTCCGGTTTAAATTCAAAACGAACGCGTTGACCGTTATGATGGGGGAGTGAATCAATGAAACCAGAGACCAGAATATCTTGTCTTTCATGTATAGGATCAAGTTGATTATCTAATCTGACATGAGCTTGGACACTTGCCCATATTACAGCAACGATAAACCACAGAATGGTCCATTTAGACCAGCGCCAGGCAATAATAATCAAGGGGAATAGCGTGAGCAGCCAATATAGTGAGGGTAGCTGCGGCAACCATGCCACCAGTAAACAGCCCGACAAAAATGCAATGGCAGGTTTAATCATATATCCCTATAATGACCGCCGTTTGTCCGTAATATTGAGACACAATGCCTCGTAAGTTCCTAAAACGAATAATGCCAGATCATGTGACAATGCGCGAGCATAAGCACATGCGCCGTTTTGGCGAAAGGATAATGGCTCCGGAACTGTGGCATCTTAATCGCAGATCGGTTTCTGCTGCGGTGGCGATAGGCGTTTTTTTTGCCTTTATACCGATGCCGGGACAAATGCTGGTGGCTGGTGCACTGGCCATCTGGTTGCGGGTAAACCTGCCTATTGCAGTGATGAGTGTTTGGATAACCAATCCGTTGACCATGGCACCCATTTACTTTTTTACCTATAAAGTTGGCGCTATATTGCTCGATGTGCCGCTGCGCACCCATGAATTCGCCTTTAGCCTGGAATGGCTGTGGCAGGAGATAGGATTTGTCTGGCAACCTTTGTTACTCGGATCGGTCATCTGTGGGGTACTGGCTGCGTTAGCAGGTGTCATAATCGTGCGATTGATATGGCGTCTGGTGGTGATTAACAGTTGGTTAAAACGTTACCGCCGCCAAAAAGCACGGCAAGACAACGACAATAACCAGCCATAAACTCAGTTTTGTAACTTACCGTCGATCAAGGTCAACTGCTGATCCATTTTTGCTGCCAATTGCCGGTCATGCGTCACTATCACCAATGCTGTGCCCAGCTCGTTATTCAGTTGCGTAATTAAATCAAAAATTCCTTCAGCGGTATGATGATCCAGATTACCGGTGGGCTCATCGGCCAATAGACAGGCGGGTTTGGTAATCAACGCTCTGGCTAAAGCCGCCCGCTGACGTTCACCTCCAGATAATTCACTGGGTTTGTGATGTACCCGATGACCAAGACCAACTTGTTCGAGTAACTGGGTTGCCTGCTGTTTCGCGGCGTTAGGGTGCATACCGCCAATCACCAATGGCATGGCGACATTTTCTTCGGCGGTAAACTCTGGCAGCAAATGGTGAAACTGGTAAACAAATCCCAAAGATTGATTCCGCAATTTGCTTAACGCGCTGACAGAAAGTTTACTGATATCCTGATCCAATACTTCAATCTGTCCACTGTTTGGGCTATCCAGTCCACCTAACAGATGTAGCAAGGTACTTTTTCCTGAACCGGAACTGCCGACAATCGCTATTCGATCTCCTGCAACCACTTTAAGATTAACATCCTGTAATACAGGTGTTTCCAGGTTGCCGTCTTTATATCGCTTCACCAGATTCTGGCAGCGAATCACATGATTAGTCATAGCGTAATGCCTCAGCCGGTTTCACCTGAGCTGCACGCCAGGAAGGATAAATGGTCGACAGGATCGATAATACAAAGGCGGTAATGCCAATAACGGTCACATCATTCCAGTTTAGCTCTGAGGGCAGGTCACTGATGTAGTAGACCTCTGCGGGCAGGAACTGATAGCCCAGAATGGTTTCTATCCAGGCGATAATATTCGAGACATTCAGCGCTAAAATCACACCGCCAATAACCCCAAGCAATGTTCCAATCAAACCGATGACAATCCCCTGCACCATAAAAATACCCATAATGCCGCGTGGTGACATGCCCAAGGTTCGTAGAATGGCGATATCGGAATATTTATCCGTCACCATCATTACTAATGTTGAAACAATGTTAAATGCGGCAACGGCGACAATCAGCATCAGAATGACAAACATCACGGTTTTTTCAGTCTTTAATGCACGGAAAAAGTTGGCGTGTTGATAGGTCCAGTCTGCGGCACGATATTCTGCTGGCAAGGTTTGTAATAAATCGCGGGTAATACGGGGTGCCTGATAGACATCATCCAGTTGTAAGCGCAGTCCTGTGACTTTGCCGGGAATACGGAATAAGTTGGCCGCATCCTCAATATTCATGATGGCCAAAGCACTGTCATATTCGTACATGCCGATTTCGAATACACCCGAAACGGTCAGCCGTTTCAGTCTTGGGATTACACCAGCAGGGGTTGGCGTGACATGCGGTGTAATCACAGTGATTTTATCGCCAGTGCCAACACCCATCGCGATAGCCAGATCTTTACCGAGAATAATGCCGTAACTTCCTGCTTGCAGAGAATCAAAACGACCTTGAATGATTTTGTCACCAATCGTAGAGACTTTAGGTTCCAGAGTCGGATCCACTCCTCGGATTTGCGTGCCACGAACCCGGCTTCCCTGATTGAGCATCGCTTGGCCTTCAACGAAGGGAGCCGTGTTCATCACCCGGGGAAAACCTTGAATAAGCGCTTCGGCTTTCTGCCAGTCGGCCAAAGTGCCATCCGAACCGGTGACAAAAGCATGTGAGGTCATGCCCAGAATGCGTTCACGTAATTCCTTTTCAAAACCGTTCATCACCGATAAGACGGTAATCAGTGCGGCCACGCCGAGCGCAACCCCCAGCATGGAGGTCATGGAAATGAACGAAATAAAATGGTTACGCCGTTTGGCCCGGGTATAACGGGCGCCAATATAGACACTTAGGGGTCTGAACATATTTTCGCTCTGGCAAGAAGCCCGCCTTAACAGCGGGCAAGTGCATATTATTTAGGGTTGACGATTTGGGTACCGTTTTCGGTGCCAAGTAACAGTACATCCGCAGGACGCATTGCAAACAAGCCGTTAGTCACTACACCTACGATATCGTTCAGCGTTTTTTCCAGTTTGATAGGTTCCATGATATCAAGACCATGCACATCCAGGATGACGTTATGGTTATCAGTGATCACGCCTTCACGATAAACCGGTTGGCCACCCAGTTTTACAATCTCACGCGCGACATAACTACGCGCCATCGGAATCACTTCAACCGGTAATGGGAATTTACCCAGCACATCAACTAATTTGGTCGCATCGGCAATACAGATAAATTTGTCCGCCACTGCAGCAATGATTTTTTCCCGGGTCAAGGCACCGCCACCACCTTTGATCAGTTGCAGGTTATGGTTGGATTCATCCGCACCATCGACATATACAGCAACTTCTTTGACTTCATTTAAATCAAAAACTTCAATGCCATAATCTTTTAACCGCTGTGTGGAAGCATTGGAGCTGGACACGGCGCCTTCAATACGATGCTTGATAGTCGCTAACGCATCAATAAAGTGGTTTACAGTCGACCCTGTACCCACACCGACAACACCGTCAGTGGTAATGTATTCCAAAGCAGACCATGCAGCTTGTTTCTTCATTTCATCAGCAGTCATTGCGATTCCTTGTTAATTTGAATGGCTTGATATTATCCGGCTAATTATAGAGATAAATGGCGGTCAATGGTAACGTAGTCATCTTTCGTTAACCTAACAGACTGAATCTGGAACCCCATGCTCACAGGCTATGTAGAAAAAATCCTTAAAGCGCGCGTTTATGATGTCGCTATCGAAACCCCTTTGGATTTGATGCCAAGATTATCCAAGCGTCTGGATAATCAGATTCTGATTAAACGCGAAGATCTTCAATCTGTGTTTTCCTTTAAGTTACGTGGCGCCTATAACCGGATGAGTCATCTGACTGATGCGGAAAGAAAGCAGGGCGTGGTCGCCGCTTCGGCGGGAAACCATGCGCAGGGCGTGGCATTAGCCGCCAATAAAATGGGCATTTCTGCGGTTATTGTGATGCCTGTCACCACGCCGCCAATCAAAGTCGAAGCAGTACGTATGCTAGGCGCTGACATTACCCTGCATGGCAACAGTTACGACGAAGCCTTTGAATATGCTAAGCAGGTTTCAACTGATCAGGGCAGAGTTTTTATTCACCCCTATGATGATCCGTTGGTGATTGCCGGTCAGGGCACCATTGCAATGGAAATCATGCGGCAGCATCCGGATCCGGTTTATGCTGTATTTATTCCGGTGGGTGGCGGTGGCTTACTGGCCGGAATGGCGGCTTATATCAAAGCTATCTGGCCGGAAATCAAGATTATTGCAGTTGAACCTGCGGACGCAGCCAGTCTCAAAGCTGCTTTGGATGCTGGCGAGCGGGTCAAACTGGATCAGGTCGGTTTATTTGCAGATGGTACGGCGGTCAGACAGGTTGGCGAAGAGCCATTCCGGATAGCGCAAAAAACCGTTGATCATGTCGTCACTGTGGAAACAGATGAAATCTGTGCTGCGATTATGGATGTATTTGATGATACGCGCTCGATTGCCGAGCCTTCCGGCGCTTTATCTATTGCCGGTGCAAAAAAATACATTCAGCAAAATGGCTTACACAATAAAACCATGGTGGTGATTAACAGCGGTGCGAATATGAACTTCGATCGATTGCGGCATGTGGCTGAACGTGCGGAGATTGGTGAGCGCCGTGAAGTATTGTTTGCCGCAACGATCGATGAACAGCCTGGTAGTTTTCAACGTTTCTGCAAAACCCTGGCAGATCGTGGCATCACCGAATTCAACTATCGATATGCGGATAAACAGCAAGCGCAGGTATTTGTCGGTGTACGTATGTCAGGACGGGAAGAAGAACGGCAGATTTTGTTTGAGAACCTGACGCAGGCAGGTTATCAATGGGTTGATTTCACCGATAATGAAATGGCCAAGTTGCACGTTCGTTATATGGTGGGCGGCCATGCTCCTCAAGCAGAAAATGAGCGTTTGATTCGCTTTGAATTCCCTGAGCGACCGGGCGCTTTATTACGCTTTCTGACCCATATTGGCCAACGCTGGAACATCAGCCTGTTTCATTACCGTAATCATGGTGCGGCCTATGGACGCGTACTGGTGGGTATCCAGGTTACGCCTGAGTTCAATGAAGAATTTCAGGCGTTTCTGGATAACCTTGGTTATGTTTATTGGTTGGAAACTGACAACCCGGCTTACGATTTGTTTTTAAAGTAATCAATCGGTCAAAGTTGTGGTATCGCTGATTAGTTGAATCTGTCCATGCACATCGACAGAGACTTTATTACTGCCAGCTTCCAGGGCAGCGGGCGCACTTTTACTGTTCATATCTGCGGACATCATCATGCTGCTTTCCATGCGATGAATCGGAGCATAGCCGCTGGTATTGACTGACATATTGACCAGACGGTAACCCGGTTGGTTGAATTGTTGCTGAATCAATACTGCTTTATCACGAAATTTGCTGATAGCTTGCTGCATTAATTCGTTCTGGGTGGATTCGATTAATTCATCAGATAATGAGAATTCAATGGATTGCACTGTACCCAATGCCTGCACGTCGCCTAACAACTCACTCATTTGAGTGAAGTCATGGCTATGCAGACGAATCTGTTGACTGACCTGCCACGAGACGATTTGACTGTCTTTGTACATTGGGCGGGTTTGATAACCAGTGGTTTGAGATTTTACCGAATTATAGTTTTTAATTTTTTCCAGCAACTGATTACTGCGCTGGTTGACCTGTTGGCCTAAGGTCGTTGGATCCGTTCCATTCAGCATGACCTGAATCACACTGGACACCTGATCATTTGCCACTTCAGTGGCCGCTGTTGCATTAAGATTGATTAGGTTAAAGTTAAGCTCTGTTTCCGCTGATGCCGACGCTGAGTAAAACAGCACTGCAATAATAAAAAAAATGTTTTTCATAGATGGATGGCTCCTGTGAAAGATTAAAGTACATTCGAGTTTGGCTTGCTGTCTGAGCAGCATGATTGCTAAATTAACAGGATTTGACTGACACTGTCAGCGCATTAACGCACAAAATTATTTTAACGTTGGGGATAGACATGAAAGCTGAACAAAAAATTCTGCCTGATTCAGAGCGCCTGATCGAAGCAGCTGCCGAACATTTCGTCGTAACTGCACGCTCAGCAATAGCTAAAAGGGGCGTCTTTTATGTTGCGCTGGCTGGAGGCTCGACGCCAAAAGGTCTCTATCAGAAACTGGCCACATCGCCATATATCGAACAGATTGATTGGGCACGGGTACAGATATTTTTTGGCGATGAGCGTTGTGTACCGGCCACAGATGACGACAGCAATTTTAAAATGGCCAGACTGGCGATGCTGGATCAACTTCCGATTCCGCCGGAAAATGTGCATCGTATGCCTACGGAAAGTGGCGATGCTAGTGACGTTGCCGTTCGTTACGCTGAGACCATCAAGTTGATTATGGAAGATAAACCTTTTGATTTAGTCTTGCTCGGCTTAGGTCCAGATGGTCATATCGCCTCATTATTTCCTGATACTCCGGCCGTTGAGGTAACCGATACGCTGACCACCAGTTTATTTGTTGAAAAATTCCAATCCTGGCGTGTCACCCTTACGTATCCAGTGATCAACGCTGCACGACAAGTCATTGTATTTATCGCTGGTGAAGCCAAGGCGGAAATTGTCAGAGATATTACTGCCGGGTCGGTAACGGGATTACCGGTACAACGGCTTGCCCCAACAGGCGATTACTACTGGTTTATGGATAACGCAGCCGCAGCGAAATAATATGACAACCTTGTTAGCTGCCGATATTGGTGGCACTAAAACCTTGTTGCAACTGAGTCATGTCGATGGCGAAGTGATAGTGCAACAACGTTTTGATAATAAAGCCTATACCGATTTTGAAGCTTTGCTGACAACGTTTTTATCATCTGTACCAACCGATTGTCTTCCGGTCAGAAGTGCCTGTTTTGCGGTGGCGGCGCCGCTGACGGGGAGACGAGTTCAACTGACAAATCTTGCCTGGATAATCGATAGCGATAAACTGCTGGCGGAGTTCCCGATTACTGAACTTTGTTTGGTCAATGATTTTGCTGCAGTGGGACACGGTATTGGCGAGCTTGGCGAGGAGGACTTAATTGTTCTGCAGCAGGGTGAGCCACAAGCCAAGGCTTTAAGAGCTGTTATTGGGGCTGGTACTGGTTTAGGGCAAGCTATTCTGTCACCCATTCATAAAGGCTGGCGAGTCTGGTCAACGGAGGGGGGCCATACGGACTTCGCACCGCAGGAACCAGCACAGCAATTATTGTTGGAAAAGCTGTTTGAGCAATTCGAGCATGTCTCTTATGAGCGGATACTGTCTGGTGCCGGTCTGGCGATGTTGTACCAGTTTGTTGCTGATCAACAGGGTGTCCATTCTTATCAGAGCTTATCTGCTGAACAGATAAGTGAATATGCACTCCTCCAATCTGACCCGCTAGCCGTAAAAACCATGCAATTATTTATGCAGATTTATGGTGCTCAGGCAGGCAATCTGGCGCTGACTACCTTGCCAGGAGCCGGGATTTTTATTGCCGGCGGGATCGCCGCTAAAAATTCAGCGTTATTCAGGCAAGGGCATTTTATGCAGTCTTTTCTGGCAAAGGGGCGAATGCGTGGCGTGTTGGAGAAAATTCCGGTTTACCTCATCATTAATCCCGATGTAGGGCTTCGAGGAGCACGTTTGTTGGCTCGAAAAGCGTTATAATGTTTTCTATGACAGATAAAAAAAATCACATTCTAGTTAACGTAGAAACTACCTATTTGGATCATGAATCCGATCCGGCGAGAGCAAGATATCTTTTTGCCTATACCATCACCATTACCAATGAAGGTGATACACCAGCCAGATTGTTATCTCGTTACTGGAAAATCACTGGTGGTGATGGTCATGAACAGGAAGTGGAAGGCGATGGTGTGGTGGGGCAACATCCCTATCTGGCGCCAACGGAAACGTTTTCCTATACTAGTGCAGCGATGCTGGATACGCCTGTCGGCATGATGCAGGGCCATTACAATATGATGGATGATAATGGCAGTCGCTTTGCAGTCGATATTCCTGCTTTCACGCTGGCTGCACCACAAAAACTGCATTGACCGACGTTGTTTTTATAAGCAGCTGCCAACTGAACCTGCCGCACAAATCCGGCCATCAATCCAGATAGCCTTATCCAGCTTGGCATCTTGCAAATCGCTACCGCCCAGTTTGGCATCACGCAAATTGGCAAAACTTAAATCACTGTTGGTTAAATTGCTGTAGGAAAGATCAGCCTGTTGCAGGTTGGCGCCTTTCAGATTGGCTCCCTGCAGGCTGGCGTAACTCAGATTGCTAAGTCGTAAATCAGCGTAACTCAAGTCGGCTCCAACCAATTCTATGCCCATCATATTTGACATAGCCAAACCACTGTTACGCAGATTGGATCCGGTCAGGGTAGTCGAAGGAATATCCATGCCCGGTTTCAGACAATTTTCCCAATTAACTTGTGGCGCCGGAGCACTGTCGCAATCAGCGTCAGATAAATTGGAAGGTGTCGGGAATAAGATGGCGCCGACAAAAATGCCCATCAATAGCAAACAGATAATCAGCAGCGGCCAGAATCGGGTAGGACGTTCGGGTTTGAGTTTTTGCAATAACGCAGTGCGTTGTTGGCGTTGCTGAATTAAAAAGTCTGGCTCCAGTCTACGGCGCTGCTCTCGACGCAGTTCAAGTTCTGCTTCAGTGAGCGGCTGATCATTGCGGCGGTCAAAACCATCACGCTCATCTAGAGGTAACGGTGGTGAAGTGACAGGATCTTTAACTTCCAGATCGATGATGTCGCCCAGTGGCTGCCAATGCTTCTGATCCGAACTTATTTCTGTTTGCGCATCTATTCTGCCTAACTGCAGGTTACTTTTCAGCAAGGCCATGGTGAACGGCCCACTGATGGTTGTGTTTTGGCGGGTATACCATTTTGTGCTGAATTTTTTCATTGACCGGTCTTAGGCAACAAGTTGGTTGCTATACTAGCATTGTGTTTAATGCTGGGTGAATTCATGCAAATACCTCAGACCTCACAGGCAGCTCAGGTCACTGTAACCGGATCCGCAAGTCAAACGCTAGCGTTGACACCGGGACAAGTTGCGCAAGCTGTGGTGATATCCGCTGGTAAGGCAGGAGAAAGTGTTGATATCCAGTTAGCGGGAAAGGTTATTACCATTCAGGCCGGGGTGGATTTGCAGCGCGGTCAGACTATTGAATTGCAGCGAACGGATACGGGCGACAAAGCAACCTTTAAATTGCTCTCAGTAGCATCTGTTTCTCCGGTTTTGACGGAACTGCGGCCGGGAGTGAGTCTACAGGCCGAAGTCATTAAGCTATTGCCTCAACAAGCTATATTGCTGGCTTTGCAACAAACCGGAAAATTGCCAATTGCTATGGAATTGGATATCAGCAGATTAAGTTCCAGTTTTAAGCCAGGCCAACAACTTTTAGTGCAAATCCTGAGTAACTCCCCGTTAAGTGTTGCCTTGCAGAACCCTAACCCGACCCTTAAAACAGCAGAAGCTCTGATTTCACAACAGCGAAGATTATTGCCTTTGGTCTTTGCTCAGCCGCCACAATTGCAGAATGTCATTAATGCATTACCGGAATTGAAGTCGATGGTGCCGGTGCAAAGTGCGCTAACTCAGCTATGGCAAAATATTCGTGAAACACAAACCGTTCAGCAACCTGCCAATTTGCAACAAGCTATTCAACAGTCTGGTGTCTTTCTTGAAAGGCAATTGATGCAACCTAATCCGATGATAGAAGGGGATTTCAAAGCAAATTTATTGAAACTGGCTGCAGCCCTTGAAGGGCAAATCCGGCAAACAGCAAATGGTCAAATCAATGCTCAGAATCTTCCTGTGGAAGTTCGCAATGCCTTAATAAATTTGCTCAATCAACCTTCCGCTTTGCAACGGCTTCCCTCGCACATTACCAATGCACTAATGGCCAGTGGTCAGACTCCAGCCCAATTATTAACGATGTTGCTAGCCGGCCAAGGAACGGTTGCTGGGGCTGCCACGAGTAATCAACCCATTTCCATGCAGAATATTCCTACTCAGCAACTTGCTCAGAACGCCCAGTTACAGGCTGGAGTGACTGAGCTGGCGAGATTGCAGGTGTTACTACGTGAAGTAGAAACCGCTATTGCCAGAGTGCAGATGAACCAATTGACGATGGTCAGAGAGGCAGAAAATCCTGCCCAACCCCAAGTCTGGCTATTGGATGTACCGTTAAAAGACAGGCAGCAATTGCAATGGATGCAATTACAATTGAAACGAGGCTCAAAGCAGGATGAGCAAGATGAAGAGCAGTGGCAAGTGACACTTAATCTGGAAACACAAAATCTGGGGAAGCTGCGAGCTTCAATTGCTTTACAGACAAATAATGTCAGCGTGTCATTAACGGCTGAAGATCCAAAAGCGGTTGCCCTGCTGGAAGACAATATCGATTTATTGCATCAAAAATTGTCCGCGCTAAATCTACAAGTGAACCAGTTAAGTTGCCATTGCGCTCCGGTAGAGTGGCTGGCGCCGCTTTCGCAGACTAATAGTCACTCAGATTCCCTGCTGGATATTTCAGTATGAAACAACAAGCAGAACCGTTACGTGCTATTGCCTTGCATTATGATGGAGACAATGCACCCACAGTGACCGCCAGTGGTGAAGGAGATATTGCTGCTGAAATTATTCGTATTGCCAAACAGCACAATATTCCACTTCGTGAAGATGCGGTTCTGGCTGATATGTTAAAAGAAATGCAGCTGGGGGAGGCGATACCCGAAGAGCTCTATCGGGTTATCGCAGAAGTGATTGCCTATGCATATATTATTTCGGGAAAATTCCCTAAGGAGAAAGGTTAAATTCCTGCGCTGATTAATCTGCGTTAAAGCATTATTATTGAGTTTGAAGCTGTTTTTTTATTCAACACTTTACAAATAGCATTACAAAAATCTCATTAAGTGTTGATTTTAAAATATAAAACCGCTATTTTCATTTGCGTGTATCTTGAAACCGGTCATACAGAAACCGCATACAAAACAGATGAATAAACTTCTAACAGTTGAGTCACCGATGTCAAAGACATCTGAGCAGAGCCTGACGGCACCGATATCTGCTGCAGAAGTTAATGACTTATTGTCTGCACGAATTCTGATTAGTGGGACACGGCTTTCTGATCTGGCATTTCTGCAAACCATGCTGTCGCTGAGTGGCTTTACCAATATCTCCATCGCCAATGGTCCGGAAAAACTGATGCAAATGCTGAGGCAGGCTATTTCTGCTGACCAGTGCGATATCGATTTGGTTATTCTCGATTGCCGTCTGGGCGACTGTAATGCCCGGGAATTACGGTTAAAACTGGATCAGTTTGATGAATGGCGATTGATACCGGTGATTGCTTTAACTGAAAAATCACAATGGAACCATAATCAGCTATTAACCGATTTGGGACATGGTGTGACTTCTCTTTTATATCGTCCACTTACCGCTGAATCATTGCCTCCTGCGGTTATGACAACATTGGCGAGCAAGCGTGACCGTGACCATTATCACCTCCGTCAACAACAGATAGAAGATGAAAATGCCCAGTTACGGGTTATGGAAGCCCGGTTACAATTTTCCGTTAATCATGATGATTTAACCGGGTTGGCAAATCGGCGACGTTTGGAACAAGCACTTGATATTACGCTAACTCAAGTACGAAACTTCCATACCAGTAGTGCGTTGTTTTATATCGATCTGGATAGCTTTAAAGTTTTGAACGATGCTGAAGGCCATGAGGCGGGCGATGCTTTGTTAGTTCAGGTGGCTAACTCATTGCGGGGCTTTTTCAAAGTCCGTGATACGTTGGTAAGAATTGGATCAGACGAATTTGCTGTTTTAGTCGATACCATTGAAACTGATACCGCTGTTGCTCGGGCTGAGGGACTGCGTGAAATGTTTGATGGTTACAGCTTTACTTTTCATGATCATGAATATCATTTATCCGCCAGTATTGGGGTTAAATGTATTACTGAAGCTGCAATTTCGACAGTGGGTGAAATTCTGTCGCATGCTAATCAGGCCTGTTATACGGCCAAGAAACGGGGTCGAAATCGGGTTCATGTCTATAGTCCTGCTGATCGGGAAATGTATGCATTAAGACATAGTGTCGAGTGGGCTCCAAGAATTCGGGCAGCATTAAAACAAGAAAATTTTATCCTTCAATTTCAACCTATCTACTCGCTTAAAGAGAAAAAAATCAACCACTATGAGTGTTTGATACGGATGCGGGGGCAGGGCGACAAACTGTATTATCCTCATGATTTTATTCCAGTAGCAGAGGCTATGGGATTGATTCATCAGATTGATCTATGGGTCGTTAATCATGCTTTTGAATTGTTGCGAAATGTTCCTGGCGATACCGCACTGGCGGTTAATTTATCGGGTAATATTTTTCTCGATCAAAACCTCTATCCACTGGTTGAGCGCAAGCTATTGGAAACGGGGGCAGATCCCTCCCGTCTGGTGTTTGAAATAACGGAAACCTCTGCTATTTCCAATTTCGAACAGACTAAACAAATGGTGGATCGTCTGCGGCACTTAGGATGTCGATTTGCACTCGATGATTTTGGTGCCGGATTCAATTCCTACAGTTATTTAAAACATTTTCCGGTGGATATTCTGAAAATTGATGGCGGATTTATTACGAATCTGCATAATGATCCGGTCGATCAGTTATTAGTGAAATCGATGATCGATATATCACATAGTCTTGGCAAAAAAACGGTTGCTGAGTTTGTCGAAGACAGAGAAACCTTACAAATGCTAGAGGAGTTCGGTGTGGACTTTGTTCAAGGTTATTTAATCGGCAAGCCGCAAAGTGCGTTGCCTAATAAATCCTAGCTTCTGTCATCTCAAACAATGTTAGCTCTGAAAGATCAACAGACCCTAGTGTAAATCTGTAACCGACTGGCGCTGTGCTCCATGCAATCGGGTAATCAGCAGCGCCTCTTCTTCACTCAGATTGCAATTATCAATAAGTTGATTGATATCGACCCCTTTTTTTGCCAGCCGAATAGCATGCTCATAGCTATGTTGTTGTGGTTGGCCCAAATCCATACTTTTTTGCTGCTCACGAATTTTCATCAAGGCCTGTTCAAACCGGACAATACGTTCATCTGACCCCACTGCCGCGCTGCATAATGCCGATAACTGCTGTTGCAGGGAAGATATTTGGTTCGCTTGTGCTCGACTCAACCGAAAGAAACGGTAGCTGGTGACAAGTAAAACGAGTCCTGAAAGACCGATCAGAATGACTAGGCTATATAAAAGCATAAATCCCCCTTAAAATCATACATATTCATCAATAATGCCGGTTTTAGGCGGCCGTTTAGGTTCATTGTCATCAGTGTCTTTTTGCGTTTTATCATCATCCTGCTGTTTTGGTTTACGTCGACGCTTCTCATCCGCTGGGTTGTCCACTTGGGTGATAGGAGTAAGTGGTTGAGTTGGATGAATTTCGTCGGCCATGATTCACATCAGAAACTGGCGATATCCGCTATTTCGTCATCATTAAGCAGCTTGTTGACGTCAACCAGAATCAATAGGTTTTTATCGCGGCTGCATACTCCCTGAATAAAGCGCGAACTATCATCACTGCTCACATTCGGCGCAGTGTCTATTTCTGATTGATGCAGGTAAACAACTTCAGCAACACTATCGACCAACATGCCAATAACATTACCGTTTACTTCGGCAATGATAATGCGGGATTCCTCATCGACTTCCCGGGATGGCAGACCAAATCGTTTGCGTGTATCGATGACGGTAACCACATTGCCCCGTAAATTGATAATGCCCAGCACATAATCTGGAGCGCCCGGTACCGGGGCAATTTCAGTCGGTCGCAGCACTTCCTGTACTTGCATCACATTGATGCCATACACTTCCTGCTCCATCTGATAGGTAACCCATTGCAGAATGGGATCATTGCCGGCCTGATTATCTTGCTCACTCATTTTATTTTCCTTATTCACAAAATATTGGCCCATCTGTCGCTGCCAATTTTATGACGTTCTGTATTTATAACCATCAAAGCACGGTTTGTGCCAGTTTTTTATTGCGTTAGCGTAATATTTTTAACAGTTCTGTTAATGAAATAATACTGCTCAAAGGTGACATCAGCATACCCGCCAGCCAGGGTCTCTGGCCAGGTTCCCGCCGCCAACGCACATTGTCACTCTCAAGCTTAACCACGTGGCGGATGGCGGATACCGCTAAGCCCAGCTGTTTATTGTTTACTAGTAATATGTAACGGTTATCTGTTGAATTACTTGATTGATTGGTTATTAATGTTGTCAAATCAATCACTTGTGTATGTTGTTTGGGACGGCTTAAGGTGCCAATGACATAGTCAGGCTGGCCCGGGAGTTGTGAAAGACCTTCTTCCGGCCAGTTCTCTATACCTTCCAATTCATCCAGTGTTAATGCCAGCTGCATTCCTGCCACTTCAAATAATAAAGCCTGAGTGTTTTTGTCTGAAGTATTCTCGATACTGGCGATAATCTCGGGCTCCGCCGCAGGCAAGGCTTCATTTATTTCAGAAGCAACTTGTTCCAACGTTTCCGGTTCGCTTTCCAGTAATAGTTCTTGCAGATAAGCTGCCAACGCTTGTTTTGGTTCTTTAATTTGGGTTGGCTTAGACATTTTGACCCGGCTTTGCCACTGGGGCTTTGGTGAGCTTTTTCATTAATCTTTCATAGGCCATGCTGCCACGACTTTCTGGATTGAGGGCAGGCAGGGGGATTCCAGACTTACTGGCATCACGAAATTGCGTATCAATTGGAATGGCATCCTGCCAGAGGTTTTCTTCATAATCTTTTTGCATTTTCTGTAATGTTTGAACGCCGGCACGGGTGCGTCGATCAAACATGGTCGGCACAATCAGATAGGGAAGTTTGTGCTGCCGGGAATGGTTGATCAGCTCCAGGGTATGCAACATGCGTTCAAGACCCTTTAAGGCCAGAAACTCGGTTTGTACTGGTATTAACAGCTCATCACAGGCGGCCAGCGCATTCACCATTAATACACCTAGCATAGGAGGACAGTCTATTAACACATACTCAAATCGTTCATTGAGTTGCCTTAATGTTCTGTGAATGACCAGACCTTTACCGCTTTGGATGCTGAGTTGACGATCCAGGGTTGCCATGGCAGTTGCCGCCGGTAAAAGGTATATATTTTCCTGATTGGTTTTTTTCAAGGTTTTGAAAATAGCGTTCAGTGGCTGCTGGTCTGATTGCTGAAATAAGGTGTAAATACTGTTTTCGATATTATCCGGATCAAAACCAAAATAGGTGGTTAACGAACCGTGCGGATCCATATCCAGTAATAGGGTGGAATGGCCTTTCCGCGCGAGATGGCTGGCCAGACTGACCACCGTAGTGGTTTTGCCAACCCCACCTTTTTGATTGGCAATCGCCCAGACCGTCATGGTGAAGTTTCGCCAATATCAGAGGGGGCCAGCAACGGGGAGGTCAGACTGTCCGTAATGGGTGTACCAATATTTTTCACATCTGACGTAGACGGATTTAACTGATCATCAAACACTTCCAGTGTTCTTCGACTTTCCTGGCTACCTAAAATAACTAATACCACTCGGCGGTTTTTTTGTCGGCCTAATTCAGTTCCATTATCAGCAATCGGTTTGAATTCACCATAACCGATGGCTGACATACGACCCGGTTCAATGCCAAAACGATCTAATAAATTCACCACGCTGGCCGCCCTGGCCGCTGACAGCTCCCAGTTTGAAGGGAAACGTGGTGTATTAATAGGTTGGTCATCAGTAAACCCTTCTACCTGCAATGGATTGGCTACTGGAGCAAGTACATCTGCAATTTGGCCAATTACTGGCACAGCTTCACGAGCCAAACGCGCATCGCCACTGGCAAACAGAAAATTGGAATTGATTTCCACCTCCAGCCAGTCCTCGGTTTGTTTGATACTCACATCATCATTCGTAATCAAATCAGCAAGCGCACTACTAAGTTGCTGTGAGATATCATTGATGGTACGTAAACTTTGCTCAGAAATAGGGGGCCGTTGTTCGGGCAATTCCGGTAGTTCAATTTCAAAATCCGGTAATTCCGGTTTACCGGGTGAGGCCACACGTTCACCCTGACCACGACTCACTTCGCCAATCTGAATCGGATCACTACTGCGAGTAGGCTGTGAAAATACACTTTCCAGGGTTTCTGACAGTACACGGTATTTGCCTTCATTCACTGATGATATGGAATACATAACCACGAAAAAAGCGAATAACAAGGTAATGAAATCAGCATAGGAAACCAGCCAACGTTCGTGGTTTTCGTGTTCTTCATGCCGCTTTCTACGGGCCATCAGATTAACTCAGGTAGGCCTGCAGACGGCTCTCGATATTGCGTGGATTATCACCATCAGCCACACTGATCAAGCCATCAATCAACATCATTTGTAATTGGGTACGACGTTGTACCAGCGTTTTAAGTTTGTTACCCATGGGTAAAAATAATAAATTGGCCAGTCCCACACCATAGATGGTCGCAACAAATGCCACGGCGATACCCGAACCAAGCGAGGAGGGATCCGCCAGGTTACCCATGACATGAATCAGCCCTAATACCGCGCCAATGATACCGATGGTCGGCGAATAGCCTCCCATGGCTTCATAGACTTTAGCGGCCTGCAAATCATTGTTTTCCATAATATCGAGATCCGTTTCCAGAATTTCGCGGATAATCTCTGGTTCAGCGCCATCTGCAATCAGCTGCAAACCTTTTTGAGTGAAGATATCGGTTTCTTCCATCGCCATGGCCTCCAGCCGGAGTAACCCCTCACGTCGGGCAATCTGGTTCCAGTCAAGAATTTTATCTAATAAGCGTTTAGCTGATTGTTGAGGTGGTTTGAATATCCATACGGTCATTTTCAGTGCGCGTATAAAGGTATTCATTGGTGTTTGTAACATGACGGCACCCAGCGTACCACCCAACACGATCAGCAAGGCTACGGCATTGAGGATAGTATCGAGATGACCACCTTCCAGATACTGGCCGACGATGATGGCGCCAAATCCAATCAGTAAGCCCAGTATGCTGAGTATATCCATGGCTATTTAAACGCCATCAGCAGTTTACCGATTTCATTAAGACTGAGAATCTTATCAGCCACGCCTGCTTTTGCTACAGCCATTGGCATACCATAGATGGTACTGGTTTGTTGATCCTGAGCCCAAACTGTTGCGCCTTTTTGATGCATTTTTATCGCACCCTCACAACCATCAGCTCCCATCCCAGTAAGAATAATAGTCAATGTCTGCGCCGGACAAATCTGAGAAACCGATTCCAGAGTAACGTCGATACAGGGTCTGTAAGTGGCATTTTCTGCACCAGGGTCGACCTGCAAATAAAGTTGGCCACGGCGACCTTTCAATAAAAGCTGTTGCCCTCCAGGTGCCAGATACGCGACACCCGGACGTAAGACATCGTTTTGCTGGGCTTCTTTAATCTGTATGTCACACTGTGAATTTAAACGTTCAGCAAAAGAAGGCGTAAAAGTCGCCGGCATGTGCTGTAGCAAAATAATTGGAAACGGGAAATTGGCTGGTAATTGTGACAAAACATTCTGTAAAGCTACCGGCCCACCGGTTGAGGTGCCAATAACCACCAGCTCAATTTTTTTCTTTTCGAGCGGTACGACGGTTACCGGAGACTCGGATGATTTGATTGCTGGCGTATGTTTCTCAGGCTTGGAATGAGTTGCCAGAAAATTAATACGGTCACATAATTTTTGCCGGGCACTGGTTTTGTCCTGAGCTAAATCTTCAAAACGCTTTGGGAGAAAGTCCATTGCTCCGGCATCTAATGCCTCCAGCGTCGCTTTGGCCCCGTCAGTCGTCCAGGTCGATAGCATCAAGACTGGAGTAGGGCGTCGTCGCATAATTTTTTTGACCGCACCGATTCCATCCAGTACAGGCATTTCCAGATCCATCGTGACAACATCTGGTCTGTAACGAGATACCATTTCTACAGCTTGCATACCATCGGCTGCACTGGCAATGACTTCCAGTCGCGGATCGGCATTAATGATTTCAGTCAGTCGCCGGCGGAAAAAAGCTGAATCATCAACAATCAGTACCTTAACAGTCACAGATATCCTTAATAATTTCGATGTGCGTAGGTATTCATTAACTCTGGGAAATCGAGAATAAGCGCAATGCGTCCATCTCCAGTAATGGTCGCTCCAGCAAAGCCTTTGGTACTATGAAGCAAGGCGCCGAGAGGTTTGATAACCACCTCTTCCTGACCTATTAACTGGTCAACAACGAAACCCACTTTTCGGGTGCCAACATTCACGATAACTACATGTTCTGTTGTTGCCTTACGCTCAGAAATAGTACCTTGATTAAGCCATTTACGTAGATAAAATAGTGGTAGTGCTTTGTTTCGTACAATAACAGTTTGTTGACCATCCACGGTATTGGTTTTATTCAGGTCCAGATTAAAGATTTCATTCACATTGACCAGTGGGAAGGCAAAGATTTGATTGCCCAGCATCACCATCAGTGTAGGCATGATAGCCAGGGTCAGCGGGACTTTGATAGAAAGCGTTGTTCCTTTGCCAATTTCTGATTGAATATCAATGACACCGTTCAGCTTGGATATGCTGGTCTTAACCACATCCATGCCAACACCGCGCCCGGAAATATCAGAAATATCCTGTTTCATCGAAAATCCCGGCGCAAATATCAGAGCAAAACATTCTGATTCCGTCAGTCTGGAGGCTGCTTCTTCATCCATCATGCCTTTTTCGACGGCTTTACGTCGCAAGACTTCCGGATTCATTCCCGCACCATCATCTGAAATGGTCAGCAAAATATGATCGCCTTCCTGAGCGGCGGCGAGGACGATTAGACCTTGTTTTGACTTGCCTGAAGCTTCTCGCACATCGGGCATTTCAACACCATGATCGACAGCATTTCGCACCAGATGCACTAACGGATCGGCCAGTGCTTCAACCAGGTTTTTATCTAAATCAGTTTCTTCACCACGTAACTCGAGGTTAATATCTTTTTTCAGACTGCGCGCCAAATCACGAACCACACGTGGGAAACGACCAAAGACTTTCTTAATCGGTTGCATCCGTGTTTTCATCACCGCAGTTTGCAGATCGCCAGTGACCACAGCCAGATTACTGACGGCTTTAGCCATTTCTTCGTTTTCAAAGGCAGCTTCAAGCGTATTAATACGATTACGCACCAGAACCAGTTCACCGACCATATTCATAATGTCATCCAGTCTGGCGGTATCGACGCGTACACTGGTTTCTGCTGGAGCTTTTGTGGCAGGGGCTGCCGCTGCAGCCGGTTTTACTGCCGTAGCTGAATCTTCATCGTTAGTCGCTTTGGGAGCTGGAGCGGTTTCGGGTTTCGGTGGCGTTACAGGTTTAGCTGCTGGAGTAGTAGTTTTAGCCGCTGGTTTTTTGCCTTGTAATTCATCCAGCAATGCTTCGAATTCTTCTTCAGATATTTCATCATCCCCCGTTGTTTTAACGGGCTCGGACTTTGGAGGTTCCGCTGTCGGTGCAATGCCCGGAGGGGCATTACCATGCAGCTGGTCCAATAAAGCCTCGAATTCGTCATCGGTAATATCATCACTTGCAGCATTATCAGCCGCAGGAACGGAGACCTCCGGTTCGGGCTCGAGCTCAGGTTCAGCTGCTGCCGGTGGCACTTCGCCAGATAAATAAGCTGCCAGTTGCTGAATTATTTCCGGATCAGCCGCTGTTGGGTAGGAGCCGGCTTTTACTTCAGCAAACATGCTGTTCAAGATGTCAAGCACCTTGAGGAAAGTATCCATCATTTCCGCATCAACCAGGCGTTCACCCTGACGCAGCAGATTAAATACGTCTTCGCCTTTATGGCAAAGATTGACCATGGCCTCCAGGCTTAAAAAACCAGCACCACCTTTAATGGTGTGAAAGCCCCGGAAAATGGAATTCAGTAAATCTTTATCCTGCGGCTGGGTTTCCAGAGCAACCAGTTGCTCATTTAAACCATCAAGTATCTCTTCTGCCTCAACCAGAAAATCCTGCAGAATTTCATCATCTGTATCTAAGGCCATGCTCCTGTCCTTCTAGAAACCAAGACTGGATAACAAATCATCCACATCGTCCTGGTTGTTGACCACATTCGGTTTATTTTTAGCATTTATCTGCGGTCCTTCTGCTTTTAATGGATCCACATCTTTTGTTTCACCACTTTGCTGAGTTTGTCCTGCCACCTTAACCAGTTTCACCAGATTGTTTTCAACTTCTTCAACCAGTCCGATAACCTGGCGTAAAACTTGTCCGGTTAAGTCCTGAAAGCCCTGTGCCAGCGTCATTTCAGATAAGTTATTATGTATCTCTCCAGCATGCGTATTCACCACAGGTAAGTAAGCTTCAATTTCCCGGCTTAAATCACGGAATTCTGTTGCTGACATCTCGCGATTTCGAAAGCGTTGCCAGCTTTCATTGAGCTTAGCGGCAGTTTGTTTCAATTCATTAGCCAAAGGCAGGGTTTTATCGATATATCCCAGAGTTTTATGTGCAGCTTCTTCGGTGGTTTCAATAACATAATTCAGACGATCACGGGTATCCGGCATGTCATTGTGGGTTAGATCGACCAGTCGGGCATCTACTTTGAAGTTATTCAGTGCTTCATGAAGTTCACGGGTCAGTTTGCCAATATGCTGGAATAACTCACTTTCACGTGCATTGGTTAAGGCCATCAATTCTGTTTTAATTCGATTATCGTCTTCCTGTTCGATAGCTTCGATTAAAGCCCGTGCGGCCTTAAGTTGTTCTGCTTTATTCAGAGCTTCCATAATGTCCTTTCCAGCTTATTTATTGCGCGTTTATACGTTCGAATATTTTTTCTATTTTTTCTTTAAGTGTTGCAGCAGTAAAAGGCTTCACAATATAACCATTGACGCCAGCCTGGGCAGCCTCGATGATTTGTTCCCTTTTGGTTTCTGCAGTGACCATTAACACAGGCAAGGTGGATAAATTAGGATCGGCACGCACCGTTTTAAGCAGGTCGATTCCTTGCATGCCAGGCATATTCCAATCGGTTACCAGAAAATCAATACCCCCAGCATTCAAAATAGGCAGGGCGGTTAAACCATCATCAGCTTCAACAGTGTTATTAAAGCCCAGATCGCGTAATAGATTTTTGATAATCCGTCGCATTGTAGAAAAGTCATCCACAATGAGGATTTTCATATTTTTATCCAAGGTATACCTCCCAAAATTACTGCATCCAATCGCGAAGTTTACTACGTAATCGCACCACGGTTTGCGTGTGGATTTGACTGACACGTGACTCGCTGACGCCGAGTACTTCACCAATTTCTTTTAAATTCAATTCTTCATTATAGTACAGGCTCATCAATAGCCGTTCACGTTCTGGCAGGGCGCCTATCGCTTCGGCCAGAGCCTGCTCAAAATTGTTGTTTTCTGTGATTTCAGCCGGCCCGATATCATCACTTCCGAAGGATTCGCCATCAGCCAGCTGATTATCAGTCATATCATCCAGACTGAATACCTGATGACCAGAGGCATCCTGTAATTGCTGATGGTATTGTTCCAGTGACATTTGCAACGCATCAGCCACTTCCTGTTCCATTGGGGCTCGACCAAGTTGTTGTTCCAATTGGTGCATGACTTCTGCAATTTCACGAGCTTTGCGATGCACGGAACGTGGCGCCCAATCGTTACGACGAATTTCATCAAGCATCGCTCCGCGGATACGAATACCTGCATAGGTTTCAAAACTGGCACCCTGGCTGGCTTTATACTGGTGGGAAGCATCCAGTAAACCAATCATGCCAGCCTGAATTAAATCATTAACATCCACGGTGTGCGGTAAGCGGGCTACCAGATGGTAAGCGATACGTTTCACCAAACCACCATGTTGCTCAATCAGTTGATGCTGACTTAGCTCCGAGATTTGGCTGGCATACATGCTTACTCCAATCATCCTAACCCGCTTCCAGACTTGCCTGTATCAAACGTTCAACAAAAAATTCCATATTCCCTCTCGGTTGCTTGGCGACCGGCCAGTAATCGATTTTTTTTGCCAGATGCTGAAATGCCGTGGCAGATTTGCTACGCGGTAAAAACTCGACTACAGCACGCTGTTTTTTTACAGCCCGCCGAAGATCCTCATCAAAAGGCACAATACCCATAAAGTTTAAAGTTACATCCAAAAAACGATCACAGACTAATGATATTTTATCGAATAATTCCCGACCTTCCTGAATACTGCGTCCCATATTGGCAATAATATGAAACCGTTCGACGCCATGTTCGCGACTCAATAATTTTATCAGGGCGTAGGCATCGGTGATTGAAGCGGGTTCATCACAGACAACAACAATGACTTCCTGAGCGGCTTTGGTAAAACTGACCACGCTGTCTGCAATGCCAGCAGCACTATCAATAAGTAAAATATCAATGTGTTGATCCAGTTCACTGAAAGCCTGAATCATACCTGCGTGTTCAGCCGGGCTGAGTTCAGCCATTTTCTTTACGCCGGAAGCGGCTGGAATAATCTGTAATCCTGAAGGGCCGTCAACCATAATTTCTTTCAGGCTTTTATCGCCTTCTAAAACATGCAGCAGGTTGAATTGTGGATGTAAGCCAAGCATCACATCGATATTGGCTAAACCGAGATCGGCATCAAGTAAAACGACTTTCTTTCCCTGGGTTGCAAGGGCGACACCAATATTAACGGTTACATTGGTTTTACCGACACCGCCTTTGCCACTGGCAATAGCAATTACTTTTACCGGTTTCGGCACGTGAGTCATTTTACGCAGACCACTTGCCTGGTCTAGGGGTGCGTCAGCCATAAGCGGCAAAACCTCCGTAACTGGATACTGTTTGAGGATCCAGTGCTTGTTGTTCAGATTGCATCAATTCGCTCGCTTGATTCACTAAGCTGTTAGGCCGTGCCATACCAAGATCCTCAGGCACTTGTTGACCATCACAGATATAGGCCAGTGGCAATTGATGGCGAATAATTGCTGATACCGCACCTCCCAGACTGCTGCTTTCATCGGTTTTCGTCAGGATGCAGCCGCTTAAGTTAAGGTGCGAAAACGCCTTAATGATATCACTCAGGGCATGACTTTGGGTGGTTGCAGAAATTGTCAGGAAATGTCGTATGCGAGGCGAATGTTGCATTAACATGGCAATTTTTTTGGTTAATTGCATATCACGTGGATTCATACCTGCAGTATCGATCAGGATAAACCGGCGATCAAGCATATCGTTCAACGCTTCACCAAGCTCCTGATGGTTGCGCGTCACTCTTAAGGGCACACCCAGAATACGGGCATAACTTCGAAGTTGTTCCTGACCACCAATACGATAACAGTCAGTGGTGATCAGACCTACTTGACGCGCTCCGTGTTTTAACGCGCATCGGGCTGCCAGTTTGGCGACTGTAGTGGTTTTTCCAACCCCTGTCGGTCCCACCAGCGCCATAATGCCGCCTTTTTCGATGATATCCTGATCAGATACTGGGATCTGAGCAGCTAATTTACCTAAAGATTGACGCCAGGCCGTTTCCAGATCATCAATTCCCTGACTTGTTGTGACAAGTTGTTTGGCCAGTTCGACATCCGTGCCCATACGCATATGCCGTTGTAATACCTGCATCTGCGTGGGACTTTGTCTGGCCATATCTTTCCAGGTTAAATCGGATAACTGGTTTTGCAACATATCCCGCAGACTGGCAATTTCCTTACGCATTTGCACCAAGGTTGGTTCCTGTGACCAGATATTCTGTTGTGGTGCAACATAAGCAGGCGCTGCAGGTTGAGTCGGATCGATTTCAATTTTGGGTTCTTCTGCAACCTGGCGTGTCACTGTAGACTGTCGACGGAATTGCGTTTCGTCATAATCCGTTGCTGCCACAATCTCCACCCCACCATCAACTCGTGTATTTGAGAGGATCACGGCATCCGGCCCCAGTACTTCCCGTACTTCGCGGATGGCCTGACGTACATCTGCTGCCTGGAAACGTTTAATTTTCATCGCATCACCTTCTTGTTATCGACCGACATTTGCCACAATGCGTATTTGTTTATCATCTGGAATCTCGTTGTAGGAAAGCACATGCAGTCCTGGAATCGCATGACGGATAAAGCGGGAAATCCAACCCCTTAATCCTGCCTGAACCACCAATATGGCGGCCTCACCTGACATTTCCTGTCTTTGCGCCACTTCTTGCAGATTTTTATGCATATTTTCTGCGAGCCCTGGTTCCAGACTTGCCCCACCTTCTCCAGATGCCTGTAATGTTTTTAGCAATATCTGTTCCAGCTCTGGATCCAACGTGATAATAGGCAAGTCAGATTGGGTGCCATTAATGTGCTGCACAATGGAATGAGCCAATGCCATGCGTGTCGCTGCGGTAATGGCTTCAGGGTCTGGGTTACGTGCTGCTTGCTCTGCAATAGCTTCGCTGATAGTGCGGATATCACGGATTGGAATGTTTTCCTGCAACAGGTTCTGCAGGACTTTCTGTACGGTCCCTAAGGGCACGGTATCCGGTACCAGACCTTCCACCAGTTTCGGGGCAATTTTGGCGAGATTGTCCAGCAGATGCTGTACTTCTTCGCGGCCCAGTAAATCATGTGCATGGTTTTGCAGAATTTTGCTTAAATGGGTGGCGACCACGGTATCCACATCAACCACGGTGTAACCTTGAGCCTGGGCGTGTTCGCGTTGGCTGGGTTCAATCCATACGGCATCCAGACCAAAGGCCGGATCAGTGGTACGGATGCCTTCTAACTGTGCAAACACCTGACCGGGATTGATCGCCAGCATCCGATCCGGATACACCTCAGCCTCACCGAAGGTCACCCCAAAGAGTGTGACCTGATAGGCTGTGGGTGACAAATCCAGATTATCGCGAATATGTACCGGTGGAATTAAAAAGCCCATTTCCTGTGAAATCTTTTTACGAATGCCTTTAATGCGATTCATCAATTGCCCGCCCTGATTTTTATCTACCAGTGGGATCAGGCGATAACCGACTTCCAGGCCAATGGGATCTACGGGGCTCAGGTCATCCCAGCTCAATTCACGCTGTTCACGACTGGACTCCTGTTGTTGTTGGGGGGGGGCGGCTGCAAGCGTGGCGGCTTTTTGACGCTGGGCAATTAACCAGGCACTGCCTGCACCGGCACCCGCCAATAACAAAAATGGCAGATTAGGCATGCCGGGGATCAAACCCATGCCACCGATAATGCCGGAAGTGATGGCCAACGTTTTGGGTTCTTTCAACAGCTGGGAGAAAATCTGTTCCCCGATATCCTGATCAGCGGTAGAGCGTGTCACCAATAAACCGGCTGCGGCAGCCAGTAATAAAGAAGGAATTTGTGCGACCAGGCCATCACCAATGGTCAGCAGAGTGTAGTTATGCGCCGCTTCTGAAAAGCTCAGACTGTGTTGCATAACACCAATGACAAACCCACCAATGATATTGATAAATAAGATCAAAATGCCGGCAATCGCATCGCCACGAACAAATTTACTGGCACCATCCATTGAGCCATAGAAATCAGATTCCTGCATGATTTCTTCACGCCGCCGACGGGCTTCATCCTGGTCAATCAAGCCCGCATTCAAATCTGCGTCAATCGCCATTTGTTTACCCGGCATCGAATCAAGGGTGAAACGTGCGCTGACCTCAGCAATACGGGTGGCACCTTTGGTGACCACCACGAAGTTGATAATAACCAGAATGGCAAACACGACCAGACCAACAGCATAGTTACCGCCAATAACGAACTCACCAAACGCTTCGATAACTTCACCGGCTGCTGCCGTTCCCGTGTGCCCCTCAAGCAGAACAATACGGGTTGAAGCCACATTCAAAGCAAGTCTTAACAGGGTGGCCAGCAGCAGAATAGTTGGGAATGCAGCGAATTGTAAGGGCTTTCGAACATAGACACTGGCCAGAACGATGGTCAGTGATAAAGCAATATTGAAGCTGAACAGCATGTCCAGCATAAACGCGGGTAGGGGAATGACCACCATGGCCAGCAGTGCCACCAGAAACATTGGTGTCGCGACATTACCGTTTAAAACCCCACCTAAACGGCTTGTCAGGCTTGTATTCTCCATTGACTACTCATCTCGTTTAAATTCATCCGGTATTGGCAGGTCTTCGGTATTGAGATTTGGCTTATTTCCGCCAGTATTTTTATAACGTCTCAATTGGAAGACAAACGCCAATATCTGGGCTACTGCAATATATAGACCAGATGGAATCTCCTGACCGATTTCCGTGCTGTAATAGACGGCTCGGGTCAGCGGAGGAGCAGAGATAATAGGGACTTCGTGATGATCGGCGACCATTCTGATCTGTTGAGCGATCAGATCGCTGCCCTTGGCCAGTACGACAGGTGCGCCGGATTTGGCTTGGTCATAGCGTAGAGCAACCGCGTAATGCGTCGGATTGGTAATGATAACGTCGGCTTTAGGCACATCCTGCATCATGCGTTGCTGTGACAACTGAATCTGCATTCTGCGGATCCGCCCTTTAACTTCAGGACTACCTTCGGTTTCTTTATTTTCGTCTTTAACTTCCTGTTTTGTCATACGCAATTGCTTGGTGTGGTTCCACAGCTGGAAAGGAACATCAATCAACGCAATTAAAATCAAGCTGGCACAAATACCTAAAAATCCCCATAACACGATAAAGCCCAGTTCCGTCATGGCAACTTCTACGTCCTGACGACCCAGTGTCAATAATCGGTCACGCAGTCCCCACAGAATCATGGTGCCGATAAGGCCTACCAGTAAAAACTTGCCTAATGCTTTGCCAAGTTCCACCAGACCCTGGGGACCAAAAATACGTTTAAGGCCACGAAGCGGACTCAACTTTTCCGGTTTGACGCCCATCGCCTGAATGGAAAAATTCCATCCGCCAATCAATGCTGGTGCAGATAACGCAGCTATCAAAGTGATAGCTAAAAATGTGCCCACATCGACTGCCATGATTTTCATTGCGAGAATCAGCTGCTGTGCCATCATGTGCGGATCCATGATCAGCTTGCGGTTAAGAGAAAATGATTGCGTCATGACTTCGCCAAGACTGAGAATCATATTTTCACCGACAAACAGCATACCGACCGCACTGGCAATCAATACCACCACCGTGCTCAATTCCTGAGAACGGGGAACCTGACCTTTTTCCCGGGCATCATCTAAGCGTTTGCCCGTGGGCTCTTCAGAGCGCTCCTGACCGCTATCCTGCTCAGCCATTATTCAATACCAGCATTCGCGTCATTTGCAGCATCTCATCGGAAAAGTTAACCAGATGATTGCCAACAGCGGGCAAGGTGATATAGATAATCACAAAGCCCAAGCCAATCGTCAGTGGAAAACCAATCGAAAATGGACTGATCTGTGGAGCGGCACGAGATAAAATACCGAACGCCAGATTGACCATCATCAAAGAGCCAATCGCTGGCAGGGCAATGATAACGCCCGCTGCATACATCCAGCTTGCCAGACTGGCGATATCACGAAAGCTCTCAACAGAAAGCCCCCCTGCACCAATTGGCAGTGTAATAAAACTCTCCGCCATGACTTGTATTAACACTAAATGCCCATTAATGCTCAGAAACATCAGCGTGATAAAAATGAGATAAAACTGACTGATAACAGGCACTGTAGTGCCGTTCTGTGGATCAACCATAGAAGCAAACCCCAGCCCCATCTGCATGGCAACAATCTGGCCGGCGACGATAAAGGCATTCATCAGCAGTTGCAGCATAAAGCCCATGCAGATACCAATCATCACCTCTTGAGCGATAAGCAGGATGCCTTCACCACTTAGCGGCGAGAATACTGGAGTTGGAGAATTGATAGTCGGAACCACCACGAAAGTGATGGCCAGAGCAATGAGCAGTCTGGTTCGGACATTGACAAAATTGCTGCTAAAAATCGGTGCAACCATCAGCATGCCACCAATACGAAATAGCGGCAGAATATACGCACCGAGCATCGCACTGATTTCTGCGATCGACAGATTCATCGCTAACCTATCAGATAAGGAATGTTTTCGAACATTCGAACCGTATAGTTGGTGACCAAACTCAGCATCCATGGTCCCGCCACCATTAACACCAGAATCGTCACCAGCAATTTTGGAATGAAACTTAACGTCTGTTCGTTGATAGAGGTAGCAGCCTGAAACATGCTCACTATTAAGCCGGCGATTAAAGCCGGAATTAATATCACAATGATCAGCAGGGTAATCACTTCGAGGGTTTGTTGCATCACGGTTAAAACTGTTTCGGGTGTCATGGCTAAATATAAAAGCTGGAAGCCAGCGTTCCCATTAACAATGCCCAGCCATCAATCAAAACAAATAACATCAGTTTAAAAGGCAGGGAAATCAGCATCGGTGACAACATCATCATCCCCATTGCCATCAGCACTGAAGCAACTACTAGATCGATGATTAAAAAGGGCACGAAAATCAAAAAGCCAATTTGAAAAGCAGTTTTTAATTCACTGGTTACAAACGCAGGTAATAACAAGCTGAACGGCACATCATCTGGACTTTCTATCGCTGCATAGCCGCCAATTTCAGCAAATAACTCGATATCACTTTCGCGAGTCTGCGCCAGCATAAATTCACGAAATGGCTGACTGACCTGCTCAATAGCTGCAGTGGCCTCGATATCTCCATCCATATAGGGCTGTACGCCATTTTCATAGGCATTGCTGAACACCGGAGACATGATAAAAAAGGTCAGAAACAGCGCCAGACCAATCATGATTTGATTGGATGGAGTCGACTGCACACCCATGGCCTGACGCAGAATCGCCAGCACAATAATGATCCGGGTAAACGAGGTCATCATTAATAATGCTGCCGGCAACAGTGTCAACACTGTCATCAGAGCCAGGATCTGTAAGGTCAACGAATAACTTTGTGATCCATCTTCACCAGTAGACAAGGTCAATGCTGGAATACCGGGTTCGGCCAGGGCCAATCCGGGTAATAAAATGAATAACAGTAAAAAACCAAGACGCATCATGGATTGCCTCGTTGCTGCATCATTTGTTTAAGACGCTCAGCAAACGAATCACTGGCCTTTATCTGGGGTTCTCTGACTGAAAGCGGTTCTGACAAAGTATGCAGGGTATTGATTTGTTGTGAGGTGACACCGAGCAAAATCTGCTGCTCACCCACTTGTATCAATACCGCTTTTTCGCGGGCCCCCAATGAGATTGCACCCAGCACTTTTAACTGACCATGGTGTGTAGCATGGAAGTATTTACTACGCTTCAAAAGCCATCCCAAAAAGACGATGATGGCCAACACCATAATTAAACCAAAAATAGTTTGTAATAGCGCACTGGCATTGACCGGAGAAGCGCTTATTGTTTCGGCGGTGACCGTCAATGGAAACAGCCCGGCAACCAGAGCTGAAATGACTTGCCAGTTTCTCATCGCAGTTTTTTAATCCGCTCAGCGGCACTAATCACATCAGTCAGGCGAATACCAAATTTATCGTTGACCACCACCACTTCGCCATGAGCAATTAACGTATCGTTTACCAATACATCCATCGGTTCACCAGCCAACCGGTCCAGCTCCACCACAGAGCCCTGACTTAATTGCAGCAGATTGCGAATACTGATTCGGGTACGACCAATTTCCATTGAAATGGTGACGGGAATATCCAGCACCATGTCCAGATTCACATCCTTTCTGGGTTTACCTTCATCGTCCAGTTTATTCATTGGAGCAGGACTGGCTTCAGCGGTAGAAGATTCCGCTTCGGCCTGTTCTTCCAGCGCTGCAGCCCAGGGATCGTCTGCCGGATCTTCATCGACTTGTTCTTCAAGGGCGGCCGCCCATTCGTCGGCCAGATCCTGATCGGATTGTTTTGTATCTTCACTCATGATTTTTTAGCCTTTGTCAGCTGATAACTTGGTGTAGTGTCTTTTGGATGTTCAATAATCGAGGTGATTTTTAACGCTGCTTTGTCGTTGTGTTCACCATAAGTTGCACGAAATACCGGAATATTTTCCACCATTGTGGTCACCGTTTTGGGCATGCTGATGGGAATAATGTCGCCTACTTTTAATTTGCGGACTTCTTCCAAAGTAAGTTTTGTTTGTGCCAAGGTTGCCGATAGAGTGACGTCTGCCAGCATCAGTTCTTCGCGCATTGATTTGGCCCAGCGCCCATCATCGGTGGAACGATCGCTTTGCAGACCGGTATCCAGTAATTCGCGAATCGGTTCCAGCATCGAATAGGGCAAGGTGATATGCAAATCCCCACCGCCTCCATCCAGCTCGATATGAAAGGTCGAGATGACTACCACTTCGCTGGGACTGACGATATTAGCAAACTGGGGGTTAACCTCGTGGTTAACAAATTCAAATTTTACCGGCATCACCGGAGACCATGCTTCAGTCAAATCGTTAAAGCAGAGATTCAGCACCATTCTGATAACGCGCAATTCCGTTGCAGTGAACTCCCGGCCTTCAATGCGTGCCTGAAAACGACCTTCGCCACCAAAATAATTATCCAGAATGGTGAACACCAGTTTGGGTTCAAATACGATGAGTCCGGTACCACGTAATGGTTGTAATTGAATCAGATTGAGACTGGTTGGCACAAACAGCGTGTGAACATATTCCGAGAATTTCATTACCTGCACACCGCCTACGGAAATCTCTGCAGAACGGCGTAACATATTGAATAAATTAATGCGTAGATAACGGGCGAATCGCTCGTTGATCATTTCCAGCGTGGGCATTCGACCACGGATAATACGTTCTTCGTTACCAAAGTCGTAACGCCGTGGTTTGCCGAACTCATCTAATTCTGGCTGGTTCTTTTTGATTTCGTCACCGCCCAGACCATTCAGCAGCGCATCGACTTCATCCTGTGACAATATATCGTGAACGGCCATGACTATTGCATTACCAAACTGGTGAAATAAACGGCTTCAAGGCCGGTGACGGAGCTATCCTGTTGCTTGAGGAAAGTGTTAATGGTTTCCAGAGAGGCCTGCTGCAAAGCCTGAGTTCCCTCAGTGGTACTCAGATCGTCATAATTTTGACTGAAAAATAACATCAGTAACTCATGAACCAGTGCTGGTTCATGTAGGGCAAAAAGATCAATGGATGCCTGATCCCGTGCCATGACTTTCATCTTGATTTGCAGATAGCGAACCTGATTATCACTTTGTTCTGAGAAGTTCACAATAAAGGGTGCAGCCACTTCGTGATACACCGGAGTGGCTTTCTGAACCGCCGTTTCAGCAGTCTCATCGGGTGCGGCATCTTTCGTCAGCCACCAGTAAACTCCGGCACCAATCACCGCCAGTACCAGCACAACCCCAATAATTATGATGATTTTGGTTTTTTTGCTCATGCCCTGCTTGAGTTCGATATCTTTTTGTATTTCAGCCATGTCGTCTATGTCCTATCAATAAAGTTTACTAAGCAAATACCGTGCCTGCTCATTGCCAGAGGAAGGTGGTGAAATAGACGGCTTCGAGATTGCTGTTCCCGGTTTCTTCTTCAAAAATAGCTTTAATACGTTCATACGCTTTCTGTTGCAGCTGGCTACGGCCTTCAATGCTCTTAACTGTTTGCATATCCTGCTCCGCGAAGAGGATTCTGAGTGTGTCCTGAATCATCGGCAGATTGCTGTCGGCACTGCTAAGAATGGTCTGGTCACTGGATTTCAATGCTACTTTTATCTGCAGATAGCGTGCTTCCTCATCACTTTGCCGCAAAAAATTAATGGTGAAGGGTTCTTCAATAATGTAATACAGCGGTGTAGTTGATTGGGCGCCTTCCGCATAACTTACAACGCTGGTAAAACTGAGCAATGTGATCATCAATGCGTTCAGCAGATTTTTCATGACTTGTTATACTCCTGTTCGGATAAGCTAGTAGATATCACCACGTGATTATGACAAGCTTGGGTAATGCGTGAAAGGGGGCAATTTGTCTAATAACCATCTAAAGCAAACTGAGGCGACAAAGGCGAGTAAAAAAGATTTCTGGCTGACGCTGCCACAATACTGTCTGCCGCAACATTTATTATCACGACTGATGCACAGAATCTGTCGATTAAAAGCCCCCTGGTTCAAGAACCGAGTAATTTCATTCATTATTCGCCAATACAAAGTAGATATGACGGAAGCGATTAATCCTGATATCAATTCCTATGAACATTTCAATGCTTTTTTCACCCGTAAGATTAAATCAGAAACCAGGCCGATCGCGGTGGGGCATGATGTGATTGTGTCTCCGGTTGATGGCTGTATCAGTCAAGTCGGTTCTATTGACGCAGGCAGAATAGTACAGGCCAAAGGTCATGATTATTCAACATTGGAGCTATTAGGCGGGGATCAACCGTTAGCAACCGAGTTTGAAGGTGGACAATTTGCGACGATTTATTTGTCGCCTCGTGATTATCACCGAATCCATATGCCGGTTTCCGGGAAGCTGACGCAGATGCGTTATGTGCCTGGTAAATTATTTTCAGTGAACCCTCTCACAGTACGCGGTGTACCGCGATTATTTGCACGTAATGAGCGCGTGGTAAGCATTTTTCAGACAGATTTTGGACCCGTGGCGTTAATTCTGGTTGGTGCTATTTTTGTTGGCAGTATGGAAACTGTGTGGCATGAAGGTGAGATTACCCCGCCTTATACAAAAGGCATCCTCAATTGGCATTATACGGATGCGAATATTCGTTTGAATAAGGGTGAAGAAATGGGCCGTTTTAACATGGGATCGACGGTGGTGTTATTGCTTCCTGCCAATGCGCCGACCTGGAAAGATGAATGGAAAGCTGAGGTGAAGATAAAGCTTGGCCAAGCGCTAACCTAAATAAGCTAAAGTATTGAAGGCAAAAAAAACCGGACTAAGTCCGGTTTTTTTATTCAGCAATTAAGCATTATTTCGCCATGCGTGACAGCTATTGTCCTGCAACTGCTTAACTTCTTCAGGGCCCCAGGTACCGGCTTTATAAGTATGTATAAAATCTTTTTCTTCAGCCCATTTTTCCAAAATCGGATCAACCGCTTTCCAGGCCAGATTAACTTCATCAGCACGCAAAAACAGTGAACGGTCACCCTGAATGGCATCAAGAATCAAGGCTTCATAAGCATCCAGCTTATGTTTAATATCATCTGATTCCATTGTTTCCAGGCCAACGGTATGCGCTTTCATTTCCAGACCAGGTTGTTTGGCCTGTAACTCGATACGCAAGGTGTTATCTGGTTGCAGACCCATTACAATCCAGTTGGCATGGCTTTCACCTACCTTGGTGTCTTTAAATAACTCCAAAGGTGGTTTTTTGAAGCGAATGGCAATCATCGCTTTAGATTCCGGCATGCACTTACCGGTGCGTAAATAGAAAGGCACGCCATGCCAGCGCCAGTTATCAATGTAGACCTTCATTGCTGCATAGGTTTCAGTCACACTGCCTGCTGGTGCATCATCCTCTTCCAGATAACCTTTAACTGCTTTGCCGTTAATTTCACCTGCCGCATATTGGCCGCGGAATGCATGTTGATCGACCATATCCTTAGTGATTGGACGAATCGATTTCAGTACTTTTACTTTTTCATCGCGTAACGATTCATCATCCATGTCCGCAGGGGGTTCCATTGCGACCAACGCCATAACCTGCAATAAATGACTTTGAATCATGTCACGTAAAGCACCTGAGCCATCATAGTATCCTGCGCGACCACCGACGCCTTGCTGTTCAGCATGCGTGATCTGTACATGATCAATGTATTTGTGATTCCACAGCGGTTCTAACAACAGATTGGCAAAGCGGAATACAAAGATATTCTGTACCGTGCCTTTACCAAGGTAATGGTCAATGCGATAGGTTTGTTCTTCGGTGAAGTTTTTCCGCAGAATGCGTTCCAGTTCAGCGGCACTTTTCTGATCATAACCAAACGGTTTTTCGACCACCAGATGACGCCAGCCATCGGTTTCCTGATTTAACCCAACGGCAGAAAGCTGATCGCCAACTACGCTGAATAAAGAAGGGCTGATGGAAAGATAAAAAACGATATTCTGTGAGAAACTATTTTCCGGTGTTGTAATCAGTTTTTTCAGTTCGTGATAGCTGAATGCTTCATTGATATCACATTTGAAATAGTGCACTTTCTCTAGAAAGGTCTGCAATATTTCATTTTTGATACCGCCACGAACTCTGGGAGTAACATATTCTGTGACCAGGTCCTGCCACTCCTGCTGGGTGCTTTCTTTACGACCCATACAGATAATACGGGTGTCATCCGTCAAACGGTTTTCAGCTTGTAAATGATACAAAGCCGGAAGCAGTTTTTTCTGGGACAGATCGCCGGTGGCGCCGAAAATAACAATAGTACAAGGTTGCATGGTTTCTCCCGTTACAAGGCTGTGACTGTGCCTTTGAGCGTATATAATTGAGTAATTGTACAATTTTGGGAGCGCAACGTGCGAAAAATTCTGTTTGCCAGCAGTGAAGTCCATCCGCTGATGAAAACCGGTGGACTAGCTGATGTGTCAGCCAGTCTGCCATTTGCCCTTTCACAGATGCAGCAGGATATTCGCATCATCATGCCTGCATATCGCGCTACATTAGAGCAATTAGGTGAATGTCCGCTGGTCGCTACATTGAAATTGGATGGTTATCATCAACCGGTTAATATTCGACGAGCGCAACTGCCCGACAGCGAAGTAGATGTACTGCTGGTGGACTCAGCTGAACATTTTGACCGCGATGGGGGACCTTATTGCGATGCAAATGGCGCGGACTGGCCCGATAATGCGGCGCGGTTTGCTTTATTTTGCCGTGCTGCGGTGGCGGTGGCTACCAATCAGGCAGGATTAGACTGGCAACCCGATGTGGTGCATTGTAATGACTGGCAGACAGGTCTGATCCCGGCGTTACTTAGTCTGCAACCCCGTCGTCCGGCCACGGTATTTACTATCCATAATATGGCCTATCAAGGGCTGTTTTCGCGTCAGGTGTTTGAGATGCTCGATTTGCCGGAGCGCTTATGGCAAGTAGAGGGCATTGAATTTTACGGCATGATGTCGTTTATGAAAGGTGGTTTGATCTATGCCGACCACATTACCAGCGTCAGTCCGACTTATTCTCAGGAAATTTGCCATTATGAATATGGTTACGGCCTGGAGGGTTTACTGACATTACGTGCAGAACAATCACGCCTCAGCGGTATTGTTAATGGTATCGATACTAATGAGTGGAATCCCCAAACCGATAGATTTATCAGCCACCCATACAGTATTAAAAATCTGAAGCCGAAAATTCTTGATAAAAAAGCATTACAGCAACATTTTTTTCTGCCGGAGTCTGCCAATACATTAATGTTTGGCATGATCAGCCGCCTGGTATCACAAAAAGGGGTAGATCTCACTATTGATGCGATTCATCGTCTGTTGAAGGAAGGTCAAGACATTCAGTTAGTCTGCCTGGGAAGCGGCGAAGCGGGATTAGAACAGGATCTGCGGGTTTTGCGGGCCAGATTCCCTGATAAAGTGGGAATACAATTTGGTTATGATGAAGTATTGGCACATAAAATAGAGGCGGGTGTCGATGCCTTTCTGATGCCATCACGATTTGAACCCTGTGGCTTGAATCAGATGTATAGTCTGCGTTATGGGACCTTACCTGTGGTCAGAGATACCGGTGGTTTGGCCGATACGGTGGTGGACGCCACCGAAGAAAACCGTAAACAAATGCTGGCAACCGGGTTTAAGTTCAGCAAGCCCACAGTAGAAGATTTTTACGATACCCTGTTAGATGTAAATGAATTATTTTCACATCCCCGTTTGTGGCGACGGATGATGCTGACTGCAATGGTGCAGGATTTTAGTTGGATAAACAGCGCGCAAGCGTATCTGCATCTGTATCAGCAATTAGTGGATAACTCATGACAACACGGCAAGTTGATTTGACCAATGTAGCGGAACTTGAACTACTCACCGATAAAGATCTGCGGGCGCATGTGCGTTTTCTGGTTAATTTATTGGGTGAAGTCATCGCGGAACAGTCCGGTTCTGAGGTTTATCAGACGATTGAACAATTGCGTAAGGGATTCATTCGGCTGCGTAAAGAAGAAGATCCCGAACTGCGCCAAACTCTCAAAGATAAAATTGAATCGCTGGATGAACTGACGTTACGCGAAGTTATCCGCGCTTTTAATTTGTATTTCAGCCTGGTCAACACCGCTGAAGAAGCCTATCACCACCATAATCGTCAAATTCAGCTGCGAAATGGCGGCAATCTCTGGCAGGGTTCGTTTCTGGATACGCTGACTCAGTTCAAAAATGAAGGTGTGTCAGTCGAACAGCTACAGGCTTTGCTGGAAAAACTGGTTTTTATGCCCGTATTCACCGCGCACCCGACAGAATCCAAACGCCGTACTGTGATGGAAATGTTACGTCGGGTGTTCCTGTTGGATGAAAAACTCACTGCGGGATTATTAACCGCCTTTGATCAGCAGCAGATTCGTACCCAATTAAAACGTCAGATCCAGCTGCTTTGGTCAAGCGACGAGGTGAGGGCGGTTAAACCATCAGTGCGCGATGAAATCAAAAACGGCCTGTATTATTTTAATGTCAGTCTGTTTGATGCAGTGCCCAGGAGTTATCGTAATCTGGAAAATGCGTTGCGTCGGGTGTATGGCGATGAACTGGATCCTGAGACGCCGATTGTGGTGCCGGATTATTTACGTTTTGGTTCATGGATCGGTGGTGACCGCGATGGCAATCCCTACGTGACCGCTGAAACGACTGAAATGGCGATTGCTTTGCAAAAGCGCACGGTGATCCGCCGCTATCTGGACGATGTGACCAAGCTCAGTTTTATCCTTACTCAATCGCAACCACTGTGCCATATCAGTGAGGATCTTTCTGCGGATATTGAACAGAGTGAGCAGCGGTTCGCTGGCGCTTTTGTCACCAATCCACAACGCTTTATCAACGAGCCTTATCGTCGCAAGCTTTATATGATGCGTTACCGGCTGAAAGATAATCTGGCCGTGCTGGAGGAGTTTTTCCGCCCGGATCTGCAGATTGAAAGTCTGGGTGTGGCCTACCATAACGAAGATGAATTTCTTGCCGATTTACACCTGATACATAAATCACTGGTCGATAATGGTGATATAGCAATTGCAGCCGCTGAGCTTACTGATCTGATACGGTTGGTCAAAACGTTTGGATTTTATCTTTATAACCTGGATATCCGTCAGGAATCTTCAAAACATACCGATGCCGTTGGTGAGATCCTGGCACTCACCGGGCTCAACCGTCATTACCTGCAAATGAATGAAGCCGAGCGGCAGATTTTATTGAGTGATTTATTGGCGGCTCCAAGATTGCCAGAGATCTATGGGGATTTGCAGCCGGGCTCTCTGGAAATTCTTAATGTATTCAGATTAATCGCCCGTTTACGGGTAGAAGTCAGTGAAAAAGCTTTTGGCAATTATGTGATTTCGATGACGCATCAGGCCAGCCATATTCTGGAAGTGATGCTGCTGGCAAGATTTGCTGATTTGATTGGCGAAGATGAACACGGCTGGTATTGCCATATACGGGTTTCGCCATTATTCGAAACCATTGAGGATTTGGAGCACATCGAGCCGGTCATGTCCGCCCTGTTGGAAAACAATCAATATAGAACGCTGCTAACGGCTTCAGGAAATATGCAGGAAGTAATGTTGGGCTATTCCGATTCTTGCAAAGATGGCGGCATTCTGGCTTCAGCGTGGAATTTATATCAGGCACAGAAAACCGTCAGCCGACTCTCCGAACACTATGCGATTGGCTGTCGTATGTTTCACGGACGTGGCGGCACCATTGGTCGTGGTGGTGGCCCGACGCATGATGCGATTCTGGCTCAACCGGTGGATACCGTGCATGGACAAATCAAATTCACCGAGCAGGGCGAAGTCTTATCATTCAAATATGGCAATACCGAAACAGCGGCCTATGAACTGGGTATGGGTGTTTCTGCCTTGATTAAAGCCAGCAGAGGACTGGTTACGGATTCAGCGCAGGAAAAACCGGAATATCTCACTATCATGCAGCAACTTGCCCGATTGGGTGAGCAGCAATATCGACAATTGACTGAACAGACTCCCGGTTTTCTGGATTATTTTTATGAAGCCTGCCCGATCAGTGAAATCGGCCTGATGAACATCGGTTCTCGACCTTCACATCGTAAAGCCGGCGATCGATCTAAATCATCGGTCAGAGCGATTGGCTGGGTGTTTGCCTGGGCACAGTCGCGACATACGTTACCTGGCTGGTATGGCATCGGCAGCGCGATTGCCTTGTGGAGTGCTGAAGATCCAGGCCGCCGTGACATTTTGCAAAAAATGTATTTTGAATGGCCGTTTTTTCGGGCAATGGTCAGTAATACCCAAATGTCTCTTGCCAAGGCGGATATGGATATTGCTGCTGAATATGCTGACTTATGTATTGATAAACAGCAGGGAGCAGAGGTACTGCGAGTGATCCGTCAGGAATATCAGCAGACTATCAGCCAGTTGCTGGCATTGACTGGTGCTGAAAACCTGATGACCGAGAATCCGCTATTGGCCTTATCGCTACGCAGGCGGCAAGCTTATCTGGACCCACTAAATCATATTCAATTATTGCTGTTAAAACGCTATCGACACGGAGGGTATATCGAGTCTGAAACCACTAAATGGCGTGATCCGCTGTTACGCAGTATCAGTGCTATCTCTCAGGGTATGCGTAATACCGGTTAATCATCTTTAGTGGCACGATCCTTCTTGGGAATATAGCGAGGCTTTTCATCTTTTGTTTTGGATCGGGCCTTGTTGGCTTTGGCTTTGGGGGCCAGACCTTTCAGCTTGCGGATCGGTAAACCATGGCCGAGGTGATATTCAATCCGTTCCAGATTTTTCAGATCGTGCGGTTCGACCAGATTAATCGCGGTGCCAAGTTTATCCGCCCGGCCAGTACGTCCAATGCGATGAATATAGTTATCACCACGAAACGGCAGGTCATAGTTAATCACATGGGTGATATCAGCAACATCCAGCCCGCGTGCAGCGACATCGGTGGCGACAGTGACCTTGATTTGGCCGGCACGGAATTTACGGATGCGTTCACGACGTACCGATTGATCAAAATCGCCATGTAACAACTGAGCGGAAATATTCTGTGACTGCAGCCAGTCGCAGACTTCTTCGGCGCGGATCTTTTTATTACAGAACACTAAGGCTCGTTGACAGGCCGGTGCGTTAATAAATGCCAGTAATAAAGCCTGTTTATGTTCGCGGTTGTCTGCCAGATACACCTGCTGGGTGACATTTTCAGCCAATTGATTGGCCGCGTTAATGTGGATTTCCTGCGGATCGTTAAGCAGCTCTTCGGCAAAAATTCTGACGCCACTGCCCGCTAAGGTCGCTGAGAAAAGTCCGGCCTGAAATTTGGATTTAATGGCTGCCAGCGCCATCAATACATCGGGACCCTGACCCATATCCAGCATGCGATCAGCTTCGTCAATAATGACCAATTCAACAGCCGATAAATCAACCGACTCATCTTCTACCAGACCTAATAGTCGGCCCGGTGTCGCAATAATAATGTCGCATTGAGCTTGAGCATGTTGTACCTGGGCCCAAGGCGATGCACCGCCGGTCAACATGGCTATTGTTGGTTTGAACGCTTTACCTAATTGATGAAACACATGCTGGATCTGAAATGCCAGTTCTCGGGTGGGTGCCATAATCAGAATACGCGCCTGATCATGTTTATGCCGTTCATCATTGAGACGTTGCAAAATCGGCAGGATAAATGCCGCCGTTTTTCCGGTACCGGTAGCAGCACAGGCCAGTACATCCTGACCGGCTAATAATGCCGGGATTGCCAGCTGCTGAACCTCAGTGGGTTTTTCGAAGCCACTGTCGCGAACGGCGGCAATCAATTCATCATCAAGGAATAGATCGTCAAATGTCATGGTATTTATCTTATCAGTCGAAAGCGCCTGTGGGATCACAACAGGCATAGAAGTGGCGGGCAATATAACACAATATTGCTAGCAAGCCTGAGGCACATGTTTTGTTTCAGGTCGTCAGCACCAGCAAACAGCCTGCAATCATTACCCCACAGGCAGATAATCGTCGAAGTATATGTTTCTCATGAAAAATCCGATAGCCGAGAAATACCTGCAACACCATGCTGAGTTGGAATAACGCCAGCGAATACGCCACCAGTAATTGCGAAAATACCAGCATGGTGCTGAATTGCATTAAAAAGATAAATCCGCCAAGCCAGATAAAATGACTTCGATGTTTTTTAGCCGATTGCCAATCCACTTGCCAGCGTTTGCCACCAAACCAGTAATACAAAAAAACCGATAACGGCAGGCCAAATAAACACCAATACAGAGTGGTGGCCAATGGCCCACCAATTAGCACGGCATTTTTAAGTGGCAAAGTGCCAACTGAAAATAACAGAATCGACAAAAATCGATATTGCACGCCACGTTGTCTGAACAAGTGTGAAAGTCTATTTGAAGAGGCAGTCGCTGCCGGTGGAAATAATAAAAAACTGCCGAGCAGAATAATAAGAACGCCGCTGAATCCTTGCAGACTAGGCACTTCGCCCAGAAATATAACCGCTAGGATCATCGAAAACACCACTTTATAAGCGTTCAGCGGTCCAAAGACGGATAAGTCTGTTTTTGATAATGACAGTACCAGAAATAACGTACCAGCCATGTCCAGTAACGCTGCCAGCAGAATATTGAGCCAGAAACCGTTATCAATAGTGTGATGTTCTACCAGAAGTAATAACGGCAGGCTGATGGATGCTAAAACGATATAGGAAAGCATCACGATAAACAGTGAATGCAAACCGAGGTGGGTGAATTGCTTTTGGAAAACGTTAGCTGCAGCGGAGGAAAAAACCCGCCCGAGGACGATCAGTAATTCCATTACTCAGCAGGGTTTAACGGCAGATAGTTATTTTCAGCATTGGTTTGATAAGCATTAAACAGCTGGTACTCGGCTTCATCATTGAAACTGAAGACAATAAAATGATCTTTGCGTAATCCCATTTCCATCCCTGGCGTACCCACCGGCATTTGCGGTACTGACAAACCTTTGATGTGGGCCGGGTTATCAAGAAGCAATTGCTTTATATCATCAGCCGGCACATGCCCTTCAATCACATAATTATTGACAACCGCGGTATGGCAGGAAGCCATGGTGTTGGGCACACCTAATTTTTCTTTGAACTGAATCATGTCATTACTGATGTTATCTATCACCTCAAACTGGTGCTTTTCGAGGTGTTCAATCCATTTATGGCAACACTGACAATTGGCATCACGATAAACGGTAATGGTTTGTGGTTTTTCCAGTTGCAGACGTGCATGATCCCATTCACTGGCTTGAAGCGTGGATGTTAAAACCAGATGCAGCAGTATAATCAAGCCAAAATTTACAATCTTAAAATTAAAGGCACTCAATCATAATCTCCTGATCCTGACTGTTTTTCTCGACGTATTCCAGTGCCCATAATGTTGACTTGTTATTTTCAACATCAATCACCTGCGGTAATTCCAGGCAATTGATACCGCGATTTTGAAACAACTCACGTTCGTTTTCTGTCAACAATTGCGGGTTGTGCCAGATGGCTGAAATATCATCGCCAGTCTCTGTCTCTACTTGAAATGCTTCCAAACCTTCACGAGTAAAAATAATAAGTACCATGATTATGGGATATCCAGATAAGCTTTTTCAGAAATATTGGCCCAGTCTTCATCTTGTTCACGGAAGTTTTTGTAAGCTTCGTGAACCCGTTTGAATTTAGGATTTTGAGCGGCTTCATCTGCTAGGGTCTGTTCAGTAATTTGTTTGAGTTTATCCAATACATCGGCTGGAAAAGGAATAATGTTGATATCGTCACGCTGACGTAATTCGGCCAGAGCCACCACATTTTTCTGTTCCATTTCGGATGCCATCAGCAGGTTTTCGGCTTTTGCCGCATTTTCAACAATGGCTTGTAAATCCGGCGGTAATAAATCCCAGGCACGTTTATTTATGCTGAGTTCCAGTACGGCGCCGGGTTCCTGCCAGCCGGGATAATAATAATTTTTTGCGGCGCGATGCAGGCCCAGACGTTGATCATGGTAAGGCGCAATCCATTCGGTGGCGTCAATGGTATTACGTTCCAGTGCCGTATAAACTTCGCTGCCCGCCAGCAGGATAGGATTACCACCAGCCTTGGCAAATACTTTGCCACCGAGACCGGGGATACGCATTTTCAAGCCTTGCAAGTCGGCCATTGAATTAATTTCTTTATTAAACCAGCCGCCCATTTGAATACCGGTATTTCCTAACGGGAACGGAACGACATTGTAGGGTTGGTAAACTTCACGCCACAAATCCAGACCACCACCATGATATAACCAGGCATTCATGCCTCGTGGCGTCATGCCAAACGGTACCGTAGAGAAAAACTGTGCTTCAGGGACTTTGCCAGCCCAATAGTAGGCACTGCCATGCCCCATTTCCACCGTGCCTTGTGAGACAGCATCAAAGGTTTGCAAGGCAGGGATCAATTCACCACCGGCAAACACCTTAACCTTGAGTCGCCCGTTAGACATGGCTTCAAGATTGGCTGCGAAGCGCTCGGCACCTTCCTGTAATACTGGAAATCCTGGCGGCCAGGCGGTCACCATTTTCCAGCGATATACTTTGCTGGTATCGATTTCTTCATTGAATGGACCCGCGTCGTCAGGACCACAGGCGGATAGTACGCAGATGCTTATCAACAATGCCAAGCGTCGCATAAATACGGATAAATGCATTATCATTTTCCTGAATTACAAGGTTTCAAGTTTGGCATAGGCCAGGACCAGCCATTTACTTCCAGCTTGTTTGAAATTCACATGAACCCGAGCGTGACTGCCATTACCTTCGGTGTCAATGATGACGCCTTGACCGAATTTCTGATGCATCACCTGTTGCCCGGTTCTGAAACCCGTATCATCAGCCGATTGTGTTCGACTGGCAAGTGCGGTTAGGCCAGCCGCTGCCATATTTTGCTGAGAGCGAACCTGATGTACGCGTTCGACAGGGAGTTCACTCAGAAAACGTGAAGGGCGAGGATGCATCTCCTGACCATACAGATAGCGTGATTCTGTAAAAAGCAGATAAAGCGTTTTACGGGCGCGGGTCATGCCGACATAACAGAGACGGCGTTCTTCCGCGAGTCTGAGCGGATCATCAGAAGATTTCTGGCCCGGGAATAAACCTTCTTCCATGCCCACCATAAACACTATTGGAAATTCCAGGCCTTTGGCTGAATGTAAGGTCATCAGCTGCACACAATCCTGCCATTGATCGCCCTGGTTTTCACCGGCTTCGAGCGCAGCATGCGCAAGAAAAGCATCCAGTAACGGCATTTCTTCTTCATCATCAGCGCGCATAAATTCACGGGTGGCATTAATCAGCTCATCCATGTTTTCAATACGGCCCTGACCTTTTTCGGTTTTATCTTTGGCGAAATGGGTACGTAGCCCACTTTCATCAATCACTAATGCCGTGAGTTCATGCAAAGAAATAGTGTCGTCTTCAGGTGTTAATGAATCAATCAATGTCAGAAATGCCGATAAAGCATTCCCCGCGCGCGCAGGTAAGATTTTTTGCTGCAAAAAATCCACGGCAGATTGCCACATGGTCTGGTTGGTTTCGCGGGCATATTGCCGTAACTGGGTTAAGGTTGCTGCCCCAATACCTCTGGTAGGCGTGTTCACAACCCGTTCAAATGCCGCATCATCACGACGATTACTAATGAGTCTTAAATAGGCAAGCACATCTTTAATTTCAGCGCGTTCAAAAAACCGTAGACCGCCATAAACCCGATAGGGCACGGCAGATTGCATCAGTGCTTCTTCAATGACCCGTGATTGGGCATTGGATCGATATAACACGGCAACATCACTGCGTTGCCCTCCCTGATTCATCCAGTTGCGAACTTCCTGCACCAGATAGGCGGCTTCATCGCGTTCGTTATAGGCGTTATAGAGCTGTATCGGTTCACCATCGGCATCTTCCGTCCAGAGTTCTTTGCCGAGACGTTCACTGTTATTGGCGATAACGGCATTGGCGGCGGCGAGAATATTACCGGTGGAACGATAATTCTGTTCCAACCGGACGGTGCTCGCATCAGGATAATCTTTATGAAATTTCTGGATGTTTTCAATTTTGGCGCCGCGCCAGCCATAAATGGACTGGTCATCATCGCCGACGATAAACAGATGTCCGGTCTGACCGGCCAATACTCTGATCCAGGCATACTGGATAGTGTTGGTATCCTGAAACTCATCCACCAGAATCTGTGAAAAACGTTGCTGGTAATGCGCCAGGATATCCGGGCGTTTCAGCCACAATTCATGACTACGCAGCAGCAGTTCGCCAAAGTCCACCACACCGGCGCGTTCACAGGCTTGTTCATACGCCAGATATATGGCCAGCATATTTTGTGAATAAGGATCTTCTCCGGCCTGAAGATGCGCTGCACGCAAACCTTCGTCTTTTTGGCCGTTGATATACCACTGCGCTTGTTTGGGCGGCCACTGTGCTTCGTCCAGGGACATACCGCGGATAATACGTTTGATCATGCGCAACTGATCATCACTGTCCAGAATCTGGAAACCCTGAGGTAATCCAGCTTCCTGCCAATGTGAACGCAGCAGCCGATGTGCTAAACCATGGAACGTTCCTACCCACATACCGCCAATCGGGTAACCAAGCATGTATTCAATCCGGCCACGCATTTCAGCGGCGGCTTTATTGGTAAAAGTGACGGCGAGAATATTGGCGGGTGATAAGGCTTCCGCCTGAATCAGCCAGGCAATTCGATGCACCAGAACCCGGGTTTTACCACTCCCAGCCCCGGCGAGAATTCGAGTGTGCCCCAGCGGGGCGGCAACAGCTTCACGTTGTGGCTTGTTCAGATCGTCAAGTAGTTCAGATACATCCATCAGTTTCGTAACAGTTCGGAGTAGTGGCCCACAGCGGCATTTGCCAGAAGGAGTATGCGGTTTTGTTTTTGAGGCATCTCAGATACAACTATCCCCACGCGTGGTGGGGATAGTGCAGCAAGATTTTTAGATGTTGCTGTCGAGAAACGCAGCCAATTGTGATTTGGTCAAAGCGCCGACTTTAGTGGCTTCCACTTCGCCGTCTTTAAACAACATCAGAGTTGGAATGCCACGAATACCGTAACGTGGTGGCGTATCTGGGTTTTCATCAATGTTGAGTTTGCAGACTTTCAGTTTGCCTGCGTATTCAGCGCCGATTTCTTCCAGCACTGGCGCAATCATTTTGCAGGGACCGCACCATTCCGCCCAATAATCAACCAATACAGGCATATCAGACTGTAGAACCAGGCTGTCAAAGTCGCCATCGGTCACACTAGTGACGTTTTCGCTCATGTTTTATCTCCAGTGGTATCTAAAGTATTGGACCGCTATACTCGCAAGCCAACATTGAGTAACATTTTTTCTTATCAGTAAAGGTAATGCAAGTATTTATATGAGTGCTCACCTCACCGACACGGCATTTTCATCACTGCCACTCCATCCGCTCCTGCAGAAAGGCCTGCAGCAAGCCGGCTTTGAATTCTGCACGCCGATACAGGCTAAGTCTTTACCCCTACTGCTGGCAAACCACGATGTCGCGGGTCAGGCTCAAACCGGTACCGGTAAAACCATCGCCTTTTTGTTAGCGACATTTCAGCGCTTATTAAATAGTCAGGATGCGCAAAATTCACCTTCCAAACAACCTCGCGCATTGATTTTGGCACCCACTCGAGAATTGGCAATTCAGATCGTAAAAGATGCCGAATTATTAAATAGTCATGCCGGATTGCGCATTGTGATCGCACATGGTGGTAAAGATTATCAACGCCAACGCGATGCAATTAACGATGGTTGTGATGTATTAATTGGCACGCCAGGGCGTTTGCTGGATTTTCAAAAACAACGTGTTTTTAATCTTAATAGTATTGAAGCGGTGGTTCTGGATGAAGCTGACCGAATGTTCGATCTGGGCTTTATCAAGGATGTGCGGTTTTTCTTGCGTCGTCTGCCAAGCCCTGAAAAACGTTTAGGCATGTTGTTTTCTGCCACGCTTAGCTACAAAGTGTCCGAACTGGCTTACGAGCACATGAATAATCCGGAAAAAGTGCAGGTTGAACCGGAAAAAATGATGGGCGATCGGATTGAAGAGTGGGTGTATTACCCGGCTAACGACGAGAAAATCCCGTTATTGCTGGCATTGATTAAACGCATCCAGCCGCTGCGCAGTATTGTGTTTGTAAATACCAAACATGTGGCTGAAAGAGTATGGGGATATCTGGAAGGTAATGGCTATAAGGCGGCATTATTATCCGGTGATGTACCACAGAAAAAACGTGAAAGTTTATTGAAACATTTTCAGGATGGTGAGTTTCCGTACCTGGTCGCTACCGATGTGGCGGCGCGTGGTTTACATATCCCGGAAGTCAGTCATGTATTCAACTTTGATTTGCCGCAGGATGCGGAAGATTATGTGCATCGTACAGGACGTACTGCACGGGCAGGTGCCAGCGGGATTGCCATTAGTCTGGCCTGTGAAGAATATGCATTTTCGTTGCCGGATATTGAGCAGTACATCAAGCATAAATTACCGGTAGCACAAAGTTCTGATGAACAGCTGGAAACACCCCAGCCCAGAATCAGAGCCGAACGTAATCCGGCGCCACGACATCAGAATAAAGCTCGTGGCGATAACAGCAAAGACAATCGATCTGGACGTAACAAACGATCCAATGGCCCTCGTAAACCGGTAACGTCGGATGCAAATCAATAGCAACTTACCGGTACTTTTTACCCCGTCCAGACCACCGGATGAGTCGTCTGTACGACTCCCGGTGGTATTGGATAAACAATCTGATTTTAATAATGTAAATCGCCAACCGGTTATCAGTCGTCCGGTTATCGGGGTAACCAATGATAATGATAGCCAACAGGCTAGGTTTATTCGTAATTTCAGCCTGACCAATCGTGAAACTGAGCGCGAGAATACAGGCCAGATCAGATTGCCAGCACAGGTACAGGCCTACCTACAGGTAGAGGCCCTCAAGGATGTTCCGACTCAGGAGAGATTATTTGATGCAATGGCTTAAGCTTGTCTTTATATGCAGTATTTTTTGTTTATTTTCAGCTTGTTCGGCCAATTCGAATGATGGTCCACCTACAATCTCCAGTTTTGCCAAAAGTAATATTGATGATGTGATCGAGCTCCATCAGCAGCGGCTGATACAGGATCTGAAAACGCTCACCATCAAACTTTATCAACGAAATCCCTACGAGCGTCATGACCGTCATATGCGAACATTGGAAGACAGTGTCGCCAGGTTATTCATGTATCCGGCAGATGTCGGTTTTGATAAATGGGATGGATTTGAACCGACAGAGATTATTCGACTGGCTCTGACTGACGATTATGAGGGTGACAGGGTGCTGGCATTTACGGTGGGCATGCGGCGGATGCTAATGGCTTCGTATAACGGTCAGTCAGAATTTTATTATCTGTCTTCTATCGATCAGCAAAAACTCTATAACAGCGCACGTAACATTGAAATTGCCGCCTGGATGCTGGCAGAAAAACGTGATGCAAAGGGTAAAAGATTATTACTCAGTGATAGCCTGCAGGAAGAATCCCGTAATTTAAGCTTCCAGCGCATTATTGGTGGCATGATTGCTACGCAGGATAATTTAGCTGCGATCATCGCGCAGAAAAATGGTCGGTTGGTGAAAACGGTAGTAGTGCAGGCAGCATCAATGATGTTCCTGCCCATTTAACAACGAGTTTATCTGGCCCCAATAGCCTGAAGCATAAAGTGGTTTTTCAGCCATTGAGATTTATTCACCTGTTGCATACCAGTCGTTCTTAACCAACTTATTGGGGAAGCTGATTGGGTAAACAGGCGGTGAAAACCATCCATACTGAACTGCATCAGCAGATTTTCTGCCAGTCTGCGCCGTTGATATTTTTTCAGTGTATGCAGACTGCCAATCTGCCGTTGGTTTTGTGCGGCCCAGGCAATGACTTCAGCAAGTGCCTGGGCATCCTGCAAGCCGATATTCACCCCTTGTCCTGCCAATGGATGAATGGTGTGGGCTGCATCCCCCAATAAGGCAAAACCTGGTTTAACGTACTCTTTGGCATGCGCCAGTGCTAATGGAAAACTGGCACGCTCAGAGACCAGTTCTAACTCGCCCAGGCGAAATTCAAAGGCTTCAGCAAGCTGTAATTCAAAACTGGATTTATCAACGGTTTTAAAATGCTCGGCCTGTTCCGTTGGTAAAGACCAGACGATCGAGCATAAGTGACTATCGTTTAACGGTAAAAATGCCAGTGGGCCACCGGGCAAAAAGCGTTGCCAGGCCGTTTTCTGATGAGTGAGTTCGGTATGGATAGTCGCCACCAAACCCTGCTGCTGGTAAGCCCAGCCACGACTCTGAATACCGGCTTGTTCACGAAGTACAGAATGTGCTCCATCGGCTGCCACAATTAATTCGGCCGTTATTGTATTGCCATTTTCCAGCCTGATCTGACCAGCTTGATAATGTTGTAGCTGGGCGGGACAGATAAATGTAATTTGTGGATGTTTACGGACTTCGGCAATAGCCTGTTGCTGAATATGCTGGTTTTCAACAATATGACCCAGATAGGCTTTACCAATCTCAGCGGCATTAAAATACAGATTGCTATCCGCAGTTTCCCATACCTGCATCTTTTCAAATGGGCCCAGTCGGGAAGGGGAAAGCGCTTGCCAGACATTGACGGCAGAAAGAATTTGTTGGCTGGCCGAATTAATCGCACTGACACGTTGCAATGGAGCGTCATCGACAGCAAGTTTGCCTGGCTGATGCGCTTCGATTAGGGCAATTCGCAAATCAGTCTGCTTTGCCAGTAACAGGGCAAAAGTGGAACCGACCATACCACCGCCGGCAATGATCACATCATAATCATATTTCATAATGCTAACCCCCGGCTCAGTCTGCTTTGTTTACCGCTCAGGCCCATACTGGTGTTCGCCAGACGACTTTTAATGGAAGGTAAACTGTTCAGTAAGGCCAGACTTAGAGAGCGACCGTGTCCTAGCAAAAAACTATGATTACTGAAGGTTTTTACCAGGAAATCTGTCGCCTTAACCACTTTATCCTGATCCCGTTGCTGCCAGTCGGCATAATCATGTAACACTTCGGCGTGACCACAATCTTCAGAATGCCCGGAAATTAACTCTGCCAAAACGGCAGCATCACGTAAGCCCAGATTAAAACCCTGGCCGGCAATTGGATGCAGACTATGCGCGGCATTGCCAATTAACACGACTCTTTGTTGTACTGGCTGAATGGTTTGCATTAATCCCAAGGGATAACTACTACGCTGGCCTATTTTTTCGAAATGACCCAGACGATAGCCAAAAGCCTGCTGAAGTTGTTCGGCAAACTGTTGTTCATCACATTCCAATAAGGCCTTTTCTTCACCGGATTGAACTGTCCATACCAGACTGCAGCGGCCTTCAGACATCGGCAATAATGCTAAAGGCCCATTTTCGGTAAATCTTTCATAGGCCCAATTCTGATGTGCACGTTCCGGAATGACGTTGGTGGTGATAGCGGTCTGCTGGTATTCACGTTGCCAGCTCGACAAGCCTAATAGCTGACGAATAGTGGAAAACTGGCCGTCGGCACCGACTACTAATTTGCTTGATAAGGTTTGTCCATCTGATAATTGAACGGTAACGGCATTCTCATTTTGCTGAAGTGTTTGTACTTGCAACGGCGTCAGAATGGTTAGTGTCGGATGGGTTTGCAGTGCCTGATTCAAATGCGTACCCAGATGTTTTGCGGTCATTACCTGTCCCAATGCCGGCACATTTTCTGTTTCGGCGTTAAGACGGGTGATACCAAAATGACCACGATCGGAAATATGAATGCCTTTGATTGCCGTCGCCTGATGCGCGAGCTGCGGCCATAGTTGCATGGTTTCAAAAATGCGTTGTGAACCATAAGAAAGCGCTATGCCACGATCATCAAACCCCGGCTGCTGGTGTTCCAGCAGATCCTGAGCCTCAACCAGGGCAATACGTAAGCCACTATTATTCAGTGCCAGGGCCAGACTTGACCCCACCATACCCGCCCCAACTATCAGAAGATCAAAGTCTGTTTTCACAAGATTAATGTGCTCCAGTCATCAGGGCTTCAATCTCATCAATTTCTTTAGGAGCTCCAGCCGTTAATACCTCATGCCCTTCTTTGGTGACCAGCACATCATCTTCAATGCGAATTCCTGTGAAGTGCCACTTCTTATCAATATGCTCTGGATCGCGAATGTATAAACCTGGTTCTACAGTCAATACCATGCCAGGTTCCAGTAAACGCCACATTTCACCGACTTTATAATCACCGACATCGTGTACGTCCATACCCAGCCAGTGTCCGGTACGATGCATATAGAATTCACGATAAGCCTGATCTTCAATTAACTGCTCGACATTACCCTGCAATAAACCCAGTCTGACCAGACCTTCAGTAAGTACCCGAACAGCGGCTTCATGCGGTTGATTCCAGTGATTGCCCGGTTTCACGGCATCGATCGCGGCATATTGGGCATCCAGCACAATTTGATACAACTTGCGTTGCGATGGCGTAAATTTGCCATTGACCGGAAAGGTACGGGTGATATCTGCGGCATAACATTGGTATTCGGCGCCCGCATCAATTAACAGCAGATCATTGTTTTTCAATTTACTGTCGTTTTCAATGTAATGCAGGATGCAGCCATTTTCGCCGCCACCCACGATAGAAGGGTAGGCCGGACTACGGCAGCCATGTTTCATAAACTCATGAATCAATTCAGCTTCGACTTCATATTCAAATTTACCTGGCTGGGTAAATTGCATTGCCCGGATATGTGCTTTGACTGATGCCTCAGCCGCAAAACGCATATTTTTGATTTCCTGACTGCTCTTGAACAGACGTAATTCATTGAGGCAATGTTCAAGCTCAATGATTTCGGTAGGGGAGTGTTTACCTGAGCGCGAAGCCTGCCGCAGATGATTCAGCCAGCCGACCATATGCTGATCAAACGCCGGTTGATTGCCCATGGTGTAATAGACTTTTTCCTTGTCTTCCATCAATCCCGGCAAAATATCATCAAGATCGGCAATGGGATAGGAGTCATCTGCGTCATACATGCCAATGGCACCTTCCTGACCGGCACGATAACCGTCCCAGATTTCCTTATCCAGGTCACGCTCACGACAGAAAATGATGAATTCGCCGTGTTCGCGTCCTGGAATTAATACCAAAACGGATTCGGGTTCATCAAAACCACTTAGATAGTGGAAATGACTATCACTACGAAAGGGGTAATCGACATCGCGGTTTCGTGGATGAACCAGCGCATTAGGTAATACTGCAATGCTATCTGGCCCCATGATTTCCATCAGTTTTTGACGGCGTTTGGCGAATTCTTTTTTAGTCATCAATGCTCAATTTTTATGTCTTCAGGGGCGACGGGATGCAATTCTCCATAGAGTAAAAACAGACCCATTCGAAGATATTCCACTAATTCTTCATAGTTATTGTCATCATCGTCACTGGTTTGCAGTTCAATATCATCAATTTGACTGATTTGTAACACATCAGTCAGATATTCCTGACAATCTGCGGGTAATTCAGTTTCATCGGTCAGACCAGAAACACCTAGGCCAAAAACCAGGCCTTGAGACCAGTCGCTAAGCGCGGCAAGGCGTGAACCAAGTGGGGCATCATCATCCGGCAGTTCCAGTTGGAAATCAAAATCCAGACTGTTGAGTGATTGAATGGTTTCATCGAACAGACCCAGCAGGTTTTGTTTTTCTTCTTCACCCGGGTGGTAGTCTTCAAACAGATCGCTATACCAGGTATTGCGATTAGCCTGAGAATTCATGCACAGCAAACCACATAATGCGCCTTGCAGCTCGGCTGTGCTGGCAGGACCATCAGCGGTCACGTTTTCTGGTGACAGGGATGGAAAATATAATTGAGACATAGAGATACAACCTGAAATTAAAAAACACATCATGCAATTGTTGACCGGGTCAACAGCGCACGTCTATAGTTAGGCATTATTCTCGCATAGCCAAGACGCATATTAATGGATAAAAACCCGATTCAACAATTGGAACAGCAGCTGGATGAGCTGCTAAGGGCCAGCAGACGCTTGCGTGAGGAGAATATGTTACTTCGTTCTCAGCAGGCAGCCTGGCTTAGTGAGCGCGCGCAATTAGTTGAAAAAACTGAAATTGCCCGTAATCGCATCGAGAATATGGTTAACCGTCTGAAGCAGCTGGATGAAGAACTATGACTGTACCCGTTCACGTTACGATACTTGGTAAGGAATATCAGGTTGCCTGTCCGGAAGAGCAGCAAGATGCGCTTATTGCATCTGCCCGCATGGTGCATCAGAACATGGAAAAGATTCGCAATAGCGGCAAAGTGGTCGGTGTGGATCGCATTGCTGTCATGGCCGCGTTAAATATTGCGCACGAGCTGCTTACTCTGCAGCAGGATGAAAGCCATGACCTTGATAAAGTGAACGAAAAAATTTCTCAGCTTAAAGAGCGGGTTAGTGCATTTATTAATGAAGATAGGCAGTTGGAATTATAAAATTCTGGCGACTTGGCTAATAAAGTTGCGTATCATTTAGTTAACCCTGCGGTGAGCGATAGCGACATGTGTTGTCTTGAGCCGATAAGCAAATGCTTTAGGAAACCAAATTTACGGGGTTGAAAAACAAGCCCGCTCCGACGGGAAGTTTGCCATCCCCATGCGGTTTCCCACTTGAACCAACAGGTTCAAGAACCCCGTTCGTAACGCCACTGTGGGGCCTTTTTTTATCTGTCTATCAAGCTTTTTCAGAATTGATTAGCGCATACTTAAGCGATTTATCTTCATCAGTAATTGATTGAGCGTCTCCCGCTCCTCTTTGCTTAAAGCGTCACTAAGTTGTTTTTCATGCCTTGCCAGCACAATCGCTAACGCTTCATCAATCAGTTTTTTACCTTTGTCTGTGAGTTTGACCAAACGGCTACGCTGATCATCCGCGCATTGTCGCCGGCTGATTAGGCCATTTTTTTCCAGACTGTTTAGTACTTTGGTTAAACCGCCTGAGCTCACCAGATTGACCTGACATATATTTGATGGTGTTTGCTCATATGGTGGCCCCTGCAAGCGCAATGAAGCCAAAGCATCAAATTCACCCACATTAAGATTAAATTGCTCCATCACAATTTTTGCATCAGAAAAGAATAATTCACGTGCACGGAATAGCCGCTTTATTGTTTCTGCCACAGCAAGATCGTCCCCATGCCAACAACTGCGCATTTGGTCGAGTGTTTCTTCAATACTTAATATGCGATCTGCCAAGTGATTTTCTCCTGAGATGACAGAATTATGACAAAAAAATTTACTTGCACGGAAAAGAATCTTGCATTAACCTTTCCAGAAACCTTTCTAGAAAGAATTCTAAGCTATTCCACTCGCTTTCACCAGCGAATAAACAAAGGATCTGTCATGTCAGACTATTCCCCTTCCTTTAAACCCGCATTCCTGCGGAGTTTTGTCATTACCGCATTATTTTCGCTGAGTCTGCTAAGCCAAGGAGCTTATGCAGAGCAAAACCTGCCCAGAGTCCAGGTAGTACAGCCGGAAATCCGCGCATTGACTGAGTGGAAAGAGTTTACTGGCCGTTTTGAAGCCGTTGAAATGGTTGAGATGCGCGCGCGAGTCACGGGGTACCTGGATAAAGTGCACTTTAATGATGGCCAGATGGTGGAGAAGGGCGATTTATTATTTGAAATTGACCCACGTCCCTATGACGCAGCGGTGGCCAGAGCAGAAGCAGAATTGGCCAGAATGGATAGTCAATTGAAACTGGCCGAGTTAGACACCAAACGTGGAGAGCGTTTATTAACCCAAAGTGCGATTTCTCAGGAAGAAGTTGATACACGGCGTGCACGTTTTCAGGAAGCGAATGCAAATGTCGCATCCGCTGCGGCAGCATTGAAAACAGCCAAACTGGATCTGCAATACGCCAAAATTACTGCACCGGTCAGTGGACGGATTTCAAATCGACGTGTTGACGTTGGCAATCTTATTGGTAGTGGTGATACCGGTCAGGTGTTGACCACTATTGTCTCTCTGGATCCATTACATTTTGTGTTTGATGTGTCCGAAACAGAATATCTGGAATTGATTCGTTTGCCAGAGGGCCAGGATCAACTGGTAAACGGCAGAACCTTGCCGACTGAACTCAAATTGATTGATGAAAAAGACTGGACGCGTGAAGGTCGTATTGATTTTGTTGATAATCGGCTAGATGAAAATACTGGGACATTAAGAATGCGAGTGGTGGTGGATAATGCCGATGGCGTTTTACGCCCTGGTCTGTTTGCCAGATTACGCCTGCCGACCAGTCAGAATGAAGAAACCATGCTGGTTCCGGATAAAGCTATTGTGACCGATCAGGCGGCTAAGGTTGTCATGACAGTGAATGAAGCAGGTAAAGTCATTCCCAAGCCGGTTGAGCTGGGTACATTGCAAGGTGATATGCGGGTTATCCGCTCCGGTTTATCGGCATCGGATCGTATTATCGTTGAAGGATTACTGAAAGCGCGTCCTGGGGCGGAAGTCAATTCCGTTCCCTACCAGGCTGAAGAACCGGGCCAAAACAACGGACAAGACTCATGAAATTCACCCATTTCTTTGTTGAAAGACCTATTTTTGCAACGGTTATTTCGATCCTGATCGTATTGGTTGGTTCGATTGCCTACAGCAATTTGCCAGTAGCACAGTACCCGGAGATTGCGCCACCAAGTATTGCCGTCACCGCTACCTATCCTGGTGCAACGGCCGAGACGGCTGGTAATACGGTAGCGACGGTATTGGAACAGCAGATTAACGGTGTAGAGAATATGCTCTACATGAAATCTGAAAATACGGCAGATGGTCGCACCTCACTGAATATTACCTTTAAGCCGGGTACTGATTTAGATACCGCACAGGTTCTGGTGCAAAACCGGATTGCGATTGCTGAGCCTTTACTTCCAGAAGAAGTGACCCGGCAAGGTATCGATATTCGGAAAAACTCACCCGATTTGATGATGGTTATCCATATCCTGTCTTCCGATGGCAGTCGCGATAACCTGTATGTCTCGAACTATGCCAGAACCCAAGTGGTGAATCGTCTGGCACGTATTGATGGGGTCGGTGAGGCACGTATTGTTGCCGAGCGGGCCTATGCGATGCGGATCTGGATTGATCCGGAACGTGCTCAGGCCTTTGGTATGACTGCCTCTGAAGTAGTGGCAGCCCTGCGTGAGAATAATACCCAGATTGCTGCCGGCACAATCAATCGAGAACCGATTGAGACCAAAGGCGGTTTTGAGTTGAGCGTGGAAACTCAGGGACGTCTTCTGGAAGAAGAGGAATTCAGCAATATCATCGTCAAACGTGGTACTGATGGACGAACCGTCAGATTACGTGATTTAGCCAGGGTAGAGCTGGCAGCGCAGGACTATAACAATATTGGTTATCTGGATGACAATCTTGCATTGCCAGTGGTTATCTTTCAGCGTCCTGGTTCCAATGCGTTGGAAACCGCCCAGGCTTTACGAGCAGAAATGAAAGATATTGCCCAAAGCATGCCCTATGGCGTGGAATATCAAATCATCTACGACCCTACCGAATTTATCGCCAAATCGATCGAAAAAATCTATCACACCATTTTTGAAGCCATTATTCTGGTTATTCTGGTGGTGATGCTGTTTCTGCAAAGCTGGCGCGCTTCGATTATCCCGATTTTGGCTATACCGGTTTCGTTGATTGGTACCTTTGCCGTTATGTCGATGTTGGGCGTTTCACTGAATAACCTGTCGTTATTCGGGCTGGTACTGGCCATTGGTATTGTGGTGGATGATGCCATCGTTGTTGTGGAAAACGTGGAACGTTATATCCGAGAAGGATTGAGTCCTCGTGAAGCGGCCCATAAAACCATGGATGAGGTAGGCGGTGCATTGGTTGCCATAGCGATCGTATTAACTGCCGTGTTTATTCCAACAGCGTTTATTACCGGTATTTCCGGGGCGTTTTATCAGCAGTTTGCCCTGACCATTGCTACAGCAACCATTATTTCGTTGATCGTCTCATTAACGTTGTCACCGGCCTTGTCCGCATTGTTATTAAAACCACACGTTGAAGGAGATGAACCCACGGGCGTATGGGGCAAGATCAGTTACCCATTCCGTGCTTTTGGTAACGGCTTCAACCGTGCGTTTGAATGGATGGGTGATCGTTATTCGGCCATGACACGCAAGTTATTACGCATGATGGCGGTTATGCTGGTGATTTACGTCGGTTTGATCATGTTGACTGGTTATCAGTTCAACAAAGTGCCAACCGGCTTTATTCCTGAGCAGGATCAAGGGTATTTGATCAATGTCTTGCAGTTACCCCCAGGTGCAACGCTGGAAAGAACCGATGCGGCAGCACGTGAAGCTTCTGCACGCTTAAGAGATGTCCCCGGTGTGGCACATGCCGTGCTGTTTGTTGGTCTGGATGGACCGACATTTACCAATGCATCCAATTCAGCGGTCATTTTTACCCCACTGGATTCATTTGAAGATCGCATCGCTGCAGGCATTACCATTGACGATATTGTGGCGAGTTCACAGCAGGCCTTATCACAGGTGGATGCGGCGATGGCCTTTGCTATCAGACCTCCGCCGGTTCGCGGGATGGGTAACTCTGGTGGTTGGAAACTGTACGTTCAGGACCGGGGTGGACTGGGTCTTGAAAGACTGCAGGCTGTAACGAATGAGGTGATTGGTGCGGCCAATCAAACCGATGGCTTATCGCGCGTGTTTACCTTTTTTAACTCTGGAACCCCCAGGATTTACGCCGATATTGATCGCACACGTGCAGAAATGCTCAATGTGCCGGTAGGCAATGTTATCGATACATTGGAAATTTATCTGGGCTCACGATATGTCAACGATTTTAATTTCCTCAATCGGACTTATCGTGTGGTGGCACAGGCGGATGGTCCTTATCGTGATGAGGTTGAAGATATTGGTAAGCTTCGCACCCGTTCTGATAATGGTGCTATGGTGCCGATTGGAACTATTGCGACATTTGAAAATATCACCGGACCAATACGACTGCCGCATTACAATCTGTATCCGGCGATTGAAGTACAAGGCAATACCGCACCGGGTTATTCCAGTGGTGAGTCACTTGCCATTGTGGAACAACTTTTGAGCGATACTTTGCCGGATGGTATTAGTTATGAATGGACTGAATTGGCCTTGCAGGAAAAGTTGGCAGGCGATACCGCGTTTCTCAGTTTTTCATTGGCCGTTATCTTTGTGTTTCTATTGCTGGCGGCGTTATACGAAAGTTGGTTATTGCCACTGGCCGTCGTGCTGATTGTGCCAATGTGTTTATTGGCGGCAATTCTAGGCGTCAGTTTAAGGGGAATGGATAACAATATTCTGGTGCAAATTGGCTTTGTGGTGCTGATAGGTTTGGCATCGAAAAATGCGATATTGATTGTTGAGTTTGCCAAGCAAGCCGAAGACCGTGGTTTGAGCCGTTTGGATGCTGCAGTTGAAGCTGCACGTACTCGTCTGCGTCCAATTCTGATGACTTCCTTTGCTTTCATCTTAGGGGTGGTACCATTAGTACTGGCTTCTGGTGCTGGCGCCGAGATGCGTCAGGCCTTAGGAACAGCGGTATTTTTTGGTATGCTTGGTGTGACTTTCTTTGGACTGATATTTACACCGGTCTTTTATGTTTTCTGCCGATGGCTGGCTTCATTAAGAGATAAACGTGAGCTGCAACAAACCGCTGATGAAGTGCATTAACAATAAGCAGGCTCAGCTGGTTTGATCGCTGAAACTCCATAGTTTCAATCGGGTCTGATTAAGTGTCACACTATTTTGGGAGAGATTATGAAACTTTTGACGAGCATAATGATTGCGCTGACATCTTCGGTAGCAATTGCTGATACACAGATCGAGCTTTATGAAGTGGATAAACAGGGAACCGGCAAAAGTCTGGGAAGTGTAGCAATACACCAATCGGCATTTGGTCTGGTTTTCACCCCGGATTTGAAAGCGTTAACACCGGGCCTGCATGGCTTTCATGTGCATCAGAATCCAAGCTGTGATGCGGCAGAGAAAGAGGGTGAAATGGTGCCAGCCCTGGCCGCTGGTGGACATTATGATCCCTACAATACTGGTAAACATGACACCCCATGGGGCAGTGGGCATGCCGGTGACCTGCCACCGTTATATGTCGCTGAGGATGGCACGGCAACACACCCCGTTTTAGCGCCACGGCTAACTCTGGCGGACTTAGATGGTCGTGCGTTGATGGTACATGCTGGTGGTGATAATCACTCTGATCATCCTAAACCATTAGGTGGTGGTGGCGCTCGTGTCGCCTGTGGCGTAGCCAACTAACTTTTCTGCAACTACACTTACGCAGCATCAGGTGGGAAGCATAATGCTTATTCTGAGTCCACCTTCCGGCCTGTTTGCTGCCGTAATTCCACCGCCATGAATTTCAATGGCACGATAGGCGATGGTTAATCCTAAACCAATGCCATCTTGATGCCGGTTATCCCGACTGCGAAAGAATGGCTGGAAAATCTGCGGTAAATCCTGCTCTGCAATACCTGGACCTTGATCTTCTATAGCTATCAGTATGTGTTTGGGAAGTGTATTAATGGTGAGTTGAATAAGACCTCTTTCGGGTGAATATTTAATCGCATTACGTAATACATTTTCGATAGCGCTATGAATAAGTTCATCACGACCAAACAGGCTGATATACTCAATTTTATCGTGTTGAATCTCAATGGTCTTGTTTTGTGCTTCGAAACGGGCGTCTTCAATAATACTCAAAAGCATCTCAGTCAGATCAAAGTGTTTCCGCTCATCATTTTCACTGGTCGGGTTTTCAAGTCTGGACAAATTCAGCAGGTCGCCAATCAGGTGATCGATACGTTCTGATTCACGTTCTACACGATCCAGCATTTTGGCTGTTTTATCAGGACTTTGTTGAGCCAAGCCGATCGCGGCCTGCATCCGTGCCAAAGGCGAACGTAATTCATGAGAAACATCATGTAGCAAACGCTTTTGCGCATTGAGTAATTGACCGATACGGCCGGTCATGCGGTCAAAGTTTTGCCCGAGTTCAGCTAACTCATCACGACGTTTACCCATAGCAGGGCGAATACGGGTATCCAGTTTGCCATCGGCCACATCATCAAATGCTTTGCGTAAAATACGGATCGGCTTGGTAAACCACCAGGCCAACAAGCTACTGAATAATAATCCTGAAAGCATCCACATACTTAGCAATAATATGAATGGCGGTGGTTTGGGACGTTTTGGCGGAGCAAACTGTGGCCCGAGTTTTTCTGGTGAAGGGATAAATATCAATATAGCTTGACCATCTTCTGATATCGCCTGGCGAACCGAGCGAATCCTTTGGTTTTCAAATAATAACTGTCGAGTCGATGTGAGCAGATTTTCATTGACATCCCTTCCCAGAAGATCTTCATTTTCCTGAGTAACTGCGAAGATAGTAACGTCATTAAATTGTTGATCTCGCAAATATTTTTTCAGCGGCTCAATGCCTGCATATCGCACTATATCGGAAGCGCTATCAACCAGATCTGCCGCTTTCCAGCCAACCTGCACTGGAATGGCTTCCAGGGACTGGCGTTCCGCGTTGTGGCGTAACCACATGCCGCTTGCTACACCAATACTGGTCAGCAATAAAGCCAGCAAAAAAGCAAAAAAGAATTTCCAGAATAAACTACGCATTATTTAATCAGTTGATAACCTTTGCCACGAACTGTCTGAATATAGGAATGGCCATCCTGTTGTTGTCCCAGCTTATGCCGGATACTGCTCATATGCACATCAATACTTCTGTCAAACCTGGCCAGAGGCCGACCCAGTGCTGCTTCGGATAACGTATTTTTACTGACTACCTGCCCTGCGTTTCTCGCCAGTGTCTCGAGTAAACTGAATTCGGTACTGGTGAGTTCAAGGGTCGCATCAGACCAGGTGGCTTTCCGCTGTTGCGGCCATAGCTTTAAAGGACCGTTACTAATAAACGTCTCACCCTGTTGCAGCTGAGTAATATCGCTGCGACGTAAAATGGCTTTGATTCGGGCAATCAATTCTCTGGGAGTGCAGGGTTTTGGAACATAATCATCGGCACCTGATTCCAGCCCCATAATACGATCCACATCGTCGCCTTTAGCGGTAAACATCAATATAGGAACATGACTTTGTTTACGTATGGCTTTTAAAACTTCGGTGCCACTCATATCCGGTAACATCACATCAAGAATCACGATGTCGAATTCACCCTGCAGGGCGAGTTGCAGACCTTCGGTTGCTGTATCTGTAGTACGAACCTGAAATTTTTCTTCCTCAAGATAGTCTTGAAATAGACCAGAAAGAATCACATCATCATCAATAATTAATACTTTACTCACAAGTTGTCCTTGAGCTTGTTTATCTTTCATCTCCACCACTGCTGGAGGCTATTTTTTTCGTCCAACAAGGTGGAAATGACGCTATGTAGCGATTCTACAAAAGTTATTCCCAACGCAGGTGGGTGAAAAAAGAGTCCCAGCCCTGCGGGTTGTGGCTGAAAATGCACCACTCTGCGTTGTTCGTTGTTTATTTAGAATAACTAAACCGCACTCCTCGCGCCTTAATTGGTGCATTTTCAGTCACAACAGAGGCGGAGATGAAAGATAAACAAGCCCTAATATTTTTAACGTAATAATACGTGCTCGAAATTTAATCAGCTATTTGTAAATCAGTGTTTTACTTGAATTTACATATCAAAACAGTCATTAACAGTTTATCCGTCAATACTGTCTGCAACCTGTCAGTTGACAGTATTTTTTAAAACTCATCGTCTCAGGAGAAACGACATGCGTATCAAATTAATGGTTCTCAGCTTGATTCCAGCTTTATTTTTAGCTGCCCCCGTCATGGCCGATAAACATAAAAGTTGTGCTGAAGAAGGAAAGTATGACGAGATGAAGAAAAAGCATAATGAACATGACGGAATACCACGTATGTTACAAGGTGTTGATTTAACTGAAGCACAAAAATCAGAAATAAAAAAATTAGTTGAAGCTCAGCAGACTGATAAAAGAAATGATCTGAAGTCGCACTGGGAGTTACAGAAGAAATTAAACCAACTGGCTTTTAATGATCGTCTGGATCAAAACAAGCTTGAAGCCATAATCACTGAAGCTACGGAATCGCATGCAGACAAAATAGCTAAAAAAGCCAAGTTAAATAATGCTATTTTTAATGTATTAACAGCCGAACAAAAACAGCAGCTGCAAGATAAAATGGCTGAGTTTGAACAAAAGAAACATGAGTAAAAAAGCGTCAATCTGATTTCGCCTCATCCTGAAAGCTAGTGCAGGATGAGGTTTTTCTGCCGCTATTTCAGGTTTTGTTTCGCAGCATGGTTATCACAGAAGCTGTTTGCGGACGCACGTTACGCCAGAGAAAGAAGGCTTCTGCTGCCTGTTCCACCAACATGCCGAGGCCATCAAGCGTCTTGGCTGCACCATGAGCTTTAGCCCATTGAATAAATGCCGTGTCTTTATCGCTGTACATCATGTCATAACAACAGGCACCTTTTGTCAGTACCGAATCCGGCAAAGGTGGAACCTCGCCCTGTAAACTGGCGGCAGTGGCATTAATCACCACATCAAATTCACCTTGTATATCGCTGAATCCACCACCTTTTATATTGCCGGTTTTTTCAAACAGCTGTGCCAGATAACTGGCTTTTTCCGCTGTTCGATTGGCAATAAATATGTTGGCAGGTTGATATTCAAGTAGAGGAGCAATCACGCCACGCGAGGCTCCACCGGCTCCAAGCAATAAAATTCGTTTGTCCTCAAGTAAGATCTTATGATTGACCGTTAAATCTCTGCAAAGTCCAATACCATCAGTATTGTCACCCGACAAACTGCCATCCACATTAAATACAATGGTATTTACGGCTCCAGCCAGTTCTGCTCGGGCTGAACGATGATCGGTCATTGCCCAGACCTTCTCCTTAAATGGCACGGTGACATTAATGCCTTTTAATTTAAGTATGTCACGCAGTTGTTGCAGACTGTCCTGTAAATTTTCCAGTGGGACTTCAATCGCCGTGTACTCAATATCTTCACCAGTTTGTCTGGCAAACTCGGCATGAATCAAAGGGGATTTACTGTGATGGATCGGATGGCCGATCACGGCATATTTATCTGTCATGTTCAGCGTTTTAGTTGTTGTGCAATATCTTTGGCAAAGTAGGTGAGAATACCGTCAGCTCCAGCACGCTTGAATGCCAGTAAACTTTCCATAATAACCTCTTCATTGAGCCAGCCCTTGAGTGTTGCCGCTTTGAGCATCGCATATTCACCGCTCACCTGATACACAAAGGTGGGTTTCTGAAAAGTCTCTTTAACCCGATACAATACATCCAGATAGGGCATGCCCGGTTTGACCATCACCATATCTGCACCTTCCTGAATATCCAGCGCCACTTCATGCAAGGCTTCGTTAGAATTGGCAGGATCCATCTGGTAACTGAATTTATTGCCACCGGCTAGATTACCGGCACTGCCTACAGCATCTCGAAACGGGCCATAAAAACTGGAGGCATATTTAGCGGAATAGGCCATGATGCGTGTGTGAATCTGACCAGCATTTTCCAGTGCGTTACGAATCGCACCAATTCGACCATCCATCATATCGGAGGGGGCAACCACATCGGCTCCTGCCTCGGCATGTGAGAGGGCTTGTTTAACTAACACGCTCACCGTCTCATCATTGATGATGTAGCCGTTATCATCAATCAAACCATCCTGACCATGAGTGGTAAAAGGATCCAGTGCCACATCTGTCATTACACCTAAATCCGGAAAGGCTTTTTTTAATGCTTTGACAGCACGTTGTGCCAAACCATCTGGGTTAAACGCTTCGGCTGCATCCAGTGATTTCTGTTCCACCGGCGTTACTGGAAACAATGCCATCATCGGAATGCCCAGATTATGAATGATTTCTGCTTCCTCAAGCAGCAAATCAATACTTAGTCTTTCCACACCGGGCATCGACACCACTTTTTCGCGCTGATTTTGACCTTCCAGTACAAAACAGGGATAAATCAGATCGTCTACGGTTAATTTATGCTCACGAACCAGTCGCCGGGAAAAGTCATCTTTGCGCAAACGACGCGGTCTTTGCTGTGGAAATCCGGAAAAATTAAAAAACTGCTGGGTCATAAGTTCTACCAGTTGAATAAGCTGCGCTTCATACTACCGATGGCGAGGTGACTTGTCATCGTTTTTGGCGTGGACGCATTGGCTGCAGATGCGCTAAAATTGCAAAGATTTTGTCCGGGGAGAACGTCAAGTCCCCATCCCTATATATATCTGGTGGAGGTTCCCCTTGCGTACAACTGCGCTACTTGCTCTTGAAGATGGCACGGTCTTTCATGGCGAATCAATCGGTGCTGTGGGCCAGTCAGTTGGTGAAGTGGTTTTCAACACCGCAATGACCGGCTATCAGGAAATCATCACGGATCCGTCCTATTGTCGACAAATTGTTACATTGACCTATCCGCATATCGGTAATGTTGGCGTTAATAAAGACGATGAAGAATCTGAGAAGGTGCATGCCAGTGGTTTAATCATTCGTGAGCTATCCCCAGTGGTGTCCAGCTGGCGTGGTGAAGGAGCGCTGGATAAGTACCTGGAACGCCATAATGTTGTCGGGCTTGCGGGAATTGATACCCGTCGACTGACTCGTCTTTTACGCGAAAAAGGGGCACAAAAAGGCTGTATTGTTGCGGGTGACAATATTGATGTTGATGCGGCTATTGCAGCAGCCAAAGCCTTTGCTGGTTTGAAAGGCATGGATCTGGCCAAAGAAGTGTCAACCAAACAGGCTTATGAATGGACTGAGGGTGTCTGGCATATTGATAACCAGTCGCGTAAAGCTGAGCCACGTTTCCATGTTGTTGCCTATGATTACGGTATCAAGAAAAACATCATGCGTATGCTGACGGAACGTGGCTGCAAATTGACGATTGTGCCGGCACAAATGCCAGCTGAAGAGGTCATGAAACTGAATCCCGATGGCATTTTCCTGGCTAATGGTCCCGGCGATCCTGAGCCATGTGATTATGCAATCAAATCTATCCAGTATTTTCTCGACAAAGAGATGCCGATTTTCGGTATCTGTCTGGGGCATCAATTACTGGCATTGGCTTGTGGTGCCAAAACCGAAAAAATGAAATTCGGTCATCACGGTGCCAATCACCCGGTACAGGAGCTATTGGCTGGATTGGTGATGATTACCAGTCAGAATCACAGCTTTGCCGTAGATGAATCTACCTTGCCGGATACGGTTGAAACCACACATCGTTCATTGTTCGATGGTACCTTGCAGGGTATTCATCATAAAACCAAACCTGCATTCAGTTTCCAGGGACATCCGGAAGCCAGCCCTGGTCCTCAGGACGCATCACCTCTATTCGATCACTTTATCGACCTACTCGAACAAGCGACAGGTAAATAACACACCATGGCGAAACGTACTGATATTCAAAGCATTCTGATTCTGGGTGCTGGTCCGATTGTTATCGGTCAGGCCTGCGAGTTTGACTATTCTGGCGCACAAGCTTGTAAAGCGTTGCGTGAAGAAGGTTACCGGGTCATTCTGGTGAACTCCAATCCAGCGACCATTATGACTGACCCTAATATGGCCGATGCCACTTATATTGAACCGGTTACCTGGGAAGCGGTCAGCAAGGTTATTGAAGTTGAACGTCCTGATGCCATTCTGCCAACTATGGGCGGTCAAACTGCCCTGAACTGCGCATTGGCTTTGGAAAAACATGGTGTGCTGGAAAAATACGGCGTAGAAATGATCGGCGCTGATAGTGAAGCGATCAATAAAGCTGAAGATCGTGACCTGTTCCGCGCGGCAATGCGTAAAATCGGCCTGGATATGCCGCAGTCAGATATCGCACATTCTCTGGATGAGGCGTTGGAAGTTCAGCAGAAATTCGGCTTTCCAGTCATTATCCGTCCGTCATTCACCATGGGCGGCAGCGGTGGTGGTATTGCCTACAATCGCGAAGATTTTATTGATATCTGCCAACGCGGTTTGTATCTCAGCCCCACATCTGAGTTATTGATTGAAGAGTCAATCATTGGCTGGAAAGAATATGAAATGGAAGTGGTGCGTGACAAAAAAGATAACGCCATCATTATCTGTTCGATTGAAAACTTTGATGCAATGGGTGTGCATACCGGCGATTCGATCACCGTTGCACCGGCACAAACTCTGACAGATAAAGAATACCAAATCATGCGTAACGCCTCATTGGCAGTATTGCGTGAGATTGGCGTGGAAACCGGTGGTTCCAATGTGCAGTTTGCGGTAAACCCGGAAACCGGTCGCTTGATTATTATCGAAATGAATCCACGGGTGTCACGCTCATCGGCTTTAGCTTCGAAGGCAACCGGTTTTCCTATTGCCAAAGTGGCTGCCAAACTGGCGGTTGGTTACACACTTGACGAGTTGCAGAACGAAATTACCGGTAATGCCACACCGACGTCTTTTGAGCCGACAATCGATTATGTCGTCACCAAAATCCCACGTTTCACCTTTGAAAAATTCCCGTTGGCCGATAATCGTCTGAGCACTCAGATGAAGTCTGTCGGTGAAGTCATGGCCATTGGTCGCAACTTTCAGGAATCCTTACAAAAAGCTCTGCGGGGACTGGAAACAGATCGGGATGGTTTCAACGAAATTCTGGATCTGAAAGCGGAAAATACGGCAGAAGTATTACGCCGTGAATTAAGTTTGCCGGGCTCCGATCGTCTTTGGTATGTAGGTGATGCGTTCCGTTATGGGATGAGCTTTGATGAAGTTCAGCAACTGACGCATATCGATCCATGGTTCCTGATTCAGATTCAGGAGCTGGTGGAAATTGAAAATCAGCTCAAAGAGCGTTCTTTGAACGATATTGATGAAGCTGAAATGCGCGCATTGAAACGTAAAGGTTTTGCTGATTCACGTCTGGCCAAATTGTTACATAAAACCGAAAAACAATTCCGCAGCCATCGTCATTCAATGGGCGTGCGTCCGGTATATAAACGGGTTGATACCTGTGCGGCTGAATTTTCAACGTCTACAGCGTATATGTACTCAACTTATGATGAAGAGTGTGAAGCCAACCCGACCGATCGTGAAAAAATCATGATTTTAGGTGGTGGACCCAACCGTATCGGTCAGGGTATTGAATTTGATTACTGCTGTGTTCATGCCGCCTTGGCATTACGCGAAGATGGTTATGAAACCATTATGGTCAACTGTAATCCAGAAACCGTCTCCACTGATTATGATACGTCAGATCGTCTGTATTTTGAGTCGCTGACACTGGAAGATGTACTGGAAATCGTTGCTCTGGAAAAACCCAAAGGCGTGATTGTCCAGTTCGGTGGTCAGACACCGCTGAAACTGGCTCGGGCATTGGAAGCTGCCGGTGTGCCGATTATCGGTACTTCGCCGGATGCGATCGACCATGCAGAAGATCGTGAACGGTTCCAGCAAATGGTTGAAAAACTCGGCTTGTTGCAACCGCCTAATCGTTTAGCGCACTCAGTCGATACTGCTGTTTCACTGGCAGCAGAAATCGGTTATCCGTTAGTGGTTCGTCCTTCGTATGTTTTGGGTGGCCGTGCGATGGAAATTGTTTATAACGAAGAAGAATTACAACGTTACATGCAGACCGCTGTCTCGGTTTCCAATGATTCACCAGTGTTACTGGATCGCTTTCTGGATGATGCCATTGAAGTCGATGTGGATGCGATTTGTGACGGTAAAGAAGTGCTTATCGGCGGTATCATGGAGCATATTGAACAAGCGGGCGTTCACTCTGGGGACTCTGCATGCGCATTACCACCATTCAGCTTGAGTCAGGAAATCATGGACCAGTTACGGGTTCAGGTAAAACAAATGGCACTTGAACTGGGAGTCGTGGGACTGATGAATACCCAGTTCGCTATCCAGGGTGACCGTATCTTTATTCTGGAAGTCAATCCACGTGCATCACGAACGGTGCCTTATGTATCCAAATCGATCGGTGTTCCTTTGGCTAAAGTTGCAGCACGCTGTATGGCCGGTATGAGCCTGGCAGAGCAGGGGGTTACTAAAGAAGTCATCCCTTCTTATTATTCGGTTAAAGAAGCCGTGTTCCCATTCATTAAATTCCAGGGTGTGGATCCAATTCTTGGCCCGGAAATGAAGTCTACTGGTGAGGTTATGGGGGTTGGTCGTACTTTCGGTGAGGCATTTGCCAAATCTCAGTTAGCAGCCTCTGTCAGCCTGCCGGTAGGTGGTAAAGCCTTTATTTCAGTGCGTGATGCCGACAAACAATCGGTTATCAAGATTGCCAAAGATTTGTTAGGCTTGGGATTCTCGTTGTTAGCCACCCGTGGCACTCAGCAAACGTTGATTGAAGCCGAAGTGCCCTGTGAAAGGGTGAAAAAAGTGGCAGAAGGCCAGCCGCATATTGTGGATATGATTAAGAACGATGAAATTTCCCTGATTGTGAATACCACAGAAGGTCGTCAGGCCGTTGCGGATTCAAGAGAAATCCGCCGTGCAGCATTGCAACACCAGGTGAACTACACCACCACATTAGCCGCTGCTCGTGCCACAATTCTGGCCTTGCATTGCGAAGACAGTGTGTCGGTGAATCGTTTACAGTCATTACATGGAGAATTAAATTAATGGCCGTTCCAATAACAGAACGCGGTGCTCAGGCACTGAAAACCGAATTACATGAATTGAAAACCGTTAAACGTCCAGCTGTAGTGGATGCTATATCTGAAGCGCGCGCGCATGGTGATTTAAAAGAAAATGCGGAATACCATGCAGCCCGTGAACAGCAAAGCTTCACAGAAGGGCGAATTCAGGAATTGGAATCAACGCTGGCGGATTGTCAGATTATTGATCCGACAGCATTACCCAAAGATGGTCGTGTTGTGTTTGGTGTGACGGTCGATTTGTTGAATATCGATACAGACGACGAGGTACGTTATCAAATTGTCGGTGATTATGAGTCGGACATTAAATTGAACCGTATCTCTATTTCATCACCGATTGCTCGGGCGTTGATTGGGAAAGAAGTTGAGGATATCGCGACTGTCCAGGCTCCCGGCGGTGCAATCGAATATGAAATTACCGGCATTCATTATCTGGGTTAAATGTTGAACCTTTCTGAAACTATTGGCGAACGCTTACTGCTGACATTGTGGGTGGGGGCTTTATGGTCAATTGGTTATCTGGCCGTACCATTGGCTTTTATCAGTCTTGAAACTATGGTGGCCGCAGAATACGCTGCCAAATTGTTTTTTGCGGTAAATGTCATTGGTTTAATCAGTGGTACTTTAATTCTTATTGGCAAACTGATCATTCAGCGAGGCAGGGTTTTATATTCCTGGCGATTCTGGCTACTGGTCGCCATGTTAGTCTTAACGTTAGTATTCAGCAGTTATGTACAGCCGGAAATGGCGAATATAAAAACAATCGATAACTGGCGTTTGGATTCAGACTTGGCACAGCGTTTCGAGTTTTTACACATGCTGAGTCAAAATCTTTACCTAATGTTAAGCATTGCTGGTTTGTTGCTCGTGCTGAGTAGCGATAAACATCATGTGATACAGAAGACCTGATATGGCAAGAAGTAAATCCAGTCATAATTGGTTGAGAGAACATTTTGATGATCCATATGTCAAAAAGGCTCAACAGAAAGGTTATCGCTCCAGAGCAACTTTTAAGCTGGAAGAAATCGACCAGAAGGATAAATTAATCCGTCACGGAATGTCGGTTGTTGATTTGGGGTCTGCTCCCGGTGGATGGTCTGATTATGCTTTGCATCGCGTTGGCGACAAAGGTAAAGTCATTGCATTGGATATTTTGCCAATGACGCCACTGACCGGAGTTCATTTCATTGAAGGTGATTTTCGTGAAGACCATGTACTGGATCAATTGAATGAAGTATTGGCCGGACAATCGATAGACCTTGTATTATCGGATATGGCCCCCAATATGACAGGTGTGGATGCGATCGATCAGCCAGGCAGTATGCATCTGGTTGAGTTGGCATTGGATTTTGCCATTAATAACTTAAGTAAACAGGGTGATTTTCTGGTCAAAGTTTTTCAGGGTGAAGGCTTTGATGAATTTTTGAAGTCCATGCGTACTCACTTTAACAAGGTGACTACCCGTAAACCGGATGCCTCACGGGCACGCAGCCGTGAAGTTTATCTTCTCGGACGTGGATTAAAATGACAGCAAAAAGACTAACGTTACTAGGGGTAACAAACATTGAGTGACATGATGAAAAACATTGTTTTATGGGTCGTCATCGCGATGGTATTGATGTCGGTGTTTAATAATTTTGGTCCGCAGCAAACTAAGCAGAGCCAAATGGATTATTCGACCTTTATCAGCAACGTGCAAAACGGGGCGGTATCCAGCGTTGATATTCAGGGACGGACCATAACCGGTAAGTTGACTGATGGCAGTCAATTCACCACTTTCAGTCCTGAATATGACCCCGGTCTAATTGGCGATCTGCTGGATAACGGTGTAGCTATTAAAGCAGAGCCAGTCGAAAAAACGGGACTGTTGATGCAGATCTTCATTTCTTGGTTCCCGATGTTGTTGCTGATTGGTGTGTGGATTTTCTTTATGCGTCAAATGCAAGGTGGCGGTGGTAAAAATCCCATGTCATTTGGGAAAAGCAAAGCGCGATTGCTGAATGAAGATCAAGTCAAAGTCACATTCAAAGACGTTGCAGGTGTTGAAGAAGCCAAAGAAGAAGTTTCTGAATTGGTTGATTTCTTGAGAGATCCAAGCAAATTCCAAAAATTAGGTGGCCGCATTCCACGCGGTATCCTGATGGCGGGTTCCCCTGGTACAGGTAAAACACTATTAGCTAAAGCCATTGCTGGTGAAGCAAAAGTGCCTTTCTTTTCTATTTCTGGTTCTGACTTTGTCGAGATGTTTGTTGGTGTGGGGGCTTCTCGCGTTCGTGATATGTTCGAACAGGCCAAGAAACATGCGCCATGCATTATCTTTATTGACGAGATTGATGCGGTGGGTCGTCATCGCGGCGCAGGCATGGGGGGCGGTAATGATGAGCGTGAACAAACATTAAACCAATTGCTGGTTGAAATGGATGGTTTTGAAGGTAATGAAGGAGTCATTGTTATTGCCGCTACTAACCGTCCAGACGTATTGGATCCCGCTTTATTGCGTCCAGGTCGTTTCGACAGACAGGTTGTGGTGCCTTTACCGGATATTCGTGGCCGTGAACAGATTCTGAAAGTACATATGGGTAAAGTCCCAGCCGATGAAGATGTGAATCCAAGTGTTATTGCACGAGGAACACCCGGGTTTTCAGGTGCTGATTTAGCGAACCTGGTGAACGAAGCTGCCTTGTTTGCTGCTCGTTCCAACAAACGTGTAGTCTCGATGGTGGATTTGGAGTTGGCGAAAGATAAAATCATGATGGGCGCTGAACGTCGTTCTATGGTGATGAGTGATAAAGAGAAAGAATTGACGGCCTATCACGAGGCAGGACACGCGATTGTTGGTCGTAGTGTTCCTGGGCATGATCCTGTCTATAAAGTCAGTATTATTCCACGTGGCCGCGCTTTGGGTGTCACCATGTTCTTGCCAACAGAAGATCGTTACAGCTATACCAAACAACAATTGGAAAGCCAGATCTCCAGTTTGTATGGTGGACGATTAGCGGAAGAGATGATCTTTGGTCCGGAAGCAGTAACGACTGGTGCTTCGAATGATATCCAACGTGCTACTGAACTGGCGCATAACATGGTCACCAAGTGGGGCTTGTCCGATAATATGGGGCCGTTAACTTATGGTGAAGATGAAGGTGAAGTCTTCCTGGGTCGCAGCGTGACTCAACATAAAGCTGTGTCAGATTTAACGGCTAAACAGATTGACGAAGATGTTCGTACTATGATTACCCGTAACTATGATCGGGCGAAAAATATACTGACGGAAAATCTCGACAAGCTGCACACCATGGCAAAATTGTTGATTACCTATGAAACCATTGACAGTGATCAGATCGATGCCATTATGGAAGGCCGTGAACCTGGTGCACCAAAAGGCTGGGATGATAAATCCTCAACCCCACCACCATCTGCTAAAGCCGATGAAGATGGCCCGGAACCTACTGGTAAACCAGCAGATCAATTAAATTGAGATAGTTAAATCATGATGATGGAATTTGCGGGCAAATCGTTGGATTTGTCCGCCCCACACGTCATGGGTATCGTCAATGTAACGCCCGACTCCTTCTCGGATGGCGGGCGTTTTTTTTCCGCTGACAAAGCCCTTGAACAAGCTCGTAAACTGGTTGCTGATGGTGCTACCATTATTGACATTGGTGGAGAATCGACCCGTCCCGGTTCTGATCCTGTTGGGATTGAAGAAGAAATTCGCCGTGTTGTTCCAGCAATAGAAGCCATTCATAACGAGCTTGATGTGGTTATCTCAATTGATACCATGAAAGCAGATGTCATGCATGCTGCGGTGAAAGCCGGTGCGAGCTTGATAAATGATGTCAATGCATTGCGTGGGGAAGGGGCATTAAAAGCCGCGGCTGAACTTGATGTACCCGTTTGCCTGATGCATATGCAAGGCACCCCGCAAACTATGCAACAGCAACCACACTATGACGATGTGGTAAGCGAAGTGAAGGATTTTCTTTTTCAACGTGTTGCTGACTGTGAAGTTGCCGGTATTGCCCGCAATAAAATTATCCTTGATCCAGGATTTGGCTTCGGAAAAAATGCCCGTCATAATCTTCGTTTGATGAAACATTTATTGACATTAACGGACACTGATTTACCGGTTTTAGTCGGTGTGTCGCGTAAATCGATTATCGGCGCCATGTTAAATGTTTCGGTTGAAGAACGGCTGGCAGGTAGCCTTGCTTTGGCTTCAATAGCCGTTTGGCAAGGTGCAAAAATTATTCGCAGTCATGATGTGCGGGAAACCGTACAGGCAATTCGATTGTGTGAACATGTAATGCAGGTTAACGATTTTGACTGAACAAAAACGACGTTATTTTGGTACGGATGGCATCCGAGGTCGGGTAGGTGATGGCGCGATTACACCGGACTTTGTATTAAAACTCGGTTGGGCTGTGGGACGTGTTCTGGCTAAAGAGCGCAACAGTAAAGTGCTTATCGGGAAAGACACCCGCATTTCCGGCTACATGTTCGAATCAGCGCTCCAGGCTGGACTATCAGCGGCTGGCGTAGATGTGTATTTAATGGGGCCAATGCCTACCCCCGCGGTGGCCTATTTAACTCGGACATTCCATGCACAGGCTGGCATTGTTATCAGTGCCTCGCACAATCCATATCACGATAATGGCATCAAATTTTTCTCCGACCAGGGAACCAAGTTACCGGATTCAGTTGAGCTGGCAATTGAAACGATGTTGGAGCAGCCAATTAAAACAGTTGACTCTGCTTTATTGGGTAAAGCACATCGGATAGCCGATGCCGCTGGGCGTTATATTGAGTTTTGTAAAAGTACCATTTCAACCGGTGTTGATCTGTCTAATTTAAAAATCGTCGTGGATTGCGCCCATGGTGCGACTTATCACATCGCGCCAAACGTATTTCGTGAACTGGGTGCTGAAGTTATTTTGATGGGGGCCGAGCCTGATGGTCTGAATATCAATCAGAACTGTGGCTCCACAGAACCACGGTTGTTACAAGCCAGCGTGTTAGAACATAAAGCCGATTTAGGCATTGCGCTTGATGGTGATGGCGATCGTCTTATCATGGTGGACCATCAGGGTGAGTTGGTCGACGGCGATGATATTCTGTTCATTATTGCTCGCGGCAGAGAGCGTGTCGGACAGGGTAGAGGACATGTTGTCGGTACCCAAATGTCAAACCTTGGCTTGCAACACGCACTTGAAAAACATGGCATCACATTACATCGTGCCAATGTAGGCGATCGCTATGTGATGGAAAAATTACAACAAATTAATGGCTTGATCGGCGGTGAAGCCTCTGGTCATATCATCTGTCTGGATAAAACCAGTACCGGAGATGGTATTGTGGCGGCATTACAGGTGCTGGCTGAAATCCAGCAAACTGGCAGCAGTTTGCATGAACTGCGTTCAGCGGTGATTAAATACCCTCAGCGACTGATAAATGTGCGGATTAATAAACTGGTGAATTTGCAGGATTATCCGCAGATTCAACAGGCAGTAGAAAGCGTTGAGGCCAAACTGGGTAATGAAGGCAGAGTGTTGTTGAGAGCATCTGGCACCGAGCCGGTTATTCGGGTCATGGTTGAAGGTCACGATGCAACGCGTACTAACCAATTAGCAAAGTCATTAGCGGAGCAAATCGAGACAATTTTGCAGTGATAACGCTGTCATGTTTCAGGCTAAGAAGATAACGGGTGATGACATTGCTTTATCAACTGTCAGTCGGTAACCTTTATGATTAATCTTTATATAAGAGTAGGTGTCTGTGCGCAAACCGCTGGTCGCTGGTAACTGGAAAATGAACGGCTCTAGCGCAAGCAACAAACTGTTGCTTGATGCGATACTGGCGCAAAGAGACTCCTTTGCATCGGTTGATGTTGCCTTATTTCCACCCGCACTTTATTTACAACAGGTTCAGTCAGCTTTGACTGACACAGGTATGTTCTGGGGAACTCAAAATGTATCCCAGTTTGATTCCGGTGCTTACACCGGTGAAATTTCGGCAGCCATGTTGCGGGATTTTGGTTGTCAATATGTGTTGATTGGTCATTCTGAACGCCGGTGTTTATATGCAGAGTTGAATCTTGATCAGGTGTTTCTTGATCATATCATCGCCGAAAAATACGAAATGACGTTACGTCATGGAATCACCCCAATTATCTGTATTGGTGAGAGCCCCGAAGAACATTCAATGGGCCGCACAGAAGAGATGGTGGCTCGGCTGATGGATATTGTGATTGCGCAACAAGGTGTCGAAATGCTTTCAAAAGCCGTATTGGCTTATGAACCTGTTTGGGCCATTGGCACGGGTAAGACAGCCAGTCCTGAATGGGCCCAGGATGTACATTCTTTCATGCGTCAGCGGGTCGCAAAACATGATGCGAATATTGCCGCATCACTCAGAATACTTTACGGCGGCAGCGTAAAAGGTAATAATGCTGCTCCATTATTTGCCAAGCCGGATATTGACGGTGGATTAATCGGCGGTGGTTCACGCGATGCCGATGAATTTGTTCAAATCTGTCAGGCTGCAGCTCAAAAATTAGGAAATTAAATGGATGCGTTGATTTTAGGGGTTCACGTCGTGATCTCGCTATTGTTAGTAGGTTTGATTTTAATCCAGCACGGTAAAGGTGCGGATGCCGGCGCTGCTTTTGGCGGCGGTGGCGGTGGCGGCGGCGCTTCTTCCAGTCTGTTTGGCAGTCAGGGTTCAGCTTCTTTCCTGAGCCGAAGCAGTGCGGTTCTGGCAACAGTGTTTTTTATCACCAGCTTGACGCTGGCTTATCTGGCAGGCAACACCGATCGTGTACAAAGCGTTACTGATTCAGTTGTTATTGAACAGCCAGCCGAGGAAAGCCCTGCAGATCTTCCAGAGTTTCCGTAAAATATCCCTAAGTTAATTGCCGTCGTGGTGAAATTGGTAGACACGCTATCTTGAGGGGGTAGTGCCTTAGGGTGTGCCGGTTCGACTCCGGCCGACGGCACCAATTTCAGAGCCAAGTTTTGTAAATCAAATACTTGGCTTTTTTATGTCTGTTCGCTTTAGTTGAAGGCGTTTATTGCAGAGCTTGTTAACGGTTCATGCTTCGATCGTGGAAATATTCGAAGTGACTTTTAGTCAGAAGCGTTACCCATAATACGGAGAAAGGATTTTATGCTTAATTTGTTTTTCCAATCCAACCGTCAATTATCTGCTGCTTTATTGGCATCTGGTTTGCTGACTGTTTCTGGACTAAGTTATGCCGATTGGGAGCTTGACCATGCGGATTCGCAATTACATTTCATGTCAGTCAAATCATCTTCAATTGCTGAGTTGCACACCTTTAAGACCATCTCCGGTAATCTATCAGAAAGCGGTATAGCCGAGCTTGTCATTGATTTGAACAGTGTCGATACCAGGATTCCGATCCGTGATGAACGTATCCAGACCATGTTGTTTGATACGGTCAGTTTTCCGCAGGCAATATTGACTGCAGATATCGACATTGCTGCTGTAAAATCTCTTGAAGTAGGTCAGTCAATTACACAGCAAGTGGAGTTACAACTCGATTTGCATGGTCAGACGCAGACTCTTGCCACTGAGCTACAGGTGACCGCACTGGAGTCGGGTAAGCTGATGGTCGCAACGACGGCGCCTGTGGTGATTAACACGGAAGACTTTGATTTGGTTGAAGGGGTGAATGCCTTGCGTGATGTGGCTGGTTTGCCGTCAATTACGCTTGCCGTACCGGTGACAGCAACCCTGTTTTTTAATCGCTAAGTTAAGTTTAAGCTAGAGGGCCAATCGAATAAAATTCATATCTGCCTTCCCCGTTTCGATATTACTAAAACAATACCAAAGCGTTGATACGGACCGTTAAGTCCGCTGCCGCTGCCGATGTTTTTTCCACATACCTGCAATAAAGAACAACAAAGCAATCCAGATTAGGCCAAACGTAATCAGTCTTTCAGGCGGATAAGCTTCTTTAAGTACAAATACCCCAATGATAAATTGAATCGTCGGGTTAATGTACATAATGAACCCCACCACGGATAAGTCGACTCGACTGGCCGCCATGGCAAACAATACCAACGGCAAGGCGGTGAGCAGGCCTGAACCAATCAGCAGCAGAGTCAGTTGCGTTGAGTCACCAAACTCCAGATTGTAATCAGTGTTAGCTGTTTGCCAGAGTATCCAGACAATGGCGACGGGTGCTAACCATAAGGTTTCTATCGTCAGACCATTTACGCCATCTACCGGATGCTTCTTACGGATGAGTCCATATAAGGCAAACGCCAGGGCCAATGATAAACCCACCCATGGCAAGCTTCCCAGAGTGATCCATTCCCAAAGTATCGCCACGCCAGCGATGAGTCCGGCCCAGGCCTGTAAGGGATGTAACTTTTCTTTGAGCAACCATCTGGCTAACAGCAGGCTCATCACTGGTGTAATGAAATATCCCAGACTGGCTTCCAGTACACGATGTTGTGAAACGGCCCAGATAAATATCAACCAATTTATGGCGATCAATAATGAGGATAATGCCAGCCACATCAACAACTTTTTATCCGCAAATGTTTTGATCAATTTGCGTCCACGGCCAAGTAACAAACCAACCAGAATCGTGGCAAGCAAAGACCAGAGTATTCGATGTGACAATACTTCAACTGCAGAAACACTGTTCAGATAACTGAAATAGAGTGGGAAGCTGCCCCAGATAACATAAGCAGCAATGGCGAAGATCAGACCGTACATAAATTACGTTGCTTTGAGAGAATAATGCAAGCCATTGTAAAGTGACTCGAAGCTGCACATAGTATTAAGTTGCTATGCAAGATGGAAAGTTTAGGTAAATATCTAGTGTAAGCATATTTTAAAGCGTTATTGTGTCAAAGATATAAATCACTGAAGTAGTTTTTTTGAACTAAACAGGGAGGTCAGGTGATCAGGACTAGACTTAACCAATTGCAAAACCGGGTTGTTCAGTTGCGGAAAGCCGGTTATTTCGCACCGCTGAGAATTGCATTGAGTTATGCCCTTTTTGCCACACTGTGGATAATTTTTTCCGATCAACTGATGCAACGGTTAACCGATGATAGCCAGTTGTTGTCTCAATTGCAGACTTATAAAGGTTTGTTTTTTGTCACTATTACGGCCTTCCTGGTCTGGCTGTTGATACAACGTTCCTGGCTGTCGCAGAACAAACTTATTGCTGCTTTGCAGGACAGTCAGTCAAGGTTGTGCGTGATATTCGATAATGTGCCGTGCGGGATTCAGGAATGTGATTTGCAGGGACGTATAACTTTCAGCAATCAGGCCCACCATGAGATTCTTGGCGTCGAGCCGAATAAGCTGATTGGGCGGTATATATGGGATTACCAACCTGATGAAAATGCCAAACTGCAATCCAAACGGTTATTTAAAGAGCTGGTTGCCAATCAACCGCAGCCTGAACTTTTAGTGACCACTAATCTCGCCGCTAACGGCCAGCAAAAGATTATGGAATATAACTGGGATTATATCTATGACGATATGGGGGAGTTAGTCGGGCTTATCACAGTGATTTCTGATATTACAATGCGTCAGCATCAGGAAGAGCGAATACTTCATTTGGCGCATTACGATACGTTAACGGGGCTGCCAAATCGTTTCCAGTCTGTGAAGCATTTATCCCAATTGCTGGAGTCTGCACGCCGTAATAAAGACCTGATCGGCGTTTTATGTCTGGATTTGGATGATTTTAAAAAAATCAATGAATCAATGGGGCATGATGCTGGGGACGAGTTACTGATAGAGGTTGCGCAGCGTATTCAAATGCATATTCGTCATGTCGATACTCTCGGTCGGCTTGGAGGAGATGAATTTATCGTATTACTGGCTGATATGCAGACCACGGAAGAAATTACGCCAATTCTTGAAAATCTGGTTCGGCAATTCCGCCACCCCTTCATTATTGATGGACAAACAATAACACTCACCTTAAGCATTGGTGTGGCAACCCATCCTCTGGATGGCAACAATGCCTCACAATTGCTGAGACAGGCTGATACAGCCATGTTTTATGCCAAAAGCAGTGGCCGAAACAAGTTTGTAAATTATACCGAGTCAATGAACCGTGATGCCTCGCGAAGATTGTTGATAGAGCAGCAGATGTATGGGGCTTTGGAACGGGGTGAGTTTTATCTGTTCTATCAGCCACAGATTGAGTTGATGACGGATAGAATGATTGGGGCTGAGGCATTATTGCGTTGGCAAAACGATGAATTGGGCCCGATTGGCCCGGATGAGTTTATACCCGTCGCAGAGCAGACGGGATTAATTGTGCCTATTGGTCAGTTTGTGATGCAATCTGCGATAAAAATGACTGCTGAATGGCAAAAACAGCAAACTGATTTCCGGATGGCCATCAACCTTTCACCATGCCAGTTTCGTGATCCGGGATTGTTGGGGTTTGTAGAGCAGCAATTACAGAAATATCCGATTCATCCTTATACTCTGGAACTTGAAATTACCGAAGGTGTATTGTTAAGCGGCTACCTGATGACCGATGAGTTATTTAAATCTTTTACAGCAATGGGTATTGAGATAGCGATGGATGACTTTGGTACGGGCTATTCTTCATTAAGTTATCTGCGTCGCTACCCTTTTGCCATAGTAAAAATTGATCGTAGTTTTATTAACGATATGACAATCGATTCAGCGGATCGGGAACTGGTCAATGCCAGTATTGCCATGGCACATGGCCTTGGTTTGAAAGTGGTGGCTGAAGGTGTAGAAACACAAGAGCAAGCGGATTTACTCAAAAAAATGCATTGTGATTACGTGCAAGGCTATTTTTACAGTAAACCCATTCATCCCGATCAATTAATGTTGAAGTTAGCCGGATAATGTACAAACATCGATCTAAATCGTACTTCAAATGCCTCACGTTAATGTGTACTATCGGGAGTTGATCAAATAAGTTTGATTTCTCGAAAACAATAATAACTATCAGGTGTCACACAGACACTATATCTCGAAAGAGTGGAAGGGCGGCATGTTAGAGGGATACCTCCCCATTTTGTTGTTTATCATTATTGGCATCGGCTTCGGTGTGATGCCTCTGATCGCAGGCTTTATTATAGGGCCGCAGCGTCCTGATGCCGAAAAACGCTCCAGCTATGAATGTGGTTTTGAACCTTTTGAAGACACCCATGGCAAATTTGATGTGCGTTATTATCTGGTTGCCATCCTGTTTATCATCTTTGATCTGGAAATTGCCTTTTTATTCCCTTGGGCCATTGTGCTTGATGAAATCGGTGTGTTTGGTTTACTGGCCATGTTCCTGTTTCTGGGGATTCTGGTGGTGGGCTTCATTTATGAATGGAAAAAAGGAGCTCTGGAATGGGAATAGAGGGCGTTCTCCACGAAGGCATTGTCACCACCTCAGCAGATAAGTTAATTAATTGGGCCCGTACAGGTTCTTTGTGGCCGATGACCTTTGGTCTGGCCTGTTGTGCTGTTGAAATGATGCATGCCGGCGCGGCGCGATATGATCTGGATCGGTTCGGGGTGGTATTTCGGCCCAGTCCCCGCCAATCTGATGTGATGATTGTGGCCGGAACATTGGTCAACAAAATGGCACCGGCATTGCGTAAAGTTTATGACCAGATGTCAGAGCCGCGCTGGGTGATCTCAATGGGATCCTGTGCCAATGGTGGGGGTTACTATCATTATTCCTATTCAGTGGTTCGAGGCTGTGACCGAATTGTGCCGGTGGATATTTATGTACCGGGTTGCCCGCCAACCGCTGAAGCTTTGCTCTACGGCATTATTCAGTTACAGAAAAAAATTCAGCGTACTAACTCCATCGCTAAAAAAGCACAGGCATAAGGTCAAAGCATGGAATCGCTAAAACAAAAACTGCAACAGCACTTTGCCGAACAACTGGTGGAGTGTGAGTTTAACCGTGGCGAATTAACAATCCATGTTGAGGCGGAGCAGATTATTCCGGTGTGTACTGCTTTACGCGATGAGTTTGCCTTTACCCAATTGATCGATTTATGCGGGGTCGATTATTCGGCTTACGGTAATAGTGGCTGGGAGACCAAACAGGCCACCGAACATGGTTTCAGTCGTGCACGTGAACCGTTTTCACAAATCGACACAGCTGATGAAGGCTTTCGGTATGCGGTGGTCTACCACTTGCTGTCAGTGCAGCACAATAATCGACTGCGTTTAAAAGTGGACTTGATTGCTGAAACTCCCATTATCGATTCGGTGACCAGTATCTGGCATTCGGCGGACTGGTACGAACGTGAAGCCTTTGATTTATTTGGTATTTTATTTAAAGGTCATCATGATTTGCGGCGTATTCTGACCGATTATGGTTTTGTCGGTCATCCGTTTCGCAAAGACTTTCCATTAATTGGTAATGTCGAAATGCGCTATGACGCTGAGCAGAAACGGGTGATCTACGAACCCGTCAGCATCGAACCTCGTACCCTGGTGCCACGGGTGATTCGTGATGATAACCGTTATCTGCAACCTCATAATGAGGTCAAAAAATAATGGCTGAAATTAAAAACTACACCCTGAATTTTGGTCCACAGCATCCCGCGGCACATGGTGTTTTACGGCTTATCCTAGAAATGGATGGTGAGGTGATTGTGCATGCCGATCCGCATATTGGCTTGTTGCACCGCGGTACCGAAAAACTAGCCGAGTCCAAACCCTATAACCAGAGTATCGGTTATATGGACCGGCTGGATTATGTGTCGATGATGTGTAATGAACATGCCTATGTAATGGCTATCGAAAAGCTTTTAGGTATAGAGCCCCCGATTCGGGCACAGTACATACGTGTGTTGTTTGATGAAATGACCCGGGTTTTGAATCACTTGATGTGGCTCGGCGCACATGGTCTGGATATTGGCGCTATGACCGTATTTCTCTACTGTTTCCGTGAGCGTGAAGATCTGATGGATTGCTATGAAGCGGTCTCCGGTGCCCGTTTGCATGCCACCTATTATCGTCCTGGTGGTGTGTATCGTGATTTACCCAATAGCATGCCGCAATATCAAAAATCCAAATGGCATTCTGAAACCGAAGTGAACAAACTAAATCAGAGCCGTGAAGGCAGTTTGCTGGATTTTATTGAGGATTTTTGTCAGCGCTTTCCTAACTGTGTCGACGAATATGAAACGCTACTGACCGATAACCGTATTTGGAAGCAACGTACAGTAGGTATTGGTGTGGTTTCACCGGAGCGGGCACTTCAACTGGGATTTACCGGCCCCATGCTGCGTGGCAGTGGCGTGGAATGGGATCTGCGGCGTAAGCAGCCCTACGAAGTATATGACCGATTGGATTTTGATATTCCGGTGGGTAAAGAAGGCGATTGTTACGATCGTTATCTGGTGCGAATCGAAGAAATGCGTCAGTCAAATAAAATCATGCAGCAATGTATTAACTGGTTGCGGGCCAATCCAGGTCCAGTGATTGTTGATAACGTAAAAATAGCACCACCCAGTAGGGCGGATATGAAAGATGATATGGAAGCTTTGATTCATCATTTCAAACTGTTTACTGAAGGTTATTGTGTTCCGGAAGGTGAGGTTTATAGCGCGGTAGAGCATCCTAAAGGCGAGTTTGGCATCTACATGGTGTCGGATGGTGCCAATAAACCCTATCGAGTCAAAATCCGTGCACCGGGCTTTCCACATCTGGCAGCGATGAATGAAATGGCCAAAGGGCATTTGCTGGCTGATGTGGTGGCGATTATCGGCACCATGGATATTGTTTTCGGAGAGATTGACCGATGACCGCAGCACTGCAACTCACAGGTCATAGAGATCAATTATTCAATGAGACACTACGTCAACAGTTGGATAAATGGATCAGCAAATATCCGCCTGGTCAGGCCCAGTCAGCGGTCATACCGGCGTTACATATCCTGCAGGATGCGCATGATGGCTGGCTCAGCGAAGGCTTGATGCGGGCACTGGCCGAATACCTGGAGATACCCGCCATCAGTGTGTTTGAAGTAGCAACGTTTTACACGATGTTTGAACTCAAACCGGTGGGTAAACACAAAATCAGTGTGTGTACCAATATTTCCTGTTTGCTGTGTGGTTCTGAAGAGATCGCCAACCATTTACAAAAACGACTCGGTATTGGGTTCGGCCAAACCACTGCTGACGGAAAATTCACGCTAAAAGAAGTAGAGTGTCTGGGTGCCTGCGTTGGCGCGCCGATGCTGTTGCTGGATCGGGATTATCATGAGCATCTGACACCGGAAAAAGTCGATGCGTTATTGGGCGGGGTAAAATGATGCAGCTGAATCAGGTTTGTTTTCGTACCATGCATCTCGACCAGCCTTGGTCGATGGAATCTTATCGCAGCGTTGGTGGTTACCAGATGTTGGAGAAAATCCTCCGTGAGAAACCCCGTCAGGAAACCATCATTGAGACTATCAAGAATTCCGCGTTACGTGGTCGTGGCGGCGCGGGTTTTCCAACCGGCCTGAAATGGAGCTTTATGCCACGTCGTATGCCCGGCGACAAATATATCGTCTGCAATTCTGATGAAGGTGAGCCCGGTACCTGTAAAGATCGTGACATTATGCGCTTCAACCCGCATCAGTTGATTGAAGGCATGATCATCACTGGATATACCATTGGGGCCCAACGTGGTTACAACTACATTCGTGGCGAATTTTTTGAACCGATTGAACGATTTGAGCAGGCCTTAATCGAGGCACACGAAGCCGGATATCTGGGTAAAAATATTCTGGATAGTGGGTTTAATTTTGAACTTTATACGCATCCGGGAGCCGGTGCGTATATATGCGGTGAAGAAACGGCGTTGCTGGAATCTCTCGAGGGTAAAAAAGGGCAGCCACGCTACAAACCCCCTTTTCCGGCAGGCTATGGCTTATATGGTCGTCCAACAACAATTAATAACACTGAAACCCTGGCTTCAGTTCCGGTAATATTACAGCATGGTGCGGACTGGTTTCATGAGTTGGGAACACCGAATAACGGCGGTCAGAAAATTTTCTGCATGACAGGCCACGTTAATAAACCGGGAAATTATGAAGTGCCTTTAGGCATGCCATTTGCCGAATTATTGGAACTGGCTGGGGGCGTCCGTAACGGTAATAAACTCAAAGCGGTGATTCCTGGTGGCAGTTCGACACCGGTCGTTCCTGCCGATGTGATGATGCAGACTGCCATGAGTTATGACGGTATTGGTAAAGCAGGATCGATGCTAGGTGCCGGCTCTGTCATTGTGATGGATGAAACCACCTGTATGGTCAAAGCACTGGAACGCATTGCCTATTTCTATTACGAAGAATCCTGTGGTCAATGCACCCCCTGTCGTGAAGGTACTGGCTGGTTATACCGCGTGATTAAACGTATCGAAGAAGGCGAGGGGCGTCAGAAGGATCTGGATCGATTAATCGATGTCGCTAATAATATAAACGGCAACACCATCTGCGCATTAGGTGATGCTGCTGCCGCACCGGTTATCAGCTTTATCAAGCATTTCCGTGATGAATTCCAGTATCACATTGATCACCAACGCTGTCTGGTCGCTGTACCGGAATTGAAGTTGAACTATGGTTAATATCGAAATTGATGGCATTCCACTTAAGGTGGACTCTGCCAAGATGATTATTCAGGTCGCGGATGAGGCAGGCATTGATATTCCGCGTTTCTGTTATCACAAAAATCTGTCGATAGTCGCCAACTGCCGCATGTGTCTGGTTGAAGTCGACAAAGCACGAAAAGCTCTGCCAGCCTGTGCTACCCCGGTTGCTGAAGGCATGAAAGTGTTTACCCAATCAGAAACCGCCTTGGCGGCACAGCGTGGGGTGATGGAGTTTCTGTTGATCAATCATCCGCTTGATTGCCCGATTTGTGATCAGGGTGGGGAATGTGAGTTACAGGATTTATCACTGGGTTATGGCAGTGGTATTAGTCGTTTCAGCGAGAAAAAACGTGTTGTGAAAGACAAGGATATTGGTCCACTGGTACAGACCGATATGACCCGATGCATTCACTGCACTCGCTGTGTAAGGTTTGGTCAGGAAATTGCCGGTATTAAGGAGTTGGGGGCGACAGGCCGTGGCGAACATATGGAAATCGGCACCTATGTCGAACACAGTTTGGCATCCGAGCTGTCCGGCAATATCATTGATATCTGTCCGGTAGGGGCGCTGACTTCCAAACCTTTCCGTTATAAAGCCCGTGCCTGGGAGATGACTTCCCATCCATCCATAGCCATGCACGATGCCGTGGGATCCAGTGTTGAGATTCATACCCGGCAAAATGAGGTGATGCGTGTAGTGGCTCGGGATAATGAATCCGTCAATCAGAGCTGGATCTCGGATCGGGATCGATTCAGTTATCTGGGATTAAAGCACCCGGATCGTCTTTTGAATCCAATGATTAAACAAAATGGTGAATGGCAGACTACAGACTGGCAGACAGCTCTGGAATTTGCAGTTGATGGACTTAAACATGTCAAAGCCAAAAATGGTGCTGATCAGATTGCAGGTCTGATTTCGCCAACTGCCACACTGGAAGAAGCCTATCTGTTTCAGAAATGGCTGCGCGCTTTTGGCAGTCAGAATATTGATCATCGTTTACGTCAGCAGGATTTCAGTGATGCCGGAAATGAGCAGTTCACACCAATAAGTTTGACCGATATTGAAGACAGTGATGCGATTGTTTTACTGGGCTGTAATGTTCGTAGTGAGGCGCCACTGGTGGCGCATCGGATTCGTCAGTCCGCCTGTTCCGGTGGTTTGGTCAGTGATATCAATTTCTTCAAGACCGATTTATTGATGCCGGTAGACCGCCAGGTTGTGGTCAATTCAGCACAATTATTTACGCTGTTAAGCGGCATTGCTAAAGCCTTGTTACACCTCGATACCAATGCTGCTAAAACATGGCAGCATCTGATGCGGGAACAGGCGGCTTCAGCTACCGAACAGAATATTGCGATGCAACTGGCTAATGCCGATAAACCTTTAATTGTGGTTGGAGCTTTAGCCAATCAACATCCTCAGGCATCGGTTATTCGTGCAATGGTAACGCTGATTAGTAAGCTTACCGGGGCACGGTTATTAATTCTGCCGGAAGCCAACAGTCAGGCATTACATCTGGCAGGAGCTTTACCTCACCACGAAATGGCTAAGGACGTAAAAGATGGCCTTGATGCCAATGCCATCTGGGAAGAGCAATTACGTGCTTATGTGTTATTTAATGTTGAACCGGAATTTGATTGTGCTGATCCCGCAGCTGCTCAGTTAGCACTACAACGTGCTGGTTTTGTGGTGGCTATAAACACTTTTCAGTGTGACAGCCTGCGTGAATATGCCGATGTATTATTACCTTTGGCGGCATTTGCCGAAACTTCAGGCACCTTTATCGGGCTGGATCATCAATGGCAATCTTTTACCGGCGCGGTTGCTCCACCGGGGGAAAGCCGCCCAGGCTGGAAGATTCTGCGGGTACTGGGCAATATTTCCAAGTTCAACGGTTTTGATTATGTTTCGTCAGAAGGTGTGCGTCAGGAATTACAGGATCAGCTGAACCGTCAATCATCGACCCCAAAGTCCATTTATATTCCAACAGAAATAAATAACTTCAAAGGCATTCAGCTGATTTCAGAGGTACCGATTTATCGTACTGACAATCTGGTCAGACATAGCAACGCTTTGCAATTAACACCAGAAAATCAGTTTCTGGATACTTTGCGTGTCCATCCGATACAGGTTGAAAAATTCGGTTTGAATCAGGGGGATCAGGTACGGATTCAGCAGGGTGAACTCTGTATAACAGCCACGGTATTGATCGATGAACAGATTGCTGAAGGTATGGTTTATCTGGCGGCTGCTTCACCTTTAAGTGGCCAATTGGGCCCGGCTTTTGGCAGTGTGGAATTGTCCTCTGTAATGGAGGCAGAAAATGCTTGAGCTGCTTACCCAGCACCTTTTACCCAATATCGCTAAGATTTTGCTGATTGTGTCGCTGTTAATGCTGGCGGTGGCCTATCTGACTCTGGTTGAACGTAAGGTGATTGGTTATATCCAGATGCGTATTGGTCCAAACCGCGTGGGTCCACGTGGCTTATTGCAACCGATTGCCGATGGACTCAAGTTGTTGCTTAAAGAAATTATTTTGCCTACCCGCTCCAATCTGTATCTGTTTGTATTGGCGCCAGTATTGGCAATTGGCCCGGCTTTGGCGGCCTGGGCGGTGATTCCGTTTGATGCCGGTATGGTATTGGCTGATATCAATGCCGGTTTGTTATATGTATTGGCCATCACCTCGATGGGGGTTTACGGTATTGTGATTGCTGGTTGGGCCTCGAATTCACGCTATGCATTTTTGGGCGCGATGCGAAGTGCCGCTCAAGTCGTGTCGTATGAAATAGCCATGGGCTTTGCCCTGGTTGGAGTATTGATCGCCGCTGGCAGCTTGAACCTGAGTGAGATTGTTATGGCTCAGCAGGGCGGTATCTTTTACTGGTACTGGTTACCGTTGTTACCGTTATTTGTCGTGTATTTTGTCTCCGGTGTGGCGGAAACCAATCGGGCGCCGTTTGATATTGCTGAAGGCGAATCCGAAATTGTTGCCGGCTTCCATGTGGAATATTCCGGTATGGCGTTTGCGATATTTTTTCTCGCTGAATACGCCGATATGATTTTGATTTCGATTTTGGCCGCCACCTTGTTTATGGGAGGTTGGTTATCACCTTTTGAAGGCATTCCCGTTTTAGAACCCATGTTTGCCTGGGTGCCGGGATTAGTCTGGTTATTGTTAAAAACCAGTTTTTTCCTGTTTATTTACTTATGGATCCGCGCCACATTCCCTCGTTATAGATATGATCAGGTGATGCGGCTGGGCTGGAAAGTATTTATCCCGGTGACCCTAGTGTGGCTGGTGATTATTTCGACCATGCAGGTGTTCGATATTGGACCCTGGTTTAACAACATCGTCGAGGTGACCAATTCATGAATGAGTCAATTCGTCATTTTTTTAAAAGTTTTTTCCTATGGGAGCTGGTTCAGGGCTTGCGTTTGACCGGCCGGCATCTGTTTTCCCGCAAGGTCACAGTGCAATATCCCGAAGAGCAGACTCCGCAATCCCCCCGTTTCCGTGGTTTGCATGCTTTGCGGCGTTATCCGAATGGTGAAGAGCGCTGCATTGGCTGCAAGCTGTGTGAAGCAGTTTGCCCGGCATTGGCAATTACTATTGATACTGAACCACGTGAGGATGGTACGCGCCGTACTACGCGCTACGATATCGATTTATTTAAATGTATTTACTGTGGTTTTTGTGAAGAATCCTGTCCAGTGGATTCGATAGTAGAAACCCGGGTGTTTGCCTATCACTTTGAAAATCGGGGTGAAAATATTATGGACAAACAGCAGTTGCTGGCGATTGGCGATAAATATGAAGCAGAAATTGCTGCTGATCGGGAGGCTGACGCGCCTTATCGCTAGATCCTAGCCTAGGCCTGATTATTATGGAAAAAATACTGTTTTATTGTTTTGCCGCCATTTTATTGTTTGCCGCCACCATGGTGATCACGGTGCGAAACCCGGTGCGTGCAGCTCTGTTTCTGGTATTGGCTTTTTTTACCAGCGCGGCGATCTGGCTGATGCTGGAAGCCGAGTTTCTGGCAATCAGTCTGGTGCTGGTTTATGTCGGTGCAGTGTTAGTGCTGTTTCTTTTCGTGGTGATGATGCTGGACATTGATACCAGTGTGCTCAAGGAAGGTTTTACCCGTTATTTACCTTTGGGCTTGTTTGTGGCTGTGCTGATTGTTCTGGAATTAATCGCGGTTTTAGGTGCGGCGAATTTTGGCCTGGATCAATTTCCGGCCCCGGAAGGGGCGGAAGAAAGCAATACCAAAATGCTCGGTCGACTGCTTTATACAGTGTATGTTTATCCATTTGAGATTGCCTCGGTGATCCTGACGGTTGCCATTGTGGCAGCCATTATGCTGACTTTGCGACCCAATAAACGCAAAACACAGGATCCAGCACAGCAGGTTAAGGTTCGTAGTCAAGATCGGGTGCGTCTGGTCAAAATGATCTCGGAAAAACGTCAGGATGGGAAGTCAAAATCATGATTGCTTTATCGGACTACCTGATTGTTGCAGCTATATTATTCAGCCTTTCGGTGGCGGGTATTTTTCTGAATCGTAAAAACATCATTATTCTGTTGATGTGCGTTGAGTTGATGTTACTGGCGGTCAACCTCAACTTTATCGCCTTTTCCTATTACGCCGGAGATGCTGCAGGCCAGGTATTTGTGTTTTTTATTCTGACGGTGGCTGCAGCAGAAGCGGCGATTGGCCTGGCCATATTGGTGGTGCTATTCCGTAATCTCAGCACTATTAATGTTGATGCTCTCAACCGGTTAAAGGGATGATGGCATGACACAAACCTTGTTACTGACCCTTGTTTTAGCGCCCTTGCTGGGCAGCATTATTGCTGGCCTGTTTGGCCAGAGAATAGGTCGTAACGGGTCGCACAGAGTGGCGATAGCTGGAGTGGGCATCGCATTTTTTCTGTCAATCTGGGTACTTAAGCTGGTGGTGATGGATGGTGCCAGTTATAACCAGGCGGTTTATCAGTGGTTGCAGGTCGGTAGCCTGAGCATTGAGGTCGGCTTTATGGTCGATTCACTGACCGCTGTAATGATGACCGTGGTGACTTTTGTGTCGCTGATGGTGCATATCTACACTATTGGTTATATGCATGATGATGACGGTTATAGCCGATTTTTCAGTTATATCTCATTGTTTACCTTTGCCATGCTGATGCTGGTGATGGCGAATAATTTCATGCAGCTGTTTTTCGGCTGGGAGGCAGTCGGCGTAGTGTCTTATCTGCTAATTGGCTTCTGGTATAAAAAGCCCACTGCCATTTATGCCAATCTCAAAGCCTTCCTGGTCAATCGTGTTGGTGACTTTGGCTTTCTTCTCGGTATTGCAGCGGTATTAATGTATTCCGGCAGTCTGGATTATCTTGAAGTGTTTAATCAGGCACCCGTTATGGCCGGTCAGACGATAACCTTGTTTGGCAATCATGCCTGGTCGTTAATGACCGTCATTGGTATTTTGCTGTTTATCGGCGCAATGGGGAAATCAGCACAGGTGCCATTACATGTCTGGTTACCCGATTCGATGGAAGGCCCGACGCCGATTTCGGCTTTGATACACGCGGCCACCATGGTGACAGCCGGTATTTTTATGGTGGCGAGAATGTCGCCTTTATATGAATATTCAGAAACCGCGTTGTCGTTTATTTTAGTAATTGGTGCGATTACCGCATTGTTCATGGGCTTTCTCGGTCTAATTCAAAACGATATCAAACGGGTCATCGCTTATTCCACCCTGTCACAGCTCGGCTATATGACAGTTGCCCTTGGTGTTTCAGCGTATTCAGCAGCGATTTTCCATTTATTCACCCACGCATTTTTTAAAGCTTTACTGTTTCTGGCGGCCGGTTCGGTGATTTTAGCCTTGCATCACCAGCAGGATATCCGGCAGATGGGCGGTCTGAAAAAATATCTGCCAATCACCTATTGGACCAGTCTGATTGGTACGCTGGCGTTAATTGGGTTTCCTGGTCTGGCGGGCTTTTTTTCCAAAGATGCCATCATCATGGCGGTACATGAATCCACCATTCCAGGCAGTAGCTTTGCTTTATGGGCGGTGATGATTGGGGTTTTTGTGACCAGTCTGTATAGCTTTCGTTTATTGTTTCTGGTGTTTCATGGCAAAGAACGTTTTGATGCACATGGTCATGCGCCACATGAATCCCCCAAAGTCGTTACCTGGCCATTAATCCTGTTGGCGATTCCGTCAGTTTTATCAGGTTATTTAATTGGCACTCTGGTGTATGACAAATTCTTTAGCGATGCGATAACCGTTATGCCACAGCATGATGTATTGGCAGCAGCTGATTATCATGGGCTTGGCGGCTTTATCACACATGGTTTGATGACAGCGCCATTCTGGCTGGCGATGGCTGGTTTAATTACTGCTTGGTATCTGTACCTCAGACGTCCGGATTTACCGGCCAAAATTCAGCAGCGATTGATGTGGTTGTGGCGGATTTTGGATAACAAATATGGTTTTGATACCTTTAACGAAAAAGTGTTAGCCGGTGGCTCACGAGGTTTGGGTTGGCTGTTTTCCCGTGTTGGAGACCGAATGTTAATTGATGGTTTAGCCGTGAATGGCGCTGCGCGAACAGTGGGCTTAATTTCCAGAGTCGGGCGCAAAATGCAGACCGGCTATTTATATCACTATGCGTTTGTGATGATTATCGGGGTGTGGCTGTTGCTCACCTGGTTTGTGGTTTGACAGGAAACAGCCTTAGATGATGGACTTTCCAATTCTCAGTGTATTGATTTTGCTGCCGATTATTGGCGGCGCGGCACTGTTGCTGTGCAAACAAAATAATAAGCTGGCGCGGCAACTGGCCTTGCTGATCAGTGTGGCAACCATGCTGTTGTCATTTCTGCTATATATCGGCTTTGACACCACCAGCCATCAAATGCAGTTCGTTGAACGCCTGTCATGGGTCGCGACATTTAATATTGAGTATTATCTGGGGATTGACGGCTTTTCGATGCCGCTGATGATCCTGACTACGATTTCAACGGTGTTAGTGGTCGTTGCCGGCTGGCAGGTGATTGAGGATAGAGCGGCTCAATATATGGCCGCTTTTCTGATCATGGAAGGGCTGATGTTAGGCGTGTTCGCGGCATTGGATGCCATTCTGTTTTATCTGTTTTTTGAAGCGATGCTGATTCCGCTATTTCTGGTGATTGGAATATGGGGCGGCCCCAATCGGGTTTATGCCACGATCAAGTTTTTCCTCTACACCTTTTTCGGTTCGGTTTTTCTGTTGATTGCATTGCTGTATCTGCAATTTCAGGCAGGCAGTTTCTCGATTCTGGATTTCCACGATGTCAGCTTGAGTTTGACTCAGCAAATCTGGATTTTCCTGGCATTTTTAATTGCCTTTGCGGTGAAAATTCCGATGTGGCCGGTACATACCTGGTTACCCGATGCTCACGTGGAGGCGCCAACCGGTGGTTCAGTCATTCTGGCGGCGATCACCCTGAAAATTGGCGGTTATGGTTTATTGCGGTTTGCCCTACCGATCACGCCTGATGCCAGTATGACGCTGGACTGGCTGGTGATTGGTTTGTCATTGATTGCCATTGTTTATATTGGTTTTGTCGCTTTGGCCCAGTCAGATCTGAAAAAGCTGATTGCCTATTCGAGTATCGCCCATATGGGGTTTGTCACATTGGGGCTGTTTATCGTGTTTCGTATTACCGCCAATGAGGCGATTACTTTTGGCATTGGTAATGGCGAAGTGCTGGCGATTGAGGGTGCGATGGTGCAGATGATTTCGCATGGCTTTATTGCTGCGGCAATGTTTCTCAGCGTTGGGGTGTTATATGACCGGATGCACACCCGTGAAATCAGTGCCTATGGTGGTGTCGTCAACAGCATGCCGAAGTTTACTGCCCTGGCCGTGTTCTTTGCGATGGCGAATGCGGGTTTACCCGGCACATCCGGTTTTGTCGGCGAGTTTATGGTGATTCTGGCTGCGTTTCAGGCCAATTTCTGGTACGCCTTTTTAGCGGCCACCACCTTAATTCTGGGCGCGGCCTATACCCTGTGGATGGTTAAACGGGTGTTTTTCGGTGAAATCGCCAATGCTGAAGTGGCGAAGTTGAATGATATTAATTCACGTGAAATGTTGCTGCTGGCAAGTCTGGCAGTCATCGTATTGTTGATTGGTGTCTGGCCTGATCCATTACTTAATGTGATGCACGAATCAGTGGATAATTTACTGATGCAAATCAGCCAGTCAAAGATTTAGGGGAAAACACCATATGGCGTTTGAGGTTCCGAATATGCTGTTTGCTTTGCCGGAGATGTTGATGCTGGCAATGTGCTGTATTGTGCTATTGGTAGTGGCATTTACCGGTAACCGCCGAATCATACTGGTACATGTGTTAAGCCAATTAACCCTGTTGATGACCTTTTTGACCGTTTTCTGGATGATGGGCGACGGTGGTCTGACATTTTCTGAAAGCTATATCAAAGATCCGCTAAGTGATTTACTCAAGCTGGCAATCTGTCTGGTGAATATGCTGGTGTTAAGTTATTCCTACCGCTATCTGCAGGATCGCAAATTACTACACGGTGAGTTTTATGTGCTGGCGTTGTTTGCCACCCTGGGAATGCTGGTCATGGTATCCGCCCATCATTTTCTGACCTTGTATCTGGGGCTGGAGCTGATGTCACTTTGTCTTTACGCGATGGTGGCGATGCACAGAGATTCCTTTGCCGCCACAGAAGCCGGTATGAAGTACTTTATTCTCGGGGCATTGGCATCGGGCATGCTGCTGTATGGCATGTCGATTATCTACGGTATTACCGGCGAGTTGGGGATTCAAGCCATTGCTGCGGCCATAGCTGATGAAGAACTGAATCAGACGGTGCTGAGTCTGGGTATTGTGTTTCTGGTGATTGGGATTGGCTTTAAGTTTGGTGCGGTACCGTTTCATATGTGGTTGCCGGATGTCTATCAGGGCGCGCCAACGGCCATTACATTATTTGTCGCCAGTGCGCCAAAAATCGCCGCGTTTGCCATGTTGATTCGCATATTGACGGAAGGTATGGGCGATATGCTCAGCGTATGGCGCGATATGCTTATTATGCTGGCAGTATTGTCGATTATTTTGGGGAATCTGTTGGCGATAGCGCAGACCAATCTAAAACGTATGCTGGCGTATTCCACTATTTCCCATGTCGGCTTTTTGCTATTGGGCATATTGGCCGGAACTCAGGCGGGATATGCTGCATCCCTGTTTTACACCCTGGTCTATGCGCTGATGACATTAGGCAGTTTCGGCATGATTCTGTTGCTAAGTCGCGAAGGTTTTGAGGCTGAAGAGATTGATGATTTCAAAGGCTTGGGACAACGCCATCCCTGGCATGCGTTGATGATGCTATTACTGATGTTTTCCATGGCTGGCATTCCACCGTTGGCCGGTTTTTATGCCAAATTAAGTGTGATTAAATCGGTAGTCGATGTTAACTTACTGGCCGTAGCAATAGTCGCTGTAGTGATGTCAGTAATTGGCGCCTATTATTATTTACGTGTCGTCAAAGTCATGTTTTTTGATACACCGTCGCAACAGCCGCATATTGAAGCGCCAGTCTCAATGCAGTATTTACTGAGTGGCAATGTGTTGGCGGTACTCTTCCTCGGTTTATTCCCGGGAGCTTTATTTGCGCTTTGCGCCAGAATATTCAGTTAGGTTTTAAAGATGTCGATTTGGTTAATGTTGTTGATTATGTTTGTACTGGCGAATCTGCCTTGGGTAAATTCACGACTGTTTCTCTTCATACCACTAAAAAAGGGCAAAAATGCCTGGCTGAGATTGTTTGAAGTGGTGGTGTATTATTTTGTGAATTTATTAGTCGCTATTGCTTTTGAGCAGCAATATGCAGGTAATATTTATCCTCAACAGTGGGAGTTTTTTGTCACCACACTGAGCCTGTTCCTGGTGTTTGCTACCCCAGGAGTGGTGTATCGCCATCAATGGCTGCCATTACAGAAAAAACTAAGATAAAAATCGCAAAATTGCGCCCGTTAAAAGGGTTGTAACACAATCCAAAATTCCAAAACACTGCTATCAGGGCACTTACAGGCTTTGATCTCAATTCAGGATGCATCCCGAAGCATTGTAGTTTAGAATTTGCGAGTTTAACTCCCTGATGATGTAAACAGCATCGGTTATTCACACAAAAGAGACAGGATTATGGCTTCTTCCGATTTATCCAAGTACAGAAATATTGGTATTTTCGCCCACGTCGATGCGGGCAAAACCACCTCCACCGAACGTATTCTTAAACTGACCGGTAAAATTCATAAATCCGGTGAGGTTCATGATGGTGAATCCACCATGGATTTTATGGATCAGGAAGCCGAACGCGGTATTACTATCCAGTCAGCGGCGACAACCTGTGAATGGAAAGGCCACCGTCTGAACGTTATTGATACTCCAGGTCACGTTGACTTCACTATCGAAGTTTACCGTTCACTGAAAGTGCTTGACGGCGGTATCGGTGTTTTTTGTGGCAGTGGTGGTGTTGAGCCACAATCTGAAACCAACTGGCGTTATGCGAATGACTCCGAGGTTTCCCGTCTGATCTTTGTTAACAAACTGGATCGAATTGGCGCTGATTTCTTCCGTGTTGTAAAACAGGTTGAGGACGTTCTGGCGGCCACTCCGCTGGTGATGGTTCTGCCAATCGGTATTGAAGATGAATTTACTGGTGTTGTTGACTTGCTGACCCGTAAAGCATGGATCTGGAAAGATGAGAAAAATGCTGAAGATTACACCATTGAAGAACCACCAGCTGAGATGGCTGATCAAATTGAAGAATGGCGTGAAAAACTGATCGAAACTGCTGTAGAGCAGGATGACGATCTGATGGAAAAATATCTTGATGGTGAAGAGCCATCTATTGATGATCTGAAAAAATGTATCCGTAAAGGTACATTACAACTGGATTTCTTCCCGACATATTGCGGTTCAGCATTCAAAAATAAAGGTATGCAGTTAATCCTGGATGCCGTTGTTGATTACCTGCCAGACCCAACTCAGGTTGATCCACAGCCTGAAGTTGATTTGGAAGGTAATGAAACGGGTAAATTCGCTATCGTTGATATCAAAGGCCCACTGCGCGCATTGGCATTCAAAATCATGGATGACCGTTTTGGCGCATTAACTTTCGTTCGTGTTTATTCCGGTGAGCTGAAAAAAGGCGATACCATTCTGAATACCTTCACCGGTAAAACTGAACGTGTTGGGCGTATGGTGGAAATGCATGCCAATGATCGTAACGAACTGGATTACGCACACGCCGGTGACATCATCGCTATTGTCGGTATGAAAGATGTGCAAACCGGTCACACATTATGTGATCCGAAAAACCCAGCGACATTGGAACCAATGGTATTCCCGGATCCTGTTATCTCAATCGCCATTGCACCTAAAGATAAAGCCGCTGCTGAAAAACTCGGTGTCGCACTGGGCAAAATGATTAAAGAAGATCCTTCTTTCCGTGTGGAAACCGACGAAGACAGCGGTGAAACCATCATGAAAGGCATGGGTGAACTGCATTTGGATATCAAAGTTGATATCTTGAAACGTACCCATAACGTTGACGTTATTGTTGGTGAGCCACAAGTGGCTTACCGTGAAACGATTACCAACAAAATTGAAGACAGCTACACCCACAAGAAACAGTCGGGTGGTTCTGGTCAGTTTGGTCGTATTGATTACATCATTGAACCAGGTGAGCCAGGCAGTGGTTTCAACTTTGAATCAACCGTTACTGGCGGTAGTGTTCCTCGCGAATACTGGCCAGCAGTTGAAGGTGGCTTCAAGAAAATGATGGGCCGTGGTGTATTAGCTGGCTTCCCATTACTTGACGTTAAAGTAAACTTATTTGATGGTGCATTCCATGCGGTGGATTCATCTGCAATGGCCTTTGAAATTGCGGCGATGGGCGCTTTCCGTCAAACCATTCCGAAAGCGGGTCCACAATTACTTGAACCTATCATGAAAGTAGACGTGTTCTGCCCTGACGATAACGTCGGTGATGTTATCGGTGACTTGAATCGTCGTCGCGGCATGATTAAATCACAAGATGCTGGCGCAACTGGCGTGCGTATTAAAGCTGAAGTGCCACTGAGCGAAATGTTCGGTTACATCGGTACTCTGCGTACTATGACTTCTGGTCGTGGTCAGTTCTCAATGGAATTCCTGCATTACTTACCATGCCCACGTAACGTGGCTGAAGAAGTTATCAAGGAAACCAAAGAGCGCGAAGCTGCTGCGAAGAAATAAGCAGTCAGCTTAAAAGCTTGAAACAAAAAAGGGGCGTTTATCGCCCCTTTTTTGTGTCTGAAATTAATCCATGTTAGCTCCTGCCCTAATTAAAAAGCCTATGCTGTTATTTATTCATAATGGTCAAGGCTGAAAAATGGATTTGAAAAGTGGTTATCCCTTCTGGGCGATTAAAAATGGATTGATGCGGACCTTTCCTGCATTGGACATGGATATTGAGTGTGACGTGGCAGTTATTGGTGGTGGTATTACCGGCGCATTAATTGCTGACGAACTGAGTTCAAAGGGTTTTGCCGTCACGGTTATTGAGCAGCGGGATATTGGCTGGGGAAGTACGGCAGCCAGTACGGCATTATTACAATACGAGATTGATACACATCTCACAGAGCTTGCAGATTTATATGGTGAAGTTGATGCATTAAAAGCTTATCGAGCATGTGCCGTGGCTATTACTGATCTGAAAAAACTTGCCAAAACAGTTGGTGATGTCGATTTTGAAATGCAGGAAAGTCTGTATTACGCCAGTCGAAGCCGTGATAAACAGTCTCTTCAAGATGAATATTCACTACGATTAAAACATGGTTTTGATGTCGAATGGCTGGAGTCTGCTGCAATAAAAAAACACTATGGTTTTAAATCGTCCGGGGGCATTCTTAGCAAGCTGGCTGCTCGAGTTGATCCTTATCGCCTAGCGCATAAACTTCTGGATAGGCTGCACAGTAGTGGCCATCATGTCTATGATCGAACCGAAATAAAAAATTTGAAACCTTCCGCTAAGCAAGTTGATTTAACTACAACTTCTGGATGCAAGATAATCTGCCGACATGTGGTGATAGCAACAGGGTACGCCAGTCAGAAATTACTGAAACAAAACGTCGCTACAAATCGTAGCAGTTATGCATTTATCACCGATCCGATAGATCCCGAGTTACTCGGCGAATTAAATAAAACCATGATCTGGGAATCCGCCCGACCGTATCTTTATATGCGAACTACCGGTGATGGCCGTTTATTGGTGGGTGGAGAAGATGACGATATTGATATCCCGGCAAGACGTGACAAACGTGTTGATAAAAAGGCCCAAACTTTGGCCAGGAAAGTCGAAAAACTCTTTCCAAAACTGCCAATGAATCCTTCGTTTTCATGGGCAGGAACTTTTGCTGAAACTGAAGATGGTTTGCCATTTTTTGGGCCCCATAAGCAATACGGCGAACGGGTGCAATTTGCCATGGCATACGGTGGAAACGGTATTACTTACAGCATGATCGGTGCGGGTTTATTGAGAGCCAATATAGAGGGCCGTGAACATCCGTTGGCAGAGTTATTTTCGTTTTCCAGATTAGACTAGACTAAGGCAACAAGTATTGATGCGGTGACACAAAACAGTACCGTCCATAAAGCCGAGCGCTTTAAAACAAAAATAATCAAAAATCCACCGAGCGCAATCAATAAATCTATCCAGTGATTTACGCCTTTGGTAAAAATCGGGTCATACAAAGCCGCAGCCAATAAACCCACTACAGCTGCATTAATTCCAGCTACCACGGCACCTGCATTGGGCAAATGAGCAAGCTGTTGCCAAAGCGGCAGCATGGCCAGTAATAATAAAAATCCGGGAACAAAAATGGCGAGTGTGGCGAGCAGAGCATTCCAACCGGATGGCAACTGTGTTGGGATTTCAGCACCAAGATAAGTTGCCAGCGTAAACATCGGGCCTGGAACGGCTTGAGCCGCACCGTAACCGGTTAAAAACTGATCGGTGGTTAGCCAGCCAGTGGCAACAGTCTGCTGTTCCAACAGCGGCAATACAACATGACCACCACCAAACACCAATGCACCGGCTTGATAAAAACCGGCAATCATATTAGTTGTATTAAGCTGACTGCCAGCAAACAGACTGAGAATAAGCAGTAACATAAACAAACTGAACAATATCCATGCGGTTTGTTTGCCGTAATTGACCGGGAATTTAAAATCCGCTGACAGTTGTTGATGGCGACATAAAAACCAGCCAGCCAGACCACCCAGGATAATCACCGCAATTTGCATAATCGCCAGGCTGAAAACCAACAGCAAGGTAAAACTGAATAGTGCGATTAAAATACGTTGCCAGTCGGGAGTCAGTTTTTGAGCCATGCTGATCACCGCATGGGCCACCACTGCAACGGCCACCAGTTTTAAGCCATCAATAATGGCGATGCCGATAGTATTGTTCAGCTGATGGGCAATGCTGGCAAAAGCAAACAGCAGTAGGGCAGAAGGTAGGGTGAAAGCAATAAATGCAGCAATGGCGCCCATCCAGCCAGCGCGAAACAAGCCAATAGAAAAGCCCATCTGACTACTGGCCGGCCCCGGTAGGAACTGTGTAACCGCCAGTAATTGAGAAAACTGTTGTTCCGAAAGCCATTGGCGTTTGCTGATAAATTCAGTGCGATAGTAACCAATATGGGCAATTGGTCCGCCAAATGCTGTCAGACCCAATTTGAGAAAGGCGAAAAACACATCAACGATATTATGCAGATTGTTTGCTGCCTTCACGGTTAACTCCTCATATTAATCAGTATGTCTGTCAGCATCCACACGCAACAATTCCAATAATCTCTGCATATCGGGTGGTAACGGAATCTGCCAGCTGACTGGTTCACCAGTAGTGGGATGATCAAATCCCAATAGCCCAGCATGCAATGCCTGACGACGGGTATTCTGTAAAGCATTGAGGCAGCTTTCCGTCATACCTTTTGGTGTTTTAAAGCGGCCACCGTACAAAGGATCACCCAATAGAGGATGCCGAATATGTGCCATATGCACGCGGATTTGGTGAGTGCGGCCGGTTTCCAGTTTACAACGCAGATGGGTATGCGCCCGAAAGCGTTCTTCAATCCGATAGTGTGTCACGGCAGGTTTACCGTTTTGTGTCACTGCCATTCGTTTACGGTCAATGTGATGTCGACCCACCGGGGCATCAACTGTCCCTCCAGCCGTAAACACACCACAGGCAATGGCCTGATACTCGCGTATTACGGTGCGTTCCTGTAATTGGCTGATTAATGAATGATGTGCCTGCAGACTTTTGGCGACCATCAATAAACCAGTTGTGTCTTTATCGATACGGTGAACAATCCCGGCGCGTGGAATATGCGTCAGCTGCGGTGCGTGCGCCAACAGGGCATTGACCATCGTGCCATTCTGATTACCAGCACCGGGATGCACTACCATGCCAGCGGCTTTATTGATGATTAAGACGTCGTCATCTTCATAAATAATATCCAGAGCGATAGATTCGGCCTGCCAATTATCATCATGAATAATCTGTTGTGCGGCAATTTCAATCTGATCACCAGCGCGCACGGCATCTTTAGGTCGACAGATTTGTTTATTCAACAAGACATCGCCGGCTTTAATCCATTTAGTCAGCTGACCCCGCGAATATTCAGAGAACAGCTGTGCCAAGGCCTGATCCACACGCAAGCCACTTAATGACTCGGGGATAATGGCATCTAGTTTAATAATCTCAGTCATGAATGGCTTTGCATAAAATGGGTTGCGTATTATAACGTAGCTGGATACATCGCCGTGAAACAGGCGAAAGGGGAATTATGAAACGATCGCTGATTGGTCTTATATTACTGCTGGCTACAACCGGGGTTTATGCTGAACCTAATATGCCTCTACTGGCGTCATCCTGTGCGGGCTGTCATGGCATAAATGGACACAGCAAAGGCGATATGCCCAAACTGGCTGGCCTAAAGCCAGATTATTTCATTGAACAGATGCAGTATTTTGTCAAAGGAGAAAGGCAATCTACAGTTATGCGGCATCATGCTGCTGCCTACACCGAAACTGAAATTCGTTTACTGGCAGAGTATTTCGCTGAACAATAATTAGAGCCTATTTATCTTCCCTAATCTAACATTTCTGGCAATGTGGGCAGAAATAGGTCGCCCGTTGCGATTGGCGTATCAGCTCAATAGGATGACCACATTGTTTGCAGCCCAGATTCTGTCGCGCATATACCCATAATTCCTGCGCGAAATAACCCGGTTTACCTTCACTGTCACGAAAATCCCGTAAAGTTGTGCCTCCGGCTGCGATGGCCTTTTGGAGTGTCAGTTTGATGGCATCAACCAGTTTTTTCGCCTGTGATTTTTTTAATTTTGCTGCCACTAACTGAGGATGAATGCCGGAAAGAAACAGCGATTCACTGGCATAGATATTCCCGACACCCACAACGATTTCAGCATTCATAATAAAGGTTTTAATGCTGACTTGACGTTTACGACTGCGTTGCAAGAGATATTCTGCATCAAACTCACTATCCAGTGGTTCTGGCCCTAAATGATTTAACAGCGGATGTTGCATGGGAGGTTCACTGGTCCACAATACAGCGCCAAAACGGCGGGGATCGGTAAAGCGCAGAATAATGCCATCAGCAAATACAAAATCCACATGATCGTGTTTTTCCGGCGGTTGGAAAGTTGTCAGAATGCGTAAACGGCCTGACATGCCAAGGTGAATAAATAAGGTGCCCGTTACCGTCGTTAACAGCAAATATTTGGCACGGCGGCTGACTGATTGAATCATCTGCTCGCTGAGTATCTCATCAAGTTTATCGGTGATCGGCCAGCGCAATCGTGATTCTCGAATCACCACCTGTTCTACAGTGTTGTTTTCAACGTAAGGTGCAATACCACTGCGGGTGGTTTCAACTTCAGGAAGTTCAGGCATAGGTTAGTTACTTATCGAAAATAGAGCGTCGGTTATTGCGGCGGGGAATTGGTACTGCAATTGCTGTTTGGGATCGGTTAAGGTGAGACCGTCCTCGCTATGTGTGACAACAAATTTACGCTGGGTGTTATCGGCTAAATCGATCATTACGACGGGATTATTTTCAGAAATAAAGGTTTCTGACAGGATAACCACTTGCATGGCATAGGCCTGTTGCCAGTTCTGCAAAAGCGCCAGCAGTTTGTCTTGTGCATGGTTTTCCGGTTTGGAAAGCCAACGGGTATTGTGCTGATATACCGACAGTTCTGGATATTGCTGCTGAGCCTTTCCATCAAGCAGCTCTGGCAAGTGCAGTGCCCTGATAGTAATGGCCGGATCGACTAAACGGTTATCGACAAAACTGCTGGCACTGGCACTGAGCAGTGGTGAAATATCATCGTCAATTAAAAAAATTTGCTGATTATGCAGTATATAACGAGAACCACTCAGCGATTCACTCTTACCAAAAGCAAAATGGAGCTGGTTGAACGATAAGATTAAGTTTGGCTGCTCTAAGCCAAAATCAGTGAGCTTGGTTTTATTGGTGACGGGTATTGGCGGCTGCTGTACAGGTTGTTCTAAAAGGCTTAACAACAGCTTGATTCGGGTTTGATTCGCTCGTGCCATAGCGGGCTGGATTAACTGCCATTGCTGATCCAGTTGCAGTCGAATGGTTTGCTGCTCACGGCGATGAATTTCAATCTCAGTGACCTGGGTCGGCTTGATGCTGTCGGTGATATAGTGGTTTGGTTTTAGTGTCTGTGACTCAGTCATGAGCCACACTAAAAGTACCGCTACCACCAATAACAGCAGATTTGTCAGATAGGTGCTTTTCATCGGCGTCTTCTGATCCACCAGATACTCAGACCTATGACGACTAAACAGAGTGGCAAGATCACTAAAAATCCCAGTCCAATCAGCAGTGATTGCCAATCCGTTAATGTCAGTTGATTGTCGCGAGTTTTGATTACCGGGACTTTGATGGAATCATCTTCTGCTACCAACCAATTCACAAGCGCCATTGCCAGTTCCAGATTGGCAGCAGTGCCAAGGTATGAATTTGAAACGAAATCCCCATCACCAAATACGGCAACACGTTGATTTTGTGTTGTAGAGGTCGGCTGTTCCATTAAAACACTGAGCATGAGCGGGCCGGGAATATCCAGTTCCTCATCAAACTGTAATACGTCCAGATTTGCGGTATTAATATCGCCTAATTCAGACCAGCTATCACTTTGGGACTGCATCAGTTGCGTAGTTTGCCAGTCAGATTCTGTAGCAGAAAGTTGTATGGCCTGCGCACCGGGCATCAAAGTGACGCTGGAGGTCGCTGCAGTAACCGGATGATTGGCATAATCCGTCACAATCACAAAGCGGGGATCTTCCAGACCTAATCTGCCAGCATTCGGGTCCACCATCGTGCCGGGCACAAAGCTCAGATTAAGCTGTTCAGCAATAGTTTTCAGACCAATATCCCCCTCCGGTTCACTGAGCCAGAGCAAATTCCCGCCTTGCAGTAAATAATCTTGTAATTGAACAATATCGCTTTGCGGCCAGGGAGTTTGTGAACTGGCAATAACCAATACAACCTTGTTCTCTTGGTTACTGATTTGCATTGCCTCGTTCATCGACAGGGAGTCCACCTCAAAGCCTGTGCTGATCAGTTGATTGTGCCATTGCGCCATATCAAAAGCCGCATCACCGGTAATGTCCCGTTCTCCATGACCATTCACAAAAACCAGTTTAGGTAAGTTGCTGCGACTGACTTTTATAATGGCGTTGCTCAGCGATTGCTCGGATAAATCAAAGACATGCTGTTGCCCCTGCTGACCTGAAACCACCATTTCAGCCTGTTGTTGGATGGCAAGTTCACGAACCCGTTGTGGTTGGCTGACAGGATCAATAAACACGAGTGTCAGCTGCTGACTATATTGCTGATATCGATTTAAAAGACTGTCAGCGGCTGATTCATACTGATGTCCAGGACTGATAAACACTTCGATCTTCACCGGACTGTCGAGAGACTGTAATAAACCGATAGTGGCTGGGGACAGTGTATGCCGCTTATTGGCTGTCCAGTCTGACTCAAACGTATATCGATTAGAAAGAACCGCCAACGCAATAATGACTACCAGTAATAAACCGTAAAAAATGATCTGCTGCAGACGGTGCTGATATTTGAACTGTTTTGACATCTTCATTGACTTAGCCTCGCAGCATCAAGGCGTCGAATAGTCATCAGCAGAAAGACGATACAAAACAAGGCAAAAAAGCTCAGATCCACGCTATTTATCTGTCCTGCCAGCATGGGTTGAAAATGACCCAACAGCGATAGCCAACCCAGCCAGTTTATCTGACCGGAAATTGTACTGGCGGCTGCATAATCAATAATCCATAACAGGAACAGTAAACAGAATGTCATTATCGCGGCAATGATGGGCTGCGTAGTGAGTGAGGAAATAAAGATTCCGGCTGCGACAAAACTGGCTACCAGTAAGATCAATCCAAGCATGCTGGCGCCAAACTGATACAGATCGATTGCCGAGCCCACCAGGAGTGACAGCGGCATTAAGCTAATCAGCACTAATTGCAGCAGAAAAAAGCCGAGATAACCGAGATACTTGCCTAATACAATCTGACTGGCGGAAAGCGGTGCGGAGATTAACAGCGGCAGACTATGATTACGATGTTCGTCAGCAAAAGCCCGCATGGTGAGGAAAGGGACAATCAATAACAACACCAGAGCCGCATTATTCAATAATGGCGCAATAACCAGTTCTGTGACACCGGGTGCGCCAGGAATCGCGGAAATCTGTCCCTGAATCTGCGCAAAATACTCAACATGACTCAGAAACAGATAAGCCAGTAAAAACTGTACTAACGCCAGCATTGTCCAGGCAAAAAGTGATAAAAACAGTCGAGAAATTTCAAGTCTTGCCACACACCACATCAGTTTTTAACCTCAGCGTTCGGGGCATCAATTTTGATTAGCTGCATAAAAATATCTTCCAGCGAATCCTGTTCCCGCACCAGTTCCTGCAGTTGCCATTGATTTGAGATGGCTTTGGCTAACAGATTTTCAGTCGGATCCTGCTCCGGGTGATAGATGATTCTGAATTGTTGGGATGATAAAACTTCAACCGAGGAAACATGGCTCAAGGAGTGAAGCTCTTTGATTGGTGGAGGGCTCGATAACATGATTCTGAGGCTGCTGTGATGTCTTTGCTGATGCAGGGCTGCCAGACTGTCAGCAAACACCACATGCCCTTTACTGATTATTTGCACCCGATCACAGAGCATTTCCACTTCTGGCAGAATATGCGTCGACAATATAACGCTATGCTCGTTGGCAATTTCACGGATTAATTCGCGGATCTGCCGAATTTGCAGTGGATCCAGACCAGAAGTCGGTTCATCAAGTATGACGACGGCCGGGTTGTGCACAATCGCCTGAGCGATACCGGTACGCTGTTGGTAACCTTTGGATAATTGACCGATAAGGCGTCGCCGTACATCCCCCAGGCCACAACGCTCAATCACGATGTCGACAGCGGATGTCAGCAGTTTACCCCGGAGCTGATTAAGCCTGGCACAATGCTGTAAATATTCGCTGACTGTCAGCTCACGATATAACGGCGGATTTTCAGGCAGATAACCCAGTTGGGCTTTGGCCTGTTTGGGCTGCGCCAGTAAATCAAAACCATTAATGCGTATTTCGCCGCTATCCGGTGCCAGATTGCCACTGAGCATTTTCATCGTGGTACTTTTTCCCGCCCCATTGGGGCCGAGAAAACCCAGGATTTCTCCCCGTTTTACCGTAATGTCGATATTCTGAACCGCGACATTAGGGCCAAAATTACGGGACAGGTTTTGTGCTTCGAGCAATATAGTCATAGCGCACTATAATACGGTTTTGGTCTGAATCGGCCAATCTTGTTTCAACAAAAATTTCAATTGAGTTTAATTTATTTTAGCCATAAAAAAACCCGCATTAAATCGCGGGTTTTTTTAGAAGCAGTTATCAATAAAGTTATTTGATTTTAGCTTCTTTGTACATCACATGTTGACGGATAACAGGATCAAACTTTTTGATCTCCATTTTTTCCGGCATGGTGCGTTTGTTTTTATCAGTGGTGTAGTAATGACCCGTACCAGCTGATGAAACTAATTTGATTTTATCGCGCATGTCCTGACTCCTTAGATTTTTTCGCCGCGGCCGCGGAGATCAGATAAAACGGTATCAATACCTCTTTTATCAATGATACGCAGACCATGATTGCTGACACGCAATTTTACCCAACGATTTTCAGACTCAACCCAAAAACGGTGTGAGTGAAGATTAGGTAGGAAACGGCGTTTTGTTTTGTTGTGAGCGTGTGAAACGTTGTTTCCGCTCATAGGGCGCTTGCCCGTTACCTGACATACTCTGGACATGTTAATCCTGCTCCTGATGCATTTTTAGTGACTGACGCGTCCTGCCAACGCATCATTCTGAATAACTAAGCCGGACTTTATACCATATGTGCTATCTGATGTGTAGCAGTTTTGCGCTATAAATCAGCTGAGGCCCATTTTGTCGAGCTGAGCTGAAACGCTTTCTTTATCGAGCACACCAATTTTGCGCATGACAATTTTGCCTTCAGGCGAAATCAGATAATGGGTGGGAGTCACCCGTACATTATTAAACGCACTGGAAATTTTGCCTTCACTGTCCCAAACAAGTGTGTAGGGCAAACCGCGGTCTTCACGCATTGCTTTGATATGTGATGGGGTGTCATGCGGCAGGGAAACGCCGAGCATCACCAGACCCTTATCTGCATATTGCTCATGTAAGGCAATGAGTTCGGGAAGCTCCTGAATACATGCTGGACAATCAGTGGCCCAGAAAATCATTAAAATTGGCTTGCCGGCATAATCAGTGAAATCATGCATTTCACCATCGACATCCTCAAACTGCAGCTCTGTGTAGGCTGGTGCAGTCGCATTCCTGTAGGTAAATACAATGAACAGTAAAGCAAACAGGGCGGCTATAAAGATAAAAAAACGTTTTCCAGACTTCATTTTTTCTCTCTGGTTGGCTGGGTTAGTTGACTCAGGGATTCTGTCAGCTTCAGGTTTTCCCGATAATCTACCGGACAGTCAATTACGGTAACGGTATTACTGTCTAATGCGGTTTTCAGCGCTGGCATCAGCTCTTCAGTCTTGTTGATTCTGACACCGGTTGCGCCAAAAGATTGCGCATATTGAATAAAATCAGGGTTATTGAATTTCACATTACTGGTACGGCCAAACTGGTTTTGCTGTTTCCATTCAATCAGCCCGTAACTGGCATCATTCCAAATCAAAATCACGATAGCGATATTCAACCGCATCGCCGTTTCAATTTCCTGCGAGTTCATCAAAAAGCCGGCATCGCCAGTCACGGCAACCACTTTGCGTTCAGGATGCGCCAGTTTGGCCGCAATTGCTCCCGGTACGGCAATGCCCATGCTGGCAAAGCCATTGGAAATTATGCAGGTGTTCGGGTATTCGCAGCGAAACATACGCGACATCCACATCTTGTGCGCACCGACATCACAAATCACGATATCTTCCAGGTGCATGGCCGTACGCAGATCCCAGATTATTTTCTGTGGTTTAACCGGGAATTCGGTGTCACGGCGGTGCTGATTCATTTCGGCAATCAGACTGTCACGTAAAGTGCGCATGGCTTTGCCTTTATGCGGCGTGGTTAACGCAGCAATTCGGTTTAGACTGTGATTGATATTACCTACTACACCAAGCACCACACTGTAATATCCATCCACCTCAGCATGGGTTGAATCGATATGAATCAAGGTGCGATCCCGTGTGGGATGCCATAAGTAGGGGTGGTATTCGACCATGTCGTAACCAATACAGATAATCACGTCGGCATTAGCGAAACCGGTATTGACATAATCATTGGATTGCAAACCCACACTGCCAAGTGACATGGAGTGACCAAATGGAATAACACCTTTGGCCATAAAGGTATTGGCGACAGGAATGCCCAGTTTTTCAGCGAAATCGGTCAAGGCTGCTGAAGCATGTGCCCGAACCACACCGTTCCCTGCCAGAATAATGGGATTCTGGGCATTGGAAATTAATTCTGCAGCCCGCTCAATATACTCTGCGGCAGGTTCTGGAGGCGTAGCATGTTTAACTCTAAGCGGTGCATCGTCAATTTCCATTTCAGCAATGTTTTCCGGAAATTCGATAAAGCAGGCACCTGTTTTTTCAGTTTGCGCCACTTTAAAGGCTTTACGCACAATTTCCGGAATCACCTCGGGGCTGACAATGCGGGTGGAATATTTGGTGATGGGCAGAAACATCGCTTCCAGATTGAGCACCTGATGTGACTCTTTATGTAAACGATTGGTTGAAGCCTGACCGGCAATGGCGACCAGCGGAGCATGATCCATATTGGCATCTGCCACACCGGTAATCAGATTGGTTGCTCCCGGGCCTAATGTCGCCATACAGACACCGGCACGGCCGGTTAATCGACCATAAACATCGGCCATAAATGCCGCACCTTGCTCATGACGGGTAGTAATAAAATGGATTGGCGAGCTGAGCAATGCATCCATGACATCCAGGTTTTCCTCACCGGGAATTCCGAATACATATTCCACTCCTTCGTTTTCCAGAGTGCGGACAAATAGCTCTGCTGCTTTCATTTTTTGCTCCGTGATTGGTGGGTTTTCAGTCACAACAGGGGCGGCGGTGAAACAATAAACAGACCCTGGCCCCGGCGGCAAGCATACCCTTTTTTATTTAAGGTGTGCGAGCGGCGGATTTAATTTTCAGCACAGCAATCAAAGCAATAGAAAAAAGGGGCTTTCGCCCCTTAACCTGTTATTGAAACGCTTTAGGTACCTGCTGATGCCAATCAGTGACCTGTTGATATTGATGAGCGACATTGAGCAAACGCGCTTCATCAAAATAATTACCGATGATTTGCAGTCCAGCAGGCAATCCTGATGCAAAACCCGCTGGTATGGATATGCCCGGCAGGCCGGCAAGATTAGTGTTGATGGTATAGATATCTGCCAGATACATAGCTACAGGATCATCAGTTTTATCACCTAATTTAAAGGCGGTGGTCGGCGCGGTTGGTCCCATAATCACATCAACTTCTTCAAAAGCCTGTTGGAAGTCATCGCTGATCAAACGGCGGCATTTCTGAGCTTTCAGATAATACGCATCGTAATAACCGGCAGACAGCGCATAGGTACCGATCATGATGCGGCGTTTAACTTCGTCTCCGAAACCTTCACCGCGTGAGCGCTGATAGAGATCCAGCAAGTCTTTTGGATCGTCACAGCGATGACCGAACCGTACCCCATCCATCCGCGATAGATTGGATGAACATTCCGCTGGGGCAACAACATAATAGGTTGGTATCGCCAGAGCTGTATTCGGCAGGCTGATTTCTTTAACGGTTGCGCCGAGTTTCTCAAATTCTTTAATAGCCGTCTTGATGGTTGTAGCTACTTCAGCAGACAGACCTTCGCCAAAATATTCTTTTGGCAGACCAATGCGCAAACCTTGCAAGGAATCATTCAGAGTCGCGGTGTAATCTGGAACATCCCGTTCCACACTGGTGGAGTCGCGTTCATCAAAACCTGCCATCACGTTTAACAACAGCGCCGCGTCTTCGGCGTTTGCTGTCATCGGGCCAGCCTGATCCAGGCTGGAGGCAAAGGCAATCATGCCGTAGCGGGAAACGCGGCCATAGGTTGGCTTCAAACCGGTTAAATTACATAAAGACGAAGGCTGACGAATCGAGCCTCCGGTATCCGTGCCGGTAGCAACCGGTGTTAAACGTGCAGCGACAGCCGCCGCAGAGCCGCCTGATGAACCACCTGGAACACGTTCGGTATCCCAAGGGTTTTTAACCGGTCCATAAAAACTGGTTTCATTAGACGAACCCATAGCAAATTCGTCCATGTTGGTTTTACCTAACATCACCATGCCACTGGCAGCGATTTTTTCAACGACAGTTGCATCATAGGGTGAGACAAATTTATCAAGCATTTTCGATGCACAGCTGGTGCGGACACCCTTGGTGCAGAAAATATCTTTGTGCGCCATGGGAATGCCGGTCAATTTGCCAGCGGTTTTTTCCGCAAATTGTTTATCGGCAGCGGCGGCCTGCGCCAGAGCGCTTTCTTCAGTAATGCTGATAAACGCATTCAAATTGCCATTATGCGTTTTGATACGGTTTAAAAAATGTTGGGTCAGTTCCACACTGGTGATATCACCGCTGTGCAGCAACGCCGAAAGTTCAGATAAAGTTTTGTTATGCATGTACGTGCCTGTGTTGGAATTTATTCGATGACTTGAGGAACCAGATAAACACCAGCCTCGGTTTTGGGGGCGATGGACTGGAATAATTCACGTTGATCGGTTTCTGTCACTACATCTTCACGAAGTCTCTGGTGTGCATCCAAAGGATGCGCCATCGGGCTGACGGAATCGGTATCCACAGCGCTCATCTGTTCAACCAGATTCAGAATGTTATTTAGATCGCGGGCATAATCAGGAATGGTGCTTTCATCAATGGCTAGCCGCGCAAGATGCGCGATTTTTTCTACATCGGATTTATCTAAACTCATCAGTCGCCCCGTAAGTTAATTGATTTCACAAAGTTGAAGTTTAAATCATTAGTTGCTTGCCCAACAGACCTGAGCATTGCTAAAGTATTCATTTTACCTCTTCCGGATATGGTTTCTTAAATGTTTGAACGTCTACGCGGGATATTCTCTAACGATCTGTCTATCGATCTGGGTACAGCCAACACGCTTATATATGTGCGAGGACGGGGCATCGTTTTAGATGAACCTTCCGTAGTGGCAATTCGACAGGATAAGGGGCCGGGCGGCCCTCGATCAATTGCTGCAGTGGGTGCAGAAGCAAAAAGAATGTTGGGGCGAACCCCCGGCAACATCACGGCGATTCGACCATTGAAAGATGGTGTGATCGCTGACTTCACTGTCACCGAAAAAATGTTGCAGCATTTTATTCGTAAAGTACATGAAGGGCGTTTTTTGAAGCCAAGCCCGCGCGTTTTGGTCTGTGTTCCTTGTGGGTCTACCCAGGTTGAACGCCGCGCAATTCGCGAATCAGCTGCCGGTGCAGGTGCACGGGATGTGTTTCTGATTGAAGAACCGATGGCAGCAGCGATTGGGGCCGGAATGCCGGTAGAAGAAGCCAGTGGTTCGATGGTACTGGATATCGGTGGTGGCACCACTGAAGTCGCAATCATCTCGCTCAACGGTATTGTTTATTCGGCTTCCGTGCGTATTGGTGGTGATTTATTTGATGAAGCCATTGTCAATTATGTGCGTCGTAATTACGGCACATTAATTGGTGAAGCGACTGCCGAAAAAATCAAAAAAGAAATCGGGTCAGCTTACCCGGGAAATGAAGTCAGAGAGATGGAAGTACGTGGACGTAATCTGGCAGAAGGAATTCCTCGCAGTTTTACGTTGAACAGCAATGAAATACTCGAAGCATTACAAGATCCTTTAGCCGGTATCGTTGCAGCAGTTAAGACTGCATTAGAACAAACCCCACCAGAACTGGGTGCCGACGTAGCTGAACGAGGCATTGTGCTTACCGGTGGTGGCGCATTGTTAAGAGATTTAGATCGCTTGCTGATGGAAGAAACCGGCTTGCCAGCCATCGTTGCAGAAGACCCACTAACCTGTGTTGCCAGAGGTGGCGGCCGGGCATTAGAGCTTATTGATGAACGTGGGAGTGACGTATTTACGTTTGAATAGTCTTCAGTCAGATTGAAGTTAGTATTTGACCTTTACAAATAGCAAGATTATTTGTGAAGGTCTTTTCATTTTCGGAACTGAGCCATTAAACCGCTATTTACCCAAACACCGTCGTTAAATACACGAATGCTACTCGCCGTAGTCGCTTCCGTATTGCTGTATTTTCTCGATACTCGACTGGATTATTTCAAACCTATCAGAGCAACACTGTCGACCATTGTCTACCCGGTGCAGAAACTTGCCTCGACGCCGGATGATTTTGTCAGCTGGTTTAATGAACTTTTTCAGGGGCATCAGCAACTTCGCGAAAAAGTCATGACCCTGGAAGCGCAAAATCTCACCAATAGCGTGCGGATGCAGAAAATGCAGGCACTGGAAAGTGAAAATATGCGTTTGCGAGAATTACTTGGCTCTTCTTTCCGCTTGCAGGAGCGGGTTCAAGTCGCTGAATTGCTCAGTGTAGATTTAGACCCTTTTTACCAACATGTCATTATCGACAAGGGTGAGTCATTCGGCGTTTATGAAGGACAGCCTGTACTCGACTCATTAGGCGTGATGGGGCAGGTCGCTGAGGTGAGTCAGTTTTCCAGTCGTGTTGTGTTGTTGACTGACCCCAGTCATAGCATTCCTGTTCAAATTGTCAGAAATGGTCTACGCGCTGTGGTCACGGGGCGAGGTTTGGGCGAAGCCTTACAGATGGAGTTTTTACCTCACAATGCCGATGTGCGTGTCGGAGATTTATTAGTGACTTCCGGTTTAGGTGGTCGCTTTCCGGTGGGGTATCCGGTTGGGACGGTTACTTCGGTTGATTTCCCTCAAGGAAAATCTTTTGCTGAAATTGCGATTGCACCGGCCGCTCGTTTGTCGACAAGTCGAGAAGTCATGTTGGTTTTACCTGGTGAAAAAATTGATTTTGGTATTACTTTCCCACTGCAGGTTGAAGAGGTAGATCTGCCAGCATTGGAAGAACAGCCTGTCATTGAGGGTGAGGCAGAAATAACGCAACCAGAGAACAATAACTGATGGTCTTGGTCAAGTCACAGCATAGCAGTGTGATATACATTACCCTGTTATTCGCCATATTGTTAATGCTGATTCCCTTGCCCGATAGCTTGCGACATGCGCGTCCAGAGTGGGTGGCGATAACCTTGATTTATTGGGCCATGGCCTTACCGCAGCGTGTTAGTATCGGCGTAGCCTGGTTAACTGGTCTGGTGATGGATGTGATAACTGGCGGTGTGCTGGGAATCCATGCATTTGCTTATGCTCTGGTCATTTATCTGGTGGGCCGTTTGCATTTACAAATCCGCCAATACCCACTATGGCAACAAGCTGTCACCATATTTTCTTTAGTATTTCTGGTGCATTTTATTGTCATGTTTAATGCACCTATCAGCTTCAGCTGGACTCTTTGGATGACCGTCTTGACCAGCACTATAGTCTGGCCTTTAGTGTATGCCGTATTACGGAAAATACGTCGTAGTTTTCAGGTCAGCTGATTGTGATCGATCCACGTTTCCGACTTAAGGACCATTTTCGCGAAAGTCGTCTGGTCAGTAATCGATTGATATTCGCCGGAATTTTTTCTTTAATATTGTTTGGTATCATCATCTTTCGTCTGGTGATGCTACAAATTGTGGATTATGAACACTTTGATTCACTGTCTACTCGTAATCGCGTTGATATTGAACCGTTACCCCCGCAACGGGGACTGATATACGATCGCAACGGCGTGTTGTTAGCTGAAAATATTCCAACCTTCAGTTTGGAAGTTATTCCGGAAAAAGTGACAAACCTGGATGAGACCATAGACGAGTTAGCCGCTTTACTCGCTTTATCTCAAGAGGATATTGACGCTTTTAACGAACGACGTAAACGACATCGAGCTTTTGAAGAAATCGTGGTTCGCAATCAGCTGACACAAAAAGAAGTTGCCCTGTTTTCTGTCAACCGTCATCGTTTTCCGGGTGTCGATGTGGTTGGACGGTTGATTCGTCATTACCCTCAAGGACCTCTTTTTGCACATGCAGTAGGTTACGTTGGCCGTATTAATCAGCAAGAAATGGAGATTATTGACCGGCAAAACTATAAGGGCACCCTTCAAATAGGGAAAACCGGTGTTGAAAATCAATACGAAGATTTATTGCATGGCAAAGTTGGTTATCGTCAAGTTGAAACCAATGTTCAGGGTCGTACGGTCCGGGAATTATTCAGTGAACCATCCACTGCCGGACAAGATTTGTATCTGCATTTAGACATACAGTTACAGAGAGCTGCCGCTGAAGCACTGGGTGAATATAACGGCTCAGTTGTGGTGTTGGATACGCAAAATGGCGGGGTTTTAGCCTTTGTCAGTAAGCCTGATTATGATCCCAATGCTTTTGTAACGGGTATCAGTACCAAAGATTATGCCGCTTTGCGTGATAATCCCGAACAACCATTGTTTAATAGAGCTTTACGAGGTCATTATCCCCCGGGGTCAACGTTTAAACCCTTTGTGGCACTAGCAGGGCTTGAATTAAATGTTGTTACTGAACAAAGTCGGACTTATTGTCCGGGTTTTTATTCACTTCCCGGACATGATCACCGTTATCGTTGTTGGCGCCGACAAGGACATGGCCATGTCGATCTGAAAAGTGCGATGGCAGAATCCTGTGACGTGTATTTTTACGATTTGGCCCATGCTCTGGGAATAGACCGACTACATGGCTTTCTTGATTATTTCGGTTTTGGACGGAAGACCGATATTGATGTTCCAGGGGAGAGCAAAGGGCTTTCACCCTCACGGGAATGGAAGCGTGCGCAAAGAAATCAAGCCTGGTTTCCAGGTGAAACGTTGATATCAGGCATAGGTCAAGGATTTAATCAGACAACTCCTATTCAGTTGGCTCATGCCACTGCAACACTGGGTATGTTAGGGGCAGTTTACACACCACAAATGGTTCGAGCGACCAAATCAAATAGTGATGATGGTATGCAATTGATCGGGGAGCAACAGACTGACAGCCTGCCAATCCAAAAATCGAGTAATTGGCAGGCTGTGATTGATGGCATGGTTGAAGTGGTGCATGGTAAACGTGGTACGGCACGGCATATCGGCAAAGACTTGCCATTTGAAATTGCCGGTAAAACCGGTACAGCACAAGTATTCGGGATTGCTCAGGATGCGAAATATGATGCGGAAACCTTGGCAAAAAAACTGCATGATCATGCATTATTTGTGGCTTTCGCACCAGCAGATGCCCCCGAAATTGCCATTTCGGTTGTTGTCGAAAATGGCGGTAGTGGCAGTGCGGTTGCAGCCCCCATTGCTCGAAAGCTAATTGATGTGTATTTCGGAATAGAAACAGAGAAAGAGAGCGATGAGCCAATTACTGAATGAGCGTCGCAATCCACCTAGAGCAATAAGCCCGTTGTTGCAGGATCGTCGTAGGGTTTCCAGGGTTCACTGGACATCCATACTGCAGCGTATACATCTGGATGGCTATTTGTTGCTGGGATTTATGGCGCTGTTGCTGTTTAGTGCTGTGGTGCTCTATAGCAGTGGTGGTGAAGATATCAACTTGTTAATTCGCCAGAGTATACGTATGGCGATTGCCATTACCGCGATGATTATTCTGGCGCAAATCCACCCTGACCGATTTAAAGATATGGCCTTTTGGGTATATGGTGTTGGCGTTTTAATGTTGATTGCGGTATTGCTGTTTGGCACGATTGGTAAAGGTGCTCAGCGCTGGCTTGATTTAGGTTTTTTTCGCTTTCAGCCATCTGAGTTAATGAAGCTGGCAGTGCCTTTGGTCGTAGCGGTTTACCTGGCAGAACGACCTTTGCCACCGAGTTTGGCAAGAATGTTTATGGCTCTGTTAATGATCGCTATTCCGGTGTTACTTATTGGTAAACAACCCGACTTGGGAACAGCGTTACTGATTGCCAGTTCCGGGTTGATTGTAGTGTTTTTATCCGGTATTTCGTGGCGAATGCTAATGAGCTTTTTAGTGATTTGCGCCTCAGCTGCTCCTGTACTGTGGTATTTCATGCATGATTATCAGCGGCGACGGGTAATGACCTTGTTTAATCCAGAATCGGATCCACTCGGAGCCGGTTACCACATTATTCAGTCAAAAATTGCGATTGGTTCTGGTGGCTTATACGGACGTGGATGGCTGCAAGGGACTCAGTCTCATCTGGAATTTTTACCAGAACGATCCACCGATTTTATTTTTGCTGTGATTGCTGAAGAGTTCGGTTTGGTAGGTTTGATAGTCTTAATCACGGTTTATCTGTTGATCACGGCAAGAGGTCTATATATTGCCTCTCAAGCGCAGATGAGTTACATGAAATTATTGGCTGGCAGTATTGCCATTACATTTCTGGTCTATGTTTTTGTAAATGTTGGAATGGTTACTGGTCTTTTACCTGTTGTCGGTGTACCGCTGCCACTTATCAGCTATGGAGGCACATCAATGGTGACCTTACTGGCAGGCTTCGGTATCCTGATGTCTATACACACCCATCGGAGGATGATGTCACCGTGAAGAAGCATATTGCAGCTACTCTGCTAAGCCTGATGCTGACCCCAGCTTATGCCAATCCAGAGTTACCGGATTTGGATAAATTTATTGATGAAATGGTGCAGGAGCACGATTTTGACCGAGAAGAATTGGAAACCTTGTTTGCTCAGGTTGAGGTTAAGGACAGTATTCTTAAAGCGATTGCCAGACCCGCGGAGCGAAGTAAACCGTGGTATGAATATCGCGAGATATTCTTGGATCAGGCGCGTATCAATGCAGGTGTTGCTTATTGGAAGAAACATGCTGATACCCTGGAACGGGCAGAAACAGAATTAGGCGTTCCTGCCGAAATTATCTTGGCAATTCTTGGTGTAGAAACCCGATTTGGTGGCAATATGGGAAGCTTCCGGGTCGTGGATGCCTTATCGACTTTGGCTTTTCGCTATCCACCACGCAGCCCCTTTTTCCGTTCAGAATTGAAAAACTTTTTGATCCTGACACGTGAAGAGGAAATGTCGCAGTTAGATCCAGTGGGGTCCTATGCCGGAGCGATGGGTTTAGGGCAATTCATGCCGAGCAGTTTCCGCGAGTATGCAGTGGATTTTGATGGTGATGGTCATCGTGACATATGGACAAACCCAACAGATGCCATTGGCAGTGTTGCCAATTATTTACGGCGTCATGGTTGGCAGCCAGGCCAGTCAATAGTCCACGCGACAAAATATCAAGGTAATGATTTACCGCAGGATTTGATTGATCGTGGATTGAAGCCCAGCATAACCCGTGAAGAATTACGCAAGTCAGGACTGTCGACGGTTCATTTACCGGAAGGTGAAGATGCCATTACTGTGTTCAGTCTGACTCAGCCGGGTGGGGAAGAACTCTGGTTAGGCCGGCAGAACTTTTATGCCATCACTCGATACAATCACAGTCGTATGTATGCCATGGCGGTAATTCAACTTTCAGAAGCAATTCGTAATGGATATGAGTCTGTAAAATGAAGCACCGCATAGTTAAATATTTGACGCTATCAATTATACTGACAGGGCTGTGGTCCTGTGGAACCGTCACAGAACAACAGGATGGTGCGCCCAGAGTCAAACCGGATGTTGCAAATATTCCGGATGCCGTACCTCGAGATGAGCCCCGCAGCAAATATGGGAATCCAGCTTCTTATGAAGTATTTGGCAAACGTTATTACACGCTTGCCAGCAGTGAAAACTATATAGAACGTGGCAAGGCTTCGTGGTATGGCACTAAGTTTCATGGCCGGCGCACTTCCAGTGGCGAGCCTTATGATATGTATGCGATGACCGCAGCACATAAAACTTTGCCATTACCCAGTTATGCTGAAGTGACCAATCTGGATAATGGACGTAAGGTGGTGGTGAAAATCAATGACCGTGGCCCATTTCATGATGATCGGCTGATTGATTTATCCTATAGCGCTGCCACTAAATTAGGCATTATTGATAAAGGCACCGGCAATGTTGAAGTTCGCGTAATCACTAAAAAAAATGTAACGGCATCAACTCATATAACGGTGAAGGAATCCATTGCCAAAGCAACTACTACTTCCAATACAGTGGCACCTACCAGCACGATTGGAAAAGTAGTATTGTTCCTTCAGGTTGGGGCTTTTAGCACCATAAGCCGGGCGGAACAAATCAAACAGCAAGTTCAGCAACAGATTGAAGAACGGGTGCATATTTCGCCGGTTGAACGTGCTCAAACCCCACTATATCGAGTCAGAGTCGGGCCATTGGAAAGTGCGGAGTCTGGTGAACGCATCGCCAGCAGACTGGTAGGCCTGGGGTTTTCCGAAACCCGTCTTGTGACTGAATAACGTTTTTACACTTGAGAGAAATTAATGATTAAATTTTTAAAAATGAGTCTGGCGGGTCTGCTATTCGGTGTTTCAACACTGACAGCAGCAGGCATGATTACGCCAAATCCAACCGCACCGTCTATCGCTGGCACCGCTCATATTCTTCAGGACTATGACAGTGGACATATTTTGATGTCAGAAAATGCTGACGAACGTCTTCCACCTGCCAGTATTACTAAACTGATGACTTCTTACGTCGTGTCACAGGAAATTCACGACGGCAACATTAATCTTGATGATGAAGTGTTAATCAGTGAAAAAGCCTGGCGGATGATAGGTTCACGGAGTTTTATCGAGGTGAATACTCGAGTCACGGTAGAAGCTTTATTAAGAGGCATGATCGTGCAATCGGGCAATGATGCGGCTGTGGCACTGGCTGAACATGTGGCCGGTAGTGAAGAAGTGTTTGCCCAGATGATGAATCAATATGCCCAAAAACTGGGTATGGTCAATACCAACTACCAAAACTCCACAGGTTTACCAGGACCAGAGCATTTCACTACAGCTCATGATATTGCGATCCTTTCAGCTGCTTTGATCCGTAATTTTCCTGAGCATTACCAATGGTATGCCGAAAAGGAATATACCTATAACGGTATCACTCAACACAATCGTAATAAATTGCTCTGGCGTGATAATACGGTAGATGGATTGAAAACCGGTCATACCGAAGAAGCAGGATATTGCTTATCTGCTTCGGCCAAACGCGATGGCATGCGCTTGATTGCAGTGGTATTAGGCACCGCTAGTGAAAATGCACGGGCACAGGAAATCCAGAAAATGTTTAACTTTGGATTCCGTTTCTTTGAAACGCACCAACTCTATGCAGCAGATGAAGCGATTACCCAGACTAAAGTCTGGAAGGGTGAAACCGATCAATTGAATTTGGGTTTAGCGCAATCTTTGTCGATTACGGTTCCACGTGGCCGCTATAAAGATTTGCAAGCTTCCACCAATATTCAGCAACCGGTTGTGGCACCGATTGCCAAAGGGACTGAGCTGGGTGAAGTTGAAATCCGCCTGGGCGATGAAGTCGTTGCACAACAAAAACTGGTGGCTGTGGATAATGTCGAAAAAGGCAGCTGGTGGAGAAGAATCCTCGATAGCCTGTTAATGCTTATCTGGGGTTAATAACAGGTGCCAATCGTTTACCTTAATGGCGAATTTCTCTCTGCCGATAAAGCACAGGTATCTGTTTATGATCGCGGATATTTACTGGGTGATGGTGTATACGAGGTAATTCCGGTTTATGCCGGAAAAGCCTTTTTACTGGACCGACATTTGCAGCGATTGCAAAACAGTCTGGGTGGTGTTCGCATTGAAAATCCGTTTTCCGACAATCAATGGACTGACATTGTAAATGACCTGATCGCCCAAAATGATGACGGTGATCAATCCTTATATTTACAGGTTACCCGAGGCGTCGCCCCCCGCGATCATATTTTCCCGATCGGTGTTGCCCCCAGTGTTTTTATGATGAGTAATCCCTTGCATCCGGTGGCGGAAAGTTGGAAAGCAGAAGGCATAAAAGCGATCACCACGGCAGACATTCGCTGGATGCGTTGTGATATCAAAGCAATAACATTGCTGGCAAACAGTTTGATGAAGCAATTGGCGCAGGATGTGGGCGCACAGGAAGCGTTGTTGATTCGTGATAATTATCTTACTGAAGGCTCGGCGAGTAACGCCTATGTGGTGATCGATGGGGTTATTTTTACGGCACCGAAAGATGAAAAAGTGTTGCCGGGCATCACCCGCGATCTGATTATTGAATTAGCGGCGCAAGCCGGTATGCCTTTACATGAAAGAGCGATCAGTGAATCCGCTTTACGGAGCGCCGATGAAATATGGATCAGTAGTTCAACTAAAGAAGTTGTGCCCGTGACCTTATTGGATGGTGGGATGGTTGGTACTGGCAAACCCGGGCCGGTCTGGCAGCAGATAGATGCTCTGTTTCAGCAATACAAAAAAGAGGTAGCTTGATGAGTGAAGCAAGCGGAGAAGAAACGTTACTGGAGTTTCCTTGTGAGTACCCAGTCAAAGCGATGGGGGAAACACATCCTGAGTTTGATCGTATTGTAGTCGAGATAATCCGTCGTCATGCAGGCGATATAGCGGAAGGTGCTGTCAGCAGCAAGCAGAGTTCAGGTGGCAAATACACATCGATTACTGTCGTTATTGAAGCAAACAGTAAAAAACAGTTAAACGCCATCTATCAGGAACTCAGCAGTCACGAAGCCGTTAAATACGTGCTCTGATGAAGATTCATGATCTCGGTCTACGAGATTACCAGCCTACATTGATCGCCATGCAGCAGTTCACATTGCAGCGTAATAACATTACAGAAGACGAGCTTTGGTTGCTGGAACATTCTCCTGTCTACTCTCAAGGGTTTAATGGTCAGGATACTCATCTGCTGAATAAAAATACTATTCCTGTCGTGCAAACCGACCGTGGTGGGCAGATAACCTACCATGGTCCGGGACAATTAATTGTTTATCCATTGGTTGATTTACGTCGCCGCAATCTTGGGGTTCGCAGTATGATCAGCTGTCTGGAAAGCTCAGTCATCGCATTATTAGCCCAGTATGATATTGATGCTTATGCGCGTAAAGATGCTCCGGGGGTATATTGCAATGAAGCCAAAATTGCCTCGCTGGGATTACGGGTTAAACGCGGCGCCTGCTATCATGGGTTGAGTTTGAACGTTGATATGGATCTGCAGCCCTTCGCTGATATTAACCCCTGCGGTTATCCGGGAATGCAAATGACCGATATGAAAACATTAGGTGCAAAGGTAGATATGGCCTCAGTAAAACAACAATTTGTGTCTGTTTTTCTGTCACACATGCAACAAGGTGATAAGTAATGAGCGACACAGTTGAAACAGTAAAGCGGGATGTAAAAGCCCTGAAAGGTGCTTCAAAAGTAGCGCGTATCCCAATAAAAATTGTGCCAAGTGATCCAAAACGTAAACCGGAATGGATTCGTGCTAAATCACAGGGTGCACCAGAGGTGCAGCGTATCAAGCAAATGCTGCGTGATCATGATCTGCACACTGTTTGTGAAGAAGCCTCCTGTCCCAATCTGGGAGAGTGTTTTGCTCATGGAACTGCAACGTTTCTAATCATGGGCAATATCTGTACAAGGCGTTGTCCTTTCTGTGATGTGGCCCATGGCCGGCCTGATGCTTTAGATGAAAATGAACCGAATCATCTGGCAAAAACCATTGCCGCTATGCAACTGAAACATGTTGTGGTCACCTCCGTGGATCGTGATGATTTACGTGATGGTGGTGCCGCCCATTTCAGTCGTTGCATCACTGAAATCCGTCAGCAATCTCCGAAGACCCGTATTGAAGTCCTGGTGCCGGATTTTCGTGGACGTATGGATGCCGCGCTGGAGATTCTGGCGGACAATCCACCCGATATTTTTAATCACAACCTGGAGAGCATTCCAAGGCTCTATAAGGCCGTTCGACCGGGGTCGGATTATCAATGGTCACTGGATTTGATTCAGCGCTTTCAGCAAATTCATCCTCAAGTACCGACCAAATCCGGCCTGATGTTGGGCTTGGGTGAAACGATCGATGAGGTGAAACAGGTGATGCAGGATTTACGCGACCACGGTTGCCGTATGCTGACCCTGGGCCAGTATCTGCAACCCAGCCGCCACCATCTGGCAGTAGAACGATTTGTCAGCCCCGCAGAATTTGATGAACTGGCTGTGGCAGGCAAAGCAATGGGCTTTGAACACGTCGCCAGCGGACCCATGGTACGTTCATCGTATCATGCGGATTTGCAGGCTCTGGGCGAAAAAGTCTCATAAGTCAGTAAATTAACAGCTGAGAGCTCTGATATGACTATCAAGCGTCGACAAGTGTTAAAAAACGCAGCCTATTTATCGGCTGTGGCAGCCATGCCATTGGGATTATCCACTGCCTGTTTTCGCAAGCAAAAACAAAAAGTCGTCGTCGTTGGCGGTGGTTTTGCGGGGGCCACAGCCGCGCGTTATCTTGCGATGTGGGCACCGGATCTTGATATCACGATAATAGAAAAAAACCGTCAGTTTATCTCCTGTCCGCAGAGTAATCTGGTACTGAGCGGTAATCGAAGTCTGTCCCAACTGACACATGAATATGCTCATCTTCAGGCCGACAGGTCGATTCGATTTATCCAGTCGGAAGTGACAGCGGTGGATGTAGACAAACGACAATTGAGGTTGGCCGATGATAACCCGCTGGATTATGACCGGTTGATTATTGCTCCCGGCGTGGAGTTCATTTATGAGCAGCTTCCCATTTTGGCTACGGCAGAAGCTCAACAACATGTTCCCCATGCATGGAAGGCGGGAGCCCAGACCGAATTACTGGCCAATCAGTTAAAGTCGATGAGGCAGGGCGGGGTGGTGATTATGACGGTCCCTCCAGCCCCTTTTCGTTGTCCACCCGGCCCGTATGAAAGGGCCTGTCAGATTGCGTTATATCTTAAAAATCATAATCCCACCGGCAAACTGCTGATATTGGATGCCAATCCGGATATTGTTTCCAAGAAAGCTTTGTTCACTGACGCCTGGCAACAGCAATATGCTGGTTTGATCGAGTATCAACCGATGAATCCCATTGAATCGGTGAATGTCTCTGATCTGCAGGTTGAGAGTTTCTTTGACCGTTATCAGGCGGATGTATTGAATGTGATTCCACCGCAAAAAGCCGGTAAAGTTGCCGCGATGGCCGGAGTCATTAATGTTGATAACCGTTGGTGTGATGTTGACTATTTAACCTACGAATCAACAGCGGTTGAGCGAGTGCATGTGATCGGTGATGCGGTGTCGGCTAAAGTCCCTAAATCAGCGCATATTGCCAATCAGCAGGCCAAGGTCTGTGCCGCAGCGATAATTGCCTTGTTGCGTGATGAATTACCTGAGCAACAACCTGTTTTCAGTAATACCTGTTACAGTTTTGTAGACGGTCAGCAAGCAGGACATGTCGCGGCTGTTTATCGTTATGATAAAGAAAGCCGGGATATGCTTCCCCATCCCAGCGGCGGGGTGTCCGAGTCAGCCAGTGAGCAAGAAGGCCTTTATGCTGAAGGGTGGGCTCAAAACATCTGGGCTGATACATTAGGCTAGACTGAGGTCATCAGATACTGATGTGGCGGGGTGTCGGTCTTATCCCATTTCAGTATAATGAACTGCAATTTCAATAACTCCACCAGCTGGATTTAAACACGAGGTAGTAGATGAGCGATTTTTTACCCGGCCTGGAAGGTGTGCCTGCCACGAAGTCAGCCATTTCATTTATTGATGGCGAAAAAGGCATCCTTAGTTACCGTGGTTATCCACTGGAAACACTGGCAACCAACAGTACTTTTGAAGAAACCACGCTATTGTTACTTGATGGCGAATTACCCACCAAAGCCGCGCTGAATCGCTTTTCCAAACAACTGCGCAGCAGCTATCGAATCAAATATCATATCCGCGAAATGATGCGGCATTTTCCGCATACCGGTCATCCGATGGATATGTTGCAGACTGCAGTCTGCAGTTTGGGCATGTTTTATCCCGGCACTGAATGTCTGACCGATGCAGATAGCTGTAAAGACATCGATTATGTCCGCAATATGACGGTCAATATCATCGCGCAGATGGCGCCTTTGGTGGCGATGTGGGAACACATGCGTCAGGGCTATGATCCAATCAATCCACGTGACGATTTATCGGTGGCTGAAAACCTGCTGTATATGTTTACCGGTAAAGAGCCTGATAGTCTGATGGCGCGCATTATGGACGTCTGTCTGATCCTGCATGCTGAACATACGTTGAATGCATCAACCTTTGCCGCATTGGTGGCTGGTTCAACATTGGCATCACCCTATAGCGTTATTTCGGCAGCGATTGGTACACTTTCTGGTCCGTTACATGGCGGCGCCAATCAGCGCGTCGTCGGCATGCTGCAGGAAATCGGTTCGCCTGATAATGTTGAAGCCTGGGTCGATAAAAAACTGGCTAATAAAGAAGTTATCTGGGGCATGGGGCACCGGGAATACAAGGTCAAGGATCCACGCGCGACCATCCTGCATAAACTGGTGACCAAGCTGGTGGAAGAACGAGGTGGTTCACTGGATAAGATGTTTGCTACAGCAATGAAACTGGAAGAAGTTTGTGTGGATCGGCTGGGACACAAGGGTGTTTATCCGAATGTGGATTTCTATTCCGGTATTCTCTATTCAGAAATGGGCATTCCCGAAGACCAATTCACTGCGTTGTTTGCAGTAGCGCGTTCAGCCGGTTGGCTGGCACATTGGCGTGAGCAGATTTCCAATAATCGTATTTATCGTCCTACGCAGATTTATGTGGGTCATGAACAGCGTGAGTACATCCCAATGTCAGAACGCAAAAAAGCGCCTAAGCAATAACGGTTTTACTGGCTTCACCTTGTTGCTCGCGCACCAGGCGCGGCACAAGGTAACCCGGTAATTGCCGACGTATCTCAGCGATTAAGGCGATGCCTTTTTTTTCATCCACATCAAAATGATTGGCACCCTGCACTTTATCGAGTAAATGCAGATAGTAGGGCAGTACCTGAACCTCACTTAATCTCTCACTAAGATCGATTAAGCTATCAGCATCATCATTAATCCCACGTAATAACACCGCCTGATTCAGCAGCTCACAACCCGCATGACGTAGTTTTGTTAAAGCCTCAGCAGTTTCTAAATCAATTTCATTAGCATGATTGGCATGGATCACCATGACCACACGAAACCGACTGTTGCTAATCCATTTCAGCAAACTTTGATTAACGCGTTTAGGTAACACTAATGGCAGCCGGGTATGAATTCGCAAACGTTTAATATGTGGAATGTTTTGTAAGTCTTCCACCATCGAAGCTAATTTTTTGTCGGTTAACGCCAGCGGATCGCCACCACTGAAAATCACTTCTCGAATACTGTCATCACTTTGCAGTGCAGCGATAGACTGTTGCCATTGACTGGCTAGGGGGTTGCTTTCACTGTAAGGAAAATGCCGACGAAAACAATAGCGGCAATGTATCGCACAGGCACCGGTTGTCAGTAATAATGCCCGGCCCTGATATTTATGCAATATTCCGGGGGAGCTGATCGCCAGATGATCACCCACCGGATCAGCTGAAAAACCTTCAACCTCAATATTCTCATCAATCAGCGGGAAAACCTGACGTAAAAGCGGATCGCTGGCATCGCCATAGTGCATTTTATTGATATAACTTTGCGTCACTCGCAGCGGGAAGTTTTTTAAGCTCTCAGCATCAATTGCCTGCAACCGATTCTCCAACCCCAGCATTTGCAGCAATAGGGCAGGATTTTTAATGGCATGACTTAATTCATCCTGCCAATCAGCAAAGATTACGTCAGCTTGCGATTGCGGTATCATAGTGGGCTTTGATTTTGTGAACAGGCGACGATCGTCCCCCAAAAGAGGTAAGCATGGCAAGTTATAGTACAAATGAGTTTAAAGCCGGACTGAAATTCATGATGGATGGCGATCCTTGCAACATCATCGAAAATGAATTTGTTAAACCGGGTAAAGGCCAGGCGTTTAACCGTGTGAAATTCCGTAACCTGAAAACCGGTCGTGTGAACGAACGTACTTTCAAAACCAATGAAACAGTAGAAAGCGCTGATGTCATTGAAATAGATTTGGAGTTTTCCTACAATGATGGTGAATTCTGGCACTTTATGGACCCCAGCAGTTTTGAGCAATATGCTGCTGATGCCAATGCCATCACTGACAGCAAAGACTGGCTTAAAGAACAATACACCTACACCGTGACTTTGTGGAACGGCACCCCATTATTAGTGACACCGCCTAACTTTGTGAACCTTGCCGTGGTTGAAACGGACCCAGGTGTTCGCGGCGATACTTCAGGTGGCGGTGGCAAACCAGCGACTTTGGAAACGGGTGCCGTGGTTCGCGTGCCATTATTTATCGAAATCGGTGAATTGTTGCGGGTTGATACACGCTCTGCATCATACGTCGAACGCGCCAAGAAAGATTAAAGCCATCTTCAGTATTTTTACTTTTAATCTCGTATGTTGGAATGTCACCACATGCCTCAACGCAAAGCATAAATAATGCTTCAAGGCGAGAAACTAAATAGCATATTAAAACGGCGGGCAAGGCTTTTAGCCAATGTCCGCCGTTTTTTTTCGGTTCGAAGCGTGCTCGAAGTTAACACACCGATATTGTCTTCGGCAGCACCCACCGCGCCTTATCTCGATAGTTTTCATACTCAGTTTGAGGCTGGAGGTCAATCGAAAACACTGTATCTGCATACCTCTCCCGAATTTGCGATGAAACGCTTGCTGGCGGCTGGAAGTGGAGCGATCTATCAGATTGCCCCAGTATTTCGTAATGGTGAACTGGGACGGCAACATACCCCCGAGTTTTCCATGTTGGAATGGTATCGTCCTGGATTCACGCTGATGGATTTAATGGCTGAGGTTGATGCTTTTATGCAGCAGGTTATCGGAACGCCTCCAGCAGTAACCTATGCTTACCATGATTTATTTACCAGGTATCTGCAGCTGGATATATATCAGGCTGATAGCGAGCTGCTGAAACAAGTTGCTGTTGAGCGCATTGCTGGAGTGACTACAGACTGGCAGAGCCATCGGGACGGCTGGCTGGAAATGCTGATGAGTGAAGTGATTGAACCAGAGTTAAAGGCCTTAAATATTCCGGTTCTGGTGACCGAGTTTCCTGCTTCGCAGGCCCAATTGGCTAAGATAGTCATCAATGCCGAAGGCCGTCCGGTCGCCAGCCGATTTGAGTTATATGCTGGTGGGATGGAATTGGCCAATGGCTATGATGAATTATGTGATGCAACTGAATTACGTCAACGCTTTGAGCAGGATAATATCGCACGCCAGCAGCAGGGAAAGCCGGTGATGCCCATAGATGAAAATCTGCTGGCAGCGATGCAGTCCGGTTTGCCTCAATGCAGTGGTGTGGCTTTGGGGCTGGATCGTTTAATGATGCTCCACTTGGCAGAAGACACTATCAGCATGGTGCAAAGCATTGCTTTTGCAGATAACTGATTATTCCATCAAACCTGGCAACCACAACGTAATGCCCGGAACCGCAATTATTAGCCCCAAAACCAGTAACTGAATCAGCACAAACGGACGAATTCCCCGGTAAATATCCATTAGTTTTAACGTTGGAGGCGCACTGGCTTTCAGGTAAAACAGTGAAAAACCAAAAGGTGGCGTCAGAAACGACGTTTGCAGATTGATCGCAATCAGCAGGGCAAACCATAACGGATCGATTCCCAGATGTATCGCTACCGGCGCAATAATTGGCACGACGATAAAGCAGATCTCGATAAAATCCAGGAAAAAACCTAAAACAAAAATCAGCAACATGCTGAGGATAAGAAATGTCCATTTACCGCCAGGCAGGCCGGAAAAGATATCCAGAATAAGCTCGTCACCACCCATGCCGACAAACACCAGACCAAACGCCGTGGCACCGATAAAGATTAAAAACACCATGCTGGTCAGGCGTGCAGTTTTTTGCATTGCATCCCGTAGATTAGGCATCGTCAAACGGCGATGCAGTATTGCCAGAATCAACGCTCCAAGGGCACCGACTGCAGCGGATTCGGTGGGAGAGGCGATACCATAAAAAATAGAACCCAAAACCGCAATTATCAGTAACAAGGGTGGTAGCAGACTCTTTAAAACACTAATCCACAGTGCAGCCAATTCCGGGTTATCTTCACGTACCGCTGGAGCCAGATGTGGATGACGCCATGCCACAAAGACTATGTATAAAATGTAAGCCAGAATCAGCAGCATGCCTGGCACGACCGCGCCAATAAATAATTCACCCACCGGCACGCCGATGACATCACCTAACAGAATCAGAATAATACTCGGCGGGATGATTTGTCCCAATGTGCCGGAAGCGGCAATCGTACCGCTGGCTAAAGAGGGGGCGTAACCTCGCTTCAGCATTGAAGGCAAAGCAATGACTGTCATGGTTACTACCGATGCCCCTACTACCCCGGTGGTGGCAGCTAACAAGGCTCCTACCATGACAACGGATATTGCCAGTCCCCCGCGAATTCGGCCAAACACCCGTCCCATGGTATCGAGTAGTTCTTCTGCAACACCTGACTTTTCCAGTACCACCCCCATAAACACAAAAAGAGGCACAGCCAGCAAAGTGAAGTTGGTCATGATGCCCCAGATGCGAAACGGCAACAGCTGGAAGAAATCAAAACCCAGATAGATACTGCCAAATAACAGCGAGATGGCACCCAGCACAAAGGCGACCGGATAACCGGTCAGCAGTAGCAGGATCAACAAGGCAAACATCAGTAAAGCAATATATTCCATTACTATTGCTCCTGATGCTGGCGAATAATGCGGATATTACGAATCAACTCAGCGATTGCCTGGATCATTAACAGCACAAAACCCAGTAACAGGGCTGCTTTGAGAATAAAACGATAGGGCAGACCACCGGGATCGGGAGAACCCTCCTGATATAAATAAGCGTTGTAAGCAAAAGGCCAACTGCTGATCAGAATCAGCAGACAAAATGGCATCAGAAATAACACAATGCCAAGCACATCAATCCAGGCGCGATGCTTATCAGTCAGTCGTTGACTACGATAAATAATATCCACCCGGACATGGGCATCGTGCTTCAATGTATAGGCACTGCCGAGCAGAAAGATGAGAGCGAACAGATGCCATTCCAACTCCTGTAGGCCTACTGAGCCTTGTTGAAACAGATAACGCATCATCACGTCGTAGCAGGTTAGTAATACGAGCAGTAGTACCAGCCAGCTGCTGAGTTTGCCTGTGACTTCAGTAAAACGGTTTATCGACGTTTCTAACGAAATAAAAAATCGGTCCATGGTGGTTTCGGTCATCAACAAAATAAACACGGGAGTTTCCCACAAACCGGCTGATTGCTCCAGTCATTCACCGGTTAATAAAATTTATCTCCAGACTATCCGCAATGCGTATAGGAAGTGTTAAAGTGATATGGACTTATCATCAATCAGGAGACACGACATGGATAACACTGGTCTTAAAGATAGTGGTGAAAAGCAGCAACTAATACGCTTGCTGTATATGTTGCTTTATGGTTTTGTGCTGTATCTGACGATGTCAGTATTAGCCATAGTGGTCATTGTGCAGTTTGTTTTTGCGTTATTCACCGGTAATGCCAATGAGTCGATTCGAGGATTTTCCAAAGATCTGGCTCGCTTTATTCAGCAAATTGTTTTATTTCTGACATACAACGATGAAAGAAAGCCATTTCCTTTCACTCCCTTATACGACGAGGTGGACGTTGAAGCGGTGTATGATAACGACGATTATATTGCGGATTATGAGGACATCACCGACAGTGATGATCCCAGCAAACCGAAACCATAAATAATTCTGACTGAAGGAATATTTAATTTCTTATGCTCACTGTAATCTCTCCAGCGAAGACGCTCGATTTCGATACTCCTTCGCATACTGATATATACACTGAACCACGGTTTCTGGATCAATCACAACAATTGATAGATCAATTGAAAAAGCTGTCATCTCAGGAAATTGCAGGTCTGATGAAGATCAGCGACAAACTGGCTGGCTTGAACATGGCGCGTTTTCAGCAATGGAAATTGCCATTTACCCAGGAAAACGCCAAACAAGCGATTCTCGCTTTTAAAGGAGATGTATACACGGGTCTGGCTGCGGAAACGATTGATGACAAAGGTTTGGACTTTGCACAGCAGCATTTGCGAATCCTCTCCGGCTTATATGGGGTTTTAAGACCGTTGGATTTGATGCAACCCTATCGACTGGAAATGGGGACGCCATTTCAGAATCATGCTGGCAGGGATCTCTACAGTTTCTGGGGGGATCAATTGCAGGAATCGTTGCAAGCTGAACCAGCTTTGAGTGATAGTGTTTTAATCAATCTGGCATCGAATGAATATTTTAAAGCGGTGAACGCAAAAAAACTTAATGCGACCATTATCACACCGGTCTTTAAAGACTGGAAAAATGGCCAGTATAAAATCATCAGTTTTTATGCCAAAAAAGCACGGGGACTGATGAGTCGTTACATTATTGATCAGCAAATTAACTCACCGGATAAACTCAAGCAATTTGACTCGGATGGTTATCGATACAGTGATGAAATGAGTCAAAACAATGATTGGGTGTTTATCCGGGATCATGATTAATTAAGGTGGGCTAGTGAAGGCAATGCAGCCATGGACGGTATATAGATACATAGTATTTATGCTGCTTTTAATGGGGCTTTTGGCCTACCAATCTGTTAGAGCTGAGGTGGTACTAAACTCAGAAGAGCAGGACTATCTCACGCAAAAACAATCGATCAAACTGTGTACGGATCCTGATTGGCTACCGTATGAAGGTATAGATGAAAATGGCCAATTTACTGGTATCATGTCGGATTTTTATGCCTTATGGTCTGACAAAATAAAGACACCAATAGAATTGGTTGCCACCTCAAGTTGGGAACAGTCACTGCAATTTGTGCGGGATGGCCAGTGCGATATTTTATCAAGTGCTCAGGATGTGTCGAGTCGGCGGGCATGGCTTAACGTTACTAACCCATATATTTTTTATCCATTGGCCGTTGCCACGCAGCCGGATCATGGGTTTGTGGTGAAATTCGAACAAATCCGTGAGCGGGATTTTGTGATGGTGGGAGGCTACGCGGGTGTTGAACTGCTGCGTAATCGGTATCCGGATATCAATATCCGTACTGTAGATACCTCACGGCATGGTTTGAAAAAGGTCGAAACCGGTCAAGTTTATGGCTTTATCGATACGGTACCGACGATAAATTATCAGATGTTGCGTTGGGGAATTTCCCACCTGAAAATCAGTGGGGTATTGGATCTGCAGTATGCAATGTCGGTGGGGGTGAGCAGCAGAGAACCGTTACTGATCGATATTTTCAACAAAGCGATCACTGATACCACTGAGATGGAACGTCAGAGTGTGTTGAATCAATGGTTATCAATCGATTATCCACAGCTAGCTGATAATACATTTTACTGGCAGTTGTTGGGTGGCATCATGTTGGTGCTACTGGTGTTGATTTATCGCTATTGGCAGGTGCATCACCATAACCGGAATTTACTGCATTTAAACACTCAGCTCGAACAAATTTCCCAGCATGATCATCTGACTGGCTTAGCAAACCGCTATGCTTTGTATCAGCGTTTTAGTCTGGAAACGGATGCGGCCAATCAATCACAACAGGTCTTTTCATTGCTCCTGTTAGATGTGGATTATTTCAAAAATATTAATGATGAGTATGGCCATGATGTAGGTGATGATGTCATCAGAGAATTTGCCTTGCTGCTGAAGTCAATGGTGCGTGAAAATGACCTGGTAGGTCGATGGGGTGGTGAGGAATTTTTGATTCTCTGTTCACAAACCTCACTAAGTGGTGCTTTGCGATTGGCAGAACAAATGCGTCTTCAGATACAGCAGTACGCTTTTAATGTTGATCAGCCTATTACAGCCAGTTTTGGAGTAAGTGAATATAAGCACGGCGAAGCAATAGATGATACGATTAAGCGAGCTGACGAGGCATTGTATCGGGCCAAAGATAATGGACGAAATCAGATTGTAACGGCGGGGTCTGATTAATATGAAGGCAATAAAGAACAAGGAGTTAACGCCGGGAAGCTATTTTTTTGCCTTGTCTCCAGACTTAAGCTCACGGATGCAGATTCAGCATATAATGAAACGTCTGCCTGATACCCCCCCACTTAAACTACAAACGACTGCTAACTTACACCAGACTTTGTTGTTTCTCGGTCAATTGGAACAACAGCAAATCAATGCATTGTTAAAACATATTGACTCAATACGTTGCCCTGCAATAGAGATGCAGTTTGACCATCTTTCCTACTGGGCTGGCCCCGGGATTTTCTGTCTGACCAGCCGTGCCCCAGGGACTGAGTTGTTTGATTTAGTCAGCAAACTTGAAAATATCGCCAGGAAAGCTGAAATAAAAGTGGATGTAGCACCTTACCAACCTCATATAACATTGGCACGTAAAGCCCGTGAAGCTGTAGCCGTGCCGATTGCCCCGGTATGTTTTAAAGCGGAAGAACTGGTATTAATGAAATCGGTGTCAACTGAACAAGGGCCACAATATCAACCCCTGCTGTATTGCCGAATCACCGCTGATTGACTTGTTGTATTTTGGTCAGTGAGAACAGGGTAAATCTGTTATAAATATAACTCTCACCTAATGGCCGCCCAGTTAATGATTTCAAAAGCTAAACCAATCAATTTAACCTTGTTATTGATGCTGTTATTAGCATTATTAACCAGCGGACAATTGTTGGCCGAGCAAACTACATTACGGGTCGGTGTCTATGAAAACCCACCTAAACTGGTGACAGATTCAAATGGACAGCTCAGTGGTATTTTGGGCGATATACTGCAAGTTATTGCTGAACAGGAAAACTGGCAATTAATTACGGTTCCCTGTTATTGGAATGAGTGTCTGCAGCAGCTCGCCACTGGAGAAATTGATCTGTTACCGGATGTGGCGGCGAGTTCGGAACGCAGTGAATTATATGATTTTCATTCTACGGCAGCATTACTCAGTTGGTCACAGATTTATGTCTCTCGAAAGCATACCCTGAGCAGTTTACTGGAGCTTGATGGTAAACGACTGGCTTTACTCCGAGGCTCGATTCAATATAATTATCTTCGCCAACTTGTCGATAACTTCAACATGGATGTCACTTTTGTTCTGGTTGATACTCAACAAGCCGCGTTTACGGCGTTAACTGATGGCGCTGCAGATGCGGTAACGGCCAATAACTTTATTAGTGAACTGAAAGCGGCGGAACTGAATTTAAAACCTACTCCCGTTGTTTTCCAGCCTAGCCGGTTGTTTTTCGCTACGCCAAAGGGAAAACACAGTGAAGTATTAACTGCACTGGATAAATATTTACTGCAATGGCAGGCTGACGCTGAGTCACCGTATTTCACCATATTACAGAAATGGAATAGTTCAGCGACTAAGGTGTCTATTCCCCAAGAAATATGGTGGTTGCTTATTGCCTTGTTGGTAGGCTTTGTCAGTGCTGTTATTTTTTCCTTGTTGATGCGGCGTCGCTTTCACGAAAAAAATAGTTCGCTACGTCAAACCCAGCAAAACTTGAGTGTTATTCTGGATAGCGTCGACGCCTGTATTTATATCAAAGATCTGCAATTACATTACCAATATGTCAATCAGAATGTATGCAAACTCATTGGCTTGGAAGACAAAGATATATTAGGTAAAACCGATGAGCAGCTGTTTGATGCGGAAACCTTTAAATCATTACGAAAAAACGATCTTCGGGTAATTGAAAATGGTGAGCGTATCGCTGAAGAAGAAACCACGGTTGTTTCTGGAGGGGATGATCCGCAAACATTTTTGACCGTTAAAATGCCGTTGCGACGTGAAGATGGCGCTATATATGCGCTATGTGGGATCTCCACCGATATTACCGATTACCTGTCGATTCAAAAGCAACTGCGTAAACTGGCGCTATATGATTCACTCACTGGCCTGGCAAATCGTCGGTTCCTGATGGAGTTTCTGGATGATTCACTGGCTGAAAGCCATCAATCAGAAATGGAAGGCGCGTTATTGATAATCGATCTCGATGCTTTTAAAACCCTGAATGACACATTAGGCCACCATGCAGGCGACTTATTACTACAAGGGGTTTCCAAGCGCCTTCAATCGCGGCTGGCACCCCAGGATTTAATCGCCAGGCTGGGATCGGACGAGTTCGTTATCGTCAAGCCAAATATGGGAATAAATCGCGGTGAGGTGGAGGCGGCTGTCCAATTGCTTGCCGAAGAGATCTTGCTGGATTTTGTGTTGCCATATGTCTTGGATCAGACACAATATATTGCCTCTGCCAGCGTGGGTGTAGCCTTATTTTCTGATGCGGATGGTGATGTTGAACGTTTGCTGCAAGAAGCTGACATGGCTTTATACCGGGCCAAAGCATCAGGTCGTAACAGTCTGCGGTTTTTTGACCCGATCATGCAGAAGGAAGTGAACCGGCGTAGCGAATTGGAACGCAAATTAAGGGAAGCTATTTCACTGCAGCAGCTCGAATTGTATGTGCAGCCACAAATCAGTAGTGATCGGCAATATGTTGGAATGGAAGCGTTATTGCGCTGGCATGATCCCGTTGAAGGGTTTATTTCACCTGCTGACTTTATTCCAGTGGCAGAATCGAGTGGACTTATCATCCCACTGGGAGCCTGGGTATTGAGAAAGGCCTGTCAAATACTGGCTGAGTGGTCAACGCTGCCGGGCATGGAAAATCTGACTTTATCTGTCAATATCAGCCCCAGACAGTTCCGTCATTTGCAATTTGTTGAGTACATAGACAGTTGCATTGACGAGTTTGGGGTGAATCCCAACCATCTGGAACTGGAAGTCACCGAAAGTTTATTGATAGAAGATATTGATCTCACTATCGAGCGGATGAATATGTTACGTCAGCGAGGATTACGCTTTGCTCTGGATGACTTTGGTACCGGTTACGCGTCATTGAGTTATTTAAAATTACTGCCATTAAATAAATTGAAGATCGACCAGTCATTTGTGCGAGATGTGCTGACGGATATCAACGATGAAGCCATTGTCAGTACGATAATTGCCCTGGGACAAAGCCTGGATTTAGCCGTCATTGCCGAGGGCGTGGAAACCGCTGAGCAGGCAGCCCTGCTGGAGAGATCCGGTTGCCATGTATATCAAGGGTATCACTTCGGTAAGCCAGCACCGGTTGCCGAATGGCAGCAGATTATTGGCGAAACCCGTTTAAAACATAAAGCCCAATGAATGTTTCTGGCGGCACTTGGTTAAAGTTTGCGCAACTCAATACAACCTATTCTCGGAATCGAAGTTTGTATTGTAAAAAATTGTATGGCTCTATCAGTCAATACCCCAAGAATTAAGCTGTTTTTTCCATACAATTTTCCATATTATTTAAGTAAATCCATACATTGTCAGTTTGTGTATGTAAATAAGCTTGTTTTTGTCGGGAAAAATGCCTAGCGTGTGCCTATATATTCATAGGACTCAGCCATGCCTTTGTGGAAACCCCGAATTGAAACTGATGCCAAATCCAAGTATCTCGGTATCGTTGAAGCGTTGGAAGCCGATATCTATTCCGGTTATGTTAAAGCCGGTGATCGTTTACCGGCACAGCGAGCGGTAGCTGAAGCACTGAGTGTGGATCTGACCACGGTGACTCGTGCTTTCAATGAAGCACGCCGTCGAGGACTGATTGATGCCACTACCGGACGAGGGAGTTACGTCCGGCATCACGTGGAAAGCAAACTTATTTCCCATATTTCAGAAGCCCGTCCATTGCTCGATCTGAGCATGAATAATCCGCCACAGCCTGAATCTGCCGGGTTACAGCAACATATTCCACAGGGTATTGCCCAGCTCATTGCCGGAGCGGATAGGGTATTGCAGCTACATTATCAGGACAGTGCCGGCAATCCTCATGATCGAAGTGCTGCAGCGGGTTGGCTGGGGCAAACAATAGATAATGTGACAACTGAACGTACATTAATTACCGGTGGAGCACAGTCCGCGTTATATGCCATTTTGCATTGTATGGCTCAACCGGGAGACATTATTGCCTGTGGTGAATTTGTCTATCCCGGTCTGAAATCGGCGGCCGAACAGCTTCGGTTATCCCTGCAACCATTAAGTATGGATGAACAAGGAGTGTTACCTGATGCTTTTGAGCAGGCCTGTCGACAACATACAATCAAAGCGATTTATCTGGTACCGACCATGGATAACCCGACAACGGCCACCATGTCATTATTGCGGCGTCAGCAAATCGTGACCATCGCCGATGAATATGACATCACCATCATTGAAGATGATCCCTATTCGCCGCTGCAAACTGATCCTGTTAAAGCATTAGTCGATTTAGCGGCTGATCGCACATGGTATATCCGCACGCTGTCCAAGTGTATAACTCCCGCACTGCGTCTGGCCTATGTTATTGCTCCCAGCAATTCAAAGGCCTTGGGACTGACCAATGCCTTACGTGCTATTAGTGTCATGGCTTCGCCTTTAATGGCTGCACTGGTTTCTCGTTGGATTTACGATGGACGTATTAATCGATTTGCCGAAGCTATTCGGGAAGAAAACCGTCAGCGCCAGCAAATCGCCGGACAATTATTAGCTGGCATGGACTTTCATCGGCATCAGGAAGGCCATCATATCTGGCTGCAATTGCCCAGTTCTTGGCAGGCCAATACCTTTTCAGAACAGGCCTCTGTGCTAGGTGTATCCGTAGTGGCCTGTAACAGTTTTGGTTTTAGTGACGATCAGCGTCAAGCTGTGAGATTGTCACTGGGACTGTCGCCGGATCATGCCAGCTTGACGCAGGCATTAACGATTTTATGCGGCTTGTTAAACCAGCCTGCAATCACTTCACACCACATCATCTAACCACAGAGGTGAGAGAAATATGACCGAACAACCTATTCACTTTATGGAAAAAAACGGTGATATCTATGAGGAAATGGCCGATTGGGATGTGAATGCCGGTGGCGAGAAAATCGTCGCCAAACGCATGTCAGGTAAATTTCGTAACCTGAAATGGTTTGGTATGTCGGTGTGGCTGTTTTACTTTCTGGTGCCATATATCCGCTGGGATGGTAAACAGGCGATATTACTGGATATTCCCAATCGTCAGTTTCATTTTTTTGAGCTGACGATTTTCCCGCAGGATATCTGGATGCTCTCACTGACCTTATTGTTTTTTGCCATTTTGCTGGCGGCAGTAACCAGTGTTGCCGGTCGGGTTTTCTGTGGTTATTTTTGTTTCCAGACAGTGTGGACTGATATCTATACCTGGATTGAGGGTAAGCTCGAAGGAAATAGCCCCCAAAAACAATTACGTTTCAAACAAGCGCCATGGTCGGCCAGTAAATTGCTGAGAAAATTCAGTAAACACAGTTTATGGTTGGCTATTGCCTTGTTAACGGGACTGACCTTTTCAGCCTGGTTCACCGATGCATTTGAATTGTGGCGTGATGTGTTTAGTTTGCAGGCGCATATTGCGGTATGGATTGCGATGGGCATCTTTACCACTTTCACCTATGTTTTTGCTGGGTTTATGCGTGAACAGGTGTGTTTCTGGTTATGTCCCTATGCCCGTTTACAGGGGGTTATGTACGACCAGAATACAGTTTTGCCCGCCTATGATGCTGAGCGAGGCGAGCCCCGCGGCAAACTGAAAAAAGGTGAGACCGATCCGAGTAAAGGCAGCTGCATAGATTGCAAACTCTGCGTTAATGTCTGTCCTACAGGGATTGATATCCGTAAGGGCCAGCAGGAAGGTTGTATTACCTGTGGTATGTGCATTGATGCTTGCGATTCAGTGATGGACAAGATCAATGAACCCCGCGGTTTGATTCGTTATGCTTCCTACGCTGAGCTGCAAGGACACAGTAAGACGCAACCCTTGTACAAGCGTCCACGGGTGATTATTTATAGCTTGATCTTGCTGGCTTCATTGGCAGGCATTGCCTATGGTTTTTTATCCCTGTCAGCAACAGACTTCAGTGTCAGACCTGATCGCCAGCCTTTATTTGTTCAGCTCAGTGATGGTTCGATACAGAACCGCTATACGCTGAAATTGCTTAATAAACAGAATGTGCCGATTGAAGTGCAATATAATATTGAAGGTCTCAATGGTGCGAGTCTGCATGGATTGCATGACTCCTATATTTTGGAGCCAGCCAAAGTACTTACAGTAACCGCTTTGGTTCGGGTGACAGAATCTGAGCTACAAAGCGGTATCAGTCCACTGACGTTTAATGTTGAAGTGATCGAGGGACCGCAATCCGACATCGCTTATCAAACTATCTTTATCGCCCCCAAATAAAAGGGTGCGATAACGTAGTTAATCTTTGGGTTTGATAAACAGTTCGTACAGATCGGCGCGACGATCTTTCAAATTGTTTACGGCGCCTTCATTGCGCACCAGTGTGAGTTTTTCCAGATCCAGATCGGAAAACATGATCATCTCACTGTTAGGCGTGGTTTCAGCCATTATTGCATCATGTGGGAAGGCAAAGTCAGAAGGTGAAAATACTGAGGATTGGGCATATTGCACGTCCAGATTTTCCACTTTAGGCAAGTTACCAACGCTGCCGGTAATGGCAACATAACATTCATTTTCGATGGCCCGTGCCCGAGCACAATGGCGTACCCGCAAATAACTGTTTTTGGTATCAGTCCAGAACGGAACAAAAATGATATCCACTTCCTGATCGGCGGCAATCCGTCCCAGTTCAGGAAATTCAATGTCATAACAGATCATGATGGCGACGCGACCAGCATCGGTTTCAAACACCTGAAATTTATTGCCTCCTTCAATGACCCAGTCACGACGTTCATGGGGAGTGATATGGATTTTTCGCTGTTCATCGACTCGACCATCGCGGTGGCAAAGGTAGGACACATTGTAGACCCGGTCATTTTCCAATAACGGCATGGAGCCGGTAATAATATTGATGTTGTAGCTGACCGCCATTTCAGACATTTCGTCACGAAACTGTTGTGTAAAGCTCGCCAGATAGCGTATTGCCCGGGTCTGATCCATTTGATCCGTCAGCCCCATCAATGGTGCATTGAAAAATTCCGGAAACAGGGCGAAGTCACTTTTGTAATCTGATAATGCATCAACAAAGTATTCAACCTGTTTAAGCACTTCCTCGACCGAATGAAACTCACGCATCTGCCATTGCACCGCACCCAGTCGAACCTGAGTCTTCTTAACATCCAATAACGAGGTGGGAGGGGTATACAGAATATTGTTCCAGTCCAGCAATGTGGCATGGCCCAGTGATTTTTCATCCTCCGGCAGATACTTATGCATCAAGCGCATCACCTGAAAATCATTGGATAGCTGGAAGGTCAGGATCGGATCATAAATCTCTTTTCGTGAGACCTGATCGATATACTCAGCAGGAGAAAGCTTGTCAGCAAATTTATGATAATTGGGAATTCGCCCGCCGGCCAGAATGGCACGCAGATTCATCGAACGACACAATTCCTTACGTGCTTCATACAAACGGCGGCCCAACCGATAACCTCGATATTCAGGATGGATAAACACGTCCAACCCATACAAGGAATCACCTTTAGCGTTATGCCAGATTTTGTCATTTTTCAGGATTAAATCATCATAGGTATGCGGATTACTGAATCGTTCGTAACTGACCATGACGGTTAAGGCCACAGCAATTAATTCACCCGAGTCCTCTATGCAGATTTGCCCATCCTGAAACTGATTGATCAATCCTTCAATGGTGGTTTTAGGCCAGGCACCACCAATATCATCGTATACAGTGTCCATCAGATTTTTGAGCTGATCGTAATCATCCAATGTTAGATTACGTAGATTAAGGTGCAGCTCTTCGTGGGCCATAAACGCTCCGTAGTTCAATGATGAAATATTGCGTTGAGTCTAGCAGAAGCGGGCAAGCATGTTCAGGGCTAAAAACTTTATTTGCAGGTTAATCGTATTAGGGCCTGTTCACAATACAAGCTGTTATATTGCTGGGCAAAAGGATTGAAATGACCACTGATCAAATCATTATTTTCGCGGTGCTTGCTGCAACGCTTGGCTTGTTTATCTGGGATAAATTGCGTTACGACGTAGTCGCAGTATTGGCATTGTTAGCCGTCGCGTTAACCGGTTTGATCCCGGCCGATGAGGTATTTTCCGGTTTGGGACATCCTGCGGTGGTTACCGTGGCAGCGGTATTGATTATCGGGCAAGCACTGGTGAATGCCGGTGTGGTTGATGCAATCGCCAGACAACTCACTCGTGTTGGCAATCATCCCACCCTGCAGATGGCTGCCCTGACTATCACAGTGGCAATCTGTTCGGGTTTTATGAACAACGTGGGTGCATTGGCGTTATTAATGCCAGTGGCAATCTGGATGTCCCGGCAAAGTGGTCATTCGCCGTCGATGTTTTTGATGCCGCTGGCATTTGGTTCGTTACTGGGCGGATGCCTGACGTTAATTGGTACGCCGCCTAATATCATCATTGCCAGTTATCGTACTCAAACAGATGCCCCTGCATTTGGTATGTTCGATTTTTTACCGGTTGGGATAGCAATAACGGTTGTCGGCGTTATCTTCCTGATATTGCTGGGACGCTTTCTTACCCCGCAGCGGCAGGCCAGCAACAGTGAGGAAGACTTATTTGAAATCAGCAGTTATCTCACAGAGTTAACCGTGCCGGAAAAATGTGAATACAGCGGACGTAGTTTGATGGACCTGGTGACCGCGGTTGAAGATGAAGCTGATATAACCGTGGTGGCATTGCTCCGCCAAGATGAGCGATTCAGCACACCCTCCATGTACAGAGTTCTGCGGCAGGATGATGTGTTGTTGATTGAAGCAGATTCCGATAGCTTGAAAGCGCTAACCGATATCACGGGGTTAAAACTGTCCGGAGATAAAACGGATCATCAAACTGAGGCAGAGGCAGAAGCGTCTGAGTCCATAAAAACCAGGGATTTGGATGTTGTTGAAGCCATTCTGGCGCATGATTCACTACTGGTTGGAAATACCTTAAGCAGTTTGTCTATCCGTCAACGTTACGGAATCAATATCCTCGCTGTCGCACGTCGAGGCCACCAGCTGAAACAACGTCTTCATCAGATTCGTTTTGTCGCGGGTGATATTTTATTGATGCAAGGCAATGAGGAGGTGCTTAAGTCGGTCATGGTGGAATTGGGGTGTCTGCCTTTGGCTTCAAGAGGGCTGCGGTTAGGGCAGCCAAGAAAGGTCGTTATCGCTTCACTGGTCTTTGCTGCCGTTATTACGCTGATCATGCTTGATACCGTTTCCACGGCAACAGCAATGGTAGCAGGTGTAGTGGCAATGTTTTTTACCGGTTTACTGCCGGTGACCAGAATTTATCAAAGTCTGGATTTACCGGTCATTGTTTTACTGGCGGCGATGCTGCCGGTAGGACAGGCCTTGGAAACCACCGGGGGCTCGGAATTGATTGCCAGTTTTTTGTTGAATGTTGCTGAATCGGCGCCGCCGGCAGCCACTATTATCATTTTGATGGTCGCCACTATGTTACTGTCAAATATCATCAATAATGCTGCTGCGGCGATATTGGCTGCACCGATTGCTATCAGTGTTGCCAATGGGATGGAGGTCTCGGCCGACCCATTACTGATGGCGGTGGCGATAGGCGCTTCCTGTGCCTTTCTGACGCCCATTGCCCATCAATCCAATACTTTGGTGATGGAGCCGGGGGGGTATAGTTTTACCGATTACTGGCGACTGGGTTTGCCATTATCTATTCTGGTGATCCTGACCGCCGTGCCGGTAATTTTATGGGTATGGCCGCTGTAAACTTGTAATCAAGCCTGCTGACCCAATCTTAAACTTACTACTTCACTGATTCTCCGCAAACAGGAATAAAAATGGCCCAGCAAATTATTCAACTGCAACTCAGTGGTATGCGTTGCGCCGCTTGTGCCAACAATATTGAAAAAGCTTTGAAAAAAGCCGCTGCCGTAAAGTCCGTTCAGGTCAATTACGCAAATGAAAAAGCCACCATTCGAGGTGAAAATCTGGATGCAGACAGTCTGATAAAAGCTGTCGAACAAGCAGGCTATGCAGCCCAGTTGATTGATATTGAACACCCGCAGACGGATTCAAACCAGCAGCTGCAACAAAAGCAGTTTTATAAGTTTATCGCGGCGGCCATCTTGTCACTGCCTTTGCTGTACAGCATGGTCGGACATTTCAACTGGACCAGTGGTATACCGATTCCAGCGTTATTAATGAATGCCTGGGTGCAAATGGCCTTAGCTACGCCAGTGCAATTTATTATTGGCTGGCAGTTTTATCGAGGCAGTTATTACGCCTTAAAAAATCGCAGTGCCAATATGGATGTGCTGGTGGCGCTGGGAACCTCAGCCGCCTATTTTTACAGTGTGTGGCTGACCTTCAGATATGGTGTGATGGCAGCACATGATGGCTTGTATTTTGAAACCAGTGCGGTATTGATTACCTTGATTCTATTAGGTAAATGGTTTGAGGCCCGGGCCAAAGGCCATACTTCAGAAGCCATCCGCAAACTGTTAAAACTGCAACCTCAGCAGGCATTACGTGAATCAGCTGATGGTCAGACACAATTGGTGTCGGTAAAAGAACTGCAACAGGGTGATGTTGTGCAGATTAAACCCGGACAGCAGATTCCGGTTGATGGCCTCATTGTTGAAGGTCAATCGGCAGTCGATGAATCCATGTTGACCGGCGAAAGTATGCCAGTTGAAAAAGGCGTCGATGACAAAGTTGTTGGCGCTACCTTTAATCAAAATGGCTTTTTACGGGTTCGCGCTACCCATTTGGGGGAAGAGGCCGCATTAGCTCGGATTGTCCGGGTAGTGGAACAGGCACAAGGCTCCAAAGCGCCCATCCAGCGTATGGCGGATAAAGTTTCAGGCATTTTTGTCCCCGTGGTGGTGGTCATTGCCCTTATTACTTTTTTGCTCTGGTGGTTATGGTTTACCCCCGGCGATATTGGCAGAGCATTGGAAACCATGGTGGCTGTTCTGGTTATTGCCTGTCCCTGTGCTCTTGGTTTAGCGACACCAACTTCCATCATGGCGGGTTCAGGCCGTGCCGCTGAGGCCGGTATTCTCTTTAAACAAGCCGATACTCTGGAATTAACCCAATCCCTGACCACTATTGTGTTTGATAAAACCGGCACGCTCACCGAGGGAAAGCCCGCTTTAACCGATTTTGTGGTCGCAGAAGATTATGACCAATCGGTTATTGCCAGTGTGGTGAGTGCAATTGAAGCCAAATCCGAACATCCTCTGGCGCAGGCGATTGTCAGTGGTTTGAAGCTACAGAGTAGCGGATCGGTTGCCATTCAGAATTTTCAGGCGCTCAGTGGTCATGGGGTGACAGGCAGTGCTGAATTAAAAGGTAAACACACAAAGATCACTCTGGGCACCAAAAAACTGATGCGGGATCAGCATATCGATATGGATAAATGGTTAGCTCAGCAACAACAATTGGAACAACAGGGGAAAACCGCCATGCTGATCGCAGTGGATCAACAGGTGGTTGGGCTGATAGCGGTTGCCGATACAGTAAGAGAAACGGCCATATTAGCCGTTAATGCCCTGAAAAACCGGGGGCTTCAGGTCGTCATGCTAACGGGTGATAACCAACTTACGGCTGAGGCGATTGCCCGAGAGTTGGGCATAGATAAAGTGATTGCAGAAGTGCTACCTGAACACAAAGCCGATAAAATACGTGAGTTACGTCAACAGGGGCAGGTAGTGGCCATGGTCGGGGATGGCATCAATGATGCCCCCGCATTGGCTGAGGCGGATGTCGGTATCGCTATGGGAAGCGGCACCGATGTGGCCATTGAAACCGCAGATATTGCGCTAATGCGGACCGATTTGAACGCAGTGAACACCGCTATTCAGTTGAGCCATCTGACCGTGCATAATATTCGTCAGAACCTTTTCTGGGCCTTTGCCTACAATTCCCTGGGCATTCCAATTGCGGCAGCGGGCCTGCTTGCACCCTGGCTTGCAGGTGCAGCAATGGCATTCAGCTCTATTTCTGTCGTGTTAAATGCCCTAAGGCTGCAGCGGGTTAAACATATTCAGTAATTGCCGAATATCACATAACATATTGTTCTGATTGAAAACTAATGTCTGTTATTGTCATAGAACGCTTTCAAGCACTCAATCATTGGTTATGCATTCATGGTATGTATCACATTACGATAAATTTTAAGTACATATCCTTATGTAGCTGTTGTAATATCCCTGTTTAAAATATGGATAATTTACCTTAAAAAGGTTAGACCCATGGCGGCAAATGAACTGGAAAGCAAACTCGATCAATGGAAGCATAAATATCTTGATCTGCTTGCGCGCGAAGAGAAACAAACAGTCTATACCCAATTGCTGGAACGCAGTCTGGGTCGACTTGCCCTGGTTTCGGAAGGCATCGATCCTGGTTTGGATAAACAGCTACAGTCGCTTCGACATGAATTACGTAGCAAAAAAGACGTTGAACAAATCAGTGAGATTCTGGAAAAAATCCAGCTATTCATCAACCAAATGGATGAGAGTCCTCAGAGTTCCGATGCCTCCGAATTATTACGCCATCTTTTGTTATCGTTAAGTATCCCGGCTGATTCACAAGCTCGTGTCGATAATCTGCTGATTCAACTAAAAGGTGCTTCCAGTGAACAGGCCCGTCAGCTGTTACCGGATTTTGTAAACCTGCTGGAAAACATGACCTCCGATGTTTCTGCTTCTCCGGTGAACACTCCGCCCCGTTCAGGACTGCTGCAAAAACTTGGCTTCAGTAAACTCAATACTGAAATATCGCAGTTGTTATGCGGCATGATTGACAATTTGCAGATACCGGAGATGTTCAGTGGTCAGCTTCAGGCGATAAGAGATCAACTGCAGTCTCAGCCGAACAGAAAAAAATTACCGCAAATCATTGATGTGTTGACCAGTCTGATTAACTCAATGGGCGCTCAGGCACAACTTCAAGAGCTTGAATACAGGGCTTTTCTGGCTACTCTAAGTGATCGAATTGATGAGCTGGATGATTTATTAAGGTTGAATGTTAAAGATGATGAAGAAGCTTTTCAGCACCGGCAGAAGATAGGTAAAAAGGTCGATGACGGTCTGGATGACATATATAAACAGATTGATGTTACCAGTGAACCCCGTGCGTTGAAGTCGATCATTCGTGAACGTCTGACCGCATTATCTGGCGCAGTTGATGAGTACCGGCATGCTGATCAGGATCGTTATTTCCAATCACAGGAGGAAATCAAAAAATTAACTGATCGGTTGCAGGAACTGGAATCTGAAACCAAATCGCTGCAGGATGGAATCCGTAAAGCGCACGAAATGGTTCGCAAGGATCCATTAACCGAAATCGGCAATCGCCAGGCACTGATGGATGCTTTGGAAACAGAATATATTCGTTGGCAGCGCTATAAACATCCATTGAGTCTGGTGGTCTGGGATATTGATAATTTCAAACACATTAATGACAGCTTAGGCCATCTGGCTGGCGATAAGATTTTAATCCGTATCGCCGAGATTTTATCGACCTCTACCCGTGAAATCGATTTTGTTGCCCGGTTTGGTGGTGAGGAATTTGTTGGAATATTTCCAGCTACTGCGTTAGCTGAAACGCTAGTGCTGGCGAATAAGATTCGTGAAGAAATCAGTAGTGCTCGTTTTTTATATGATGGTAAACCGGTACCAATTACCGTTTCTGCCGGCGTAGCCACTTTTCATCAAGGTGACAATACCGAAAAGGTATTTAATCGAGCCGATATCGCGATGTTTGAGGCAAAAAAACAGGGCCGGGATATCTGTGTGGTCGAAACATTTGAGGCAAGTCAGTAGGTGGTCAGAATCATTGGCTTATTTTTGTTATCTATGTCAGCACCTTTACTGGCGGCAAACGATTGCTCAAATGCCGACAACACCTATGAAATTGGGCTATGCATGGCAGAGCAATTGGAACAGCACGAAGTTGAATTACAGCATTATCTGGGCGAGGCCAGAGCACGTTATGTTGATGATGAAGTGATTATCGAGTCCATTGATAAAGCCCAACAAAGCTGGCTGGCGTATCGACAGGAACACTGCAGTTCAATCTATAACATCTGGAGAGATGGCACTATTCGCAGCATCATGGGGTATAGCTGTTCTATTCGCATGACACAATTACGCACTCATCAGATATGGCACAGTTACCTTAATTATATGGATAACGCACCAGCACTATTACCCGAGCCGCAAATTGAGGATTAGCTGACTGGATCTGACTCTGCAGGAATTAACGTAATCTGGCGACGCAGTTTGGGAACGTGTTGAATTTGCCAGTGGTGAATCGCCCAGTCCCATAAATCTTCAAGCGGAACATGAGCCAAATCAGTGGGTGGTTGCATACCCAGAAAGCGTAATACCCGACATAACACAACGCCACTATCTCTGAGTCTGACAGGCTGCGCACGGGTTTGTTTACTGAGCTTTTCGCCCTGTAGATTAGTTGCAATCGGAATGTGTGCATACTCTGGTGTGGCAAAAGCAAGTTGTTGCTGTAGATAAATTTGCCTTGGGGTTGATCCCAACAGATCGGCGCCTCGCACAATATGTGTCACACCCTGCATAGCATCATCGACCACGGCAGCCAACTGATAGGCATAGAAACCATCCGCACGTCTAATCACAAAATCCCCTACATCCCGGGCTAAGTTCTGCGACTGACTACCCTGGATCTGGTCATGAAAACACACGGGTTGTTCATTGACCTTGAGTCGCCAGGTACGTGCTCGTTGTCCAGCAGACAAACCATTGCGACAAAAACCCGGATATACGGGGCCATCAATCCCCATTACCGCATTGGTATTAATCTCTTTACGACTACAGCCGCAGGGATAAGCCAGTTTTGATGATTGCAACTGAGCCAGCAGTTCACGATAAACGGAATTGCGCTGACTTTGAAACAGCGCATCAGTATCCCACTCAAAACCAAAACTTTGCAGCGTATCGAGAATATCCTGTGCCGCACCGGCTACTTCGCGGGGTTTGTCCAGGTCTTCCATGCGCACCAGCCATTTTCCATTATGGGCACGTGCATCCAGATAACTTGCCGTCGCCGTGACCAGAGAGCCAAAATGCAAAGGCCCGGTCGGCGAGGGGGCAAAACGTCCAATATATTGCGGGGTTGTTAAGTCTGAATTCATATTTAGTTGAGATAATTCTCCACGTAGAATGTAATTAAGATCAACAGACCCTGGCAATTTATGGATTTCATAGTATCTATTTTATGACTGAAGACTATCTTTTTGTATACGGTACCTTACGTAAAGAAACTGCTCGTCACGATTTGCTGCAACAACTCTGTGAGTTTATCGGGATTGGCACCCTGCAGGCGTGTCTTTATCAAATCAGTTATTATCCGGGCCTGATAAAAAGCGATGACCCCAGGCAGAATGTTCTTGGTGAGGTGTATCGGATAAAGAATCATGAAATGCTGTTCGCCGAACTGGATGATTATGAAGAATGTTCATCCAGTTTTAGTGAACCGCATGAATATGTTCGTCGTCAGCAAATGATAATGCTGTCCGATGGACGTCAGGTTTTGGCATGGGTATATCTTTACAATCGAAGCACTACAGGATTGAAACTTATCACATCCGGTGACTTTCTCAATCCATAAGTCACCAGAACCACAAGGTCTACTGCAATTATTAGTTAGTGTACTTTTTACAGATATATCAACATTGCACACTCAAGTGCTTGAATGAGGTTTTATGTTCCGATCAGATGCTTTTCGCCAGAAAACTCAAGCCTGGCAACAACAATTCAGACAGTTTCAGTCTGCTGGTTTGCTGCAACGGATATTTGCCTGGATTATTCTGGGGTTAGTCATGATGCTGAGTCTGACTCTGTTGGTTTTTGTGGTGTTACTGAGCTGGATCCTGATTCCACTGATGTTATACAGGGCACGCAGACAAATGCGTAAAGCTCAGCAAGCCGGTTCTCAACAACAGCCGTTTTCGCAAAAGTCTCGCCATGAGAATCATATTATCGAAGGCGAAGTGATCAATCGTAAAGAGGATTGATTGACCTGCTTAGTCGCCGGATCAAACCCTTAGAGTGAATCCGCTCAATGTGATTAGTCTTCTCACACTCCAATTGATAACAAGATAACAATAACAACCAGATAAAAAACGGCGGAAATCGATTCAACTTCCGCCGCTGTTAACCTGTTTATTTGTAGAATTAAGGGGTGATATTCAGATTGCCACCAAAGATACCTACCAAACCGATAATAATTAGATAAATTGCCACGATATAGTTAAGCAGTCTTGGTACGACCAGTATCAAAATACCGGCTATTAAAGAAATCAGTGGAGTCAGTGCAATAGTCATCTTTTTTCCTCGCTGTTTATATTAATTTTATTTTTGTACTCACAAAGCATGAAGACTTGGGCATAAAGGATAATACAGATTTACTCGTCTTATTTAATAAGAATATGTTCCATTAACTCGGGAGCAGCAACTATTGCTTCTGGCATAGCTGATGAATGGTGGTTGACGATTAACCATTCCCCATCATTTTGTCGTTCATAAACAAAACTATAACGGGCCTGTACCTTCTGCTCTTGACCATCCTTTGTCAGTGTAAAGGTATAAATTCCAGCATCAATTGCAATATTGCCGTTAATGGAAATATTCTGTTCGTCAATTCGTCCGTTAGGTTGCAAGGCCAGAAAATAACTAAAATAGTCCTGAATGCCTTCATGGTCGGTACGAACCTGATTAGAGACTGTAGGTAACAAAACAGCATCATTTGAATAATATGCCGTTACCGCGGCAGAATCTCCTGTTTGCAGAGCATTATTCCAGCGGTCAAACAGGTATTTAATTTCTGCTTCACTTGCCTGAACGTCTTTGACTTCTGGCTCAGGTGCACAAGCTATCAGCATCAAACCAAGCGTCAAGGGTGCGACCAGCCTAAGAGGATAGTAGATTGAAGATATATTTTTTGTCATAGTGGGCTCCCTATTTTGAAAACAGATTTCCTTAATCATTAGAATAAGGTTTGAAGCTATTTTTTTCTGTTCCAAGTGACATTTACGTTACCACTATTAATTAAACCAAGGAAATGAACCCCGCACATTAACAATGATTAAAGATGGTTTAATGGTAAAACAAGCAACGATTAAGCAGATATTCAGGATGCACAATGCAGGCACATTATTTTCAGCATGTCCCCTTTGAAGGACTCGGCAGTATTGAAGACTGGTTAAACAAGAAAGGCTATCAGATACGATCTACGCAGTTCTATCAGCAAGACACATTGCCAAAAATCGATGAGGTGGATTTTCTGGTAGTGATGGGCGGGCCGATGAGTGTAAATGATGAAGCCCGATATCCATGGCTGACAGCAGAAAAACAGTTTATCCGACAGTTTATCGCAACGGGTAAACCCGTTTTGGGGATTTGTCTGGGAGCACAGTTGATTGCCAGTGCAATGGGCGCCAGAGTGTACCCCAATAATGAAAAAGAAATTGGCTGGTGGCCGATTCAGGCGGTGGCAAACGAAAATGCATCTGCATTGAAACTTGCTGAAACGGCAATGGTTTTTCACTGGCATGGTGAAACGTTTGATTTACCTGAAGGTGCTGAGCGAATCGCTGAGAGTTATGGTTGTCGCAATCAGGCGTTTCAGTTGGGAAAGTCGGTGATTGGCCTGCAATTTCACCTTGAAACCACAGAGGCTTCTGCCCAGGCGATTGTTGAGAACTGTGCTGATGAGCTGGTGCCTGCACCGTATGTGCAATCCGAGAGTGAAATACTATCAGCCGGTCTGCCTAAATATCAGAGCATCAATCAGCTAATGAACACCGTGCTGGATTATTTACACACCGAAATAAAATAGCCTGATAACGAAAGACTTGCTGATTATGACTAAAAATCAACAACTTGAACGATACCTCCGCCAACATATTCCATTGTCAGCGGCCATGCAGGTATCGGTGCGGGAGATGACCCCGCAGACACTGACATTATCTGCACCGATTGCCCCGAATATTAATCATCAGGAAACCGTGTTTGGCGGCAGCGCTTCGACGCTGGCGATTCTGTCAGCCTGGTCGTTATTGCACACTCGTTTGGCAGAAGAGGGTATGGCTTCCCGTTTGGTGATTCAACGCAATGAGGTGGCTTATCTCAAGCCCATGACCGGAGATTTTTCCGCCACGGCCACATTGATGGATGAGCATGATTGGCCGGGCTTTCTCAAGATGCTGCGACGTAAAGGAAAGGCCCGTATTCGCTTAACTGCGGTTTTATATTCCGGAGACATCCTGGCAGGTAAATTTTTGGGAGAATATGTTGCACTGCAGGATATTGAATAGAATCACCCAATAGGCCAAACAATAGCTGGATAATTTACTGATACACTCAGAATAACAAAGCCAGCAACGAAGCACGGAGCCAGGATTCTATGTCGGTCAAACAGCCCTTTGTCTATCCGGAAATGCGACTGGTATTTATTTTATTAATTACCTGTTTTGCTGCCTGGGGTGTGGCTGCCAATATGACCGATCCATTGGTCAAGGTGTTCAGCAAAATCTTTGCAATGAGTACCTTGCAGTCAGCCCTGGTCCAGTTTGCTTATTATGGTGCTTATTTTTGTCTGGCTTTGCCTGCCGCCTTTATCAATCGCCGATACTCTTATAAAACTGGTGTGTTGTGCGGTCTGGGACTGGCAGTATTAGGGGCTTTTGCGTTTTACCCGGCCAGCCTGGCAATGAATTATCACTATTTCCTTGCGGCATTATTTATTCTGGCAGCCGGCTTGTCGATTCTGGAAACGTCAGCCAATCCGTTTGTGATGGCGATGGGGCCGATGGAAAACGCGACTCGCAGACTGAATCTGGCACAGGCCTTTAATCCCGTTGGTACCAATCTTGGGGTGTTTCTTGCCGCCACCTTGATTCTGCCGAATTTGCATATTGCCGAAGCGGCTGATCGGGCGTTGATGACCGTTGAAGAATTACAGCTGGTACAAGGCGCCGAGCTAAAAGCCGTGATGTTGCCCTATGTCAGTATGGCACTGGCATTACTGTTGATTTGGCTGATGATTTTATTTTCAAAAGTGCCGCAACCGCGAGAAGCCGTCGCCTCAAGCATTAGTGAATTACATTTCGCTCAGACGCTTAAACGATTGATGGCCAATACCCATTATCGGTTTGGCGTGGTCGCACAATTTTTTAACGTAGCAGCGCAAGTCTGCGTCTGGACTTTTACCATTCAATACGTGCAGCAGGCTATCGGTGGAACAGCGGCCGATGCCAGCGTTTATCTGCAATACAGTTTGCTGGTGTTTCTGGTTTCACGCTTTGCGATGACATGGTTAATGGGCTATGTTCGTCCCACAGTGCTGATGACAACACTGGCATTAACAGGATCGGCGTTATGCTTGTTTGCGATGTTGAACCCGACTATTCCCGGGGTTTGGGCTGTCGTGTCGATATCTGCCTGTTTATCACTTATGTTCCCCACTATTTATGGAGTGGCATTAAAAGGTTTAGGCGAAGATACCAAATTCGGTGCTGCCGGACTGGTGATGGCGATTCTTGGCGGAGCGCTTTTACCGTTAGTTCAAGGTGCATTAATTGATGTGTTTACTACGGCGATTTCTTACGTTGTGCCTGGCATCTGCTTTCTGGTGGTCGCTGCCTATGGTTATTTTGATGTACTTTCTAAGAGAGCGTGTTAGAAAACATTAAAAATTTTGAGAGACACTTACGGCAATCAAACCGATCACTATCAATGCAATAAGGACACTGATTGTTTTGGTGGTTTTTCCAGGAGTTTTACTCAGTTTAATGGGTGCGTTTTTGGTTTTTAAGGATGCTTCACGAGTGATATTGATAGCCCGAGTTTTACCATCTGCCGTGGTTTCTATTTCAAAACCGAGCATTTCACCGACTTTGGGGCGAGGGCTGCTGGTCGGAAATGCGGAAATGTGGACAAACACTTCCTGTTGATTATGCTCGCAGCGAATAAAGCCAAAACCTCTGTCATCTTTCCATTTAATTAACTTGCCATGCATTTTGATATCAGTTTCTGTAAATAATTAAGTCAGGCACCATAACAGAGTTATTGGTCTGGAGGAATGCTGGACAATCACAGCTCACGCGGATTAATGATGACAGTCGTGATTGCTGCCGAGCAGACAGAAACTGGCACCATCCGCTGACTCCAGCTGAATCGTTGCATGCTCAATAGCAAAATGATCGTGTAAATCATGTTGTAGCTGCAATAAAAAAGCGTTATCCAACGGACTGCTTTTTACCACCAGATGCACAGTTAACGCGGTTTCACTGGTACTTAAAGGCCAGACATGTAAATCATGCAGCGAGTCTACCTGCTCACAATCCAGTAAATACTGCTGGATTTTTTGCAGATCCACATTTTCCGGCACGGCGTCCATCGCGTAATTTAACGATTCACGCAATAAACGCCAGGTACCAACCAGAATAATCGTTACGATCAGCAAGCTGACCACCGGATCTATCCATAACCAGCCTTTGAACAGAATAAAAATGCCGGCAATCACAACACCAAGCGACACTGCGGCATCTGCTGCCATGTGCAGAAAAGCACCACGAATATTCAAATCATGTTGCTGCCCTTTGAAAAATAACAACGCCGTAATCGTGTTGATGACGACACCGATACTGGCTACTACGATCACAGTCATGCCTTGAACTGGCTGGGGATCTAACATCCTGTTGATAGATTCCCAGGCAATGCCGCCCAACGCAATTAACAACATAATTGAACTGAGTAAGGCTGCCATGACGGTGGCTTTGCGAAAGCCATAGGTGCGCTTTTCTGTGGCAGCCTTTTTTGCCAGAACGTTGGCGCCCCAGGCGAGCAACAAGCTCACTACATCACTTAAATTATGTCCTGCATCGGCCAGTAAGGCCATTGAACCAGCCAAAATGCCATAGCTGGCTTCAATAATGACAAACACCACATTTAATAAAATACCAATCGCAAAAGCGCGATTATAGTTAGCGACTTGGTGGTGATGTGGGTGGCTGTGTTCCATATTACTTCCGGGATCAATTAATGGCAAAGCTGATGACTACTTGAGTTTAACAATTCAAGTCTGCCAGATTTTCCGCCCGGCAAGGATCACAATTATTAAAGAAGATGTCTATAAAAAATGCTGTAACGAATCAGGAGCCACTCTGTCGCAGCGCATTGATAATGCGATTTTGTTCTTCTTCGCCATAAAAACTCGGATCATCAAATAAATCACGTTGTTGTTGGTCAAACATCATGTTCAAAGCTTGGGCACTGGTTTGGACCATAGGTTCAAAATGCGCGCTCCTACCGCTGACCAAGTCGACCACACGACGTCGACGATAAGTCGTATATCCACCAAGTATCAACAATACGATTCCAATATAAATCGGTAATCCCTGAGTACCAATCACTGTCATTAGTGAACCGGCTATTACCGGTGCAAATGCACAGCCGGCTCCGTGCAATACCAGCATGTCGGATGAGCCAGAAACAATTTCATCAGGATGCAGCTGATCGATTAATTGAGCAACCGCTAAAGGATAAATAGAAAATGACAAACCGCCCCAGAGAAAAAACATGCCGAACAGAATGCGTTGTGATGGAGCGATGGTCATTAATAGGGCTATGATTGCGGCGAGGATCACCACCCATGTCATCACTTTAGGACGGTCATGTTTATCGGAATAGCGACCAATAGGTATTTGCAAAACAGCGCCACCAATAATCGTCAGACTCATAATCGTCGCGATGCCACTGATGCCATAGCCCAGTTGTATGGCATAAATCGGCGCCATCGCCCAGAAAGCACCCATTGCTAACCCTGACAGAAAGGCTCCGGCGACCGCTAAAGGTGCGATTTTCAATAGGGTTTTAAGGCTGCTTTTGGGCCTTTCAGCAGAAATAATCGGTTGATTACGGCGGGTTAGAGTCAATGGCAGGATGGCCCAGCTCACCAGAATGGATACCAAAGCGAATAATAAAAATCCTTCAGGTGAATCAAGATGCAACATTTGTTGGGCAATGGCGAGAGCCCCTAAGTTAACCACCATATAAAACGCAAAGATACGACCACGTTCATGGCTGGCAGCCTGACTGTTAAGCCAGCTTTCAATTACCGTCATTAACGTGATGTAAGCCAGACCATAAAAGAATCGAAAACCCATCCAGGCCCATTGATCGATAAAGATGACGTGCAAAAGAGTCGTGGTAGCACAGACCGAAGCGCAAAAAGCAAAGGTACGAATATGCCCCATGCGACGGATTAAACGACCACTGACCCAGGTACCACAGATAAACCCAACGAAATAGGCCGACATAATCATGCCCATTACGGCACTGGAAAAGCCTTCGCTGGTCCCACGCAGAGTGAGGAGGGTGCTGATCAATCCATTCCCGAGTAATAGAAGAGCGACGCTCCACAAGATTGACTGAATTGGTTTTAGCAGCGCCAGAGATTGCATACTGTGTTCCTTCTCTGAATGTCCGTTTTGTTTCTTTATGAATCATCACGCACCAAAATAAGGCTGTGATTGAACAGGATAAAGATAGCTTTCCAATTGAGATGCATGACTAAAACCGCATTCTATTGGCCTTTACAGACTAAACTGCTCTCCAGTTTTTCCTGCTCGGAGAATTGTTTAAAGAATCATGCAATTGTTGAACCGCATGAAAACGCTAATAGACGTGTTGATGAAACTGTGTCGGCAGACGACGGTTTTGAAAGCCGCTTAACCAATCAGGCTGTGATACAGCGGAATACCTACGATGACATTAAAGGGGAAAGTCAGCCCTAATGCAGCCAGCATGGCTAATCCAATATCCGCTTGCGGAATGGCAGAGCGAACAGCCACTGGCGCAGCTATATATGATGCACTGGCTGTCAAGCTCGCCAGGATCAATACAGAACCATTGGGCAGGCCAAGCAATTTACCGGTGAACAACCCTGCCAGGGCCAGAATGGTGGGAGCAACGATAGCAAAAATCACCACCGGGATTTTATCGCGGGATAATTTGCTCAGCGCATCAGCGGCGACAATTCCCATTTCCAGGAGAAACAGTGCCAGCACGCCCATAAATGCTCCGGTATACAGATCAGTCACCCCAGCCCCTTGTCTCGGGCCGTACATCCAGCCGATTATTACCCCGCCAACCAGCAGGATAACCCCTCTGTTGGTCAATGACTCGTGCAAAATACTCAACATACCGCCGGATGAGGCTTGTTTTACCCCACTGAAATGTCGGTAAAGTATTAAGCCGATAACAATGGCCGGTAACTCCAGTAGCACCAGGTAAAGTGTGACCTGTCCGCCAATAACCAGTTGATTACTTTCTGCATAGGCCAGTGCAACAGCAAATGTACCGGCACTGACAGAACCATAATGTGCAGCAAAACTGGCACTATCTGCCAGATTCAGGCGAACAATTTTCCAAAGTAATGGAAACAGAATAAGCGGAATCAAAAAACCTAATAAAGCGACCGAGAGTAATTCCGGCAACAGTCCCCAGCCCATATTGCCATGTAATGCCATGCCACCTTTCAGGCCGATGGTCAGCATCAATAACAGGCTCAGCACATCGTAAGCGGCTTTTGGAATAGCCAGATCAGATTTAACCAATCCACCCACCAGACCTAGCAGGAAAAACATGACAACGATGTCAGGCACAAGCGTTCCTTGACTTTAGTGAGACAAACAAAAAGTGGTATTTAATGATACTACAGGTTTTCGCCGTGCGAATTTTACCATTAATTGGCAATAATGAAAGAGCTGTTTATCTAAAATTCAAAGGCGGCAATCAATGGCGCATGATCGGAAAGCATTTTCCACGAAGAATGCGGCGGACATTCACAAACCGTCGGTTCAAGACCACGATAATAAATACGATCCATCTTAAAAATCGGCATCCATGATGGCCAGGTTCTCGCATGGCGTTTATGCAGAGTGCGAAAAGCTTCTTTCAGATCGAGACGTTGTGTGAAATGTTTCTCAGCCTGACCATTCCAATCATTAAAATCACCAGCAATAACCAATGGTGCGTCATGCGGTACGTGTTCATCTATTCGCTCACATAGTGTCTGTAGCTGACGCTTACGTTCTGTTCCGGTCAGCCCTAGATGCAAGCAAACGATATGCAGCTCATTTTGCGTATCAGGAATATGAATCACGCTGTGTAGCAAACTGCGGCTAGCCCAGGAGTAGGGCGAAACATTGATATTTTCCCAGCTTTGCAGAGCATATTTACTGAGAATGGCATTACCATGATGACCGACGCTGTAAACGGCGTTTTTGGCATAAGCAAAATGCGGCCAAATATCTTCAGCAATAAAATCACAGTGGGGGCTATCAGGCCAATGCTGATGTTTTTGCTGATGACCAGTATGTTCACCCTGAATCTCCTGCAACAGCATAATATCGGCATCTGCTTCACGAAGTGCATCTCGCATTTCATGCAGAATAAACTGCCGATTGCCGGTATTAAAGCCTTTATGCAGGTTGTAAGTCAGAATTCTAAGTGATTGTTTGGACATTCCATCTCTGAAAAAGCTTAAAGCAATACAGTAACATCTCTTATCGGTAGAAAATATGACCTATATTAAAGCCCTAACCAAAAAAACGACGGTTAGAATATGGACCGACGTTATGTAATGTGGCTTATGAAATAGCTTTCAGCGAATCAAGGTTGTACCACCGGAAGTTCTTCCGGATCTTTTTTTGCCAGCTTCACTTCACATTCCGGTGAGGCAACCATTTTTTCTGATGAGCTCACTAATAATGAATTTTCCAGAAAGTTACGACCCACCAGAATCGGGAAAGTCATACGACTGCGATCAGCCAGTGTAAAACGGGTTTCTTCGTAATGGTTGCCGACACACAGCCCCATTTCTACTACAAAACGGGTTTGTTTACCGCTGGCCTGTTTAATCGTGACTTTATCCACGATGGGCCGGGTCAATCTATATTCTTTCTCTTCGTGATCGATAAAAGTAAAACGCACCATCTCCTCGCCGTTTTCTTCAACGACCTTTGTATCAACGGCATACATCGAATTGGTTGCAGCCCCGGTATCAATTCGTGCTTTTGTTTGGATTTCACCAGGAAATAACGTGACGATTTCCTGATGGCCAAGCACTGATTGTTCTTCAATATCGACTTTGTTTTCATTGGCGTGGGAGGTGAGACTGAATGCCAATAAGAAGCTCAAAGTTAGGTTGCGCATGCTGTCTATCCTTAATTATGGGGACCAATTGAGTTTTCATCGTCACAACAAAGGCGGCGATGAAAGTAAACAGACCCTAACACAAGCATAATGAATTCAAGCTTAATCGAGGGTAAACAGCTGATTTATCAAATTTTTAGGCTTTTTACCAAGAAGTACTCTTGATATCTAATCTGGTCAACCCCATCTGTGAGCTATCGTTAAAACAGCCAGATGGAGGCAACACAGAAATGGGCGTTGATGCACATAAGGAAACAATGGGTTTCCAGACAGAAGTTAAACAACTTCTCAACCTGATGATTAACTCGCTTTACAGCAACAAAGAGATCTTTCTGCGTGAGCTGATTTCCAATGCGGCCGATGCGGCCGACAAGTTGCGTTTTGAAGCGTTGTCAGATGATGCTTTATACGAAGAAGATGGCGATCTGAATATTCGCGTCGCTTTCGATAAAGAGGCCCGTACCATCACCATCAGTGATAACGGCATTGGCATGACCCGTCAGGAAGTGATCGATAATATCGGCACCATTGCCCGCAGTGGCACCAAAGCATTTTTTGGCCAGTTATCTGGCGATCAAGCCAAAGATTCACAACTAATTGGTCAGTTTGGTGTGGGGTTCTACTCAGCGTTTATTGTTGCTGACAAAGTGACTCTTAAAACCCGCCGTGCCGGCACCACTCAAGAACATGGTGTGATGTGGGAATCAGCTGGTGAAGGTGAATTCAATATTGAAACCATCGAAAAAGCTACCCGTGGTACTGAAGTCACCCTGCATCTTCGCGAAGGCGAAGAAGAGTTTCTCGATGGCTGGCGACTGCGTAATGTAATTCGTAAATATTCTGATCACATCAATCTGCCCATCATCATGCTGAAAGAACCGGTGCCTGACGAAGAAGGCAACATTGATGAAAATGTCATCGAAGAAGAGACCGTTAATAAAGCCACGGCATTATGGACGCTGTCTAAAAACGAAATCACAGAAGATCAGTACAAAGAGTTCTACAAACAAATCGCTCACGATTTCCAGGATCCATTGACCTGGAGCCATAACAAAGTCGAAGGCAATACCGAATACACCTCATTATTGTATATCCCGGCTAAAGCGCCCTTTGATCTGTGGGATCGCGACCGCATGCATGGCATCAAGCTGTATGTAAAACGTGTGTTTATCATGGAAGACAGCGAACAATTGATGCCACGCTATCTGCGTTTTATCCGCGGTGTGATTGATACCAACGATTTGCCATTAAACGTGTCACGTGAAATTCTGCAAAGCAGCAAAGTCATCGACACCATTCGTGCGGCTTCAGTGAAGAAAATTCTTTCTGAACTTAACAAGATGGCTAATAACGAACCGGAACAATATGCTGAGTTCTGGAAAGAATTTGGCCAGGTGATCAAAGAAGGTCCGGGCGAAGATTTTGCCAACAAGGAAGCTCTGGCTAAATTACTGCGTTTTGCCAGCACCGAATCCGGTAACACCGATCAAACGGTTTCACTGGAAGACTATGTCAGCCGGATGAAAGACAAGCAGGACAAAATCTACTACATCACGGCAGAAAGTTTTGCCGCAGCGAAAAACAGTCCGCATCTGGAAGTGTTCCGTAAGAAAGGCATTGAAGTACTGCTGCTCACCGATCGAGTTGATGAATGGCTGGTTAATTCACTGACTGACTTTGATGGCAAACACCTGCAATCGGTTGCCAAAGGTGACCTGGATCTGGGTGAACTGGAAGACGAAGAAGAGAAAAAAGCGCACGAAGAAACCGAAAAGAATTTCGAAGATCTGGTGGAACGGGTCAAGAAAGCTTTGGATGAGAAGGTTAAGGATGTTCGCATCACCCATCGTCTGACGGATTCTCCTGCCTGTCTGGTAGCCGATAATTACGATATGAGCGGTAATCTGGAGCGCATGCTTAAAGCTGCAGGCCAACAGGTTTCTGCCAGCAAACCGATTCTGGAACTCAATCCGGAACATCCAATGGTCGCCAAACTGAAAGACGAACAGAACGAAGAGCAGTTCAGTGACTGGACTTCTATTATCTTCGATCAAGCTCTTTTGGCCGAAGGCGGACAGTTGGATGATCCAGCCAGCTTTGTGAAAAAACTGAACGCGATGTTATTGCAACGCGCTTAATTTGATATCAGCCCATTACTCCGCTTTAGTTGGGGTAATGGGTTTTTTCATCATCCGTTTTATCTATTAAGCTTCGAGAGCAAAACAGAGTTGCCGTGCAAAGCTCCTCTCCTCATCTTAGGTTGGGTTGAAGCATGAAACCCAACAATTCACCTTGTGCATTTTCACGATCCTTCACAAACCTCACATCCGTTTATCCCAAACTCCCAGAAAACTTGATAAAACCCCGCCAGCCACTCACAATCTGAGTCCTTGATATAAAACAATCATCGCGAGGGAAATTGCAGATGAATATCAGCAGAAAACAGCTTGAAATGGCAGTGAAGCAAAATCTTATCTCGCAAAATCAGGCGGATAAGCTGTTCGATTTCTTCAAATCCCAGCCGACTACTGGCCCCAGTTTTGACTTTACCCATGTGCTTTATTACATGGGTGGTTTGATTGCTATTGGGGCGATGACCTTGTTTATGACGTTGGGCTGGGAAAGTTTTGGTGGCTGGGGAGTCTTTTTTATCAGTCTGGCTTATGCAGGGGTTGGCCTGAAGCTGGCAAATCGTTTTCAAGCCAAAGGTTATGCCATTCCTGCCGGTATTTGTGCGACGTTTGTGGTGGCACTGACACCCCTGGCACTTTATGGTTTACAGCAGGGGATGGGCTGGTGGCCGGATGATAGTGTTTATCGTGATTACCATCGTTATATCCAGTGGCATTGGCTATATATGGAATTGGGTACGCTGGTGGTGGGCGGCATGATCTTTTATCGCTACCGTTACCCGTTTTTACTGATGCCGATTGCGGTGACGTTGTGGTATCTGTCGATGGATATTGCCGCAATGCTCGTCGGTGGTTATGCCAACTTTGAATTGCGGGCATTGGTATCAATGTATTTTGGTCTGCTTATCACGCTGTTTGCCTTTTGGGTGGATATGCGTGGCTACAAATCCGGTGACTATGCCTTCTGGCTGTATCTGTTTGGTGTGATCGCCTTTTGGGGCGGCTTGACTTCGCAATACTCGGATAGTGAATTGTCGAAATTCATTTATTTCTGTATTAATTTATTGATGATTGGTATTGGTGTGGTCATTGTTCGCCGCGTATTTGTAGTGTTTGGTGCACTTGGTTCAGCGTTTTACCTCGGTCATCTTGCCAATGAAATTTTCAAGGACAGTCTGCTGTTTCCGATTGCATTAACGGCTATCGGTCTGGGATTGATTTATCTCGGTGTGCTGTGGCAGAAACATGAACAGCAAATCAGCGAGAGCATTCAGGTTCATTTGCCAGCTACCCTAAGGGATTTTCTAGCGGCTAAAAGCAACTGATCTTTATGACTTGATCTTCACAGGCTTAAACCCCACTTGTTACCAGATACGCTAAAATGTCGCTATCATCCGGCAGCTTCATTTGCCACATAACCACCCGCTATAGATGCAGTGTGAGGAATCATCATGCAAGACGACGCCATTCAGGCAGATCATTTACAACGTTTTATCTTTGACAATGCTGCTATACGTGGTGAATGGGTGCAACTCAAGAAAACATGGCAGATCGTTAAAGTTCAACGTGAATATCCACCTGCAGTGGCTTCCCTGCTGGGTGAAATGATCGCCGCCGCCGCTTTATTGGCGGAAACCGTCAAAATGTCCGGTCGTCTGGTATTGCAATGTCGTTCTGATGGTCCGGTCTCGCTGCTCATGGTTGAATGTACCAGTGATCATACTTTACGAGGGTTGGCGAACTGGGAGGGTGAAATCGCCGATGACGCCACCATGCAGGACTTGCTGGGTGAGGGGAATCTGGCGATTACCATTGAAAATGTAGAAGCCAAGCAACCCTATCAAGGTATTGTCAGTGTGCAGGGCGAAACCATCGCTGAAATGCTGGAAGTGTATTTTGCCCAATCAGAGCAATTAAAAACCCGCATCTGGTTGGCGACCGATGAGCACGCTGCTGGCGGTTTGATGCTACAGCAATTACCCGATCAAGATCCCGAACAACATGATGAGAACTGGACTCGAATCAATTTTCTGGCCGAAACAGTCACTAATGAAGAACTGTTGAATCTGGATGCAGTCTCCTTGTTATATCGATTATTTAATGAAGAAATGGTGCGTTTGTTGAGTACAACCATGCTGGAATTTGCTTGCACTTGTTCACGTCAACGAGTGGCTGATACTATCAAGCTGCTGGGGCGGCAGGAAGCAGAAGACATTATTGCTGAACGAGGCTTTGTCGAGTTGGCTTGTGAGTTCTGTAACACGCATTATCAGTTTGACCCGGTGGATGTGGCGGGATTATTCAGTGATCCGCTTAATATCCAGAATGATTCAGACACACTGCATTAAGCTGGAATAAAAAACATGGCGCATATTGTCATTATTGGTGCGAGTACCGGTGGTTTACCTGCTGCTTATGAATGCCGGGAAGTGCTCGACAAAACGCACCATATCAGCGTAGTTTCCAATACACCGATTTTTCATTTTGTGCCAAGTAATCCATGGGTAGCCGTTGGATGGCGTAAGCGGGCCGATATCAGCTTTGAGCCTGCTTCGATTTTAGCGAAAAAACATATCGATTTTTACGATTCCGGTGTCACCAAAATCAAGCCAGCCACTAATCAGATTTTATTGGGTGATAACACCATCCTCAATTATGACTATCTGATTATCGCCACCGGAGCCAAACTGGCGTTTGATGAAATCGAAGGATTCGGTCCAAAAGCTCATACCCATTCCATCTGTACCGTAGATCATGCCGAAGACAGCTATCAGGCATGGCGCGATTTATTAAAAAATCCTGGCCCGATTGTAGTCGGAGCAGTACAAGGGGCTTCCTGTTTTGGTCCGGCCTATGAATTTGCCTTGATTATGAATCGGGCATTACGCAAGGCCAAAGTGCGGGATCGTGTGCCGATGACCTTTGTGACACCGGAGCCTTATATTGGTCATATGGGGTTAGGTGGAGTCGGTGATTCCAAAGGACTGTTTGAATCCGAGTTTCGTAAAAACGATATCAAATGGATCACCAATGCCCGCGTCAAATCCATCGGCAAGGGCAAAATGCTGGTTGAGCAGGTGGATGATAATGCTGAGACTATCAAAACTCATCAGCTGGCCTTTGATTTCAGTATGTTGATTCCAGCATTCAAAGGCGTTGATTGTGTTGCCAATCTGGATGAGGATCTGGTTAATCCCCGAGGCTTTCTGAAAGTCGATGAATTCCAGCGAAATCCAGCCTATCCCAATATCTACGGCGTCGGGGTTTGCGTAGCCATTCCACCAATCGAAGCCACTGCATTACCAGTAGGCGTTCCCAAAACTGGCTATATGATTGAAAGCATGGCTAAGGCGGCAGTTGCTAATATTCACGCTGCTATCGAAGATCGTCCAATCGCCACCCGCGCCAGTTTGAATGCCGTTTGTCTGGCCGATATGGGACATACCGGTGCCGCGTTTGTGGCATTGCCACAAATTCCGCCACGTAATCTGGCCTGGATGAAAAAAGGCCGCTGGGTTCAGTGGGCAAAAATCGCTTTTGAAAAATACTTTCTGTTCCGTATGAAACGAGGTCTGCCAGAATCCTTTTACGAACGCTGTCTGCTGCGTTGTTTTGGAATCAGCAAAACCAAATAATTCCGAACAGCTTCATCCAAAATCTATTTTTCTATCGATACTGCCAGTTTGCCAGAGCGAATATGCAAGTCCCGCTGCGGGAAGGGAATTTCGATATTTTTTTCACGAAGCTGCGTTTCAATTTCCCATAAAAATAATGCTTTGGTTCTTGCCGGCCGACTCATTAATTCGTTGCCGACCCATATCACCAATTCAAAATTCAGACTGCTATCGCCAAATTCGGTTAACCAAACCTCTGCTAATTTGCCCGGATCACCGGTGATAGCGCCTTTAACATGGTTAGCTGCCTCAAGTGCCGCCTCACGAACCAGATCTTTATCTACACCATAAGCAACGCCAAATGGCACATGAATGCGGCGCAGTTTTTCACTGAAACTCCAGTTTGTGACCTGTCCGTTAATAAATTCCGAATTTGGCACCAGAATATCGATATTGTCTCGGGTGGTAATACGGGTATAACGCAGGCCGATTTCCTGAACAATCCCCGTCGTACCGGTTGATACTTCAATAAAATCGCCGACTTTCAGTGATTTTTCCAGAATCAGAATGATGCCGGAAATAAAATTACTGACAATATTTTGCAGACCAAAGCCAATACCAACACCGATTGCCCCACCTATAAAGGCGAGTCCGGTCAGATTAAAGCCAATATAAGACAGTCCGACTAAGGTGGCCGTGATCCAGATGAAATATCGAAACAACCGGCTGATCAGATAAAAAGTGGAGTCATCTATATGTCGGTAGGACTTTCCTAATGTCATGCGTTGCAGGATTTTTTCGACTTTGGCCGACGCCCACCAGGCCAGAAAGACAATTAATACGAAACCCAGCATATTCGAAATAGTGACGCCAGAATCTGACCCCATTATTGGCGTTGTTACCCAGGTAATAAAAATATCCCAGTAATAGTCAAATTCATTCATAAAGATACTTCTTAATTGATATGGCTTTCATTCTGTTTCAATCACTTTCGTATGTCGAGGGCAATGACTTCAATTTGGCAATCATACCGCTGAATTTTGACCCTCAGTCCAGCTCCTTTCGTGATTTTTGGAATCGCAGACAACATGCTTTACAAATGTGACTGCTACCATCCGCTATGCAAAATTTTTCGGGATAGAAAATGGCACAACAAATTAAGAATTGGGTCAATCACTCTTTGGCAATTGCTCAGGATGTCGGGTTGATCATTGTGGCTATCGCCACACTGGTGGCTGTCGGGATTGAAATCAATTTCATGTTTGAAAACGGCACGGTGCTGCTGACCGATTTATTGCTGTTGTTTATCTATCTTGAAGTGCTGACGATGGTGGCAGTGTATTACCAGTCGGGTGAGTTACCCATCAAGTTTCCGTTGTATATCGCTATTGTGGCACTGGCGCGTTACCTGATTCTGGATATGAAAAACATTGATACCTGGCGAATACTGGGCATTACCGTGGCTATCTTATTGCTGGGTTTATCCATCATCGTCATTCATTACTGCAAAACCAATCTGCTGGAGAAAAAAGCCAGATTGGAAGACTAAACCGAGCGTCTCACTGAACCAGTTCGGCTTATTAACCACAATAATGGTTTAAACCAATGCTGACGCCAGGTCAAAATAGTGGCGACACCTTTGGCCGCTAGACTGAGCAACATGATCCAGACCAATACCGCCATGGTTGGGTGATCAGCCGCCAGGCAAAGCAGTAAAGACAACACCAGACTTGAGTAGCCTAAGATACGCAGGCTGAACTGCTCAGAGGGTGACGGCAAACTGGTTTCGATACCCGTGACCTGACGCCAATGAGTTGGCAGACTCAGAGAAAGGCAAGCCATGCCCAAGATAGTAGTAAAAATGGCGGCTAACCAACACACAACTTCAACCACGGCTCGCCTCCAGTTTTTGTGCCGAAAATTCAATGGCTTTAGTGACAGCCACGTTCTCACGTTTTTTTAGAAATCTTGCAGCATAAATCGCGATAGCACTGCTGACCAGCAAGCTCAAATCCACCCCGGCCACCGGCCAGTAATGAAAGGCGGTTTTCAATAAATGATCGCCCGTCGTCACCCAGTTGAGAATCACGGCAGCAACGGCAAGCACAGCAAACAGAATGCTTTGCTCACGCCAGGCGGGTGAGATATGCATATGCCGAACCGCAGAACTACGCCAGAACGCATGCAGCAACATCACACTCCAGCTTCCCCAAAATGCAACTTGTTCCCAGTAACCTTTACCGACCATTTCGGCAGGCAATAACCGATTTGCCACCAACATACTCACGGTGGCCACCAACATACCGGTGACGGTGGTTACGGCCAGAGCATCCACTATCTGGCTGCCAGAGCTACCTTGCAAAGTATGCTGACGTTTACGTTTTTCAACAAAGAAGATAAAGCCGGTGGCAATACAGATTGCTCCCACCAGACCACCAAACACATATAACCAACGTAAGAACCAATGTTCAAAATGCTGTAAATGCAGGCCGGTCAAAAACTCTTCGACTTCTGCCACAGCAGAGCGGGGCGGTTCTTCACGAATTAATTCGCCGGTGGTGCCACTGAAATGCATGCCTTCACCCACCAACGCCACCCGATCACTGCCGGCACGATAAATACTGACATAGCTATTGGCATCACCCACATGGTTTATCTGCAAGAAGCCAACTTCCCCGGGCATCTCTTTCTCAGCCCAGCGTTGTTTGGCCTGAGCCACCATCGCATCAATGGAAGCCATTTCAGCCGGAATGCCAGCACTGTCATGAGGCAGACCTGTTTCATTCGCTTCCACCATTTCATGATAATCATGTAACGGTTCGAGCTGGGTATGCGTCACCGGGAAAAAGAAAAAGCTGGCAAAAATCAGCAACCCCGTAAAGGTAAAGAAGAAGTGAAACGGTAACGCCACCATGCCAGTGAGATTATGCAAGTCCAGCACACTGCGTTGGGTTTGTTTATCGGTGCGGAACGTGAAAAACTCACGGAAACGCTTACGATGAATAATCACGCCACTGACTAAAGCAGCCATCATAATAAAGGCGGCAATACCGACGATATAAATCCCTATGCGATTCCAATTCCAGTTCAGACTGTAGTGCATTGGGTAGAAAAACTTGCTACCGATTTTCAGCTGGTCATCGGGGAACGCTTTACCGGTTCGTGGATCAATGGTGATATTGCCATGAATATGGTTATGACCTTCCGGATCCAGCGGTTGGGGAATACTAAAACCAACGCCCATGATCAACACCGGGTCACGATGCGTAGTGTAAGCCCAGAACTCATCGGCTGGTAACTCGGTGCGAGGTGTCATGGGCCCCTGACTTAAATCATGCAGCAGCGGCATATTGGTGTTGTAATCCTGCTCGTTCGGCTCAACAGAATGCAGAATCGGCAATAACATCTCATCAAAGGATGGCATCACCTGTGGTTCAAAGCGGCTTTCCGGAATCGACCAGCGATCAATTTCACGGTCAAAAACAGACAGGCTTCCAAAAAAGAACACCACCATCAGAATAAAACCCAAGGTCAGGCCAAACCACGTATGCAACCAAGCCATTGATTGTCTAAAGCTACTGAACATGGATTAAATTCCTTGTAAAAATGACTGTTGCACAACACTCGCCAGCACGGTCATCGCCACACCGCCCCCAAACAGAATCAGCCATAACCAGATTAATTTATCGGTGGCCATGCCCCACAAAAACAGGCTGAGATAGACCAGCAAGCCCAGCATCAACATACCCATTTCAGCATCATGAAACTCCACGCCCAACGGAATCAAAGTAGCAATGGTGATGGCAATCAACCCCCAGGTAAATAAATACCCGCCCACCAGACTGGCAAAAATTCGACTGGTTATCGGCCAGGCGGGAGAAGAAAAATTCGGCATGAAAACGGACCTGTCTGAAAAAACAAAAATGCGTCACAGTGAAGGAAATACTCTGTGAACCGCTAAAATCTAATACTGAATGATAATAATTAACATTCACATTGTATAGCGGTATGCTTTTTTATTAAAGTGGGAAAAATGCATCAGCGCAGGAAATCCAGTGATTTGTATAAATCCTTAAGCAAGTGATTGTTTGATTACCCCGGCAATCGGCTAAAGCGGCTATTGACAGCAATGCTATAAATTTAATGGATGCTGTAAAGCCCAACGATTTTTTAAACTTCAGGAAACATAACTCGACATGAATAACGACAAGCGAAGCCATTTCTTTATAAAACAATGGATATTGGTGTTATGGCTTTTAGCCAGTAGTTCGGCATTTGCCCAAGCTCCCTTCGAACTCGCCAATGTGATGACCGAAGCAGGGCAATCGCATTCTTATATCACCGAAGAAAATGATATTAAAGTACCCGTCACCGTGATTCATGGCACACAACCCGGGCCAGTACTGTTACTCACAGCCGGGGTGCACGGTGATGAGTTCCCAGCCATTCTGGCTCTGCAAAGGTTGCGGGAAGAGATTGATGCCAAGGAATTAAAAGGCACGTTAATATTGGTGCATCTGGCTAACTTGCCGGGGTTTCATGACCGCCGGGTTGCTTTGCACCCAATCGATAATAAAAATCTTAACCGCGAGTTTCCCGGAGATAAAAACGGCACCCCAACCGAACAACTGGCCGAGTTTTTTACCCGTGAATTTATCAGTCGTATGGATTTTTTGATTGATATGCACTCCGGCAGCTGGAATCAGCAATTATGGCCACACGTCTATTCACCGTTTGTCGGCGATCCACAACTGGATGAACTAACCTTTGAATTCGCCAAAGCCATTGGCATGCAAAATATCGTGATGTATGGCGAACGCCCACGCGATCCGGCCAATTCAATTTCCTATCCGAATACCGCTATGACTCGCGGCAAACCCGGCCTGACTACAGAAATCGGTCATCTGGGACAACGCGATGAAGACTACATTGAAGAAACCCTCGAGTTATCACGAAATGCCTTATATTTTCTGGACATGCTGCCCGGCCAACCAACACCGCATCCAGATCCAATCATCTATGACAAACTCAAATCCGTTGCCAGCCCGGCTGATGGTTTATTCACCCCACGCGTTGAAATTGGCAGTGCAGTGGAAGAGGGCACCATCTTTGGAGATATCAGAGATTATTTTGGCAATATCGTCGCCGAATTAACCGCACCCGTAAGCGGAACTGTATTGATGATTAACGACACCCCGCCGGTTAAAGCTGGCGAAACACCGGTAACCATTGGGATTGAGCAGGAAAGCTAAGGACTAAACTAAACTAGATATTGATTTTGTTCGGCGAGCAAATTCGAAATGCTTGTCGTAGCGACATGAGCTGGAGTAAAGTCCCAAGACATGGCCCAAGGGTAGTAGGTTCTTGAACCATAAAGTTTTTTCTTCAAACGTAGTTCTCCTCAAGAACTGCAATTAAAGATAAAGTTGGCTAATATCTTAATCCAACCACTGATAATTATTACGAGGCAAACGACCTCATTCACTTATATGTAGGTAACAAATGCAACTGATCGAAGCAGTTATGGCAGATTACGAGAGCACACTTGGCTTCATAGACAAATGTGACGATCACATGTTCAAGATCAAAAACTGGGCTTTAGTGACTACCTCCGCTGTTATTGCTTTTTCTATTTCACGAGATCAAGACTTGATTGTATTGGTCAACTTAGTGCTGATCCCTGCTTTTATGTACTTAGAAGTAATTTACAAGTCCTTCCAAGATGCCGCTATACAACACTCCACCGATCTTGCACAGCGCATGGACATGCACTTAACTGGGGAATCAGACGGGCCTCTTCTCATTGATTACAAATTTGGCTTTGGCCGTAAATTGCAGTACCCCTCGCTCAAACAGATCTGCAAAGTTCTACGCAATAAATATCGTTGGCACATCGTCATTTTCTACGGTCTCATTGCACTGTTCTCACTTGGTGCTTTATTGGTCGGTTGGTTTGTTGCATAACATTTATTAAAGTCGACACCGATATAAATCTGTACTTAATCCAAGCTTTGAAGGCTAAATAGTGTGAGCAACGAAAGGCTCAAATTAGAATGAAAAATGAAATGAAGCTCGAGTTTAAATGGTCTCGTTTGGAATCGTTAACTGCCATCGAGCTTTACGAGATCATCAAAGCGCGTGAATCGGTTTTTGTTGTCGAGCAACATTGTCCCTATCAGGAAACCGATGATTTGGACCTTCACGCCTGGCATCTATTTGCCCTGGTAAATGGTGAACTGGCCACTTACGCCAGAGTCATTGAACCGGGAGTTAAAAGCAGCCAGCCGTCGATTGGCCGTGTGATGACGGTTAAAAAATTCAGGGCACAAAAAGTTGGCCGTGCTCTGATGGAAGAGGCCATCAAATTCATTGAACTCAAATTTCCAGACAATAACATCAAAATCTCAGCACAGGTTTACTTGCAAACCTTCTATGAATCACTGGGCTTTCATGCTTCTAGTGAGCCTTATGATGAAGATGGCATACGTCATATAGACATGATTAAGTTGGCTAACAGGACAACCAAATAATTGGTTCCACACACCTAAACCTACTTTTAACTTTGAACTGACTTTTAATGTTGTTAAATGCTTGCTGCTGCGACACAAGCTGAGTAAAGTCCTATGAAGGCCACACGGATGCCAAGCCATGAATCTAATATTTCTCCCTAGCTTATACCTAATCAAGTTAGCTGATCTTGAATATATTAAGTTTAATTTCGTTGGCTCTACTTCCACACCAATGAGCTAGAAACCATGAAGCCATCAAAATCCACTATGAAAATGCCCGAGTTACTAGTATTTACTAAGTTACTAGTAATTGGTTTTTTGGGTTCAGAGATATGGCGTATCGCCTACTATCTCGGTGCCAATTTTGAACCGACGATTTCTGATATTGGTTTCTATTATAAATTTTCAGGGATTATGTTAATCGTTATGTTATGCCTGACCTACGTAATACATCGTGGTGGATACGCCACTACTATAAAGTTGGCTCGCAGTTTCCGCCTAGATTTGCTGATCGCAATTGGTATCGGAATTTGGGTAAATATATTGGTTTCGCCTTGGTTATCGAAGGCTCATTTTGCCCTTAAGAATGCAGATCCACATTGGACTCCTGCAATCTTAATCATGCTATGTGCCATTCTGTGCTCACCATTTTTTCAAAAATGCTTGCACAGACCCAAAACATCAACTTCACAACTTTATTTTATTTCAGATGAGGAAATTTATGAGAAGAAAGATGACCTCCTTAAAAGCGAGACACAAGCAAAGTCTTTTGCAGAGACTGTTCTAGCAAGTGGCGCTCACACTGGGCTCGTCTTTGGAGTTGATGGACCCTGGGGAGTCGGCAAGACAAGTTTTATTAACTTTGCTCAGCGTTACTGGGAAAATGCAAAAGACAAGGTCATTGTTTGTCGATTCGAGCCTCTTCGATATGCATCTGAGCCTGATCTGGCGGATAGAATAATTCGCGATTTATCTGATGCTATTCAAAGACAGGTATTTGCCCCAGAGTTTAGGCCAACAGCATCACGTTATGCTCGGCTGATAAAGGGTAAAGCCGATATTTCCTTCCTTGGCTTTAAACTTTCTTTGGAGCCATCACAGGAAACGGTTGATGAATTACTTGATGATATCGATGAGTCTCTTAAGCGGATCGGGCGTCGAGTAATTATCGTCATAGACGATTTGGATCGACTAGATGCCCAGACTACCAACAATGTTCTATTCGCAACAAGGCAGACCTTCAAGCTTACTCAGGCTACATACGTGCTCTGTTACGATACGGAGGTACTAGCTGGAAATATGGAAGAGGGCACAAGGGCGCGGGAGTTCCTTGAGAAGTTCGTGACGATCAAGTTGAGTTTGTTTGTTGATAGCACCAGCATCAGAGACTTCTTGCGAAGGGACTGGCAACGACCAGAGAATCAACTGGGCTCAATCCCCTCCGATAGGATGATAAAACTTGGTTCTGTCCTCAATGAATTGGCGGATATCCTTGACAGTAAGTTTGCATCAGACTATTTGCCCATCTTGGGAGATTTTAGGAAAGTTAAGCGTTTTGTTAATGCTATGCTGATTATGCAAATTGAGAAGATCGATTTAGGTCGAACAGACTTTAATAAGCGCGATCTTATCAATCTAATGCTTTTACACCTTAATTATCCGGGTTTATTTCGGCGAATTTATGCCCAAGAAACTGAAGAACGAAGTGGAATCTTTTCTGTTGATCGAGAGATTGGAAAAAGTGAGTACTCGAACTCTGATAAATTTCTGAAGTTTTTAGATGATCAAAAAGGAACATCAGGCTTTTTATTGAAGCAGCTATTTGATGTTAAAACTCTGAACCTTAATAATTTAAATTATAACGATGAAGCTTTTATGGCATCGCGTGCCTGCTTCAACCATCAATACGCCAGAAATCTTGAGAAATATCTTAAGCTACTTGTCAGGTTTGTTACGCCCGAGCCACAAGAGACGTTTATCCTTTATAAAAATGCGGTCGAAAGAGTTCGGGCGGGTATGCCCATTGATTCAGTTCTGTCCTCTCCTGACTTTGAATTGAAAAAAGGCGAGCATGCGCATGACCAGTTTTGGAGCATGCTAGCCAATAATTCACATGATTTCACTGATACTACCGCCGAGGATGCTATCAATACGCTCGTTGATTATCTACCCCTCTATTCGGCTATTGGATATGACAGTCGTGGCTTAAGGCAGACGTCAATATATACCCTGCTGAGACTTTTAGATAACGCTGGGTGGGGCAGAACTAAAGGCCGTAGGTTCAGTAATACAAAAGATAGTGAAAAAGAAGAAATCGCATGGCGAATCTTCGGTGAACATTCCTATGAAAGTAAAGGCCTACTATGCCGGCTTGGAAGTGATGATCGTGGGATTCTTGGTTGGAATGATCTCATGATTTTTAGACTATCGTGTTCCGCAGATCGTCAGGGACAGCTCTACAACATTCATACAGCCTTAAACGTTCACCAAGATGAAAAAGCTGTGACAAAAGAGAATGTTCGTAATCTTGCAACAGATGGAATGAGAAAACTTTCTCAGGAAGTCTTCGCTCTTTTCAAGCGAGCCTATATTACCTCGGGTCGTAATTTTTTTTCGGAAGTCAATAATGCACCAGATGAAGATTTTCTTGGGGAAGCTTTGTCTCAACTAGAATTTATGGCAGATAGTCATCTGAATTTCGATGGCATGTCGACTGATGCTCGTATTTCTGCCTCACGCTCTGTAGTTAAAAGTTTTGTTATTTATCAACTTACTAATAAGTTACCCCCTACTGGATCGGGTGTTGGTTGTGGATATTATGATGAGTTGGGAACGGACGATTGTGGTGGTATAGCTGCACTAATGAATGAATACATATTTGATTTTTGCTTTAACCCTGGCATCCACGAAGATAATATCTACCATTTTCTTGATTACTGCCTTATACACCTCAGTAACCCTTTCTTTTCCAACAATATTGATGAAAAGGATTATTTTCCGTCCAAGGATGAACTCTCAAGGGGGCTTGATGCAAATAAAATGGGGAGGTATTGGAGTCAACACCAGGAACATATTCGTCAGCGAGTCCAGAACTCCGAAGACAGGTTTGTTTACACAATCAATTACAGAGCCTCTTACCGTGACGATTTGCCAAAAGTATTCAAAGTACTTGATGATTTGGCAGAAGACTCGACGGAATATTCAGGTTAGCCAAGGTGTCGTCTTACTTTTTGAGAATGATGTCGATGGAATCAAAACGACACCATGTCAAAAGTAAATTTTATAAACAATTCTGCGGTGAACCAACTTCCCCAGTGCTTAATTTGTTTATTAAGTTAGGCTGGGATTAAGGACATTGAAAATGTTTCGAAGAATTAAAAGATGGTATGAAGGGGATTGGATTGCTTGGGAAAATGATCCGAACGATTCAATTATTGTTATTGGTGGTAATTATGAGCGGCATTGGACTGCTGAAATTGCTCGCTTATTAGTCTCTTTTTATCTTAAACATTGGCAGTGGTGTTGGGGCACTATTATTGCTTTAGTTTCACTTTATGTTGCGCTTCTTGCATTAAAACAATAAGTCAAATTGACATAAGTCATTAAGGGCCAGAGCAAAACCTCATCACCAAGTAAAATGAAATAACATTTTATGTTTGAATTATGACGCTGCCCTTAAAACATAAATAATCATTACAATATTTAGAAATTAAGGGGGCTGCCAACTTGATTGCACAACTCCCTTTGATATCTTGTTAATCTCGATTAACGCTTCCGCTGTTTGTATATGGTACTTATCGTTTTCTGACAGCGTTTTATCGTCGTATTGAGCTAAGCTCTTAACAAGAGAAAAATACTTGCAGCACGCATTGTTAATCATTAATCCGCATAGCCGAAATGGCCAAGCCGAGGCATTGGAAGAGGCCGTGCAATTGCTTGAAGCGTCAGGCATTGAGGTATCTGTTTGTGAGTCTGAAAGCGAGACACACTTGGTTTCGCTCATTGAAGCGTATGAACGAGAAGACGGAGTCATTATTCTGGCCGGTGGTGATGGAACCATCAGCTCCGCTTTGGATGCTATCTATACCTGTCAACGCACATTGGCTATTTTCCCGATGGGAACGGCGAATGATCTTGCCCGCTCCATTGGTGTTCCAGAGGATCTGTTATCCGCTGCACAGCTCATCGTTGATGGCAGGCGTGAACGCATCAGTTTAGGTCAGGTCAATAAACAGGCTTTTATTAATGTGGCTCACGTAGGTTTAGGGGTTGATGTGACACGTGAGCTCACCTCGGATAACAAAAAGTTCTTTGGTGTGTTCGCGTATCTTGGTGCATTTTTAAGAGCAATAAAGCGTAACAAAAGCTTTAAAGTTCAAATTAAAGCAGATGACTGGCACTGCTCAACCAAGGTGATTCATCTGGCAATAGGCAATGGTCGGTTTTATGGTGGTGGGAATATTGTTGATCAACGATCAACGTTGCTGGATGGACAGCTGAATTTGTTTTTTATCAAGCCGCAACGATGGTGGCAACTTTTGTTGCTCGGGCCTAAATTACGTAACGGCGATTTGCATACGACTGACCGCATAGTCCGTAAAGCATCTGAAAAATTCAGTATCCAGACCTCTAAAGCAAAAGCGTTGGAAGCCGATGGTGAATCTAAAACGACAACGCCCGCAGAATTTGAAGTCATCCCTAAAGCCATCGAAGCCATTGTTGGCGATATGCCAACAGCAACCTCAGGAACAGTTTGATATGTTGATAATACGTACAGATGACCAGGCCGATGCTCTGGGGATTTTAAAATTAATCATAGAAACAGCCGACTTTTACCGGGCTATGGGTGAGTTATTAACGGAAGAAAATGTTGATCATCAGCTTTTTGACATTGCCAAAGAGAGGGAGGCGTATGTAGAGCCGTTTCGAAACGTCGTTAAAGAGCTGCACGAACTACCGGTGACACCAGATCCTGATAAAGAATTGGTTGAGGAGCTGGGAGGCAAGATTACCAAGTTACTTTCTGATGATTCAAAAAGTGCTATTTTAGATAAATGTCTCAAAAAGGATGAAGTGCTGTCTGACCTTATCAGCAATACGGCATTAGGTGAGCAGTCGACAGAAATCAGAACATTACTTGATGCTCTGAATGACCATCTCGCTAGCACAAAAAAACAGATATTAAATAACTAAGCGACAACATTCAGACACGAATCATGCTTTAAATCTGAGCCAAAACTGTCAGGCAGTTTGATGCTGAATCAACTTTTACAAAGATGATGGCCCCTTGAAAATACCGGTTTACTCTAATAAAGATGCTAATCGTTGGAGTGAAAACCACGGTTAGAATGAATTAAATGTTAATAATGGAATGAAAAAACGATGGCAGGCAAAAAGCTGAAAGACAAGTTACAAAGAGCACTGATTTTTTTCCTGGTAATAGGTTCACTTTTTGTTATTGCCTTAACGTTCTATCAAGCCTTTTTAAAGATCGCAAAGATTGTTGGTTAGGTTCTCGCTGCTTTTTTACAGCCTGATTGCCGGGATCAATATTTAACCAAGAAACTTTGAATGTGAACACAAGAAGGAAATCATAGTTTAAGCAACTCGATTCCTATCCAACCTTTTAAAAAAATCGCCCGCTGAACTAAAGTCTCAGCGGGCGGATTATGATTATCTGCAAATTAAGATAATCAAAAAATCAATGAGAGTATCCGTTATCTCAGGGCTGTAATGCTGAGCTGATGGCTGCGTCACCTTCAAGTTCAATATAGTCTTCTGAACCATAATCATTCATCACTTTGAGCTCTGCCTGTGTTGCTTTGACATGTAGCTCATCCTTGGTACGAGTGAACTTTTCAAGCGGTATTAAAATGGTTTTTCCACCTATACCGAGTAAACCACCTACAGTAATCACGGCATGAATGTTTTGGCTATCCGGGCTCATAACAATTTTTTCAATGCCACCGACATCTTCGCCATCACTGGTAATGACGTCCATGCCATTCAGTTCATTAGCCGACATATCATATAATCCACCTCTGTTAGCGGGTGTACCTGCACTCGTTGAACCGTATGGTTTTTCATTCATCGGTGTTTGCATATCAACGTCACTTTCGCTGTCCATTTGCGTGTTTCCGATTTCTTCTTCCTCTTCCTCTTCTTCAATCACGCTATCCTGATGATCTGTTAAGGGGCGATCAGTTGCATTCTTCTGTTTATCACCGGTAGTTGAAGATTTATCCATATCGTTACCGGATTTCTTGGCTTTCTCACCAGCGCTCGGGGTGTCAGTGGATTTTTGCATTTCTGCATCACCCTCATTACCTGCAGCAGGCTTTTCAGAATCAATGGTTTTGTTAAACTCATCTTCGTGAGTTGGCATTGCTGGATGAGTTGACGTTGATTCATTTGGCTGCATTTCGCCCTGACTATTGCCTTTAGCGCCATCGATTGTTGTTGATGAATCATCCGCTGCAATGACCACGCTGCTGAATACTGCGGTAAGCGCGCTGGCTATTAATGTTTTGCGAAAAATAGAATTCATAAAAGTACTCCTATTCGCACTATGGGCATTTAATCTTCATCCCAATCCGGCGGACTGGCATCAGACTAGCCTATAGCGAAAGATCAGTATTCACCCCATCAAAAAAAGTATCTGTGCGTTGTCGTACCAAGCGACTTTAAGGTGGCAGAGTGGGTAACAACATTCCGCACGATCACCTAAAATTATTCCGGTAATGTTGAAAGCACAGAATGATGTGAAAGTAGCTGAGCTAATTTCTGCGAGGAGTTCATATGCAATCATCTCTTACAACCTACAAACGAGAGCAATCCGGTGGGGAAGAAGTTGCCAATGCGATCAGTCATGGACTGGGGCTTGCCGGTGCACTGATTGGAACGCCTTTTTTAATCACGCGAGCACTCAGACACGGTGACACGGCCTTTGTTATTGGGGTGAGTATATTTTGTGCGACGATGATAATACTTTATCTGGGGTCTTCAATTTATCATGCCTTACCAGCAGGCAAAGCTAAGCGGATCTTCCGGCGTATTGAACACTCTGCAATCTATCTATTGATCGCAGGAACCTATACGCCTTTTACCTTTGGCGTGCTGAAAGGCGTCTGGGGCTGGACGCTGTTTGGTATTGTATGGGGACTGGCAATGTTTGGCATAGCCCTCAAAATATTTCAGAAACAACATCATCTCGTTCTCTCAACGGTGCTTTATTTATTGATGGGATGGGTGATCGTGATTGCTATCAAACCATTAATGGCAAACTTACCGACTGCTGGTTTGCTATGGTTAGTCGCGGGGGGATTGGCTTATACCGCTGGTGTTGTGTTTTTCGCCACCGATTCAAAACTGAAATATGGTCACTTTATCTGGCATCTATTTGTGATTGCCGGCACGACTTGTCATTATTTTGCCGTGCTTTGGTACGCTGCTTAACCACTTTATGTAACAGTCAGCGATCTCGTTCGTCTTTGAGCTATAACCTGTTCGAGGATTTTTATTATGAATATGTTTGGAAGTATGGTTCTGGCTGCCATTTTTTTCTTGTCTGGCGCGGCAAAATTGGCGGGTTTGGAGTTTGAGATTCAGGCTTTTGAGCGTTGGGGATATCCGCTGTGGTTTATGTATCTAGTCGGTTTTATTGAAGTATCAGGTGCGGCGGTGTTACTGATCAAATCATTGCGTGCAGTTGCCGCAGCGGGATTGGGTTTGTTTATGATTGGCCCTGTGGTGACGCATGTTTTGCATGCAGAGTGGGGCATGATGGTTGTTGCTATAGCAATCATGCTGTTTGCAGGCTGGATTGCCTGGCAATGGCGGAAAATGGTCTCGTTAGCATTTTTAATCAAGTGAATAGCGTTTTATGTTTGAATGTTTACCCTGACTTCAGATATCAGGTGATTGAACTCTGAACCGTGGTTGTTGCTGTAGTTGAATAGGGTACGAAACATGTTAAAGCGATTCCGAAATTGGCGTGAAGCCCGACGAATTAAAAAGATGGGGTTTACCGCCGAGCAGTGGGAGTCTGCCATTGCTGACTGGTCCGTGATGGATCGCTATCAGGGGGCTGAGCGTGAGGCCCTTCGTGTATTGACCTTTCGCTTTCTCGCTCGCAAAACAGTGCTTTCTGGGGCCGAGTTTCAGTTCACTCATGCGATGTGTCTGAAACTGGCCACCATGGCCTGTGTACCCATCCTGCATCTTGGTCTTCACTGGTATGACCATTGGCAGACGCTCATTCTCTATGAAGGCGATTTTGTACCCAATCGTCCTCATCGCAGTGACGATGGTGTGGTGCATGCGGAGAGTCCTGGTCTAAGTGGTGAAGCCTGGCATCGCGGTCCGGTGATTTTATCGTGGCAGGCGATAGTTGAAAGTGGACCGAATACACGTCATAGCAAAGCCAGTAACGTGGTGATTCATGAATTGGCGCACAAGCTGGATATGTTGCGTGATGGGGCCAATGGCGCGCCGCCAATGCACCCCGATATGCGTCCTGGTGAATGGCACGATATCTTTACCGCCGCGTGGGATCGATTAGAAAATGATCTCCAGCATCATCGCTCGTTACCGGTTGATGATTATGCCTTGACCAGTCCGGCTGAATTTTTTGCGGTGTGCAGTGAAGCGTTTTTTGAGGCACCCAAAACCATGAAACAGGAAATGCCTAAGGTTTATCGGCTGCTGTGCCAATTTTATCGTCAGCAGCCGGTGTCTTTGGAGAATTCATAGTGTTACGCTTTTAAGCAATTCATAAATGAGTGTAATCATGAAACAAACCGGAAAAATTAATTACCTTGAAATGCCATCAAAAGATCTGGATGCAACTAAGCAATTCTTCAGTGCAGCGTTTGGATGGTCGTTTGTGGATTATGGCCCTGAGTATGTTGCCATTGAGAATGCCGGGCTGGATGGTGGTTTTTTCAAATCTGACAAGGTGGTAACAACCGAGAACGACAGTGTGCTGGTCGTGCTTTATAGTTCTGAACTTGAAAAAACGGTTGAGAAAGTCAAAAGCGCTGGAGGCCAAATTATCCAGAGTATCTTCTCATTCCCCGGTGGCCGTCGGTTTCATTTCACTGATCCTAATGGCAATGAATATGCGGTTTGGTCTGAATAGAGAAGCGGCCTTACTATTTGACCAACCATATTCAATGCGTAGCTGAACATGGTGCTTTGAGGCGGAGGGAAGTTGGTCACAGAATGTAGTATTTATGTAGCACAGACTCGATGCATTACTTTTAGCACTTAGAAAGTATCAATTTTTATTAGAAAAATGACATTTACAGACGCATATAAGTAGAATCGAAAGCTATATTTTGTAGTAACTTAAAGCGTTCCAGCCCATTAGGGAAGTAGACGTAGTTTGTACTGCAAACATTTTGTCGGTAGCGGGACATCAGAAATATGTTGAGTTGGGTTGAGTGACTACCTATTCAAAGACTGTGGTACATGAATCACCGGTTCAGGCGAAGACCATTGTCGGGGTGGCCTTTGTGGTCTTGATTTTTTTCATGCCTTTCTCATTCTATAACTTTTTCCTGGGACGGTATGTTTTGGGGGTGGGCTCGGTCACTGTCGTCTTGCTCATGATTATCAATGCCTGGAACTGTTGGCACGGTCGTTATTATCCGTTAATGATTTTATTTGGTTTGGCACCAATCGGTGTCGCCTTTCTGGGCTTAGCCATCTATCAGCAGGGGATGATTGGCTTATTATGGTGTTACCCTGCAGTGATTTCCTTTTATTTTATGCTGCCCGAACGCTACGCGTGGGTGGCAAATATCCTTTTGCTCACGATGGCGTTGCCAATGTCATGGCTGATTTTAGCCCCCGAACTGGCAGCGAGAGCTACGGCTACGTTGCTTTGTGTCAGTACATTTTCGGTGATTTTTGTTCGGGTGATCAGTCATCAGCAACGCGAGTTACACGAATTGGCTATGACGGACTCGTTAACCGGTCTGGCGAACCGCGTACAGTTACATGGCTCGCTGGAACATGCTGTGCAGCAGTATGAACGGCATCAGACACCGATGACGCTGATTGAATTGGACCTGGATAATTTCAAGATGATTAACGACACCTTGGGGCATGATGCCGGGGATGACGTTTTGATGGGTATAGGTAAGCTGCTACAAAAGCGTATTCGGCGATCCGACAAAGTATTCAGGGTTGGCGGCGAAGAATTTCTGATACTGCTTTATGAAACAGATCCAGCTCATGGTTTGATGGTAGCGGAAGAGCTGCGTCAGACCATTGAAGTGATGCCACTATTGCCGGATCGTAATGTAACAGCCAGCCTTGGTGTCGCGACATTGCAGCCTAACGAAAATTGGCGTGACTGGATGAAACGCAGTGACGACAACTTATACCGAGCCAAGAAAGATGGCCGCAACCGCGTGGTGGCCTGAGAAAAGCCTGTTTATCACATTGGATTCGATTTGCTTTAAAGCGTTATGGTAAATAAGGGTTAAATGTAGTTGGCCACTTTTCCCTCGTCGTGAATTCGCTAAATCAGAGTTTCACTGAGCTCGCAGCATCAAATAAATCGACTTTTGCCAGTTTGTGATATTGCCGATATGTGAAGTGACTAGTATGGATTGAGAAATGTCATTCCATCGAGGTCGCTATGAATACCCCATTACACACGTCATTGAAACCTGAAACTACGCCCGGCGTTAAACCCTCCCATCCTCTCGATCCGTTAACGCTTGATGAGTTAATGGAGGCCACGTTATTGCTGAGAAAAGAGAAACAGCTTGCCCCGTCATGTCGGTTCCCTTATCTGCAACTGGCTGAGCCTGCTAAGGACGAGGTGTTGGCATTCGAAGCCGGTAAAGCGTTTGCACGATGTGCTTTTGCAGTGGTGCTGGATAAGGCGACGGGGATAATTCATGAAGCAAAAATCGACCTGATTGCAGAGCAGATTACCGAATGGAAAGAGCTGGATCCGGAAGTCAGCGGCCATCCACCGATTATGATCGAAGAGTTTTTCAGCTGCGTAGATATTGTGCAGGCCGATGAAGGCTTTTTGGCGGCGGTGAGACGCCGCGGTTTAACCGACAAAGATATTGAAAATATTCAAATCGATCCCTGGTCATTTGGCTATTACGGCGAGGATGAAAAATATCGTGGTCGTCGCTTAATGCGTGGTGTGGCCTTTGTGCGTGATGAGATTGTCGATAATGGTTATGCCCGGCCGATTGAAGGCTTGATGGCAATTATTGATCTTAATGAAGAAAAGGTCATTGAGATTATTGATGACGGCAAAAATACCCCTGTACCCAAAACCAAACGCAATTACGATACGCCTTCATTAGGCAAACCCCGTGAAGGGTTGAAACCGTTACATATCGTGCAACCGGAAGGGGTGAGCTTTACAGTGGATGGCTGGAAAGTCGACTGGCAAAACTGGTCGTTCCGGGTCGGCTACACCCCGCGTGAAGGCTTGGTGTTGAACCAGATAAGCTACAAAGATGGTGAGCAGGTTCGGCCAATTATTTATCGGGCAAGTATCAATGATATGGCGGTGCCGTATTCGGATACTGCTTTGAATCATTATTGGAAATGTGCCTTTGATGGCGGTGAATATGGTCTGGGTCGTATGGCCAATCAACTCGAATTGGGCTGTGATTGTCTGGGGGCGATTCGTTATTTTGATATTCCAGCGGTGGATGATCAGGGCCTGCCGTTTTTGATGAAAAACGCCGTGTGTATGCATGAAGAAGACTACGGCACCTTATGGAAGCACTACGAGTTTCGCAGTGAAACTTATGAAATGCGTCGCTCACGTCGGCTGGTTATCAGCTTTTTCTGTACCGTAGGCAACTATGATTATGGCTTTTACTGGTATCTGTATCAGGACGGTACGATTCAGCAGGAAACCAAATTGACCGGTATTATCCAAACCAGCGGCATGGTGCCTGGCGATAAACCCAAATTCGGTGGCAGTGTCACACCGGAAATTTACGGCCCAACCCATCAGCATTTCTTTAATGCCCGTTTGCATATGATGTTGGATGGTGAACAAAACTCGGTGGTGGAGACCAATTTTTCTCCAGCGGAAGAGAATGCCGAAACCAATCCGTGGGGCAATGTGTTCAAAACCGAAACAACGGTATTTAAAACCGAACTTGAAGCGACTCGTGAAGCCAATGGTGCGACGGGACGGTTCTGGAAAATCATTAACCCGAATCTGAAAAATGCCGTAGGCAATCCACCAAGTTACAAGTTAGTGGCAGAGCATAATCCAGTGATGCTGGCGGGCCCCAATAGCTTTATTGGTAAACGCGCTGGTTTTGCCAGCCGACATTTATGGGTGACGCCATATGATCCCAATGAAATGTATTGTTCTGGTATGTATCCCAACCAGAATAAAGGCGATGGCTTGCCTTACTATGTGGCGAAAAATCGGCCGATAGAAAACACCGATATTGTGGTCTGGCATACCTATGGGCATACCCATGTCTGCAAACCGGAGGATTTTCCGATTATGCCGGTGGAGTACGTCGGCTTTTCGTTAAAACCCAATAACTTTTTTGCCGGCAATCCAGCGATGGATCTGCCTAAAGATGTCGATCGTCAGAGTGTTGATACGGCATCGGCTTCTGGCAGTTGTTGCTCAAACTAAATTAAGACCATGTTACTCACCACAGTGGATCTGTTATGCAGCGTGATCTTTGTGATCACGTTGCATCAATGGGCGGTTGCCAATCAATTACTCGGCCGACCGCTGTTATTTGTCATTGGCAATGTGGTGTTTTTAAGTGGCATGCTGCCCTGGTTTGATGCCGTGGCACGCTATTCCATCTGGCTGCACAGTGCGCAAAGTGTGATGGTGCATCATCTTGCACCGTTATTATGGATCACTGCGTTACGTCATCAGCCAGATCGCTCGATTTCTAATAACATTGCTGTATCGCATTGGCCATTTAGCTTATTAATGGGCGGCTTTGCGGTTTTAACCTGGGTGTGGATGTTACCGTCGCTGCATCCGTTGTTTATGCAAAGTGCGTTGCTATATAGCGTGATGAAATGGCTGATGGCGTTAAGTGGAATCGCCCTGTGTTTAATGATGATACGACAGCATCAGCATTCGGCTTACTGGCAGAACTTAACCCTGCTGACCGTCATCATGCCGTTACTGATTTGGGGTGTGTTGATGTTTGTATTTCCGACAATGTACAGCGCGACGCATTCACATGCACACCATCACCATATGATGATGAACAATGTCCCTGATTGGTTGCAGCTTTCGTCGGTAGCTGATCAATATCTGGGTGGTCTGATATTTATTATGGCCGGATTAGCTTACTGGCAGACTGGAGTGTCAGGCATAAAGCTTACGCGTCATGCTCGGCGTTTCGCCGAATAAGCGGCGATATTCCTGTGAAAAATAGCCCATATGAAAGAAGCCGTAATTGGCAGCAATATCGGTAATCGAAAAGCCTGATTGCAATAACTCACGCCGGGCAGCATTCAATTTAACGGCCCGAAGATATTGCATCGGTGAGGTGCCGGTGGTTTTATGAAAGCTGTAATTCAACGTCCGGTGCGGGATATGTAACGATTCACAAATATCCACCACACTGGCACAGCTGCCTTCACTTGAAGTTACATAGTCATGGCAACGTTGCACGATATAGTTATGTTGATTGCCTAAGCGTTTTGGCTGACTGATGCCGGTTTCGTCAGGCTCATATAACGTCAATGCAATCAAAATAATATGATCCTCAACGGCTTTTAATCGTTGCTGATTCTGCGTTGCGGATAGGGCTGATTCATTGGCTGTTAATTGCCCAACCAGCAAGGCAAGATGATGTCGAAGTTTGGTCAACGTGACAGAATCCGTTTTCACGCCATGACTTTTTTTAAAGCCGATAAGCCGTAAGTAGGTTTCCGGGCTCAATAAATTTTGCAGACGTTCATCGTCAATCGAGATAATGCTGTAATCCAGCTCGGCCGGGCCAACAAAGGCAAAGTCACTTTCATAGGGGAGGAGAGTTACACCGTCAGCCATGATCTGCCGCGCCTGTTCCGACGTGTCACTGACATCCATATGATGAGGAATCATCAAGCTGATTTTGCCTGTCGGCGTGTGGGTGTTCTGCACCACACTTTGTTTCATTCGCTCACGAAATACCCGAACCGAATCCAGCTGGATATCTTCGAGAAAACCTTCAAATTTCCCCGAGCTTAATTGAGCATATTCCTGCGGCCAGTTTTGTAATGAATGTGCATGTTGATTCACATCATCAAATACAGCAGATTGACTGAGCATATTGCTGAACCTGTTACGGCTAATAATCTGATATATAAGCAAAAAATGCACCGTCTCAGCTTGAGACTGACTTTGCGGCTTGGCTGAAAAATTTAATTCAATAAAACCAATACCTTTGAGCCGAAACTGAGATTTTTTGTCATTAAATATGACTTAGAGAGAATCAATGATATTGCCCAAAATTAGGGCATGATTAATAAACAGGCTTCAATTTAGTTCAGTTTATTAACAATGATCTGATAAGAATTAAACGTTTCCACGCTGAGTGTAAAAAACCATAAAGGGGGCAGTGAGCACCCCCTTGATTTAGCGTTAAAAATATCTGTTTAACAGTTCACAGTTTTAGATTGTTTTGATCTGCTAACCGCTGTTTTAAGATCAGAACTTCAACGTCAAACCGGCATAAACTGATCTGCCCATACCGGGTACGGTCACACCCCATGGAACCGATGTATTCATGGTGGCTCCCTGACCTAAATAGGCACCGGAAAGCGGGTGGCTGTAGAGACGATCAAAGACGTTTTCCATACCAAAATCGACACGCGCCAGTTTCCATTCATAACTGGTACGCAGATTCACCAGACCGTAGCCTGCAGTTTCGATTTCGTTGCGTTCGTTGTTGACCTTGTCTTTACCCGCGACCAGCACCCATTCAACATTATTACGCCAGCCGTTTTTGCTGTGCTCCAGCGACAGCGTGGAGTTCAGCGGCATGATGTTATACAGATCATCGCCGGTATCGCGGTTTTTACCCCGAACATAACTCAGAGTGGCGGTTCCGGTAATTTCTCCCCACTTTTCAGACTGATAAAGCGTTTTGAAACCTGATACATCCATACCGTAAAGTTTGGCTGAGACATTCTGATATTGCAGATAGACAAAATCATTGTCGCTGGTCAGATTGGCAGCGTTACAGGCTCCACCGCCGGTGCTGCAGCGCTCTGCATCAATAAAGTCATCAACATATGAAATATACGGTGTCAGCGATACATGCCAGTCATGTTGTTGGGCATCGTGAATATTTGCCGTGAAGCTCAGTGTATGAGCGATTTCAGGATCCAGATCCACATTACCCACATAACCATTGCCATCACCCAGCAGATTCACCATGCGCATTGCCATGCCGTTGGTTGACCAGGCAAAGCGTTCGTATAAGTTAGGCGAACGGGTTTTCTGGGCATAGCCAAATTCGTAATCATGTGTATCGGCAGGTTTAAATCGAGCCAGCAAGGTCGCATCAATATTATGATCAGTGATATCTCTATCGCTGGCATTGAAGGCATCCGCAGCTGCCTGATACATTGTGTTGTAACCTTGCACATCATCGGTATTCATCTTCACGGTTTCATGGCGAACGCCTGCTACCGTAGTCCATTGACTGTTCCAGGCGGCTTCCCACTCGGCAAATACGCCGTAACGATCCCGCTCCCCATTGTTAATATTCCAGAACGTATTCGGAGCCATCATCATGCCACCGGAAGCTTCCCAGAAATCATCCAGACGATAGCGTTGCAGCTCAGTACCTACACGGAACAGATCACGTTTATTGGCATTGATTTCGGCTTTGACAGACAGGCCACGGTTATCGCCTTCGGTTTCCATGGGCATACCATTAGCGGTCATCATTCCCGAGCCATAGAGAAACTGTTTATCATCACCAAACTGCATTTTGTGATGGGTTTTTTCACGGTAAAGCGAGGTTTCCAGCGAACCCCAATCAAACAGGCCGTCATAAATCAGATTGATTTGATTACTGCGGTTTTCCGTCATATCCATACGTTGATTGGGCCAGCCCTGATACGGAATGTCCTGATGGGCAAATTTGAGCTGGAGCTGGTGATTATCCAGTTTATAGGCAAAATCTATCGCATGATTGCGGCTTTCGTAAGCGGATGAACCAACTTCATCAGCATCCAAAGAACGGCGATCGACTGCGGCATTACCGGCCGGTTTGAAATTGCCTCCGGCATCATAGTTATTCGCTTTGGCAGTGGATCCGGTGTAAGTGATACTGAAGTCTTCTGATGCCAACGTAGTGGAAAGATGAGCGCCACGAGCGTCGCCATTGCTCCGGTAGTAACTGCCGATTTCACCTTTGCTTAACGTCTGGCCTTCAGCTGCATATTCCGGTTGTTTGGACTTGGCGATAATGGTGCCACCGATACTGTCACCACCCAAGCTAACCGGTGCGATGCCCGAGTAGATCTGAATTTCTGAAACGCGTGATGGTGCAAGATAGGAGAGTGGCGGATTCATATGATTGGCACAGGCCGAAATCAAATCCATGCCATCGACTTTAATACGCAGACGATCATCGGCAAAACCACGCATAAATGGCAGACCTGAAACACCTCCACCCGAATACATCGACATACCCGCCACATCATTGAGAAATGCAGCAGTATCAGACTTATAGGCGCGTTGGGCACTGATTTCGTTTTCATTTAAATTATTGCTGTCTACAGTAGGCACCGATGTTGCTGTCACCGTGACGCGATCCAGCATTTCCTCATCGTGTTCATGAACGGCGTAAACAGGAGAATGAGCCAAACCTGTCAGTATCATCAAAGCTAGGGGAGAGAGGCGTTTTATCATAGTTGCTGTTATTCCGGTTTAAAAAGTTAAACCAAGAATAAGCACTATGTCAGTATAAAAAGTGTGGGATTTCGGGCACTAATGGGTGAAATCCCACATTTCTTAAACAGCTGGGCTTTTAAACCACATTCCCAAGAGGAACGTGGGAATGTAGTTTGGTTATATTACCAACGCATTCTCAGCGTAGCTGACAGATCATGGCGTTGGTCAGAGCTAGCCCATTCTCCTTGATAACCGAGTTGTATTGAGGTCAGTTCACTCATCTGCATATTGAGCCCCAGGCCTAATCTGGCTCGGTTACGGTCAAGTTCTGGGCCCTCGACCTGGAAGTTCGCCAGCGAAGCACTAGCGAATCCGGCTCGCATCTGAGCTTCGTTATCCATAAACTCATGCACCCAGGTCAGTTCGGCCGAAGGTTGGATGCGGTAGCCACGCTGGGTTTTCCATTGATGGGCAATGCGCGCTCCGATAGCAGAGCGTAGCGAATCCTGCTGATCACGGCCTACTTTAAGATTAGCTGCATCGGCATCTTTTTCAACAAAACCTTCTCGATTCACATGGGCATATTCCAGCCCAGCGAGTGGCGTGATGCTAGTATTCATATTCACATCAATCAGTCGGCCAACTTCAACGGCTAGATTGCTGGCCCATGCTTGGTAATCTGCTCTGGCAGCTGAATTGGATAAACCCACAGTGATACGGCGTTTGCTCTCAAAATCATGATAGCCAACCCCAGCGATCCCACTCAGATAATAGTTGTCTGTAAATAATCTTTTGCCATACAAAGCCGCCTGATAACTGTCTACATCCAGATTGCCTTGAGACACACTGGCATCAGTGCGGTTATAGCCGAAAGCCAGCCCCACCGTGAGTGCATCATCCACATATATCTCCCGACCGGCAGCTGTGCCAGCTGATTTGTAATAGGCACCGCTGGCATTGGATGTGCCATCAATATCAGCATAACTGCCTGTACCACGCAGCCACCAGCCACGATCGGTAGCGGGCTTTTCACCCATCAAGGACGTTCCTGCATCGGTCATCGTGCCGTTGTCATTGTAGGCAAGTTGGATCTGACCGTTATTGGCTGCGGTAGGAGTGCTGCTTTGCAAGCGATCAAACAGTAAACCCTGGAACTGATTCAGTGACTGCAAGGCAATCAGATTACTGTGGGTATGCTGCACACCACTGAGCGAGTCATAGGCTTGCCGGGCACTTTGGACCGTCAGGATATTGAGGTTATTGAAAATGCTATCCAGACCGCTGTCGCCATTGTTGAAGAGGGTGTCAAGCGAAGTGCCGACAGCTGTCTGATTAGGCGTACCCGCGGCTGAAGCATAGTCAGATGAATTACGGCTCAGGTTGAGGAAAACATTATTGGCATCGTAAGTCAGCGTTGGTGTCAGAAAAGCGAGATTTGAGCTAACGCTATTAAATGTGGTGCCGCCCAGGCCGCCTGCTGTGGTAAGAATAGTGTAATCGGTGCTGAGATTATAATTCCCGGATTCGGGACGCACCAATACCGTGCCGTTAGTAAGCGTTGCTGTGCCGGTGGCATTAATCAAATCGGAATTGCCTGCCGCATCGACCTCCACTTCATAAACCCCGCCGCCGGAGAAATTCACATTACCTGAGACGTTCATTGTGCCGATAGAGTTACCGGGAGTGAGGGTACCGCCACTGAGTGTGATACTACCGAACGTACCGCTGCCACCCAGCGATCCACCTGAATTGACCGTTATACCGGAGTTGGCAATGGAGCCATTCACCACAAGCAGTCCATCATTGATGACTGTGGCGCCAGAGTATGTGTTATTGCCAGACAGGGTAAGGGTTCCGGAGCCTATTTTAGTTAAAAAACTAAAGTTAATAATGCTGCCGCTAAAAACAGTGGACGTATTATCGCCGCCAACGGTCAGTGTATAGCCAATCAACCCGGTATCCACATCAACAGTACCATTACCTGCTAACGAGCCAATTGTCAGATCATATAACGATTCAAGCGTGGCACCAGTACCAACAGTAACCGCACTATTGTTTCCCAGTTTTCCGCCGTCATAGACGACTAACTTTCCGCTACTAATATTAGTGTTGCCGGTGTAAGTGTTATTACCACTGATATACGTCTTGCCGCTGCCAATAAAATTGACGGCGGTGCTGCCCGTTATTCTGATGATATCACCGCCCGAAGTGCCATCATCGGTAAAAAAATAATTACTCTCATTATGGTTGAAATTGAGTGTTGCTGTACCTGGGCCTCCATTGACCGCCGCCGCATTGAGAATCCCGGCTGCACCACCATTGCCGATATTCAGTGTGCCACTGCCGTCAACGCGTGCCAAATCAACATTACCCGTGCCACTGTTGATATTGACCAATCCATCATTGATGATGTTAAGTGTGCCGGTGCCCTGATCCCCCAGATATAAATTGCTGCTGTTGTTCCAGCTGGATCCCGTACCGCCCACCGTTACTGTTCCCTCGCCGCCCGCAGAGTTGCCGATAGCACCGGTTCTGTTTCTGACCCTACCGCCATTAAGTATGTTAAGCGTGCCGTTGCCCGAATTGCCTACCCTTATGTTGGTATCAATGTTTGTCAAATTAGAGCCAGTCCCATCCACTGTAACCGTGCCGTTACTGCCAGCATTTTCACCTATAGTGGTGCTTAAAAAGGAATCGCTATTAAGCACTTCACCACCATTGGTAATAGCAAGAGTGCCAGTGCCGGAAGAGCCGACAATTAACTGGGTAATTGGGCCGGTAAACTGCCAAAAAGAGCCTGCACCGTCCACCGTCACTGCGCCGCTGCTGCCAGTATTGTCACCGATTACATTAGTGGAAAAGCTTTCCAATTGACCGCCGCCAAAAATACTGAGCGATCCATTGTTTAGGTTACCAATATTGACATTGTTCGCTACCGAGCCGGTTGTCTGTATCTGAGCGGTGCCTCCGTTATCGACAAAAACGTTACTAATCTCATCAGGAACCGTTGCGCCAAAGTCATCGGACCAGTTGCTGGCGTTTTCCCAGTCGCCAGTTCCGGCTGTCCAAATTAAATCATCGGTCGCTGCAACGCATAGATGGGGAATCATGCTTGTAAGGGTTGCTAAGACTATCCCAGCTTTTGTGTGTGGGTTTCTATTTTTGTTTTTGAGAAAGTGAGTTTCTGTCTTAGCCGTTTTGGCCTTCGAAACGGTTTTGCTGATAAACCGGTAATGGCGGTTCATGGATTATTCCTATTGAGCGAACAAATCCAGTTAACTTACGCAGTTATTGGCAGTGCGACTATCCGATTTTCGCAAACCGAAAATTTGGACCGGAATTAGTTAAAAGCACGACGCAATGTGGCAGAGGGGAGTTCTCCAAAAAGCTGAACATAATCACTGGAAAAGCGACCCAGATGCCAGAAATGCCAGTGAAAAGCCACTTCGGTTACCGTGACATCACTATCTTTTGGTCTTAAAAGCTGAGCTCGTACCCGATTCAGTCTCAGTCGATAAAGATAGGTGTTTGGCGTGATGTTCAGTACCTTTTTAAAGCAATACTGCAGATTGCGTTGACTGATTTTCAAGTCGGTACAGATATCGATAATACTGGGACAAATGTGGCTTTCAAGATTTGAATTGACATAGTCTATGGATTGATTGACCAATTCACGTGCTCGCCGCCGAGCAATGATATCCGGCGTTGTCGCTTCGTTGATCTGAGACGAATCCAAGGCTAGTAACACCTGTTCCATGATGCATGAAACCATGCTGGTTTCATGCTGGCTCAGGTTTTGGGATGAATTAAATACCGAATTTTCATAAAGCGAGTCAGTAAAACGATCTAAAGGACGGCGGTCAAGCGCATCAAACATCAGCAGACTGGTAGGCGTGTTTTCCCAACGTTTAGGGTTAATCGTCCTGGCCGACTCCAGCAGGATCGATTCTTCAAACCGGTAATAGACGGTTTCAACATTGGCACCGACCTGAATATCCAGTTCGGCATTGCTGGGAAGGAAAAATAAGGCGTTGTTAAACGCATTGTATTCAGAAAACCGAAGGATGGTGTTGGTTGAGCGAACAAAAGAGACGGTACACAACTTTGCATCCATGATGCCGCGTTTATGAACGGCACAGTTTTGCTGTTCATAAACTACTCTGACATTGTCATTGCCGATTTCTCGAAGCTGACCCGCATAATCACCAGAAGAAATTTGGGCTATTTCCAATGGTAACCAGTCTTGTGCTGCCTGCTGCTCAGAGACATCGCTTAACGATTCATTACGATAGAAAGCATGTTGTTTTGACAACATTATTTTAGATTTCTCAACTTGATGCCCGATTGAAAAAAGGTCATTCGTTTAAAAGAGTTTTAAACAAATATACCTTAGTTTTATCAAGTTTATGGATATTGGCACCGTCTTTAACGGTAAAGCGGTGCGTTCCCACGCAGAGCATGGGAACGAGATTTTGTTAAAGCTGGCTTTGAAGTAATTGCTTAAAAAAGCAGTTTAATGCCCACCGAGGCTATCCAATCTTCTTCGCTTTCATCAGCATTACGGGCGATGGAGGCAGTGCGACCGAATTTGCGTTCGTATTTGAGATCCAGATACGGCACCACTTTACGGGTGATCTCATAAAACAGTTTGACGCCGATTTCGCCCTCACTTAACCCTCTGCCTAATTCCTGCCGTTCGACATTCTGAGCCGTAAAGTCCAGTTGATAGTAGGGTTCAAAGCCAAAACGCTGAGTGAATAGCAGGTGATTTTTCTGTTTCAAGCGGGCACTGACATCACCATAATCACTGACAAACAGATGTGCCTGGGTTTCAAACAGATAGGGTGCCAGACCGTTAAAGCCCAGCGTTAAATAACGGGTGGATTCTGGTTGGGTATCCACACGCAGACCAAGCTGGGCATCCCAGAAATCATGCACATTACGGCTATACAAAGCCCAGACTTCGCTTTGTTCCAGCTTACCTTTGTGGCCTTCAAGCTCCCCTTTGAGCCAGAGTTTGTGGGTATCGCCACCGATCCAGCCATCCCATTCAATATGGGTTTTATCACCTTCACTGCCACCGCCATGTTGTGCTTCAAACCATAAGGCATGGAAGAGTTGCGATTCATGCTCGTGCCCATGCCCATCATGATTATCGTCAGAATGGGCAGTCGGCATAAACAGACCCAGCAGAACAGCCACCAACAGATTAGATTTAGTGATGATCATGATGACCTCCCATATCGTGTTGTGCCGGTTGAGCATCGGGCAAATCATCTTCGTCATACTCAGCAACTACCACGGTAGACATCATGCCAGAAGACATGTGATACAGCAGGTGACAATGAAACGCCCATTCGCCTGGTTCATCGGCCGTCAGTAACACAGAATATTCAGTGCCAGGTGCCACATTCACGGTATGTTTATTTGGTAATTTCTCACCGGGTTGGCCGTTTTCCAGCTGCACAAACATGCCATGTAAATGCATTGGGTGCGCCATCATGGTTTCGTTTTTAAAGATCAGCCGAACGCGTTCTCCATAATTCAGCTTGATTGGCTCAAACCCCGGATCGCCAAATTTATGTCCATTTAAGGTCCAGATAAACCGCTCCATGGTGCCACCCAACGTCACCACAATTTCCCGTTCGGCAGGACGCAGATCGGTTTGTGTACCGAGTGCTCGCAAATCACTGTATTGCAATGCTTTGTGACCTTCCGGGGTACTGGCATCGGCCCAGCCACTTTGCATCTCAGCTGTTTCATCCTGCTGCATGGCGTGATGATCATGGCCCTGCATATCATGTCCACTGTGATCCATTTCATCAGCAGATTCACTCATCTGATGATCGCCGTGCTCCATATCATGGCCCATATCGGCCATGGTTAATAACGAACGTGGCCGATGGGCTGGCACCAGGCCTTTCATTCCTTCTCTTGGCGCTAAAGTACCCAAAGCAAAGCCTGTTCTATCAATGGACTCAGCAGCAATGGTGTAGGCCTGATCAGCTTGCGGTGTGACAATCACATCGTAGGTTTCAGCCACCGCAAAGCGAAATTCATCAACGGTAACGGGTTCGATATATTGTCCATCGGCCTGGATAACAGTCATTTGCAGACCCGGAATCCGCACGTCATACATCGACATGGCCGACGCATTGATAAAGCGTAAACGTACCCGTTCGCCGGGCTTGAATAATCCGGTCCAGTTCTTTTCATTGGTTTGACCGTTTATAAGAAAAGCACCGTAACGAACATCGGCCAAATCGGTAGGCGACATCCGCATCTGACCCCAGGCGCTGGCATTCTGCCAGGCAGAAGCTAACCCATGCTCACTGACTTCATCAAAAAAATCACCAACAGTACGTTGCGAGTAATTATAAAAATGCGGACTCTTTTTGATATTTCTAAGAATTTGCTGACCGGTTTCATTACTGAAATCTGAAAGCAGCACCACATAATCACGATCGGCTTGAACCACCGGTTCATCTTTGGGGTGAATCACCAACGCGCCGTAATGACCATCCTGTTCCTGTAACGCACTATGAGCGTGATACCAGTACGTGCCATTTTGCCGAAGCGGAAAACGATAGGTGAAGGTTTCACCGGGTTTGATGGCTTCATAACCACCTAGTCCCGGCACACCATCCATTGCAGGTGGCAGCAATAAGCCATGCCAGTGCACCGAAGTTGGCTCATCGAGTTTATTAATGACATGAATAACCGCTTCATCACCCTCGGTGAATTCCATGATTGGGCCAGGAATGCCACCGTTTACAGTGATTCGTTCAACGGTTTTGCCAGTGATATTGACCTGTTCACGGTCTATCACCAAGGTGTATTCGGTCACGGCTGCCATGGCAGGGTAGTGCAAAAATACAGCTGATATGACGATCAGCCAGCGAGTAAAAATTTTCATGAGATCTATCCTCAGTGTGATTCATTTGGGTATCCGTAGATACCACTTACAACTGGAGGATTAGCTTCGCGGGGGACGTTCGAATTGGGTGGGGTTTTGACTAACAAGCTGCTCAGCAGCAATGGCTAGGCGGCTTTGTGAATAAAGCGTCGCCATAAAAACCGGTTGAAAACCTAACACACCAGAGGCATGACAATTGGCTGTTGCACACTGGCAATTATCAGTGGCGCAATGTGAACTGGCATCGTGTTTTTGTTGAGCTTCAGCGTTGGAATGACATTCGTGCGATTGCTCAGACATGTTGTGTGTCATCGGCATTTCACTCTCTGCATGCACAGCAGGCATCAGCATCGACAGCATAAAAAAGCCGATAAGCAGATAGTGAAAAAAAGACCGCGGTTTTGTCATCAACAAAATACCAATAAAGAGTGTTTGATTAGACACAGGATAAGCGAAAAGCTTTTATGTTGCCAAAATTCTAGAATAGGAAAAGGACTTATGCTTAGACCCAATATAGACGTCTCCAAATCTTTCTGTTCAACATATACCAGCACTATAGTTGCCAGCAATTTAAATCTGTGGAATATTCAGATCCCATGACCTACGCAATGGATTTAAAAAACAAAAATAGGATAACGATGGATCGATTAATATGCGCAGGTTTGTTTCTTCTCGCTTTAGTTATTGCAGCGCTTTTTTATAATATTGGATTTATAGTCAATCCTGAATATGGGCTTTTCGATGACAGTTTTTATTCTAAAGATGGATTGGCAAATGTTTCTTACATATTTACGACTGCAAGCGCGGTAACTTCGCTTAGTGGCTGCTTAGCACTTGTTGGGTGCTTTTGGGTCAAAAAAGCACAGATAATTACTAGCATTTCAATTGTAATTTTAGTAATTGCAGGCAGTGTCGCATGGTGGTGTTATTCAAAATTCTTCTACGCTGTAATGTAAATGTCGCGCAACAAGCACATTCCAAACACTAGACTTTTTCTTGCCAAATGTCGCCTATTTGGGGGTAGTAAAAAACTAACAAATATTGAGTTCTTTACACGGCCCTTAAACCTAATCTCTGCTCGTAAAGCAAATAAACGAGAACGAAAAATTTATGAAGGGTATAGACATGCGTGATCATTACGATTTTTCCGATTCAGCCAAAAATCCATACGCCAAGAAACTCAAAAAGCAGGTTACGATCCGGCTTGATGAGGATACCGTGGAGTATTTCAAGAATCTTGCTGAAGAAAAGAACCTTCCTTATCAAAGCCTTATTAATCTCTACCTACGTGACTGTGCCCAGTCACATAAAGAGTTAAAGATTGAGTGGAAATAACTGTATATAACAACCGGATGCTGCCGTACGGGACAATATGTATAAAAAGCCAGTAGCGAGTGGCTACCGGTTTATCATGACGGGTTCTAGACTCAATTGGCTCCACACTTCTTTTAACTAAATTTGATTAGAGCTTCTTTCGTTATTGGCTTGTTGCTGGAAGTAAATAAAATCAAGTTGCTCAACCACTTTTCGCTTACCACATTTCCAGTTTTATTTTAGCGTGGTGGATCACATTATTTTCAATATTAATAGTGTTGTAACAATAAACCACTAACTTCATTTCTGTTCTTATTAATCAGATTTGGAGGCAAACGTGAAAAATATGCACAAATTAGTTCTCGCTTCAGCATTAGCGGCGCTTTATAACGCACCAGTAATGGCAGCACCATGTGCTATGGGTGGCACTGTCGGTTCACCAACCCTGACCTGCAGCGCGATAGACAGCGATAGCATTGATGATAATAGAAACAACCTGGCAATCACCGTTGAAAGCGGTGCACAGATTGTCCGCACGGATGGACGCCCGGTGCAACTGGAAGGATCGAATCAATCGATCAACAATCAGGGCCTGATCGAAAGTGGCGACGATGATGCGATTCGAGGCAAGGGTGCAAACCTGACAATCGACAATTCCGGCACTATTCGTGGTGGCGACCGCGGTATTCGTCTTCAGGACGATGCGGATAATTTCACTTTGATCAATCGTGAAAACGGTAAGATTTTCGCTGAAAATCAGGCCGTACGGTTGGACAATGACGCAGAACTGGAAAACGTTAACATCACCAATTATGGTCTGATCGAAAGTACTGATGGCCGAGCCATCCAGACTCGCGGACCGGGCGGCACCGTGATCAACCACGGCACCCTGCGTGGCGGTGAGGAAGTAGTCGAAGCGCGAGAGGATTTCACGTTAGAAAATCGCGGCACTATCGCTCTTAATGGGCTTTCATGGGATGCAGCTACACAGACCTGGACCAATGCCGGTGCCAACGACGATCAAGATGGTGTTCAGTTCGCCAGCGGGACGGCGGATAACCACGGTGTGATCCTCGGCACCGATGACGGGATCGACCTCGATGAGGGGCGTGTTCACAACCATGCTACCGGCGTGATTGTCTCCACCGGAACCGCAAGTGACTCAATGGACGGCGGCAGTGGCATTGACGTGGATGAATCATTTGAGCCCACGCAAGGTGAAGTTCGCGCCGCAGGCCCTCTGACCATCGTAAACGAAGGCTATATTGAAGGCGTGCGGGCTATTGGCACGAATGAGGCCAGCACTTCCGAGATCACTGTCGAGAACAGTGGCACCCTAAATGGCCGGTCAGGCACTGCCATTCAGTTTGCCCCCAATCAAGGCAACAGCAGCTTACGATTGAGCGGCAACAGCGAGATTATGGGCGATGTCATCTTCGGCAGCGGCGATGACATGCTGATCGTAGATGCTCTGACCTCGACCTCGGGCATGCTGAGCAGCGGTATCTTTGATGGAGGCCTGGGCAATAACAGCGTTTTCTTCAATGAATTTTCTCTGTCCAACATTCTGTCATTCGATATCACCGATGCTCTGATATATATGTCCTTTGGTATCACAAATGACCAGCTGTTCTCAGGAACATTCAAAAACTTCTCCACTTGGACCTTTGGCAATGATGGCACTTTCTCCACCGCACAACTCGCAAGTCAGTTGAATCCGGTGCCATTACCCGCAGCACTGCCGCTTTTCGCTTTCGGGCTTGCTGGACTCATGGTTGGTCGTAGACGTCTTTTGGGATCAGCATCTTCTAAGCTCGCCACAAGTTAGTTAATCAATCTGAGTCAGCGCCAACATCAGCAGCGCTGCTCATTTTCATCCTCGGGCTCGGCGGACTTTGGTTCTGCCGAGCCCTTTTTTTACATATTTATACAGCTTGACACTGTTGCGCAACGCGCTACACTGTGACCCATGATCAAGTCTTTTAAGCACAAGGGATTGAAGCGTTACTACGAGACAGGGAACACACGTGGTATTCAGGCAAATCACGCCAAACGGCTCAGAATGCAGTTGGCCGCTTTGGGTACTGCAATGGAGATAAATGATCTCGATATTCCCGGGTACGGGTTACACCAACTTATGGGCGATAGAAAGGGTATATGGGCCATAATCGTCAGCGGTAATTGGCGCCTGACTTTTGAGTTCTCGGATGGAAATGCATACCTACTTGATTATGAGGATTACCACTAATGACTATGCACAACCCTCCACACCCCGGCGAGTTCATCATGGCAACCTATATGGAGCCTTACGGACTGAGTTGTCGCTACCTTGCAGAGCAACTTGATGTCTCTCCGTCGACTTTAAATCGCGTGCTGAAGCAGCAGAGCGGAGTAAGCCCCGAAATGGCATTGCGCCTATCGAAAGCGCTTGGCCGCACTCCACAGAGTTGGCTTGCCATGCAAGATGCCTATGACCTTTGGCAAGCAGGCAAAAACATTAAGCTGGATAGAGTTCACAAGGTTGAACTGACCGCTGCATAACCATTAAAACCAAATAACCGAATACGATTGCTTTCAACCTCTTTCGTAAGGCAATCGATTTAACCTCAATCATATCGCTTACGACCATTCCACCATAGAGTTGTCATATCAATAATCTAAGAAGAGATGAATGTTGGTATGAGTGAACCATCCAAAGCAACTGATAGCGAACAGACGCCTGAGCCTGAAAATGTACAGACAGAAGATGACACTGTTGATCAGTCGCCAAAAAAACCAAAAAGTCGTATCAAACGATCCTGGTTACTTTTTTTCGTTTTGGCGTTACTTATCGTTCTTCTGGCCGTTCGTGATGACCTGCGTCAGGACGCGGCTGAAAGCAGCGAAAATGCCGTTCGTTATGTTGCTTTCGATCTTCTCGGCTGGTCACCAAGAGATATCTTTGTCTGGCGTCTACGATTAGCTGGTTTGTTGGAAAGTCCACTGGGTCAACGCTGGACACAAGCGGTTGAGCGGGCAGGTGAGCTGCCAGTGCAAGCGGGTGGTCAGTACCGCACAACTGAATCCTTTGCGAGTGATGAAGTTGAAGCACATATTTATCAGGTGTCACTTGAACGAGGCGAAAAGCTGATATGGCAATTCTCACGAATGGATACTGCCGACAGTCGACTTTACGCCAGCCTGGAGCAACGCGAAAGTAACGACGAGGAATGGTCAACCGTCACTGAACTGGACACAGATGAAGCCACTAATAGTCAGGTGGTATCCAAAGCGGGTGACTACCGATTTGTTCTCCAACCCGAGTTATTTGCCAATGCAGAATATTCACTGGCAACGGCCAATGGCGGTTCATTACCGTTTCCCGTAGAGGGTGCAGCGCAACGCGATATAGGCAGCTTCTTTGGTGTTGACCGTGATGGCGGCGCTCGAAAACATCACGGCGTGGATATCTTTGCAGAAAGAGGAACACCTGTCACGGCGGTGATTGATGGCTATGTCAGAACCGGAACAGGTGCCAGAGGCGGCGAATATGTCTGGCTATCGGGCAGTATGATTGGATTCGGCAGTGCCCGTTATTATTACGCTCATCTGGATTCATACGCGGTTGAATCCGGCGATAGGGTTAAAAAAGGCGATGTACTCGGATTTGTGGGCAACACCGGCAACGCCATCACCACGCCACCGCATCTTCATTTCGGAATTTACTCAGGTGGACCGGTTGATCCGGCACCATTTCTGAAGCCAGAACCAGTGTTGCCTGCTCGCTGAACATCGTAATAGGCAGCTAATTTTGATTAATAAGATCCCAATAAGTTACTGAATTTGCAAGTAATTGAAATCTGTGGAATATTCACTCCACTAAATCTACAATGGATAGACCAATGGAAATCAAGTTGGCTGACCCCTTAATATTCCACCTTAATATTCCAAACAGTTATTTAGCAATATGCTAGGGAGGCACAGGTGACAAATATCGGCTTTAATTTTACAACGAATGATTTCAGGTATTGCGTACTAAAAAAGGACGTCGAAAACATAAGCCTGATAGAAAAGGAAAAGATAGTTTATCCCAAAGCGCTGGATACGGTAGCGATGTCTGGGTGGCTAGAAACTCAGATATGTCTGCTCCTAGACAAGCACAGCCCAGAACGTGTTGGCTATAAATTACCTTTATCTTTGAGAGCCACAAAGACAATTCAAAATTCGTTGTATCCGTTGGGAATATTGAACTTGTGTTGTCATAAGAAAAACATTTCAATAAGTCACTTTACTAGCCAAGGTATCAACGCTACAAAGTTTGGGCTTAGCAAGAAAGACGATGTGTACGATTATATAGATAATCACTTAGGAAAATATCCGCCCTACTGGGATAAACCAACTAAAGACGCGGCCCTCGTGGCATGGTTTCTTCTATGAAAAAACCGGACAAGATAAGGAAATTTAAAGTTATAGATTTCTTAGGTAACGGGAACTTCGGATTTGTATTTCAAGCATTTGATCCGTTACTCAAAGCTGACAGAGCCATTAAGCTTATTCAAGTTCCTAAACCTGAGAAATTTGTTGAGGCAGTAAAGGAAGCTCAAACACTCGAGGCATGCAGACACAAGCACATTGTCGATGTTAAGGAAGTAGATGTATTTGTTTATGATGGCGCTCCATGCGTTTATATAGCAATGGAGTACCTTGCAAAAGGATCGATTCAAAAGCATCTTGAGAATCGCTTTGTATCTATAAACGAGTCATTAAATATAATATCTGAGGCCCTGTTGGGTTTGGAGCATGCCCACAACAATAATGTACTGCATCGAGATATAAAGCCGGGCAATATTCTCTTTGGTGATAATGGAGAGGCAAAACTTTCCGATTTCGGACTAGCCCTTGACTACCATGTAGATCCCTCCGATACATTGGGTTACAGACCCCACCAACCTTTGGAAGTCATAGATGGTAGTCCAATGGATAAATTAAGCGACATTTACGCAACAGGAATGACCCTTTATCGATTAATAAATAACGTACCTGTCATGGAGTTCAATTTCTCATCTAAGGATGAATGGAGAGCTGCAGTTAAGCGAGGAAGGTATCCCGACCGAAATTATCAGCTGCACGTTCCGAAAAAAATTAAGAGCATTGTTAATAAAGCAATCAATAACGATCCAAGCAAGCGATACCAAAGTGCTAGCGAATTTCGCCAAGCACTGGAAAAATCGGTTTTATCAATTGACTGGAGCCCACTTGACCAAGATACGTGGGTTGGTGTTGGATTAAGAGGAGACAAATATGAAATCAAAAGAACCAGAAAAAGAACCGGTGGGGTGATTGATTATAAAAGGAATTCAAGAAGAGTGTCACATCTCTGCGCCAACAATCTGAGTGTTGAGGAGTTACATCATCAATTCTACAAAACTATATGTGAATCACGTGAATAACAATCGTATGTAGTTGAACTGCTTTTCCGCTACACTTTGCAACAGCTGCAAAAGCGGGCATTAGCCAGTCAAGGGAATAAGTATGTCTCAAAACACCATGCAAAAGGTGAACAGTTTTGCCCTAAGAGCTTTTAGGGATACCGCTGATAGAGACTATATTCATGCCCGCATGGCATACAGAGCTGGCTTGATTCCTCAGTTTCATTGGTCTGCGCTTCATGCTCTTGAAAAATATGCCAAATGCATAGCAATCCTTACACGTATTCCAAAGCCCGAAAAGCCCATAAAGCACGAAGTTGAAAGAAGCTTGGCTCTAATTTACAAGAATGTTGATGTTGAGCTTTCAGAGCAAACCAAGAAATTCATAAAACGCCTTGAAGATTTTGGCGCAAGATTTAGGTATTTAGAGGTTTCTTGGTTTATACATGAATGTGAGATAGCCATCCTAGACCGGGCAGTTTGGGAGTTGCGTCGTTTTTGTGATGCTGAGCTATATATCTATTCTGGAAATCAGTTTGTTTCGGTATCAAAAGATAAATATGATCTAATAAAGTCAATCGAAAAACCTAACAAACTAAATACACTCATCCCCGGCGGTTTCCTTGAGAAAACATTAGAGAAAAGAGACTCCAGAGCCAGACCTGATTTAGTTTGGTGCAATTTATACTACACAACATCTAAAAGGAAAAAAGTATCTATTAAAACCTCGTCCATGGCTGAGAATTCGCCATTCTCTCTGAATCCAGAAATTATAGATGAAGTGTCAAAATATACCCTTGTTCCCAAAGAAATACGCAATGCATACAAAAATGGCTAGCAAGGTCCAACATGGCGACGTCTTTTTCATAAGGGCTTCACCTTCACTACTAAGTGAAAATTAATAGGTCAGCTAGCTTGATTATGAGCATTCCTCAAAGATTATATAAATACGAGCCATTAACAATTCAGACTTTACTGAATTTAAAATCGCAGGTGTTGTATTTTGGCCCTCCTGCGAACTTCAATGACCCATACGATTGTGCGATTCGGGCCAATGTTAGAGAGCCGACAATTGAAGAGGTGGAAGAGTTTAGAAGTAAATATTCACGAATCGAAGAGTTTCCTGTGACTACCAGGCATGCTCTGAAAAGTGCTAATGCAAATGAGTTGAGAGCTTGGCTGAAAAAAATCGGCCAAGAAAGTATGAATCTAATCGCTGAAAAAAATATTCGGTCACGTGGTGTTACCTGTTTTTCAGAGCTGAATGATGAACTTTTAATGTGGTCGCATTACGCTGACAAGTATAAAGGCATATGCCTTGAATTCGATACGCAATATGAGCCTTTTTCCAAAGCTAGAATAGTTCGTTACTGTGAAACGATGCCTTCTCTGAGCATTACGGACGCTTTACTTAATAATAACTATGAACAGATTCTTGACCTTTACTGTACCAAGTCTAGTTCGTGGGGATATGAGAAAGAGTGGAGATGCATTCACAAGGAAGCAGGAACCAAGTGGGTGTATGAGTCCCAAGCGCTAACTGGAGTCTATTTTGGACCGGCAGTGGATTTGGACGCCCTTGAGATAGTTTGTCTCATCTTGCAAGGACAAAATCATTCTGCTTCTTTCTTTCGAGGTAAAAGAAGTGACGAACGTTTTGTCATCGATTTTGAACAATTTGATTATATTCCCTACCTCATAGCCAAAGAGTCAGGATTAAATACTTAACATGGTTAGCCACTCTGACACTATTGATTTCCTTGAGGAAAATATAAGTGCTTGAAGCTTCGCCAGATAACGAAAACCAGCAATTGCTCCTATCTTGGCTTGCAGTGATCGGAGCTATAACTATGTTCTGGTCGCCAGTAGAGCGCCATATTGATCAGATCGCACATTTGATCTATGACAGGCTTAGTAATAATTCAAAACCCCGTAGAAAACCGCTGAGCCTTTCAGACAAGCTAAAATTCATAAAAAAACATATTTCTCAAAAAATCGATATTGAAAAGCTATCTATTCAAACATTAGCCGCAAGTAAAGTTCGAGATGTCTGCGTTCACGGCTGTATAGACGCCTATGATGATGTTCAAATGAAAATAGGTAAGGTTGATGGCCGCCAACAAAATCATGTAATAGAAATTTTTACCTTTGATCGCGCACGTCTTGAAAAGTCCGCAACAGACCTGGCAGCCCTACAAAAAACCTGGGAAGAAATTGCACTGTCCCTTCTTCACTCTAGCAATAATGGTGCAAGTAAGGGCTAACATGGCACTAAAATCGTTCGCTTCGCTCTAAAGCCGGGCCTTTAGCTTAATCGTTAAATCAGTATCAATAGTGATACCGGAGCTGGGCAAGGATCAAAGCGTCATCCGTGACCTTGTAGACCATGCGGTGCTCGTCGTTGATTCGGCGTGACCAGTAACCAGCGAGACTGTGTTTGAGGGGTTCCGGTTTGCCGACGCCTTCGAATGGTTCTCGTTTTGTTTCCTTGATCAGTTTGTTAATTCGGTTCAGGAGCTTTTTGTCGGTTTTCTGCCAATACAGATAATCTTCCCAGGCGTTTTCGGAGAAGATGAGTTTCATTCAATCAGTTCTTTTTCTTTGCCGCCATCTTGCTCCAGCTCGGCAATGGATTCCAGCAAACGACGGGCGTTCTTTGGTGCTCGCAGGAGATATGCTGTCTCTTGCAACGCCTCATAATCGTCAAGAGAGATCATGACCACGGATGGCGACTTGCTCCGGGTGATGATCACTGGAGAATGGTCTTCGCAGACCTGTTCCATTGTTTTTGCTAGGTTGGTTCTAGCAGCTGTGTAGCTGATGGCATCCATTGGGGCGCTCCTGTACAAGATGTTGACCTGTACAGGATACCGTACCTTAATGGGTTTAACAATCGGCTGCACAGCGACTGATTTTCCGCTACTTCGCTCTTCCAAACCGGTGCGTGAACTGTGTATTTTGAGAGATAAAAAGAATTAGAGCCAAATAAAATTTATACGGATATCAGTGATAGAGTATTAAGGAATAAGAATCATTAGGTTAGATCACCATCCACAAATCTATATTGGCCTGAGGTACTCACATGGATGAACTAAAACAGAAAATAGCATTATTTATTGATGCGGATAATGCGCCCGCGAGTAAGTTTGAAGATGTGCTGAGCGAAGTCGCAAACTATGGTGTGGTGACGATTCGTAAAGCCTATGGCAATTGGAAGTCGCCGACGCTTAAAGCCTGGGAAGATCTGTTGCATGAATATGCTATTCAACCCATCCAGCAATATGATTTAACCAAAGGAAAAAATGCGTCGGATATCGCATTAGTGATTGATGCGATGGATGTGATGTATACCAAGCAAATTGATGTGATGTGTTTTGTCTCATCGGATTGTGATTTTACACCGATGGTGACCAGAGCATTAGCTGAAGGTAAGGTTGTGTTGGGCTTCGGCGAGCGGAAAACACCGTCGGCATTTGTGAACGCCTGCTCTAAGTTTCTGTTCTTGGATCAAGAAAAAGAAAAAACCAAAACCCCCGTTAAACCCAAAAACATTAAATCTGATAATAAATTGATACATTTGTTGAGGCAGGCCATCGAGGCCACGGAAGACGAAGAGGGCTGGGCGGCACTTGGGCCGGTAGGCTCAAATATCTCTAACAAGACCTCATTTGATACCCGAAATTATGGCTTTAAGAATCTGAGCAGCCTGTTTAAAGCCATTGATTTATTTGAGTTAAAACGTGGCCCCGGCAATTCGTTTTTAGTACGCAATGTACGGAACAAATAAGACGGACGAAATAAAGGGGGCAGTGGCTGCCCCCTTGAGTTATGGCAGATGATCAATTCAAATCATGTATCAGAATTGATTCGCTTCAGAAGTAGCGGATCATCCACAGCCCCATCACTATCATCATCAGGTTTTCGGTCAGAGATACAAAACCCAGTCGCACATTACTGCCACCGCCGACACAGGCACATTTGAGTTCACGCTTGTCGATATACACGGCCTTAAAGACGGATACCGCGCCAATCGACCCGATAATCAGTGCCACCGGGATGGCCAACCACAACATTGCACCTGCCACCATCAGCACACCTGCCAGTAATTCGCCAAAAGGATAGACATAAGAATAGGGCACCACGCGACGGGCCAGCAGATCGTAATTGAGAAACATGGTCGAGAAGCTTTCCACATCCTGCAGCTTGAGCAATGCCAGAATGCACATGCTGATGGCGATAAACAGTTCTGCACTGCGTATCGTCAGTAGGCTCCCGTTCAACATCCAGCTGATGGCCAGGGCAAGCAGCGCGGCAACGCCAAATACGGCAATGACCGGCTGATAACTGGTTTCGTTTTTGGCTTTTACTTTTTTACCAAAGTGACGCCGCAAATCGTCATATCCACCAATTCGCTGATCATTAATAAATGTTTGCGGTGTGGTCTCTACATCATGTTGATCCTTAAAAGCGTCAGTCTGCTCGCGTGATGTCAGCCAGTTATCTTCTACGGTATAACCTTGCCGTTTGAGCAGATCCAAAGATTTCAGGCCAAAGGGGCATAGATGCTTTTCCATCACCATACGATAGAGCGTGGCTTTTTTTGCAGAATCAGTCGACATCTGTTTTTTCCTTATTTAGAGGACAGGGTCTTCGTTTTTTGGGTTTCTATGAGGTTAGTAGTGACTTGCCTGCCAAACAGCATTAGGCGGACAAATTTAAAAATCAGCCAATGTCATCGCGGTAGAACGCTTAAACCGATTTTTTAATGATGGTACGTTATTTAGTCTTTCACTTTCAATTAACCGAACCTATTAAGTGGGAGCAGCCAAGCTATTAATTTGATTTCATATTTTCGTTTAGTAGAGTAGATAAAAGCTTATCCTGACAAGGATGTCACGACATGGCAGGACTGCCTCGATAAGTCTTGCCCAATCAGCTTCTGAAAATCAAATATAATGGTAAAAAAACACTCACAAATGAATGGGACAGTGGCTGATCGCTTGATTCGTGGATTTCTGATCAGCCACAACCCGCAGGGCTGGGACTATTTTTCCGCCCGACAGTGTTGGAAATGACTTATGTAGAACAACAAGCCCTAGTACCTGTATTTTTTGGAAAAAAGTTATGCAACAAACTCGTGTGGATCAGTTAACTAACGGCGCAACGGCGGTAATTAATCATCAGGTTGATAAGGACAAACACGCCGAGTACGAAGCCTGGTTAAATGAAATCGCCCCGCAATGTCAAAGTGCGCCGGGGCATCTGGATTTGAATGTTATCCGGCCCATCGCCGGTTTGACGGAAACCTATACGATCATTATCCGCTTTGATACACAGTCAAATTTGCGTGGCTGGATGGAATCCGCCAAACGCAGTGAATTGATAGCCAAGGTCTCGCCATTGCTGGTGAAGGGTGATGATTTTTATATTAACAGCGGCCTGGATTTCTGGTTTACACCGGAGCAGGCCAATACCAAAATTCCCATTCGCTGGAAACAGGCATTGGTCACCTGGTCCGCTATCTATCCGCTGGTGTTGATATTGCCCTTTTTGCTGCCGGGGCTGCACAAGCTGGGGCTGCCTGACAATCATTATCTGGATACGCTGATGATCACCGGCATTGCGGTATTACTGATGGTTTATGTGGTGATGCCACGCTATACCAAGTTAATTCATGCCTGGCTGTTTCGTGGTTGTTAAGGAAACTTGTCAAATCAAGGAAGCCCTTGTCTGATCCCCACGAAAATAAGCGACTAAATAATTGATCAATTAAAGCCTAAAAACACTCTGCACAAAGTAAGACGATCTGGTCTTCTACGCGTCGTTGACCGAGCTCTTCAGGAAGCCTATCTCTATGGCTGGCATATCTGTCTATATCTCTATCCGGACTCAGCTGAGCACGACTCTGATTCCATTCTTGTGCTGCCATGAAAAAGTAGTTAAAACTTGAACCATAAATTTTGTTTATACCGTCCATAAATATTTATGTCTTTTATTTATCCCATGGCTAGTCTAGATTAAAAAATCCAGAAAATGACTGGTCATCAGTGACACGCTTTTCCGCCTATGGAATTGCAAATCGAAAGGATGAATATTTTGGCTTTAGTATTATTACGACAACTGCTTGATTATGTCGCAGAGCATGACTCTGCAGTTTCCACCTTCAACGTCAATAACCTGGAACAGGTGCAATCGCTGCCTGATGAATCGGGCTATTTAAGTCTGTTGTTAGATATAACAACAGCATGTAAACACATTTCTCTTACGGTTGGTCGAGGCATCATTACTGGCATGTTAGGTGCCTCGAACTCAACCTATTTGCAGGGTGAACCCCAAAATCAGCCCGATATCATTGCTAATGACATCCTGGTTGATGCCTTCTCTTGGACCGGCTACCTAGCCCGGAAATTGTAGCTGTAACAAATACAAATCCGTCCCAATATTCCCACCAAGGAGAAGGCTTAAATGTCTATTTCCCACCCAATTATTGCTGTTACTGGTTCTTCAGGAGCCGGTACCTCAACCGTAAAGCATGCTTTTGAAGATATTTTTCGCCGGGCTAATATCAAACCCGTTGTTATTGAAGGCGATAGCTTTCACAGATATAGCCGTGAAGAAATGCTTGCTGAAATTATCAAAGCCGAAGCAGAAGGCCGCTCGCTGACCCACTTCGGGCCGCAAGCAAACTGCCTGGATAAATTGGAACAACTCTTCCAAACCTATTCTGAGAGTGGACGTGGTGAAAAGCGTCACTACATTCATGATAATTGTGAAGCGGCTAAATATAACCAATCCCCTGGCACCTTTACCGAGTGGAAAGAAATCGATAATGACAGCGATTTAATGTTTTATGAGGGGTTGCATGGTGGGGTTGTCACAGATGAGGTCAATATTGCCCAGCATACCGACCTGTTGATTGGTGTGGTACCGGTTATCAATATTGAATGGATTCAGAAAATCAAACGTGACTGCGCCAATCGTGGATATTCGCAGGAGGCAGTAGTGGATGTCATCCTAAAACGGATGCCGGATTACATTCATCATATTACGCCACAATTTTCCCGTACTCATATCAACTTCCAGCGGGTGCCTTTAATCGATACATCCAACCCGTTTGTGATGCGTGAAATCCCGACGGCTGATGAAAGTCTCTGTGTGATCCGCTTCAAGAATCCTGAGCTGGCGGATTTTCCCTATTACCTGTCAATGTTGAAAGATTCGTTTATGTCGCGTCCCAATAATATAGTGGTGCCCGGCGTAAAAATGGGTCTGGCGATGGAAATCATTTTGACACCGTTCGTCGAAAGACTAATGGAGAAACGCAAGCGTGGTTAAAGACACTGTCAACCGGAGGGATTTCATGCAAGCGTTTAATTCTTATTCATAAGCTGCCATGAAAAATCGTTGGCTAAACTGGTGTTTTGTTGTTGAATATAAATTTTGTATTACACGCCAAAAAAACGATAAAAATACCGCAGTTTTTCCTGGGCTTCTTCCAACGAAATCTGAGTGAATCTGACTTCGGTGTTGGCTTGTTGCTGAGACAGTAAAAAAGCATCGAGTACAAACAGCGTGCCCAATTTGGGGTAGCCGCCCATGGTCTGGCGATCTTTGAGCAGGATGATGGGCTGACCATCCGGTGGCAGTTGGATGGTGCCATAGGCAATGCCTTCGGAAATAATGCCATCCACCTTAGGTTTGATGGGTTCGCCTTCCAGTCGGATCCCCATGCTATTGCTTTGCGGTGAAATTCGATAGGTCCAGTGATAAAGCTTTTCTTGTTCTGCTGTATCAAAGTGATCGGTTTGATCGGTGGGAATCACGCTAAGAATTAAGGGTTGCTGATAATCCGGGATAAATAACGGTGGAACCTGGGTGGTTAATCTGGCCTGGTTTTGACTGCACGGTAAAAAGTCATCTGCATTTAATGGACTGCCATAGCCGTCAATGCCGCCAATTTTTTCTCGCATGACCGTGGCAACTGAACCAAAACTTGGCTGTAATTGAAAGCCATCCTGTATTGCCAGATAGCTGCGGATACCGGATTTGGTGTGGCCAAACGTGAGTTTATCGCCAGTCCGAAGTGGATGTGTTTGCCAGTTTTCCAGCGGTTCGCCATTAATGCTGGCCTGCATCTCGGCGCCGGTGATGGCGATATTGGTATTGGTTAATGCTTCAAGTTGCAGACCACCAAAACAAATCTCCACTGCCGGACTATTGGGCCGATTATTCAGTAATCGATTGGCCCATAAAAACGCATGTTCATCGGCAGCCCCGCCGGGAGAGAGTCCAATATGTTGATAGGCAAAGCGTCCCAAATCCTGTACCAGCGTGAGAATGCCGGGTTTGAGTACTGTTAAGCCTGACTGCGTCATTCCAGCTGACCTCCTGCCAGCAGGAAATCATCTTTGCTGACCGGGACAAACTTTACCCGATCACCCGGTAACACCGGGCATAATCTGGGGCTTTCGCGATCAAACATTTTCATCGTGGTACGGCCCAGAATATTCCAGCCACCGGGCGTGCTGATCGGATAAACAGCCGTTTGCTGATCGGCTATGGCCACCGAGCCAGCTGCAACATTAGGGCGTGGGGTACTCAGCCTTGGTGTGGCGAGTTGCTTTGATACATTGCCCATATAAGCAAATCCCGGGGCAAAGCCAATGGCGAAGATGTGATAGATGGTTTCACTATGCTGCTGAATAACTTGATCAATACTGATCTGATGATAGTCGGCAACGTGTTGCAAATCCGGCCCGACATTGGGGTCATACCACACCGGAATTTCAATCAGTTTGCCCGTTTCAGCATGACAGGTATTCAAGTTGGCGAGGTGCTGCTGGATTTTGTCCTGGATGCCGGGGAAGTCATTTTTACGTGGGTCATAACAAAGCATCAGCGTGGTATAGCTGGGCACCAGCCCACGGATTTCTTCCTGTAATTCTTTTTGCAAACGTTTGGTTGCTGCACGAATCACCGGCACCAGTTCGGTGTTTATCTGTTCGCCAAAGCGAATCAATACGGCGTCTGGACCTGCTTGTTCTATCTGAAACATAATCAGCAGCGGTAAAGTTTGTTGAAGGTATTGCGGATGTGACGAACGGCCTGAACCGATTCAGCATTATCACCATGCACGCAGAGTGTGTCGGCATCAAGTTTCAATCTATGACCGTTTTGGCTGATGACGCTCCCTTCGGTGGCCAGCAATAAGGCTTGTTCAAGGATTTGCTGTTCAGAATGATATACCGCTCCAGCCTGGGTGCGGGGCAACAGAAAACCGTTATCGTCATAAGCCCGATCAGCAAAGGCTTCAAATAGTAATGTGATGCCAAACTCGGCAGCAATCGATACAGTTTTATGGTTATTGGTCGCGGCCAAAACCATCAATGGCAAATTGCTATCGTAAGATTTAATGGCTTCGAGTACTGCTCGCAGAATATCAGCATCACGCATCATATCGTTATATAGCGCGCCATGCGGTTTAACGTACCCGACACGGACATCGTGCGCGCGACAGATACCATCCAACGCACCGATTTGATATTGCACCATGGAGATAATTTCCAACGGCGTGCATTGCATGCTGCGACGGCCAAAGCCAATCAGATCCGGATAACTTGGATGGGCGCCAATCTGGGTGCGCGATTGTTTCGCTAATAAGACGGTACGGGTCATGGTGACGGGCTCGGAAGCATGAAAACCACAGGCAATATTCGCCATATCCACCAAAGGCATAACCTGCTCATCCATACCCATTGACCAGGGGCCAAGACTCTCACCCATATCGCAGTTAAGCAGCAGTTTTTTTATTGGGGGCTGGCTTCGGTTCATGTTTAAGCTGGTTCAATACGATAAGCGATAGCTCAAGGATACACGCTTATTTTAGGGACAGAAATTTGGTTTAAGCATCTTGCTATTTAATAGTTGTTTTCCTTATGTACAGGACGTGTTCCTAGGTTACGAACTTATATAAACCCTATAGGTCACAGGTTTATTCGTTTGGCGTCAGCATCACATTTAGAGAGATATAAAGACTGAACGAGCGTACTGATGTGTTTGAATTCGCCAAACGTTTGCTAGGAGAGAGTGGTAAACGTCTACCAGACGGTGCTGTTTTCTGTTCGATAATAATTAATTGATAACAATTAAGGGCAGGTGCTTATGGTATCTAACAATCTGAATAATAGCTCGACGCCTAACTGGGCCAGTATTCTTGGCGTAGTGGCGATCATGCTCGGCGTATTTCTGACGGCGATGCATGGCACAGAGCTGATGAAACAATCTGTTATGACTTCAAATATGCCGGCATCGGGCGTAATGCCTGAAGCCGATTGTCCACTCGGAGAACTTGATGAAGAAGGTATCACGCTGGAGCAGTGTGAGTTTCTTGTTGATTATGTTCAAGGTGTTGCACAGGCTACCCCTGAGGGATTCCCCGGTAAGATGATGACATTGGCAGCAATCGGCACGTTACTGGCGTTTGCATCAGTGATTATCGGTGGTGCGCTGGTGAATTACACATCATGGTCTTCTATGGCTGCAGTGGTGGTGTTTGCTGGACTGGCGTTAATTGACCTTTTGCAGTTTGCCACCGTCGTGAACACCGGGCCTATTTTGCGAGGTATGTATCTGTGGAGCATTCTGCTGTGGTTCATTTTGCACTTGATGTTACTGGTCGGTGCCCTCGCTGGTCGACATACTGAAGCGGCACGCATTCATCGCGACGTTGCCTGATTCTCACAAATAATTAATTGGAAGACATTATGCAAAGACAAGGTTTTAACAGAGCGGTCGTTGTCCTTCACTGGTTGTTGGCCGTATCAATATTTTTTCTCTTCATTTCAAGCTGGTGGATGATGGGGTTACCTTTACCCTCTGAGGAACTTCAATTCCGTGCTTTCCCATTTCAATTGCACAAAAATATCGGGCTGACGCTCGTCGTACTGCTGATTGTTATGCTGTACATGCGGTTTAAATATCCACCGGCGCCACCGTCTGCAGAAGATATGACGCCGTGGATGCATAAATCAGCAATTCTGGCGCACATTGCCATTTACGGGCTTATCTTTTTTGTCTGTATCTCCGGGTATCTTTCATCTGCCCATACCAAATGGGATACCGTGGTCTGGTGGACATTTACGCTGCCACGTATAGCAGAATCCAATGAAGATATGAATGAGTTCTGGGGTGAGTTACACACTTATTCAGCATGGATATTATTGGCATTGGTTGCCGTGCATGTGAGTGGGGCGATTTACCATTCCTACCGTAATGACGGCATTATCAGACGCATGATGCGTTGGTAATCAAGCCGGGTTTGTAAAAACTGAAGGGCCGCTCAGCGGCCCTTTTTTTTGGCTGACCAGAGAGTTATTATCTTTGTAAATGCTCAATCAATGCCTGGTGAAATCGATCCGCTGCCTGAATTTGTGGTGAGTGGCCCAAATCTTCAAAGGTTACTAACGTGGCATCAGGAATTTTGTCCGCGACTTCACGACTGATTTTGGGGTAATTGCCTAATGCCGATCGTTTTTCTTCCGGTGCCAGGTTTTTACCTACCGCCGTATTATCCTGTTCACCAATTAACAGTAGAGTAGGCATTTGCAGATTCTCAAATTCATACACGACAGGCTGGGTCAGAATCATGTCGTAAGTCAACGCCGAGTTCCAGGCGACGAGGTCTTTTCCTGGCCCTCGAAACATGCCGGCCTGCATTTCCACCCAACGATCATATTCCGGCTTCCAGGTGCCCGCATAATAGGTGTTTTGCTGGTATTTCCGAATGCCATCGGCATTGGTTTTCAAGGCATTTTGATACCAGTCGTCAATTTCACGATAGGGGACGCCTTTAGCCAGCCAGTCCTCCAGACCTATCGGATTAACCAGCACTAACTGTTGAACCTTCTCAGGGTTTAACAAAGCATGGCGGGTCGCCAGCATGCCACCCATTGAATGCCCCATGACGGTGTAGTGTTCAATTTCCAAATGGTCAAGCAAGGCTGTGGTGTTGGCGGATAATTGATGGAAACTGAACTGGTAATGCTTGGGTTTGCTGGATTTACAGAAACCAATCTGATCCGGCGCGATAACTCGATAGCCTTTATCTGTCAGAAATTGAATAGTGTTTTCCCACGTGGCTGCACAGAAATTTTTACCGTGCATCAGCACTATCGTCTGGCCATTAGAAGTTACAGGTTGAATGTCCATGTAGGCCATTTCAACTTTCTGCCCTTGAGAATCCAATTGGAGTTTTTCTATCGAAAAGGGATAGTCAAATCCTTCCAGTTGCGGGCCGAAGCTTTTATCTTCTGCCAGCACAGGGAGGGCAACAGCAAACAACAATGTATAAATCAAGCGGGACATCGGGTTTCTCCAAAAGTGGTTTCAAGTAAGTCCATATAACAGTCATCGAGTTCGAAGCCTATAGCAAAACGCCCGCAGAGCGGGCATTTTGAGTCATAACGAATGGGATTTAACGCTGTTGCAATAATTGCACGACTTCAATGCCCATTGTTCGGGCAGAGTTGGGGTTTTGACCTGTTACCAGCCGCTCGTCAACGCTGACTTTATTGCGAAATGGAATCCAGGTTTTATTGATATTGGCACCACGTTGTTCCAGTCGGGTCTCCAGCAAAAATGGCATATCGCTGTAGAGTCTGACGATGCGTTCTTCAAGATTGGTAAAGGTACTGATCTGACGATTTGCCACCAGATAGTCGCCATTAGACAAAGTGACATTAACCAATGCCGCTGGACCGTGACACACTGCAGCTACGATACCGTTATTTTCATAGATTTCTTTGGCCAGTCGGTGAATATCGGCATTGTCCGGAAAATCCCACATCGTGCCATGGCCGCCGGCAAACAGGATCGCGGCATAGTCTTTCGATTGGATGTCTTTCAGCCGCAATGTTGTTTCCATTTTTTGCCAGTCTTCAGGGGTTTTCATAAAGCGATTGTTGTCATCATCCGATAATTTATAGCTGCCGGGATCCATCGGCGGCAACCCTCCTTGAGGGCTGGCAATATCAATCTCAAAACCGGCTGCTTTTAATTCGTAATATGGATGCGTGACTTCAGAAAGGAAATAACCGGTATCTTTTTTACTGCTCGCCGCATCTTCACCAATAAAACCGTGGCTGGTGACTACGATTAACACTTTTTCACTGGCATTCGCACTTAGTGGCAGAATTCCTAAGAGCATCACTAACATAAAACGGACAATTTTGAAGGTTGTTCTCGTCATAGTGGTTTCCTCTCGTTGCGGGTATTAAGCCGCTTATTGGTTATATTTAATGGTTTTTGTTACGCGTCCTCATGGAGAATCAAAGTGTGACGCACATCACATTAGCAAATTATGCTCAGTCCCATGGACTGTTTTTCGCTCATCGCCACCACTACTGGAAGTTAGAAAAGCAGGATCGTTTAATTTATCGCTGACAGCAGCAGACCGATAATCCAGGCGATCAGCGCGATCATCAGAGCCAGAATACCCAGCAAGATGGCAATAAATAATATGTTTTGCATCAATGATTTGCGGTAAACCTGTTTGGGCTGCTGTTGATAATCCTCTAGTAAAGTGACATTGCGCCTATTCGCTTTCCAGACAAAGTCAAAGACATCACCGGCGACTGGAATAGCTCCCAGCACAGTGTCAATCATCATATTAATGATCATTCTGCCCAATATCATTCGAGGCACGCCCAGTTGGTGTGCTTTATAAATAATGACGCTGGATAACAGGCCACCAATAAAATCACCGATACCCGGTATCAGACCAATAAAGCCATCCAGACCTATTCTATAGCCACCGGGCAGGGGAATACTCTCATCCAGAAACCAACTTAAACGTTCTATAAAGCGACTTTTTGTTTTCATAGTTCAATCTTCCTTTTCATCCAGATTTACGCTTGTTATTTTTGTAACGCTGGTGGTAGTTTGCAACAGCCATCGTCCAATGACTCCTACTGTAAATGAATCAGGCTATATAAACCTTAATGATGATCAATGTGTGAAATCAATTGGGGAGCGCTGGCAGTAGTAAACCGGATTTATAAGGTGTACTGAGAAAGTATGGATTTCTTAAATATAATGACTAACAATATGTTGTAATCAACAGAAAGGCGCTTCGGCGCTTTTTTCGTATCTATCTAAAGAGAGTGTTTCTATGAAGTTTTCTGTGTTGGCCCTTATTTTTGCTGGCTTATTAGTATCTACAAATACCTTTGCTCAAAATGATACCGACTTGCAAAGTATTTTTGATGAGTATTCCGCTCAAGGCACCATCATCCTCTTGGATGAACGTCATGAAACACCTCAACATATGGTTTTTAACGAAGCACGATCACAACAACGTCTGCCGCCTGCATCGACATTCAAAATCCCTCATGCATTATTTGTCCTTGATGCTGGTCTGGTAAAAGATGAATTTCAGGTATTTCCATGGGATGGAGTCGAACGGTCTTTTGCTTTGCATAATCAGGATCAGGATTTACGTTCTTCCATACGGAATTCTGCTGTGTGGGTTTATGAACAATTTGCCGAGCAGATGGGTGAAGATGCAGCTCGTGACTATTTAACCAGAATCGACTACGGCAATGCCGATCCAACTGGCGATACCAGCACCTACTGGATCGATGGCAATCTGCGGATTACCGCTCAGGAACAGATCAGCTTTCTGAAAAAACTGTATTTAAACCAATTGCCGTTTGAAGAAGCGGACCAACGCCTGGTCAAAGATATTATGATTGTCGAAGCCGGGCGAGAGTGGATACTCCGGGCTAAAAGCGGATGGGAAGGACAAATCGGCTGGTGGGTAGGCTGGGTCGAATGGCCGACAGGACCAGTGTTTTTTGCATTGAATATCGATACCCCGAACCGGCTTGAGGACTTACACAAACGCGAAGCGATCACTCGCAAAGTGCTGCAATCTATCAAAGCATTGCCCGAAAATAACCAAGCGGATAAATGAAATTGCCTGAGAATAAGTCAGAAACACATCTATACGGTATCACCGACTTTTTGCTTGAATTGGATGCGCTGAAGCATATTGAGCGACGTAGTTTTATTACCGGCGGTAAACGACGTGAGAATTCTGCAGAACATTCCTGGCATCTGGCCATGGCAAGTTGGGCGCTGGCCGATTATCTCAAACTTGAATTGAATATGGAGACGTTGTTAAAGCTGGCATTAGTACATGATTTGGGAGAGATAGATGCCGGGGACACCTTCTTGTATGCCAAGGATCGCAGTGCTGCACATCATGCTGAACGGTCATGTCTGCAAAGATTAGACGATCATCCAGGAAACACCATTCATGGTCTGACTGATTTATGGGAAGAGCAGGAGTTGGGTAGCAGCAGAGAGGCAATGTTGCTTAAGGCGGTTGATCGGCTGCTGCCATTCCTATTGAATATCAATAATGATGGCAAACCCTGGAAAGAGCACAGTGTGACAAAGTCACAGGTCAGCGGAGCACATGCGTTTATCGCGGAGACTTTTCCAGAGATTCACCTGTGGATTATGCACAATATTGAACGGGCAGTGGCAAAGGGCTGGTTACTCCCTGACTGAGCAAGCATAATGCATCGGAGATCGCTTATTTTTTGCTTACTATCATCTTGTGAATAAATGACTTTCGTTCTGTACGACGCGGCAATGATTAGTTGGTTTTCAGCCACAACCCGCGGGCTGGGACTATTTTTCCACCCTACAGCGTTGGAAATGAATTGTGTAGAACAACTACATCGCATCATTTCCGCCTTATTGGACGAAAAAATAGCCTCCAGCAGTGGTGGCGATGAAAGATCAACAAGCCCTAGGGTCAAGGAAAACGTAATATGCTGAATGTGATCTACAGCAATTCGATGTCGCAACTGGCTGCACATCTGGCTGAAAGTCAACAACGCGATCCTTTGCCACCATTACAGGCTGAAATGGTGATGGTGCAAAGTAATGAGCTGGCACGCTGGCTGAATCTGTATCTGGCTTCTAATCAATCCATTGCCGCCCATATCGAATTTCCGTTCCCATCTGCCTGGTTATGGAAATTATTCCGTCAGGTTTGGACTGATATTCCACGTGAGTCGCCATATTCGACTGATGCGATGAGCTGGAAAATATTCGAACTACTGCCAACGATCACAAAAAATACAGAGTTTGAAGCGATAAGTCGCTATCTTGGCCAAACAAATGACCAACGTAAAATGCTCGATCTGGCACAACGGATTGCCGATAGTTTTGACCAGTATCTGATGTATCGTCCCGATTGGATTGCCCAATGGGAAGCCGGTAAAGCGAACAATTGGCAAGGTCTTTTATGGCAGTTGTTAACTCAAAATGATCCCGAGCCGATGCATCGCGCACGTTTATTACAAAAAATGCAGCAGGCCATGCAAAACAAGCAGTTTCCAGTAGATATTTTACCGTCGCGAATTGCTATCTTTGGACTGACCGCCATGCCACCCATCTATCTGGAGTTGCTGGCCGAAATCGCTGAAATTACCGAAGTCACGATTTATTTTCTGTCACCCAGTGAAGGGTATTGGGGCGATCTGCTGAATCAGAAATCACAGGCCAGGCAGCGCCTGTTATTTGATGACGAAGATGATTTCAACGATAACGGCCATCCGTTACTAGCCAGTCTGGGCAAACTGGGACAAACCTTTTTCGAGCAGTTGCAAGCCATTCCTCATGAAGCGGAAACGTTTTATCTGGAACCGCAAGCCAGCGATATGCTGAGTCAGTTAAAGCAAGATATTTATCAGCTCGACAATGCTGATGAAATCATTTCGGTATCGGCGGATGATGACTCTGTGCAGATCCACAGCTGCCATAGTGCGATGCGTGAAGCGGAAGTTTTACACGATCAATTACTCAATCTGTTTGAAAAACATGCCGATTTATCGCCTACCGATGTGGTAGTGATGACGCCGGATATTGAAAAATATGCCCCGGCGATAGAAGCGGTATTCAGTAGTCAGCCACCCGAGCGGTTTATTCCATTTAGTATTGCTAATCGAGGTGATGCCCAGCAGCAAACCCTGATTTCAGCATTTACCGACATACAGGCATTACCGCAATCCCGGTTTGATGCCGAAACCATTATGCGACTGCTGGAATGTGCCGCCATACAACGACAGTTCAGACTCGATAATAGTGACCTGGATACCATCCGCGGCTGGCTGCGCGAGACGCAGATTCGCTGGGGGCTCGATGGACAGGATAAACAAAAACTGGGTCTTGCGCCTTTGGATGCCAATACCTGGCGTGCCGGTTTGGATAGATTGTTATTGGGATATGCTTTGCCACCGGCAGAACGCGATCAATGGCAGTTATTTCATAATCAACTGCCAATCAGTGGCATATCCGGTGAACGCGCCCAGTTAATGGCACAACTCAATGCGTTTATTGATCAACTCAGCCAATTACGTGATGTGTTAAACAGACCGCGCACACCAGCCGAGTGGCAAACCGTGCTGGCGGATTGGTTACGCCGACTGTTTCAAATTGGCGATGAAAATGAACAACTGCAATTGGATGCGGTGTTGAAAGGTATCAACTCATTGACCGAATCAGCTCAACAGGTCGGCTTTGAACAAGTCTTATCGATTGATCTGATTCGTGACTGGTTGAGCCTGCATATTGAATTGCCCGGTGCCGAGCATCAGTTTATGGGTCGCGGCCTGACCTTCTGCGATATGGTGCCGATGCGCAGTATTCCGTTTGATGTGGTGTGCCTGATGGGCATGAATGACAACAGCTATCCCCGTCGCCAACCCAAACCCGGGTTTGACTTGTTGTCCAACGATTACCGGCGGGGTGACCGCTCACGTCGCGACGATGATCGTTATCTGTTTCTGGAAGCCATCCTCTCCGCCAATCGGCATTTGTACATCAGTTATGTCGGAGCAAGTATTCACGATAATGCGGTGATTCCACCTTCCGTATTGGTCAGTGATTTTGCCGATGTGCTGAACAGACGTTTTCAAACTGAGAAGGGGGGTGAAATCTGGGAGCAGTTACTTACACGGCATCCCTTGCAGGCATTCAGTCCACGTTATTTTTCTGCTGAAGATAACAAGTTGTTCAGTTTTAATGCTGATGCCTGTCCGCCACAACAAAAGCAGGCAGAAACTGACAAATGGTTTGACACCAAACTGCCGGATGCTGATGACAGCTGGCGTTTTGTCAGCCTCAGGCAATTGATCCAGTTCTTCAGTCATCCGGCAAAAAATCTGGCACAAAATCGTCTGGGTATTTTTTATGAAAATGACGATGCCACGTTGGAAATCCGTGAACCTTTTACACTCAATGGGCTGGAAAGCTGGTCCATTCGCCAGCAGATGCTCGATGGCCGGTTAGCAAACATCGAACAGAGTCAGATTCAGCCAGTGATCAATGCCAGCGGCGTGTTACCGCATGGACATTTTGGTGAGTTGATATTTGACCAGCAGCTTGAAACGGTTGATGCCTTTACCGACAGGTTACAACCCTTAATCGCTTCCCAGCCGATGCCGCCGAAGGCATTTGAGTTTGACTGTGAAGGTTTCACTGTTACCGGACAGCTTGAAGGTCTGTCAGCATCAGGATTACTGCAGTACCGGCTGGCAAAAATGAAAGCCAAGGATCTTCTGGGTTTATGGTGTTCACATCTGGTACTGAACTGTTTAAAACCCGATGGTGTGGCCTTGCAAAGTCAGCTGCAGTGCGAAGATAAATACCTGTTATTGCAGCCGGTTGAAAATCCACAACAGTTACTGGCTGAGTTACTAGACATCTATTGGCAAGGACTGCATCAGCCCATACCTTTATTACCACAAACCAGTCTGGCCTATGCCGCAGCAGAACTTAATGCTGGAAAAGCCGATCCGCAGAAAGAAGCGTTTAAGGCGTGGACTTCAGGTTTCACTGCAGGTGAGGATGCCGATCCCTATCATCAATTATTGTTTAGTCACTCACCCTTAACTGATGAATTTCAGCGTTTGAGTCTGCGTATTTATCAGCCCATTTGGGATGCCATGGAGGGGGACAAACTATGAAGCAGTTTGATCTCGGGACCACACCCTTACATGACGTCAATCTGATTGAAGCCAGTGCTGGCACCGGTAAAACCTATACGTTGGCGGGATTATATCTGCGGCTGATTCTGGAACATCAGCTGAATGTTGATCAGATTCTGGTCGTCACTTATACCCGTGCGGCGACGCAGGAACTACGTGATCGGTTACGCAAAAAACTCAGTGATGAACGCAAGCTGATTCTGGATAAACAGCCGCAACGCACCGAGGATTTAAAACGACTGGATCTGGCACTTCAAAGCTTTGATGAGGCCGCCATTTTTACCATCCACAGTTTTTGCCAGCAGGTATTGAAAGACTTTGCCTTTGAGTCTGGCAGTCCGTTCGAGATGGATTTGATTGGCGATGATCGCGAATTATTACTTGCCGTCACCGATGATTTCTGGCGCAAAGCGGTGCTGCAGGCTGATAACGATTTCACCGGGTATTTATTAGCCAGAAAACAAAGCCCGGAAACCTTACTGCAATCCATCCGTAGTCTGGTGGGTAAACCCTACCTGCAAATTCAGGATTTGCCGGAGGTTGACGTAAATGCCATCACAGAAGCGTTAAATAATGCCTTCTGGCATGCCAGCCAGTGCTGGCAAAAAGAGTCAGCACAGATCATGGCCTTTTTACAAAGCGGCGGTTTAAGTAAAACAAGTTTTAAGCCAGACAAAATCGAGCGATTGTTGGGGTTATCAGAACTGATATTCAGTGATGGAAAACCGCCGTCTCAATGGGATGCATTATTTGATCTGGCGACGCAGGAAAAAGTCGAAGCAGGTTTAAAGAAGGGCGTTGAAATACCGGAACTGAGATTCTGGTCTGCGATGGAGACGCTAAAACAGCGTTATCAGGATCTGGATAATCTGCGAGCACTGCAGTTGCAACAATGTCGTCTGCAATTGCTGGCCTTTATCCGCGAGCAGTTACCCCAACAGAAAACCCAGCAGCAAGTGCAGTCTTATGATGATCTGTTAATCAACTTGTCGCAGGCACTGCAAGGACCACAAGGAGAGTGGTTGGTCACAAGATTACGCGAACAGTTCAAAGCCGCGTTGATTGATGAGTTTCAGGATACTGATCCGGTGCAATACGATAATTTTCGGCGGGTGTTTGCTGACAGCGGCTTGCCGGTGTTTTTTGTTGGCGATCCCAAACAGGCGATTTACAGCTTCCGTGGCGCGGATATTTTTACCTATCTGCAAGCCAAACAGGACGCCCGGCAAACCTATACCTTAGGCAAAAACTGGCGTTCTCATCTGTCGCTGGTGTCTGCAGTTAATCAATTATTTATGCAGAAGTCGGCGCCGTTCATCTATGAACAGATCCCGTTTGTCGAAGTTGATGCATCACGTGACGCGCAGCCAGCGTTGCAGGTTGATGAAGGCGAGCAGGCAGCGTTGCAGTTCACCTATGTAGACAGCGATGATAAACCACTGACCAAAGAAGCAATGGCCTTAGTATCTGTCGAAGTGACGACTAACGAAATTGCCCGTTTATTGAATTTGGCTGCAGATAATAAAGCCCGACTGGTTGACGAAGACACGAAGCAGACCCGCGCCTTAACCGGTGGGGATATTGCTGTGTTAGTGCCTAATCACCGGCAAGCCCAGTTAATTCAACAGGCTTTACGTTTGCGTGGCATTAATAGTGTGCAGCAAGGCAAAGAAAATGTGTTTGCCTCAAAACAGGCAGTGGATACCTATTGTTTATTATTGGCGTTGGCACAACCTGATCATCAGCAACGTCTCAGCACCTTATTGGCTGGACCTTTATTTCAATATTCCGCTGAGGCGTTGTATGCCATTCAGCAGGATGAAAATGGTTGGAATATGTTGATGGATCAGCTGCAGCTGTTGCAACAGCGCTGGCACCAGTCCGGGTTTATGGCGATGTTCCGTGCTTTATTACAGCTTGATAATGGCTTGCAGCGATTGCTGAAACAGGTTGATGGTGAACGACAGTTGACCAACTTTTTGCATCTGGCCGAATTGATTCAGGCGGAATCGTCACGACAGAATCATCATATCGAATCGGTTATCCAATGGTTTGCCAGACAGCAGGAAGCCAGTGCCACCGAAGATGAAACCGCACAATTACGCTTGGAAAGTGATGCAGCTTTGGTAAAGATCATGACCATTCATTCCAGTAAAGGTCTGGAATATCCCATCGTGTTCTGTCCATTTAACTGGTCAGCAAGAACCGCTAAAAACAAAGCGGATATCGTCGAGTTTCATGATCCGCACAATGATTATCAACCCAGCGTCGCTCTGGCAGAACCATTATTATCCCAAGCACAGCAAGTGGCAGAAGAAGAGGGGCAGGCAGAAGCATTACGCCTGTTATATGTGGCGCTGACCCGTGCCAGAGAGCGCTGTGTGATTGTCTGGGGCAATGTCAAAGAGGTACAGCAATCGGCCTTATATCAACTGCTACATAGCGAAAACTCTGCGGGGATGCGCGAGGATTTGCAGGTCTTGTCGGCCAATAGTGCTGGCACCATTGGTGTGAGCAATTATCAGCCACAGGTACCGTTGGTCTTTCAGGGTAATCAGTCTGCAACAACGATCTATCAGCCGAGACTTTTTAAAGGCGTTATTCATAAACCCTGGCGCATTGGCAGTTTTTCGCTACTCAGTCGGGGGCATGTCTCTGAACAACCGGATTATGATGCCGAGCCGGCCACCACTGAATCCGAAACGCTTATTAAACGAAACGTGAAAGATCGCTTTGCCTTTGAGCGGGGGCGCCAGGCCGGTAATTTTCTGCACAAATGTCTGGAAAATATTGAGTTTGATTCGGCCAGTGCACAGCAGATTTCGCAAACCGTTGAACGGTTTTTGCCCCAATTTGGCCTGGATGTGCAATGGACGGAGGTCGTCAGTCAGTGGCTGCAGGACGTATTGAACACGCGGCTTGATGTTGACAGCAAGCTGCGTTTAAGTGATTTGCCTGCCAGACAACGCATTAATGAAATGGCGTTTTATTTTCCGGTAGCCGGTTTGAATATGCCGGCATTGAAAAAAGTCCTGCAACAAACGGCTGAGGATTCGGTCTGGCAGAAACTGGCCAATGATCTGACGTTTCAGGATTTAACCGGTTTTATGAAAGGCTTTATCGATCTGGTGTTTGAACACGAAGGCCGGTTTTATATCGCCGATTACAAATCCAATCATCTTGGTCATGAACCCAATCAGTATCAGGGCGAAGCGTTGCAAAACGCCATGCTGAGTCACAGTTATCCGTTGCAGTATTTGATTTACAGTCTTGCATTGCATCGTCACCTGAAACAACGCTTGCCGGATTATGATCCGGAAAAACATTTTGGTGGCGTGTATTACCTGTTTTTACGAGGAATGCAACCGGAGTGGTCACAAACCGGCGTGTATTTTGACCGGCTGGATCGGGCTTTACTTGAAGCGGTGGATCAGCTGATGGCAGGTGCAAAATGAATGCGTTAAAACTTCTGCGCGAAGCAGGCTTTTCAGAGCTGGCTTGTCAGTTTGCAGCGTATATTGGCCGTCAACAGCAAACCGAAGATCCGCTGGTGACGCTGACCGCAGGCTTACTCAGTGAAACTGTCAGTGAGGGCCATGTCTGTCTTAACCTGCATGACTTTACCGCCCTGAATCAAAGTATTCAAACGTTGTTGCCGGATGCCTCCAGCTGGCTGCATAGCTTGCAGATCAGTGATGTGGTCGGCGTACCGGGTGAATTTAAGCCATTGATTCTGACAACAGATGGATTGTTATATTTATATCGATACTGGCAGTCTGAGCAGCAGGTTGCCAAAGCCATCCTGCAACGGCTTAAACCCAGTGACATTTTGCCGGAAACGCAAAAGTTGAAAAGCTTTATCGCGGACTGGCAAAATCAACTGCCTGATATTGATTGGCAGAAAGTGGCGGTATTAAGCGCCTTGCAACGCCAGTTCTGTGTGATTTCCGGTGGCCCCGGCACCGGCAAAACCACGGTGGTATTAAAGGTTTTGCAGTGTTTACAATTACTGGATAATACGCCGCGTATTGCGTTGGCAGCGCCCACAGGCAAAGCAGCAGCGCGTTTACAGCAGGCAATCAGCCAGCAAACCGGTGAGCAATATGCTGCCAAAACCTTGCATCGTTTACTGGGTATCAGCGCCCGTTTTGATCAGGGCCGTTATTCAGCAGAGCGGCCCTTGCCGGTGGATGTGTTGATTGTCGATGAAGCGTCGATGATTGATATCAATCTGATGGCCATTACCCTGAAGGCCTTGCCGTTACATGCACGGTTGATTTTATTAGGTGACAGTGACCAATTGGCGTCAGTTGAATCCGGTGCGGTATTAGCCAATTTATGTGCGGATCAGCCGAGTTTTTCAGCTGATTTCAAAGCATGGGTGAAACAAATCAGTGAGATTGATTTACCTGATTCCAACGCTGTTAATCCGTTAGAGGATAGTCTGGTCAAATTACAGCACAGTTATCGCTTTGCTGCAGGAGGGCAGGTCGGTTTATTGGCTCAGGCGGTGAATCAGGGTGATGCGACTTCAGTCACCGGTTTATTGGACAGTCAGACACCATCAGCCCTATCTAAGCCGACAGCTGAACAGATACAAGCCCAATTATTAAACGGCTATCAGCGTTATATCGAAGCGATTGAAAAGCGTCTGGATGCAGTGAGCTGCATACAGGCGTTTGAACAGTTCAGGGTGTTATGTGCCATTAAAAATGGCACGCAGTCGGTTTATGCTGTCAATCTGATGATGACTAATTTACTGGCGAAACGGGGCTGGCGAACAGCACAACCGTTTTACCCCGGCAGACCGATTATGATCACGCAGAATCATTATCGGCAGAATCTGTTTAATGGCGATATTGGGTTGATATTGCCCAATGATGAGGGCGAGTTACAGGCCTGTTTTCTGTTTGGCGAGGAATTACGCTGGCTGCCGCTGAGTCGATTACCGGCACATGAAACGGTGTTTGCGATGACGGTACATAAAAGTCAGGGATCGGAGTTCGATCACATTAGCCTGTTATTACCTGAGGAAGATTCAGCGGTATTAAGTCGGGAGCTGGTATATACCGCGCTCACCAGAGCACGGCAAACAGTGCAGATTCTGTCGACACAGCCTGTGTTACAACAGGCTGTTCAGCGTCGACATCAACGGGAAAGTGGTTTAGCGAAATTACTGGGTGAGGCAAAAAACGATTAATAGTCCTTTTGCACAGCCGTTGGATTCACTTTCGAGTAATCTGGATTGGGTTTTAAATCTTCTGTTAGCTCGGGCGGAATATGTTTGTTGGCATCGGGTCCATCTAACAATGCGCCGGCACGATCAGGTAACACTTTGCGTTCAGTGAAATTACCCAATTTGTCATAACCTTCTGTCAGATGATCAAACATCTCTTTATAAGGGGCTGCAATAGAGACAAATAAATTGGCAGTTTTCTCGTGGTAGCTATGTACTTCTTCGCGGTAAGCGTCTAACTCAGATTGTGTTTGCGCTAATTGACGTTCATGCGCCTGAGTCAGTTGTTTCATCTGCTCCGGACTGCCAACTGGTTGGCGACGACCCAGCAGAAACCCTAAAATCCCTGCGATAACGACTGCAACAATGCCGATGGCCCATAATTCAATTGATGTCATGACAAATCCCTAATGAAATCTTTGAGAAAAAGCTTATTATTAAACCTTACGGTGTGGTGTAAAACTCGTTTGGATAGATACAGCATAGCTTGCATCATAATAGTCCGCAAACGGATGACGTGTTAACACGACAATAAAGTTGACCCTATTTTGCTGTTAAATATCCCTTTTATGACTAACGGATGATAAGGAGAGCACATGGCACAGCCGATGTTTGTAGGACAGGCCGACCAACCGGTTTTTTTGTTGCCACAAATGGCCAATCGCCACGGATTGGTAGCAGGTGCCACCGGTACTGGTAAAACCGTTACCTTGCAGGGGCTTGCTGAAGCTTTCAGCAATATTGGTGTGCCAGTGTTTGCCGCTGATATTAAAGGCGATCTGTCCGGCATCAGCCAACCCGGGAAAACTCACCCTAAAATTACTGAACGCGTTAATTTGATGCAGTTGGATGATTTTCAGTTTTTGGGTTTTCCAACCACTTTCTGGGATGTATTTGGTGAACAGGGGCATCCGGTACGCACCACCATATCGGATATGGGGCCTTTACTGTTATCACGGTTGATGAATCTCAATGATACCCAGCAGGGTGTGTTAACGCTGATTTTCAGGGTCGCCGATGATAATGGCTGGCTGGTACTGGATCTGAAAGACTTACGCGCCATGCTGCAGTTTGTTGCTGAAAATGCCAAGGAGTTTCAGACCTTATACGGCAATATCTCAGCCGCCAGTGTCGGCGCCATTCAACGGCGTCTTTTAGTATTGGAAGATCAGGGAGCAGACAAACTGTTTGCCGAGCCGGTTTTGAATCTGGACGATCTATTACAAACTGATATTCAGGGGAAAGGGGTTATTAATTTACTTGCTGCTGACAAGTTAATGCACTCTCCACAGCTATACAGTACGTTTTTACTCTGGCTATTGGCCGAGTTGTTCGACCAGTTACCGGAAGTGGGTGATCCGGAAAAACCCAAACTGGTCTTGTTTTTTGATGAAGCTCACCTATTGTTTGATGATGCACCAAAAGCGCTGCTGGACAAGATTGAGCAGGTGGTGCGTTTAATCCGTTCCAAAGGTGTTGGAGTCTATTTTGTCACGCAAAACCCGACGGATATTCCTGATAGTGTATTAGGCCAATTGGGCAATCGTATTCAGCATGCGCTGCGGGCTTATACCGCCAAAGACCAAAAAGCGGTTAAAGCGGCCGCTGAAACCTTTCGTGATAATCCAGCCTTTTCAACTACAGATGTCATCACCGAAATGGGTGTTGGCGAAGCGCTGGTTTCCATGTTGGATGAAAAAGGTCGTCCGCAGATAGTGCAGCGAACTATGATTAAACCACCACAAGGTCAGATTGGACCGATCACCGTTCAGCAGCGTCAGCAGTTAATGCAAAATTCTCTGGTGGCCGGTGTGTATGAAAAAATGCTGGACCGTGAATCGGCCCATGAAATTCTCGCTGAACGTGCTGAAAAAATGCAGAAGGCGGCACTGGCCGAACAAACTGAAGCAGCAAAAGAAACTGTCAAACCGGCTCGTAAAAGTAACCGCGAGTCGGTATTCGAAGCCTTTGCCAAAAGTGCAATGCGCTCAGTGGGGAGTCAGATTGGCAGGCGTCTGGTACGTGGAATTTTTGGCTCTTTATTGAGTGGCAAATGATTTTTTTGTTTTATCAGCAGTGAATTCGGTTAAAACCATTTTACTTTTTGTGGCATTTTTCATTTGTAACTTTCGCCATAATTTTTTGGAATTGGATGAAAGCTTTGTTTCCTGCTGATAAGCACGGAAAAAGAAGATTCGGTCCTTATTTGACCATTCACCATCAGAATGTCGATAAAGTGTTATCAAATCACGATGAATGGCATTTCTCTTGAACAATTGCCATTTGAGCTTTTCCAGATCGATAAAACGAACCCGCCATTCACCATTTATATATTTAACAAATATATGTTTTGGATAAAGGCAATTATGTTGGAAATGATGTTGATGCATAAGCCTTAAATTTTTGGCCACTTGAGTCAGCAACGCTCGTTTCTGCAGACGATCCAGATTCGGGGCAGCGATGTCTAATGGTTGATAATCATTAAGGGCTTTGGTCACCAGTATCGCCTTCATGCCACGTTGTCCAAAGAACAAAGCATTGAGGGTAGGGATATTCTTTTTAGTTAGCCGTTGGATATTGCGGTATTCCTTACAGAATGTCGCCTGGCCTTTGATAGGATGAAACAGTGTTTTACTGACGTGATTTTCCTGTCGCTTTATGAAAACGTCGACTGCTCCGGAGTCAGTTTCTAAGGGTTGCCTTATTACACCACTCCAGCCACCTCGGCGAATGTTGGGCTCTTCAAACCAATTTGTAAAAGATGCCAAAGCGAATCAAAGTTGAAATTGCTTTTTTGATCGGAGGTTTGGTTGGTCAATAGCAATTTAGATCCTGCCACTTATATTAAAAATGAATATATTCATGAGCATATTTCATAACTAAGTGATTATTCAAGCTATTTGTAATATTTTTGTCATATTTGTAATTAATTTATGGAAGTCATGCAATTATTTACCTAATTTGCTGCCCCAATATGCGAGGCTGATTTTATGTGAGGCTTATTTCCACAACCTCTGGCATGACAATTTCAGTATTTTTTGCTTTAACGTAGAATAGCGATACAGACCTTAGGAATTAAAGGAACCATCATGATTGATCCCAAAAAATTCGATGAAATTGCGGACACTATCACCCGTGCCCTGCCACCTGGTTTATTGCAGATGCGTGATGATGCCGAAAAAAATATTCGTGCGGCTATGGCATCTACTTTCAACAAGCTGGATTTAGTGACGCGAGAAGAATTTGAAGTGCAATCACAAGTGTTGCTGCGGACTCGCGAGAAACTGGAAGCGTTGGAAAAACGTGTTGAGGAGTTGGAACAGTCAATCAGCAAATAAACAAATTCTATTGATCAAACTAACTAAATAAATAAGAAAGAGAGAGAGAAATGAATAAAACAGGAATTTTGTTCCCGTTAGCGGCATTGCTGCTAACCATGCCAATGATGGCCAGCGTTCAGGCGGAAACTGCTTCGCAGTCTGCTACCATCAATCAAAACAACCAGCAAACCCTGCAGGGACACTGGGTTGATACTTCCGGTCGTGGGGTTTTGACCTTTGAAAACGGTATGGCCTTTTTATCACCAACCGGCGAAGCTGATCCGCAAAATACCTATCAGGTTGAATTATCCAGCAAGGGTCAATTAACCATGACTCCGGCTGAAGGCAGCAAAGTCTCAAACAAAACCATCCAGACGCAGGTTGATTGGCAAAAACAGACCTTCAGCTTCAATAACGGTTTGTATGAATTTGTCCGTCCACCACAGATTACCGAACAGGAACTCGATGGATATTGGTTCGAAGCAGCCAATATGCAGGGCGCAAAACATATCCGAGCCATGGAATATAAAAATAACGCGACAAGTTATGATTATTACTGGTGGCGGGTGACCGAGGCATTAGGTACCTTCCAGAAAGGCGTTGATCGTGATGTATCGTTAAAAATGCAGCATGGCTTTGTATTTACTGATCCAGATTCCAATAGTCCCTATGTTCACTATGCGATCAAAAAAGAGGGTGAGACTATTTATTATGTAGATCGGAATGGCGCAACCTGGTCAGAAACCAAAACTGACAGCCTCTATGTCTATGAAGTGCCTAAAGGTTATAAAGAGATGAAAGACTGGATGACAGCCCGATAGCACAGGCGTATATTTCTTCACATTTTTTACTGATAAGAGAATCCTATGTCTGCATTTGACAATGTCACGGTGACCCGTGAAGCCAATATCTATTTCGATGGCAAAGTGACCAGCCGCAAAGTGACTTTTGAGGATGGCAGTTATAAAACTCTGGGCATCATGATGCCGGGTGAATATAAATTTGGTACCGAGAAAGCCGAATTAATGGAAATTCTCGCCGGTCAATTACGGTACCGTCTGGATGGTGACACGGAATGGACACCGATTACCTACGGTCAGTCATTCAATGTACCGGCCAATTCATCATTTGATATCGAAATCACTGAATTAGTGGATTATTGCTGCAGCTATCTGGATTAAAATCTGAATTAACGTATTTTACTAAAACCGCCGTCTGTTATGGACTGGCGGTTTTTTTATGTCTGTGGCTTGGCTTATTGTCACTAAATGGTCATCTAACTTTCATTTCACGGTCATATACAAACCTTAGCATTCGATTGTGAACCGCAATACTGCGGCAATTAATATTGCGAAAGGTGATGATATGACAGTAACCAATACACCTCAGCCGATTTTATCCATTGATAATCTGGGGATTACCTATCCCGGCGGGATTGAAGCATTACGTTCGACTTCAATCGACTTTCAACGTGGCGAATTTAATGTGTTGCTTGGGCTATCGGGAGCCGGGAAATCCTCGTTGTTACGCGCACTGAATCATTTGGTCAAACCGACTTCCGGTAAAGTGACTTCAGCTGAATTCGGGGTATTGAAAAATCAAAGCACTCTGCGACGCCATCGCCGTAAAACAGCCATGGTATTTCAGCACCATCAATTGATCCTGCGTCACACTGCTTTGCAAAATGTGTTGATGGGGCGGCTGGGATATCACTCATTTTTGCGTAGCCTGATGCCAATGCCCAAAGTCGATTTGGAGCTGGCATTACATTGCCTGGAGAGAGTGGGACTGGCAGATAAAGCCATGGCACGTGTCGATCAATTATCCGGTGGTCAGCAACAACGTGTGGGTATTGCCAGAGCATTGGCTCAGCAGCCGACCATCATTCTGGCGGATGAACCGGTTGCCAGTCTGGATCCTGCTACCTCAGAAAAAGTTTTATCCCAATTAAAACAAATCTGCGCCGAAGATGGCATTACCGCCATCGTCTCATTGCATCAACTTGAATATGCCAAACGGTTTGCCGATCGCATTATTGGCCTGGCCAATGCTCAGGTGGTGTTTGATGCGGCCCCACAACATCTTGACGACGCCCAATTAGCGTTAATTTATCAACAACCTTTCAATGCTAAACAAGATAAACCCGCTACTGATAGCCAACCCAAGTCTTCCCCTGAACGTTTACCCACTAAAACTGCAACACAACTGGAGATTGCCTGATGAAACTGTTTAAACAATTACTGTTAGCGACATCCTTATTGGTCACGGCCATAGCCCCGAGTATGGCAGCAGATGCCGATCCCGATACATTAAAAGTAGCCTTATTGCCCGACGAAAATGCTTCTGAACTGATCAAACGTAATAAGCCATTGAAAGACTATCTCGAATCCACTTTGAATAAAAAAGTGGAGCTGATTGTCACCACCGATTATTCATCGATGATTGAAGCCATGCGCTTTGGTCGTATTGATTTAGCCTATTTCGGACCACTGTCTTATGTGATGGCTAAATCAAAAAGTGATATTGAACCGTTTGCCGCCATGGTGATTGATGGGGTAACCACTTATCGTTCTATTTTGATTGCCAATGTGGATTCAGGCATCGAATCGTATGCCGATATTAAAGGTAAAAAAATGGCCTATGGCGATCGGGCATCGACGTCCAGTCACTTAATTCCTAAAACTGTCTTGTTGGAAGAAGGTGGTATTGAAGCCGAAACGGATTATGAACAGCATTTTGTCGGCACTCATGATGCTGTTGCAGTCAATGTCGCCAACGGTAATGCCGATGCCGGCGGGCTTTCTGAAGTGATTTTCAACTATGTTGTGGAACGTAATTTGATTGACCCCGCTAAGGTAAAAATTATTGGTCACAGCAAGCCTTATCCCCAGTATCCATGGGCAATGCGTTCAAATCTGAATGCAGATCTGAAAGCCAAAATCAAAGAAGCGTTTATCAGTCTGGATGACGAAGAAATTCTGACAAACTTTAAAGCGGAAGGGTTTGAGTCTATTACGGATGCTGATTATGACGTCATCCGTGACATGGGCAAATTACTCAACCTTGATTTTGCCAAAATGTAAGGGCTATTTATGACAACGCAAGTGCTTGAACAATCAGAACTTCTGAAACGTTATAGCCAGCGCTGGAAACGACAAACCCTGCAGGTGATGGCCTTACTGGCCATCATTCTGCTGGCAGCCTGGTATGTGAATGTACTCAACTTTGAATTGCTGGCCAATGGTTTGCCTGCGATCGGTACCTTGGCTGGTGAGTCTTTTCCACCTGACTTTACCAATATGCGTGACTGGTTTTCTCCCTTGCTGGATACCTTGGCAATGAGTATTGCCGGTACTGCAATTGCCGTGATGTTCTCGGTGCCGATGGCGTTTTTAGCCGCACGCAACACATCGCCACATGGTGTGGTATTTCAACTGTCACGCATCGTTTTAAATGCTTTGCGATCGGTACCCGAATTGATTATGGGTATTATCTTTGTCGCTGCCGTCGGTTTTGGCGCATTACCTGGTGTTTTAGCCTTGGCATTACATTCGATTGGTATGGTCGGTAAATTCTTTGCTGAAGCCATTGAGCATGTCGATGAGGCTCCGGTTGAAGCGGCTCGTGCTGCCGGTGCATCGCCGATGCAGGTGTTGTATCACGCGATTCTGCCACAGGTGATGCCGCAGTTTGCCGACGTAGCCATTTATCGTTGGGAATATAACTTCCGGGCTTCGACAGTAATGGGCATGGTCGGCGCGGGGGGAATCGGCTTCGAGCTGATGGGATCACTTCGCATTATGCAATATCAGGAAGTGTTTGCGATCTTGCTGGTGATTCTGCTGATGGTCACATTGGTCGATGCCCTAAGCGGCGTGTTACGCAAAAAATTCAAGTAAAGGATGACGATGAAACCAAAACTGGTTATTACCCATAAAGTGCATGAAGAGGTGCTGGAAATGCTGGCACCCTATTGTGAATTAATCACCAATCAGACGACTTTCAGCTTGTCTCGAAACGACACCATGCAACTGGCACATGATGCTGAAGCGTTGATGGTGTTTATGCCGGATAGAGTAGATGCCGACTTCCTAAAAGCCTGCCCGAAATTGAAAGTGATTGGTGCGGCATTAAAAGGCTATGACAATTTTGATGTCGATGCCTGCACGGCGCACGACGTCTGGCTGACCTTTGTGCCTGACCTGCTGACGGTTCCCACTGCAGAATTGACGATGGGTCTGATGGTAGGGCTGATTCGTCATATACGAGCAGCCGATGAGCATGTTCGCAGCGGTTATTTTAAAGGCTGGCGGCCACAGTTTTATGGGCTGGGCGTTGAAGGTTCTACCATTGCGATTATCGGCATGGGGGCTATTGGTCAGGCCATTGCTCAGAGACTGAGTGGTTGGGGTGCGAATCTTATCTATACCGATAATCAACCTGTCTCTGCTGAACAAGAAGCTACTTTGCAGTTGAATTTTGTATCCTTGGACCAAGCACTTTCACAGGCTGATATCGTGATTATGGCGTTGCCATTAAATACACAAACCCAGCATCTGATGAATCAACAGCATTTACAGCAAATGCAGCCCGGCACCTTTCTGGTCAATCCTTGTCGAGGCTCGGTGGTCAATGAAGCCGCTATTTTAAGAATGCTGAATAACGGACATCTGGCTGGTTATGCCAGCGATGTATTTGAAATGGAAGACTGGGCACGGACGGATCGACCTGATGAAATTGATCCACAGCTGTTGGCTCATCCCAATACCTTGTTTAGCGCCCATATTGGTTCTGCAGTTAGCAATGTGCGTTTGGCCATTGAAAAACGTGCTGCTGAAAACATTCTAAGTGTGTTGAATGGTGACTTGCCATTGGATCCGGCGAATCAAATACTCACTGAAAGGAAACAATCATGCTCAATCTAGTCTGGCTTAAAAGTCTGATAACGGTGATTGAGCAGCACAGTTTTCAGGCCGCTGGCATTGAGTTGGGACTGGCTCAACCGACGATTACCCAGCACATTCAAAAACTTGAAGACATGTTGTCAGTATCGTTGATCCAACGTGGCCGAAGCGGATGTCAGCCTACCAAACACGCATTAAATCTGTTGCCCTACGCTGAAAGCATGTTGCGACTGCAGGATCGAGCATTACAGTCGATGCAAACACCCTCTCTAAGAGTTGGTACCAGTTCCAATATTGGTATTTATTTGTTGCAGCCATATCTACACCATTACCTAAGCGAGCAGGCTCCGAAAGCAGACAAACTGGACTTGTTAATTGATAGCAATCCAACGATTGCCGAAAAACTGGAAAATGCTGAAATTGATATGGCATTGATGGAATGGTGGTCGCCAAAGGCCGGTTTCGAATCTCAAACCTGGAAAACCGAACCACTGGTGTTAATAACACCTCCTGATCATCCCCTGGCAACACTGCCGTACATCAGTAAAGACATGTTGGCGGGTTTGAACTTAATTGGTGGTGAATCGGGCAGTGGGACTGGAAGATTACTAAAAGCCTATCTGCAGGATTTTCAGCAGTTGCCAACTGTGACCATGCAATTGGGCAGCACAGAGGCTGTCAAACAAGCGGTTCGAGCAGGATTGGGGATTTCATTGGTATTTGCATCAGCGGTTATAGATGAAGTGAAGCATGGCAGTTTGTGCGCCATACCGCTTGAAGACAATGGTCTGACAAAATCCATTCAATTAGTATGGCGACAACATCCGACCGTTCATCATAAACGGCCGGAATTTGTCGAACATTTACTGCAAGATTATTAACCTGCATGACGTGGTTTAATCCCAGTCATACACCAGATTTAATCGATAGTTGGTATCGGTGGTTTCGGCTTCTGGTGCAGGCTGGCTGTTGTACTGGCTTCTCAAGCTGGCCCGTAGTTTCCATGCCTCATCGTTAGTGATTGGCATTTCAGCACCAAAGTTGGTCACTAACAGATAATTTTGGCCTGGACTGCTAAACGACGGGTAGTAGGTTAAATCGTGAAACAGATTCAAGCGGCTATTAAGGTTGTAGTTGGTTTCATATCCTAAAACGCCGGTAGGATCTTTTTCAGTTGTGCCATCTGAGTAGCTTTCAAAACGATAACCGACACCCGCAAAGCCTTTAAAGATTAAATCCGGTTCACGGATAAAGAATCGACCCAAACTGGCAGTGGTGATCGCACGTAAATCCAGGTTTTCAAAATCATCGATTTCAAAATCGGCACTGCCGCGAGCAAAATAGTTTTCGCTGATATCACGTTCTAGTTTAATACCGGCCAATTTTTCGTTTTCAGTTTGTTCATCATCTTCTTTGGCATAATTGATTTCAAGGTACATGCCCAGACGTTCATTTTCTGTTTCACGGTGAAGCTCACCACGACCCGTAACGGCCATACGATCAGTGTTACCACTGGCCCCTTGAACACCGAATGCCAAATTACCACTCCACGGGTCTAAAAGAGCTTCACGTTCTGAGCGAAGCTGTTGAACTTCAGCGGTATAACTGTCTTCTAATGCTGATTTTTCCTGTTCCTGAGTCGCTTTAATCTGCTCGATTTCCTGTTGATGTTGCTGTTCCATCGCGGCGGTTTGTGGTCTGACCGCATCCGTTTCCCATAATGAATTGATACGTTTTGGATCAATATCCACGGTCCCAAAAGCTGTGCCAGTTAATTGATGCTGACCTTGCTGATTCACCGTAAGTTGTCCAAGAACCCGATCACTACTATCTAGTTCGATAAGGTGTTTTTGATCAGTACTGATTTGGGTTACCCGACTGAAATCCACTGTTACTTCATCAGCAAAGGCGGTATCCATAATGACTTTGCCTTCGGATATTTGCTTGATAGAACCTTTTAGAATACTACCGTCATCTAGCAGAATCTGATCTGCTGCAAGGCTGGTGGATGTGAGAAGTAAAATGCTGGAAATAGCGGTGCTCAATCGACGTTGAAGCATGTTTTCTCCGTGGTTGGTTAAGGTCTTCCGTGAATCTGTAGCGATTATGAGGTGGATAACCTTTGGTTCAAAAATGCTTTACCAAGGATGCGAAACCGAAGCTTTATAAATTGACTGAACAGTTTTTTTGAAACGATTTATTCGCGGTCTGGAAAAACGACTTCAAAAGACCCTAAAAAAGAATTCGTGAAGATTCTGTGAAAGTAAATATTTCGCTTGGTTAAATCGGTATTGGAGTTCACCTGGTTTGCTTGGGAAAATTTCCTAGGATTGCTGAAGCAGTGTCGTTATAATCTTTTGCTATATGGCATAACGCATACAGCAAGCAATCGTCCACTCATCAGGATAAATAATGAAGTTCATAAATAACCTGCCGATCGGCAAGAAAATTTTCACCGTGGTCATTGTTTTAGGTCTGACCCAACTTTTGATAGCTGGCTTTGCAATTTTAAAAATGCAAGAAATCTCGGAAGAATTTTCAGTGATGAATGAGATGGTCATTCCGCTTGAAAGACGTGTCGCAAAAATCAGCGAACTTCAATATAAAAAAGCGGCTTCACTTCAATCCCTCCTGCTGGATGCCCGATCCGGTGCTTCCCGGAAAATCATCAAGATACACTTTGAGGATATTGACAATATCACTACGGAGAGTCGCCAGGCCTTAGCTGATGTCATGAGCATTCTGGAACTGGCAAACAGCACAAATCTCCAGGCGGACCTGCTGGCAGATGTGGCAAGTATGTCGGAAAACACTGAAACTGTGCTTCAACAGCAGCAGAACTATCAGACATATGTGGACGCAGCAATCACCATCATCAAACGTGGCGGTAGTATGTCCGGCGGTGGTTATTTGTCTGGTGAAGAACAGAGAGAGTTAAAAACTATTGAAGCAGAGCTATTCATTACCCTGGATGCTATGCAGGCCAGTATCGATAATATTTCACAACGCGCGGTAAGCAATGTCGAAAAGAAACAGAATGCCAGCTTTTTCAGTTTGATAGCGCTGGCAGCAGGGTCGCTCTTCATAGGTGTCTTTATTTCAAAGATCATCATTAATAATATAGTTAAACCCATCAAAGAAGTCATGAATACCCTAAGCGCGATGGCGAAAGATAATGATTTGACTCGACGTATGGAGTTCGCAAGTAAAGATGAAGTGGGCGCGATGGGCAGTGTCTTTAATTCGTTCGTGGAAAAACTTCAGGAGCTGGTTCTCGGCATCACTTCTGCATCAGAGCAGCTATCTACCGCCGCTGAGGAAACCTCTGTTGTCAGCGAATCAACCAATACCAATATTGCCAAACAGAAAAACGAAACAGCTCAGGTAGCGACAGCTATTACTCAAATGACAACGACGGTAGAAGAAGTGGCCGCCAATGCTGAAAAAGCATCAAATGCAGCCCGTAAAGGTGAAACAGATTCAGATGCAGGCAGAAATGTTGTCGAAGGGATCATGACATCAATTAATACACTGGCCTCAGAAATTAATGACTCTTCCGATGTGATTAGAAAAGTAAAGACGGATAGCGAAAATATCGGTCTTATCCTGGATGTCATTAAAAATATCGCGGAACAAACAAACTTACTGGCACTTAATGCGGCGATTGAAGCTGCCAGAGCAGGTGATCAGGGACGTGGGTTTGCGGTTGTGGCAGATGAAGTTCGTACACTTGCTCAACGCACCCAAGAATCGACCCAGGAAATTGAATCGCTTATTTCCACATTGCAATCCGGTTCAGATAATGCGGTTAACTCCATGAAGCAAAATCAGACAAGTATTACGCAGCTTGTTTCAAAGGCTAATGAGGCTACAGCCTCTTTGCTGGCTATCACACAATCAGTGCGTGCCATCACCGAAATGAATTCAACCATCGCCACAGCAGCAGAAGAACAAAGCTATGTGGTGAATGATATCAATAGAAATATCCAGACCATTCAGCAGGTATCAGAAAGCACGGCAGAAGGCTCGGAACAGGTTTCCAATGCCAGTCACGAAATCGCCAGATTAAGTGAAGCACTTACTGGAATGGTCCGACGGTTTAAAGTTTCGTAAAAGACACAAATACGCGTTTATATGAAAAACTGATAACCAGTTTTGATTAAGGCTGCTTTGAGCTTCATCCGATAGCGCTTATCCGTTAGAATCAATTTACTTTAATTTTCCAGGGAAGGAATATGAGTATTGCCACGGTATATAGTCGTGCTTTGACGGGTATTTACGCTCAGCCAGTCACGGTCGAAGTGCATCTTTCTAATGGTTTACCTAGCTTGTCGATTGTCGGGATGGCAGAGACAGCGGTAAAGGAAAGTAAGGATCGTGTGCGGTCGGCGTTGATAAACTCTCAGTTCACTTTTCCTCAGCAACGTATCACCATCAATCTGGCTCCAGCCGATTTACCCAAAGAGGGCGGACGGTTTGATTTGCCGATTGCGTTGGGCATTTTGGCGGCTTCCAATCAAATCCCGCTGCAATCATTAAGTCATATGGAGTTTATCGGTGAGCTGGGACTGACCGGTGAATTACGTGCTGTTCGGGGTGTGTTGCCCACTGCATTAGCGACGGCAGAAGCCAATCGACAATTAATGGTGCCATTTGAGAATGCACAAGAGGCGGCACTTACCGAGCAGGGTGAGAGTTTTGCTGCCAAGACACTGTTGGAAGTCTGTGCTCATTTACATGATCAACTGCGTTTGCCAACGAATTTGAATCAACAACAGCTTATTCAAAATCCCTATGCCGATTTAGCTGATGTAAGGGGTCAGGCATCAGCAAGGCGGGCATTGGAAATTGCTGCTGCCGGAATGCATAGCGTCCTTTTCGCCGGGCCTCCGGGAACAGGAAAAACCATGCTGGCCAGCCGATTGCCAGGTATCCTGCCACCGATGAGTGAACAGGAAGCCATTGAAACGGCAACCATTCATTCAATCTCTTCAGCTGGCTTTCAGGTGGAAAACTGGATGCAGCGACCTTTTCGGGCACCGCATCATACGGCTTCGGCAGTGGCATTGGTCGGTGGGGGCAGTCAGCCTAAACCGGGCGAAATTTCGTTAGCGCATAACGGCATATTATTTCTCGATGAATTACCCGAATATGACCGTAAGGTATTGGAAGTATTAAGAGAACCCATTGAGTCGGGAAAAATAACGGTTTCACGTGCCGCCAACCAGGCTGAATTTCCTTCGCGATTTCAATTGGTTGCCGCAATGAATCCCTGTCCCTGTGGTTATTTGGGGCAGGCAAGGTGTCATTGCACAGAAGAGCAAGTAAGACGTTACCGTGGTAAGATCTCCGGCCCGTTATTGGATCGCATTGATATGTTGATGGAGGTACCGGCAGTGGATAAAAAACTGTTGCGGCCTCAGCCTGATGCTGTTCCAGCCGAATCCAGTGAAAAGGTTCGTCAGCGGGTCATAGAGGCACGGCAGATTCAACTGGAGCGTGCCAATAAAGCCAATGCATCCCTGCAACATAAAGAATTAGAGGTTTTTTGCACCTTGTCAGATCAGGATTTTCAATTAGTAGAAAAAGCCATTAGCCGTTTCGGTTTATCGGCGCGTGCTTATCATCGTATTCTCAAAGTAGCCCGTACCATTGCGGATTTGGCCGGTTCACCCACCATTCAAACGGTCCATTTAACAGAAGCCATCGGCTATCGACGCCTCGACACAGCGAATTAATATTTAGTGAAAGATCTCAATCCGCAACAGCGGGAAGCTGTGCGTTACATCGATGGACCGTTGTTAGTGTTAGCCGGTGCCGGCAGTGGCAAAACGCGGGTTATTACCCGTAAGATTGCCTATCTGATCGAGCAATGCGGCACCAAAGCCAGCAATATCGCCGCCGTGACTTTTACCAATAAAGCCGCCCGTGAAATGAAACAGCGTGTCGCCGATTTAATGTCGACCAGGCAGGCATCAGCGCGTGGTTTGATGGTCTCAACATTCCACACACTGGGGCTGAATATCCTGCGTCGTGATGGAAAATCACTGGGCTATCGTCCTGGTTTTTCGATTTTTGATGCACAGGATTCTTTAGCCGTATTCCGGGATCTGATGGGACGTGATTTTGCTGCTGACAGCGATCATGCTCAGGAAGTGCAGAATCTGATTTCAAACTGGAAAAATCAGCTGATTCTGCCGGAACAGGCCGCCCAGATAGCCGATGGCGCTCAAGAGGAATTTGCCGCCAGGGTGTATCCACGTTATGTGCAGGCTTTGCAGGCATACAACGCCGTGGACTTTGATGATCTGATTTTAAAACCGGTTATTCTGTTTCGTGAACACCGTGATGTTTTGCAAAAATGGCAGGCGAAAATTCATTATCTGCTGGTGGATGAATACCAGGATACCAATGGCTGTCAGTATGAACTGGTGAAACAACTGGTGGGGATTCGTGAAAAGCTCACCGTGGTGGGCGACGATGATCAATCTGTTTATTCCTGGCGTGGTGCACGGCCGGAAAATCTGGTGCAGCTGCAAACCGACTTTCCCCGATTAAAACTGATCAAACTTGAGCAGAATTACCGTTCGATGGGGCGGATTCTGCGGGTGGCCAATAAACTCATCAGTCATAACCCGCATGTATTTGAAAAGAAACTGTGGAGTGCGATGGGTGAGGGCGATGCGATTCGCGTGATCGGTTGTCGTGATGATGAGCATGAATCGGAAAAAGTCATTTCCGAACTGCTGTATCACAAGCTCAAACACCAGGCGAGTTTCAAGGACTACGCGATTTTGTATCGCAGTAATCATCAGTCCCGCTCATTGGAAAAAGTATTACGCGAACATAACGTGCCGTATTTCCTGACCGGTGGCACCTCGTTTTTCTCGCGCGTTGAAGTCAAAGACATCATGGCCTATCTGCGATTGTTGGCGAATCAGGATGATGATAATGCGTTTCTCAGGGTCATCAATACCCCACGACGTGGCATCGGTTCATCTACCTTACAGGCACTGGGTGAATACGCGGCCAAACGTAACACCAGTATGTTTGGTGCCTGTTTTGAAATGGGGCTTGCCGAAAGTCTGCCACCCAAATCCGTGCAGAACCTGGAAGTATTTACCCGCTGGCTGATTGATATTGCCGATCGCGCTGCGAGGGGTAATCTGCTGGATGCCATCAAAGATATGATTGAAGAAATCAATTACCGTGGCTGGCTGGAAGAAGTCAGTGGCGATCCCAATAAAGCCAATCGCCGTATGGAAAATGTTGATGAATTAGTCAGCTGGATCGAACGGATGATTGATCAGGATACCGAAGAAAAATCGATAGGCGATATTGCTGCCCGCTTAACCCTGATGGATATCATGGACAGACAGGCCGATGAAAATCAGGCCGATGCCGTGCATTTGATGACATTGCATGCCGCAAAAGGACTGGAATTCCCCCATGTATTCATTGTCGGAATGGAAGAAGAAATCCTGCCGCATCGAACCAGTATTGAAGAGGATTCCATCGAAGAAGAACGCCGCCTGGCGTATGTTGGAATCACCCGGGCACAACGCAGTCTGGTGATGACGCTGGCAAATACTCGTAAACGTTACGGTGAAAAGATAGATTGTGAAGAGAGTCGTTTTCTTCGCGAGTTACCACCTGAGGATTTGATCTGGATGACTGAGAAAACACAGGTTGATCCGGAGGAACGAAAAGAGCGTGGCAAAGCGCATTTATCCAATATTCGCGATATGCTTAAGTGACATATTACTCTGTGGGTGCTGAAACGCCCCATGACGAAGGTGACAAAATGAAAACTAAACTTCTTTATTTGGCGATGTTGATTCCGGGGTTGGCAAATGCCCAAGTGATGCTGGAACAAACCCAGGCCGAAAGTGGCAGCTATTACAAAGGTGTTTTGGCCGTTACCCAAGGCTGTGATGGTTCGGGTACTACCCGTATTACAGTTGATATTCCTGAAGGTCTGCAGTTTGTGCAACCCATGCCCAAAGCAGGTTGGCAGCTGGAAATCGTTAAAAAGCCCGTTGAACGTCCCTTCTTTCGGGATGGTATTGAGATAACCGAAGCCGTGCGTCAGATTACCTGGTCCGGAAACTCATTGCTTGATATTCATTTTGATGAGTTCATCTTCCATGGGCGAATTGGCGTGGGTGCAACAAGCGTTTTGTACTTTCCCGTGACCCAGAAATGTGAGTCAGGCGAATTACATTGGGACCAGATGGCTGAATCCAAACCGACTAAAAAGACCATGCCCGAAGATTCTGGCCCGAAAGCGGTGAACGAACTGCTTGAGGATATGGAAGAATTGGTTGACGAGCAGCATCAACATGGTGAGCCAAAAGCCCATCAGCATCAACACCAACATGGTCAGGCTAAAGATGAAGTCGAACATTCAGGCGATCATGATCAACTGAAAGCCAAGCAACACCAACATGGTCAAGCTAAGGATGAAATGGATCACTCAGTGCATCATGATCATCAGATGGAGATGACCGAGCAAGATAGTGAAATGGATCATTCTGTTCACGCTGGCCACAGCGGACATGGACAATCCACCTTGCAATATCCAGCACCGTTTGTGACGGTAGTGGATGGCACGGGTGATCATCATAACCATTAATGCTCACTAGCAGCATAAAAAAGGCCCCAGTTTTTAATACAAACGGGGCCTTTTTTATATGTATTGCAGCTGTGTAGATGTTTATTTATGGAGGAGTAGGAGGCTGCGGCATAGGTGGAGCCTCTTCGGCCTCTTTCTGTTTATCATCATCCGGGTCATCTGCCGGCTGATAGGTTCCTTCTGAAGGTTTTGGAACTTCAGGCTTATCTTCAACTTCTTTCTCTTTATCTTCAGAGAGCTTTTCAGAAGCGGCGATAATAATGGATATACTGATTGAGCTTTCTCCCTGGATTTCTTGTCGTGTCATCATGCTGGTTCCTTAAGGTAGTTAAAGAAGAGTTCTTGCAGTGATTACAAGACTGGAATGACTAACTCGATAATTCATACAGATATAAAAATCAAACAACGATTCACTGAGATGACTACATATCTCAAGCTGAAAAGTGAATTAGCCTTGAGAATGAACTGCTTCAAGAGATTTGAAGAATTGAATTTCTGTAGTGTTTTCTACAGTAACTTATATAAACAAAAATACAAGTAACATGAGTTAAGTTGATCCTGAATTATTTTCAATTATTCAATATTCCATATCAGGCCAGGCCTATCAGGATTTCCATTGATTCCGACACTTTTGGTATTTTTAGAATTAACCACAGAGAAAAGATCAACATGGCTGTTTTGGTAATGGGTTGAGAATATTTTGAGGTTTATCAAAACAGCTGATCGTAGGTTGGGTTGAATGCAATGAAACCCAACAAATTGTATGCGTCCTATAAAAATGATGGACTTTGAGCATCCAGTTTTTCCCTGTTAGACTCATCATTTGAAGGGGAGTGACATCAGATAGTTGTCTATAAACCTTATTATCTAAATTGAATCGTTCGGACCAATAACGCATATCAATTGGCAGAACCTATTACTCCCCCTTGAATACTGAATGCAGCGATAAACGTTCAGATAGCTATGTTTCTGTCATGTCCGGGTTCCACTCTTTAATTACAAAGGATAAACCTTTGAAGGAGCCAGTTATGAAATCCACTATTTTCAAAATAATAATGCTCAGTATGATCTTAATACCATCCGGCTCGATGGCTGATGATCGTTATCGTGGTGATGGTCATATGATGATGACACTGGATGAACTGAATTGGGGACCAGTAGCATCCATGGGCGAGGGCGCTGAGATCGCTTTCATTGAGGGCGATATTTCGGCCAAAGAACCATTCACTTTCCGCCTCAGATTACAGGATGGCTACGAAATCCTGCCACATAAACATCCGGCCTATGAACGGGTAACCGTGCTGGAAGGTACATTGCATTTTGCCCACGGTAAAACCTTTAACAAAGATGCAACGCAGCGCCTGCCTGTCGGCAGTGTGGCCATCATGCCTTCCGGTGACGCCATGTTTGGCTATGCTGAAGGACAGACAATTATTCAGCTGCATGGAACAGGGCCATGGGGTATTGAATATATTAATCCCGAGGACGATCCACGTAACTGAATGGCATAAAATGACGTTTAATATTCTTTAGCTGAATAATCATGGCTCAGTTTTTAATTAAAACTGGGCCATTTTTTTGTCTGGGATTTGAGATCTGATCTGTTTTTAAAAATTAACCACAGAGGCACGGAGAGCACAGAGAATAACTTTGGCAGCGAATGAAATCATTAGCAGGACACTAACATCCTGATAAATTATTAACTATTTCATGAAAATCATAGGGTTGTGTTGTTTGTAGAAAGGGTTTATGTTGTAACTTACATCATATTTTTGGTGGTCAATATTGATATCCAGCTCGCAACAACTACTTCCAAAGCCTATTCGGGTAAGAAATTAATCATCCAGCATTCACTATTAATTCAAACCAGCAAAACCACTCTGAAAAATCTATTTAGATTCGATTTCTTAAAATTATCTGTAAAGCTGAGATCAATTTATGCTCTCTTGGAATCTTTGGGTCAGTGTAAAAATATAAGCATGAGTTTTTACACTGACTCGAAACAATTGGTTTTCCACTAGGCAACAAACCAGCCGCTACGCGGCGCTAGGTATGACTATAAACCAAGTAACAGCGAGGTTTAGCCGCTATGTCACAGGAAATTACACTTGAAGAAGCTAAGGCCGAACTATCAAAGATAGTTGAGAAACTAAAAGCAGGAAACAATAACTCACTTAAGAATATAATTGATTCAGAGCTGCCGGCTGGAAACCACCCTCAATCTGAAAGTGAGGACAAACACGAATCCTGGAGGCCCTATTATTTTTTGTTTCTAATAATACTCATTATTTCTGTTTCTTGGATTGCAGCATTATGTCTTCCCGTAACCGATGATTTACATCAATTAAAGCGACAGCACTTTTTCTACTTTATAGCCTTTTCTGTTGCATTGGCCTCATACTTAGCTGCTACCATTCGGGAATTTGTCAAGTCGATAAGTAAATCTTCCAACCCAAGACCATTAAAGGTGAATATATTTTATATAGCTATAGCAGAAGCATCACTTTTAATATTTGGCATTTTACTTATATTTAGAGTTCTTATTGGTAGCCACGGAATCTTGTTTATACCAGCACCATCCGATGCATTCATCGTTTCTTATTTATCTGGAATCCTATTATATTCAATAGTCTTGCATCTTAGGGCTTGGTCAAAACATCCACCTTGGAAGATTCCCAAAAAAATCGATTGAGTGAAAGTCAAGGGGATCTGAAGACCGAATAATAATGTGATTACCCAGCTTTATTAGTGTTTTATTAGCTTAAATAGAAAGTTTGAAACATATGAAAATAAAAAAATTCAACAAAGTTGATGATGGTAAATCTCATCTCTTTGGTTATTGATAAATAAAACCTATGGCTAACAACTGGTCAAATTCTGAGGTTGAGGCAGCTGTTGAAGATTATTTCAATATGCTTCGACTCGAGCTGTCGGGTCAAAAATATAATAAAACAGAACACCGTCGGGCTCTGATTGAACAATTAGATAATCGTACAAATGGATCAATTGAGCTAAAACACCAGAATATTAGTGCGGTTCTGATTGAAATGGGAATTCCATACATTGATGGCTATAAACCCCGGTTCAATTATCAACGGTCGCTTTTGCCTCTCGCCATTACATACTACCTTGAAAGAAATCCTGGAATTCAGCTGCTGTTTGAGAGGGATTCTGATGTCATACCATCGGTTGTTCCGACGGTAGAAGATTTCCTGACTGCCCTGGAGCAGCCTCCCGCTCCAATAGAACGCAAAGAGCGCGCCATTGCAGAACCCAAGATTATTTATAATCCTGGCGGGGTAAATTATCTGGAGCGTGAAGCACGAAATCAGCTGTTAGGCGATGCCGGGGAACAGTTTGTTATTAATTTTGAACGTGCTCGTCTGATTCGATCGGGTAAAGATTCTCTGGCTGACCAGATAGAGCAGATATCAGTAACTGTTGGCCCGTCTGCCGGATATGATATCCGGTCTTTTGAGGATAATGGTTCTGATCGCTTCATTGAGGCAAAGACAACAAAATACGGTAAGAACACACCTTTCTTTGTTACGCCAAATGAATTGCGCTTTTCACAGCAAAACCCCTCTCGTTATTTCCTATATCGAATCTTCAAATTTAGGGCCACTCCACGACTTTTCGCATTGCAAGGCAATCTCGAAGAACGGTGCATACTTGAACCGTCAGAGTACATGGCGAGAACAGCATAAACATTTCCAAGAGACGTTTCCTGATAGTGAACTATCGACTTTTCCGTTAAGCTGAAAACAATACTTCCAAGGCAGGGATTACATGGTTATGAAACTTCGCTTTCTCGGTGGCACTAGTACAGTGACCGGTTCCCGTTATCTGCTTTCTGATGATAACTATCGGTTGCTGGTGGATTGTGGTTTGTATCAGGGCGTGAAAACGCTACGGCGGCGCAACTGGGCGACGTTTCCGGTGGATCCTGCGACTATCAATGCGGTGGTGCTTACCCATGCCCATATAGACCATTCCGGTTATCTTCCAGCGCTGGTGAAAAACGGCTTTAAAGGTAAAATCTATTGCACCAAGGCGACCCACGAGTTGTGTAATGTGTTGTTGCCGGATGCGGGATATCTGCAGGAAGAGGATGCCAAATATGCCTTTCGCAAGAAGTTTTCAAAACATGAGTCTCCAGAGCCGCTGTTTACGGAAAAAGATGCCAGACAAGCGTTAACACATTTTGAATCCCTGCATTACCACGAGACATTTGAACCGGTAAAAGGTTTTGAGGTCAGCTTTACCCCGGCAGGACATATTCTGGGCTCGTCTTGTGTGCATGTTCACCACAAAAGTTCAGATCGCACGGTGGTATTCAGTGGTGATGTGGGGCGACAAAATGACATTATCATGCGTCCGCCGGAACCGCTTCAGCATGCCGATGTGCTGGTATGCGAATCCACCTACGGTGACCGTACCCATGGTGAATCTGACCCTGAAGCTGAACTGGCAGCAATCATCAGCAAAACGGCGGGTCGTGGCGGTATCACGCTTATGCCTGCTTTTGCCGTTGGCCGTGCACAAATGCTTCTTTATGTTGTACACAAACTCATAGAAGAAGGCAGGATTCCTGAACTACCGGTCTACCTGAACAGCCCGATGGCTATCAAGGCGACCGAGACGTTTATCAAGCACCACAAAGAACATAAGCTGGATCAAAGCCAATGCGCGCTAATTGATGATCAAACTCAGTATGTCCGCACCGTAGATGAAGCCATCGAGTTGGATGCTATGCGTTACCCTTGTGTGATTGTCTCGGCTAGCGGAATGGCTTCCGGCGGCCGGGTTTTGCATCATCTCAAAACGCTGTTGCCTAACCCGCGTAATAGCGTTGTATTCGCTGGCTTCCAAGCCCCTGGCACCCGTGGTGATGCTTTGGTTAATGGGGCTCAAAATGTCAAAATCCACGGTACCTACTGGCCGGTAAAAGCCGAAATTCATAACCTGGATTCGATGTCCGCCCATGGTGACTATAACGAAATCCTGACTTGGTTGGGGCAGGGCAGCCTCAAGCCCGATAAAGTGTACGTCACCCACGGCGAAGTCGTCGCCAGCGATACCATGCGAAAACATATCACTGAGAAATTTGGCTGGGATACCGAAGTACCAGAACTGTTTGAGGAAGTGGATATTTGAAATAGTCCATTAGATATTTAGGGGCAGTGTAAAAACTCAACCTCTGCTTAATATCCATCGTTATTTACCTGAAGACAAACTAAGGAAAAAAAATGAATAAAATAGTAATTGCCATAACATCAACTACTCTCGGTTTCATTGTCCTAGCACTTGTCATTTCATGGCTAAGTGATAACGAACAAGTTGGTAAATTGGCACCATCTGTCATTGATTGTCAGACTTACGAGGCCGGCGAGGCTTGTAATGACCTTTTAGAGCTTGGAGTATCACCAGAGCTATCTAAGAGTAATAAGTCTTACCAATTGGAGATCTCTGAAATAGCTGAAAGGCATGATTCAGAAGAAATGGAGAACCTGATTGATTTAACCTATCAGTACTCAGCTGAGAACCGCATCAATTTGCCAGAAACATTTACTCAAAGATGGTCCTACACAAAGGTATCCCAAAAACAAATAAACACCAAACAGCTGCAATTTACAGCAACTAAATGTCTCATAACAATGCGAGAGAATAGCCGCGAATGTCTTGAGTTATTGGAATTAGGCATTGCTCCTGGAATGTATTTGAGTAATCAAACGTATCTGGAAAAGATCTTCAAAAGAATCTCTAATGCAACAGAAAAATCAGACCCCAGTCTATTAACAGATCTGGATCTGTATACGCATGAATTTGCTTCAGAGAATGGCATATCATTGCCTGAAAGTTATACTTCTCGCTGGCCTAAACCATAATTAAGTCAAAACAATTTTTGGATGTGAAATGACTAATTCAGGAACCTTTAGGCATACAAATCATGTTCAAAAGAACTAAACATAATGCTAACTGGGATTTACATAAACTAACGGATGAAGAACTAGGGTTGTTATCTCTAGCTCAACTCTAGCGAATTAGAAATAAACGCTGGGCTAACGGTTTAAAGGTATTACAGCAAAGAGCCGGAGAAGAGCTTCAAAGAAGAGATCCACGCAAAAACTGGCAATGTTTAAGATGCGGTAAAACACATTTCCATCAAACAGAAATCAGAGTTACGGGTAGTTTTATTGAAAGCTTCTTGGTCAGGGAAAGAAAAAAATACCATGCTCTCGTTTGTAACTATTGTGGTAAAACTGAATTTATAATGTTTTTGGATCAATAGGGTCAGAGTTAATTGATATCGATATCAAACGCCCTGTTGATCTAATGGACTGTTCTACGGCGTCGTGTTTGCTGTTTGATCTGGATGAGGGCGATGATCTTCGACCCATTGTTCGTCCATACGTGGATCCATTTCAGCGAGAACACTGCCGGACGCCATCGGAACCGCAACATAGACATTCATATGGTCTTCCGGGATACGCTCGTTCAGTAATGAATAGTAACCTAAAGCCAAGGCAAACAAAGCCAGCACAATAAAAAATGCGATCGCTGAAAATCCCAGTACAAAACCTAACACTAACGGTGCGATAAATGAGCCGAAGCCATAAGAAAATAATAAGGTTCGGCTAATCTCGACCAAGTCTTTGTTTTCATCAAACACATCATTGGCACGCGCAACACTCAGGGGATAAATGCTGAACAAACTGATGCCCAATAAAAAACCAACTGTATAGAGCAACACCACACTGTCACGCCAAATCAAAGGTAAAACCAGCATCAGCATAAAAACACCCACACTGAAAAATCCTGACCAAGCCAGCATTTTCCGGCGGCCTAATCGATCTGATAACATGCCAACAGGCAATTGCGCCAACAGCCCACCCAGAATGGTAATCGTCATGAACAATGAGACCACCTTAGGCTGATCAAACAGATTTAAAACGTACAGTGGTAGCATGGTGTAAAACGCGCCAACAAACACACCCCCAATAAAACTCCCAACCAACGCCAACGGGGCTATCGATAACAATTTTGGCATGCTGTAACGATCAAACGGTTTTAATTCAGGTTGCGTGACACGAGTCACCGCGACCATCACCAGCGACCAGAGCACCAGAATTGAACCCAGGATGAAAATCGTATTGGCTGACAACTCCAGCATTAATAGCAATTGGCCCAATGCCAACGCCAGGAAGAATACGATGGTATATATCGCAAGAATTTTGCCGCGGTCTTCTGTTGAGCTTTTTTCATTGAGCCAGCTTTCTAACACAATCAGCATGGCATAAAAGGCAAAGCCCGACACCAAACGCAATACGGCCCAAAACCAGGGATCAAACCATAAGGCGTGCCCCAAAAATGCCATAACCATAATCGCAGAAAAAGCCGAAAAACTGCGCGCATGACCTACGGTTACAATGAGTTTTTGACTGAAAATCGCGGCTAACATCGCCCCCAGGAAAAAAGCGGCATTGATTAAGCCGATGGCACCCTCATTGAGGCCTTCCTGTTTCAGGAATATGCCGATAAATGTCATCAACAAGCCGTATCCTGTTGCCAATAAAGCAATCGAGAGGAACAACGATGAAATGGGTAGTAAGGCTCTTTGAAAAAACACGCGGATTCCTGAAACGAAAAAAGCTTGTTGCGCCTAAACACAACAAGCCATATTTTTATTAGTGCGATTATTTTCCACACAATCACAAGTAGAGTAAAGCTAATTTGATTCAGGTGGATTGTTATCAGTCGACAATCCAGACAAAACTCAACGCTTAGCTTTCAACAACCGCTTATCCAGATAGACCCGGCAGTGATAACTGCCGGGACTTTTCAGTCGTTAGAAGTCCAGTTGTGCTCCCAATTTGATAGTGCGTGGTGCGCCCTGGGCAATGCTTGAGCTGCCTGCAGAGGTCAGCCAGTAAGCTTTATCGGTCAGGTTTTCAATGTTCAGACGTAAAGTCAGAAGCTGTTTGTTCAGGTCAATTTCATAGCGTGCGCCCAAATCGAACAATGTCACCGAACCGACATGCCATTGGTTGGCATTATCCAGTGGACGTTGACTGGTGTACTGTGCGCCACCCGTGAAAGTCAACTGGGTATTTGGCACCTGATATTCACTGTACAGACGGAACTGTTTGTCCGCGACGCCTTGTATTGGTTCGCCTATCAGACTCTCATTGGTGGTCTTTTCGTTCGTAGCATCCAGCCACATTGCACTGGCACCGACTAACCATTGCTCAGTAATTTTACCTCGGGTTGAGATTTCAAGTCCTTCGTAACAGGCTTCACCGTCCTGGCTGAAGACATCATTACCGTCCGTGTAGGTGAGGCCTTTTTGCAGCTGGAATACCGCCATATTGGCTGACCAGTTATCATGCTCGACCTTGATACCGGTCTCGTACTGTTTGCTGATCAGCGGTTCAAATACCTCACCGGCATTGGCTGCAGTATTGGGCGCTGTGGCTCCTTGTTCAAAGGCTTCTACATAACTGGCGTAAATTGACATCCATTCGACTGGCCGATAAATAGCAGCGACAGAAGGGGTGATTTCACTTTCTTTGTAATCACCATATTTATCTTCAAGACTGCCGTAACGTGCCCCCAGAATAAAATCCCAGCTGTCGCCAACATTCAGTGTGTCGGAGAGAAATGCTTCTTTACGGGTGACTCTGGAATACTCATTAAAGCTGGCATCGCTTTTATCAAGATGTCCAACCGGACGGTCAAATTCGACAGGAGAGGATAAGTTACCCGAACCCAGCGGAATCGCCAGTGTGCCAATCCCGGAACTATTGGATGAAACGGTGCGGGTATGCGACAAACCTGCCACCACGTTATGGGTGACGGGGCCGGTTTCGATGACACCACTGAGCACATTCTGTGTCTGATAGCTTTTGAACAGATTGTTGTAATTGTAGAGCGTAGCGGAATAGTCGCCCTCGCCATCAACATAGAAAATGGGCATCAGTGGATTGCGATAATTACTGGAATATCGATACGAGAGCTTATTGTTCCAGTTATTGTTAATCTGCCAGATTAAGTCAGTGCCGGTGGTGATGTGTTCCGATTCATAGCGGGTCCAGTCCGGGGCCAGGCGTTTATCACCATCAATCGGACTGAGAATCTTGCTGACCGTACGATCAGTAAAGGAGCCATCAGAGTTGGGGGAAATAGAAAAGTAGCCGCCATAGCTTTTACGCTCAGATACCAATGCATCCACCTGCCAGGTCAGATCCGGGGTGATATTTAAGTCGAGTGCGACAGAAGCTGATTTACGGTAGGCTTCACTGTCATCAACGTACGTATCACCTGCCTCGCTGACCACATTAACGCGGTAACCAAATATATCATCGGGGCCCACACGACCGCCGACATCGCCGTGAGCCATCAACAGTCCACTGTCCATTAGCTGGGTGGAAACGCTGGCCTTGAATTCGTCAGTAGGGCGTTTGAGCACATAATTGATAATGCCGCCTGGAGCGCCAAAACCGTAAAGGAAACCACCTGCACCCTTGAGGATCTCAACCCGTTCAAGATGTTCCAGTGGCAGGTCTTTGGCACGGCTGCGGAAATTCATTCCGTCGAGTTTCTGTCCGGTATCAAAATCTGGGCTGATACCACGGATAGAAAATGCATTATTTTCAGTAATAAGATTATTCGAGGACAGGCTGATAGCGGCATCAAATTTGGTTAACTCACCCAGAGAACGTGCTTGCAAATTGGCAATGTAATTTTCGGAATAGGTTTCAATGGTAAACGGCGTATTTTGCTTGGACATATTTCCCAGTGCACCGGCAAATACGTCACCGACCCGATAAGCATTGGTGGCAGAGCCATTCATTCCCAGCCCCTGAACCTTCATCGTAGATAAAGTAACACTTTGACCCTGTTCATTGATTTCCTGCAAAGCGTAACTATTGTCTCCCTGAGCTACGGCCACCAGACCGCTGTCAGTGAGAATCTGGCTAAGGGCATTTTCAACAGTAAAAGTGCCTTGCAAACCATCACTGCTCTTGCCACTTGCTAACTCTGAAGCCCCGACAAGATAGATGCCGGCTTGTGCAGATAAGCGGGCCAGTACCTGACTCAGCGATCCGGCAGGTATATTAAATTGTTGCGTGGCTTGAGCCACAGACTGACTTGTTTCTGCCTGTGCAGCAGGCAGCCATGCCAGTGTACCCATGCTGGAGACAGCAACAATATGTATTGAAAGCGCCAGGGGTTTGAACCGGTTTTTAGCCGGATGCTTGTGGCGTTGTTGTTTCACCATTTGTATTACCTCATCTATTTTTTGTGTTTACACAGATATAAACGGGTGAGGTGTCTAAAGCCGGAACCATTATTTGAAAAAATAATTGAAATAATTACAGGGAATTGATTTTATTGATAATTTAACTTCGACTTGGTTCCAGTTTAATCCACCCTGGAAAAACCTGACGCACCTGGATGGGTAAAACCCTTGTCAGCATAGCCAATACTCGGTCTGGGTCACTGAGCGGGAAGCTGCCATAGACTTTGAGCTGGGCAATCTCATCAGAGATATGGATATAGCCATGTTGATAACGGTTGAGTTCGGCAATAAGTTCTTGCAGCGTCATATCTTCTGCCACCAATAATCCCTGTCGCCAGGCCTGTCGGGCTGTGATGGCATGATGTTTTGGCTGTATCTGATTTGCATTAAAACGGGTTCGTTCACCCTGCTGGAGTTTTGCTTGCTGAGCATTATTGGTTTGAACGGATACCGATCCTTCATAGACGGCGAGTTCGATATCTTTCTGATGGTTCAATACATTAAATTGTGTGCCGAGAGCAGTTAAGCGGCCATGCGTTGTATCCACGACGAAGGAGCGATTGGGATCTTTTGCTGTTTCAATATAGATTTCGCCATGGAGTAACTGAATGCGTCTTTGCTGATCAGTGAAATCAACATTGATGGCGGTAGCGGTGTTCAGCCAGATTTGGCTGCCATCTGCCAGGGTGATATTTCTCTGTTGGCCGACACCGGTGTGAAAATCAGTAGCAAGAGCCATGACACTGTTGGGGAGCCATTTTCTATTCCAGCTGAGCTGTCCTACAAATCCTATTACGGCAATGCTGAGCATGCCACTGAGAAGTCGACGCCGTTGACGTAGTCGTTGATTGGCAGTGTAAAGATTTTCTGCGGTGGTATGGGGATCGGGGGTCTGTTGTAAAGACTCGAAATTGTGGCTGATTTTTTCCACGAAACCCCAGGCCTTTTTATTCTCGGGACTGGCATCAAGCCATTCACGCCAACTTAACTTGTGTTCATTACTGGCATGGCCATCACGAAGTATGGCGTACCATTCAGCAGCCTCTTCAAGTGTCTTGTGGGTCGGGTCAGCCATATAGATACGGCTCGGCAATGAGCTCACGGGTAGTTTGGGATGCCTGTAATTTCAAGCAGGCCAGCATGGCCTTTGCTACGTATTTACGCACCATGCGATCTGAGACACCTAAATGAATTGCCGTTTCAGCATCCGTCATCTGACATACCACAGCCAAAAGAAATGCTTTGGCTGCTTTGGTCGGTAACTCACTCAACATCAGGTTAATTTCTTCCAGAGCTTCCAGCACTGCCGCCTGCCGTTCTGCTGATGGGGCTGTTTCTTCGGGGTAACTTGAGAGGGTATCGTGCCAGGCTTTTTCGATTTCCTTTCGACGCCAGTGATCAATACAGAGATTTTTAGCGGTAGCACATAAAAAATTGCGAGCATGTTCATTGCTGGAAAAGTGACGTGACGCAGGCAAACCTAGCAGACGAAGAAATGTATCCTGGGTCAGATCGGCGGCTTCTGCACTGTTACCTAATCGTTGATATAGCCAGGATTTCAGCCAGTTATGATGTTCGCTATACAGCACCTGCACGTTAAAGTGGCTGACAGAGTGGGTACTGCTCACGAAAGGCTCCTGAATGTTATTTGGTAATGAGAATCAATAGCATTCTATTGGTTTAAGTCAAACCTCGCAAGTGAGCTTTTGTGACAAGCTGATTAAATGGTGGATTATGAGTTGTGAATGGATAGGAAAGAAAAAATAAGTGGGGAAAAAAGGGGGATGGATTGATATAGCGGCAGTTACTTATGGTGGTCGTCTTTAGTCACTAAAAACTCCAGTCCGGCACCAATATCTTCTTCACCGCAAGCGGCCATGTCGTCAGGGCTGGCAGCCTGTGCTTCTTTATGGGTCAGAATCAAATCACGACGCTCTTTAAACGGATCAACGTTTTCATCGCTCGATTTGTCACTGACATCAACTGAGTTTTCAGGATTTATCTGGCAGTTATCAGTACTGGCAATGGTGACATTAAGATTCTTTGTCTGAGAACGTTTGGGTTTATTCATGGTGTTTTACCTTTAGTATCGCTGTAATTATGACTATTGGTAATACAAGGAATTCCGACTTAACGCTTTGTCTTCTGCAACCAGATATCCAACTGATTCCCAAACGCTTGTCGATCGCGTTGGTTAAAGGCCGGTGGGCCGCCCATTTGTTCACCGCTATTACGCATGGTTTCCATAAAGTTACGCATGGTGAGGCGGGCACTGATGGTGTCTGTGGTATAGAGCTCACCTCTGGGGTTCAATGCTAACGCGCCTTTTTCAATGGCTTCGGCTGCGAGGGGTATATCGGCGGTGATCACTAAATCACCTTTTTGCAGGCGTTCGACAATTTCATTATCGGCTACATCAAACCCGGAGTGCACTTGCTGGAATTTAAGAAAAGGCGAGGGTGGCAATCGTAAACTGTGGTTGGCAATAAAGGTGGTGTGAGTCTCTGTGCGGGTAGCTGCACGATAGAGAATTTCTTTAATCACTACCGGGCAGGCATCGGCATCAACCCAGATTTGGGGCTTACGTAATTCCGACATGAGTGGACTTATTTCTCTTTAAGCTGGCGGGTACGTTCAACCTGTTTTACTTTGATATGAATGGCGGCTTTGGCCATCAAATGAGCACTTACCGGAGCAGTGATAAACAGAAACAGGGTCACCAGGATTTCATGCAGACTGACCCCATCGGTTTTAAAACTAAAGTGAATCGCCGAGGCAATCAGAATAGCGCCAACGCCCAGGGTACTGGCTTTGGTGGGGCCATGGAGACGCATATAAAAATCGGGTAGTTTAAATAAACCAATCGAACCGACCAGCGTAAAAAACGCGCCCAATATAATCAAAATTGCTAATGTCCACTCAAGCATCGTTGACCTCTATTCCATTATGTCGCCGCGCAGCAGATATTTGCTTAACGCGAGCGTACCCATAAAACCCATAACAGCGATTAGTAATGCCGCTTCAAAATACAGGGCACTCTGCAGGTTAATCCCTAGCAGAATCAACAGGGCAATGGTGTTGATATATAGGGTATCCAGTGCCAGAATTCGGTCCGGCACACTGGGGCCGATAATCAGCCGGATAAAACTCAGCATGATCGCAATGGCGACCATGACAAAAGCGATTGATAAGGCCAGGTTCAGCATGCGACAAATATCTCCAGCAGTGGCTTCTCAAATTTGCGGTGGATTTCAGCTTTGATCTCGGCTACATCGTCGATATGCAAGGCATGGATCAGTAAATATCGGCGGTCTTTGGAGAGATCACAACTGACGGTGCCCGGAGTTAATGAAATGGTATTGGCTAACAGACCAATGCCTACCGGACTGGTTAACTGTAACTCATAGTTTATAAACCCCGGCTGGAGTTTTTTTTGTGGACCAAGAATCATTTTGGCCACGACGGCGTTGGCCACCAGTATCTCAAACAGCACTTTAATGATGTAAAGCACTAACATCCAGGGATGACGAATAATGATTTTTTCCGGCCAGTAACTTGATGTCAGCCATGGGATAAAAATGGCTATAACGGCACCTAAAACGATGTGTCCAGGAGAAACCGTGTTATTCAGCAATAACCAGATGGCCCATAAAATCAGGGTGAGTAATGGATGGGGAAAGACTCGCTGAAAACTCATTGACTGTTTTCTCCATGCGGAACGGTACCTAATACTGCACTAATATAGGCCTGTTCATCATAAAGCTGGGCAGCAACCTGTCTGCTCATATCGGTTAAGGGTTTGGCAAATAGCACCATTAACGGGCTGACCAGCATCAGTAATACCACCGAAATAAAAGCGGATTTATTTAATGGCGGAGCTTTTTGTGACTCTTCTTTTTGTACGCTGTAAAACATTAACGACCCCGAACGGCATACGGCAATAATCATGATTAATCCGGCGATTAATACCACGCTCAAAATGGCCGCAAACCATGGATGTGCAAGGGCGGAATTCAGAATCATCACTTTACCGAAGAAACCAGATAAGGGCGGCATGCCCGTTAGTGCAATGCCTAGTAGCATGAAAACTGAACCCACAATTATGGGTCGATCGATGGGAATGGCTTTGGTAAATGAATCGGCATAAATACCGCGACCTTTCAAAATCACATCGGCGATTAAAAACATAGCTCCGCCGAGGAAAGTGGAGTGGATCAGGTAATAAAATGTGGCAGCGAGTGCCGCTTCATTGTTAATGCCTATCGAAATCATCAACGTGGCGACAGATGCCAAAATCAAATAGGCGACCTGACGGCGTAAAGTTGTTGCCGCCAACACACCGAAGGCGGCTAAAGCCAGGGTAATTAAACCCAGCAGCAATACCCATTGAATATGCACAAAGGCCAGATCACCGGCTTCTTCACCGAAAATAGTGCCATGTACCCGAATAATTGAATAAAGACCCACTTTGGTCATGATGGCGAATAAAGCCGCGACGGGGGCTGAGGTATAGGCATATGCCCCGGGTAACCATACATACAAAGGAAACATAGCGGCTTTAATGCCAAAAACCACCAGTAGCAGTATTGCTGCCGTGGCGACAATACCCTGATCTTCGGCAGGAACCGAACGAACCGCCACTGCCATATCGGCAATATTCAAGGTGCCGAGAATGCCATATAGCGTTCCAACGGCGAACAGAAATAAGGTTGAGCCAACCAGATTGATCACCACATAGTGCAAACCGGCACGGGTTCGCAGACGACCACCGCCATGCAATAACAAACCGTATGAGGCGAGCAGCAGCACTTCAAAGAAAACAAACAGGTTAAACACATCGCCGGTCATAAATGCGCCGTTCAGGCCGAACAACTGCAGTTGGAACAACACGTGGAAGTGCTGGCCCTGTTTATCGGTATCAGTGCGGATTGCATACCATAACGCGGCCAGAGCCAATAACGAGGTCAGTAACAACATCATGGCGGATAAGCGGTCCAGCACCATCACAATGCCGAAAGGGGCTTGCCAGTTTCCAAGTAAAAGCACTTGTTGTACATCAGTGCTGGCCAGAATAAAGCTGACCAGGCTGACGCCGACCAACAGTGAAATTAATATCAGGTTTAATATACGTTGCGTTTGCAAGCCAATTGGCCTTGCCATCAGCAACAATATGCCGCCAATCAAGGGCAGTAAAACAGGTAAAATCGTAAACGGACTCATGAATTACTCCGTTCTGAATCGTGTTTGGCAGAAGAATATTTTGTTGCATTACGCTCATCGTCAGAGCGGTGCAAACCGTCTACATGATCATTGCCAAGCTCACTTCGGGCCTTTAAGGCCAACACAATCAGAAATGCCGTCATACCAAAAGCAATAACAATGGCCGTTAATACCAAAGCCTGAGGTAGCGGGTCGGTGTAAAGGTTGGCATTGGGATCGATGACGGCTGGAATACCGACTTGCAAACGGCCCATGGTAAATAAAAATACATTCACCGCATACGCCAGCATGGTCAGTCCCAGTACCACCGGGAAGGTTCTGGCCCGTAAAGTGAGATACACGCCACAACCAGTCATGACGGCAATGACACTGGCAATTAGCCACTCCATTATTTAACTTCCTCTACATTGATGAAATGTGCAGCATGACTGAGTTTGCCAAGCTCCACCAAAATCATAACGGTAGCGCCAACTACGACCAGAAATACCCCTAAATCAAAGGCAATGGCGCTGGCGACTTCAAATTTTCCGACTATCGGCCAGGTCAGGTAGGTAAATGTCGAGGTCAGGAACGGATAACCGAAAAACATTGACACTATTCCGGTAAGAGTAGCAATCAACAGGCCAATCCATAGTAAACGGTGCATATCAATTCGCAGACGATCATTGGTCCAGTCGATGCCATTGGCAAGATATTGTGAAATCAAAGCTACCGACGCAATCAGACCGGCAATAAAGCCGCCGCCAGGTAAGTTATGGCCACGCAGGAAGATATACACAGCGACCATCAGCATCAGTGGGAACAGCAAACGGGTCAAGGTCTGCATGATAGGAGGATGTGGATCATGACTCCATGAAATACCATCGATGTCTTTGGATGGAGCGGCCAGTTTAAGCCCTTCCAACATGGCAAATACCCCTAAACCTGCCAAGGCTAATACCACGATTTCACCAAGGGTATCAAAACCACGGAAATCGACCAGAATCACATTGACCACATTGGTGCCACCACCACCTGGCTTGGCATTTTCAATAAAGAAATTCGAGATAGGTGAGTACTCGCGACTCAATACCGCCATGGTCAAAAAGAATACCGAGATGCCGGCAGAGACTGAAATAATCCCATCGCGGGCAAAGCGGAGATAACTGCGTTCCTGCGGCGTATGTTGTGGCAGGAAGAATAAGGCCAACAGCAGCAGGACAATGGTAACGACTTCGACGGATAGCTGAGTCAAGGCCAAATCCGGTGCAGAAAACTTCACAAAGCCCAGCGCGATAACTAATCCGACGACACCGATAGCAATCAACGCCACCAGGCGGTTATGGTGCAAAATGACCGTCAGAGCACTGGCCACCATCAGTGTGAGTGCCATGATTATCGTGATGGCATCAGCTTCCATTAATGTACGGTCGCCGAGTAATGGTGAGCCGAATTGAAAGAAAGTAACGATGCTGATCACTAAAGCACCACCAATCACCCAGGTCACGGCGGGCTGCAAGGTCGTTTGATCAAATGTATTAGTGACTTTTTTCGATAAACGAATGGTTTTCCATAACAGCCAGTCGAAAACGGCTTTACCCTCAATGCCATGCAGACATCTTTCATGCCAGGCAAACAGACGATGTCTCACGGTGTAGACGGCTACCCCTAACACCAGGGCAATAAAGCTCATCATCAATGGCAGATTAAATCCATGCCAGATAGCCAGACTGAACTCCGGCGCCGGGGCTTGCAGGCTTGCTGCCACCGCAACTGACAGAATCGGCCCAATCAGTAACATCGGTGCTACCCCGACAATCAGACACAAAACCACCAGAATATCGACCGGTATTTTCATAAACCGTGGAGGTTCATGCGGTGTTTTGGGTAAATCAATCGGTTCGCCATTAAAGAACACATCGTGAATAAACCGTAGCGAATAGGCGACCGAGAAAATGGCGGCCAGCGTCACTAAGGCCGGAATGGTCCAGGCAGCCAGTGTGGTATCGGATGCGCTGATGGCCTGTTCAAAAAACATCTCTTTACTTAAAAAACCATTTAATAACGGCACACCAGCCATTGCGGCGGCGGCAATCATCGCCAGCATTGCCGTATGCGGCATCATCTTAAATAAACCGTTGAGTTTTCGCATATCGCGACTGCCGGATTCATGGTCGATAATACCGGCGACCATAAACAGTGACCCCTTAAAGGTCGCATGGTTGATAATATGAAAAATCGCTGCGACCAGTGCCATTTGACTGCCAAAGCCAAACAGCAAAGTGATCAGGCCCAAATGACTTAAAGTTGAGTAGGCCAGCAGACCTTTCAGATCATGTTTGAATAAGGCGACATAGGCACCGATTAATAAGGTAAACATACCTGCTGTACCCACCAGCCAACTCCACTCCGGGGTGCCGGATAGAGCCGGGAAAAAACGCGCCAGTAAAAAGATACCGGCTTTCACCATGGTGGCGGAATGCAGATAGGCCGAGACGGGTGTAGGAGCCGCCATTGCATGCGGTAACCAGAAATGGAATGGAAACTGAGCCGATTTGGTAAACACACCAAGTAGAATTAAAACCAATGTTGGCAGATATAACTCATGCCCACGAATCAGGTCACCAGAGGCCAGTACATCCGTTAATTCATAACTGCCAACGATATGGCCGAGTAATAACACACCACCAAGTAATGCTAAACCGCCTGCACCGGTAATGGCTAATGCCATTCTTGCCCCTTGACGGGCATCCTGACGATGCTGCCAGTAACTGATCAGCAGGAAGGAGGTGATTGAAGTCAGCTCCCAGAAAACCACCAGTTGTAGCAGGTTTTCAGATAACACGATGCCCAGCATTGAGCCCATAAACATCAGCATATAGGCATAAAAACGGCCCATGGAATCTTTGGTCGACAGATAATATCGGGCATAGACAATGATCAGCAGACCAATCAGCAGGATCAGCAGGGCAAATAACAGCGCTAAGCCATCAAGACGGAAGGCGATATTAAAACCAATCTCGGGCAGCCACGACCATTGCTGAATGAGGGTTTCGCCTGCAAAGATAAATTGCATGGACGGAAATAGAATAGCCAGGGTTAACAAGGTTGTTAGACCGGCTACCCAGGCAGAAGCCAGGCGATTGTATCGGGTAGCCCATGCAGCAAGCGGAGCGGCTGCAAAGGGGAGCAATGCGGCGATTGGAAGATTAAAACTGAGTAAGCTCATGGCGGCTGGTGTGATCCCTGTCGATGCTAGACGATAATCGTTTCAGCATATTGCATATGATGATTAAAATTTACGCTTTGGTACTCACACATCAACAAGAACCGCGTGTTATCAGTTCTTGTTGATTGATGTTTTTAACCGTTATTCAGCAGATGAAACCATGTAATCAACAGCCGCTTTAACTTCGTCGTCAGTTAGTTTTGGATTACCACCACGAGCTGGCATCATATTGAAACCGTTGATGGCGTGGGTATAAAGCGTGTCCATACCTTTTTCGATACGTGGAGCCCAGTCACCGGCACTGGCAATTTTAGGTGAATTCATCATGCCGGTTGAATGGCATACTGCACACACTTGGGTTACGACTTGTTTGCCGACGCTATCATCATCTGAATCAGCTGATTCTTCAGCGGCGGGAGGAGCCTCTGCAATCTGTTCTTCACCGATGTTTTCTCGTGCCACTGGCTTTAACCTTTCAGCAATCGCTTCAGCGTCCATCGGTTCCGGTTCGACGACTCCGTCAGCAATGGACAGCATATTAGACAAAATCAGATTAGCGATTAAAAACAGTACTGCGACAACAATCAGACTGCCGATCAAGTACTTTGGTGTATTAGAAGATTGCATGGTTTACCTCTGACTCCATAATAGTGGCATTAATTATACGGGCATATGCTCAGCCGCGCTACGCATCAGACAACGGTCCGAGCGTGATTTTTCCGATTGTTTTTCCACGGCTGACTAAATCATGAGCCTGTTCAAGTGTTTGAGGTGTCAGATGGTCAAAATGTTGTTGTGATACTGGATATAACTGGTTTAAATCAGCCATTTCAGCAATACGTTTAAGAATCAGCCCTTGTTGACTGATATCTGTGGTCTTTAAATGGGGACGGGTGAACATGAATTCCCAGACCAGCCCGGCACTTTTGGTTTTCAGCAGATTCAAATCCACAGGTTGCTGAAAGCTGACTAGCAGTGCTATCAGACCCTGAGGTGCAATCAAATCAACCATTTGCGGGTAGTAATAATCGCTGTCATTCAGACACAGAATATAATCCGGTGCTGGCAGGTTTGCCTGCTGATAATTGTTGGTTAACGAACCTTGATGGCTGACTACGGCATCAGCACCCATTATTTCACACCACTCGGTGGTTTCCGGACGCGAAGCGGTCGCAATAACCTTGAGATGGGTGAGCTGTTTAGCCAGCTGTATCGCCATCGAGCCTACACCACCCGCGGCTCCGATAATTAATAAGGTTTTACCCTGATCTTTTTCTACATCGATTCTAAGCCGGTCAAACAGACTTTCCCATGCTGTCAGGCTGGTTAACGGTAATGCGGCTGATTGATGTATATCGAAAGATTGCGGAGCTCTGGCTATAATGCGCGAATCCACCAGTTGGTGGGAGGCAAAACAACCATCACGGCCGATATCACCAGCGTAGAAGACTTTATCGCCAGCCTGAAAATCATGACATTTTTCGCCTACTTCTACGATGGTGCCAGCGGCATCCCAACCAATAATCTTGCCATTCGATTCAGCATCAATGGTTGATTTAACTTTCAGATCGACCGGATTTACGGCGACGGCTTCCACGGCAACCAATACATCATGACCCGTTGGTTTCGGTGTAGGTTGTTGGATAACCTGAGCCATTGTCTGAGCATGCTGAAACTGTAATGCCTGCATGATTATTTCTCCGATAAACGTTTAAGGGCTCTGAGATAGGCGGTTTCTGAGGGTGGTTGCTGTTGCTGCTGAGCCAGCCAAAGTTGCTCTGCCAGACAATCAATCATTAAATGCTCTGCAGCGTGTGGGTCTGCCGTTTTAGCCACTAATTTTTGATGGGCCATCACAATACCTGCCGGGCGATCGGTGGAAAGCTGTTCATGCACCGCGATATGCAGGCCCATATGCAGATAAGGATTGGTCTGCCCGGTTTCCACAAAATACTCCTGACCTGATTGAATCGGGGAGGAGAGTAGCTGGTGATATTCAGGATGCAAAACAATGACGTCCGCAATCATTTGTTCCAAAGCGCTCATTATTTGCCCGGACTGCATTTTTTTCCAGACATCATGATATTGCTGGCGAAGAGCATCCCGATCCTGACTGAAAACGGCCATCAGGTGGTTTTCCTGTTGGACTGCATCCGGCGGAACTCATCGCATAAGTCGGTAACAATACATTGATTACAATGCGGTTTGCGGGCGGTGCAAACATAACGGCCATGGAGGATCAGCCAGTGATGGGCATCGAGTTTGAATTCATTGGGGATCACTTTCATCAAGCGATCTTCGACTTCGCGGACATTTTTACCTTTGGCCAGACCGGTTCGATTCGACAATCGGAAAATATGTGTATCTACGGCCATCACCGGATGCTTGAAAACTGTATTGAGAATCACATTGGCGGTTTTACGGCCGACGCCGGGCAAGGCTTCCAGCGCTTCCCGATTATCTGGAACTTCACCACTATGTTTGTCGATTAACTGCTGGCAGGTTTTGATGACGTTTTCAGCCTTGCTGTTAAACAGGCCGATAGTTTTGATGTAGCTTTTCAGTCCATCAACACCCAAATCGAGAATTTCCTGCGGTGTATTGGCCATAAGATAAAGCTTATCAGTGGCTTTATTTACGCCGACATCAGTTGCCTGAGCTGACAGGATAACGGCAATTAACAATTCAAACGGCGTTGTATAGTTCAGCTCGGTAGTGGGCGCTGGGTTGTGATCGCGCAGTCTGCTGAAAAACTGTTGCCGCTGCGTTTGATTCATCGTTAACCTGTCGTGGTTTGAGGCGTCAGCACTTCAACTTCCACTTTGACTTCTCGATTGGCAACAAGGGCATCAATCACATTTTTTAATGCCACGATTAATCCCAGACCGATAAATGCACCCGGCGGTAAAATCGCGATCAGAAAGCCCCGATAATCTTCAATCACGGTGATCTCCAGTCCACGAGCCCCTTCACCAAACATCAAATGTGCCTGACTGAGAATGGTGCCCTGACCAATCAATTCACGCATACCGCCCAGCAGGACCAGTACCGCGGTAAAACCAATGCCCATCATTAGACCATCGAGTAACGACGGTGTGACAGGATTACGTGCGGCAAATGCTTCGGCGCGGGCAATGATTGAACAGTTGGTGACAATTAATGGAATAAAGATACCCAGAATCAGATACAGCTCATGGAACCAGGCATTCATTGATAATTCGATAGCGGTCACAATCGAAGCAATGATCAATACAAATACCGGTAAACGCGCTTCATCAGGGATCTGATGACGCAACATGGAAATAATACCGTTTGAAGCGACTAAAGTCAGAATAGTTGCCAGTCCCAGCCCAAGTCCATTAATCAAGGTATTGGTAACCGCCAGTAAAGGACATAAACCTAATAGTTGCACTAAAGCGGGATTATTTTTCCACAGACCTTCTTTAATAATCTGATGGTAGATTGTCATGTTTTTTCCTCTGCAGGGATAAACAGCTTATCCTGATTTGCTTCAAAAAATTCCAATGTGCGTTTGATGGCATTGACCACGGCACGGGCGGTAATCGTCGCACCAGTGAATTGATCAAATTCACCACCATCCTTTTTCACTTTCCAGCGTGATGAAGGTGGAGCTTCCAGTGATAACCCGGCAAACTGCAAAATCCAGTCATCCCGTTGAGCATCTATTTTATCGCCAAGCCCGGGTGTTTCTTTGTGGCTGATAACTCGTACACCAGCCAGTGTGCCATCGGTATAAATGGCAATCAGGATTTTAATACTGCCACTGTAACCATCAGGGGCGACGCTGGTTAATACAGCTGCCACCGGTTCATTGTTTTTGCGGGCCCGATAAACCACGGTAGGCTCTTCTGTCCCCAGTTTTGGGTTGGGCGGCAACAGCAGTGTGTCATTCAGAATATTATTGTCATACGCTTGTTTGGGAACCAGTACATTGATGGCTTCCAATAATGCCAGACGTTCATTTTCTATGATCTGCTCACGGGTACTTTCTTCGGTGAAAGCCACCAGAGTCGTTGCCACAATCGCAAACAGAGCCAGCATCAGGCCAACCCGAAAAGCCGGTTGATTCCATAATGCTTTCATCGCGTTGCTCCACCATAGACCCGTGGTTGCGTGTAATAGTCAATCAGTGGCACCAGCATATTCATCAGAATTACGGCAAACGCCACACCATCTGGATAGCCACCCCAAATGCGGATGACATAAGTCAGAATACCGACGCCAGCTCCAAATACGATACGACCTTTTAATGTGGTCGAGCCGGATACCGGGTCAGTGGCGATAAAGAATGCCCCCAGCATGGTGCCACCGCTTAATAAATGAAACAGTGGTGAACCGGATATGGTGGGATCAATCAGGGTGGTAATACTGCTGATAATCAACAGCGCCAGAATCATCGCGACCGGCACATGCCAGCTGATTACTTTGCGATAGAGCAGCCAGATACCGCCTAAAGCAAACCAGACATTGATCCATTCCCAGCCAAGTCCGCCGGCCATGCCGAACATATCCTGACTACTGATAAACTCAGGATGGCGCTCTAAAACAATCTGAGTTTTCATTGCGTCCAGTGGTGTGGCACCTGAATAGGCATCTATCCCCAAACCATTAAACTGACCGGTAAAAATTAATTGCAGTGCACTCATCCACTCCATTGGTTGCTCTGCCATTGATTGCACAGGCAGCCATGTCGTCATTTCCAGAGGGAAAGAAATCAATAATAAAACATAGCCAACCATCGCCGGATTAAACGGGTTATAGCCCAGGCCACCATATAAATGCTTGGCAAATACAATGGCGAAGGTGACGCCGATAACGGTCATCCACCAGGGTGAGAGTGGAGGAATTGCTAAAGCCAGCAACACGGCTGTTACGGCAGCACTACCATCACTCAGAAAAGGTTTTAACGGACGATGACGTAATTTGAGCATTAATGCTTCAGTGATTAACGCTACGGCAACGGCCAAGGTCACATTAATTAAGACACCCGGACCAAAATAGTAGGTCATGGCAATTACTGCTGGAATCAAAGCAACAATCACTTGCAGCATTTGCACTGTAACGCGGTTAGCGCCAGCAAGAAACGGCGGACTCAGCCGAAAAAGGGGCATCAGGATTTTTCCTCAGTGACCGAATCTGTCGATTCTGATGTTTTGGTGGATGCTTCTTCCTTGGCTTTTGCCGCTTTGGAGGCAGCTAATGCGGCTTTTCGCTGACGCTGACGTTCTTCTTTTTCCTGCTTTTCTCGTTCAAGGCGGGCCAGACGGCTTTCATGACGTTCCCGGGCAAGGTCAGATTTGTGACGTTCACGTTCCTGATTCATGATTTCTGTTTTAGCAAACCGGAAATAGGAGACCAGCGGAATTTTGCTGGGGCATACGTAATCGCAGCAACCACATTCGATACAATCAAATAAGTTGTAATCACGGGTTTGATCAAAATCCTTGGCACGTGAATACCAGTAAAGTTGCTGGGGTAACAAGCTGGCAGGACAGACATCCGCACAGTCACCACAGCGAATACAGGGTAATGGTTGAGCTGGTGGCGCTACATCATCGACACCGACCAGAATACAGTTGGCTGTTTTAGTAATCGGTAAGTCGTCACCCGCCAGGCTATACCCCATCATCGGTCCGCCCTGGATAAATGGTTCATCCGGCTCACGACGTGTTTCACAAAATGCCAGTAAATCTTTGATTGGTGTGCCAAACAGGGTTTCAAAGTTACCGGCATGAGGCACATCAGTACCCGTGACAGTGACGACCCTCGAAATTAATGGCTCACCATGCAAAATGGCACGACCTACCGCATAGGCGGTGCCCGGGTTATGGCAGACAATACCGATATCAATCGGTAATTTATTGGTGGGCACCTGTTTTCCGGTGACGACCTGAATTAACTGTTTTTCACCACCGGTTGGATATCGCGTTGGCACAATCACAATGTCGGTTTGTGACAAATGAGGTCTGTTGGCCAGGGCATAGCGCATTGCCGCAATGGCTTCGGGCTTATTGTCTTCAATCGCCAGAATGCAACGTGAAGCTCGCAAAGCAAATAACATGATCTCAACACCGTCGAGAATGCCCTCAGCACGTTCGCGCATCAGCATGTCATCGCAGCTGATGTAAGGCTCGCACTCTGCGCCATTGATAAGTAGTGTTTCGACTGTGTGATGTACACCGGGATTGAGTTTGATAAAGCTGGGAAAACCCGCTCCACCTAAACCCACAATGCCTGCGTCACGAATGATTTGCCGTAATTCATGGGCTGAATGTTGACGAAAATCAGCTATCTGCTGACGTTCAATCCAACGATCTTCTCCATCGGTTTCGATAGTAACGCACGGAGCAGACAAACCAGAAGGGTGGGGAATCGCATGTTCACCAATCGCGGTTATTACGCCGGAACTGGGGGCATGCAGACATACCGATACATGACCTTCGGCGCGGGCAATACGTTGACCCTTTAATACCTTTTCGCCAATTTCAACAACAGGTACTGCCGCTGCACCGATATGCTGCTGTAAAGGCAACACCAATTGTGAGCTGAGTGGTGTTTTGCGAATCGGCACCTGGGTGGAACGTTTTTTATGTCCGGGCAGCTTCAGTCCACCCGGGAAATCACTTAACGGTGCACTCATGATCCGGTTCTCCGTTGCAAATCAACATGTGAAGGATCCGGCCAGCGCCAGGTATGTGGGTTCGGTTGTGTTTCAACCATATCAATACAATCTACTGGACATGGTTCAACACATAATTCACAGCCGGTACATTCATCAGCAATAACCGTATGCATATGTTTGGCAGCACCAAGAATGGCATCGACCGGACAGGCTTGAATACACAATGTGCAACCAATACAACGGTCTTCATCAATGACGGCCAGCATTTTAGGTTTTTCAACGCCGCATTCTTCATCCAGTGGTTTGGGTTCTACATCAAGTAAATCGGCCAAAGCCTGAATAGTGGTTTCGCCGCCAGGAGGACAACGGTTAATATCGACTTCTCCGGCCGCAATGGCTTCTGCATAAGGTCGGCAACCGGCAAAACTGCATTGGCCGCATTGTGTCTGTGGCAGGATCTTATCGATTTGATCGACAATCGGATCCCCCTGGACTTTGAAACGCATTGAAGCAAAGCCCAAAACAAGTCCGAGAATCAACGCGAGCAGCGTGATGGCGATAATGGCTGTCAACATATGGCTTAGACCTTGACCAATCCGGCAAAGCCCATAAATGCCATCGACATTAAACCGGCTGTAATCAAACCAATCGCCGCACCCTGAAAAGGAACCGGCACATCAGCTGCTGCCAATCGTTCACGCATTGCAGCAAAAATGATTAATACCATCGAGAAGCCAACAGCGGCACCAAAACCATATAACGCCGATTCAAGAAAACCGTGTTTTTCCTGCACATTGAGTAGGGCGACGCCCAAAACAGCACAGTTGGTGGTGATTAAGGGCAGAAAAATGCCAAGCACTTGATAAAGCAAAGGACTGGTTTTATGTACGACCATTTCGGTGAATTGCACAACAACGGCAATGACAAAGATAAAACTGATGGTACGCAGAAATTCAAGACCCAGCGGGGACAACAGATATTCATTAATCAGATAGCTGCTGATTGAAGAGAGTGTTAATACAAATGTGGTGGCCAGTGCCATGCCCATTGCTGTTTCCAGCTTACGCGACACACCCATGAACGGACACAGGCCGAGGAATTTCACCAGCACAATGTTGTTCACCAGAATGGTGCTTATCAAAATTAGGGCATAGTCAGCCATGTAATAACCTACTGATTTTCTCAGGAATTCAGTTGAATTAACGCTTAAACCTGATTCAAATACAAATTATGAACCGAATATTATAGCTCAATAACGCTTTTTATGTAGCGTTGCGATAGAGGTTAAGGCTTGGTGGTGAAGGTCTTAGCGTCTCGGCAACGGGTTGGCTTTCTGACCATGAACAGGGTGATAAATTCCGCAACCGTCATCAAACAGTGGGCGACGTTTCCCGCCGTTGTCTTACCGCCGCAGCCAGTTCACGTAATAAAGGTTCGCTGTTATCCCAGGCCATACAGGCATCGGTGATGCTTTGACCGTAAACCAGTTCCTTGTCAGCCTCAACATTTTGTCTGCCAGCGACCAGATTGCTTTCCAGCATCAAACCGATAATACGTTTATCTCCGGACGCGATTTGCTGACCTAATAAACCACCAACCACTTCCTGTTGCAGATGATCCTTGCCACTATTGGCATGACTGCAATCCACCATAATACGGACGGATTGACCGCTACGGCCAATTACTTCTGCCGCTTCATCAATACTGATTTTATCGTAATTAGGCTTTTTGCCGCCCCGCAGGATCACATGACAATCCGGATTGCCAGTAGTGGAAAAAATAGCGGAATTTCCATCTTTGGTCAGTGACATGAAATGATGCGGTTTAGAAGCTGAAAGACAGGCGTCGACAGCGATTTGCAAACCGCCGTCTGTCGCATTTTTGAATCCTACCGGGCAGGATAAACCTGAAGCTAATTCACGATGCGCCTGACTCTCCGTAGTACGCGCACCGATAGCACCCCATGAAATTAAATCAGCGATATATTGAGGACTGATCAAATCCAGATATTCTGTTGCTGCGGGAACCCCCATTTCAGCCAGGTCCAATAACAATTTTCTGGCGATATGTAAGCCATCATTGATTTTGAAACTGCCGTCCAGATAAGGATCATTGATCAGTCCTTTCCAACCGACCACTGAGCGTGGCTTTTCAAAGTAAACCCGCATGATGATATGCAGATCGTCAGCCAGTTCTTTAATTAATGGCTGTAAACGGCTTGCGTAATCACGTGCAGCATTGGGATCATGGATGGAGCAGGGACCAATGATGACGATTAGCCGATCATCACGGTGGTGCAAGATCTCCTGACACGCTGTGCGTGCATTAAACACGGTTTCAGATGCCGCATCGGAGATCGGTAATTGTTCATGCAATTGTGCTGGTGGCAGGACTTCCTGAATACCAACGATGCGTAAGTCATCTGTGTTGTACCGCATTTTCAACCTGATTTGTGTTCAAAAAATTAATCGGCAATTGTAATACTTCGGGGCCTTTTTCGCTATTTCAAGCTGTTAGGGCAAGACGACAGCAAACAACTCGGCATTTAACCAGAGATGAACCCAGATGCTGGCGATATAACCTAAAGCAATGGCCCAAATCCATTTCAAATGGGCGACAAAGGTATAGATACCGCGGGCTTGCCCCATTACAGCGACACCTGCTGCTGAGCCAATCGAGAGTAACGATCCCCCCACACCTGCTGTTAAGGTAGCCAGTAACCATTGTCCGTGACTCATGTCAGGCATCATAGATAACACGGCGAACATGACTGGAATGTTATCAACCACTGCGGAAATCAGACCGACCATGATATTGGCAGTAGTAGGGCCCAATTGACCGTATAAGAACTCTGATCCGACACTCAAATAGCCAATGGTGCCTAAACCGCCGACACACAATATGATGCCGTAGAAAAACATCAACGTGTCCCATTCGGCACGTTGTAATTGCTCAAAAATATTAAAAGGCGCTTTTTGCTGCGTTTCATCTTTAATATTAAATGCTGCCTGACCATCAGTTTCTTGTTTATTCAATAGACGTTTATCAAGCATTTTCAGGTAATAGCCGTGTAACTTGAGAAAGCCAAGTCCAGTCATCATGCCCAGCACCGGGGGTAAATGCAGGAAGTGATGACTACTGGCGGCCATCGCAATCGTTACAATAAATAAACCCACGACAACCATTGCTCCGGATTTAAGTGGGGCATATTCGTGGACAGCAATAGAAGCAACATTTTTGATGGCCAGTGATAATAAAACAGCCGGTATTAACCAGTTCACTAAAGAAGGCACAAACAGAGCGAAAAACTCATGAAATGCCAGCACACCTTTTTGCCAGACCATCAAGGTAGTAATATCGCCAAATGGACTGAAAGCACCACCGGCATTGGCGGCAACCACAATATTGATACAAGCAACGGCGATAAATTTATGATTATTACCGGCAACAGCCATTACTACGGTTGCCATCAGTAAGGCCGTGGTTAAGTTATCAGCCACTGGCGAGATGAAAAAAGCCATTAAACCGGTCAGCCAGAAAATTGTTCTTAATGAAAAACCTTTATTAACCAACCAGGCCCGAATCGCATCAAAGATACCCCGTTCGCCCATGGTGTTGATGTAAGTCATAGCCGCAAGCAGGAATAAAAACAACTCGGCATATTCCAGCAGATTATGCCTAATCATAATCCCCGCCGTTTCATGGAAAACAGGATCAGTCTGCTGTGAATAGATTAAGGCGATCATTCCCCAAATCAGGCCGGCAGCCACAATCACCGGTTTGGATTTGCGCATGTGGATCTGCTCTTCGGCAATGACCAACGCATAAGCAAGGAAGAATATAGCTAGAGCTGCAAAACCTACCCAATGGCGAGTCAGATCAAGTAATGCCACATTTTCTGCTGCCCAGATTTCCGGAGAGAAAAATGCTATCAAGACAAATAGTGACCAGCCTGAAAAAGACTTGGATAGGCCTGATATGGGCATAATTGCTTCCTGAGATGGGGGTCAAAAAAGCCTAGATGATACCCCTCATCTCAGGAATGACAACCGTTATTTTAGAACGGTTTGATAGAAACCTTCAGCCGCATCGTTTACTAAATCAAATACATGATTAAAGCCGTTTTGCCCACCGTAGTAAGGATCCGGTACATCCGTTTCGTCACGGCCTACTGCGTAATCGAGAAACAGCTTAACTTTGTGCTGATTTTCGCTGGGGCAGGCCTGTTGCAGAATATCCAGATTGTCCTGATCCATTGCCAGAATATAATCAAAGTGTTCAAAGTCTTCATAACGAAACTTGCGGGCTCTGATAAAAGACAAATCGATACCGCGTTGTTTGGCGGTCTGCTGAGCACGCGCATCAGGTGGTTCGCCAACATGGTAGGCATGGGTTCCGGCCGAGTCGACCAGAAACTTATCACTGGTACCTTTCTCTTTCAGCAGGCTCACAAACACCCCTTCGGCAGTGGGGGAGCGACAAATATTGCCCATGCAGACAAATAACACTTTAATTTGACTCATTAATAACTAACTCCGTAGCTCGGCCAGTAATTGTGAAATCATGGCATCGGCCTGACCAAGATAGCCGCCACCAAACAGATTCAGATGATTAATAATATGATAAAGGTTGTAAAGGGTTTTGCGTGTACTGTAGCCGGGATCGACGGGACGAACATGGCGATAGGCCGCATGGAAATCACCTCCAAAGCCGCCGAATAGTTCAGTCATCGCCAAATCAGTTTCGGCATCACCGTAGTAACAGGCCGGATCAAAAATGACCGGGTTACCCTGTTCATCTCCGGCCGCATTGCCTCCCCATAGGTCGCCATGTAATAACGAAGCTTGGGGGTGATAATCCGTAAAGAATGCGGGCAATTCGTCAATCAGCCGTTCGCCGTTTTTTTGCAGGCTGCCTCTGAAACCATTACGGGCAGCAAATTCCAGCTGTTTACCCAAACGTTGCTGCTGCCAGAATTCCACCCAGTTATCAGAACGATCATTCAGCTGTGGTGTACTGCCAATGGTGTTATCCATATGCCAGCCGAAGTAGGCTTGAGGATGTTGATGCAATCTGGCCAGTTGTTCACCTAGTTTGGCATTGGCACCTCCACGCATACTGCCTAGTGCGATATATTCCAATACCAGATAACTGTGGCCATCGGCAGTGCCATAACATACGACCTCGGGAACGCGAATGGCGTTAATCGCTGCCATTTCCTGCAACCCCTGTGCTTCAGCCTCAAACATATCGACCAGATCCGGTCGATTAACTTTGATAAAGAATTGTTTGTCTGCTGTTTTCAACTGATAGGCGGTATTAATGCAGCCGCCGCCGACGGTGGAGAGTTGATAAGGTTTGCAGCTGAGTCCGGTGACACTTTCAATTTGCTGGATGATTTCATTGAGTTGGGCCATGTTTTTCTCCATGAAAGGTGAGCAGACAGTTTAACCATGCTAAGCTGAAACGACTATTTTTGCCAAAACATTCAAGGAGTTTGTCAATGTCGAATAATACTGAGGCCACCTCGCAAAGTCCCAAACAACAGGTGGCGGTTAAAGCTGCTGAAATTGTTGATAACGGCATGATTGTCGGCTTGGGAACGGGGTCAACGGCCAATTTTTTTATTGATGAACTGGCTCGCAGACATCGAGAACAGCAACTGGATATCCAGGTGGTTGCCAGTTCAGTGATCAGTCGGGTTAAAGCCCAGCAGGCAGGCTTGAATGTCATATCGATTGAGCATTTATCGCATCTGGATATTTATGTCGACGGTGCAGATGAAGTCACCACAGATATGACCCTGTTAAAGGGAAGAGGCCAGGACCTGGTTTATGAAAAGCTACTGGCCAGCCATGCTACAGCATTCTATGTTCTGGTTGATGATAGCAAGATGGTTAAGCAGATAGGTGAGAAAAATCCCATTCCAATCGAAGTGATGCCGAGTGCCGCTCAACTGGTATTGAATCGTCTGGCAAAACTACAGGCCAAAGGTAGCCTGAGGCTGAATGCCGCTGGTGACAATGTCGCTTATAGTGCGGCTGGAAACTTGATTCTGGATATGCAGTTTACCGGTCTGGAAACTGCACAGATTAATGCATTGCTGACCGTTATACCCGGTGTGGTTGAGCACGGAATTTTTGCGGATATCACCAAAGCAGTGCTTGTCGGCTCAGCTGACGGGGTCAAGCTATTGCAGGCCTGAATAGAAAAGGGGCAGTGATCAAACTGCCCCTTTCTTCAAAATAGTCAACTCGCGTAAGGTTATTTTTTTAATTCTTCGAGAATGGTTTCTGCTTTGGATTTACCAAACTCACCGGAACCTTCAACACCAATGTATTTGACTTCACCATCGGTAATGATTATCGCAGCCCGGAATGCGCGAACGCCCATGCCGCCGCCAGTCAAATCACGATCCAGACCTAATGCTTTGCTATATTCGGCACTGCCATCGGCCATCATACGTACTTTGCCATTGGCTTTTTGCTCACGGCCCCAGGCTGCCATAACAAATGCATCGTTCACGGCTAAACACCAGATTTCATCTGCGCCAGCGGCTTTAAGTGCATCAGCATGTTCGACAAATCCGGGTAAATGCTGAGCAGAGCATAAAGGTGTAAAAGCGCCGGGAACCGTGAATAAAACAATTGTTTTACCTTTTGCCATCTCACGCACATCCATCGGTGATGGATTCATCGGGCAGCCATTCTGAGGATCAAACTCTACACACTCGGTTAGTTTGCCATCGGGTATCTGTTGACCAACTTCAATCGTCATAATCACTCCTTTTGATAAATAATCTGACTAATTAGCATAAGCCATCTGTCAGGAGATAAAAACACTGATTATTGCAGGGGCTTTCAAGTTTGGTGCGATTAACTTAAATCGTTATGATGGATAATACAAAATGATTCATGGAGAAAAAAATGACAGCTGAAAAATCCACCCTTAACTGGGGCATTCTTGGCGCCGCACGCGTCACAGAAAAATTAATCCCTGCCATTATTGAAGCCAGCAATGCGCGGCTGATCGCTGTTGCCAGCCGCCGCAAAGGTGCTGCAGCGGAAGTGATTGAAAAAATGGTACCAGGAAACAGTAACGTTGAAGCGCTGGATGATCCTCAAGCATTATTAACGCACCCCGATATTGATGTCATCCATTTGCCGATGGCCAATGAAGAACATGCTGAGTGGGCCCTGAAAGCCATTGCCAATGGCAAGCATGTGTTGATTGAAAAACCGATGGCATTACGGGTTGAAGATATTGATGCCATTACCCAGGCTGCAAAAGACAAGGGTGTGAAGGTCATGGAGGGCTTTATGTATCGCTTTCATCCTCAGCATGATGCGGTACGGGAAATTATCGAATCCGGCGTGATTGGTGAAGTTAGAACCGTCAGTACTCGTTTTGCCTTTCCAATGAAACCGGCGCGTTTATATCGGGTGAATCGACCCATTGCCAATGGGGGTGGTGCTATGTGGGATATTGGACCTTATGCCATTCATATCGCCAGATTATGGTTTGACGATGAACCTAAAGCGGTTACCGCGGTGGCTAAGCTGAATGAACATGGAGCAGACCTGAGCCTGACTGGAATTTTTGATTATGGCGAGGGGCGTTTTGCCCAGTTTGAAATGAGTTTTGAACATGCCCGCCGCAGCATTTATGAAGTTATCGGTACCCTGGGCGGCGTTACCTGTCACACCACCTGGCAACCGGCGGGTGAAACCGCCAGAATTTCCTGGTGGACCGAAGCTGGGCAACATGAAACGGTAGAAGTGCCTGCTGCCGATCAATTTGTAAACGAAATCGAACATTTTTCAGATTGTGTATTAAACAACACCGTTCCTTTATTGAGTCTTCAAGATGCCCGTGCGAATTGTCAGGCTATTTTGGCGACCCTAGATTCAGTTCGTGAGGCTAAGCAGATAAGCATTGGTTAAGTATGGTGTGTTTGTTGCTTGTAAATGCCAGATATTATTCTGGTTATAAAGGTTTTTCATGTTTTTCCCTGCAAAGTTCACTTTGAAAATGACCAGTATCCGCAGCAGGCTGATGTGGCTGGTCACCTTATCGCTGGTGCCGGTGGCATTGGTGTTAATTCATTCAGCATTGGAAAATCGACGTATTACGGGTGAGCAGGCTGTCGGAAATATGGCGACATTTGTGGAGTTGATTCACAGTGACTTTGAAGATGCCGTCTATGCTTCCTCCCAATTATTGACGTCATTGGCTCTAACACCAAATGCCTGGTTAACAAAAACACCACAATGTAATCAGCAGCTGGCCGAACTAAGTAGACAGTTTGCCAGTTACAGTAATATTTTTTCGGTGAATGCTGAAGGTAAGATTATTTGCACGGCCACGGGCATCGATACCACAGTAAACTTACTAGATCGGGATTATATTGAAGGTGCTATTTCGGGTGGGGTAGTCACCATTGGTCAACCTGTTGAGGGGCGTGTTTCCGGTGAGCGAGTGATCCCCATTGCCTTGCCACTTTTTTTTATGGGTGAAATTGTTGGTGCTATTGGGGTCAGTATTAACTTATCGCAATTTCTCCATTTCAATGTTCAATCACATGGTCTGAACAGTCAAAATCTGGGTAATGTCACCACGACCTTATGGCAACCAGATGGCACGGTATTGGCGCGGGCACCCGATCCTTTGTCACTCACAGGCCAGCAGGCCCGAGACAGTGAGTTGTTTCAAACCTTAATCGATAATCTTGAAAGCCACCGTACTATAGAAGTGCGGGGTTTGGATAATGAATCACGTTGGTACGCATTTGATGAGATTGGTACTGATGAAACCAGAATCCTATTAAGCGTTGGGTTGCCAACAGCTGAACTTTTTGCCGAAGTCGATGCTGTTTTTATGCGCACGATGTGGGTGCTGGCATTGGTCAGTTTATTGGTTATTATCGCTGCCTGGTTTATTGGTGAAATTGCTGTTCGTCGTCCTGTGAGTCGATTGGCTCTTTTAGCGGAACAAGTTTCAAAAGGTCAACGTGGCGTCCGGGTTGGGGAAGTTCATGGAGCCACTGAACTCAGAACGTTGGCAAAGAATTTTGACTTGATGGTCAGTCATCTTGAAAATTACGAACGCGAACAGAGCAATAATCAACAAGCACTGACACAGGCCAAACAAAGTCTGGAGCTGAAGGTACAAGAACGTACTCTGGCACTGAAATCCGCCACGCAAGATGCTATCGAACGGACGAAGTTACTAGAAAGGCAACGTCTTGAAATTATCATCATGAATGAACTGACCGATATGTTGCAGTCCTGTCACACGCTGGATGAAAGCTGGCCAATAGTCGGCCGATCTTTGACACGTTTGTTTGATGATATTCAGGGAACCATTTATACCTACCGTGATAGTGGGAATGCACTCATGCACGGGGTAAGCTGGGGAGCCCAGTCTGTTGAGAGACAGGATGGTTTTTCACCAGAGGATTGTTGGTCTCTGCGGCTGGGACGTGAATGGCTATTTGATCCAGACGGCCTTCACCCTCGTTGTCATCACATTGCCGATTCGGATTATGGTGCTTATATCTGCATCCCGATGTTGGCCGATGGTAAAACCTTAGGTGTCATGCATATACGACTACCAATAGATGAACGTAAAGACATCTTTATAGATTTGGCAGAGTCAACTGCAGCCCGACTGGCATTGGCGCTTTCCAATATTAAATTGCGTCAGACCCTTCGAAATCTATCGGTGCGTGATGTGTTAACCGGATTATATAACCGTCGTTTTGTGGATGAGGTTTTTGAGCATGAGATCGCGCGTTGCCGTCGTAATCAAAAACCCTTGTCGGTGTTGATGATTGATGTTGATCATTTCAAACGTTTCAATGACAACTTCGGCCATGATGCGGGTGATGTGGTCTTAAGGGCGGTTGGTGGTTTATTAAAAGAGCAGTTTCGTAAAACAGATTTGCCTTGTCGTCTTGGCGGTGAGGAATTTCTGGTCATTCTTCCGGAGTGTGATAATGCTGCGGCGTTTAAGGTCGCGGAACAATTGCTATTGAGTATTAGCAAGTTAATATTATTTCACCAAGGCAAAGCACTTGATGCTGTGACCGCTTCAATTGGAGTTGCTAGCTGGCCTAACCCATTTCAAGATGAAAGCTTGCTGGTGGGGGCTGCTGACGCCGCTTTGTATGCGGCTAAGCATGCTGGTCGGAATCAAGTGCATTCAGCCAGTATTAAAGAAGTGACAGAGACACCAAAGCTTTAAAAGCAAGGTTCTAAGTTGATAATCTGAGGTGACATTAATTTGTAAAACACTAAAGCCGCTCTAATTGAGCGGCTTTTTGTTTAAATGGGATATTTACCCGGTTGTTTTAAACTTACTAATGGATTGTTGCAGTGAATCGGCCAGTTGAGTCAGTTCAGAACTCAGTGATGAAATAGACTGTGATCCAGCCTCAGCTTTGTCAGAGACATCGGTGATACGGCGGAAGTTATTATTAATCTCTTCTGCAACAGCCGACTGTTGCTCGGCCACGCTGGCAATTTGAGCATTTCTGTCACTAATAGCGGTCATCGAACGACTGATAACCGCTAAAGACGCCCCAGCATGTTCCGCTTGGGTGACACATTGGTAGGCTTTATTTTTGCCTTCTTCCATAACTTTTACAGCAATGAGCGTTCTGCTTTGGGTTTTTTCAATTAATTTTGTGATATTCAGTGTCGATTCTTTGGTGCGGCTTGCGAGACCGCGTACTTCATCGGCAACAACGGCAAAACCACGACCATGCTCGCCTGCACGAGCGGCTTCTATAGCCGCATTTAATGCTAATAGATTCGTTTGTTCGGTAATGTCTGCAATCACTTGAACAACGCTGCCAATTTGTTTGCTGTCTTCAGACAGTTCATCAATAACTCGGGCGGCTTCTTCTACTTTTGTTGCCAGTTCAGCAATGCTTGTAAGGGTTTTCGCGACTTCCTCATTACCATTAATAGTTTCTTTATCAGCGGTTTGTGCCTGCATGGCAGCCTCGCTGGTTAGACGGGCAATTTCTTGTACAGAGGTTGAAATTTCACTTATTGCATTGGCGCCGTTCAACGTTTGCTGTTTTTGATCAATGACTAAATTTTGATTTTCTACTGAGGTTCTATTCATTATTTTTGCTGCGTCAGTGACTTGGCCTGCTGACGAACTAATCGCTTTCATAATTTGAGACAGTTCACTCGACATGGTGCTCAAAGCACCGACAATACTTTTTGGATAACGGGTTTGGGCCCGTTGCGTTAAATCACCGGAAGCAAAGCCTCTGATTAACTGCGCTGCCGAATCAGGTTCACCACCGATGGTTGAATAGAGACGGCCAATCAAACGATAACTGACAAATACTGCAATGATGATGGCAATTAAAGTAACGGTAATCATCAATGCCATAAAGCCACCCGTTTGTTGGCGAATATAGTTGACCTGATCGCTAATGGTGATTTCTTGATAATCAATAAATTGATTTACAGCGGCTAACCACTGAGTGTAAGCCGGGGAAGTATTTTGCAACAGATATTCCCGCGCTGCATCATTGCTGCCCTGATTAATCAGATTGATGGTCTCAGTGGTGTGGGCCAATGTTTGCTGTTCAATAGCTTTAATATTGTCTAAAAGTGTTTTTTCTTGTTGGGTAAATTGTTGCGGATTGTTGGCCATACCTTCAAGACTAACGGCAGATTCTTCGTAAAACTGCTCTAACCGTTCAATATCCTGAAGGTGTTGCTGCTGTTCAATACTACTTTCACTTAACACTACGTCTCGGATGGAAATTGCTCTGTCATGAACGCTGCCACGAAAGTTAATGGCTGCACGTTGTTTTACGCTATCCACTTCATTGATCTTAGTCATGGTTCGATCAATCTTACTGACCTCGTTTACGCCGATAATCGCAATTAACACCATTAAACTTAAAACAATGCCAAAGCCGAGTTGAAGCCTGTTTTTGATAGTCACAGAAAATTCCTGGTTAATTTAAAACACGCATATCATCAAGCAAAGCGTGTGAGTTTTGTGTCAAAGCGGCATTATGGACGCCGGTTTAAATAATGGAATCAGGAATTTTAGGTAATTGATCAGGAGAGAGTATTAGGTCACAAATTTAGTTTCTCAGTTTGAAAATCAAAACAGCGGCATTTGACGGTTGGGTGCCTGAAATAAATCACACCTTAATGGCGTCAAGGATGGGCTGAGTTGTATTTTTTTGACGATATTACGAAACCGTTGGGCTAATAATTCAGCAAAGATACCTTCACCACGAAGTCGGTGGCCAAACCGCGGATCGTTATTTTTACCGCCACGCAGATCATGTATCCGATTCAGAATGTGTTGTGCTTGGTCAGGTCGGTGAGTCTGTAACCACTTTTCAAATAACGGGCTCACTTCAAGCGGCAATCTAAGCAAAATGTAATTGACGTCCAATGCGCCTGCGTTGGTCACGGCTTTGACTATATTCTCCAGTTCCGCATCGGTTAATACCGGAATCACTGGGGCGAATAACACTGTGACCGGGATGCCTGCTGCACGCAGTGTCTCGATAGTTTGCAAGCGCCTTTTTGGCGCACTGGCTCGAGGTTCCAGAACAAGTGATAAAGCCGGATCCAGTGTGGTTACTGAAAGGTGAACCCGAACCAGATCCCGGTTGGCCATCTGTTGCAGAATATCAATATCACGTTCAACCATGGCCGATTTGGTCACAATATGACAAGGATGCCGGGTTTCATTGAGGATCTGAAGAATTTGCCGGGTAATTTGGTATTCACGTTCTATCGGTTGATAGGGATCGGTATTTGCTCCCAGAGAAATGGGCGAGCATTGATAATTTTTTGCTCTGAGTTCCTGTTTGAGCAAGCTGGCAGCATTGGTTTTGGCGATAAGTCTGGTTTCAAAATCCAGACCGGGTGACAATCCTAGATAAGCATGCGAGGGCCGTGCATAACAATAGATACAACCGTGCTCACAACCGCGGTAAGGATTAATGGATTGGCTAAAAGGCAGATCGGGTGATTGATTGCGGGTAATGATGGTTTTGGGTGTTTCTATTTCCACGGAGGTTCTAGGTGGATTCTCCGGTTCCTGAAACCAACCATCCTCAACCACTTCACGCTGGTGAGCGTTGTATCGTCCCTCAATTTGCTCAGCGGTTCCTCGCCCTTTGATTGACGTTGTTTTTGTCACAGTTAGTCAGACAAATAGTATTCCACAGTAGAAACAACCCGGACTTGTTTGATATGTGGGTTATTGTTATCGCGTGGTGTAATGCTGAACTGGCCCTGAGAGGCTTTACGAATTTTACCTAAATTACTATCGGAATCCTCAGCAAACTTTTCCGCCACTTCGCGGGCATTTTGCGTGGCTTCTTCAATCATTTCCGGCTTAATTTGATTAAGCCGGGTAAACAGATATTCGGTTTGCGCCATATAGTTTTCACCGGCCAGTACCAGACCTTGTTTACCCAGATCGGCCAAGGCAGTCATCGCTTTACGGACGGTTTCAATATTTTCAGAATAAACGGTTATCGTTTGGTTAGCCGTATAACGAAACTCGGCTCTGGGTCCACCACCATATTGCTGGGCTGATTTATCGGTTATTGACGGAGAATTAAAGGTGATTTCGGTGTCATCAATACCGCGTTGCTGAAGAAACTGACGAACTTTAGTGCTGTTATTTTCGACCGCCTGATAAAGCTCGGGCAGATCATTATTGGCCTCGATAAACTGGATTGGCCAAATCACAATATCAGCAGGATAGTCGCGTTCAGATAAACCTTTTACCGTGACACTTCGCTCAAGCTGTTTAAAGTCAATTAATGCTTTGCCAAGCTGAAATCCCAGTAGCGTCAGCCCCAGAAATAATGCACCACCCAGAATCAATGCAGTTGATTTAGTTTGATTAGCCATCTTTTCGGACTCCTGTTAAATCAGCGATGATCGGTAAAGTGTTCCCTTGCATAAGCGACGCGATCGGCAACGCTCATTCTTTTTTTGTGACTGAGGCTCTCTATCTTCCGAAGGCGAGGCAATAAGCCTTTGCCATTGGCTATCTGGATGGTGAGACCCGGACGGGCATTTAACTCGAGCAACATCGGGCCTTTAAAACGATCCAATACAATATCTGTCCCCAAGTATCCCAGCCCTGACATTTCATAACAAGAGACTGCCAGAGTTAATACTTCTTCCCATTGCGGCACTTTCAACGTCATCATATTCAACCCGGTATCCGGGTGTAATAGAATCGGCTTGTCAAATTGTACGGCACGCAGGGCATGACCATCACCAATATCCAGTCCAACGCCCACGGCACCCTGATGCAGATTAGCTTTACCATTGGAATCGGCGGTTGATAAACGCATCATCGCCATAACTGGAAAGCCTCGAAAAACAATGATCCGGGTATCCGGTACACCTTCGTAGCTGAATCCGCTGAAACAATCATCAAAGTGGATCAGATCTTCAATAATCGCCACATCTGCACGACCGCCCAGGGAGAATAAACCAGCCAGAATATTACTGACGTGACGTTCCAGATCACCAAGCGTTGCAAATTGACCGTTGGATTTACGGTAACCTTCTTCACTCTGGCGAGTGATCACCATGATGCCTTTACCGCCTGAACCGTGTGCTGGCTTGATGCAAAATCCGCTACTACAACGTTGCAGAATCTGGCTTAGCTCTTTAACCGCGTGTTGCTCACTGATGACACCAATTAAGTCAGGGACTTTCACACCGGCTTCCAATGCCAGTTCTTTGGTTTTTAATTTGTCGTCCACTAATGGAAACAAATGTCTTGGATTGTAACGACTGATATAGGAAACGTTACGGCGGTTCATGCCTAATACACCGATTTTGCTCAGCGCCCCCGGATGTGCATAACGCTCGCGCAGGGTTTGAAACCAATTCATTTTCTCGGCTGGAGCGTTCATGATTTATCCAGCTTGGTCAACGGTTTAAAACGTTTTAATTCCAATAAACGGTACCCAGTGTAACTCCCTGCAACCAAGGTTAATCCCATCAGGATCAATTGGATTCCCATAAAGTTGAAGGTCAAGTGTCGTACCCAGTCAAGATTCATTGCCATGTACGCCAGAATGGCTACCAATAGTGAACCACCACCCTGGATCATAACTTGTTTGGCACCTTCCTCTTCCCAGAGGATCGACATACGTTCAATGGTCCATGCCAGAATGATCATCGGGAAGAAGGTGATTTTCATGCCTTCTGTCAGACCAAATTTATAAGCGATGATTGAGAAAATGGCGATCATGCCTATAACCATGATGATGACGGCGGATATTCGGGCAACCAGTAATAAATTCAGATAGGACAAATAGGATCGGATCATCAGACCCACACCCACAATCAATAAAAAGCCAATCAGACCGGTCATCAGACTGGTTTGAATAAACGCCATAGCAATCAATACCGGCATAAAGGTACCGGAGGTTTTGATTCCGACCAGGATGCGCATTAACACCACGATTAATACACCCACCGGAATTAATAATATGCCTTTGAAAATCGCTTGTTCTTCCAGTGGAAGCGTATACAACGAGAAATTTAACCACTCGTTATCAGCAAACTTTTGGTTCAAGGCAATATTGAAAGGTTGTTCCTGAGATATCATCGAGAATGAGACTTGGGCATTGGTGGCACCAACCACTTCCAATACCGGACCGGAATGATATTGCCAGAGCAACATGTTTTTCGCCTGGCCTTGTACGCCGGTTTCCGGATTAAAGATTTCATAATCTTCACCATCAAAAACCTGAATATATTCAATTAAGGATTGGCGGCGCCGCCCATCTTCAAGTTCTAACCCATGAATCCGTCTGGCTGGAACACCAGCCTCTTGTAGCAGTTGTGAAATCCATACTGTTTTGGGTTTGACTTGAGCCAGCAGCTCAGCCGTTTGTGCTTGATTATTGAATTCGTGAATCAACTCACGCGCCAAAGTGAAATTGGATGACGAGCGTTCTGTAGCCCGCTCCAGTATCATTTTTGCTGCGGTGTCATAGGGTTCTTTTTCAACATTCGGATTGACGTTGGGGATGACTACTTGCTCGTCTGGAATGGCAAATGGGTCTACCAGCATGTCGACTTTGTAATATAGAGACTGAACACCATTTGCTTCACGAATTGACCATTCAGCATAGGTTCCAGCCTCACGTTCAACAAAAGACAATCCATAACCCGGGCTGGCGGTTTGCTGATTCAGCTGGGTAAAACCCTCCTGAGTATTGGGTATTGCTAAACGCGCAGTCACCGGATTACCACTGGCTTCAAAGTCCACCTTGGCTTCAATTGACCAGGTTTGTCGTTGTTCGCCGGGAAACCAGGGAATATCAAACGCAAGATGCCGGTGCAGGGTTAACGCGGTACCGGCGAGAAACAGCAGACTTACCAGAATGTAAAAAGGCGTACGTGATGCCATGATGGATCCTTATTCTTCGTCTGATGCTTTAGGGTTGGCCTGTTTGGCCTTTTTCGGGATAGCCGATGCCCGATCTTTGAGAATTTCAGGTTTAGGCTGAACATTTTTCTTCGCTACATCCACGACAGCAATATCTTTTAAGAACTCACGGCCCAGCAGAATCGGATAACTCATATGCGATCGATCAGTCAACGTGAATTCAGCGGTATCAGTCATATTCCCAATGCGGATAGTCAGTCTGACTACCGGTCTTTTATCAAGCTCATTGGTCGATGATTGACGGATATTGGCTATTCTGGCGATGGGCGCTTCCACTTCATAGCTGTTGTCGCTGCCTTCTTCCGGAACAATGGTAAAGCGGGCCCATTTTTGTCCGTCGCGTTCCAGGGTAACGATGTCCTGAGCGGTTAACGATGACGTGGTGGCACCCGTATCCACTCGGGCGGGAAATACACGATTCACCGCTTCAATCCACAACCATTCTGTCTGACCCAGTACTAATTTATCGTTCAAGGTCATGGGGGCAGGTGGAGGACAGCTACTGGCATCTATAGCTTGAACGGCTTGAGCCGCTTGTACTACGGCACGCTGGGACAGTTTTTCATTCAGATCTACAACGTGTTCATTCAGCTCATCTAACTGTTTACGGGTAGTTTGCTGCTCTTTTGAAAACGATTGCAGGCCTGCCTGATGTTTGCCCTGATTATCGATAATTTTCTGGCATTGCTGACGAAACTGGGTTTCTATTCTGGATTCACTGTCGATTAAAGCTGACTTTAATTGTTCGTTAGAAACAGCGGGGCGAGTCTCGTTTTGCAGACAAGCTGTTGTGAACAGGCTTGAAACCAGAATAATGAGCGGTAATTTATATTTGAACATGTCTTTCCTAAATCTTAAAACGGACTATAAACTCAAAACGCTTTTATCAAGACAAAATTGATAGAACTGCATATTATGAAGTAATCCTTACTAATCTGGAGACTTTTTCTCGGTGAGTAAATGTACGTAACGTCCCATATCACGATAAGTTGGCATACGGCAGTATTGATGCTCTAACGCCAGTAATTCCTGTTCATTTGTCTGGTTTCGGCTCTCAGAGTTCAAATAGTCACTAAACACACGTATCCCACTGTGTTGAATAATATTAAAACCATTATTTTGCAAAAACTGAATCAATTCATGTGGGTATTGCGGAAAAGGCGGGCTGAGCTTGTTACCGGCACCAATATAGCGATCATTGAGAATTGGTTCCAGTCTCCAGCCGCCACGAAGTATGTTTTTATAAACCATGGCATTGCGATTATAAAACATCAACGACAGATAACCCCCGGTTTTAACACGATCCATCACCAGTTTTAATGTCTCTAACGGTGTAGCCAGCCATTCGAGGACAGCATGACAAACTACCAAGTCAAATTCTGCCAGCTGCGGCGATAATTGTTGAATAGAGGCATGATGAAAACGGGCATCCAAGTTTTCCTCTGCAAAGTTTTGTTGGGCTTGAGTCAGCAGTTTTTCGGAAATATCACACAAGGTGAGCTGATGACCGAAGCCGGCCAGCCATAAACTGATCTGCCCTGTGCCACAGCCTGCATCCCAAATTTGTAATGGCTTAGCGTTAGTAAACTGATGTAGATCCTGTTTAAGAATCTCCAGCCGTAACTGGCCTTTGCTGGTGTCATAAATCCGTTTATTAAATCGCTCAGCCAAATCGTCGAAATTTCTATCCTGCTGCATCAGGCAGCCGGTTTCAGCAGGTTATCCAGCAAGGTATTGATTGTCATGATACGGCTCTCGGCATCGGGCATATCATCCGTAAAACGCAATTTATCCTGACCATCCAGTTTGAAGCGTGAAGGCTGTTTCTGAATCAGCTGAATAATGGTCATCGGTTCAACCTGAGGTTCTTTATCAAACAACAATCTTCCCCCCTGATCGTAGGCATCAATCTTACGAATACCGATGGTTTTGGCTTTAAGACGTAACTCATGGATGGCAAATAAGGTTTGAACCGGTTCAGGTAACAGGCCAAAGCGATCAATCATTTCCACCTGCAGCTCACGTAATGCCTCTTTATCAGCCGCAGCAGCAATACGTTTATAGAGCACCAGTCGGGTATGTACATCAGGCAGATAATCGGATGGAATCAAGGCTGGCACATGCAGATCGATTTCCACTGTCTGGCGAGCCATATTATCCATATCTGGTGTTTTACCGGATTTTAATGCGTTGACAGCGCGTTCCAGTAGTTCGTTATATAAGGTAAAGCCAATTTCCTGCATCTGGCCACTTTGTTCATCACCCAATAATTCACCAGCACCGCGGATTTCCATATCGTGGGTCGCTAACGTAAAGCCAGCGCCTAAATCTTCAATGGATTCAATGGCCTCTAAACGCTTAATCGCATCGGCTGTCATCGCCTGTTGTGGGGGGGTTATCAGATACGCATAGGCACGGTGATGTGACCGGCCAACACGACCACGGATTTGATAAAGCTGTGCCAGGCCCAGTTTATCGGCTCTATCAATAAAGATGGTATTAGCAGTCGGCACGTCGATGCCGGTTTCGATAATGGTGGTGCAGACCAGCACATTAAATCGCTGATGATAGAAATCGAGCATCACCTGTTCCAATTCACGCTCGCGCATTTGCCCGTGAGCTACGGCAATACGTGCTTCCGGCATTAAGGTTTCCAGTTCGCGTGCCACCCGATCAATGTTTTCCACTTTGTTATGCAGGAAATAAACCTGGCCACCGCGTTTGATTTCACGCAGCATGCCTTCACGGATTTTGTCGGCATTCCATTGCAATACAAAGGTTTTAATTGCCAAACGGCGTGCCGGGGCGGTGGCAATAATTGATAAATCACGAATGCCGGAAATCGACATATTCAGGGTGCGTGGAATTGGCGTCGCGGTCAGAGTGAGTACATCGATCTGCGAGCGATATTTCTTCAGTTGTTCCTTTTGAGTTACCCCAAAACGATGCTCTTCATCAAGTACAAACAAGCCCAGTCGTTTGGGATCAATATCCTGCTGCAATAATTTATGTGTGCCAATGACGATATCAGCAGTGCCTTCAGTAATGGCTGCTTTCACATCATCCAGCTGTTTCTTGCTGCGAAACCGGGACAACACTTCCACTCTGATGGGCCAGTCGGCAAAGCGATCTTTGAAGTTTTCATAATGTTGTTGAGCGAGCAGGGTGGTTGGCACCAGCACCAATACCTGTTTGCCAGATTGAACCGCTAAAAATGCTGCACGCATGGCCACTTCGGTTTTACCAAAGCCCACATCACCACACACCAGTCGGTCCATCGGAGTTTCCGATTGCATGTCGGCAATCACTGCATCAATCGCATCCTGTTGATCCGGTGTGGTTTCAAACGGGAAGGCGGCCGAAAAAGCTTCGTATTGTTCATCAGGTGATTGCATTGGCGGCTTTTTATTGGCCGCGCGTTTAGCATAAATATCCAGCAACTCGGCGGCCACATCACGTACTTTCTCAGCAGCACGACGACGGGCTTTTTCCCATTGCGTGGTGCCCAGTTGATGTAATGGTGCCAGTTCAGGTGCTGAGCCGGAATAACGGCTGATTAAATCCAGAGAGGCGACCGGCACATACAGTTTGTCGCCTTTGGCGTATTCCAGCGTCACATATTCGGTAGCGACATCGCCGACGTCGAGAGTTTGTAAACCCAGATAACGTCCAACGCCATGATCTTCATGTACCACGGCATCGCCAATAGTCAGTTCGGCAAGGTTACGAATGATGGCATCAGAGTCACGCTTTTTACGGCTGCGACGACGGCGTTGCATAACCTGCTGACCGAACAACTGGGTTTCAGCAATAACTGCGATATTTTCATTTTGCAGCAGCAACCCTTGTTCAAGGGGAGCCACGGTAATCGATAGTGGCGCTTTATCATTAACAAAGTCATCCCAGTTATCGATCACCTTGGGTTGCAGCTGATTTTTGCGTAATAAATCCAGCAGTGTTTCACGGCGACCAGCCGATTCGGCGGCAATTAAAATACGACCGGCAAATTTATCAATAAATTGATGCAAGGCTTCGCAGGGGCGATCCTGCTTGGAGTTGAGTGGCAAAGTTGGCGGCATCACCGTGGCATAATTGCTATTGCCTGCAGAGCCATCCAGCTCAAAATTCTGGCATTGCAGTCGTTGCCATTGTTTGAACTGACTGAATAATTCTTCTACCGGCACAAACACATTAATCGGTGGTAACAAGGGTCTTTCCGGATCGACACTGTGTTGACGATAGCGGACCTGGATTTCCTGCCAGAACTGTTCGGCGGCATGAAAGGTGTCATTGAGCTGTACTAACAGTGTGTTATCCGGCAAATAATCGGTCAGCCGAGCGGTTTGTTCAAAAAATAACGGCAGATAAAACTCGATACCGCCCGGCATATTACCGGCACTGACTTCACGATAGATCAGACTGCGTTGTGGATCGCCATCGAAATACTGCCGGAACTGTTTACGGAACAAGGCAATGCTGTCGTCATTAACCGGAAACTCGCGTGCCGGTAATAACTGGATCTGTTCGATATTATCTATTGAGCGCTGAGTTTCCGGATCAAAGGTGCGTAGCGTATCAATTTCATCATCAAATAAATCAATACGATAGGGCTGACGACTGCCCATCGGGAATAAATCAATAATCGCTCCACGCACAGCGAATTCGCCATGTTCGATGACCTGAGATACATTACGATAACCGGATTTTTCCAGTTTGAGACGCCACTGTTCTATATCAAATTGATCGCCGATTTTCAGTTCAAGATGATTGCCATCGAGAAAAGCGCGTGGCGCGATACGTTGCATCAGCGTGGCAATGGGCACCAGCAAAATGCCACGTTTGAAGTCGGGCAGATGATGTAAAGTCTGTAGGCGTTCGGAAACAATATCCTGATGCGGTGAAAAACTATCGTATGGCAGGGTCTCCCAATCCGGGAAATGCAATATCGGCAGTTCGGCATTGCCCAGATAAAAGCGGATTTCCAACTCAAGACGATGGGCGCTGGCAACATCATCCGTCACGACCAATAATGGACCATCATGTTGTTGAGCTGCTTTTGCTAACAACAAACCTTGTGCACTACCGTATAATTGTCCGGCTCGAAGTTGATCCTTGGCTGATACAGGTAATACAGGCTGAAGCAAATTGGCTGGCAAGAGTGATACCTTGATAGTGAAATAAGAAAGCGCGTTATTTTCCCATACTTGACCAAGTACAGCATCCAGCATTTTCAATCAGGTTAATGACCTTACAAATAATAAGTGTTAATGCTATAGTCAAATTTTGCAACGAAGCGGAGTGAGCAGGCATGAAACGTATTGAAAACGTCGTGTTATTAAAAGTCATTGGCAGTGCTGAATTAATAGCCGCTTTGGCAATGTTTTATTTTTATCACGATAATGTACCTGCCATCATTGGCGGATTAATTTTGTTAGGCCTGTCTGTAAACAGTTTTTATCAGGCGCACAAATGCTATCAACGCCAGTATTCTCCTAGAAAAGACGATAATACTTAATCACGGTTTTAATGAGTCAAGCTGAAAACCCATCTATCGAACCGCAATTTGATCCGGTTAGTTTTGTAAAATCACTTACCAGTCGCCCTGGTGTCTATCGCATGCTCGATGTGGAAGGCACCGTTATTTATGTGGGTAAAGCTAAAAACCTGAAAAAACGTGTCGGTAGCTATTTTCGCAGCAGTGGCTTAACCAGCAAAACACAGGTGATGGTCGCGCAGATCGTGGCGATTGAGACCACTGTTACCCATACTGAAAACGAAGCCTTGATCCTGGAAAACAATCTGATCAAGGAGCTGATGCCACGTTACAACGTGTTGTTACGTGATGATAAAACTTACCCCTACTTGTTGATATCCGGTGATGATTTTCCACGCTTAAGCGTACACCGCGGTGCAAAACGCAAAAAAGGCAAATATTTTGGACCGTACCCCAGTGCTGGCGCGGTGCGGGAAAGCCTGAATCTGCTGCAAAAACTGTTTCCGGTGCGTCAGTGCGAAGACAGCTATTATCAAAATCGCAGCCGTCCCTGTCTGCAATATCAGATAAAACGCTGTACCGCGCCCTGTGTCGGGTTGATATCTGAAAGCGATTATCAAAAAGATGTGCAACACACCATCATGTTCCTGGAAGGAAAAAATCAGCAGGTGATGGATGAACTGAGCAACCAAATGGATAATGCTTCGCAGAATTTACAGTTTGAGCAGGCCGCTTCTATCCGCGACAAAATCATCAGCTTACGCCGGGTGCAGGAGCGTCAGTATGTCAGCTCCATGCAGGGGGATTCAGATGTTCTGGCAGCGATTGTCCGTGATGGTCTTGCAGTGGTTGAAGTCAGTTTTGTTCGAGGCGGGCGACATTTAGGCAGCAAATCGTATTTCCCCAAAGGTTCATCGGATTTGACCGAGTCAGAATTGCTGTCCGCATTTATCCCACAGTACTATCTCGGCAAAGATGTGCCAGCCGAAATTCTGCTCAGCCATGAAGTAGAGGAAGCTCAGCTGTTGCAAGATGTATTGCAGGCAGAGTCCGGTCATAAAGTCAGCCTCCGCAAACCTCAGCGTGGTCATGCAACCCGCTGGTTACAAATGGCCATGACTAATGCCGATATCAGTCTGACGCAACGTATCAGCAGCCGCTCCAATCTGCTACAACGCTTTGAAATGCTGCAGGATGCATTGGAGTTGGACGAACTGCCAAAACGTATCGAATGCTTTGATATCAGTCACACCAGTGGTGAGCGCACAGTCGCTTCATGCGTGGTGTTTGGTCTGGAAGGCGCGATTAAAAGCGACTACCGCAAATTCAATATTGAAGGCATCACTGGCGGTGATGATTATGCGGCAATGAATCAGGCACTGAGTAGACGTTTCACCCGTTTAAATAGTGGTGAAGGAAAGCGACCGGATTTATTGCTGATTGATGGTGGTAAAGGACAGATTAAAGAAGCCCAGGAAGTACTGGCAGAATTAAATTTAAGTGACTTGCCGATTTTAGGTATCGCCAAAGGTCCCGCTCGTAAACCCGGCGAAGAAACATTATTTCTGGTTGGTCGGGCCGGAGAAGTGACATTACCTGCCGATTCGCCCGCATTACATTTATTGCAGCAAGTGCGCGATGAAGCACATCGATTTGCCATCACCGGTCATCGGCAACGTCGAGCCAAAGCCCGTAAAACCTCAACTTTGGAAGATATTGTCGGATTGGGCCCGAAACGCAGACAAAAATTATTGCAACAATTTGGTGGCCTTCAAGAGGTGAAACGTGCCGGGGTAGAAGACCTGCAGAGAGTGGAAGGCATCAGCGCTGCTTTGGCGCAGAAAATTTACGACTTGTTTCATCCGGACAATTAAACGCTTCATAGTGCTAACATAGTCCCAATCTGTAGCTTAGAACGACATCATTATGCTGAATTTACCTAATTTACTCAGTCTGCTCAGGGTATTATTGATACCCGTTTTAGTCATATTGTATTTTGCCCCAAATCCTAGCGCGCCGATCTGGGCAACGGTGGTATTTGTGCTGGCGGGTATTACCGATTGGCTCGATGGCTATTTGGCGAGACGCATGGATCTTTCCACGCCGTTTGGGGCTTTTATTGATCCGGTGGCGGATAAATTAATTGTGGTAGTGGCGTTATTGCTGATTCTCTACAAATCACCGGTCTGGTTTATTCTGCTGCCAGTAATAGTCATTGTATTTCGTGAAATCACCATTTCCGCATTACGCGAATGGATGGCCGAAATTGGTGCCCGTCATGTGGTTCAGGTTTCTTCTATTGGCAAGTGGAAAACCACCTTTCAAATGATCGCCATCGGCTGCCTGATATTCTATAAACCGCTGTTTGGATTACCTGTTTTTGAAATTGGTGTAGGCTTGTTATATGTGGCAGCTTTGCTCACATTGACCTCAATGATCAGTTACCTCAAAGCAGCCTTGCCAGTGTTGGTAGATAAGGGTTGACAGAAAATATTAAGTGCCTATAATGCACGTCTTCCTAAGCGGGAATAGCTCAGTGGTAGAGCACAACCTTGCCAAGGTTGGGGTCGCGAGTTCGAATCTCGTTTCCCGCTCCAGAATAAGAAAAGCCGCGGTCAGTCCAAGTTACTACTGCGGCTTTTTAGTCTTGGACTGCTTAAGAAAACGACATACCATGGCTGGGTGGCAGAGTGGTCATGCAGCGGACTGCAACTCCGTTAACGCCGGTTCGATTCCGACCCCAGCCTCCATTTACACCTCCAGAAACATCCTAAATCGTCCGTAAAACCAGTAATATCAATGGTTTTATGGGTTGTCGTGTTCCAGCGTCGTCCAATAGCGTCTATGTACTTCCCACCATTTTTAGTGGTAACTTTGATGGGAACATTCAAAGTGCTGGTGGGAACAATGGCTTTAACAGACATGAAAATCCGAAATGCTAAACCTGAGACTAAGCAATACAAGCTTTCTGCAGGACTTGGCCTTTATCTTGTTATTTCTCCCAAAGGTGGAAAGTGGTGGCGCATTCGTTATCGCTTTGGTGGGAAACAAAAAGAATTGTCTCTGGGAACATATCCCACAACTACCCTAAAATCAGCTGTCCTTAAACGCGATGAAATCAGAGCAATGGTTGCTGATGATATTGATCCAGCAGTCGAGCGAAAGACTGAAAAGCTATATAAACATGCTGCAAGTGAAAACAGCTTTAAAGCTGTAGCTGATGAGTGGTTTACAAAATTCTCTAGTGAATGGTCTGAACAGCATAAACAACGCACAATCGGCCGATTGCGTAATGATGTTTATCCTTGGCTTGGTTCAAAAGTAATCAATACCGTAACCGCACCAGAATTATTAATGGTACTGCGTCGAATGGAAAGCAGGGGCGCTGTTGATAGTGCTCACCGCGTTCGCCAAATCTGTAGCCAGATCCTACGTTATGCAATAGCCACCGGTCGGGCTGAACGTGATCCCGCAGCAGATTTAGTTGGTGCTTTACCTCCAGCCAAAAAAACTCACTTCGCATCCATTACCGAGCCTAAAGCCATTGGTGAATTAATGCGAGCGATTCAAGGCTATCAAGGCAGCTACATTACTGCATGTGCTCTGCGTTTAACGCCCTATGTATTCGTCAGACCGGGAGAGCTTCGACAAGCCGAATGGAATGATATCGATCTGGAAAATGCTGAATGGCGTATCCCAGCCGAAAGAATGAAAATGAAAGTGTTGCACATCATCCCGTTATCAAAACAAGCATTAGCTATATTGGAGGATATAAAGCCACTTACGGGCAGAGGAAAATATGTTTTTCCAAGTAACCGAACTCTAACAAGGCCGATGAGCAATAACACCATCAATGCAAGCCTAAGAAGATTAGGTTATACAAAGGAAGAGATGACTGCTCACGGCTTTAGGAGTATGGCTTCTACCATTCTCAATGAGCAGGGCTGGAATCGTGATGCTATAGAACGACAACTTGCCCACTGTGAAAAAAATGGGGTGAGAGCAGCTTATAACTACGCTCAATATTTGCCAGAACGAAAAGAAATGATGCAGGCATGGGCTGATTATCTTGATGGTTTAGCCCACGGCGCTGATGTAATACCGATAAAAAGCGCCAAATCTTAAGCAAGCAAGATATCCGCGATAAATAAAACTGGAAGTTTTGATGTACTCAGATCAGTTAGATAAGTTCATTCCCGAAGAATTTAATTTAGAAAAATATGAAGTGGCGGCAAATATGCCTCTGGAATGTTGGCTGGCAAATTTGTCTATGCGTTTTCTAGGTTATATTTCCAGCAAAACTCCAATGGAAAGTTTTGATGATTCTCAAAAAGCTCTGATTAGAAATATTAATACTCAAAATATTCAATCTGGTGTGATAACCGATCAGAGAATCAATCAATTGCTAAATGAACTAATCATGCATGATCAGACTGAATCCAGCTCAGTCGTAAAAGAATTAACCTATTTAGAGCTGTTTTCACTTGCAGATAATCTCAAATCTCCTGAATTAGAAAAACTCTACGTAGAAACCGAACTTTCAACTTTCTCAGTGCTAAATCAAGATAATGCTGGAAAGCTCAACGACTTTATTTCAACGTCTGATGTTTATCCTGAGGATGAATTGTCTTTCCTACAGGTTGATATGAATAATTCGGATAACGAAATTAAATCAGCATTTTCAGGATGGCTTCAACAGGAACGAGAAAAGCGAAAATCTGATAAGTCTGCTAACCGTAGAGAACACCAGATGAAAAATTTCAATGCAGTAACTTTCAGAAAATGGCACGATGCAAGAGTGATTGCTTATCTGGATCTGGTTACATGGAATTATCTAGAAGGAAATAGAGTTACTAGCAAAACACTGGGTGATCTTTTATTTCCTCCAACAAGCATTCGAGACAAACGGGATCCAACTGCGATGATCAATGACACAGTTAAACCGCTTGCGAATAAATTAACGGACAGGACTACTCTTAAAAGAATGGCGAATGTTATTGCTGATAAAAATCGGCAAAAAATTATCTAGAAAACTTCCAAGGCATTTTTAACGGCCATTCTTGTCAAGTGATACAAACTCTAAAATAAACGAACATCTCCCTGCATCTTTAACAAATCACAGGGAGATATTGATGTCTGAACAAATTCTAAAACTGCCCGAAGTCATAACGACGACGGGCCTTGCTCGCTCAACAATCTACAAATTGATCAGTGAGAATCGCTTTCCAAAACAAATCAAGCTGACAAGTTTTTCAAGCGGTTGGCTCAAATCAGAAATTAATTATTGGCTTGAAGAGCGCATCGCTGCTTCTCGTAATTTGGGGGGGCTGTCATGAAGCCTCTCAAAAAGCTAAAGATTACTCCTGCCCAGCTTAATTATCTGAAATGGCTTAACACAGGCGAAACGGAGCCCGTAAATGTCGTTTTGATATGTACAGATTTATGTGAGAAATTTGGTGCAGTAATACATTCCTCAGTGCCACCTTTTAAGACGGATATCAGAGCTATTCAAAATCTGTATAAAAATGGATTAGCTGAAACTTATCCAGAAATTGACCTTGGGATTACATGGCTGATAGTCACAATTAGCGATAAAGGCCGACAATATTTGAAGGCTAATCATGACTGAAATACATCGTGATGATCGCCTTTTTGTGGATGAAAAAACCAATACACTGCCAGATATCTTTAAGAAAAAAATCATGGTGGAATATCACAAACGCTTAAAGAACCAAAGCCGACGGGAAGCAAACCTGTATCTCTTAAATATAAGCGAGCATATCGAATCTGCTGTTTTAAGCCGATTAAGCGTCAAAACCTTAAACGCTGATGAGGATGACTTAAATAAATTAGCCGAGGACGAGGCTCAAGAATGCATCATGATTTGGCAGTCTTTAAGCAGTGAATCACTCAAAAAGCCTTATAAGAGGATTTTAGACTTTATGGCTTATCGTGGCATTTCTCCATCTGGTCTTAAAGTGGAGCCAAGCACACCAGATATGCTTTCAATCATTCAACACTCAATTAGAAAAAGCTGGTGGCTTTCTAAACTTCGTATAAGACAAACCCGAGATATTGAAATCATCGCCAGAACCTTAAACTTCGTAAAGAAAAACGCAGAGATATATGCCTCAGATTTAAATGTCAGGCGCCGCCGATGGCAAAAGCAAAAACAGCATGAGTTTCTGGAAAATATGCTGGTTACTAATGAGGAAGGTCTTTCCTTTTTGTTATCCGAGATGAAAGCTACCAGCGTTTCCAATCCGGCTATCAGAAAAGCTGAACTAATGGTGCGTTGTCGAGGATGCGAGGAATATGCAAAAACCAAAAAACATACTTCAATTTTTATAACGCTGACCTGTCCCTCTAAATATCATCGTGCATATTCAACCAGTGGTGATCCAACTAAGAATTGGAATGGCAGCACTCCAATTGATGCACAACAATATTTGAAAACAACCTTTTCCAGAATTCGTTCTGAATTAAATCGCCAAGGTATACGTCCTTATGGCTTTAGAGTAGCTGAGCCACACCATGACGGAACGCCTCATTGGCATCTGCTGTTATTCATTAAAGGTTCAGATGAACAATCGCTTAAAGATATTTTCACTCACTACGCCTTTGAAGAGGATGGGAATGAAGAGGGGGCCGATAAGCACCGTATAACCATCGTTAAAATTGACCCAAATAAAGGTAGTGCAACGGGCTACATCGCTAAATATATTTCAAAAAACATTGATGGTGAAAACCTAGATGTTGGAATTTACGGTGAAAACCCGACCATTGCAGCCAGAAGAATTGAAACATGGGCCTCTGTATGGGGAATCAGACAGTTCCAGCAAATTGGTGGCGCTGGGGTAAGTGTTTGGAGAGAACTTCGCCGCATGGATCCTCTGGACGATCCTGAGTCGCTTATGGAGATAGCTCGAAATGCTGCTAATGATTCTAAATGGGATAAATATTTTGAGTCTATGGGGGGGGATGACTGCGCGCGTAAAGATCGCCCAATTAAGCTTGTTTACAAAGAGTCGGTTGATATTTCTACCGGTGTGCTCAAAGAAAACCAATATGGTGAAATTAAAGCACAGAGTATTTATGGGCTTGAGCATGGAAACGTGAGAGTTAATACCCGACCACATACATGGGAAATTTCTCGGGCTAGCTGATTAGCCCGCTTTTACTTGGAGTTCTGTCAATAACTGTACTATGTTAGAAATTCCATATAATTTGCCGTGGTATATATTAATTAGGATTGAGTACTTTGAATCACTATAGTTTGCTAGCACTAACTTTAGGGTTACCATCAATATGTAAGACCTTAACTGCTACTCCATTAATCATTTGGTTAATTTCTTTAAGCCTTTTTCTAGCTGCTTTTGTATAACCAACATCTATAACTAGGTATATGCCTCTTTTAGATCTTTCTGATTTCATATATTCAGGCAGTTGCTTTTCTATACCCTTTTTTAGTCCAGAAGTATTTGTAGATTTTTTCAATTCGACAAGGATGCTGTTTTCCATTTTACTGCCAAACTTGAAATCTACAGGGCCTCTTCCCGAATCAGATTCGCGTGCAATCATAATTTCATTCGACTCGCAGTATGACTCAGCTACACCATAGAATAATAATTGGGCAGCTTTTTCGTGCTTCGTGCTTCCATCAGCGTTATATAAAAGATCGCTAAGTCCGTTATTTTCAATAAGAATCCTAAATTTCTCACAAATTTTTAAAACCACAGCTTCAACTTCGTCGATAGTAGGATGTAGTGGCAATTTTAAATCTAAAGGATTTTCACTCGTTATCTTCTGAGTGGCTGGATACCAAATATATTCACCAGATCGATCCTGTAAAAAGTCGTAGGGACGTACGTCCTTTGAAGTATATATCTCGACTAAGTCATCAAATAACTCAGGATATTCGAGTATGTACTTTTTGAGTTTTTCTTTATTTAATGTATGTGTGGCTTCTCGCCATGAATCACCAACAAGATTATTAATTTTTTGTCGCAAGGCTTCATTATGGGCGACAATTTTATCCATATTGCTCCAGTCAAGGGCTACAGGCAGATCTCTAAGTAAAGACATCGGGACGAGGTAGATTACATCTCCTGTAAATGGGTTTATTGGAAGCCGAGTTTTCTCATCAATTTCAAAATTATGAGATATATCAAAACTTAACTCAGAAAATACTCGATGGCTAAACACTGCTAAATCTGACCGGATCACATTTGCAGTCATATCGCTGATACGGTCTGGACCGAAATCCTCCTCAAAGATACCAACAAGTTCAAATAGCTCTGGATCCGTTCGACCTTTATCAATTATTGATTTGGCGGTTTTTAATAACCGCATTCTTAAGCTAGGGCCAATACCACTTCCCGATGTTCCTTTTGATGAGTAGCCAATGCATAGCCCTTTAACCTCTGGCCATATCATCAACTTATCGGCCCTTTTCCAGAAAATATCACCTACTGAATCGGAGGCTAAAAGTAACTTGCCTATACTTATAAAATGATTTTGTAGTTTTTCGTAACTTTTATTTAATTCTGGAATATCAGTATGTTTTAAGAGATGGGGATCTATAAATAAACGTGTGTCTAAGTCTAAAATGGGATCAAATGCTTCTCTATCAGTAAGTTCAGAGGAATTAATTCCAGCAATTTTTGAAAATGCTATTGCCATATGTTTTGCTTCCCCAAAACTGCCATAATCGAAAATTAAAATTGTCCTAAGTGAACTTATAGCTTAACAATAGCGTTCTAGCTCATCTTTTGGTCACTTTAATTATTGAGTGTACCAATTTGGGGCGATATAAATTAAAAAAACTTTTATGATGATTAGATAAAACAATAGAAATTTAGGTTATTACCTATATTGAGAAACATTCGACTGCCTAATATCAAGGATGAAGTTCGTGAATCAACTGCTTACTAATTACATAGATAATTTAAACCGACGTTATATTACTGGAATATCAAGGGAACATGCTTATAGGGCTGATTTACAGTTCTTATTAGAACAATTATTGGTCGATATATTAGTCACTAATGAGCCAGCAAGGATAGAGTGCGGAGCACCAGATTATATCCTAACTAAAAATGACATACCTGTTGCCTACATTGAGGCAAAAGACATTGGTAAGCCACTTGATAATAAAGAATATAAAAAACAATTTGATCGTTACAAAAGCTCATTGAGTAATCTAATAATTACTGATTACCTAGAATTTCGCTTTTTCTTAGATGGTGAATTGGTTAGTGAAATTCGTCTTGCAGACATACAAAACGATAATACAATAAAACCTATAACAGAGAGCTTTAAGCATTTCATAGACTTAATAACAAGCTTTTCCACGCAAGTTAGTCAGAGTATTACTTCACCAACAAAATTATCAAAAATGATGGCTAATAAGGCAAAATTACTCGCGACCATTATCGAACTCTCCCTTAATAGCGATACTGAGAATGATGATGATAGTACTTTAAAGGAACAGATGGAGGCTTTCAAAGCCGTTCTTATTCACGATATAACTAATCAGCAGTTTGCTGATGTCTACGCTCAAACGCTTGCATATGGAATGTTTGCTGCTCGATTGCATGATTCCACCTTATCAACATTTACAAGGCAAGAAGCTGCTGAACTAATTCCTAAAAGCAATCCATTTTTAAGAAAATTATTTCAATACATTGCAGGTTACGATCTTGACCATCGGATTAGTTGGATCATAGATGCTTTAGCAGATATTTTCCGGGCTACTGATGTGCGTGCCATTTTGATGAATTTTGGCAAAGTTACACGCCAGCAGGATCCCATCATTCATTTTTATGAGACTTTTTTAGCTGAATATGATCCCAAGCTAAGAAAAAGTCGTGGTGTTTGGTACACACCTGAACCTGTGGTTAATTTCATTATAAGAGCGGTGGACGATTTATTAAAAGGAGATTTTAATCTACCTCAGGGATTGGCAGACACAAGCAAAACAACTATTAAGTTGGATGGTCAAGTTAGGGACAGCCGGACAAAATCAAAATATAGACAATACGAAAAAGAAATACACAAAGTTCAAATATTAGATCCTGCTACGGGAACAGGTACATTTTTGGCTCAAACTATAAAATATATTTATGATACAAATTTCACTGATATCAAAGGTGCATGGAGCAATTATGTCGAGCAAGACCTGATTCCACGTATCAATGGTTTTGAAATTTTGATGGCTTCATATGCTATGGCTCATCTGAAACTGGAGTTGTTATTGGATGAGACTGGCTATAAACCAAATAAACAACAGCGCTTTAACGTATTTCTCACCAATTCTTTAGAAGAGGCTCATCCTGACACAGGGACATTGTTTGCAAACTGGCTATCAAAAGAAGCTGCAGAAGCCAATTACATTAAGCGTGATACGCCAGTGATGGTAGTAATGGGGAATCCTCCTTACAGTGGGATATCAATTAATAAAGGAGAATGGATTACTGAGCTGATCGAGGATTACAAATACATTGATGGCATTCATTTTGGTGAACGGAAACATTGGCTGAATGATGATTATGTGAAATTTATTAGGTATGGACAATATTTTGTGGATAGAAATGGTGAGGGCATTCTAGCTTATATTAATAATCATAGTTTTTTGGACAATCCCACATTTAGAGGTATGAGGCTGAGCCTACTTAAATCCTTTGATAAAATTTACATAATAGATTTGCACGGTAATTCTGTTAAAAAAGAAATTTGTCCGGATGGAAGAAAGGATCAAAATGTCTTCGATATTCAAGCTGGTGTATCAATAAATATTTTTGTAAAAACTAAAGGATCCAACACCGAAGAACATGCAAAAGTGATGCATTATGACTCTTGGGGAGATAGAGATGCAAAGTATCAGCTTCTCAATAATTCACGACTCGAAGATATCAATTTCAAAGAAATAGAATGTAACTCTCCCTATTATTTTTTCGTTCCAAAAGAAACTAAGGACGAAGAGTTATATAACGAAGGGTTTCGACTTTCAGATTTATTTATAACCCAAACAATGGGTGTGACATCTGCACGGGACTCGTTTGCAATTGATTTTGATGAAAATAGTTTAAGTCAAAGAATTAGAGATTTTTGTGATAAAGATCTCTCCGATGAAGACTTTCAAAAAAAGTATGGATTAAAAGAAAATTATCAATGGAAAGTTGCTGAACAGAGAGCAGCCTGCCCAGAATTTAACAGTAGCCTAATAAAAAAAATTGCATATCGACCTTTTGATATCAGAAAAATTTATTACCAAGAACATATCGTATTTAGAATGAGAAAGGAGGTTATGGGTAGTCTGATATTTGATAACCTTGCTTTGACAGCAGTCAAACTAGGTCGAGATGCCAATGCTCATAATTATTTCATAACTGATGAAATCACAGATAAGAGTATTACTTCATCTCTGGATAATGCCAATATTTTCCCTCTTTACACATACACTAATGTTGATGATTTATCAGGGCTCGATGCTTCTGATAATGTGAGAGTCCCTAACCTCAATAAAAAAACTATTGAGAAAATTGAAGCTAGCCTTGGCAAATTCTTTGTTCCAGAAAAGTCCAACCAACCTGATACTTTTTGTCCACTTGATTTGTTGGACTACATCTATGCTGTATTACATTCGCTTTCTTATCGAAAACGTTTCCAAGAATTGCTCAAAACAGATTTCCCGATGCTTCCCTATCCAACTAAAGAATCATTTTCAAAATTTGTTTCTTTGGGGGGGGAGCTCAGAAAAATACATCTTATGAAAAATGAGGCCGCTCCAATGCCTGGTCTTTCTTTTCCTATTGAAGGTAATAACAAAATAACAAAGAAATTTACTAAAACTAGTCCTGGCTTTGAGTTAAACAAAAATCTTTTGGGAAGAGTCTGGATAAATGATGATCAATATTTTGAGAATATTCCAGAGGATATTTGGGAGTTTCAATTAGGTGGGTATAAGCCTGCACAAAAATGGCTTAAAGATAGGTATGGAAAATGCTTAAATTTCAAGGAAATACGGCAATATGTAAAAATAATTTCTGCACTATCAGAGACCAGTAGGATCATGAATGAAATAAGTAAAATTAAATCTTTTTAAATTTTTTACTAATTGACTTTCACTGTTTGAAAGTCTGGTGTAACTTTAAGACAATCTACTTACTTATTTAAATTTAGGGTTAGCAGAACTTAGCTAGAAAATAATTTGGTGGTAACTATGGTGGTAATAATTTTAATTAAATAATAAATATTAAATAAAAACAAAGACTTAATCGTTTTATTTGATAGTGACCCCACCTCCATTTTAAAATCATTATCAAGAAAATACCTAAGCGCTTACGGCGCTTTTTTTATGTCTGATGTTTTTTAGCGTTTGAATGACGTCTCTTTTCTGAGAGCATATCCTAATATTTATTATTAAAAACGCCGGTTATTCTTGGACCGGCTTTTTTGTCTCTTATTGTCTACCAACAAAATTATCCAAGCCATTTTGAAAACGTGATAACTGATTATTTAATAAGCTAAACAGATACAAACTAACTGGTGTGTTGCCTGTCAGATAGGCATACTGCAACTCACATTTTTAATTCATCTTTGTTGGAGATATCAGTGTTCAAAGTCAAAAAAATCATCTACATACCTTTGGCAATACTCACGATTGCATTGGGCGGAGCGCACGCAGTTGCCAATAATCAAGCCAATCAGGCAGCTCAGGAATTAGTCGATGAGTTTGTCACCAAAATTAATCAAAATGGTGGTCAGGTAGAAGTGGGGGAGGTTGTTGCCAACCCGTACAATAAGAATATTTCGGTAAAAGATGTATTGGTCACCGATGACTCAGGTCGACAACATCAAATTGGTTTATTAACGCTGAGTGATATTGAGCTGAATGAAAGTCAGGATTTCATTTATGCCATGAATGTTTCTACTCTGGATGCGTTATTTACAGTAACCGGGGGGGATGGAACGGCTGAGCAAGAACAGTCTTTGGTCGATACGTTACGAAATCTGGGAATTAAAAACGACAAAATTGGCCATGATCAACATCTGGCTTATCGTTATAAACCTCTGGAACGTCAGCTTAGTTTGAGCTTACAGAATCAGTTTTATAATCCTGAATTGGACAATAAACAGGCTGCACAATTATTTTCGATGAACCTGCATACTGACTTTAGTCAGATTCCTGATTTGGAAAGCCAGATGCGACGCTTAAGAAATAATGAGGATATGTCTGCGGTATCTGCTGAGTGGATGCAAACAGGTTTGATCAATGCATCAATCGACTTTGCGGATCATGGAGCCTGGCAACCAATCATCGAACAAGGTGCCAAAAAGGCGGGGGTTGCTGAAGCTGAATTTAAAGCACAATTTAAACAACAAATTCTGCAGCAGATTTCAGCTTTGCAAGGTGTTTCACCTAGTTTACAACAGCAGTTAACCCAAGCAACAACAGATTTTATTGATAGCGACGAGCCTCAACTTAACGTGAATATTGAGTCAAAAAATCCTCAAGGTGCTGGTTTGATGCTGACATTTATGTCAATGCTTATGTCACCCCTTGCTCTTGAAAATACGTTTGATATTCAGGTTAAAGGCAAATAGGTGGTTAGGTAATTGATAGGAGAGATAGAGATATTGTCTCTTAGCAGCATAATGATATTTACCATTATTTCATGCAGTATTACGGGAACTTGCCCTCAATGAGTTTTGGCCTATTGTCATTTTGTAAAAGCGCTCACTATAATTGAGAACGGTTATTATTTAACTGAAAACAGCCATCACACGTTTAACTAATTTTTAGCGATTATCCGTTAATGAATTTACTGATATTTTAAATGGCAATGTTGCCAGACATAGGAGAGCAAGATGAAAAGTCACCGGTTACTATTAAGTGCGGCTTTATTAGCATTGGTTCCGTTTACAGCGTTTGCGGATGAATGTGATTTGACCATTGAAGGTACCGATCAAATGAGCTTCAGTGCAAAGAAAATGTCTGTTCCTGCCAGCTGTGAAACTGTCAAAGTTACATTAAAACATACAGGCTCTTTGGCGAAGGATATGATGGGTCATAACTGGGTGTTAACCAAGGCTGATGATATGCAGGCAATTGTAAAAGAAGGTGCTGCAGCAGGTCTTGATAATAATTATCTGCCAGAAGGTGATGATCGCATCATTGCTGCCACTGAAGTGATTGGCGGTGGAGAAACATCAGAAGTTGAGTTTTCTACTGACGGACTTGCTGGTGAAAAGCTGAGCTTTTTCTGTTCATTTCCCGGACATAGCGGCATGATGAAAGGCCGGTTTGAAGTTAAACAATAAATAACAATCTCCCTCCAGACTGATTTGGAGGGAGGTTTTTTATTTATGTCAGCTAAAAAGCGCGGGATCGACCTCTGGTAAAGCTTCAAACTGCGGTTTGGCAAAATAATAGCCTTGAAACAATGCCACGCCCTGATCTCGGAGAAATTGAAATTCTTCGATTGTTTCCACGCCCTCGGCAATCACTCTTATTTCCAGGTCATTACAGGTCATAATGATCGAGCGGACAATTGATTGCCTGACTTTATCGGTATTAATATTTCTGATAAGCGCCATATCAAGTTTGATAATGTCTGGCTGCCAATCAGCGAGCAGATTCAATCCGGCATAACCTGAGCCAAAATCATCAATCGCGGTGGTGAAATTATGCCGTTTGTATTCTTCAAAGATGTTTTTCAGGTGATTGTTATCGGTAACTTTTTCCACCTCAGTGACTTCAAACATTAAATTCTCAGTCGGAAAGTTCATTACATCAGCGGCTTCCAGCGTTGCTCTAATACAGGTTTCCGGGCGATAAACGGCATTGGGAAAAAAGTTGATGCTGAGCATCCCTTGTAAATCAAGCTGTTTTGCCAGTTGAATCGCTTTGACTCGGATGGTCTGATCAAATGAGTAACGATTGGTATCGTTAAGTTTGTCCAAAATGGTATAGGCTGGCTCGTTATTAACGCCTCTTACCAGGGCCTCATAACCAAAAATCAGTTTTTCTTCAATATTAACAATCGGCTGAAAAGCCATGGAAAAGCTGAAATCCAGTCCGCCACCTTCTAAACATTTATCACAACCTAAAGGTTTAAAATCGGGTAATTCAGTCGCCATTTGATTCTCTTTCTATGTTTGTTTATGGATAGTGATGGGGAATCAGATAAAAATAGTCTGATCAGTATGTTTCTGTGAGGTGTTATTAAGATAACTTTTAAGCTGATAAGCAAACTTGTCAGCATTATCATTGGATACATTTCAGGTAATTCCTGCCGCAGTCGCCGCATATCTCCATGGCTGATGTCAATGTATCCCATTGACCAGTTATTAAAAATATATTTAGTGCTCAGGCAAATATTGATCAGTTGACAGTCATGATGCCGATCATCATCAAGGATTTTTTGATAGAGCTTAATGACTGCTGCCTCAGGACCTTCAAGTACCTGAATAAAATCAGAATGGCTATAGCACAGGATGCCATTGATCTGAATAATCTGATTGTTTTTCCGACTCTGATGCAGCAGCTGAGTTAAATCGGTTTCTGATAAACGATTATGAGTTTTGCTGCTGTACAAAAGTCTCAATAAACTTTTTGTCAAAATACTCCATCCTGTTAGTCATGATGAATAAGCTGTCACAAATGCTGTTCGTCATCATTGCAGATTAGTTTATGTCAGAGCTTGATTGACGACAACCTTAAACAAGTATCCTGGAAACCAAAAAGATATTTTTTGATTATCATGTTTCTTTAATCGATACATTGCGGTGATCAATCTGCACAGTCAATAAATGGGCAGCTATTTTTGGTTAAAGGTTCCAGCTTTAACATGTCATGAAAAGTTGACTTGATATTCTGATCTTCGGGAGCCAAGCGCGTAGCGCAGGCTGCTGAAGCTAAAGCGGTTTGGTGACAACCGAGAGCCTGCAAGGTATAGGCTCGATTATTCCACAGAGTAGCATCTTGCGGGAATTGTTCGGCCAATTCTCCATAAACGCTGTCTGCCTCATCAAAACGCTCTTGTTGGTAATACAGATTGGCGAGTGCAATACCCGCATGTTGTTGAGCTGGCCAACGCATCATGGCTGCTATATAGGCTTGTTCTGCGGTATCTGAGTGACCCGTTTTTTCAGTGTCATATGCTGCCTGTAACCAGGTAGTTTGATCTGCTATTGCGGGAATGTTTTCAGGACGAACAATTACCAGCGCCCAATGTTCAGTGCGTGCCCAGGTGCGTTCAAAGGTCTGCAAAGTCGTTTGCCAGCGTTTGGTTTCACCCGAACGAAGAATTAATTCTCGTGAGTCGATATCAAAACCAACTACTACAGCGTAATGCCAGAATGGTTTCCAGTTGTAGCCAAGGTTTTGCATTACCAGTACAGGATTACCGTTAGCCACTTCTGTCAGTAAATCTTCTATTTCAGGTGTCAGGGGGTAGGCTATTAAGCCTTGTTTTCGAGTTGCAGCCACCATCTCAATTTGCAGGCTGCCTTTTTTTTCCGGAATGTAGACCTGTTCAGTTAGCTGATCTGGTTGGATATCGATTCCACGGTATTGCATCACCGTAGCTAAAGCAGCCGGACCACATTGATATTGAGTCTGGGGGAAAAAGGGGACATCCTCGAGCTCAATCTGACGAGGTTCAAACGCCTGTTGATTCAGTTGATTGGTTTGAGGGGTATGACTGCAGGCACTCAGCATGATACCGAGTAATAATAGAACACCCAGCCGAAGCTGGGTGTGTCTATAACGAATATATTTTTGCATGATTGAAATCAGATTAGCGAACCGGTCTGACAAAAGGGAAAATATCAGTTGCACCGATTGCGTCGGTAATAACAAAAACGACAAAGATCAGCACAATTGCGCCAAGTACCCCACCAGCTGGCATATCATTGATTTGTTGATTTAATTGGGCAATTTCAAAATCGGTCATGCTGTTGATACGATCTTGTACTGTTTCAGGAGCAACACCCATTTCTAAAAATTTATCCCGAACATCGTCACGGTCCAGCATGGAAGATAATTGCTCACGATCATAGGCAGATTGCTCTGACTGGATGACATCAGGTGTGCTGATCATGGCAGCCTGTACCGGTAAGGTAACGCTTCCAAAAAAGCCCAGTAAAGCAATCCAGGCAAATATTTTTTGTTTCATACAGACCTCCGTTGGGTAATACCAGATCAAAAAAATAGACCTGAATTGAGCTTAACATGAGTGACGGATAAGGACTATAACGTATGTAAATCCAGGGGCCATTGATCCTTGAAAGCCGCTTCTGTTGTAACTGAAAATGTACCAGTAAGGCGTGAGGATTGGAATTTGCGAGATATATCCATGTATCTCAAACCTTCTTAGCGTGCCAGAATATCATTCATCCGTGGACATTAACGGTGGCATTAGAAAGATCAACAGGGCTTAATGAGAGGGGCAATATCAAAATGGGGTATTGTGATGAAATTCCTTAGGTTTTGTTAAGCTGTAAAAGTACAATGGTCAAGTAAAAAATTGAGCAAAAAATAGTAAATTATTCCTGGCATAACGAGTTATAGCCTTCAATTTATGTGGCGTGAGTGGAGCTGACTATTCGCACGAATCAGAGTTTATTACTTAAACCTTTCACACTGGTAACCTCTTTTCTGGCCCTTTTGTTTGGTTTGATTGTGACATTTTTCGTGGCAGGGAAAATGGCAGAAACCGAGTATGTTCGCTTGGAAGCAGCTTATACCTTGACATTCAACCAGGCTGTCAATGCTGTAGTAGGCAAAATAAATGCCTATGAAGAAATGTTACGTGCCACTCAGGGTCTGTTTTACGTTGCGCCCGACTTATCACGAAATGATTTTGCCAATTTTTATCAGAGTCTGAGACTCGAAGAAAACTATCGGGGTATTCAGGGGCTGGGTTATGTTGTTGCTCTCACCCCGGAGCAAAAACAACCGCATATCAATGCCGTCAGGCAAACCGGCTTGTTGAGTTATGATATTTACCCTGAAGCGGAGCGTGAGCAATATTCCTCGAACCTTTATATCGAACCGATGACCCCTAAAAATATGCGGGCGTTAGGGTTTGATATGTATTCCGATGCTACACGCAAGCAGGCAATGGAGCGGGCCGTGAACACTGGTCACGCCGCCATTACACGCAAGGTTCCACTGAAACAAGATGGCTCATCATCCACAATTAACGGTTTGTTAATGTATCTGCCGGTGTTAATTGACCCCAGCGAGTCTGATGAGGCAATAGATCAACGAACCATCAATTCAGGCTGGGTTTATGCGGTATTTCGTATCGATGATGTTTTGCAGGATGTGTTGGCTACACATAAACATATCGGATTACTCAATATCTATGACGATACAGATAAAAATCTGGATGGTTTATTGTTTAGCCAGAGAGGAACGGCGTCAAATGTTTCGTTCAGTTTACAAAAAAGCTATGAAGTCGGTGGGCGTTCATGGTCTTTTGTAGGTCAGCCCGATAAAGAATTTGTCAGTACCCTCTCACGAAATAATCGTTTAATGGCCTGGCTGATCGGTAGCGTTATCTCGTTGTTATTTGCTTTGGTAATCGCGGCCATTGCCAACAGTCGGGCAAATGCTATTCGTATTGCTTCTCAAATGACTCAATCCTATCGGCAGAATGCCCGACGATTAGCTCTGGCAACTGAAGCAGCTGAAATCGCGATTTGGGAATGGGATGTCGAAACCAACGTCATATTGCTCGACAGTATGGCAAGCCCAGTATTTGGTTTGCCGGTCGGAACCGAGCGTTTGGGCTACAGCAACTTTGAGAAGTTGATCCATGAGGCGGATCTGCTGGCGTTCCGGGTCGCTGTAGAGCAAGCCATACAACAGCATAAATCCATCGAAATTCGCTTCAGAATTCATCATGGTGTTGGGATCCGGATGCTACATACTTCTACAGAACTGTATTTTAATGAAGCGGGTCAGCTCTTATCGTTGGTTGGAGTAAGCTACGACATCACTGAAGACTGGCAACACCAGAAAACTATTCTGGAAACCGAGCAGCGTTGGAAACATGCCCTCGAAGGCAGCGGTGCGGGTGTGTGGGACTGGGATGTTGTGAATAATGTCGTGGTGTTTTCAGATAAATTACTAAACCTGCTGGGATATATGCCAGGTGAAATCAAAGGCCAGATGGAGCGTTGGCTGAAAATAATCCACCCCGAGGATATCGAACTGGTAACTGCAGATATTAACCGGATGTTAAGCGGTGAAAAGCCAGAGTACCGTAATGAACATCGTCTTCTAAGTAAAGATGGCAGCTGGAAATGGATGCTGAGAAGCGCCACTGTAGTTGAAAGGGGGGCTCAGGGAAATCCTGTCCGGGTGATCGGTACCAAAACTGATATTTCCTGGCGGAAACAAGCTGAATTAGCTTTACAGCAAAGTGAAAAGCGCTTTCGTAATGCATTTGATACCGCTGCTATAGGTATGGCAATAGTCGGCCTGGATGGCCGCTGGTTAGAGGTCAATGGCTCACTTTGTCGAATGCTTGGCTACACGGAAGAAGAGCTGATGGACAGAACATTTATTGATGTGACCCATCCTGATGATCTGGACTTAGATCTGGATTATGTGCAGAAATTACTCAATGGCGATCTCGAACACTATCAAATGGAAAAGCGCTATTTTCACAAGACGGGTGATGTTATTTTTGTTTTGCTGAGTGTTTCCGTAGTACGTAATGAACAAGCGGAAGTCATTCACTTTATTTCTCAGATTGAAGATATTACCGCTCGCAAATCCGAGTCGGATCGCATTCGTCAGATGGCGTATCACGATACTTTAACGGGACTGCCGAATCGTCGTTTGTTTGATGAACGTATCAGTCATACACTGGCCCATGCCAAACGGGTGGGGTATCCGATTGCCTTGATGTTTGTCGATATTGATCATTTCAAGCAAATTAATGACACGTATGGTCATGATGTAGGTGATGAGATCCTCAAGTCCGTAGCAGACAGAATGGCACATTGTCTTCGTAAGACCGATACCTTAAGCCGGGTCGGTGGTGATGAGTTTGTGATTTTACTTACCGAGATTAAAAAGCCTGAAGATGCCAAATTGGTGGCGGGACATATTCTGAAGTCGGTATCACAACCTTTACATGTGCATACTCACGATTTCACAATCACCTTGAGTATCGGTGTCGCGATCTACCAAGGGGAAGTTGAAACTGAAACAGTCACCGAGCTTACCAAAAAGGCCGATATGGCCTTGTATGAAGTCAAAGCTGCCGGACGCAACGGCGTGCATGTGTTTGGCTCCAATCATTTGGATGCAGAGTCAGGTTTGCAGGATCAGTGAACCAACCCTTAATCGTTTTCTGCCGTCAGTTTGGTTAATTTTCGACGTAGCAGATTGGCAAACATATTGATTTTGGGTTTTTCATCATGGCTGAAAGCAACTGGTCTGATGTGTTGCATAGCTGTAATGCCGATTCTGGCCTGGTATAAACCCACGCCAAATCCCTGAGCTACACTGCCTAAAATTTTGCCGCCTAAGCCAATACCAACCTGTTCGGAAAAGAAGCTGATGCCAGCCTGGCTGGCATAACTGCCCAAGGCAATTTTGGCGACGCGCAAGTTTAAACGCCATTGGGCCAAACGATTTAACCTCACGCCATAAACCATATTGATCTGATTTATCATTTTCAATGTTTTCCAAACTACCAGCAACGAATCCACCACAGCGAGCTGGCTGACGGCAATCATTGCAGCGCTGCTTATGCTGGTTTTTTCAATGATACTGATGGCCTGTTTATCGAGCTGCTTATAAAAGTCTTCGCTGATACGGGTGACCACCTCGACATCATTTAGATAATCCGGTAGCCGTTGAATGCAAGGCGCTAACATTTCAGCTTGTGGTTGGTCCTGATAGAATTTTTCCAGCGAATGCAGCCAGGGTTTTGCATTGCCAGCATGTTGTTCATGCTTTAATCGTGCAGCTTCTTCCCGAATCAGGTCCGCCTGTTTAAGCTGTTTTTGGTTACGACGGAACACCAGCAATTGTTGCATCACTAATCCAGCCAGAAACAGTGCGAAAGCAGTGAATGCCATTCCAAGCGCTTTACTTTGTTGCCACAGCATTTGAGCAAAATCAGCAATATCCCACGCCAGCATAGTGATTAGTACAATAAACAATGTGACGATTAACCACTTTAAACCACGATTTCGCCGGGCAGGGATCAGCAAACTTTCATCAAAATCAATCAATGGATCGGCTTCAACCGAATCGGGAAGTCTCGCTTCGTTATTTTCAGCAATAACCTTGAAAAATGTTTCGGGTTTATCAGAAGTTTGTGGCGTTGGTTGCTGGGGTTTGGACTTAAAAAAGTCGTCTGTGGAAGTCATTAAAATTTATCTCCAATCAGATCTCGCAACACTTTATCCATACGAATATGCGACAGACGGCCACCAATCAACAAATCAGGATTGACTGGCGCCCGCAGTACAGGTGGATTCCATTGCGATAATTGCTGCCATTGCGTTGCATCAGGCAGTTGATCCGGAATAGGCGGATGTCGCAGTTCACCATATTGTCCATCTAGTAATCTGGCCGTCAGGTGATCACTGTGATCATGTGTACTTCGAACAGCGGCAGCAATCTCAGTTTCAATTTTTATTCGATTTCTGACCGATTGCGGGCAAATATGGCTGATGATGTCATCACATAGCCTGCGTAAGGATTCATGTTGATTCATTAATATCCGGTCTGGTTTTGAAGCCAGAAACAGGATTTTTTCAACCTGAGGGCTGAACAGACGATTAAGGAATGCATTGTTGCCCACGCGATAACAGTCAATGATTCGACTGAACGCGATCACCATATCGTCAAATTTTTCCTTGCCACCACTCAAGGCTTTCAGAACATCAATAAGCACAACCTGACGATCTATGCCTCGGAAAAAGGTTGTGTAAAAAGGCTGAACAAAGGTTTTCAAATAGCTTTGATAACGTTGCTGCATGACTTTATAGAGAGAGTCATCTGCTGCTTTGTTAAGTTGCTGGGGGGGGAGCGTTTGCAGGTTGAATAAAGGAATAAATACCGGGAAGTCTTCGCTGTCGGCCAATAAAGCCCGTCCGGGTTGGATGAATGTCAGCCCGGCAGTTTTACAGGTCATCAGAAAATTCCGGTAACGTACAAACAATTCATTAATATGCTGTTCATCAAATGTTGCCAACGGATCCAGCGCATCCAATTCGGTTCTCAGATCTTCGGACAGCTCATAACGAATCCCTTTTGAACATAATGCGGCAGTGTCCAGACACCATTGATGATAATCCTGTTGCAACATGGCGATATCCAGCAGCCATTCACCCGGATAATCCCGTAATTCCAGCGTAAAACGTCGCGTCTCACCGGTGAAGCTTGGTAGCATGGTTTTTTTCTTGAACTCAATGATCAAACGGCAGCCGCTGATATGAGTTGTGGAATCTGGCCAGGCCGGAGGATCATTGGCTAAAGCCTCAATTCCCTGCTGGTAGTTAAATAGCGGTAAATCTTCCAGAGGATGTAATTCCACACTGAGTAAACGCTCATCCCGTGCTGGCAGAAAACCACCCAGATTCGCCTGATTTGAATATTTGAGCTGGTGGATAAGACTGGTAATGAAAGTGGACTTGCCGCTACCGCTAAAACCAGTAACACCAATACTTAAATGTTTATCGAGACTACGTGCAACCCATTTGCTGGCTTGTTGATCAAAGCCATCCAGCGTTTTGTTCAGTCGCAGGCCCAATTTTTCAATCTTTGAGTTCATAGCCATCAGCTTACATCAGACCCTACTGCTCTGTCTGACTTAAGAGCCAGGCAAAGCAGTTGAACGCTTGTCATGATACATGTTTTGATCGGCGTACAGAATCAGCTCATCGGCATCTTTACCATTGTCTGGATAACAGGCAATGCCGATACTTGCACTGATATTCAGCATCACTCCATCATTTAATTCATAAACAACAGATAATTGCTGACGTAGTTTGTCGGACACTTGTTGGGCTTCTTCAAGATTGCTGTGGCTGAGGATAACGGCAAACTCATCGCCTGCCAGTCTGGCGGCTGTGTCTGACTCACGAATCAATTCATGAATACGTTGTGCCACCAGAATCAGTAACAAGTCTCCATTCAAATGTCCGTAGGTATCGTTTACCATCTTGAAGTCATTTAGATCGATATACAGCAGGCAAAATGGTTGTTTATACCTTGCAGACTCTACAATGGCTTGATTCAGTCGATCATAAAATAATACCCGATTAGGTAATTGCGTCAGGCTGTCATGCGTAGCTTGCCATTGCAGCGCATTTTCGGACTTTTTACGCTCAGTAATATCAATGACCACGACCAGCATTCTATGTTGATTGATAGGAGATGTGCGGGCCATGAAAAAATGCTGTTGGCCGGATATATTCAGCTCATATTCGTAATAATCACCTTCCCCGGTATTCAGGGTTTTTTGGAGCGCCAGTAATGTTCGTTGTGCCAGAAAGTCGGGTAAAGATTGACTGATATGCTTGTTGATAAAGTCTGTTTCCGGCATCAGTAATGGCACGCCTTCGCCTTGTTCAAAATCAATGATGTTGCCATTTCTATCAATGGTAAACAGCAGGTCGGGGATGGCTTTAATAATCGCCTGATTGCGCTGATAAGTCTGCTCAAGTGCAGCCTGGCTTTCAATAAGTTGTGCATTTGTCTCCAACCGACGTCTGATTAGCCAGGTCGTAGTCAGAATAAGCAACACTAATGGAAGTGCAGTCAGGAAACTGTTTCGCAGGTGTAAATTCCGATAGTTAGCCATAAGTTCGTCCACCACGGAACGATGTTCACCAACAAATATATGCAGTTTCCATTTAGGCAGGGTCTGATAAGCGAACTGATAATTTCCGCTGGTATGCTGGTAGATACCTTCCCCGGTTAATGGCAATGGCTGTTTCTCAATGCGATCCTTTACATAATCCAGTGTTTGCCCAACCTGGAAATTTCGAAAAGGCACACGAAACACGATTTCACCTTCTTGATGCACAATTAATGAAAATAACTGGTCATTCATTCTGATGGCGCTTAATGCCATTGAAAAGGTTTTGATATCAATAACGGCTGCAATCACCCCTTGAAAGTTGTTTTCAGAATCATACAGGCCACGACTGATCACCATCACTGGATCTTCATGTCCACGCCCGGGTAACATGGGTTTCGAGGTGAAAACACGGTTGGTTTTCTGAGTCTGATGTACTTTAAAATAATCTCGCCCGGATAAATCCAGCTGACTGCGCTGGTGTGGCGGATACTGCAACAGACCCTCAGCATTAATATGCAATATAGCCTGCATTTCAGGATTATTTCGGGAGTATTGCTCCAGCAGATAGCTATGGGGGGCTGGATTTTTAATAAAATCAGGATGCGAACGGATCAGTTTCAGAGCTTGATCAATGGCTTCCAGTTTGGATTCAAGCAATTGTGTCTGCATCAAAGCCAGCAATTGATTACGTTGGGCAATCTGCTGATTGGTCTGAGAAGAATAGGCCGATAACTGTTGATGATAATTATTAAAAATAAACAGCAGCGTCACCATGATCATCATGATGGTGGAAAGCCATAATTTGCAGTTTCTCTGGCGGCAGAATCTGAAAAGGGGTCTATCAGACATAGATCAGCATTCAGAAACTATATTGGCAAATAACGAAAAATAAACGCCGTTCGGTGACTTGCAATAATAGTGATAAAAACAATAGTGCAATCTCAATAAACAAAATAGTGAATTTCTGAATCAAACTATAGCATTGAATTAAAAAATGACTTAGCCTTGACATGGTTAGGTGGCTAACTATATGCTGGCTTATATGTTACAAGTTAAAGATATTCCCAACGCTGAGATATTGCAGAAGTTTGCCGATCGTTACCCGCAAACTGATATTAAAAGTGTGATGACTTTTTTGAACCTGCTTCGTGTTGGTTCAGATCTGTCGCATGGATTAAACAGCTATCTGGCTGAATATAACTTGTTACAAGGGCGATGGTGGGTTTTACTATTGCTGATGCGCGAGGATGACCTGAGTTCGTCGCCATCCTTACTTGCAGAAAAGGCCGGTGTGTCGCGCGCTACTATGACGGGCTTGTTAGATGGCCTGTTACGTGAGAAATTAATCAGTCGTTTACACGGCAAGCAGGATAGACGTCAAATTGTGATTCGTTTGACCGCTCTGGGACAGGCTAAGCTGGATGAAGTGATGCCTGGTTACTACCAACGAGTCAATTTACTAATGCAGGCGCTGACCGAAACTGAAGCGCTCCACATGATGTCGTTACTGGAAAAAATATATCAACGGCGACATGTTTTTGAAGATGAATTTCATCTTGAATAGATGAACCACTAAGGAGTTACCATGAAATTATTAAATCGTTTATTACCCCTGAGTCTGCTTATCCTGGCGGTAAGTGCGTGCAGTAATCCAACGGCTGATTATGATGCGCAGGAAGTCGTTAATTCTGCGAATGAACAGTGGAATGCTGCTTTTAATGACAGTGATATTGAAGCGTTAGTTGATCTGTATGCTTCACAAGCCACATTATCCCCTGGTGACGGCAATGTATTAAACGGCCAGCAGGAAATCGCCGCATTGTTTCAGGGTTTTTTCGACAATGGATTGCACAATCATAAGATTACCACCATTTCTACTTATTCTTCAGCAGGTCAGGTTAGTCAATTAGCTAACTGGTCAGCCGATGTTGAAGGTGAAGAAGGGGAAACCATGACATTTAATGGAGTTTTAATGACTGTCCTGCAGCAAAGTGAGCAGGGTGAGTGGGAAGTCGTTTCACATATCTGGAATATGGCTGAATAAATTAAGCTGCATTTCTCAGAAAAAAAGAGCCGGTCATCTTGACCGGCTTTTTTTATGCCTGATAGATATTGCGAAGGAAAGCTTGCCTAGGCCACAAAAGCTATGCTAAAAACCCTAGTAATTTTATGGTTTTATTATAAGGATTTTTATCTGTGAGCGCCTTACTTAAGCATCAAAGACTCTCGCTATTGGAACTGCTGTTTGATCGGGTGCATGAAGGCATCATTATCACCAATGCCGAAAATATTATCGTGGAGGTAAACGATACCCTATGTGACATAACCGGTTACCACAGAGATGAGTTAATCGGCCAACAACCTAATCTGCTTAGCTCGGGTAAACAATCTAAAGCGTTTTACAGTGAAATGTGGCAAAGCCTGTCTGAAACGGGTTACTGGCGGGGAGAGGTTTGGAATCGCAAAAAAGATGGTTCGTTTTACGCGGAAATTCTAACAATTCATCGCAGCATCGATCCGCTAAGTGGTGAATTATTTCATCTGGGCTTGGTTTCTGACATTACCATGCTCAAGCAGCATCAGGCCGAGTTGGAACGGTTGGCTCATTACGATGCCTTAACAGCCTTACCTAATCGCAATCTGCTGGCGGATCGATTTGAACAGGCCATCGCCCACAGTAATCGAACACAGACTCTGTTGGCCGTATGTTTCCTGGATCTGGATAATTTCAAACCGGTGAATGATGAACTGGGTCATAACGCCGGTGATGAATTATTGATTGAAGTCGCACAGCGCATCAAGGCAATTTTGCGTCAGGATGATACGGTATCCCGTTATGGTGGCGATGAGTTTGTCATACTGCTTGGCGAAATTAAAAATCGGCATGATTGTGAGCTATTACTGCACCGGTTAACCGACGAACTGAGCCGACCTTATCAAATTGAAAATAAAACCATCCGCATCAGTGCCTCGATTGGCTATACCGTTTATCCGTTTGACCAGGGTTCTATGCAGACCTTGATAGAGCATGCTGATCAAACTCTCTATAAAGCCAAGCTGGATGGCAAAAAAACGTTTCGCATGTATGAATCAGGTAATGCAACCTGGCGGGATGAAAAAAACGAACAGTTATATGCTATCCGGCGTGCATTGCTCGAGAACGAATTTCAATTATTCATGCAGCCGAAAATCAATATGTACAGTGGTGATGTACTTGGCTACGAAGCGTTAATTCGCTGGCAGCATCCGGATAACGGACTGATGTTTCCACAACAGTTTTTGCCATTAATCAATGGCACCTCATTGGAAATACAGTTAGGAGAATGGGTCATTCGGCAGGCTTTGGCGCATTTAAAGCAATGGCAGGTACAGTCAAAACAATGGCATATCAGTATCAATCTGTCAGCCTATCATCTGGGGAGTAATGGATTTTTACAAAGACTCAATGAGATCGTTGCTGAGTTTCCAACAGTGGATTTACAGTACTTCCAGTTTGAAATTCTGGAAAGCCATGCGTTGGATGATCTCAGCCTGATTGTCGATGTGGTTCGCCATTGTCGTGAAGAATTAAATATCAAAATGGTGCTGGATGATTTTGGTACCGGTTACTCTTCCCTAAGCCATATCCGTACGCTACCGGTATCCGCTGTAAAAATTGATCAGACGTTTGTCCGCAATATGCTAGCCGATGTCGATGATTGTAAAATTGTGGAAGGTGTCATTGCGTTGGCCAGGTCCTTTGATTTGGAAGTAATCGCCGAAGGCGTGGAATCTGTGCGTCATGGACAGATATTGTTGTCCATGGGCTGTGAGTTGGCTCAGGGTTATGTGATTGCCAAACCGATGCCTGCTGAACAACTTGCTGACTGGCAGCAGCAATTTACTTTGCCTGAAGGTTGGCTCAGTTATCGCGATCATCGCCAACATATTAAATGGACACAATTAAACCTGTTTTGTCTGTATTTACAATTGAGTCTGGAAAGTGTCGAGCTTCGTTTTGAAGCGGAGCTGGATGATCCGAACTCATGTTCAATCATCTCGATCAAACAATCTCACTGTGGTGTTTGGTTGGATCGTACTGAAAACCTCCACTTAATTGATATGGAAAGCCTGCAAGTTCTAAAAGAAAAATATAGAAGCTTTCATCATCTGTTAACCATGACCCTCAAGCTCTGTCAGGCCGGTAAAAAACAAAGTGGCCTGCAAAACCTGGACTCACTCAGAGCACGTTATCAGGACATCTATGAATATATGCAATCGATTATGATCGCTTTTCAACCTAGTGATATAGCGGTTTCAAAAGCTCAATATGTAACAAACCATTAGGATTCTGTTTGTAGATTCTCTATGATTGAGAACTTTGTTTTATAACGGGCCGCCAGCAATGCAGAATCGTAAACGAGTTTTCACGTTGACAATCAGTGCACTGGTTTTGCTGGGGTTTATGGCCACCAGCCTGATTGGCTATTTTGTTGCCCGTGATTCAACCAGTGATCAGCTGCAAAAGCAGATGCTGCCGCTGACCAGTGACAACATCTACTCCGAAATTCAACGTGACTTGTTGCAGCCATTGCTCATCTCGTCATTGATGGCAAATGATACATTCATGATTAACTGGGCTGAGTCGGGTGAACAAGACCCTCAACGGTTATCCGAATATCTGGCGCAAATTCAGCGCAAATACAATACTATTACCGCGTTTTTTGTTTCCGAAAATACACGCAATTATTATCATCCCAAAGGCATTATCAAACAGATCGACGAAACCGATCCGGCTGATGAATGGTATTTCAACACACGCAAGATAAACACGGATTACGATATCAATATTGACTGGGATACCGCTGAACCCAATCGCATGAGTATTTTTGTCAATTACCGGGTGACCAATCAGAAAGGGGATTTAGTGGGTGTGACGGGGGTTGGTCTGTCGATGGAGTCAGTTGCACATTTGATTGAGAACTATCAGCGACGCTATGGTCGGGAAATCTATTTTGTTGATCGGCAGGGTGAAATTACCTTACGCAGCAGTCATTTTCAGCATGAACTTTATCTGCAGAACAAAGAAGGTCTAGATGAAGTATTTGTAAAAATATTAAGCAATCCCAGTGCCTCGGTGAGCTATGCAGCTAAAAATGGCAGTACGATTTATTTAAATAGTCGTCTGGTCCCGGAGTTTGATTGGTTTTTGATCGTTGAACAAATCAATGACCCGGCTGCCGACAAAATTGAAACAGCACTGTGGATCAATATCGGCGTTTCTCTGGCTATCAGTATCTGTGTCTTAATGTTAGCCCATTTCACTATTCGGGGTTATCAACATCGACTTGAATTGATGGCCACCAAGGATAAATTAACCGGGGCTACCAGCAGACAGGTATTTGACTGGGTCTTTAATAAAGCACAAAAAACCGCGTTCCGTAAGGATTGGCCTTTATCCATGATTGTGCTGGATATCGATCATTTTAAGTTGGTCAACGATAAATATGGGCACCAGTTTGGTGATCAGGTGCTTAAATCGGTCAGTCGACTGATAAGACAGAAAGTACGTGATGTGGATACCTTATGTCGCTGGGGGGGAGAAGAGTTTTTATTGCTGCTGGAAAACTGTGATCAACAACATGCTGCAAGAATTGCTGAAACGATACGTGAAGCGGTCAGTGAACATCAGATTCGGATTAAAGATGAAACCGTTAGTGTGACTATCAGTGCCGGTGTGGCCGAGTTTCAATTGGGTGAAAGCATGGATAATCTGATTGATCGTTGTGATCATGCTATGTACGAATCTAAAAATAAAGGACGGAATCGTATTACCGTTTACTAAGTGTGGAGGGTCTTTAATCGATATCATCAAGTCGCTCTGAAGGAGAAACGACACCGAATTCACCATCTTTGTGCGTGGTGCACCATTTTGCACCACAAAGTCGCATGTTACTTACCTGTTTAAATTTAATTTTCAATTAAATTAATATGTTACCTGTTGGCACAGTGCTTGCTCAAGCATATTTAATCGAAATGCAGGAGCGATCCATGAAAGAAAAGTTAGTGCTGATAGGTAATGGTATGGCCGGTGTGAGAACGCTGGAAGAATTACTTAAGTTAGCGCCCGAAAAATACGATATCACTGTTTTTGGTGACGAGCCTTACGGTAACTATAATCGGATTATGCTGTCACCTGTATTAGCCGGTGATAAAACCATTGATCAAATTATGATCAATGATCGTCAGTGGTACGTGGACAATGGCATCACCTTGCATGCCGGTAAAAAAATCACTCACATTAACCGGGTAAAACGCCAGCTGGAAACCGCAGAAGGCGAAGTATTTGAATATGATCGTCTGTTAATGGCGACCGGTTCCCGTCCTTTTATGTTGCCATTACCGGGGCGTGATTTACCGGGTGTTATCAGCTTCCGTGATATTGCCGACGTCAACACTATGCTGGAAACCGCCAAATCCCATAAAAAAGCGGTTGTCATCGGTGGCGGTTTATTGGGTTTGGAAGCTGCCAATGGTTTGATGCTCCAGGGGATGGAAGTCACCGTGGTGCATATTGCTGATGTATTGATGAATCAGCAATTGGATAAACCTGCATCTGATCTGATGCTGCATGAATTACAGACGAAGGGACTGAACTTCCTGATGTCGCATGAAACCGCAGCGATTGAAGGCAAAAAACGGGTCGAGAAGGTCGTCTTTAAAAATGGTACTGAGATCGATACCGATCTGGTGGTGATGGCGGTTGGTATCCGTCCCAATATTGAACTGGCTCAATCAGCCGGTATTCATTGTGAACGCGGCATTGTGGTGGACGACACCATGCAGTCCTTCGATCCCAAAGTCTATGCAGTGGGTGAATGTGTGCAACATCGTGGTGCGACCTTTGGTCTGGTGGCTCCCTTATTTGAACAGGCAAAAGTCTGCGCCAACCATCTGGCGCAGATGGGTATTGCCCGATATGTCAGTTCTATAACTTCCACAAAACTCAAAGTCACCGGTATTGATCTGTTTTCAGCTGGTAACTTTATTGGTGATGAAAGCACCGAAGATTTGGTATTCAAAGATGCCGCCCGCCATGTTTATAAAAAGCTGGTCATTCAGGATGACAAACTGATTGGTGCCGTGTTGTATGGAGATACGGTGGATGGTTCCTGGTATTTCCAGCTAATGCGTGATGGCACAGATGTGTCCAGCATCCGGGAAAACATGTTATTTGGTCAGCACCATATTGGTGATTCCGGTCATGGTGCGACGAATTCGGTCGATGGACTGCCGGATGATGCTGAAATCTGTGGCTGTAACGGTGTTTGTAAGGGCGATATTGTTAAAGCCATCAGCGAACACAGCCTGTTTACACTGGATGAAGTCAAAGCGCATACCAAAGCTTCCGCTTCCTGCGGTTCCTGTACGGGTCTGGTTGAACAATTGTTAGCGTCGACACTGGGCAGTGACTTCAATGATACGCCGAGTAAAAAACCCATGTGTGGTTGCACCAGCATGAGTCATGGTGAGGTGAAAAACGCTATTAAAGAACAGGGATTGAAAACGATTTCTGATCTGATGACCGCGCTGGAATGGAAAAATGCTGATGGTTGTCATTCCTGCCGGCCGGCACTGAATTACTATCTGCTCAGCACCTGGCCGGATTATCAGGACGATCCGCAATCGCGTTTCATTAATGAACGGGTTCACGCCAATATCCAGAAAGATGGAACCTATTCGGTTGTCCCCAGGATTTGGGGTGGGGTGACTAATGCGAACGAATTACGTGCCATTGCCGATATCTCCGATAAGTATAAAGTCCCGACCGTGAAAATCACGGGTGGTCAACGTATCGATTTGCTGGGCGTGAAAAAAGATGACCTGCCGAAAATGTGGGCGGATTTGAGTGAAGCCGGTTTTGTCTCGGGCCATGCCTACGGTAAATCATTACGTACCGTTAAAACCTGTGTCGGTTCAGAATGGTGCCGCTTTGGTACGCAGGATTCCACCGGACTGGGCATCAAGGTCGAAAAAATGACCTGGGGTTCATGGACGCCGCATAAGTTCAAAATTGCGGTCTCTGGCTGTCCACGTAACTGTGCAGAAGCGACGATTAAAGATTTCGGTATTGTCTGCGTCGATTCTGGTTATGAATTACATGTCGGTGGTAATGGCGGTATCAAGGTGCGGGCAACCGATTTCCTTTGCAAAGTGGCTACCGAAGAAGAAGCGATGGAATACTGTGCGGCCTTTATGCAGCTGTATCGTGAAGATGCCCATTATCTGGAACGAACTGCACCGTGGATTGAAAGGGTGGGACTGAAAAGCGTACAGGCTAAAGTGGTTGATGATCACGATAACCGCAAAGTATTGGCACAGCGTTTTTATGAATCGCAGGAAAAATCACAGGATGATCCATGGGCAGAACATGCGGCCAAACAACGTGAAAACTACATTCCCATCAAGCAAGTAGGTTGAACAGATGCAAAATTGGACTGAAGTAGGACCGGTAGAGAGCGTGCCGCAAAAGGGCTCACGTGTGATGACCACACCAGATGGGGATGTGGCGATTTTTCGGACCAGCTCAGATGAGGTGTTTGCCTTGTTTGACCAATGCCCGCACAAAAAAGGCCCTTTATCGCAAGGGATTGTTTACGACAAGCGGGTCGCCTGCCCGTTACATAACTGGGTCATTGATTTAAGCAGTGGTGAAGCCACCGGGCCGGATGAAGGCTGTACCCGCTCTTTTGAAACCAAAGTCGAAGACGGCCTGATTTACATCTCACTCTGAGGATTAACTGTTGGCACAACATGCAACACAAACAACTTGTCCGTATTGCGGCGTCGGCTGCGGCGTATTAGCTGCACCGCAGGCTGATGGTACGGTTGCCATAAAAGGGGATCAGGCACATCCGGCGAATTTCGGACGTTTGTGTTCCAAAGGTTCAGCTTTAGGTGAAACCGTCGGTCTGGATAACCGTTTATTGTATCCCCAAGTAAATGGCAAGCGGGTCGACTGGGATGCGGCGTTGGATCATGTCAGTGGCAAGTTTAAACAGATCATTGCTGAACACGGCCCGGATGCCGTAGCGTTTTATGTGTCGGGGCAAATCCTCACCGAAGATTACTACATGGCCAACAAGCTGATGAAAGGCTTTATTGGCAGCGGCAATATCGAGACCAATTCACGTTTGTGTATGTCCTCGGCAGTAGCCGCCCATAAACGGGCGTTTGGCAGTGATACCGTGCCATGCAGTTATGAAGATCTCGAACAGACCGATCTGCTGGTGATTGTCGGTTCCAATACGGCATGGTGTCACCCGGTGTTGTATCAGCGTATTAGTCAGGCCAAGCAAAATCGCCCGGAAATGAAAGTGGTGGTGATTGACCCACGTAAAACGGCGACCTGTGATATTGCTGATTTGCATCTGCCATTGCGCCCTGGTGCGGATGCATTTCTGTTTAATGGTTTGTTGAGCTATCTGAAACAGCACGACTGCATCGATTGGCATTATCTTGAACAATATGTCGAGGGTTTTGCTTCTACACTCGATTCGGCGGCCAAAACCGCTGCTAATATTCCTCAAGTAGCACGCCAGACTGAATTATCAGAAGAAGATGTGGCGAAGTTTTATCAACTGTTTGCCTCGACCGAAAAAACCATCACGCTGTTCTCGCAAGGCGTCAATCAATCCACCAGTGGCACTGATAAATGTAATGCCGTAATTAACTGTCATCTGGCAACCGGCCGTATCGGTCAAGTCGGTATGGGCCCATTTTCTATCACCGGGCAACCCAATGCGATGGGCGGACGGGAAGTCGGCGGACTGAGTAATCAGCTGGCGGCACATATGGAAATAGATAAACCTGAGCATCATGATCGTTTATCACGCTTCTGGAACACCGATCGCTTAACCAACACGGCCGGGCATAAAACCGTTGAGATGTTTCAGGCCATTGAGCGTGGAGAAATTAAAGCGGTCTGGATTATTGCGACTAACCCCGTTGTGAGCATACCGGATGCTGATCAGGTCAAGAGAGCATTGGAAAAATGCGAATTGGTCATCGTCTCCGAGATTGAAAAACAAACCGATTGCACCGAATTTGCTGATGTATTGCTGCCAGCTCTAGGCTGGGGAGAAAAAGATGGCACCGTGACCAATTCCGAACGTCGCATCAGTCACCAACGCGCTTTTTTACCCGCGCCGGGTGAAGCCAAAGCCGATTGGTGGATGCTTAAAGAAGTTGGTAAACGCATGGGATTTACCGAGCAATTCCAGTTTGAAACAGCCGTAGAAGTATTTCGTGAACATGCGACTTTATCTGCATTTGAAAATAATGGCACACGCGATTTTAATATCAGTGCCTTAGCGAATATCACTGAGCAGGAATTTGCGGCATTGCAACCGATTCAGTGGCCGGTGACCGATAATGCACCTCAGGGTACGGCCAGAATGTTTGCTGACAATCATTTTTATACGGCTTCAGCTAAAGCCAGAATGATTGCTGTCGAGCCACATTATCCGCAAAACGAAGTCGATGATGAGTATCCGTTAGTACTCAATACCGGACGCATTCGTGACCAATGGCACACGATGACTCGCACCGGTCGGGCGCCCAGGTTAAATGCTCATATCAGCGAGCCGATGATTGATATGCATCCAGTGGATGCCGGGCATTGGCAGATCCAGAACAAGGCATTGGCACAAGTCGAAAGTAAATGGGGAAAACTGACCGGACGAGTCAATTTAACTCAGGATCAACGGCCGGGCAGTATTTTTGTGCCCATTCACTGGAATGGACAATTCGCTTCTCAGGCTCGGGTCGACACGCTGGTGGCTCCGATAACCGATCCAATTTCAGGACAGCCTGAATCCAAACATACCCCAGTGAATGTACGACCGTTTTTACCACGTTGGCATGGGTTTATTTTATCCCGTCAGCCCTTACAGCTTAATGAAACAACTTATTGGGTCAAGGTGAAAGGTCAGCAGTTCTGGCGCTATGAACTGGCCGGTGAAAACTGGGTAGAACACCCCTTAGAGTGGATTCAGAACCTCACCGAACAACAAGGTGAATGGCTGGAATTCAGTGACCGGCGAGCAGGTCGTTATCGTGCCGCCAATCTTGTTGATGACCAATTACAGACAGTTATGTTTATGGCCGCCGATCATCATCTGCCAGAACGTGGCTGGCTGTCGCAATTATTCACCGAACAAACGTTAGATGCGGCTGCCCGGCAAAGTCTGCTGGCCGGTCGTCCAGGTCCAGGACAGCAAGACAAAGGCAAGTTAGTGTGTGCTTGTTTTGCCGTGGGGGAGACCACTATTAAAGAAGCTATCCGTAACGGTGAGGCCAAATCAGTTGATGAAATTGGTCGATGTTTAAAAGCCGGAACCAATTGTGGTTCCTGCATTCCCGAATTAAATCAGCTGTTGGCTAATCCCTGACAGCTGTGATGGCAGAGCCCGTTTCTGCCTCAACAAATTGACGAGTGCTGTGCATTTACGATGATGCATTTCCCTCCGAACCGCCCAGCGCGTATGCAGCCATAACGAAGTGGCAAATCAATCTCTATTTTTTTGATATTTCGGTCGCCGAACGCGTTTCCGCGGCCTGTAAATAAGGAAGGATCATGTCAAAATTACATACATATACTGCAACGACGTTGATGGTGAGCTTAATGAGCACTTTATCCATAACGGCTGCTGCTGCGGAAAAAGACAGTTTTATGGAAGCGTTGACTGGTGGAAAAGTCAGCTTTTCTGCCAGGGCTCGCTATGAGTCAGTTGAGCAGGATAATCCACTGAAAGATGCCGATGCGTTTACCGTTCGCTCAACACTGGGATATGAGACCGGTCGTTTAAATGGCTTTGGTGCATTTGTCGAGTTTGAGAATGTTACAGATTTAGGCGGTGATAATTACAACAGCACGACCAATGGTGAAACCGACTACTCGGTGGTAGCCGATCCGGATGGTACTGAAGTGAATCAGGCTTATTTGAGTTATCAGGGCTTTGATACCGTAGCTAAATTTGGTCGCCAGCAAATCACCTATCGTGATGCACCATTCCATCGTTTTATCGGTAATGTGTTGTGGCGGCAGAATCAGCAGACCTTTGATGCATTTTCAATCCAGAACCAGTCATTACCCGATACCCGGTTAAGTTATGCCTTTGTGAATAAAATCAATACCATTTTTGGTGATGATCGTGATGCCGGCATCATTAAAAATGGTGTGATTGATGTAGAAGCACATTTGCTTAATGCCCAATACGGTGGCTTACCGTTTGGCAAGCTGGAAGGCTATGGGTATTTGCTGGAATATGAAGATGCCGAAGCGACTTCCTCTAAAACACTAGGTTTGCGACTCAGTGGTGCACCCGCTATTAGTGATGCCTGGAATTTGGTGTACACCGCCGAATATGCACGCCAGAGTGACTATAAAAGCGGCACCATGGATGCTCAGGATTATTATCTGGCAGAATTGGGCGCCAAGCATAAAGGCTGGATGGCCAAACTATCTTATGAAGTTCAGCAAGGCGATGGTACTGACAGCTTTAAGACACCATTGGGTACAAACCATGCCTTTCAGGGCTGGGCTGATCAATTCCTGAATACGCCAGCACAAGGTTTGAAAGATACTTATCTGACCGTGGTCGGCAACGTGTTTTTCGGCGCTAAACTAATTGTTTCCTACCATGATTTTGAAACTGATCAGGATAGTCTGGATGCCGGTAATGAGCTGGATATTCTGCTTGAAAAAACCTTTAACCAGCACTACACCGTGGGTGTGAAATATGCTGATTATAATGCGGATGATGAATTTCCATCATTGGTTGATACCGAAAAATTCTGGGTCTATGGTCAAGTTAAATTCTAATATCTCCTCGGCTTTCCAGTAAAGCCAAGCCAGCCCTTTTGGGGGCTGGCTTTTTTTTTTGCATTTCTTTGGTCAGTCGCACCAAAAATAAGCGAGACCTTCTCCATAACAGCCCATTTTAATGCATATATGGAAAAGCTGTAATTTCAAGTCACTGAAAATAAACAACTTTATCTATGGCACAGCTTATGCAATATCCCAGACGTTGCCATACAAAGAAGGAGGCCACAACAATGGGATACCTAGTTGATTTTTTCTATTTGATGAAAGAGTTATTCAAGCTGCTTTTGTTGGTGTTGATTTCTCCATTAGGTTTAATGGCTGGTTATCTGTTTAGCTGGGAATAACTGATAAATCAGGTTAATTTGAGAGACAGACTATGATAGTCAACACCACCATTGCAGGTGCATTAACGGTAGCAGCAGGCTTTGCTGCTACCAAACAATTCAAATTGAAATCTCGTGATAAACGTCACTCCGCATTTGCCATTACACAACTGATCCGCTTAAAGCAGTTAATCGACCTCAGCCAGCAACATCGTGGAACCAGTAGTGCAGTGTGTGCCGGTAATGCTTCTTTATCAGGCAAGCTGACTTTCCTGCAACAACAGATTGATCAATTTATCCAAACCAGTCAAAACAGCGATATGCAAACACTGCCGCAATGGTTGTCGTTTGTTGATCACTGGCCGCGGCTGAAAAAACAAGTTCAGCAGCGTAAGCTCACTTCTCATCAGGTTATTCGACAGCACAACGCTATGATTGAAGGTCAATTGTCGTTGTTTGATGACCTCAGCCGTTCATATAATCTGCATCACTTCATGCTGGATAACATTACCCGCTTATCCGAACTCTGCCTTGACACTCTTCGTGCTGCTGAAACTTTGGGCCAAATGCGTGCTGTGGGATCCACTTTGTGCGCCCGTGGTCAAAGTGGTGGGGCTGAAACTATGATGCTGTCTTTTCAACGTTTAACAGCCAACGGCAGAATCGCTGAATTGCTTAGGGAAATGGGCGGAATTCGTAATAAGGATTTGATAACGATACTGGCGGGCCAAAGCGACCAAATTAAACGTGATACTCATCTGTTATTACAGACGATAGATCAACAAGTGCTGATTGAAGGCGGGATTACTCTATCAGCCGATGATTATTTTAAAACGGCTACCCGTGCCATCGATACGGTTCTCAATGTGTTTTCTCTTATCATTAACTATGCTGCGGATAATCATGCGAAACTCAACTGACACCATGACTCAAAGTTTTAATTCTACATTGGTGTGCGATCGGTCAGATATCGCACAGCAATTAGTCGAACAATTAAGTGGCAGCCTATTTGAGGTGACCAATCAGTCGACTTCTCTTCCTAAACTTGCGATGAAACAACTCGAGTTTACTGGCATGTTCATTCTCGCCGTGCGTAATTGCGATAGTGACATGATGGCTCTTGTCGACATGCTACTCAGACAGCAGCCTATGCCGGTGGTGATCTTTACCGATACCTATGATGCACAGGTCGAAAAACAGGCTATAGAGCTTGGGGTTGGCGCTTATGTGGTCGATGGTTTACAACCGCATCGGGTATTGCCACTTCTGAGTACGGCCCGAAATCGTTTTCAACAACAGCAGGCCATGCGGGATCAGTTGCAATCACTGGAAACCAAACTGGCTGAACGCAAGATTATTGATCGAGCCAAGGGGGTATTGATGCAACAACGTCAATGCAGTGAGGATGAGGCTTATCGTTTGTTGCGTACGACAGCGATGAACCAGAACATGCGACTGGCGATGCTGGCAAAACAGGTTTTGGCGACAGCAAACCTGCTGGAAACGCATCCTCATACTTGAGCAAAATTAAGTTGATGAGCAATGCACCAACTGGGTGCCAGGATTTTTTTAAAGATCCAAAGCGAGGCAAATAACAAAATAGTATAAACGACGTAATTATATAAGTGATTGATAAATATAATAAGTTAAACAGGTATGTAATTGGCATATTAACTGCAAACAGGACAGTAGGGTCTGTTGATATCGCATAGTCATCTCTGTTGTGGCTATGAAAGTTAGGCAGGCCCTGGATCAATCCAACGCAGGATTGAAAACCGTGTCTGGAAATGATTTCCCCGGTATTGGGCAACGCAGCCGTTTTCCGTCCTAACTGTTGGAGTTAACTATGTCTTTACCAAAAGTAAATTCAAATGCTTTGCGTCGTTGGCTGCCTGCCATCGGCTTATTCTCTGTCATCAGCATTTCATCTGCAGTCGCCGCCCCCGGCGAGCTGGAAAAAGAAGATCTTCGTCTGGGTTTTATCAAACTAACCGATATGGCGCCATTGGCGATTGCCTATGAAAAGGGCTTCTTCGAAGACGAAGGTTTATACGTGTCATTGGAAGCCCAGGCTAACTGGAAAGTACTACTGGATGGTGTCATTAACGGCGCACTTGATGGTGCACATATGCTGGCTGGACAGCCATTGGGTGCCACGATTGGTTATGGTACTCAGGCCGATATTATTACGGCGTTCAGTATGGATTTGAACGGTAACGCCATCACCGTTTCCAATAATGTCTGGGAGCAGATGAAACCGAATATCCCAGTGGCTGATGATGGTAAACCTCAACATCCAATCAGCGCTGACGCCTTAAAACCGGTTGTTGATAGTTATAAACAACAGGGAAAGCCGTTCAATATGGGCATGGTTTTTCCGGTATCAACGCATAACTATGAACTACGATACTGGCTGGCCGCCGGTGGCATTCATCCCGGTTATTATGCCCCGCATAAAGGGGACAGCAGTGGCCAGCTTAAGGCAGATGCTTTGTTATCGGTAACTCCACCACCGCAGATGCCATCGACAATGGAAGCCGGAACAATTGATGGCTATTGTGTAGGCGAGCCATGGAATCAGCAAGCGGTATTCATGGACATCGGGGTTCCCGTCATTACCGATTATGAAATCTGGAAAAACAATCCGGAAAAAGTGTTCGGTGTTAGTCAGGAGTGGGCGGATAAACACCCCAATACTCATATTGCCATGGTTAAAGCCTTGATCCGTGCTGCGCACTGGCTGGACGCCGAGAACAATGCCAATCGTCCTGAAGCCGTGGAAATTCTGTCACAGAGCTATTACGTTGGCGCCGATTATGATGTGATTGCCAACAGCATGACTGGCACCTTTGAATATGAAAAAGGTGATAAACGCGAGATCCCCGATTTCAACGTGTTTTTCCGTTATAACGCAACTTATCCTTATTACAGTGATGCCATCTGGTATCTGACGCAAATGCGCCGTTGGGGACAGATCTCCGAGGCTAAACCGGATAGCTGGTACACCGATATGGCCAAGAAGGTTTATCGCCCGGATATTTATCAGATTGCCGCACTGGAACTGGTTGAAGAGGGAAAGCTCACTGCAGCTGATTTCCCTGATTTTTCTGCTGAAACCGGTTTTAAACCGGCTCAAAAAGAGTTTATTGATGGCATTGAATATGACGGTACTGCACCAAATGCTTACCTGGAAAAATTTGCTATTGGCCTGAAAGGGGAGGAGCAGGTCGATTAATCACCTGCTTTTCATAACACGGACAAAGATGGACTCTTATGAAAGATAAATTAATAAATTTTCTGGAAATGACGGGGCTTAACTGGTTCGTACCACTGGCGAATATCGCCGGTGGGGAACCCGCCGGGCTTCAGCTTCAACAACTGGTCAAAATGATTGGCTTACCGTTACTGGCGATGATCGCCTTTTTAATGTTCTGGCATTTGGGGGCAGCTAAAGTTGATACCAGTCTTGGACAGTTACCTGGACCGGTTCAGGTTTGGGAACAGGTTAAGGTGCTGAATGAAGAGCATCAGGCTGAACGCCAACGGGCCAGTGATTTTTATCAGCGTCAGGAAACACGAAATGCTGAAAAACTGGCCAAAAATCCAAATGCCGAAATACGGGTTCGGGACTTTATCGGAAGACCCACCTTTGTGGATCAAATCTGGACCAGTCTGTTTACTGTGTTTGTTGGTTTCTTACTAGCCAGTCTGATAGCCATTCCCATAGGGATTGTCAGTGGCCTGAGTCAGAATCTGTACAACGCAATAAACCCGTTGATTCAGATTTTCAAACCGGTGTCACCATTAGCCTGGTTGCCAATTGTGACGATGGTGGTCAGTGCGGTGTATGTCTCAGCTGACCCCATGTTTTCCAAATCATTTATCACCTCGGCGATCACCGTCATGCTGTGTTCTTTATGGCCAACGTTGATCAACACCGCAGTTGGTGTGTCATCGATTGACCGTGACCTACTCAATGTTGGCAAGGTGTTGCGGCTGAGTTATTTCACCACGGTATGGAAAATCGTCATTCCTTCTTCCATTCCAATGATTTTTACCGGCTTGAGAATTTCGCTGGGTATCGGCTGGATGGTGTTAATCGCTGCAGAAATGCTCGCACAAAACCCGGGACTGGGTAAGTTCGTCTGGGATGAGTTTCAAAATGGCAGTTCCAATTCGCTGAGTCGGATTATGGTGGCGGTGCTGGCAATCGGTCTGATTGGTTTTCTATTGGATCGCATTATGCTCAGCCTGCAGAAGTTTTTCTCATACGACAAAACCGCGAATATTCGCTAGGAGAACAAAACAATGGCCAGTTATTTAAATATCGATCATGTCAGCATTGATTTCCCAACGGCCAATGGGCCGTTCCGGGCATTGGATAATGTGAATATCCAAATCAACAAAGGCGAGTTTGTCAGTATTATCGGTCATTCCGGCTGTGGTAAATCAACCGTTATGAATATTGTTGGTGGGCTTTATCAAGCGACAGAAGGTGGGGTGATTTTGCAGGGCAAGGAAGTTAATGAACCGGGCCCGGATCGGGCCATCGTGTTCCAGAATCATGCCTTGTTTCCTTGGCTAACTTGCTATCAAAATGTCGAATTGGCGGTGAAATCAGTGTTTGGCAAAACCCGTAACCGTCAGCAAATTCGTGACTGGACATTGCATAATCTGGAACTGGTACATATGACTCATGCCAAGGATAAACTTCCGGCAGAGATTTCCGGAGGCATGAAACAGCGTATCGGTATTGCCAGAGCATTAGCAATGGAACCAAAAGTGTTGTTGATGGATGAGCCATTTGGAGCGTTGGATGCACTAACCCGAGCCCATTTGCAGGATTCATTGATGGAGATTCAGTCGGATCTGAATAACACAGTGATAATGATCACTCATGATGTCGATGAGGCGGTGCTGCTATCTGACAAAATAGTGATGATGACCAATGGACCGGCGGCCAGTATCGGTGAAATTCTGGAAGTTAACTTGCCAAGACCGAGACAGAGACTGGATTTGGCAGACAACCCTGATTACAACCATTATCGCTCTGAAGTGATTAAGTTTTTGCATCAAAGGCATGCCAGGAAAGTTGCCTGATGCGTTAAAGATAAGCTCATAGCTGAAATTTAAACGTGTGGGCACGGATGCAAATGTGAGTCACACCTGCCCGATCCGGGCAGGTGTTGATATTTAACAAAACTTCTCGGTGAAATGGCCGTTATATACTATGTTGAACACAGTTGTATCCAATCAATGAATAAAGGTATGCCTATGCAGCAGTTACATGATGCTGAACAAACCAGTCTGTATGTGACTGCTGATTATCACCATTTAACGTTGAGTAGTCATTTTCAGCCCATTTTCAGCATCTCGCATCGTCGTCCGGTCGGCTATGAAGGTCTGATTCGAGCAGTTGACCCGGAAAAACAACCACACACACCATTGGAATTGCTGGCTATCCCACAAACCGGGGTGGAAAACCTGTCGCTGGATCGACTATGTCGTCGGTTGCATATGCACAATTTCGCCCGGCAACCCAATGGGGAAGCCTGGCTATTCTTAAATTTGAATTCACAATGTCTGGTTTCCGAACGTCCCGATGCCGGTTTTATGAATGATTTATTTGAGCAAACCGAGATCTCACCGCATAGGGTGGTGATCGAAATTCTGGAAAGTGAAATTGATGATCGGCAATATTTACGCAGTCTGATTCGACACTTCCGTCAGCTTGGCTGTTTGATCGCCATTGATGATTTTGGTGCAGGGCATTCCAATTTTGATCGCATCTGGGAGCTGGAGCCGGATATCGTCAAAATAGATCGCAGTATGATCCGTGGTGCGGGCACTTCCAGCCGGGTTGAACGAATTCTGACGGGCGTGGTTTCGTTGATCCACGAAGCGGGAAGCCTTGTGGTGATAGAAGGTGTTGAAACCGAGCGGGAAGCGTTAGTTGCCATCGCAGCTAACGCCGATATGATCCAGGGCTTTTATTTTGCTAAACCTCAGCAACGCATTACCCAAAACCTCAGATTTGCTGAAGACATTGATCATCTATTGAAAATTCAGCAACGCCAGCGTTTTAAAAACAGCCATCAGATGAATCAGGATTTTAAAAAAATCGAGACACTGTTTCGACAGGCGGTCAGCGAATTTTCTATCACCAATGCTTTTGATACCAGCACGCATATTCTGTTTAAAGAAAAACGTGCAGTACGCTGTTATCTATTGGATGAAGTCGGTTTTCAGATGGCACGTAATGTCTATTCCCCACATTATCAACAAAAGATGGACACCCGCTTTACCCCTCTGTTATCCGGTGATAATGCCAATTGGTCCCACAAACACTATCACTTCAGAGCAATTGAACATCCCGGCGAAATGCAGCTCAGTCGCCCATATCTGTCGGTTGCTGACTCAAGAATGTGCATCACGGTTTCTCAAACGGTAGTGGTGCATAACAAACTGTACGTATTCTGCTGTGATCTCGACTGGCAGGACGATTAACGCCACAAATCATGACGTCTTAGCCAGGGAAAACAAGGGGAGAGCATGTTTGAGGTAATCAGAAAGTATCGACATTTTTTGTTGCCAATGGGGTTGGTAGTGATATTGGATATCACCTTACTGGCGATGAATTATGGTCTTTCTGCCCAGCTTGAAGCCTCGTCAATTAATATAAATATCGCCGGTCGCCAACGCATGTTGTCGCAAAAAATGACCAAATCCCTGTTGCTGATGCACTATCAGCAACAGCAAGGAATAAGCAGCAACGCCGCTTATCAGGAACTGATGGATGCCATGGCATTGTTTGAGCGAACCTTAACAGCCATGAGCGATGGTGGTGAAACGCTTAGTGCTGACAGTCAACTGATCCAGGTCAAACAATTCAAACAGACTGTTTTTCAAAAAACCCTTATGCAATCCATTGAATTGTGGAAGCCACTTTATAGCTCGATTCAACAAATGCAGCTCAGCGAGTCAGCGGTGGATGAACTGGTTGATGCGATGGTGGCGGATAATCTGCAATTGCTTGCGTTAATGAATAAACTGACCAATCAACTGGAAACAGCAGCCAAACGCCAGACTTATCTGCTGCGAGGTCTGCAGACCATTATTGTTATTCTGATTCTGTTTTCATTTGCCATAGCGATAAATCGCTTGATTCGTCGTGAACAGTATTTCAGCAAGTTGATGGAAAAAAGCTCGGATATTGTTATCGGTATTAACTCCGCTACCAGTCGCATCATTTTTATCAGTGCGTCAGTGAAGTTACTTTTACAACATGATGAAAGTTATTATCTGGGGCATCCTTATCACCGGCTGTTTAACGAGGAATCCGCTACGCGTATTTCACACTTACTGCTGCTCGCCAAGAAATTTCGTCCTTTACCTTACAGTCGCTGTGAAGTTCAGCTGGTCAGGGCGGACAACGAGTTAATTGATGCAGAAATGCTGCTGCAGCTGAATCGCAGTGAAGATGGCCGTACTATCGAACTCAGTGCCGATATTCGGGATATTACTGAACGGAAGCAACTGGAACTGGCATTAACTGAAATGGCACATAAAGACAGTCTTACTGGCCTGGCAAATCGGGCCCAGTTCAGTCTGATGGCAGAGCAGGCGATTCTGCAGGCGCAACGTAAAGGCAGTTCGATTGCCATGATGTTTATAGATTTGGACGACTTTAAGTCAGTGAATGATATTTATGGCCATCATGTGGGGGATGCTTTATTAATTGAAGTGGCCCAGCGGATAAGTCTTCGGTTGCGTATATCGGATACGGTATTCCGTATTGGTGGTGACGAATTTGTAGTACTGCTCAGTAATGTGACTCAGAATCAGCATTTGCAAACCGTCGGCGATAAAATCATTGCCTCGCTTTCTGAAAAAATGCTGATTGATAACTGTCCTTGTCAGGTAGGAGCCAGTATAGGTATTGCCCGCTACCCGGAAGATGGTGAAAGCACTGATGCCTTGTTAAAGGCCGCTGATGAAGCCATGTATCGCGTCAAGCAATCGGGCAAAAATGCCGTAGCCTTTGTTGTCTGATGATCTGCACAGCTATGGTGCGCTGTTAGCCCGTTTGATTTAAACAGGTGCATTAGATACCTTTTTAAACTGTTGGATAACAACAAAATCAATAACTTATAAATTGGCATAATTCCCGCTTTAGTCGCTCACCAATGTTGGTCAAACGTTCTGAAGTGAGAACACAATGTCTGCCTCAAATTTAAAATTTTTATCCTTCAGCGGTAACAGCCGCATCTTACATCTCAGCTGGATGGCCTTTTTTATCAGTTTTGTGGTCTGGTTTAACCATGCACCATTGCTGGTTTCGATCAAAGAAACACTGGGCCTCACCGATCAGCAAATCAAAACCTTATTAATCCTCAATGTGGCGTTGACCATTCCCGCTCGTATTGTCGTCGGTATGCTGGTCGATAAATATGGCCCTAAAATCATGTATTCAATGCTGCTGGGGATTTCCAGCATGTTGTGTTTCTTTTTTGCGATAGCCGACAGTTTTGAGCAAATGGCCCTGGCGCGTTTCATGCTGGGTTTTGTCGGGGCCGGTTTTGTTATCGGTATTCGGATGATTTCGGAATGGTTTCCTGCCAAACAGGTCGGTCTGGCAGAAGGCATTTACGGGGGCTGGGGTAATTTCGGTTCAGCCGCCGCGGCGATGAGCTTGCCCACCATTGCCTTAATGTTTGGTGGTGATGAAGGCTGGCGTTATGCCGTTGCATTGACCGGTTTGATTGCATTGATTTATGCGTTTATCTATTACAACAGCGTTTCTGATACACCGAAAGGCTCTACCTATTTCAAACCGAAAAAATCCGGCGCGATGGAAGTCACCAGCAAAGGTGACTTTGCTTTATTAATTCTGATGACCATTCCAATGTATGGGGCTTTGGGGTTATTAGCCTGGAAGCTGTCACCTAATGGCGTTTCATTACTGACCGAATCCGTGACCATGCTGATTTATGGTGGATTGCTCCTATTATTTTTATATCAGCTTTATCATATTTATCAGGTCAATAAATCCATATTTCACACACCAGTTCCGGAGATTCATCGTTATAAATTCAAACAGGTCGCGGTACTCAATCTGGCGTATCTGGCCACTTTTGGCTCTGAACTGGCGGTAGTATCTATGTTACCGTTATTTTTCAGTGAAACCTTTGAAATCACTGCCGTTCAGGCCGGGCTACTGGCATCCGGTTTTGCCTTTATGAATCTGGTTTCCCGTCCAACCGGCGGTTATTTCAGTGATAAGCTGGGTCGTAAACTGACGTTGACCATTTGTCTGGCGGGATTGGCGATAGGGTATTTTGTGATGGGCCTGATAACCCCGGAATGGTTTATTGCCTTAGCGGTATTTGCCACCATGTGCTGTTCGTTTTTTGTACAGGCAGGTGAGGGCGCGGTATTTGCAGTAGTGCCTTTAGTGCAGCGTCGATTGACCGGACAAATTGCCGGTATGGCTGGTGCTTATGGTAATGTCGGGGCATTGCTGTTTTTGACGGTATTGTCGGTGGTGTCTGCACAGTTATTTTTCTGGGTGATTGCTGCCACGGCGGTATTAACGTTGATTGTGGTGCAGTTTATGGATGAGCCGCGCGGCCAGATGGCAGAGGTGTTGCCGGATGGCACCGTGCAAATGATCGACGTGCATTAAACGGGATACAGATCATGCTGAAAGTCCGTTGCGGACAATACTCGCGGGCCGGGGTAAAAACAGAAAATCAGGATGCGATTGGTTTTTATGCGCCAGAAAACAGCTTGCTGCTGGAAAGTAAGGGTGCCATCAGTGCGATTGCCGATGGTATCAGCAGCAGCGAGCAGGCCCGCGAGGCCAGTCATGCAGCAATCACCGGATTTATTGCCGATTATTTCAGCACGCCGGATACCTGGTCGGTCAAGCAATCCGGCGGCAAGGTCTTAACAGCGATTAATGTCTGGCTGTGCGGACAAAGTCATCAGTTCCGGGAAATGTCACGGGGGTTTGCCACGACATTTTCTGCAGTGATTATCAAATCGGTGACCGCGCATCTGTTTCATGTCGGCGATGCCCGAATCTATTTGTTTCGCAACAATACACTGGAACAACTGACGCAGGATCACCGCATCAAACTTGATGAAGGTAAAGAATATCTGGGGCGGGCGCTGGGGGTCGATTACGCGCTGGAAATTGATTACAAAAATCTCAGTGTCGAGCAGGGTGATGTGTTTGTGTTGATGACCGATGGGGTCTATGAGTTTGTTGCCGATAATGTTATCAACCAGCTGATAAGTGAAAACGCAGATCCAGAGCAATGCGCCAAAGCCTTGTGTGAGTTGGCTTTGCAAAATGGCAGTGGTGACAATGTCAGTTGCCAGCTGTTCTGTATCGATAAGTTGTCCGAGCCCAAACCCGATGAAGTCTATGCCAGATTAACAGCGTTACCGTTTCCTCCTGAATTGTATGAAGGTGTCATCCTCGACGGTTACCGGGTATTACGTGAGCTGCATGCCAGTTCGACCAGTCAGTTGTATCTGGCGATTGATACCGAAACCAATCAAAAAGTGGTGTTAAAAACACCATCAGTGAACTTTGAGGATGATCCGGCTTATCTGGAACGTTTCCAGCTGGAAGAATGGATAGGCCGAAGAATTGATAACGCGCATGTAGTGCGGATTGTTGAGCAGCCGCGTCCACGACGTTTTCTCTATTATGTGATGGAGTATGTGGCGGGGAAAACCCTGCAACAGAAACTGGATGACGAAGGGCCACTGAATCTGGGAGCGGTCAGGCAGATACTGCCGCAACTGATTTCCGGACTTCGTGCGTTTCACCGTCTGGATATGCTGCATCAGGATCTTAAACCCGGCAATGTCATGCTCAGTGACGAAGGCGTGGTGAAAATTATCGATTTTGGTTCCACCCGTATTGCCGGTATTGCCGATGTAGCCTCACCGATAGAACGCAAAAAACTGCTGGGAACCAAAGAATTTACCGCTCCTGAATATCTGCTGGGAGAACAGGCGGGTGTGCAGGCCGATCAGTTTGCGCTGGGTTCGATTATTTATTACCTGCTGAGTGGTCAACTGCCTTATGGCAAGCGTTTTGACAAAGCCATCAATCGCCAGCAGTTAAGTCGGTTGAGTTATCAATCTTTAACGCAACAGCAGGACGACATCCCGGTATGGGTCGATAAAGCTGTTCAAAAATCGGTGCAACTGAATCCACAACGTCGATATGAAGTTCTCTCAGAACTGCAAACTGATCTGATAAAACCGAACCCAGCATTTCTGCAGGATGAATATATCCCTCTGATTGAACGACACCCATTGCGATTCTGGCAAACTGTTGCGGTGTTCAGTGTCGTGTTCAACCTGATTTTGCTTTATCTTCTGCTGGGATAGTGAGCCTGATTGCTAATGATGACTACGCACATCGCTCAAGAAATCAAGCCCTAAATTCAAGCCGAAGAATTTTTCCCTGAAAATGTTAAATGTTCGACATTATGTTTTGGATGGCTTACCTTCAATTGATGGTATGGAAAGGAAATGCGCTGAATGGATTTCGAACGGATCTATGCATTAGATAAATTTTTCTCCAGTCGTCGATATCCGGTTCCCCTTAACGATATTCTCAACGAGTTTGAATTTAGTGTGAAGAGACAGATAGATAACGAATATCTAGGGAGTGGTTTTTGATGTGGGGTATATTGGTAGATACCGAATAATTGTGGGATGGTTTGTAGTGAAAATGCGGTTTTACAGGGTACCTAAAGAATCTGTAAGCAGTGTTTAATGACTGAATAATGAAATGGCGATGGACAGATGGTTTTAGTCTGAATCGTTGTCTTGGTCAGAAGGTTTGCGACGAGGTAGTGCGTCTGCTTTCTGTTCAGAAAAGAAGAGTCTAATTTCTTCCTGAATTTTATCGGCTCGATCGTTCTGATCAGTAATATCAAATACATCATTATATATATGGGCTGCGATGCCCGCTTCAGTGCCTGCGTACTTTAACCAGGCCTCACGCACAATCTCAATCATTTTGCTGATTTCACGATCTGATGATTCTCTATCTTCAGGTGCTTTCAACTTGAGAGCTAGTTGCAAAGGTTCCCTGATTTCCATCATAAACTCATGAAACTTCAGCGCCGAGAATGGCGAGTTAAACCGTTTATTTTCAAGGCATACAACGATTTGGGTAAGTAATGAATTATCTATATTTTTAAGTGATACCGATGGCTTTCCATTTGTTTCAAATAATGTAATTGCATCACCAATCATCATTGGACCTTCACCTGTAAGTAACCAGTTTACATTCACACCTATCTTAGCGTAACCAGTTAACACCAACCCTCCTGGTATGGCCTCACCTCTCTCATTTGCTTGGTATGAGCGATATTTTGCTCCAACGAGAGCTGCCATATCAATTTGATTCATTTTTAGAGCAGTTCTTACTTGCTGAATTCGCTTTGAAAGACTGTTTTCTTCAGGGATCGCTTTCATGCTTCACCTTTTAAATTAGTGGATCACTTTCACGTAACGGATCGCTTTCTCATAAGTTACTGAGAAATATGGAAAAACCATAACAAGCAATAAAGTGCCTGTTTAGATAACTAGATCCATCAAAATAACGCTTGCAACAAGCATTATAATGCTTTAGATTGTTTGTCACCGGTACAGTATTTTGCCTATTACCGTGTCATGACAGTCAATTTTAGAGGATTATACATTATGACGTATGAAGAAATTTTGCAGGCCATAAAAGATGCTGGCTACAACGTCAATATTATCGCTGAGCTTACTAACCGCTCACGGACCAGTGTTTATAAAGTTTTTCAGCGTGAAATGGTCAGCCATCACATTGCCGTTAGTGTCTGTGCTTTGCTGGAAAAACCAATAACTGAAGTGTTTCCAGATGTGAATGAATATCATTGTGAGTCTCCTGAAAAAATCAAACAAAAGAAAAAAGAAGAAGGCCGAAAAAAGGTTGAGCATGCTTTAAAACAAGCCGGTCTCGCCGCTTAGTTCCGTCAGTCCGATTTCAGCTTAAAGCTGTTCACGGATGCATCGCAATCAATGAATTCTGACGGAGCCTTACGATGAATATTCCAAAAACCAAGACGGCCTGGAAAAGGCTTCAGCCAAGCAATATCAAACAAGCTTTTCGTTTCTGTAAAGAGTACGCCCGGCATCATAAAAGGCTAACGGTCCCAGCCATTGCTGAGCTAATGGGTAAGTCAGATGACCTCTTATACAAGTGGCTATCGAATGGTGAAATGCCCACCACCTTAATTCCAGCTTATGAGCATATTTGTGGCATCGACTATGTCACGCAATATCTTGCTTATCGTGGCCATAAGCTGCTGATTGATATTCCAGCTGGTGGCAAAGTCTCTGAATTAGACAGTAATGAGCTGCAAATCGTATTAAACGATGCGGTAAATCGACTATTGCATTTTTACCAGCAAGAAAGTGGTTTTGAAGAAACCTTTGCAGCGCTTACAAAGGCCATGTGTGGACTGGCATATCACCGTAAAAATATTCAGACACAGCAGGAATTGGCGCTTTTTGATGGTGACGAAGATGAGTAGAAAATCTACCTATTCGCTAGAGCGCGAGTTGTCTGAATTAAAAGAAAAGACACAAGAGCTGGAGAAAGAGCTGTATGAGCTTAAGGAATATGAGTACAGGCTTCGTTTAGAAAATATAAAAAACCAGACCGAAAAGTCTGTAATCAAGAGTATGGAAACATATTTACCTAAGAGCCAATTGGCATTAATTAAAAATATTTTTTCTGCTTTGGGGGAGGTTCCCAATGCAAATGCATAATTCGGTTTCGGTCAAAGATATTTCGGAAGTTTTAGGCGTTAAAGGTCATACCGTTACACGTCGTGCCAATAAAGAAAATTGGCCATACCAAGAATCAACGGTTCGAGGTGGTAAGAAGCGTCTTTATATACTTGATTCACTCCCCTCAGAAATCCGCAATGCCATAGCCATGCATCGCGTTGCCGAGGAGCTCAACCAACAAACGGCGCTTGAACAAGCCCGTTTGCAGGTGCAGCAGCTGGAAAAAAGCATTGCGTCACACGCCGGAAAGCAACGCCAGGAACAAACAGAAATAGACAACGCCCTGTTTAAACATAAGCGCGAGTGCGATGCCAAGTTCAATAAAATCGCCAGGCAAGATCCGAAATACCTTCGTGCTAAAGCCCGTCAATGGGCGGTGATTGGCTATCTGCAATTATTCAATACCAGCGAGTTAAGTAAACAAAAAGCGCGAGCCGCGTTTGCTAATAAGGTGAATCAGCGTGAAGTGGCTGTACCGCCCAATTGTATTGAATGGCTGCCGAAACTACATGGCCGGCATGATCTGTCAGCCGGCACCTTAAAGAACTGGGAATATGCCTATCAGCAGAACGGTTTATGGGGTTTAACGGACAATTATGGCACCCGTAAAGGCCAGAGCAAGATTGAAACCAATGATGATTTGAAACATATTGTTCTGGGCGCGCTGATTAGCTACCCCCACATCACAGCTAAAAAGATAAAGCAGTTTCTCGCCGCTGAACACCCATCACTGAATATCGTCAGCGAAAAAACGATCAGTCGTTTTGTGACTAACTGGAAGCATGACAACCAGCAGTCTTGGACATTTATGTCCAATCCGGATAAGTGGAAAAACATCTATATGTCGGCAGCTGGCAGTCATTTTGAACGCATTAACGAACTTAATCAGCTGTGGGAAATGGACTCAACGCCCGGCGATTGGCTGCTGGAAGATGGCCGTCACAGTGTCATTGGTGTGGTGGATATGTGGTCACGTCGGCTGAAGTTTTATGTCAGCAAAACCTCTAAAGCCAGTGCTATCTGTCAACTATTCCGTCGAGCAGTACTGGACTGGGGTGTGCCCAAAGGTGTTCGGACAGACAACGGCGCGGACTATGTTTCAGACCAATTCAGTGGCGTGTTACGTGATATGGATATCAATCATGAGTTGTGTATTCCATTCGCCTCTGAAGAGAAAGGCACCATTGAGCGAGCCATGCGCACCATGAGTCACGGCATATTAGATTTACTGCCCGGATTTATTGGACACAGTGTGGCAGAACGCAAAGTCATCGAAGCCCGTAAATCCTTTGCTGATCGCATTATGAAAAGCGACGAAGTGGTTGAGGTTTCCATGACTTCAGAAGCCCTGCAGGAGCTGCTGGATAAATGGACCGAACATGTTTATCTGCACGATGAGCATGGCGGCCTGAAAGGCAAAACACCCTTTGAGATGGTTCACGCCTGGACAGAGCCACTTCGCTTTATTGATGACGAGCGTGCTTTGGATATGTTGCTGGCCGAAGTGGCTGGCACACGTACCGTCAGCAAAAAAGGTATCCGTTTCAATAATTACACCTATTTCAATGATGCACTGTTCAGCTATGTCGGTCGTGATGTGCTACTCAAATATGACGAGCAGGATATGGGCCGTTTATACGCCTATTGTGATGGTGAGTTTATTGGCGAAATGCTCTGTCATGAGCTGATTGGTATCTCGCGTCAGGAAGCGGCCAGTGCTGCCAAAGCCAAACAGAAGAAGTTTGTCACTCAGCAAGCCAAAGAACTGCGTGAGTACCGTAAAGCCATCGTTAAAGATATCCCGCAAGCGGTCATCGAGCACCGTATTTCTCAATCAAAACAAGTGGCGTCATTTCCGAAGCGTGGCGAGGTTTATACCAGCAAAGGTCTGGAAGAATCCGCCAAAGCGGTTGATGTAAATCAGTTAACTGAGCAACCAAAGTCAGCTGCAGAAAAAGCCATCACTAAACGAGTTATTGCCTCCCTGACGCAACCGGTTCAGCACGAACCGAGTATCAGTGAAATGGATAGCCGTCAGAAGTTTCATTACTGGAATCGACTCAATAAACGTGTTGAATCCGGTGAGCAAGTATCAGAACAGGACCGTCGCTTTCATCTTGGTTTTCAAACCACAGCAGCCTATCGGGCTGAGAAGCGGATCCATGAAGAATTTAGCCTCGACATCGAAGGTGAACTCAATGCCGAGGCCAAATAAGGTGATTACCCCACAAGGTAATCGATTTGTTAGACAGTCAACCTAACGAGGTGATTATGACTAAAACTGTAACGGGTGACAACACTACCGCACCCCTGCGTAATGTTTCATTGTGTTTGGAGGCGCTGGAGTCTTCAATTAACCGGCCATCACATCTGCCAGGCATTGTCGGTTTTGCTGGCCAATCGGGCTTAGGCAAAAGCTTTTCAGCGGCTTATGCAGTGAATATGCACCGCGCTTATTACATTGAATGCCGGAGCACATGGACGCGCAAATCCTTTTTATTGGCTGCACTAAAATCCATGGGGATTGAACCAGGTAGAAACATTTCTGAGATGACTGATCAGGTCTCTGAAGAGCTGTCACTGTCAGAACGTCCTTTTATCATCGATGAGTTCGATTACATCGTCGACAAAGGCATGGTCGATTTGGTGCGGGACATCTTTGAGGGCAGCCAGTCCACCATTCTAATAATTGGTGAAGAAAACGTTGAAACCAAATTGCAAAAAAAATGGAAGCGTTTCCATAACCGGATGCTAAGTTGGTACAAGGCCCAAATTGCCAGCATGGAAGATGTGCAGCATCTCAGTCGCCTATACAGTCCCGATATCACTATTACTGATGATTTACTGGCTCACCTAAATGACCAGTGTGATGGCGTCGTGCGTTTGATATGTATAAATATCAACAAAATCCAGGAAGAAGCCAGAAGCCAAGGTCTCGATACCATTGACTTTGACTATGTTCGTCGCAAGCGATTTGAAGTTTATACCGGCCGCGCACCAAGGAGAGGAAGATGAGTGTTCGTCCCGTTCATGTCGTTCGTGCTTCCGGTCTGCAAACTGGTAGAGACGCTATCTGGTCAGCCATCAGACAGCTCACTGTTTTCACTCTGGATGACATCGTCGCTGTTACCCAAAAGAACCGTCGCCTTAATCCGGTGACAGTCAGTCTGGCCAAACCCTATGTTCAAGGTCTGGAGGCGGCTGGTTTTGTCGCTCTGGTTGGCGAGGTTGAGCAATCCGGTCAATTACAAAGCCAATGGAAGCTCACCAAAAACAATGGCGTCAATGCCCCGCGTGTTCGGAAAAATGGCGACCCAGTTATGCAGGGTCGCAATCGTGAACAGATGTGGCAAACCATGTGGATCCTAAAGGAATTCAATGCACGGGATCTGGCCGTAGCGGCTGCCACAAAAGACGTTCCAGTCTCAGATAACACAGCCAAAGACTATATCTACAACCTGCATAAAGCGGGCTATCTCATACAGACGCAAGCCGCAAAAAATAGTGGCGGACTCGCTCGTTATAGAGCTTTGCCAAGTATGCATACCGGCCCAAAACCACCGATGGTGCAACGCATCAAACAGGTGTTCGATCCTAATATCAATCAGGTCGTATGGCCTAAAGAAGGTGAGTCATGCTGATTTTAACTAGACGTGTGGGTGAGAGACTGGTCATCGGTGATGACATCGTGGCTGAAGTGCTTGGCGTAAAAGGTAACCAGGTGCGTATTGGTGTCGATGCACCATTAGACACCCGAGTCGACAGAGAAGAAATCCGCAAACGCATCTTGGCGGAACAATCCCATGGCAAGAAGCATTGCAAACACGGTGTCACGTTATACGGCACCCGTTGCCTGGCCTGTGAGCGGGAAAAAGCCGGTACCCATAAAACAGCACCTTCATACAGAGACTACCCATCCGATGGAGGTGCAGCATGAGCGAATGGATCGATGTACTTAAAATCGAATGCAGTCGCAGCTCTCAGTCTCGCGTTGCGAACCTGTTGCGTCAGACAGATGGCTTTCCCTCACCAACTGTTATTAATCAAATCATCAAGGGCAAGTATCCAGGTCGCACCGACCGTTTAAAAGCTCTGGTTGAAGGCCGATTCATGGCGGGCACCGTAGTGTGCCCAGTCATGGGGGTTATCAGCAGTGACCATTGTGTAGAGATCCAATCGCGTAAGTTCGCCCCTATCAATCACCAGTGGGTCAAGCTTTATAAAGCCTGCCGTGGCGGTTGTTTAAACAGCAACATCAAGGAATAACGCCATGAACGCAAAAATGAGTAGCAACGAAATCATCAATAAAAAAATGGACGACGTGCGTTACTGCCTGGCAGAACTGGCCCGACGCGGATGCACCATCGCCAGTATCGAAATCAAAGATGCAAAACCCCGCATCACCATTGTCAGCTTTCATAAAGCACCGGGCGGATTACGTGGCGGTACCCTCACGCGAATTAAGCAAGGTGATCGCCGTCTGGAAACATACGCCACCGAACTCAACGGCTGCCAGGTGCAGTGGAAGGTGCCCGCATGAGCCAGGTAATACACCCAACCAAAGAGCAATGGATCGATATCGAGCGACAGCTGAATAGTCAGTTCAGCACCACGTATCTGGAATGCGATGGTTACCTGATTGCTGCCCAAATGGTGCGTGATAAAAATAAGTTAGTGATTCAGGTTTATGTCGATGGGTTTATTCGTGGCAAATGGGTCGAGTCGGTAAAGACGATTGATGAGTTTGCTGATGTGCCAAAGCGATTTTATAACCATTCCCGTAAAAACCTGTGGCCACATAAGCTGATTAAAGACATGGAAAAAATTCTAGGTAAACGACGTTGCAAAAATGAAGGTTACTACGATGTTCGTTATACCTCTTTTCCATGGTTTAACTCAGCCAAAAGCTTCATCAGCCACCTGAAGAAACACAATCAATCCATTGAGCTGCTGGACTATGACACCTATCAGCAGCGATTAGCCGCCAAACAATCACAGGAGCAAACCGCATGAGCCAATTAAACCAAGCCGCTGACGGCTTCAAAATCAACGCACAAGGCCACCATGTGCCTGTGTCAAAAATCAAACCAGTGGATCAGGACCGTGATGAACTCATCGATGAGCTATTTAAAGAAGCCAATGATGTACGCCACAGCATGATTCGTTTTAAACAGAAAGCGATGAACGATGTCACCGCCTTTGTCGATTTAGTGGCCGAAAAATACGACGCCAAACTGGGTGGTAAGAAAGGTAATATCAGCCTGGTCAGCTTTGATGGCCGTCGCCAAATTCGCATTCAAATAGCCGAACACCTGCACTTTGATGAACGTGTCCAGGTAGCCAAATCAAAGATAGATGATTGCATTAAAGAATGGAGTGCCGATTCTAACGACAACATCAAAGCGCTGATCGAACACGCCTTCAAAGCCAACACCGATGGCCAGCTAAACACCGGCCGTATCCTCGGTCTGCTGCGTCTCGATATTGATGATCGTAAATGGCTGGATGCCATAGAAGCCCTGAAAGACAGCATCCAAATCATTGGCTCCAGCGCCTATATCCGTTTCTACGAACGGCCGTCACCCGATGCCAAGTTTCAAAACATTCCACTTGATTTGTCTGCGCTATAGGTCCAGTGATGAATGAGCTTCGTAATCCAATATGCCTAATGCGGTTAATTGTGTATTCATTGAATAAGCGTCGGCTAATTTCCGGCCATGACTTTAGTACAGCCCAATACGAAACGCCGGACAATATTCATATCATCCGATGCAAAACCTGTGGTTATGAATCTGTAGCCTGGTCTTGGGGCTCGGTTAAGGACTATAAGTAATGGCCAACAGACAAAAACTCATTCAATTAGTCCACATCGGTGCGGGCAAGCTGTTCTCCAAAGACGACGATGCCCGCCGTGCTTGGCAACAGCAGCACACCGGCAAAGCCTCCTGCAGCAAGATGAGCAATGAGGAACTGGAAAAGCTGGTCAAGCTGCTCAAAGCGGCCAAAGCTATCACCGTCAAGCCACCCAAACGCGCTGGCCGGGTGCCGTTTAATCGCAGCCCGTATATGGCCAAGATTGAAGCGATGCTCTCTGATATGCAGCTCAGTTGGCAGTATGCCGAAGCCATAGCCTGGCGTTTAACAGGTGGCAAAGGTGAGCGAACCGGTCAGCCTGGCATGGTCAGGTTAGAGTGGGTCAACAAGCGCGAGCACTTTGAAGGCATCATCGCCGCCCTGCAAAAAGAACAGAAAAAGCGCAGCTTACTCAGCGGCATCGAGTACTGCCTGAATGCCATGAATCTGCATGAAGACTACGTCGAAAAACTGATAGCTGGAAGAAAGAACGCTGATAAGTGGCAGCGGGATGTGCCTTTGCTCGATGCGGTGTATAAGCATCTACATGAAAAAATGGAGTTCATGAATGCAGCTCAGTAGATGCCCATCATGTCACAGCCGCATTTCACTCGAAGCGATCGTCCAGGATAAATCCACCAGTGATTTACTCGGCTTATTGGTTGAAGTATCTGAAGACTTTGGCCGTGTGTTGGTCAATTACATGGCATTGTTTCGCAGCAGTAAACGCGACCTGCCAATTGACCGTGCGTTAAAATTAGCCAATGAAGTACTGGCCATTAGTGATGACAAACCACGACTGGCCAATGCTATGGCTGAAACGCTGCAGGCCATGCGAGTTAAACAGGATGAAGGCAGTTTCAAACCACTCACCAATCACAATTATTTAAAGCGCGTCTTTGAAACCGTCACCTATTTACCGGTTATTAAACCAGCTTTAAACGCTTCACAAATGCCGGTTACCGGTGGCCGCAATCAATCCAAAGCAGCGATGGCCATAGACATGCTGAAACAGTATCCATCACCACCCGAAGTGGATGAATGGTTCACCCGAACGGTCTGCGGCGCCATGGCAGAAATGATGATTATGGGGCTGGAGAATGTGCCCGCGTTTGACACAATGAACCTGGTCATCGAACGCTTTCTGAATGAACTGTGGCCAAAGCGTGAATGGCAACGCGATCATCCTTTCCGAGGTGCAGGAAGATTGCACCGGGCGTTTATGGAAACTGCCGAAACCACCAAGCGCTGGCCAAACATTAAAGACGTTTTAAGCCTGGTGCCACGACAATGAATCTGCCGGATTACTTGCCCCCAGTAGCACGCGAGATAGCGGAGGTCATCGGCTTAGATGGCCTGATGCGTCTGGTCAAACACTATGGTGGTGTCGTAATCCGGGTGCCTGGACGTGGCGACTTAAAGCAAATCTTAACGCCAGAACAATACAAAGAGTTTACCCATACCTTCCGCAATGAAAAACTGGCCATCCCCAAACTGCAGGCGCAACTGGATCGGCTGGCTGTGGAAGAAACCAAACGACTGGATGAGGCAGGTCTCACCAGGGCGGAAATTGCTCGTCAGTTAGGCATCACCGAACGAGCTGTTTATAATCGCCTATCGGTCAGTCAGGATGATGATCGGCAAGCCAAGCTGTTCTAATAAGGAAATAATAATGAAATTCTTACTATCGACTATTGCTTTAATTCTATTAGCGGGATGTTCTGCTGAAGCAGAAAAACAGCCTTTATCCATACCAGATATGAGTAATCAAAGTGAAGAAGTGAAAATACTAGTTACTGAAAACTGGGATGCCTTTTTAGCACAATGCCCGGGTTTAAATAGATACCAAGATGATCTAACGTTTTCTGAGATGAGAGATTACCTTGAGCCATTCATGGATGATAAAGAAGCTTGGGTAACTATCTCATATGCTGTTAGTGATGATCCGAAAAGGATCCCTAATAGCTATAAGGCTTGGGGACATCATTGCCATTTCCGAATTTACGATCACAATAAAACAATTGGAGTACCCAAGCATGCCTGTGCTTCAGTGTGTGCAGATAAGAATATGTTCTTACCTGAAAACAGCTACTTAATGCCATCTGGCGCGGACTACACAGCCAATCTCAGATAATTGACAAACAAAACAATCGGGGCGTAGTATCCGCGTCTGAGGCTTCAAAACCTCCAAAAGCGGAATGTCCAGCCCCGAAAGTGTTGGTTTTTTTGTGCCCGGTTTCCGGGCACGCAACCCCGTTAAGTCGGGAGGGGATGAATACAATACCCTTCGGGGAAATAAATCCGCGGTTACTTTTGGCCGTTTTGAACCTCCCGGCACCCTTACGGAATAAGGGTTAATTCAAAGAAATCAAAAGGAGACAGCAATGTCTAATATCTCTACTCATCTCGCCAGTTTTAATGGCTATCCCATTGAAGTAATCGACCATCATCAACAGGCCTGGCTCACCGGCGAACAGATCGGTTTAGCTATTGGTTTAAAGCACGCCAGAATCGGTGCTAATAAGCTTTATAATCGTCATGCCGATGAATTCACAGAGAAAATGACAACCGTAGTCGATATGGGTACGGTTGATGGAAAGCAGAGACAAGTCCGAATCTTTAGCTCACGCGGTGCCTGGATGCTGGCCATGTGGGCACAAACCGAGCGCGCCAAGCAGTTTCGTCAGTGGGTGCTCGATGTACTCGAAACCCATCAACAGCCACAAGCGGATAAACCAGCCAGCAAATCATTGCCCTGCATGCCCAGGGCAAAAACAACGGCGAAATCGGCAGACTGCTGGGGCGCAACCCATCATCGGTGGGCGGGTATCTTCGCAAAGCCTTGAGGGTGACACGATGAGCCGGCTTGAATTAACCGATGAGCTGCAATCACTCAATGCCGCGTACATGGGCCTGAGCAGTCTGGCCAGCGAAGCCCGCAGTTGCAGCAGCGAAGATGTAGCGAATATTCTCTATGTGCTCAATGAACGGCTGAGCAGTGTCACTAAACTATCAGTCGAATATCAGTAGGATTGATAATCTGAAACAACCATGATTTACTAAATAACAATCACTTAACCAACGCCCTGAAACATTTCAGGGCGTTTTTGTTTGTGGCCATACGCATCATAGCGCCATGAATGAACAAAACTATTCCCAAGTCTTTCTGACTGCCGTCAATCATCTGCTAAAGGTCGAAGGCGGCTATGTAGATGACCCGACCGACAATGGCGGTGAAACCAACTACGGCATCAGTAAACGTCAATATCCTCAGCTGAATATCATCAAGCTCACGATGGATGAAGCCATCTATCTCTATCACCGTGATTACTGGCTGGCCAATAAACTTGATCAGCTTCCTATTGCCTATGCCTGCTTTCTGTTTGATGCCCTGGTCAACCATCGACCAAAAACAGCTATAAAGTTTCTGCAACAAGCTTTACGTGCCACGCCAGATGGCATCCTTGGCCCTCAAACCAGAGCAGCTGCCAAGCAGTTTTCTCAAAACCTTGAACACACCGTAGAAACAATCACCTGGTGTTTAAGTTACCGAGCCGATTTCTATCATGATCTAGTCGTGGATAACCCAAGCCAGGAGCGCTTTATTTTGGGTTGGATGCGTCGTTTGTTTTCCCTTCAACAATTCATTCTCACTGAGGTAATCCATGGAACCGATTAGTATCGCGCTGGCACTCGCGCAATTTGTGCCTGGGCTCACCCGCATGTTGATGGGCGATAAAGCCGCCGATGTCGCTGAAAAAGTGGTCCAGGTCGCTAACACCGTCACCGGCAAAGACGACCCGTCAGAAGCTCTGCAGCAAATTAAACTGAACCCGGAGCTGCAGCTGCAGCTTCAGAAAGAAGTCAATCAACTCATCATCGCTGAAATGGAATCTGACCTGAAACGGTTGGAAACCATCAACGCCACCATGCGGGTAGAAGCGCAAAGCAATGACGTGGTGGTCAGACGCTGGCGTCCTTATTTTGGCTATGCCGTGGCAATCAGCTGGTTCATCCAAATGATGGCGCTTAGTTACATCATCATCTTCCGGCCAGAACAATCGGCCACCGTTATTTCCGCACTCAGCGAACTCTCTGTCATGTGGTCCGTGGCTCTCTCAGTGCTGGGCGTCTACGTCAATAAACGCTCAGAAGACAAAGCCGTGGCGGCTGGCCGTGAACTGCCGGTCGGCATTCTCGGTGCGGTCGCACAACGCATAGCAGGCTCGAAATAATGGTGGATGTGTATGGCCGGGCACAGGAACGCGAACAAGAAGACCGTGAACGTGCCATCCAGAATCAGCTGCTTAGAGGTCGCGAAACTGAAACACCAAATGAAGTCGACGGTATTCGATACTGCCTGGATTGTGGCCATCAGATTGACTCACGCCGATTAGAGTTCAGACCAGAGTCTGTTCGCTGTGTGGATTGCCAGAACTTTAAGGATGTAAGGAGTAAACGTTAAATGGGAGAAGAGTTACAGCTCTGGCTGAACATCATTGTGTTGCTGTGCCTGCTGGCCAACACGCTTTATACCTGGATAACCATTCGGCACAAAGCCAATAAAGCGGCTATTGATGAATTATCAGTAGAGGTTAACGGCTTAAAAACTTCCGTGAGCGTATTAGAAGACCATAGGAAAACGGCACCCACCCATACGGATATGGGCAATCTTTATAACCGCGTGAATGAAGTAAACGGCAAGCTGGAAAATGTCACGGGTTCTTTAGATGGCATTAAGACGCAACTGAGTTTAATAACTGAGTATTTGATCAGCGGAGGTAAACGGTGACTAATTTTAATCAGCTAGTAACACACGCCGTGCGCCTGGCCATTTTGCAGGTACTCGAACAGGACCCGGACTACAGCCACAACGAGCATGTGCTGCAGACCGTGCTGGCCAGTCTCGGTCATAACCTGTCCAGCGATCGTGTTCGGACAGAAATGCGCTGGCTGGAAGAGCAAGAGCTCGTCGCTGTCAGCGAAATCGGCAGTTTATTAATCGCCAGAATTACGGGCCGTGGTGTGGATGTCGCACTTGGCCGTAGCCGTATTGATGGAATCGCGAGGCCCAGACCATGACCAAATATAAAAAACTGATCACCCTGGTACGTTCATGGATCCCAACACGTCAGCATTTTGAAATTGCCATGCTTCAACTATCAATCATTGGTATTCGGATTAAGTCTTGGTTGCCTGGTCCTAAAGATATATTCAAAGCAATTCTTTTTGCCGGGCTGATTGTCAGTGCAGGATTCTTTTTCACCATCGGCGCACAGCTGGCAGATCGCCCCGTACATATCACGCTTGAGATTGCCGAATAATGCCACGCCCATCCACCATTGAGCTGTTGCCAGCGGATATTAAAGACCAGCTGCATGAGCTGCTGCGTGACCCACGAATCAGCCAGCTGGATGCGACTGCACAAATTAATACCATCCTGGAACACACCGGTATCGATGAGCGCGTCAGCAAATCTGCCGTTAATCGTTATGCCATCAAGATGGAAGAAGTCGGTGCCAAGCTGCGTCAGTCCCGTGAGATGGCTGATATGTGGATCGGTAAATTAGGCGCAGCGCCCCAGGGTAAACTCGGCAAGCTGGTCAATGAAATCATCCGTACCCTGGCATTTGATACCGCCATGCACATGTCTGAAGGTGAAGAACCGGTACCACCTAAAATGCTCGCGCAATTGGCACTGGCCGTTCAGCGTCTTGAATCCGCTGCCAACATGAATGAAGAACGCGAAAAAGTCATCCGTGCTGAAGCCGCCAAAGATGCCGCTGCCACCGCTGAAAAATCTATGGCCAGCCAGGGCATGAGCCAAAAAGCGATTGATTCCATCAAAAAAGAAATACTGGGGCTGGGTTAACCCATGGGCGCAGCCTACGCTATATACAAAGATTACGATCCCAATGATGTCCTGTTGCCTTATCAAAAGAACTGGATGTCAGATGACAGCATTCTCAAGATTGCCGAAAAATCGCGCCGTACCGGCCTCACCTGGGCCGAAGCAGCTGACCAGGTATTAGCTGCCTCATCCTCGAAATCGGCAGGCGGTACCAACTGCTATTACGTTGGTTCTAACAAAGAGATGGCCGTTGAGTTTATTGAAGCCTGTGCCATGTGGGCCAAGGCATTCAATAAAGCGGCTTCAGAGATTGAAGAAGAAGTGTTCAAGGATGAAGACAAAGATATCCTGACCTTCAATATTCGCTTTGCCAGTGGATTTAAGATCCAGGCGCTCAGCTCACGGCCCAGCAATATGCGTGGCCGTCAGGGGAATGTCTGCATCGATGAGGCCGCTTTCCATGATGCATTGGATGAACTACTAAAAGCTGCCCTGGCACTCACCATGTGGGGCAGTAAAATCCGCATTATCTCTACCCATAACGGCGTGGATAATCTATTCAATGAACTCATCCAGGACAGCCGGGCCGGTAAAAAAGATTACACCGTGCATCGCATCACCTTGGATGATGCATGTGAGATGGGTCTGTATAAACGCATCTGCCAGATCCAAAAAATTGAATGGACACAGCAAGCCGAAGATGAATGGAAAGCCGGACTGCGTAAAAACACGGCCAGCACAGAAGATGCTGAAGAAGAATATGACTGCGTGCCCAAACAAGGCGGCGGTACCTATATCAGTCGGGCACTGCGTGAGATGCGTACCCATGATGCACCGGTGTTGCGTTACTCCGGCACAGCAGAATTCAATCTTTGGCCAGAACACATACGCGAAGCCGAAATCAAAGACTGGTGTGATAAACATTTAAAGCCGCTTTTAGCCCAGCTTAATCCTAATTTCAGACACGTATTCGGTGAAGACTTTGGTCGCAGTGGCGACTTGACTGTGCTCTCTCCAATGGCCATTACACAAATGCTAAAACGTGAAGTGCCATTCATGGTCGAGCTGCACAACGTGCCGTTCAAACAACAAGAGCAAGTCGTCTATTACATCTGTGACCGCTTGCCACGATTCAGCGCCGCCAAGTTTGATGCACGCGGTAACGGTTCCTATATCGCCGAACAAGCCCAATACCGTTATGGCGTGGATGTCGTTGAAAAAGTCATGCTCACCCAAAACTGGTACCTTGAAAACATGCCACGCTTCAAATCGGCATTTGAAGACGATGAAATTGTCATCCCGAAAGATAGTGATGTGGCTGACGATATCGGTGCCATCCAAGTTATCAAAGGCATTCCCAAACTGCCTGAAGGCAAAACCGACGCCAAGAAGACCCGACACGGTGACGCGGCCATCAGTTTAGTCATGGCCCATGCGGCCAGCTTTGATTTAGCGGCCCCCATAGAATTTACCGCGGCGCCAGACAAATGCGATCGCGATAATCCTGATAATGACTTTAGTTCCCTGAATAAGGGAGGTGGATGGTAATGCAACGATTAAGCAAAATTCTCGATGCTCAAGGGCAGCCGATAAAAATCAACGAAGCGATACGGGAAGAACAAACTTCCCGAATTGGTTTTATCAGTACGGAGTTTGAGAATCACCCGACATCCGGGCTCACACCTGCCAAGGTTGCACGCATTCTGATCAATGCCGAACGCGGCGACCTGATCGAGCAGCTCGACATGTTTGAAGACATGGAAGAAAAAGACTCCCATATCAGCTGTGAGCTGGGCAAACGTAAGCGCGCATTGCTGGGGCTGGACTGGAAGTTAATGCCACCACGCAACGCCAGTACTGCTGAAGAAGCGGCAGCTGAAGCCGTTACTGAATGGCTGCAGGACATGGACGACTTTGAAGACCATCTGTTTGATATGGCCGACGCCATCGGCAAAGCCTTCTCCATGCTCGAAATGAACTGGCAGGAACAATCAGGCGTCATGATTCCCCAGCTTACCCATCAACCACCACGCTGGTTCACCGTCGATGAACAGGATCGCAATAAATTATTGCTGCGTGATATGTCATCCAACGGTGCAGAATTATGGCCGTTCGGTTGGGTTCGGCATGTGCACAAATCCAAATCAGGCTACATCTCCCGCGCCGGTTTACACCGCGTCCTGGTCTGGCCGTTCATGTTCAAGAATTATTCAATACGTGATCTGGCTGAGTTTCTGGAAATCTACGGCATACCGGCACGCCTTGGCACCTATTCAAACGGCGCATCGGAAGACGAAAAAGCCACACTGCTCAGAGCCGTGATATCGGTTGGCCATAATGCTGCTGGCATCATGCCAGAAGGCATGAAAATGGAATTCAAAGAAGCTGCCCAGGGACACAGTGATCCGTTCCAGGCGATGATTGCCTGGTGCGAATCCTCCCAATCAAAAGCCATACTCGGCGGCACACTCACCACCAGTGCCGAAAACACCGGGCTCGGTTCCAACCAGGCAGATGTGCATAACGAAGTGCGTATGGATTTACTGCACAGTGATGTCCGGCAAATAGCCGGTACCTTAAGCCGCGATCTGATTTGGCCCATGGTGGCACTCAATATTCCTGGCATCGACCCAGGCCGTGCACCACGCTTTAAATTTATCACTGAGGAAGAAGAAGACATTGCCAAACGTGCCGAACGGGACAAAACGCTGTTCGATATGGGCTATCGCTTAACACCTGAAAAGGTCAACGAAGTGTACGGTGAAGGCTATGTCGAAATAGAAAAGCCCAAACCGATACCGCCTGTCGAATCTGAAGCAGAGCAAGCCGCCACTGCTGCCGCCAAAGCCGGTGATCAGGCAACCGAAATTGATGGCGTGATCACCCAACTGGCTGACCAGACACAGCCCGCCATTGATAGTTTGTATGACCGCATCAAGCAGCTGTTGAATGAAGTGCAAAGCATCGAAGAATTTCAGGACCGCTTGATTGAAGCCTACAGCTATCTGGAACCGGACATGCTCAGCGACATCATCCAGATGGGCATGGCCACCGCCGAACTGGCGGGTCGATATGAGGTGTCAGAAGATGGCTAGAGTAATTATTCCAGATATGCCGCCGGTACCCAATGGTGCAAGCGAAGCCGACAGACGGAAAATGTTTGATGATTATATGACCCAGCTTGTCAAGTACAACCCTGCATACTTAAATTCTGATGGCTCAAGGAAATCATTAAGTGGGTTCTTGTTTGAGAAAGTGGCTCCGAAACCCAGGAAGAAACCGTAAATGGCTGATGTCTTAGTATTTACCGCCAGGCTATTGGGTATTCTCTGCATTGGTCTGGCAATAGTCTGTTTCATATTTGTTCGTGAAGCCTGGCTTTATGAATCCCCGAAACTGGCCTGGACGATTGTTTGCGGTGCTATTGGATTTACCAGCGTGGCAGCGTTTATCTGGTTAAAAATAGGCTTTTGGTAAATGACTGTTCTCGCTTATGAGGCGTTACCCTGGCAGCCGAAGACCGGGGTTAAATGATGAGGCATAGCCATGTGAATGAAGCCGTTAAAAGCGGTCCATCAAAAAACACTTATCAAGGTGGCAGTGTTGCTGCCACCTTTATTCATAATAGGTTTTTAAATGGCAGTTAACTACGGCTCAATGCCGTTCAATAAAGCCGTCGATTTGTTTCGGGATAAGCTTAGTATTCCGACCAGCGGCTGGACCGATATCTACGAGCAGCAACATGCCCGGGCATTTGTCGTGGCCGGAGCAATGAAAGAAGATCTGCTCACGGACTTGCGCGCCTCAGTCGATAAGGTTGTGGCCGATGGCATTAGCCTGGACGATTTCCGTAAACAGTTTGATGGCATCGTCGAGCAGCATGGCTGGGGCTATAACGGTGGCCGTAACTGGCGAACCCGTGTCATCTATGAAACCAACCTGTATCAGTCACACAACGCTGGCCGTTATGCCCAAATGCAACAGGTTAAACGCACCCGGCCATACTGGCGATATCGACACAATGATTCAGTTGAGCATCCACGGCCCGAGCATGTCGCCTGGGATGGCAAAATCCTTATGGCCGATGACCCATGGTGGAACACACACTATCCAGCCAATGGCTGGGGCTGCAAATGCTTTGTCGAAACCTTAAGCGAACGCGATATGCAACGCCTGGGGAAAACGGGCCCCGATGAGACTCCGGCTGTGGAAGTCGAAGAAAAGACCATCGGCATCAATAGCCCTAACCCCAAAACCGTCACCGTACCCAAAGGCGTGGATCCGGGCTTTGCCTATAACCCAGGCCGTGCCGCTGTCGGTGAGCAGTTAGCTGATGATGTGATGGCTGACTGGAACAAAACCCGCTCAGCGTGGAAGCCACTGAATCCGGCTGGCTGGGCCGAAGCCGGACGGCCAGAGCGTATCCCTTCAGAGCAAACAAACATTGCACTGGGGACCAGGACAACAAAGCAATCAGAACTACTGGCTCAGATTAAAGGTTTGCAGGGTGATGAGAAGCTTTATGAAACCGCAAAGTTACCGGTATTGATAAATGCGAAAGCCTTAGCCAGCCACATGGATCCGGCCCGTTCAGAATATTTGCCACTGCTCGATGACCTGATGCGCGATCCAAATGAAGTTTGGCTATCGTTTGAGCAACATGAAGGTACCGGCAAAATCCGCTTACGCTCTCGGTTTATCAAACATTACGGGCTGAGCAAAGACAGGTTTGTGATGATGGTGGCCAATGCACGCAACGGCTATCTGGAAGGCTGGACCGTGATTCCCACATCTGATGCGCGTTATATCCAGCGCCAGCGTCAGGGTAAATTAGTCTATGGAAAACAATGATGGGGCCCTCGCTCCCGGTGTGCCAGGCGGGCAGGTCTTTGTGGTTATTGGGACACACCCCAACCACGCAACCGAAATAATAGTATAGGTGAAACATGGCCGGTGCATCAATCTCCATCGATTACGAGTTCAATGACCAGCGAATAATCGACGCATTAAAACGCCTGGAACGCGCCGGTGCCGATATGGAACCAGCGTTTATGGATATCGGTGAGAGCTTGCTCAACAGCCACCGCGACCGTTGGGATCAACAAGTCAGTCCTGACGGGGAAGCCTGGGAACCCTTGTCCGAGAAATACCGTGCCCGTAAGAAAAAGAACAAAGACAAGATACTGGTGCTTGAAGGGTTCACACGAGACACGCTGTCATATAATTCTTTTAACGATGGTCTGGAACTAGGTACTAACAGAACGGAAAAAGGTTTTCCTTTTCCTATCGCTCATCAGCTAGGTTCAGAAAAAAACAATCTTCCGGCCAGACCGTTTTTAGGGCTATCTGAAGCCGATGAACAAATGATTATGGACACGCTGGAAGATCACTTCGATTTAGCCCTAAGAGGTTGACCGCCTGTATGGCCGCCTAAGGCGTTCAATTATCAAACTGCACCGTGTAGCTGTCCGCAAAAGTCTTAAATGATTGTGCAAAAATTTAAATGGGGTCTGGCGCTATTGTCACCGCTTGCCAGACACAACTGATGCAGGTATGTTGAATAACAACCCCCAATCAATGCCCTGAAACCTTTCAGGGCATTTTTTTTGCCCGGCAGTTTTAACCTGTCGTCCATGGCTAAAAACAAAACCCGTCCATCAAACATCGGCATCGCCTTCTGTGCAATCGGCACAGGTGACGATGGTGCTGTTCAATTATTCCCGGCTGGTACCTTCACCGCACCGCGTGGCGCCATGATGGGCAGTGGCCCCTGGAACATCGACGACCAATCCGCTGCAGCTTTGATTGCCCGAGTCAAACAACGCATCAACGATATCGCCGTCGACTATGAGCATCAAACCCTTGCTGCAGCTCAGAACGGCCAACCCGCGCCCGCATCTGGCTGGTTAAAACCAGAGAATCTGGAATGGCGTCCAGGGCAAGGTCTTTACGTCAAATCACCCGAATGGACTGAAAAGGCTGCTGCCTTTATCGCTCAAGGTGAATACAAATATTTATCCCCCGTTTTTTCCTACCACAAACAAACAGGCCAAGTGCTTGACCTTTTGCACGTCGGTTTAACAAACAACCCCGCCATTGATGGAATGGAAGGTGTTTTGTTGGCCGCTGCAAAATCGCTATCCCAACAACCCGAGGAGCCCGTAATGGAGAAGTTACTAAAAATGCTTGGCCTGTCAGCTGAGGCCAGCGAAGACGAAGCAGTGGCTGCACTGACTGCTATTCAAACCACCGCCGATGATTTGAAAAAGGATCTGAAGGCAAAAGACGAAGCCATTGCGGCGGCGAAAGCCAGCGGCGATGCCACGGCTATGGAAGCCATCACCGGCCTGCAAACCGAAGTCGCTGCACTGACCCAGCAAATTCAAACCAGCGAAATGGACACATTAATTGCAGCGGCTAAGGCTGAAGGCAAGCTGATTCCGGCTCAAGAGAAATGGGCACGTGAATTAGGTGTGGCGGCGTTGAAAGGCTATCTCGATGTAGCGCAACCCATTGAGGCCTTAACCAAGCAGCAATCCACCACGCAAAAGCGTGATGAAAACGGCAAAGCCATCCTGACCGATGAACAGATTGCAGTGTGCACGCAAATGAACATCCCACAAGAAGACTTCATTAAATCGCTGGCACAGGAGGCATAACCATGGCAGCACTCGTACAAGATCGTAAAACACCCAAACGCGACGGTGAAGAATTCAATCGTCCGGTGGCGGCATCTACCAAGATTTTTGCCGGTTCCCTGGTCGCGATTAATGCATCCGGTTACCTGGTGCCCGGCAGCGTCTCCACCACACTCAAAGTGCAAGGTCGTGCAGAAGAATCGGTCGACAACAGCGCGGGTGGCAATGGCGATGCAACCTGTCAGGTTCGTCGTGGCGTGTTCAGCTTTGCCAATGACGGCACCGTGGCCCTGGCTGATGTTGGCAAAACAGCCTACATCGTTGATGACCAAACCGTGGCGGATAACGATGGTTCAAGCGCACGCAGTGCGGCGGGTGTGATTGAAGACGTTGACAGCGATGGCGTCTGGATCCGCATCACTTAAGCCTGCTTAACCCATTATTTAATTCATAAAGGAAGTCATCATGAAAAAAAGTTTCTTAATTCTCACCGGCACACTGGCGATGGCCGTGTTTGCTATCGGTGGTGCCTATGCCGATTTCGACACAATCCCAATCGCGGTAATGGGCGAACCGGATACATTAATGATGTTTGGTATGGCAGGCATGATCGTCAATAAAGCCGCATTAAACAATGTGTTTACCGGCCTTAAAACCCTGTTTCACAATGCCTTAACCGCGCAAACCGGCACATGGCAAGAAACCGCCATGGAAGTACCATCTACCTCCAGTGAAGAAGACTACGTCTGGTTGGAACGCTTCCCGATGATGCGTAAATGGATTGGTGAAAAGCATGTCAAGAACTTAAAGGCAGGCCGCTACACCGCCAAAAACGAAGATTGGGAAACCACCATCGCCGTCAAGCGTAACGATATCGAAGACGATAAACTCGGTGTCTACAACACGCAGGCACAGATGGCCGGTAGCTCAGCTGCAGAACTTCACGACATCATCCTGGATGAACTGAAAAACAATTCGTTCACCAATCTTGGCATTGATGGTCAGCCATATTACGACACAGACCATGAAGTGGCCGGTGCCTCAGTATCCAACAAGCTGACCACCGCATTAAGTGCTGCCACCCCTGCAGCGGCTCTGGCCAGTTATGGTGCTGCACGTATTGCCATCATGAAGATGAAAGACGAAGAAGGCATGCCACTGCGTTTGGTGCCTGACACGTTAGAAGTCCCGCCTGCACTGGAATCAGTGGCTAAAAAACTGATTGATGCCGACAAGCTCGATGATGATTCCCCGAACCCATACAAAGGCACGGCGAAAATCATCGTCAACCCTGGCCTCACATCTGACACTGCCTGGTTCCTGCATGTGACCAGCAAGCCCGTCAAGCCGTTCATCATCCAAATGCGTAAAAAGCCCGTGTTTGTCTCCCAGACCGATATGGAAAACCCGGACGTATTCATGCGAGCGGAATACAAATACGGTGCCGAGGCACGTGCCACTGGCGTCTATGGCTTCTGGCAAACCTCAGTCGGCTCCACCGGCGCGAGCTAACCCTTAACTGATAACGGGGCGGCTTAGCCGCCCTTAATCATCACAGTCAATAAAGGAATCATGATGGACAAATTATTAGAAGTATTACTAGCGGCCAAGCTGGACAAAAAGCCCACGGTCGATGAGCTGGCCAAACTGGCTGGCGTGGAAAAAGTCACCGGCGCAGAACGCGATGAAGCCTGGGATAAGTATCAGGCTAAATTAGCCGAAGATAAAGCCATCGCCGACGCACAGGCCAAAGCGGATGCCGATGCAGCAGCTGCAAAAGACCAGGCTAAAAAGGATGCTGACAAAGCACCATCAGGCAAAAACGACAAAGCTGCCTACAAGGTCACCGTTAAACGCGATGGCTTTCGCCGCTGTGGTCGTGCCTGGGTCGGTACCACCGAACTGAAAGCATCTGACGTATCTGCTGAAGAACTGAAGATTCTGAAAGCCGATCCTATGTTTGTGGTTGTTGAGCTGTAAATAATGCAGTTTAAGGGCTTATTCGTCGGCGAAACCTGCACGGGGACTGGACCAGTCCAGACCCTTGAGGGAGCTTATGCGTTAGAAGCGGGTGTCAATACGATTCCATTTGCTGATGCTTATGCTGATGGTGCCATTGTGCCGTTTGTTTTATTGGCATCGAATCGCGTCGACAGGCTTGAAGGTCAGGCTGTTTTTGATTCTGCTGGAACAATGACGTTATCACCGTGGGTCATTTGGAACGGTACGACGTATGAAACCTATGACGGTAGTGGTTTCACTTTGCCAGCAGGAATACACCGGATTTGGGTGGGTGTTGGTCAGTTCAGTATTCATGGATCTAGCCCATACAGCTCAGTTAATCGTGATGGAAGCACAATGCAGGTTGCAGACAATATTTTAAGGGCTGACTCATTTCAAGATTTTAATGGCACCAATAACGCATTTTTCGGGCCTTTATTTTATGCTTCATCGGTATTGTTCAATCGCCTGACGATGTGGATTGACACAGTAGGAGGGTCAGGAGCAGAAGTTCAAGGTGCTATTTATGAAGGACGGAACAAGACAATATTTCAAAGCGATTGTGGTGACCCAGGTAAAGCATTGGCGAAAGCCTCATTTGATGGCGAAATTGCTGGACTTCAACTTTCCAGTGTTCCATTACAGATATTACCTGCTGGTAGATATTGGTCTGGCTCTTGGTCAAATGATGCGACAGTTAAAGCATGGAGATGTCAGGAGAGAACTCATGCTGGTCCATGGGGTATTTACAGGTTTAATAACGGTGGTGTCAGCTCTTTAGAATTAGAAGGACTGCCAGGTGGATTACCCGATGATCTATCAACACAAACACTTAGCAGGGAAGCACCTTTTAGATCACATATAGTGGGGCTTGCTTATGTCCCTGACTAAAAATGAAAAGGGTGGATACTTTATTGCTGCGTGTGGACGTGCGGGATATTCAGTAGCTACTGACGACGGCGTTTTCCAGTATTCACCTGCAGCGGAAGTAGAAGCACTTTACGAAAGCTTTAATCCATTACCACTCGCACAAACTGATGCGATAAATCTAATCAATCAGGCTGCAGGTGAAGCCCGAATTCGTTACACAACGAATTCACCTGGCCAGGATGCAACGTATCAACTGAAATTGCAGGATGCTGACGCATTCAAAAGTGCTGGATATCCTGAATCTCTCATCGCTGATTATCCGTTTATTAATGCTGAAGCCAATGCAAACAACACGTCAGGTGAAGCTGCAGCCGATTTTATTATAAGCACAGCGAACCAATGGAAACTGCTGGCTGCAACTATTGAGCAAGTACGTCGAGCCGGTAGCAATGCCGTGATGGCACAAACTGATTGGGCGCTCTGCCTAATCGCTGCACAGCCATTCATTGACCAGTTGGAGCAAATCTGATGCTGGGTTTATATCCATTGGGTTATATGCCGCTGGGGTATGCAGGTAAGGCTGCGTCTGAAGCATCAACCGTATTCTCCGATATCGAGCTGATAAACAACATCAGACAAGCCTTAACGACTGACCTTGTGATGAATTACGCGCTGCGTGAATCGCTGCAGGCTGACCTGCAGGCGAATTGGAATCTGCTCAGCAGGCTTTTTCAGGATGCTGATGTTGCCTGGTCCATCATTCAAAACCTGACAGCCGACCTGCAATCAAACTGGCAAATGGTGCAGAACGTGACTCAAACCGTCGAGCTGATTATCAACATCCAGCAAGCCTTAACAACTGAACTTGAACTGAATTACGACCTGCGTGAATCACTGCAGGCTGATTTGCAATCGACCTGGAACATGCTCAATGGCCTCCACATTGATGTGGCCGCCACCTGGTCAATCATGCAAAACCTGACAGCCGATTTGCAAACCGATTGGCAGATTCGCCAGAACGTCAATCAAACCGTCGAGCTGCCCTGGACAATCGAATCCGCTATTCAGACAGCCATTAAGGATCTGACTGCCAGCTGGCATATCCGTCATGCCGTGGTGGCCAGTCTCAATACGCAATGGCAATTGCTCGCCGCGCTGGAAATCGACCTGCAATCTCGCTGGAACATTGCCGAATCAATCACCACCGACTTACAACTGTTGTTTGCTCAGCGTGAAGCCGTCGACCAGGACGCAACATTAACCTGGCAGCAAATCGCTATCACCGAAAACAGCATCACCTTTGTTTGGAAGATGGGCGATACCGTGTTGCCACCTATCAGCATTATCAAAATTCGCGCGGAGCAGCGTGTGCATCAGGTTATTCCTGAAAAACGTGTGTTCCGTGCTGTTATTCATTAGGAGTTTCTACCATGCCAATCATTGCCAGTGACATTACGTATCAACTCTCCGGAGGCGAGGCCAACGCTAATCCGAACGCGTCTCTGGGCGGTGTCATCAGCAGTGAAGAAATTGTCGATGCCGAATTGCATAACTTGTTTGATGTGGTCAGTGGTGATGAATCCGCTGCCGGTGATACCGAGTATCGCTGCATCTATGTGCTGAATAATCACGCCACGCTGGCCATGCTCAATACCAAGCTGTGGATCCAGTCAGCCAGTGCCAGTGAAGATTCAGCAGAAACAGTGGGTCTGGGGTCCAGTGCCATTTCCGCTACCGAACAAACGGTGGCCAATGAAAGCACCGCACCGAGCGCTGTGACATTTAGTGCGGCGGCCAACGAAGGGGCTGCATTAGCGATTGGCGATATCCCTGCTGGTGGCCACAAGGCTATCTGGATCCGTCGTGTTATCTCGGAAGGTGCCAGCGCGGCCAACAACGTCAGCATGACACTCCGCACCAAATGCGAAACGGCAGCGTAATCACCAATGATTAGAAATGCCCCGCCCAAGCATCCTGATTCAGCCAAATGGTATTGGCTGGAATGGCCTGCGGATGAGCTGCAAAAAGCCACTATCACCGATAGCAGCTGGAGCAGTACTGAAGGTTTGGTCATTGATGCGCAATCGCGTGATGGCTATCGCGTGGGTGTGCGGGTGTCGGGCGGTGTTGAGCTGAATGATTACGTGCTGACAAATCAAATCACCACAAACAACAGCGAAGTACTGCATGAGCAGCTCACTATTCGCGTTCGTGAATCAGGGCATTGATATGACGAATTACTGCACACAAGAAGACATGATTAAACGCTTTGGTGAAGCTGAACTGATTCAGCTCACCGACCACGATAATGTGGGTGAGTTGAACACGGACGTCCTCACTCGCGCCATATCTGATGCCAATGCTGAGATTGAAGGCTATCTCAGCAGCCGCTTCTCTGCACCAGTCACGCCGGTACCAACCACTTTAACTCGCGTGGCCTGCGATATCGCACGCTATTACCTGTATGACGACATGGCCACCGAGCATGTCAGCAAACGTTACAACGATGCAGTGGCATTTCTCAAAGGCATTGCCAAAGGTGATATCAGTATCGGCATCACAACTGAAGGCGAAAAACCAGTCAGCAAAAATACCGTCAAGATTGAATCAGGCGGCAATGTGTTCAACCGCAAAGACAAGAGCTTTATATGAGCATCAGCGCCGTTGAAGACCATATTGTCGACATCACCAAGCAGTCGCTTGGTGGAGCGCTGCGAGCAGTTGAAGTGTTGCCTAACGCATTAAACCTGGCACTGCTGAAAACCATATTGCCACTAGCGCCAGCGGTATACACCACTTTTCTGGGGGGCAGACCCGGCACCGTTGATACAGACGGTGCCACCATTAATGGTCGCTTTGATGTGTACATCATCACCCGTCATGTGGGCAATGACAGTGCACGTCGGCGCGGTGACAGCACCACCATCGGTGCCTATCAGATTATTGAACGACTGATTCCCGATCTGCATGACAGCAACATTACCGATATCGGTCGCTTGCGTCTGACCAACGTGCAAAATCTGTTCTCTATCCAGCTCGAAGAAACCTTCAAGTCTGCGTTATACGCACTGACCTTTGAATTGCCCAACATGCCTTTCAGCTACGAAGTGGACATGGATTCCCTGGATAACTTTGAACACTTCCACGCGGATTACGACATCCCTGAATTTGACTCTGCAGCCGAGCACAAAAAGTGGCTGCAGGACACGCCTGACTATGACACCAGCCATCCTGATGCACAGGATGATGTGACTGAACTGAATCAATAGGAGCCCGACATGATTAAAAAACTCAAACCCGCCACCGACAAAATCAAGGTTCGTGATCCCATCACCGGCGAGCATCTGCCTGCAGCGGGTAAAGACGTTGAGCTGACCAGTTACTGGCGTCGCCGTATGCGTGATGGCGATGTTGTGGATGCATCGGCAAAAGCTAATGCCACTAAAACACCTAAAGGAGCCTAATCATGGCAGAGAACATTTCGTTTGCTGAAATTCCGTTAAATATTCGCACGCCAGGTCAATTCATTGAGTTTGATAACACCCGAGCGGTACAAGGTCTGCCTACACAGGATCGTAAAATTCTGGTGATTGGTAATCGTCTGGCAGCCGGTGATGTTGCTGCTGAAATTCCGGTGCGGATCTTAAATGCCGAACAAGGTGAAGCCGCCTTTGGCCGCGGCAGTGTCATTGCCGCCATGCTCAAAGCGGTCAAAACAGCCAACCGGTCAACCGATGTCTGGGCGGTCGCGCTGGATGATGCCGATGCCGGTGTGGCGGCAACCGGTACCATTCTGTTTGCAGGCACGCCCAGCAAAGCACAAGTACTGACATTGTATGTGGCCGGTGAACGTGTCCAGGTAGCCCTGGCCACCACCGATACCGCCGCCACGGTGGCTACTAAATTGGTCGCACAGATTAATGCACAGACGGATTTACCAGTCACCGCTGAAGTCAATGGCACCACACCCGCACAGGTCGATTTAACGGCGCGTAATAAAGGTGAGCACGGCAACTTCATTGACCTGCGGATCACCTATTACCAAACCGACAAAAAACCTGAAGGCATGACCGTGACTATTACGCCAATGGCCGATGGTGCTGCAAATCCGGATATTGCCGATGCGTTGGCTGCGATTGGTGACGACCAGTTTTATACCATCATCAGCCCCTGGACAGACACGGCCAATATGGCGGCCATTGAAGCGGAACTGTCCGAGCGTTGGGGTCCAATGACCCAGAAAACCGGTCATGCGTTTGTTGGCCTGTCAGCAACGCATGCAGGCTTAAGCACCTGGGGCACTTCACGTAATTCAGTGCAAAGCAGTGCAGGCGGCTTGCATAACAGCCCAACACCACCGTGGGTATTAGCTGCAGCCTGGGCGGCGGTAGTGGAATTCAATGGTGCGATTGACCCGGCTCGTCCATTTCAAACACTGGCGGTACCAGGCGTATTGGCACCACCTGAAGAAAGTCGCTTTAATCGCGAAGAACGCAACATCCTCCTGAATGATGGTATCTCGACCTTCACCGTTGGCCAGGATGGCACCGTTTACATCGAGCGGGTGATTACCACCTATCAGCAAAATGCTTTTGGTGTCGACGATATCAGCTATCTGAACCTGAACACGAAATGGACCGTGGACTATATCCGCTATGCCGTGCGTACCCGTATTGCCTTACGTTATCCACGATTCAAACTGGCTGATGACGGCACTCGCTTTGCAGCGGGTCAGGCCGTGGTCACCCCCAGCATGCTGCGAGCTGAACTGTTGGCGCTGTTTCGTGAACTGGAAGAAGTGGCCCTGGTTGAAAACTTTGAACAGTTCAAAGCCGACCTGCAGGTGGTGCGAAGCAACACGGATCCAGACCGCGTGAACTCCATCATTCCGCCAGACATCATCAATCAGTTCCGAGTATTCGCGGCGGCTGTTCAGTTCCGTTTATAAGCCATTTAAATCATTTTTAAGGAGTACTAAAAATGTCACAAATTACCGGCCGTGCCTTAATCAAGATTAATGGCAACCTCCAAAAAAGCCGCCCCGGCGCCACCATTCGGTTGGGCGGTTTTTCTCGCACCACCCAGCTGGGTGATGACAGTGTGCATGGCTACAGCGAAGCCGTATCTTCACCCCGTATTGAAGCCACGTTTTCGCATGACAAGAACACCAATATGACGGAGCTGGATAACCTCACTGATGCCAGCATCATCTTTGAAACTGACTCAGGCAAAACCTACATCATGAGCGAGTCCTGGCGCTCTGATGACCCGGCCACGCTGAATACACAAGACGGTTCCATTCCGTATGTGTTTGAAGGCATCCGTTGCGAGGAACTGTAATGGCCACCGTGACCGTTCAACTCAAACACGGCTGGAAGATTGGCGAAACAGTTCACCATGAAGTCATTCTGCGTGAGCTAACCCCTGAAGACATTATCGAAGCCAGCCTGGAATCAGAACGCGCCGTGATGACCGAGCATGGTTATCAATTTATGACCAGCCCAACGTTGATGGGTGTCAATTCATTGCTCAGACAGATTGATAAAGTGGGTGATTTTAATGGTGCGGTGACGCGCAACATGCTCGCTCGACTTAATCGTGAGGATTTTGAGAAATTGCAGATGGAATCTGAATTACTCGACCAGGCAGCCATGGAGGCTGTCACTGAGCGGGGGCGAACTGATGCGTCTGGCGGAGATGCTGGAAACAACAATGCTTCAGATTAACCAGCAAGCACAGACGCAAGTTGACCATTTATATCGTTTGCCATTACGAAAGTTCATAAAAAGGCTTAGAGCTAAATGAGCGAGTTAAGCACCAAACTAGATATCAACGTCGGCGGAAATTTTACCCGCCGACTATCTGATAACAGCCGGAGTTTACAAAACTTTAGTAAAAATGGTCAGCGTCATCTGGGCATGCTAAGTCGAAGTGCAATGGGTGTTTCCAATGGAATCAACCTGCTAGGGAATCGCTATACCGCTATTCTGACCGGCGCGGCGGGTGCTGGAACGGTGAGAATGCTTGTTGGACTTGAGAGTCAGTTCACTCGCCTGGGTATTCAGGCAAATATGTCTACAGAAGAAGTGGCCAGCTTAAAAAAAGAAATATTTGAAACCGCAAATATGCCAGATATTCGATTAGGCGTTGATGAACTATTGAGTGCTGTTTCTGCGATTATCGAACAAACAGGTGACAAAGATTTCGTTAAGGAAAATATTCGTAATATTGGCTTAATGGCCAGAGCAACTGGAACTGCTGGTGCTGATGTCGGCAGGACGATGGCTGAGTTTCAAAAGAACGGCAACATTATGGCTGAAGGAGTACTTCTAGCTATAGATGGGTTTAATCAGCAAGGTAAAGCTGGTGCTTTTACGCTTGAAAATTTTGCGGCTATGGGGCCTAGGTTATTTGCAGCCTATGGTGCAATGCGATCACCTGAAATAGCTACATTTAATAAAGAGCTAGGTGCGACCATGCAGGTAATCCGGGCCGGAACCGGTACCAGCGAACAGGCGACCACGGCATTTGAAGCAATGCTTCGTACTTTCGCAGACACCGAAAAACTTAAAATTCTCCAACGCGGAGGTATACAGGTTTTTGATCTGGAGCAGCTTAAAAATGGCAGAAAAGAACTACGTCCAATTAATGAGCTGATGCAAGAAATTGTTGAGGTAACTAAAGGTGATATTACCAAGGTAAGCAGCATTTTTGATGCAGAAGCTATGCGTGCTTTTAATGGTTTAATCAAGGAGTTCAATCTAACCGGGCAGATGACCAGTCTTGACAAGTTCATGTCTATTCAAGCGGATGGAACCCAGACATTAGAGGATTCAGCCAGAGCTGCTGCCACAGCTGATGCGGCTATTCAAAGTCTCAAAAATGCCTGGCAGCAATTTGCGGATGAAAATCTGGCCGAGCATATTCGTGACATTGCTGACGCACTTAATAGCTTAGAACCGGAACAACTTCAGGAGGCATTAAATACCGCCAAACAAATTGCGATCGTGCTGGCGGGTATTTATGCCGCCAATAAGGTCTTGCGTATAGGCATGGCAGCTAAACGCGGTATTGGTGCTATGCGCGGGGGGAAAGGTGTTGGTGGTATAGCATCGGGTGGTCTCTCTGCCGCTACTGCGATGCCTGTTTGGGTAGTGAATATGCCAGGTGGCGGAATGATGCCAGGCGGAGCTGCCGGAAAAGTGGGTAAAGGTGCCCGTAGACCTGGCCGCTTTGGTTTGCTTCGAGCAGCACCGAACTTGAAAACCATCGGCATGATGGGTGCGGGTGCGGTTGGTACAGCAGGTTTGGCTGTGGGCGGGGCCGCATTGGCTGGATATGGCGTTGGCACCGGAATATATAAAGGATTGCTGGAGGACACCAAGCTGGCCGACTCCATCGGTGCGGCCATCGCCAAATCATTAGCGTTTTTTGGTAATGACCAGGCTCAAGCAGCGGTTGCCTCGCGTTCTCGATTAGAAATTGAGCTAAAAGGTGCCGATGCCACCGTGCGTTCGATTGAAAGTTCCGATATGGATATCAGCGTCGATACCGGGCGGGTGATGCAATGAGCGAAAATAACTTTCCTGATCAAGTTAAGCCATCAACTTATTGGCGCGATCAACTTCAGCCCGCATCATTTCGTGGCGTGAATTTCAAGGTCGAGACGCATGACCGGTCCGGTGGTCGCCGCGTTGAGGTGCATGAGTTTCCGTTACGTGATGAACCGTATCCAGAAGATTTAGGCCGTAAAGCACGCACCTATAACATTGAAGCCTATGTCATCGGCAACGATTATATTACGCAACGTGATGCGTTAATTGAAGCGATTGAACAGCCCGGCCCAGGCACCTTAGTGCATCGTTATTACGGCCAGATTCGTGTGCAGGCGGGTGAATTCCGGATTCGTGAATCCAACCGCGAAGGCGGTATGGCCAAGTTTTCGATCACCTTCCACCAAGCGGGTGAAGAACCTAAACCAATCGCCAGTATTGATACCCGGCAACGGGTTAATACCCGCGCTAATAATGCCATTGCTGCCACTACCAATAACTTTCAGCAAAACTACAGCGTCAGTGGCGTACCAGGCTGGGTGACGGATGCTTCTCAAACGGTATTAACGCAGCTGGACAGCGCACTGGCTTCAATTGGTGGCGCCAATCGTTTTATTGCAAATTCATTTTCACTACCCAATGAAATCGCCAGTAAAACGGTCGGCGTGATTGCCGGTTTATCCTCACTGTCCAATCTGAACAATATGCGTCCGTTATGGAATTTCGGTGGTCTGTTTTCATCGATTAATCGCACCACGCCAAGTCGCATACACCAGGCAAATAATCAACAAGCCGTCATTGACCTGGTAGAGCGTTCAGCAATTATTGAATCAGCCCGCCAATCCACCACTATTGAGTTTGCTTCTCAGCAGGATGCCATTGCGGTGCGTGATGAATTGGCCGTGGCTCTTGATGAAAAGATGCTCACGGCAGATGACGAAAGTTATCTGGCCATGCAAGATTTGAAAGTGGCCATGGTGCGTGATTTGACTGACCGTGCTGCCAAACTTACACAGCTCAGAAAGTACCCGCTGGGCGATACGATGCCTGCCTTAGTCATTGCCCATCAGCTATATCAAAACAGCAACCGTGACGCTGAAATCGTCTCGCGTAATCGTGTTGGCCATCCCGGTTTTGTTGCGGGTGGTAGCGTGCTGGAGGTGCTCAATGCATGATGTGGCATTAAGCGTAGCGGGCACAGAATGGCGCGGCTGGAAAGAAGTCCGGATCCGTCGTTCGATTCGTCAGATATCCTCAGAATTCACCTTGCGCCTCACCGATAAATGGTCTGAGAACATGCAGCCACGTCCGATAATTGAAGGCGATGCCTGCACCATCAAGATTGATGATCGCACTGTGATAACCGGTTTTATCGACGATTTAACGCCATTTTACGATGCCAATACCCATGGGGTAGAAGTGCAAGGCCGTGACGTCACCGGTGACCTGGTCGACTGCAGCGCACCCTCATTTCAATGGCGTGGTCGTTCATTGCTCGAAGGTGCCACCGAATTATGCAAACCTTTCGGAATACCTGTTCGCGCCACAGTCGACGTCTCACGACAATTCGACAGCCTTAAATCAGATGAAGGTGAAAGCCTCTTTGATGTCATCGAAACCGCAGCCCGCATTCGTGGCGTGTTGCTGATGTCTGACGGCCTGGGTGGCTTGGTGATCGGCCGGGCCGGAACAGAAAGAATGTCTGGCGCCCTGGTATTGGGTGAAAACATCAAAGCCGGAAACTGCCGGCGTTCAATGCGCGATCGTCACAGCAAATATACGGTCAAAGGCCAAAGCAACAATCCATTTACCGAAATCACCGCCGTTACGGCCAGTGCCGAAGATAAGCTGGTGCGTCGGTTCAGACCAAAAACCATCCTGGCTGAAGATGGCCTCGATATAGGTGGCTGCCGTGACCGGGCTATCTGGCATCGCAATACCGCATTTGCCAATTCCACGTCCGCCACATACACCGTCAATGGCTGGTATTTGGATGGCCAATTGATAGAGCCAAACAAGCTGATTGCCGTGCGTGATACGTGGCTGAAAATTAATGCTGATCAACTAATCAGTGATGTCAGTTATGTCATCGATGAGAAAGGTCTGCGCTGTGAAATTACCGTAGCCGACCCGGCTGCCTTTGACCTCAAAGAATTACCCGAGCCTGCTGATGAAGGGGCCATATTTTGAGAGCGCTACTGAAAACACTGGCGCCATTACGCCGGGGCATTGCACAGCTGCTGCGTGTAGGCCGTCTGATTCGTGTCAATGATGCCAAAACCATTCAAATGGTCCAGCTCGAAACGCTATCCGGTGAAGTCATCGAAGTGCCTCGCATTCAAGATTATGGTCTGACCTCTGTGCCGCTTCAGGAGGCTAAAGGCGTGGTCGCGGCTATCGGTGGCAAAACCAATGGTTACGTCGTGATCAAGATGGATGACCACCGATATCGACTTGTCAATCTGGAACCAGGTGAAGTGGCGTTATATGACGACCAGGGGCAATTCATCCACCTTAAGCGTGATGGCCACATTCATGCAAAAGCCAATACACAACTGACCGTCACCGCACCGCTGACCGTGTTTGAAGGTGAAATTAAGGCCACAGGTGAGATTACCGATCGCATTAATACTGGCGGCCTCAGCATGCAGGGCATGCGCACAACCTATAACGGCCATAATCATTCAGGCGATAGCGGTGGCAGTACAGGCACACCAAATCAGGATATGTCATGAGCGACTTTGTATTAGAAATGATCGTCGAGCCAAACAAGCTGCCACGCTTTGAGCTGGCCACGTCCGCTGCCGCCATGACCGATGAAAACAGTCTTCAGACCGCCGTGATCATGTCGTTATTTACGGACCGTCTGGCCAACACTGATGACGTGCTTCCAGACGATACTGATGACCGTCGTGGCTGGTGGGCAGATAGTTTAGTCACGGCTGTTGTGGACAATATCGGCTCACGGTTATACCTGCTGAATCGTGAAAAACAAACCACTAATGTCCTGCGTAAAGCCGAAGAATACGCCTATGAATCGCTGGAATGGCTGATTGAAGATGGCGTTTCATCGGCTATTCGTGTGGTGGCCACTAATCCACGTGATGGCTGGTTAAATCTCAATATTCAGATTGATCGACCTGGTGAAGAACCCACTCAATATAATTTTCTTTGGGAGGCTTTAAATGCCGTTTAATCGTCCAACTATCACAACTATAAATGAACGTATCACCGGTGATATCGACACCAACGTGCCGGACGGTCAGCCAAGGCTGAGACGGTCCTTATTCGGTGTGCTCGGCAAAGTCATTACGGGTGCTGTGCATGGTCTATATGGCTATCTGCAATACCAGGCACGTCAAATCCTGCCCGACACAGCAGATGAAGAAAATTTCGCCCGTCATGCATCACTGAAAAAAGTCATTCGCAAAGCGCCTGAATCAGGCACGGGTCCTATTCTGATTGTCGGCAATAATGGCGCAGTGATGGAGGCCGGAAAAAAATGGCAACGCAGTGACGGCATCATTTACGAGGTGACAGAGGAAGCCACCATCGCAGCTGGTCAGGCATTAGTCACTGTCATCGCCACCACAGCCGGTGCCAATACTAATGCGGCAGCGGGCACCACACTAAATCTGATTGAAACCGTCAGTGGCATTGATAGCACTGCTACGGTAAACGGTGACGGCATTACCGGTGGTGCCGATCTCGAATCACTCGAAAGCTGGCGTGCTCGCTATCTGGATCGTATTCAAAAACCGCCTCAGGGTGGCAATGCAAATGATTACGTGCAGTGGGCATTAGAAGTGCCAGGTGTGACACGAGCATGGTCTTATCCGCTCGAACTGGGCGAAGGCACCATTACCGTGCGGTTTGTCCGTGATGACGATGATGTCATTCCTACCGAACAGGATGTCGAAACCGTTGAGGCTTATATCAATGACCGACGTTGTGTCACATCAGTGCTCACTGTGGTGGCACCTATTGCCACACCAAACGATTTCACTATCGCATTAGTGCCTAATACATCAGTGGTCCAAGCCGCCGTCTTGGCTGAACTCACCGACCTATACCGACGCGAGGCCAAACCAGGCGGCACCATGCTGATCAGCCGTATTCGTGAGGCGGTCAGCATCGCGGCCGGTGAGTCAGATAATAACGTCGTTTCTCCTGCTGCAGACATCACCCATACCACTGGTCAAATGCCATTACTGGGGGATATCACATGGCAATGAACCAGCAATCTTATGCCAGCTTATTAACCAAATTGCTACCACGCGGCTTGCTCTGGGCGGAAACCGCGACCAATAAGCTGGGCAGTTTAATTAACGCTATGGCTGCTGAAATGGCCCGCATCGATGTGCGTAGTGATGACATGCTCAATGAAGCCGACCCACGCACCACATTCGAGCTGTTGCCAGACTGGGAACGCAACTACGGCCTGCCAGAAAACTGCTCTCTCGAAACACAAAATCTGGAAGAACGCATTGAATCACTGGTGGCCAAAGTCAATTTTGAAGGCAACTTAAGCATCCCATTTTTCATAGAACTGGCGGCATCAATTGGCTTTGACGTCACCATCACTGAATTCGATGTGTATACCTTTGAATCCAACGTTGAAGCGCCGTTCACTGATATTGAGTGGCGCTACGTCTGGCAGGTTAACGCGCCAGAAGAAACGGTTACCTATAAATCGGTTGAAAGCGACGTAGAAACTGCATTTGCCAGCTGGGGTAATGACCTTTTTGAATGCACTTTCCAGCGTACTAAACCAGGTCATACCCGAGTTTTATTCACTTATGGAGGTCAATAAACGTGGATCCACGTAAATACAAATCAGGTGCTGTAGAAACACCACCAGAACCCCTAGAAAGTCCATCTGAGGGCTATCCTTCACCCGGTAATCCAGCGTCAGGTATACCTGCCACAGTTCCAGGTGCATATCATATGTACGCTATAACTGAGGAAATGCGTAATGTCATTGTTCAGGCTGGACTGACACCAGATTATGAAGATCTGACCCAGTTTTCGCAGGCCATTCAAACATTGGTCGCTCCTAAAGCTTCTCAAGCAGAAGTAGACGCTGGAACAATTGATACAAAGTTTGTCACACCGCAAAAACTTCGATTTGGCTTTTCATCTTTATTCTCAACTAACGGATATGTTGCATTTCCATCTTGGTTGGGCGGGTTCATTATTCAGTGGGGCTATGTAACAGGTGTTACTACAACCGGAACTCCATATAATTTTCCAATGGCTTTCACAACTGCTTGCTATGGGGTTTTTGTTCAGGACCAAGGTTCATCGGCAGCGGCCAACGTCTCATATCACGCAGTGGATGGTATAGGTTTATCTTCAGTGGATATCGTGGCTAATAATAGTAGCGGTGGCAGCGCGTTCTTTCTGGCAGTTGGTAAATAAAGGAATAGTTATGCGGAAAATTACATTAAACGAGAACGGTACCATTGAGCATTTATGGCCATTCAACGCCCCTGAATCTGCTGTTGAAGTGCCGGACAACGTTGCTGTTGATCTTCTTAATAATCGCAATAGTAAGGCGCTCATCGAGGGTGAGGTGGTTGAGTTTACGCCAGCATTTAATTTTACCAACGCATTTGAGATTAAGTTGAGTGAGGTAGTTGCAGCTTATAAGACAGCTATGATGCCCATTAAAGCGAATTATACTGACGAAGATATTGCCAGCTTTCCAACGCAAGAATCGGAGGCAAAAGCTTGGAATGCTGATAATAATGCTGAAACAGAGCTGCTTGATTATATGCTGGCTAATCGCCCCAGTATCGATAAACCAACACTGGTAACTCGCATTCTCGCAAACGCAGTTATTTACAAACAGATTGCTGGTCCTGCTATTGGCAAAAAACAGCATTTTGAAGACCTTCTTTATGCATTACTTGAACAGCATGAAGATGCAGAACAGCCTGATGTTGCTCAATCAGATTTTGATGCCATTGTCGTGGACTTCATCTGATGAATCCTGTGCAAAAAGTCAGATGGGAAGAGCTTACCGAAGAGCAGCAAAAAGCCTATGGCAATGGCTGTGGCCCCAAGTGGGCGCCGGTTTGGGCTAAAAAGCTTTTATTCGGATGGTTCTTCTCTGCCAGTTGTAAACGCCATGATTTTGCCTATGCACGGGGCGGTGATGAACTCGACCGCTATGAAGCTGATCAGGGTTTCAAGGACGCCATGCTCGATGATGTGAAACGATTATCCTGGTATCTGCAACCAATGGCCTACACCGAAGCCTGGTCGTTTTATGCCATCGTCCGCACCTTCGGAAGCACCTCATTTGACTATGGTGAATACAAAACTCTTCGGGAAATCCTCCAATGACCCAGCAACAAACCGACACCATAAAACTATCTCACGATATCCATTTCTACTGTCAGCAACTTGAAAAGACCGAACTGGACGTTGAGCAAAAGAAGCTATTAAAGACAATTGATGGTTTAGCTTTCCATATTTTCACTAGTCCAAAAATCATACTGGAGCCGACTGATGGAAAATAATATTCTGCCTAACGGAACACGAGTCAAAGCATTCAAAACCGCTGATTTTAATTCTGATTTTGCTGTCGGTATCATTGATGGTCATTCACACCATACTGGTCCGACAGATTCACCAGATAACAGCTTTTATTTTGTCCTGGAATACACAGCTAAAAACACGCCACCAAATATCATCATGACGCCATTCGTCGACCCCGATCCGGCATATCACTTTGAACCAGTAGAAGGCCAGATTTCAGTTGACCAGTACCCCAGTGGTATACCCGTCTTGGCATCGAATAATGATGATTTTACCTCACCAGTAGAAGGCATCTTATCCGGCCAGCTTTACCTCAATTCAGAGCAGCTTTTTAACGTCAAACACTTATCTGAATCTCTCGGCATGTTCACTGAGTCAGTCTTCACCCATGCACGCCTGACAGATGAATCCATTCCAGTCGAACCAAATCCTGTTGACCCAACACCAGTGGATCCTGTTCCAGAACAGCCAGAACAGCCAGAAGAACCAAATACACCTATTAATAAATCCCAGTTATATGGCTTACTGACCCAATTAACCAACCTGGTAAACAACAAAACAGACACCGCTGCAGCCATGCGTTCAGTATCCGACCTGTACAGCAAACCAGATGAAGTTCTCGATGAACTTGCAACACTAAGGGAAATTGTCAGACAATCAGCCTGACCATATATAAGGACTGATTCATGGAACCATCAATACTCGACCACCTGCCAAACATTCAAGTAATCAAAACCGGTAAAACCTACTCAGTTGACTGGGACTACAAAGCCACGGAGATTGATGCTGTACTTGATGAGAAATCAGACTATATAAATGGCTATTTAAACGGCCTTTATAACCTATTAAATGCCATTCAAAAGCTACCAGATACATACAACTTTGGACACCGAACAGGGCGAATCACTGGGCTAACTAAAGCACAAGCTGACGCATTCGTAGATGCCCTAAAGTACCTTTACTACCCAATCATCACAGAATGCTATAAATCAGCCAGTCCTGCAACATCCTAAAGTCGTAAACCAAGTGACGGCGAGTCGCAATCCATGTGGCGCGCTACATTTAGTAAAAATACCTTCAATATTGCCCGCAATTACTTGTGTGATGTTTTAGGCGCTCCACTAAAAAATCGTAAAGGGCAAGGTTACTATTATGATCTGAAATCAGGTGAAACCTATGAGTTGCCGGGGCTGTGGTTCAGCGCCAAAGAAATTATCTCGCTCGCATTACTCGAACAGCTCAGTGAAACACTGCAACCTCAAGTCGTAAAACAACTGCTGCATCCCATATCTGAACGACTTCACCATCTTTTATCTAAACAACAGGTTAGCCAACACGACTGGCAACACCGCATCAAAGTCGTGAGTCAGTGGCAACGTATCTGCGAACCAGAGCACTTTATCAACGTAGCGCATGCTCTATTGAAAAGACAGCAACTGGAAATCGACTACTGGCAATGGCAAACCGACACCACAGAAAGCCGCATCATCAGCCCACAGCGACTCGTTTATTATCGTGATAACTGGTACCTCGATGCTTGGTGCCACAAACGACAAGCCTTACGTATCTTTTCGATTGATGCGATTCAACAAACCAACACAATAGCTGAAACAGCCACGGATATTGATAGCGAACAGCTAAACGCCCATGTGATGCCCGGCTATGGCATTTTTGCCGGACAGGTTCAAGGTAACGCCCAACTCAAATTTTCTAAAGCCATCTCCACACGTAGTAGTCGGGAAAGCTGGCATCCCGATCAACAAAGTGACTGGACCGAGCAGGGTGAATATCTGTTATCCGTTCCCTACAGCGATAACCGTGAGCTCATCCGCGACATCATGCGGTTTGGCAGTGATATAGAGGTGTTAGCCCCAGAAACCCTGCGTGGAGCAATCAAAGCAGAACTTGAAAAAACACTGAAAAAATATGTTTGAGTCTCAGGATTTAGGACTCAAAGGTGAGAGGATGCAAGCTAAACCAATTTATATTGAGTGAATATGGAAGCACTAACCGACCTAAAAGCTATTCTGCATTCAAAACGGGCCAATATTTATTATTTGGAAAAATGCCGTGTCATGCAAAAAGATGGTCGTGTGCTTTATCTCACAGAAGAGAAAAATGAAAACCAGTATTGGAATATACCGATTGCCAATACGACATGCCTGCTGCTGGGGACTGGTACCTCGATTACTCAGGCAGCTATGCGCATGCTGGCTTCAGCGGGTGTGTTAGTTGGGTTTGCCGGAGGTGGTGGCACACCTTTATTGATGGCAAATGAAATAGAGTGGTTATCTCCGCAAAGTGAATATCGTCCGACAGAATACATTCAAGGCTGGATGCAGTTCTGGTTTGACGATAGCAAACGCCTCGAAGCCGCCAAGCAATTTCAGCAAGAAAGAATAAATTTTCTAAGACAGGTATGGAGCAAGGATCGAGATTTGAAGGCTGAAGGCTTCAATATGGATGATCCAGTTATACAAAGGGCGTTAGAAAACAGTCTGCAAAAAGTGTCAGCCGCCAACAAGGTTAGTGGTTTATTGCAAGGAGAAGCTGAACTCACCAAACAACTTTACAAATTTGCTGCTCGTACCACGGGTTATGGTGGCTTTACCCGTGAGCGGGAAGCGATTGATACCGCTAACACCTTTCTGAATCATGGAAATTATCTTGCCTACGGACTGGCAGCGACAACACTCTGGGTTTTGGGGATTCCACATGGCTTTGCGGTGATGCATGGCAAGACAAGGCGGGGCGCATTAGTGTTTGATGTGGCGGATTTAATCAAAGACGCTTTGATTCTGCCCTGGGCATTCATCTGTGCCAAAGAACAAAGTACAGAACAAGAATTTCGGCAGCAGTGTTTGCAGGCTTTTACCGATCATCATGCCTTGGAGTTTATGTTTAACCAAGTCAAAGAGATCGCCCTTAAACAAGAGTGGGAGACAACCGTACCATGATGGTAACCTTTGTCTCGCAGTGTGAAAAAAAGGCTCTTCCCCGAACCAGAAGGGTTTTGGATGCTTTTGCCGATCGGATTGGCGATAACACCTGGCAGACGGTAATTACTCAGGAAGGACTTAATGCCGTCAGAAAGCTCCTGCGAAAAACAGCCAGCAAAAACATGGCTGTATCGTGTCATTGGATAAGAAGTCGTTCACTTTCGGAGCTGCTTTGGATTGTAGGTAACAAGAATAAATTTAGCCACGATGGCCGGGTGCCAGTCAATCGCACTATCACGAATCAACTTCAGCGCGATGATTTAAATAACTGGCCATTATTACCGGTTATTCGTGCGTTGACTTGTCTCGCAGCACTGTTACACGATTGGGGTAAAGCCAATGCCCGCTTTCAACAAAAACTAAACAAAGATTTTAAAGGCAGCCCGTCAGATCGGTTACGTCATGAGTGGGTGTCTTGCCTACTATTAAATGCACTGATTGTTGATACTGATAATTCAGATACGGATGAAGGTTGGTTAGGCAGGCTTAATCGAGGTGAACTGGATGAAGCAGACATTCTGAAAGCCTTAAATAATGTATCTGCAAAACCACTAAAAGAGTTGCCTCCAGTTGCTCAGCTTATTGCATGGTTAATTCTTACGCATCATAAATTGCCTGCGCTTGATGAGAAGGATGCATCTAAGGGAAGTCAATGCAGCAGCCTAGATAATTTGTTGTCATTGATCGAAAAAGACTGGGGTTATGAGAACCATAAAGGCGGCGAACTGATAGATTGTTTGACCTTTCCAGGTGGTCTACTAACAAATTCCAAAAAATGGTTATCTCAGCTAAAACGATGGTCCGGAAAATTGCTAGCTTGTCAGGAGATTATTGCCCAAGCCAACGCCGATGGAAGCTATCGCGTTTTATTGCATCATGCGCGTTTATCATTGATGCTGGGCGATCATTATTTTTCTTCTCTCGATATTGATAAAACCGGACATTGGCAAAATGACACCGGCTTGATTGCCAATACGCAAAAAGATAAGTCTCCTAAACAAGCGCTGGATCAACACCTGTTAGGCGTTTATGAAAGTGCAAAAATAATGGTTGGCAGATTACCGGCATTTGAAAATGATTTGGCCCCAAGCTTTAATACCACCGCATTAAAACGACAAAGCTCGCAAAAATTTAACTGGCAAAACATTGCCGCCAGAAAAGTGCGGGATTGGCGTCAAACCTGTGGTGATGCCAAGAAAGGATTCTTTGCCGTCAATATGGCCAGTACCGGTTGCGGTAAAACCTTTGCTAACGCCAAAGTCATGATGGCTTTATCGGAGGAGGGCGACACGCTGCGTTACATCTTAGCGTTGGGCTTACGCACTCTCACATTACAAACTGGCGATGAGTATCGCGAACGTATTTTTACAAATAGTGATGGTAGCGATCTCGCCGTTATGATCGGTTCAAAAGCGATTACTGATCTGCATTATCAGCAAACACAGAATGCTGATAATGTCGAAGTAAAGATGGGTTCGGAATCAGCTCAAAGCTTATTGGCCGAATCCGATGATGTGATTTACGACGTTGAGCTACCCGAAGATGGCTTAACGACTGTGTTACAGAGCACCAAAAGTCGTAAATTACTCTATGCCCCGGTGCTTGCTTGCACAATAGACCATATTATTGCTGCCACCGAAACAACGCGTGGCGGGCGTTACATTCTGCCTGCGTTACGTTTAATGTCTTCTGATCTAGTCATTGATGAAGTGGATGACTTTACTGGCAGTGATTTGATTGCTATCGGTCGCCTGATTCATTTGGCCGGTATGCTGGGACGTAAGGTGATGATTTCGTCCGCCACAATTCCACCGGCAATGGCTGAGGGCTACTTTAATGCTTACCTTGAGGGCTGGTCTTTATACTGCCAAACGCGTCATGTCAGCCCATTAATCGGTACGGCATGGATTGATGAGTTCACTACTAAAACGAATGAGTTTGCTGCTAGTCGGAAGCATGTACTAGATTACCGGCAAGCGCATGACAAGTTTATCGAGCAGCGTGTCGATAAATTAAGCAATCAGCCGGCAAAACGTAAAGCACTGATTGTTGATTGCCAAGAGGCAATGCAATCAGTCAGTGATGACAATACACTCACCAAAAGACATCTATGGTTCAGTCAGATCGCTAAGGCTACGCTCGACAGTCACAAACAGCATCATACACAGGATGATAAAACTGGCTTAAATGTCTCCTTTGGCGTTGTCCGTACTGCCAATATTCAGCCCTGTGTTAAGTTGACTCAGTTTTTATTGGGTTATGACTGGCCCGATAATATTGCCGTGCGTGTTATGGCCTATCACAGCCGGCAAGTTTTACTGCTGAGGCATGAGCAAGAAAAACACTTGGACGCCGTTTTAAAACGCAAAGAAAAAGCGAATGAACAACCAGCTGCTTTTGGAAATACTGTTATTCGGCAACATTTAGATGAAATCAGAGAAGCACAGCCAGCCACCACCGATGTGCTGTTTATTCTGGTTGCCACCCCGGTAGAGGAAGTCGGCCGTGATCATGATTTTGACTGGGCAGTGATTGAGCCCTCGTCTTATCGTTCGATTATTCAGTTAGCTGGTCGGGTTCGACGGCACCGTGAGACTGAGGTAAAGCAGCCAAATATAAGCATCTTGCAATACAACTGGCGGACCATTAAACAGGGTGATAAGGCCCGAGAACCCCGTTTTTGCTGGCCGGGTTATGAAAGCAAAGGCAAGCTACCGCAAAAGCATAAAGATGAGCCAATAAAATATGCGGCCATGACAAGTCATGATTTGATTGAGGTCGTAGATATCAAACGGATAGGCGAACGGCTCGACGCCATTCCGAGAATTCAGCAGCGTCAGAAAAATAGTAAAACTGCTATGGCGTTGCTGGAACATGCTGTCATTGACAGCCAACTGACATATTACGATGGGAAAAGCCCGGAAACTTTACAAGGCTATTTGCAATGGTACTGGCATCTCACTGCCTTGCCGCAAAAACTTAATCGTTTTCGCCAAAGCAATAAAAATATTCAGCTTTACCGGATCGCCAACCATTTGGACGACAGTTATTTCACCGATCGTAATCTACAAGGCAAGTTTCAATACGATATTTATGGAGACTTAATCAATCAGGATGATTCATACAACATCACAGCTCAGTCTCTGTCAGCAACACACTCAGAAAAGCTCTGGCTACAACGAGATTATTTGTCGTTACTGCAAAAACAGGCAGAACATCAGGATATGTCTCTAACTCAGACAGCGATGCGCTATGGCGAAATCAATCTGAATATTTATTCTGAAAATGAAAACAATGCATATCACTACAACGATCAATTTGGCTTGTATAAAAAGGAGAGAGAAGATGCTTGATCCCGCGATCACAGCTTTTTTTGCAGAACGTAAGGAGGGCTGGTTAAAAAAGAATCTCAAACCCGATATGAGTGAAGCAGAAAAATCCCAATTAGAAGACGAGTCTGCAGCGATATTTTCTCTGGAAAACTGGTTGCCGAATGCAGCCAAAAGAGCCGGTCAGATGTCGATTGCAACGCATCCTTGTACTTTTTCCCACCCGAGTGCCCGGAAAAATAAAAATGGCTATGTCACCAGTGTTATCGCTGATGCAGAAAGAAGACCGGATGGGTATCTGCGAACAGGCAATACCACTGTAAAAATGGATGCGCTTGGCAATGCTGCTGCACTTGATGTGTATAAGTTTCTTTCTGTTAGTTGTGAAAATGGTAAGACCGTTATTGAGCATATTCAGTCTGATACTGAACTGGCAAAAGCTTTACTGGATATTAACTTAGCTGGCTATGATGAGTTGAAATCTGGATTTATGGCCATGGCCTCATCAGATAAAACTCAAAGGACAAGTTCAAAAATCAAGCAGGTATATTTTCCGGTCGGCAATGGTTACCACCAGATATCGGTTCTCAGCAATTCAGGGTTGATTTTCGAGCTACGCAAACGCATTGACGATTTGCGTTTTTCCGAACAAGTTAAAGCCGGACGGGAATTACGGCGTAAAAATGCCTATTCTGAATCGGGTTACAGAGAAATATTCGATGTAGCAACGATTGGTTATGGTGGCACCAAGCCACAAAATATCAGTGTGCTGAACAATCAATATGGTGGTAAAGCACATCTATTATTATCGGTTCCGCCTGTTTTACAGCAACGCGAAATCCGTTTTCCGACCAAAAACTTCTTTACACAAACTCTACGTTATTTTGATTACAGAGACATTTTTGAGCGACTAGACAATGTCTTCAAAATTGATCGGGATGGCCAGATTCCACTGGAAAAAGTCCGGACAGCCAGAGATCGCTGTCTGGCCGATATCTTAGAAGAAATTCTGCAAAAAATGATGGTTTTACGTGTTGCTTCGACAAAGCATTTCAGGCCAGAAAACAGTGGCATTGGCGCTGCGCAAAAAATCTGGTTATGTGAACAATACAAAGATGATCGGGCAAGTCAGGAGGACTGGTTATCAACGATTTGTGAACAAATCTCTGTCTGGATTGCATCGGGCTACCGCCAAACTGTGAAGCAGAGAATCACGCTTGGAGAGGCTGAGCGACAATTTATCCGTGACTACATTGAAGACCACAAGGAGATGCTCAAATGAACGGCAATCTCATCCATTTACCCCATCTTAAGATACAAAATGCCAATGCGTTATCCAGCCCTTTTACGATCGGCTTTCCAGCAATGACGGCATGGTTAGGGTTTGTCCATGCGTTGCAGCGTAAATTAAATGCAGATGGATTATCAGTCACTCTGCCTGCTGCAGGTGTGGTTGTGCATCAGTTTCAACTGCAAACTCATAAAGGGCAGGGAGATTTTGTTCACTCGATTATCGGTACTGGCAATCCGCTCGAACCCAAAACCGATAAAGATAAACCCAGAGGCAATGCTGTACGGCCTTCTTTTATCGAAGAAGCACGTTGCCATCTGGAGGTTAGCCTCGTCATCGAATTTGGGGACATTGAAGCGCAGGATGAACAGCGAATGCTGGAGCTACTGCATAAATATGTACTTGGTCATATGAAATTGGCAGGTGGCGATATTTTGAATTGTCAGCCGCCGGAAATTGTCCGGGATTTTGGTAAAGCCATGCAAAAATTGATGCCCGGTTACGCCCTTACTGAGCGCCGGGATCTGATGAAAGTCGCGATGGCCGACGGACAGGATGCGATGGATGCCATGTTGGATTATCTGGCGATTCACCATACCTGTAGTAATGAATTTATCAATGATGAAGAAAAAGTCAGCTGGCAGCGCCATCGCAAATCCACTGGATCTCTCGGCAAAACTGGCTGGATTGTGCCGATTGCTACCGGTTTTCAGGGGATCAGTGAACCTGATACAGCTCAAAATCAACGCGATCCCGAAGCGCTACATCTTTTTGCCGAGAGCATTGTGACACTGGGTGAGTTCAAAATGCCATTTCGTTTTAAAGACCCGGATGAATTGCTTTGGCGCTACCACGTGGATCAAGAAGATCAGCTTTACCTATGTATTCAGCAAGCTTACGAAACTGAATTTATTAACGACGATTACTGATTTACTCAAGGAGAAACACCATGGCTAAAAAAGAAAACACTGCATCTGTTCTGGCATTTGAGAAAAAACTAGTTCCCTCAGATGGTTATATGTATGGCTGTAAGTGGGACGATAAAGCTGACGCAGCACCGCTTGTCTTAAATGAAAAATCTGTGCGCGGCACGATTTCTAATCGCCTGAAGCCGGCGTTGCAGAAAGATCCTGTCGCGCTCAACAATGAGGTGGAGAAACCTAATCTGCAGACAATCGATGCCTGTTCACTTGGTCCGCAGCAAGATACATTGAAATTACATTTCACACTCAAAGTATTAGGCGGCTTAAAACAACCTTCAGCTTGTAACAATGCGGCATTCAAACAAAGTTACCAGCAAGCCGTAACGGATTATCTTGATAAACACGGTATGAGTGAACTGGCAAAACGTTATGCGCTGAACATCGCCAATGCCCGATTTTTATGGCGAAACCGGTTTGGTGCTGAAAATATTGAGGTTGAAGTAAAAGCATTGAATCATGGCGCCGAACAAAAGTGGGCGTTCGATGCACTTGCGTTCAATCCGCGTGATATGACTGTTACCAACCCACAAGTTGACAGCCTTGCCGAAAAAATTGCGGCTGCTTTAGCCAGCGATGATAATTTCTTGATGCTGGATATCACCTGCTACGCCAAAGTGGGTAAAGCGCAAGATGTCTATCCAAGCGAGGAGCTTGTGTTGGATAAGGGTAAAGGCAATAAAAGTAAAATTCTCTACGCCGTTGATGATAATGCTGCAATGCACTCGCAAAAAATTGGTAATGCGATCCGCACCATTGATACCTGGTATCCGGAACACAGTGATCCAGTTACATCAGCAGGCCCTATTGCCATTGAACCGTACGGTGCTGTTACCAATTTAGGCAAAGCATTCAGAACACCTTCCGACAAACAGGACTTTTATAGCTTTTTTGATGGCTGGGCCAGGGGCGAACAACTTGAAACTGCTGAAGATCAGCATTATGTGATGGGCGTTCTTGTCCGTGGTGGTGTATTTGGTGAGAGCGATAAATAGGAGCAGCGCATGGATCATTATTATGACATTAACCTGTTACCTGATCCGGAGTTTCCTGTAACGCTATTAATGAATGCAATTTACAGCAAATTTCATAAAGCGCTATGTGATGTAGAAGCGAATAATATCGGTGTTAGCTTCCCCAACCACAATATCACGCTGGGAAATGTGTTACGTATTCATGGTGATGAAGCAGCATTAAACGCCTTGCAGCAACAAAACTGGATTGGTGGCATGAGTGGTTACTGTACTGTCAATTCAGTTTTATCTGTTCCGGATAGGGCAAAATTTAGAACAGTAAGCCGTAAACAAACCACGATGAGTCAGTCAAAACTGAGACGACTAATTAAGCGTGGCAGCATCAAAGAAGACGAAGTCAAACAGTACAAGGAAAAAATGTTTAGTAATGGCTTAACCAATCCGTATTTAGAATTGGTGAGCACCTCAACCGAGCAAAAACATCGTCGTTATATTCAGTTTGGTGAACTGAAAGACCAAGCTGTTAGTGGGCAATTTGATAATTTCGGATTATCCAAAACTGCCACAGTACCATGGTTTTAAAATCCTCGAATTCGAGGACTTTAAAATAAGCAAGATTTACCCCTTTATTTTTTGCTCTTTAAAAAATAGTTTAATAATTAATAAGTTACAAATAGTCAGATCATCATTCATAATAAGTACAGAATGATGGTAAATGATTGTTGTAACTTATTTTTTTTGCGTTAAACTTCAGTTCACTGCCGAACAGGCAGCTTAGAAACGAAGCCAGAGGCTAGAAACGCCTTTATCTTATGTTCACTGCCGAACAGGCAGCTTAGAAATGCAATGGTGTAAGGCTGCAATAATTTATCAAGTTCACTGCCGAACAGGCAGCTTAGAAATTCATAAGCTTGCAACCAACTTAAAAAATGAAGTTCACTGCCGAACAGGCAGCTTAGAAATAGAGAAAATAAACATGTCCGAAAAACTACATGTTCACTGCCGAACAGGCAGCTTAGAAATCCAGTTAGAGCAGCCGACGAAGAATGCTTGGGTTCACTGCCGAACAGGCAGCTTAGAAAAATGGCATACATTGAAACTGGTTGATGGCATCGTTCACTGCCGAACAGGCAGCTTAGAAAAATGTAACCAGACCGGGCAACGCTTTGCTAGCGTTCACTGCCGAACAGGCAGCTTAGAAAATGTGGAGGCCATTGAGCATGTTCCAGGTCGAGTTCACTGCCGAACAGGCAGCTTAGAAACAGTTAAACCGTTTTAAATGATTATTTTTATCGTTCACTGCCGAACAGGCAGCTTAGAAAGCTGGATAAATCTTCGTGACGTAACAGCCAATGTTCACTGCCGAACAGGCAGCTTAGAAATTAAAAAGCTGATGCGCGATCCGCTGGCCAGTGTTCACTGCCGAACAGGCAGCTTAGAAATGTGCCAGCAGCCATTCGTCCCAAACGTCTTGGTTCACTGCCGAACAGGCAGCTTAGAAAACATTGTTTGGATAGTTGTTTGAGCCGTAACCGTTCACTGCCGAACAGGCAGCTTAGAAAATTTGCTGCTGATATCGCTCTTCAATCGCTTTGTTCACTGCCGAACAGGCAGCTTAGAAACAACCAGTTGTCAGCTTTGCATAAAGCTCGGCGTTCACTGCCGAACAGGCAGCTTAGAAAACCAGAATGGACGCGGTATGCTGGCCTTATCGTGTTCACTGCCGAACAGGCAGCTTAGAAAGAATCACCAGTGATTGCAGATACTCGACATTTGTTCACTGCCGAACAGGCAGCTTAGAAAGCAGCATGTGGCTGATTGGCGCGATAGGTGTTGTTCACTGCCGAACAGGCAGCTTAGAAAGTAAAATAAAAGCCGATATCCGGCTAATTGGTGTTCACTGCCGAACAGGCAGCTTAGAAATGAATGAACAGATGCCGAATGACAAAATCAATGTTCACTGCCGAACAGGCAGCTTAGAAATTTGACGCAACTATAAGTGGCGCGCAACTTGTGTTCACTGCCGAACAGGCAGCTTAGAAATATTTGGCTGGCGACAAACTCAGGCGACAATTGTTCACTGCCGAACAGGCAGCTTAGAAAGACATGGTCGATAACGAAAAAATACGATTACTGTTCACTGCCGAACAGGCAGCTTAGAAATGCAACAGAACCTATTCAAGCCAGCTGATGATGTTCACTGCCGAACAGGCAGCTTAGAAAAACACCATCAAAAGCAGTTGAACACAAGCCACGTTCACTGCCGAACAGGCAGCTTAGAAACTGGCGAATAACCATAGAGCCGCTTTCATAGCGTTCACTGCCGAACAGGCAGCTTAGAAAGGCGGCAACCATGTATTCAAATCGCTGACAAAGTTCACTGCCGAACAGGCAGCTTAGAAAAATAAAACTAATGCGGCGTGGAGGTTTTAACAGTTCACTGCCGAACAGGCAGCTTAGAAATGTGGCAACACTTCTGCCGCCGTATCTGTTGCGTTCACTGCCGAACAGGCAGCTTAGAAAAAAGAGGAAAGCTTGTGTATTGCGTTCTAATCGTTCACTGCCGAACAGGCAGCTTAGAAACAGTAATAGGATTAATGGAATTAGATATTTCATTGTTCACTGCCGAACAGGCAGCTTAGAAAACTACGGGACTATTGGGAAGCCGAAGGTTACTGTTCACTGCCGAACAGGCAGCTTAGAAATAGATGCTCTACAGCATGCCTGGTTAACTGATGTTCACTGCCGAACAGGCAGCTTAGAAAAAATGGGGCTATGGGAAAGTTATTGGCTGGTTGTTCACTGCCGAACAGGCAGCTTAGAAATACAAGTTGTAGGAGAGGGAAACATTGATATCGTTCACTGCCGAACAGGCAGCTTAGAAACGCTCCTGATTACCTCGGGAACGGGTTTTGATGTTCACTGCCGAACAGGCAGCTTAGAAATTGCCAGCAAAAAAGACCTGGCATGTATCGGGGTTCACTGCCGAACAGGCAGCTTAGAAAGACGGCGTAATCGACGCCACACTCGATAAAATGTTCACTGCCGAACAGGCAGCTTAGAAAATCAATGGAAACCTTAAGCGGCGTACCTGATCGTTCACTGCCGAACAGGCAGCTTAGAAAACCTGATGAGGTTTTGAATCTGTCAAACCGCCGTTCACTGCCGAACAGGCAGCTTAGAAATTATACCAAGTCGTAGTTCGGCTCAACCCCACGTTCACTGCCGAACAGGCAGCTTAGAAATCAGACCTTGATTATCCACCCAACCAAAAACAGTTCACTGCCGAACAGGCAGCTTAGAAACCACGAAAATACCCCGAACTTGGTCAGGGGTGGTTCACTGCCGAACAGGCAGCTTAGAAAAATTGCACCAACGTTTCAACCCTTTTAATCATGTTCACTGCCGAACAGGCAGCTTAGAAAAGTTAGTACAAACTGTGAACCATTCCACATAAGTTCACTGCCGAACAGGCAGCTTAGAAAAACAGAAACGGTCGGTGGCGTGTACAAGTTACGTTCACTGCCGAACAGGCAGCTTAGAAAATCTGCAGGCGGGTATTCGGGCAGATCTCTTAGTTCACTGCCGAACAGGCAGCTTAGAAAATCTGAAATCAACTTACCCATTACGCACCCCCGTTCACTGCCGAACAGGCAGCTTAGAAACAGGGCGCGACACATCAGTTTGGTGATGAAAGGTTCACTGCCGAACAGGCAGCTTAGAAATTTGTTAAAAAGGGTCGGCATCAGATCCGGTTGTTCACTGCCGAACAGGCAGCTTAGAAAATACAGCGCGACTCAGCGCGTGCAGCCAAAACGTTCACTGCCGAACAGGCAGCTTAGAAACGTATCTCGGGATATCTGAAGCCGATGAACAAGTTCACTGCCGAACAGGCAGCTTAGAAAAACAACAGCGAAGTACTGCATGAGCAAATAACGTTCACTGCCGAACAGGCAGCTTAGAAAAGCGGTTGCCCTTGGACATATTCGGACCGGCGGTTCACTGCCGAACAGGCAGCTTAGAAATTATGCGGTATTTGATTCGCTACCGTATGAAAGTTCACTGCCGAACAGGCAGCTTAGAAATTTGCAGGATTGGTGACGTTTTTTCTGTGTGAGTTCACTGCCGAACAGGCAGCTTAGAAAATATCGATATGCGTGGTCCTCGCTCACCGAGACGTTCACTGCCGAACAGGCAGCTTAGAAAAATTAAGCCAATCAACACCAGGCGAACGGCACGTTCACTGCCGAACAGGCAGCTTAGAAAAATGCAATGCACTGGTTGCCTGGCACGAGAAAGTTCACTGCCGAACAGGCAGCTTAGAAATTATAATACCCGGATGATGACGGCAGGAGGCCGTTCACTGCCGAACAGGCAGCTTAGAAAAACACTACGCCAGCACGGACCCTTTTAATACGGTTCACTGCCGAACAGGCAGCTTAGAAAAGATGCGGGTGTCATTAATCAGGGCGGGCAGAGTTCACTGCCGAACAGGCAGCTTAGAAAGATGCCGTGGTGGTCTTCGTCACCATCATGAAGTTCACTGCCGAACAGGCAGCTTAGAAAATTGCGGCGCGTCATTTGTGTTCAAGTTGGGAGTTCACTGCCGAACAGGCAGCTTAGAAAGGCTCACCTGTTTTGCAGCAGGCGCATAGCATGTTCACTGCCGAACAGGCAGCTTAGAAAATCTCACCAGATTCTCTGGTTCAGTTGAATCTGTTCACTGCCGAACAGGCAGCTTAGAAAGAATACCGGGATGAAGAAGACCCAGAGAATGAGTTCACTGCCGAACAGGCAGCTTAGAAAAGTCTTGGATCTGCCATGCTGCAGCAACTGAAGTTCACTGCCGAACAGGCAGCTTAGAAAGATAGGCGGTGGCGGTCAGTTCGGCCAGCGTCGTTCACTGCCGAACAGGCAGCTTAGAAACCAGTGTTCGCGTTATCCGCCGTAAAAATAATGTTCACTGCCGAACAGGCAGCTTAGAAAATTATGAATTCGCTGATATTATTAATCGTTCCGTTCACTGCCGAACAGGCAGCTTAGAAAATTGCTGTGGCCAATGCCGATGGAATGCTTCGGTTCACTGCCGAACAGGCAGCTTAGAAAAGTTACCGTGATATTACTTACTGTCAGACCTGGTTCACTGCCGAACAGGCAGCTTAGAAAATTTAGCCATAGCGGTTCCAGCACAATAAGAAGTTCACTGCCGAACAGGCAGCTTAGAAAAACAATGTGCTGGCCACGCTGGCTAGTAATGTGTTCACTGCCGAACAGGCAGCTTAGAAAGTAACAACAGGCTGTTTGTTGGTGTAGCCGAAGTTCACTGCCGAACAGGCAGCTTAGAAATAGAAACGGTGCTATTAGTACAATCTTCCAAAGTTCACTGCCGAACAGGCAGCTTAGAAAATCAGGTAGGATGAATTATAACCCCCGACGCCGTTCACTGCCGAACAGGCAGCTTAGAAAGAAGACGCTGAAGAAGAATATGACTGCGTGCCGTTCACTGCCGAACAGGCAGCTTAGAAATGACGCAGATGCTCTGCTTCAATGGTTCTGCCGTTCACTGCCGAACAGGCAGCTTAGAAATGAGAATAACAATGGTTTCGGTGATTTAGAGAGTTCACTGCCGAACAGGCAGCTTAGAAAAAATATCTCAATTACCTTGTCCTCTAACGCTCGTTCACTGCCGAACAGGCAGCTTAGAAAAAAAACTGTTCAATTTCAGCTTGCCATTGGGCGTTCACTGCCGAACAGGCAGCTTAGAAAAATCAGCGTCGATATTTGTGCGTTTAGATCGCGTTCACTGCCGAACAGGCAGCTTAGAAATTTAATATGAACAATAACCGCATTTCCTTCTTGTTCACTGCCGAACAGGCAGCTTAGAAATCTGAATGATTCTTGTGAAGCTCTGCATCTTGGTTCACTGCCGAACAGGCAGCTTAGAAATTAAGGGTAAATTAGAGTTAGGCGTCAATATCGTTCACTGCCGAACAGGCAGCTTAGAAATAACTTCAATAAAGCATCATGACGCCGAAACCGTTCACTGCCGAACAGGCAGCTTAGAAAGATAGCAGCTGGACCAGCACAGATGGCCTGCAGTTCACTGCCGAACAGGCAGCTTAGAAACAGAAAGCCCACCGGCCATGCCCGATACATAGGTTCACTGCCGAACAGGCAGCTTAGAAATCGACGCTGTTCACGTCCGCTTTAAAGAAATGGTTCACTGCCGAACAGGCAGCTTAGAAAAAGATAAAACGCGTTGCCTCTGCTTCTGGGATGTTCACTGCCGAACAGGCAGCTTAGAAAACCCAAACGGCTGTATGCCAAGCGGGTATAAGGTTCACTGCCGAACAGGTAGCTTAGAAGTCCGGTGAGGCGCATCCTCAAAAGCAGGTTGTGTTTACACTACCGAACAGGTAGCTAGAAAGTCTTAGGCAATCAATGGAATCGATTTCTGGCTTGCAAGATGAGAACGTTGATACGCTTTTGCCACTGATAATTACGCCGAAACCGACGTAATTAAATCGCTGAGAGTTTATGGTTTAGACGCAGGGATATCTGGTTAATAAATGAGTTCAGTGTTTCATGTATGGAAGCCCTCACTCCCGATGTGCCGGGCGGGCAGCGTTTTCGATGCTATCGGGGCACATCCCAGCATCTAACACCAAGTCGTATTTTAAACGATTAGGCGAATCGTTGGTTTTATTTATTGTAAGAAATTGCTGCTGTTGATGAGTTTAATGCCGTGGAATTCGACGGGTTTAATTTAGTTTTCGGTATTTAATGAAAGTGAAGTTGTGATGGGGCAGCTGTGTCAAAAGCAGCATGGATAGAAGAGCTTTATTTGGGGTCCTCACTTCCGATGTGCCAGGCGGGCGACGTTTTGATGCTATTGGAGCACATGCCAGCATCAGACGCGAACAGATATTTTAAATGGTTTAAGGAAAAGTTCACAATCATGATGCGTTAATAAAAACCAGACCGGTTACGTTGGCAACCGGTCTGGTGTGTAACTTACTTAATCGGCAGGAAATACAGTTTCCCTGCTTTCATATCCGGCATCAGAATATGTTTACCATCTGCGGATAAAGCGATATCAGCAGCAGACACATATTCGTCAGTAATTAATTGTGGTGTGGCTTTGGCCTCGCTTAGCTGCCATACCTTGCCGTTATTCCAATCACTGACATATAAAAAGCCATCAGTATCGCGAACCAGACCATCTGCTCCGCCAAAACCACTGTTCACTTTTGTAGCTTTACCAGATGCAATATCCAACTGGAACAAATCACCGGTGCCAAAATCAGCTACCAGCATTTTGTTATAGCCATCCATCAGCAGACCGTTAGGACGCTTAATTCCGGATTTGGCATTGGTGATTTCACTGACTTTGCCTTCGGCAGTAACTTGATAGATTCCAGCATCTTTACCGTTATCGTCGCCACTGTCAGAGACATAAATCACGCCGTGACCATCAATCTCGACATCATTGAGAAAGACTGGTTTACCGGGAAAACCATCGGCTTTCACCATCACTTCGCTTTGACCATCCAGGCTGATTTTCACTAGTTGATCGACATCAGCAACATAGAGTGTGTTGTCGAACATATCAATGCCTTTGGGATCATTAAGGCCATCGACCAGTGTTTCAGTGCTGCCATCAGTTTTCACTACAGTGACTTTGCCATCACCTTTTTTACCAAACTCACCAATTTCAGTGACAAATACACGTCCATCAGGATGCGTAATCGCAGACTCTGGCATCATCAGACCCTCTACTGTAGAGGAGGAGTGGCTTGAGCTGGTGGTTTGAACGGCAGTTTGTTCTTCCCCATAACTGACACGGTAAATCACCCCATTAAAATCATCTGATACCAGCATTGAGCCATCAGGTAATTGCAAAACATCAGTAGGACGACCCCAGGCTTCACCATCATTTAACCAGCCATCGATAAAGGTTTCGTGACCACTGACTTTATTGTTTTCATCAAAAGTGACCCGCATTAACTGATAACCAACAGGTTCAGTCCGGTTCCATGAACCATGTTGGGCAATGATGACATCACCCTTAAAGTCTTCCGGGAACATACTGCCGGTATAAAACTTCATACCCAGTGCCGCGGTATGGGCTTGAAACTCGGCTACCGGGAATGTGACGTCTTTCGGCGGTGTTTTATCGGCCCAATCTTCATGACGTTCTTTGCCGCCGGCATAATAAGGAAAGCCAAAGTGCATACCTTTTTCAGGGGCTGCGTTTAACTCACCGGGTGGAATATCATCACCCATCATATCGGTATTGTTATCGGTGAAATACAACACGTCTGTTTCCGGTTGGAAATCCATACCCACTGAGTTACGAATACCTTCAGCATAAATTTCGGCATCACTGCCATCAGGATTCATCCGGATAATCGTTGCTTCCAGGCCTTTTACATCACAGATGTTACAGGGTGCACCGACAGTGACATACAGTTTGCCGTCTGGTCCAAAATCAATATAACGCCATCCGTGATGGGCTTTATCTGGCAGATCTTCGTAAATGACTTCACGCATTTGTTTAAATGGCAGTGTCAGATCAAAACCGGGTGCTGCATAGCGGGCAATACGGTTTTGTTCGGCAATATATAAATTACCCTGATACATAGCGACACCATTGCCGACTTTAAGATCGTCAAGAATAGTGACCACTTCATCTGCCTTACGGTCTTTATTACGATCCACCACGGCATAGGCTTTAGAGCCACGGGTGCCGACAAACACGGTTCCGGTTGATTGACCGAGGGCCATTTGCCGAGCCCCTGGCACTTCGGCATAAACTTCAACTTTAAAGCCTTCTGGCACATTGAGTTTGTGCAGATTTTTTTCTACATCTGCGGCACCGGAAAAGCTGGCTGTGCTGATTAGGCCAAGCGAGGCAAGGGTTAAAGTACTTAGAGTTTTGAGGTTAAACTTCATAGGATTCCTCCATTGTGAAAAGTATTAGGCATGTGAGGTGGTGACTATAATTTTGCCGACTTGTTGATTGGATTCCATGTACTGATGCGCTGCAACGATGTCATCCAATGAAAATGTTTTGGCAATAATGGGTTTTAGATGGCCTGCAGCGAGCCCTTTTTTAATAAACTCTACGCCGCGTTGCAGGCGTTCGGCATCCTGGGTGAATTCAAACAGGGTATAACCACGAAAGGTCAGTCCTTTAGCCAAAGCAGCAAACAGCGGGAAAGGCGTGTTTTCTGTACTGAGTGCGCCATAGACAATAACTTGTGCAAAATGCCCACAGGCATTGGCTAAATCATTTAATGCGGGCCCGGCAACGGGATCAAACACCATATCTGCGCCTTTGCCGCCAGTTATTAGCATAACCTGCTCGGCGATTTGCTGGGATTCACTGACAATAACGTGTTTGGCACCGTGTTCCAGCAATAGGTCTTTTTTATCTGCGGTACGGGTAACAGCAACCGGAATCGCGCCTACCTGATTGGCTATCTGGATGGCCGCCAGACCGACACTGCTTGATGCGGCTGGAATTAACAAAGTCTGACCTTCTGTCAGCTGACCGATATCAATCAATGCGCCCCAGGCGGTGAGATATTGCATCCATAAAGCCGCTGCTTCACTGTCAGAAATATTGTCAGGCTGATTAACGACGGCATGAACCGGTAAAACGGCTTTTTCAGCATAGGTACCGTATTGATTCATTGAAAAAGCCGGGATGACATTAACCTTGTCGCCGATTGAAAATTGGCTGATATTTGGCCCGATTTGCTCAATGATACCGGAAGCTTCATAACCCAGACGGGCAGGGAGTTCAGGTGTTTCAAGATACTGGCCTTGACGGAACATGACTTCAGCCCGATTCAGACCAATCGTGTTTATCCTGATAAGCACTTCATCAGCTTGTGGTGCAGTTATATCCATTTCGTCCAACTGTAAAACATCTGGCCCACCTGTTTGGTGGAAACGAGCAACGTTGCTCATAAAAAACCTCCAATAAATCTGAGAGTCATGGTTAGCGGGCAATCAATACATGTTGAAATAAGGTATCGATAAATGCCTGAAGCGGAGAGATGCTGGAATGCATTTTGGCGCGTAAAACAGCGCCTTGCCATCCAGATAACAGGAATTCTGCAAACTGTTCGGTATCGGTCTCCTGAGACAGCTCGCCACTATCAATGGCGGCCTGCAGGCAGACGATGAATTGTTGTTTCCAACCTTCAAAGACCTGATCCAGGCGGATTCTGAAGGTTTCGTTCTCACTGGATAGTTCCTGACCGAGTGTGCCTATCAAACAACCACGTTTACATTTACCTTCGCGGATTGTTTCCAGGCCATTTTCCAGATAATCATGAATGCGTTGCAGCGGTCTGATGTTTTCGTTTGACAGGAAATCATCAATTTTCTCGGCATACGCTATGGCGAATTCATCAATCACCGCCAGCCCGAAATCTTCTTTACTGGCAAAGTAATAGTAAAAAGACCCTTTGGGTACGCCGGCGGTTTTTAAGACAGTATTTAATCCGGTGGTATTAAAACCGTGACTGCCAATAACTTCGGTGCCAACCTGAATTAACAATTGTTTTGTTTCTGTGCGTGTCATATTAGACCAGTCGTCTAGTAAATCTCAACCAATAATAGACCGGTCGTCTAGTAAATGCAAACCTTCCCTAATGAATAAGTTCTGTATTGTCGAAGTGTTTAAATTAGCATGAACTAATTTTCATTTAAAAGGCTCATAAGGTTTTAAGCTGAATTTTTGTTTTAAAATTCAGTAAGCGAATAACAACAAGGAGAGCGTAAATGGGCACAAAAACAGTCAAATACCTGCCATTGGCATTATTACTGGCGATAGGGATGAATCCTGTTCTGGCAGAGGAGAGAGAGAAGTCAACGGTCGAGAAGATTGTGGATGTTCAACATGACCTGTTTAAAGGACCGCGCGAAGGTTTGCGCTCGAATCATACGAAAGGTGTCGTGCTTACTGGTGAATTTCATCCAGCCGAGTCAGCCCATAAAATTACCTCAGCAGCCCATTTGCAACAGGATGCTTCACCGATAGTTGTGCGTTTTTCCAATGCGACCGGATTTCCGGATATCGCTGATAACGATCCCAAAGGGTTGGCGAAAGGCATGGCGATGCGCATTGATTTGGGCGATGAAGAATACACCGATATGGTGCTAAGCTCAGTGCCACGTTTTCCAGTTGCGACACCAGAGGCTTTTTTGGAATTGCTGACGGCAGTGAGGGACTCCGCCACGTCAGAAGCTGAAACCAAACCGATTCAACAGTTTTTAGCCGACAATCCGAAAGCCAAACATTTTGTCGACTACCCCAAACCCTATCCGGTGAGTTTTGCCAATCTGTCCTATCACGGCATAAATGCCTTTAAATTTACCAATGCCGATGGTGAGTCTGTCTACGGTCGCTATATCGTCACGCCACTGGATGGTGTTAAAACACTGGAAAAAGCCGATGTTGAAAAACAGAGCGAAAATTACCTGATGAATGAGATCCGTGAACGATTACCAGAGCAACCCACTGAATTTCGTTTGTCGGTACAAATTGCTAACGCTGGCGATGAAGTAAACGATGCAACGGTCATCTGGCCTGAGGATCGTCAGGTAGTCGACTTGGGTACTATCGTGATTGAGGCAGCAATGGCCGATGCGGCGGCCTATGAAAAAGCCACGATGTTTAATCCATTGGCTTTGCCTGAAGGTATTGAGCCCTCTGCTGATCCTATTCTATTAGCCAGACCTGGCGCTTATGCGGTGAGTTTTCAGCATCGTATGGACTAATTGCCTGGCTAAATGCAGCAACACAAATAGACAAACAATGAACATTCAAAGAGGATTGTTATGACACAAGCATCACAAACGTTAAGAGAGATCGTTGGTCTGGGACATCAGCCAGCAAATTTGAGTGACTCAGCTCTCATTATGATTGATTGTCAGAATACCTATCGAACCGGTGTTATGCAGCTTACCGGGGTAGAAAAAGCCATTGTTGAAGCCAAAGCCTTATTGGAACGTGCCAGGGCACTGAATATTCCCATCTTTCATATTCAACATGATGGTGGTCCCGGATCGCCATATGATTTAACCACCGAATTAGGACAGATTTCCAATGAAGTGGGTCCCAAAGATGGGGAATATGTCATTACCAAAAATTTCCCCAATGCATTTGTGCAGACCGAACTGGATGAACGGTTGAAATCACTGAATATTGAGAATATTGTGCTGGCCGGTTTTATGACCCATATGTGTGTGAATTCCACGGCACATGGGGGATTTAATCTGGGATACAAACCAACCGTCGTCGCTAGTGCTACGGCCACTCGTCCTCTAAAGGCTGCTCATGGCAAAGTGATTACCGCTGAACAGGTTCACGATGGTGCGATTGCCTCTACCCGTGATTTATATGCCTCAGTGGTTGATAACGTGGTGGATTTGCCTGATTAAACCTTATTGGAAACCCCGGTAGTCAATTTTACTACCGGGGTTTTTGCTAATTTTCAAAGGGAACGGGAATAGGCGTGTTCGCTGTGGAGGGGGGTAACTGCGGAATGGCGAATTGCGGTTGATCGCCGGTCAGGGTTTTCAAAAAAGCGGTGATATTTTTGATGTCCTGCTCTTCCAGTTGCTGGCCTAACTGCAATCTTGCCATGACATCCACTGCATCTTCCAGTTTCCAGTAAGCACCATCATGGAAGTAAGGATAGGTTAGCTCGACGTTGCGCAAGGTGGGTACTTTGAATGAGAAACGGTCGGCGTCTTTACCGGTCACGGCAATACGACCTTCTGCCGGATTTTCGGTTTGGTAAGGTTCCATGATGCCCATTCTCTGGAATGAACTGCCACCTACGGCCTCACCGTTATGACAAGCAACACAACCGATTTGCTTGAACTTCTGGTAACCCGCTATTTCAGTGTCAGTTAACGCATTGTCATTGCCTTTAAGCCATAAATCAAAACGTGAATTGGGGGTGACCAGGGTTTCTTCAAAGGCGGCTATCGCATTAGTGACTTGATCCAGCGTAATGTCATTACTGCCATAAATTTTATTGAACTCAGCAACATATTGAGGAATCGATCGCAGTACATCAATCGCCAACGAGTGACTGAAAGCCATTTCCATAGGGTTGGCAATGGGACCGGCGGCCTGCTCCTGCAAATCGGCCGCACGACCATCCCAGAATTGTGCCAGGTTCATGCTGGAGTTCAGTACTGTTGGCGAATTAATAGGGCCTTCCTGCCATTTATGGCCGATTGAGGTGGGGATATTATCGCTGCCTCCCATGCTGAGGTTATGGCATGAATTACAGGAAATAAAACCCGAACGTGAAAGCCTGGGGTCAAAAAAAAGTTTTTTCCCGAGTTCAACTTTATCCGGTTCGGTAATAATAATTGGCTGAATGGGTTTAATTGGTTCGTTTGCCAGCCGATCGGCCAGAACAGGAGAGATATTTGCCAGTGTTATAAGACCTATTATTAATGTTTTATACACCACTTATCTCACTTTATCCGATTAAAAACGGTTGTTGATAGTTTGATTGTAGGTGGTGGAATTGTTTGCTGTAGGCTTAACGGACATGTATTTGATCTGGATCATCAGTTCCATTAAATATTTTGAGGCATATCTGTCCGTTATTAATTGTTATCATGAACAAAAATAAATAAAAGAGAGAGAAGACAATGCATTTAAAAGACATCATCTGGATAGGATGGCTGATAGCCGGTTTATCGATGCCCCTTTCAGCGGCAGAGATTGAATGGTCGGTTTATGGTGGTGATAATCTTCACCAACGCCATAGCAAGTTGGTTCAAATCAATAAAAGTAATGTTATGGGGCTGGTTGAAGCATGGGAGTTTGATACTGGCGTTAATGAAACTTTTCAGGCTACGCCAGTGGTTCAGAACGGTGTGATGTATGTTTCTCTGCCGTTTAATGATGTTGTTGCACTGGATGCTGCCAATGGCAAACTCTTGTGGCGCTATGAGCATGATTTGGATGAAACCTATCCCATTTGTTGTGGTCCTGCGAATCGAGGTGTGGCGGTTTCAAATGGTATGGTTTTTACCGGCACCATAGATGCGAGATTAATCGCTCTGGATGCTAAAACCGGTAAAAAACGCTGGGATCACCGGGTGGTAGGCGAAAACACCAGTATTCAGGAAGATGCGAGTAAGCTTGATGATACTGAACTGGGCAGTGTGTCGGGAACATCGGGGGCGGGGATTAACATGGCTCCGATGATTTATCAGGACACCGTGATTATTGGTATAACGGGGGTTGGTTATGGGCTGCATTTGGATGCGACTGACTCTGATTCGCCACTGGGTGCAGTAGTTGGTATTGCGGGAAAATATGGTCGCCGTGGCTTTATGGCAGGATTTGATATTCATACCGGAAAACTCAAATGGCAATTCGACACCATTAAGTCAGAAGGGTGGGAAGGCGATTTTGTCACAAAAACGGCTGACGGTATTGATTTACCCCGCGATATCGCAAAAGAAAAAGCTGCTCTAAAGGAGCACGATGATGCCTGGCGTTATGGTGGAGCCTCAGCCTGGAGTACGCCGGTTATCGATCCATTCACCGGGATTCTGCACTTTGGCACCGGTAATCCCTCGCCTCAAATGGAAGGTTCATCCAGGCCCGGTGATAATTTGTATAGCAGTTCTTTAGTGGCACTGGATGCAAGTAGTGGTGATTATCGCTGGCATTATCAGCAGGTGCCCCACGATAGTTGGGGATATGACGTAGCCAGCCCACCAGTATTATTTGATATTACGATTCAAGGCAAACCCACACCAGCAATTGGTCAAGCGGGCAAAACCGGCTGGTTTTATGTGCATGACAGACGTAACGGCAATTTCCTTTATAAAAGCGAAGCGTTTGTCCCGCAAAAAAATATGTTTGCACTGCCAAGCACTGAAGGCACTGTCATTTATCCCGGGGTAATGGGCGGTGCAAATTGGTCTCCGGTATCAGTGGATGCCCGCAGACGTCTGGTCTTTATTGCCGGTATTCACTGGCCTGTGGAATATAAGCTGCACGAACAGGCAGCGAATGATGGTAAAGCCGCAGTACGTTATTCATCAATGTCACCGTTAAATACCCCTGAAAAGCATGGCTTATTAACCGCAATTGATCTGGATAATGGTGAGATTGTCTGGCAGGTCAAAACCGAAAATCCATTGATTGGTGGGGTATTAAGTACCGCCAGTGGTTTAGTGTTTACCGGGGAGGGTAGTGGTGAACTGATGGCCTTTGATGCTGATTCGGGAGAAAAACGCTGGAGTGCTAAAACCGAGGCAGGCGTGAATGCTCCGCCTATTACTTACAGTATTAATGGTAAACAGCATATCGCCGTAGCAGTTGGTGGTAATCGGCTGTTTGGCTTTAAAACCGGACAGAAAATCAAGGTCTGGCGTCTTCCATGAAACTGCAATTGTTTTGTCAGTTTGAGCGTCTATACCGATAAGGTTGAATATACTTGGAAGCATTAAATAGATGAACACTATCAAGGCTAGGGTTATCCTGCTTTGTGTCAGTCTTATCTTATTGACAGCGTTCGCTATGCAACTCAGTCACGGTTGGTTTATTGAACAGCATAATCAACGGCAGATTAATGAGCAGGTCGCCAATGCATCGAATTTCCTGCATCAATACATTGAGAGTCGTGAATCCGGTTTGCGTTACTCAACTGAAGTGATCATTCAGGATTTTGGTTTCAGGCAAGCTGTTGCTACCAATGATTCGCCGACAATCACCAGTATGCTTACTAACCATGCAGAACGAATCCAGGCTGACATGATGTTATTAGTTGATAATGAAGGCGATCTGATAGCCACTAATGAACTGAACTTCCCCTTAGCCAAACTGGTTGATATCAATTGGCTGGCATTACAAAAAGTCTCTGGTCATGGTCAGTTTGTCGAGCTCAATAACCGTTTATATCGTTTGTTCAGCTTGCCGGTAAAAGCTCCCCATCAAATTGCAATGGCTTTTATTGCGTTTGAAGTAACAACTCCACTGCTTGAGAGATTAAAAATTAAGACTGGATTGGATATTATTTTTCAGTCGTCTCAGTCAGATTTATTTTTAACGACCTTAACTATTGATAAAGATCAATTTGAGACGATATTACAAAAGGATAATTCTCCTACGTTATGGTGGCAACGCTCTCAATATTTATTGGAGCAAGTGACATTACAAAGCTCGTTGGAGCAGCAAATTGAATTGTTTCTACTGGCGGATTTATCGATTTTTTACCGGGATTTTGATCGATTAAATTATTCTCTGCTGGCATTAACATTATTTATCGTATTACTGGCGGTGATTCTAAGTACACTCCTGGCCCGTCGACTTGCAAATCCATTGTCTCAGCTTTATCAGGATCTCATTTATCGGGCGAACCATGACCATTTAACTACCTTGTTAAATCGTCATGCTGCCATTGAGCGTATTTCTGAAGAGCTGCAACGTTCTTCACGCAGTGACAAAATCTACTGTATCGCATTGTGTGATATTGATAATTTCAAAAAAATCAACGATACCTATGGTCACGGCGTCGGTGATGAGGTCTTACGCCGCTTTGCTTCTCGTTTAAAAACCACATTACGTCATTACGATGTGCTGGGGCGTTTTGGTGGAGAAGAATTTTTAATTGCCCTGCAATTAAAGCCCGATGAAGCAACGGCCTCATTTGAGCGGTTGAGAACCATTATTGACTCAGCCCCTATTGCAGGTGGTTCACATTTAATTCCGGTTACCATGAGTTGTGGTGTCTGTTTATTGTGGCCGGAAGAGGTTGTGCCACCAATAGATGTCATTTTGCAGGCTGCGGATACGGCTTTATATAAAGCGAAAGAGCATGGTCGGAATCAGGTGATATTTACCCATGTACCACAGTTTCCATTGGTCGAAGCAGAGATCGAAGACCCAGTGTAATCAAAGATAGATAATTTCTTCGCGTAATGGTGCCAGTCGGGCAATCAGCTGATTTTGAATGCGATGCGGGATGCCTTCGGTGTTCATGGCATTAATTAATAAATCCACCATGTGATTAAAATCACTTTCATTGATATCCATGCCCGTATGAATATCCACCATATTGTCACCGGTATATTGGCAGGGGCCGTCTGAGATCGCACAAAAGTGTTCGATGAGATTTTCCCGAAATCGACTGACACGGGCTTCGGCGAAATAATGGAAAATTTGCTCATCCTGGCCAATTTCCTGGATGAGGTTTTCAACAATATTATTAACCCCTTCCTCACCACCTAATTTGTTGTACAAGGTGGTTTCTGAAGTGCTGACACAAGCTGTTAATACCAGGCAGCAAGCCATAAAAATCTTATATCGGAATTTCGTTAACATCAAAAGTAACCTGTAACAGAAAAATAAGCCCCTTTCTGGCTTTTGGCCCCGGCAATTTCACCCAAATCCAGCCAGGCGGCAGTCACACTGATGATCTTATTGGGAAACCAGGCGACAAATACATTAGACCAATCATCCTCTTTTAACCCAAGATTATCGGGTTTTTGTCGGTACTCAACGCCTAATGCCAAATGCCGGCCAAATAAAATTGCGGTAGAAGCTTCCAAAACAATTTCACGTTGATTGCCGCGTTGAGCATTGCCAAAACCCAATAGTCCGGTTTGATTGGCTTCGGTAGAACGGGCTGTGATATTCCAAAGCCAGTTGTATCCGCCAATCGCCCCGAGATGCAGCTTACTGGCCGCCAGATAGATATCAGTACCGGAATCTTCATCGGCACCTAACAGAGATGCCACAGTCGGATCATCGAGTTTTTTATGCTGTATCCCCAGACTGATTTGTGGGAATCGACTGTAAACAATATCGCCATAAAGGCGGGCTTTAACGCCTAAGATGCGTTGCTTGATATCCAGATTTAATGCATCAACATGAAATTTCTGTTTGGCCACAGAAAATTCAACACGATCATAAAAAGTGGCCTGAGCACCGCAGACATGCAAATCATAGTCATCGACATTGGCACCACTGCAAAATACATTGGCGGCTATTTCATCCCGGCTGCCATAACCGGCTAGCTGTGCCCAAGGCACAAAACCGCCACCACCGGTACCTTCAATTTGTGAAATGCCCGGCGTGGCGATCAACTTTCCATCAGCAGCGTAAAGCTGACTAGTGAGCGTTAATGTCAGCAGGAACAGAATAAGTTGCATTATTTTCACCTAACCAAGCAACGAGATCATCAGCATCTCGTGGTTTACTAATTAAATATCCCTGCACACTATCGCAATCCATTGCTTTCAATAATTCATAACTGGCAAGGTTTTCAACGCCTTCAGCTACCACTTTCAAGCCCAGCGAGTGTGCCAGGTGAATAGTGGACCAGACAATTTTCTGATCAGTGGGAGAGCTGTCCAGATTACGGATAAAACTCATATCCAGCTTAAGTTCATCGACAGGTAATACTTTCAATTTGGATAAAGATGATTGACCAATTCCGTAATCATCCACAGCAATTTTGTAGCCGGACTGTTTTAAGGTTCGGAGTACCTCAATGCCCAATGCTTCATCATGCATAATATCGCGTTCAGTGATTTCAATTGTGACGGAGTTTGCCGGTATATTATAAAGTGCGATTTTACTGTTCAAATAGGCACAAAACTCATGGTGTGCTAAATCTTCCGCAGATACGTTTATAGCAGCATTGAGTGCCAGTCCCATCTTTCGCCATAAGCTGAGTTGTTTCAGCGTTTCATTGATCACCCAATGGGTTAATTCAACGATCAGACCAGACTGTTCGGCAAGACCGATAAATTTATCTGGAGCAACACGACCCAGGCCAGGACGATGCCAACGGATTAGGGTTTCCACGGTATGCATTGTGCCGTTATGCAGTTCCACTTTTGGTTGGAAGTTTAAAAACAACTCTATATTCTGTGATTGTTTTAGTAACGCCTGTAATGCCTCGATCAGTATTAATTCTTCCAGGTGCTGCTCATCTTCACCTGGTGTATAAATGTGTATGGATTGACGATTAAGCCGGGCATGATCGGCGGCAATTCTGACCCTGCGCAGCATGATTTTACTGTCCAGACCATGTTCCGGATAGCAACATACGCCTGCATAGAAATTCAAATTCAAACTGATATTTCCAATTTGAAAGGGGTGATCTAAAGTGGCGAGCAGTGCCTCGACAACTTCTTTTGGACTTTGACCTGGAGTTAACTTAATCACAGATAAAAACTCGATGCCTTCCAAACGCGCATTGGTTTTAGCCGCTGTCGTTTCAAATTGATTCAGTCGGCTGGCCAATGCTGTCAGGCAGGCATCAGCGATTTCCGGGCCTAATCGATCATTAATCTGTCTGAAATTCTGAATATATATGGCGACAACAACACATTGACCATAATCACGCAATATCGAGCCGAGGCTGCTACGCATGGTATGTATGTTTAATAAACCGGTTAATGCATCGTGACGTGCCTGCCAGGTTACCAGTTGTTCACGTTGTTTTACTTCCTGGCCCATGGTTCGAAGCGCACCGGCTAAATCACGGATTTCACTACTTGCCTGCCCGGGTTCATTCCATTCATCATAGTGACCTTTGGCAAATTGATTGGCAATGTTCACTAATTTGGCCAGAGGTGCAGTGAGAGTATGAGCAATAATGATGCTGATCAAAACAGCAAACATGATCACTAGAAATACAATCAATATGATCCGATAGGCCATTTCATCATATTGTTGATATATTGATGTTAAATCGGCAGTGAATAAGATGCTGATTGGATTTACACTGCTGGTGGCTGGCATAAAATCTGAACTGATAAATGTGGGTCTTTCCAACCACAGCCATTTTGAGTGGCCGGCGCTTATCTCATCTGTAAAATCCTTTTCTGTTGAGACCTCTTTCAATGTGGAATAAACCGGGACGTCATTTTTAAGTATGGTTAAATCCAGCCCAGTCAGATCTTTTAGTTCGTTTAGCGTGGTTTGTTTAATTTCAAACCCCAGCAAACTGTAAGCAATCGTTCTTGGAGCCATGACTGGCAACAGGATTAATTCATAAATCCGGTCATTGAGCATTACAATATGGGCTTTCGCAGGCTTTTCCAGCAACTCCCTTACGACCTGGCTCAGTATCATTTGATCATCAATATCTGATCGGCTACTGGAGATTAATTGGCCAGAGACATCCGTCAGCAACATTAAATCGGCGTTAATCCGTGCTCCATGATTTGCTAGCACACTGGCGATAGTATCTTCATCCCCGGAGGCGACAGCTTGCTTAAAGCCAAAATCTGCAGTCAGAACGCGTGCTGAACTCACCAGACTGTTTTCGGTTGAACGTATGTATTGCCGCAGAATGTTCTCTGCCTTAACGGTATTTTGTTGAATTTGCTGTTGGTTAAATTTGTTTGCTGACCACCATGATATTCCTTGAATAACCAGCGTGGTCAGCAGAACCAAAGTGAGCGCAAATAGCAGGATCTGCGTGCGTAATTTAGTAATTCCCAGCCGCACCGAAGGTATCCTCAAATGAGCCACGTGAAGGAGGGGGCGTTAACTTCAACTCAACAATATACTCCCCCAAATCATTTTGATTTAATTGCTTTATATCAAAAGTTTGTCGGTTTTCTGCGCCGCCGATGGTATTGGGGTGCCATATGCTTATCTGTGGATTTTCTAACGTTGTGTTAATAACGGTAGTGCCTTGCTCAGAGGACGAGACAACAGTTTCATGTTGGGCAACATAAATATAGCCAATCATTGAATCATGAATATTACAGCCGACAACAACGATTCCAGGCTGTTCAAATATAATGGGTTTCTCTGGTTTATTGGCATAGAGCTTAAGTTCAAAAGTTTTAGCTTTAGAGAATGAGTAAACGTGATGGCGGATATTGTCGCTATTGGGGAAATCAACAGCCTGCCCTTGCTGAATAACAATCTGCTCAGGCACAAACGCTTTGTTTATCTGATCCATTACCGTCACCGAGTCAGGTTCCCCGTATATTTCAGAGGAATCAAGTACCTCAACTACGGCATTGGAAACTGACTGTTGTTGCTGATCAATTATTTTCAACTTTATTGAATCAGCCCTGACAGGTAGCGCCATGCTCATTGAAAAAAGCAGTATGCTCAAAACGAACAGGTAAGTGACACTCACAGTTACATCCTAGATAGAAGTTCGTATGTTTAGAACTGATTAAATGAAAGTTATACCAGTCCCTGCTCGAGCATGGCATCCGCAACTTTACGGAATCCAGCAATATTGGCACCAAACACTAGATTACATGGTTTATGGAATTCGATGGCTGTCTCAGCACACCGTTGATATATATCTTGCATAATTACCTGTAAGCGTTGGTCGACTTCAGCAAATGACCATTGGGCCATACTGGCATTTTGGGCCATTTCAAGCTGGCTGGTGGCGACGCCACCGGCATTGGCTGCTTTAGCTGGAGCATAATGAATTCCGGCGGCAATAATTTCTGCTTGTGCGTCGGCAGTGCATGGCATATTGGCACCTTCGACTATACAGGTAATGCCATTCTGACAAAGCGCTTTGGCATCGGCTGCTGAAACTTCATTTTGCGTGGCACATGGAAAAGCCGCATCTGCTTTTATTCGCCATACGGCATGGCCGTCTTTAGGGTAATGGTTGATAGGGGTGAACTCAGCATCAGGGTGAGATTCACGATATTTAGCTAATGAGCAACTTTGATCCTCTTTTAATTCCCTTAGTAGAATTAAATCAATTCCTTTTTCGTGATAAATCATGCCTGTACTGTCAGAGCAGGTGATTGGCAATGCCCCACATTGATACAGTTTTTCAATGGTATGAATCGCCACATTTCCTGCCCCGGATATCAGACATTTTTTGCCGTCGAGACTATCATCATTGGCTTGCAGCATATTTTCCGTGAAATAGACCAAACCATAGCCCGTGGCTTCAGGGCGAACAAGTGATCCTCCCCAATTCAGCGATTTGCCGGTCAGCACACCTTCGAAATGACGATTCAAACGTTTGTATTGGCCAAACAGATAGCCAATCTCCCGCTTGCCTACACCAATGTCGCCTGCGGGAACATCAATGGTGGCTCCAATGTGACGTTGCAACTCGGTCATAAATGCCTGACAGAAACGCATGATTTCGTTATCTGAACGGTTTTTGGGATCAAAGTCTGAGCCACCTTTGCCACCACCGAGTGATAAACCGGTTAATGCGTTTTTAAATATCTGCTCAAAGCCCAGAAATTTAACGGTACTGGCATTGACTGAGGGATGAAAGCGGATTCCACCCTTATAGGGACCAAGGGCTGAATTAAATTGAACTCGATAACCCTTATTGACCTGTACCTGACCCTGATCATCCTGCCAGACAACCCTGAACATGATCTGGCGTTCCGGTTCGACAATACGCTCGATGATATTCTGTTGCAGATAATGCGGATTTTTGTCGAGTAAGGGACTAATAGATTGCAGGATTTCTTCGGTTGCTTGATAAAACTCTGGTTGACAAGGACTGCTTCGTTGCAGCTTCTTCATCGTCACCTCAATATAAGACATTCAAACCTCTTTGTTTAACCTAATGATGCAGACATACAATCTAACAGAAGTAATGCTTTATTTCAGACTCGGCAAACTGTTTCAGGTTCACCTTTAGGGTTGCGGGCTGAGATGAAGCGCGCTGAAATTAGAAAACGGTATTGATTTATTATTTTTCAAATCCACCAGTCTGGAATAAGCCAACACCATCACGGCCACGAGCTTTGACATCATAAAGCGCCATATCGGCTTTTTTCATAAGTTGAAGTTGAGATTCATTCGTTTCGGGCAAATAGACTGCAATGCCGATACTTAAGGTGACCAATAAACGAATACCACCAAATTCAAGGTGGTTTTCCAGACTCATTCGCAAATGTTCAGCCACTTTTATCGCTGCTTCTGGAGAGCTTACTTCGTTGAGTAATACAACGAATTCATCCCCACCAAATCTAGCAAGTGTATCTGTCGCCCTTAATGCTAACTGCATGGTTTCTGCTACGCGTTTTATCACTTGATCACCCACATCGTGACCGTAGGTATCGTTGATTTGCTTAAAATGATCGACATCAATAAACATCAGGGCAAGTGGATGTTTATTTCGCTTTGCGCCGAGTATGGCCTGATTGATCCGTTCGTCAAACAGACGACGATTTGGTAGACCGGTCAATACATCATAAAGCGCCATTTTACGCATTAATTCGTGTTCATGTTTTCTGGCCGTAATGTCCTCTATTTGCGAGACAAAATGCAGTAGATCGCCGTTGATGTCATGCACAACGGAGACGCTGAGTAATACATCAATAATCTGCTGATTCTTTCGTAAATAGCGCTTTTCCATTTGATAGTGATCAATTTCCCTGGCGATGAGCTGATCGACAAACTGCTGATCGAGATTTAGATCGTCAGGATGCGTTACATCCATAAAAGTCATTTGTAGTAACTCACCTTCGGTGTAACCCAGCATTTCGCAGCAGGCTGAATTTGCCTCCAGCCAGCTGCCATCCAGACCCACCAGAGCCATACCAATAGCTGCCGTGTCAAAGGCATTTCGGAAACGTTCTTCACTGATCCGGAGGGTGATTTCGGTAGCTTTACGCCCACTGATATCGGTATGCGTGCCAATGGCGCGAAGGGGACTGCCCTGTTCATCACGCTCGATGACCGTGCCACGGTCCAGAATCCATTTCCAGCTGCCATCTTTACATAACATACGATGTTCATTGCGATACTCTGGTTGACTGCCATCCAGCAATGCGTCTATATCTCTGAACACCTTCTCAAGATCATCAGGATGAATCCGATCCGACCATTCGTTGATATTAGGAGCAAATTCATCCGGTTCATACCCCAGCATGGAAACTAGTTTTTCCGAAAACAGCACTCTGTCATCAATAATTGACCAGTCCCATACCCCCTCACCACTGCCTTCCAGAGCATGTTTCCAGCGCTCTTCGGTCTGCTCAAGCTGAGTTTGATAAAGCCAGCTTTCTGTAATATCAAAACAAATACCGATCATGCCGGTAGCTTGGCCTGAAGCCTCGTAATTTATGGTCGCCTTAAGTTGCACCATCCGGGTATCATTTCCAGACTCAGCCAAAGCCTGAATATCAAGCTCACCATGATTTGCTTTGCATTGTTCAAAAGCTTTTTTCACCCGCTGACGGTCTGTTTCTTCAAAATGAGCAAACCATTCTTCAATGTTGAAAGACTGATTGGTATCTCCCGGCTCTCCAAAAATGGTCAATTGATGCTCATCAACCACCACTATCTGATGCTGAAAATTCCATTCCCAGGTGCCCATGCCAGCGGTGTCTGTCGCCAGCTGCAGTTTCAGATGCTTTTCGTGCAGGAACCCGGTGATCTCATTGGCTCGCCACTCTGCACGTATTCGACCGTTTGCCAATAGCCAAAATAAAAAGGCTAGTAAAAATGTCATTAACAACTCTAAAAACAATATTGATTTGGCTGATGGCTTTTCAAAGGCTTTGATAAAGTTCTTATCAGGATAAGCAACAAACTTCCATTGTCGGCCTGCCAAGGAAAAAACCTCAGTTAGTTGAAAATGATTGGTCTCAAAGCGACTGGGCTGGAAAAGCACCTCGTTGCTGCCATCAGTGATATCAATTATCTGCAGGTGTCGGACTGTTCCATTCTGTATCAGGGAAGAATTCACTACATCATTGATTCGGAAAACAGCATACACCCAGCCGACATGATTTTTATCAGCGGTAAATGAATCAAATAAAGGCAGATACATCAGTAGTCCAGTGACTGACTCATCTGGATTATCCTGTACCAGTTTTACTCCGGCAGACAGCGTTGTTTCGTGACGTTCAAGCGCCTCAATCATGGCGGATCGCCGAGTGGGGTCCGAGTACATATCAAAACCAAATGCCCGGAGATTACGGTCTACAAATGGTTCGAGATACAGAATACTGGTGTATAGCTCCCGGTCACCTTCGGGAGTGATGTCGTAGTCAGGAAAACCGGCCTGTCTGACAGATTCGATATGTGCCGATTTTTCAGCTGGGATAATAACCGGGACATATCCCAAACCTTGGATACCGGGATAAAAAGCTTCCAGTTTGAGTTTTTCAGCGTAATGACTGAATTCTTCGCGAGTAATGCTTTCTGAGGATTCAAATAATCCCTGGGTAGCTCGAAGCATTTGCTTATAGCTACGGATTTTTTCAGTAATGCTCTGGGTGGTTTCTTTAAAGGAAATGGCAAAACGATCAGTAATGACTTGCTGATTTTGCTGTTTTACTCTCTGATACTGATGATAGGAAAAAGTTGAGCCAACAATGACTATCAATAGCGGTATGAATAACTGTGGTAACAGAGAAATGCGTTTTTTGATCTCATACATCCAGTGAATATCGTTCTTCATTTATTTACATGCATCTTAATCGGCAATCCATGACCGGATCCAACCACAATCTCACTTCACTTTTAGAAACCATTTAATTCTTTTAAAAAGTAGTTTTATTATAATACAACGGTTTTAGTGTTATCGCTTTAACTCATCAGAAAGTAGTAGAAGAGTCTGTCCGCTTATAATAAAACAATCTAAATGATATTTTTTTTATTTTTTCTCGTTATATATGAAGGTGTCGATATGGCCTTAAAAAGATGAGCCTAATAAATTTATAATGGATAAATAAGTAATAATATACTTTTAATAAAGTTTATTTATAGTATGTAGGTGAGAACATTTTATAATATTTTAACCATACCTCATGATCAGACATTTTGAATTTTATGTTTTCTGCTTTAATCATGTTTTTAGATTTTATAATCCATTCTGAAAATTAAAAATGTTTTCTGATATATTTTTGTAGAGAGTAGTTTGGTCAGAATAATCATTAGAAATTATGTTTTCAAAAGCCACATGCCAATCTTCCAGGAAGAATTTATTGGATATGAAGCTGAATTCAATTTCTGGACCTGAATGAGCAAATGGTTTGTAGAGTGTGCCATTCATGCATAGTCCAGCCATAGATTCTGCAACGAAAGCAACACCTATTTCCGCTGCGACGAAGCCAAAAATAGCATTACAGCTATCCGCCTGTTTTATGGCGCAAGGGGAAAAATGAGCGGCCTGAAAGCATTCCAGTATATGGTCATATAAGCTTGGGTTCTGAGCTTTGGGGAAGAGAATTATCGTTTCATTTTTTAACAGTTCAATAGGTATTTCACCCAGCGAATTGAAGTAATGGTTATCTGGAATCATCAAGCCCATTGGTTCAGAGCGGACATTTACAGTAATAAGGTTCTCATGTCTTGGCTGCGCCATAATGAAAGCCCCGTGCAGTTCATTGTTTAGTACCTTGTGAGTCAGTTCTGTTGTATCACCTTCAGAAAAAATCAACTCATAATTCGTTAATGTCGTTGTTGTCTTACGAATTAATCCAGGTAAAAAGCTGCTCATTGCCGCGCATGTGTAACCCAGTTTTAATTTTTTCTTTTTTGTTAAAAAGGTGAGTGACTCAGTTATACCATTTAGACTTTCCAAAATTATAGGTAATTTATTTCGGAGTTCTTCACCTTCAGGTGTTAATTTAACTATATTGTTTTCTCTATTGAAAAGTTGGCAGTTTAATGCTTCTTCAAGCTGTGATATTTTTCGAGAAATAGCGGGCTGAGAAATAAACAGATTTGCTGCTGCTTTACTGAAACTCTGTTCTTTAGCTATTTCAAGAAAGGCCCTTAATTGTTTCAGGTCATAATTGAACTGATAGCTTTTTGTTATACGTTGATTCATTTTTGGTATTAGACCTATTGTTTAAACAAAAATAGCCTTGGATCCAGCTTAATTCAGATTTTACTTTTCAAAGGCTATGAGTAATGAAGATTAATGAACCGGTTACGCAAGTTGAAGAATCTTATAAAAGTGATGCAAATATACTTACCACCACAAATAGTAAGGGAATTATTACTTATGTCAACCGGGATTTTGCCGATATAAGTGGTTTTAGTGAAGAGGAGCTGGTTGGTAAAAGTCATAATGTAGTAAGACATCCCGATATGCCCCCTGCAGCCTTTGCTGCTTTGTGGGAAAAGGTGAAATCAGATAAATCCTGGATGGGGATGGTCAAAAACCGTTGCAAAAACGGTAACCACTATTGGGTTGATGCTTACGTCACTCCCATAATTAAAGACGACGGGACACGTGAATATCAGTCAATAAGAAGAAAACCCAAAAGAGAAAATGTTGACCGTGCTTCCAGACTTTATGAAAAGCTTCGTAAAGGCAAAAAAGTTAAAGAGTTAAAAAACTCCCCTCCAATAGTTTTCAAAATAACGGCATTAATAGTTCTGCCAATGATGGTTCAGGTTATTTCAAGCCTGTTTTTTCATAGTTGGTTGTCAATCACTATTAGTTCGCTGATATGCACCCTTATTGCTGTTGGTGGCATATATATTCTGCTACTACCTTTAAAAAGTATTGTTTCGAACGCGCAGAAAACCATAAATGATCCTGTAGCGAGGTATATTTATAGCGGGCGACGAGATGAACTGGGTGATATTGCGCTGGCCATGAAGTTTCTTGAATCGGAAACAGCTGGATTAATAGGTCGTGTTGCCGATAGTGCGGCAACAATGGGCTCAAATACTTCTACATTAGGTGGTGCCATCAGGGCTTCCAAAGGTTATGCAGAACAGCAGTTTAATGAAACGGAACAGGTTGCTGCAGCAATAAATGAAATGTCAGCCAGTATCCAGGAAGTCTCAAGGAATGCCCAGAGCAGTACATTAATTGCCAATAAAGGTGTTGAGGAAGTTGAAACAGGTAAAAAGGTTGTGCAGATAAGTGTTGACCTGATGCAGGCATTGCGTGCTGGAGTAGAGCAGGCTGCTGATACCATTAAAGCATTGGAAAAGAGTAGTAATGATATCGCTATTGTTCTTGACGTCATTAATGATATTTCGGAGCAAACCAACTTGCTTGCATTAAATGCAGCAATTGAAGCAGCAAGAGCAGGTGACGCTGGACGCGGATTTGCTGTGGTTGCCGATGAAGTACGGTCTCTTGCCAGTCGAACACGAACTTCTACTGAAGAAATTCGTGTGATGGTGGAGAATCTTCAAAATAATTCATCTACAGCTGTTAAGGCGATGAACGAAGGTTTGAAGCAGGCGGATACCTGTGTTGGTCATAATCAGGATACAGTCAGTTCATTTGCAAATATTTTAGATGTAATCCAGCAAATTAATGATATGACCACACAAATTGCTTCTGCAGTCGAGCAACAGAGTGCGGTGGCTGAAGAAATCAGCAAGAGTATTCATAACATAAGAGATTCGTCAGGCCATAACGTTAAGGAAGCTGATAACACCGTTTCAATTAGCACCCACATGATGTCATTAACAACGAGCTTTGAATCGCTGGCTGCTCAATTTTGGGCAAAACAGACTAATTCATAGACTGCTCAAATTGAGGGGGATTGTAAGTCGCTGGAGTGAATTATGTATGATTTAAAAAATCACAATTTTCTGTTAATGGAGCTCTTTAAAAGAGCCCAGGAAGGTATGATTATTACGGATGATAAAGCCCGTATACTGGCTTGTAATGAGGCTTACTGTCAGATAAGCGGTTATACAGAAGAGGAACTGATTGGAAACAATCCAAGTATTCTGAGTTCTGGTCGGCAAGATAAACATTTTTATCGGGATATGTGGCTTACTATTGAAGAGAATGGTTTCTGGGAAGGAGAAGTATGGAATAGAAAAAAAGATGGGTCTTTCTATGCTGAATTACTGAGTGTAAATAAAATTTGCGTACCCGGCACTGACAATGTCCATTTTCTGGGGATGATGTCTGATATAACCAAAATGAAAGAACATCATGCAAGCCTTGAAAAATTAGCACATTACGATGCGCTTACGGGCTTGCCAAACAGGCACTTGCTGGAAGATCGTTTTAACCAGGCTGTAGCAAAGGCAAATCGAAACCACGAAATGTTGGCAGTTTGTTTTTTGGACCTGGATGATTTCAAACCTGTTAACGATATTTATGGCCATAACGTTGGCGATCAGCTCCTGGTTGAGCTGGCAGATAGAATAAAGTCTCAACTTAGACAGGAAGACACAATATCCAGATACGGTGGAGATGAGTTTGTCATTTTATTAAGCCAAATCCACACTAGATCTGACTGTGATGGCATACTTCAGAAGCTACTAAATACAGTGAGTCAACCATATAACTTTATAGAAGGGCATGAAATTACTATAGGAGCATCAATTGGTTACACACTTTACCCTTTCGATAAAGGCTCACTTGATTCCCTTATAGATCATGCTGATCAGTCGCTCTATCAGATTAAAAACACAGGTAAATCTGCATTTTTAATGTATGGAGACACTGAAAAGGTTAAAGAGATCTCTAAAGGTTCATTTAGTCATGCTGCCATCATGGCAGCTATAAATGATGAACAGTTACGGCTATTTTATCAGCCTAAGATAGATATAACTTCTGGTGAAATAATTGGTTTTGAAGCGCTGGTTCGATGGCAGCATCCTTCCAAAGGACTTTTATCACCGATTGAGTTTTTGCCTTCTATAAATGAATCTGACGTAGAAGTTCATCTTGGCCAGTACGTTATAAAAGAAGCCTTAAAATGTCTTTTTAACTGGCATCAACATGGTTTAAAACTTCGCGTAAGCGTGAACCTGTCAGCTTACCATCTTGCAAGAAGCTCATTTATAAAAAGTCTCGAAGAGATCTGTAGAGCGTTTCCCGAACTAGACTTGAGTTATTTTCAAATTGAAATACTCGAGAGCCATGCTTTAGATGAGTTATCTTCCATACAGGCAGTCATTACTGAATGCAAAGATAAGTTCAATATCTCAATGGCATTAGACGATTTTGGAACAGGCTATTCATCTCTAAGCCATATTCGAACTCTTGCCATAAAGACTATGAAAATAGATCAATCTTTTGTTCGTAATATGCTCAATGATGCTGATGATTATAAGATTGTCGAGAGTGTCATTTCGCTTGCTAACTCGTTTAATATTGAAGTAATTGCAGAAGGTGTTGAGTCAATCAAACATGCTCAAATTCTCTTATGTATGGGATGTAAATTTGCACAGGGTTATGCCATTGCCAAGCCAATGCCTTCAGAAAATGTATTAAATTGGTCCTGTAACTTTTATATGCCTGAACTGCTCCTTGTTGAAAACAGGAAAAATAATTGTTTAAGAACCTCACAACTAAGATTATTAATTCACTTTCTCGACATAGAATTTGAGAATTCAAATAGATATATCAATACAGTTAACAATTTTTACAGTAAAAACTTTCTGTCGATCTCATCATCTCAGAGTCATTGCGGGTTTTGGTTGAAAAAAGCAAAGAGCATTCAATTTATCGAAAACAGTCTGCTAGATGTTTTAGAAAACGAATACTCAAAACTATTAAAGTCAATTTCCAATGCTGATGTTCTGTATCAATGTGGTGATATCGAGTCGGCAAAGATTGCATTTAAAGATGTAGAAGAGATGTATAAAAAATTAGTGGAGGTTGTGAATCATCAGATTGGTCAAGATGCTTAGTTATTCAAATTTATTATATCTATCAACTGGTGGTGAAATTCCATTTATCATGTCTAACGGATTTGCTGGAGCAGAAGCTGCAGAAGCTGCAGAAGCTGCAGAAGCTGAGAATTATAAGTTGGTAAAATCGAGGTTGTGTTTGCCCCAGTATCCAATTGCGTGCGGATATTACTCTGGAGCATCGCAGGGATGATGTTGTTGCTGATATATTAAAGTTGTTGGCGGGGTAGGGTGTTCAATATTTATAAAGCCCTAGGAGCTAAAGCACTCTCAGGATAGCGTTACGCATTTCAAAACCAAGTGGGACGCTATTCAGGCTAGAGTTTCTTGTCTGAGCTGACCATTCCAATAAGGTACCAAAAATATTTGTTTTTGGGCCCATGAGAACAAGTCTTTTCAGTTCGAAAATGGAGGCTTGAAGTCCAGCTAAATTATTGAAGCAAAAAAAAACCTCAGAAGCGAAACTTCATGAGGCTTTTGATATTTATGGAGCCGGAGATAGGATTTGAACCTACGACCCACTGATTACAAATCAGTTGCTCTACCAACTGAGCTACACCGGCAACAAGAGGCGCATTATACAAACAGTGTGGGTGGCGTGCAAGCCTGAATCACGTGTTAAATAATAATGCTGAATCGATTATTTACTGTCATTTATTATGATGGCAAATAGGCGATTTCAAAAAGTGGGGTGAGTGATGGGGCTCGAACCCACGACCACCGGAATCACAATCCGGGGCTCTACCAACTGAGCTACACTCACCACAGAAATCTATTCAAAAGTTACTCAAATCATTGGGTGACTTTCAGGAAGTCGACAATTGTACTGCCTTTATTTTTCTGGTCAAGGGAAATTCAGTCCTAAGCCAGATCAAGGTCAATTTTCTTTTCATCTAGATCGACTCTTACCACCTTAACTTTAATTGAATCACCCAAACGATAGGATTTGCGGGTTCTTTCGCCCATTAATCGATGACCACTGGCATCAAACTGGTAGTAATCGTTTTTAAGCGCCGTGACATGAACCAGACCTTCAATATAGATATCACTGAGTTCAACAAATAAACCAAAACCAGTCACACCGCTGATGACGCCTTCATGAACCTCACCAACACGATCACGCATATATTCGCATTTGAGCCAGTCAGCCACATCGCGAGTCGCTTCATCAGCTCGACGGCTGGCCATGGAGCAATGTTCGCCCAGCTGAACCATGGCTTCTTCTGAATAACGCCAGGCTGCCTTTTTTTGCTTGGTAATGGCATGTTTGATAGCACGATGTACCAACAAATCAGGATATCGACGAATAGGGGAGGTGAAATGCGCGTAGGCTTCCAGACCCAAACCGAAATGGCCTACATTGTCTGGTGCATAGACGGCTTGTTTCATGCTTCTTAACATGACTGTTTGCAACAAATGCCCATCAGGACGTTTACTGACAGTTTTAAGTAACGAAGCATAGTGACCCGGTTCAGGCTCATCTCCGCCGCCTAAAAATAGGCCGAGTTCACCCAGAAATTCCCGCAGGGCTGACAGTTTTTCAATTGAAGGTACTTCATGTACGCGATACAAAACCGGTAATTTATTTGAGAGCAGATACTTCGCTGCTGCGACGTTGGCCGCAATCATGAATTCTTCGATTAAACGGTGAGCATCATTTCGCTGACGCGGTTCAATTGAGGAGATTTTCCGGTTTTCATCAAACAAGAACTGCGTTTCGGTCATTTCAAAATCAATTGCACCACGTTTGTCACGGGCCTTAAGCATGATATGGAACAATTCATACATGGTTTCCAGACCAGGGAGCACATGAGCGAATTGTTCACGCAAAGCCGCATCGTTATCCTGCAGGATGCTGGCAACCTGTTCATAAATCAGTCTTGCTTTGGAGTTCATCACCGCCTGATGAAATTGATAAGACTCAATTTCACCATCCTGATTGATGATCATTTCACAGGCCATGCACAACCGATCTACTTCTGGGTTTAACGAGCATAATCCGTTGGATAATGCTTCTGGCAGCATCGGGATGACCTGGCTCGGGAAATATACCGATGTTGCCCGTTCCTGGGCATCCTGGTCGAGATCATCTTCAGGTTTAACGTAATATGAAACATCGGCAATGGCGACCCAAAGACGCCAGTTACCTGAATCCAGTTTTTCGGCGTAAACCGCATCGTCAAAATCACGGGCATCCGATCCATCGATGGTGACTAAAGGCAGTTCCCGTAAATCCAGTCTGTCTTTAATCGCTTCCTGTGGAATGGTTTCACCAAAGCTTTCTGCTTGAGCTAATGCTTTTGGTGACCAGACATGAGGCAGTTCGAAACTACGCAGTGCAATATCGATTTCCATGCCGGGAGCCATGTGATCGCCCAGTACAGCGACAATTTTCCCTAAAGGGGAGCGATGCTTATTAGGATGTTCGGTAATTTCGGCTTCAACTATTTGGCCGTCTTTGGCATCCATTAATTCATGAGCAGGAATCATAATGTCCTGACTGATACGGCGGTTATGCGGTATTAAATAGAACAGACTGGCATCAGCCTGCAGACGGCCCACCACAGTTTGATTGGCACGTTTTACTACTTCTACAATCGCACCTTCTCTGCGGCCTCTGCGATCAGTGCCACTGACACGAGCTAATGCACGATCCCCGTGCAGAACCACACGCATTTCACGTTCGCTGAGGAATAAATCTTCACCGCCTTCATCAGGGATTAGAAAGCCAAAACCTTCGGGATGCCCCATGACGCGACCACTGACCAGGTTCATTTTGGAAACGATGCCATAAGCATTTTTACGGTTACGCAGAATCTGTCCGTCACGCTCCATGGCGCGCAAACGACGGCGCAAAGCTTCAGTTTGGTCTTCCCCTTTAATATCCAGAAGTTTGGAAAGGTGTTTTCGGGAAAGCGGGGCTTTGTGTTCTTTGAGCAGCTCGAGAATAAATTCACGGCTAGGGATGGGATTATCGTATTTCTCGGCTTCACGACCCTCAAAAGGGTCAGTTATGTTTTGTTCAGTCATTGACAGTTTTTATCTCGATCTATATGATGCGCGTCTTCTTGCCCAGGTGGCGGAATTGGTAGACGCGCTAGCTTCAGGTGCTAGTGTACGTATGTACGTGGGAGTTCGAGTCTCCCCCTGGGCACCATTCCGAATTTTTTCTCTTTGTCACCCGACCATTTTAACTGTTTTGGTCCTTTCGGGTGAATCTTTCTCGTTCCACAATTCCAAATACTACGATTATTGCTGCTATTGAACCGTATTTAAGGTTACGATATTGTGCACCCTATACCGTGCCAGGTACATCTCGATTGTGCCCAGCGGATTATTAGCCTTTGCACAGTGAGAATGACCATGGCAACTTTTATTGATTCAATCGACGAACGTACACAGCTTGCAGGCACCAATCACCTGGAAGTGTTGCTGTTCAGCCTCGGGACCAATGATGATACCGGCCGTAATGAACTTTTCGGCATCAATGTCTTCAAGGTTCGCGAAGTACTTAACATCCCCGAAGTGACCGGTGCTCCGGAAATGCCTGATGGTATTGAAGGTTTTGTCAGTTTGCGTGGTGACATGGTTCCTATCATTAATCTACAGAAATTCTGTAAATTAAAATCACAGGAAACCCCTAAAATTCTGATGATAACCGAATATAACACTCACGTTCAGGGCTTTTTGGTGACTTCTGTCGATACCATCCAGCGATTGAGCTGGCAGCAGGTAAAAGAGCCACCGCCGTTAATTTCAAAACGTTTAGGCGGTCTGGTGACTGCTGTTGCTGAGTTGCAGGACAAACGCCTGGTGATGATTATGGATGTTGAAAAAGTCCTGGCAGATACCGGTGATTTTTATGATGAAAATGCGTTTGAAGGCATCGAAAAAATGGAGAACGGTAAAAAGTATAAAGTACTTTATGCTGATGATTCCAATGTTGCACGCAAGCAAATTACCCAGACTCTGGACAAGCTTGGGGTGAACCATACGGGTGTTATTAATGGAGCGCTTGCCTGGAAAATGCTTGAGAAACTGGCTACTCAATGCGAACAGGAAAGTCGGGACATTACCACGGAAATCCAGGTTGTTTTAACCGATGTTGAAATGCCGGAGATGGATGGTTATGTACTGACCCAAAAAATTAAATCTGATCCACGCATGGCACATCTGCCAGTGATTATGCATTCATCCTTGACTGCTGTAGCCAATCAGGCAATGGGACGAGGGGCGGGTTCTGATGCGTATGTATCAAAATTCCAACCGCTTGAATTAGCAGCAACGATTCGTGGTTTTATCGAAAACAAACATTAATTGGTCTATGCCATATTGACATGAGTAATGTCTGATGCTGTTAATTCAAGCTTTTCGGCGCCCCGTTCTGACAAAGGCAAAACAATAATGCAACACCGCCATAGCAGTATACGAATTGTTGACAACCTTGCTGAAATTACCCGACATCATGATCGGCAGGTGTTGGAAAAAAGCCTGCTCAAAACATTAAACGAACTGTTTCCTGCTCAATCTTTACGTTTGTTCAGAGTGCGTCGCCATGATCTGGTGCACGATATCAGTCTGCTGGCTTTTTGTGTCAATGACGTTATTTCGTCTTCTGATCAGCATCCTAAACTGAATGCAGAAACCGCGGATGAACTTACTGCCGCCATGACAGAAGCCATTGATAAAGAAGATATTATTTCTTATCGCCAATCTGATACGGCAGGTTGGAATGTGATTTATCCCGCTTATGATTCACATGGGGAAATATTTGCCAGTCTGGTTCACCATTGCGAAGCGCTGCCATCATCTATTGATCAACGACTGGTCCATGGCATTTTGAGAGTGTATGCCAATTATCTTGCGTTAATCGATAAATCCCAACGCGATAAATTAACCGGTTTATATAACCGTGAAACACTGGATGAGCAGATTACCAAAATTCTGGTAAACCAGAGCAGTGAACTTAATAAACTGATGGCTTCACCAAATGATTCACGCCGTCGTCGATTCGCCATCAAACATTGGTTGGGAGTGGTGGATATCGATAAATTCAAAGCCATCAATGATACCTACGGTCACTTGTATGGTGATGAAGTGATTATTCTGGTTGCCCGGCTAATGACTTCCGGCGTGATCCGAGATGATGATCTTATTTATCGTTTTGGTGGTGAGGAATTTGTCGTATTGTTAAAAGCCGCTAATGAAAATGATGCCATGCAGGCTTTTGAAAGAATCCGTAAGGTGGTCGCAAATCATAACTTCCCCCAACTTCGTCAGGTAACGGTGAGTATCGGCTTTGTCGAAGTCTCAGCTCAATTATCACCAACCGATGTCATTGGCCAGGCAGATGAGGCCTTATATAACGCGAAAAACGAAGGCCGAAACCAAGTACAGAACTATCATCATCTAGTCGCCGAAGGCAAAGTGAGTGATTCAAAGAAAATGGCTGGCTCAGATGTTGAATTATTTTGAATTAACCCCAGGAAAAATATGAGTTTCCGAAATTTGTTATTGACTGACAAAATAATTATTGAACTGGATAAAGCAATAACGACCATTTTAGGTGCGCCGCCATCCAGCGGTCGTGATACTCCTGCGGTGGAGATTGAAGATAGATCTCTTAGCGATAGTGAACGTCGACAATCAGTTGCGTTGATGCGAGTAAATCACGCTGGTGAAGTGTCTGCTCAGGCCTTGTATCAGGGGCAGGCATTAACGGCGAAATTAACCAATGTACGTGAAGCGATGCAGCAAGCTGCCGCTGAAGAAAATGATCATTTGCTGTGGTGCGAAAAACGTATTCACGAGCTGGAAGGTCGTACCAGCTTACTCAACCCTCTGTGGTATGTCGGTTCGTTTGTGGTTGGTGCTGTGGCCGGAAAAATCGGTGATAAATGGAGTCTGGGATTTGTTGCTGAAACCGAAAAACAAGTGATTGAACATCTGGATGAACATCTCGATAAGATGAGTGATGATGACCTGCGTAGTCGCTCTATTCTTGCGCAAATGCGGGAAGATGAACGACATCATCAGCAAACTGCTTTAGCGGCTGGCGGAGCGCAATTACCCTGGCTGGTGCAAAAAATTATGCAGCCAATGTCCAAAGTAATGACCCGGAGCAGTTACTGGCTGTAAACTGGTTTTAATATATTGTCGTAAACTTTACAGAGATGTTGAATTTTTCGGTTTTTTCATCCAGTGGAAGCACTCGAACCACTTCAGCTTCTGCGACAAAGTCAGCAAGTTCAGGATTATGACTTTTTATACTGATTTGCAGTATTTCGCCCTCACTCACTGTTTCATCTGAAATCAAACTTAACCCGCCTGCACTTAAATCAAGTCCTTCAGCATGAAAAAATTCAGCTTGATCCTGACGTTGAATCCTCACTGGACCATTGACACGCATTCGGAAAAAATCGCGCTTCTCTTCATAATCCTGACCTGTCATAAGCTTCATTCCTTTTAATGATTCAGTTGCCTATCAGATGTGCCTAGCCTAAGCTAAGTTCTGTTCATTCGTCCAGAGATATCCATGTCTGTTACTCAACTTAATGCATCACAACTTTACCACGGCTGTAATCCGGCTGATCTTCCCTTTAAAACCACAGCAACTGTCGAGCCTTTAACGGGCTTGATTGGTCAGGAACGAGCCCGCGAAGCGATTGAGTTTGCAGCGAATATTCAGGCCGATGGTTATAACCTGTACGTGATGGGTGAAGCGGGTATGGGGAAAAAGTCACTGGTCAGTGAATTTCTCACCAAACATAGTGCTAACCGGCCTGACGCAAAAGACTGGGCCTATTTACATAATTTTGACCTGCCTCAGCAACCCAAAGCGTTGTCATTGCCTGCCGGTGAGGGCGCACAACTGAAGCTTGATATTGAACGTGTCATCAATGAGCTTCAGCAGCAATTGCCTTATGCCTTTGATGATGAATATTACCGGGGACGGCTTCGCGCCATTGAGGAAGCCAGTCGTCAGCATCGGGTGCGTTTATTCGGTGTTTTACAGATTGAGGCGGATAAACATGGTGTTGTGTTACTGAGAATGGAAGATGGAGCATATGCCTTTGCCGCTCAACATGATGGCGAGCCTTTATCAGGAGAAGATTTTGAAGATCTTCCCTATGCCAAAAAAATGGAAACCGAAGAGGCCATTGCTAAATTGCAGGTGGCGATGCAGGATACACTGAGCGAAATTCATGAGTGGGAACATGACACAGACAATAAAATCACTGCGCTGAATGACCAGGTGGCCTTGGAAGTGGTGACCCGGCAGATAGATTTTTTACGCCACGCTTATCCAAAGTCACCGCTACTGCAGAATTATTTCGATGAGATGCAGTTTGATATTCAACGCAATATTGAGATGTTTCTGAAAAATGAAGAGCGTCAGGAAGAAGCCCATATCGATAATTGTCTGAAACGTTATCAGATTAATCTGATTGTGGATAACTCAGACCTGCATGGGGCGCCGGTGGTTTATCTGAATCAGCCTAATCATCAGAACCTACTTGGTTGTGTTGAAAATATGGCGATGATGGGCGCTTTGGTTACCGACTTTACCTTGATCAAAGCTGGCGCATTGCATCGGGCCAATGGGGGCTTTCTGATTGTTGATGCTGAAAAGCTGTTGGAACAGCCTTTTGCCTGGGAAGGCTTGAAAGCCGCTTTAAAGGCTTCCGAAATCCCTTTGGAAAACCTTGAACGAACCTATAGCCTGGTGGCCACGGTTTCGCTTGAACCTGAACCCATCCCACTTTCAGCTAAAGTTATTCTACTGGGAAATCGGGACCTCTATTATCAGCTTTATGAACTGGATCCTGAGTTTGCGGGATTATTCAAAGTACTGGCTGATCTAGAAGATGAGTTGCCGCGTACAGCAGAAACACATATGCAAATGGCTAAACTGATTGCCTCAACTGCAATGAATGAACATTTGCCAGTCTTACAGCAAGGCGCTGTCGCATTAATGATCGAATATGCAGCAAGAGCGATTAACGACGGGCAACAATTGTCCTTACACATTGGAGATATGACCGATTTGTTGCGTGAGTCAGCTTATTGGACAAGAAAATATCAACAAGCGGAAATCACTGCTGATGCAGTCGATCATGCCTGGCAGCAACGTCTCAGACGAGTTGATAGAGTACGTTCGGTGGTTTATCAGCAAATCCAGCGGCAAATTATCCAACTGGATGTGAGTGGCAAACACGTTGGTCAGGTGAATGGTTTGTCCGTTTTGAGTATTGGAGGTTTTCATTTTGGTGAGCCCACACGAATTACCGCCAGTTGCCGCTATGGTGATGATGCCATTATTGATATCGAACGTGAGGTAGAGCTGGGCGGTAACTTGCATGCAAAAGGTGTGATGATTCTGGCCGCTTATCTGGGGTCATTTTATGCGGCAGACAAGCCGCTGTCCATGGCGGCCAGTATCGTGTTTGAACAGAACTATGGCGAGATTGATGGGGATAGCGCTACGGTCGCTGAATTGTGTGCATTATTATCGTCCATTGCTAAAATCCCATTAAAACAATCCATGGCAATTACCGGATCAATGAACCAGTTTGGTCATGTACAGGCAATCGGTGGAGTCAATGAAAAAATTGAGGGGTTTTATGATGTCTGTAATCTGGTGGGATTGACGGGGTCGCAGGGCGTGATTATTCCGCGCAGTAATATGCAGCATCTGATGTTAAAGCCTGAAGTGAGACAGTCTGTTGAAAATGGTTTATTTCATATTTATGCCGTTGATGATATTGCTGATGCCATCAATGTGTTAACGGACCATGAAGTTGGTGTAGCAGATGCGCAGGGTAATTATCCTGAAAACAGTTTTAATGCGGCGGTAGCGGCAAGACTGGCCAATTGGGCTGAGTTGCACAAACATGATAAAGACACCAGCCATGAAGCCAATGATTAGATTTCAGTATTTTTTCTGATGGTCGTTAACTTATGCATGCAAACAGGCTAATGGATAGGATATGTCATTAATGAATAATCAATTTTTTATTACGTTATGTAGTGTGATTTTTGTTTTAATGGCGCTTCCTGTGCAGGCATTAACACCAGTGCCTGTGCCCTCAGAGCCGATTTATTACGAACCGCCTGTCGTTGAGATAACGGACGAAATTCGTAAACATAGTTGCGTTGAAATTGACGGAGCAATTAACCAGCTTCATCCCTACCGATATAGTTACAAACCCGGATTTTATGATGATGGCAGTAATAAATTGGCCGCCACGTTGATTGCTTTTGACACGATTCCAATTGTTGAAGGATGGTTAGGCTTGGCTTATTTGGGGTATTCCTCTTTGGTGGATGAAAAGGAAGCCAGACGTACGCAACAGATTGAGCAGAAAATTGCCATGTTACAACGGGTAAAGGCTGAAAAACACTGCTTTGAATAAATGTTTATTTAGCTGTCTAATGACATGTTTTTACTTGTAGTCGGCTTTACTTCTGGGGTAGTATCAAACTGTAGAACTACCCGGAGAGGTAAACACGATGAGTAGCACAATTGATATTAAAACAAAGTGGTACGAGAGCAATCACGCAACGGTAAGTAGCATTAAAGCTAAGTTGCAATCCGCAAACGCAGTGAGAGATAAAATGAAAAAACTGCCTTGGTACAAAGCGGCGCAGAATCCTGTTCAACATTCTGATCGTCCATGGTATGAAGCCAATATGGTGAAGCATCTTGATACCAAGAAAAAATGGTATGAAGCCAATTTACGTAGTGCTGTAGAAACGGTGCGGGCTAATCGCCATTGGTATGAAGCAAATCTGGATAGTACTCCTACAGAAACACATTGGTATGAGTTTGCCGATTCACAATACAGCGATTTGAAAAAACGCTGGCAACAGGCCAACCTGGCGAAATTCCGTGAACAGCATCATAAATGGTATGAAGCAAACCTGGATCAAACGCCAACGGATAAGCATTGGTATGAGTTCAGTGATGAGCAGACAGCCAGTGATAAAAAATGGTATGAAGCGAACCTTCAGGCAGCACGTGAAAGCCACCAGAAATGGTATGAGGCGAACCTGCATCCTGACCCGCATGCTGATCTCAAACAGAAATGGTATGAAGCCAATCTAAATCTGGCGCGTACCCAGCAAATTAAACGTGACTGGTTTGCTTACAATACGCATGTTGCAAGGGAAAATGCCAAATGGTACGAAGCCAATCAGCGTCCTGCTCAACAGCGTGACACGCACTGGTATGAAGCCAATATGGTCGATCACCTTGATACCAAGAAAAAATGGTATGAAGCGAATTTACGTACCGCTGTAGAAACCGTAAGGGCTAATCGTCACTGGTATGAAGCGAACCTGGACAATACGCCTACACAAACACACTGGTATGAGTTCAAAGAAGCGGGTGATACCGACTGGAAAAAACGCTTTCAGCAGGCGCATCTGGATAAGTTTCGTGAGCAACACAGCAAATGGTATGAAGCGAATCTGGATCAAACGCCAACCGACAAGCATTGGTATGAGTTCAGTGATGAGCAGACGGCCAGTGATAAAAAATGGTATGAAGCTAACCTTCAGGCAGCCCGTGAAAGCCATCAGAAATGGTATGAGGCGAATCTGCATCCCGATCCGCATGCGGATATCAAACAGAAATGGTATGAAGCCAATATTAATTTGGCACGTACCCAGAAAATTAAACGTGATTGGTTTGAAAATAATATGCGTTTAGCACGCGAAGCGCAGAATAAAACAGACAAATAGTAATCACTTAATGAAGCTATCAAAGCAGTTGGTTTAGCGACCAGCTGCTTTTTTTTGGGGGAAATAACAGGATGCACATTACCTGCTTCACCGTTGGTGCATTTCAGGTTAATACTTATTTGATTCAGGATGAAACCACTGGTGCCAGTGCGATTGTAGATACCGGTGAGACCGATGAGTTAGTCAAAAAATTACTGGCAATCAGTCTTCCGCCGGCTATTCAGATGATCCTGTTAACGCATGGTCATCTTGATCATGCGGGTGGCTTAATCGCCTTGCAGTCTCAGTTTGATGTGCCAACCTATTTACCGAGAAAGGAAATCCCACTGTTTGAAACATTACCAGTTCAAGGCGATTGGTTTGGTCAGCCAGCATTTAATCGCCAGTGTGGTCGCATTGATCATTTAGTGGATGATGGTGATGAAATTCAGCTAGGGAATACGAGGCTCAGGTTTATTTCAACACCAGGACATACGCCCGGGCAGGGTTGTTATTATGACCAGCACGATATTTTCGTTGGTGATACGTTATTTTCTGGCAGTGTGGGCCGCACTGACCTGCCAATGGGAAATCCAGCTATAATGCAGCAAAGTCTGCAACGGTTGATGCAATTACCAGGACATCTGCGGGTGCATAGCGGGCATGGACCTGTCACAACGATTGCCCACGAGAAACAACATAATCCTTATTTAACGTTTTTGAGACAAGCATAAAAAATGGCTAATACAGATAGATTAATTGAAGGTTTTCAACGTTTTAAAAAGCAATATTTTGGCCAAGACAGCCGCCTTTATGCCAGCATGAAAACGGGGCAGCCCGCTAAAACCTTGATGATTGGTTGTTGTGATTCCCGAGTTGATCCGGCGATTTTGACAGATTGTGATCCTGGCGATCTGTTTACCGTCAGGAATGTAGCCAATCTGGTGCCACCTTGTGAACATGATGGACTGCATCATGGCACCAGTTCGGCACTTGAGTTTGCTGTGAATAATCTGCAGGTTGAGAATATTATCGTAATGGGCCACGCGAATTGTGGTGGCATCCGAGCTCTATGGGAAGATGATGGCCAACAGAACTCTAAATTTATCCATCAGTGGGTATCAATAGCCCAACCGGCAAAGGACTGGGTTAAAACGCAGACAGATGGCGATGAGGCCAGTCAGTTAAAGGCCTGTGAGCAGCGGGCGGTTCTTGTATCCTTGGATAACTTGATGAGTTTTGAATGTGTGCAGGAGCGGGTCGAAGATGGGCGTTTGACCTTACACGGGTGGTATTTTGATTTGGCTGCTGGGGAATTACTTTGTTTTAATCCCCAAACCGGCCAGTTTGAACCGGTTCAGGAATCGACAGTATAGGTTTATTGAATATCTGGGAGCTGACCAGCGGGTTGGTCTCCCATGGAATCATTAGAGCTCTCTGGTAATGCTTCTTTCTGTTTTATCTTAGCAGCATCATCAGTGTCGTTGTCTGAGTCTTCAATGGTTTCCACTTCATCTTCGCCCAGTCCAATTACATTAAGCATACTATTGAAGAGGCCGGTTTTTTTCTGGGTTAATGGAACAACTACATTAGTATCTGTGCGCTGTTCTTCTGTTAATTCGATGTTTTCAACAATCCGGGTATTTCCATCAATGTAATCAAGCGTTTCTGTATCATCGAAATAAAGAGTAATTCGGCGTTGTTCACGCTCACCATTTCCGGGATGGAAACTATAAATATAATCCCAACGGTTAGGATGGAAAACATCAATTAACATCGGCGTTCCCATAACAAATGACACCTGACTTTTAGTCATGCCCGACTCGAGTTTGCTTAGCATTTCCTGAGTAACCTGATTGCCTTGCTGAATATCAATTCGATAAACACCAGGTATTTTATCTTTGCTACAGGCGCTGAGAGTGAGAATAACCAAGGAAAGGCTATAAATAAGCAGGCTTTTCATTTAGTATTTGTTTCTGTGTTGATGACGAAAGTGCGATGATACGCTATTCGTAACTATTCTACGAGGCAACAATAATAATGGAAAGACAAGATTTAAGAAAAGCGGGATTGAAAATTACTCTGCCACGTTTGAAGGTGTTGGAGATTCTGGAACACTCCAAACAACGCCATCTAAGTGCTGAAGATGTATACAAGGCCTTGTTGGAGATGGGAGAGGAAATTGGTCTGGCAACCGTATATCGAGTGCTTACTCAATTTGAAGGCGCAGGGCTGGTTTCAAGGTTAAATATTGATGGTGGTCATGCGGTCTTTGAACTTGAAGATGGCGAACATCATGATCATTTGTTTTGCGTGAAATGTAATCGCATTATCGAATTTTATGATGAAGTGATTGAAGAGCGGCAAAGAGAAATTGCCAAAGCGAATGGTTTCGAAATGACCGATCACAGCCTGTACATTTATGGCATTTGCAACCGTGAAGACTGCAAAAAAGAACGATAATCAGTTTTGTCCCTGATCCAGCATCTCTTCAGCATGTGAACGAGTTTTCTGGGTCAGGTTCATTCCGCCCAACATTCGGGCAATCTCCTCAATACGTTGTTTGCGATTAAGTTCGCTGATTTCAGTGTGGGTTTTGTCTTTCCCCAGAATTTTCGTGACCTGCAATTGCTGATGGGCTTGCGCCGCCACCTGAGGCAGATGAGTAATGCAAATCACTTGCTGTGTTGATGCCAGTAACTTGAGATGTTGCCCAACAATTTCCGCTACGCCACCACCAATTCCCACATCTACTTCATCAAATATCAAGGTAGGTACACTTCGTTTGCCTGCGGTGACAACCTGAATCGCCAGACTTATTCGAGCCAATTCACCACCTGATGCAATTTTGGCTAATTCACCTGCCGGTTGACCAGGATTGGTGCTGACTAATAGCTGAATATGATCTGCGCCATGTTCACTGAATTTGCCTTCCTCAAAAGGTCGTATGACAAATTCTATACGTCCAGCCGGAATAGCCAGTTGCTGAATAGATTCAGTAATTGTCTCTGCCAGCGGCTTTGCATGTTGTTTTCTGTTTGCACGAATTTGCTCGCACAGGTCCAGACAATCCTTTTCCATAGCATTCAGTTTCAGCGCCAGTTCAGTTTGGTTTTGTTGGGATTGGGAAAGGCTGTTTAGCTCTTCACATAAAGCCTGATAGTGGGCTGGCAGGTATTCAATTTCGACATGATGCTTACGTGCCAGATCATGCAAAACCGATAATTGAGCTTCAACCGTTTCAAGCCGCGCTGGATCCAGATCGGCGCTGTCAAGGTAGTGGCGAAGAGAGGTCGCCGTTTCATCCAGATTAATTGCCGCACTGTTAAGGGTCTCAATAATCTCGGTAAAGCGTGGTTCATATTGCTGCAACTTTTCCAGTTCTGTCAGAGCAGAGCCAATAAGGTCATAGGCAGCACCCTGATCCTGGTCAAACAAATGATGCAGGGTTGATTCCGTGGTATGAAGTAACTGTGCCGCATGGGCTAATTGTTGTTGTTCATGTAACAGAACACTAATGCTGCTGTCGGTTAAATCTAATGGTTCCAACTCACTAATCTGATAATTCAATAATTCCTGACGCGCCAGTTGCTGTTCAGATTGTTGACGTATCGAGGTCAACTGTTGCTGAGTCTGTTGCCATTCAGCGTAATTTTGTTTCAGAGTTTTAAGCAGTGCTTTATTGTTGGCAACTATATCCAGTAATTCGCGCTGGGTTTCCGAGCGTAATAAGGATTGATGTTCATGCTGCCCATGAATATCAATGCTTAACTCACTGATATTACGAAGTTGGCTTAGTGGGACCTGACGAGCATTAATATAGGCTTTGGAGCGCCCGTCACGGCTTATGGTCCGGCGTAGATGACATTGATCGTCATCATCAAGTTCTTGATCCTTAAGCCATTGCTGTAATGGAAGATTGTTGCTGATATCAAAACTGGCTTCAATTTCCGCGCGTTCGCTGCCATGCCGAACCATATTTGAATCAGCACGATCGCCAAGGACTAAACCCAGAGCATCAACCAGTATGGATTTACCTGCTCCCGTTTCACCTGTCAGTGAACTCATGCCAGATTTGAAAGTTAAGGATAAATCTTCCACAACCGCCAGTTGGCGAACAGTTAATGCAGTCAGCATGTCAGTTTTCGGCCCCATTCCAGTTTGGCACGTAAAATTGAATAATGATCATGATCTTCGAGATGCAATAAATCAATGCGGTTAGGATGTCGTTGAATCCGAATACTATCACCAGGTTCGAGTAAATGGCCTGGTCGTCCATCACAAGTAACCATTGCTGTGGTGATGTTTTGTTCACTTAATGTGATATCGATAGTACTACTGGCCGCAATAACTAACGGACGATTGCTCAAGGTATGTGGGCATACTGATGCTAACACGACTGCATCCAAATCTACATCAAGAATCGGACCTCCTGCGGACATCGCGTAAGCAGTTGATCCGGTTGGCGTCGCAACCACTAATCCATCGGCGCGTTGACTGTTTAAAAAGCGGCCATTGATGTGAGTTTCAAATTCGATCATATGCAGACTTTGGTGTGAATGTACTACCACATCATTCATGGCGATACTGAACGGTTGTTCGGAATTATTCAGATGAGCCTGTAAAAGAAAACGACTGTCATGGCGATAGTGGCCATCCAGAATGCGAGTTAACTGGGATTGCAGGTTATTCAGGGTCACATCGGCTAAAAAACCCAGTCGGCCAACATTAATTCCGACGATGGGTAAATCATAGCCAGCCAATGCTCTTGAGGCTGATAACATGGTGCCATCACCGCCGATAGCGATAGTTAAATCGCATTTAGAGGGAAATTCGGCGATCGAAATTACTTCCAAGCCAGGTAAAAAACACATCGGTTCATTACAAAACAACTGTAAGGCCCGAGAGTGCAGGAATTCACAGACTTGAATTACAGCTGACTCCAACACCGGGTCATCTTTTCGGATAAACAGGCCGATACGTTTGAATGTGTTATTTCTCATCGAATTTGCATTTGAGTTTTATCAAAAATTGTCTGCCGATGGTAATGGTTTTGTCATCAAATCCAAAGCAAAATTGCCTGTTGAATAAAAACTCTTTGAACGCTTCTATCACGAAGCTCTATAGATGCTAGAATATGTCGATTTAATCCAATCAATCAATGAGGATACACATGGCGACTGAACGTACATTATCAATTATCAAACCGGACGCGGTAGCAAAAAATGTTATTGGTGAGATTTACTCCCGTTTCGAAAAGGCCGGTCTTTCTATCGTCGCTGCCCGTATGGTACATCTTACACAACAGCAAGCGGAAGGCTTCTACGCTGAACATAAAGCCCGTCCGTTTTTTGGCGACTTGGTGAGTTTTATGACTTCTGGCCCAGTGATGATTCAGGTTTTGCAAGGTGAAAATGCGGTTATCACGCATCGCGATCTGATGGGCGCAACCAATCCTGCTGATGCAGCGCCTGGCACTATCCGTGCAGATTTTGCGCAAAGCATCGATGAAAACGCTGTACACGGTTCAGATTCAGCTGAAAGTGCCGCACGTGAAATTGCTTATTTCTTTACTGAAGATCAATTGTGCGCTCGCACACGTTAATCCTTTAATTTATGGCTACTGCATTGACCAATCTGCTTGGTTTGGATCTGAAGGGTCTGGAAGGGTTTTTCATCGAAATCGGTGAGAAACCCTTTCGTGCGCGCCAGCTTTTACAATGGATTCATCAATATCGCGTTACTGATTTTGCTGAAATGAGTAACCTTAGCAAAACATTACGCGAAAAACTGAGTCTGATTGCCGAAATACGGGTGCCTGAATTATTACATGAGCATATATCCACGGATGGTACCCGTAAGTGGATCATCAAAATGGATGGTGATAATTCCATCGAAACGGTGTTCATTCCAGAAAATGGTCGGGGTACATTATGCGTGTCATCACAAGTGGGTTGTGCGCTGACATGTACCTTTTGTTCAACGGGCCAGCAGGGCTTTAATCGAAATCTAAGCGCAGCAGAAATTATTGCCCAACTGTGGATTGCCAATGAAGCTTTAGGTAAAGATCCTAAAGGCAATCGAATGGTGACCAATGTGGTAATGATGGGCATGGGGGAACCACTGACTAACTATAATAATGTGATTAGTGCGATGAACCTGATGCGTGATGATCTGGCCTATGGCATTTCCTGGCGTCGCCTGACATTGAGTACCTCTGGTGTGGTGCCAATGATTGATCGTTTAAAAGAAGATTGTCATGTCAGCCTGGCCATTTCATTACATGCTGCAAACGATAAACTACGTAGTGAGATTATTCCGTTAAACGACAAATACCCGATTGCTGAATTGTTAGCTGCTTGCAAACGCTATGTGACCGGCGAGCAATTACGTCGACACATTACCGTTGAATATGTCATGCTCGCGGGTATAAATGATTCAGAACAGGATGCACGGGATTTAATCCGGATTTTAAAAGGCATTCCCAATAAAATTAATCTGATTCCGTTTAATCCATTTCCTGGCACCGATTATCTGTGTTCTTCGCGAAATGTGATTAATCGTTTTAAAGAGCAACTGATTGCCGCCGGTCTGGTGGCGACTGTACGAAAAACCCGTGGTGATGATATTGTGGCTGCCTGTGGTCAATTGGCAGGTGAAGTTCAGGATAAAACTCGCCGCACTCAGAAATTAGCTGAACGAGAGGTTGTGTTCGTCCGATGAAATCATATTTGCAAATAGGTTTTCTGGCGACAGCAATCATGGTGCTGACTGCATGTGGTACAACGGGGCCTCGTCAGCATATTGCGCCTGACCCCAAGGCTGCCGAATTAAATATGCAGTTGGGATTAAGTTATCTGCAACGTGGTGATTATGAAATCGCCATGGAGAAGCTTGATAAAGCGCTTAAACAAAATCCGAATTTACCAAGTGCCCACAACACCATTGCCTTGCTTTATCAGCGGCTGGGCGAAAATGAAAAAGCTGAAAAACATTTTAAAGAAGCTGTGGGCAGAGCCCCGGAATATTCAGAAGCACAGAATAATTATGGCGTGTTTCTGTGTCAGCAAAATAAATATGAGGATGCAGAAAAGCGGTTTTTAAAAGCTGTGGAAAATCCACTTTATCAAAGTGAAGCCATGGCATATGAAAATGCAGGACTATGTACCAGAGAAATTCCAGATTTAGTTAAGGCTGAATCCTATTTCAGACGAGCCTTACAGATTAATCCTAACCTGAGTAAATCACTAATGGGCATGGCAGACCTGAGCTATGAACAAATGAATTACATGCAGGCACGCGCTTATATTCAGCGTTACAGTAGTGTTTCTCCATGGACTCCACAGGCATTATTAACCGCAATTAAAACTGAGTCCAAACTGGGAAATGAAGATGCTGTATCAAGTTACAAATTAATTATGCGAGCCCGGTTTCCGGATTCCGATGAAATGCGCATGATCAATGAGGGTATTTAACATTTATGACTGAAAGTCATACAGAAGAACCAAGTGTTGTTTCATCATCAGTTGATGTTGGTAAGCGTCTACGAGATGCTCGGGAAACAAAAAAAATCTCCATTACCGATGCAGCTGCTCAGCTGAGAGTGACTCGTGGGGCAATTGTGAATCTTGAAGAGCAAAACTGGGACAAATTACATGGTCGAACCTATGCCCGTGGCTATTTCCTGAGCTATGTAAAGTTTTTGGGACTTCCTCAGGATGAAATGCTGGCGGGCTTTAACATTGAGTTCACTGAGACCGATAAACGTAGCCCTTCGATAGCGCCCATTCAGCAGATTAAACCGGCAACTTCGGGATTTCCCTGGTTGCCCTTAATATTATTGCTTATTGTCGCGATTCTGGCCTGGTTTGCTTACCAACAATGGCAAACTACGCAGATTAATAATCAGGATGATGAAATCTTCAATCAGCCGCTTAACCAATCTTTGGAACAGCAAGAAGATGACACTGGTGGCAATTCCATACCAATAACAGAATCAAACATTGAGCAAATCATCAATGCTGATGATCAGCCAGCATTATTGAACGAAACAGATGAGTCTCTGACCGTTCCTGAGCCTGCTTTAGCAGAACAATCACCTACAACAATTGAAACTCCGGAAAATACAACGGCTGCGCCGGAAGCTAACGGAGACGTAAATCAAAACAACTTAATTATTGGCATAAATTCTGACTGCTGGGTTGAAGTCCGTGATGCCAATCAGCAAGTGTTGATTAGTCGCGTGGTCAGAGGCGGGAACACTATTGAATTGACAGGGACTACGCCTCTTCAGGTGTCACTGGGACAGGCAAATGCTGCTTCTGTCAGATTTGATGGCAATATTATTGATATCACTGAATACACTCGCGGTAATGTGGCTCGCTTTACCTTGGGAGAAGATACGTAATGCAAACTGCTTCACCGATTAAACGTCGTAAATCCCGTCAAATCATGGTTGGAAACGTCCCGATTGGTGGTGATGCACCGATTGCCGTTCAGAGTATGACCAATACAGAAACAACGGATGTCGCTGCCACTGTTGATCAGATTCAGCGTTTGCAAAAAGTGGGTGCAGATTTAGTTCGGGTATCCATTCCGACCATGGATGCTGCAGAAGCGTTTGGTGCTATTCGTAAACTGGTGGATATTCCACTAATAGCCGATATTCATTTCGATTATAAGATTGCGTTACGTGTAGCCGAGTTAGGTGTTGATTGCCTGCGGATAAATCCTGGCAACATTGGTCGTGAAGATCGCGTGCGGGCAGTTGTGGACAAAGCGCGGGATTTTGGTATCCCAATCCGCATTGGTGTAAACGCCGGTTCTCTGGAAAAAGAATTACAGAAGAAATATGGTGAACCAACACCTGAGGCATTGGTTGAATCAGCCTTAAGGCATATCGATATTCTGGATCGCCTGAATTTTCCAGATTTTAAAGTCAGCTTGAAAGCCTCTGATGTCTTTATGACTGTGCATGCCTATCGTCAGCTGGCTGACCAGATTGAGCAGCCTCTACACCTTGGTATCACCGAAGCAGGTAGTCTTCGCAGTGGAGCAGTCAAATCAGCGATTGGTCTGGGAATGCTTTTGGCTGAAGGTATTGGCGATACCATTCGTGTTTCATTGGCGGCTGATCCCGTCGAAGAAATTCGAGTTGGTTTCGATATTCTGAAAAGCCTGCGGATTCGTAGCAAAGGTATTAATCTGATTGCCTGTCCATCTTGCTCCAGACAGGAGTTTGATGTTATTTCGACAGTGAATGCGCTTGAAGCAAGACTGGAAGATATTATTGAACCAATGGATGTCGCTGTCATTGGTTGTGTAGTCAACGGTCCGGGAGAAGCAAAAGAAGCTTCAATCGGTCTGACAGGTGGTTCACCAAACCTGTTGTACCGTGACGGCAAGCCCCATCACAAATTAGATAACACTTCCCTGGTCGATGAGCTGGAAAAAGAGATTCGTCAGCGGATCGCCATGCGTAGCGAACAACCCGAAAAAGTAATTCCGATAAAGGACATAAGCTAAAGGTGGCAGAAATTATTCGTTCTGTCCGGGGAATGAACGACATTCTTCCGGAAATGACGCCGTATTGGCAAGCAGTGGAAACCAGCCTTAAACAGATTCTCGATAGCTATGGTTATCAGGAAATCCGTTTACCCATTCTGGAAAAAACCGAATTATTCAAGCGCTCCATTGGCGAAGTTACCGACATCGTTGAGAAGGAAATGTATACCTTTGACGATCGTAATGGTGACAGCCTGACTTTGCGACCTGAAGGTACTGCTGGATGTGTCCGGGCGGCGATGGAGCATAGCATGTTCAATCAGCAGCAACGGCTCTGGTATATGGGGCCAATGTTTCGCCATGAACGCCCACAAAAAGGTCGATATCGTCAGTTCCACCAATTAGGCGTTGAAGCCTATGGTTTCAGTGGTCCTGATATTGATGCTGAAATGATTCTGCTAACAGCCCGGCTATGGAAAAAGTTAGGACTGAAAGATATTTCTCTGCAGATCAATTCATTGGGAAGCACTGAGGCCCGACTGCTTTATAGAGAAAAACTGGTTGAATATTACCAGGCCAACCATGATTTACTGGACGAAGACAGTCAACGAAGATTATTGAGCAATCCATTACGCATTTTAGATAGTAAAAATCCGCAAATGCAGATGCTAAATGAAGCGGCACCCAAACTGATTGATTTTCTGGATACGGAATCTGCCGAGCATTTCGAACAATTGTGCAATACGTTACGCGAAGCTGGCATTAGCTTTGAAATCAACCCGCGTTTGGTACGCGGACTTGATTATTATGGCAAGACTGTATTTGAGTGGGTTACTGATCAATTGGGTGCACAGGGGACAGTATGTGCCGGCGGACGTTATGATGGCCTGATTGATCAGCTTGGTGGAAAAGCCTCCACAGCAATAGGGTTTGCCATTGGACTTGAGCGTTTAATTTCTTTACTGGAAGCGGGGGATGCACTGCCAGAAACGCAGGGGCCGGACGTATATTTAGTCGCTGTAGGTGATGCCGCTGCCGCGCAATCATTATTACTGGCAGAAAGCCTGAGAGACCAGCTCCCGGAACTTCGCTTGATTAGCCACTGTGGTGGTGGTAGTTTTAAGAGCCAATTCAAGCGAGCTGATCGCAGTGGAGCGCGATGGACCTTGATTTTGGGGGAAGAGGAAATGGCGCAGCAAATCATTGGTGTGAAAACCATGGCAACAGGCGAGCAACAAACTTTGGCCTGGTCTGAATTAGCGAATTTTCTTTCTGCAGCATCAAAGATTAATAACCGTTAACAAAAATAAGTAGAAATATGACGCCACTAAATATCGCCGAATGGCAATCCCTGGATAGACATTATTCCGATGTCAAGTATCTGTCGATGCGTGAGCAATTCGTACTTGATTCGGGTCGGTTTGAACGTTTTTCAATTCGCTCGGGTGATTTGTTATTGGATTATTCCAAAAATCGAATTACTCAGGAAACCATCGAAAAGCTGATCGCTTTGGCGGAAGCTGTCAACATGCAATCCTGGATTGAGCGCATGTTTTCCGGGGAACAGATCAATCACACCGAAGGCCGCGCTGTCTTACATACTGCTTTGCGCAATCGTTCAAACACACCTGTACTGGTTGATGGTCAGGATGTCATGCCGCAAGTAAATGCTGTGCTCGACAAAATGGCTGCTTTTTGTGAACAGGTACACACCGGTAAATGGGTGGGGTTCAGTGGAAAAAAAATCACTGACATTGTAAATATTGGTATTGGCGGATCGGACCTTGGCCCAGCGATGATTTGCGATGCTTTGGAGCCGTATGGTATCGATGGTCTTGAGGCGCATTTCGTTTCAAATGTGGATGGCACTGATCTCAGTACAACATTAGAAAAACTCAATCCTGAAACGACGCTGTTTATCGTAGCCTCAAAAACCTTTACGACGCAGGAGACCATTACCAACGCCCAGTCGGCGCGGAATTGGTTTCTGAAAGTTGCCACACAGGCAGATGTCGCTAAACATTTTGTTGCTGTATCCACCAATGCTAAAGAAGTTGCCAGGTTCGGCATTGATACGGCCAATATGTTTGAGATCTGGGACTGGGTTGGTGGCCGATATTCACTGTGGAGTGCCATCGGCTTACCCATTGCACTGTATGTCGGGATGGATAATTTTATTCGTCTGCTGGAAGGCGGACATGAAATGGATAACCATTTTCGCAGTAAACCATTAGCCGAAAATATTCCGTTGGTCATGGGCATGCTGGGAATCTGGTATATCAATTTCTTTAATGCCCAGACGCATGCCATTGTGCCGTATGACCATTCATTGGCACGTTTCCCTAACCATATGCAGCAATTGGATATGGAAAGTAACGGTAAGTTCATTAACCGGCAGGGCGCCCGCATCAGTTATAAAACCGGGCCGGTAATCTGGGGCACACCGGGGACTAATGGACAGCATGCTTATTTTCAGTTGATTCATCAGGGAACACAGCTAATACCGGTGGATTTTGTTTTGCCGGTTAACAGCCATTACCCGGAATGTGATCATCAGTCTATTCTGCTGGCCAATGGATTGGCGCAGTCTGAGGCATTAATGAAAGGGAAAAGTGCTGAAGAAGTCAGGGCGGAGTTGATTAAAGAAGGCTATGAAGGCAAGGCGCTGGATGCATTATTACCCCACAAAGTGTTTCCGGGAAACCGTCCAAGTAATGTCTTGTTATTTTCTAAATTGACGCCGGAAATGCTGGGTCAATTAGTCGCCTTGTACGAACATAAAGTATTTGTACAGGGCGTCATCTGGAATATCAATTCGTTTGACCAGTGGGGTGTTGAACTTGGCAAGCAACTCGCAAAAGCCATTCTGCCTGATTTGCAAGGCAATGCAGAGATCTCAGTGCATGACAGTTCAACAACTGAACTTATCAAAATGATTCGCACTTTACGTCAGTAGTAGTAACTTAAGGCCTGTTGTTGATTCATCGGCTGCCTGTTCTATGAGAGATAAACAAGCTCTGGAGCGGCTCGTGATTCACGAGCCGCATCATTTTCAGTGCTTCTTACGAATAATCAGTCCCGCTAGTGGCGGCAAATTCACGACAATCGAGTAAGGCCTTTCTGACCATTCTGTAGCTTCACTGTTGATTAGCGGACTAACGGGATAGTTACTACCAGCGTAATACTCTGAGTCAGAATTAATCACTACCTCGTATTCACCTGCTTCCGGTACGCCAATTCGATAATTGTCTCGTACGATGGGTGTGAAGTTGAACACTGAGACAACAATAGAGTCTTGACCACGTCGCATGTAACTTAGCACGGAATGCTCACGATCATTACAGTCAATCCATTCAAAACCATGGGCATCAAAGTCATGATAGTGAAGTGCCGGACTTTCGCGATAGACTTTATTCAAGTCGGAGACTATCTGTAACAAACCTTGATGTTTTGGATAGTCTAGTAAATACCATTCAAGTGATTGTTCGCTATTCCATTCGCTACCTTGCCCGAATTCTGACCCCATAAATAATAACTTCTTGCCGGGATAGCTGAACATAAAGGTGTAAAGCAATCGTAAATTAGCGAATTGCTGCCACTCATCTCCGGGCATTTTATAGCGCATCGATCCTTTGCCATGAACAACTTCATCGTGGGAGAAGGGCAAGACAAAGTTTTCGGTAAAGGCATACAGCAAACCGAAGGTCAGCTGATCATGATGATAGCGGCGATGAATCGGATCCTGTTTCATGTATTCGAGAATGTCATGCATCCAGCCCATATTCCATTTCATCGAAAATCCAAGTCCACCCATATCGGCAGGCCTTGAAACCATTGGATAAGAGGTTGATTCTTCGGCGGCGATAATACAGCCAGGATGAGACTGATGCAGAATTGTATTCACTTCTTGCAGAAAACTGATAACTTCAAGATTTTCCCGCCCACCATGAATATTGGGCAACCATTGGCCTTCTTTACGGGAATAATCCAGATATAACATTGACGCTACGGCATCAACCCTCAGGCCATCTATATGGAACTCTTCCAGCCAGAAAAAAGCGCTGGATAACAAAAAATTACGAACTTCATTGCGGCCATAATTGAAAATCAATGTGCCCCAGTCCTGATGTTCTCCACGTCGTGGATCTTCATGCTCATAAAGTGCTGTGCCATCAAAGCGGGCTAAACCGAAACTGTCTTTTGGAAAATGTCCTGGCACCCAGTCCAACAATACACCGATGTTATTTTGATGGCATTTATCAACTAAATATCGAAAATCGTCTGGTGAACCGAAACGACTGGTCGCCGCATAATACCCGGTAGTCTGGTAGCCCCATGAAATATCCAGTGGATGTTCAGTAACGGGCAACAATTCAATATGGGTAAAGCCCAATTTATTTACGTATGGCACCAGTTTATCGGCCAGTTCACGATAGCTGCAAAAACTTCCATCGCTGTGTTTTTGCCACGAACCAAGGTGGACTTCGTAAACACTATGAGCGGTATTCAGCCATTTAGCGTGTTCCCGACCAGACATCCAGTCTTTATCCTGCCATTGATACTTGCTGTTAAACACCACAGAAGCGGTATTGGGACGCAGTTCAGCTTGTTGGCAGTATGGATCCATTTTCAGATGCAGACTGCCATCCTGATGATTGCGTATTTCAAACTTATACAGTTCACCAATATCTACCCCTGGAATAAATAATTCCCAGACGCCGGTACTGCCTCTTGAACGCATTGGATGGCATCGACCATCCCAGTGATTAAATGTGCCTACTACACTGACACGCTGGGCATTGGGTGCCCAGGTGGCAAATATGACGCCTTCAACGCCATTTACGGTTCGTTTATGAGAGCCCAGGATTCTATAGGCATGCCAATGTTTACCTTCTGCAAACAAGTACAGATCATAATCCGATATCTGTGGAGTAAAACAGTACGGATCATAATGACTCTGAATTTGGTTTTGTGAAGTGGTACGATGAATCTGGTAAGGCGTTTCTAACTTATCAGAAGGGCCCGACCATTCAAAGATATCAGTGCCTGGAACCCGTTGCATAGGCAAATTGTCACCTACAGCAGCAGATTCTGTAAGCGGTAAAAAAGCCCTTACATACACTCCAGTTTTAGTTGGATGACGTCCCAATACAGCAAAGGGATCATGATGTCTGGCTTCTATGATTTTAAGTTGGTCGTCTGTCAAATTTTGTTCAAAAACCATAGATATACTGTCCTATAAATATTTCTATTGCTGACCACCTTAACGATGTGGCACGCTTGAAGCCATTACAACATATTTCACTGCATAGCTGGCCGGAGAATTAAATATGCCCAAAAATAATAGCACGCGGTTTGTCAGTCGACTGACCAGAGATACTCTGGCCCTGATCCTTGCAGGAGGGCGTGGTTCACGCCTGAAACAACTGACGGGATGGCGTGCAAAGCCTGCCGTTCCCTTTGGCGGAAAATTCAGAATTATCGATTTTCCTTTATCAAATTGCGTAAATTCCGGTATCCGCCGGGTAGGTGTATTAACCCAATATAAAGCGCATTCGTTGATTCGGCATATTCAGCAAGGCTGGGGGTTTATGCGCGGTGCCTTGGGTGAGTTTGTTGAGTTATTACCAGCTTCTCAGCGGACTGAGCAGGGCTGGTATACCGGAACAGCAGATGCCGTCTATCAGAATATCGATATTTTACGAAACCATGGACCAGAATATGTGTTGATTCTGGCAGGCGATCATATTTATAAAATGGATTACGGCGATATGTTAGCAGAGCATGTTGCACAAAATGCCGATATGACGATTGGTTGTATTGAGGTGCCACTCAATGAGGCCAAAGCTTTTGGTGTGATGTCGGTTGATTTAAACCATCGGATTATTGCTTTTAATGAAAAGCCTGATCATCCCACCCCTATTCCAGGGCAGGAAGATGTGGCCTTGGCATCAATGGGAATTTATATTTTTAACGCGGGTTTTCTTTATGAGCAATTAATCAAAGATGCGGATAATTCTAAATCCAGTCATGATTTTGGTCACGATATCATTCCATCATTAATACAAAAATATAAAGTTGTCGCTTTTCCATACAAAGATGTACAAGGCAACGATCCCGGATATTGGCGTGATGTGGGAACGATTGATGCGTTTTGGTCTGCCAATCTCGAATTAATTGGTGTTACCCCAGAGCTGAATCTTTATGATGAAGACTGGCCAATCTGGACTCATCAGGCTCAATTACCACCGGCCAAGTTCGTCTTTGATGATGACGATCGTCGTGGTATGGCTGTGGACTCTATGGTTTCAGGAGGTTGTATTATTTCCGGTTCGGTAGTGCGACATTCAGTTTTGTTTTCGAATGTGGAAGTCCATAGTTATAGTCTGATTGAAGATAGCGTTGTACTGCCGGATGTGAGTGTAGGCAGGCACTGTCGCCTGAAGAAAGTTGTATTGGATAAAGGTTGTGTCGTACCTGAAGGTACCATTATCGGGGAAGACCCCATACTGGATGCGCAACGTTATGAAGTTTCACCCAATGGTGTTGTATTAGTGACACCAGAAATGCTGGGGCAAAATTACCGTTATGTCAGATAAATTAAAAGTAGTGCTGTGCTGGCATATGCACCAGCCACAATATAGTGAACCTATGGGAGGCACGTATCAGTTGCCCTGGACCTATCTGCATGCGATAAAAGATTATGTCGATATGGCATGGCATCTGGAACAAGTGCCTGATGCTCGGGCGGTGGTCAATTTTGCTCCTACCTTACTTGAGCAGATTGATGATTATGATCAACAACTCAAAGGTCGTTTCAAAGGTACAGGTTGTCTGAAAGATCCGTTACTAATTGCGCTGGATTCGCCAGTACAACCGGCACATATTGAAGAGCGTCAAACCATTTTAAATGCCTGTTTGCGCGCCAATGATGAAAAACTTATAGCGCCATTTCCTGTTTTTGCGAAACTGGCAGAAATGGCTCGCTGGGTATTGGAAGAAAAACAACGTCTGGCATATCTGAATGATCAGTTTCTGGTTGACATGCTGGTCTGGTATCACTTGGTGTGGATGGGTGAGTCTGTTCGGCGTAATGATATTCGCATTCAGACGTTAATGAAAAAAGGCCAACAATTTAATTTTCACGATCGCCGACAACTGATGATAGTCATTGGTGAATTACTGAGTGATTTGATTCCCCGTTATAGACGGCTTGCAGAAGCCAAAAAGGTAGAATTATCAGTCACCCCATATGCCCATCCAATTGTGCCCTTGTTGCTGGATATTAATAGCACTCTGGAAGCGATGCCGGATGCTTTGCTACCACAAATTCGGCATTATCCCGGTGGTGAAGAGCGTACTGATTGGCACATGGAAAAAGGGTTAGCCGTTTTTGAATCCTTTTTTGGCTTTCGGCCCGAAGGCTGCTGGCCATCTGAAGGTGCGGTATCAAAGCCGACAATTGAGTCAATTGCCAAACACGGGTTTAGTTGGACGGCCAGCGGCGAAAACGTTTTAAGAAACAGCCTCAGTAAAAGTGATTTATCTGACAGCAATATTCATAAACCCTATCAGCTTGAGGGCATGGGGCCAGCATGTTTTTTCCGGGATGATGGTCTATCGGATTTAATTGGATTTACTTACACCAAATGGACTGCTGAAGACGCTGTTAATGATTTTATTCATCATTTGAGCAACATTAAAACTAATACAGATGATGATCCGGATCGGGTGGTATCTGTGATTTTGGATGGCGAAAATGCCTGGGAACATTATTCTTATAACGGATTTTATTTTCTGCAGAGTCTATATAAACAGCTTTCTCAACATCCAGAAATTGAGTTGACTACCTTTACTGAATGTCTTGATAAAGGGGTTAAATCTGCTTTATTACCCGAAATGGTAGCGGGCAGTTGGGTTTATGGTACGTTCTCAACCTGGATTGGGGACGTTGATAAAAACCGTGCCTGGGATTTACTCAGCCAGGCCAAGCAGGTTTACGACAAAAAAATTGCAGAAGTAGCAATTGATGATGAGATGCAACAAGCTATCGATAAACAGCTCGCCATTTGTGAAGGATCTGACTGGTTCTGGTGGTTTGGAGATTATAACGCTGCTGACAGTGTCAGTGATTTTGAGCGTCTGTTCCGGTTGCATTTATCGAATCTTTATCAAATGCTGGGAGAAGAAGTGCCACAAATATTGTCTGAGGTTGTGTCTTCTGGAGGAGGGGAAGCCGAGCAGGGTGGCACAATGCGGCGTGGTGGTTAACTAATGAAACAGGCTCATATCTTTGACCAGCGCAGGACAGGTGTATTACTGCACATTACCAGCTTACCAACCGGTAACTTAGGTGCTGATGCTTATCGCTTTGTGGACTTCCTGCAGCAAGCTGGAGTAACTGTCTGGCAGATGTTGCCGCTAGGACCAACTCATGATGATGGTTCCCCATACCAATGCTTATCGGCTCATGCCGGTAATAACAAATTGTTATGTGAAGCTTATATTAAAGCCCAACCCTGGGTGCAAAGCGAAGACCTGGCGGGTAAAAAAATCTACACAATCGTGGCAAATGCTTATAAGCAATTCAACGATAACGCTAATGAGGCTGACTGGGACGCCTTTGATAGTTTCTGTCAGCAACAGGCATTTTGGCTGGAAGATTATATTCTTTATCGAGAAATACGAAATCTGAATCATGCGCTGCCATGGTTTGACTGGCCAGTTGAGTTTCGTGATCGTGATCCAGACACTCTTAAAACTCTTAGCGAACAGCGTTCAGAATCGCTGAACATACGTCGTTTTGAACAGTTTCTCTTTTTTCAGCAATGGCATAATTTAAAAACCTATGCGAATCAACATCACGTTAAATTATTTGGTGATATGCCCATTTTTGTTGCTCATGACAGCGCTGATGTCTGGGCTGCGCCGGAATTATTTACATTAGATGAGAATGGTCAGGCCACAAAGGTAACCGGCGTTCCGCCTGATTATTTTTCTGCTACAGGACAGCGTTGGGGTAATCCGCTTTATGATTGGCAAGCGCATATTGATGAAGATTTCGATTGGTGGGTAAAACGCTTATCAACGCAACTAGAACTGTTTGATTTAATCCGTATTGATCATTTTAGAGGCTTTGAAGCGTGTTGGGAGATCCCCGCCACTTGTGAAACTGCGATTGAGGGAGACTGGGGTAAAGCGCCTGGTGAGGCATTATTCAAAAAGCTGCTATCTGTTTTTGGAGAGCTTCCACTGGTTGCAGAGGACTTGGGGATCATTACTGATGAAGTAACGGCTTTACGTGAACAATTTGCGATGCCGGGTATGAAGATTCTGCAGTTTGCCTTTGGTGGTGATGCAGACAATCCTTATCTACCACATCAACATTGCAATGATAGTATTACTTATACAGGTACTCACGACAATAACACCAGCTTGGGCTGGTATCAGGAAATTGAAGATAGTACTCGACAGCATTTGCATCAATATATCGGACCGAGTGATGAAGCAATGCCATGGTTACTGATTCGAGTTGCTTTAAAATCTGTTTCTCAGCTTGCCGTTATCCCGTTGCAGGATTTACTTGAGTTGGGTGGTGAGCATCGTATGAATGTTCCCGGCACTCTGGAGGGCAATTGGAAATGGCAGTTTGAATGGGGTATGGTTCCAGAAGATTGTGCTGACAATCTAATACAACTGAATCAAACTTATGGACGCATCATTCATGAATAATTCAGATGACTATTATTTTAGTGAGTCTCACGTTTGGCTGGAAGAACAGGGCGCAGGCCTTTACACATTGGGAATCACTGAGCATGCCCAAAATAGTTTGGGGGATATTGTCTTTGTTGAGTTGCCTTCTGAGGGCCAACAATTTGCCGTTGGCGAAGTGTGTGCTGTGATCGAATCAGTCAAGTCGGCCTCAGATGTGATTATGCCAATTACTGGTGAAATTATCGCTATTAACCAGCAATTGGTGGATATGCCTGAATTGATTAATCAAGAGCCCTTCAATAACGGTTGGCTCTTGCGTTTTCGTTCTGAGATACCAATGGACGAAATCGCGGCAGAGTTAATGTCAGCTGCTGATTATGATGCCTTTTTAGACCAGTAAACTGCACCTAATATACTCGGGCTGCGCGCGCCAGTAACATAACGTAAATCAAGCGCATTACGCTGTAAGTTTTGCTCGGCAAGCCATGCAAATGCAACGGCCTCAACCCATTGAGGATCTAAGCCGATTGATGCTGTAGTTGTTACTTCAATGTTGCCTAGTGCATCTTGTAATTGTTGCATTAAAGCCGTGTTTTTTGCTCCACCACCACAGACATAGACTTTTTCTGTTTGACTGGCGTATTGATGAATAGCATCGGTAATCGTCGATACAGTAAATGCCAGTAGAGTCGCCTGTATATCCTGAGCATCCAGATTTTCACAGTTCGCCAGGATTAACTGTTGTGTTAACCAGTTTTGATTGAACAATTCACAACCCGTGCTTTTGGGGATTTGTCGGCTAAAGTAGGGATCTGACTTTAATTGCATCAGTAAAGTTTGATTAATTTGACCACCTTCCGCCCATCTTCCACCATTATCAAACGGGAGCTGATGATGTTGTTGAATCCAGGTATCCATCAGCGTATTACCTGGTCCAGTATCAAATCCTTGTAGTCTGCTATGACAATCCGCTGCCAATATACTGATATTGCTGATACCGCCAATATTCACAATAATCCGATTTTCGCTATCTGAACGAAACATAGCAGCATGGAAGGCTGGAGCTAATGGGGCACCTTCGCCTCCATTGACGATATCTCTTTGGCGAAAATCGCAAACCGTTGTAATACCCGTTTTTTCGGCAATAACGTTGCCATTACCGATTTGCATGCTAAAGGGGTAAGTTGAATCAGGAGAATGAAAAACTGTTTGACCATGACAGCCGATGCCATCAATTTGAACCGCAGGCGTGGCTGAGGATTTCAACAGGCCAAGAATAGCCTCTGCATAGGCATCGCCAAGCTGAATATCTAATTCACCCAGTTGACAGAGCTGACAGCTCTGAGAGCGAATCAAAGCTTTCAACGCCTTTTGCAAATCAACAGAAAATTCTGCTGTGTGATGAGCAATTAAATGAGGCTTATCCGTTGGCGACGTTTCGATTAATGCAACATCAATTGCATCAAGACTTGTGCCTGACATCACGCCGATGTAAAAGCCCATTTCTGTATTAATTAATCTTGGCGTAATGCCAAAGTTGGAACTTGTAAGTTATCTAAACTGGCAAGTAATGGTTGGGTAAGCGACTTGAATTCTGCCAAATATTGACTTGGAATAGGTTCAGCTTTAGGTAAAGCAACAGTTAATGGGTTTTTATGAACACCATCTACACGAAACTCATAATGCAAATGTGGACCAGTTGCCAGACCACTGCTACCGATATAGCCAATGATTTCGCCCTGACGTACACGTTGACCGACATGAATGCCTTTCTTGTATTTCGACATGTGGGCAAACAGCGTTGTGTATCGACCACCATGTGACAGGATAACGGTACGGCCATAGCCGCCTTTGTTACCAACAAAGTTTACTTTTCCATCACCAGTTGCCAAGATTGGTGTTCCAGTTACGGCAGCATAGTCAACGCCACGATGCGGACGATTAGTTTTTAATACAGGATGTTTGCGATTGGGGTTAAAGCCTGAGCTGATACGTGAAATGGGGACAGGGGTCCGGGTAAATGCCTTACGCATACTGTCGCCACTTGGTGTGTAGAAACGACTTTCACTATTATTATCGGTGAAACGGATAGCTCGGAAGGTTTTGCCACGATTGGTAAATTCTGCTGCCAGAATTTCACCGTCAGCAATTTTTTCACCATCTAAGAAATTTTCGTTATAAATAACTTTGAAGCTGTCGCCCTGGCGTAAATCCAATGCAAAATCTACATCCCAACCGAAAATATGAGCCATTTCCATAATCAATTTATCTGACATGCCTGCTTTTTGCCCATCAACAAATAACGAATTTTGAATTTCGCCTGCAACCAGTTGGCGCTGTTTATCGAGTTGACGTTCAATAACCTCGGTTTCAAAACCGTTTTCAATAGACGTTAGCAACAACGTTTTCATTGGGTTTAGTTGTAATTGTAGCTGTTTAAGAACCAACTTATTGTCACTGTCTGTAACGGTTCCAAACCGAAATATTTGACCTGGTCTGAGATTAAGAAGCGCCTTGGCATCGTCACCAGCTGTTTGAGCAACGTTATAAACATCACGTGCACTTAAGCCGGCTCTTGGAAAGATTAAAGAAAGGTTATCACCCGATTTTACTTCGATTTCTTGCCAGCTTAGTTCGTTGGAATTGAGTGTGGCATCGATTTCGTCTTTTGGGGCAAAAGCATCGTTGATGATGGACAGTTCTGTTTCAACGTCAGGGGTATGCTGTTGATTTAGATGTAAACGTTCCACTTCAGTGGATTCATTCGATGAGATACTGGGCTGAGCAGCCTGCACTCTTTCATTACTGGCTGAATCAGCTGGTTGGGATTGTGTTTGAATCGGCTGCGAAGGCAAAGGGATAATGGTTTGATTTGAAGATGTTGTATTTTCACTCTCTGCAGGCATGTTAGGTAGCGTGACTGATTGAGTTTGATTTGTTGTGTGGCTGGGTTCACTTGTCGCAAGCACAATGCCTGTTATAAAAATGCCAGTCAGAGCTAACAAAGACAAGATTGCAATATGCCTGTTTTTATGGGGAGACAGCGATTCCGATTTGAATAACGTTGATTGCTGTGTTGTGCTCAGAAGTCTGTTACGTTTCTTCATGGGCGTTCCCTGTTTATAGTAAATTCGTGCAATTCTCTCAGCATTTACACAGAATTGAAACCCCTTCAGGACAAGATCTTGTGTTATATTGCCCGCCAATTTTTATAGTGCGGAGAACGCTGATGAAAACTGTGCAAGAAACCTTGTCAGAAATTCGTCGTGGGGCAGAAGAAATTCTGGTTGAAAAAGAATTAATCGAAAAGCTTGAAAGTGGCAAGCCACTTCGTATTAAAGCTGGTTTTGACCCCACAGCGCCAGACCTGCATCTTGGTCACACAGTACTACTCAATAAGTTACGTCAGTTTCAGGAATTGGGACATGAAATTCTATTTTTGATCGGTGATTTTACCGGAATGATTGGTGACCCAACTGGCAAAAATGTGACGCGTCAGCCATTAACGCCTGAGCAAGTCAAACTCAATGCGGAAACTTATCAACAACAAGTATTTAAAATCCTGGATCCACAACGTACTCAAGTGGTCTTCAATTCACACTGGATGAATGCGTTGTCCTCTGCCGATATGATTCGGCTGGCTTCTCACCATACTGTTGCACGCATGTTGGAACGGGATGACTTTCACAAGCGCTATACGACTGGTCAATCTATTGCCATTCATGAATTTTTGTATCCTTTAATTCAAGGATATGACTCGGTTGTGTTAGACGCTGATGTGGAATTAGGTGGAACGGATCAGAAATTTAACTTATTAATGGGCCGTGAGTTACAAAAAGCTTACGGGAAATCACCACAATGTGTACTGACAATGCCACTTTTGGTGGGGTTGGATGGCGTGCAGAAAATGTCTAAATCTTTGGGCAACTATATTGGTATAGATGAGAGGCCTAAAGATATATTTGGCAAACTGATGTCAATTTCGGACGAATTGATGTGGCGTTATATTGAGTTGTTGAGTTTTAAATCTTTAGAGGACATTGCTGATTGGAAACAATCAGTAGCAGATGGACGTAATCCGGTTGAGATCAAAAAGTTATTTGCTGAGGAAATTGTTTCTCGTTTTCATGGTGAAGCTGCTGGACCGCAAGCGCGCCAGGATTTTGAAAATCAATTCAAAAAAGGAGAGATTCCTGACGATATCGCTGAGGTTTTTCTTGCCGTTGGGCTTGAAGGTATGCCGATAGCGAATGTCCTTAAAGAAGCTGGAATGACCAGTAGTACGTCTGATGCGATGCGTATGATTCAGCAGGGAGCTGTCAAAATCGATGGTGAAAAAGTCGATGATAAATCCCTATTAATTAAACCAGGAGTTGAAGGCGTATTCCAGGTTGGGAAACGTAAGTTTGCACGTATAAGCACAAATTGACTCCCTTTTTTGTTAGGCAGTTAAACTTATCAATAGCTAGACTCATCAGTTCACAGTCAGGTAACTTACTCAATGAATGTTTCGCGCACGACCAGGATGTATCACTAAAAATTGAGCTTCATTTGGGATGGCGAAGGAATAAATACATTTATTTTGATAGTGTTTTTCCTATCAATTCATATAACTAGCGCAACCTGAAAACTATTAAGTAGAACTTCCTGTTGACGTATCAAATTCAATCTGTAGAATGCGCCGTTCTGTTTCGACAGAAACCCCTCAACGCTGATAAATAAACGTGTTAAGGGTTGACAGGATGAGCGATGTCTGTATAATTCTCGCTTCTTTGCAGGGCAACATTGACTGCAAGCTCTTTAAAAAACTGGTATCAAGTAATTTGTGTGGGTACTTGCGTCGTACATTTCTGAAAAGAAAAAAGACGTGAGCTATTCGCAAGAAAGCAAACGTCAATCAAGTTATTGTCTCTGACTTATAGAGACTAAAGTCACAATTAAACTGAAGAGTTTGATCATGGCTCAGATTGAACGCTGGCGGCATGCCTAACACATGCAAGTCGAACGATGATTTCCAGCTTGCTGGAATGATTAGTGGCGGACGGGTGAGTAATA